>Ga0070727_10000001_pt1 | contig 1240244 bp, 1096 predicted proteins | sample tdAd472_FD_66722 | JGI IMG/M metagenome (GOLD analysis project Ga0070727, IMG submission 66722) | Marine sediment microbial communities from the Atlantic coast under amendment with organic carbon and nitrate - tdAd47.2 | ecosystem: Environmental > Aquatic > Marine > Coastal > Sediment... | reverse complement strand
GATGTTTGTGCTATGGCTCGCCGGCGCCCACCATTGGGCGGCGATTATCCTGCCGATGTGCTGCGTCATGTTCGGCATGGGAATTCTGCGCCCCAACAGCATCGCCGGCGCCATGGCGCCCTTTCGGGATCGCGCGGGCGCGGCGTCCGCCCTGATCGGTTTCCTGCAGATGGCGGCGGGCGCGACGGCGGGCGCGTTCCTGCTCCTGCTGCCGTTCCCGCCGGAAGATCTGATGCCGCCGCTGATCGCGCTCTATCCCACCCTCAGCCTCTCGATCTTCGTCGCGATGCGCGCCCAGGCGAAAAGGGCGAATGCGCGTTGACAAAGCCATGCGGAGAAGGCTATTCACCCCGCTCTGGCGCCGGGGCTATCGCCCCCGATCGCTTATGCGCCGTGCCCAGGTGGCGGAATTGGTAGACGCGCAGGTTTCAGGTACCTGTGGCCGTAAGGTCGTGGAAGTTCGAGTCTTCTCCTGGGCACCACTTATCCCAAGCAATCCCGTAAAGCGGAGGCGCCGGGCCTGATGGCGAACCACGTGCATGTGGGCGATTTGCCCGAAGGTCTTGAGTTCGGCGCGAGCGTCGCCGTCGATACGGAGACGGCCGGCCTGCACCCAGTCCGCGACCGGCTGTGCGTGGTGCAGCTTTCCGCGGGCGACGGGGATGCGCACCTGGTTCACTTCCCGCGCCCCGCCGACAATACGCGGCCCGACTATACCGCGCCCCGGCTGCGCGCGCTCCTGGCGGATACGTCCGTACAAAAAATCTTTCACTTCGGTCGTTTCGACCTGGCCGTCCTCCAGCGGGACCTGCGCCTGCACGCGACGCCGGCGTTCTGCACCAAGATCGCCTCAAAGCTCGTGCGCACCTATACGGACCGGCACGGCCTGCGCGACCTCGCCCAGGAACTGCTCGGCGTTTCGATTTCCAAGGAACAGCAATCCTCCGACTGGGGGGCGCCAGAACTGACGGAAGCGCAGATCGGCTACGCCGCATCGGACGTGCTGTATTTGCACGGCCTGCGCGACGTGTTGCAGGCGCGGCTGGAGCGGGAGGGCCGCATGGCCTACGCGGCGGCCTGTTTCGCCTTCCTGCCGACACGGGCCACGCTCGACCTCGCCGGCTGGGATTCGGTCGATATCTTCGCGCACGCCTGATACAAACGGCGGATGAACGCCCGGCGCGAGCAAAGCACGAAACGGCAAGCTGAAGCGGCGGCGCCTGCCATGGCGGCGTTGCGCCAGCCCGCATGGCCGTCGCGCGTTCGGTTCGTCGGCTGGGCCGCGATCGCCGCCGCCGTCTGCGTATTCTCCTGGATGGGCGCGACCAGTCCGCCGAGCCTGAACCGTCCGAGAGCCGTTCCAGTCGACGAGATCGCGAGCGAACTCGCCATGCACGCGCCCCACATCTCCGGCCGCTTGCAGGACGGACGCACCTACCACGTCTCCGCCCAGAGGGCGACGATGACGCCGGGCGACGACCGCATCATGCGGCTAAGCGCCGTGCGCGGCGATTTGAAGATGCGCGACGGCGGCGAAGTCGCCATATCGGCCATTCGCGCCCGCTACGACCGCACGCGCGAGCACATGACGCTGGAGGGGGACGTCACGCTGACGCGGACCGACGGATACATGTTGAAGACCGAGGCGGCTGAGGTTTGGCGAGCGCCGGACGGCATCGCCGCCAAAAGCGACCGGCCGACCGAGATTTCAGGCCCTGGCGGCCATGCGCGCGCCGCAGGCGTCACGGTCGCCCCCGGGCTGACGACGGCGCGCCTGCTGGGGCCGGTCAGCGTCCGCCTGAACGAAGAGCCCCAGCAATGAGGCGCCGCGCCCGCATCGCTGTCATCTCGTTGGCCTGGGCGCTGTCGCTCGGGACCGCCGCGAGCGCCCAGGAAACCGCCGCTCTCGGCAGCGGCCCCCTGGCGCTCGACGCCGCGGACGGCGTCGAATGGCGCCGGGAAGAGCGCATCTTCGTGGCCGAGGGCGACGCCGTCGCCCGGCAAGGCGACGTCTCCCTCAAGGCCGACCGGCTCGTCGCGGCCTACCGCGACGGCGCGGCGGGCAAGCTCGAGATCTTTCGGGTCGACGCCGAGGGCCATGTGCGGATCGAGAACGGCGCCGACGCCGCCGAAGGCACCCGCGCGGCCTTCGATCTGGAGAACCGCGCCATCCTCCTGACCGGCCCTGGCCTCAGCTACCGGTCCGGCGAGGTGCGGGTGAACGCGGCCGATACGTTGGAGTATCTGATGGCCGAACGACGGGCGGTCGCGCGCGGCGCGGCGCGCGTCACGGACCCGCGCGGCGAAATTTCGGCCGGCGTCATCGAAGCCCGGCTTAAGGAGCGCGGCGGCGTAGCGCTGGCCCGCGCGTGGGGCGACGTCACGATCCGGACGTCGGACGGCGTCGTTCAGGCGGACCGGGCGGAGTACGACTTCAATACCCGGAAGGCCCTGGCGGTCGGCAATGTGCGCATCGCCCGCGACGGCGACATCCTGACGGGCGGCCGCGCGACCGTCGATTTTCAAACCGGCGTCAGCCGCCTCAGCGGCGGCGCGGACGGCGACGGTCGGGTCAAGGGCCTCGTCTTCCCGAAGGCGAACCGCTGATGCGGGACGATCCGACCGGAACCGGCGGCGCGGCGCCTATCGACGGGGCCTCCCAGGACGGGATGACGACGGGCGACGATCAGGGCCTCTTCGCCCGCCATCTGGGCAAGCGCTGGAAGCAACGCCAGGTGCTGCGCGACGTCAGCCTCTATGTCCGGCGAGGCGAGGCGGTCGGCCTGCTGGGACCGAACGGCGCGGGCAAAACAACCTGCTTCTACATCCTCTCCGGGCTTGCGATGCCGGACTTCGGCCAGGTCGCGCTGGACGGGGCAGACGTCACCCGCCTGCCCCTCTATCGCCGCGCCCGCCTCGGCGTCGGCTATCTGCCCCAGGAGCCTTCGGCGTTTCGAGGCATGTCGGTGGAGGACAATATCGCCGCCGCCGTGGAGATGGCGGAGCCGGACCGGCAAGCGCGCGCCGCCGAGGTCAATCGCCTGATCGACGCCTTCGGCCTGGAGCGGCTCCGCAAGTCCCCGGCCCAGGCGCTCTCCGGCGGCGAACGGCGGCGGTTGGAGATAGCGCGGGCGCTCGGCGCCAAGCCGTCATTCCTGCTGCTGGACGAGCCGCTGGCGGGCATCGACCCCGTCGCCGTCGGCGAAGTTCGCGCGCTCGTTCGCAAGTTGACGGAGTGGGGAGTCGGCGTGCTGATCACCGATCATAACGTCCGCGACACCCTCGATCTTGTAGATCGGGCATATATTTTGCATGATGGCGCGGTAATGATGAACGGAACGCCCCAGCAAGTCATTGAAAATGAGGACGTTAGACGGGTTTACCTGGGTGAAACCTTCCGGCTCTAACACTATGTGCAGCGCCGTCCGCCATCCGTAACCGGTAATTTGACGCCCCATGGCCATCGCCCCAAGGCTGGAGTTCAGACAGGCCCAGAGCCTGATCATGACGCCGCAGTTGCAGCAGGCGATCAAGCTGCTGCAACTGACCAGCATGGATTTGATGGCTTATGTCGACCAGGAGCTTGAGCGCAATCCGCTCCTGGAAAGCGCCGACGCCGATGGCGACCGCGCTTCCGCGACCGAGCCGACGCCCGAACCCGCGCCGGAATCCCGAGATTCGGCGGAAGCGCTCGCCGACGACGGCGACATCGCCAACCGGGCGAACGACGCCGATGCGGATTTCGAGAACGTGTGGGAAAACGACGGCGAAGCCGCCGCCTGGAGCGGGCTTGGCGCCGGCGGGGGCGGCGGTTCGAGCAGCTTCGAAGATTCCAGCTTCAGTTGGGAAGACACGCTCACCGAAAGCCCGAACCTCCGCGACCATCTCTATCGCCAGTTCTCCCTGGAGCGGCATACGCCGGCCGAAGGGCTGATCGCCAGCCGCCTGATCGACGCCATCGACGGCGACGGCTATCTGCGCGCCGACATTGACGAAATCGCCGCCGAGATCGGCGCAGGGCCGGACGAGATCGAAGCGATCGTCGCCCGAATTCAGACATTCGATCCGGTCGGCGTCGCCGCGCGCGACCTGGCGGAATGCTTCCGGCTGCAACTGGCCGCGCGGAATCGCTTCGACCCGGCGATGCAGGCGCTCGTGGAGAACCTGGGCCTGCTGGCCGCCCGGGATTTCGCCAAACTGCTCGGCATCTGCGGGGTCGACGGCGAAGACCTGACGGACATGATCGAGGAGCTTCGGCTGCTGGACGCCAAGCCCGGCTCCTCCTTCGAGGCGCCGCCGGTCGAGGTGGTCGCGCCCGATGTGATCATGCGGCGCGCGCCGGATGGGGATTGGGCGATCGAACTCAACCCGGAGACCATGCCGCGCGTGTTGGTCGATTCAGGTTTCTGCGAAAGCCTTCGCGCCAAGACGCGCGACAAGAACGACCGGGAATTCCTGACCGAAAACCTCGCATCGGCCAACTGGCTGGTCAAAGCCCTGCAACAGCGCGCCAGCACGATCCTCAGGACGGCGACCGAGATCGTCCGCCGGCAGCACGCCTTCTTCCAGCAGGGCGTCGCCGGGCTGAAGCCGATGACGCTGAAAGACGTCGCGGACGCGATCGAGATGCACGAGAGCACGATCAGCCGCGTCGTCAACGGCAAATATATCGCGACCCCAAGGGGCGTCGTGGAGCTGAAATCCTTCTTCACGGCCGCCGTCGGCGGCCGCGGGGACGGCGAGGCGCTTTCCGCCGAGGCCGTCCGTTTCCGCATCAAGGCGCTGATCGAAGCCGAGCCTGCTAACGGGGTTTTGTCCGACGACCGGATCGTCAGCATTCTGTGCGCCGAAGGCGTCGACATTGCGCGTCGGACGGTCGCTAAGTATCGGGAAGCCATGCATATTCCCTCGTCCGTGCAACGCCGCCGCCAAAAGCTCGCCCTCGCCTCTTGAGAGGTTATCCCGGCGCCTGTCCTCAGTACCCGCTTGACTCCTGGCGGCGCTGGGCAAATAACCCTCGCCCACCGCAAGGAGCCGGCCGCAAGGTCGGATGATGCATGGATATCAACATCGTAGGTCGCAACATGGATGTCGGCGACGCCCTGTCCGCCAGGGTTTCCGACGAAATGAACGACACGATCGCCCGCTATTTCGAACAGGCGATTGAAGGCCACGCGACGCTGACCAGACAGCAGAAGCGCTTTACGGCGTCCCTCCGCGCTCATATCTCGCGGGGCGTCAATGTCGAAAGCTCCGCTTCCTCCGGCGACGCGCACACCGCGTTCGACGCGGCGCTGGAGCGCATGGCCAAGCAGCTGCGCCGCTACAAGCGCAAACTGGTCGCCGCCCACCATCACCAGGCCGCGCCCACCGGCGCCGCGGCCGAGATGATCCAGGCGACAGACTATGTGGTCGAGGACGACCCCGACAGCGAGGAAGCCGCCCATGGCGAAGGCGGGGACGCCGTCATCGTGGCGGAGACGACGATGGCCATTCCGAACTTAAGCGTTTCTGAAGCTGTTATGCGTATGGACCTTTCGGGTCGATCTGCGCTATTTTTCCGCCATGCGGGGTCCGGCCGCCTGAATGCGATCTATCGCCGCGATGACGGCAACGTCGGTTGGATCGACCCGCCCGAGACGGCATAGGCCATTTCTCGTCACGACCGGCAGACAAGCCCACAACCCCGACATTAGACAAGGTTCGAGCATCCCATGGATACTCTCTTTGAAAATGCGACGGTCGTCGCCGATCTGGCGGCGAACAGCAAACGCCGCGCCTTGCAGTCGCTCGCGGAACTGGTCGCGGGCGAGCATGGCCTGGACGCGCCTGTGGTGATGGAGCACCTCCTGGAACGGGAGCAGCTGGGCGCTACGGGCGTCGGCGGCGGCGTCGCCATGCCCCACGGCCGCATCGAAGGCCTTAAAGAAATCGTCGTCGGCTTCGCCCGCCTCTCGGAGCCGGTCGAGTATGAAAGCCCGGACGGCGAGCCGGTCGATCTGGTGTTGCTGCTGCTGGCCCCGGCGGAAGCGGGCGCCATCTGCCTGAAGGCCTTGTCGAAGGCCTCCCGCATCCTGCGCTCCGCGGAGATGCGCGAACGCCTGAGGACCGCAAAGAACGCCGATGCGATCCGCGCTTTGCTTTGCGACGCGCCCAAGGCCGCCGCCGCCTGATCAGACCGGCGAGCGCCCTCGCGAACGGCGCGAGGGCCTTACTTCTTATACGGATTGCTTAGTCTGGCGATCACGCCTTCCAGGGTCGCTCGCGCCTGATCTTCGGCGACGCCCATCAGAATTGCATCTTCGAGCGCGTCCTGAGCCAGTTCCGCGATCTCCGCCAGATTTTCCTCCAGCACCTTCAGCTTCTCGACGCAGGCCACGGTTTCGCCGTCCGGCCCTTGCCAGACTTTCGGCAGGGCGTCGCGCCAGCTCGGTTCGGTCATCGCGCCAATCGCTCCCAGGTTCCAGTTTCCGCATGAGTATATATCCTGGCGGGCCGACGAAACGAGAGAGGCCGGCGCAATGCGCATCATAACCACCCTTCCCCAGGACGACCTTCGTAAGGTCAAAGGCGCCGCTCAATCCGTGGAGCGAGACGGATACGACATCGTCGCGACCATGGAGAACAAGCACGATCCGTTTCTGCCGCTCGCCATCGCCGCGGTCGAAACGGAACGGTTGGAACTGGCGACCGCCATCGCGATCTCCTTCGCGCGCTCGCCCATGGTCGTCGCCAATCTGAGCTGGGACCTGAACGAAGCCAGCCGGGGCCGGTTCGTGCTGGGTCTCGGAACCCAGGTGAAAGCCCACAACGAGCGCCGGTTCTCCGTGCCCTGGACGCCGCCGGCGCCGCGCATGCGGGAGTACCTGCTGGCGCTGAAGACGATCTGGCGAAGCTGGCGCGACGGCGACAAGCTGAACTTCGAAGGCGAGCACTATCGCTTCACCCTGATGCCCCCGTATTTCGTGCCGGAGAGCCTGGGCCTGCGCATTCCGCCGGTGACATTGGCCGCCGTCGGGCCAGCGATGCTGCGCGTCGCCGGCGAAACGGCCGACGGCGTGCGCCTGCACCCCTTCTGCACCGCCAAATACATCGAGGATACCGTGATGCCGCAGGTCGCCGTCGGCATGGCGCGCAGCGGGCGGACGCGGGAGACGTTCGAGGTGACCGGCGGCGGGTTCGTCGCGACCGGCAAGGATGACGAGGCCGTCCATAAGCTCAGGGAATGGGTGCGCTATCGCGTTGGCTTCTATGGCTCGACGCCGGCCTACTATCCCGTATTCGAAGCCCACGACCTGAAGGACCTCGGGCTGAAGCTCAATCGGATGACCAAGGACGGCCAGTGGGACAAGCTGGCGACCGTGATCCCGGACGACGTGCTGGACCTGTTCGTCGTCGCGGGGCGCCATGACGAGATAAAGCCGTTGCTGGAGGCCCGCTTCGCCAGCGTATCGGACAGCGTCTACGCCAGCGCCAATTCGGCGATGCCCGCCGACCTGCCGCCGGACCTCATCCAGGATCTGAATCGGATCGAAACGCCGTTCGAAGGCTACGCCAGCGGCTGATTGGTCTTCACGCCGAACTCCCGCCAGGGATCGGGCGGCGCGACGAAGATGCGCCGGGAAACGATGGCGCAGCCCATGAAGATCATCAGGCCCGCCGCCAACAGCGCCAACCACCGGCCGATCGGACGATGGTCCGTGGGCGGCGGCGGGTCGAGCGGGGCGATCGTCGTAACGACGCCGCCGCAGCAGGCGAGCTTGCTGTAGCCGACCATACGGGGCGTCGACGGACCGAGGCCCGGCTCGCCCAGATAGGCGCCCTGGGCCTCCTTGCCGACGATCTCCATGAAGCCGGGCGCGCTGGCGAAGGACGCCCCGATGGGCGCATTTTCTTGCGGCTCGGCGGCCGCGAGGACGCCCGCATCGGTGAAGAGCGCGGCGACGTCGCCGGCCTTGACCAAACGTGACTGCAGCACCTCCGTGCGCACGAACGCGACGATCACCGCGGTCGAGTCCCGAGAGCCCCCCCCGACGAGCAGGGTGACCGGCGACCACCAGCCGTCGCGCTTGGACGGCTTGAACGGCGCCGCCAGGCGCAGACGGCCATCCGCGCGCGCCAGATGCTCCGCGATGAAATGCTTGTTCGCCGGGAAACGGATGCGTCCGCGATCCGCGGGCCGCGAAACCCAGATCGTCCGCCCGTCCGGCCGGTAGGCCGCGAGCTGCTCCAGGCCATCCGTCTTGTCGAAAACCTTATAGGCGTCCCGCATGGCTTCGCCGCCGCCGACCTTGGCGGCGCCTTTGCGCGCGAGTTCGTCGAGCACCCCGCCGATCTGGACGAGTTGATCGTTCAACGCAGCCGCAGCGGCGTTAGCCCGCTCGGCCGTTTCGGCGGCTACAGCCTCGTTCGGATCGGGCCGCTCCGCATGAGCGGCGCGAAAGGCCAGTACCGAAACGACGACTGCGCCACAGATTAGAAGCACGCCGGCGAATAAGAATACGCCATGTGCTGTAAGCGAGAGTCCGCGCCCCATCGCGACGCTCCTTCGCAAGCTGATGCCGCTTCATGCAGTGAAGCAGCTATATGGTTAAAGGGCGCTTAAGGCCGAAACGCGCTGCGCCTGATTTCGAGTAAGATCGCCAGAAAAATAAACATCATAAAATCAGCGCGTTAATCAGGAATCATTGCATCTAGCCACGCCGATTCTCCAGATCCGCGCCGTTATCCACATCCCGCAGCCGTGCTGCGAACCGGATTCGCCATGCGCCCGGGACGGCGTCCACGGTGTCCTGCAAAGCGGCCCGCGTGGACCAACGGACCCCGTCGAGCGCCCGCAGCATCGGCTTCCGGCGCATCCCGATAAGCCAGAACCCGCCGTCCGTCGCAGGGCCCAACACCAGGTCCCCCGCGCGGCAGGCGATCAGAGCCTGTCGCAATACTCCCGCCGAAACGCCTTCGATGTCCGCGCCGATCAGCACCACCGGCCCTGGCGGAGCGTCGCGCAGGGCCGCGAGCATGCGTTGTCCGAGATCGCGGCCCCGTTGGGGCCGACGGGGCAGCCTGCCGGGCGCGCCATGGGCGAAGGGCGGCCCGGGCCGGCGCGCCTCCCGCGGCGGATCGAGGGCCACGACGGCGTTCCAGCCGGCCTCTCTGGCGACGAGAGCCGCCGTTCGCGCCAACGCGCCCTTGTAGAAGCGCAAGGCGGCGAGATCGCCCACGTCCCGCGCGAGGCGTCGCTTGCCCCGGCCGTAACGCGGCGTCCGCGCGAACAGGATGACCGTGCCCAGCCGCGATCTAGCCATAGATCCGCTTGATCCGTTCCGGCGCGACGCCGGCAAAATAGAGCGCGAGGCAAAAGAGGTTCCGGAGCGAGCGCGCCGTCCATCCGGATCGCCGGTAGCGCACCGCGGAGGTTACGGCCTCCGCCGGCAGCGCCGTAAGGCGCTTGCGGCCGACCCTGCGGGCGAGATCGACATCCTCCATCAGCGGCAGGCCGCGAAAGCCGCCCAACACCGCGAAGGTCGAACGGGCGATCAGGAACCCTTGGTCGCCATAGGGCAGCCCCAGCCGCCGCGCGCGCCAGGCCGCGATCCGGGCGGTACGGCGCGCGACCGGCGCATCCTCGTCGAAGGCCAGACGGAAATAGGCGGCCGTGGCGCGTGGGCCCTCTTGCATGAACGCTTCCGCCGCCGCCGCCCATCCATCGCCAAGGCGCGTGTCGGCGTGGAGAAAAAGCAGCCAGTCGCCGCTCGCCGCCGCCGCGCCGGCATCGAGCTGCCGGCCGCGACCGCGCGGCGCCTGGACGACGCGGGCGCCAAGGCGCTCCGCCGCCGCGATGGACCCGTCGGACGACCCGCCGTCGGCGACGACGATCTCGTCCGCGCCGTTCGCCACGCTCCCGATCGCCTCAGGCAGCGATTGGGCGGCGTTCAGTACGGGGATGACTACGCTCAGCATGGGCGTCCGCGAGGGGCGTTTCGGCAGGATGGCGGCCAGTCTATCCTGATCCGCGATGTCTAACGATTCCCCCCTGCCGGACGCGCTCGTCCCGGTCCTGGCGCCCCATGGCCTGGACGGGCTCCCCCTCGCCCCCATACCGACGAAGGGCGTCAGCCACGACCATTTCGCCATCGGCGACAGCGGCTGGCTGCTGCGCGCGCCGCGTCTGAGCCAGCTCGACCTGGACGCCGAGGCGCAGCTGCGCCTCCAGGAAGCCGCATTCCTGCGGGCTGAACCCTCCGGCGCAACGCCGCGTCTCCTGGCCGTCGCGCAGATTTCCGATGCGTTGCCGCGCGGCGGACTGATCGTGGAGCGCGTTGTGGGCCGTCCGCCCGCCGGGCCGGAGCATCTGCCCGCCGTCGCCCGCGCGCTCGCCGCTATCCACGCGCTGCCGACGCCGGCGCCGGGCGACCGCCCGCCAATCCCCACCCCGCCCGACGCCTTGAGCGATCTGGCTGCAAGGGCGCGCGGGGCGTTGGAGACCTATATGCCGCGCGCCGGCCTGACGGCGAAAGCTCAACGCATCATCGCCGACCGGCTCGCCTGGCTGGACGCTGAGATCGCGCGCAGCCAGGACCTTGGCCCGGCCGTGCTGTGCGTGACGGACGCGCATCCGGGCAACTTTCTCATACGCGCTTCGGGCGAGGCCTGCTTCGTCGATCTCGAAAAGCCGGCCTATGGCTGCCCGGCGCTCGATCTCGCCCATGCGGTGATCGACGTCGCGGCTGGCTGGGATCCCGACGCGGCGATGCGCCCGGGCGCCGCCGGTCGCAAGGCCTTCGCCGAGGCGTGGCTGGCCGCCGCGCCGCCGACGCTCGCCGCGGCCAATGCGCCGCTCATCGCCCCGCTGCGCCAGGCCGTCTGGTTGCGCACCATCAGCTTCTTCATGCGTTGGCGGGCGGAGTCGGCGACGCAAGGGCCGTGGTCGGCGGAGCGCCTTGGACCGGAAGCCGCCCGACATTTCTCCAGCCATGTCGAGGCGTCCCTCGCCGAAGCCGCGATCGAAACCGCCGCTGCCGCCTGGAGCGAATAATCACCTTTTGTTCTTGTTGAGAATGGCGCGGTCGCTTAAACTCTCCGCATGAACATAAATCGAACAACCAAGGGGGATCATGGACGCGGCGCGAGCAGCAACGCGTCGGGCCGCTATGAAGCGACGACGCTGGAGACCTTCGACGACGGCTGGCCGACGCCGGAAGACGACGAGCCGGCGCCGACGAGGACGCGCGTGGCGCCGGACGCGTCCAGAACCATCATCGCCCGCAACCAGTCGCCGGATATCGGCTTCGACCGGTCGATCAATCCATACAGGGGGTGCGAACACGGCTGCATCTATTGCTTCGCCCGGCCGACCCACGCCTGGCTCGGCCTCTCGCCGGGGCTCGACTTTGAAACCCGGTTGTTTGCGAAGCACGATGCGGCCGCCCTGCTGCGCAAGGAATTGGCGAAGCCGCGCTACCGGCCCGAGATGCTGGCCATCGGCACCAACACGGACCCCTACCAGCCGATCGAACGCCGCCTCAAGATCATGCGCGCCGTGCTCGAGGTGCTGGCCGAGGCGCGCCATCCGGTTTCGATCACCACGAAATCGAACGCCATCCTTCGCGACATCGATCTGTTGGCCGAGATGGCGCGGGACAGGATCGTTCACGTGACGATTTCCGTCACGACGCTGGACCGAAAGCTCGCGCGCGCCATGGAGCCGCGCGCCGCCATGCCGGCCCGCCGCCTGGACGCCATCGAGACGCTGGCGCGGGCCGGCGTGCCGACGGCGGTGAACGTCGCCCCTATCGTCCCCGGACTCACCGATCACGAGTTGGAAGAGATTCTCGCCGAGGCGGCCGCCAGGGGCGCGACCTATGCCCGCTTCATCCCGCTTCGCCTGCCGCTCGAGGTGAAAGACCTGTTCCAGGAATGGCTGGACCGGCACGCGCCGGACCGCAAGGCGAAGGTTCTCTCCCTGGTGAAGGGCATGCGCGGCGGCAAGCTGAACGAAGCCGCCTTCGGCGAACGCATGAAGGGCGAAGGCCCCTATGCCGAGATGATCGGGCGACGGTTCAGACTCGCGACCGCGCGCAACGGCCTCGACCGGCGGGAAGAGGAAAGCTGGATCAACTGCGACGCCTTCCGGCCTCCGCGCGCGGATACGCGGCAAATGACGCTCGACCTCTAGCCCTCTTCCCTTCCAAGCGGCGCCGAATTGACCTGGACGACTGGCGCCACGAAACTTCGCTCCTAAATTCGGCGCCGGCGAACGCAGTTCTAGTTCTCGGTTCCGGCGCCTTCGGACGACACCGCCGTCCTCCAACACAGATGGGAGCCCCTTCATGAACCCGCCCCTGCGCACCCGACTTTGCGATCTTCTGGGCATCGAGGTTCCGATCCTGCTGGCGGGCATGGGTGTGTGGGGGATGGCGACGCCGCCGGCGCTGGTCGCGGCGGTATCGGAGGCGGGCGGCCTCGGCGTGCTCGGCTGTTCCGGCCTCTCCCCGGCCGAGATCCGTCGGCGGATCCAGGCGGTGCGGGCATTGACCGGCAAACCCTTCGGCGTCGACCTGCTGCTGCCGGCGACCCTCGCGCCCGCCGCGACCACCCGGTCGGGCGTTCGGGCGGAATTGCAGGCGAAACACAAGGAGCACGTGGCGTTCTACGAAAGCCTGCTGGAGCGTTTTGGGCTGAAGCCGACGCCCGTGCAGGACGATATCGTCATATCGTCCGAGTTCATCGAGGCGCAGATCGCCGTCGCGCTGGAGGAGAACGTTCCCGTCTTCGCGGCCGGGCTCGGCGATCCGGCGCGCATCACCGGTCGGGCGAAGGCCCAGGGCATGAAGACCATCGGCCTCGCAGGTTCGGCCCGGAACGCCGCGCGGCAGGCGGCGGCGGGCGTCGATGCGATCGTCGCCCAGGGCACGGAAGCAGGCGGGCACACGGGGCGGATCGCCAACTTCCCCCTGATCCCCGAAGTCGTCGACGCCGTAGCGCCCGCGCCGGTCATCGCCGCCGGCGGCATCTCGGACGGACGCGGCGTCGCTGCCGCCATGGCGCTCGGCGCGGAAGGCGTCTGGATCGGTTCGCTGTTCCTGACGGCGGACGAATGCGACATGCCGAACGCCTGCAAGGACGAACTGGTCGCGGCCCGGTCCTCGGACATGGACGTGACCCGCGCCTGGACGGGCAAGACCTTGCGCGCCCGTCGCAACCCCGTGGCGGAAGCCTGGGCGGAATCCGGCCTCGACCCGCTGCCCACGCCGCATCAGCGCGTTCTGATGGAAGACTTCCTGGAAGCGGTGAAAGCCGCCGGACGCTGGGACCTCTTTATGAACGCGGCCGGCCAGGGCATTGGCATGGTCTCCCGCCGCCGCCCGGCCGCGGAGATCATGGCGGACCTGATCGGCGGCGCCGTCGAGGCGCTGGACGCGCTCGACCGCCGCCTCGGCCGATGACCGCAGTCGGCGGCCCCGTCAGTCGAAGCTGAGACCGCCGCTCAAATGGACCGTCTGGCCGGTCATATAAGCGTTGGCCAGGACCATGAGCGTCGCCTGGGCGACCTCTTCCGGCGTCCCGAGGCGCCCCATCGGCACGCGGGCGAGCGCGTTGGGCCCGACGGCGGGGATCATGTCCGTCTCGATCAGGGACGGGGCGACGGCGTTCATCGTGACGCCGGTCGACGCGAGCCGGGCCGCATAGCCCCGCGTAAGCCCCTCCATGCCCGCCTTGGAGGCGTTGTAGAGCAGCCCGACGCCGCCGGCGCCTCTGGCCGCGCCCGATGAGATATTGACGATGCGCCCCCAGCCCTGGGCGCGCATGTGCGGCAACGCCGCCTGGGCGCAGAGGAAGGCGGACTTCAGGTTTACGGCGATGGTCTCGTCGAAATCCGCCTCCGTCAGGTCGTCGAGCCCGCGCGGCGCGGCGACGCCGGCATTGTTGATCAGCACGTCGACCGGCCCCAGCTCGCGCGCCACGTCCGCGAACATGGCGGCGACCGCGGGTCCTTGGCTGACATCGGCCTGAACCGCCATCGCGCGGCGCCCGAACGCCCGAACGCCGGCCGCGGCCGTTCCCGCCGCCGCCTCCTGCTCCCGGTAGTTCACCGCGACGTCGCCGCCGACTTCCGCCAGGGCCAGGGCGATCGCGCGCCCGATGCCGCGCGATCCGCCGGTCACCAGGCAAACGCGGCCGGTCAGGTCGGGAAGAATGCTCATGGTTGCGCTCCGTCGTTCCGCCTAAGCAATATTGCGCCGCTCCGCCGGCCGGCTCAATCGCGGTCCGCGCCCTTCCGGCCCCGATCCCCCGCGCAACGTTGACAGGGCGCGGCCGCTCGGGGGACGCTCCCGAGAGACGGGCCGGCGGCGCGGGACGCCCGGCCCAAGCGAAACAAGGGAAATCACTGGATGTATCGGAAAATCAGGCGCGTCGTGACAGGCCACGACGAGAACGGCGTCGCCAAGGTCATCTCCGACGCCGAAGCGACCTCGATCCTGAGCCGCCCGAACAGGCCCGGCGTCGCGCTGACCAACCTCTGGAGCAACGACAAGACGCCGGCGGCGATGGAGCGCCACGACGATCCCGTCGACGGTCCTCTCATCCTGCACCCGCCGACGAACGGCGCCATTTTCCGGATCGTCCAGTTCGACCCCGAAGACCCGGAAGTTCTGGCGAAGCTGGACGGCAAGGCGGCGTTCGCGGAAATGGGCGCCGGCGCCAATGTGGTCGAGAACGCGCGCCACCCCTTCATGCACCGCACCGATTCCCTGGACTATGCCGTGATCCTCACCGGAGAGATCTACATGATGATGGACGAGGACGAGGTTCTGCTGCGGGCGGGCGACACCGTGGTTCAGCAAGGCACGAACCATGCCTGGTCGAACCGGGGCACGGAGCCCTGCCAGATCGCCTTCATCCTGATCGACGCCGAAAAGTAGCGCCGCAACCGCACGAGAGGATCGGAATTGGCCGACTATGTGATCATCGGCGGCGGCGTCTATGGCGTTGCGACAGCGTGGCGTTTGGCGGAAGCCGGCGCGAGCGTCGTGGTGCTGGAGCGCAAGGGCGTCGCCACGGGCGCTTCCGGCGGCCCAGGCCGGCGGGGCGTGCGCGCCAATTGGCGGGACCGGCGCGAACTGCCGTTGATGGCGGCCGCCTATCCGGTCTGGGAAGGCCTGCATGACGTGCTGGGCGTCGAGGGCCTGTTCGAACGGACCGGCAATCTGAAACTGATCGGCCGCGAGCGCGACCTGCCATTGGCGCGCGCCCAGGCCTGGATGCAGACCCAGGCGGGGGTCGAGACCCATGTGCTCGACGCCGCCCAGGTCCGGGAGATGGAGCCCCATGCGGAGCCCGGCATTCTGGGGGGCGTGCTGTGCCCCTTGGACGGGGTTTCGGACCATACGAAGACCACCCACGCCTATGCGGCCGCGGCCAAACGCGCCGGCGCCGAAATCCGCGAAGGCGCGGAGGCTTCCGGCCTCGTCTATGCCGGCGATCGCGCCGTGGGCGTGCGTCTGTCGAGCGGCGAGACGGTCGAAGCCGGAACGGGCGTGCTCGTGCTGTCGAACTGGTCCGTCGCGGACCTCATGGCGGATCGGGCCGAAATCCCCACGTGGAACGCGGCCTTTCAGGTGCTCCTGAGCCGCCCCCTCGCCGACGTCCCCTCGCCGCGCGTCATCGGCCACGCCAGCCGCACCCTTTCGCTGAAGGCCGAGCCCGGCGGCCGGGTGATGATTTCCGGCGGCTATCGCGGCGCCTACGATCTGGAGACCCATATCGGCGTCGCCATCCAGTCGGAGATCGACGCCAATGTCGCCGACGCCGTCGCCACTTTTCCGATGCTGAAAGGCATCGAAATCGACGTCGCCGACGCCGGCCACCTGGAAAGCGTGTGCGTCGATCAGGTTCCGGTCATCGACCAGCCGGCGGGCTGCCGGAACGTCTGGTACGCGACCGGCTGGTGCGGCCACGGCTGGGCCATCGCCCCCGTCGTCGCCGACCTGATCGCCCAATATGTCACGGACGGAAAACGCCCGGCGCTGCTGGAGCCTTTCAAGCTCGACCGGTTCGGAGCGACGGCCTAACGCAAGCCCGCAAACCGCCCAGGACCGCCCCGACGCCTATTCCTGCGCGACGGTCGAGCCCACCTTTCCCGCCCGCGACCGGCGGAACGCCCGGTATGCCACCGCCAGCACCACGATGATCGTCGCTGTATGCAGGCCCATCGCCAGGGGGCTCTGAAAGAGCTCCGCGACGTCGCCCTGAGAGATCAGGAGCGCGCGGCGCAGATTGTCTTCCAGCAGGGCCGAGAGCACGAAGCCGATCAGCACCGTCGGCGCGGGAATCCGAAGCCGCTTCAACACCATGCCCAGAATGCCGAACGCGAACATCGTGTAGACGGCGAACATCGTGTTCGAGAGCGCATAGGCCCCGATGATCGTCAGGAATACGATGGGCGGATAGAGCAGGTCGCGCGGGATCGACGCGATCAGCGTCATCCATCGCTTGAGGGAGTATCCGAAGATCAGGATGCAGAACCCGGAAACGAACAGCGCGATATAGAGCGCGTGGATGAACGGCAGGTCCTGCTGGAAGAGCAGCGGCCCCGGCGAGAGCCCATGGAAATAGAATGCGCCGAGCAGGATCGCCGTGATCACGTCGCCCGGCACGCCCAGCGCCAGCAAGGGAATCAGGGTGGCGGCCTTGGTGCCGGAGTTGGCGCTTTCGGCGGCGGCCACGCCCGAGAGCGCGCCCTTGCCGAATTCGTCGCGGTCCGGCGAGCTGCGTTTCGCTTCCGCATAGGAAACAAAGGTGGACGCCGTCGCGCCGATCCCGGGTATCGCCCCCATGGTGATGCCGATCGCCGAGCCTTTCAGGATCGTCGGTAGGGTCTTGCGGAAATCCGCGCGGGAGAACCGCGTTTTGTCGATCAGGCGGGCCTCAAGGTTGCGCGCCTTCGACATGTAATGCTCGATGATATCCGGCAGGGCGAACAGGCCGATCAGCAGGGGCATGAACGGAATGCCTTCGGCCAGATCGTCCGAACCGAACACGAACCTGGGCGTCGCGTTGACGAGGTCCAAGCCGACCACCCCCAAGATCAGCCCAAGCATGCCGCCGCAGATGCCGCGGGGGAGACTGGCCTGCGAGAGCGCCGCGATCACGGTCAGGGAGAGCAGGATCAGGGCGAAGAACTCCTTCGGCCCGAACTGCAGGCCGAACTTGGCCAGCCATCCAGCCAGCAGAACCAGCGCCACGACGGACATCAGGTCCCCGATGAAGGAGCTCCAGAGCGCCGTTTCGATCGCGCGCCCGGCCTGGCCTTTCTGCGCCAGCGGATAGCCGTCGATCACCGTGCAGGCCGCCGCAGGCGTGCCCGGAACGTTCATGAGAATCGCGGAAATCGAGCCGCCGAACAGCGACCCCTTGCCGATGCCGACCAGCACGAGCACGCCCGTCAGCGGATCGAGGAATAGCGTGAACGGCAGAAGGACGCCGACCGCCATTGTCGAGGTCAGGCCCGGAATGGCGCCGATCACCATGCCGCCAAGCACGGCCAGCGGCAGCAGAACGAGCAGCTCAATCTTATTGAGATGCTCAATCACAAGTCCAAAATGATCCATGACGCTATTCCCAGACCGTGCCCATCGGCAGCGGAATGCCCGCCACGAACACGAAAATCAGATAGATGGCTGCTGCGAACAGCACGGCGGTCAATATGCTGGGCAGCACCTTCTGCCCGGACGCCAATGTCGTGATCGCGATCATGAGGACGACCCCGACTTGGACCATCCCCAAGTACGGCATCGCCAAGAGCGCCGCCAGCAGCATGGCCGTGACGAGCACGAGGCGGCCGGCCGCTTCCGGGCGGCGCCATTGCGTTTCCTCGCCCGAAGCCCAGACGATGACCGCATCCAGCGCGCCCAGAATGAGAAAGCCCCAGGCGAGAACGCGGGGAAACGCCTGCGGCCCCGGCGCATCGCCGATGCTGAAGCTGGGTTCCGGAACGTAATTCGGGATTACATAGGTCAGGAGCGCCACGCCGAACACGAATGCGCTGATCCCACCTGACATGGCCGCAAGTCTGGCGCCGATCATGGGAATGTCTCGTTTTATCAATCGCGCGGAAAAAAGTTGGGAGGGCGCACGTCCGCCCTCCCATGGTCGCAGCGGTTCTCGCTACTTGATCATGCCGATCTTCGTCAGCACCGTCTTGAAGGCGGCCTGGTCCTGCTTGATCTGAGCGGAGAAATCGTCCGGCCCGAGGAAACCGGGATAGAGCGCCAGCTTCAGCAGCCGCTCCTTCGCGTCGTCCGTCTGCAGCGCCTTTTCGACCGCCGCCGCCATGCCGTCGACGGCCTCCTTCGGCGCGCCTTTACGGGTGACGATGCCGAACCAGCTCAGATGCTGCACGTTGACCCCCTGCTCCCTCAGCGTCGGAAGCTCTTCGAAGCCCGGCCACTTCTCGTCGTTCACATAGCCGATGCCGCGGATTGCGCCCGTCGGGAGCTGCGGCAGCAGATTGGAGTCGATCTGGGCCTGCACATGCCCGCCCAGCAGCGCGTTCAAGGCTTTGCTGCTGCCGCGATAGGGCACATGGGTCATTTCGATGCCCGTCGCGTGGGCGAACTGCTCCATGTAGATATGGGTGATGCCGCCGACGCCGGTCGACGAATAAGAGAGCCGGTTCTTCTTCGCGTAGTCGATGAACTCCTGCACGTTCGTGACCGGCAGCGACGGATGGACCGCCAGCGCGACCCAGGACCGCGCGACCCGCGCCACGGGCTGCACGTCCGCGTCCACGTCATAGGGCATGTCGCGGGTAAAGATACTGGCCATGGTCGACGTGGGGTTCATCGAGAAGGTATAGCCGTCCGGCTTCGCCTTCAGGGCCTTCGTCGTGCCGATCAGGCCGGAGCCGCCGCCGATGTTCTCGATGGTCAGCTTCACGCCCAGGATTTCCTCCAGGGCGGGCTGGACGGCGCGGGTCGTGTTGTCGGTGCTGCCGCCGGGGCCGTAGGGAACGACGATCTTGATGCCGCGTTCCGGCCATTCGGCATGCGCAGGCGCCGCGATCAAGGCGGCCGCCACGACCGCCGCTGAAACGAGATTTCTCACACATTCTCTCCCGTGAATTTAAATTGTTTCTTATGAGCAAACGGGCGGACGCGCCCAAAGCCTACGCAACAAGGCTGAGAAAAAAAGTTTCAATGGTCAAGCACCCCTCGGCACGCGCTTTCGGCCGCGCTCCGAGGCGCCGCGCGGGGCCAGCCGGCAGAACGCTTTCCGGGCCCAAACCGCCGCCTTCGAATCAGGCCGACTTCATGGTGCCGGTCGTCGATTGGCGGCGCAGGCGGCTCACAACCTTCCCTTGAACGTAATTTTCAACCCCGATCCCGGTCTGCGCCCCGATCCAGAGAAAACCGGGACGGCGACCGTCCGCCTCGCACGCCATCCGCCGCTTACGCGAAGCCGCCCGCCGCTGCCTCGGCCTCGGGCGCCACGTCGTAGGAATAGAGTTGCTTGCGGAAGGTCGCGTGGGCGCGGAGTTCGGCGTCGCGGCGGGCAAGGTCGCTGTAGCCGGCGAGGGAATCGACCCTGAGCCCGTTCTCCCTGGCCCCTCGTTGGATATCCGCGACCCGCGTCCGCCTCAGCCGATCGTAGGCCGCGAGGGCCTCGGGCGCCGTCGCGCGGTCGGCTTTGGATAGCAGGATCGCGAGCGCCATGCCGTCCTCGATCGCCTGATTCGCGCCCTGGCCCAGATGCGGCAGCATGGGATGGGCAGCGTCGCCAAGCAGGGTCAGCCGGCCTTTCGACCAGCGCGGCAGCGGCTCCCGGTCGTAAAGCGCCCAGCGGAAGGTGTGGTCGACAGCCGCAAGGATATCCTCAATGCGCCTGTCCCAACCGTGAAATTCGGCGCGCAGGGCGTCCGGATCGCCCGGCGCCGACCAGGATTCCCGCATTTCCGCGTCCGCCGGCACGAATCCTACATAGTTCAGCATGGCGCCGTGGCTCACCGGGAAGACGAGGAAGTGCTTGCCGGGGCCGGCCCACATCTCCCAGCGGTCGTCCGGCCATCCGGGCGCCCGGTCGCGGGCGACCAGGCCGCGATAGGAGACCGTGTTGTGGAACACCGGCTCCGACGGCGGATGGACAAAGGGCCGAAGCCGGGAGTGGATGCCGTCGGCGGCGACGACCGCGTCGGCTTCGATGTGGGCGCCGTTCTCGAACGCGACCCGCGCCGAGCCTGCGTCTTCCTCGAACGCGACCGCGCGATGGCCGCAATGGATGATCTCTTTCGGGAGGCCCTCGGCCAGGAACGCGACGAACTCGCCCCTATGCATGCCATAGGCGGCGCGACGGCCCTCGGCGTCCTCGACCTGAACCGGCGCGATGCGGCCGCCGTCCTGGCGGCGATAGCAGGACTCCGGCCCAACCAGGGCGCCGTGCGCCTCGACCGCGTCGCCAAAGCCGAGCCGCCGCATCTGGCGCACGCTGTTCGGCGTCACATAGACGCCGGCGCCGACCTCCCCCAGCGTCGCCGCCTGTTCGTATACCGAGACGGCAAAGCCGTGCGCCAACAACGCCTTGGCGGCGAAGAGCCCGCCAATGCCGCCGCCAACGACAGCGATGCGCAACCGTTCCCCCGACATGCTTCCGCCCCCCCTGACGGACCGTGGCCCTTTCGCCGCTACGCTAGACTGTCCCCCGGCGGGCTGAAAGGCGCGCCCGGCGAACGTTCTCGAGAACGGCGGCGCAGGACGTCAGCTTTCACGCCGGCGACGCCTTCGATTTACGGCCCCCCGATCGTTCTGAACGACCACTTCTTGCGGTAGGCCGAGGGCGAGACGCCGACATGCTTGCGGAAGGCGGAGCGGAAGGCCGCCGGCTCGGAATAGCCGACTTCGATCGCCACGTCGTCGATCGAAACGTCGCTCGTCTCCAGCATCTGCTTCGCCTCCTCGACGCGCAGGGTCTGGACATATTCGACCGGCGTCTGGCCGGTCGCCTGCTTGAAGCGCCGAAGAAAGCTGCGGCTCGTCAGGCCGCTGCGTTCGGACATCGCCGAAACCGGGCTCGGCTTCATGTAGTTTTCGGCCGCCCAGACCTGCGCGTTGGATACGATCCGGTCGTCATGCTGGCGACAGGCCGCGAGCGAGGCATAGTTCAACTGGCTCTCGGCATGAGGCTCCAGCAGATAGACCTTGGCGATGCGGCGGGCCTCGTCGTCCCCGATCATCCGCCCGATCAGGTACAGCAGCAGATCGGCCCAGGCCGAAGCGCCGCCGGCGGTGATGACCCGATGCCCCTCCCCCGCCGGCGCCAGCAGCCGTTCCCGGCGCACGCGCACTCTCGGGTAGTTCGTCGCCAGCGCGTCGGCGAAGGCCCAATGGGTCGTCGCCTCGCAGTCGTCCAGCACCCCCGCTTCCGCCAGCACAAGCGCGCCCGAGCAGACGGACGCCACCACCGCGCCGGCGCGATGCTGCTCCGCGACCCATTCCGCGATCCGCGGCAGTTCCGGCGGCGGCGGGCTTCCCGGCGAGATATGGAGATCGGGCATGATCGCCAGCGCGGGCGCCGGCGCTTCCGCCAACGCCGCGTCGGGCGTGATCTTGCGGCCGTTGATATCCCAATAGGGCGCCCCGTCTACCGTCCTGAGGCTCGCCTGGAACCCGGGCGCCGCCTCGGCTCCCCCGTGGAGCAGCGCCCAGTCCCGACCGACGGACGCCAGGATGTCCAGGATCGAGAAAATCGTCGATGACCCGGCGACGCTACAGCCGATTACGACCGTCGAAACTTGTTTATCCGGCATATGACGCCCACCAATGTCCGATAATAGCCGTTTTATGTCTTTCTCAGCCTAACCAGCAAGCCCGCGCCTGTCCATAAAGCGCGCCAAGGACAGGCGCGAACGGGTCGCGCCCCAAGGCCCCAGGAGCACACCATGACGATCCAGCAGAAAATCGACCATTTCGACGAGGCGAAGGCGGAGGCGTTCGCGAACCGCTTCATCGGCGCCCTTTCCGAAGCCGCGTTGACGGTGATGACGTCGCTCGGCCATCGCGCCGGCCTGTTCGATGCGATGGCCGGCGAACCGCCTCTGACTTCCGCCGAGATCGCCGCCAAGGCGAACTGCGCCGAGCGGTATGTACGCGAATGGCTCGGCGTGATGACCACTTCCGGCGTCGTCGACTACGACCCGGCGGCGCGCGCGTATGCGCTGCCCGCCGAACACGCGGCGTTTCTCACGCGGGCGGCGAGCCCAGACAATCTGGCCGTGACGAGCCAGTTCATCGGCGTGGCGGCCTCCGTCGAGACGGACATGCTGGCGCGGTTCCGCTCCGGCGAGGGCCTGCATTACAGCCATTTCGAACGCTTTCACGAGGTGATGGCCGAGGACAGCGCCCAACTGGTCGTCGCCGGGCTGCTCGACCATATCCTGCCGATCGTTCCCGGCATCGTTGACCGGCTGGCGGTGGGGATCGACGTCGCCGATGTGGGCTGCGGGGCCGGCCGCGCCATGCTGAAGCTGGCCGAAGCCTTCCCCGCCAGCAGGTTTTCCGGCTTCGATCTCTGCCCGGAGGCTTTCGCCGAAACGGCGGCGCTGGCGGCCGGGCGCGGCGTGCGCAACCTGCGGCTCGTCGAGCGCGATCTTTCCGAAGCGAAATCGCTTGGGACATTCGATCTCGTCACCGCGTTCGACGCGGTCCACGACCAGAAGGATCCGCTCGGCCTCCTCAAGACCGTGCGCCGGTCCCTCGCGGCCGACGGCGTGTTCCTGATGCAGGACATCGGCGGCTCGCGCGACCTCGAGAAGAACATCGGCGACCCCTTCGCGCCGCTGCTGTTCACGATCTCGAGCATGCACTGCACCCCGATCTCGATCGGGCAAGGCGGCCCCGGCCTCGGCGCGATGTGGGGCGTCGAGACGGCGGAGGAGTATCTGAGCGCGGCCGGTTTCCGCGAAGTCGAAACCAGGCGGCTGCCGCACGATCCCATCAACGCCTATTTCGTGGCGCGCGCCTGAGGCCGCGCCCCGACGCGGACGGCCGGCCGTCCTTCCCCGGCGGCCGGCCGCCGGACATGGCGTCAAGGAGGCGCCAAGACATGTCGCACAAGACAAGACGAAACATAGACGACCGCTTCTCGGATGCCCCGCCAGCCTCGGCGAACCGCCCCATCCAGACGGCGGCGCGCCGCCCGGCCCTCGGCCTCGTCGAGCCAAGATGGCTGGAGCCGGCGAACGACCGGGAGGCCGACAGCGCGCCGGAAGGACGCCGCCGCCTCCTGGCGCGCGCGGCGGCGTTGATCGACCGCCTGCGCGCCGCCATGGAGCGGCGACGCGCCCTCCGGCTGCTCGAAGCGCTGCCGCTCCGATTACAGCAGGACATCGGCGTCGATCCGGGCGGCTGGCGACACGCCTATCGCTTCGAAGACCGATCCCGACGCGGATAGGTCCTGTCGCCCACGGCCGCCGCCAAAGCGATCCAAAAGACGTGCGGAACCGTCGCGCGCCGCCGCCAGCCGGCTTGACGGCGGCGCGCGCCCGCATTTCTCTCGGGCGACGCGACGGGAAAGCCGCGCGCGGAAAGTCGTTTCAACGGCCACGGACACATGAGAGAAAAATCTGGCATGCCGGCAGACCCGTCGCCCCCGCAAGCGCTGCTGGCCGAATTTCGGGTCGCATCCCCAACGCTTGTCGACGAAACGGCGATCGCGACCATCTGGAAGGTCCGCGTGGAGGACGGCGAGGCGGCGGCGCTTAAAGTCTACAAGGGCTCTGGCATGAGCAATGAGCGGGCGGGCTATGCCTTCCTGCGCGCACTGGATGGCGAGGAGGCGGCCAAGGTCTTTGCCATAAGCGCGACGGCCGCATTGATCGAATGGCTTCCGGGCCCGTCCTTGGGCGACCTGGTCCGCGAAGGCGATGACGCGCAAGCGGCGGCCGCGCTCGTCGCGGCGGCCAATGCGATCCATCGGCGGCCGATCCGGTGCGACGCCGCGCTGCCGCGCCTCGAAGGCTGGTTCGAACCGCTCTTTTCCATCGACATTTCCGATAGCTGTCCCGAACCGTTTCGGAAGGATTTCCTGTACGGTCGAGAACTCGCCCGCGCCCTGTGCGCCGATCAGCGCGATATCCGCCCGCTGCACGGCGACCTGCACCACGACAACGTTCGGCGCGCCGCGCGCGGATATTGCGTTTTCGACGCCAAGGGCGTTCTGGGCGAGCGCGCCTATGAACTGGCGAATGCGTTCCGGAACCCCAAAGGCGCGCCGGAACTGGTGCGGAACCCGGCGCGCATCCGCCATCTCCGCGACCTTTGGAGCGATCGCTTCGCCGTCGACCCGCACCGCCTCATGCAATGGGCGGCGGCGAAATGCGCCCTATCCATCGCCTGGCGAAATCGCCCGGTTCTGGAGACCGACCCGGAAGCGGACCTCCTGTCGATTCTTGTAGAGCTTACGAAGCAGCCCTGATCCGGCGAACGCGAACAGCCGCCAAGCGGCCGTGACAAACTTCGTTGAACTGGGATGCTGGCGGAGGTTTCGGGACGAAGTTCGAACCCGGCGCCAGCGCTTTGGGTTGGCGGGCGGCACGGCGCAAACGTAAAGAACCTGGCGGACAGGGAGGGATTCGAACCCTCGGTACCCAATTAAAGGTACGGCGGATTAGCAATCCACTGGTTTAAGCCACTCACCCACCTGTCCGGATGCGCTCGCTCATGGAGCGCGGAGCGAGACTGATAGGAAGCGGCGCTCGCCGTGTCAATGAGCATCGCCGCTCGCGCCTTGAGTTTGCCGGCCGGACACGCCATGTGACCGTGACCAGAACGTCGCATCGCCGACGCCGCGCACCACGGCGCCGAAGGAGTTTCATGAGTTATCTGGCGCTATTGGTCGGCCTCGTGCTGTTGTACGGCGGCGGGGAGGCGATGCTGCGCGGCGCGGTCGGCATCGCGCGGCGCTTCTCCCTGTCGGAGGTGTTCGTCGGCATCGCGATCGTGGGCTTCGCCACGTCGGCCCCGGAGCTGTTCGTTTCGGTGGACGCCGCGCTGGCCGGCCGGCCGGCGATCGCGTTCGGCAATGTCGTCGGCAGCAATATCGCCAATCTCTTTCTGATATTGGGGATGGGCGCGGCCCTGTCGCCCATCGTCTGCCAGCCGCGCGCGCTCACCCGGGACGCGGCGATGGTGTCCTTTTCCGTGGTCGCGACGACGGCGATCTGCATCTTCGGCGGCGCCGGCCGCGTCTCCGGCCTGTTGCTGGCGCTCTCCCTCGCCGCATATCTGGCGCTGGCGTTCCGGCGCGAGCGGGCCATCGCGCGGGCGACGGAAGCGGTCGAGATCGCCGGTCAACCGCCGGCGCTTTCCATCGGCGCGCTCGTCGGGCTCGTGGCGCTCGGGCTCGCCTGCCTGGGCGCCGGCGCGGAATGCCTGCTCTTCGGCGCCGTTTCGATCGCGGAGGCGGCCGGCCTGTCGGAGCGGGTGATCAGCATCTCTCTCGTCGCGCTCGGCACGTCCCTGCCGGAACTGGCGACGGCGGTGGTCGCGGCGAGCCGGGGCCAGTCCGACGTGGCGGTCGGCAATGTTCTGGGATCCTGCGTCTTCAACGTCTTCGGCATTCTGGGCGTGACGGCGCTCGCCGCGCCGATCGTGGTTACGCCGGCCGCCTTCGGCCTGGACGTGGCGGTGATGGCCCTCGCCTCCGCCCTGGTGATCGCGCTGGCGTTGATGGCCGGCGGCGTATCGAGGCTGGCGGGAATCGCGATGACGCTGCTATACGCCGCCTATATCGCGCATCTCTATATGGATATGGCCGCATGACGAGCCACGGAGGGCGGCGAGGCCGCCGCCCGACGCGCCAAAACCGAAGCGAGCGGACAGGACGCCGGGCCCGCCTGCGCCCGACCCTCCTCGCCGCCGCCCTGGCGCTCGCGACGACCGCCCCGCTCGCGACGACCGCCCCGCCCGCGGCGGCCGCCCCGCCCGCGGCGGCCGCGCCGCCCTGCTGGTCGCCGGCGGAGCGGGTGGCGGTCGCGGTCAGGGTATTGCAATCGGAGCTCACCCTCGGCGCGCTGGTCTGCGGGCATCGGGACGTCTATGCCGATTTCGTCAGCCGCCAGTCCGCCGACCTGAAGGCCCACGGCGCCGCGCTGATCGGCTATTTCGACCGCGCCTATGGCGGCCGTGAAGGCCAGCGCAAGCTGGACGCCCTCGCGACCCGCCTCGCCAACGAAGCCTCGAGCCGCAAAACGGAATGGACGGCCAACTATTGCGCCTTCCTGCGCGCCCTGACCGAACGGGCCGCCGGCCTCGCCCCGGGCAAGCTCGGCCTCTTCGCCGCAGCGCAACCCCACGCCCGCAAGACCGCGACCCAGGGCGCCTGCCTCGCGGCAAAATAGGCGCTGCCTGCGCATATCTGGATGTTCTGATTTTCGCGCCCCGTGAACGGCCCGCAAGCCGTTGTTTTTATTGGTCGGAGTGGCAGGATTTGAACCTGCGGCCCCTGCCTCCCGAAGACAGTGCTCTACCAGGCTGAGCTACACTCCGTAAGCGCGAGCCCGGGGATATAGCGGGTATCGGGCCGGCCCGCAAGGCGGTTCGTGCGCTCGCCGCGCATGGCGCTCGCCGTATCAGCCTTCGCGGGGTTTCGGGGCGTGCAGGATCTGGCCCGGATAGATCAGATCCGGGTTCATGATCTGCCCGCGATTGGCCGAATAGATCACCGTATAGCGCAGGCCGTCGCCATAGGTGCGGCGGGCGATGCGCCAGAGGCTGTTGCCGGGCTGCACGATCACCATGCGGCCCTGGGGAAAGTCCTGGATGATGCCGGCGGGCGCGAACGGCAGGCTGACGCGAAGCGGCCGCGCCGCCGCGCCGCCGGCGTTCGTCTGGGCCGTCGCGTCGATCCGGCTGGCGCCGTCCGCGGCGCCGGCGCCCGTGGTCGCGGTCCAGTCGCCGGCGGCGTTCGCGGTGGTCTTGGCGACGGCCGCGCCGTCGACCTCGACGGTCACGTTCGACCCGGGCGGCGCGACGCCGCGAAGCGCCAGCCGGCCGGAGGAATCGTAGTCGATCGCACCGACGGCCAGGCCCGAGTCTTCCGTCTTCACGGGCTTGTCGTCCGCGGAGCCGCCAACGCCGCCGCCAGCGCCCGCTTTGTCTTCCAGTCGCGCGACCGCTTCCTTCGGCGCCGTATCCGGCCGTTGAAGAACCTTCGACGGCGTCGTCGCGTCTTCCGACTGCAACACGATCAGCGGCGCGGCGCCGCCGCCCGAACGGGAGACGATAATCGTCTCCTCGCTATAGACCGGCGCGCCGCCGTCATCGGAGACGGCGAGCCGCAAGGCGCTGTCGCCGAGCGGCAGGGGCGTTTCCGGCAGGAAGGCGAACGCGCCGTCCGCATCAGCCAGCGTGCGGGCCAGCACGTCGCCGTTAGCCGCGATCAGGCGCACTTCCGCGCCGGGCGACGCCACGCCCGCGATCACCATCATCCCGTCCGGATTGACCTCGGCCACATCGAACGCCGGCAGCCGAACGCCGCCCGTGGCGTTGGGGCCGACGGCGCCCGCGGGCTTGTCTTCGCTCTCCGCCTTCGCCAATGCGTCGGCGGCCGCCTTGTCCGCCTCCGCTTTCGCGCGGGCTTCGGCTTCCGCCTTGGCCGCCGCCTCGGCCTGCGCCTTCGCCAGCGCCGCCTCGGCTTCGGCTTTCGCGCGCGCTTCAGCTTCCGCCCTGGCCGCCGCCTCCGCTTGCGCCTTCGCCAGCGCCGCCTCGGCTTCGGCTTTCGCGCGCGCTTCGGCTTCCGCCCTGGCCGCCGCCTCTGCCTGCGCCTTCGCCAGCGCCGCCTCGGCTTCGGCTTTCGCACGCGCCTCGGCTTCTGCCCTGGCCGCCGCTTCCGCTTCCGCTTCCGCTTGCGCCTTCGCCAGAGCCTCCGCCTCGGCTTTGGCCCGCGCTTCCGCCTTGGCTTGCGCTTCGGCTTCCGCTTTGGCTTTGGCGTCCGCCGCCACGGCCGCGGCGACCTTGCGCGCCTCGGCCTCCGCCTGGGCTTTCGCCGCTTCGACCGCCTTGGCGGCGGCTTCCGCCTTCGCTTTCGCCAGCGCCTTCGCTTCCGCCAGGGCTTTCGCCGACGCGGATTCTTCCTCGGCTTTCTCCGCCGTCTCAGTCAGCGCGGTCTGAGCGCCCTCGGCCGTCGCCGGCGCGGATTCGGCCTTCTGTTCGCCTGAGACCGGCGCATCCGGCTTCGCGGCGACGTCCGTCGCGGGCGCGGGCGCGGGCGCGGATTCCGTGGACGCGGATTGCCCTGTCGGCGAACCGGCTTTCCGGTCCGGCTGCATCGACGCGTAGAGCGCGATCGCCCCGCCCACCAACAGGGCGATGACGATCCCGATGATTTGTTTCACGCTCACAAAGCAGTCCCCCGCGCAAACCCCTGCGTCAAAGGCGTTTGTAACGTTCCTTTCATAATGTATCCAAGCCCCCGCTGATATAGGGAAGCGTCAACGGCCATTTCGGCCACGGGGCGAGGTTTATGGCGAAGAAGCGATCGATTTGTATTTTCTGCGGTTCGCGGCACGGACACGGGCAAAAATTCCGCGAAGCCGCGACGGACGCCGGGCGCGGCGTCGGCGAGCGCGGCTGGCGGTTGATCTATGGCGGCGGCGCCGTCGGCCTGATGGGCGACGCGGCCGAGGCGACCCTTCAGGCGGGCGGCGAGGTGATCGGCGTAATCCCCGGATTTCTGCGGGAACGGGAGGTCGGGCATGACGGCCTGACCGACCTGATCGTCACCGACGGCATGCACGACCGCAAACAGATTATGTTCGATCTGGCGGATGTCTTCCTGGTGCTGCCGGGCGGCGTCGGCACCATGGACGAGACCATCGAGATCCTGACCTGGCGCCAGCTCGGCCGGCACCGGAAGCGGATCGTCGTCGTCGACCTCGACGGCTATTGGCGCCCCTTGCTGACGGCGCTGGAGACGGCGGTGGACACAGGCTTCATGGGCCGAGACACCTTCGAGCTGCTGGAAATCGTCGATACGGTCGAAGCGGCCCTGGACATGATCGACGCGGGCTTCGCCTGAACGGCCGCGCCGTCTGACTCCCGGCGCTTGCAAGCGATCCCGCCGCCTGCAAGACTTTCCGCCATACAGAAAATTGAGCTGGAAGGAACGCGCCTATGAAATTCGGCATTTTTTACGAGTTGCAGATCCCCCGTCCCTGGGAAGCCCATACGGAGTGGCAGCTTCACACCAATGCGCTCGACCAGCTCGAGCTCGCGGACAAGCTCGGCTATGACTACGCCTGGGAAGTCGAGCACCATTTCCTCGAGGAATACTCCCACTCGCCGGCGCCGGAAGTCTTCCTGGGCGCCGCCAGCCAGCGGACCAAGAACATCCGCCTCGCCCACGGCATCATCCAGCTCACGACCAACGATCCCTGCCGCGTCGTCGAGCGCGTATCGACCCTCGACCTTCTGTCCAACGGCCGCGTCGAGTTCGGCATGGGCGAAAGCGCCAGCGTAACCGAGCTGGAGCCGTTCGGCGTCGCCTATGACGACAAGCGGGAAATCTGGGAAGAGGCGGTGAAATGCGTCATACCGATGTTCAAGGACGAGCCCTTCAGCTTTGAAGGCAAACACTTTAATTTCCCCGAACGCCTCGTCGTGCCGAAGGCGCTGCAGAAGCCGCACCCGCCGCTTTGGGTGGCGTGCTCGCAATTGCCGACCATTCAGATGGCCGGCGAGCGCGGCATGGGCGCGCTCGGCTTCCAGTTCGTGAGCGCGGATGCGGCGAACGCTTGGGTGCACGCCTACTACAACGCCATCACCAAGCGCCTCGACAAGCTGGCGGACTACCAGATCAACCCGAACATCGCGCTCGTCAGCTACTTCATGTGCGCCGAGACCGATGAGGAAGCCCGCCGCCGGGCCGAAGGACTGACCTTCTTCCAGTTCGCGCTGCGCTTCTACGGCTCCAGCGCCGACCGCCGCCGCGCCCCGGCCGGCACGGTCAATCTCTGGGAAGAGTTCGTGAAGTGGAAGACGGCGAACCCGGATGTGGTCGAGAAAGCCCTGCGCGGCGGACTGGTCGGCTCGCCCGACACGATCCGCGCCAAGCTGCGCAAATTCGAAACCAGCAATGTCGACCAGATCATTCTCTTGAACCAGGCCGGCAAGAACAGCCACGAACATATTTGCGAAAGCTTGGAATTGTTCGCCAAGGAGGTCATGCCGGAGTTCCATGCCCGCGAAGGCCAGCACCAGGAGTGGAAGCGCCAGGTGATGGCCGGCGAAATCGAGCTGGAAGAACTGGATACGGCCGATCACGTCGACCGTTTCGGCAAGACGCTCGCCAATGTCGCGCCGACGACGACCCAGGCGGCGCAATAACGCCGGCGCTGGCGTCGACCGCGCTATAGCGCCGACCGAAGACGGGCCGCCCGAAAAAAGAGCCCGCTACGGTTGATCGAGATCAAGACGCCGGAGCGTCGGCCCGCGCATATGCAGCGCAGGCGACGCTTCGGCGTTTTGCTTTAGCGCGCCGGATGGAGCCGCGGGAGATCCGTTCGCCATGACCACTTCCCTTGGCGCATTGGTCGAAACGGCCAAATCGGGCGCGCCGATCGCCACGGCGGTCGCCCACCCGTGCGATGTCGCCTCCCTCGCCGGGGCCGTCGACGCCGCGCGCGACGGCCTGATCGCGCCGATCCTGGTCGGGCCGCCGGCCCGGATCGCGCGGGTCGCCGAGGAGGCCGGCCTCGACATCTCCCCTTATCCCCTGGTCGAAACGCCCCACAGTCACGCGTCGGCCGAACAGGCGGTCGCCGTCGTCCGCGAAGGGCGGGCGCAGGCGCTGATGAAGGGCAGCCTGCATACGGACGAGCTGATGCACGAGGCGCTCCGCAAGGAGGCGGGCCTTCGCACGGAACGCAAGCTCAGCCACGTGTTCGCGCTCGACCTGGTATCGCGGGACCGGCTGTTCTTCGTGACCGACGCCGCGATCAACATCTACCCCGACCTTTTGACCAAGGCGGACATCGTTCGGAACGCCATCGAATGCGTCCAGGCGCTCGGCATCGCGCGGCCGAAGGTGGCGCTGCTGTCGGCGGTCGAGACGGTGACGCCGAAAATACCGTCGACCATCGACGCGGCGGCGCTCTGCAAGATGGCGGACCGGCGCCAGATCGTCGGCGGCGACCTGGACGGCCCCCTCGCCTTCGATAACGCCGTCAGCGTCGAAGCGGCGGAAATGAAAGGCATAAACTCATCGGTCGCCGGCCGCGCCGACATTCTGGTGGCGCCGGATATGGAGGCCGGGAACATGATCGCCAAGCAATTGACCTTCCTGGCCGGCGCGGACGCGGCGGGGGTCGTCATGGGCGCGCGCGTGCCGATCATCCTGACCAGCCGGGCGGACGACCGGCGCGCCCGCCTCGCATCCGCCGCCGTCGCCGTGCTCGTCGCCCGCGCCAACGCGGCGGCGATCGCGGCGGCCGTCGACTGAAGCCGGGAGCGATCCGGATATGGACGTCGTCTTCACCGTCAACGCCGGCTCGTCCAGCCTGAAATGCGCCGCCTACCGGCTGCCCGATCTGACGCCGGTCTATCGCTGCCTCGCGAGCGCCATCGGCGACGCCGGCTGCCGCTTCGACGCGGGCCCGAGCGCGCCGGAACTGGCGGGGCCGATCGAGCCGCCGACCCAGGCCGGCGCGCTCGCCCGTGCCGTCGAAGGCCTGGCCGTCGTCGCGCCGGACGCGCGCATCGTCGCCTGCAGCCACCGGGTCGTTCATGGCGGACCGGACCTGAAAGACCCCGTCCTCCTGGATGAGGCGATGCTGGAGCGCTTGAACCGGCTATCCGCCCTGGCGCCGCTGCATCAGCCCTATAACCTGTCGGGCGTCGGCGCGATGAAGGAGCAGGCGCCGGCGGCGATCCAGGTCGCGTGCTTCGATACGGCCTTCCACCGGGGGCATCCCCGGGTCGCCGAGGTCTACGCCCTGCCGATAGCGATCACGGACAGCGGCGTGCGGCGCTACGGGTTTCACGGCCTTTCCTACGCGTACATTTCCGAAGCGCTGAAAACGGTCGACCCGGAGCTTCGGGAAGGCGGCGTCATCGTCGCCCATCTGGGCTCGGGCGCGTCGCTCTGCGCCATGCGGCGGGGGCAGAGCGTCGACTCGACCATGGGCTTCACCGCCCTGGACGGCCTGCCGATGTCGACCCGCACCGGCCAGCTCGACCCGGGCGTCGTCATCCACCTTCTCCGTCAGGGCAAATCCCTCGACGAGGTGGAGCGGATGTTCTACCGGGAGAGCGGCCTGAAAGGCCTCTCCGGCGGCGAAAGCGACATGCGGGCGCTGGCCGCCTCGAGCGCTCCGGAGGCCGCGTTCGCCATCGAGTATTTCTGCCATCGCACGGCGCGGGAGATCGGCGCCCTCGCCGTCAGTCTGGATGGGCTGGACGGCATCGTCTTCACCGCCGGGGTGGGCGAGAACCAGCCGGGCGTCCGCGCCGACATCGCGGGGCGTCTCGCCAGCCTGGGCGTCGCGATCGATCCGGAGAAGAACCAGCGCGGCGAGCCCCGGTTCGACGCGCCCTCAAGCCGGGTCAAACTGCTGCGCATTCCAACCGACGAGGAGGCGATGCTGGCGCGCCACGCCGCTGAATTCATTCAATAAAGATAAAATGTCATTTAATCGCATTATCCGACAAAACGACGCTATTGCCATGGGCCCGCATGTCAGACCTATATCAAAAGGCGGCAAATTTCCGCTTAACCCATTCATATAAAATCCGATTCAACGGCCCCGCCGCGCCCCCGCGATTGGATGCGACCGCCGCCCCTTTCTGCCGCAGGCGTTCAATCCGCCGTCATGGATCCTAATACGCCGAAACCATGTCAGATCGGATCGCTGACCAAGGGAAGAGTCGCGAAGCCGATGCCCCCGCCGTTGCGCCGCGCCAAATCGTAAGACAGCGTGACGATCTCAGCGCCTCCCCCTCCGGGCGCGAACGGACCTCGGCGCCGAGCACCTCTGGCGTCATCGCCGCCGCCTCACGCGCGCGCCGTCCGCCCATAGCCGCCCCGCTGGCTCGAAAGCCGGCTCCGGCTCGAAGCAGAACAGCACGATGGCCGCGTCAAGAAGGTCGTCGGATGTCCTGAAGACGGCGACCTTCTCCTTCTCCAAATGCGGCTCTTTTCTCGTACTTAACACTGATTTCAGTATTCTATACACGCCTTGCCGATCACCATTTGAGCACGGACGCGGCGGCGGGTCGGGCGCGAAAACGGGCGTCCCAGGCGCGGAGGTTCGGCGACGACGCCAACAAGTCACACTTGGCGAATCGCTGGAACTGCAATGCGGCCGCCAAGGTGAAGTCTGCAATGGAAACATTTGATCCAGTTAGCATTTCCCGCCCATCGCCCAGAACGCCTTCCAGATAGGCCAACGGCTTCTCGAGCACGGCCTCCGCCTCCGCCGCCGCTGCGGGCTCCGGCGGCCGGCCGAGCGGGGAATTCGTCGCGTGCACATAGCGCCCCATGGGGCCGGCGACCTTCAGCTCCACGATCCGCTCAAGCTCCAGCGCCCGCGCGCGGTCCAGCGGCTCGGCCGGAAGCAAGGCGCCTTCGGGAAACAAGGCATCCAGATACTCAATTATCGTAAGAGATTCCGTTAGATATGAGGCGTCGTTCAACTCAAGCACCGGCAACAGGCCGAACGGATTGCGCGCAATGTGCTCTGGCTCGCGATGCCGCCCTTTCAGCGTGTTCACCACCACCTGCTCGACGCCGAGATCCGCGCCGGCCGCCGCGCGTTCGGCCAGATAAAGCATCACCTTGGTCGGGTTCGGCGCCAGGGGAACCATATAGAGTTTCATTTTATTCCGCCTATTTAGATCGTTTGTCTTAAGTCTTCGCAAAACCTGCTGCGGCGATCATTTCGGCTTCAGATAATGCCGCTCGTCGCCTGTCCAGCCGAGCGCCGCCGGAACGGTGTAGTCGAACTCGATCGTCATCTCCTGGAAGCGCCAGCCCTCGGCGGTGCGCTGGTAGCGGTCGTCATAGCGTCCGGCGACGAAGTAGGAGACGCCGAAGCGGCCATAGCGCGCGTCCAGATAGGAGGCGCCCGTCCCTTGGTCGCCCTCCACCGTGATGCGGTGGCTGTGGATGTATTGCTGGATATAGAACCGGTCGCGCAGGCCCATGCCGCGGAACCCGGCGTCGATCGCCGCCCGCCCCCGATATTCGGCGAGATAACCGAGCTTCACATAGGCGTCATCCGTGAAAAGGTCCGCGATCTCGTCGAAGCGGCGGTCGTTGATGCAGCCGTGATAGGCGTCCCGGAGCGCGCGAATCGCCTCCGTATCCTCAAGGCGCAGCAACCGGGTTTCGAGAGCGGCGATGCGTTCGGCGTCGGTCATGGCGGTCGGCTCCAGGCTCGCTTAAGGTTCCGGCTAGCACAGCACGGTTCGGGGACGAGGCAAATGCGGTTCTGGTATCAAAGCGTGACGCGGGAGGGCTCCTTCCCCAATTACCGGGCGACCCTGAAGCGCCTGCTTAAGGCGGCGGCGGGCCCCGACGTCGATATCGACGTGCACGGCATCGCCCGCCAGGGCGGCACCGGCGACCAGTACCGCTATCTGGCCTTCCTGGAGACCGTCGAGATCCTGGAGAACGTGCACAAGGCCCAGGAACAGGGCTACGACGCCTTCCTGATTGGCAATCTGTTCGACCCGGGCCTGCGCGAGGCGCGCGAGATTGCCGACATCCCGATCGTCGGCCTCGGCGAGGCGACCTTGCAGACGGCCGAGACCATGGGCGAGACCCTGGGCTTCGTCTCCATCAACCAGAAATTCGAACCCCGCCTGCACGACGTGCTGAAGCGCCGGCGCATGTCGGACTGGGTGTCCGGCATCTCCTCCATGCGCATTCCCACCATGGCGGAGCTGGAAGCGGCCGGGTCCGACGGAGAGGCGGTGAAGAAGCTCTGCGCGGACTTCATGGCGGCGGCGGAGGAAACCGTCGCCGACGGCGCCGAGGTGGTGATCGCCGCCGGCGGCGTCGTCATGGCCATCGTCGCCGACCAGGGCTGTTTCAAGACGCCCTCGGGCGCCCCCATTCTGAACGGCGTCGCGGCCCTGGTGCAGCAGGGCAAGGCGGCGGTCGAACTGCGCCGCCTGATGGGCGGGGTCTACACATCCGACCGGCACACCTATTCTAAGCCGAGCTCTGGCGAAATCGCCGGGTATCGCGCCGCCTACGGCCAGCGCGTCTATCCGGGCGTGGAAGAAGGATAAGGAGCATGGAGGGACGTTTCGAGGGCAAGTCCGGCATTCTGACGGGCGGCGCCAAGGGCATCGGCCGCGCCGCCAGCCTGCGCTTCCTGGCCGAGGGCGGCCAGCTCGCGGTGATCGATAAGGAGACGGCCGACAGCGATTTCGCGACGGCGCTCCGCAATGACGCCGACGGCGCCGCCAACCGGCTCTGCTACATCCACGCCGAAATCACGGACGAGGCCGCCGTCAAGGACGCGGTCGCGACGGCGGAGCGGGACGTCGGCGAGCTCCATGTCCTCATCAACAATGTAGGCTTCGGCGCCAATCCCCGTCCCATCGAGGACCTGGGCCTGGAGGAATGGCGCACCTTCCTCGACATCAACCTGACGACCGCCTTCCTGATGAGCCGCGCCGTGCTGCCGGGCATGCGCGCCAGGGGCTATGGCCGCATCGTCAACCTGGCCTCCATCGCCGGGCGCAGCATTTCGGAGATGTCGAACCTGCACTATTCCACCGCCAAGGCCGCCATCCTGGGCTTCACCCGCAAGCTCGCCTTCGAGGAGGCGCAGCATGGCGTGACCGTGAACGCCGTCGCCCCCGGCACGGTGTTCACGGAGCGGGTCGAGACGCGCTTCCGCTCCCTGCCGGAAGACGAGCAGAGGATCCGCATGAAGGAGATCCCGATGCGGCGCGCGGCGCGGCCGGAGGAGATCGCCGCCGCCATGCTGTTCCTCGCCAGCGACGACGCCAGCTACATCACGGGCGCCGCCATCGACGTCAACGGCGGCCGGTTCATGAGCTGATGTCCACGCCGCCGAGAACCATTATCGACAAGATTTGGGATGCCCACGCCATCGTCGACCGGGACGACGGCCAAACCCTGCTCGCCATCGACTGGCATTTCTGCCACGAGGGCTCCTTCCACGGCTTCAACCATCTGCGCCAGAACGGCATGCGCGTGCGCCGGCCCGAGCGCACCCTCGGCATGGCCGACCATTATGTGCCGACGACCTCCCGCGACCTCGCCGCGATCGACAATCCGGAAATCCAGAGCGTCGTCGAGCAGTTCTACCGGAACACAGCCGAGAACGGCGTGCGCATGCTCGGCATCGACGATCCCAATCAGGGCATCGTGCATGTGGTCGGGCCGGAACAGGGGCTGTCCCAGCCGGGCCTCGTCATCGTCTGCGGCGACAGCCACACCTCGACCCACGGCGCCATGGGCGCGATGGCGTTCGGCATCGGCGCGTCGGAAGTGGCCCATGTCTTCGCGACCCACACCCTCTGGCAGGCGAAACCCCGGAACATGCGCATCGAGGTCGGCGGCGCCTTGGGGCCCGGCGTTACGGCGAAGGACGTGATCCTCGCCATTATCGCCAGGATCGGCGCCGGCGGCGCCGCCGGCCACGCCATCGAATATGCGGGCGAAGCTATCCGGGCGCTTTCCATGGAAGGGCGCATGACGGTCTGCAACATGTCGATCGAAGCCGGCGCGCGGGCCGGGCTGGTCGCGCCGGACGCGACCACCTTGGCCTATCTGAAAGGCCGGCCCGGCGCGCCGGACGATGCGCAATGGCCAGCGGCGGAAGCCTTCTGGCGCGGCCTGCCAAGCGACCCCGGCGCCGCCTTCGACCGCGAAGAACAACTGGACGGCGCGCGCATCGAACCGATGGCGACCTGGGGCACGAGCCCGGAGGACGGCGCCGCCGTTTCCGAGCGCGTGCCGAACCCGGCCGAGATCGAGGCAGAGGACCGCCGGGCCGAGGTCGAAGGCTCGCTCGCGTATATGGACCTCAAGGGCGGCATGGCCGTGGCGGACATCCCGATCGACCGCGCCTTTATCGGCTCGTGCACCAATGGGCGGATCGAGGACCTGCGCGCGGCGGCCGCCATCGCCAAGGGCCGGCGCGTGAACACGCCCGCCATCGTGGCGCCCGGCTCCATGCCCGTGAAGCGGCAGGCGGAGGCCGAGGGCCTGGACCGGATATTCCGGGAAGCCGGCTTCGAATGGCGGGAGGCCGGCTGCTCCATGTGCGTCGGCATCAATGGCGACCTCGCGCAAGCGGGAGAACATGTCGCCTCCACGTCCAACCGCAATTTCAAGGGCCGCCAGGGCCAGGGCGCCCGCACGCATCTGATGAGCCCGGCATCGGCGGCGGCCGCCGCCATTCAAGGCAGGATCGGCGACGTAAGAGATTTTGAGCCGCGAGCTATCTGACGGAGATTTCAACGATGGATTTTACATTCGCGCCGGAGCATGAGGCGCTCCGCGAAAGCGTGCGCCGCCATCTGGAGGCGGAAGCGAAGCCGCTGGTGCGCGAGGCCGACGACCTGGAGAAATTCCCGAAGCATCTGTTCAAGCTTTGGGGCGAGCTTGGCATTCTCGCCGCTCGCTATCCGGAAGCGGATGGCGGTGTGGGCATGGACAAGATTTCCGACTGCATCGTGCGCGAGGAGCTTGGCCGCATTTCCCAGGCCTTCTGCGGCGCGTTCTCGGCGCATAGCCACCTTGGCATCTGGCCGATCTGGAAAGCCGGCACGCCGATGCAGCGCGAACAGTATTTCAAGCCCGCCGCCATGGGGGAGAAGATCGCCTGTTTCGGCCTCTCCGAACCCGATGGCGGGTCCGACATCCGCGCCATGAAAACCCGCGCCGAGAAGGTCGACGGCGGCTGGCGCGTCAACGGCGCCAAGCTCTACATCACCAACGCGCCCATCGCGGACTTCATGACGCTGGCGGCGCGCACGAAGCCGGACCTGACCATCGACGCCGTCAGCCTGTTCATCGTCGATCTGCCGTCCAAGGGCGTCGAGATCACGTCCCTGAAGAAGGAGGGCCTGCGCGGGTCGGAAACCGGCCTCCTCCACATCGACGATCTGTTCGTGCCCGATAGCCATCTGCTGGCGGAACGGGAAGGCACCTATCCAATCATCCTGGAAAGCCTTTCGGAAAACCGCGTCGGCGTCGCCGCCTCCGTTCTCGGCGTCGCCCGGGGCGCATTCGAGGAAGCCCTGGAGTTCGCGAAGACGCGCATCGTGCGCGGCAAGCCGATCATCGAATACCAGGCCGTCGCCCACCGCCTCGCCTCCATGTCGACGGACATCGAGGCGGCGCGCTGGATGGTCTATTGGGGCGCCTGGCAGGTCGATCAGGGCACGCTTTCCGATGCTGCGGCCGCCAAGGTGAAGCTGACCGCCAGCGAAGCGGCGATCCGGGTGACCGAAAACGCCATCCGCGTTATGGGCGGGGCCGGCATCATGCGCGACCACTATGTCGGCATGCACCACCGGGACGCCCTGGTCTACGTCATCGGCGAAGGCACCAGCGACATCCAGCGCAACATCATCGGCCGCGCTCTGCGGAAGGGCGAGATCGCGGAGTAACTGCGGGCTGCGGCCTGCTCAGCCGCCCGCATCGAAACGGGCGGCAGCCGGCTCGACCGTCGCGCGCTCCTGGCCGGAAACGCCCACGACCGCATATCGACGCTGAACGACGCCGTCGATAGTCAAACGGAACGGGCCTTCGACGCCGATATAGCCGGAGGCTCCGGTCAGATCGTAGACGCCGAATTTGCGGCCGGCGGCTTTCTCGCCGGCGACGGCCAGCATCGCCGTCAGATCATAGGCAAGGGCCGCGTCGCGCGCCGGCGGCCGGCCGAAGGTCGCGGCGAAGCGCGCGCGAAACGCCGCCGGCGCTTCCGGTTCCGGCCCCGCATAGAATGCGCCGCTGAAGGACGGCAGCGCCACAAGCGCGGCGCTGTCCCACGTCTCGAGGCCGAGCAACATCGGCCGTAAATCCGGCGCGATTTCCTGCAAGGCGGCGTCGAACGGCGCCAATGCGTCCGCTGGAAACGGCAGGAAAAGCGCCGCGCCCTGGCGCAATGCCGGCTCGAGCTTTCGAATGGCGAAACGGGCGTCGTCCGGCGAAGGCGGGCTTGTCGGCGACGGCGCTTCGATGACCGTCATGCCGCGCGCCGCGGCCGCCGCCCGCGCGCCGCGAAGCGCGGCCGCGCCATCGAATGTCGCCGGCGCCAGCAACGCCAACACGCGAGCGCCGCGCCCGTAGGCATAGTCGACGATCCGCGTCGCCGCCGCTTCCGGCGCCGCGCCCGCAACGAAAACCCCAGGCGCCGCCTGGGACCGGTCCGCGGTCAACAGCAGCAAGGGCGCGCCGGCTCCGGTCGCGGCCCGGACGGCCCCATCGGCTGGCGCGAGCGCCGGGCCGATCAATGCGTCCGCGCCGCGCGCCAACCCTTCGATGGCCGCCGCGGCGGCGCCGGCAGCCTCGCCGCGCGTATCCAAGGGCAGCAGCTCCACCGGCCGCCCGCTTGGGGCTTCGAACAGCGCCAGCGCGGCCGCGTCCACGATATCCGCGCCGAATGCGGCATAAGCGCCGGTCAATGGCGCGAGCACGCCGATCTTAAGCGGCTGCAACGTGCGAGCGTCCGCCGTCTGGCGGGGCGCCGCCGCGTCATAGCGGGGCACGCGGCCATCCGACCAGCGCCGGCCGGTCGGGTCGCCATCGGAGGCGCCGGTCGTCGTAAGGCACCCGGCAAGCCCCATGGAAATCAAGATCGCCCCAATCGCGCGCCGCTGCCGCCGATTCATCGATTCGTTCCGTCATTTCATCCCAAGTCGCCCTCGACTTGGACTATGATGTCCGCCCCTCGCCGCATATTCCGGCTGGAGCCGACAGACTTTTGCCAACGAACGCCGCGCCCGTCGCCGAAGCCTTGCCTGGCGGCCTATACATTGTCGCCACGCCGATCGGCAATGCGCGGGACATTACATTGCGCGCGCTCGACGTGTTGGCCAGCGTCGACGCCATCGCCGCCGAGGATACCCGCGTCGCGCGCCGCCTGCTCGACATTCACGGGCTGAAGGCGCCGACTATCATCCGATATGACGAGCATAGCGCCGCGAAAGCCCGGCCGGGCATCCTGGCCCGCCTGGAAGCCGGCGAGGCCGTAGCGCTCGCGACGGACGCCGGCACGCCGCTGGTGGCGGACCCCGGCTTTCGCCTGGCGACGGCAGCCATCGAGGCCGGACACCGGGTCATCCCGATCCCCGGCGCTTCGGCCGCATTGACCGCCCTCGCCATCTCCGGCCTGCCGTCCGACAAGTTCCTGTTCGCGGGCTTTCCGCCAAACCGCTCCGCCCAACGGCTGCGCTGGCTGGAAGAGATCGCCGAAACGCCGGCGACGCTGATTTTTTTCGAAAGCCCCAGACGGCTGGCGAACGCACTTGCGGACATGGCGGAAGCGCTCGGCGACCGGCCGGCCTGCGTCGGCCGCGAGCTCACCAAGCTGTACGAGGAAGCGCGGCGCGGCGATCTGACGGCGCTGGCGGCGCACTATGCCGAAACTGGCCCGCCCAAGGGAGAAGCGACCGTCGTCGTCGGCCCGCCCCTGCCGAAGGCGGCGCCCGACGAAGCGGCGATCGACGAAGCGCTGCTCGGACTGCTGGACGAAATGTCCGTGAAGGACGCGGCGCGCGCCGTCGCGGCCGAGACCGGCATATCGCGCGGCGACGCCTATCGCCGCGCCCTGGCGCTCCGGGACGCGCCATGAGCGACCGGCGGGAGCGGCGGCGTCGCGATGCGCTTGGGCGTTGGGCGGAACGCCTGGCGGCCTGGCGGCTTCGTCTGGCCGGCTATCGGGTGACGGCGCGGCGGGAGCGCACGCCGTTCGGCGAAATCGATCTGGTCGCGGTCAAGCGCGGGGTCGCGGCCATCGTGGAAGTGAAGGCCCGGCGCGACCTTGCAGCCGGCATCATGGCGGTTACGCCGCACCAGCAGCGCCGCATCGCGACGGCGGCCGTCTGGCTGGCTTCGGCGCAGCCCAGCATTGGCGCGCGCCGCCTGCGTTTCGATATCGTCGTTGTAAGTCCCTGGCGCGCGCCGCAACATATCAAGGATGCTTGGCGGCCGAACTGAAGCGCTCCGCGCCGGAAAGGGCGCGGAGCGACGCTTTATCGTATTGATTGCTCCAGCCCGGCGACGCTGACGGAGAGGAGACGGCGAATGCAAAGGGACGACGCTCCGCCCTGGGCCGACGACCCCCGGGGCTTCCTGGCCGAACTGGGACGCGGCCCGGATACGGGCTTCGATCCGGCGGCCGCCGCGCTCGCCTTCGCCGCCTGCGAACGGCCGATGACGCCGCTCGGCCGCTATCTCAGCCATTTCGACCGGCTCGCGCAGGACGTCTCCGAGGCGGCCGGCGCGGGGGCCGACGCTTCCGCCCGCGCCGCCGCGCTCGGCCATGTCGTGCACGGCCTGCACGGCTATGCCGGCGACGCCAAGACCTACGACGACCTGCAGAACGCCGACCTCGTGCGCGTGGTGGACCGGCGCAAGGGCCTGCCGGTCGCGCTCGGCATCGTGCATCTCGCGATCGCCCGGCGGCTGGAATGGCCGCTTTCAGGCCTCGCCTTTCCCGGTCATTTCCTTCTGATGCTCGAATGCAGCGGGGAGCGCCTGCCGCTCGATCCCTTCGACGAGGCGCGGGTTCTCGCCGCCGCCGACATGCGGCGCATCCTGAAAAGCGTTCAAGGGGATTCCGCGGAGCTGACGGCGGATTGCTATCAGCCCGTCAGCGACCGGGCGGTGCTGCTCCGCCTCCAGAACAACATCAAACTGCGCCGGCTGCGCATCGGCGATATTCCGGGCGCGCTCTCCGTCGCGGAGGCGATGCTGGCCTTCGCGCCGATGACCCTGGAGCTGGTGCGCGAAATCGCCATGATGCATACACGGCTCGAAAACATCGGCGACGCCATCCGCCATTTCGAGCTTTATCTGGAGGCCGAGCCGAACGAAACCCTGCGCCACAAGGCCGCCGCCCTGCTGCAAGACCTGAAGAACCGCCTGAATTGACCCCGCCCGCCGCGCCGATCTCGCCGAACCCGCTGCTCGACGCCGTCGAAGCGCCGCCGGTCGCGCTCGTGCAAAGCTGGACCGCCGGCCGCAATTTTCCGGCCGAGCGGCCCCTGCTCGATCTCGCCCAGGCGGCGCCCGGCTGGCCGATGGCGCCGGAGCTCGTCGCCCACACGGCCGAAACCGTCGCCGATCCAGCCCGCGCCGGCTATGCGCCGATCCTGGGCCGGGCGGACCTTCGGGCGGCGCTCGCGGCGGAGATCGGCGCGCTCTATCGCGGCAGGATCTCAGCCGAGAACATCGCAATCACGAGCGGCTGCAACCAGGCCTTCGTCGTCGCGGTCCTGGCGCTGGCGCGCGCCGGGGATGCGGTGCTGCTGCCCACGCCCTGGTACTTCAATCACAAGATGACGCTCGACATGTTCGGCATCGAGGCGACGCCCCTGCCCTGCCGCGTCGAGAACGCCATGGTTCCCGACCCGGACGCCGCCCGCCGGCTCATCACGCCCCGAACCCGCGCCATCGTTCTGGTCACGCCCAACAATCCCACGGGCGCCGTCTATCCGGCCGAAACCCTGACAGCCTTCCGCGACCTCGCGGCAGCGGAAGGGCTCGCGCTGATCGTGGACGAAACCTACCGGGATTTTCTGCCCGGCCCCGCCGCGCCCCACGGCCTGTTCCAGGACAGCGCCTGGAGCGAAAATCTCGTGCACCTCTACAGCTTCTCCAAGGCGTTCGCGATGCCGGGGCTCCGGGTCGGCGCCGCCGTCGCGGGGGAGCCGATCGTCCAGGCGATGCAGAAAGCGCTCGATTCCATCGCGATCTGCGCGACCCAGGCCGGCCAGGCGGCGGCGCTGTTCGGGCTGGAGCGGCTCGGCGACTGGCGCGCCGGCAAGCGCGCGGAAATGGCGGCTCGGCTGGACGCGTTCCGCGCGGCGATGGCGCCGTTGGCGGACCGCTTTCCGATCGTCTCCGCCGGCGCCTTCTTCGCCTATTGCCGCCATCCCTTCGAAACGGATGGGCTCGCCGCCGCCAAACGCCTCGCCGACGAAGCCGCGATCATGGCGATGCCCGGCTCCGCCTTCGGCCCCGGCCAGGACGGCATGATCCGCTTCGCCTTCGGCAACATCGCGCCCGAGCGGGCCGCCGAAGTCGGCGCCCGCCTCGCCGCGCTCGACTAATCCCGCCCGGCCGCGCAACTCCCCCCTTTACCTCGCTTCGCCATTGCGCCAATGGTGGCCCGCAAACAATCGGGGATATGAGGGAGGCGCCAGATGCACGGCTATGCAGCGCCCTTGAAGGAAATGCGGTTCGCGCTGGAAGCGGTCGCGGGGCTTGCGGACCTGGCCAAGCTGCCGGGCCTGGAAGAGGCCGGGCCGGACCTGGTCGCGGCCGCGCTCGAAGAGGCGGACAAACTGGCCTCTGGCGTGCTGGCGCCCTTGCAGCGGGTCGGCGACACCGACCCGCCCAAAATCGAAAACGGCGTCGTGCGCACGTCCCCCGGCTGGATCGACGCCTATCGGCAATATGTCGAGGCCGGCTGGAACGGCCCGGCCTTCGCGCCGGAGCTTGGCGGCGGCGGCCTGCCCTGGGCGGCGTCGACCGCGCTCAGCGAGATGTGGGGCTCCGCCTGCCTGTCCTTCTCCCTCGGCCCGCTCTTGACCCAAGGCGCCATCGACCTCCTGGAGGCCCATGGCAGCGAAGCGCAGAAGGACATGTATCTGGAGAAGCTCGTCAGCGGCGCCTGGACCGGCACCATGAACCTGACCGAGCCCCAGGCCGGATCGGACGTCGGCGCGCTCCGCACCAAGGCGACGCCGGAGGGCGACGGCTATCGCATTCGCGGCCAGAAGATCTTCATCAGCTATGGCGACCACGACATGACGGACAACATCGTCCACATGGTGCTCGCCCGCATCGACGGCGCGCCCGCCGGCATTCGGGGCGTGTCGCTGTTCGTCGTGCCGAAGTTCCTGGTGAACGCCGACGGGTCGCTCGGCCGCCGCAACGATCTCCGCCCGGTTTCGCTGGAGCATAAGGCCGGCATCCATGGCAGCCCCACCTGCGTCATGTCCTTCGGCGACGACGAGGGCGCGCTCGGCTGGCTGGTCGGCGCGGAGAACGGCGGCATCCAGGCCATGTTCACCATGATGAACAACGCGCGGCTCGGCGTGGGCCTGCAAGGCCTGTCGACGGCGGAGCGCGCGCTCCAGCAGGCGACCGCCTTCGCCGCCGAGCGCCGCCAGGGCCGCGACCCGGCCACGGGCGAAGCCGACGCGCCCATCGTCCGCCACCCGGACGTAAAGCGCATGTTGACCCTGATGCGCGCCGAGACCGAGGCCATGCGCGCGCTCTGCTACTGGGCCGCCGCCCGCATGGACGAGGCCCGCCGGTTTCCGGACGCCGAGGCGCGCGCCCGCGCGCAGCGGCTGCTCGATCTCCTGATCCCGGTGGTGAAAGCCTATTGCACGGATCGGGGCGTCGAGGTCGCGTCGATGAACGTGCAGGTTCACGGCGGCATGGGCTTCATCGAGGAGACCGGGGCGGCGCAGGTCTGGCGCGACAGCCGCATCTCGCCGATCTACGAGGGCACCAACGGCATCCAGGCCATGGACCTGCTCGGCCGGAAGCTCGCGCGGGACGGCGGCGCCGCCATGGCCGAACTGGTCGCGGAAATGCGCGCCGACCTGAACGCCATCGCCGACGAGCGGTTCCAAGACCTGACCGCGCGCACCCACGCCGGCGTCGATGCGCTCGAGCGGGCGACCGCCGAACAGGTCGCGCGCTTCGGCGAGAACCAGGCGGCGGCGGCCGCCGCCGCCGTCGACTATCTGGACCTGGCCGGCCGCGTCGTCTGCGCCTGGCTGTTGACCAAGGGGGCAGCGGCGGCCGAGTCCTGGTCCGGCGACGACGCCGCCTTCGCGGCCATGCGCATCGCCGTCGCCCGCTATTTCACCTCGCGCCTGCTGCCGACGGCGATCGCGCTCGCGGACGCCATGGGCGACGGCGCCGAGGCGGTGCTGGCGTTCCCCGAAGCGGCGGCTTAGGCGGGCCGCGTCATGACCGAGCCCACGCATGAACGCCGCCGCCATGTGATCGATCTGTCCGGCAAGGTCGCGTTGATCACCGGCGGCAGCCGCGGCCTCGGCCGGGAGATCGCGCTCGCCTATGCCGAAGCGGGCGCGGATATCGTGGTGGCGTCGCGCCGGATCGAAGCTTGCGAAACGGTCGCCGAGGAGATCAGGGCGCTTGGCCGCAAGGCGCTCCCGGTCGCCGCGAACGTCAGCCGCTGGGACGCGTGCGACGCCTTGATCGAAGCCGCCTACGCCGGTTTCGGGCGCGTCGACATTCTGGTGAACAACGCCGGCAAGTCGCCGCTTTACGACAGCCTGACGAGCATCGACGAACGCCTCTACGATTCCGTTCTGGACCTGAACCTGAAGGGGCCGTTCCGCCTGTCGGCGGTGATCGGCGAGCGCATGGCGGCCGGCGACGGCGGCGCGATCATCAATATCTCCAGCGTCGGGGCGATCCGGCCGCGGGCGAATATCGCGACCTACGCCGCCGCCAAGGCCGGGCTGAACGCCCTCACGGAAGCGATGGCCGACGCGCTCGGCCCCAATGTCCGGGTGAACTGCATCATGCCCGGGCCGTTCATGACGGATATCGCGAAAGCCTGGGACCGGGAAGCGTTCGCCCGCCGCGCGGAGGAACGCATTGCGCTCAAGCGGGGCGGACAGCCGGAAGAGATCGTCGGCGCGGCGCTGTATCTGGCGTCCGACGCCGCCAGCTACACCACCGGCGCAATCCTGCGCGTCGATGGCGGGGTATTTTAGGGCCGCTTCGGCCTCGATAGCGCACTGTTGGCGTTTCGCTGAATTCTCCCGCATGATCGACAGGATTCGTCGATTCGTGAAAATCCAACGACGAATCAAATATAACTCGTCCTTTTCACAGGTAGTGAAACAAGCTGACGATGGAAATGTCTCAAGCTGAGTTCACTCAGCTCGACCGAAGTCTTTTGGAGCGCGCGCGGTGGCGGGCGCTTTCAAGAGCGCTTCCGTTGACGATAGCAGGCGGCTTGGCGGCCGCGTTCTTTCTGGCTGCCCTCCTTTACTTCGTCTGGAATATCGACGACGCGTTGATCTGGCTTGCCGTCGTCGTCGCCCTGTCGGCGCTGCGGGCGCTCAGCCTGCCGCGCACGGGCCGCATGGCGGTCATGGCCCGCCGCCCCGCCAGGGCGCGAATGCTCATTCTTGCCGGCCTCGTCGCAAGCGGCCTGTTATGGGCGACGCCGGTCATGCTGGTCCCCGCGCAAGACTTCGCGGCCTATCTGGCGATCGGTTTCTTCGCCGCCGGCATGACCGCGGGCGCGGCGGCGGGGCTGGGCGCCGTTCCCTATGCCTATTCCGCTTTCGTGCTGCCGCTCCTTTCGTCCTTGGTGACGCGTCTCGTGATCGAGCAGACGGACATCGGCTATGCGATGGCCGCGTCCGTGGCGGCGTTCGCCATCGGCATGTACGGCATCGTCCGCAGCGGGCGGCGGGAGGCGACGAACACCCTGGAGCAATGGCTTATCAATCGACGCCTCAACCGTCGGCTTCTCGCCTCTCGAGCGAATGAGATCGCGGCGCTGGAGCGGGCCGCCGCGAACAGCGTGGCGCGCCGCGAGGCGGAGGACTCGGAGGCCGCCAAGTCTCGTTTCCTGGCCACCGTCAGCCACGAACTGCGCACGCCGCTGAACGCCGTGATAGGCTTTTCCGACATGATCGCGGATGAATTTTACGGCCCCGTCGGCAACGCGAAGTACAACGAATATGCCCATGAAATTCGTGGCAGCGGCGAAAGGCTGCTGCGGCTGATCGACGATATGCTCGCCGTTTCAACGGCGCAGCGCGGACCGGAAGACGCGCCTGCCATGGAACCGCTTGGAATGGACGAGCTTTGCCAGAGCGTCGCCCGAGAGTTCGCCATTGGCGGCCTAGATGCGCATGATCGCATCTCAGTCGCCGTTTCGCCTCCCGGCGCCACGGCATACGCAGACCCGCGCTTATTGCGGCGGATCGTGCAGAACCTGCTGGAAAATGCCATCAAGTTCTCCTCTCCGGAAAGCCCCATCGCGATTGACGTGACGCAAACGACGAACGGCGGGGTGAAGCTCTGCGTTCAAGACCGAGGCATCGGCATTCCCGAGGACCAACTGAACGCCGTAACGGAGCCATTCACCCAGGTAGACGATACGGACATGCGCCTGCACTCGGGCGCCGGCCTCGGTCTTGCGATCGTCAAGCGATATGTCGATGCGCACGGAGGCGAAATGCGGCTGGCGAGCCCTGGCCAGAACGGTTTGCTCGTCGAGATCGTGCTGCCGCCGGCTAGGGAAAACCCTGTAGCGGCGAAAGCCTAAAGCGTCCGCGCCTGCTATCCTGCTCCCCGCGCGAATCGATGCCCGCCGGAGCCCTGCCGCAATGCCGCACGCCGAATTCATCCACCTCCGCGTTCGCTCCGCCTACTCCCTTCTCGACGGCGCGCTTCACCCGCCGAAAATCGTCGAACTGGCGCGGGGGCACGCCATGCCGGCGGTCGGGCTGGTCGACAAGCGAAACCTGTTCGGCGCGCTCGAATTCGCGATAAAGGCCTCTGACGCGGGCATTCAGCCGATCACCGGCGCGATCCTGCCCATCGCGCGGGACGCGGACGAAACCGAAGGCAAGATGCGCCGCCCGCCCGCCGACGATCTGGTCGTGCTCGCCCAGTCGGACATCGGCTATTCGAACCTCATGCGCCTCATGTCCATGGCCTATTTGGATAGCGCCGCGGACCTGGACCCCGAATTGAGCCTGGAGAACCTGGACGGCCTGACCGACGGGCTGCTGGCGTTGACGGGCGGCCCGGACGGCGCCGTCGATCGGATGCTCCGGGATGAGCAGCACGCCCGCGCGGAACGACGGCTGCAGCGCCTCGCCGATCTGTTCCCGGGCCGGCTCTATGTGGAGCTGCAACGCTATGGGCGGCCGGAGGAAGCCCTGGCGGAGGAACGGTTGATCGACCTCGCCTATGCGCTCGATCTGCCGCTGGTCGCCACCAACGACGTGCGCTTCGACAAGGCCGAAATGCACGAGGCCCACGACGCCCTGCTCGCGGTCGCGGACGGCCGCAGGGTCGAGGACCTGGACCGCCGCCGCTCGACGCCGGACTACAGGTTCAAGTCGGCGGAAGAAATGTGCGCTCTCTTTCAGGATGTGCCGGAAGCGATCCAGAACACGCTCGTCATCGCCAGGCGCTGCGCCGTAATGCCGGAAGCCCGGAAGCCGATCCTGCCGAATTTCGAGACCGGCGACGGGCGGGACGAAGCCGCCGAACTGCGCGCCCAGGCCGAAGCCGGCCTGGAGGTGCGGCTGAAGGCGATGGGCGCGGATGACGAGGCGGCGAAACCCTATCGGGAACGGCTGGCCTATGAGCTGGACGTCATCGTGCAGATGGGCTTCCCCGGCTACTTCCTGATCGTCGCGGAATTCATCAAATGGGCGAAGGCGCAGGATATTCCCGTCGGCCCCGGACGCGGTTCCGGCGCCGGCTCCGTCGTCGCCTGGTCGCTCACGATCACCGACCTGGACCCTCTGCGGTTCGGTCTGCTGTTCGAACGGTTCCTGAACCCGGAACGCGTGTCGATGCCCGACTTCGACATCGACTTCTGCCAGGATCGGCGAGACGAGGTGATCGCCCACGTTCAGCGGAAATACGGCCGGGACAAGGTCGCGCAGATCATCACCTTCGGTAAGCTCCAGGCGCGCGCTGTGCTAAGGGACGTCGGCCGCGTCTTCGGCATGCCCTATGGCCAGGTCGACCGCATCTGCAAGCTGGTGCCGAACAATCCCGCCAATCCGGTGACATTGTCCCAGGCGATCGAAGGCGAGCCGGCGCTACAGGAAATGCGGCGGACCGACGAGCAGATCGCGGCCTTGCTCGATACGGCGCTGAAGCTGGAGGGCCTCTATCGCAACACCTCCACCCATGCGGCGGGCGTCGTGATCGGCGATCGGCCGCTCGACGAGTTGACGCCGCTCTATCGCGATCCGCGCTCCGACATGCCCGTCACCCAGTTCAACATGAAGTGGGTCGAGACGGCCGGCCTCGTTAAGTTCGACTTCCTGGGCCTGAAGACGCTGACCGTCATCACCGACGCGGTGAAGCTGCTGGCTAAGCGGGGCATCGATCTGGATATCGACGCGCTGCCGCTCGACGACAAGAAATCCTTCGACCTGCTCGCCAGCGGCCACACCGCCGGCGTGTTCCAGTTGGAAGGCTCCGGCATGCGGGACATGCTGAAGCGGCTGAAACCCAACCGGTTCGAGGACATCATCGCCGTCGTCGCGCTCTATCGGCCGGGGCCGATGGACAACATCCCGAGCTATATCGCCAGAAAGCACGGCTCCGAGACCGTCACCTACCCCCACCCCACGCTCGCGCCGATCCTGGAAGAGACCTACGGCATCATCATCTATCAGGAACAGGTAATGCAGATCGCCCAGGTGCTCGCGGGCTACAGCCTCGGCGGCGCGGACGTGCTGCGTCGGGCGATGGGCAAGAAGATCAAGGCCGAAATGGCCGCCCAGCGCGAAACCTTCGTCAACGGTTCGGTCGAACGCGGCGTGCCGGAGAAGAAGGCGAGCGAGATCTTCGATCTCGTCGACAAGTTCGCGGGCTATGGCTTCAACAAAAGCCACGCCGCAGCCTATGCCCTCGTCGCCTACCAGACCGCCTATCTGAAAGCGAACCATCCGGTCGAGTTCCTGGCGGCCTCCATGACGCATGACATGCACAACGCCGATAAGCTCGGCCTGTTCCGCCGCGAGCTGGACCGCCTGGAAGCGCCGCTGCTGCCCCCGGACATCAACCGCTCGGACGCGATCTTCACCGTCGAGCCGACCGGCGTGAAAGACGGCGCGGAGACCTTCGGCGTGCGCTATGCCCTGGGCGCGATCCGCAATGTGGGCCGGCCGGCCGCCGCCTCCATCGCCGCCGCCCGAGCGGATGGCGATTTCAGAACAGTCGCCGACTTCTCCGACCGGATCGACACGACGCGGGTCAACAAACGGCAGATCGAAACGCTGGCGCGCGCCGGCGCGTTCGATTCCCTGGATGCGAACCGGGCGCGCGTCTTCGCCGGCGCCGAGACGATCGCCCGCGCCGCCCAGGCGGCGGCCGAGGAGCGCACGAGCAACCAGACCAGCCTGTTCGGCGGCGAGACGGCGGAGCCGAGCCTGCGGCTCCCGGACGTCGAGCCCTGGAGCGACGCCGACCAGCTCGCCCATGAGCTGGAGGCGATCGGCATGTATCTCTCCGCCCACCCGCTCGACGCTTTCGCGCCCCAAATGAAGAAACTCGGCGTCACCACTATCGCCGACCTGCTGCGGCGCGGCCCGCCGCCCGGCGCGAAATCGCAGCAGAACGGCTATCAGCGCCAGGCGGAAGCTAACTGCCGGATCGCCGCCACACAGCTTGGCCGGCAGGAACGCACCTCGGCCCGCGGCGCCCGATACGCGTTCGTGCAGTTATCGGATGCGACGGGCGTGTTGGAGGCGACGGCGTTTTCCGAAGTGCTGGCGACGTCGCGGGAGCTGCTGGATTCCGGCAAACCCCTCCTGCTCGGCGTCGAGGCGCGCATGGGCGACGGCGGCATGCGCGTCGGCATCGCCAGCGTTCGGGACCTGGAGCAGGCCGCGGCGGAGGCCGGAAAGGAGCTGGTGGTGCATGTGAACGAAGCCCAGGCGTTCCAGCACATCTCCACCATCCTGGAGGACGAGAAGCCGGGCCGCGCCACGGTGCGCCTAGTGTTGGAGGTCGAGTCGGACCGGGAGGTCTGCCTCACCCTGAACCGCCGCATCGCCCTGTCGCCAAGCACGGCGCAGGCGGTCAAATCGATGCCTGGCGTCATCGAAGTGCAGGCCATCTGACCGCCCGGAGCATGCCCCGACCTTCGGCAGGTTAGGAAAGCGCTAATCATACTCGCTCACCTTGCGGGCCTTAACCGCCGCCGCAAGGAGACGAAATGCGCGCCGTCGTCCTCTCTTCATTTCCGCGCTCGGGCAACACCTGGGTCCGGTTCGTGCTCGCGACCGCGATGCTGGGCGAACGGCCCAGTTCATTCGCGCTCGACGAAGCGCTGCCCGACGCCCACAAGGCGCTGGCGCCGCCCGATCGCTGGCTGACGGACCCGGCGCTCATTCTCAAGTCGCATTTTCGCCCGGGCCGGTTGGCGAAATATCTCGAAGCCTTCAATCAGGCGGCCGCGCCCAAAGGCTTGACGATTTCCGCGCTCAGCGCCGTCCATGTCGTCCGCAATCCGTTCGATACGGCGATCTCCGTCAAGAAGTTCTATGGCATTCCGGACGCCGCCTTCGACCGCTTCTTCGAGGCGTTCATCGATCCGGCCGTCGTCGCGCCGAGCGAGTTCGCCCAATGGGGCTTCGGCAACTGGCATATCAACAGCCGCGAATGGCTGGCCGTCCATCGGTCGAGCGCGCCGCCGACGCGGATCGTGCGCTATGAAGACCTCGTCGCACGGCCGCTCGAAACGTTCGGCGACCTTTTGGAATGGATGGACGTTCGGCCGAAGCGCCCGCTGGAGGAATGCATCGAGCTTTGCTCGGCGGGCGCGCTTCGCAGCCTCGAGAAAGCGGAGGTCGGCGCCGGCCAGGCCGGCCTGTTCGGCTCTTATCACGCCGGCTCGGCCGAAGGCGGCGCCTTCATCAACGGCGCGACGTCAGGCGGCTATAGAACGACGCTCCGCCCGGACCAGATTGCGGCCGGACTGGCGCGGCTCGGCCCCCTCATGGCGGACCTCGGCTACGACGCGGAGGCCTATCGCAGCGCCGCGTGATCGGCGGCGCCGCCGCCTGCCTGGAATTCCGCGCGAGCTCAAGCCCTCGGCGGCGATGGCGTCCCTTCATGGTTAACGAGGGATTAAATCCTATTTGCAGTCGCGCCCGCCCGACATCGTTGTTAGCTTTCTCTTAACGATTTCCGGCCGGCAGGGTTCGCCGCGCCGAAGAAGCGACAACAACGACAGGCGACAACAATGGCCGACGCGATTGTATTCGGACCGCAGCGTTTCATCGACCGCACGTTCGACGAAGCCCTGGAGCTTCTGGAAGAAGTCCGCTCCTACATTCTCTACGAGGAGCGCGCCGACCGCATGGACCTGCCGCCGGCGGCCCGCGTGCGCCAGAGCCTGGAAGCGACGCGCATGACCGCGCGCCTCACCAACGTCATGGCCTGGCTGCTGCTGCAGAAAGCCGCCGCCGCCGGCGAGATCGACGACGGCGAACGCCTTAACGACGACAACCGCCTCGGCGGCCGCGAAGCCTGCATGGACGACGACGGCTCCGACGACGAGGCTTTGCCGGAGCGGATGCGCGACCTCTTGGCCCGCAGCCAGCGCATGTATGTCCGCGTCGCCCGCCTCGACGACCTGATGTACGAATCAAAGGTCGCCTGATCCGAAGCGCGGCCGCGCTTCGGATCGGCCGCGCGCCCACCGCATCACAGCCTATAAGACGAATTATATTTTTATAATCAATAACTTATACAATATCCTTAAATAAATAAATCATATGGATTTCCCAGAGGAATTGCATCCTTCCAAATCCGCGCCATGATATCGGCCTCATCCGATCAGGCGAGACGTGACCGATGCCGACGCTGGACCTAAGCCCCGCAGATTCCCTCTATTTCGAATGGACGCCGCCGACGGGCGACCAGCCGAGCTTCGTCTTCGTAAACCCCATCACCGGTGACACAAGTCTGTGGAACGCCGCCGTGGCGCCCTCCCTCGCCGAGGCAGGTTTTGGCGTCCTCGCCTATGATTTTCGCGGCCAGACCCAGAGCCGTTTCGCGCCCGGGACGAAGCTCGACTCGGACCTGATCGTCCGCGATCTCGCGGCCATCGTCGCCCATGTCGCGCCGCCCCGGCCCATCCTCGTGGGCCTTTCCATCGGCGGCCTCTACGCGGCCCGCGCGCTGCTGGAGACGGATGCGGCCGCGATCGGCCTCGTCCTCATCAACACGCTGCGCAAGATGACGCCGCGCGTCGCCTGGATGAACGACGCCACCTTGCGCTGCATGGAAGTCGGCGGCCCTAACCTGATGAAGGACCTGTTCTTTCACCTGCTCGTGGGCGAAGACTTTCAGGCCGCCAACCGCGACGCTTTCCTGGCTGACGCGCCGGACTACACGCCGCTCGACCCGGCGTCCGGCGCCTACAATCTCGTGACCCACATGGTCGAAACGGGCTGGGATGTCGACTGGTCGAAGCTCACGCTGCCGACCCTGGCGCTGACCGGCCTTCAGGACCGGGTGTTCTTCGACGCCGACAATGTCGACGCCCTCTTCAAGACATTGCCTGACGGACGGCGCATCGACATCCCCGAAGCCGGGCATATGCTGCCAGCCGAAACGCCGGATAAACTCGTCGACGTCCTGGTCGCATTCGCCAACGAGATCGCCGCCGCCTGAACGACCGAGCCTTTGGAGGGCCCATGCGCCGCTTCCCCGCCGATCTGCTGCGCCGCCAGATCGAATCCGTCCTCGCCGCCTGGGGCCTGCCCGAGGATCGACAACGCCTGATGTCCGGGCTGATGATCGAGGCCGACCTGCGCGGCATCGACAGCCACGGCATCGGCATGCTGCCCCACTACGAGACGCGCCGGCTGGAAGGCAAGGTCTTCCCGGACGCCGAACCGGTCGTCGAAACCGACGCGCCCGCCTTCTGCATCGTCGACGCCGGGCACGGCCTCGGCCACGCGTCGGGCGCGCGCGCCATGGGCATGGCGATCGACAAGGCCAAGGTCATGGGCGTCGGCCTCGGGCTCACCAAGCGTTCGAACCACTATGGCGCCGCCGGCGTCTACGCGACGATGGCGGCGGACCAGGGCCTGATCGGCATGAGCATGACCGGCACCTCCCAGCGATCCATCGTGCCGACCTTCGCCAAGGAGCCGATGTATTCCACCAACCCGATCGCCTGCGCCGTGCCGGCGGGCGAGCGGCCGCCCTTCGTGCTGGACATGGCGACCAGCACCGTCGCCATCGGCAAGCTCGACATCTACCGCCGCCTCGGCAAGCCGCTGCCCGACGGCTGGGCGCTCGACGAGGCCGGCCAGAACCGCACCGACGCCCAGGCCGCCTTCGACGCCCGCCCCCGCCGGATGACGCCGCTCGGCGGCGACCGGGAGCGCGGCAGCCACAAGGGCTACGGCCTCGCCATCATGGTCGACATCCTCTCCAGCGTGCTGACGGGCTCCTGGTTCGGCGCCCATGACCTGAAGACGGGCAAGCCCGGCAAGCACCACATGATCGGCAGCTTCTTCCTGGCGATCGACCCGGATTTCTTCCGGGACGAGCGCGTCGACTTCGAAGCCGACATGGACGCCCTGATCGACACGCTGAAGGCGACGCCGCCGACGGATCCGGAACAGCCGGTTCTGGTCGCAGGCGAGCCCGAGCGCATCGCCCGGGCGGAACGGGAGCGGGAGGGCGTGCCGATCTCCGACACCCTCTTCGAGGAACTGCGCCGCGCCTCGGAAACGAGCGGCGGCGCCTTTCTGCTCGGCAACTGACCGAACGCCGGAGGCTCGCGACCTTGTCCATTCTCGACGATCTCGACCGCCAGGCGAAGCGGATCGACGTTCACCATGCCCACGGGGTCACCGTCGCGCGGCAATGGGGGCCGGAGGACGCGCCGGCGCTGGTGCTGACCCATGGCAGCTTCGGCGCCTGGTCCCATTGGGTGCGCAACATCCCGGGGCTCGCCGAAGCGCGCAAGGTGATCGCCTTCGACATGCCCGGCTTCGGCGACAGCGACGCGCCGCCGCTCCCGATCACGGCGGAGAGCATGGGCGCCCTGGTGGCGGAAGGGATCAACCAGGCGCTTCGTCCGGGCGAGCGCTTCCAACTCGCCGGTTTTTCCTTCGGCGGCATCGTCGGCGGCCAGGCCCTGCTCCTGCTGGAGGACCGGGCGGACCGGTTCTTCCTCCTGGGCTCGAACGCGCTCGGCCTGACTATTGATAACGACCGGCCGCCGCTGCGTTCCCCCAACCGGGACATGACGGCGGCGGAAATGCGCGACCTGCATCGGCATAATCTCGGCGTCTTCATGTTCGGCGATCCCAGCCGGATCGACGACGTGGCGCTCGACCTTCAGGACTACAACACCAAGCGCGCGCGCGTGCGCAGCGGCGCCATTCCCCGTGGCGACAGCCTGGCGCGGGCCCTCCGACAGATGAACATTCCGGTCCGCGCAATCTGGGGCGAGAAGGACGCGACCTCCGGGCGCTATTTGCAGGACCGGCGCGAGCTCTTCCTCTCCCTGCCCCATTGCGAAGGCTTCACCGTCATCCCGGGCGCCGGCCATTGGGTCGGATTCGAGGAGGCGGACGCGGTCAATCGTATCCTGCTAGAGTAGCCGGGCGCGGCGCGCGAGACGCCGCCGGCTTGGAGGAAATCATGCGGCTGAACGCTCAGTTCCCGACCCGGTTCATCGGCGACGATCCCGCCAAAATGCGCGACTGGGCCCAGGCGGCCGAAGACCTTGGCTACAGCTATATCGAAGTGGCGGACCATGTTTTCGGCGCGGCCGCGCGCGGCGATTGGAAGCCCCGCTATGACGAGAACGAACCCTTCCATGAAACCTTCACCATGCTGGGCTTTCTGGCCGCCTGCACCAGCACCATCCGCCTTTCCAGCGGCGTCCTGATCCTGCCGCAGCGCCAGACCGGCGTCGTCGCCAAACAGGCGGCGGAGGTGGATATCCTTTCTGGCGGCCGGTTCCGACTGGGGGTCGGCGTCGGCTGGAACCATGTGGAATACGAGGCGCTGGATTGCGATTGGAAGACGCGCGGCGCCAAACAGGCAGAGCAGATCGAAGTCATGCGGCGTCTCTGGACCGGCGATCTCGTCAGCTACAAGGGACGCTTCCACGAGTTCGAGGCGATCAACATCAAGCCGGCCCCGATCAAGCGGGACATCCCGATCTGGCTCGGCGGCAGCGCCGACGCCGTGATCCGGCGCGCCGCGCGCCTAGGCGACGGCTGGATGCCGATCCTGCCGCCCAACACGAAGACGGCGGAAAAGCTCGACTTTCTGAAGGCCTGCCTGAAAGAATACGGCCGCGATCCGGCGACTTTCGGCCTGGAAGCCTGGCTGAGGGCGGACGAGCACGATCCCGACCGATGGGCCGCCGACGCGAAGGCCTGGGAAGCGCTCGGCGTCGAAATGGCGATGCTCTACCCGATGTTCAACGCGGGCGGCGTCGATGGGCAGATCCAGATTCTGCGGGAATTCAAGGACGCCGTATCGGGATAAGGGAGGCCAAGCCGATGGATCAGGTCAACCAGCGCCCTCCGGTCGATCGCGCCCGTGCTCTCGGCCCCGCCATCGCCGCCGCCGCCGACGAGATCGAGGCGACCCAGACGATCCCGGAACCGCTCCTGACGGACCTCTATGACGCGGGCCTCTGGCGGCTGTTCCTGCCCCGCTCGCTCGGCGGCGAGGAAGCGCACCCGTCGGCCTATCTCGAAGCCCTCATGGAAATCGCGTCCCATGACGGTTCTGTCGGCTGGAACATGTTCGTCGCCAACAGCTCCCTTCTCCTCGCGCCGTTCATCCCGCTGGAGAGCGCACAGGCGATCTGGGGCGATCCACGCGCCGTCATCTGCTGGGGGCCGCCCAACGCCTGCCGGCTCAAGGCCGAGCCCGGCGGCTACCGAGTCGATGGCGAATGGGATTTCGCGAGCGGCTCCCGCCAGGCGACCTGGGCCGGCGCCCATGCGCAGGTCGAAGAGCCGGACGGCTCCCTGCGCCTGAACGACCATGGCAAGCCGCTGATCCGCTCCGTCCTGTTCCCGGTCGCGCATGCCGAGTTCCTGGACAAGTGGAACCCCATCGGCATGAAGGGCACCGCTTCGGACAGCTACCGCGTGAAGGACCTGTTCGTGCCGGAAACCTTCAGCGGCACGCGCGAGGAGCCGGCGCTGCGCCGGGACCGTGGCCCGCTCTACGCCTTCACCATGCAGGGCCTGTATGCGGTCGGCGTCGCGGGGGTCGCGCTCGGCATCGCCCGCGCCATGCTGGCGGCCTTCAGCGACCTCGCCCAGACGAAGGCGCCCCGCGGCCGGCCCCGCCTCGCGGACGACGCCGCGACCCAAAGCGACTACGCCCGCGCCGAGGCGAAGCTCGGCGCCGGGCAGGCATATCTCGCCAGCATCCTGAACGACGTCTATGAACGGGCGAACGACATCGCGCCGATCGGGATCGAGGATCGCGCCATGGTCCGGCTCGGCTGCAGCACGGCGATCCAGAACGCGGTCGAAGTGGCGGACTGGGTCCACCGGGCGGCCGGCGTCAGCGCGATCTTTCCGGGCTCGCCCTTCGAGCGTCGGTTCCGCGACATCCACACCCTATCCCAGCAAATCCAGTCCCGCCCCGCCCATTTCGAAGCGGTCGGCCAGGTGCTGCTGGGCAATCCGCCCCAGGTGTTTTTCTAGCGAACGACGGACTTGCCCCCATGGAAATCTCAATCGACGACGCCCACGCCCTGGCGGTCCGCGTCATGCGCGCCTATGACCAGAGCGAGGAATACGCCCGGCTGACAGCCGACCATCTGATCGATTGCGAGCTGCGCGATCTTTCGTATGGCGGGCTGCCGAGGCTGGTCAGCATCACCGAACGGCTTGACCGCACGGGCGCGCCGGATCGGGAAGTGGAGGTCGAGCACGAAACGCCGGTTTCGGCGAAGGTCAAAGGCCACGACAATCTGGGGTATGTGGTCGCCTACAAGGCGATGGAGATCGCCATCGAGAAGGCCAACCAGACAGGCATCGCCGTCGTCGGCGGCGACGGGACCTGGTACACGGGCATGCTCTCCTATTTCGCGGAAATGGCGGCGGCGGAAGGGCTCGTCTCCATGATCGCCTCCAACGCCTCGCCGTGGGTGGCGCCGGCGGGCTCGGTCGACGGCCGGTTCGGCACCAACCCGATCTGCTTCGGCTTCCCGAGCGAGGGCGATCCGATCATCTGGGATATCGGCACCTCGGCCATCATGCACGCCGAAGTCATGCTGGCCGAGCGCATGGGCGAGACGCTGGACGAAGGCATGGCCTATGACGCCGCCGGCCAGCCCACCACGGACCCGACGGCGGCGCTCGCGGGCGCATTCGCCGTCTGGGGCGGACACAGGGGGTCCGGCCTCGCCCATGTGGTGCAGCTTCTGGGCATTATGGCCGGATCGCCGGCCCAACCGCCCGATCTCGCCGAGTTCGGGTTCGTGATCGTCGCCATGAAGCCGGACCTGATGGGGACCGAGGACGATTTCCGCGCGCGGGTCGCCGAGTATGCGGACCTTGTCCGGAAATCCCGGCCGGTTCCCGGCGGCGCGCCGGTGCGCATGCCCTTCGACCGCTCGGCGGCGCTTCGGCGCGAGCGACGCGCCGGGGGCGTCATTCAGGTTCCGGACGCGGTGCTGGAGCGCTTGGAGAGCATCGCCGGCCGATAGCGCCAGGAGCTTCCGCCGGCAGGCCCCGATGGCGCCCACGAGCCGCCGACGGGCCGAAACTCCGCGCCAGGCCCCTCCCAACCGTTGACCGATAGCGCGCGACGCCCGATAGATTAGGCGACTTTCCGACTGACGCACGCAGCCCTTCCGGACGAACGCCATGGCCAAATCCCCCAGCCCGTATGACCGCGACCTCGACAAGAACCCGGCCAATTTCCAAGCCCTGACGCCTTTGCAGTTCCTGGAGCGCACGGCCTGGACGTTCCCCGATCGCACGTCCGTCATCCATGGCGCCAAACGGATGACGTGGTCGGAGACCCGCGCGCGCTGCCATAAGCTCGCGGACGCGCTCGCCAAGCGCGGCATCGGCAAGGGCGACACAATCGCCATCATGGCGGCGAACACGCCCGAGATGATGGAACTGCATTTCGGCGGCCCGATGACCGGCGCGATCATCAACACCATCAACACCCGCCTGGACGCCGCCATCGTCGGCTTCATCCTGGACCATGGCGAGGCCGACATCGTTTTTGTCGACAAGGAATTCTCGGACGTGATGTCCGAAGCCCTGGAGCTGGCCTCGGCGACGCCCCTGGTTATCGATATCGACGATCCGGAATATCAGGGCGACGGCGCCAGGATCGGGGAAATGGACTATGAGGCGTTCATCGCCGACGGCGACGAAAGCTTCCCCTACCGGCCGCCCGAGGACGAGTGGGATGCGATCTCACTGAACTACACCTCCGGCACCACCGGCGACCCGAAGGGCGTGGTTTACAGCCATCGGGGCGCCTATCTCGCCGCATCGTCGAACGCGCTGGTGTGGGCGATGCCGCAACATCCCGTCTATCTCTGGACGTTGCCGATGTTCCACTGCAACGGCTGGTGCTTCCCCTGGGCCATCGCCTTGCAAGCGGGGACCCATGTCTGTCTCCGCCAGGTGCGCGCCAAGCCGATCTATGACGCCATCGCCGACCATAAGGCGGACCACCTTTGCGGCGCGCCGATCGTCCTTAACCTGATCGCCAATGCGCCTGAAGACGAACGGCGGACGTTCGACCACAAGGTCAAGATCATGACCGCAGCGGCGCCGCCGCCGCCATCCACCCTCGAGAAGATGGAAGCCCAGGGCTTCGACGTCACGCATGTCTATGGCCTTACGGAGACCTATGGCCCCGCGGTCGTCTGCGCCTGGCACGAAGTCTGGGACGGCCTGCCGCCGGCGGACCGCGCGGCCGTCAAGGCGCGCCAGGGCGTGCGCTACCCGATGCTGGAAGGCCTGGACGTCATCGACCCGGAGGACATGCTGCCCGTCCCGCGGGACGGCGAAACCATCGCGGAGGCCATGTTCCAGGGCAATATCGTGATGAAGGGCTACCTGAAGAACCCGAGCGCCAGCGAGGCGGCGTTCGCCGGCGGCTGGTTCCATTCGGGCGACCTTGGCGTCATGCACGAAGACGGCTATCTGGCGCTGAAGGATCGGTCGAAGGACATCATCATCTCCGGCGGCGAGAATATTTCCTCGGTCGAGGTGGAGCAGACGCTTTATCGCCACCCCGCTGTCGCGGAGGCCGCCGTCGTCGCCAAGCCGGATGAGAAATGGGGCGAGACGCCCTGCGCGTTCGTCGAGGTCCGGGATGGCGTCGCGACGCCCGAGGCCGCCGACGTCATTCAGTTCTGCCGGGACAATATGGCGAGCTTCAAATGCCCGCGTCGTGTGGTGTTCGGCCCGCTGCCGAAAACCTCGACCGGCAAGGTGCAGAAATTCCTGCTGCGGGAACGGGCGAAGGAAATCTGATCGCTCCGGCTGCACGCGCAATGGCGACGCGGGCGATCATCTTCGATTTCGACGGCGTTCTCGCGGATAGCGAAGCGCTTGCGAATCGCGTGCTGGCAAACCTGCTGACCGCTTGCGGCGCCCCGACGACGCTTGAGCAGTCCTACGCCGCCTATATGGGCAAGCGCCTTCCCGAAATCGTCGCGGCGGCCAACGCGCGGCATGGCGTCGACCTGCCGGACGACTTCCCGGATCGGCTGCTGGACGCGACGCTGGCCGCATTTCGCCGGGACCTTCGAGCCGTTCCGGGCGCGCCCGCCTTCGTGCGCGGTCTTGGCCGGACGCCGAAGGCGATCGCCTCTTCGTCTTCGCCGCCCCGCCTCGCTTTCTCTCTCGAAATCATCGGGTTGGCGGAGGATTTCGGGCGCCACGTCTACAGCGCGCAGCAGTTTCCACGGGGCAAACCGCACCCGGATATCTTTCTCCACGCCGCGGCCGGCATCGGCGCCGCGCCCCAGGATTGCGTCGTCATCGAGGACAGCATTTCCGGCGTTCAAGCGGGCGTGGCGGCAGGCATGCGCGTGATCGGCCTGCTCGCGGGCGCCCACGTGCAGACAGGCCACGCCGACGCTCTCGCCCAAGCGGGCGCCTGGCGCGTCGCGACGGATTTCGCGTCCGTCAAATCCGCGCTCGAGAATTGACAGGAACGCGGCGTTTCCTGTATCAACTCTGTCTCCGCGCGTCAGCCATGCGGCTTGGCGCGCGTTTCTGTGTTTGATTGAATAAATTCGAGGGCCGAGGCCATGAAGGTCGTGCGTTCGCTGAAAACGCTGAAAAATCGCCATCGCCAGTGCCAGGTCGTGCGCCGCCGCGGTCGCGTGTACGTGATCAACAAGCAGGTGCGCAAGTTCAAGGCGCGCCAGGGCTAAGCCGACCGTTCGCCTGGGGGCGCCCGCCGCCCGCGAGGCGGAAATGCAGCTTGCGCAACGCCTCGGGCTCCGCTTGGTTGACGGCCCGCGCGCGGTAGGCCGCGCGGCTAGCGATGGCGGACAGGCATGCAGACCAACTTTACGCTCGCGCAGTTGGCGGACCCGGAAATCGCGGAATCCGAGAAGATTCTGCGCACCTGCGTGCATTGTGGCTTCTGCACCGCGACCTGCCCAACCTATGTCCTGCTCGGCGACGAACTGGATAGCCCCCGCGGCCGCATCTATCAGATCAAGGACATGCTCGAGAACGACCGGCCGGCGACGGCGACGGTCGTCAAACACCTGGACAGGTGCCTTTCCTGCCTTTCCTGCATGTCGACCTGCCCTGCGGGCGTGCATTACCAGCATCTGATCGACCACGCCCGGGGCCATATCGAAGCCACCTATCGCCGTTCCTTCGCGGACAGAACCCTGCGCGGCGTGCTGGCCGCCGTGCTGCCTTATCCGGGCCGGTTTCGGGCGGCGTTGGCGGCGGCGTGGTTCGCCCGGCCGCTCGCCCGCTTCATCCCTGGCCGGATCGGCGCGATGCTGCGCCTGGCGCCGGCGCGTGTGCCGCCGCGATCGCCGATCGAAGGCGCCAGGACGCACAGAGCCCGAGGCGAACGTAAGAAGCGCGTGGCGCTCCTGGCCGGCTGCGCCCAGCAGGCGCTCGACCCCGCCATCAACGAAGCCACCATCCGCCTGCTCAACCGCCATGGCGTCGAGGTGGTGGTCGCGAAGGGCGCCGGCTGCTGCGGCGCGCTGGTCCACCATATGGGCAAGACGGAGGCCGGCCACGCCGCCGCCATCGCCAATGTGGCCGCCTGGACGGCCGAAATGGACGGGAACGGCCTCGACGCCATTGTGATCAACGCATCCGGCTGCGGCACCAGCGTAAAAGACTACGGCTTCATGCTGCGCGAGAACGCGACCTGGGCCGAGCCGGCCGCCCGCGTCTCCGCCATGACGCGGGATATCGTGGAGTTCATGCTGGAAATCGGCCTGAAGGACGCGAACCCGCCGGAGCCCTTGCGCCTCGCCTACCATTCCGCCTGTTCGATGCAGCATGGCCAGCAATTGAAGGACGAGCCGAAAGCGCTGCTGGAAGACGCAGGGTTCCGGGTCTCGACCCCGGCCGAACCTCATCTCTGCTGCGGTTCCGCCGGCGTCTACAACATCCTCCAGCCGACGATCTCCGGCCGCCTGAAGGCCCGCAAGGCCGCCAATCTGAACAAGCTCGGCGCCGATGCGGTGGCGGCGGGAAATATCGGCTGCATCGCCCAGCTTCAGGGCGCGCTCGATGCGCCGGTGGTGCATACGGCCGAACTGCTCGATTGGGCGACCGGCGGCCCGAAACCGTCCAAGCTGCGCTGAGCGCCCGTCAGCCCGCGCGGGTCGTCGGCGCCGCGTCGCCGCGCACGACCTCACGCACCTGCCCGTCGGAGACGGCGTAAAGCCGGTCGGCGATCGCGGTCCAGGCCGGGCGGTGGGTGATGGCGATGATGGTGTAGCGGCCGTCGTTCAACGCCTGGATGTTCTCGACGATCTCCGCTTCCGCCTCGGGGTCGAGGGCGCTCGTCACCTCGTCCAGGATGAGCACCTTGGGGTCGGCGACGAGCGCGCGGGCGAAGGAGATGCGTTGCCGCTGGCCGCCCGAAAGCTTGGCGCCGGTCTCGCCGACGCCCGTGTCGAGCCCTTCCGGCAGGGCTTCGACGAAGGCGCGGGCGTTGACCTGATCCAGCGCCGCCCAGATCGCCGCATCGTCTATCGTCGGATCGCCGAGCGTGATGTTCGCGCGCACGCTGGCGCGCATCAGGTTCAGTTCCTGGGGCACATAGCCGATCTGGCCGCGCCACGCGTCGATATCGATCGCCTCGATCGGCGTCTCGCCAACCCTGATTTCGCCCGTGTCCGCCCGATAGAGGCCGATCAGCAGATCGACGATGGTCGTCTTGCCGGAGCCGGACGGCCCCATGAACACCGTAATCGCGCCCGACGGAATTTCGAGATTGAGGCCGCGCAGGATCGTGCGGTCGCCATGGGCGAAGGAGACATCCCTGAGCGAGAAGCCGCCGGCGAGATCCGGCGCGTTCCGGCCCGCCCAATCCTCGCGGCCGGCCTCCGCCTCGGCGATCAGCGCTTCCGTGCGCAGATAAGCGCTCTCCATCTCCACCGACTGCTGCAGAAATTTCTGGATCTTCGAAATGATGGCGACCAGCTGGAAGAAGATGATGCCGCTCACCACGAGTTCGGCCAGCGGGATATGCCAGACGGTGTGCGAGGCGTAGATGGCGGCGCCGATCAGAATGGCGATCAGCGCGTCGCCGCCATGCTTCAACGCCTGGCGCGCCAGCTCCTGTTTCACCAGGGAGCGCCGCAACCGGCGCAACGTCACCGCCATGGCGTCGAGCGAGCCCTGCCAGCGATGCATTGTCTTCAGCGGCTTGGCGGCGCCGATCATGTCGACGGTCTGCACGGTCAGGTCCGACGTGCGCCCGGTCTGCTTGGCGCCGGCGCGCCGGGAAAGGCGCACCAGATATCCGAGCGTCCCCGTCACCAGAACGCCGGCGAGCAGGCCCATCGCGGCGAGGCTCCAATCCACCAGCACGGCGACGACGACGTAGGCGACCGCCTGGGCGGCATAGGCCATGACCCTTGCCGCGTGCAGATAGGCGATGCCCGCGCGGGTGGCGTCATTGGCGACGGCGTTGGCGAAGCGGCCGCGCGGCTGATCGGCGTAGAAGCGCCAACGCGCCCGGAACAGCGCCTCGATCAGTCGCCGGCGCATGCCGATGGCGACCGTGGCGCTGGAGACGCCGGCATAGGTCAACGCGGCGAAGGACAGCAACGCCTTCAGGACCAGAAAGCCGCACATCATCACGATCATGGCGCCGAGCGTCGGCTCGACGCCGACCCAGGTCATCGCGCCCTGGATATGCCCGCTCAAGGGCGAGGCGTTCGCCGACGCGTCGCCGGACAGCGTGGAGATGACGGGCAGCAGCGTGCCGACGCCCGCCGCCTCGGCGATGCCGCCGAAGATCAGGCAGGCCATCACCAGCCATGGCCGGGTGTCGTGGGCCTTCAGAAAGATCGCGAATACGGTGCGCATGGCTTCCAGACAATTGCGCGGGCGGAGCATCAGGCCTCCGCCGAAACTGCCGCTGTCTAAGCCCCACCGCGCCCCGCGTCAAACCGGCGAACGCGGTCAGGCCAGGGTTTCGGCCAGTTCCTTGAGGTCCGCCACGATCATATCCGGCTGCTCCGGCCAGTCGCCGAACGGCCGTTTGCGTCGATCGATAAATGCCGTGCGCATGCCGAAGGACTTGGCGCCGACGCAATCAAATGCGTGATTGGCGACGAAGAGAATGCCGGTCCGGTCGACGCCGAGAATCTCCTCGGCCGTGGCGTAGGTCTGCCAATGGGGCTTGAAGTAGCCGGCTTCGGCGACCGAAATCACCTCGTCGAAGGGAATGCCGATATGGGGCTGCGCCGCCGCCAGCATGTCGGGGTCGCCGTTGGATAGGATGGCGAGCTTATAGCGCTCGTGCAGGCGGCCAAGGGCCTGGCGGGCGTCCGGAAATGGCTTCAGGCGCTCAATCTCGGAGACGAGCCATTCCACCTCCTCCCGGCTGTAGGCGATGCCCGCCCTGTCCATCACATGGGCGACGGCGCGATGGCCGATCTGGCGATAGGGCGTGTGGCCCCGGTCGCAGAGCGCGTCGATCATCGAGTTCTCGAAATGGGTGCGCCGCCACCAGGTCACGAAACTGTTCGGATTGCCCTCCCACCCCTTCTCCTTGAGGAAAGGCGTCACGGCCTCACAGAGGCCCGTCTGCATGTCCACGACGGTGCCATACTGATCGAAGACGAGGAACTTGATCTCGCGCTTCAGCAATTCCGGATCGGTCACAAGGTAGCCCTTTCGGCTAGGTGTCGGCTCGGCGCGGCTTCGCCGGAACGCCAACGCCAGAACGAGCGCTCCTGTTCGGCGTTGACCGCGACGACGCGGTCGGCGCCATGTTTGTCGATGGCATGAATGGTGATGCGGCTGATGAGGCCGCCTTTCAGGCCGCGCAGATCGTCGATCGCGGCGTCGACGGCGGCGTCGACCGTCATCCCCATTTTCAGGTAGAGCACGATCGAGCGGGACGTGCCGGCCCGGATCGCCATCTCCCCGGCGCCGGTGCAGGCCGCCGCGCCATAGCGGCTGTCGGCATAGGCGCCGGCGCCGACGATCGGACTGTCGCCAAGCCGCCCCGGATATTTCCAGGCCCAGCCCGAGGTAGAGACGCCGGCCCCGAGCGCGCCGGATGCGTCGATGGCGAGGAAGGTCGTGGTGTCGGCGCCCTGGGGAATGTCGGGCGCGCTCTCGTCCGGCGGCAGCAGGTCCGCCTTGATGGCGCCGCGGACATAGGGCGCCAGTGCTGCGTCCGTCTGCCAGCGCGGCCGGTCGCGGTCGGAGGCGGTCTGTTCGAACCAGTCGAGCCAGACGGCCGCGGCCTCGTCGGTCAGATTGTCGATCAGCTCCGCGCCGATCTCCCGGGCGAAACGCTCGGCGCCGGGTCCGACCAGGAGTTCGTGCGGCAGGCGTTCCAGGACCGCCCGCGCGACGCTGATCGGATGCGCCACGCCCTCCACCGCGCCCACCGCACCGGTCCTGAGCGTGGTCCCGTCCATGATCATGGCGTCGAGCTGAACCCGGCCCAGAATATTGGCGAGGCCGCCCCGGCCGACCGTGTGGATCGAGGTATCCGCCTCGACCATGCGCACGCCGGCCTCGATCGCGTCCAGCGCGCTGGCGTTGGCGGCGAGCCGCTTCGCGGTTTCGCCGACGCCGGGCCGCCCCTCATCGTTCGTGAGAATGATCACGCAATGAATTCCAGCACGACGCCGCGCGCGTCGCCCCGGCCGACGCGCACGGCGCCGCCGACCCGTTCGGCCGGAACGCCGTTAGCGGCGAGCAGCGCCGCCGTCGCGTCAACGTCGTCGACGCCGATGGAAAGCACGTGCCAGATCGGCCGCTCGGCGGCCGGATGGGTCGCGACGCCCGGATGGGCCTCGCCGATGGTTGCGTCCGTCGCGAGGCGGATGAAGCCGCGGCCCGTATCCATTTCGACGCCATACCCCGTCTCGGAAATCGACGCTTCGCCGAAGAGCTTCGCCAACGCCTTGGCCGTCGCCATCGGATCGACGACGACGGCGGTGATCCCGGCGAAGCGGTTCGCGCCATTGGGATGGGCGGTCAGGCGCGCGTTCCGCATCAATTCCGGCGTCTTGTGCCCGCACATGAACACCGGAATGCCCGCAAGGTCGGCCGCCGAAAGCTGTAGATTTCGGAACTTGACCATCCCTTCCGGCTCCTTCGACGGCCGAGCGAGGTCGGTCGGGCCGTCGGTGTGGACGCCGAGCGCCTCAACCTGCGCCTTGACCGCATCCGCGTCGGGCGTGCCGAGCGCAAGCCGATGCAGCCCTTCGCCCCGCGCCTTCATGGCGTTGCGGAGACCGCCGTCTTCCAACTCCGGTTCATTGACCCCGAGCAGTTCCAGATAGGTTTCCGGGAACATCAGACAGTGATTGGCGGTTGCTCGGTTCTGGTGGTCGCCCAGCGGCGCCGCCGTGAAGCCCAGCTTCTCGTAGTCTTCTCGCCCGCCGTCCAGGTTCTCGACGGCGATGATGACATGATCGAGCCCGATGACAGGGTTCATGAGCGCGTTTCCTTTCGGCAGATATTGCGTTTCTCGGGAGGTCAGGCGCCGAGCAGCGTGGCCATCACTCGCTCGCGCGTCAGCGGCATATCTTGAATGCGGCGCCCGAGCGCATGGGCGACGGCATTGCCGATGGCGGCCGCCGTCGGCCCGACGGTGCACTCGCCGACGCCGAGGGTCGGTTGCTCCGGGCGGTCGAGGATTTCGGCCTCGATCTCCGGAACTTCGCTGAAGCGAAGGATGGGGTAGCTGTCCCAGTCCGTGGAGACGATGCCGGCGCCGTCGACCTTCACTTCTTCCTTGAGCGCCCAACTGGCGCCCTGCACGCAGCCGCCCTCGAGTTGATTGCGCACGCCGTCCGGATTGACCGCGAGGCCCGCGTCGGCGACCGCCCACATCCTGTCGAGGCGCACGCTCTCGTCGACGGTGACCGCGACGGCGACGGCGGCGTAGGCCGCGACGTTCTTGTAGCGGGCGAAAGCGATGCCAAGGCCTTGGCCCTCGCCGCCCGCTCCGCGCTGCGGCCAACTGGACAACGCGGCCGCCCTTTCGATAACAGCGCGGGCCCGTTCGTCCCGCAGCAGGTTCAGACGATAGGCGACAGGATCGACGCCCGCACGCGCGGCCAGTTCGTCCATCAGGCTTTCAATGGCGAAGACGTTCGGCAGCGCGCCGAGCCCACGCAGGGCCGAGGTGCGGATCGGCGCCCGTTCGGTCAGATGATGGCGAATGCGGGTGCCGCCGACGTCATATAGCGGAAACGCGTTGCGCGGCCCTCCGAACCCACGCGCCGGCGGCGGATCGACCGGCGGTCCCCAGGGCGGCAGCGGCCGGAGCGCCTGCGCCGCCAGCATGACGACGCCGGGCGCGCCCGGACGCTGCACATGCACCGGGCTCCAGATATCCGTCGCCCAATCGACCGGCTGGCCGTCGCCATCGACCGTCGCACGAATGCGCACGCGCATGGCGGGGCCGACCGGCTCATAAGCGAATTCCTCCTCGCGCCGCCATTGGGCGCGGATCCAATGGCCCGGCTTGGCCATGGCGACGATCGCCGCATCGAGCGCGGCGTCGTCGGCCCCGTTGTGGCCATAGCATCCCGGTCCGTCGACGTGGACCGCGTGGATATCCGCCTCATCGAGCCCAAGAGCGCCGGCCAGATTGCGGCGCAGCGGATGCATGCCCTGGCCGTGGGAGCGCACTTCGAGCTTGCCGTCCTCAAACTTGACCAAGGCGACCGAAGGCCCGAGCGAGGCATGGGCGACATAGGGACGGGTCACCACGATCTCGACCGTATCGCCCGCCTGAGGCTCCCGACCCTCCGGGTCTTCGTAGACATGCTCGATGGCCGGCAGGTCCGGCAGGCCATGGGGGTCGGCGTCGGCCGGCTTCAGGTCGCGAACGTTGCGCCATTCCGCATGGGCGGGCGCGACGGCAGCGGCGTTCTCGACGGTCCACTCGTCCGGCCCGACAAACGCGACGAAGTCGCCTTCGCGCACGATCTCAAACGCGCCGGGCGCGGCGCGGCGGATCGCGGCCTCATCCAGCCCAGCCAGGTCGGCGCCGGGCGACGGTTGGCGGAGCGCCCGAGCATGGAGCAAACCTTCCGGCGCCATGTCATGCAGGAAGCCGGAACCGGCCATCTTCGCCGGCAGATCGTCCCGAGGCACGTTCTGGCCCACAATCCGATAGCTGGAGGGCGCTTTCACCGACGCTGCGCCGACTACATCCGCCGACCAGTCGACTTCATCCGCCAGATCCCAATAGTCCAGGTCCGTCGCCGCGCCGTCCTTGACGAAGCCGCCCGCTTCGACGTCGAGGTCGTCCGTCGCGCAGTTCAGGCGTAGCGCCGCTCTTTCGGTCAGCAGCGCGCGCGCCTCTGCGGCGACCCGGCGGATCGATGCGCCGGACACGCTGATCGAAAGGCTGGAGGTGGTGTAGTTCTCGTCCGGCCCGATATCGGTATCGCCGGAGGCGACGACGACGCGCTCCAGCGGCAGGTTCAACTCCTCCGCCGCGATCTGGCGGAGCGCCGTGACGACGCCCTGGCCGATTTCGACCTTGCCCGAAGCGACGCGCACCTTGCCGTCCGGCAGGAACGCGATCCAGCGCGACCGGCTGGGGTTATCGTTGATGCTGGGGGGAAGCGGGGGCGCAGCGTTCATGAGAGCGCCTCCGCCGCCCGCTCGACCGCGCGGACGATCCGCGTGTGCGCGCCGCAGCGGCACAGGTGGTCGTCCAGCGCCGCCACGATGTCGGCCCGCGACGGCTTCGGGTTGGCGGCGAGCAGCGCCTTGGTCGCGATCAACAGGCCGGAGAGGCAATAGCCGCACTGGCCGGCCTGTTCGGCCAGGAACGCGGCCTGGATCGGCCCCGGCGCCTCGACGGCGCCCATGCCCTCCACCGTCTCGACCGCCTTGCCGGCGACCGTCGAGACGGCCGCGGCGCATGCGTAGGTCTTCCGGCCGTCGACCAGGACAGCGCAGCAGCCGCACTGCTCCAGGCCGCAGCCGAAGCGCACGCTGGTCGCGCCGAATGCGTTGCGAAGCACGTAGAGCAGGGGCGTATCGCCATCCGCATCCGTCGTGACCGCCTGGCCGTTCAACGTGAATTCCAAAGCCGCCATCGCGCCCGCCCTATTCCGCCGCCGCAGCCAGCGGGCGCGGCGCCGGCATCGCAGCCGGGCAAATCTCGGCAAGCGGCTTGCCGAAATGCTTTTCGATTGCCGGCACGACCTTGGTTGCAAACTGCTCGATCGAAGCCTTCACGGCTTCGTTCGGCATATCGCCCACGGCGAAATAGCAGTTCACGTGGCTCGGCCCGTAAAGTTCGATCTCCTGGCACATGCGTTCGGCGACCTGTTCGGCGTTGCCGACGACGATGTTCTTGGCGATCTGATCCAAAGACGCCTCGCCCGGCGCCGCGACTTCCTCGACCATATAGTCGTCGACCATGGTCTCCCGGCGATTGCGGAGCGAAAGCGCCAGCCGCTTCTGGAAGCGGGCGCCGTCCACATAGCGGTCCAGCGTCGCCTGATCGTCGGAAACGCACACGAACCTAAGAACGCCGAGCGGCATGCCTGCCGGATCCTTGCCTTCCTCCCGGTAGCACGCCTCCACCTGGTCCCGCATCCGGCGAATGAAATCCGGCCCTTCGAGGCCGCCCGAAATGAAGGGAATGAACCCATCCCTGGCGCAGCGCCGATGGCTGTTCGGATCGGCGCCGGCGATCCAGATCGGCGGGCGCGGCTGCTGGACCGTCGTGACGTTGATCGCCGTCTGCGGCTGGGTGAAATGAGCGCCCGCATAGCTGAACGTCGGCGCGCGCAGGCCCCGGTCGATCATGTCCAGCATTTCGTTGAAGACGATCTTGTTCTCGGAGATATCGGCGTTCAGGCGTTCGAACTCATAGTGCTGATAACCGCTGCCCACGCCCACATCCAGGCGTCCGCCGGAAAGCGTGTCGACCAGCGCGATTTCCGCAATCACCCGCGCCGGCGTGTGCAGCGGCAGGATCAGAACCGCGCTGCCGACCCGGATGCGCTTGGTGATCGCCGCCGCGTGGGTGCAGAGCAGCATCGGCGAGGGACAGAGCGAATAGTTGGAAAAGTGATGCTCCGCGAACCAGACGCGGCTGAAGCCGAGTTCGTCGGCGAGCCGCACATGCTCGAGCGCCTCGGCCACCACCCGTTGCGGACTGGCGTTGCGATCCCGGTGCTGCAGTAGATTGAAAACCCCGAAGTCCATCTCGTCCCGCTCCCCACGTCGTCGCTTTGCTTCGCCGAAGCTTAGCCGATCTGGCGGGCGCGCCAAGAGACGCGCCGCAAGGGCGCGCGGAACACGCGGACGACACAAGGCCGTGAGGCGGGAGGCGGAGACCTGCGCTTCGCGCTAGGTAAGAGGCTCCGGCCCTCAATTGCGAGAAGTTCCATGCTTCGGACGATGCACAAAGCCGTCGGCGCGGCCTTGCTGATCAGCGCCATTGCGCTTGCCCGGCCGGCTGTCGCCGAGCGGTTGGTCATGACCGACCCCGAAGTCGCGACCGCGAGCAGGGAAGCGGTGTTCCATCCCCCGATCATCTCCGCCGCCGCCATCGCGCGCCTGCGCGCGCGTGGCGAGCCGGATGTCCTGCCCGCATTGGCGCTCGCGATTCGCTATCGGGGACCGGATCGGGACTTGCTCGATGCGATCTCCGCGCTGGCCGGCGAGACCATTCGGGACTGGGCCGATCTCATGCTCTGGATCGAAGGCCATCCGGAATTCCTGGCGCATCCGAGCTACCGGCAGATCAAGCTCGACCTCTTGCAGCGCGTCGACCCCAACTTCCTTCGCTTCCTGGACGACGCGCGCTCTACCGCGGAGAACATGGACATCCGCCTGGAAGAAATCGTGTGGGGCGGCGTCCGCGTCGACGGCATCCCCGCGCTCGAATCGCCCGCAATGATCGAAGCGGCGGCGGCGGACTATCTCCTGGACGACGATCTTGTGTTCGGCATCGCGATCAACGGCGACGTCCGCGCCTATCCGCTGCGCATCCTTGGCTGGCACGAGATGTTCAACGACGTGATCGGCGGCCAGCCGGTCGCCCTCGCCTATTGCACGCTCTGCGGCTCCGCCATCCTGTTCGAGACAGACGTGGAGGGGCAGGAAGCGCCGTTGATCTTCGGCTCCTCGGGCCTGCTCTACCGCTCTAACAAGCTGATGTTCGACCGGTCAACGGACAGCCTCTGGAACCAGTTCACCGGCAAGCCAGTAACCGGACCGCTGCGCGGCTCCGGCATCGAACTCAAGATTCGCCCCGTCGTGACGTCGACCTGGGCGGAATGGCGCGCGCGCCACCCGGAAACGACGGTCTTGTCCCTCGAGACGGGGCATAGCCGGGATTACGGCTCCGGCGTCGTCTACAACGACTATTTCAAGAGCCCGGACCTCATGTTTCCGGCCCGCGTCGCAAGCGAGCGGACGGCGCGGCGGAAAGATTTCGTTTTCGGCGTGAAGACCGTCGGCGCCGCGCGCGCATGGCCTGTCGCCGCATTCGCCGAAACGCCTGTAATTAACGATCGCGTCGGCGCGCGGGACCTCGTGCTGATTGGCGACGCCGCCAGCCGCTCGGTCCGCGCATATGCGCGCGACGGCCTGACGTTCCGAAAGACCGACCGCTCGAATGTTCTGACCGATGGAACCGCCGAGTGGCGGATGACGGAGGACGCTCTTATCGGCCCGGCCGACGCCAGACTTGCCCGCATCGCCGGACGCCTCGGCTACTGGTTCGCCTGGAGCGGCTATTTCGGCGCCGAAAGCACGCTCTACGGCGAGGACGACTGAGCGGCCAGCGACGTCAAAGTTTCCAGGAAGGCGACGAGATCGTCGACCTCAGAGGGCTTCAGGTCGAGCGGCCGCAGGATCGCCATCCCATCGGCGTGCATCCGGCTCTCGTCCAGCTCGGAATAATGCAGCACGACGTCCCGCAATGTCGCCAGCGAGCCATTGTGCATGTAAGGCGCGCTGCGGCCGGCTTCGCGGAGCGACGGCGCCCGGAACGCGCCCCAGTCGCGATGTTGGGACCGGGCGCCGGCCGTGAATCGTCCCGCATCCGGATCGTCCGAATACGGGCCGGCGGCGGCGAACGGCGTCGCCCGAAAGCTTCGAAGGCCAGCGAACCGGCCAGGATCGACCTCCCCCGGGCCGATGAAGTAGGCGACGCCGGCATCCTCGAACTCGCCGTGGCTGAACTGCGGCCCGGCATGGCAGAGCGCGCAGCGGCCACGCCCGACGAAGAGCCGGAGGCCCCGTTTCGCGGCATCCGGATATGCCGCCATCGCCGCCTCGTCCCCGCTCGCCAGCGCATCGCGAAATTTGTCGAACCGCGTCCGGGGGGAGATCAGGCTGCCCTGATACGCGGCGAGCGCTTTTCCGACATCGACCAGCGCCGCCATCGCTTCGTCCGTATCCGGATCGGCGCCGAAGGCGTCACGGTAGGCGCCCGCGAGCCCGGCATCGCTCGCGACGACGATTGCGACATGGGCGGCGGAGGCGGCCATCTCGTCCGGCGCCAGGATCGGGCGGATGCTGGCGCCCCAAAGCGTATCGTTGGCGCCGCCCCACCCGAACCAGCGCCAGAACCGGACATTCCAGAGGCTCGGCGTGTTCCGGGGAAGCCGCGCCTGGGCCATCGCCGTTTTCAGTCCATCCGTGAACGCAAGGTCAGGCTGATGGCAGTCGGCGCACGCCCGGCCGCCATCCAGGGAAAGTCTGCGCTCCTCAAAGAGCGCCGCCCCGAAGGCGATCGCGGCGGGCTCGCCATCGACGCGATTGGTCGCGTCCCGCGACATGGGCGGCGGCCACGGACCATGCGCCAGGATCGCTTCGGTTTCAGCCGGCGTGAACGGCTCCGCCAGCGCCGCGCCGGCCCACAGCAACGCCGCCGCGATCGCAAGCGCCCGCATCAATCGACCGACCGCTCTTGCGACAGCCGCACTGTGCCTAAGGGCGTCGCCAACGAGAACCTAAAGCGCCATGCGCCGCGCATATGGAACATCAGGCCTTCCGCCACGAAATGTCCGGGCGCGGTCATGCGCACGCGCGGCCGGTAGTTCATGCCGTGCCCGTGCGCGGGCATGTCGGCGTCCACGGCGAGGCCTCCGGCGAACGGCCCTTCCGGCCCGCAGATGGATATCCGGAGATCGAACGGCGCGCCCGCTCGGATGTCCGGCGGCGCGGCGGCGAAGGCGAGTCGATGGGCGCCCTCGACGATCACGGTCGCTCCGCCTTCGGGACGCGGGCAATCGGCGGCGAAGGCGTTTCCGACCGTGAAGGCGGCCAGGAAGGCCGTAGCCGCTCGGAACGCCGCCGGCCGCGTCGTTCGATTTCCGCCTAGTCCCCGAGCGCCCATCGCGCCAGCGCTTCCGCGTTCTCATGACCGATCTTGGAGGCGACTTCAGGCGGCAGGTCCGCAAGCCAGGCCCGCGTCCATTCGGCATGGTGGGCGACATAGTACCAACGCTCAGGCGCGAAGGTGTCCGTCCCGATCATGAAGCGATCGGGGAACTCCAGGAACGCCTCGCGCCACGCCGGCGTCACGACGCCGTTCCGAGCATGCTCCGAGCGAAAGGCGAGATCGGCGGACAGGTTCGGATATTTCCGCAGCATCGCCGCGACGTCTTCCGGCGCATCGAAACCGGAATGCGCCCACAGCACCCGCGCTTCCGGATCCTGGGCGAAGATCCGCTCGATCGCCTCCACATCCGAATGGGCATGCAGGAAGATGCGATGCTCCTTCGCGAGGCGGACCATGGCGCGCGCCACCGGTTTGTCCGCATCGGCGCCGAAAAGATGGAATTCGCCGATGCCGGCGTATCGCCGCTTGGCCAACCGCTCGGCGACCATATCGATGACCGTGGGATCGCCATGCCAGGTCGCGATCTCGCCGCGACGCCGATAGGGCCGCAACACCGGCACGATCAGGTCCGGCGCCGCTTCGTAAAGCATCAACGTGCCGTCGTCGTTTGAGCTGGAGACGAACGCCTTCTTCAGGCCGGCGTCTCTCAACGCCTTGACGGCGGCTTCCGGCGGCAGACCGGCCCAGGCGTCGTGGCTGTAATGGATGTGGGCGTCGACCAGCGGCGCATCGGCCAGAAGCGGCGGCGTGACGCCAAATGCGGCGACGATGAACGAAGCCCCGAAAACGCGGACCAGGCGCATGGATTTCCTCCCGAGCATTCCCGCCCTGTCGTCGCGGGCGGACCGCCAGACCGGCCCGCTGGACGCCAGTGGAGCGGCATGCTTACCATTTTGGGCAATTCATAGGGGGAAACGTATAGTGTCAGAGCGAACGCTTCGAGGAAAAACAGCCGTCGCCGGCGTCGGCGAAACGGTCTATTACAAGCATGGTCAGTCGCCGGATTCCGAATTCAAACTGGCGCTGACCGCCATTCTGAAGGCGGCGGAAGACGCCGGGATCGACCCGAAGGATATCGACGGGTTCGCCTCCTACAGCAATGACCGCAACGACCCGTCGCGCATCGCCGCCGCGCTCGGCACGAAAGAGCTCCGCTTCTCCAATATGCAGTGGGGCGGCGGCGGCGGCGGCGGCGGCGCGGCCATCGGCAACGCCGCGGCGGCGGTCGCGAGCGGCCTCGCCGATTGCGTCGTGGTGTTTCGGGCGCTGGCGCAAGGTCAGTTCGCGCGGTTCGGCCAGGGCCAGCCGGTCAAGACGATCTCCGGCGATATGGCGATGCAGGCGCCCTACGGGCTGATGTCGCCCGCTCAGCGCTACGCGATGAAATGCATGCGCTTCATGCACGACCATGGCGTCAAGCACGACGCGCTGCGCGCGATCTCGCTCGCCTCCTACCACCATGCCCAGTCGAACCCTCGCGCGGTGATGTACGGCCGGGCGCTGGACGAGGCGAAGTACGATGCGTCCCGTTGGATCGTCGAGCCCTGGCGCCTGTTCGACTGCTGCCAGGAGAACGACGGCGCGGCGGCCGTGATCATCGTGCCGGCGGAGCGCGCCAAGGACTTGCCGCATAAGCCGAGCTACGTGCTGGGCGCTGCCGGCGGTTCGGACCACCGCTGCGGGGCGCCGAGCCACAACCACCCCAACTACGCCAGCTCAAACTTCGCGACCGTCGCGCCGCATCTCTATGAGATGGCCGGCGTGATGCCCGCCGACGTCGACGTTCTGCAATGCTACGAGAACTTCACCGGCGGCGTGATGATGAGCATCGTCGAGCACGGCTTCTGCGCGCCGGACGAAGTCAACGAGTTCATCGTGAAAGAGAACCTGATCGCGCCAAGCGGCAAGCTGCCGACGAACACCAGCGGCGGCAATCTGGCCGAATGCTACATGCATGGCCTCGAGCTTCAGATCGAAGCCGTGCGCCAGCTGCGTGGGCAATCCACTTCCCAGGTGCCCGGCGTCGATGTCTCCATGGTCGTCGCCGGCCCGATGGTGACTCCCGTTTCAAACTGTATCTTCGGCTCGGAGGCGACCCTATGACCCGCTATCTCCCGGAAGGCCTCGCCATCCCCGTGCCCGAGAACGACGGGCTTTCCGCCCCCTATTGGGAAGGGCTTCAGCGCGGCGAGCTTATGGCGCAGCGCTGCAAGGATTGCGGAACCTGGGTCTGGGGCCCGGAATGGATTTGCCATTCCTGCCACTCGTTCGACCTGGAATGGCAGAAGGTCGAAGGCAAGGGACGCATCTACAGTTGGGAACGGCCCTGGCATCCGGTGCACCCGGCGCTGAACGGCCACGGCCCCTATATCGTCGTGCTGGTGGAGCTGCCCCATGCGGACAACATTCGCATGATCGGCAATCTGCTCGGCGACCCGGAACAGACGGTCGAAATCGGCGCCGAAGTCGAGGTGGCTTTCGAGCATCACCCCGAGGCCGACCCGCCCTATTCCCTCGCCCAATGGAAACTTGCCTGAAAATCATAAATAGCCAGGAGGAAATTTAGATGGATGATCTCCAGAACGTTCCGATCAACGATGAGAATCTGTGGCGCCTCGATACGCCGGGCGCCGACGGTTGGGAACGGACGGCCCGCGCCGACGACCCGAAGAAGTACTTCATGGTCTCCACCGACTGCCATGCGAACGAACCGCCCGACCTGTGGGCGACGCGCCTGCCCGAGAAATACAAGGAACGAGCGCCGCGCATCGTCGTCGACGACAAGGGCGTGCAGTGGCGTTACTGCGAAGGCTATCGTCCCGACCGCGTCCGCGTGATGAGCTTCGAGGGCGAGGACTGGGTGCGCTCCAAGGCGGGCGCCGATCCGGCCGACCGTCTGGCTGACAATCAGCGGGACGGCATCGACGTCGAGATCATCTTCCCAAACAAGGGCCTCGCCATGTGGGCGACGCCGGACCCGGTGTTCGCAAACGCCATGTGCAAGGTCTGGAACGACTGGGCCTGGGAACAGTTCAGCCCCCATTCGGACGCGATGGTTCCCGTCGCCTCGATCGCGACGGGCGACCTGGAAGGCTCGCTCGCCGAAATCGAGCGCTGCGCCAAGATGGGCTACAAGATCCTAAGCTTCCCCTGCAAGCCGATCTGGGGCGCCCATGACGTCGACCACGTCAATTACAATCTGCCCCATTTCGACCCGCTCTGGGCGCTGATCGAAGAAACCGGCCTGCCCTTCACCTTCCACGTCTCCACCGGGCGCGACCCTAGGGCGGCGCGCGGCAATGGCGGGGCCGTCATCAACTATGTAAGCCATTCGCTCTCGCCGACGATCGAACCGGTCGCCAATCTGTGCGCCTCCGGCGTGCTGGAGCGCTTCCCGAAACTGCGCTTCGCGACGGTCGAGGCCGGCATCGGCTGGGTGCCGTGGCTGCTGGACGCCATGGACGAGGCCTATCGCAAGCATCACATGTGGGTCCGCCCGAAACTCCAGGGCCTGCCGAGCGACTACTACCGCGCCCACGGCTTCTCGACGTTCCAGGAAGACCCGGCCGGCCTGCTGCTCGCCGAGGAATATAACCTTACGGACAACTTCATGTGGGCGAACGACTACCCCCACCATGAAGGCACCTGGCCGCACTCGGCCGAGGCGATCGAACGCACCATGCCGATGCTGGACAATGTCGGCCGCGCGAAGATCCTGGGCCTGAACGCGGCCCGCCTGCTGGGCATCGACGTTCCGGCGCACCAGCGCGTCAGCTAAGAGAGAGTATCGACCAGATCACGCGAGAACGCCGCGGAGCGCACAAACCTGCGCTTCGCGGCATTTGATTGAAGCAGGCGTCCGGGAGTTAGTGGCGCGCTCGAATGCGAATGCAGGTCAGGAGTCTAGCTTATTACGCAACAGGTCGATCAGGCCGGGGATGCCGCCCTGATTGCGGATGACGCTGGAGAAGTCCGCCCTTTGGCTGACTATCAGGCTGACGCCTTCGACGAGAATGTCCGTGACCTTCGCGGCGCCATCGACGTTTTCCAGTTGCCAGGCCACGGCGACCGAAGGTTCGCCCGGTCGCAGGACGCGCGTATCGACCAGCGACCGTTCGCCCGTCGCACGCTCGCCGTCGACCTTGAAGGTTACTTCGCCGGCGACGGAGTCGACGCGGCTCGCATACACGAAGATCAGATAGCGCCCCAGAAGGTCCGTCAATTCTTCCTTCTGCGCATCGTCCGCACGTCGCCAATGGCGCCCGAGGATCGACTGGGCCATCTGCTTGCTGTCGATCAGCGACGCAAGGACCTCCTGCAGCTTCTCGGCCCGCGTCGTCGCGGCCATGTCCGCGTCGTTCAGGATGGGTTCGGCCTGCCGGGCGAGCTTCTCGATAGCGTCGAACGCCGGGCCGGCGGAAGCTGGCGACGCGACAAACACGCCTATGACGAGGAGGATCGCCGCGGACCGGATTGCCTGCGTAAGAACGCGCATTTGAACGACTAACCGCCGGCGCCGTCGGCCGAGGACGTCGCGCGATCGATCGCCTCGAACAACGCCACTTCGGAGAAATCGGCGACCGAGGCGGCGGCGCGCGGCGGCGGCCCTTCGAGATTGCGGATCTGCACCTGGCGGCGTTGACGATAGAGCGAACGGATCGCCGCATAATAGTCGAGCGACGTGCTTTTCAGGTCGTCCAACGGCCCCAACAGCCGATAGCGCGTATCGACGATGCTGAGCCCGCGCGTGCCGATCGTCGAGACCAGCGGCGCCTTCGCGAGGATGTAGGTCAGCGGATCGGTCGCGAAATCGACGATCCGGCCGAACGCGTGACGGGTCGATGACGGCCCCAGCAGCGGCAACACCAGATACGGCCCGGGGCTGACCTGATAGACCGCCAAGGTCTGCCCGAAATCTTCCTCGTGATGCGGTAGGCCAAGGCCGGTGGCCGCGTCCACGACGCCGCCGAAGCCGGCGATCGTGTTCACGAAGAAGCGCTTGGCCGCGATGTCCGCCCTGTCCCACTCACCCTGCAGCACGTCGTTCACGATGGTCAGCGGCAAGGTGAGATTGCGGACGAAATTATAGACGAGCTCTTTGCCCGGGTCCGGCATAAAGTCCCGATAAACAACGGCTGCAGGCCGGATCGCGAAGGTATCGACCGCCTCGTTGATGGCGAACATCATGCGGTTCGCCGGCTCGAACGGATCGTTGATCGCCCGCGCTTCCGCGCGGTCGGCGGGGTCTTCGGGCAACGAAGTGCAGCCGACAGCCACAAGCGTCAACGCAGCGATCACGATCGCCCGCGCGCAACGGCTCGCACGTGATACCCCGTTTCCCACGTAATGCCCCCGATCTAAACCCCATCCGACGCGAATCGACATGCGCCCCTCAGTTCGTAGCGGCAATTTAAACCGCTTGTTGGTTAAGGAAAAGGTGATTTGGGATACAGATTGGTAAGATCGCGTTACAGATTGATAGATAGGTTATTTAACGATATAAGCATATCTTAATATGAACGCGTCTTTGCCCCTCGATTCTCTCGTTTCGATGATGCGCGCCGCAGCGGACGGCGCGCGCCTGCGCATGTTGACGCTCTGCGCCGACGGCGAACTCACTGTAACAGAAATCACCGACATCCTGGGAATGACCCAGCCGGCCGTGTCGCGGCACCTGAAGATCTTGACCGAGGCAGGCCTGCTCGTGCGGTTTCGGGAGGGCGCCTGGGTCTTCCACCGGCTGGCCGACGAAGGGCCGGCCGGCGAAGCGGCCGAATGGCTGGTCGGCGCATGCGACGAAGGAGACGACGTCCGGCGCCGCGACCTCGCCCGCCTGGCGGAAATCCGCGCGCGGCGGGCGGAACAGGCGGAGGCATACTTCCGAGAGAACGCCAAGGACTGGGACGCCGTGCGTTCGCTCTATGTCGACGACCGCCTCGTCGAGGAACGCCTGATGGCGATGGCGCCGAACCTGGTCGGCGACTATCTCGATCTCGGCGTCGGCGCCGGAAGAATGCTCGAGCTTCTGGGACCGCGCGCCCGCCGCGCGGCGGGCCTGGACATCAATCACGCCATGCTGGCCGTAGCACGGGACCGCATCGCCGCCGCCGGCCTCGCCCATTGCGGCCTTCGCCACGGCGATCTCTATGCGACGCCGTTCCAGGACGGCCGCTTCGACCTGATCACCGCTCACATGGTCCTGCACTATCTGGACGCCCCTGCCCGCGCCATCAACGAAATCGGCCGGCTGCTGCGCCCGGACGGCGAAACGATCCTGATCGACTTTGCCCCCCACGCCCTCGACCAGTTGCGCGATGAACACGCCCACCGACGCCTCGGCTTCTTGACCGACGACGTCGCGCGATGGATGACGGATGCGGGCATGGAGCTTATTGAGGACACGGACTTGGCGGGCGACCCGCTGACCGTATGCATCTGGCGCGGGCGCAAGCTTAGCGCCGCCAGCGCCAACGCGGCCTGAACCGAGCCGTATCGAACGACACCACAGGAGCCCATATGCCGGCGCCAATTGTCAGTTTTGAATTCTTCCCGCCGAACACGGAAAAAATGGCGGCGACGCTTTGGCGCTCGGTCGAGCGACTGGCGCCGATCAAGCCGGCCTTCGTGTCCGTAACCTACGGCGCCGGCGGCTCGACCCGAAACCGCACCCACGACACGGTCGAGAGGATCGTGCAGGAAACCGGCCTCAAGGCCGCGGCGCATCTTACATGCGTCGCCGCCGCCCGTTCCGAGATCGACGCCGTCGTGGACCGGTATTGGATTGCCGGCGTCCGCCACATCGTCGCCCTGCGCGGCGACATGCCCACGCCCGACGCGGCCTATACGCCGCACCCGGACGGATACGCCTATGCCTCGGACCTCGTCGCGGGATTGAAGCGGCGGCACGATTTTGAGATTTCGGTCGCCGCCTACCCGGAGAAGCATCCCGAGGCGATCGATTTCGCCGCCGAGATCGACAATCTGAAGCGCAAGCAGGACGCCGGCGCCGTTCGCGCGATCACGCAGTTCTTCTTCAACACCGACGATTTCCTGCGGTATCGCGATCGCATGGATGCGGGCGGCGTCGTCATCCCGCTGATCCCGGGCGTGCTGCCGGTCACGAATTTCGCCGCGATGGCCCGCTTCGCCGGGCGCTGCGGCGCATCGGTCCCGACCTGGGTCGCGGAACGCTTCGAGGGTCTGGAAGAGGATGTGGAGGCGCGGTCCGGCGTCGCCGCCGCGCTGGCGGTCGAGCAATGCCAACGGTTGCGGACCGAAGGCGTGGACGCGTTCCATTTCTACACCCTCAATCGCGCCGAACTCACCATCGCGATCTGTCGAATGCTCGGCGCCGGGCTTGTCAGCGCCGACTGAAAGCGCTTCGCTGGCGGCCGGTTCTGCGATGGGGGATCAGACCGATGGGCACTTTTCTGAAGCTTACCGTGGTCGGCGCTTTGATCGGGATGGCGGCGGTCGCGGGAATTCTGGCGACAGACTCGCCCGAAACCGTCATCATTGCGCGCCCGGCGGATGAAGCCGTAATCTCGGCCGAACGGGGCGAACTGCTGCTGGGCCTCGCCGGCTGCATTAACTGCCATACGGACCAGGCGGAAGGCAGCGCGCCGCTTGCAGGCGGGCGGGCGCTCGATACGCCATTCGGCGTTTTCTATGCGCCCAATATCACCAACGATCGCGACTATGGCATCGGCGCCTGGAGCGAAGAGGACTTCGTGCGCGCGCTCCGCTATGGGCGGCGCCCGGACGGAACGCATTACTTCCCGGCGTTTCCCTATCCCGCCTACACCCGCATGACGGACGCCGACATGCTGGCGATCTGGGCCGCCATTCGCGCCCGCGCCGGCGTGGCGCAACCGAACAAGCCCCACGAAGTCGGCTTTCCCTTCAATCAGCGCTGGAGCCTTCGGTTCTGGAAGCTCCTGCATTTCGACGCCGGCGCGTTCGAGATCGACGGAATGCGATCGGAAGCCTGGAACCGGGGCGCTTACATCTCCGAGGCGCTCGCCCATTGCGGGGAATGCCATACGCCGCGCTGGCCCTCGGGCGGCCTCGACCGGTCCCGCTGGCTCGCCGGCATCAAGGACGGCCCCGAAGGCGAGACCGCGCCCAATCTCACGCAGGACGAGGAGACCGGCCTCGGCTCCTGGTCGGACGGCGACATCGAACTCGCGATGAAGCTTGGGATGAAGCCGGATGGCGACGTGGTGGGCTCCGTCATGTACGAAGTGATCGAAAACGGCACAACCAAGCTGAAGGACGCCGACATCAAGGCGATCGTCGAGTATCTGCGATCGCTTGAGCCGATATCGAACCCGGAGGCGCCGGCCTCCCAGGGTTTCTGATCGGCCGGGCAGCGAGGAACGACATGTTCGATATCCTGGAAACGCGCGCAAACGCGACCGAAAACGTCCGCCTGCATTTGGCGTTCGAAGATTTCGCCTTCTCGATCGTCAACGACGGCGCTCGGATATACGCCGCCGTCGAGAACGGGAAGCTGCGCCTGTCTGAGACGCCGCCTCCCCGGCCGGTCGATTTCGAAATGGCTGCGAGCGCCGCAGCATGGGCGGAGATTCTGGGGGACGAGCCCAAGCCCGGCTTTCAGACGCTGAACGCCATGCGCCGCACGCAGCATCTCATCGTTGCCGGCGACATGATCGCCTATTCGCGCCGCCTGTTCCTGCTGGAGCTGCTATTCTCGAACCTGTCTCGCGGCGCCGAGGCTTCGACGGCGCCTTCGCCCGCCACAGCGGAAATCGATCCCATCGTCGGCCGCTATATTCGCTTCCAGTGCGAAGGCCGCCCCCATCGCATCTATTTCGAGGAGGCCGGCGAAGGCATTCCCATCCTCTGCCTGCATACCGCCGGCAGCGACGGCCGCCAGTTCCGCCACATCCTGAACGACCCGGAGATCACCAAGAGGTTCCGCGTCATCGCCTTCGACCTGCCCTGGCATGGCAAATCCTCCCCGCCGCCGGGATACGAGGCGGATGTCTACAAGCTCACGACCGACGGCTATATGGCGATCGTGCTGGCCATGGTCGAGGCGCTGGGGCTGGAGAAGCCCGTGGTCATGGGATGCTCCATCGGCGGCCGCGCGGTGCTGCATCTGGCCCTCCGTCATGGCGCCCTCTTCCGGGCCGCCATCGGCCTGCAATCCGCGCTCTACGCCGAACGCCTGAGCCTGGGCGACCCGGATCCCGATATGTCCCTGCATCGGCCGGACATCCACGGCTCGAAACTCGCCGGCGCGAACATGGCCGGAATGATCGCGCCCCAATCGCCCGCCGCGGAGCGCTGGGAGACCATGTGGCACTATATGCAGGGCGGCCCAGGCATCTTCCATGGCGACCTCAACTACTACTTTGCCGACGGCGACCTGCGGAACGGTCAGGCGGACGGTCTGCGGGCGTCGCCCTGCCCGCTATACCTGCTGAACGGCGAGTACGATCCCTCGGCCACGCCCGAGATGGGGCGCGAAGTCGCCGAACTCGCCGGCGCCGCGCATTTCGAAGTGATGCGCGGCATGGGCCATTTTCCCATGTCCGAGAACCCGGCCCTGTTCCGGGACTATCTGCTGCCCGTTCTGGCGAAGATCGAGGCGCTGTAGCGGTTAGAGCGTCTGCCGGAGCAGATCCCGCTGTGTCCGGCCTTCATAGCGCGTGCGGAAGCGGCCGCGCCGCTGGAACTCCGGCACGATTTCGTCGACGAACTGATCTATGGCGCCCGGGCAGTGGATCGGCGACAGCATGAAGCCATCCCCGCCGACGAAGTCGATAAACGCCTCCATCTGGTCGGCGACGCTGGTCGCCGTGCCGACGAACTGGGGCAGCCCGACGGACTGGCCGTGGCGGGCGGCGACTTCGCGGAGCGTCATCGAGGCGCCGTCCGGCTTGAGGAAGCGCGTCCGCATCCGGTGAAGCTCCGGCTCGTTGCGGTCCGCCATCTTGGCGTCGAGCGGAATCTGCGAGAGATCGAAATCCAAGTGCGCCGAAAGGATGGCCAGGCCCGCATCGAGGGGCACAAGCGCGTTATGCTCCTCCTGCAGTTCCTGGGCGTGCGCCTCGCTTTCGCCGATGATCGGCTGGGCGCCGAACAGCACGGCGCAATGGGACGGGTCGCGGCCGATCGCCGCCATGCCGGATTTGATCTGGCCGCGATATTCCTTCGCGTTCTCCTTGCGCGGCTGGATCGCAAACAGGGCGTCGGCGTATTTCGCGGCGAATTCTATGCCCTTAGGCGACGTTCCAGCCTGTAGGATCGCCGGGCCGTCCTGGGGCGAGCGCACGACATTGAGCGGCCCCCGACTGCGGAAGAACCGGCCTTCGTGTTCGATGCGACGCACCTTGCTTGCATCGGCGAACACGGCGCCGGCCTTATCCATGACGACCGCGTCCTCGTCCCAGCTAGCCCAAAGCTTGCGGCAGACCTCCATGAACTCGTGCGCCTGTTCGTAGCGCTGGTCGGTCGGCGCCCGTTCGGTTCCGTAATTGGCCGCCTGGTTGTGATTGATCGAGGTGACCACGTTCCAGCCGGCCCGCCCGCCGGTCATATGATCGAGCGTTCCCCACATTCGCGCCGCATAGAACGGATGCTGATTGGATGTGGAGAAAGTCGCGGCGAGGCCGATCCGCTTCGTCACCGCGCCCAGCCAGGCGATAAGCGGGATCGGATCGTGCTCCGGCGCCTGCGCGGCGTAGCGCAACGCCGGCTCAAGCGAGCCCTTAAACGTATTCGATATGTAATTGAGATCCGCAAAGAAAACCATGTCGAACAATCCGCGTTCGCAGGTCTTCGCAATATGCTCATAGAGCGCCGGACGATCCCATCGCAGGGTTTCGTAGTCGGTTTTGGGATGCCGCCACATGGCGAGGCTGTGATAGCTCGGCCCGTGAACCAGGAATTGGGCCAGATGGATCATCGACTTAGCGGGCATAGAGAACCTCAGGTTTCAGCGTCGGCCGCGATCTTGGAGCCGGCGTCCTGACGCGCCCGGAACCTCCGCACCGCTTCTGCGTGGGCGGCGCGGGCGGCGTCGGATTCCGGCGCGGAGAGACGCGTCTCGGGAATGAAGTGGCCATAACGGTCCTCGCCGCGCACCAGCAGCGCCGTCGGCTGCGGCTCGCCCGCCGGGCGAACGTGGGTTGGAATATAGGATAGTCCCACGCCGATGCGGCGCTTGTCGGTGTCGTTGCCGCGGCTCGCATGCACAAGCTTCGTGTGATGCAGGGACATTTCCCCGGCGCGCACCGGCATGGGAACGCCGGTTTCGCCATCGAAGCCGCGTATGCCCTGGCCCCGCTTGATCATGTTGTTCGGCCCCAGATCGTCGAAATGGGGCAGCCAGTCGCCTTTGTGGGTGCCGGGCAGCGCATGGATGCAGCCCGATTCGACCGGAGCGTCCGACAAAGCGACCCACGCCGTCACCTGCTCCGCCGGCTCCAGGAAGAAGTAGGCGCCGTCCTGATGCCAGAGCACATAGGAGAGGGCGCCAGCCTCCTTGGTCCACAAGGTGATGTGATAGAGCAGGATATCCGGCCCGATCAAATCCTCGACCGCATCCAGCACCGCCGGATGGTGCGCGACCCCGTCCGCCCAATCGAACAGGAGATGGGGCTTGGATTTTTCCGGAAAGTCCAAGGGGCGGCCGATTTCCGCCTCGTACCGCTCGAGGTCGGCGCGCCAGCGGCGAACCTCCTCTTCCGTCAAAACGGGCACGGGCGCGCAGAAGCCATTCTCCCGATAGCGTCGAATCTGTTCCGCGCTCAGGCGCTTGGGCATGTCTCGCCCCCTTCTTTTCATCGCCGCCAGTTTGCGGTTCCGGCTATATCAGGGTCAATCGCGCCTTGGCGGATATACTCTAAGGCGGAGATGATGCGGATGAGGGACGCTCAGGCCAATGACAGACTCCCCGTTGCCCAAGGAACTGACGCTGCTGTTCGACGGCGCAGGCCGCGCCCGCCCGGTCGAGGACGCCGTGGCGGCGACTCCGGCCGCCAGCCCGGAATTCGTCTGGCGGCACATCGACTTTGCGTCGCCCGGAGCGGGCGCGCGATTCGCGGCGATCGAAGGCCTTTTGCCCGATGTGTTCGACGCGCTGACCGCGCCCGAAACCCGTCCGCGCTGCGTCCCCCACGGATCAGGGGACGATGCCGGCGTCTTCATTAACCTGCGCGGCGTCAACCTGCATGAGGGCGCCGATCCGGAAGACATGATCTCGATTCGCATCTGGCTGCAGCGCGGGCGGATCGTCAGCGCGTGGCGGCGCCCGCTGTTCGCGGTGCGGGATATTCTGGAGAGCATCGAGCGCGAACAGGCGCCCACGACCCCCGCCGATTTCGTGGCGCGTCTGGCGCTAAGGCTCGCCGATCGGGCCGAGCCGGTCGTCGCGACGTTGAACGAGACCGTCGACGACATGGAGGAGACGGTCCTGGCGGAGGAGCCGCCCGACGGCCTCCGGCGGCGGCTGGCCGACGTGCGTCGCACGTCGATCGTGCTGCGCCGCTACATGTTCCCCCAACGCGACGCGCTATCGACCTTCGCCATCGAAGACCTGCCATGGCTGACCGAGCGGGAGCGCAGCCGCCTGCGGGAAGCGACGGACCGCATCACCCGCCTCGCGGAAGAACTGGACGCGATTCGAGAGCGCGCCGCGGTGGTGCACGAGCAGGTGCTCGAACAGCGCAGCGAAGTCATGAACCGCAACATGATGATCCTGGCCGTCGTGGCAGCGATCTTTCTGCCGCTCGGCCTGTTGACGGGCCTGCTCGGCGTCAACGTCTCCGGCATTCCCGGAACCGAAACGTCATGGGCGTTCTGGGCGGTCTGCGGGCTGCTGCTGGCGACCACTGCATTCCAGCTTTGGCTGTTCCGGCGGCTGAAACTTATCTGACCCGTATGTCGGCCGTCCGCCTTACTTCTTGGCGATCCGATAGAGAAACAGCAGCAGCACGGCGCCGGCGGTCGAGGTGGCGATGGTCGTCAGGTTGATGCCGTCGACGGCGCCCACCTGAAGCTTGCCGCCGAGAAATCCGCCGATCAGACCGCCGCCGATGCCGATCAGCACCGTCACGATCAGTCCGCCCGGATCGCGCCCCGGCATGATCAGCTTCGCGAGCGCGCCCGCGATCAGGCCAATGATGATCCAACTCAACCAGCTCATATCGGACAACCTCCCATTCGCGCCGATCCGGCCTGGGCCGTCACTGCGCGTCGATAGCCATGAGATAGCGTTTTTCCGCCCCTAACCGAACGATTTAGTGACGGAACAGGTCCTCGATGGAAGGCGCTTTCTTCGGACCTTCCGCCGCCGGCTCCACCGTGTCGGCTTCCAGGCGCGCCCGATCTTTCGCTTCCAGCGCCTCGCGCTCCTCGGACGTCATCTTCGAACGCGCCTTCTCGACCGCCGAAGACAACTCCATATAGGTGCACAACCCCAGGTCGACCGGGTGGCGCGCATGGATATTGGCGCTGTTCCAGTGCGTCCGGTCGCGGACGGCGTTGATCGTGTTCTTGGTGGTGCCGATCAGTCTGACGATCTGCGAATCGGCGAGTTCCGGCTGATTGCGCACCAGCCAGGCGATGCCGTCCGGCTTGTCCTGGCGCTTCGCGACCGGCGTGTAGCGCGGCCCCTTGGTGCGCTCCGCCGCCCGCGGCACCGAAAGCTTGGCGAGTTTCAGGCGCTTCGCGCTGTCTTCCTCGCATTCCTTGATCACCGCCCGGGTCAGTTCCCCTTCGGCGATGGGATCCCGCCCCTTGATGCCCTGGCCGATATCGCCGTCGGCAAGGGCCTGCACCTCGAGCGGATGCATGCTGCAGAACTCGCCGATCTGATCGAACGTCAGCGTCGTATTGTCGATCAGCCAAACGGCCGTCGCCTGGGGCATCAACGGTCCCGACATGACGGGGTCTCCTCATTGCGGCGTCCGGATGGCCTTCTCCGCCGAGGCTGGCCGCCTGGCCAGCCGCCGCACATCTTCGATCCGGACGATGTGGGGGTTTCGAAAAGAGTTATGGCGCGCCCGCTGCGAAAATCAAAGCTTTTCCATCGCCGTCCGGCAAATCCATCCCCGTAATCCCGGCTATTCCGGCATGACGGAAGATTGCATCCGTATCGTCCGAGGTGGATAAACGCGCCCATGGCAGAACCCGCATCCATCACGCCCATCGATTCCGCGCCGGAATTCGGAGACGGCCCGCCGCCGCGCGAGCCGCCATCCGATATCGGCGTCGAGATGGCCCTGCTCGGCGCGCTTCTGGTGAACAACACCGCGTTCGACCGCGTTGCGGACGTGATCGGCCCGGAAGCCTTCGCCGACGCGGCCCACCAACGCATCTTCAGCGCGATCCAAAGCCTGATCGAGGCCGGCAGGCAGGCGACGGCGACGACGCTCAGGCGACAGTTCGAACAGGAAGAGACCCTGAAGGATCTGGGCGGCGCGCGCTATCTGGCGGAACTGGCCGCCGGCGCCGCGAACATCATCGACGCCGCCGACTACGCCCGCATCGTTCAGGACCTGTATCTGCGCCGGCAACTGATCGATATCGGCACGGACACGGTCAACGATTCCTACAGCTCCGACCTGGATATCGACGCGAGCGACCTCATCGAGGACGCCGAGCAGAAGCTGTTCGACCTCGCCGCGAACGGGCAGACCGAAGGCGGCTTCCAGGCCTTCGGCGACAGCATCGCCAACGCCATTGAAATGGCCGAAAGCGCCTTCAATCGCGAAGGCAAGCTGACCGGCACGCCGACCGGCTTCAAACGCCTGAACGACCTTCTGGGCGGCTTGCAGAAGACCGACCTTTTGATCCTCGCCGGCCGCCCCGGCATGGGCAAAAGCTCGCTCGCGACCAATATCGCCTTCAACGCCGCCCGCGCCCGCGTGCTGGACGAAGATTCGGAGCGCGGCCACGCCATCGCCTTTTTCTCGCTGGAAATGTCGGCGGAGCAGTTGGCGCTCCGCATTCTCGGCGAAGAATCCGGCGTGCCGTCGGACCGCGTGCGCCGTGGGCAGATCGACCAGCAGGACTTCGACAAGGTGTTCGAGGCGGCGGAGGACCTCTCCCGGCTCAAGCTCTTTATCGACGATACGCCCGCCATCAGCGTCTCCGCCCTCCGCACGCGCGCCCGGCGGTTGCTCAGAACCGAGCGCCGGCTGGACCTGATCGTGGTCGACTACCTCCAGCTCATGCAGCCGCCGCGCTCCGCGCGGACGGACAACCGCGTCCAGGAGATTTCGGAGATCACGCGCGGCCTCAAGTCAGTGGCCAAGGAGCTGGATGTGCCGGTGCTGGCGCTCTCCCAGCTTTCCCGCGCGGTCGAGCAGCGGGAAGACAAGCGCCCGCAACTGGCCGACCTGCGCGAATCGGGATCGATCGAACAGGATGCGGACGTGGTCATGTTCATCTATCGCGACGAATATTACCTCGGCCGCAAGGAACCGCCGGAAGACACCGAGGAACATGCCCAGTGGCAGGCGGAGATGGACCGGGTGCACGGGCTTGCCGAAGTCATCATCGCCAAGCAGCGCCACGGGCCGACAGACAAGGTGATGTTGATGTTCGACGGCTCGCGCACGCGCTTCAGCGATCCGGAAGAGCATGCCAACGACTACGCGGATTATGGCTGAGGGAACGCCGTCCGGACGTTTCGTCATCGACCTCGGCGCCGTTCGGGAGAACTGGCGCCGGCTGAACGCCCGCGCTCGCGGCGTGGACGTCGCGGCTGTGGTGAAGGCGAACGCCTATGGCCTGGGGCTGGAGCGAGTCGCGCCCGAACTCTGGCAGGCCGGCGCGCGGCGCTTTTATGTGGCCCGCGCGGAAGAAGGCGTCGCCGCGCGCGCCTTGCTCCCCGGCGCCGAGATCGTCGTGCTAGCGCCGGCGCTCCCGGACGAACTGGAAGCCGCCCGCGCCGCCGGACTGATCCTCACGCTGAACGGCCCTGACGACCTGGAAGCCTGGCGCGCCGACGCGGCCGCTCATGGTCGCGCGCTCCGCGCGGCTCTGCATATCGACACCGGCATGACGAGGCTCGGCTTCGACGACGCGGCGCTGTCGGAGGTTTGGTCCGGCTTGTCGCCGCCGGAGCAGGCGGCGGTCGAAGAAGTGTCCAGCCATCTCGCCTGCGCGGACACGCCGGACCACCCGGCGAACCAGGGCCAGCTGATTCGGTTTCGAAACGCCGCCGCCGCCCTGCCGAGCCGTCTGCGCCGAAGCCTCGCCAATTCGAGCGGAATGTTCCTGGGCGGCGACTATCTGCAGACGACCGCCCGCCCCGGCATGGCGCTGTACGGCCTCAATCCGACGCCGGACCGCCCGAACCCCATGCGCGCCGCCGTTCGCGTCGAAGCGCGCATATTGCAGCGGCGCAAATTGCGGCGCGCGGAGACCGTCGGCTATGGCGCGACGGTCTCCGCGCCCGCCGGCGCCGTCATCGCGACGATTGCGGCCGGATACGCCGATGGTCTACATCGGAGCTTGGCCAATGGCGGCGTCGTCTTCCTGGGAGACCGGAAAGCGTCGACGCTCGGCCGCGTATCGATGGACCTGATAGCGATCGACGTGACTGACCTTCCCGAATCCATCGCCCGCCCCGGCGCCTATGCCGAGATCGCGGGCGCGCGCCAAAGCATCGACGATCTGGCGGCTGCAGCCGGAACCATCGGCTATGAAATCCTGACAGGCATCGGCCGCCGCTACGCACGCACATATCTGGACGAGGCTCAATGAATCCGCTGGCCAGCATCGGCGCCGTCGTCCTCACATTTTTTCAGACGGCCGGCAGGGTCGTGATCTTCGCGGCGAGCGGGCTGATCCATACGGCGACGCCGCCCTATCACGGCCGCCAGATCCTGCGGCAGTTGATCGACGTCGGCTATTACTCCCTGCCCGTCGTCGCGCTGACGACCCTGTTCAGCGGCATGGTGCTCGCGCTGCAAAGCTATACCGGGTTCGCCCGCTTTTCGGCCGAAGACGCGGTCGCCAACGTCGTCGTGCTGTCGATGACCCGCGAACTCGCGCCCGTTCTGGCCGGCCTCATGGTGGCGGGTCGGATCGGCGCATCCATGGCGGCGGAAATCGGCACGATGCGCGTGACCGAGCAGATCGACGCCCTGTCGACGCTGGCGACGCATCCGATGAAATTCCTGGTGGCGCCGCGCATCCTGGCCGGGCTCACCATGCTGCCGATCCTCGTGCTGATCGGAGACATCATCGGCGTGCTGGGCGGTTATCTGGTCGGCGTCTACCGCCTGGACTTCAACCCCTCCGCCTATGTGCAGCAGACCTGGAACTTCGTGGAGACCATGGATGTGGTCTCAGGACTGGTGAAGGCCGGCGTCTTCGGTTTCATCGTCACGCTGATGGGCTGCTATCACGGCTACCACAGCCGGGGCGGCGCCCAGGGCGTCGGCATCGCCACCACCAACGCCGTCGTGTCCTCCGCGATCCTCATCCTGATCTCCAACTACTTCATCACCGAGAGCTTCTTCTCCAAATGAGCGTGGAGCCGAAAATCGCTTTCCGCGACGTGCATCTGGCCTTCGGGCCGAAACAGGTGCTGAAGGGCGTCGATCTGGAAGTCGCCAAGGGCGAATCGCTTGTGGTGATCGGCGGCTCCGGCTCCGGCAAATCGGTTCTGATCAAAACGGTGCTCGGCATCACCACGCCGGACCAGGGCGAGGTCTGCCTCGACGGGGAGAACGTCGTCGGCGCCGGCGGTCGCCGGCGGGCGGAACTCAATAAGCGGATCGGCATGTTGTTTCAGGGCGGCGCCCTGTTCGACAGCCTGACCGTGCTCGACAACGTCGCCTTCGGCCTGGTCCAATCCGGCATCGCGCGGGGCAAGGAAGCCCACGATCGCGCGCTGGAAACCCTTTCCAGGGTCGGGCTCGACGAGAATGTGGCGGCGCTGCTGCCGGTGGAGCTATCAGGCGGCATGCAGAAGCGGGTGGCTCTCGCCCGCGCGATCGCGGACCAGCCCGAGATCATATTCTTCGATGAGCCGACGACCGGCCTCGACCCGATCATGAGCGACGTGATCAATCACCTGATCATCGAATGCGTCCGGGACCTGGGAGCGACCGCGGTCACGATCACCCATGACATGCGGAGCGCCCGCACCATCGCGGACAATGTGGCGATGATCTACGACGGAAGGATCATTTGGCACGGGCCCGTCGAGAATATCGATACGGACGCCAACCCCTATCTCGATCAGTTCGTCCACGGCCGGGCCGAAGGTCCGATTAAGATGACGGTGCGGCGCTGAGACCGCCGATGACGCCTGGCCATCCCTCCCCGCCTCCGGCGCCCTTCGCCGTCGCGACGGACCGGCGCTAGTTCATGGCGCGGGCCTCGACGCGTTACGTCTGCCAGTCCTGCGGCGCCGTGCATAGGCGCTGGGCGGGCCGGTGCGACAGTTGCGGCGAATGGAATTCGATCGTGGAGGAAGCGGCGCCGGCGCCCGTCGGCGGCCCGAAGGCGACGAGCGCCCGGCGAAGCCGGCGCGGCGGCCCGAACCTCGAACTGGAGGCGCTGAAAGGCGGCGGACCGCCGCCGCCGCGCATCACCACGAACATCGCCGAACTCGACCGGGCGCTTGGCGGAGGGCTGGTTCCGGGCGGCGCGATCCTGCTCGGCGGCGATCCGGGCATCGGCAAATCGACATTGCTGCTCCAGGCGATGGGCGGCGTCGCCAATGCCGGCCACACGGTCGTCTATGTTTCCGGCGAAGAAGGCGTAGACCAGATTCGAGGCAGGGCCGAACGCCTCGACCTGGCCGACGCGCCCGTGGCGCTGGCCGCCGCGACCTCCGCGGACGCGGCGGCGGAAACGATCCGCGCCACGCCCGACCTCAAGCTGATGGTGATCGATTCCATCCAGACCATGTATGTGGAAGGCGTCGAATCGGCCCCCGGATCGGTCTCGCAAGTCCGTGCGGCCGCGCAGATCCTGATCGCCGCCGCCAAGCGATCCGGCGCCGCGGTGGTTCTGGTGGGCCACGTGACCAAGGACGGCGCGATCGCGGGGCCGCGCGTGCTGGAGCATATGGTCGACGCTGTTCTGTATTTCGAAGGCGACGCCAGCCAGCACTACCGCATTCTGCGCGCGGTCAAGAACCGTTTCGGCCCGGCCGACGCGCTCGGCGTGTTCGAAATGACCGGCGCCGGCCTGATCGAGGTGGCAAACCCGTCCACCCTGTTCCTGAGCGAGCGCATGGATCGCGAACCGGTTACGGGCGCCGCCGTGTTCGCCGGTTTTCGCGGCGCTCGCCCCCTGCTGGTCGAAGTGCAGGCGCTGGTCGGCGCTCCGGGTCCGGCCTCGCCGCGACGCGCCGTGGTCGGATGGGATTCGGCCAGGCTGGCGATGACCCTCGCCGTGCTGGAAAGCCGCGCGGGGCTTCCCTTCTCGGGCCGGGACGTTTTCCTTTCAGTCGCCGGCGGGCTTCGCCTGGACGAGCCGGCGGCCGATCTGGCGGCGGCGGCCGCTCTCGTCTCAGCGCTCCTGGAGCGCCCCGCGCCGCAGGACTGCGTTTTCTTCGGCGAGCTGGCGCTTTCCGGCGAAGCGCGGCCTTCGCCCCAGGCCGAGGCGCGCCTGAACGAGGCGGCGCGGCTCGGCTTCGCGCGCGCGGCGGCGCGGGCGGATGTCGCGGCGCCGCCGATTCCCGTGCGGCCCGTCCGCCGCATCGACGACCTGGTGACGCTGATCGCCGCAGAACCCTTGCTTCGGGCGCCGAAACCGGCAGATTGGGATGAAAGCGATTCCTAGGATTCTGAACGTTCATGCCTGAGGGCATTCACAGCTTCGACTTGGTCGTCGCGGGCGTCGTCATCGTGAGCGGCATTCTGGCGTTCATGCATGGCTTTATCCGCGAAGCTCTTTCGATCGCCTCCTGGATCGGCGCGGGCGCCATCGCGATCGCCGGCTACCCGATGGCGCGTGAAGTGGCGGCGGCTTACATCCCCTCCCCGCTGATCGCCGATATCGCCGCCGGGGCGCTTCTCTTCGTCGGCGCCTTTCTGATCCTCTCCATCATCGCCCGGGCGATCGGCCGAGCGCTGGAAAGCGCCGATGGCCTTGGCCCCATCAACCGGTCGCTTGGCCTGCTGTTCGGCCTGTTTCGCGGGGCGCTCATCGCCTCCGTGGCCTATCTGACGCTCGCCTGGAGCGTGCCCGAGCGCGACCATCCGGACTGGATCGTCAACGCTCGCTCGACGCCGATTCTGAAAGAGAGCGCCAAGCTGATCGAGCAGGCGCTGCCCGAGGCCTGGCGCGCCAAGGGCGCGGACGCCGCCGCCGCCGCCGAAGAGGCCGCCCGGGCGGAGATGCTGCGCCGCCTGAACGCCCCGCAACCCTCTACGCCAAACAACAGCGGGACGAGCGGGGGGGAAACCGGCTATAACCCTGGCGAGCGCAAGGCGCTCGACGATCTGATCAAGGATCGGCAATAGCGTCGCTTGCGCCGCATCTGGCTTGGAGTAAGCCCATGCAATCCGATAGCCGCCCGGATCATGCCGACGACGACAAACTCCACGAGGAGTGCGCGATCTTCGGGATTTGGGATGCGACCGGCGCCGCCAAACTGACGGCGCTCGGCCTGCACGCCCTGCAGCATCGCGGCCAGGAGGCGAGCGGCATTGTCTCCTACGACCGGTCCGACGCCCGTTTCTACTCCCGGCGCGGGCGCGGCCAGGTGGAGCGCGTGTTCGGCTCGCCGGAGCGGATCGAGGGGCTGAAGGGCGGCGGCGCCATCGGCCACAACCGCTACGCCACCACCGGCGAAGACATGATGAGCAACATCCAGCCGATGTTCGCGGAGTTCGCATTCGGCGGCTTCGCCGTCGCCCATAACGGCAATCTCACCAATGCGTTGAAGGTGCGCGAGCGCCTTGTTTCCGAAGGCTCCATCTTCCAATCGACGTCGGACACGGAAGTCATCATCCACCTGATCGCCCGCAGCCTGCGGACGACCCTCGTCGAACGGGTGATCGACGCGCTGATGCAGATGGACGGCGCCTATTCGCTCGTCGCGCTGTCGCCGAAAAAGCTTATCGGCGTGCGAGACCCCATGGGCGTCCGCCCGCTGGCGATCGGCAGGCTCAAAGGCGCGGCAGGGTCGCCGACCGCCTACGCGCTCGCTTCCGAGAGCTGCGCCTTCGACATGATCGGGGCGGAGTTCATCCGCGAGGTCGAACCGGGCGAACTGATCGTCATCGACGAAGACGGCCTTACGAGTCGCCGCCCCTTCCCGCAATCGCGCGCCCGCCCCTGCATTTTCGAGCACATCTATTTCGCGCGGCCGGACAGCATCATCGGAGGCCTGTCGATCTACGAATCCCGCAAGCGCATCGGCAGCGAACTCGCGCGCGAATCGCATCCGCCGGGCGGGATCGACGTCATCGTTCCGGTGCCGGATTCCGGCGTTCCGGCGGCGATCGGTTACGCGGCGGAAGCCGGCGTTCCCTTCGAACTCGGCATCGTGCGCAGCCACTATGTCGGCCGCACCTTCATCCAACCGACCCAATCCATCCGCGACCTTGGCGTCCGCATGAAGCACAGCGCCAACGCCGAAGTGCTGCGCGGCAAACGCGTCGTCCTGGTCGACGATTCCATCGTGCGCGGCACCACGTCCGCGAAGATCGTCGATATGGTCCGACGCGCCGGCGCGAAGGAGGTGCATATGCGCATCTCCAGCCCGCCGACCACCCATCCCTGCTTCTACGGCATCGACACCCCGGATCGGAGCGAGCTTCTGGCCGCGCGCCATTCCGTGGTCGAGGACATGGCCAAGGAGATCCAAGCGGACAGTCTGGCGTTCGTTTCGACGGACGGGCTCTATCGCGCCATGGGCGAGTTGGACGGTCGGTCGAGCGAAGCGCCGCAATATTGCGACGCCTGCTTCACCGGCGATTACCCGACCCGGCTGATCGATTCCGATTCCGGCCTTATCGGCGCGCCGACCGGACGGCCCATCGAACAGGCCGCCGAATGACTTCAGAAAAGCCTTTGGCGGGTCGCGTCGCGCTTGTCGCCGGCGCGTCTCGCGGCCTTGGCGCGTCCGCCGCCGCCGCGCTCGCGGCAGCCGGCGCGGAAGTCGTTCTGGTCGCGCGCACGCAGGGCGCGCTCGAAGCGCTGCATGACCGTATCCAGGCTGCCGGCGGCAAGGCCGTCATCGCGCCGGTCGACCTGACGGACGGCGAGGCCGTCGACCGGCTCGCGCTCGGCATGGCGGAGCGGTTCGGCAAGCTCGACGCCCTGGTGCTGACGGCGGCGATCCTGGGCGTTCTATCGCCGATCGCCCATGTCCCGCCCGACGTCTTCGAAAAGACCATCGCCGCCAATCTGACGGCGCACTGGCGACTGATCCGGAACTTCGAAGCGCTGCTGCAACGCTCGGACGCCGGACGCGCCGTGGTGGCGACTTCGGGCGCCGCGGCCGGCGGCCTCGCGTTCTGGTCGCCCTATGCCGCGAGCAAGGCCGCGCTCGAAGCCATGGTCTCCTGCTGGGCGGAGGAAGTCCGCAATACGCCGCTTCGGGTCAATCTGATCGACCCTGGCGTCATGGCGACGGGCCTCCGCGCGGAGGCGTTTCCGGGCGAGGATCAGAAGACGCTGCGCTCGCCAGACGCGATCGCGCCGATGATCGTCGATCTGGCGGCGCCGGCCTGCAGCCTACACGGACAGGTGATGCGCGCCGGCTGAGCCCCCACGCGATCAAGCGTCGGGATCGTCCGGTTCGGCTTTCGGAGATTGCGTCCCCTTTGCCAGCGCGTCCGCGAGGCTGACTTCCCCCGTTCCGCGCGGCAAGGGCCGCTGCTGGCTCGGCGCCGGCGCCCATCCGGCGAGGTAGACGACCTCGAACGGAACGACGAGACGTCCCTCTCCGTCCGAGGCCAGTTCGGTCAGGATCGACATCGCTCGCATCAAGACATCCCGCCGGAGCGGACGGCGCGACCGCTCGGTCAGAATGTTCGCTTCACCCATGGCGCGCAGATCGGCCAGCAGCTTGAACGGCTCGCCATAGGACACGTCGATCGCCTCGGTGTCCGCGACCGGCAAAGCGAAACCGGCGCGCTGCAAAAGACCCGCCGCGTCCCGGATATCGACGAAGGGGGAGATATGCGGCGACGTGGCCGCGCCAAGCTCCGCCTCGGCCGCGAGGAACGCCTGACGTAGCGGCGCCAGCGTCGCCGGCCCGAACAGGGTTCCCAGAAAGAGGCCGTCGGGGCGCAGAGCGGACCGGATTTGCGCGAGCGCGCCCGGCAGATCGTTCGCCGCATGCAGATCCGTCGCCGCGAAGACGAGGTCGAGCCGCCCTTGCCCGAACGGCAGCGCCTCCGCATCGGCGACGACGCGCCGTCCGTCCGTCGGCAAGGCCGCGCGGGCGAGCTCGGCTTCGATCAACTGCTGGATGCCGCCCCGCCCCTCGAGCGCCCGCCGCGCGACGCCGCCGCGCGCGCCCAATGCGAGCGCCGTTGGAAAGCTGCCGGTCAGATCGTCGAGCCGCTCGGCCAGCCTGTCGGCGATCTCGGCCAACAGGAAATCCGCGTGCGCGAGGCTCTCCACGCTTCGCGCCCGCCTGTGGCGCAGCAAACCCCTGTCGAAAATGCGCGGCGGCGCCGCCATCGCCCGGTTCCCCTCGTCGCTTGAGCGTCTTCGGCGCCGGGACTAGCATGCCGACCGAATTTCCGCCATTCGCAGCCACGCCGAGGCCCGACAATGACCAAAACGATTTCTCCCAAAGACCTGCACGATCTGATCCAAGACGCCTCGACCGAGTACGCCATCGTCGACGTGCGCGGCGAGCGCGCCTTTTCGGACGGTCATCTGATGCACGCGATCTCGATCCCGCTAGGGCGGCTCGAAGTGATGGTCGGCGACCTGGTTCCGCTCAAGACGACGACGACCGTCCTGACCGACGGCGGCGAGGGCTATGCCGAGAAGGCCGCCGCCTGCCTGGGCGCCATCGGCTACAGCGACGTACAGCTGCTGGAAGGCGGCACGCCCGGATGGGGCGCCGCCGGCTATGAGGTCTATGGCGGCTTCAACGTTCCCTCGAAAGCCTTCGGCGAGTTCGTCGAGCATCATTTCGGCACGCCCTCGGTCTCCGCCGACGAGTTGAAGGCGATGATGGACAAGGGCGAGAAGATGGTCATCGTCGATAGCCGGCCGATGGACGAATACAACGTGATGAATATTCCGTCCGCCAGCTGCTGCCCTGGCGGCGAGCTTGTCTATCGCGCCCATGAGATCGCGCCCGATCCCGACACCACGATCGTCGTCAACTGCGCGGGCCGCACCCGCTCGATCATCGGCGCCCAGTCGCTCATCAACGCCGGCGTCTCGAACAAGGTCGTGGCGTTGCAGAACGGCACGATGGGCTGGCACCTCTCCGGCTTCCAGCTTGAGCATGGCAACGAGAAGCTGGCGGGCGAAAGCCTGTCCCAGGCGGCTGTGGATCGCGCTAAGTCGCGCGCGGCGGACGTCGCGGCGCGCTTCAAGGTATCCCAAGTCGACAAGGCGACGGCGGACGCGTGGCTGAAGGACGAAAGCCGCACCACCTTCCTCTTGGACGTGCGCCATCCGCATGAATATGTCGCCGGCCATCTGCCGGGCTCCATCTCTGCGCCGGGCGGTCAGCTCGTGCAGGCGACCGACAGATATGCCGGCGTGCGCGGCGCCCGGCTGGTGCTGGTCGACGACGCCAATCTGGTTCGCGCCACCATGACCGCACACTGGCTTACCCAGATGCACTGGGACGTCTACGTGCTCGAAGGCGGCCTGCCCGCGACCGGTTTGGTAACGGGTCCACACGCGCCGACGCCGCTTGGCATGCCAGACGCCGAGACCCTGGACGTGGCGGCGGCCAAGGCGAAGCTGGCCGAGGGATGGGTCGCGGTCGACGTCGCCACCAGCCGCGACTACCGCCTGGGCCATATTCCGGGCGCCTGGTGGACGACCCGCGCCCGTCTTGACGAGGCGGCGGCGCGACTGCCTGAAGCGCCAGGCTATCTGGCGACATCCGAAGACGGCGTCGTCGCCCGCTACGCCGCCGCCGAACTCGCCGCACTCACCGGAAAGCCGACCGCCGCTTTAGACGGCGGCGCCGCGGCCTGGACCGGCGCCGGCGAGCCGTTGGAGACGGGCGAAACCCATCTTGCCGATACGGCGGACGACGTCTGGCTGAAACCCTATGAGCGCAAGGGCGTCGTCGAGGACTTCATGAAGGAGTATCTCACCTGGGAGATCGACTTGATCAAGCAAGTCGAACGCGACGACCTGGTCAGCTTCCGCACGTTCTAGGAGACGACGGGTGCAAAATGGCGGTTGGCCGCACCGCGCGACCAACTCGTCTATGGCTCGCCAATTGGGAGGCTGTTTGGCAGGGAATGTTACTAAACCATTAGATATTTTGCTTTTCGACCGAGGACCAACCATCTATTTGACTTACAGGGCTGGTAGTGAGAGATTCATTAAATCGCGGTAATGATCTGTCGATCAATGCCGCAAATAGGTGGCCGAATGTTCGGATCTGGTTCCTCATCCATCCTGTTCCCGATCATGACCGGGATCGCACGCCTCACTGGCGGCGGACAGGTGATCGACGACTATAGCTTGCGCGGCTTGGACGACGAGGCGTTCCGTCGCCAAGTCCACAGGGCGCGCGCGTCGAGACGAAACGAAGACCTTGAACACACCTGTCGTGAGTGGGCGCTAATTGCGATTAAAGAGGTTTTGAAAGCCGCAGCGGAAGAGAGATTGACAGTTCGCATCGCGTCGCGAACGTTCTTCCCCAATCTTTTCGACCAACTGTCGGAGAACCTGGAAGAAATTTTTTCCAAGAACGTACAGGTTCATGCACTTATCCTACGGAACGACGCACCCAACCTTGAGAGCAATAGCTTCATACAAACAATCCTGAGCCGCCCCGAGCTCGGAGAAGTGAAGCAGTTAAAAGAGAGCAAGGAGACTGGGAGCTTTATTCTGGCCGGGGAGCAGTACTATCGTGCTGCAACCGAGGACGGACGGAACCGTTCAGGCGCTGTGGTCAACTTCGGAAATCCGCGCCGCGCGGCAGAGCTTGCCAAGACGTTCTCTGAGCTCTCCAAAAGTGAAACCATCTCGCTCAAAAAGGCGGACTTGGCGCTTTAGACCGCTCAGACAGTAGAACGTAGAGGCACGCGGCAAATGTTTGCATCGCCGTGGCCCTTGCTCCGGCGGGCTAGGCGTCTAGCGCCCGGTCGCGCCTTGCTTTCCCTTTTGAGCAGCAATCCTTAAGCGCCAGCAGACGTAGCGGCGTCGGGGCAAACCCCGGCGTATTTTCCGCTGAGCAAGAAGCGCCCCACCCACGCCTCTCGCATACTGGACTCAGATGTCTACCGAAGATAGCATTCACTATGCAGAGGAAAGACTAGCGCTGAGCAAAGAAAAATGGATGAGTTGTTTATCGCCGCAGTTGGGGTCTATGCGGTTGTTCTTGCTGCAACCCCAATCGTTATTCAAATAATTGAAGGCATTTATCGCACTGAGGAAATCTCAACTTCATCGGCCATAACTGACGGAGATCTGAAAATACTCCACCGAAACGGAGACCACGACTGGGCGCACCGCCGAATATCGGTATCGAGCCAAATTAGAGACCGCCTATTATTATTAAGTAAAGATAAAACGCAAATCTCTGACGCAAACCTATCGATAATGCTTCTAATCATAACCCAAACAATGCCAATTTTATTCTCTACTATCCTTGCAATTCTTTGCTTGACAACAATCTCTTACCTGTTTCAACAATTTGATACAGGAGATAGCGCCAATATCAGAGGCATTCAATTTCTCTTTTTTTGCATTTTTACGCTTGCCGTATTTCTCGGCATCAGCAGACCGCTATTCCAAGCAGCCGGAATTGGCAATCGGGCTTCTGAACTGAGGGAACTGCAGGCGCTTTATAATCGACTTCAACCTTGGCTGAAAGACTGGGCTGATGCCGATGAAGCAACACGAAATGCTCAGCAGACGCCGCCGGCTATGGATTCAGACCTTGAGGCGCTGCTCGAGCATGCCATCAAGCGGTTTCCATGGATAAGAGCCGGAAGAACGCTCTAGAAGCGGGTAAAGCAGCGGCTCATGTAGCGCTCGACCTGCTGATCCCGCCGCGCTGCGTGAGTTGCGGCGTCGAGACGGCGCGGGCGCAGGGGGTTTGCCAGGCTTGTTGGAGCGAGCTTCGGTTCGTCGCCGAGCCGCTTTGCCGGCGATGCGGTCTCGGCCTCGCCGCGGAGGGCGCGGATGCGGGCGGAGTCTGCGGCGCCTGTCGGGCCAGTCCGCCGCGCTTCGATCGCGCGCGCGCCGTTCTCGCCTATGACGATGCGAGCCGGCCGCTGATCGTTGGATACAAGCGGGCCGGTCGGCTTGAAGCGACCCCGCTTTTCGTGCGCTGGCTGGAAGTCGCCGGGCGGGAGATTCTGCCCGAGGCCGATCTGATCGCCCCGGTCCCCTTGCACTGGCGGCGGATGCTGTGGCGGCGCTTCAATCAGGCGGCTGAACTGGCGCGGGCTCTCGCCCGATACCAGGCGGGAGCGTACGCGCCCGACCTGCTGCGACGGCGGAAGCCGACCCGAAGCCAGGCCGGTCTTGGCCCTGCCGCGCGACGGCGCAATGTCGTCGGCGCGTTCGCCGTGTCGGATCGCTGGAAGGCGCGCCTGGCGGGCCAGCGCGTTCTCCTTGTCGACGACGTATTCACCACCGGCGCCACCGCAGAACGCGCGGCGGCGACGCTCGTTCGCGCCGGCGCGACCGCCGTCGATGTGTTGACGGTGGCCCGCGTCGAGCGCCCGCGCCGAATCTGATAGAAAGCCGTCATCGCGACGATGCCCCGGCCATTTGGAGCGCCTAAACATGCGTATGACGTTCACGGCGACGGCGATCCTGGCTTCCCTTCTTGTCGGAAGCGTTTCCGCGCACAAAGGCGCTTCTGGCGTGGTCAAGGAACGCATGGACGTCATGCAGGACTTCGCGGACGCGACCAAAGGCATCAAGGCGATGCTATTCGAGCCCAAATCGCCGGCCTATGGCGATCTGGCGGCGGTGCGCGCCGCGGCCGCCCGAATTGCGGCAGGCGCCGACCACACGTTCGCGCATATGTACCCGAAGGGCAGCAATGCAGCGCCGAGCGACGCCCGCGCCGAAATCTGGGCGATGCCGGACGCGTTTCAGGAACGCGCCGCCGCCCTGAAGGCGAGCGCCCAGAGCCTTGCAAACACCGAGACCCAGGAAGACGGACAAGCCGCGTTCAAACGGCTCGTCGCAGCCTGCGCCGAATGTCACAAGCGCTTCCGCGCCAAAAAGTGAACGACCGCGCCGAGGTCATTCGGCGCGGGTTCGACAGACGGCGTTGACCCTAGGCCGTGGGCTTCTTCGTCTGCGCGGGATACTCGTCATAGCATCCGCCGCCGCTGCTGTGGCCGCTCGCGCCGGGCTTGACCGACTGGGCAGGCTGCTTGTCGCCGGCGGCGCTCACGGGCGCGGCGACGAAACTCAAACCGGCTACGGTGAGGATCGTTGCAAAGAGACGACGCATGAACCGTTCTCCCTTCAATGGCGCAGCAACGGATTGCCGCGCGACATGCAATCATAGCACATTCGCCTCGATTGAACGAACCCCGAAGCCTCGGACCAGCGCCAAGTGCCGCCAAAACGCCTGCTCATCGTCGCCCACGCGCCATCGCCCAATACGCGGAAACTGGCGGCTGCGGTCCGGCGAGGCGCGACCGACCCGTCGATCGCGGGCGTAGAGACGCGGCTCAGGCGACCCGCGGAAGCGGGCGTCGAGGACGTTCTGGCGGCCGACGCCCTGGTGATCGGAACGACCGAAAACCTCGCCTACATGGCTGGAATGGTGAAGGATTTCTTCGACCGGACCTACTATGGCCTCATCGGGCGGCGCCAAGGAATGCCCTACGCCCTCTATATCCGGGCGGGGAGCGATGGGACCGGCACGGCGAAGGGCGTCGAACGCATCGTGACCGGCCTGCGCTGGCGGGCCGTGCAGCCGCCGCTCGTTCTGAAGGGGCCGTATCGTTCGGATTTCGAAGACAAGGCCGAGGAGCTCGGCATGGCGATGGCGGCAGGCCTCGAAGCGGGCGTCTTCTAGAGGTCGTTCGATTCGCGCCGGCGCGAAGGCGAACCGCTTGATCCTCAATTCATAGATGGCGCAGGATCGCGGCGCTCAATCTCTCATTTTGCGGAAAGGCGAGCCCATGGCCGATCATCCCGGCGTCGTTCGAGCGGAGGCGTTCGCCGCCGCCAACGGTTTCACGATCCCAGTGCTGATGGCGCCGATGGCCGGATCCTGCCCGCCGGCGCTCGCCGCCGCCGTGGCCCGCGCCGGCGGCCTTGGCGGTTGCGGCGCGCTGCTGATGCAACCGGACGCCATCCGCGGCTGGGCGCAATCCGTGCGGGCGGAGACCAACGGCGCATTTCAGATGAACCTTTGGATCCCGGACCCGCCGCCGACGCGCGACGCGGCTCAGGAAGCGGCGATCCGAAGCTTTCTATCCCAGTGGGGGCCAGATGTGCCGTCGGACGCCGCCGAAGGAACTCCGCCCGATTTCGACGCCCAGTGCGAGGCCATGCTGGACGCCGGCCCCGCTATCGTTTCCTCGATCATGGGTCTCTACCCGCTGGATTTCGTCGCAAAGATGAAATCCCGAGGCGTCAAATGGTTCGCGAATGTCACGACCGTCGCGGAAGCGAAGGCGGCGGCGGATGCGGGCGCTGACGCCGTGATCGCGCAAGGCGCGGAAGCCGGCGGCCATCGCGGCGCCTTCGAAGCGGGCATGGCCGAGCGAACGGCCGTCGGACTCTTTTCGCTGCTGCCGGCGGTGCTCGATGCGGTGGATTTGCCCGTGATCGCGACCGGCGGCGTCGCCGACGCCCGCGGCGCGGCCGCGGCCATCCTGATGGGGGCGTCGGCGGTACAGATCGGCACCGGCCTCCTCCGGTCGCCCGAAGCGGGCCTGCCGCGCGCCTGGGCCGACGCCATCGGGTCCGCCAACCCGGAAGACACGATGGTGACGCGCGCGTTCTCCGGCCGCGCCGGCCGCAGCATCGCCACCGCCTATGCCCGCGCCTCCGCCGCGCCCGAAGCGCCTTCCCCGGCGCCCTACCCGGTCCAACGCGGCCTGACCCAGGCAATGCGGGACGCAGGCGGCAAGGTAGGCGACATCGACCGCATGCAGGCCTGGGCCGGACAGTCCGCCGGCCTCGCCCCCGCGATGCCGGCCGGCGACTATGTGCAGGCGCTCTGGCGGGACGCTCGAACGCTGCTCGGCGGCGGCTGAACGGCCGGTCGGTCAGCTGTTGACCAGGCCGCCGTCCACGTTGAAGCCCTGGCCCGTGATGTTTCGCGCGCCTGGCCCCGCCAGGAACACGGCGATCGCCGCGACGTCGGCGGGATCGTTGCCGCGCCGGATCGGGATCGTGCGCTCGACCTCCGCTCGGAAGTCCTCGATCGATACGCCCTTCGCGCCGGCGCGGTCCTGCATGAGCCTGTCGACGATCGCCGTGTAGGTGACGCCCGGGCAGATCGCGTTGACGTTCACGTTGTGACGGCCAAGTTGGTGGGCTGCTAGATAGGTCATCGCCAGAACCGCGCCTTTCGTGCCCGCATAGGCGACATTCGACGACCCGTAGTATCCCCGCCCGGCGACCGAAGCGATGTTGATGACGCGGCCGCCGCCCGCTTCGATCATGTGTTTCGCCGCGCGCTGCATGCAAAAGAACACGCCTTTGGCGTTCACCCGGAACATGCGGTCCCAATCCGCCTCAGTCAGGTCCATGATATCGGCATGACGCGTGACGCCGGCGTTATTGACGATGACGTCCAGACCGCCCAGGCCGCCGACCGCTTTATCGATCATGGCGTCGATCGCGCCGAGATCGCCGCAATCGGCCTGGAGGGCGAATGCATCGCCTCCCGCCGCCGAAGCGACCCGTCCGGCGGCTTCTTCATTGATGTCCGCCACGGCGACCCTAGCACCGGCCTTGGCGTAGGCGAGCGCAATCGCCTCCCCGATGCCGCCGCCGCCGCCGGTGACGAGCGCCTTCAAGCCCTGCAATTCCGCCATATCCCCCCCTGTTCGCCCATTTTGGGCTTTTCTTTGAACTAACGCGTCTCCGGCGGCGTCGCGAGCGGCCGCGCCGCGAACATGTCCGCCTTGAGGGCCGCCTCCATCTGGGCCGGATCGATGCCGCGCGCGGCCGCGTCCGGCGCGATCGCCGCCATCACCGCCTCGACAGACCCCAATGCCTTCAACGCCTTATACCGATCTTCGCGCGGCCGCCCCAAGGCTTCGGCCAACAACGACATTACATTGAGGATCTCGAACGGCCGCCCGTCGTCATACCGGCAGAGCTCCCGGTGGCAGCCGTGATAGACCGTCGCCAGCACGTCGACGCCAGCCGCGGCTGCCCCGTCTAGGATGGCCGCGCGCTGGGCGTTGCGGAATTCGACGAGAACCGCGAGTGTACTTTCCATAACGCCGGCCGGGCGGACCGGCAGCTCAACCAGTTCGATGCCCGGAATTGCGGTCAACAGCGTCTTCACGGCCGCCATCGCGCCAGGGATCGCCGGACGCTCGATCACCGCGACCTTGCGCGCCGGGACCGGGCGCAAATGCGGCCGCAGGGTCTCGATCCGCTCCGCCAGGAAGCCGTAGAACGGCGTCATGTCGAATGGCGTCTCGCCATTCACCTCGGTCCAATTGCCGAGCGCGAGATCGCCGATCTGGATCTGGCAGCTCGGGCACCAGGAGATCGCGGTTTCCGCCCCGGCGTCCGCCAATTTCTCGACCGTGCCGAACGCCTGCCGCCCCGAAATCTTGCCGTCGCCCTGATTGAAGGCATAGACGCCGCAACACATGCCCGGCCCGCCCATCACCTTGGCCTCGACGCCGGCCGCAGAGAGCGCGTCGAGCGCCGTCATCACGATATGAGGCGTCTTCCAGACGTTGCAGCCCGTATAGAAAACGACGCCACCCGGCGCCGTCGCATCCCCCGGCCGGCCATCCTCGAGACGCGCCAGATCCTCGGCATCCGTCAATAGGCCGGATATGGCGCGCGCGCTCGCCGCCATGGCGTTGTATGTCGCGACCGAGCGTCGTTTGATCTCGCGCGGGTCGGCGCCTTCCGCCTGCAAGGCGAGCTTGCCCATACGCTGCAGAAAGCGGACGTCGATCCCCTCCGGGCAGGCTTCGCGGCAATAGTTGGAGCCACAACATGCGGACGTCCATGCACGGGTTTCAGCGGGCGCCGTCCCGCCCGTAAGCAGGTCCAGCAGCCCGCCCATCGCGGCCCCGCCATCGGCCGCGCCGACGCCTGCCGGCTCCGGCATAGGACAGGCTTCGAAGCAGGCCCCGCACCGGGTGCACGCCTCGGCGAAAGCGGCGACGCGACCAGATGCGCCCTCCAGATAGTCCGCGCCTCGATCAGCCATCGCTTCCCCCCTTCGCTATCGCTAGACAGAAACCGGCGTCTTCAACGGCTTGCCGGAAAAATGCAGATCCAGATTTTCGATCACCAGGTCGGCCATCGCATTGCGCGTAGCGACGGTGGCGCTCGCCTGATGCGGCTGAAGAACGACGTTCTCCAGATCGAACAGCTCCTCCGGCACGCTGGGCTCGCCTTCGAAGACATCCAGCCCCGCGCCCCAGATGCGCCTAGCCATCAACGCTTCCACCAGCGCCTGCTCGTCCACGACGGTTCCCCGCGCGACATTGACGAGCCAACCGTCCGGCCCGAGCGCCGCCAGGACCTTGCGGTTGACCAGATGGCGCGTCGCCGGACCGCCGGGGCAGCAGAGGACCAGGCCATCGACCTTGCCCGCCAAGTGGGCGATATCGGGGTCGAAGGGATAGGGCACGTCGGGCTTCGGCCTTGGGCCGTACCACGAGACCTTGGCGCCGAGCGCGGCGAGCCTGTCAGCCGTCGCGCGGCCGATCCGCCCCATGCCGACGACGCCGACCGGACGGCCGACGATGGTGCGGTTCAGCGGCATGTCGCCCCGCAGCCAGGCGCCGGAGCGGACATAGGCGTCCGCTTTCGGAATTTCCCGCGTCACCGCAAGCGCGAGGCCGACGCCGAGATTGGCGACTTCCTCCGTCAGCACATCCGGCGTGTTCGAGACGACGACGCCGCGCGACGCCGCATGTTTGACGTCGACCCCGTCATAGCCGACCCCGAGCACCGAAATGACCTCGAGGTTCGGCAGTGCGTCGATCAACGCCTTGTCGAGAACGCCATGGCCCAGGGTAATGGCGCCGCGAACCCGGTCGCCAATCTCTGCGAGAAGCGCCGGCGGATCCTTGGCCTGCCAAAGATGGTGCGTCTGGTATCGCCCCTCCAAACCTTCGGCGATGCGCGGCGGCATCTCCATGGATTGTAGAATATGCGGCTGCTCGGTCATGCTTCGCGTCGGCCCCTAGACGATGCTGGCGATTTCGTCGAACGCGAACTTCGGCCCGCGCTCCTTCACGGACGCCGGATCGCCATAGCCGATATTGCAGATGAAGTTCGCTTCGTAACCGGTTCCGCCAAGGAACTCGGCGTTCAGCTTGGCGGGATCGAACCCGGACATCGGGCCGCAATCGAGGCCGAGCGCCCGCGCCGCCAGGATCATATAAGCGCCCATCAGGGAGCCGTTGCGGAACCCGGCTTCTTTGGCGAAATCCGCGTTCTTCTCGAACATGCTTTTCATGTCCGCATGGGGGAACAGCCGGTCCATATGGGTCCAGAACTTCGGATCCGTCGCGACAATGGCCGTCACCGGCGCGGACTCGACCTTGGCGACGTTGCCAGACGACAGGCAGGGCAAGAGGCGCGCCTTCCCTTCGGGCGAGGACACGAACACGAACCGCGCCGGCGTCGAATTGGCGCTCGTCGGCGGAAGCTGCGTCAACTCCATGAGCCGGCGAAGCAGCGCTTCAGGCACTTTCTTGTCCAGAAACGCGTAGCAGGTGCGCGCTTCGCGGAACAGCAGGTTCATGCCGTCGTCGTCCAACTTATGGACACGCGCTTTCAATGCTGCGAATTCGGATTCTGTTTCAGTCTTGGCGTCGGTCATCGGGTTCGTATTCCAATCGGAGTGGCTGATTTCGCCAAAGAATAGCGCGACCAATTCATAGGACAATCTGGCGCGACGCCTTTGGAGTATGTATGGAGGGCGGATTCATCGGCTGACGGCGGCCCAGCGGCGGGCGCGACGCAAGCCGAACGGGGGAGGATGGCCGCCAGGATGGAATATTTCGTACAGCAGCTCATCAATGGCGTGACGCTCGGCTCGATCTACGGACTGATCGCCATTGGCTATACGATGGTTTACGGCATTATCGGAATGATCAACTTCGCCCACGGCGATATTTTCATGATCGGCGCCTTCGCCGCGCTGATCGTCATCGTCGGGCTCGGCGCCATCGGCATCGGCGCCGCCGGCGCGTTGATCCTGGTCGCGCTGCTGGGAGCGATGCTGATCGCTTCCGTCTACGGATGGGCGCTGGAGCGCGTGGCCTATCGGCCGCTTCGAGGCTCGTTCCGTCTGGCCGCGCTGATCTCCGCCATCGGCATGTCGATATTCCTGCAGAATTTCGTCCAGCTCTCCCAGGGCGCTCGCGTGAAACCGCTGCAGCCCATGATCGATGGCGGTTTCGAGGTGATGCGCAAGGGCGATTTCACGGTCAACCTTTCCTATATGCAGATTCTGATCGTCACATCGACCGTCATGTTGATGACGGCGTTTTCGCTCCTGATCGCCAAGACCTCCATCGGCCGGTCCCAGCGGGCGTGCGAGCAGGACATGAAGATGGCCGCGCTGCTCGGCCTGGACGTCAACCGCACGATTTCGCTCACCTTCGTGATGGGCGCCTCCCTCGCCGCCGTCGCGGGCATGATGTTTCTGCTCTACTACGGCGTGATCGATTTCTTCATCGGCTTCCTGGCCGGCGTGAAAGCCTTCACGGCCGCCGTGCTGGGGGGCATCGGGTCGTTGCCGGGCGCGATGCTGGGCGGCCTGCTGATCGGCCTTATCGAGACCTTCTGGTCCGGATACTTCACCGTCGAATACAAGGATGTGGCCGCTTTCTCGATCCTGGTGCTGGTGCTGATCTTCCGCCCGACCGGGCTGCTCGGCCGCCCGGAAGTCGAGAAGGTCTGAGGCATGGCCGCGGCGGAGTTGCAGAACCGGGCGAAAGACGCCGTCATCGCCGGGCTGGTGGCGCTGGCCCTTACGGTCCCGATCATCGGCTTCCGAACGAGTTCGGCGCCGGGCGGCCTGGCGATCGACCTGCGCCTCTTGGACGCGGCGCTCGTCGCCCTGGCGGTCGCGGCGGGCCATTTCCTCGTAAACACCTACCGGGCCAGCCGGGAAGGACGCGGCCAGCGCCAGGAAAGCCACGCCGCCGCCTCGCTTCGCCTGAAACGCATAACCCATGGGATCGGCGCGGCCGCGCTCGCCTTCGCCGTTTTGCTGCCGGTCATGCCGTTCGCGGATCGCTATCTCCTGGATATCGGCATTCTGGTCCTGACCTATGTCATGCTCGGCTGGGGCCTGAACATCGTCGTGGGCCTCGCCGGGCTGCTGGACCTGGGCTATGTCGCCTTCTATGCCGTCGGCGCTTATTCCTATGCGCTGATCGCCGCCCATTTCGACTGGTCGTTCTGGGCCTGCCTGCCGCTCGCGGGCCTGTTCGCAGCGTTCTTCGGCGTCATCCTGGGGTTCCCGGTGCTGCGTCTGCGCGGCGACTATCTGGCCATCGTCACCCTGGGCTTCGGCGAGATCATCCGCATCATCCTGCTGAACTGGTATGAATTCACAGGCGGCCCGGACGGTCTCTCCCGCATTCCGCGCCCGGACTTTTTCGGGCTCGAATTCAGCCGCTCATCGAGGGACGGCGAGACGTTCCACCAGTTTTTCGGGCTCGACTACTCGTCGATCCACCGCATCATTTTCCTGTACTACCTGATCCTCATCCTGGCGCTTGTCACCAACCTGTTCACCCTGCGCATTCGCAAGCTGCCCGTGGGGCGCGCCTGGGAAGCGCTTCGCGAAGACGAGATCGCCAGCCGCTCGCTCGGCGTGAACCCGACCAACACAAAACTCACGGCGTTCGCCATCGGCGCGATGTTCGGCGGCTTCGCCGGCGCCTTCTTCGCGACGCGCCAGGGCTTCATCAGCCCGGAAAGCTTCACCTTCATCGAGTCCGCGGTGATCCTGGCGATCGTCGTTCTGGGCGGCATGGGCAGCCAGGTCGGCATCGTCATCGCCGCCCTGGCGTTGATCGGCGGCACGGAGCTGTTCCGCGAGCTCGCGGAATTCCGGATGCTCGCCTTCGGCGCCGCCATGGTGGCTATCATGGTCTGGAAGCCGCGCGGCCTGCTGTCGAACCGGGAGCCGACCGTAAAGCTGCCGCCGAAGCCGGGAGACGGCCCATGACGCAGCCGCTCCTCTCCGTCGAGCACCTGACCATGCGCTTCGGCGGCCTTGTCGCCGTCGACGACGTATCATTCACCGCCGAGAACCGGCAGATAACCTCCATTATCGGCCCGAACGGCGCGGGCAAAACGACGGTCTTCAACTGCCTGACGGGCTTCTACAAGCCGACCGTCGGCCGCCTCCTGCTCACGTCCGACGCGGGCGAGCAATTTCTGGAGCGCATGGAGGATTTCCGCATCGCCCAGAAGGCGGGGGTCGCGCGCACCTTTCAGAACATCCGCCTGTTCCCGGCCATGTCCGTTCTCGAGAACCTGCTGGTCGCCCAACATAACGAACTGATGCGCGCCTCGGTCTGGTCGCTTGCCGGGCTGCTCGGCCTGAAGCGCTATCGAACGGCGGAGGCGGCGGCGGTCGAGCGCGGGCGGTACTGGCTTGAGCATATCGGCCTGATCGACCGCGCGGACGCGCCGGCCGGCGATCTGCCCTATGGCGATCAGCGCCGGCTGGAGATCGCCCGTGCGATGTGCAGCAACCCTTGCCTTCTCTGCCTGGACGAGCCGGCGGCGGGCCTGAACCCACGGGAAACGCTGCTGCTGAATACGCTCCTGCGCTTCATTCGGGACGAACATGGCGTCGGCGTGCTGTTGATCGAGCACGATATGAGCATGGTCATGGAGATCTCCGACCACATCGTCGTGCTGGACTATGGGCAGAAAATCGCGGAGGGCGATCCGGCGGCGGTGCGCGCGGACCCGGCGGTGATCCGCGCCTATCTGGGCGAGGACGAGGAGGCCGAGGCATGAGCGCGATCCTCGACATCCAGGGCGTCGAAACGTTCTACGGCGCGATCCAGGCGCTGCACGGCGTCGATATTCAGGTGAACGATGGCGAGATCGTCACGCTGATCGGAGCCAACGGGGCCGGAAAATCCACGTTGCTGATGACGGTTTGCGGCTCGCCGCAAGCGCGTTCCGGCCGCATCCTCTTCGACGGCGAAGACATCACCCGAAAGCCGACGCACGAGATCATGCGCATGGGCGTCAGCCAGTCCCCGGAGGGCCGGCGGATCTTTCCGCGCATGACCGTGCTGGAAAACCTCCAGATGGGCGCGGCGTTCGCCGACCCCGCCAATTTCGATGGCGATCTGGAGCAGGTTTTCGATCTGTTTCCTCGCCTGAAGGAGCGGATTTCCCAACGGGGCGGCACCTTGTCCGGCGGCGAGCAGCAGATGCTGGCCATCGGCCGCGCGCTGATGAGCCGGCCGCGCCTGCTGCTCCTCGACGAACCGTCGCTCGGCATCGCGCCGATGCTGGTCCGCCAGATCTTCCAGGCGATCAAAGAGATCAACGAGCGCCAGGGCATGACCATTCTGCTGGTGGAGCAGAACGCGTTCCATGCTCTTCGCCTCGCCCACCGGGGCTATGTGCTGGTCAATGGCGCTATTCAGATGACGGGCGCCGGCGAGGAATTGCTGGCGCGGCCCGAAATCCGGGCGGCCTATCTGGAAGGAGGCGCCGGCTGATGGGCGTTTTTCTGGGCGAAGACCCGCTCATCCTCATTATCCTAACCGGCATGTTCGGCGGTTCGGCGGCGTGGATGTCCGGCCGCGCGGTCGCGGACACCTGGCGCCCGGCCTGGATGGCCGCCGCCTCCGGCCTCGGCCTGGCGCTGGTCACGCGGTTTTTGACCTATGGCCTCTTCGACGGCGCGCTGCTGTCGCCCGTGGGCTATCTGCGCGACGCCGCGCTCTTGGCGGCGCTGGGCCTGGTCGCGTGGCGACTGAGGCTCGCTGCGAAGATGGTCGGGCAGTATCCGTGGCTCTATCAGTCGAGCGGTCCCTTCTCGTGGAAAGAACGGACATAACCCGCAATCTTGATCGATTCATCGATTGAGAGGCGGGGCAAGCTGTCATAAAAGGGGCGAATAGACGCCTCGGCGGCCATCCCGGCTTTGCCATGGCGTCAAGGGTCAAAAGGGAGAGATTGATGCTTCGTAAATCCGCGCTCGCGGCGAGCGTATTCGCCGCCGCCGGCCTGATGGCCGCTTCGGCCAGCGCCGACATCATTATTGCGACAGCCGGCCCCATGACCGGGCAGTACGCCAGCTTCGGCGAGCAGATGAAGGCAGGCGCCGAGCAGGCCGTCGCCGACATCAACGGCAATGGCGGCGTCAATGGCGAGAAGCTGGTGCTGGAGATCGGCGACGACGTTTGCGATCCCAAGCAGGCCGTCGCCGTCGCGAACGATTTCGTCGGCAAGAATGTCGTCTTCGTCGCCGGGCACTTCTGCTCCGGCAGCTCGATCCCGGCGTCCGCTGTCTACGAGGAAGAAGGCATCCTCCAGATTTCGCCCGCTTCCACCAACCCGAAGCTGACGGACGAAGGCGGCCCGAACGTCTTCCGCGTTTGCGGCCGTGACGACCAGCAAGGCCTCGTCGCCGGCCAGTATCTCGCCAAGACCCATGGCGACGGCAATATTGCGATCGTTCACGACAAGACCGCCTACGGCAAAGGCCTGGCCGACGCGACGCTGGCGGCGATGAACGACGCCGGCAAGAAAGAGGCGATGTACGAAGCCTACACCGCCGGCGAGAAGGACTATTCGGCCCTCGTCTCCAAGCTGAAGCAGAACAGCATCGACGTGCTCTATGTCGGCGGCTACCACACGGAAGCCGGCCTCATGGCGCGCCAGATGCGCGACCAGGGCATGAAGACGCTCCTCGTTTCCGGCGACGCGCTCGTGACGCAGGAATATTGGGACATCACCGGCGACGCCGGCGAAGGCACGCTGATGACCTTCAGCCCCGACCCGCGCAAGAACCCGCTTGCGGCCCCGCTGGTGCAGACCTTCCGTCAGAAGGGCATCGAGCCGGAAGGCTATGTCCTCTACACCTACGCCGCCATCCAGGTCTTCGCGCAGGCCGCGACGACCGCGAAGTCCACGGACCTTGACGCCGTTCTGGCGGCGATGCAGGGCGGCACGTTCGACACCGTTCTGGGGGAACTCTCCTTCGACGAGAAGGGCGACGTCACCCTGCCCGGCTACGTCTTCTATGAGTGGAGCAAGGGCTCCTACGACTACGCCAAATAAGCGGAAGTCCGCGTTATGACGTCGGCGCGGCCGGCCAGGGCGACCTGGCCGGCCGTCGCTTTTTCCGCCGAAGGCGCCGCACGCCTCCGCTCGCTCCAAAGGACTGAATGAAATGACCCTCAAAGGCAAAGCCGTCCTCGTCACCGGCGCCAGCCGCGGCATCGGCCGCGCCATCGCCGCCGCCGCCGCCGAAGCCGGCGCCCGCGTCATGCTGACCGCGCGGTCGGGCGATGCGCTTGAGGAGCTGGCCGCTGCGATCACGTCCGCCGGCGGCGAGGCCCATGCCGCGCCGGGCGACGCAGGCGACGAACAGGCGATCCGCCATGTCGTGGAACGCGCGGCGGACGCCTTCGGCGGGCTCGACGTTCTGATCAACAACGCCGGCATGATCGAACCGATCGCCCGTATCGACGCGGCCGACGGCGACGCGTGGAGCCGTTGCATGGACGTCAATCTCGTCGGCCCCGCGCTGTTCGCCCGATATGCGCTGCCGGCGCTGCGCGGGGCGAAGGGCTGCGTCGTCAATATCAGTTCAGGCGCGGCCCATGCGCCGCTCGAAGGCTGGGCGGCCTATTGCGCCAGCAAGGCCGGCCTCTGGATGCTGACCCAGGCCCTGCACCTCGAAGAGGGCGATAACGTCGATGTCTACGGAGCCTCGCCAGGAACGGTCGATACGGAGATGCAGGGGTTGATCCGCGCATCGGGCGTCAATCCCGTAAGCCAGATCCCCCAAGGCGACCTGGCGCCGGCGAGTTTGCCGGCCGCCGGCGTCATCTGGCTGGCGGCGATGCGGCCTGCGGACCTGAAAGGGCAAGACGTGCGCGTGCGCGATCCCAAGTTCCTGGCGCGGGCCGGAATCGACGCCTAGAGCGCATTTCCGATAAAGAGCGGGCGCAGGACGCGTTAGTCCGCGCTCGCCTCCGCCTTGGCCACGTCCGCATCGATGAAGTCGGCGTACAGGTCCTGAAGCCGTCGGGTCACCGGACCGCGCGCGCCGCCGCCGATCGTCCGCCCGTCTATGACGCCGACCGGCGCCACGCCAGCGAACGTGCCGGTGACGAAGGCCTCATCCGCGCTATAGACGTCCGTCAGGCTGAAGCGTTTCTCATAGGCTGGAATATCGTTCTGGCGACAGATATCCAGCACGTTGGCGCGGGTGATGCCGGCAAGGCAATAGTCGCCGGTGGACGTCCAGACCTCGCCCTTCTTCACGATGAAGAAATGCACGGAATTGCAGGTCGCGACGAACCCGTCGGGGTCCAGCATCAGGGCCTCGTCCGCGCCAGCCTTATCCGCCTGGATGCAGGCGAGAATGCAGTTCAGCTTGGAATGGCTGTTGAGCTTGGGATCCTGCACGTCCGGCGCGCCGCGCCGCACGTGCACGGTGAACAGCGTCATGGGCGCGCTCGCCGTTTCCGGCTTCGGCGTCTTCCATTCGGGAATGATGACGATCGTCGGCCCGGAAATCGTGACGCGCGGATGCTGGTAGGGCGTGGCCTTGATGCCCCGCGTCGCCATCAGCCGGATATGCACGCCCGTTTCCATGCCGTTCGCCCGGCAGACGGACATGATCCGCTCGACAAGCTCCTCCCGTGTGAGGCCGAGGTCCATGTCGATCGCGGCGGCGCCTTCCCAGAGGCGATCCAGGTGAGCCTCCAGGAACGCCAGCCTGCCATGGTGCAGGCGAATGCCTTCCCAAACGCCATCGCCCAGGATGAACCCTGAATCGAACACCGACACCATGGCTTGCGACCGGAGTTTCTGCTCGCCGTTGATGTCGATCAGGATGTCGGCGTTGCGTGGGTCGTCGAAGTAGTCGTGCGTGCCCATGGGCGAGGTCTCCTGGCGAAGCGTCCTCTACCTTATGAACGATGGGCGCGACCTCAAAGCGCCCCGTCGCCGGTTTCGCCGGTCCGAATGCGCGTCGCGGACAGCACGTCGTAGACGAACACCTTGCCGTCGCCGATCTGCCCGGTATGCGCGGACTTCTGGATCGCCTCCACCGCCGCTTCGACCTCGTCGTCCGATACCACGACTTCGATCTTCACCTTGGGCACGAAGCTGACCGTGTATTCCGCGCCCCGATAGATTTCCGTGTGGCCGCGCTGCCGGCCAAAGCCCTTGACCTCGCTGGCCGTTAGCCCGGCGACGCCGATATCCGTCAGACCGGCCCGCACGTCATCCAGTTTGTGCGGCTTGATCACCGCCATAATGAGCTTCATCGAATATTCCTCCTTCCGGCGGCCGATCAGATGTCGTAGCCGCGTTCGCCGTGCTCCGGCAGATCCAGTCCTGTGGTTTCATCCTCTTCGGAAACGCGAAGCCCGGCGATGCCCCGCGTCACCGTCACGATGATCACCGTCGCAATCGCGGACCAGATCAGGGTGACGACGACGCCTATCGCCTGAACGCTGAGCTGACCGGTCCAGGAAACGCCGTCCGCCTGGCCGACGCCGCCGAGCGAGAGCGCGGCAAGCGGCGCCAACAGCAATGTGCCCAGGATGCCGCCGACGCCATGGACGGCGAAGACATCCAGCGAGTCGTCGATCTTGAAGACGTTCTTCACCGCGCCGACCGCGTAGAAACAGACCGCGCCGGCCGAGGCGCCGATGATCAAAGCCCCAATGGGGCCGACGAAGCCGGAGGCCGGCGTTATCGTCGCCAGGCCGGCGATGATGCCGGTGACCGCGCCGACAAGGCTCGGCTTGCCGAACCGCGCCCATTCGATGAGCGACCAGACGATAGCGGCCGTGGCGGCGGAGATGTGGGTAACGGCGATCGCCATGCCAGCCCCGCCGTCGGCGGCGAGCTGGCTGCCGCCGTTGAAACCGAACCAGCCGACCCAGAGCATGCAGGCGCCCGTCGCGGTCATGCCCGGATTGTGCGGCGGGCTCAATTCGTGGGGGAACCCGCGCCGCGCGCCCAGCATCTTCGCCAGCACGAGAGCCGAGATGCCGGCCGTCGCGTGGACGACGATGCCGCCCGCGAAATCGCGCACGCCAAGTTCGGACATCCAACCGCCGCCCCAGACCCAATGGCAGACCGGCGCATAGACAAACAGCAGCCAAAGGATGCTGAACAGCATGATCGCGCTGAACTTCATGCGCTCGACATAGGCGCCGACGATCAACGCCGGCGTAATTACGGCGAAGGTCATCTGAAAGATGGCGAAGACGATCTCCGGGATCGTCCCGGACACGGCGTCCCGACCGACGCCGGTGAAGAACGACTTGCCGAGCCCCCCGACCCAGCCGAGCACGCTATCGCCAAAGGCCAACGAGTAACCGGCGACGACCCAGACCACGGATGCCACGCAGGCGATGGCCACGCATTGCATGATCACGGAAAGCACCGAACCGGCCCGAACCAGGCCCGCATAGAACAGCGCGAGGCCAGGCAGCGTCATGAAAAGAACAAGCGCCGTTGCGACGATGATCCAGGCGGTGTCCCCGCCGCTGATTTCCTGCGCCGACGCCGGACCGGCGAAGACCAAAGCCGACAGGCCTATCGCGCCGGCTGCAAGTTTCCCCCAACGCATCCTTGTGCGCTCCCCCTTGAATTTATCGTTCGCTCCAAGCTGCAAGCGATTGGAGCGCGGGGCAAGGGGAAAATAGCTGAATCGTCGGCATTCCGACTATTCTTTAAGCGGCTTTATGCCCGGTTTTCGTGCACAAATTTGTTCATTGGCTCATCGGCATATCCGAATTCCCGGTCGAGCCGCCGCCCCATAGCCCACGCATGAGGCGCCGCTTCCGCCAAAAGGCCGAAGGTCAGTTCGTCCAAGGGGAAACCGGCGGCGGCGGCGATCGCTTCGACGCGACGCGCCTCCTCGTCGGTCAGGTCGTGCTCGGGCGGCGGCAGCGCGGCGGCCGCAAGCGGCGATCCGGGAGCGATTTCCGGACGCCGCTCACGCTCCCCGACGAGGCGCTCGAGCTGTGCGCCGGCGGCGAGCACGCGGGCGTCGTCGAACGGCCGGCCGACAAGCTGCCCCGCAAGCGGCAGGCCGCTCCTGGAGAATCCGACGCAAAAGCTGAGCGCCGGACCGGCGGTGACGTCGAACGGCGTCAGAATGCTCGGGTTTGTCCAGAAAGTTTTCGTCCGGTGCCGATCGAGACGCGGCGCCGGCCCGACCGCGCTCGGCGCAAGCAGCAGATCGAAGCGTTGGTAGACTGGCTGCATCTCGCCAAGCAGTTGCCGGCGGCGGCGCTGGGCCGCCACATAGTCCTGACCCGTAAACAGAAGAGCCCCCAGACTGCGCGCCAGAAAATCCTGGCCGAAGTCCCGCGGCCGGGTCAGCAGATTGCGGCGATGCACGTTGAAGAGCTCGCTTTCCGCAATGACGATCTTAACGTCGTACCAGTCCTGCACAGGCGCGATCCGCGCGACGCCGACCTCCGCCCCGAGATCGGTCAGCGCCGCCGCCGCCCTTTCGGTCGCGGCGACGGTTTCGGGATCGACCTTCAGGTCGTCTTCCCAAAAATGCCGCAAGACGCCGACCCTCACCCCCTTCAAGGACTGCTCCAGGCCGGCGACCGCGTTCGGCGGCGGCGCCGAGGCGCTTGCAGGGTCGGCGGCATCCGGACCGGCGATCGCATCGAGGACGAGCGCGCAGTCGCCAGCCGTCCAGGCAAGCGGTCCCGCATGATCGAACGTGAAAGAGTTGGGAATGACGCCGGCCCGGCTGACCAGGCCATAGGTCGGTTTCAAGCCAGCGACGCCGCAATAGGCGGCGGGTCCCCGGATAGACCCGCCGGTATCGGAGCCCATGGCGGCGCCTACATAGCCGGCCGCAATCGCCGCGCCCGATCCGCTGGACGAGCCGCCGGTGAAATGCTCCAGGTTCCAGGGATTGCGCGCCGGCGGCCAGGGAAGATCGAAGCTGGGGCCGCCATGGGCGAACTCATGGGTCGTCAGCTTCGCCAGGATCGTCGCCCCGGCGGCGCGCAACTTCGCGACCGAAGTCGCGTCAGCCGTCGGTATGCGGTCGATCGCGGTCTTGGAGCCGCCGGCCGTGAGAACGCCGGCTGTGTCGAAAATGTCCTTAAGGCCGAGCGGAAGCCCATGCAGCGGCCCACGCCGCCGCCCGGTCGTAACGTCCGCGGTCGCGGCGACCGCTTCCCGGCGCGCCGATGCGCCCAGCACCGTTACGCAAGCATTCAAGCGACCATCCAACGCCTCGATCCTGGCGAGCGCCGCCTCGACCAGATCGAGGGGCGAAGCGTCGCCGCGCTCCAGCGCGTCGGACTGTTCTGTCAGGGACCACCGCCAAAACTCCGCCATGGATATTTCCACTTCGCCGCAGGGGATCAAAAAGGCGCTGCGCCCGATTGACAGGTTAATCCCTCCTAACTAATCATGGACAGGCTCGCTTTGGGGATTTTTGTCACTATGACAAGACCTTTCCGAGCGAAGCAACGGTGACCAAGCAGGTCGCTTCGACCAGCTTGGCGGCCATACGGCGCCGTACATCAGGTAGATGTGCGAGGACTGAGGTTCTTCGGAATCGCTTGCCGGCCGCCGCTGTTGGGGGATAGGGAGGCCGAGCGGAACTGCGCAAATCCGCTCGGCGCCCGTCTCTCGCCTCACCGGAATTTCGGCCCTACTCCGCAAACTCCGCCCTGATGCGGTCGTTATGTTCGCCGATCGCGGGCGGCGGGCCGAAACTGTCGAGCACGCCGGACGCGCGAACCGGCGGCGCCGGCATAGAAATCGGGCCGTTCGGCGTCTCCACTTCAGTCCGCCTCAAGGCCGGGTGATCGACCATATCGCCGACCTCATTGACGCTGGCATAGGCCAGATCGGCGGCGCGAAGACGCTCCTGCAATGCTTCCTGGGTCAGCCCCTGGAAAATCCCGTCCATCGTACCCTCGACATATTCGCGGTTATGCATTCGCGCGAGGTTCGGCGAACACCGTTCGTCCGTTACGAAATCCGGCCGTTGCAGCACCACTTCGGCGAAGCGAGCCCACTCCCGTTCGTTCTGGATCGCGATCATGGTCAGACGGCCGTCGCCGGTGGCGTATGCGCCGTAGGGAACCAGCACATTGTGGCGCATGCCGGTCCGCGGCCAATCCCGATCGGCATACTGCTTGAACATCACGGGCGCGGCCATCAGGTCCGCCATCGCGTCGAACATCGAAACCTGGATGCGCGACCCTTCGCCCGTCTTCTCCCGCTGATACAAGGCCTGCAATACGCCCGTCAGGCCATTGATGCCGGTCGTGAGGTCGCAGGCCGAAATGCCGACGCGCGACGGCTCCGCCGCCGAACCCGTAACGGCCATGAGGCCGCTTTCGGCCTGCACCAGCAGGTCGTAGGCCTTCGCCGTGTCGAAAGGCGGCGGCGCGTCGCCATAGCCCGAGATATCGACCGTGATCAGACGCGGATACTTGGCCCGGAGGTCGGCGGAGCCGAAGCCCGCTCGTTCCGTCGCCCCCGGCGCCAGGTTCTGAACCCAGACGTCCGCCTTCGCCAGCAGCCGATGCAACAGGTCCCGATCAGCCGCGTTCTTGATATCGACGACCAGGGATTCCTTGCCGCGATTGAGCCAGACGAAGAAGGACGACTGTCCGCTGGCGGTATCGTCATACCCGCGTGCGAAATCGCCTTCCTTCCGCTCCAGCTTGATGACGCGCGCGCCGGCGTCGGCCATGCGGCACGTCAGGAACGGGGCGGCGACCGCCTGCTCCAGACTGACGACGAGAACGCCGTCCAATGCGCCCGCCATCGCTCAGTAAGACCTCGGCATGCCAAGCACATGCTCGCCGACGAAACCCAGGATCAAGTTAGAAGAAATTGGCGCCGTGCGGAAAATCCGGCACTCTCGGAACTTGCGCTCGATATCGTACTCCTCGGCGAAGGCGAAGCCGCCGAACGTCTGCATCGCCGTATCCGCCGCCTTCCAGACCGCTTCGCCGGAGAGATACTTGGCGAGGTTGGCCTGCTCGCCGCAGGGCTCGCCCGCCTCGAACAAAGCCGCCGCCTTCTGCATCATCAGCTTCGCGGCGGAGAACTGGGCATAGGCCTCGGCGATGGGGAACTGAATGCCCTGGTTGGCGCCGATCGGCTTGCCGAACACCACGCGCTCCTTTGCGTAGGTCGAAGCCTTTTCGATGAACCACTGGCAATCGCCGATCGCTTCGGAGGCGATCAGAATGCGCTCGGCGTTCATGCCGTCCAGAATGTAGCGAAAACCCTTGCCTTCCTCACCGATCAGGCTGGACGCGGGGATGCGCATATTGTCGTAGAAGATCTCGGTCGTGTTGTGGTTGATCATGGTGCGGATGGGCTTGATCTCCATGCCCTTGCCCTTGACCTCCCGCATATCGACCAGAAAGACGGAGAGGCCGTCGGTCCGCTTCGCGACCTTGTCCTTCGCCGTCGTGCGGGCGAGCAGCAGCATGAGGTCTGAATGCTCGGCGCGGCTGGTCCAGACCTTCTGACCGTTCACGACATACTCGTCGCCTTCGCGGACGGCCGTGGTGCGGAGGCTGAGCGTGTCGGTGCCGCTGGTCGGCTCCGTGACGCCGAAGGCCTGCAAACGCAGCTCGCCGGTCGCGATCTTCGGCAGATACTCGCGCTTCTGCTCCTCCGATCCGTGCCGAAGCACGGTGCCCATCGTGTACATCTGCGCATGGCACGCGGCGCCGGAGCAGCCGTTCTTGTGAATGGTCTCCAGAATGGCCGCGCCAGCGGAGATCGGCAGGCCGGCGCCGCCATATTCCTCCGGGATCAGCACGCCCAGAAAGCCCGCGTCCGTCAACGCCTGTACAAACTCGGTCGGGTAACCCCGAACCTGATCCTTCTCGCGCCAATATTCGCCCGGGAACCCTTCGCACAGCTTTGCGACCGCTTCACGAATTTCAGGGTAGGTTTCGGTCAGCGGCATGCTGAGATCGCTGGCTATGGCGGCGCTATCTGGCACGGTGAAAATCTCCATGGAACAAAGTCTGGGAAAATGAGCGCGGATTTTAGCGCCATTTCGGCGCGCGCCGGAAGGGCCGCCCCTTGCCTTCCGGCCAATGCTCGCACTACCTATCTCAAGCCATACAGACGCCGGAAAGGGCTTTCGCCATGCTGGACGGCAAGCGCATCCTGCTGATCATCGCCGGCGGCATCGCCGCCTATCGCAGCCTTGAGCTGATCCGGCGCCTGCGCGAGCGCGGCGCGACGACGCGTTGCATTCTCACCAAAGGCGGCGCCCAGTTCGTAACGCCCCTGAGCGTCGCCGCCCTCAGCGAACAGAAAGTCTACCAGGACCTGTTCAGCCTGACGGACGAAAGCGAGATGGGCCATATTCGCCTGTCCCGCGAAGCCGACCTGATCGTCGTCGCGCCGGCGTCCGCAGACCTGATCGCCAAGATGGCGAACGGCCACGCGGACGACCTGGCTTCGACCGCGCTGCTCGCGACGGACAAGCCCGTGCTCATCGCGCCGACGATGAACGTTCAGATGTGGGAGCATCCGGCCGTCCAGCGCAATGTCGCCGCGCTCGAGGCCATGGGCGTACGGCGCGTCGGCCCAGGCTCGGGCGCGCTTGCGTGCGGGGAAACCGGCTCCGGGCGCATGTCCGAACCGCTCGATATCGTCGCCGCCATCGAAACCGTACTGGCCGACGCGTCCGCGCCGACGAACGCGCGCCCGCTGGCCGGCCGGCGCGCGCTGGTGACGAGCGGCCCGACCTGGGAGCCGATCGACCCCGTACGCTTTATCGCCAATCGTTCGTCCGGCAAGCAGGGCAGCGCGATCGCAGCCGCCCTCGCAGCCCTCGGCGCCGAAGTGACGCTGGTCTCCGGACCGACCAATCTTACGCCGCCGGCCAACGTGACCGTGCGCGACATCCTGACGGCCCGTGAAATGCTGGACGCCTGCATGGCGAGCCTGCCGAGCGATATCGCTGTCTGCGCCGCCGCCGTGGCGGACTGGCGGGTCGCGACCGAGGCGAACCAGAAAATCAAGAAGGACGGCGCGCCGCCGACCCTGACGATGACGGAGAACCCGGACATTCTAAAAGCGATCTCGAACGCCGGCGCGAACCGGCCTTCCCTGGTGGTCGGCTTCGCGGCGGAGACGGAAAACCTGATCGCCAACGCCCAGTCGAAGCTGGACCGCAAAGGCTGCGACTGGATCGTCGCCAACGACGTTTCGCCGGCAGAAGGCGTGTTCGGCGGCGACGCCAATACGCTGCATCTCGTCACCCGAAATGGCGTCGAGACCTGGCCCAAGATGGACAAGGCCATGGCGGCCGCGCGCCTCGCCAACCGCATCGCCAGCCATTTCGCCCCCGGAGACGCGCCGGAGCGCCAGGCCGCCCAATGAACGAGCCGACCTTTCAGGTGCAGATCAAGCGCCTGCCCCACGCGGCCGACCTTCCCGTCTACGCGACCGCCGACGCCGCCGGCGCCGACCTGTGCGCGGCCATCGACGCGCCCGTCGTCCTGAAGCCAGGCGCGCGCGCGCTGATTCCCTGCGGCTTCGCCATGGCGCTCCCCACAGGCGTTGAGGCGCAGGTCCGGCCGCGTTCCGGGCTTGCGCTCAGGCACGGCGTCACGCTGATGAACGCGCCCGGCACCATCGACGCCGATTATCGCGGCGAAGTGGCGGCGATCCTGGTCAATCTCGGCCAGGAGGATTTCGAGGTGACCCGCGGGATGCGCATCGCCCAGATGGTGATCGGGCCCGCCCCGCAGGCGGCATTCCGCGAAGTCGCCGAACTGGACGAGACCGCGCGCGGCGCCGGCGGCTTCGGGTCGACCGGGACCCAGGCCATATGAACGCAGGCGATCTGAGCTTCACCGAGGCCGAGCTCGAACGCTATTCCCGCCATATCCTGCTGCCGGAAGTCGGCGCGGTCGGCCAGGCGAAACTGCGAAACGGCCGCGTGCTGATCGTGGGCGCGGGCGGCCTCGGCGCGCCGATGGTCCTCTATCTGGCGGCGGCTGGCGTCGGGCGGATCGGCCTGGTGGACGACGACGTGGTCGAGCTATCCAACCTTCAGCGGCAGATCGCCCACACGACGGATCGGATCGGCGTCGGCAAAGCCGCGAGCGCCGCCAAGGCGGCCCAGGCGATCAACCCCGAGGTCGCCATCGATATCCATGAGTTCCGGCTCGGACCCGACAATATCGACGCCGTGATGGCCGACTACGACATCGTGGCGGATGGCACGGACAACTTCCCGACGCGCTATCTCGTGAACGATGCGGCGGTGCGCCTCGGCAAAACGCTGGTCTCGGCGGCGCTGCTCCGTTTTGACGGTCAGTTGACGACGATCAAGCCGGGCGGCCCCTGCTATCGCTGTCTTTTCCCGAACCCGCCGCCGCCGGGCGCCGTGCCGTCCTGCTCGGAAGCTGGCATCCTGGGCGCCGTCGCCGGCGTTCTCGGGACGATGCAGGCGACGGAAATCCTGAAAGAACTGCTCGGCGTGGGGGAAAGCCTTTCGGGCCGCCTGATCCTGTTCGACGGTCTCGCCATGTCCTTCCGGGAGATGCGCGCGAAACCCCGCAAGGACTGTCCGGCCTGCGGCGGCTGAACGGCGCCCGTCACTCCGAGGCGGGCGCGGCGGCAAAGCGATCCCGCAACGCCCGCTTGTCGATCTTGCCGACGCCCGTCAACGGCAGCGTATCCACGAAACGGATCTCGTCGGGCAGTTGCCACTTGGAGAAGCGCTCGCCGAGCGCCGCCAGAACGGTCGATGCTTCCAAAGCATCCCCTTCGGCGCCCGGCGCGCGCACGATGAGCGCCAGCGGCCGTTCGATCCAACGGGGATGCGGCGTCGCGATTACCGCCGCCGCCTGAACGCCCGGTATGGCGGCCGCCGCGTTCTCCAACGCCTGGCTGCTGATCCACTCACCACCGGACTTGATCGCGTCCTTGTCCCGGTCCCGGATCTGCATCTCATGACGTTCGGTCACGACGCCGACGTCGCCGGTCTCCATCCAACCGTCGTCCGTGGTGAGCGGGATGTCGGGACGCTTGAAATACTGTTCCGCGATCCAATGCCCTTTCGTCTGCAGACGGCCCATCGCCGCGCCGCCTTCGGGCAGCGGCGCGCCATCCTCGTCGACGGCGCGGATACCGACGCCGTAGACCGGTCGGCCTTGGGCGTAGCCATATTGCGGATCGGATGGCCAGTCCCGGTCTGGCAGGGGCGGCGTATAGGTCACGCCATGGGTCGTCTCGGTCATTCCCCAGGCGTGGATCGTGCGGACGCCGAACTCGGCATGGAGCGTTTCGATCAACTGCGCGCTCGGCGGCGAGCCGCCGCACAGAATGCGGTCGAGCGGCCGAAGGCTAAGGCACCGCTCCCGGCAATAGGCGATCATATCGAGCCAGATGGTCGGGACCCCGCCCGTCATGGTGACGCCTTCCGTCTCGATAAGGCGCTGCAGCGTCGGGATCGAAAGATCGCGTCCGGGCAACACCAGCTTCGCGCCCGCCATCGGCGCGATATAGGGAAGGCCCCAACCGTTGCAGTGAAAGAACGGGCTGATCGCAAGCGCCGTATCCTTGGCGCCCACATTGAGCGCATTCGGCGATACGGAGGCCATGGCGCTCAGCAGGACGCCGCGATGGCTGTAGAGCGCCCCTTTCGGCGCGCCGGTCGTGCCCGAGGTGAAACAAAGCGTCGAGCCCGTTCGTTCATCGAACCGCGGCCATTCGAAACCCTCTTGGCCAGACGCGATCAGGTCCTCGACCGCCACGACCTCGGGCAAATCGTTACCCGGCAGGTCCGCCGGATCGCCCATATAAACGAACGTCCGCAGAAGGCCGGGCGCTTCCGCCAGGATCGCTTCGGCCAGTGAGATCGTGTCCGGGTCAACGAACAGCACGTCGTAGCCGCATTGACCGATGGTCTCAGCCAGTTGCGCCGCCGGCTGGCGCGGATTGGCGGTATGGAGAATGGCCCCGATGCCCGGCACCGCGTGGAACAGCTCGAAATGCCGATGCGTGCTCCAGGCGAGCGATCCGGCGATGCCGCCGGCTTCGATGCCGACCGACCCGAGCGCGGATGCGAGCCGCCGCGCGCGCCGATGAGCTTCATGATAGGTCGTGCGCGTTTCGCGGCCCGCGCAACGGGAGACAATCTCCACGTCGCCATAGGTCGTCGCGGCATGCGCCAGGGTCGACGGCAGGAGCAATGGATGATGTTGGACGAGTCCGAACACGGCGCCCTATCCTCCCTCCAAGTCACAATGCCTAAATCCTAGGCGCAAAAGAGAGGCGACGACCATGGCGCTTTATGAACTGCGCACCTACACGCTCTATGTCGGCAAGATGGCCGAGGCGACGCAGCTGTATAAGGACTTCGGCTGGCCCGCGATCGAATCGGGCGGCCATGCCAAACACCTTGTCGGCTATTTTCAGGGCGATACCGGCACGATCAATCAGATCGTGCACCTCTGGAAGTTCGAGGATGACGCGGACCGTCGCGCCCATTGGGCCGCCCTCTTCGCCAATACGGATTTCACCGAAGGCTTCGCCGCGAAGTTCCGCCCGCTGGTCATGACGCAGGAAGTGAAGCTGCTGCACGCGGCGCCCTGGGGCCCGCATCCCTGATCGGGGCCAGGCAGCCAGTCCATCAACCGACGAGCACGTCCAGGATGATGCTCGCCGCCGTAAGAAGCACGAGACCGGAGGCCAGGCTCAGCGCCAGGCCGAGCAGAATGGTGACCAGGCGGCGGCGGTCCCCCAAGGCGAGCAGCACCAGGAGCAGGATCGTTAGCGGCGCTAGAACATAGACCGCGACATGCGCGACGCGGCGGAACGATGCCGGCGCATAGGCGTCCACCGCTGCGCTCAGCGGCCGCAATCTCGGAGAAAACTCAAGGATCGCCGCGATCGTTATCACCGTCATCAGGCAGGACAGATAGGCGGTCGGCGCCCAAGGAGGGACCGTGACGTCGATCCAAACGATGGCCAAAACCCACTCGACCGCTCTTGCGATCGGCTGGCGCACCCATTCATCGATCAATCTGAGCGTTTCCGGCATGAGCGACCAGCCGTTGACGACCGTCAGGATATCGGCCGCGACGAACGCGCCGCGCAGTCCGCTGCTGAACAAACTGCGATAGAGACGCAGCAGGCGATTGGGCATCAGACCACGCTCCCTACCTGCCCTGACCCTGCTCAGGATCGGCCCATCCGCCTTCGTCGACGGCGCCTTCGACCACGCTTTCGGCCGCCGGCGCCGCCAGGTAGCCCATCGCGACCGGAGAAGCCGGTCCATCGCCCGCAAGCGCCTGCAACAGAGCCACGCCGTCATAGTCCAGGCTGTATCGGTCACGGTCGAGATGGCGGCAGACCTTCAGATTTTTCAATGCGCCGAGCGCCTGATGCCCGGCGGATCGGAGCTCCGCCGGCAGCCGGGCGATATCGACGACGTCGCTCCCATCGCCGGTCGAACCATCCCTGTCCGCCCGCTCCAGAATCGATAGAAGAACGGCGGCGATGGCGCTGCTGCGATACCCCGGCGAGAAATGCCGCGCCGCGACGGCCAGGGTCTCGTCGAGAATCTGAAGTTTCGCGCGGGCGCGCCGGATATGGCGTACGCCGACCGGCAACGGCACCGTGTCGCCGCGCGCGCCGATCAACCCGCAAAGAAGCACGATCAGGTCGATGCCGACCGCGATGATCAACGCAAACACGGCAAGCTTCTCGCCGGCCAACACAGCGTTCGTCGTCTTGACGAAATATGAGGCGTCAGGACTTTCCTCGCGCTCAAGCCGGGTCAACCGTCCCCGCAGGCTGGCGGACGCCGCCGGCGGCAGCTCCGCCGCCGCGATGCAGTTCCGCGCTAGCGCGAGGCTCTGCTCGAAGCCGAGGCCGGCGATGACGTCCGCGCTCGCAGTCTCGGGGCCACAACGCTCATCCAAGACCGCCGTCAGCGCCTGGGCCTGATCGACCGGCGCCAGCAAACGGTTCAGCAGATCGCGGCCGCACTCCGCGCCGTCCATGGCCGCCAACAGATCCCGCGACGCCGCCAGCTTCGGCCGGAGCTCGCTGCAAATCGCTGCGGCTTCCCGCACGGCGCCCGTCGCCGCCGCGTCATAGGGCGGGCCGAAGCGATCGATCAGGGAGCGCATGGCGCGCACCTGTTCTTCCATAGACAGGCCCGCGACGAGCGCGGGATTGCGGCTGGTCGGCGCCTTATCCTTCTCCGCCGCGGCGTCGAGCGCGGCCAGCGCCTTGGCGCGCGCCTCTTCGGTCCTCAGGTCCGGCAGAATCGAACGCAATCGGCGCAGCTCTTCCTCGATCTCCGATCGCCGGGTCTCGAGCCGGGTGATCTCCGCTGTCGCGCGGACGACCTCGGCTTCCTTGGCGTTCGCGACGGCGAGAGCCGATTGATAGCGTGGCCCGCGCCCGCCCAATCGGCCGTCGCGGCCGGTCAACTCCAGCTCCATCTCCCGCCGGGCGGTCTCCAATTCCCTTTGCGCGATCGCGCGCGCCGTCCTGGCTTTTCCGACGGCCGCGACGGTTTGGGGCAACTCCCCTTCGATACGCTTCAGATCGCCCTCGGCGTCCTCCCGCCTGGTTTGCGCGGCTTTGGCGGCCTGCTCTCGCGTCGCCTTTTCGGCCGCAGCATTGGCTTCCGCCTCGGCAAATGCGGCGTTGCGCGACCGGAACAGGTCGGCCAGCGCCGCGTCCGCGCCGTCGGCCGCCGTTTCGATCTTGGCGAGGCTTGCCCGCCAAGCCAGGAAGTCCTCGCCGGACCGGACCCCCTCCCCTGTCTCAAGCTGGGATGCCCGGGCATCGGCTCGAAGGCTTGATACGGTCTCCGCGACGGCGTTCGCGACCCGGACCGAACGATCCAGGTCCTGCAACTCCGCCCGATAGACCCGGTCGAACAGCGCCGTCAGCGAAAAGAAGGCCGAAATAGCAAAGCAGAACAGGAAGACGCCGCCCATCAGCACTGCATGCAGCCGGCCGATGTCGTCGCTCTTTATCAAGCGCCCGAGTTCCCAGGAACTCACCAGAAGCAGCGCCTGCAAGGCGAAGGTTACGAATGCGACCATGATCTGCGGCTGAAGGAATTCGACCATGCCGCCGAACGTCGTGACGAACGAAACGATCGACATCATCAGCGCGGACAAGACCATGAGCTTCCGCATCGGCGAGCCTTTGAGACTATCGAGAAACAGACGTGCGAGATGGCGCCACATCGTCAGGCGATCAGCCGCTTGAACGTCGCCCACTCTTCATCGAGCGAGCCGTTCTCTGGAAAACCCTCGCCGGCGAACAACGCCAAGCGTTCGACAAATCCGGAATGTTCGGAAAGCGTCGACGTTCCCCGCCGAGAAGTCAGCCGGTTCCGCAGCTGTTCGAAATGGGCGACCGCGGCGAAGAGCTCCGGCGCGCGGAGAAAATCGGGCAGTCTGTCCGAATAGATCCCCAGCCAGTTCAACGCGCCCAGGACATCGGCCTTCGTCGTCTCATCTCGAGCCGAGACCTGAAATCCCTCGAAGGCGATATAGGCATGGGCAGGCGCCAACAATCCGTTTGGCGTTTGCGGCGGGGATTCCTTGTCGAAGATCCGCTTCTCGACCGCCCAGGACGCCGACCGCATGACCGGGTTGCCAGGCAGTGGCGGCAGGCGTTCGGCAATTTTCGGCCCGTAGTCCGCAGCGTGTCCAAGGCTGACCAGACCCGACGGGCCGTACATGCATGCGACCGTCGTCACCGGGGCGCCCGCTTTCACGCCCGACGGCGGCGGCGTTTCGAGGATCCCTCCAGGCTGGACGACTTCCACCGGCCCCGGTCCCCAATATTGGAGGCCGAACACATCGAAAGGCGCGGCGTTCGGCAGGCGCGCATAGAAATCAAGGTCCGCCTGGGAACTGTCGGATGCGACTTTAACAGCTGTCGATCCCTGCACGATCTGCGCCTCGCCGGTCGCGCTCGGGATCCAGAACAGCCGAAACATCGGGCCGGCTTCGGCGGCGGAGACGTTTAGAGACCGAAAATCGATGCGAATCTTCAGCCCCGGGCTGGATGCAGCCCACCCTTGCTCGAGCGCCCCGCCGTCGCCGACGCCGGCTCCGCCGCCGTCATATTCAAAATGGACGCGCAGGCCAGCGACGGCCGCCTGGCCGTCTCCCGATTTCTGCAGGAAAACCTGTCGGATCGGTCCAGAATACGTCTCGTTCATCGACGCGACCGCAGCCCAGACAATCTCATCGTCGCCTTCGCCGACGCACTGCGCCAAGTACTCCTCAGGCAGGCCGCCACGTTCATTGATCGTGTAGGGCAACTCCATGCCACGCAGCGTATTTGGGTTGTAGAGCCGCAGGAGATAGCTCGACGATGCGCCGCCGGCGGCGCCCGTCCGGAATTCTCGGGACGCTCTCAGTTCCGTCAGGCGGTCCGACGAGGCGTCGGCTTGATAAAGCTCCAAAGTGAATGCGTCGACGTCGGCGGGAACGCTGACGAGAACAACCTTCGCATGCGACGGCGCGACTCCCGCCAAATGCGCGCCCGCTTCCGTTTGCAGCACAACCGCGCACAGTTCGCCACCATCCGTTCCCAAGAAAACCGGAATAGCAACATTATGATTGACGTCATCCCATTCCCACATGCGTTATGCCTCGCATATTTACTTATTAGAAAAAACACTGCCACCTATGTTTGCATTTTGCAAACAACCCAATACACTTTCATCGAAACAGCGAACGATACCCGTTTTAATTGCGCCACACGCAGGTGCCGCCATGCTCGACTCGCTCACTTCCTGGACCGCCCTCGCCGACTTCGGCGGAACCGCGACCGATGCTTCCGAGCGTCGGCGCACCATTGCGATCGTCGGCGCGCCGAAAACCGGGAAGTCGATCCTCGCAATCTCGTTCATTCACAGTCAGCGGCAGCATGTTCAATCTTTCAGCCGCCTGCTGACATTCAATTTCTCCAGCCCGCCGATCGAGCACGAGTACCAACTGCGGCAGGCGATTAGAGAGGGCGTGGCCTCGGGATTGGCCGGCGCGTCCACCGCTGGCGGCGACGCCGATTCCAGCGATCCCGCCGCTATTCTGGACGAGCGGCCGCCGCTGCCCCTGACCCTTCAGTTTGGCTTCTCGCACGCCGAAAGCGGCAGGTTCTCCGGCCGGCAATCGCTCGGCCCCGGGGTTGAGATGACGCCGATTTCGATCCGCGATTGCCCTGGCTCCCTGCTCGCGGCAGGCGCATCGAGCGACCAGGATCTGATGCAGGCCCGGCACACAGCGGTCCGTCAGGTTTGTCAGGAAAGCGACGCCATCATCCTTTGCCTGCCGCTGAGCGGCCCGAAGCTGGACGTCCACCGAAATTCCGTTCTGCGCTTCATCGGCGACCTCACGAGTTCGCTCGGGCGCGACGGCGGCTCCGGCAAACGGCTCATTCTGGCTTTGACCAAGTCCGAATTGGCGATCTCGCGCGCGCGAACACGGTCCCAACCGCCCATCGCCCAAGGCAAAGCGCCGACATCCACGCCGGGCCGCATCGGCTGGGATATCTTCGGCAATGCGCTCGACGAGCCTTTGCGCGGCAGCCTGGAAATTCTTCAGGACCAAACGAAGATCGAGATCTGGGCGACGCCGGTATCCGCCTATGGCTTTGTCGGGCCGAACAGCGCCCCGAACGTCTACACCCGCAAGTCCGGCGAACAGGCCGGAGAGGAATTGCTGCTGGTCTCCCCGGCGGCGCTTTCGCAAATCCAGCAGGATTTGGGCCTCGCGAGCGAGGACGTTGGCGATATCGACATTGAACGCTGCCTCACCGCCTGGATGCCCTATCGAATAGCCGACCCCATCATCATGGCGTCGCTCGAGCAGAACCGCCTCGAGTGGCTCATGCATGAGATGCAGGACGAAACCATGATCGTGCGGCTGCGGGACTTCCTTGCGGAACGCCGTTAGGCCGCGCCGGAAAGGCGCTGCGCCAATGGACGGCCCGCTACCCGCATGACGATGTCTGAAAGTTAGGCTGGCGCCTTGGCGGAACCAATTTCGATAGCGACCGCACGCTACGGCAAATGGCTCGCCGGCGACGACGCCGACGGCCCCGTCGATGTCGCCGCCGATCACAGCTTCACCGCCCTCAGCGACGACTTCCCCTCGGCCTTGCGACGCTGGGCGACGCCGGCTCGGCTCGGCGCGCCTCAATGGGGCGGCGGCATGCTCGATGCGGGCGCGCGCGCCTATGGCGGCTTCGTCATCCGGCCGGTGGAAGACTGGGTATTGCTCGCCCGCACCCGCATGCGCCCCGAAGCCGGCGAGGGAAAGGCCGGCCGGACCTACTATCAGATAGAAGCGGCGGCGTTGGACGAGGCGTGCTGGCGCAAGCATGGCGATAGCGCCATTCTCGGCCTCGCGCGCATACGGCCGACGCCGGACCCACGACAGCCGGACGGCCGGCGCATCGCCGCGAAGCCGTTGCGGTTTGCCATTCACGATGAAGAAACCTGGGACGACCTGGCCCACGTGGTCGCCGGAAAGCGGTGGGATGTCGCCGCGAAACGCGGCTTCGAAGCGGCTCTCGCAGAATTACGGGAGGCCGTTCGGCGACGGGAAGAGGCGCCGAACGGCGGATGGGCGTTCGACGGCTCCCACATTCGCGCCTACAAGGCCGACGGCCCCGCCGATCTACGCTTCCTGGCGGCCTTGGCGCTGGCGCTGCGGGCGGAACGCGGCCAAGAGGGTCTGCCGCGCATCGCCGCTACGACCGGATATTCGGTCCCCACGGACTTCGCGACGGTCGCCTATGTTTCGGACTTCGATAATGTTTCCGACAGGCGCCGAATGACCGTTGAGCCGGCCGAACCGGCGGCGGACCCTCTCATCGCCCTGAATTGGGATCGCGCCCACGCGGCCGAAACGCGCGATGAAGCGGCCGCAGCGAAGGCGGCCACAGCCATCGCCCGCGAAATCGCGCCAACGCTGTCGAACTTCGCGGAGCACTTGGCGATGCCCTCGCCGTCAGTCGCGCCGCCCACCCTCGAACAAGCCATGGCCCAACGGCGCGCCGTCGTCGCGTGGCTGCTGGGCTCCCATTCCAACTATCGAAACGCCGATGCAGTGCAAATGGTCCAACGCCTGCTGCGGGCCATCGACGTTCGCGATTACCGCGAGAACCTGGAAGCCAAGATCGCCGCCGTCCTGCTGGGACTGCCGACAGCAGCGCAGGAGCCATAGCCCCTCGGCGACATAGCGGCCAGAATGGCGCTTCTGTCGGCGCCGCGACGCCGGTGCAGCAAGCTGAAGGACCTCGCCATGGCCGCCGATCCCGCGCCCGCCGCCACCCGCCGCCTCGCCGCGTTCGCGACCGAAACCGCCTGGGGCGATATTCCGCCGAACGTCCAGGCCGATTCCGTTCGCAGCTTCCTCAACTTCGTCGGCTGCGCGCTGGGCGGCGCCCGGCACGACGCGGTGGAGCGCACCCTGGCCGCCGTCGCGCCGTTCGCCGGCGGGCCGGAGGTCACGCTGATCGGCCGCGCGGCGATGCTCGGCGCGCCAGACGCTGCTCTGGTGAACTGCCAGGCGTCCGCCGCGAACGCCTATGACGACACGCACCTCGCGACGGTGCTGCATCCAGCCGGCCCGATCGCGGCGCCGCTGCTGGCGGAGGCCGAACGCGACACCGTGGACGGGCCTGCATTCCTGGCAGCGTTCTCCATCGGCGTCGAGATCGCCTGCCGGCTCGCCGCCGTTCTGACGGTTCCGCCGGCCGAAGCGCATGTCGGCTGGTATATGACCGGCGTCGCCTGCCCGATCGGCGCGGCGGCGGCCGTCGCCCGGCTGCGCGGCCTCGATATGGCGGGCACCATGCACGCGATCGGCATCGCCGCATCCCAGTCCGCCGGCTTCCGCCAATCCCATGGCAGCATGTGCACGAGCCTTGTCCCCGGCCTCGGCGCGCGCGCCGGCTACATGGCCGCGTTGCTGGCGGAGAGCGGCGTCACTTGTTCCGACGCGTCGTTGGAAGGACCGCGCGGCTTCGCCGACGTCTTCGCGCCCAAAGCCCATATCGCCCACGCCACAGACGACCTTGGCGAACGATGGGAGCTCTCGCAGAACATGGCCAAGCCCTATCCCTGCGGCATCGTCATTCACCCGACGCTGGACGCCTGCCTCGAGATCGCGCGCACGCCCGGTTTCCACGCGGCCGATATCGAGACCGTCGAGCTCGGCGTGAACCCGCTCTGCCTGACGCTCTGCGACCGGCCGTCGCCGCCGGATGGCCAATTGGCTCAGGTCAGCCTCCAGCACTGGGCCGCGGCCGCCCTGGCGCGCGGCGCCGCCGGCGTGCCGGAAAGCACGGACGCGGCCGTCGCCGACCCCGCGATCCTGGCGGTCCGGGCGAAAATCGAGGCGCGCCCGAACGAGACCGTCGGCCGGGACGGCGCATTCGTGCGCGTGCGTCGCCGTGGCCATCCGCCGATCGACATGCGGATCGACCATGGCGTCGGCAGCCTGGAAAACCCGATGAGCGACGCCGACCTCGACGCGAAGTTCCTGATCCAGGCTGAAACGGTCCTCGCGCCCGCCGGCGCCGCGGCAGCGCTTGCGCTCTGTCGGGACATGCCGAACTTGAAGGACGCCGCGGCCGTCGCCCACGCAACCCGCGCCGCGGCCTAGGCCCGGCGCAGCGCCGCTCCGCCTATTGCCCGGCTATCGGGGAACCGGCAGAGTTTTGGAAATCGCGACAGCCTGCGTCGCGCAATAACCAACCCGACCGATGAGGAACGCCGACCGATGATCGATCTGCTGCAAGTCGCCCCCCTGCCGCCTTTGCTGACGGATCGGCTGAAGCAGGACTATGTCCTGCATGACTTCGTCGACCCGAAAGACCCCGACGGGCTTCTCGCCGAAATCGGACCGCGCATTCGCGGCATCCTCGCAGGCGGCATGAAGGGACCGAACGCCAATCTCATCAATCGCCTGGAGAATTTGGAGATCATCGCCTCGATGAGCGTCGGTTTCGACGCGACGGATGTCGTCGCCGCCCAGGAACGGGGCGTGATCGTGACCCATACGCCGGAAGTGCTGACCGGCGACGTCGCCGATCTGGCGATGACCTTCATCCTGATGTCGACCCGCCGCATCGGCGAGTCGGAACGGTTCCTGCGCTCCGGCAAATGGCTGGAGGGGCGCATGGACTTCGGCACGACGGTGCGCGGCAAACGTCTCGGCATCCTGGGCCTGGGACGCATCGGCAAGGCCGTCGCGCGCCGCGCGGAGGCGTTCGGCCTCAACATCGGCTATTTCGACATCAAACCCATGGGCGACCTGACCTACAGAGCCTATCCGACGCTCCTCGATCTGGCGGAGGCGAGCGATATCCTGCTCGTCGCCTGCGAAGGCGGCGAGGCCAATCGGGGCCTGGTCGATGCGGACGTGTTGAACGCCCTCGGCCCGATGGGCTTCCTGATCAACACGGCGCGCGGGCCGATCGTCGATCAACCCGCCCTTGTCGCCGCCCTGCAGCAGAGCCGCATCGCGGGCGCCGCGCTCGACGTGTTCGATGGAGAACCGAACGTTCCCCAGGCGCTGATGGAGATGGAGAACGTCGTGCTGACGCCGCACATCGCCAGTTCGACCCACGAAACCCGCCGCGCCATGGCGGACCTCGTGATCGACAATCTGCGCCTGCACTTCGAGGGCAAGCCGGTGCTGACGCCCGTGGCGCCGCAATAGGCGGGAGCGCCCACCGGCTTGCATTCCGGCCACGAAATTGGAAAATCCCGCAGAATGGAAAGATGAAGCGGGAATTTTCGTTATGAGCGCAAACGCGCCCAAGAGCGGCGCGACCGTCCTCGACGCGGTCGTCGTCGGCGCCGGGTTCGCCGGTATGTACATGCTGCACAGCCTGCGCGCGCAGGGGTTCTCCGCCCGGGTCTTCGAAGCCGGAGACGACGTTGGCGGCACCTGGTACTGGAACCGCTATCCGGGCGCGCGCTGCGATATCGAAAGCATGCAGTACTCCTACTCCTTCTCCGAGGCGTTGGACCAGGAATGGAACTGGTCGGAGAAGTATGCGCCACAGCCCGAAATCCTGGCCTATGCCCGCCACGTGGCGGACCGGTTCGACCTTCGCCGGGACATCCAGTTCGAAACCCGCGTAACCGCCGCGCGGTTCGACGACGCGGCCAAACTATGGACGGTCGAAACCGACAAGGGCGACAAGGTGCGCGCCCGCTTCTGCATCATGGCGGTGGGCTGCCTGTCAGCCGCCAACAAGCCGCCGTTCGAGGGCATGGAAGATTTCCAGGGGCCCATCTATCACACGGGCGAATGGCCGCATGAGGGCGTGGATTTCACCGGCAAGCGCGTCGCCGTAGTCGGCACCGGCTCCTCCGGCATCCAGTCGATCCCGATCATCGCCGAACAGGCGAAGGAACTGACCGTTTTCCAGCGGACGCCCAGCTACTCCGTGCCTGCGTGGAACGCGCCGATGGACCCGGACGAGGCCGCGCGCATCAAGGCGACCTATCCGGAGCTTCGCGCCAAGGCGCGCGCCCGGCCGACGGGCTTCTACTTCCCCTTCAACATGGCCTCCGCCATGGACGAAACGGCCGAACAGCGCCGCGACCGCTACGAGGAAGCCTGGAAGCGCGGCGGCCTGCCCTTCCTGGGCGCCTATGGCGACCTGCTGTTCGACAAAGCGGCGAACGACACCGTCGCGGAATTCGCCCGCGAAAAGATCCGCGCCGTCGTCAAAGACCCGGAAACGGCGGAACTGCTCTGCCCGGACAACGTGTTCGGCTGCAAGCGCCTTTGCGTCGACACCGGCTATTACAACGTTTTCAACCGGGACCATGTTTCGCTGGTCGATGTCTCGAAGAAGCCGATCGAACGAATTTCGGCCAAGGGCGTCATGCATGACGGCAAGGAATACGAAGCGGACGTGATCGTCTGCGCCACAGGCTTCGCCGCCATGACCGGCTCCTTCGACCGGATCGACATCAGAGGCCGCAACGGGCTGACCTTGAAAGAGAAATGGGCGGCCGGGCCGCGCACATATCTCGGCATCACGACGGTCGGCTTTCCGAACTTCCTGATGATTACCGGCCCCGGCAGCCCCTCCGTCCTCGCCAACATGATCCAGTCGATCGAGCAGCACGTCGACTGGATGATCGACTGCATCGCCCATATGCGCGATGTCGGCGCCGCGACCATCGAGCCGACGCTCGCCGCAGAGGACGAATGGGTCGAGCATGTGAACGAAGTCGCGGAGATTTCGCTCCGCTCCACCTGCAGCTCCTGGTATGTGGGCGCGAACGTTCCCGGCCGCCCAAGGGTGTTCATGCCCTATATCGGCGGGTTTCCCATCTACGTGCAGAAGTGCAACGAGGTCATGACCAACGGGTTCGAAGGCTTCGAGATCGATCGCGCCAAGCCGACCAAGACCTGTCCGAAAATCCGACAGACCGAGCGGTGGCGGGTGGAGCTCGACGTGGACGTCATCTCGCCCGCGATGGTCGCCGCGAAACGGGTCCCCGTCGTTTAGCCGGCCGTCGCGGCGCGCGATCGACGCCGGGAGGCGCTCGATCAGGGCGAAATGACATAAATCAAGGCGCGCGCCGGGCTTGCGACGCAAAGTTCCTCCCGACGATTTGGGAGGGGATTCAGAATGGCGTTTCGGAAAATCGCCGCCGCGGCCATCGCCGTCGGCCTGGTTGGCGCGGGCGGCCCCGCTTGCGCGGAAGACGGCCCGTTCGGCCTGCAACTTGACGGCTCATTCGGCGAAGGCGGGTTCGAGCGCAATCGTTATGTTCCGGCCGTTACGCATTTCGTCCTGAACGAAACGCCGTTCATCACGACGGAGCTTCGCCCCCTTTACGCGCATCACAATATCCCGAGCGATTTCGTCACCGGCGGCGGCAACGTGGACGCGGTGGCGCTGCAAGGCCGCTTGGCGATCACCGACCGCCTTGGCCTGATCGCGACGACGGACGGCTATGCCGATGTCGACTTCAATAACGTGCTCGAAGACGCTGACGGGTTCCTCGATATCGCGTTCGGCCTGAAATACGCCCTCATCTCGGCCCCCGCCAGCGGCCAGATCCTGACGGCAGGCCTTCGCTATACCGCGCCGACGGGCACACTGAACACCGGCGCGATCGAACTGACGGGCCAGGGCTATGGCTACCTCAACCCGTTCGTCACGGGCGCGAAGACCTGGGACGTCGTGCAGGCGCAAGGCTCCGCCGGCGTGCAGATCGCCCTCTCGGACGACAATTGGAGCTATGTGCATCTCGGCGGGCACATGAATGTTCGCCTGACGCCGCAATTCTTCCCGTTCATCGAAGCCAACGCCCTGATCCCGATCGACGGCGGCGACGAATTTCCGAACAACACCCCGGTGCTGGAACGCCTGACCGGCGGCGATATCCTCGATATCGGCGCGCCGGATCCCGTGACCGTCGCCACGGTGGCCATCGGCGCGCGCTTTCGCATGAACGACAATGTCATTCTGGGCGCCGCCATCGAAAGCAATGTCGCGGATGAATCAAAGTCCGTCTTCGACTACCGGATCACGACGGACCTGGTCGTTCATTTCTAACCGGCCAGGACAGGCGGGCGGCGGCGTCATCAATTCAGGCCGTCGCCCCATAGCCGATCCCAGATTTTCTCCCCGATCAGACAGTCATAACCGCCCTGGGCGGCGGCGGGCGCGATCGCCGAAGGCGCTTCGAACCAGCGACGCGGCTCGGGCATGCGGTTGGAGAGTTCAAGCGCCAGCTTGCGGCGAACCGCCTGGGGAAACTGGCTCCATTCCTTCACCGGAATGACGAACGCCCCCATGCCGCCGATCACGCAGTGATAGTAGTAGGCGTCCAGATCGTCGAGACGCCATTGCGCGCCCATCCCCTCATGGGTCATCAGCGGCAGGCCATTGATGACGAAGCCTTGCGCCAGCGCGGCATCCCGGGCGAGCGTTACCGGTCGCCCGTCATTGTTGGGCCCGTCGCCGGAAATATCGATCACGCGCCGATGGCTGGAGAAGCCGTTGTCGTCGAACAATGATGAGGCGAAGTCGATCGCCCCGGAAATCGAGGTGCGGCGCATCGACGTGCTGAAATCGGCCGTAAGCTTGGCCGCGAACGCCTCCGCGTCGGCGCGCGTCCGCACCAGGGTCCAATCGACGATGACCCGCCGCGACGACGTCCCCGCCCACTCCATAAACAGCATGGCGACCTGGCCGCGATACCCCGCGGCGATCGCGGACACCACTTCCTCGCTGACCAGAGCCTCCGCATATCCCCGTCGTTGTATTTCAAGCTCCCGCGGGGTCATCGAACGGGACACATCGACTGCAAGCGCCAGCTCGGCGTCGACTGGGATCGGCGTCTGGGCGGAAGCCGTCGCGCCGTAGCCAAAAGCCGCAGCCAAAACGCCGACAAAGCCGATCTGCATGAAGAACCGTCGCATCGCACATCTCCTGATCGGGACCCGCGAAGGGACATCATATATCAATCGCACGCATTGCGCTGGCCAAGCTTCGCGAAAACACGCCAAGACCCGATGCGCGGCTTGCAACACTTCGCCGCTCACGTTTGCGTGATGAGCGCGACTGGAGTACCTGTAGTCGCCGTCCGTAATGAGCGCCATCAGGACACATGAATTGAAGATCTTACTGGCGGACGACCATGACTTGGTTCGCGAAGCTGTCGCGACCTTCCTGGAACGTGAAGGCGACCTCGTGGTTTCGCAGGCGTCCAACCTTCAGGAAGCCCTTCGGCAGATCAAGGTCGAGGGCGGCTATGACCTGGTGCTGCTCGACTATCGCATGCCTGGGATGGACGGGCTGAAAGGCCTGGCCGCCGCCATATCGGCCAATGACGGCCGGCCGGTCGCACTGCTTTCCGGAAACGCTCCGAGGCCTGTCGTAGAGGCGGCGCTGGCGAATGGGGCGGCCGGCTTTGTCCCGAAAACGCTGCCCGCCTCCTCCATGCTGAACGCAGTTCGTTTCATGGCCCTGGGCGAGCAATATGCGCCGGCGCAGTGGTTCGCGTCGCCGGACGAGGCGCCGCCAAATCCATTGCTCGATCAGCTAAGCCCGCGAGAGCGGCAGGTGCTGCAGCGTCTCTGCAAGGGCGCTTCCAACAAGGAGATCGCCCGCGATCTCGACATCAAGGAGGTGACCGTGAAGCTCCATGTCCGGACGCTTTGCCGCAAACTCGATGCGCGCAACCGAACGCACGCGGCAATGATTGCGAGAGACGCAGGCTTCGCCTAGGAGCGGCGCATCGACTTCCGTGGGAGACCCGCCCTATAGGGAATTGTTATTGAAGTAATTTTTGCATCTTCCACGTCCAGCTCACCCTGAAATCGGAGATCGGCAAGCGCTGTTTCTTCGACCAATATCGAGACTCGCCGCGCTGCGCCGCGCCAAACCAGTTCCCAGACTAAACAATCGCTTCCGCTGGCTGCTCCACGAGTTCGTTTAAGATTTCCATGGTGTCGGCCGCTGCGCTCCTCAGTTCTTCGAGGCGCCGCATCGCGGTTGCGATATCCGCCTCGGCGTCCGCCTCAAACCGCTGCAACGCGCGATACAGACGCGCCGCCCCGAACATCGCCGCCGAACCGGCAAGGCGATGCACGGCGGACAGTTGATCTGCGCCGACCGAACCTTCCTCGATCAGCCCAAGAACGCTCTCGAGCTCCGCGCCGAACGCCGAGATCATCGTCGCGAGGCGTACAGGCGGCATCGTGCCCGCGAACTCGGACCAGACGTCTTCGTCGATCAATTCTTGCGGATCGGCAGGCGGCGGCGCGCGACGCACGCTGAAGGTCGAGGCCAGTCCCGCCGAAAAGCGGCCGACCATCGCGAACGCGTGCTCCAACAGGTCTTTGCGGATCGGTTTTGTCAGGCTGTCCTGCATGCCGGCGGCCAGAAACCGCGCACGCTCCTCCGGCATGGCATGGGCGGTCAACGCGACGATCGGAGCCGCCTTCGAGGCGCCCTCGCCCGCCCGGATCGTCATCGTCGCTTCGAGTCCATCCATGCCCGGCATGCTGATATCCATCAGGATCAAGTCATAGGCGTTCGCGTTCGCCTTGCGCACGCCCTCATACCCGTTGGATGCGCAATCGAACCGATGGCCAAGCAGCGCCGTCATTTCTCCGACCACCTCGGCGACGGCGGGATTGTCCTCTACCAGCAGGATCGAGAGCGGCCCCGAGCGCTCTTCTTGTGGCGACGGGTCCCCAACGACCGCTCGCGCGGCAAGCCGCTCTCCGGTCGCGGCCGCGAGGCGCACCCGGAACCAGAAACGGCTGCCTTCTCCAAGCGCGCTTTCGACGCCGATTTCGCCGCCCATCGCCGAGACGATACGGCGACAGATCGAGAGCCCCAGCCCGGACCCTGCATTGGTGCGGCTGTAGCCGGCGTCGATCATCACGAAGTCTTCGAAAATGCGCTCATGCTGCGCCGGGTCGATGCCGGGCCCGGCATCCGAAACCGAAAACTCCAGATCGGCGCCTTCGCCATCCTCCGCAAGCGTTTCGATCGCCAGGCGGATCGGCGCATTCCCGCTGAACTTGACCGCGTTGCCAACGAGATTCAGCAGAACCTGCCTGAGGCGATGGACATCGCCCAGGACCGCGCGATCCGGCGCCGCGACATGAACGTCGATCAAGGCGCCGCTGGCGGCGGCGGCCGGATGCGCGAGCTCCAGAACTTCATCCGCCAGGGCCTGAAAGTTGACCTGCGCGGAGACGAGATCCATGCGCCCGGATTCGAACCGCGCGATGTCCAGAACGTCGTTCACGTGGCGCAATAGAAGATCGCCCGACCGCATGGCCATAGAGAGAAATCTCGCCTGCCGCGGATCGGGCGAGGAGTCCTGAAGAAGATCGAGCACCGCCAGCAAGCCGTTCAGGGGCGTGCGCATTTCATGGCTGATGACGGCTATAAACTCGGATTTGGCGCGGTCGGCGGCGAGCGCCCGGTCACGGGCGTCGGTGAGAACCCGCTCCGTCTCCAGGCGGTCCGAAATATCTCGGATGCACGCGATATACATTTGCCCGGCTTCGTCCGGCGCCGCGCCGATCGACAGTTCGGCCGGAAACTCCGATCCGTCCGAGCGGAGCGCCGTCGCCTCGACGCGACCCAGACCGACGATGCTGCCGCCGCCGCCGGCGGCGTCCCCTGCCGGCAAGCTCCAACCGGCCGCATGGTCGCCGCGATGACGTTCCGGCGTCAGCAGTTCCGTCATCGACGCCCCGATCGCTTCATCCCGCGGGAAGCCGAACACCTGCTCCGCCGCTTTGTTGTATTCGATGATGCGGCCCTTGCTGTCCGCCAAAACGATGGCTTCGAGGGAGACCTCGATGGCCTTCGCCAAACGCTCGCGCCCGCGAGCCACTTCCCGGCCCCGCGCCAAGGTTTGGCGAAAGAGCCCTGTCAATATTATCGCGGCGATGGCGAGGGAGGCGAAAAACCCAAGCAATACGATGCTGGTGACTCTAAGAACGCTTTGGAACTCATTCCTCTTGCGTTCTGTGATTTCGGCGAAAACCTCCACCGCGCCGACGACGAGCAGACGCGTCGGCTCTTGCAGCTCCATAAGCTTCGCCGCGATCGTCGGCGCCGCCTGACGCAGCGCTGCGTCCGGGCCATCCACGATCGGGGTCGTCTCAAACAGAAAACGTTCGATCATCGCAAGATTCTGGCCGATCGGCAGATTGTGCACGAGGGCCGAAAACATGCCGCCTTCAAGGACGATATGCGCGCGGCTGTAGAAAATGTCATAGCGCCGTCGAAACACGTCAGGGTCGCTTTGCGCGTCCAGATCGTCGGCTGCGGACTTCAACCGCAGAAGCTCGACCTCAAGCTGCGTCAGGTTCCAGCGCGCATTGTCGCGCGGCGCGGCCGTGAGTTCCTGCACGTAGTCGTGCAGCCGGTAGGAGAGAATGACGGTGACGATCAGGAATACGACGCCCGCCAGCGCAAGAACCGTCGGCCAGAAACCGCCGCGCCGCCGACTGAACGCCGAAAGCCGGTTTCCGCCCGAACGTTCTGCGCCGGTCCCTTCCATCCCGTCGCGCCGCTCAGTCGACGACCGTCAATCGGGCAAGCTGCCAGATGCAGCGCGTGTATATGGTCTCGCGCCGATAGCTCGGATCGTCATCGAAGGGATACATGATCCAGAGCGGTCCCTTTTCCCTCACGGACATCTCGCGTCCATCCAGCTCGTAGGCGACGATCGGTCCGCCTTCGACCGCGTCGGAAACAGGAATTGAAATCTGGTAGTCGTTGAGCGCGACCGCCGTCAGGTTCTCCCCTGTCGCGCCGACCGCCTTCAACAAGGCGGCGAGAGAAACGCCTTTGAACCGACCGACGCCATCGGTCCATATCGTCGTCGTCGAAAACTCGGTCCCGGGAAGTCGCCGCAACAGCGCCAGATCGAACTCGGCGCGATCCTCGACGTTGCGCACGCCGATGTTCCCTGTCACGGTCAATATGACCTCGCCGGTCGGCGGCGGGATGTCCTCAGCGTTCGCTGGCGCGGGCGCCGCAAGCATGAACGACAGCAGCGCTCCGATGAGCGCGACGGCGAAGAAACGCATTCCCACGGCTGAACCATTCATCGTCGTCGTCACTCCCCAAGTCGTGGAACGCAGCCAGGGCCGGACAGGCCTATGTAACACAAATTGGGCGCGAATCCTTCGCCTGAAGCGGCCCGGATCCACGCAAATGGAGCCGCCGAGCAACGACTTAAAAGCGGCGAACATGCGGCTAAACTGCACCGCGCACCGAAAACCTATACCAAAGACGTAGGAACATGCCCTTTTACTCCATCCGGCTGCGCGTTCGCGAAACACCGAATCCATAAGCCGCAGCCTATGATCGGCCGAGCTTTCAAGTTCATGTAGAATCGATTTGCCGCGCTCCGGCGCAACGGTGCAATGACAGATTTTGAACGAGCCTTGATCAACGCGCCGCCTGCGCCGCGGCCGTCCGACAGCGCCCCCGACGAGGGCTTAAAGAGCCGATCGCCGCGCATCGCCGCCAAGAGCGCGGATCAACCAGTCTCGGACAAGGCGGTCATCTCTCTATCGCCGGTCGAAGAACAACGGCTGACCCGCGCGCTCGGCTTCGCCTCGGCCTATTTCGAAACGCCAGTCGCCTTCTTTTCGAATGGGAAGATGGAAGGCGGCCGCTTTCCTGCCCTGAGCAAGGCGAGCAAAACGCGAGCGGAACTGGAATCGGCGCTTGTGCGACGGACGCTCGGTTCGAATACGCCGCACTTCGTTCTCGACCTCGCCGAAGACCCTGAAATTTCACGCCATTGCGGCAAGCGATTCAGCTATCGCTTTTTCGCTGGCGCGCCCATACGCAAGCCTGACGGCGCGGCGCTTGGCGCGGTCTGCCTACTTGACCTTGCGCCGCGGTCGAAGGTTCGGCCGGGCGCGGAGACGTTCCTTGCCGAAATCGCCGCAATGATCGCAGACGACATCGCGGGCGGCCGCCGGTCCGAGGAAGAGGCCACGGCGATCGCTCGCGCCGAACGGAGGGCTATACAGGCGGACGCGGCCAAACAGCGATTTCTCGCCATCATGAACCACGAGATGCGGACTCCGCTCAACGCTTTGGTCGGCTTCAGCGACATTCTCGCCGACGACGCGCTCGGCCCTAACGCTCGCCCCACCTATAAGGAATACGGCGGCTATATCCGAACCGCGGCGGGCCAGTTGAAGCTGCTGGTCGAACGCGTGCTGGCGTATGCGGACGCCCGCACCGGCGCCGCCACGCTCAACGAAACAGACTTCGCCGTCGAACCGATGATCCGGCGGTGCGCCAGTCTGATCCTGGCCGATGGCCCACAACAGCATGTGCGCGACCTGTCGGTGCGGGTCGACGCCGAAGCGCCGGGCCATATCCGTGCCGATGAAACTCTGATGACGCAGATACTGGTCGAACTGCTGCAGAACGCCTCGACCCATACGCCGAAGCATTCGAAGATCGATATATCAGCCGGCAAGAACGATTTCGACGGCGGCCTCGCTATCGCCGTGGAAGACGATGGCCCCGGCTTCGACCCCGCAATACTGAAAAACGTCGCCCACGCCTTCACGTTGGGCGACGCAGAGCTGAACCGGCGCCAGGACGGCGCCGGTCTGGGGCTCGCCATTGTGCAGTCGTTTGTCGATCTGCACGGTGGGCGGCTCTCGGTCGGGAATCGTAGGGGCGGCGGCGCCTCGATCGAGGTCGCACTGCCGGCCGCTCGCAATCGTGACGAGCGGCCGGCAGCGAAGAGCTGACGGCGCAGCCTGACCGACAGGCGCCCACGTGACATAGATCAAACCAGCAGCTAAAGACCTGTCCTATCTCCTCACTTTCGCTTGGGGAGCTGAACGATATGGGCGAACCGGACGCGCCGCTGCTTTCCACGCGAGGCCTGACGAAGACCTATGGCGCCGGGAGCTCCATGGTGCGAGCGCTCAGCGCCGTCGACCTGGACCTGCACGCGGGCGAACTCGTGGTGCTGCTGGGCCCGTCCGGCAGCGGCAAATCGACATTGTTGAACATCCTGGGCGGCCTGGACGCTCCGACGTCTGGTCAGGTGTTCTTCGAAGGACATGAACTCACCGCTTTCGGAGACAGCGAACTGACGCAATACCGGCGCGACAGCGTCGGGTTCGTCTTCCAATTCTACAACCTCATCGCCAGCCTGACGGCCTTCGAAAACGTCTCCCTGGTGACGGAAATCGCCCAACAGCCGATGCGGCCCGATGAGGCGCTGGCGCTGGTCGGGCTGGAGGCCCGGGCGTCGCACTTCCCCTCCGAACTCTCCGGCGGCGAGCAGCAACGGGTCGCCATTGCGCGGGCGATCGCCAAGCGCCCGGAAGTGCTGCTCTGCGACGAACCCACCGGCGCGCTGGACAGCCAGACAGGCATTCTGGTGCTGGAGGCGATTCAGCGGGTCAACCGCGAACTCGGCGCGACGACCGCCTTGATCACCCACAATCAGGCGATCGCCGACATGGCTCACCGCGTGATATCCATGGCGGACGGCCGCATCGTCGAGATCCGCAAGAACGCGAGCGTCAAGGCGCCGAGCGAGCTGGTCTGGTGATCAGCGCGCTCAACCGGAAACTGCTGCGGGATCTGTGGCGCCTGCGCGGCCAGGTCGTCGCGGTCGCGCTTGTGGTCGCCTCCGGCGTGGCGCTGCTGGTGATGTCCCTCAGCACGCTCACCTCGCTTTCCATAACCCGCGACGCATTCTACGAACGTTTCGCGTTCGCTGAGGTCTTCGCCAACGTGAAGCGCGCGCCGGAACGCCTGAGCGAACGGATCGCCGCGATCCCGGGCGTGCAACGCGCCGAAACCCGGATCGTCGCCTATGCCGCGCTCGACATGCCGGGCATGGCGGAGCCGGTCATCGGCCGCCTGGCTTCGCTGCCCGCGACAGAAACCGGCGGCCTCAATCGCGTCGCGATCCGCGCCGGCCGCTGGCCCGATCCTGAACAGGCGGACGAGGTCATCGTCCACGAACCGTTCGCCGAGGCTCACGGAATGGGGCTTGGCGACGGCTTCCATATCGTGATGAACGGACGCAAGCGCCACGTGCGCATCGTCGGCATCGGCCTCTCGCCAGAGTTCGTCTATGCGATCGCGCCGGGTTCGCTGATGCCGGACGACGCGCGCTTCGGCATCGTTTGGATGAGCCGGAAAGCCCTGGCGGCGGCCTATGATCTGGAAGGCGCCTTTAACGACATTAGCCTGACCTTGTTGCGCGACGCCGATCCCGTTCACGTCATCGAGCGCCTCGACCCGCTTTTGGAGCCATATGGCGGAACCGGGGCGATCGCCAGGGCGGACCAGATATCGAACTGGTTTCTGCAAGACCAACTCGACCAACTGAAGACGATGGCGACGATCCTGCCAACGATCTTCCTGGCCGTCGCGGCGTTTCTCACCAACACCATCCTCGCGCGCCTGATTGCGACCGAAAGGCGGGAAATAAGCCTGATGAAGGCGTTTGGCTACTCGAACGCCCAGATCGGCGGCCATTATGCGCGCATGGCCGTCGCCATGGCCTCGGCGGGGGTCCTGTTGGGTTCGATCGCCGGCGCCGCGCTCGGCCGCTACAACACGGAAGTCAACGCCGAACTCTTCCATTTCCCATTCCTGCAATTCAGTCCAAGCGGCGCGGAATTCGCCATTTCCGCCGGCGTCAGCCTCGGCGCGGCGCTATTTGGCGCTCTCTGGGCCGTCGGCGGCGCCGTTCGCCTACCGCCGGCCGAGGCGATGCGACCGCCCACGCCGGAGAATTTTCGGCTGGCCACTCTGCCGCCGGCCCTTGCCGCCGCGCTCGACAACCAGACCCGCATCATTCTGCGCCAGATTTTGCGGGCGCCGATTCGCTCAGCCCTGACGGCGGCCGGTACGGCGCTCGCGATCGCCGTGCTCACTCTGGCCCTGCAATGGGAGAGCACGATCGTCCATCTCGTCACGTCGCATTTCGCGGGCACCCAGCGGCAGGACGTTACCGTCGGCTTTTTCGAGCCGATGCCTAATGAAACGATCGGCGCCCTGAAGCGCCTGCCCGGCGTGCTTGCGGTCGAGCCGACCCGGCTGGCCTCCGCCGACATCTCATTCGGCCATGTCGTCCATCGTGGCGCGCTCACCGGCCTGGTTCAGGACAGCCGCCTGCAAGCGATCGACGACGTGCGCGGCTGGACCCTGCCGACGCCCAAAGGCGGCGTCGCGCTCGCCAGCATTCTGGCGAAGAAACTTGGCGTCCGGGTCGGGGACGTTATTCAAGCGAAAATCCTGCAAGGCGCCCAGCCGGTCCTGCCTTTGGAAGTCGTTGGCGTCTTCAGAACAAATATCGGCACGCCAGCCTATGTGGACTTGGAAAAGCTTAGCCGTGCGCTTGGCGAACCGGGCCAGTTCGATCAAGCGAACCTGCTGGTCGACAAGTCCCAATCCACCGCGCTCTATGCCGCATTGAAGGCGTCGCCGGCAGTCTCGGCGGTCTCGGTAAAGCAGCACGCGATCGATACGTTCTATGACACGTTGAGCGAGAGCCTGCTGGTATTCGTCGGTTTCTTCGTCACCTTCTCAAGCGCGCTCGCCATTGGCGTGACCTATAACGCGGCGCGAATCGCCTTGTCCGAGCGCGGCCGCGAGTTGGCCACCTTAAGGGTGCTCGGCTTCACACGCGGCGAGATCGCATACATCCTGCTCGGCGAGACTGCGATCCTGACATTCATCGCCCTGCCCCTCGGCTGCCTCGCGGGCGTCGGGCTGATCTGGCTTCTGGACCGGTCCTTCGAGACCGAACTCTATCGCGTGCCATTCATCTTGCCGCCAAAAGCCTTCGCCCTTTCCGTCCTTATCACCATGGCGGCGGCCGTCGCCGCCGCACTGCTCGTCCGTCGTCGCCTGAACAGCCTCGACCTGATCGCCGTCTTGAAAACCAGGGAGTAGCCAGAATGAATTCGAAGCTGCGCCGCGTTCTTTTCTGGGCTGTCCCGTTGGCCATCGTCGCGCTCGGTCTGGCGTTCGCCTTCCGCCCGACGCCGACGGACGTCGATCTGGCGACGGTCGAACGGGGGCCGCTGATCGTGACGACGGCGGAGGAAGGCGAGACGCGCATCAAGGAGATCTTCGTGCTCTCCGCCCCGGTTCGCGGCCGCGCGCTGCGGATCGATATCGACGCTGGGGACGCGGTCGTCGCCGGCAAGGACATCGTCGCCGAGATAGAGCCGATCGATCCGGATTTTCTCGATCGACGCAGCGCCGCCGAGGCCGCCGCCGACGTCGACCGCGCCAAAGCGAACCTGGCGCTGGCGGAAGCCGAACTGACGCGCCGCGAGGCGGAGCTGGCCTTCGCCAATTCCGAGCTCGCCAGGGTGCGCAAGCTCATTCGCTCCAACACCGTATCCGAACGCGCGCTCGACGACGCGCTGCGCTCGCACCGGACGGGCCTTGCGGAAACCGCCGCGGCGGAAGCCGCAATCCAGGCGCGGCGGTCGGAGCTGGCGGCGGCGGAAGCCCGCCTGCTTTCGCCCCATGACGAAACCCAGAAGAAGGATGGATGCGCCTGCCTGGAGATCGTCGCGCCGGTCAGCGGCCGCATCCTACGCGTGTTGCACGAGAGCGCCGGCGTCGTCGCCGCCGGCGAGCCGCTGGTGGAGATCGGCGATCGGTCCCAGTTGGAGATCGTGGTGGATTTCCTGTCGTCGGACGCGGTTCGGATCGAGCAGGGCCAGCGGGTGATCGTCGATCAATGGGGCGGCCCGGAACCGTTGGCGGGCATCGTCGAGCGGGTCGAGCCGTTCGGCTTCACCAAGGTCTCGGCGCTCGGGATCGAGGAACAGCGCGTCAACGTGATCGTCGCGCTGTCCGGCGCGCCGGAAACCTGGGCGCGCCTTGGCCACGCCTTTCAGGTCGAAGCCAAGGTCGTTCTGTGGGAAGCGGCGGACATACTGAAAGCGCCGCTCACCGCCTTGTTCCGGGATGGCGGCGACTGGGCGGTGTTCGTCGCGGAGAATGGGCGCGCCGAGCTGCGCAAGGTGCGGATCGGCCAGAAGACGGACCTGGAGGTCGAAATCCTGGATGGCCTCTCGCCAGGAGAGACGATCATCCGCTACCCGAACAGCGCGTTGGAGCCGGGCGGCGCGGTTCGGCAACGCTCGCTTTCCTGAGCGATCCCGGGCACGTCACGACGCCGCTTCCTGCGGAGCGGCGTCCGCGGCCTGGCCGAGACATGCCTCGATCTCCGGCAGCTCAAGCGATTCTTCCGCTTCCAGACGTCGGATCAACCGCTCGACTTTTTCCTTGTGGCTTTCGATCAGCCGGATCGCTTCGGCCTCGGCGTCGCGCAGAAGATCTGCGACAGCCGCATCCACCTTGGCGGCGGTCGCATCGGCGAAGCTACGGGGCATGGCGAGGTCCCGCCCCAGAAACGGCTGCTCCTCGCTCGCCCGAAGGTCGATCGGGCCGATGTCATCGGACATGCCCCATCTGGCGATCATCGCCCGCGCCATGGCGGTGGCGCGCCGAATATCGTCGTCCGCGCCGGAACTCACGCCGTCGAGAAAAACCTTCTCCGCCGCCCGTCCGGCAAGGATCGTCGTCAACTGCGCTTTCAAATATTCGGCGGGCAGCGTGTGGCGTTCCTCTTCCGGCAGGAAATGGGTCGCGCCGAGCGAACGGCCGCGCGGAATGATCGTAACCTTGTAGATCGGGTCCGCTTCGGGTTGGAAATAGGCGGCGGCGGTATGTCCGGACTCATGCACCGCCAGGCGGTGGCGTTCTTCCGGCTGGATCGCGAGCGTGCGCACGGCGCCCATGACGATCCGGTCGCGGGCCGCCTCGAAGTGCTCCATGCGCACCTCGCGGCTGCGCTCGCGCGCCGCGGCGATCGCGGCTTCGTTCACCAGGTTCTTGATATCCGCGCCTGAAAACCCCGGTATTTCAGCCGACAGACGATCGAGATCGACGTCCCCCGCCAAGGGCGTCTTCCTCGTGTGTACGAGAAGAATGGCCTTGCGGTCCTCCAAGGTCGGCAGGTTCAACTCCACATGGCGGTCGAAGCGGCCGGGCCGAAGCAGCGCCGGGTCCAGCACATCCGGCCGGTTCGTCGCCGCCAGCACGACGACGGCCTCCCGCCCGCTGAAGCCGTCCAGCTCCGCCAGGATCTGGTTCAAGGTCTGCTCGCGCTCGTCATGGCCGCCGCCATAGCCCGCACCGCGCGCCCGCCCGACGCTGTCCAGTTCGTCGATGAAGACGATCGCGGGCGCCTTCTCCTTGGCTTCCTCGAACATCGACCGCACCCTGGCCGCGCCGACGCCGACGAACACCTCAATGAACTCCGAAGCCGAGGTGGAGTAGAACGGCACGCCCGCCTCCCCCGCCAGCGCCCGCGCCAGCAGCGTCTTGCCCACGCCGGGCGGCCCAAGCAGCAGCACGCCGCGCGGCGCCTCCGCCCCGACGGCGGCGAAACGGTCCGGATCCCGCAAGAAGTCCACCAGTTCCGCGACTTCCCGCTTGGCGTTCTCTTGGCCCGCGACGTCGGCGAAGCGCACCGTTTCCCGGGCGACAACCTTGCGCCGTCCCTTCGGGTTCAGGAAATCCTTGAGCGCGCCGCCCGCGACGCCGCCTGGCCCGCCCAACCCCTGCATGCGCCTCGCCATGTAAATCCAGAAGGCGAGAATCAGCAGCCAGGGCAGAAAGCTCCACAAGGGACTTGCGGGTTCGGAAGGCCGGTTGACGATCTCGACGCCGTTCGCCTCCAGCAAGGGCAGCAGATTGGCGTCGCCCATGGACGGCGCCTCGGTTCGGTACCGCTCGGGATCGCCAGCCGCGTCCGCCGTCGCCCCAAAGGCGTCGATCGCCTCGCCGGAAATCTCGACCCGTTCGATCGCCCCGTCCGCCGCCATCCGCTTGAACGCCGAATAGGAAATCTCCTGCGCCCCATCCTGGCCTATAGGCAGAAACGCCCGCACGATTGCGAACATGAAGGCGCCGAGCAGCACAAACGCAAAAATCGCTTTCACATCGATTGGCGGCTTCTCGGCCATGATCGCCCCGCGCGGTCCATATCGGATTAGCTGAATATAGCATCTCACAACCGCCGGCGCCTCGCCCGCTGACTTAAGGACGCGGGCGAATGCGGCGCGCCTCTGGCGTGCGCCGGCGGCTGTCGGCAAGATGGCAGAAAATCGGTCCAGGGAGGGGAGTTGGGATATGGACTTCGACTACATCATCGTCGGCGCCGGGTCCGCCGGCTGCGTCATGGCGAACCGCCTGTCGGAGAACCCCAAAAACAAGGTGCTGCTGCTCGAAGCCGGCGGCCAGGACAAAAGCTTCTGGATTCACGTGCCGGTCGGCTTTCAGAAGCTCCTCTACCACCCTTCGCTCAACTGGAATTTCGAGACGGAGCCGGAGGACAGCGTAAAGGGCCGGCGTATTCCGATTCCGCGCGGCAAGGTGCTCGGCGGGTCGTCTTCAATCAACGGCATGCTCTACGTTCGCGGCAATCCGATCGATTTCAACAGCTGGTCCCAGCTCGGCAATCGCGGCTGGTCCTATGACGACGTCGTGCCCTATTTCCAGAAGGCCGAGACGTTCGAGCGCGGCGGCGACGACGTGCGGGGCGGCCGCGGGCCGCTGAACGTCGCAGACATGTATGAGCGCCACGAAATGGTGGACGCGTTCGTGCAGGCCGGCGTCGAGTCCGGCTATCAGGCCAATCCGGACTACAATAACGGCGTTCAGGACGGCTTCGGCTACTATCAAGTCACCCAGAAGGACGGCCGCAGGCACAGCGCCGCCGCCGCATACCTGAAACCGGCCATGAGCCGCCCCAACCTGAAGGTCGAAACCAATGCCCTGGCGCGGCGGCTGCTGGTCGAAGGCAGGCGCGTCGTCGGCGTCGCCTATGACGTGAAGGGCGAGATGCGCGAAGCCAGGGCCGGCGCCTCCGTCGTGCTGTGCGCCGGCGCCGTTCAATCGCCCCAATTGCTGGAACTCTCGGGCATAGGCGACCCGGATGTTCTGAACGCCCATGGGGTCGACGTCGTCCATGGGCTGAAGGGCGTGGGCGAGAACTATCGGGACCATTATGCCGCGCGGCTGGCCTGGCGGGTGAAGCAGCGCATCACCCTGAACGAGCAGACCCGTGGGCTGAACCTCGTCAAGGAAACGATCAAATACGCCGTCACCCGGCGCGGCATCCTGACCTGGACCGCCGGCATCGGCCACGGGTTCGTCAAAAGCCGGCCGGAGCTCGATACGCCCGACTGCCAGTTCTTCTTCGCCCACGGCAGCTTCGACGCCAACACCCGCGAGTTTCATCGGGAGCCCGGCATGACCATTGGCGTCTACCAATGCCGGCCGGAAAGCAGGGGCTCAATCCACATCAAGTCGCCCGACCCGACGGCGCATCCGGCGATCCGCCCGAACTTCCTGAGCGACCCCATCGACCAGGCCGCGCTCCTGGGCGGCATGCGCCTCGCCCGCCAGGTCGGCGAGGCCAATGCGCTATCGAAATACCGGTCCCACGAAATCTATCCGGGCCCGGACGTGACCGACGACGCGGCGCTGCTCGACTATGCCCGCGAGACCGGCGCCACCACCTATCACGTCATGGGGACGTGCAAGATGGGCCCCGACGCCGACCCGATGGCGGTGGTCGACGACCGGCTGCGTCTGCGCGGCCTCGACGGGCTCCGCGTCGCCGATGCGTCCGTCATGCCGACCATGCCGTCCGGCAACATCAACGCGCCGGTGATCATGGTCGCGGAGAAAGGCGCGGAGATGCTGCTGGCGGACATGGCCGCCTGAACGACAGCCCCTATCCCTGGGTCAATGGCGAGGTGACGTCGCGGAAGGACGGCTTGAAGGATGTCGCCACGTCGACGACCGTCGGCCGGCCGCTCGCCAGCGCCGCCTTGATCGCGGGGCCGACGTCCGCGGCCGTCTCGACGCGCACGCCTTCGATCCCGGTCGCCTTGGCGATCTCCGCGAAGTTCGTATCGGCGAAGGTGCTCGCGATGGGGCGGTTGCCCTGGCCATGCTTCACCCAGCCAAGCGCGCTGTTATTCAGCACCACGACGACGATGGGGATGTTCTCGTCCTTGGCGGTCAGAATGCCGTTCAGGGACATGCTGAACCCGCCGTCGCCCGTCACCGCGACGATGTCCCGCTCCGGGTAGACAAGCTTCGCCGCAAGCGCCGCCGGCACCGCGTAGCCCATGGCGCCGATGCCCGGCATCAACAGGCTGCCGGCGGACTTCGTCTGAAAATAGTGGGTCATGAACAGGCGGTTTTCGCCGGCGTCGCAGGTAAAGAGCGCATCCTCCGCCGTCGCCGCCAGCATTTCTCGGAACAGGCGCTGGGGCATGACCGGCGCCTCGTCGGACGTATAGGCCGGGCCGTCGAAGAAGTTGTTGCGTTCCCGCGCCGCCGCAAGGTTCGCCTTGCGGCCGGCGACCGCATCGGCCGACGGCGGGTCGAGCGCCGCCAGGAGCTGATCCAGGGCGAGCGCGGCGTCGCCGATGAGCGCGATATCGGCCGGGAAGGTCCAGCTCGCGTTCTTCGGCTCGACGTCGATTTGAATGATCGTCTGGCGGGTGGGATCGATCAGCGCCGGGTTCTCGTTCGCCGTATCCGCCGGCCCGAGCCGTGTGCCGACGGCGAGGATCAGGTCCGCGTGGCCGACGACCTCATTCGCGGTCGGCTGGCCGAAATTCCCGAGCACGCCAAGCGCCCATTCGCCGGATTCCGGATAGACGCCCTTGCCCGATGCGCTGGTCGCGACCGGCGCCCCGAGCTTCGCCGCCAGCGCCGCGAGCCCGTCATAAGCCTTTGCGATGCGCACGCCGTTGCCGGCGACGATCACCGGCCTTTCGGCCCGCGCCAGCGCGGCGGCGGCCGCCGCCGCCTTCGCGGGATCGGCCGGCTGAGGCGCGGGCAGATAGCTTTCGGTCGCATAAAGGAAGGGCCGCGCGGCCGGGTCGACGACGCCTTGGAAGCAAGCGGAATGGTAAATCACTCCGACCGGCCCACGCTCGCCGGTCAGCGCATGCTTGATCGCAAGCTGCGTCCCGTGGACGGCCTTCGCCGGACCGTCGGCGACGATGGTCTGTTTCGTGACCGCGGCAAGCGCCTGGCGGGTGTCGGCCGCGCCATAGTCGCCGGTGCCGCTTTGATAGGGCGCATGCTGCGTATAGGGCGCGACGTCGGAAAAGTCCGTCAGGAAGAGCATCGGCGAGGAACCGAAATGCGCCTCCAGCGTGCCGAGGAACCCGTTCGCCAGCATGAACACGCCCTGCCCGATGGCGACGCCGGGTTTGCCGGTCAGGCGGCCATAGACTTCCGCCATCACGCTCGCCAACTGCTCGTGACGCACCAGAACGGCGCGCACGCTGTCCTGATGGTCGTAGAGCGCATCGTAGAGGCGGCCCATATTGCCGCCGGCGATGCCGAAGACCATGTCGATCCCGGCATCCTCCAGCACGCGCACGATGCCTTCGGCCGCGCGCACCTCTTCGTCCAGCAGCATCTTCTTGACTGGCATTCGACTCTCCTCCCCGCTTTGTCTTTTGTCGACGATTGTGACGCCGCGCCGGCGCGCGTCAATCACGGTTCGGAGGCCAGGAGCGCCCGGGCTTGCGCAGCCGCCTGCTTCTGTTCGAAAATTTCAAGCCGCTTTCCATTTGCAGGTAGACGCCGTTTGAAACCTCGCCCTTACAAGCGCAGCCCGATCGCGAACGGCCGCGCATGAGCTTCGCCGGCCGCAAGCGCTTCAAGTCGCTCGTGATCGTCGCCGTTGTCGGCGCGATCGCCCTGGCCGTCGTCGAGGGCCTCTATTGGTGGCGGCACGTCACCGTGACCGACGCTTGGGTCAGCGCCGACTTCACCGAGCTTGGCAGCGGCGTGAACGGACGGATCAAGCGCATCGACGTCCGCAAGGGCGACCTTGTGCGGGCGGGCCAACTCCTTGCGACCATGGATTCCGAGGTCGCAGAGCTGGACGTGGCCTCCCTGGAGGCGGATCTGGAGAAGGCGCGGGCGGAACGCGCCCAGGTCGTCTCCGAACTCGCCGCCTTCAGACGCGATATCGCCGACCGCGTGGAGACCTTGAATACGGTCCTGAAACTCATGGCGCGCGAAGTCGAAACCTTGCAGCGCCGGCGGCGGATCGCGGAAGCGACGGTCGCCCGCAACTCGAAGCTCTACAGCCGCCAGGCAATCTCCAAGCGCATCGACGACGAAGGGCGCGACCGGTTGCTGGACATAACCAGCGACCTTCGGGACCTGGAAACCACAATGTCCGAAAAACGTCGCAAAATCGTGGAGTTGGAAGGCTCCAAGGTCCAGGAGGGGATCTTCCAGTCCCGCATCGACGTGATCGACCGCGGCATCGACATTCTGGCCGTACGGCTCGACCAGTCGCAGCGGCAACTGCGGAAGATGCACATATATGCGCCGATCGATGGCGTAGTGAACGAGGTGTTCGTCAATGCCGGCGCCTATGTGGAAGACGGCGACCGCGTGCTGCTGCTGCACGACCCGGCGAAGCTCTGGATCGAAGCGCCCGTGGACGACAGCGTCGTCCGCCACGTCGCCGTCGGCCAGGACGTCGAGATCGACGTGGAGGCCTACCCGTACGAAAGCTTCGCCGGAACCGTCGTCGCCGTCGGCAGGGTCACGGTGGCGGCGGTCAACGGCATGGAATCGGGACAGCGGACGACGCCGCAAATACCGGTGATCGTCGATCTGGCCGCCACCGACAAGCCGCTCTGGCCCGGCATCCGGGCGACGGCCAATATTCGCATCCGGTAGCGCCGGGCGATGAACCTTTCCCGCCTCGACTGGCGCGCCATCATGGTCATCGCGACCTCGGCCATGATGTTTCAGCAGGCGTTCTCCTACACCTGCCAGATCGTGATGCCGATCCTGGCAGACCGCCTGGCGGAAGAATTCGGCATCTCGCGCGGCTGGCTGGGCTTCTACCTGGCGCTCCAGAGCATCTTCTCGATCATGGCCGCGATCGGCTGCGGCGGCTTCATCCTGCGCTATGGCCCGATCCGCATGAGCCAGGCCGCGCTGTTTCTCATGGCCGGAAGCCTGCTGGTCATCGCCTCGGGCCAGCTATGGCTCTATCCGCTCGGCGCGATGCTGATGGGCGCGGGCTCCGTCTCCACGCCGGCAAGCTCCCACATCCTGGCGCGGGTCTGCCCGCCGAAACTGGCGCCGCTCGTCTTCTCGATCAAACAGACCGGCGTCCCGGTCGGCGCGTTAATCGGCGGCCTGCTTCTGCCCTTCCTGCTAGGCGTCGTGTTCTATAGCGACGTGCTGAGCGACACGATCCGGCTCGGCCATTTCGGCGCGGCCTTCATGACCGCCATGCTCGTCATCGGCGTCGCGTTCAGCCTGCAGCCGATCCGTGAGCATTTCGACCAGGAGCGCCGCCCCTCGACGCCGATCGCTTTTGGCGACATCCGCCAGAATCTGCGGCTCGTGCTGGAGACGCCGCCGCTGAGAGACCTCGCATTCGCCGCCTTCTCGTTCGGCGGCCTGCAATCCCTGTTCGCAGGGTTCTTCGTCCTCTACCTGATCGACGGCCTCGGCTATTCCGAGGTCGAGGCCGGCAGCGCCTTCGCCATATCGAGCTTCATGGCGATCTGGGCGCGCATTCTATGGGGCTGGTTGGCGGGCGGCATCGTCTCGACCCGCATCCTGCTCGCGGGCATCGGCCTCGTATCCTGCCTCTCCGCCTTGACGATGGCCGTATTCGACAGCTCGTGGGGACTGATGGAAATCACCATCGTCGCCATCGTTTTCAATATCAGCGCGATCAGCTGGCACGGCGTGCTTCTGGCGGAGACGGCGCGCCTCGCGCCAAAAGAGAACGTCGGCGGCGTCACAGGCAGCGTGCTCTCGTTCACCAGCATCGCGATGATGGCCTATCCCGCGATCTACGGCGCCATTCTGGGCGCGACCGGCTCCTACAGCATCGGCTTCATCGTCGGCGCCGTGCCGGCCCTGCTCGCATTCTTCATTTTCCTGAACGCGCCGGTCGCCGGCGCCTGGCGCGACGTCGTGGGCCGCGGCCTTGCCCGCGCCCTTCAACCGCGCGCGCTTGTGGAGGCTGCCGCCGTTCTGGCGGTCGGCGTCGGCCTCGGCCTCGCCTGGGACCAGTTCGCCTGAGCGCCAGACCGCGCGATCAGCGGATCATGCCGCCATCGATCAGTATGACGCGGCCGGTCACATAGTCCGAAAGGTCGGTCGTCAGAAATTCGACGACGCCGGCGCAATCTTCGATCGTTCCCTGGCGGCGGAGCGCCACCCGCTTCTCGGCGTCAGACGTCCGATCGCCGAGCCGCCCAGTGCGGATGATGCCCGGCGCGATGGCGTTCACGTTGATGTTGTGGGGGCCGAGCTCCTGGGCCAGCGCCCTGGTGTAGTGAATGATCGCCGCCTTCGCCGTGCCATAGGGATGGTACCCGCCGCGCGCGTCGACGCCGGCCGTCGAGGAAACGGTCACGATCTTGCCGCCGCCCTGGCGCTTCATCGCCGGCGCCACGGCCATGCAGGTGTACATGCAGGTCTTGACGTTGATGTCCATGACCCGGGTCAGCATCTCTTCCGGCGTATCCGATGGCGTGCCGGTCGTCACCTGGTCCAGCACGTCGTTGGCGCGGGGATCCGGATCGCGCTCGTCCGCGAAGACGACCGTGCCGCCGCCAGCGTTGCAGACCGCGATGTCGATCCGGCCGAACCGTTCCAGAATCTCGGCGACGGCCGCTTCCGTCGCCTGACGGTCCGTCAGATCGGCCTCTATGCCCATCGCCTTGACGCCGAGCGCCTCGCATTCGGCCATCACGGTATCCGCCGTCAGCAGGCCCCGTTCGAACTCATAGACGTCCGCCGCTTTCAGGTTCCGATCGATGATGGCGATGTCGGCGCCGAGACCGGCCAGGCGGAGCGCATAGCCCCGGCCAAGTCCGCGCGCGCCGCCCGTCACCAGCGCAACCTTGCCGCTGAGTTTTCCCTCGCTCATCTCCGTTCCCTCAATCCCTAGGACCTGCGATGTCCCTGTTTATCCGCGCCGGCGAACAAAACCGGCTCCCGCCGCGCGATTTCGGCGGCCACGTCGGCGAAATCCTCCGCCCGCAGCCGACCGCGCGGCGGAGAGGCATGTTTGAAATGGCCGAACTGGTCTTCGCCCGCGACAAGCGTAACTTCCGTATCCGGCCCCGAACGCGCGCTCATGCGCGGCGCGATATAGCGGATCGCCGCGCCGATGCGCCGGTCTTTCGTGCGGTTCGGACCGGAGGCGTGGAACAGGTGGCCGTGATGGACGGAAGCCTGGCCGGTCTTCAGCTCCGCCAACACGGCATCGGCCTCGTCCACGTCGACCGCGATTTCCTGGCCCCGCGTCAGCAAATTGTCCGAAGCAAAGCCATCCGCGTGCGGCACGATGTTCTGCCGGTGAGAGCCCGGAATGAAGCGCATGCACCCGCTGGCCGCATTCGACGGCGAAAGAGCCAGCCAGACCGTCACCTCATCCGCCTGGTCCAACCCCCAATAGGTCAGATCCTGGTGCCAGCTCACAAAATGGGGCGTGTTCGCTTCCTTGATGAACAGCCCCGAGCCCCAGACCATCAGATCCGGCCCGAGGGCGGCGGAAGCGGCGGCCAACATGTTCGGATGCCGGATCAGCCGGTCGAACGAGGGCAGCAAGCGCGCCGGATAGCCGCGCAACGCCGCCAGTTTCTTCCGGTCGCCCGCGACCTCGGCTTCGCCGACCTCCAGGTCGGCGCGCAGAGCGGCGGCCTCTTCGGCGTCGAGAATATCCACGGGAAAGACGAAGCCGTCCCGTTGATAGTCGGCGGCGATCATAGAGGACATCTGATTCATGATCGCGCTCCCATGTGCGACCAGCGCGGGCGGCCTAACGCCCGCCCAGGAGCCAGCCGCCGTCCACGTCGACCGTCGTGCCGGTGACGAAGTCGTTCTGGACGACGAAGAGAATGCCGTCCGCCACTTCTTCCGGTCGGCCGGCGCGCGGGATCACGTGCTTCGCCGTGGCGTTGGTCACCATTTCGGTGCGCTTGTCGCTCGCGGGCCCGAACATGGGCGTGTCGATTACGCCGGGGGAGACCACGTTCAGCCGCTTCGGCGCGATCTCCGGCGCGACCGCGCGCACCAAAGCCTCGACGGCGCCGCCGACGGAGGAGATCGCCACCTGACCCGGCTTGCAGTTGCGCGCCGGCGTGCCGCTCACCAGAACGGCCGCCCCGTCGTCCGCCAGATGGCCGACGCCATAGCGGATGACGTTCGCATAGCCCCAAAGCTTCGCGAAGGAGCCCTGATAGCCCGCCATGTCCATTTCCATGAACGGCCCGGCGGCGCGGGAGCCGCCGGTGGCGGCGCTGATCAGAATGTCGTAGGGCGCTTCGTCGGCCAGCAGGGCCTGCAGCGCATCGGCGTCGAGCACATCGCATTGGCGCGCCCGCGCGCCCGCCGGCAGGTCACTCGCCTTGTCCGGGCTTCGGCTCAACGCCACCACGTCCGCGCCGAGCGCGGCGAGCTTCTTCACTGTCGCAAGGCCGATGCCCGATGTGCCGCCGAAAACCAGCGCCTTCTTGCCTTTGACGTCCATCTGTCGTTCTCCCTATCCCAGGCCGCGCCTGTATTTCCGATCCGTTGGCGGCGATGCATGTCGCCGCTTCGAGCAGAACGGTAGAAAGCTCAACCGATCCTGGCAAGGCGCGGAGCGCGCGGCCACGGACTTGCGGCGGCGCCGAAGCCGCCTAGTATCTGCTCCCCCGATTCATCAGGTAGAGATTCCGGTCCCATGGCCACCGCGACGTCGGCGCCGACGGAAAGCCACGCCCGCCAGAAGGCCGAAGCCGCGCTTCGCATCGCCGGCAGCGTCGGTCAGGGACCGCTCGATGTCGATGCGGACGCAGGAGAATCCGCCGGTAGACTGCGGCTGAACGCATCGGTGCTGGCCCGGATCACGCGCATGGCCTTCCGCCATCGCGGCCGCATGGCGATTGCGCTGATCGCAACCGTGCTTGCGGCCGCGTTTCAGCTGTTCGTGCCGCAGTTCCTCGGCCGCGCGGTCGATCAGGCGCACGGCCTTCTGACCGATGCGACGGCGGTCGGCGACGGCGGCGCCCGCGTCGCCGAGGCGGCGCTCTTCGAAACGGCGATGCTGCTGCTCGGCGTGGCGGTGCTGCGCGGCGTTTTCACGATGCTTCAGAATTATCAGGGCGAGGCGCTCGGCCAGATCATCGGCTACGAGCTGCGTCTCGCCTTCTACCGCCAGCTTCAGCGCCTCAGCCCGTCATGGCGCGACAAGGTGCACAGCGGCGACCTGATCGCCCGAGGCATGTTGGACGTGGAGGGCGTGCGGCTCTGGGTCTCCACGGGCGTGCTCAGGATGGCGCTGTTGTCCGTACTGATCGGCGGCGGCGCGGTGATCCTGGCGCGGATCGACGTCACCCTGGCCGCGATCGCGCTGTCCATGGTTCCGATCATCGGCGTCCGCGCCTCCATCGCGCGGCTGAAGCTGCGCGACGCCTGGGTGCGTCTGCAAGAGGAAATGGCGGTGCTGACCCGGGTTATGGAAGAGAACCTGGCGGGCATCCGCGTGGTGCGCGCATTTGCGGCGCAGGCCTACGAATTGGCGCGCTTCGACGTGATCTCCAAGCGCGCCCAGCAGGTCTCGGGCGAACGCATCGGCCTGTTCGTTTCGAACACCACTCAGATGACGTTCGTCTACTTCATCGTTATGGGGCTGGTTCTGTGGATCGGCGGGACCAAGGTGCTGACGGGCGAAATCACCATCGGCCAGTTGACCGAGTTTCTGGCGTTCATGCTGATCCTCCAGATGCCGGTGCGCCAGATTGGCTGGATGATCAATTCCATCGCCCGCGCCTCCACCTGCGGCGGCCGGCTGTTCGCGGTGCTCGACCTCCGCCCATCGATCGCCGATGCGCCCGACGCCAAGCCGCTGGAGACTACGGAAGGCGCGATCCGGTTCGAACATGTGGATTTCGCCTACGCGAACGGCGCACGGGGACGGCCGACGCTCCAGGACATCAGCTTCGTAGCCCGGCCCGGTCGGATGATCGGCATCGTCGGTCCGCCCGGCAGCGGCAAGAGCACGATCGCGGCGCTGCTCGGCCGCTATTACGATGTGACCGGCGGGCGGATCACGTTCGACGGCCAGGATATTCGCGGCGTAACCCTGGCCTCCCTCCGCCAGTCCGTCGCCATCGTGCAGCAGCAGCCGTTTCTGTTCACGTCCAGCATCGACCACAATGTCGCCTATGGGGCGCCGTGGGCGGACCGCGCGCAGATCCAGCGCTCTGCCGACGCAGCGCAGCTGCACGCCTATATCGCCCGGCTGCCCGCCGGCTATGAAACCTTGGTCGGCGAACGCGGCGTCTCGCTTTCGGGCGGGCAACGCCAGCGGCTTTCCATCGCCCGCAGCATCCTGCCGGACAGTCGCGTGATCGTTTTCGACGACTCGACCGCAGCGGTGGACGCCGCAACCGAACGCCGCATTCGGAACGCGCTTCAGGAAATCGTCGCCAAGCGCGCGGTCATCGTCATCGCGCACCGGCTGACGACGCTGATGCACGCGGACGAGATTCTGTTTCTGGAGAACGGCCGCGTCATCGAGCGCGGCGACCACCAGAACCTGGTCGAGCTGAACGGCCGCTATGCCGATCTGTATCGCCTGCAAAGCCGGCAGTCCGCCGCATGAACGCGCCCAGCACCCAACCATCGCCCGACGCCACGCCGCCGCTTGCGGTCGTCGGCTCCCAGACGTCCCAGGACGAGGAGATTTTCGGCCGCGCCTTCGACAAGTGGGTCGTGCGCCGTTTTCTCGGATATCTCCGTCCCTACAAGGCGCGGCTCACGATCGCCATCGCCGCTATCGTGGTCTTCATCGGCACCCAGCTCGCGATCCCGCTTGTGGTGCGCGCCGCGATCGACCGGGCGCTTTCCGGGCCGGACGCCGGAGCGGACCTGCTGCACGTGATCGTCCTGGCGTTTTTCGCCGTCGTCACGATCAGCTACGCCGCCAATCATTTCATGGAGATCATCGTCGGACGGGTGGCGCAGGCGCTCCTGTTCGACCTGCGCCGCGCCATGTACAGCCACCTCCAGTCCGTGTCGCTCTCCTTCATGGACAAGACCGAGGTCGGCCGGCTGATGTCCCGCCTGCAAGGCGACGTCGCGGCTTTGCAGGAGTTTCTAGAGTCCTCGATCTTCGCCGTCGGCGACCTCCTGTTGCTGTTCGGCATTATCGCCGTGGCGCTCAGCCTCGACCCGTTCCTCGGCGCATTGACGCTTTCGGTGGTGCCGATGCTGTTCCTGGTGCGCATCGTCTGGCTGCCGCTGGCGCGCAAAGCCTTCATGCGCGCCCGCGAAACCCAGAGCGCCGCCAACGCCGCGCTGGCGGAAACGGTGCATGGGGTGCGCGCCATCCAGGAGCTGCGGCGCGAGGACGTGAACTTCGGCCTCTATGACAAGAAGGCCCATGACAATCTGCAAGCGCAACTGCTCGCATCGAAATACACGAACATCATGGTGCCCATTGTCGATACGCTGTCCGGTGCCGCGATGGCGATCGTCATCGTCGTCGGCGGCGGCCTCGTGCTGGAGGACGCGCTCGACGTCGGCGTGATGATCGCCTTCCTGTTCTATGTCCAGCGCTTCTTCGATCCGATCCGATCGCTCACTTTGCAGTACAGCGTCATGCAGCGCGCCATGGCCGCCGGCCAGCGCATATTCGAGGTTCTGGACGTGGAGATCGACGTCAAGGACAAGCCGGATGCAGAGGTTCTGACCGACATCGATGGCTCGGTCGAGCTTCGGAACGTCACCTTCGGCTATGGCAGGGGACGGCCGATCCTCAAAGATGTGAGCTTCCGGGCCGAACCCGGCCAGACCGTCGCCCTGGTCGGCCCAACGGGCTCGGGCAAGTCCAGCATCGCATCGCTGACGCATCGGTTCTACGACGTGTGGTCAGGCCAGGTGCTCGTTGGCGGGCGCGACGTTCGGAACGTCACGCAGGAATCGCTCGCCCGCCAGGTCGGCATGGTTCTGCAAGACCCGTTCCTGTTTTCCGGCACCATTTTCGAGAACATCCGCTATTCAACCGAAGACGCCAGCCGCGAGGATGTGATCGCGGCCGCGAAGGCGGTCGGCCTGCACGACCTCATCACGGCGATGCCGGACGGGTACGAAACGGTCCTGGAAGAAGGCGGCGGCGGGCTCTCGCTCGGCCAGCGCCAGTTGGTGAGCTTCGCCCGCGCGCTCGTCGCGGACACGCGCATTCTGATCCTCGATGAAGCGACGGCGAACATCGACAGCTATACCGAACAGCAGATCCAGCAGGCGCTGGCTCGCCTGCTGGAAGGGCGGACGGCGCTCGTCATCGCCCACCGGCTCGCGACCATTCGCGGGGCCGACAGGATCGTCGTGCTGCAGGACGGCGCGATCGTAGAGACCGGCGACCATGACGCCCTGGTCGCCAATGGCGGCCCCTATAGCCGTCTCTACCGGCTCAATCACGCGTCGTTCGACGATGTCGCCGGCGACCCGGCCGACGCGGACCCGCCAGGTTGGTCGAGCTGACAGGACGCGCCGGTCAGGCGTCCTGGCTGACCGGCCGCACACGGCCTAGGGGAAGCTTCAAAGTCACCTCCGCGCCCTCCCCCTTTTCGGAGACGATAGAAACCTCGCCGTCATGCAAGCTGGCGATGGCGCCGACGATGGCCAGCCCCAAACCCACGCCTTTCAACGGCTGACCGCCCAACCGGCGAACTTGCGTGAAGGGCTCCATGACCCGCTCCAGGTCGACGCTGTCGATGCCCTCGCCGGTATCGTTGACGACGAAGTACAAGCCGTCAGGCCGCCGATCGATTTTGAGGCGGACGCGGCCGCCCGAGGGCGTGAACTTGACCGCGTTCGAAAGCAGGTTGATCAGCGACTGCAAGATACCGCGCCTGTCGATAAAGGCTTCGAGGTCTTCCAGAGGCTCCAGCTTCACCTCGACGCCGGCCTTTGCGGCCGTCGTCTCCAGCATGCGAACCGCCTCCGCGCCGAGCCCGCGCAAGCCTGTCCATTCCGGCTCATAGGGATACCGGCCGGCGGAGAGCTGCGCATGGTCGAGCATGTGGTCGACCATCTCCAGCATGTGCTGGCCGGCCATGACGATATCGTTCAGATACTGCGCCTGCCGGTCGTTCACAGGCCCGAAGGACCGGGCCAGCATGATCTCTGCGAAGCCGATGATGGCGTTGAGCGGCGTCCGCATTTCATGCCCGAGTTCGCTGATCGCCCGCGTGGCCGCCATTTCCGTCGGGTTCTCCACGAGATCGGCCCGCTGCTCGACGACGCCCGTACCCGAGGGCGTATCCGGCAGTTCGGTCAACACCAGCAGCGCCTGGCGGTCCGGCAGACGACGGACCTTCGCCGCAATCGCGCCGCCGCCGCCGCGCGGCCGGCCTATCGTCGCCCAATCGTCGCTCAACCCGTCTGCCAAGCGGCCAAGCCGGCGGCCGATAAGGTCGTCCCGCTCCACCCGCAACAGGCGGGAGGCTTCGACGTTCGCGTCGAGAATGCGGCTGTTTTCGGATAGCAGGATCGCGCCGACGCCCAGGCCGTCCCACAGGCGCTCGTGCGCCGCCGCCGCGTTCGCCGCCGTCACTTCCCGCCGCCGGCCCTCCGCCAGCCGGCTGAGCGCGTCGTCGGCCGGGGTCTGCACGACAAGCTCGTCGCCCGCCGGGGAGCGACTGCGCGACAGGCGCAGCCAGCGACCGTCCGCCGCCAGCGCCAGTTCGACCCCCGAGGCGTCCCTCCCCGCCGCCACGTCGCGGCCGATCCATAGCGGGCCGATCCCATCGTGATTGCGTCGTAGGATTTCGACGAGGGTCAGCCCCTTCAGGTCGCGCACCACCGCGCCATGGGCGGCGGTGAAAGCGGCGTTGGCGGCGACGAGCCCGCGATCCGGCCCGAACAACGCCATGCCCTCGCGATGGCTCGCAATCGCCTCGACGAGGCGCTCGGACACGCCGCTACGGTCCTGGGGTTCTTGAACCGTGATCTGCGGCGTCTCATGCACGAGGCCCGCGATGCATGACGCCAAAAGCTGCACCGCTTCCGGAAAGCCTTTCCGCTCGAACGGCAAATCGGACTGCAGGACAAGCGCGCCGAGGATGCGCCCGTCATACATCAATGGCAGGGCCAGAATATCCGCACGGACCGCTTCGAGGTCCCCTTCGAGGACGGCTTCCCCGGCGTTCATCAGAAGGGAGCGCTTGCGCAGGCCGACGCCGCCGCCATCGGAGGCGGCCGCGGCGGAGGCGACGGCCCGGCGCTCCCGGTCAAGCACAAGGCCGAACGCAACGGCGAGCATCGGCAACACATCCGCCAGTACGGCGCCCGCGGCGATCGAAGGGTCGGCATGGCCGCCGCTCCGCGAGAGCGCGCGCGCCAGGCCGGCGGCGAACTCAGCCATAACGACGCCGTCGCCTCGCCCGGCGTCGGCGCGTCTGTCGGCGTCGCGAGGCTCGCCTCGTCGACCCGCGCGACGGGACACTGGTCCCCGCATGGCTCGCATTTCTCCCGGAACGACCGCGACCGGCGGGAATCGACCGATCGGAACGCCGCCCAAATCTCGATAGTCAGAGCGCCGCGACAGCCTGTACGACGACCGTTAGCGCCCAGGCTTCCGCCCGCCGCGCAAACCTCTTGCGCGGGGACATAGCGCCCAAGAACAAACTACATGACCGCCGGTTCCGGTGAAATAGCTGGAAGATATCCGCCTAAGAATTTAAGCCAATTCGTCTAAAATCCAATATACCCGCTTAAGCCCTGGCCAAGGGCCTGTATTTAATACGATGTGGCTGATCGGCGGCCTTGCCGAGCCGCCGCTTGCGGTCGGCTTCATAGTCTTCGTAATTGCCTTCGAACCACTCCACATGGCTGTCGCCTTCAAAGGCCATAATGTGGGTGGCGATCCGGTCCAGGAACCAGCGATCATGGCTGATGACCACGGCGCAGCCGGGGAACGTCAGCAACGCCTCCTCGAGCGCGCGCAGCGTATCCACATCGAGGTCATTGGTCGGTTCGTCCAGCAGCAGGACATTCGCGCCGGATTTCAACATCTTGGCCAGATGCACGCGATTGCGTTCGCCGCCCGATAGCTGTCCGACCCGTTTCTGCTGGTCGGAGCCCTTGAAGTTGAAGGCGCCGACATAGGCGCGGCTCGGCGCCTGGCGCTTGCCAAGTTCGATCACATCCAGCCCGTCGGAGATTTCCTCCCAAACCGTCTTTTCCGGGCTCAACGCATCCCGATTCTGGTCGATATAGCCGAGGCTGACGGTCTCGCCGACCTTCAATGCGCCTTTGTCGGGCTGCTCCAGGCCGGTCAACATCCGGAACAGCGTGGTCTTGCCCGCGCCGTTCGGGCCGATGACGCCGACGATGCCGCCCGGCGGCAGGCGGAAGGACAACCCATCGATCAACAGCCGGTCGCCGAACCCCTTGGACAGCTCCTCCGCCTCAATGACCGTGTCGCCCAGCCGCTCGCCCGGCGGAATGACGATCTGCGCGGTTTCCAGCGTCTCCTTGCCGGCCTCGGCCACCAGCGCGTCATAGGCCTGGATGCGCGCGCGATTCTTCGCCTGCCGCGCCCGGGGCGACTGGCGCACCCACTCCAGCTCCTGATTGATCGTGCGTTGCCGCGCCTGCTCCTGCCGCTCCTCCTGCTGCAATCGCTTCTGCTTCTGTTCGAGCCAGCCGGTGTAGTTGCCTTCGTAAGGAATGCCCCGGCCCCGGTCGAGCTCCAGGATCCAGCCCGCGACGTTGTCGAGGAAATAGCGATCATGGGTCACCGCCACGACCGTGCCCGGGAATTCCGCCAGGAACCGTTCGAGCCACGCGACCGATTCCGCGTCCAGATGGTTGGTCGGTTCGTCCAGCAGCAGCATATCGGGATTGGAAAGGAGCAGCCGGCATAGGGCGACACGCCGCCGTTCGCCGCCGGAGAGCTTCGTCACGTCGGCGTCGCTTGGCGGACAACGCAGCGCGTCCATCGCGATCTCGACCTTACGCTCGATCTCCCAGCCATCGACCGCGTCGATCTTCTCCTGCAGCTCGCCCTGCTCGGCAATGAGATCGTTCATCTCATCGTCCGAAAGCTCTTCGGCGAAGCGCATCGACACCTCGTTAAAGCGGTCGATCAGCGACTGCACGTCGCCCACGCCCTCCATCACGTTGCCCATCACGTCTTTTTCGGCATTGAGTTCGGGTTCCTGCGGCAGGAACCCGACCTTCACGCCGTCCGCCGCCCAGGCCTCGCCCTGAAACTCCTTGTCGACGCCGGCCATGATCCTGAGCAGGGTCGACTTACCGGCGCCGTTCGCGCCGAGCACGCCGATCTTCGCGCCCGGCAGGAAGGACAGCCAGATATTCTCCAACGTCTTCTTGCCGCCGGGGTAGACCTTGGACAGGTCTTTCATCACGTAGATATATTGATACGACGCCATGGTCGGGCGATCCTTCGAATGCAGGCGGTTCTGGAATTGGCAAGCGTTCTACCCCGCGGCGCCGGCGCCCGCAATCGGCGACGGCATGTCGCTCTGGCGCTTCTTGCGCTCGCATTGGCCGGATGCGGCGGCATCGGCGAGACCCGGCGCATCGCCAGCGCCGACCCGGCGTTTCTCGACAGCCTGGGCGACGCCGCGCCGCGCACGGTCGATGGCGGCTTCGTCGCGCCTCGAACGCCGCCGCCCTGGCCGGCGGTCGTCATCCTGCACCAATCCCTCGGCCAAGGCCGCCAGGACGCCGACTACGCGAAGAGGCTCGCAGCCGCCGGCTACGCCGTTCTGGCCGTGGACAGCTTCACGGCGCGCGGCGTCGAGCGCACGATCGAGGATCAAAGCGCCGTCGGCGAAGCGGCCATGATCGCCGACGCCTATGGCGCCCTGCGCCTCCTCGCGGCCGACCCACGGATCGACGAGGACCATGTCGCCCTGCTTGGGTTCTCCAAAGGCGGCGTCGCGGCGTTCTATGCGGCGATGGCCGGCGTCGCGGAAAAGGCGGCGCCCGGCGGACCGCGTTTCGCGGGCCATGTCGCCTTCTATCCCTGGTGCGGCCTGGTGCTGCGACAGCCGCTGACCACCGGCGCGCCAATCCTCGTGCTCGCCGGCGACGCTGACGACGTCGCCCCGCCGGCGCTGTGCCGGGCGCGGATCGACGAGGTCCGCCAAGCGAATCCGGGGACGCGCGCCGACATGGTCGTGTATCCCGGCGCCCGGCATGCGTTCGACCATCCGATGCTGTCCTGGTTTGGCAAGCTGCCTGCCGGCGGACAGATGCCGCGGGAATGTCTGATCGTCGAAACGGCCGGCGGCGGATTCAGGGAACAAAAGTCCGGCATCGCCGTCACATCGGCGACGATCGGCGAGGCGTTGGCGGCCTGCGCCGTCGAAGGCGGCACGGCGGGCGGCGACGCGGAAGCCGCCGAGGACGCATTCCGCCGCCTGCTCGCCTTCCTGGCGCAATCGATTGGACGAAGCTCATGATGCGAAGGCCCATGCAGACGTTCGCCGCGCTGATCTCTCTCGGCCTCCTCGCCGGCTGCGCCGGGGGCCAGGGGCTCGTGGAGGATACGCCCGCCGGCTATCTCGCCGAGCGATCCCTGGTGGCCAGCCCGACGCCGTCTCGATTCTCGTTCTGCTTAGAACATGGCTGTAGGCGCGTGCTGGTCGGCGCGCTCAGCGAAGCGGACTGGCGAACGATCCAAGCGCCGCTCCAGACGCCGGCCGAGGACGCCGCCGCCGAACGGCGCGCGCTCGCAGCGGCGGTCGCCCGTTTCGAACAGGCGACGCGGCGGACGCTTCGCCTCGGCGCGGACCTCGCGGGCACCTATCCGGGCGCGTTCTCGAGCGACCAGAACGATTGCGTCGACGAAACCGCCAACACGACGACATTCCTCCTGATGCTGGACCGCGAGGGCCTGCTGCGGCGTCACACGGTCGGCGCTCCGGCGCGGCGCGGCGCGTTCATCGATATCGCACTGCCCCATCGAAGCGCCACCATTCAGGAGGCCGCCACCGGGCAGCGTTTCGTCCTGGACAGTTGGTTCCGGGAATCGGGCGCGCCCGCCGATATCGCGCCGCTTGACGCCTGGCTCAAGGGCTGGACGCCGCCAGGGGGCGCCTGGAGCTGACGCCGCCACGGGCTAGGCCGCCGGCGCCGACCCCTTCCAGAACGGGCGCGCTTCGGCGAAGTCCAGCCATGCGGCGGTCATCTCGCCCTCGATGGCGCTCAGCCTATGGGCGTGCCACCCCTTCACCAGCGCGGCCGCGACCATCGCATCCCGGTTTCGCCCGGCGAGGCTATCCACCAGACGACCGGCGACGTCGGCGTCATTCAGCATGCCGAGCGCATCCTGCAGGGCCGACATGCGCTTGCGATAGGGGCGGACGTCCGGCCCGTCGAACAGGCATTGGAAGTAACCGCAGGCATAGCGGAATTTCTTCAAGGCAATCCGCGCTTCGTGCCGCTCCTCGTTCGGCAGCAGCGCGAACCCGTCTCCGGCGCGCAAGGTCTTGCGGCGACGACGGCGCAGCAGCCTCGCGGCGTCCGGCGCCAGGGGCGCGCCGCCATCATCGACCGGCACGCCGCCAGCTTCCGCCGCCGCCAGAAGGTCGGTTTGGAACGCCACGAACGCCGGCGACCGCAGCATGCGGCGAATGTCGCCATAAGCCTTGCGCCGGGCGGTTTCCGCCGCCTTCAGCAGCGGAGCCAATGCATCCGGGTTCGGCAAGCTCGCGGCTATTGGCGGGATGGTGCCTGTCAGGAAAACGTCCAGATCACGCGCGGCGCCGAGCCGGCGCAAGGCTTGCCGCGCGCCGTCGTTCAGCATGGCGCCGGCCGGTCCGATCCGCATCTTGAACAGCGACAGCGCCGCCCTCAACCGACGCAGGCCGACGCGAAGCTGATGGACGCCCGAAGGGTCTTCCCCCGACTCGGCGAGCGCCAGGTTGGCGAAGATATGCTCGGCCGCGCTGGACACAATGTCCGCAAACGCCTGCTCCGCCGTGACGTCCGGCGCGAATACGGGCCAGCGCGCTTTGACCGCGCCGGCCGCATCGCCGCTCGCCAAACTCATGCCGCGTCGCGCATGGGGCACGAGGGAGAGGCCAAGCCCATGCTCCGCAGCGAGCGACCGCACGGCCATCAGCATGGCCGCTAGGCCGCCATCGGCCAGTCTGACCGATAGTTCCGCCGCCCGCGTCGCGCCGCCGACGGCCTGGATCCGCCCGCGCTCCAGCGTGACCGCCAGACGGCAGCCGGCGGCGTCGTGCATGGCCGAGGCGCTGTCCATCACCGTTTGAAATCTGGGCAGCAGCTCGCCCGGCAGCAGATCGAAGAACGGCTCCTGGGGCGCATCTTCGGGAAGGGCCGCGCGGTCAGGCGCCGCCGATGCCGCTGGTCCCGACCATTCCTGCCGACAGAGGCCCAGCCCCTCTTCACGAACGAGCGTGATCCTCCGATCCGCCCCCATTTCGGAAACCGAGAGGGAATATCCACGACGCCAAAGCCGGCGGTCGCCGGTGTCGAAGTAGGTCGCGACCGCGCGCTCTGTGTTCGAGGGGTCGCCGTCGACGGATCGCAGCGCCGCGCGCAGCCGTTCCGCCGGGCCGACCAGTCTGATCTCGATCCGATCGACCGCAGCCGCCGCGCCCGTATCCTCCAAGGCCGCCTGCGCGGCCTCGGCATAATGTGTCTGAAGCGCCGTCAATCCGGTCCGCCTAACCTCTGCCAATCGTTAGCGGACACGAACATGCGCGATGCGGGACGCAGTATTCAACCGATTTCTTAGACGACCTGCTTATTCGTCCAGACTGGACGCGACGCCGGAGACGCGGGTCTGCCGCATCAGACGGCGATACTTGTCCGCGTCATAACCGGCGCCGCGATGCAGCAAGCAGCGATTGTCCCAGATGACGAGGTCGCCTGGCTTCCAGCTATGGGCGTAGATCGCCCCGTCCGGCGTCGCCTTCTCGACCAGTTCGTCGAGCAACGCCCGGCTCGCCGCCGGCTCCATGCCTTCGATCTCCCGGACATGGGAGCCGATGAACAGGTTCTTCCGCCCGTTCCGCGTATTCCGCCGCACCAGTTTCTGGCGCACCGGCGGCAACGAAGCCGCCAGAGACGGCGAAACCGCGTCCGGCGCGACCTTGGAGCGGGAGAAGACATAATCGTGCACGGCGATCATCGGATCGAGGGTCTGACGCTCGTCATCCGGCATGCGCTCATAGGCGGCGCGATTGGATGCAAACAGGGTTTCCCCGCCTTCGTCCGGCGTTTCGTAGACGCACATGATCGAAAGGGCGGCCGGGACCGCTTTGAAGGAAGCGTCCGTGTGCCACATGTTGTTGCCGGTCAGGAACTTGGTCTTGCGATGGTCCGCGCCGAGCGCCGTCCCATCCGCCTGAACATTGCCGATGGTGCCGAAATACTCGATCCGCCCCTCTTCGCCCAACGCCACATGGCTCGGCTCGGGTTCGCCCAGTTTCCGGGTGAAAGCAAGCTGGCGCTCGTCGTCATAAGGCTGATCCGGAAAACAGACGAACGAATACTCGTCGATCGCTTCCCAGATCGCTCCAACCGTCGCATCCGAGATTTCGCCCGTCAGATCGACCCCGGTCAGCCGGGCGCCGAAATCGTCGTGCAAGGGTTCGATCTTGAAAGGCGACATCTGCCGCTCCCGCAATAGTTGGTCGGTCGCCGGATTGAAACACCGGCGCACGCCGTCCACAAGCGCATGCCCAAACCCCGTCCAAGCCGCTGCGGAGGCGGCTATACTGCGTTCGCGCAGAACTCGGCGGCGAGACCGAGGCGCGCATAACCAGAGGGAGGAACTGGACATGCTTTCAGCACGTTTCATCGGCGCGGCCATGGCGGCCGGCCTTGTTTTCGGGGGCGCCGGCGCGGCGCTCGCCGCGGACTGCCAGCTATCGAAATGGGGCGCCGAGGATGAAATCGGCGCGGCGAACTACGTCACGCCCGCGCAGGTTCTGGCGGCGACAAAGCTTGTAAAGAAGGGCGAAAGCCATCCGCTCGGCATCGTCGTCGACCCGAACATGCCGGCGTTTCCGCCGCGTGGGATGATGCTGCAGATCGTACAGCCAGGCCAGCAGAGCGGACGCTTCCGCACCGAGTTTGGCTGGCCCATCGTCTACAATGACGACATTGCGCAGCTTTGGTGGGGCACCGGCCCGCAGATCGACGGATTGGGCCATCTTGGCGAAGAAGACATCTACTACAACTGCAACAAGGGCGTTGAGTTCGCCCAGATCACTGGCCTGACTAAACTCGGCGTCGATAAGATCCCGCCCCTGATCGGCCGCGGCGTCCTGATCGACATGGCCAAACACTTTGGCGTCGAGACCATGGCGGCAGGCCAGCATTTCGATTCCGAGCACATCAAGGCGGCGGCCGCGGCCCAAGGCGTCGAAATGCGCGAGGGCGATGTCGTGTTGTTCCACACTGGCTGGACGGACGCCATGCTGGCATCCGACCCGCAAGCCTGGGTCTCCGGCGAGCCCGGCATCAGCAACGAAGGCGCCGAATATGTCGCCTCGTTCAACCCCATGGCCGTCGGCGCGGACACCTGGGGCGTCGACGCCGTGCCGCCCAAGGAGGGCGACAAGGTGTTCTACGGCCACATCACCTTCTTGAAGAACAACGGCATCTACATTCTGGAGACGATGAACACCGGCCGGCTGGCGAAGGAAGGCGTGCATGAGTTCATGTTCGTGCTTGGCCAGGCCAGGATCAAAGGCACGGTGCAGATGATCATCAACCCAGTCGCCATGTGGTAGGGCGACGCTACGATCCAATCGATTGGGCCGGCGGCGACGCCGGCCCTTTTTCTTTCCAGCCACGCGCCAGGCGGCTCGAATGGCGAAGGTCTATCGGCGCCATTGCCCAATCCGCCGATATGGCTATGTAGGACACTCTCCGCCTATTAGGCTTCCCCCTTCCGGTACGCGCACAGGATCAAGGCGTGCACAGGCGAATTCGAAACGGCTTGCCCCGCCGACCGAGGCGGATCGCGGACTACCGCCTCCTGGACCCGCCGCCCCCGATCGGCCACAACCGGCCGCCCAAATCCCGCAGCTGGACAGAATTCTGCTGGACCAAGGCGCAGGCCGAAGCGTGGAAAAGACCGCCGATCGAGGTCGTTCGCCGTCGCGTCGCCGCCGCGCAAAAGCTGGGTCTCTCCTACCGGGACTACACCGCTGTCCTGCTGGACCGAGGCCAGTATGTCCGCGCGATCGTCTTCGGCTGGACCGGCGTTCTGGCGGCGGCCGATGCGCCGGACCTGCCGGCGCCCGGCGTCTTGCGGAAGCTCGCTGCGATCGACCGCGCCAAGGCGTTGATCGCGCCGACCGCCAGCCAGAACCCGGACGCCGAAACGCTCAAGCGCCTGTCCTTCGGCGCCGACCAGATCATCCGAGGCGACCGGACGAGCGGTCTGGCGGCGGCGCTGGAAGCGCGCGGCCTCCGGACGGACGCCGCCGTATTCGTCGGCGCGACGGCGGTCGATAGGGACGACGCCGCCGCCGCCGGTTTCGCGCGCTTCATCTGGGCCGCCAACTATTTCAGCTAGCCGGCGCTTCGCCCCCAATTCCTAATCCCGATGCCATCCACTAGCATCGGGCAAAATACGGGAGGATCGGATGGACTTCGGCATCGCAGTCGCGACGGCTGCGGATTCCTGGAAAGTGGCGGAACGGGCGGAGGCGCTCGGGTTCTCGCATCTCTGGTTCTACGATACGCAGATGCTGAGCGCGGACTGCTTCGTCGCCATGGGCGCGGCTGCGGTGAAGACGTCGCGCATTCGGCTCGGCACGGGCGTGCTGATCCCCTCGAACCGGATCGCGCCGGTGACCGCGAACGCCTTCGCGACCCTGAACCAGCTCGCGCCGGGCCGCATCGATTTCGGCGTCGGCACGGGCTTCACGGGCCGTCGCGCCATGGGCTTCGGCGCGATGAAGCTGGCGGATATGGAGGAATATCTGCGCGTGGTCATGGGCCTTCTGAACGAAGAGACCCTGGAAGCCGCGTTCGAAGGCGAGAAAAGCAAGATCCGGTTTCTGAACCCCGATCTCGGCCTGATCAACACGCGCGACCCCGTGCGCCTGCATCTCTCGGCCTATGGTCCGCGTGGCCGGCGGCTGACGGCGAAGCTTGGTGCGGACTGGATCTATTTTTTCAATGACGTGGCCGGCGGCGTCGCCGGCCTCACGGATATGCGGGAAAGCTGGATCGGCGCCGGACGGCGGCCGGAGGACCTGTACGCGACCGCTTTCACCTGCGGCGTCGTGTTGGACGAGGGCGAACCGTTCGACTCGCCCCGCGCCATGGCCGAAGCCGGACCGCGCGCCGCCGTGCTGCTGCATCGCGCGGCGGACGACGCGCTGGCGGGCTGGCAGAACACCAGCGCCATTCCCGAAAGCGTGCGCGACGAGGTAGAGGGTTACATAGAGCTGGCGAAAGGCTACGAGCCCAAGGACGCGCCCTATCTTGAGAACCACCGGGGCCACCTGATGTTCGTGAAGGACGAAGAGCGCCCGTTCGTAACGGCGAACCTTATTCGCGAAACCACGTTCAGCGGCGTCGAAGCGGATGTCGCGCGCCAGATCGAAGCGCTTCGCGACGCCGGCTATCGCCAGTTCACCGTCCAGCTCATGCCGGGCCAGGAGGATGCGATCGAGCGCTGGGCGCAGGTGATGCGCCGGGTCAACGGCTAAAGCGTTTCGCCATTCCAGCCGACGATCAGCCCGGCCCTTCCTCGAACTGCGGCAGATCGTCCGCAATTTCGTGCCATGGGGCCTTGGAGCCTGTGTAGATATGGTCGTCCGACCCGCGCGACGGCGCGTCGTCGAGCGCCGCAAGCGGCACGACCGCCACGTCCGCCCGCAATCGCGGCGCCGCCGACCCGCATACCCGGCAAAAGGCCTGGGTGAACGAGGCCGCCTCAGGCAGCTTGTACTGTTCGATCAGGTCGGCGCCGCGCAGAAAGCGAAACCGCTCGATCGGAACGAACCCATTCGTGGTATGCGCCGCAGCGCGCGCTTTGCGGCAACGGGAGCAGTGGCAATTGTGGATCGCCGTAAACGGCTCCTCCACCTCGAAGGCGACGCCGCCGCACTGGCAGGAGCCGTGCAGCACGCCGGGCTTGCCGCCCGCCCTCGACGGCTGCGGGATCTCCGCCGGGCCGCCCGCCGGATAGGCCGCATGCCGCGCCAGGCCGTCCTCGATATTCACCCAAGGCGCCTTCGAGGCGGCGAAGATATGCATGGTCGGCCGCACGCCAGGGTCGCCGTCGATCCCGCCGCAGGGAATCGCGACCCGGCCATTTCCGACCGGCATCGGCGCGAGCGACCCACACTTGGAGCAGAAAGCGCGCACGAAGCCTGGCGTCGTTTCGTAGGTCCGGATCGCGTCCGCGCCTTCCAGCAGCTCGTAGTCGGACGCCGCGACGGAGACATAGGTGCCGAAAGGCGCGCCGTGCATCTTGCGGCAGATCGAGCAATGGCAATGGCTCATCTCGCCCGTCGGTCCATCGGCGGCCCAACGCACCGATCCGCACAGACAGCTTCCCTTGAACATGCTCTCCTCCGCCCCTCGCTGCCGATGGATTTAGCGCTCGGCGGCGGCGCGGCCAGTCCTAAGCGGCCGCGGCCAGCACCATATCCGCCGCCTTCTCCCCGATCATGATCGATGGCGCGTTGGTGTTGCCGGAAATCAGCGTCGGCATGATCGAAGCGTCGGCGACGCGGAGCCCTTGGACGCCATGCACCCGCAGCTGGTCGTCGACCACGGCCATCGGGTCCGCGCCCATCTTGCAGGTGCCGACCGGGTGATAGGTGGTTTCGCCATAGGAGCGCGCCCAGGCGAGGATCGCTTCGTCAGAGGTCGCCTCCAGCCCCGGCAGGAGTTCAGAGACGCCCAGCTTCATCATCGCCGGCGCCGTCATGATCGCGCGGGCGATGCGGATCGCCGCGATTGTGATCTCAATATCGGCCGGCGAGGACAGGAAGTTGAACCTGATCTTCGGCGCCGCCTTCGGGTCGTTCGCTGCGATATGCACTTCGCCCGTGCTTTCCGGCCGCATGGCATGGGCATAGCAGGTGACGCCGGATTGGCGGGAAAGCTTGTAGCCGGGCTCATACAGCATCGGCACCCAGCCGAGCAGCGCGTCCGGCGCGTCCAGGCCGTCGCGGGAGCGCACGAAGGCGCGGATCGGCGCCGCCGGAATGCCCATCATGCCCTTTCGCTGCACCGCATATCGAAGCGCCTGATAGACTAGGCGGACGCCCCGCGCCCTGTCGTTATAGGTCGCGCCCTTGGCCGCGATCTCCCAGCGGGTTCGCGGCGCGTAGTGATCCCTGAGATTCTCGCCGACGCCGGCGAGCCCATGCCGCACCTCGATGCCCAGGGCCTTCAGCCGTTCCGGCTGCCCGATGCCCGAGAGCTCCAGCAATTGCGGCGAATTGATCGACCCGGCGCTGATGACGACTTCCCGACGCGCCCGCGCCTCCTTCCTGACGCCGTTGACGGTGTAGGCGACGCCGACGCAGAGCTTGCCGTCGAGCAGCGCCTTCTCGGCGAGCGCGTTGGTCTCGATCTTGAGGTTCGGGCGATTGCGGATCGGGTCCAGGTAGCAATGCGCCGTGCTCATCCGCCGGCCGTTGGCGATCGTCGCCTGGCTCATGGAAATGCCGTCCTGAACGGCGCCGTTGTAATCCTTGTTGTGAGGCACGCCGACTTCGCCGGCGGCTTCGATCAGCGCGTCGTAAAGAAAGCCGCGCTCATCCGGGTTGGTGACGCGGATGGGCCCGTCGCCGCCGCGATATTCGTCCGCGCCGCCTTCGTAACTTTCCAGGCGTTTGAAGAACGGCAGAACGTCCTGATAGCTCCAGCCGCGATTCCCCATCTGGGCCCAGGTGTCGTAGTCGCGCGCCTGCCCCCGAACGAACACGAGGCCGTTGATGCTGCTTGATCCGCCGAGCAGTTTCCCGCGCGGCACCGGCAGCGCCCGACCGCCCGTTCCCTCCTCCGGTTCGGAGCTATAGAGCCAGTTCGCCTTCGGATTGTTGATCAGCCGCGCGAAGCCGATCGGCACCCGCGACCATGGATGGCTGGCGGCGCCGGCTTCCAGCAACAGCACCCGATGGCGGGCGTCCGCCGACAGGCGGTGGGCGACGGCCGCGCCCGCGGACCCGGCGCCCGCCACGATGAAATCGAACTCCTCCGCCTCCGTCGCGGCCATCGGAACCTCCCCACCCCAATATTCTTTCGGCCGAAAGCCTAGTGCAGTAAGGCCGGAGGCTCCAATCCCTTCCGTTTGCCGGGCACGGCGTCAGTTCACGACGCCGCCGTTCACCTGCAGCAGCTGGCCGTTGACGAAGCCGCCATGCTCGCTGCACAGCAGCGCCACAAGCGCTGCGATATCGTCCGCCTCCCCTAGCCGGCCGACCGGCGTCTGCGCCAGCAGATCCTGGAGCCGCCCGGCGTGTGCCGCATTCTCGCCTTCGCCCGGGAAGGTGCCCGGCGAGATGATGTTCGTGGTGACGCCCTTCGGGCCGAACTCGCGCGCCATGGATTTGGTGAGGCCCCAAACGGCGTGCTTCGACATGGTGACATGGGGCCGGTCGCCCTTGCCCTGCTGCGCCATCATGCCGGTGAAGTTGACGATGCGCCCCCAACCGGCCTCGATCATGCCCGGCAGGAAGGCGCGCGCGAGCCAGATGGCGGAGTATGTGTTCACCGCCATCACACGGTCGATATCCTCGTCGGTCATGTCGAGGAACGCGCGGCCCGGGCGAATGGCGGCGTTGTTGATCAGAACGTCGATGCGCCCGTACTCGGCGAGCGCATCGCGCGCCATGGCCTCCACCGCCGCCTTGTCGCCGATATCCGCCATGGCGACGGTCGCCTCCACGCCGGCGGCGCGGACCTCTTCGGCCACCCGCTCGCAGGCGGACCGGTCAGAGGAGCCGTTGACCACGACGTTGAAGCCCGCCGCCGCCAGGTGATTGGCGCAGCCGCGCCCGATATTGCGGCCCGACCCCGTAATCAGAGCCGTGCGTTCGCCCTTAGCCATATCGTCCGTTTCCCTTTGCTTTGCCTTGGCCGCGCGGCCGATCCAGGCTGTTCGCTCAGGCGCCTGGCCAGTCCGCCGTCCGCTTTTCGTTGAACGCCGCGATGCCTTCGCGCGCGTCTTCAGATGTTCCCATCAATCCGCCATTGCTCTCCGCGAGGACGAGCGCCTGATGCATCGTCATGTCCTGCATGGCTCGATAGACATATAGCCCGCGCCGGATCGCCGTCGGCGAGCTTTTCAGGATGCGGTCAAGCAGCCATTCGACCTTCTGATCGAGTTCGCCCGCCGGAACGACATGATTGAGCAGACCGGCGCCGAGCGCCTCCTCCGCCGTGATCGGCTCCCCGGTCACCATCAACTCCAGCAACTTCCGTTTCGGCATCACCCGCATGAGATGGGTCATGATCATCATCGGCCATACGCCGATGCGCGTTTCCGGCGCGCCGAACTTCGCGGTCGAGACGGCGACCGCCATGTCGCACATCGCCACGAGCCCGAGCCCGCCAGCGACGGCATGGCCGTTGACCCGTGCGACGATCGGCAAGGGACACCGCTCGACCAGCCGGAACAGATCGCCGATCCTGGCCGCGGGGTCGCTATGGTCGATCTGGAACGGCCGATCGTCGCCAGTGCGCTTCAGGTCCGCCCCGGCGCAGAATGCGCGGTCGCCGGCGCCTGTCAGCACCACGGCCCGCACGTCGGGCGCCGCCGCCATCGCCTGGCGCAAACCCTCCATGATCCCGTCGATGACGCCGTCGGTGATGGCGTTGCGCCGTTCCTCCCGATTGATTGTCAGCCGCATGACAGGGCCGTTTCTCTCGATCAGTAGCTCGCTCATACCGCCATCCTTCGTCCGCATTTCGATTGTCCGAATAAGCGCGTATGCTGCCGCCAATTCAGAGCGACCGTAAAGGAGGCCCGCGCATGTGGCGTTTCGCGGCGGCGTTCGCACTCATTCTCTGCACGACGCCCGCCGCCGCCGAGCCTGCCGTCTGGCGGGTGGACATGGCCGAGAGCCGGCTGGGCTTCACCGCCCTTTGGCAAAACGCGCCGGTGAAAGGCGCGTTCAAGACCTGGCGCGCCGACATCCGCTTCGATCCGGACGATCTGGCCGAAAGTCGGGTGACGGTCGAGGTCGAAACCGGCAGCGCGGACACCGCCTATGCGGAACGGGACGCAGAGATCAAGAAACCGGATTGGTTCGCGATCGAAGCCTTTCCGACGGCGACATTCGCCGCCGACGTCTTCCGCCGCGTCGACGGCGCGTCCTTCGAGGCGGACGGGCTGTTGTCGATCAAAGGCGTCGAACAACCGGTCACCCTGCCATTCACGCTGGAGATCGACGGCGACGCGGCCGTCATGACGGCGACCATTCCGCTCTCTCGCCTGGCGTTCAAGATCGGCGAAGGGCAATGGCGCGACACCGCTTTCATCAAGGAGACCGTCACGGTCGAGATAGAGGTGCGCGCGAAACGGGAGGAATAGACGACGATGCGACGCCTGCTGGGAACGACTTTCGCCATCGCCTTGAGCCTGGCGGCCGCCGCGCCGATCTTCGGGGTCGACGCGGCCGAACCGGAGCCGGAAGGCGCTTCCGGCTTCGCAAAAGTCCGGCCCGCCGCCGTCGCCGACCGTCACATCGCCGTCACCGCCAACGGCCACGCCACCTCCACGGCGATCCTGATTCTACAGGCCGGCGGCTCCGCCGCCGACGCCGCCATCGCGGCGCAACTGGTTCTGAACATTGTGGAGCCCCAGTCGTCCGGCATCGGCGGCGGCGCATTCCTGCTGTACTGGGACCCGGACGCCAGGAAACTGACCGCGCTCGACGGCCGCGAGACCGCGCCGGCGGCCGCCGGACCAGACTATTTCCTGGACGGCGAGGGCAAGCCGCTGCGTTTCTGGGAAGCGGTCGTGGGCGGCCGCTCGGTCGGAACGCCAGGAACGCTGGCGCTCCTGGCGGAAACGCACAGGCGCTTCGGCCGCCTTGCGTGGGCGGACCTGTTCCAGCCGGCGATCCGTCTGGCCGAAGTCGGCTTCGCGATCTCCCCGCGCCTCGCCGGCGCCGTCGCCAAGGCCAAGGATCTGGGACTCGGGAAGTTTCCCGAGGCGCGGGACTATTTCTTCCATCCAAGCGGCGACCCGAAACCCCAGGGCGAGCGCCTCCGAAACCCGGCCTTCGCCGCAACCCTCCGCCAGATCGCGGCGGCAGGGGCGGACGCGTTTTACCGGGGGCCGATCGGCGACGCCGTCGTCGCCGCCGTCCAAACGGTCGAGAACCCGGGCCTCCTCGCTAAATCGGACCTCGAAGCCTATCGCGTCATCGAGCGCACGCCGATCTGCCGGCCGTACCGCGCATTCGAAGTCTGCGGGTTCCCGCCGCCGACCTCCGGCGGCGTCGGCGTGCTGCAGACGCTGGCGATGCTCGAACCCCATGACCTCGGCGCGATGAGGCGCGGCGCCGAAAGCGCCCACCTGTTCGCCGAAGCCCTGAAACGGGTCTACGCCGACCGGGCCGAATATCTGGCCGATCCGGATTTCATTTCCGTTCCGGTCGCGGGCTTGCTGGATGACGCCTATCTCGCCGAACGCGGGGCCGAAATCGATCCCCTGGCGGCGAACGGCAAGGCGGCGGCGGGAACGCCGCCCGACGCGCCGCCGCGACAGGCGGCGCCCAAGCAACCGCCGGAGAAAGGCACCAGCCAGATCGTCGTCCGCGACCGCTGGGGCGCGGCCCTTTCCATGACGACCACCATCGAAACCGGCTTCGGCAGCCGGGTCATGGCCGCAGGATTTCTTCTGAACAACGAGCTTACGGACTTTTCGCGCGCGCCTGTCGTCAAAGGCCGTCTCGTCGCCAATCGGGTCGAAGGCGGAAAACGGCCGCGTTCCTCCATGGCGCCGACGATCCTGTTTCAGAATGGCGAGCCGGCGCTGCTGCTCGGCTCGCCCGGCGGCTCCCGCATCATCGGTTATGTCGCGGAGGCGATCGTCAACGTGGTCGATCACCGGATGCCGCTCGCCGATGCGCTTGCGGCCGGCCATGTCTCCAACCGCAACGGGCCGACGGATCTGGAATTCGGTTCGGACGCCGCCGCATGGGCCGACGCGCTGGCGGCGAAGGGACACCAGACGCGCGACCGTGTGTTGAACAGCGGCCTCGCCGCCATCCGCATCCTGGCCGACGGCCGTCTTGAAGGCGCCGCGGATCCGCGTCGGGAAGGCGTCGCCCTCGGCGAGTAACAGCCTGCCGGCCGGGAGACCTCAGTCCTGCACGAACGCCGGGGGCGGCTCCGGCGAGGCGGCCAGCAACGAGGCGGTATAGGGATCGCTCGGATCGGTCATCACGGTCTCGGTCATGCCGCTCTCGATGATGCGGCCGGCGCGCATGACCATGATGCGCTCGCAGAGCAGACGGACCACGGTCAGGTCGTGGGAGACGAACAGATAGCTGAGCCCGAGCCGCGCCCGCAGGTCAGACAGAAGGTTCAGCACCACCGCCTGCACGGAGACGTCCAGCGCCGCCGTCGGCTCGTCCAGCACGAGAAAGCTCGGGCCCAGCGCGATCGCGCGCGCGATGCCGACGCGAGCTTTCTGGCCGCCGGATAGCTGATGGGGAAACCGGTCGAGCAACGCCGTCGGCAGGCTGACGAGGTCCGCCAATTCTTCGACCCGCCGGGCCACCTCCTTGCGGCCCCGGGTATCGCCAAGCCGAAGGATCGGATCGGCGATGCAGCGGGCGGCGGTGAAACGGGGGTTCAGGCAGTCCGTCGGGTCCTGAAACACCATCTGCAGTTTCGAGCGCAGGGGGTGACGCGGAAAATCCGCCGCAGAGGTTTCCGCAAGGTCCTCCCCGTTGAAGGAGATCACGCCCTCGGTCGGATCGAGCAAGCGCATCAGCATCATCGACGTGGTGGACTTGCCGCACCCGGATTCGCCCACGAGGCCGACGCTTTCATCCGGCCAGATATTGAAGCTGACGTCGTCGACCGCGCGCACGGGCTCCGCCGAACCGCGCTTTGAGAAGGGCCATATGCCGCCGGAGGGCGGCTGAAAGGTCTTTACGAGGCCGGAGACCGCAAGCATCGGCGGCGTCGCCCGCGCGGTTCCCGGCACGGGCCGAACGGCGTCTTCCTGGCGGCGAATGTCGTCCTCCGGCAAGAGGCTGCGAAGCGTCGCCTCCCGTCGGGGCGTCGCCCTGATCAGCGCGCGCGTATAGGGGTGCTCCGGCGCGCCGAACAGGTCCGCCGTCGCCGCCGCCTCGACCACCTCGCCCCGCTGCATCACCACGATCCTGTCGCAATACTCCGCCGCCAGCCCGAGATCGTGGGTGATCAGCGCCATGGACATGCCGCTTTCAGCGGTCAGGTCGCGCACCAGGTCCAGAATGGTTTTCTGGGTGGTGACGTCGAGGCCGGTCGTCGGCTCGTCCGCGATCAGCACGCGCGGCTGGCACGCGAGCGCCAGGGCGATGACGACGCGCTGGCACATGCCGCCGGACAGTTCGTGAGGATAAGCGTGATAGCGGCGTTCGGGGTCGTTGATCCTGACCGTATCCAGGAGTTCGACCGCCCGCCGCCGCGCCGCCGCGCCGGCGGCGACGGAATGCTGGCGCAGCACATCTTCGATCTGCAGGCCGACCTTGCGGATCGGATTGAGGGCGCTCCGCGGGTTCTGGAAGATCATCGAAATCTCGCGGCCGCGCAGCGTGCGCATCTGCCGTTCGCTCGCTTGCACGAGATCGATGCCCGAATACGCCATGTCGCCGTTGGCGATGCGGCCATTGTCGTCGAGAATGCGCATCAGCGCGTAGGAGGTGACGGACTTGCCGGAACCGGACTCGCCGACGATGCCGAGCGTCTCCCCCGGCTTGATGGCGAACGAAACGTTCCGGACCGCGGGAACCACGCCGTCCCGGGTTACGAACTCGACCGTCAGCCGGTTCACCTCGACCAGGTTCGGCTGGTCCTCCGTCGGCGCGGTCATGTGCGTTTGCGGGGATCGACGATATCGCGCAAGGCGTCCCCCATCAGGTTGAAGGTGAAGACCGTCAGCATGAGCGCCGCGCCCGGGAAAAGGGCGAGCCACCATTCGCCGGAAACGATGAAGTTCGCCCCCTCGGCCACCATGATCCCCCATTCCGGCGTCGGCGGACGGACGCCGAGGCCGATAAAGGACAGGCCGGCGGCGTTCAGGATAGCCCAGCCCAGATTGAGCGAGGCCTGGACCATCATCGGCGGCAGCGCGTTCGGGAACACCTGGGTCGCGACGATGCGCACGCTGCTGTTGCCGGAAAGACGGGCCGCCTGAACGAAGCCGGCGTTCCGGCGGATGCTCGCCTCGGCGCGGGCGACACGGGCGTAGAACGGCACATTGATGATGGCCGTCGCGTAGATGATGTTCTCGATGGTGTTGCCCATGGCGGAAACGATTCCCATGGCGAGAACGAACAGCGGAAAGGCCATGATCGTGTCGATCAGGCGGCCCGAAATCTTGTCGATCCAGCCGCCATAGAAACCGGCCGACGCGCCGATCGCGGCGCCGACGACGAAGGACAGCGCCACCGCCGCGACGGAGATCATCAGGTCGAGGCGGGTCGCGACCAGAACGCGGCTGAACACGTCCCGTCCCAACTGGTCGGTGCCGAACCAATGCGCCGCCGATGGCGCCTGCAAGGCGTTGGCCGCGTTGGTCAGCAAGGGGTCATAGGGCGCGAGGAGCGGCCCGAAACAGGCCGCGAGCACGATCACGCCGAAGGCGCCCAGGGCGACGAAGCTGACCGGGTTCGCGGAGAGGATATAGATGGAGCGCCGGAGGAAACTGGCGTCCGGCCTCGGGCTCTCCGCCGCTTCGGCGGAGCTGGCGACGACGTTCTCAGCCATCGGCCGAAATCCTTGGGTCGATCAACGTGTAGAGAATGTCGATCGCGAGGTTGAGGCAAACGAACATGATCGCCATGGAAAGCACGAAGCCCTGCACGGCTGCGTAATCCGACACAACCAGCGCCTCGACGGCGAAGGAGCCGATGCCCGGCCAGGCAAACACCTTCTCCACCAGCACGTTCGCGCCGAGCGTGAACGAGAAGACCATGCCGAGCGTCGTGACCACCGGCAGCATCGCGTTCCTGAAGGCATAACCGCCGACGACGCGCCGACGGCTGAGGCCGGCCGCCTTGGCGGTTCGGATGAAATCGCTGCCGAGCGCCTGAAGCATGGCGCCCCGGGTCATCCGCGCGATCGGCGCCAGGGTGAAGAGCGCCAGGGTGATCATCGGCAGGGCAAGCTGGCTGAGCGCGGCCTGCGCCGTTTCGATGTCGCCTTGGATCAACGCATCGACCACATAGAACCCCGTCACCGGATCGGGCGGCAGATAGGCGAAGTCCAATCGGCCGATCGGCGCGGGCGCCCAGCCGAGCAGATAGTAGAAGAAGAACAGCAGGGCGAGGCCGGTGAAGAAGGTCGGCAGCGAGACGCCGGCCGTCGCGATGATGCGGCAGAGATGATCGATCGGCCTGCCGGGCTGGGTCGCGGCGAGGACGCCCATCGGCGTCGCGATCAGAAGGGAGATCAGAAGCGCGCCCAGGGTCAGTTCGAGCGAGGCCGGCAGCCGGCGCGCCAGTTCGGACGCGACAGGTTGGCCGGTGGAGATCGACATGCCCAGATCGCCGCGCGCCAGATCCCCCAGATAGATGACGAACTGCTCGTAAAGCGGCCGGTCCAGGCCGAGCGATTCGCGAATATCCTGGATGGATTTCTCGTCCGCCGCCGGGCCGGCGAAGTAGACCGCCGGATCGCCGGGCAAGGCGCGGGTCAACAGGAACGTGACGAGGACAACGCCGAAGAGAACCGGCAGGGCCTGGGCGACGCGCGCGCCGATCATACGCGACCGCACGAGGAAACCCATGGCCCTGCCCTCTCCCGTTTCCGCCGGTTAGACCGAATACTTCCGGACGTCGAGCTGGCGGTGAAACCAGTACTCGTAGCCCTTAAGCTTCGGCGACATGGCGGAGTTCAAGTTCGGCTGCCACAACGGAATGCGCGGCACCTCGTCGAAAGCGATTTCAAGCAGGCGCTTGATCTTAGGCGCATAGGCCGGATCGTCCGTTTCCATATGCAGCGTCTCGTCGACCAGTTTCGCCACCTCGGCATTGTCGTAGTTCGACGAATTGAAGAGGTGTCCTTTTATATACGCCCAGAAGAAGTAGTAGTCAGGGTAATTCAACCAGCCGCCGAAGTTTTCGAGGTGAATCGGCAGGCGCTTCTCCACAAGCGAGGCGGTGCGCCAGTTGGCGCCCGGGATCTTGTCGATCGTCGTTTTGATGCCGATCTTCGCCAGGCCTTCCTGGAGGACCAGCGCCGTCGGCTCCATCCAGCTCGCCAAAGACAGGTTGATCGAGATGGTCGTCTCGAAGCCCGTGGCGAAGGACGATTGTCCCATCAGGTGCTTCGCCTTGTCGTAGTCGGTGTCGTAGGGGAACGGCTGCGGCCAGGAAATGTCCGCCGGCGACGGCGACTTGCCGCCCCACATCGGCACGCCCTGCTCGAAGGCGGCGACCTTGAAAATATCGGCGTATGGGATCGCATAGGCGATCGCCTGCCGCACTTTTTTATCCTTCAAGGGATCGAAATTCAGGTTCAGGCCGACGCAGTTCATGCAGTTTTCAACCGGCGTGCCGATCACCGTCACGTCTTCCTTGGCCGCGAGTTCGGCGGCGTCCTTGTCCGGGATCTGGAAGGCCACGTGAACGTCGCCGCGCTCCACCAGCGCGCGGCTGGTCGCCTGGGACGGCACTTCGCGCACGACGACGCGCTTGACGCCGGGCAGTTCGCCGCTGGTCCACTTGTCGTTGCGCTCGTAGACGATCTGCTGGCCCGGGTCCCAGCGGGCGATCTTGAAGGCGCCGCTGCCGGCGGGATTGCGATGGAGATACTCCGTCGCCCAGGGGTCGTCCGCCGTCGCCTGGCTCTTGGCCAGATTGGAGTTGATGATCATCGGCACCGGCACCGCGAGATCGGGGATGGTCAGCTTCGATTTGCGGATCAGGTCGATGCGGAAGGTCTTCTCGTCGACGACGACGAACTGCTCCGGCTTCTCCAGGGAGCCTGCCTTCATCTGCACGGCCGGGAAGCCGCCCAGGGTGACGGCCCGGTCGAGGGACCATTTCACGTCCATCGCGGTGACGGGAGCGCCATCCCAGAAGACCGCGTCGTCCCTCAGCTTGAAGATCAGCGCCATGCCGTCGTCGGAATAGCTCCAGCTTTCCGCCAGGTCCGGCATGATCTTGCTGTAATCGTAGGAGAGCGAGCCGTCGGGAAGAGTCTTGGTGCCGAAGGAGACAAGCCGGTCATAGCAGTTGACCGCGATCTGATAGCTGGGGCGGTTGGTGCCCTTGCGGTGAATGTCCAGCGAGTTGATCGTCTGCCCGATCGCGACGACGGCGACGCCGGACGGCGCGGCCGAAGCCGGCAGGGATTTAAGAAACGGCAGGCTCGCCGCGCCCAATGTGGCGGCTCCCGCAGTCTTCAGAAACGTGCGACGTTGCATGGCGGCATCCCCTGTTTGTTGCAGCCGGCGCTCCTATTCGAGCATCGACTTTGTTGAATTGCTGCATTGCACGGTAGGGATGTCGAGCGATGCGGTCTTCTGCTAATTATGTACAGCAGTGCTGCAAATCTTGCGGCAGGATATGTTTGGAACGCCACGCATCCCAAGACCGGCCGCGCCTTGATGCATTTTTAGCATCGCTTCAGGGCAATCTTAGCACAAGACTTCGTCGCAGCCGTCACACTACTCTTTCTGCATATATCCGATCTGCGCCGAAAATGGGGCGCGCGCGCCACGGTTCGCCCCATCGACGCTGCACTGCCGCATGGGAGCCACTAAGCCATGACTGAGACGCCATTCATGAAGCGCCGCACATTCCTGAAGACAAGCGCCGCCGCGACGCTGGCGACCGCCGCCGGCGCCTTCCCCGCCGGCCGCGCCCGCGCGGCGGACCTGACCGTCGGCTTCATCTATGTCGGCCCGAAGGACGATTACGGCTACAACCAGGCCCATGCCGAAGGCGCCGCCGTGGTCAAGCAGATGATGGGCGTCACGGTCGTCGAAGAAGAGAACGTGCCGGAGACCGTGGACGTTCAGAAGTCCATGGAAAGCATGATCAATTTCGATGGCGCGACGCTGCTCTTCCCCACGTCCTTCGGCTATTTCGATCCGCACATCCTGGCGCTGGCCCCGAAATACCCGGACCTCCGGTTCGAGCATTGCGGCGGCCTTTGGAGCGCCGACAAGCACCCGAGCAACGCCGGCTCCTATTTCGGCTATATCGGCATGGGCCAGTACCTGAACGGCGTCGTCGCCGGCCATATGTCCAAGTCGAAGAAGATCGGCTTCGTCGCGGCCAAACCCATTCCCCAGGTATTGCTGAACATCAATTCGTTCCTGCTGGGCGCCCGTTCTGTCGATCCCGCCATCACCTGCCAGGTGATCTTCACCGGCGAATGGTCGATGGCGGTCAAGGAGGCCGAGGCCACCAACGCGCTCGCCGACCAGGGCGTCGATGTCGTCACCTGCCATGTGGACGGCCCGAAGGTGGTCATGGAGACGGCGGCGGGACGCGGCGCCTATCTGTGCGGCTATCACGCCAACCAGTCCCCGCTCGCGCCGGAAAAATATCTGACCGGCGCCGAATGGAACTGGGGTCAGGTCTATACCGACATGGTCAAGACGACGATGGCCGGCGGGACGATCGACAATTTCGTGCGCGGCGGCCTCGCCGAGGGCTTCGTGAAGATGAGCCCGCTCGGTCCCGCCGTGAGCGATGCGGCCCGCAAGAACTTCGAAGCGACGAAGGCCGAAATCCTGAAAGGCGGCTTCGCCGTCATCAAGGGACCGCTGAAGAGCAACACCGGCAAGGTGGTCGCGACGGCGGGCCAGGCGTTCGAGGAAACCGACGTTGCGCTGGAGAGCATGGACTATCTGGTCGAAGGCGTGATCGGCGCCACGTCCTGACGGCGTCCGGGGCCGGCGGAGAACGATGGCGCAGGAAGGCATCGCGACGACGACGGGCGGCCTGACCGGCGACGCCCCGCCCCGCCGAGCCAATCCCTGGCTTGAATCGGCGGCCCGGCGCGCGGAGGCGCCGGCGTTGGCGACCGGCGCAATGCTGGCCGGCCTGGCCGCGTTCAGCGTCTTCCTGCTGCTGGTCGGCAAGTCGCCCTCGGATTTCTACGGGCTCGTCTACAAGGCAGGCTTCGGCACCGCCTTCTCCTGGGAAAATACGCTCTCCCGCACCGCACCGCTCCTGCTCGCGGCGCTGTGCGTCGCCCTGCCGGCCCGGCTCGGGCTGGTCGTCATCGGCGGCGAAGGCGCGATTGTCCTCGGCGGCGTCGCGGCGGGCGCGGTCGCCATGCTGGCGCCCGGGCTGCCGGGGGCAGTCGGCATTGTCTTCATGGGCGTGGCCGCGGCGGCTGTCGGCGGCCTCTGGATCGGCGCGGTCGGCCTGCTGCGCTACAAGCGCGGCGTCAACGAAACCATCGCCAGCCTGCTGATGGCCTATATCGCGCTGGCTTTGATGAACCATCTGGTCGAAGGCCCCCTGCGGGACCCGAAGAGCCTGAACAAGCCTTCGACGGCCCCTCTGCCGGAAAGCTTCCGCCTTGGCGAAATTCCTGGCCTCGACGTGCATTGGGGCCTGGCGGCGGGCATCGTCGGCTGCATCGTCTGCTGGATCCTGATCGAACGCACGAGCTGGGGCTTCGCCGCGCGCATCGTCGGCGGCAATGTGCGGGCGGCCGAAATCCAGGGCCTGCCGGTCGGCCGCCTCCTTGCCGGATGGACCGCGCTGGCCGGCGCTTTCGCCGGCATCGCCGGGATGATCGAGGTCTCGGCCGTGCACGGCTCCGCCAACGCCTCGCTCGCGGCCGGTTACGGCTATACGGGCATCCTGATCGCCTTCCTGGCGCGCCATAACGCCCTGGCGATCATCCCGGTGGCGACCCTGCTGGCGGGCTTCGAAGCCTCGAGCGGGCTCGTCCAGCGGCGCATGGACCTGCCGGACGCGACGGTGCTTGTGCTGCAAGGCTTCGTCTTCGTCGCGATCCTGGCGAGCGAAACCCTCTACGGCCGATTCCGGATATTCCAACCCGACCAGTGGGGCCAGCGATGAGCGAGGGGGACATTGGCTTCTGGGCGGTGCCGCTCGCCATGCTTGGCGGCGCCATCCGCGTATCGACGCCGTTCATCTTCGTCAGCCTCGGCGAATGCCTGACGGAACGCTCGGGCCGCATCAATCTCGGGCTGGAAGGCGTTCTGGTCTTCGGCGCCATGGCGGCCTACGGCGTCGCCTATGAAACCGGTTCGCCCTGGGCCGGCGTCGTCGCGGCCTCGGCGGCCGGCGCGCTGTTCGGCCTGCTGCATGGCTGGCTGTGCAGCCTGCCGCGCGTGAACGACATCGCCATCGGCATCTCGCTGATGCTCCTCGGCATGGGTCTCGCGTTCTTTTTCGGCAAGCCCTACATCCAGCCCGTCGCGCCGGACCTGCCGGCCATCGCGCTCGGCTGGTGGTCGGATACGCCGCAGGTGGCGGCGGCGCTTCGCGTGAACGTGCTCTTCCTGGTCGGCATCGCGCTCGCGATCGCGATGGCGTGGATGTTCCGGGCGTCCAGGATCGGCCTCGCCATCCGGGTCGTCGGGGATAGCGACGACGCCGCCCGCGCGCTTGGCCTGAACGCGAACCGGGCGCGCCTCGCCGCGACGGCCGTCGGCGGCGCGCTTGCCGGCGTCGGCGGCGCCTATCTCTCCCTTTACTATCCCGGCAGCTGGAACGAGGGCATCTCCTCCGGCCAGGGCCTTATGGCCGTGGCCCTGGTGATCTTCGCCCGTTGGAACCCCATGGCGTGCTTCTGGGCGGCGCTGTTGTTCGGCGGCGCCGGCGCGCTCGGTCCGGCCCTGCAATCTGTCGGCGTCACCCAGGGATACTACCTGTTCTACGCCGCCCCCTACGTGCTGACGCTCGGTCTGCTGGTCGCCACCAGTTCGACCACCCGCGCCCTCACCGGCGCGCCGGGCGCGCTCAGCATCACCCGATAGGAGACTTCGACATGAGCGGATTGGGCGGACTGAACAAATCGCCGAACGGCGTGGTGATCGGCCTGGTGCAGCTGCAGCTTCCCGTGGTCGAAACCCCGGCCGACCTCGCGCGACAGACGGACCGCATCGTCGCCATGACCGCCAAGGCCCGCCGCAATCTGCCGACCATGGACCTGGTCGTCTTCCCGGAATACGCCCTGCATGGCCTCTCCATGGACACCAACCCCGAGATCATGTGCGACATGGACGGACCGGAAGTTGCCGCCTTCAAGAACGCCTGCCGGGAGAACAAGATCTGGGGCTGCTTCTCGATCATGGAGCGGAACCCGGAGGGCTACCCCTACAATGTCGGCATCGTCATCGACGATGCGGGCGAGCTCTGCCTCTACTACCGCAAGCTCCACCCCTGGACGCCGGTCGAGCCCTGGGAGCCGGGCGACCTCGGCATTCCGGTGATCGACGGCCCCAATGGCTGCAAGCTCTCACTGATCATCTGCCATGATGGCATGTTCCCGGAGATGGCGCGAGAATGCGCCTACAAAGGCGCGGAAATCATGCTCAGGACAGCGGGCTACACGGCGCCGGTGCGCGAGGCCTGGCGGTTCACCAACCAGGCCAACGCCTTCTCCAACCTGATGGTCACGGCCAATGTCTGCATGTGCGGCACGGACGGCACCTTCGACAGCATGGGCGAAGGCATGATCGTCAATTTCGACGGGACCGTCATCGCCCATGGAACCACCGGCCGGGCCGACGAGATCATCACCGCCGAAGTCCGTCCGGACCTGGTCCGGGAAGCGCGGCGGACATGGGGCGTCGAGAACAACATCTACCAGCTCGGCCACCGGGGGTTCACCGCCGTAAAGGACGGCGCGCAGGATTGTCCCTACACCTTCATGCAGGACCTGGTCGCCGGCCGATACCGCCTGCCGTGGGAGGACGACGTTCAGGTGAAGGACGGCGTTTCCTGCGGCTTTCCGGCGCCGACCCGACGCTATGGCGATACATCCTCGGAGGCCGCGGAATAATGACCACGCTCGACGCCAATCCCTACGCCTGGCCCTATGACGGCGACCTCAGGCCGGAGAACACGGCCCTCATCGTGATCGACATGCAGACAGACTTCTGCGGCCCCGGCGGCTATGTCGATAAGATGGGCTACGACCTTTCGAACACCCGCGCGCCGATCGAACCGATCAAACGCGTTCTGACAGCGATGCGGGCGAAGGGCTACATGATCATCCACACCCGCGAAGGCCACCGGCCGGACCTGACGGACCTGCCGCTGAACAAGCGCTGGCGCTCCCGACAGATCGGCGCCGGCATCGGCGATCCGGGCCCATGCGGCAAGATCCTGGTGCGCGGCGAACCGGGCTGGGACATCATCGACGAACTCAAGCCCGAACCCGGCGAGCCGATCATCGACAAGCCCGGCAAGGGCAGCTTCTACGCGACCGACCTGGAACTGCTGCTGCACACCAAGGGCATCCGCAATCTGATCCTGACGGGAATCACGACGGACGTCTGCGTGCACACCACCATGCGCGAGGCCAACGATCGCGGCTTCGAATGCCTGATCCTCGGGGACTGCTGCGGCGCGACGGACATGGGCAACCACGAGGCGGCGCTGAAGATGGTCACCATGCAGGGCGGCGTGTTCGGCGCGGTCTCGACCAGCGACGCCCTGGTGGCCGCGCTCTGATGGCGCCGCCCGGCCTCGGCGTCGAGACGGTCGGCCTGACCATGCGGTTCGGCGCGTTCACCGCGCTCGACGACGTTTCGCTGAAGATCGCGCCCGGCAGCTTCCACGCCCTGCTTGGCGAGAACGGCGCCGGGAAGTCGACCTTGGTGAAATGCGTAATGGGCTTCTACCGGCCGACGTCCGGCGCCGTGCTGGTCGGCGACCATGAGGCGGACATCCCGAACCCGCGCGCCGCCCACGCGCTTGGCCTCGGCATGGTCTACCAGCATTTCACCCTGGCGGGATCGCTGACGGCGGCGGAGAACCTGGTCATCAGCCGTGACGACCCGCCCGTCTTGATCGACTGGCGCTCGGAGCGCGGCGAGCTTGAGGCGTTCATGGAGCGGATGCCGTTCCATGTGCCGCTCGACCAGCCGGTCAATCGGCTCGCCGCCGGCGAAAAGCAAAAGCTCGAACTGCTGAAGCAGCTCTATCTCGGGCGGCGCTTCCTCATTCTGGACGAGCCGACCTCGGTGTTGACGCCGGCAGAGGCGGACGAACTGCTCGGCATGGTGCGCGAGCTTACCCAATCGACGGGCCTGACCGTCTTGATGATCACCCACAAATTCCGGGAAGTGACCTCCTTCGCCGATGACGTGTCGGTGCTGAGGCGCGGCAAATATGCGGGCGGCGGCCCGGTCGAAAGCCTCAGCCACGACGACATGGCGGCGATGATGATCGGCGACCGCATCATCGCCCAGAAAACGGAGCGCGCCGGCAGCCTCGGCGGCGAGGTGCTCTCTATCAAGGATGTCGTCGCGCCCGACCGATCCGGCCTGAAACAGGTCAAGATCGACGATGTGACCGTGCGCTCTGGCGAAATCGTCGGCGTCGCCGGCATCTCCGGCAACGGCCAGACGGAACTTGTGGAGATATTGGCGGGCCAGCGCCCGCTCGAGGCCGGCGTCATCGCGGTCAAGGGCAAGCCCTATGGCGCGACGCGCGAAGAGGCGCGCGCCGCCCATGTGCGGTATCTCCCCGAAGAGCCGCTCAGGAACGCCTGCGCGCCGCGCATGAGCGTGGCCGAAAACATCTCCTTCCACGAGTTCGACCGCGACGCTGCCGGCGGCAAACGCATCTGGCTGAACCGGGGCGCCATGGCGCGGCGGGCGCGGGAGCTCGCGAACGCCTTCAACGTGCGCACGGCCTCGATCGAAAGCCCTATCGCCTCGCTCTCAGGCGGCAATGTCCAGCGGGCGGCGCTCGCGCGGGAACTGACCGGCGCAGTGGACCTCCTCATCGTCTCGAACCCCTGCTTCGGCCTGGATTTCTCCGCCGTCGCCGATATCCGGGGCCGCATCATGGCGGCGCGCAATGCGGGCGCTGCGGTGCTGCTGTTCAGCGAAGACCTGGACGAAATTCTGGAGCTTTCCGACCGGATCCTGGTGATGTCCGAAGGCCGCGTCGCCTACGAGATGCCTGCCGAGAAAGCGGACATCGCCGAAATTGGCCGGCATATGGCGGGGCACGCCTGATGCGGGACGTCGACGCCGCCCCTTTTCCCTTCCCTCTGGCGCCCGCCGCGGCGGGCCTGATCGTGATCGACATGCAGCGGGACTTCATCGAGGCCGGAGGCTTCGGCGCGAGCCTCGGCAACGACGTGACGCCCCTTCAGGCGATCGTGCCGACGACCCGCCGGCTGCTCGACGGCTGCCGCGCGGCCGGCCTGCCCATCGTGCACACAAGGGAATGCCACGCGCCCGACCTGTCGGACTGCCCGCCGGCGAAGCGCAACCGGGGCGACCCGGCGCTCCGGATCGGCGATCCAGGCCCCATGGGCCGCGTCCTCATCCAGGGCGAGCCCGGCGCCGGCATCGTCGACGATCTGGCGCCGCTGCCGGGCGAGCACGTTATCGACAAGCCGGGCAAGGGCGCATTCTACGGAACCGGGCTCGGCGACCTTCTGGCCGGCCTTGCGGTTCGCCAACTGATCTTCGCTGGCGTTACGACAGAGGTCTGCGTGCAGACGACGATGCGGGAAGCGAACGACCGAGGCTTCGAGTGCCTGCTCGCGACCGACGCCACGGAAAGCTACTTCCCCGAATTCAAGGCGGCGACGCTGGCGATGATCACGGCCCAAGGCGCCATCGTCGGCTGGACCGCGCCGACGGCCGCAATATTGGAAGCATTGGATGTCTGACCAAATCGTGCTGCACGGCCTGCTGCAAGGCGGCTGGAAGGATTGCGCCTTCGAGCCGTTTCGGGACGGCGTCGAGATCTGCCATCTGGTGCAGGGCGAGCCCGCTGTGGCGCTCCTCCGGTACGCGCCGGGCGCATCGGTTCCCCGCCACCTGCATCAGGGCCTGGAGACCATCGTCGTTCTCGACGGCGCCCAGGAAGACGAAGCGGGACGCTACCCCAAAGGCAGCGTCGTGCTGAATCCGGAAGGTTTCGTCCACTCCGTCGCATCCGAGGAGGGATGCGTCATCCTGATTCAGTGGGACAGGCCCGTAAAGATCTTGGACGAGGATTGACGGCGCGGCGCGGCTCTACAGCCTGCGCCCGTTTATCACCGGCCGGTCGCTCGGATCCCGCACGGCGCCCGCGATCCCCGCCGCGTCGAGGGCTTCCTTCGGGATGCACAGCATGTTCAGTGAAAGAATGCCGCCGAAAACATTCTGGGCGACGCCGAAGAAGTTATGCGGATTGAACATGGCCGGCGTGCTCCAGAACGGGCAATAGTCCATGTCGAGGAGGCGCTGGATCAGGCTGGCGGAACGGTCCACCCGGTCGTTCTCCAGATAGATCTGGGGGCGATGCGCATTGATCAGACGCTCGGCGCCGACCAATACGTCCTCCTCCATCCCTTCGACGTCGATCTTGAGCAGCCGGATCGGACCGAGGCCGGCGGCGTCGATGGCTTCGTCCAATGGCGCGGAAGGGGTCGCGACGCGTCCCTGGCCGCGGGACATCGAGACGCCGCCGAAGTTCGCCGTCGCCCCGCCGGGCGGCGGGTCGTGATACAGCGTCTCCGCCCGTGCGCCGACCGCGACGGCAAGGGCCGAAACGTTCTCCAGTCGATTGAGTTCTATATTCCGCTGGAGGATCGCGAACGTCTCCGCTTGCGGCTCGAAGGCGAACAAACGGCCCTCCGGCCCGACCCGCCGCGCCAGAGCGATGGAATGGGAGCCGATATTGGCGCCGGCCTCGATAGCGACGTCGCCCGGCCGCAGCAGTTGCAGGAGGCCCCGAAGCTCGATCTCGCTGTACTCGCCGTAGGTGGCGAGCGAGCGGCCGATATAGACGTCGTTTGGCTTGCCGCGAAACACGCCGTGCCGGCCATAGACCAGATATGGCGCATCGGCGGCCCAGGAATACTCATAGCGCGCCATGCGGCGATCCTCCCTCCCCCAGCCTCGGCGCAGCCGGACGAAACCCGCCTGAAGCGCCTGCGGCGAGACGCTCGCCGCCATGGCATAATATACCGCGACGACGAGTCCTGGAGCCTTCCATGAACGACCTCCCGCAACCAGGCGACGGCGCATCGGCGCCCCCGGACGTGCGCCAGCGCGCCGAGGAACGCGCCCGGCATCTCGCGGCCAGCTATGACCTGGACGGCTTTCTCGAGCAATGCCGCGTCGCACACGATGCCGATCAGGCCGAGCCGATAGCCGGAATGCAGTATGCCGAGGCCCTTGGCTATGTCGGCCGCTTCGATGAGAAGACGCGGCTCCTGGAGGCTCTTCTGGCGATAGAGCCGCAGCATGCGCATCTCAATCTTTGCTACGCGCTCGAACTGCTGGCGCAGGGGCGGCATCGGGATGCCTGGAGGCACTTCGCCTATCGCGCCGCCTTCAAGAACGTCATCCGACCGGACCCGGGCCTGCCGCCTGAACGCATCTGGCGGGGCGAACCGCTGGCGGGAAAGCGCATCGCGCTCATTTCCGAGCAGGGTCTCGGCGACACGCTGCAATATGTCCGCTACGCCATCGACCTGCAGCGCGCCGGCGCTATGGCCTATCTGAACGTGCAGCCGGCGCTCAGGCCGTTGCTGACGGGCAGCCCTTCCCTCGGCGTCGTCCTAACCCCCGCCAAGCCGACGGAAATCAACTACTGGGCGCGCCTGATCGACCTCCTGCCGGTCACGGCGCCGACACGGGACGACGTCAAATGGCCAGGCGCCTATGTGTCGCCGCCAGCGGCGCCGGCCCCGGCGGCGCTCAAAGCGTCCGACCGCGCCGGCGGCCTCAGGGTCGGCCTCGCCTGGCGCGGCAATCCTGCCTTCCCCAGCAACTACGCCCGCTCGATGGCGCTGGAGACGCTCGCGCCGATCCAGGAGGCGCGCAATTGCCGCTTCTTCAGCCTGATGCCGCCGGAAGCCGCCGAGGAGATACAAGCGTGCGGCGCGGGGGCCTGGCTGACGGACCTTTCGCCCATCTCCTCGCCTTTCGAGGAACTGGCCCGCGCCGTCGCCGCGATGGATGTGGTCGTCAGCGTCTGCACGTCGATCGCCCATCTCGCGGCCTCCATGGGCAAGCCGACGTTCCTGATGCTCTCCGCCCTGCCCGACTGGCGCTGGGCGCGGAGCGGCGAAGCGACGCCCTGGTATCCAAGCGTTCGCCTGTTTCGCCAGACGCGCTTCGGCCGCTGGGACGACGTCGTCTGGAAGATCTCGGAGACCTTGCAGGGCCTCTAACGGACTGACGCCGCTAGGCGGCGGCTTGCACGGCGTTTCGGGACGTTCGGTCCCGACTTATCCCTTCTTCCGGCGCGGCGAACAGCCCGGACCGAACGGAGCGTCGGCTCAAACCGGGCGACGTCATCAGGGACGCCAGGGGAATGGCCAGGACCAGAGGCCCCACGACCAGCGCGCCAAACGCGAGCGCGCCCGGCGCATAGACCCACAGCAGAGCCGCGAGCGCCAGGCCGAACGCCGTCTGCGGCCAAAGCGAGCGCGCCGCCTCGCCGATTGTCAGATAGGCGCGCAGGCGCTGCTGCGTCGCCCAGCGAATGCGCGAGCCGCAAAGAAGCCCGATGCAGCAGATCGCGATCGCGACGGCCACCGGCGGCGCGATCAGCGTCGAGAAAAGGAACTCGCCCGCCGCGCCCGCGAGGATGCGCCGACGTCCGCCATAACGCGCGACGGCGCGCGCATCGGCGAGCGATTGGGCGACCCCCATCAGCTTCGGCATGAGGTTGAAGAACATGATCACGGCGAACAGCGCCAGGCCTTCCGCAAGGGGGACCGCGACGAACTGATCCGTGAACGCCGCGAGCGCCGCGCCGAGCGCGATGAACAGCATCCATGCCGGGCCGTTCAGATACATCCAGATCGCCAGCAGCAATTGCACGCGGCTTGTCGGCGTAAGGCCGCGCATACCCAGCAGGCGCCAGTACTGCATATTCCCCTGGCACCAACGGCTCTCGCGCTTGATGAAATCCGGCAGGCTGGGCGGGTTTATCTCGAAGCTTTCGTCTTCCGCCGCAAGTACGCGCACCTCGTAGCCCGCCCGTCGCATCAAAGCGGCTTCGACCTGGTCGTGGCTCAAGATGTCGCCGGAGAACGGCCCGGTTCCTGACAGGACCGGCAGGCGGCAATGCTCCTGGAAGGCCTTCATGCGGATCAGCGCGTTGTGCCCCCAGAACGGTCCGCAATCGCCCTGCCACCAGGCCGAACCGAGCGTGTAGGAGCGCATGCCGTGGCGCATGCCGAACTGGAACATCCGCGTGAACAGAAGCTCTGAAGCCTCCCCGACGACGAGGCCTTGCAGGATGCCGATTTCCGGCGCGGCCTGCATGGCGCGGACGAGGCGCAGAATCGCGCTCGCGGACATGAAGCTGTCCGCGTCGAGCGGCAGGAAGAAGTCGTACTCGGCGCGGGTCCGGTCGCAGAACTCCCGAATGTTGCCGGCCTTGAATCCGGCGTTCTCTTCGCGCCTGCGGTAGTGAATTGCGACCTGCTTCGGCGCCCGGCGGCGCCAGTCCCTGATCGCGCGTTCCTCGGCCAGAACGACGTCCTGATGGGCGCTGTCGCTCAGCACATGAAAATCGAAATGCGCGCCGAGCCCCGTCGCCGCGATGTCTTGGTGCATCCGCTCCAATCGTTCGACGATCGCGTCCACGTCCTCGTGACGGATCGCCATGGCGATGGCGGTGCGGGTCACGATCGGATCCTCGGGCGCCGCCCGCGCCAGCGCCGGGTTGACGGCGACGGCCGGATTCCGATGGCGGAGGGTCAGCAGGAAGCCGATAAGCCCGTTCCAAAACCCGATGGAAAGCCATGGCAACGTTACGAAATAAGCCGCCAGCATGACCATCTCGATCGGGGCGAAACCGCCATAGGCCATCAGATGCGCCATGCCCCAGAACAGCCCGGCGATCGTAACAGCGTTCAAGGCGATAAATATCCGTCGGCGCCGGCGCATCGCCGCGGCGTCGGCGACGCGGCCGAAGGGCGGCGCGCCCGTGCGGGCGGCGTCCGCCTGAAGCGAAGTCCGCCGTTCAATCGATTGCATTCATTCAACGCCTTGTCAGTTGCTTAAACGCCATGCGCGGCGCATACCGGATATATGTCGATCTCTAGAGCATTGTGGACCGTCGGCCCCGGCCAAATGGTCCTATACACAGAGAATTTACCAAGCGCGAGCCCGTCGCGCTTGCGGCTGCGCGGCCTCTATTCCGGGGTGAGCCGGGGAACGGAGCGCCTTGTCTTGAAAGGGGAAGTTCCGCCAAGCGAGCACGAGCGCATGCGCTGCCCGTTTCAGGAAGGCGCGTTTCCTTTCCCGGTGAAATATGGCTACGCCTTCGTCGGCGCGCCCCTGGATGTGGCGGAGGGCGAAGGCGCCGCCGCCGGCCCTGTCTTCGCCCTCGCGCCCCATCAGGAATTCGCCTCTCTGCCAAAAGACGCGGCCATTCCTTTGCCTCGGAATCTGCCGCCGCGCCGCGCGATCCTGGCTGCGAATATGGAGACGGCCATAAACGTGATCTGGGATGCAGGCGTCGGCGTCGGCGACAAGACGCTCATCGTCGGCGCTGGCGTCGTCGGTCTGCTGATCGGCTATCTCGCCCAGCGCATTCCCGGCGTCGCGGTCGCTATCGCGGACCGCAACCCGAACCGCCGCCCCCTCGCGGAAGCGCTTGGCCTAGCATTCTGCGCGCCGCCGGACGGACCGGAGGACGTGGACGTCGCCATCAACGCCAGCGCCTCGGGCGCCGGCCTCGCCTACGCGCTCGAAAAGGCCGGGGCGGAAGCGCGGATCGTCGAGGCGAGCTGGCATGGCGACGCAGACGTTTCCCTGCCGCTCGGCCGCGCGTTCCATGCCCGCCGGCTTTCGATCGTATCCTCGCAGGTCGGCGCCGTTCCGCCCGCCCGCGCGCCCCGCTGGAGCCATCGCCGCCGGCTGGCGCTCGCCCTGGACCTGCTGGCCGAGGCGCCGGCGCTCGACGCTCTCATAACCCATGAACTCGCGCTCGCCGACGCTCCGGAAGCATTGCCGACGCTGCTCGAAGCGGACGCGGACGCCCTCTGCATAGCCATTCGCTATCCCGCCTAAAAGGACCTATCCGATGTATGCCGTCGAAGTTCGCGATCACATCATGATCGCCCATTCCCTGCCGGGCGAAGCTTTCGGGCCGGCGCAAAACATGCACGGCGCGACTTTCGTCGTCGATCTAGCATTTTTCCGCAAAGAGCTGACAGAGAACGATATTGTCGTAGATATCGGCTTGGCCTCGGAAGCGCTCGGCCGCATCCTGGCGCCGCTCGCCTACGCCAATCTGGACGAACTGGACCTGTTCGACGGCAAGCGCACGACCACCGAAGTTCTGGCGAAGCACATCTTCGACGGCATTGCGGCGGACATCGCGGCCGGCCGCCTGGGCGCGGACGCCGCCGGCATCGAGCGCCTGCGCGTCACCCTGAACGAGAGCCATGTCGCGCGCGGCTGGTTCGAGGGACCGCTGCATGGCGGCTGAGGTCATCTTCGCCATTCCGGGCGATCTGGGCGCCCGCACCGGCGGCTATATCTACGACGGGCAGGTCGTTCGCGGCCTGGAGGCGCTGGGGCGGCGCGTCCGGGTCTTGAACCTCGACGGCGCGTTCCCCGACCCGACGCCGGAGATCGCCGCTGAGGCGATCGTCGCTCTCGCGTCTGCGCCCGAATCCGACGTCCTGCTGATCGACGGCCTCGCCTATGGCGTGCTGCCGACGGACGGCGTCGCCAGAATCTCGGCGCCGATCTGCGCTCTGGTGCATCACCCCCTCGCGCTCGAAACGGGCCTCGATCCGACGCGGGCCGAACGCCTCCGCGCGTTGGAGCGGGCCAACCTGGCGCTCGCCCGCCATATCGTCGTGACCAGCCCCGAAACCGCCCGAACCCTGATCGCCGACTATGGCGCATCGCCGGACGACGTAACGGTCGCGCTCCCCGGCGTCGACCGGCCCGAGGCCGGCCTTGTCCCTAAAGCTTCGCCGCCGCGGATTCTCGCCGTCGGCAGCCTGACGACCCGCAAAGGCCATGACGTTCTCTTGGAAGCGCTTGCCCGCATCCGGGACCTGCACTGGACGGCGGAGATCGTCGGTACGGACCGCGACACCGGTGTCAAAGCAGCGCTGTTCCGGCAATGCGCGGCGCTGGGCCTCCAGGACCGGGTTACGTTTATCGGCGAAATCGAACCCGGCGAGCTCGCCGCGCGCTATGACGCGGCCAGCGTCTTTGCGCTTGCGACCCGATATGAGGGCTATGGCATGGTATTCGCGGAAGCGATGGCGCATGGGCTGCCGATCGTCTCATGCGCCGTCGGCGCCGTCCCGACGACCGTGCCCGCCGCCGCCGGCATTTTGACCGCGCCCGACGACCCTGTCGCCTTCGCCGAGGCGCTCGGCGCGCTCTTGACCGACGAGCGCCGTCGCGCGCGCTTCGCCGACGCCGCCACCGACGCGGCCGCCGACCTCCCTTCATGGAGCGATACGGCCCAACGCATCGACGGCGTGTTGACGGATATGGCGGCGACATGACGGCCTTCGACGCCGCGTGGCTGGACCTCCGCGCCCCCGCCGACAAGGCGGCGCGCGCCAGATCCGTGCTCGACGCCTGCCGGGCCTGCTTCCGAGACCGGGAATCCCTCTCGATATGCGACCTGGGCGCCGGAACCGGCGCCGCCGTCGCCGCCTTCGGCCCGTTTCTGCCGCCCGACCAGCGCTGGCTCCTGGTCGATAGCGCGCCGGATGCTCTGGCCGAGGCCCGCCGCCGAAACGCCGGAAGCCGCGCCGCCGTGGAGACCCGCGTCGTCGATCTAGCACGGTCGCCCGCCATTTGGCCCGACGGATGCGGTCTCGTCACGGCCACGGCTTTGTTCGACCTGGCGGCGCCGGCGTGGATCGAGGCGCTGGCCGCCGCCTTGGCGGACGCCCGCCTGCCGCTGCTGGCGACGCTGACCTATGACGGCGCCCAAACCCTCGCGCCGCCGCATTCCTTGGACGCCGACTTAATCGCGGCCTTTAACCGGCACCAGAAACACGACAAGGGCCTCGGCGGGCCGGCGGCGGGGCCGGACGCGACGGCCGTCCTCGTCGGCGCGCTGGAGCGCCGGGGCTACCACGTGATCCAGGCGCCCAGCCCCTGGCGCCTTGAGCGCCCCAGCGACGGCGCGCTGATGCGGGCGCTCCTGACCGGCTGGGCAGACGCCATCGCCGCCGCCGGCTATGCGGAGCCCGCGCGGACGACCGCATGGCTCGACGCGCGGCTCAGGGATACGAGCGCCATGACCGTCGGCCATGTGGATATCTTCGCGACGCCGCCGGAGTGACCGCGCCGCCCCGGCCCGAGCGACAGACTCAGCCGACCGCGACCGATCGGGCTCGCTTTGCGCCGCTGTTTTCCAGCCGGCAGGCGAACAGCACGTCCCCCTCGTCGAAGACATGGACGACGGCGTCCGGGCGCTGAGCCGAATCGAGGCGGTCGATCATCGGCAACGCCAGCCCGACCAGGCCGGAGCCGATGATCACCGGCCCGACTAGGAGATGCAGCAACTCCACCTCCCCGGCGGCGACGAACTGGCTCACGGTCTTGCCGCCGCCCTCGATCAGCACGCGATGGAGACCCTCCGCCCGCAGGCGCCGAACGATCCATGCGGGGGGAATCTCGCCGGGCGGCGGGGCTATCCGCTCCACCCCGATATCCTCGAGCTCCGGCATGCCGCCGAACACCAGGCGGCGCGCGCCGTCGTCGCCAGACCACACATGGGAATTCGGCCCGACCGTACCGCGCGGATCGATCACGACCCGCGCCGGACTCTCACCCGCGCAGCTGCGCACCGTCAGGCGCGGATTGTCGATGCGGGCGGTGCCGGCGCCGATGACGACCGCGTCCACCAGCGCCCGGATGCGATGCAGATGCAGCATTGCGCCCGGCCCGTTAATCCCGCGGGAGCTGCCTGTCGGCGTCGCGATCCGACCGTCGAGCGACATCCCGAGCTGAGCCAGAACCAACGGTCTTTGGCTCCGCTTGGCACGGACCAGAGGCGCAAGCGCGCGCGAAAGCGGAACATCGGCAGGTTCGATCGGCGACGCGCCTTCGGCGCACGCCAGGATGTGAGACCAGGATATATCGTTCAAACGCCTATCCTTCTGATGCCGTGTTGCGCAAGACGGCCAGCATAGGAGCAGCCGTCCGCGCGCAAGTCGGGCGAACGAAGGTCGTCATATTGACGGCTCGACCCGCTTTCAAGGCTCATACAGAATTGTGAGCGGCCGTGAACGTCGTTTCGGCCTCTCTCCTAATAGGCCGCGAGAAGCAGAATTGACCGCCTGCCGTCGCCGGCCTAGCTTCGGAGCGATCGCATGTCAGCAGATATGGGGGCGACATGGGGGCGGCGGCTAGTCTTCTTGGAATCGCGGAAATTTGGGCCTTTTGCGGGCTCGCCACGGCGATTGCGTTTCTAACATTTGGGCTGGAGCGTATCGATGAGAGCGCGCGCGGCGCATTCGTCTTTCGCGCTTTGCTCGCGCCCGGAATCATTCTGATCTGGCCCATCGTGCTATGGCGCTGGGCAGTTCTCATCAGCGGCCGCGACGATTGGACCAAACGCAGCCGCCCGCCGCTGGAGAGCCACGGCCGGGTCTGGAGCGTGCTTGCCTGGGCGATTCCGCTGGTCTTCCTGGCGGCGCTTTTCCTGACCGAACCGCCGCCGGGCGACATGCCGGCGACCTATCAGCCAGAACGCCTTTCGGGACCGGGCCAATGAGCGTCCAGTATGTCCCCGTCCAGTGGAACCGGTTCAAATTCTGGTATGACGCGGTTTTCCTGGCGGCGGCGGGGCTTTACCTTTTTCTCTTCCTGAACGTCACGCCGGGGCTGACCGGGAACGCCAAGGGCGTCGACGGCGCAATCCACATCGCCCGCGCCTTCGGCAGCTGCGCCTTCCTGATGCTGACGGCGATTCTCGCAATCGGCCCGCTCGCGCGGCTCGACGCCCGGTTTCTGCCGCTGCTCTATAACCGCCGTCACTTTGGCGTGATCACGTTCTTCGTCGCCCTGACCCACGCGACGGCGGTCGTCAACTGGTACTTCAACTTCAGCCCGACGCCGAAGCTCCAGGCGCTGCTCGGCGCGAACACGAGCTATGGCCTGTTTCTTGGCTTCCCCATCGAATCCTTGGGCCTGTTCGGCTTGCTGAGCCTCGCCGCGCTGGCGCTCACCAGCCACGATTTCTGGCTGAGGTTCCTGACGCCGCGAATCTGGAAATCGATTCACTACCTGATCTATCCGGCATATGGCGCGATCGTCGCCCATGTGGCGCTCGGCGCATTGCAGGACGAAACGAACCAGACCTTTGCCCTGATCGTCGGCTGCGCCGCTTTTGCGGTCTCTGGCCTGCATGCCGCCGCCGCCTTGGTCGACCGCCGGCGCGCGCGCGACGCCGAGGGCGCCGCGGAGGGCGACTGGGTCGATGTGGGCGCGCCGGACGACATTCTCGAAGGGCGCGCCAGAATGATCCGGCTCGCCAATGGCGACCGCGTCGCCGTGTTCCGCCACGAAGGCGCGTTCTCGGCGATCTCCAACCACTGCGCCCACCAGAACGGGCCGCTGAGCGAAGGACGGATCGTCTACGGCTGCGTCACCTGCCCCTGGCACGGCTACCAATATGACGTCAGGAACGGCCGTTCGCCGCCGCCCTTCACCGAGATGATCCCGACCTACAATCTTCGCCTGCGCGACGGCCGCCTTCAGGTCGACGGGCGCGCCAACCCGCCGGGCACGCCGACCGAGGCCGCGCCGGCGCCGGACGCGGGAGCCGCGCCATGAGCGAACCGAGCCAGGACGACTTCTTCATCGGCTGGGCGAAATCGCCGCCGCGCGCCCTGAAGCCGCTGCTCGCCGCCGTCGCGGCGACGTTGATCCTGGGTTTCGTCGGCCTGGCCCTGGCGATTGGCGCCGCCAAGCCGGACCCCGGTCCAGGCGCCTTCCGCTTCGACTGGGGCCGCCAGACCGTCGAAGGCGTCGTCGCCGCCCGCCCCTATCCGACCCTGACCGTCGTCAAGGGCGCGGAGCATATACCCGTCGGCCATACCATCATGCTCGTCGGCCAGGGCAAACGCGGCGTGCAAAGCCAAGCGGAAGCACTGGACGGCCAATTGGCGGAAGCGAGCGGCGTCGTCCTGAAACGCGGCGAACTGGACATGCTGCAAGCGCGCGGCGGCCCGGACGGCTTGAAAGCGGCCGAAGCCGACGCGGCGGCGGCCGCGCCGGCCGGCGATGCGCCGCTCGGCCGCTGGCGGCTCACGGGCGAAGTCTGCGACGGGAAATGCCTCGCCGGCGCCATGCGGCCCGGCGCCGGCCTAGCCCACAAGGCCTGCGCCAACCTTTGCCTCTATGGCGGCGCGCCGCCTGTGTTCGTTTCCGCCGGGCCGGTCGAGGGCGAGGTCTTCTTTCTGCTGGCGGACGCAGATGGCGGCCCCGTCGGCGAAGCGCTCTACGATCTGGTCGGTCGTCTGACCACGCTGGAAGGCGAAATCGTCCGACGCGGCGACCTGCTGATCTTCCAGGCGGACATCGACCGCGCGAGCTTCCCCAAATGACCGGCCGCAGGGTTCTCACCGGCCTGATCGGCCTCATTCTCGCCAGTTTCCTGGCGGCGGCGTTTCTCTACGCATCCCGCTTCTGGACATGGCGGTTCTGGTCGAACGACGGCCTGTTCGGCTGGATGTTTCTCGGCCGCGACGGCGATATCCTTCGCCGGAACCTCAGGGACGTCGCCCAGAGCGCCGGCTATGGCGAGATCAACGCCTTCGACGTCGTGATCTGGGGCCTCCTGATTTTCCTCATTCTTTCCGTCCTTCAATGGCTCTGGAATCTGCTCGCGCCATCCCACGACCCGTAGGCCGCGGGCTCCAGGCGCGGCCCGCACTGGACGAAACGTCGTAAAATCTCCGATCCTGTCCGGAAAAGAAGCGGAACAGGGGGATTGGCATGGCTGAAATCGAGAAGCCGCGCCGATATGGCGATCTGCCCGCATTCGCGGCGCAGCGGTTCGGCGCCCGCGAGGGCCTGGTCTTCGAAGACCGCTGCCACAGCTTCGACGATATCGCGCGCGAAACGGATATTGCGGCGAAAGCGCTGATGGCGGCGGGCGTCGCGGCCGGCGATCATGTGGCCGTCTGGCTGAACAATTCGGACGAATGGATCTTCATCTTCCACGGGATCGCGAAGATCGGCGCCGTGCTGGTTCCGATCAACACGCGCTTCAGAACCGACGACCTGGCCTATGTGCTAGGCCAGTCCAAGAGCGCGTTCCTGATCACCCACGTCCGGTCCGGTCCGATCGAATATCTGGACATGACGCGTCGGGTCGTAGCGCTCCCGAGCGACGGCGATGACATCTCCGACGCCAACTTCCCGAAGCTTCGCAAGGTCATCGTGCTCGGCGAAGACGAAGGGCCGGGCGTTCTTTCTTGGCGGGCGGCAAAAGCGACGGGCGCCGGGATCGACGACGACGCCCTGGCGGCCCGCGCCGGCGCCGTCGATCCGGCGACGACCGCGCTCATCTTCTACACCTCCGGCACCACGGGCTTTCCCAAGGGGGCGATGCATCGCCACAACCTCATTCACAATGTGGAGGATCGCATTCGCCGGATGGCGATCACCGAAGACGACGTGATCCTGAACTACCTGCCGCTCTTCCATGCGTTCGGCTTTTCGGAAGGCGCGCTGCTTTCGATCCTCTCCGGCGCCCGCCATATCGTGACCGAGACCTTCGACCCGAACGCCAGCGTCGATCTGATCGAGGCCGAGCGGGTGAGCGTCATCCACGGCTTCGAGGCCCATATCAAGACGGTGAGCGAAGCCCAGGAAGCGCGGCCGCGCGACGTCTCCAGCCTCCGCACCGGGATTTTCGCGGCCGGCCCCTTGAGCGCCGTGCCGATCCTGCGCCGCGCCGCCGTGACGCTGGCGCCGATCAAACCGCTGACCGGCTTCGGCATGACGGAAATCTGGATCGGCGCGGGCCTGAGCGCGCTCGATGACGACGACGAGCGCCGCTACGAGTCCTCCGGCGCGCCCGGCCAGGACTATGAGGTCCGCATTGTCGATCCGGAGACCGGGGCGCCGTGCGGTGTCGGCGTCGAAGGCGAACTGCAGGTGCGCGGCCGCTACCTGATGCAGGGCTATTTCGAGAAGCCGGCGGAGACGGCGGCGGCCTTTGCAGAGGACGGCTGGTTTCGCACGGGCGACGCCGGCTATTGGAGGCCGGACGGCTATTTCCGTTTCGTCGGCCGCTATAAGGACATGCTGAAGGTCGGCGGCGAGAACGTCGATCCGATGGAGGTCGAAGGCTTCCTGCTGGAGCACGCGGCCGTGCATCAATGCGCCGTCATCGGCGCGCCGGACGCCAGGCTCGCCGAGATTCCCGTGGCCTATGTGCAGCGCGCGCCCGGCGGCGATATCGACGAAGCGGCGGTCATCGCCTATTGCCGCGACCGGGTCGCGAGCTTCAAGATCCCGCGCCATGTGGTCTTCGTCGACGATTTCCCGATGACGGCCTCCGGCAAGATCCGCAAGGTCGAATTGCGCGCGGATGCGGCCGAGCGCTTTCCGGGCAGTTGACAGCCGGCCGCCAGCGCCGATCCTCATCGATCAAACAAAACCAGAAACGCAATCGGGGAACGGGACATGGATTGGGGCGCGCACCTGCCGCATCTCGGGCGGCGCATCGACCACGGGACGCTCAGGAATTTCGCTCAGGAGGCGGAGCGCCTGGGGTGCCATTCGCTCTGGAGCAGCGACCATATCTGCTGGCCGGCCAGCATCCTCTCCAAATATCCCTATACGGACGACGGCTCGTTCGGGCCGGATACGGATATGGGCTGGCTCGATGCGATCAGCACGCTCACTTTCGTCGCCGCCTGTACCGAGACAGTCCGGCTCGGCACGTCGGTGCTGATCCTGCCCTACCGCCAGCCGGTGCAGACGGCGAAGCAGATCGCGAGCCTGGACGTGCTGTCCGGCGGGCGGACGATCCTTGGCGTCGGCGTTGGCTGGATGGCGGAGGAAGCCGCCGTGCTGGGTATGCCGTGGGACCGGCGCGGCGCCCGCGCGGACGAGCAGTTGGAGATATTCGAACGGCTGTTCGGCGAGCCCGCCCCCTCCTTCCAGGGCGAGCACTACAGCTTCCCGGAGGTCGGGTTCGAGCCGAAGCCGATTCAGCAGCCGCTGCCGGTCTGGGTCGGCGGCTCCAGTCCCGCCGCCTTCCGTCGCGTGGCCCGGTTCGGCCAGGGCTTCCACGCCGCATTCCAGGCGCCGGAAGTCGTGCGGGCGGAATGGGAGTCGGCGCAGGCGGAATGCGAAGCCATCGGCCGCGACCCGGCGGAGTTGACGCTTTCGCTCCGCATCTATCTGGACCCGGCGCAGGCGATGCCCAAGGAACAGTCGCTCGGCGGCTCCAAAAACGAAATGCTTGAAATGATCGCCGGCTTGCAAGACATCGGCGTCAGCCATCTGCTGCTCGATCCCGTCGCGCGCGGCGGCGTCCCCGCCCGGCTGGACGCGTTGCGCGCCTTCATGGAAGACGTCGCGCCGGAGGTTTCGCCCTGAACGCCCGTGATGTGAACGATTGAACGAACAACCGCGGGCCATCAGCGCGCCGCACCGGAAGGAGGTCCCGGCCCATGCCGAACATTCCAAGCGAAATGAACGCGATCGAAGTCCCTACCCCCGGCGGGCCGAACAGCCTGCACATCGGCAAGCGGCCGGTGCCGGAGCCCGCGAAAGGCGAGGTGCTGGTCCGGATCAAGGCGGCCGGCGTCAACCGCGCGGACGTGCTGCAACGCCAGGGCCTTTACCCGATGCCGCCTGGCGCGACCGACATTCCAGGCCTCGAAGCATCGGGCGAGATCGTCGCGCTCGGCCCGGAGACAAGCCGGTTTCAAGTCGGCGACGAAGTCTGCGCGCTCCTCTCCGGCGGCGGCTATGCGGAGTTCGTGAACGTGCCGGAACCGCAGTGCATGGCGCTGCCGCCAACGGTCGACCTCGCGACGGCGGGCGGCGTGCCGGAGACCTTCTGCACCGTGTGGACGAACGTGTTCGAGCGCAGCCGCCTCGCGCCCGGCGAGGCATTCATGGTCCAGGGCGGCACCAGCGGCATCGGCTATACGGCGATCCAGCTCGCCAAGGCGTTCGGTTCGCCCGTGCTCGCGACCGGCGGGTCGGACGAAAAGGCGCGCGCCTGCGAAAGCTTCGGCGCGGATCGAGGCATCAACTACACGACCGAGGACTTCGTGAAGGTTGGCATGGACTTCACGGACGGCCGTGGCGTCGACGTCATCCTGGACATGGTGGGCGGCGACTATATTCCCCGCCAGCTTGAACTGCTCGCCCGCGAGGGCCGGCTGTGCTTCGTGGCCCTGATGGGCGGCACGGTGGTGGAGGCGGACTTCGGCCTGATCCACCGTAAGCACCTGACCGTGACGGGCTCCACCCTGCGCAGCCGCACCATCGAGCAGAAAGCCGGCATCTGCCGCGCGCTCGAAGAGAAGGTGTGGCCCCTGTTTAAAAGCGGCGCCTGCTGGCCCGTCGTGCACACGACATTCCCGCTCGACCAGGCGGCGGACGCCCATGCGCTCATGGAATCGAGCCAGCATATCGGCAAGATCATGCTGGAGACCTGAGCCTGGCCGGTCAGCCTACCGGGGCGTCACATCGGCATTGCCGAACCCATAGAGGCGCTGGCCGCTGTCGACGGCGATGACCTGGCCGGTGACGTGCCGGGCGTCCGCGAGATAGCGGACGGCCTCCACGATATCCGCGGCGCCGAGGCCCTCGCCAAGCGGCGTCAGCGCCTGCCGGGCGGCGAACGCGGCCGGCGTCTGCCCCCAGCTCGGCAGCACGAGGCCGGGCGCGACCGCGTTGACGCGGATGTGCGGGGCCAACTCAAGGGCGGCTAGTCGCGTCGCCGTTTCGAACGCCGCCTTGGCGCAGAAATAGCTGAAGAATTCGGGCGAAGGCGCGCTCAACTGCACGTCAAGCAGGTTGACGATAGACGCGCCCGCTGGCGGCGCCCGCCCCTCCTCGAACTGGCGGGCGAAGGCCTGCATCAGCATCACCGGCGCCGCGACGTTCACGTCCGTGAGCGCACGCCAGCTTTCGGGCGTGAGATCGCTCAGGCTGTCGCTGTCATAGTAGGAGGCTGAGTTCACCAGAAGCGTCACCGGCCCCAGCGCCGCCGCGGCGTCCGCGACCAGCGCGCCGGCCCCGGCTACATCCGCCAAGTCCCGGCCGATCGCAACGGCGCTGCCGCCATTCCCTTCGACTTCCGAAACGACTTCCGCCGCCGCCGCGCCCGAGGCGTTGTAGTGGACGGCGACGCGATAGCCCGCCGCCGCCAGGGCCATCGCGATCGACCGGCCGAGCCGCTTGCCGGCGCCCGTGACCAGGGCGACCTTGTCCCCGCCGCCGCTCACGCGAGGTCGAGCCTGATGTCCTGGGTGTTCAGCACCGGCTGGATGCGCGGGACCTCGTGGGTGCGCAGCAGGTTGACCTTGCTCAGCATCGCCAGGGTCGCGAAGCAGGTCTCGGCGCTGCGCACCTCGTCCCCGAACATCGCCACCGGCGAGGCCATGGTCACGCAGACCGGCCAGCCGAGCGCGCGGAACCGGAAGGCCTGTAGCGTGTTCTCCACCTGATGACGGATACGGCGCGGTCCATCCGGCAGGGCGTGATAGTAGCCGATGCCCATGCCCGGATCGATCCAGATGCGCTCGACGCCGGCGGATGCAGCCAGTTCCGCGGCGCTGCGCAGATAGTCCATCTGGTGGGCGACCAGCTCGTCCCGCGACGGCGGATCGACTTCCGAGCGGCCGTGGTCGCCCGGCGTATAGCAGAGAATGACGCCGGCCTCGTGGCGCGCGATCATGCGGTAGAAGGCCGGATCGTCATTGCGACCGGTCAAGTTCACGACGCCGGCTCCGGCGGCGAGCCCGGCTTCCGCCACGTCCGGCAGATACGTATCGACCGAGATCAGTATTTTTTCCGCCGCCAGCGCTTCGATCACCGGCAGCAGGATGGAGTTCTGGCCTTTCGCGTCCACCCGGGCGGTGCCGACGCCGGTCGATTCCGCCCCGATATCGACGATGACGGCGCCGTCCAAAACCATCTTCCGCGCCCGATAGATCGCCTGGTCGACGCTGAGCGCGAGGCTCTCCCGGTAGGAACTGTCGGGGCTGAGGTTGATGACGCCCATCTGATAGGCCCGGTCCTCGAAGGCAAGGTCGAAGCGGGGAAACGCGAACGACCGTATCGGCGCCGCGATGGCGTCCCTGTGCGTCTCCCACAGAGGCAGCAGGAAATCCGGCGAGATCATTGAAGTCATGTCCATTTATCCTCGATGCGGACCACGTCCTCGATATCGTCGTCCGGCAGGGCCGCAAGCAGTTCGGCGACGGTCTTGCTCAGCGCCGGATGCATGTGTTCCGCGCCGACCTCCGCCAGCGGGGCCAGGACGAAACGCCGGTCCTGCAGGCGCGGATGCGGGGCTTCCAGTCTCGGGCCGCTGATCGTCCGGTCGCCGTAGAACAGGATATCGAGATCGAGCGTGCGCGGGCCCCAGCGCACGTCGCGGGTGCGGCGGTGCGCCGTCTCGATGCCGAGCACGAGGTCGAGCAGCGGGATTGGGCCAAGCGTCGTTTCGATGCGGGCGACGGCGTTCAGATAGGAGTCCTGATCCTCCGGCCCGCCGACCGGCGCGGTCTCGTATAGCCCGGAAACCGCGCCGAGGGTCACGCCCTCGGCGGCGGCGAGCATGGCGACGGCGCTTTGCAGATTGGCGAGACGGTCGCCCAGATTGGCGCCGAAGGCGATATAGGCTGTGACGGCAGGCAAGGACTTCTCCGGCGACGAGGCGCGACGACCGGCCCCTCGCCGGCTTTATAGCCCGCCGCCGGGAGAATGTGACCAGTCCGGCCGCGACCGGCCTTAAGGCGCGGGGGCTGCCAGGTCCAACAGGGCGCGCGCGTCGGCGACGTCTTCGATGCATTCGACCATGGCGATGAGCTGCTCGGCATGCTCCGGCGGCAAGGCGGGCGACGCGGCCGCACAGTTCCCCCGGAATTTGGCCAAATGCGCCGTCTCCGTCATCGGCCGCCCCGGCGCGCCGTAGACGGTTTCGACGACCGTCTCCAATCGCTGGCCATCCTTCAAGACGAGCGCGACTGAGATGGGCGTGAACGCGTTCGGGTCCGGATTGTCGTCGACCGCGATATCGACCCCGGCCGCAAGCGCCAGCCGGGCCGGGTCGGCAAGCGCTTGGGGCGCGAAGTCGGCGATGCCCACACCGCCCGTCAACGCCGCCGTCGCCGCCGCATACTGGCCGGAAAGCCGGGCGTAGTTGACCGTCATGCCGGCTTTGGCGGGCCGGCCGACCAGCCGGTGGGTCAGGCTCGGCGTCCTGGCTTCGATGCGGTCGATATCCGCGCCCGAGACCCCGTTGTCGCGCATCAGGGTCAGCACGCCGTCGATCAGGCCATGGGTGGCCCGGCCGGAGGGAAAGGGCTTGTGCGCCACCTCCGTCACCCGCCAGGTCCGGCCAAGCGTCGACGTGACGGCGGACAGGTCGTGCTCGCCCTCGAACAGCGCAAAATACCCGTATGCCCCTTCCAGAACTTCCTTTGGCGCATCGAGGCCCCGCGCCGCCATCTCGGCCGCGAGCACGGCGTTGCGGGCGTTGAACCCGGCCTGCATCGCCAGCACGATGGAGCCTTCCGTATGGGCCTGCATGGTCCCGCCCATCTGGGCGTAGGCGGCGCTCATGGCGTTGACGACGCCCTCCGCGTCGAGCCCCTTCAGCCGGGCCAGGGCCGCGGCCGCGCCGAAGCCGCCGGCGGTGGCCGGACGGAAGAAGCGGATCGGGGCCTTGGAGGCGACGCCGAGCCCGGCGGCGACGTCGATGCCGGCGACAAGCGCCGTCAACAGGTCCTTGCCCGAAACGCCGCCCCAGGCGTCGACGCCGGCCATCACGGCGCCGAAGGCCACCGCCATCGGGTGGACGACGGCGCCTTCGTGGACGCAATCGAATTCCGAATTGTGGATCTGATAGGCGTTGACCAGCGCGGCCGCCGGCGCCGGCAGGCGGCGGCCGCTCGCCAGGACCCGGGCCGAGCCGGCGGCCGGATCGACTCCAAACGCGGCCTGGCTGGCATAGAGCTCGTCGACCCAGGGGCCGGCGGACCCGACGGCGCAGACCCCTATGGAATCCAGCAGGAACGTCTTCGCCGCCCGGACAGCCTCCGGCGGCAGGTCTTCATAGGCGAGCCCGGCGGCGTGTTCGGCGAAATCCCATACGGCGTCCCGGCGATCCGTCATCTGCATCCCTCTCGATTCTCGCGGCCTGCCAAAACATGCCGCGCCAAGGGCGGCTCCGACCCCGGCGGGCTTGCGCGCGTTCTAGCGGTTTTGTCGACCGATCGCGACCGGACGGGCTTGCCGATCCACAGAAATGTTATATCATAACGCTACCTTTTCATCACCTCGGTCCCGCCATGCTCTTCAGACTCCTCGCCTTTGCCGCCATCGTCGCCCTGTCCGCAGGAACGGCGTCGGCCGCGCCGAAGGTCGCCGCCAGCATCGCGCCGGTCCACAGCATCGTCGCCCGCGTGATGGCCGGCGCCGGCGCGCCGACATTGCTCGTGCCGCAAGACGCCTCCCCCCACGACTTCGCCCTGAAGCCCTCCACCGCCCGCGCGATTGCGGAGGCGAACGTCGTCTTCTGGATCGGCGAAGCCCTGGAGCCTTTCCTGGAACGGCCGCTGGACAACCTCGGCCAGGACGCCGACGCCGTGGCGCTGATGGAGGCGCCGGGCGTCCTGACCTTGCCGACCCGGGACATCGACCTGGAGGACGACCACGCGGCCCACGGCCAAGAGCGGGATCACGACGCCGACCAAGAGCATGACAAGGACCACGCCGACCACGACAAGGATCACGACGCGCACGATAAGGACCATGGCCGCGGGCATGAACATGGCCACGCACACGATCATGGCGCGATCGACCCCCATATCTGGCTGGATCCCCGGAACGCCCGCGCCATCGCGCAGACGGCGGCAGAGACCCTGGCGGCGGCCGATCCCGCGAACGCCCCGCTCTACCGCGCCAACGCCGTCGCGTTCGACCGGGAGATGGACGGTCTGGAAGCCCGGCTCAAAACGAAGCTGGCGGGCGCCGCCGCGACGCCGATCGTCATCTTTCACGACGCCTATCAGTATTTCGAACATCGGTTCGGCCTGAACGTCGTCGCCGTGGCCACGATCAATCCGGAGACGCCGTTAAGCGCACGGCGCCTGTCGGACATTCGCAAGCGCATGGCCGATGCCGGCGTGAAATGCATTTTCGTCGAGCCTCAATTCAGCGCCGCCGCCCTGCGCAATCTGGCGCCCGGCCCGGACGTTCCCATCGCGACGCTGGACCCGCTCGGCGCCGTCATCCCGACCGGCCCCGGCCACTATCCCCGTCTGCTCGAGGACATCGTCGAGGCCGCCAGCCGCTGCGCCAATGGCTGAAACGACGGAATTGTAGTATTGTTGCGCAATAGCCCGACAAAGCGGAGGCGGCAGTGCGCGACGGCATTCCGATCATCGATTTTACCGGCTTCCATACGGGCGACCTCGAAACGCGCCGCGCCGTAGGCGCCCGCCTGACCGAAGCGGCGGAGACAATCGGCTTCGCCGTGATCTCGGGCCATGAGATCGATCCCGCCATCGGCGCGGCGCTGCGCGACGCGGGCCTGCGCTTCTTCGACCGGCCGCTCGACGAGAAGCTCAGCGTACGCCGCCCCCGCAATGACCAGAACCGCGGCTACATCCCCTATGGGGAGGAGACGCTGGTGCGCATGGCCGGCGGCGAAAGCCCGCCGGACTATAAGGAAGTGTTCGCCATCGGGCCGGACGACACGCCCGATACGCCCTATTTCACCGGCCCGGAGAGCTATCCCTCCTTCGCCCCGAACCTTTGGCCGGACGGCCCGGATGACCTTCGACCGAAAATGCTGGCCTACTGGCGGGTGATGGAGGGGCTGATGCGCATGCTCGGCCGCGCCTTTTGCCTCGGCCTCGACATGCCGGAAGGCAATTTCGACGACATTCTGAACGGGACCCATTCAAGCCAGCTCCGCCTGCTGCACTACCCCCGCCCGACGACGCCGCCCGAGCCCGGCCAGTTGCGCGCCGGCGCCCATACAGACCTCGGCATGATGACCATCCTGCGCAACGACCCCGCCCCCGGCGGCCTCCAGGCGCGCACGCGGGACGGCCGCTGGATCGACGCGCCGGCCATCGAGAACACCTATATCCTGAACATCGGCGACCTCTTGATGCGGTGGTCGAACGACCGCCTGCGCTCCACGCCCCATCGGGTGATGGTCCCGCCGGAGGACGCGGGCGCGGAAGCGCGGCGCCTGTCGATAGGCTTCTTCGTCGGCCCCCGCTACAACGCCATGGTCGAATGCTTCCCGACCTGCCAGAGCGCCGAGCAGCCGGCCAAATACCCCCCGATCACCGTGCACGACTACCGCACCGCCCGCTTCGCCGCCGGCGCCGGCGACAACCCCACCTTCAAGGAACCGCAAGCGGCGTCGGCTTGAGACTGGGATTGGCGGGAAGACTGGTTCAGGGATCGGTGGCTAAGGGCTTTTAACCCGCATATCTTAGGTGAGCGGGCGATTTTGCCGCTGTTATTCGCAATTTCTGTATAGTATTCAGCATGTTGAGTTGATTGAGGGACGGCTGCGATGCGGGACCTGGTGGGTGAAGCTGATAGTGAGCCGCTCCGCCTTGGTTTCGACTGCCGCCTGAAGCTTGAGTTCCATGGGTCCAGGATCACCTCGGACGCCGGCTTGCTCGCCTATCTTGAACTCGACGACGCCCTTGGCCTGAGCGATATGGCCGCCGGTCTGATTGCGGACAACCGCACCGGCAGGAACGGCTGGCACAGTCTTGCCGGTCAGCTGCGCCAGTCAGTCTTTGGCCGCCTCGCCGGATATGAGGAGGTCAACGACGCCGACCGGCTCGGCCGCGACCCACCGATGCGCTAGATTGTCGGCGGCAAGGCCGTTGAACGCGGCGGCGCATTCAGAAGCCAGATGGCGCGGTTCGAGACCGAACTACTCTCGACGGGCGACAATCTCACCGCGCTCGCAGATCTGTCCGGCGCCTGGATCGACGCCATGCGCTGGCGCAAACCGCTAAAGGCCATCGTCCTCGACATGGACAGTTCCGTCAGCCCAACCCACGGGGCGCAGGAAGGGACCGCCTACAATGGTCACTTCGCCCGCAACTGTTATCACCCGCTGTTCGTGTTCAACCAGTTCGGCTACCTCGAACGCTGCGCCCTGCGTCCGGGCAACGTCCATAGCGCCCATGGCTGGCGCGAAGTGCTGGAGCCTGTCGTCGCCCGCTATCGGGGCAAGCGGCTACGGCGATGCTTCCGGGGCAATGCGGCGTTCGCGCTGCCGGGCGTCTACGACTTCCTCGAAGCCGAGGGCTTCGGCTATGCGATCCGTCTGCCGGCGAACACGGTCCTGAAAGGAAACATCCCGCATCTGCTGAAGCGCCCGGTCGGCAGGCCGCCGAAGGACGTGCGCCGCTACTACGCGAACTTCAGTTACCGGGCCGCCAGTTGGCCGAAGCCCTGCCGCGTCGTCGCCAAGGTCGAGTGGCATCCGAGCGATCTCTATCCGACGGTCGGCTTCATCGTAACTAACCTCGCCCGGCCCGCCGAGCGGGTCGTTGCCTTCTACAATCAACGCGGCACGGCGGAGCAGCGCATCAAGGAGGGAAAGAACGCGATCCGTTAGACACGGCTTTCCTGTCGGAAGTTCGCCCATAACGCAGTGCGCCTGCAGCTGCATGCGCTCGCCTACAATCTCGGCAACTTCATGCGTACCGCGGCGCTGCCCGATATCGTCGAGCACTGGTCGATGACGACGCTGCGAGACCGGCTGATCAAGATCGGCGGCAGGATCGTCCGCCACGGCCGCTATATCACGTTCCAGATGGCGGAGGTCGCCATCCCGCGTGCTCTGTTTGCCGACATTCTGCGCCGCATCGACCGGCTCAAACCGAAGCTGGCGCCAGTATGACGCCGAAACCGCCGACTGATATCCAAGCCGATAGCCTCAGTGCGTCCAGAATTCGCCTGACGCGCTCGCTGCGCGTCGCATACGCCGCCAACCGACCGCGCACCGACGATCGGAGGCAAAAAGCTTGTCAGCAAAGCCGGATTTGGACACACTTCCCCTGCAGCGGGCGCTCCACGTGGGAAATCTCGTCTAAGGACGCTTTTGGAACCAAGAGGAGTGCGCAAATGAAACTTCTAGTGTGGACACTGCTGCTAGCCGCTACAACGATGTGGCATACCACCGCTGCAATAGCGGAGCGGGTGACTATTGAATTTCGAGCGCCAATCACAGGTATTCTGAGTTACGCAACCCCCCCAGGTCAGGAAGTTTCGAGCAGCAGACATCAACACGCTGTCTTGGGAATGTTAGACGAGGTTCGGTTATTACAAGAGCGCAATAGGTTGTATCAGGAGTTTATTAATTCCGAGCATCTTCGCTCAAAAGAATACAAGACTGCCAACCCCACAGTTCAGCGAGAATCCTATTGGCAAAACGGCCCTCTTTCATCCGCTAATTATTCACTAAAATTGTCAGGGAACAATAAAATCACGCATCTTTCGACAAATTGCAATTCGGATGCGCGAAAAGCGCCGGAAAGATATGGCATGATGTTTGTTATCGAAAATCCGGAGCTTTACATTCAGCTTGAAGATTCCGTTTCGGACTTGCATTTTGCTGAAGAGAGTTTACGGGAAATGGAGAGGCGCTTAGACCAATTCAAAGATTTTGGCACCAGAAAAGGAATTGGAAGTAAGCAATTATCTTTAGAGTTATTTCAACGATCTGTTGAGTATTATCAAATGGAATTGGCCAGACCGAATAATGATGAAAAAAGCCACGCCTACAAAACCTTTTACGAGGCCCTTAAAGGAATTGGGCGCATTGGTCACGAGCTGAGCAGTCATTCAATAGCTGAAACGCAAAGGGAAATGGAGCGCTTAATAAAAACTGCCTCACGAGATCGGGACCGCTCTCGCTCCCGGGCAAGTATTACAAAATATAATATTTGCTTAGGTCATGTTTTTTGCCCTATCGGGTATTCATGTAAAATCTCTAGCCAGAGCGCCTTGAAAGGTCAGTGGGTAAGCGCTGGAGACATTGTTATGAAGGTAGAAGCGACGGCGCAAGAATAATGAGAATTATGTCGCTTTGGATCACCTTTGCATTGGGGTTGGTGATCTTCTCTAACTACGCTGTGGCTCAAGTTGGCATTATGCCAGATGATGGAAATAGCGGCGGTGGCGCGGCGGATGCGGACACAGACGATGATAATGATGACTTTTTACCTCCATTTCACGACGATGACGATTTTGGCTCAGACGATAGCCCGTCTGAGCCGACGCCTAGGGGGGCTGGTCCCGTTCGTGATGAAGGCAGTGTTGTATCAAGAAAGCTGCCGCTCGAACAAAATTATATGCTGTATAGGATCGCTGAAAATAATAAATTTAGCTCAGGTATATACAATAAAATTATCCGCGACCCAAAATATAAAAAAGATCTTATGGATTCAGTATATGTCTATGAATATGCGGACAATTTAGTCGTGCAGAATAGAGATAGGATCGTCGATGCGACAAGCTGGATTGTCGAAAAATCTATGATGTATACTTACGATTTTGCGGCGATGAAATTTGTCGCTATGAAGCCAGCCGGTCCTTTTATATCTTTTGCAATGGTAAAACTACGGCCAGCTGCAAAGAGTTTAGCGCAGACTGCCGGCCGGTCAGCTGGATTGAAAGCGCCGATCGTTATCAGAAATGAAATTAGGCGGGAGAAAAATCAGTCTAGAGAACGAGTCTGGCAAAAGTACTATCAGCATTATGCATTCCCCCAGTTCCGACCTGCGAAAAGAGGGCTAAAAACCCGCTGCTGCCGATAAGCTCAAAAATGAGGTTTTAGGTTCATATGAAGCCGAACGCCCCATACGGACCAAATGAAGATGAAAAGGGGCTGCTCTTCGCCCGGTCGCTCCGAGGGCTGTAACCCCGGAAAGCGCATGGTCCGCGGCCAGTACTGAAAGCGCCAACGCGAGAACTGGTGCGACGACCCGGCGGCGCTAAGCCGCCATCGGGCGCCCCACGCCGGCGATGGTCGTTCGGTGCATCAGGCGGCGCGTGTTGGCCTGGTCGAACGGGCAGGCGCGGTGCAGCGTCGAGCGGTTGTCCCAGATGACGACGTCGCCCGGCGACCATGTGTGGACATATTCCGCTTCGGGGCGGGTGGCGATCGCCAGGACTTCGTTCAACAGGTCCTGGCTTTCTTCCTCGCCCATGCCGACGAAATTGCGCACCCAGATCTCGGACAGAAAGATCGAGCGGCGGCCGGTTTCGGGATGGGCGACCACGACCGGATGGATCACCGGCGGCGTCTTCGCTTTCTGCGCCTCGCTCAAGGGGCCGCGCAGTTTCAGGAACTTGCGCTCATAGTTCCAGACATAGTCGTAGACCGCCTCCAGGCCGTCCAGCCGGCGACGCAGCCCCTCGGGCAGATCGTCATAGGCGGCGGCCATGCTGACGAAGGCGGTCTCACCGCCCTCCTCCGGCCGCTCCAGGCAACGGAAGACGGAGCCAAGGCTCGGCGTTTCCAGATAGGCCAGGTCCGAGTGGAATTCCTTGGACCCGCCATGGGCGCCGATATGCCGGCCGTTCTCGACGATATTGGAGACGACGAAGATTTCCGGGTGGCCTGGCAGCAGGAACTGGGTCAGCACATGTTCCTCCAGCGCGCCGAAGCGCCGGGAGAAGCGGATATGGTCATCCGGCGTCAGGCGGCTTTGGCCGCGCACCAGCAGCACGCCCGCCTCCACATAGGCGCGGCGCAGGCCAGCGAAAGTCTCGTCGTCCATGTCGGCGGCGAGATCGAGCCCCACCGCCTCGGCGCCGAAACGGTCGGTCAGCGGCTTTACGTTGATCGCCATGGTCCAAACTCCCCTGCTCCACACTACTCGAGGGAGTCTGCCGTCCGTGACGCCGCAGTTCAACGCTTCACGAATGCCCCGTTTGGGCGCTTGGCGCGCTCTACCCGCAGGCCCACTGCTTGGGGTCGAAATAGCCGAGCGGCAGCCACCGCATTTCGGAGATGACGTAGTTGGCCGTATCGTCGCCCGGCTTTCGATTGACGATTTCAAGCACGATCTCGCCGTTCGCATCGATTTCGAACGCGCGCGCCTGTTGCGGGCTGGTCACGATCATGTCGCCGCGGGGCAGCATCTGATGCTTGCCGCGAATGCGGGTGTAATAGTCGTTCTGGCGGCCGTCGAACTGCACGCGGCGGCGATAGGTCGTCGGGTCGATCGCGACGATTTCGCTGTAGTCCCGGCTCATCCGGTTGTTCAGCACGGAAATCTCGCCCGTCGCCAGCCAGTCGGGGTCATGCTGGCGCTGGGTCGCGCCTACCCGCCACCATTTGATGACGGCCGTCTGCGGATCGACGACGAAGACCAGGTTGAGCGATCGGGAACTGACCAGAAGGTCGCCCGCCGAGAAGCCCTCGAACCGGTCGGCGATGGCGGCCGGCAACGGGTCGACGTCGTTGAAATGATGCGCCTCGATCAACCACTCGCCGTTCGTATTGCGGCTGTTCCGGCCACGATCGTTGTGATGCAGGCGCCGGACCTCCAGCACGTCTATCTCCGGGTTGGCGGCGATCATTTCGTTCAGAGAAACGGTGCGCAGAACCCGCCCGTCTTCGACGCCGATCTCGATAAGCGTGCCGGGACCGCGAAAAGTCCAGACCGACTGGCCGGACTCCGTCAGCGTAACGGCGTGATGAAAATTGCCGGCCGCCGCCCAGATGCGCTCGCCGCAGGCCGACACGCGCTGCAGGGAAGCGTTCGGGTCGAACGTATAGACGACCGAACCGTCCGGCAGCGGCTCGAACCCGTGGACCAGCTTGCGGTGGGCCGGTCGGGGCTCGAAATCGCCGAACGGCTCCTCGCCGAGACGCCAGATCTTCGTAATCTTGAGATCGGGCGACAGCAGCAGCGCCGCATTCTGGGCGACGCCGTCGATCTGGAATGCGCCGGTCAGGATCCGCCAACCCGGCGTAAGGGCGGCGGGATCGGCGCGCAGGGCGAGGCCCTGCACATCAAGCCCGTCGGCGGCCGCAACGTCGATGAAGCCGGAATAGTCGACGCCGGCCTCCCTCAGGACGCTGAACTGCGCGTCCTTATAGTCGCCCGTCATCAGGCTCTTCAGTTCCGAAAGCGCCGCGGCGCCTTTCGACGGAAAGCCCGCGACGGCGACGGCGGCGCGGCCGACGAAACCGCTCGTATCGCTGCCCTTCAAGGTCGAATGGACCGTCCACCCGAAGCCGACGACGAAGATGCCGCCGAAGAGGCAGCAGAGCAGGAAAACCCACGTCGGAATATGCAGAACCGCAGGAACACGAAACTTCATCGACGCACCGCCTTCCCGAAACTGAACGCGCCCGTTCGCAGGATGCGCATGATTGGTCTCAATATGTGGTTTGCGCCGCCGTCGCGGCAATTGCGCAACTTCGCCACGCCAGCGCTGACGTTCTAGCCCGACAAGATAAGAGGCGTCTTAACAGGCTAAGAAATATGAGGAAAGCCGGGCAGGCTGGAAAACGATCCGCCCGCGCGGGCGAACCGGCGATTCATGCTCTGCCGCCAGGACGCCGGCTCGCGGCTCATTCGGCGGCGGCGGGCTTTGCGATCTCGGCGGCCGGCCCGAGCCCCATGGTCTCCCGCAGCGTGCCGCCCGGATATTCGCGGCGGAACAGGCCCCTGGCCTGGAGTTCCGGCACGACGAGCTCGCAGAAATCCTTGAGCGAGCCCGGCACGATGGGCGGCAGCAGGTTGAAGCCGTCCGCCGCGCCGCCGCGAAACCATTCCTCCATCAGATCGGCCACGTCGCCCGCGTCGCCGACGACGAGGCAATGGTTCTTGGCCGCCTTGGCCTGCACCGCGACCTGGGCAAGCGTGAAATTCCGCTCGCGCCCGATGCGCGCGAAGGTGCCGGGTCCGCTTTTGCGCAGGCCGTTGCCTTCCAGGGCCGGCATCGGCGCATTCGGGTCGTAGCGGGAGAGGTCTATGCCGCCGAGCAGGTGCTCGAGGCCGGCGATGGCGTCCCCGACGTCGACCATCTCATGCAGCGCGTCGAACCTCGCCTGGGCTTCCGCTCGCGTGCGGCCCACATAGACCGAGACGCCCGGCATGACCTTGACCGCGTCCGCCGAACGGCCGCGTTTGAGCGCGGCGGCGCGGACCCGGTCGCGGAACGTCCGCGCGCCCTCGATATCCGCCTGGGCGGTGAAGACCACGTCCGCGATGCGGGAGCCCATGTCGACCGTCGCATCGGACCCGCCGGCCTGAATGATGACGGGCCGGCCCTGGGGCGGCCGCGCCATGTGCAACGGCCCGCGCACGGAGAAATGCGCCCCCCGATGGTTCAGCACATGGACTTTCGCCGGGTCGAAGAATTCGCCCGCCGCCTTGTCGCAAAGGAACGCGTCCGCCTCGAAGCTGTTCCAGAGCCCGAACGCCACGTCGGCGAACTCGTTGGCCCGGGCATAGCGCTCCTCATGGGCGTCGTGCCGGTCCTTGCTGAAGTTCCATGCCTCTTCGAGCTGGCCGCCGGTGACGCAGTTCCAGGCCGCGCGGCCGCCGCTGATGTGATCGAGCGAGCCGAACATGCGCGCCACGGTGAACGGGTCCGCATAGCTGGTCGCCACGGTCGCCGCGAGGCCGATATGCCGGGTCATCGGCGCCAGCGCGGAAATCACCGTCATCGGCTCGAGCCGCGCCGCCTTGGCGTTGTTGCGGATCGCCGCCAGATCCTCGCCGCCGACGACGGCCAGCACGTCGGCGATGAACAGCATGTCGAGCTTCGCCGCCTCCGCGATCCGCGCCATCTCGATCCAGCGGTCGAAGTTCCAGCCAGCGTCGACCGCGGCCTCGGGGTGCCGCCAGCCCAGATGGTGGTAATTGCTGTCTCCGGCGAGAAAGACCGCGAGGTTCATCTGTCCAGGGCTTTGGGCGGGTTCGGCCATCGGCGTTCCTTCAAACCCGACTGTCAGGCGGCGCGCGCCGGATTAGTCCCGCTCGAACACCGCCAGCAGCCGGCCCTCGCAGCTCCGCCGCGGCGGCGAATCCTCGGGCGTATTCGGCACGTCGAAGGAGGTGTGGGGGCAATAGACCGAATTGATGCGGCGGCCGTCCATCTGCTTGAAGACGAGGATTTCGTCCGGCGTCATGTCCGGGAAATAGCACCAGCGATGGTCGGGATTGTAGACCGGCGCGGCCACGAGGCTATCCTGGTTCCGGCCAGTGTAGAAATAGTCGATCACGTCGTCTTCCGGCAGCGTCTGCCAATCGATAAAGGCGAGCGGATTGTTGATGGCGGGATGGTCGAAGGGCTGCCAGGTGTTGAACCAGGCATAGACCCAGTTCGGCCGCGGCTCGACGCCATATTGCGCCAGAACGGCCTCGGACATCTCCTCCAGCCGCTTCATGTTGTAGTCGCAGTGAACGAAGCGGGCATAGCCGTCATTGAAGTCGATCGGCGTCTCGGTTCGGATCAGGTGGCTCCGGGCGAAGACGCGATGGGCGCCGGTCACGCGGGCGACGACGTCTTCGATCTCCCGGTAATAGACGTCGGCCACATGGGCTTCGTCGCGGAAATCGCGAACGGCGGTCTTGTGCTTCTCCAGGGTGAAGCCGGAACGCTCCAGGCTGGTTTCTCCGGCCGCATGGTCGGCGCGGATGTCATGCACCAGGATGTCCTGAACGGAGGTGTTGGCGCGCCGGGTCTCGCGCGAGCCGATGCGCGGAATCTCCTCCCGCCCCTTCCACTCGGCGTTCACATAGCGAACCTTCGCCGGAACGGCCTCTGTACGGGCGGCAAGGCTGACATCGGTCATGGGCGGGGTCTCCTCCGGGCGCGACAAACGTTCTCGCGCGACGGCGTCGACCGCGCGCCTGCCTATCGTGCCGGCATCGCCCGCCAAAATCCAGACCGCCCTTGGCCGGGCGAACGCCCCGGCAGGGGCCAGTAACGGTCAGGACGGCTGGGACTTGGCGAAAGCGTCCAGCTTGTCCTGGGAGGCTTCCGTCTGGTGCTTCGCCTTCCACTCGGAATAGGGCATGCCGTAGACGATCTCGCGCACGTCCTCGTATTCCAGATCGACGCCTTTGTCCTTCGCCGCCGCCGTGTACCACTTGGACAGGCAGTTTCGGCAGAAGCCGGCAAGGTTCATCAGGTCGATGTTCTGCACGTCGGTCCGCTCGCGCAGATGCTCGACCAGGGTGCGGAAGGCGGCGGCTTCCAGTTCGGTGCGGGTCTGGGCGTCAAGATCGGCCATGGCGGTCTGCTCCTTCGAAGCGCGAAGATCTATTCTATCGCCGATGGAACAGGCGTTCGATATCGGCGAGGTCCAGTTCAATATATGTCGGTCGGCCGTGATTGCACCGCCCGGAATTCGGCGTCGCCTCCATTTCACGGAGCAGCGCGTCCATCTCCTGCTGGTTCAGCCGCCGCCCCGAACGCACGCTGCCATGGCAGGCGATGGTCGCGGCGACCGCGTCGAGGCGTTCGACGAGCGGTTCCGCGCCGCCAGCCGCCTGCACTTCGTCCGCGAGGTCGCGGATCAGCGCCTGCACGTCCGCCTCGCCCAGCGCCGCCGGCGTCTCCCGCACCAGCACGGCGCCCGGCCCGAACGCTTCGACGACGAGGCCAAGCTCCGCCAGGGCATCGGATTCCGCCGCGAGCGCGCCCGCCGCGACGCCGTCCAGCTCCACCACTTCGGGGATCAGCAGGATCTGGCGCGCGACGCCGCCTTCCGCCCGGGCGCGTTTCAGGCGCTCATAGACCAGCCGTTCATGGGCCGCGTGCTGGTCGACCAGCACCATGCCGCGCCGGGTCTGGGCGACGATGTAGTTGGCGTGAAGCTGGGCGCGGGCGGCGCCGAGGGGATGGTCTTCCGCCGGCGGCGCCATCGCGGGATCGGCGCCCGGCGCTGCGCCCGCCATATGGGGCTCGGCCCGGGCCGATGGCGGGAACGCCGCCATTTCGGGCGACGGCGCCTGGAAACTGTAGCTCCTGGACGAACTGGCGAAACCTGGGGGACGTTCGGGCGGGCGGTTCGCCTGCCAGTCCGAAAGGGCGCTCGTGCTGGTCGTGGCGCCAGTCACGAACCCGGCCGCGCCGAGCGCGTGCTTCAGGGCCGAAACGACGAGCCCCCGGATCGCCCCCGGCTCCCGAAAGCGGACTTCGGTCTTCGCCGGGTGCACGTTCACATCGACTGCGTCGGCCGAGAGGTCGAGGAACAACGCCAGTGCGGGAAAGCGGCCGCGGGGCAGGATATCCGCATAGGCGGCCCGGGCGGCGCCCAGCAGCAGCGGATCGCGCACCGGCCGCCCGTTCACGAAGAAATGCTGGGCGAGGCCGTTCGCCCGGTCATAGCCGGGCGCGCTGGCGTGGCCGGATAACGTGGCGCCTTCCCGTTCGGCCGAGATCACGAGGGCGTCCCGCCCGAAATCGCGCCCGATCACCTGGGCGGCGCGCTCCAGGCGCGCGTCGATCAGATCGCCGGCCGAGGCGGCGAGGTTCAGGGATTTGCGGCCGTCGTCCTCAAGCGTGAAGGCGATGTCGGCGCGGGCGAGCGCCAGGCGGCGCAGAATGTCGAGGCAGGCCTGGGACTCGCTGCGCGGGCTTCGGAGGAACTTTAGGCGGGCCGGCGTCGCGTAAAACAGATCGAGCGCTTCCGCCGTCGTGCCGGGCGCGCGAGCCGCCGGTTTCGGCCCGGAAACCTGCCCGCCCTCGACGTCGATGCGCCAGGCCTCGGCCGCTCCCCGGGCGCGGCTCGTCAGCGAAAGCCGGGCGACCGCGCCGATCGAGGGCAGGGCCTCGCCACGGAAGCCCAGGGTCTCGATATGAACCAGGTCGTCGTCCGGCAGCTTCGAGGTGGCGTGGCGTTCAATGGCGAGGGTCAGTTCGTCCGGCGTCATGCCGGCGCCGTCGTCCGCGACGGCGATGCGCGTGCGCCCGCCCTCGCCCAGGCTGACGTCGATGCGGGACGCGCCCGCGTCGAGCGCGTTCTCGACCAGCTCCTTCATTACGGCGGCCGGACGCTCCACCACTTCGCCCGCGGCGATGCGGTTGACGAGCCCCCCCGGCAGCCGCCGGATGGTCATGCGCCGGAGCGGGCGCGTTCCAGGTACTCCCGCGCGAGCACCTTGCCCTCCTCGACGGCTGGCTGATCGAAAGGATCGACGTTCAGGAGACGGGCCGCGAGGATCGTCTCCAGTTCGTAGTGCGCCATTAGCGCGCCCATGCTGGCTTCGTCGGCCTGGGCGACGGTCAGAATGCGGGTCGGCCGCTCGTTGCGGATCAGGGTCTCGGCGGTGGCGCGCTGCTCCGCGTCCAGCAGGTCGCCGAGCGGGCGTTGGTTGAGATAGGCCAGTTCGGCGTCGTCCGTCGGCAGGGACGCAGGACCGGCGCCCGCGACGTCCGAGAGGATCAGCGTATAGAGCTTGTCGTTGGGACCGCCCAGATAGAGCTGCAACTGGCTGTGCTGATCGACCGTGCCGAGCGCGTTCGCCGGCAACGTGCCCTTGCCGTCCTTGCCGAGGCTTTCCGCCCAGAGCTGGCGAAACCAGAAGGCGAGCGGCGCCAGGGCGTCGACATAGGGCATCAGCACCGTGACGCCGAAGGCCTTGTCTTCCGCGAGCCCGATATTGAGGGCGGCGCCAAGGGCGGCGGGGCTTTCCGTCGCCGGCGCCAGCAGGGAAGCGTCGAGCGCCGCCGCCGCCCCGGCGCGGATCGCGCGGACATCCAGGCCAGCCAGCGCGGCCGGCAGCAACCCCACATTGGAAAGCGCGGAATAGCGCCCGCCGACGCCCTTGTCGTGCTCCAGCGTCGCCATGCCGTTGGCGTTCGCGAACCGGGTCAGCGCGCTCGGCTTCGCCTCGGTCAGAACGGTGAAGGCTTTCGCCGACGCCGCTTCGCCGACCGCGCCGTCAAGCCAGCCCTTGCAGGTCAATGTCTGGAGGATGGTTTCGGCCGTGCCGCCGGACTTGGATACGGAGACGATATGCGTGCGGGCCGGATCGGCGCTGGCGAAGAAGGCGTCGAAGGTCGCGGGGTCGACATTGTCGAAGAAAACGAGGCGCGGGCAGCCGGCGCGCGGGCCGAAGCCATGATCCGCCAGGCGGACGAGCGTCTGCCCGCCGAGGCTGGAGCCGCCGGTGCCGAGGATGACGACCGTATCGGCCGCGTCGCCGATCCGCTTGACGGCGGCTTCTATATCCGCCAGATCGTCCGACCGGTCCGGCAGGGCCAGCACCGCCGAGGCGCCGCTCCGGCGCGCCGCCTGAAGTTCGTCCAAAGCCGGCTGAAGGCCGCCCGCCAGCGCCGCGAGCCTCTCCGGCGCGAGACCGCTCGGCCCGGTCGCGCCTGTAAGATCCTGGGAATAGGGAAGCTTCGCCATCGGTTATCCGCCTTTGCTGCAATCAAGGATCGTGCGAATCGAATCGATCAGAAATTGCTCGACAACATCCTAACACCGCATCATCGACCGCGGGCTTTCGCAGGGGGAACGAGGCTAGTTCTCGTCCTTCACGGTGACGGCCCGCCAGCCTTCCAACGCTTCCGGCGCGCCGCCGACGGCGATCATCAACCGGTTCGGGTCGAACAGGCGCCGCGCGACCCGTTTGGCGTCTTCCAGGGTCACGGCCTCGATCAAGGCGGCGCGGCGGTCGAGATAGTCTTTGGGAAGATCGTTCTCGCGGATCGCGAGCAGCGTATTGGCGATGGCCGTCGTCGAATCGAGCGCCAGCGGCAGGGAGCCCGTCACCAGCGCCTTCGCGTCCGCCAGTTCCTCCGCCGTCGGCCCTTCGGCGGCCATGCGCGCCCATTCCGCCTCGATCACCGCGACGGTTTCCGCCACGGTGGCGTTGTTGGTGGAGGCGGAGCCCAGGATGAGGGCCGCGGCGTCAAGCTCCGTCAGGCTGGCGTTGATGCCATAGACGAGGCCGCGCTTTTCCCTAACCTCCTCCATCAGCCGGGCGCCGAAACCGCCGCCCATGATTTCCGCCAGCAAGGTGGCCGCGCGCCAGTCCACGTCGATCCGCCGGACGCCGGGGCCGCCGAAGACGATGGTCGACTGCGGCGCGGAAATGGCGGCCAGGAGCCGGAGCGGCTGCTGCGGCAGCGCCGCCGGCGCAAGGTCCGACGGGCCGCCGGGCGCGATCGCCGGCAAGCCGCCGAAGGCGCGAACGAGCGCATCCTGCAGTTGCGCCGCGTCGATATCGCCGGCGGCCGCGACCAGCAGCCGGTCCCGTCCGAAGCGTTGCTCGCGGAAGGCGGCCAGATCCTCCGCCGCGATCTTGGCGAGGGTCTCCACCCGGCCGAGCGTCGAGCGGGCGTAGGGATGGTTGGCGAACGCCGTTTCCAGGAACGCCCGATAGCCCCGCCGGGCCGGCCGTTCGCGCGCGCTTTCCAACGCGGCGATCTTGCGCGCCCGCGCCCGCTCCAGCGCGTCCGCGTCGAACCGGGGCGCCGTCAGCGCTAGACCGAGCAGGTCCGCCACTTCGGGCAGGTTTTCAGAAAGCGTGTAGATCGAACCGGAAATCGAGTCCTGGCTCGCGCTGAAACTGATGCGGGCGGACAGGTCCGCGAGCCGCGTCTTGAAGGCGCTGGCGTCCAGATCGCCGGCGCCGTCCGTCAGAAGGTCCGCCAGCAGATTGGCGCGGCCCTGGAGAGCGGGCGGGTCGGTCGCGGCGCCGCCGTCGATCCGGAAAGCGATCGCGACGACGGGCACGGCGGAATCCGACGTCAGCCAGGCGGTGACGCCCGCCCCCTCGACCTCGATCACCTCCGCCGCCCGCGCCGGACCGGCGGCGAGCGCGAGCGACCAGAGCGCGAGGATAGCGATGGCGGAGGCGCGCAGGCGCCCGCAAAGACCGCGCATCACGACGGCGCCTCATCCGCCGGTTGAAGCCAGCCGGTCGCGGACCGGGTCTCCTTCAGAAGATCGCGCGCGGCGGCTTCGACCTCTTCGGCCGTCACCGCCTCGATGCGTTCCGGCCAGGCTTCCACGTCCTCGACGGTCTGGCCGACCGCAAGGGCGCCGCCGATGATGCGCGCGGGGCCGTCGAGGCTGTCCCGGGCGAAGATCGCTTCGGCGACCAGACGGCGCTTGGCGTCGGCCACTTCCGTGTCCGTCACGCCATCTTTCAGGAGCTTTTCGATTTCCGCTTCGAAGGCGGCTTCCAACGTCGCCAGATCGACGCCATCGGCCGGCAACCCGAAGAGACCGGCGGAGCCGTAGTCCCGACCGTCGCCGCTGTACCAGAAGGTCGCGGACAACGCCTGTTTCGCCTCGACGACGAGCGCCTTGTAGAGACGTCCCGTCTCCCCGCCCAGAATTTCGGCGAGAACGTCGAGCGCATAGGGCGCGCGCGCCTCGCCGTCATAGGTCGGCGCCACATAGAGACGTCGCCAGTTCGGCTGTCGGACGCGCGCGTCCTTGTACACGACGCGGCGCGCCGCCCTCTGCTCCGGCTCATTGATGTCAAGCGGCTCCGGCAGCACGCCCGCCGGCACGCGGCCATAGGTGTTGTTCGCAAGGGCCAGGGCAGCTTTAGGAGTCACATCGCCCGCGACGACGACGATCGCGTTATTGGGCATGTACCAGCGACGATAGAACTCAAGCGCGTCCTTGTAGTTCAGGCGCTCGATCTCGTAGCGCCAGCCGATGATCGGCCGGCGATAGGGATGGGCGAGGAACAGCGTGGCCCGAAGCTGTTCGGACAGGATCGCGGCCGGACTGTTCTCGACCCGAGACAGGCGCTCTTCGAGCACCACGTCCCGCTCGGACCGCGTCACCGCCTCGTCGAGCCGGAGATTGGCCATCCGGTCGGCTTCCATCTCCATCACCATGCCAAGCTGGTCGGCGGCGATGATCTGGTAGTAGCCGGTATAATCTTTTGAGGTGAAAGCGTTATCCCGGCCTCCATGCTTGGAAATCCGCCGCGAAAACTCGCCGGGCTCCAGCAGGTCCGTGCCCTTGAACATCAGATGCTCAAGGAAATGGGCAAGGCCTGTCTTGCCCTGCACCTCGTCCATGGCGCCGACCTTGTAGTAGACGAACTGCGCCACGGCCGGCCGGCGATGGTCTTCGATCACGACCAGTTCCAGGCCGTTATCCAACACATATCGCGACGGATTGAAGACTTCGGCCCGCACGGCAGTCGCAATCGCGACGACCGTCAGCGAGAAGGCCGCGATCCGGGCGGCGACCCCGGCGACGCGCGCGGATCGCGCCATCAAAACAGCTTAATGCCGGTGAAGCCGGATGTTAGACGCTCGACCCGGATTTCCGGGGTCTCTCCCTCGGTCACGGGCTGGCCGAGCGCCGCATTCTCATTCAATCGCCGGCGTTCGCCCGCAGGCTCCACGACGACGCCCGGCGGGTTCAACTTCCGCCAGAACATCAACTGCTCGACGAAGTTGCGATCGTCCGCTGCGAGCACCTTCGCCTCCTGATCGACGCGTCGGCGAATATCCGGGTCGGCATCGGTGGCGTTGAGGTGGGCCAGCAGCGCCTGTTCGCCGCGCCCGCCGCCGCGCGTCGCCGTCGCGGACGCGACGCGGCCGCCGGCGATCGGCGTCTCGTCCAGTTCGCCGATCGGCCCGTCCGCCCGGCCCGCGACGAAACTGTAGCTGACCGGGGACGCGACGGGACGGCTCGCGGTCAACGCCGCCGCGGCCGACGTGCGCGCCCGCGCGCCGCCGTCGCCGACAAGCAGGCCGCGCGCCTGATCGCGCTGCTCCAGCCGGCCTTCGCCGACTTCGCCCGGCTTCGGCGGCCGCAGATTGTAGTCCGGCGGCAGGCTCAAAGGCGCGTTCCGCACCACGGCGAACTCGTCCGGCGCCTTTTTCTCAAGGCCCAGATTGTCTTTCAGGCTCGAACATGCGCCCGTCCCGACCGCCAGGGCCGCGACGATGAGGAAGCGAAGCTTGCCGTTCATATACGCCACTCCTTCCCCCCTATGATTCTCTATTCACTAGATGTAGTCGATGCGCGCTTTGGCCACAAGGAATCGATAATCACCAAAATGACGCCCAAAGTGATCGCGGCGTCCGCAATATTGAAGACGGGAAACGCCCACCCCCGCCAATGCACCGACAGAAAATCGACGACCGCGCCGTGGATCAGCCGATCGAGCGCATTGCCGAGCGCGCCGCCGACGATCAAGCCGTACCCGGCGGCCAGAAGCGCCGTTTCCGACTTCGCCATCTGCCAGGCCAGAAAGGCGCATATGGCGAGCGCAATAGCGAAAAAAACCAGCGGCGACACATCGCCGCCGCCGAACATGCCGAAGCTCACGCCACGGTTCCAGGCCAATGTCAGATCGAACACGGGCAGCACCCGGATCGGATCGGCGGCGGAGAATGAGGCGAGCGCGACCTGCTTGCTCGCCTGATCCGCCAGAATGGCGACGACGATCGCGATGACCCCGGTTCGGCGCGGGCTCACGCCGCCGCGTCGCCCGCCGCCGGCAGGCGCCCGACCACATCGGCGCAGCGCCCGCAGAGGGAGGGATGCGCGGGGTCGGACCCGACATCGGGCAGCTTCCGCCAGCACCGGTCGCATTTCTCGGCCTCGGCCGGCGTCGGCTCGACCGCGACGCCCGCCACCTCGTCGAGGCGGAAAGCGCCATCCGGCCCCGCGCCGACGCGCAGATCGACGGCGGACGCGATGGCGATCTCGGCGAAATCGACGCCCGATAGCTGGGCCATGCGCTCCTCGGTGAGCCAGACGACGGGGGCCGCATCCAGGCTCGAGCGGATGCGTTTCTCGGCGCGCTCGCCTTCGATGGCGCCGGTCACGACCCTGCGGATTTCACGGATGTGGCTCCAGCGCGCGGCGAGCGCGTCGTCCCGCCAGGCGTCCGGCGTTTCCGGGAAGGTCTGCCGATGCACGCTCTCGCCCTCGGCGTCGCCATGGCGGGATAGCCAAGCTTCCTCGGCCGTGAAGCACAGCACGGGCGCCAGCCAGGTGGTCAGCCGCTCGAAGATCGCATCCATGACGGTGCGGTTCGAGCGCCGCTCCAGGCTGTCCGGATGGTCGCAGTAGAGCCGGTCCTTGCGGATATCGAAGTAGAAGGCCGAAAGATCAACCGCGCAGAAGTTATGCAGCGCCGTCCAGAGCCCATGATAGTCGTAGTCGTCGATGGCCTTGCGCACGAGCGCGTCCATCTCCCACAGGCGATGCAGCGCCCAGCGATCCAATTCCGGCATGTCGGCGGCCTGGACCCGCTCCGCCGGCTCGAAGCCCTGGAGCGCGCCAAGGAGGTAGCGCAGCGTATTGCGCACGCGCCGATAGAGGTCCGCCTGATGCTTCAGGATCTCCGGGCCGATGCGCAGATCATCCGCATAGTTGGACGACACCACCCAGATGCGCAGGATATCCGCGCCATACTGGTCCATCACGTCCTGCGGCGCGGTCACGTTGCCGAGCGACTTGGACATCTTTCGGCCCTGCTCGTCCAGCACGAAGCCGTGGGTCAGCACCGCGTCATAGGGCGCGCGCCCGCGCGTGCCGGAGCTTTCCAAGAGCGAGGAATGGAACCAGCCGCGATGCTGGTCCGACCCTTCCAGATAGAGATCGGCCGGCCATTTCAGGTCGTCCCGGTCCTCCAGCACGAAGGCGTGGGTGGAGCCGGATTCGAACCAGACCTCGACGATATCGTGGACCTGCTCGTAGTCCTTCGCGTCATATTCGTTGCCGAGGAACCGTTCGGGCGGCGAGGCGAACCAGGCGTCCCCGCCCTCTTCCCTGAAGGCCGCGACGACGCGGTCGAACACGGCCTGGTCCTTCAGGATCTCGCCGGTTTCGATATGCACGAACAGCGGGATCGGCACGCCCCAGGCGCGCTGGCGCGAGATGCACCAGTCCGGCCGCTGCTCCACCATGCTGTAGAGCCGGTTGCGGCCCTGGCCCGGCACGAAGCGCGTCGCGTCGATGGCGGCGAGGGCGGACTTCCGCAAATCGTTCGTCTCCATGGAGATGAACCACTGGGCCGTATTGCGGAAGATCAGCGGCGCCTTGGAGCGCCAGGAATGGGGATAGCTATGCTTCAGCCGGCCGCGGCCGAACAGGCCGCCCGCGCCGGTGAGCGCGACCGCCTGCAAGGCGTCGATGACGGCGCCGTTGGCGTCTCCCTCCGAGCCGTCCTCCGCCAGAATGCGCTTGCCTGCGAACAGCGGCACGAAATCGCGGAAGGCGCCGTCCGGCGCCACATAGTCCGTCACCTCCAGGCCATGCTCCTGGCCCAGGTAGAAGTCGTCCGCGCCGTGGCCGGGGGCGATGTGCACGAAGCCGGTGCCGGCGTCCATGGTCACGAAATCGCCGTTCAGAACCGGCGACGGCGTCTCATAGCCAAGCCCCTTCAGGGGATGGGCGCAGACGGTGCCGAGGAGGGCCTCGCCCGTCATCCGGCCCAGAACCTCATGCGCCTCGACGCGCATCGCCTTCAGCGCCGGCTCCAGGAGCGCCTCGCCGAGCACGACGACGGCGCCGGCCTTGATGAAGCTCTCGTCCTGGGTCGCGTCCACGCGGACGCGGACATAGCTTTCCTCGGCCGCCGCCGCGATGCCCCGGTTGGAGGGCAGCGTCCAGGGAGTCGTGGTCCAGATGACGATGCAGTCGCCCGCTTCGAGGCCGCTCTCCGGTCCCGGCGTCGCCACCGGAAACCCGACATGGACCGTCGGCGACACATGGTCCTCGTATTCCACCTCGGCGTCGGCGAGCGCGGTCTTCTCGATGACCGACCACATCACCGGCCGCTGGCCGCGATAGAGGCCGCCGTTCATGGCGAAGCGGGCGATCTCGCCGGCGATGCGGGCTTCCGCCGGGAAGGTCATCGTCTGATAGGGATCGTCCCAGTCGCCGATCACGCCCAGGCGCTTGAATTCCTCGCGCTGCACGTCGATCCAATGACGGGCGAAGGCGCGGCATTCCTCGCGGAACTCCAGCACCGGCACCGCGTCCTTGTCCTTCCCGTTTTCCCGGTAGTTTTCCTCGACCTTCCACTCGATCGGCAGGCCGTGACAGTCCCAGCCGGGCACGTAGTTCGCGTCATAGCCGGACATCTGCCAGGCCCGGTTGATGACGTCCTTCAGGATCTTGTTGAGCGCGTGGCCGATGTGCAGGTTGCCGTTCGCATAGGGCGGGCCGTCATGCAGGATGTACTTCTCGCGGCCGGCGGAATCCTCGCGCAGCCGCTTATAGAGGTCCATCTTCTCCCAGCGCTCAAGGATCGCGGGCTCCTTCTTGGGCAGCCCGCCGCGCATGGGAAAATCGGTCTTCGGCAAGAATACAGTCGCGCGATAGTCGTCGCTCATCGGAAACCCGTCAGGCTTGCTGGTGGTCCGCGCGCGCCGTCGCCGCGTCGGCGGCGATCTGCGCCTTCAATGCGTCGAAGCTTTCGAACTTCCGCTCGGGCCGGATAAAGCGCAAAAGCTGTACGCGGACGCGCTTGTCGTACACATCCCGGTCGAAGTCAAACAGATGCACTTCCAGGCGCTCGTCCTCGCCGCCGACGGTCGGGCGCTTGCCGAGATTCGCGACGCCCGCGACCCAGCGTTCGTCCCCTTCGATCAGCGCCTTGACCGTGTAGACCCCGAGCGCCGGGCGCACGAGATCGCCGAGGAAAATGTTCATGGTCGGGAAGCCGATGGTGCGGCCGCGCTTGTCGCCATGGGAGACGACGCCCTCCACCTCCCACGGCCGGTCCAACAGCTCCGACGCCCGCTTCACGTCGCCCGCCCGCAGGACGGAGCGGATCAGGCTGGAGGAGAACACCGTGCCGTCGGGCCCGGCCATCGCCGGCACGGACGTGACGCCGAAACCGGCCGCCGCGCCCGCCTCGATCAGATAGGGCGTGTCGCCCGCCCGGCCCTTGCCGAAACGGAAATCCTCCCCGACCGCCACATGGCTGACGGCGAGCGCATCGATGAGCGTCGCCTGGACGAAATCGGCGGCGGTCTGGCTCGCGGTCTCCCGGTTAAAGGGGCAGATCGCCATGAAATCGACGCCGAGCGCCTCCAGCCCGCGCGCCTTGCCCCGCCAGTCCGACAGGCGGAACGGCGTCTTGTCGTCGCTCAGCACGCTGCGGGGGTGCGGCTCGAACGTCAGCACGCCGAGGCCGATGCCCCGGGCGCGCGCCGCGGCCGCCGCCGCCTGGATCACCGCCATATGGCCGCGATGCACGCCGTCGAAATTGCCGATGGCGACAGCGCCGCCGCGCCGCGCGCCGTGCACGTCGGCGAGTTGGTGAAAAACCTCGATCATCGGGCGGCGGCGCCTCTCTTCAACCGGCGCGAGACGGCGGCATCACGATCGCCTCCCCGTCCACCACGGGCTTTCCCTTGACGAGGCAGGTCGTCTTCAACGTAACCCGGCGCTTCTCAAGGTCGATGTCCGTCACCTCGCAGACGGCCGTCACCGTGTCGCCGGGGCGCACGGGCGCGCGGAACTTCAGCATCTGGGAAAGGTAGATCGCGCCCGGACCAGGCATGCGCGCGCCGAGCACGGCGGAGATGAAGGCCGCCGTCAGCATGCCGTGGGCGATGCGGCCCTTAAACATGGTTTCGGACGCGAACTCGTCGTCCAGGTGCACCGGGTTGGTGTCCCCGGATACGCCCGCATAGAGCACGATGTCCGCGTCCGTCACGGTCTTCGCGAAACTCTCGGTCTGACCGACAGTCAGATCCTCGATAAAATAACCGCCGGCTGACGCCATGGCGCTCTCCTCCCCACGAACCAAGCCCGCATTCCATAGCGCAAAGGGCGCGCCGGAACCAAGCAGGCTTCGCGCGCCCGTTCCACGGGCGCGTTCATTCCGCCGCCGCGCGATCCATAAAGCTGGCGAGCCGCACGTCCAATTCGGTCACGCCGCCGGCCGAATGGGTGGCGAGCGTCACGTCCACCTTATTGTAGACATTGAACCATTCCGGGTGATGGTCCATCCGCTCCGCCATAAGGGCGGCGCGCGTCATGAAGGCGAAGGCCTGATTGAAGTTTCTGAACTCGAAGGCCTTTTGGATCGCCGCGCGGCCATCGACCTCCGACCAGCCGGCCAGATCCGCCAACGCCGCGGCGAGCGCGTCTCCTGTCAGGACATCCGCCATGGTATATGCCTCTCGAACTTCGTAACCCTCGCCGTCGGAGCAAACGCCCCTTGGACCGCGCCCAACTTCCGCCCAGCCTAGACGATTTAGCCGAAATCGCGGAACGCGCGATGACGCGCCTGCCGACGGCCTTTCGGGAGCCGGTGAAATCCATCCCGATCCTGATCGAGGAGTTTCCGGACGAAGAGGTCTGCCGGGAGATGGACCTGGAAAGCCCCTTCGACATTCTGGGCCTCTATCAGGGCGTCGACCTAGCGTCGAAGAGCGTGCTCGACGCGCCGGCCGACCTGGACCGGATTTTCCTCTATCGCCGCCCGATCCTCGACTATTGGTGCGAAACGGCGGAAGAGCTGGACCATATCGTCGCCCATGTCCTGATCCACGAGATCGGCCATCACTTCGGCCTTTCGGACGCGGACATGGAGAAGATCGAAGCGAGCGTGCGTTAGGCTGGGCGGGATGGGAGTTTCCGCCCCATGAGCTCGGCGATCCGGCGCGCCGTCGACGCCTTCGCGCGCAAGCTGGCGCTCCGCCGGGATGCGCCCGCCGACGGCGCGGGCGAAGCGAACCGCCTCAGGCGCGAGCTGCGTCGGGCTCGCAGAGGCCGCGCCGCGATGGCGCCCGCCCACGCAGCCGTCGAACGGTTCGTTGCGACGGGCGATCTTACGGCCGCATGTCTGGATTATGTCCGCAGCGCTTCGGTCCGCCTGGAGACGCGCGGCCTCGCCCGCGGACTGGCCCATCGCCTCTATGACGCCCCCGGCGACAAGACCTTGGGGGCGCTCGCGGTCGGGGTCTTTCTGGCGAAGCAGGAGTTCTTGGCGCCGGCCCACGCATGCTTCGAGGAGGCGGGCGCGGCGGCGGCGCGGGCGCACTGCCCGGCGGAGTATTTCGACGCGGCGCTCGCCGTCGATCCCGCTACCGGCTGCGCGGCGTTGACCGCCTATCTGAACGACGCCGCGCCGCCGCCCGCGACGGTCCTCGATCTTACCGAACGCCTCGTCAAGCATGGGTTCTATACGGCGGCTCGCCACATGCTCGACCGGCTGGCCGAAGCGGCCTCCGGTCTGGATGCGGCGGAGATGGCGCGGTTGGACGGGCTCCGCGCATCTTTCGCCGCATACGGCGCGCCGGCGCCGGACCTGCCGCCGGGGACGATCAGCCTCGCGGTGATGGACTATCGTCGCCCCGACGCGGCCGGCGGCCGACGGGACGGCGCGGCCGATATCCTGTCCCTGGCGGCGCTGGGGCAGGTCGCGCGCTTTTCGGGCCTGACCTTCTCTGGCGACGCCGATCTCGCGCGCCTGGCGACCGCATTGCAGGATCACGCGCCGCCGCCCCGTCGGGCGCCCGACCCCAAGGCCGCGGTCTGGCTGACGCCGCTCGACCGGGATTTCGCTTCCGGCCGCCGCTATCCGCCCGGCTGCTGGCTTATCGCCAATGGCGTCTTCATGGCGGCGCCCTATGGCGGCGTCGCCGATTTCCCGTTTCCGCCCGAAGTCAGGCCGATCTTTATCGGGTTCGGTCTGGAAGACGCGGAGCGCCTGAGCGAGCCCGTCGTCGACTATCTGAAGCGCTGGTCGCCCATCGGCTGCCGGGACTGGGGCACGGTCTACCATTTGCGGGCGCGCGGCGTGCCGTGCTTTTTCTCCGGCTGCCTGACCGCGACGCTGGACCTGATCCTGGCGCGGCGCAGCGCCGCCAAGACGTCCGCCCTGGAAGGCGCCTTCGCCTCGGAATCCCAGGCAGGCGGCATTCTGCATGTTCTCAATCGCTTGCGAGAAGCACTTGCAGAAGAATGGATGGAAGCCTGGGACCTGCCGTCCTTTCTCGCGCTCAAGGCGATGGGCGCGTCCGCCACGTTTCAGGCGGAGGCCCCGTCCCGCGCCGACCGTGAAGGACTGACCAATGTGGACGCCCCCAGCCTCGACGCCATGCGCTCAGGCATAAATTTCACGCTGGAACAAATTCTTACGTCGATATTTTCAGGGGAAAGCGTGGAAACGGTCACGCAGCGCTGGCGCGACCTCACGATGGAGGACGTAGCGGCGGCGGCGACCTATTGCAGCGACTTTCCGCCCGCCGCGCAGTCGGACGACTCCGCAACGGCGCTCGCCGCCATCGAGCGAAGACCGCCCGAATTAACACGTATGGAACAGGAGGCTATCCACCTCGCCTTCACGTTGGACGGCAATATGAAAGCGCCTTTCGCGGCACTTCTGCAATCCATCGCCGAGCATACGCCCGGGCCGATCGTCGCGCATGTTCTCGCTCGCGGATTCAGCCCCGCATACGAAGACCGGCTCAGCGCCGCCTTCCCGGAGATCGCGTTCGACTTTTTTCGGTGCGACCGCATCGACTACGGCGCGTTCGAAAGAAACTTCAGCCACATCACCAGCGCCGCCAAGGACCGCGTATTCCTGCCCGAACTGTTGAGCGGCACCGACCGGGTTCTCTATCTGGACGTCGACGTTCTGGCGCTCGCTGACCTGCGCCCGCTCTACGGGATCGAGCTAGGCGACGCGCCCCTGGCCGGCGTCCCGCACAGCCGGCGAGGATGGCGGACCGTCGGCGACCTTGTGGAGCGGGCGATCGCCGGCCTGGAGCCGGACGCCGCCTGGACCCTGCGCCGGCGGCTCGCGGCCGAGCGCCCGCTCCACGCCCCCAACTTCAATTCCGGCGTCGTGACGATGAACCTGAAGGCGATGCGCGCCGACGCGTTCGTTCGTCGTTTCCTGCCGTATGTGCGCGAATGCCGTTTCACCGACCAGGACGCGCTGAATCTATATGCCGCCGGCCGGGCGCTACTGCTGGACCGCGCCTGGAATTTCATGCCGAACCACGACCATGTATCGGAGCCGAAGCTCATTCACTGGGCGGGGCCGACAAAGCCGTGGGACGATGGCTATGTGCTCGGTCAAGCGACCTATGAGGCCTATGCGGCCAGGGCCGCCGCCAGGATGGAAGCGGCCGGCGGGGACTAAGGCAGATCGTTCAGCCGACGATCGCCAGCCGCTTCGCCATCGGCAGGTAGGTTTCCAGGCCCGGCACATCGAGCCCCTTCACCTTCGCGTCGTCGTCGATGCGGCGCAGCGCGGCGGCGTCCTCGGCATAGGGTTCGTCGCCGAAAGCGGCCGCCTCTTCCGGCGACATCGGCCCGCCCTGCAACTCCAGGCTCCGTACGGAATCCGGCGCAAGACGACCGAAATATTCGGGCTCGATCGCGCAGAGCCAGCGCTTCGCCGGCACATGCAGGCGGATCGGCTCCAGCACGTCCGGTCCGAACAGGCGGGAGAGCATGGCGACGCCGGCCTCCTCATGGCGGTCGTCGACGCCCTGCTTCGCCAGCGCCGTATCCTCCGCCGGCAGCAGATGGCCGATATCGTGGAACAGCGCGGCGATGGCGAGCGCATCGTCGAGCCCCCGATCGACGGCCAGCGCCGCGGATTGCAGCGCATGGTCGAGCTGCGTGACTTCCGACAAACCGTATCGGCCGACCGCGCGGGTCTTCATCAGGTCAAAAGCTTCATCGACCGATTGCAGCAACATCGTTCCGCCCCCACACTTGCATCCTGAAAAACCATGCCGCGCGCGCCGTGCGCGGTCAAAACCCCGCCGTCGCGGCGATTCGGCTGACGCCGGCGGACGCTAGTCAGGAAGGAATGCCGAAATATGACAAACGCCCAAACCGTCATCGACCTGGACGCGAAGCGCATGGCCGCGATGGCCGCCAAGGATGTCGCTACGCTCGATGAACTTCTGGCGGACGATCTGGTCTACGTACATTCCTCCGCCCGGCTCGACACCAAGGCGAGCCTGATCGGCAACATGCAATCCGGCGCGACCGTCTACCAGTCGGTCGAGCCTTCCGAGGTCACGGCGATCGACCTGGGCGACGCCGTGGCGCTGACCGGCAAGGCCGCGATCAAGGTCACGTCGAACGGCAATGCCATGGCCTTCGGCGTTCAGTTCATGGACATCTACGCCAAGCGCGACGGCCGCTGGCGGATGGTCGCGTGGCAATCGACCAAACTGCCGGAATAGCCCCGGGTCGCCGAACCGTCAGACGGGGCTGTTCAACTCGACCAGGTTCATCGACGGATCGTAGACATAGACTTGGCGCAGGCCCGCCATGGCGTAGGATCCCGCATCGGTATAGAGCGCGCCCAATTTGTCGAGCCGGCGGGTGATGGCCTCCAGGTCCGGCACGGTCAGCGCGAAATGGCCGCCGATGGTCGGGTTGTGGTGGAAACCGTTGCGCTTGGCGAAGTCCGCCGAGGGCTTCACCACATGGATGCCCCGGTTGTCGTCGCCGAAAATGGCGAGGCTGTCGCCGCTGGCCACATAGTCCGCGACCGGCGATGCGTCCGCCGTATGCCAAACGCCTTCTTCAAGGCCGATCAGATCCCGGAAATAGGCGACCGTATCCGCGACCCGGTGCGCCGGCAGGTTCACATGGTGCAGGAACCAGCCGCCGTCTTCGACATGCTCGTCATGGGCCTCGTCCGCGCGCGGCGCCGGCCCGGCCGAGGCGTCGACGGCCTCGTTGATCTCGATCAGGTTCTGGAAGGGGTCGTAGGCGTAGATCTGGCGCATGCCGGCCATGGCGTAGACGCCCGCGTCCGAGACGATATAGCCCGCGCCTTCCAGCCGCGCCTTCACCCCTTCGACATCGGAGGTCGTCACGGCGAAATGCCCGCCGATGGTCGGGTTGTGGAAAAGATTGTTCCGGCGGGAGAAGGACTGGCTGGCGCGGACGATGTGCAGGCCACGATTGAAGCTGCCGAACGGCGCCATGCGCTCCGGGTCCACGGGAACGTCTCCGACCACCTCCGGATAGGCCCAAACGCCATCCTTCAAGCCGATGACGTCCCTATAGAACGCCGCCGACTCCAGCACGTCATAGGCCTGAATGTTGACGTGATGAATGAACCAGCCCATTGCGCGCCGTCTCCCCATATCCCTGCGTTTCGCCGATCCTCGACGCTCCGCCGCGCGAAAGCAACGCCAGGGCGTCCGGCGCGCCGCGGCCGACCAAAGCTAGGCAGGCCGAAAATCCTCACCTAGGCTTTGGGGATAAGAACGAGGCCGCGCACGCGGCCATGCCCCATTGAGGACGCCCATGCCTGTCTCGAAGATATTCATCGCCAACCGGGGCGAGATCGCGATCCGCATCGCCCGCGCCGCCGCCGACCTGGGGCTGGCGACCGTCGCCGCCTATAGCGAAGACGACGCCGAAAGCCTCCATGTGCATGTCGCGGACGAGACCGTGGCGCTCGAAGGCGCCGGCGCAGCCGCCTATCTGGATATCGACGGCGTCGTCGCCGCCGCCAAGGCCGCCGGCGCGGACGCCGTTCATCCCGGATACGGCTTCCTCGCCGAGCGGGCCGACTTCGCCGAAGCCTGCCGGGCGAACGGACTGACCTTTATCGGCCCGACCTCGGCGCTGCTGACCCTGTTCGGCGACAAGGCCGCCGCGCGCGCCGCCGCCGCCGCGGCCGGCGTTCCCATCGCCAAGGGCGTCGACCGGGCCACGAGCCTCGCGGAGGCCCGCGCCTTCTTCGAAGACCTCGGACCGGGCGGCGCGATGATGATCAAGGCCATCGCCGGCGGCGGCGGGCGCGGCGCCCGCGCCGTGCTGAAGGCGGACGAGATCGACGAGGCTTTCGCCCGCTGCCAGTCCGAGGCTAAGGCGGCGTTCGGCCTTCAGGACGTCTATGTGGAGAGCTTCATCTCCCGGGCGCGCCATATCGAGGTGCAGATCCTGGGCGACGGCACGGGCGCGGTCGCCCATCTGGGCGAGCGGGAATGCAGCGTGCAGCGGCGCTACCAGAAGGTCGTCGAGATCGCGCCGGCGCCGGCGCTCGATGCGGGCCTCCGCCAGGAAATCATCGGCGCCGCCCTCCGCCTCGCCAAGAGCGTGGACTACAGCAATATCGGCACGTTCGAATTTCTGGTGGACGCCGACGCGCCGGCCGATGGGCGGCGCTTCATCTTCATCGAGGCGAACGCCCGCCTGCAGGTGGAGCATACGGTCACCGAGCAGGTGACCGGCGTCGACATCGTGCAGGCGCAGATCCGTCTGGCCGCAGGCGCGACGCTCCAGGACCTCGGCCTGGACGATCCCGAGGTCGCGCGTCCACGCGGCTATGCCATTCAGGCGCGCGTGAATATGGAGACGATCAAGCCGGACGGCTCCGTCAGCCCCGGCGGCGGGGTGCTCGCCGCCTACGAGCCGCCGAGCGGCCCCGGCGTGCGCGTGGACGGCTTCGGCTATGCCGGCTACGAGACGAGCGGGCTTTACGACTCGCTCCTGGCGAAGGTCATCGGCCATGCGCCCGCGCCCCGCATCGAGGACGCCGTCACCCGCACGCGCCGCGCCTTGCGGGAATTCCGACTGGATGGCGTAGAGACCAATATTCCGTTTCTGGAGAACGTACTGAGCGACCCTGCTCTAACCAAAGGCGAGGTTCATACACGGTGGGTCGATGAAAACGTGGCGACGCTCGCGCGGCCGCCCGAGGACGCCCGCCGCCGCCACGCGCCGCGTCCGGCCGGAGCGGGCGGCGAGGCGTCCGATGGCTTCGCCGGCGCTCGCGTGGACACCAGCGACCCGCTCGCCCTATTCGCCCACGACGCGGCGGTGAAGGCCGCGCGCCCCGCCGCCCAGGCGGCCCAGCCGAAACAGCCGACCGGCCCCGACGGCTCCGTCGGCCTGGTCGCGCCGATCCAGGGAACCATCGTTTCGATCGCGGTTTCGACCGGCGATCAGGTGCTGGCCGGGCAGCCCGTCGCCATCGTCGAGGCGATGAAGATGGAGCATGAGATCAAGGCCGACCGGAGCGGCGTCGTCCGCCAGGTCACCATGGCGGCAGGCGACGTGGTGCGGAAGGACCACCCCATCGTCTTCGTCGAGCCGGCCGAAATCGAGGGCGCTTATGCCGGCGGAGCGGACGCCGTCGATCTGGACCATATTCGGAGCGATCTCCAGGAAGTCATTGACCGGCATGGCTTCACGCTGGACGAAAACCGGCCAGGCCCCGTTACGAAGCGGCACAATATGGGCTACCGCATGCCGCGCGAAAACATCAATCAATTGGTCGATCCCGGCTCCTTCCTGGAATACTGGCCGCTCGTGGTCACCAAGCAGCACCAGCGCTACGACCTGGACACGCTCCGGGAGAAGTATCCGGGCGATGGCGTCGTCGCCGGCACCGCCTCCATCAACGGCGACAAGTTCCCGGACGAGCAGTCCCGCGCCATGGTCGTCCATTACGATTACACCGTTCTGGCCGGAACCCAGGGGCGGCGCAATCACTACAAGCAGGACCGGCTGTTCGAACTGACGCGGCGCCTGAAACTGCCGTTGGTGCTGTTCTCCGAAGGCGGCGGCGGCCGGCCGGGCGAGGACGACGACGGCCCCCGCGTCGCTTTCGACACGCCGACTTTCACAACCTTTTCAAAACTCTCCGGCCTCGTCCCGATGATCGGCGTCAACAACGGGCGCTGCTTCGCCGGCAATACCGCCCTGCTCGCCTGCTGCGACGTGATTATCGCCACCGAGAATTCGACCATCGCCATGGGCGGCCCGGCGATGATCGAAGGCGGCGGTCTTGGCGTCTACACGCCGGAGGAAGTTGGCCCGATGTCCTTCCAGGCGCCGAACGGCGTCGTCGATATCCTGGTGAAGGACGAAGCGGAAGCCGTTGAGACGGCGAAGAAATATCTGAGCTACTTCCAGGGCGCAGTCGACGACTGGGAGGAAGCGCGCGATCCGCGCCATCTCCGCCACGCGATCCCGGAGAACCGGGTGCGCCTTTACGATATGCGGGAGATCATCGAAACCATCGCGGACAAGGATTCCGTGCTGGAGATCCGCGAGCAGTTCGGCGTCGGCATTATCACCTGCTTCATCCGCGTCGAGGGGAAGCCGATGGGGGTGATCGCCAACAATCCGCACCATCTCTCCGGCGCGGTCGATAGCGACGGCGCGGACAAGGGCGCCCGCTTCCTCCAGCTCTGCGACGCCTTCGACATTCCGGTTCTGAGCCTGATCGACTGCCCCGGCATCATGGTCGGCCCCGACCATGAGCGGACCGCCCTCGTCCGCCATTGCACGCGGTTGTTCAACACCGGCGCCAATCTGACGACGCCGCTGATCAGCGTGATCGTGCGCAAGGCCTACGGCCTCGGCGCCCAGGCCATGTGCGGGGCGGGCGCGCTGGTGGGGTTCGTGACCGTCGCCTGGCCGACGGCGGAGTTCGCCGGCATGAACATCGAGGGCGCGGTCAAGCTGGGCTTCCGCCCGGTGCTGGCCGCGATCGAGGATCCGGAGGAGCGCAAGGCCGAGTTCGACCGCCGCGTGACGGCGGCATACGAGACCGCCCGCGCCGCCAACGCCGCCGGCGGCGGCGGCATCGACGACGTCATCGACCCGGCGGACACCCGCCGCTGGATCGCCAACAGCCTGCGCCGCCTGCCGCCCCCGCCGAAGCGGGAGGGCAAGAAACACGCCTATATCGATACCTGGTGACGCGGCCGCCGCTCAAATGCGACGGCGACTGAACTAATGGGCTTCCGCCTGCGCGGCGGTCGGGTCTGCGCTCTCGGGCGCCGTCAACGCGCCTGCATCCGGCGCGCGCGCTTCGGCCATCGCCGCCAAGGCCGCCGTCGCGTTGTGGCGCCGCAGGAACGCCTCGATCCCTTCAGGGGTCAACTCGACAGTCAGCAAATTTTCCCAGGGTAAATCCATTTCGCCCCCCATTGCCTCGTCGTCTTCCTGACGACTCGCCGCCCCCGGCGAAGGTAAGGCTTTATACATCAGTTCGGGGCCTGGAGAGAATGACCCTCATCGCCTGATTCGCCATGCCGCGACCTTTGGCCTCCGACAGCCCGAGACCGGCGACGGGCGCGGCGGCGGGGCGCCGCCGCCGCGTCTTTTCATTTGTTTTCCAGGCCGAAACCCGCTTGGATTAGGCTCCCGCGAACGCGCTCGAACGGAGCCAGCGAGCACATGATGCAATTTTCTTCCCCACGCTATGTCGTCGACGACATGATGGCCGCGCAGGAACTGTTTCACGGCCGCAAATGGACGGACGGTCTGCCCATCGTGCCGCCGACGCCGGGGGCCGTCGCGGCGTGCCTGGACTGGGCGCTGCTGGCGCCGGATCACCTGGTCGGCGTGGAGCGCGTGCACGCCCGCTCGATCACGGCGGAGAAGCTCGCGATCAACGCCGTGATGGCCGGCTGCCTGCCGATGCACTTCCCAGTGGTCGTCACCGCCTTCACCGCGATGCTGGAGGAGCCCTTCCTGCTGCAAGGCGCGACGGCCAGCACCGGCGGCTGCGCCGTGCTGACGGTGGTCAACGGACCGATCCGCCAGGAACTCGCCATGAGCGGCGGTTTCAACGCGCTCGGCGCCAGCGACCGCGCCTCCACGGCGATCGGCCGCGCCATCCGGCTCTGCCTCTACAATCTCCTGGACGTGCGGCCGGGCGAGGCGGACCGCTCGACCCTCGGCCATCCCGGCAAGATCAGCTACTGCGTGGCGGAGGACGAAGAAAACTCCAACTGGCTTTCGCTGGCTGAGGAACGCGGCGTCCCCGACGGCGCCTCCGCCGTCACGGTGTTCGCCGCCGGCGCGCCCCGCCAGATCATGAACGAGTGGACGACGGAGCCCGAACTGATCCTCGACACCTTCGCGGCCGAGATCAAAGCCAATATGCGGCATTATTCGATTTGGCCCGGCAATTACGCCATCGTCGTGCCCGCCCAGCTCCGCGCCCATTTCGACGCCGCCGGCTGGTCCAAGGCCGACGTGCGCCGCTATGTGTTCGAAACCGCCCGCGTCAAGCGGAAGGACTGGGCGGAATGCGGCAAGGGCGCCGTTGTCGGCGACAGGGGCGAGGAAGAGTATGCGGGCCTGACGGCGCCGGACGACCTGCTGGTCATCGCGGCCGGCGGCCCGGCGGGCGGCTTCGGCGCGGTGATCCCGCCCTGGTTCGGCCCGAAAAGCAAAGCCGTGACGGTCGCGGTCGGCACCTGCGTCGACTGCGAAGTCTGAAACGATCCAAAGGGGAGAACGCATGAGCATGGAAGTTCTGGACCCGACCTATGGCGGCGGAACCGCCGGCTTCGAGCCGGCGGCGCGCATCGCCTCGCTCGAGGGCAAGACGGTCGGGCTAATATCCAACGGCAAGAAGGGCACGAAGCCTTTCTTCGACGCCATGGAGCGGGTGCTGAAGGAGGAAGTCGGCGTCGGCCGGGTCGTCCTCGCGGTCAAGGGCAACTATAGCGCCCCGGCCGAGCCGGCGATCATGGCCGAGGCGCCGGAATGGGACGCCGCCTTCGCCGGGATCGGCGATTGAGGCAGCTGCTCGTCGTGCAGTTTGCATGACGCCATAGCTGCCGAGAAACAGGGCGTACCGGCCGTCGGCGTGATGACGACGAAATTCGTCAGCGCCGCCGAACTTATGGCGCGCAGCCAGGGCGCGGAGGACTTCCGCTTCGTGACCATCGAGCACCCGATCAGCAGCGCGACGGACGCCGCGCTCGCCGAACAGGCGCGGATCGCCGTCACGCAGGGCCTCAGGATTCTGGCGGGCGACGCCGACGCTTAAGGCTTCCCTCGCCTACCCGTCCGCTTCCATCGCGGCGGACGGGTCGCGGGCCCATTCCTGCAGGGAGGCGTCGTAGACGGCGGCGTCGGGGCGGCCGATCAGGGCCTGGGCGAAGGCGACCTGGGAGGCGGCGATGCCGCCGCCGCAGTAGATCACCAGGCGCTTGTCCGCCGTGGCGCCGGCGCCGTCGAAGGCGGCAGCGATGTCCGCCGGGCTCTTGAAGGCGAAGCTCTCCCGCTCCAGCATCGCGGCGGCCGGCACGTTGACGCTGCCGGAAATGCGCCCCGGGCGGCCATAGTGATTGCCGCCCGTGCCTGTGTGCTGGGCCGGCGAGAGCGCGTTCACTACGACCGCGCCGCCATCGCCCCGCGCCGCCTCCACGGCGGCCTGATCGACGAATATTCCCTCCCGGAAGGCGGGCGTGAACGTCGCCGGAGGATAAGAGCCGGCTTCGGTCGCCACGGCGCGCCCTTCCGCCGACCATTTCCGCCAGCCGCCGTCCAGCACCGCCGCCCGGTCGAAGCCGAACGCCCGCAGCATCAGCCAGAGACGCGGCGCCCAGGACATGGAGCCGCCGGAATAGACGACGACCGTGGAACCGTCGCCGACGCCGAGCTTGCCGATGGCGGCGGCGAACCGTTCCGGGCTCGGCAAGGTGAAGCGGAGCGGACTCTTGTCGTCCGAGAGGTCCTCGATGAGATCGGCGAAGACGGCGCCGGGGATATGGCCCTTGTCATAGTCCCCCCGGCCGGATTCCATGGTCATGTCCCCGCCCGGCGCCGGGTGCAGATGCACCGTGGCGTCCAGAATGCGCAGGTCCGGGTGGTTCAGGTTCGCTTGCAGCCAATCGGTCGAGACCAACTGGCCGGGCGGTTCGAGCGGCATGGCGTTTTCTCCTGAGCTTGGTTCTGGCGCGGGTCTTCTAAAGCGGCAGCGCCAGCAGCGTATCGACCCGTTCGTTATCGAAGATCACCAGGCGTTCCTGGAAAATCGGCGGCTCCCGGTCGATCAGGATGCGGTCCCGGTAGCGGCCGACGCTGAACAGCATGGCGTTGCCGCGAATGTCGATGCGGACCGCCTGATAGTTCGCGACGACAGAGGCCACGCCCCCCTCCACGCTTTCGACCTGAACGCCCGAGATGAAGTGCTTGTAGCGGTGGTCTTCGAAGATGTTGGCCTCGCGGATCGAGGCGACGCGGTCGTCCAGCATCGCCCGGCTGTCGGCGTCGATCACGCCGAGCGGCAGGCCCTGGTCGTAGTTTTCCGCGGAGATGATCTTGTAGCGGCAATCCTCGGCGAAGAAGGCCGGCCATTCCTCCAGCCGGTCGTCGTCGATGGCGCGGATATAGCGGGCATAGAGCCGCTCGATGCGAAAATAGAGGTCCCGATCGTCCATTGCGGCTACATGTCCATCACGGCGCGATAGGCCTTCCAGAAGCCCCGGATCGAGACCTCCGTCGCCCGCGCCTTGGAGGATTCGACAGAGCCGCCGCCCATGGGCACGACGCCCACTTCGCCCGTTACGCCCTGGATCGCCTTCTGCACGAAGCCGCCGATGCAGCCGTCCTCCATGGAGATATAGCCGGCGGGGCCGACGAGGTTCGCCTGCTTCAGGCGGCGGGCGCGCATGTCCGCGTCGTCGTCCGCATAGCCGACATGGTTCCAGACAAGCTCGGTCTCGCCAACGCCCTTGGGCAGGACCTGGCGGATGGCGATGGAGTTGTAGTGGCATTGCAGGCCGAGCGAGGGGAAGACGGACATGATTCGCGTCGTCATGCCCTCGCCCGACTCGTCGACGGCGTCCAGGAGGGTCGGGTCGGCGAGCTGCATGTCTTTCAGGGAATGGACGCCTTCGGCCTTGTAGCCTTCGTGGTCGACGCCCGTCTTGCTCTTGCCATAGCTGATATGGCTGCCGCCGCCGGCGCCGACGACGATGCCGCCTTCCTGGCTCAAGCGGTTCAGCTTGAAGGTGTTGAAGAAGGTGTGCAGCAGGCTGGCGTGATAGCTGTCGCGGAGGTTCTCGTTGTAGATCTTCCAGTTGTTCGGCAGCACCTGGACGTTCCGCCCGAGGAAGGTCAGCGGCTTGCCGAGAATGCCGCGTATGAAGCCCGCGATCTCCGGGCCGACATAGGTCTCGAAGTCCGGCGTCGCGTCGGAATATGTGGCGAAGATCAGCCCGCAGAATTCCGTGACCCGGAGCCGCTTGAGCCCGTGCGCCGCCTTGTCGAAGTCCTCCGGCAGGCCGCCCGCGCCGTTGACGCCCTTCTCGAAGGCCACGCCCCTTAGCTTGCCGTCCAGGTCGTAGGACCAGGAATGGTAGACGCAGGAGAGCACCTTGGCGTTGCCCCGGCGCTTCAGGCAGACCAGCGCGCCCCGGTGGGCGCAGCGGTTTTCCATGGCATGGATCTGGCCCACGCGGTCGCGCGTGACGATCACCGGCGTTTCGCCGACATAGGTCGTCAGGTGGTCGCCCGGCTCCGGCAGTTCGCAGGCGAGGCAGAGATAGTTCCAGACCGGCCCCCGGAAAATCGTCTCCAGTTCGCGCTTGTAGTGCGCCTGGTCGGTATAGAGGTCATAGGGAATCTCGGTCAGGCCGTCGTTCGGAAACCGAATGGCGGCTGTCGCGCCGCCGCTGTTCGCGCCGTCCATGGGGCGTCTCCCTGTTCGATCGGGCTTGATGCTATAACGGCGGCCTCAAGGACAAAAGCGCCCCCCGATGACATCAATTCCCCCGAAGCCGCCCGAGGCCGACGCCCCGGTGCGCGGCATCATCTGCATGGTGGTCGGCACCGTGCTGCTGGCCAGCAACGACGCGGTGAGCAAATGGCTGCTCTCCACCCTGCATCCAGGCGACATCATGGCGTGGCGCGGCCTCGCCTCGCTGCCGTTCATCATGGTCATCCTCAAGCTTGAGGGCGCCCGCGTCCGCGACCTCAAAAGCAACGCGCCGGCGCGGAACGGCCTGCGCGCGCTGCTGGCGCTGGCGACGAGCGTGCTGGTCGTCATCTCCTTTCAGGTGCTGCCGCTGGCGGACGCGCTCGCGGTGATCTTCATTTCGCCGCTGATGGTGACGGCGCTTTCCGCCGTGATCCTGAAAGAGGCCGTGGGCTGGCGGCGCTGGAGCGCGACCGCGACCGGCTTCGTCGGCGCGATGGTCATCGTCGGGCCGAGTTTCGGCGATATCGGCTTCTGGGTGCTGGCGCCGCTCGGCGCCGCGACGGCGGCCGCGCTCAGAGACATCGTGACCCGCCCCCTCACCCGCATCGACAGCGGCCCCTCCATCCTGTTCTGGTCCATGATGGCGAGCACGGTCGGCGGGTTCGCCAGCCTGCCGCTCCTGGGCGCGACGCCCTTGGACGCAACCGCGATCTGGCTGCTGGTCGCCGCCGCCGGCATGCTGGCGCTCTCCCATCGCCTGACCATCGCCGCCTTCAAGCTGGCGTCCGGCGCGATCGTGGCGCCCTTGAAGTATCTGGCGTTGATATGGGCGGGCGGCATCGGCTACGTGGTCTGGGGCGACGTGCCGACGCTGCAAAAGACCATCGGCGCCGCCATCGTCGCCGTCGCCGGCCTCTATATCTGGCGGCGCGAGATCATTCTGGAGCGGGAGCGCAGAGCATGAGCGAAATCGAAGTCGCGCGGATGGAAACCGAAGCCGGCGCCGTCGCCTTGCGCATGGCCGGCGCCGGCCGGCCCCTGGTGCTGCTGCATGGCCTCGGCGGGTCCTCCAAGTCCTGGATACGGCAGTTGGAAAGCCTCGCCGCGACCCGCCGCGTCATCGCCTGGGACTGCCCCGGCTATGGCGACAGCGACGATTTCAAGGGCGGCAAGCCGAAGACGGCCGATTTCGCCAAGGCGCTGCTGACGGCGCTCGACAAGGCCGGCGTCGGCGACTTCGACCTGGTCGGCCATTCCATGGGCGGCGCCGTGGCGCCTTGGGCGGCGAGGCTGGCGCCTCTGCGCGTGCAGAAGCTCGTACTCTCGGCGACCAAGGTCAGCTTCGGCGCGGACGATCCCACGGGCTATGACCTCCGCCTCGCCGAACGGCGGCAGATGGACGACGCCGGCTTCGGCCGCGCGCGCGCCAAGGGCATGGTCGGCGAGGCGAGCCCGGTGTTCGGAGAGGTCGCCGCCATCGCCGGCGAAATTCGGGAATCCGGCTATGCGGACGCGATCTACCTACTGAAGCACGCGGACAACCGGGCGATCCTGCCGACCGTGGAGCAGCCGACCCTGGTGATCGCCGGCGCCAATGACAAAATCGCGCCGGAAGCGGCCACTCGCGCCGTCGCCGACGCCGTGCCGGGCGCGCGCATGGCGGTGGTTCAGAATGCGGCGCACGCCGCTTACTTGGAACAGCCGGCGGAATACAACGCGCTGCTGACCGCGTTCCTCTCGGAGTGAATGTTACAGGCGCATTACAACTAACGGCACTGGACAAATCACAACCTTGAGCACAGCATAGTCGCCATCTCCCATTTCGAACGGCTGTGCGCGCGCCGGACCCTGTCCGACGCCAGGGCGCCCTAAGGAGCGCGCGCCATGACGACTTTCGCTGCCGACGTCACCTCAGCCGGCGTCGCCATCGCCCTCTCCGAGAACGAAGACCTGATCGTCCCCAGCCAGACGACCGTCATCTCGACGGCGGACGATGCGGTCGAAGCCCTCAACGGCGGACATTCCGTCACCGTGCTCGGCGCGCTGTTGGCCGATCAAAACGGCGTCGACATCGCGGACCTCCAGGACGGCGACGGCGATGTGCAGCTCGCGGTGACGAGCGGCGGCGTGATCGTGGCGGGCGCGACGGGCGTCCATATCGCGACGAACGACGTTTCGATCTCGAACGCCGGCGAGATTCGCGGGTCTGGCGGCATCGTGGGCGCGGGCGACCGGCTCGTGGTGACGAACCAGGGCGCGATATCGAGCAATATCGGCGTCGAGCCCATCCTCACCCCCTTCGACAACTCGTTCCTTCTCATCCCCGTCGACGACTCGATCCCGAGCCAGAGCCAGAGCGAATTTGTGTTGAATACAAGCATAGGCGGCGTGATCAATCTCATCGGCGACGACATCGTCGTCGTCAATGAAGGGCGCCTGGAGTTAAATGGCGGCGCCGGCGCCGGGCCGGCGATAAGCTTGCGTTCGACCGACAACGAGACCGGCGCCCGGTTCCATAATTTCGGCGTGGCGTCCGCCGGCGCCGCCAGCGTCGCGTTTGTCAGCTATGACGCCGCCGATACGATCGTCAATCGCGGCGTGATCATCGGCGACGTCCAGCTGGGCGGCGGCGGCGATCTCTTCGACGGCGGCGGCGGCTTCGTCGATGGCGGCCTCGACCTGGGCGCCGGCGCGGACCGTGCGTTCCTCGGGGACGCCGGAATCACGGGAGACGTCAGCGGCGGCGATGGCGACGACGTCATCGTGGGCGGCGACGCCGACGACCGGCTAAGCGGCGGCGCCGGCGACGACGACCTGCGCGGCGGCGATGGCGACGACGTCTTTCTTTCCGCCGAAGGCGAGGATGAATACGATGGCGGAAACGGCTCGGATACGGTCGATTTCACCGGCTTCGTCGGGGATGTCGCGGCGGATATCGTGGACCGCGTCGTCGATACGTCGCCGGGCGACCGAGCTTTCCTTTCCAACATCGAGAACGCGACTGGCGGCGCCGGCGACGACGAACTTCTCGGCGACAGCGGCGTCAATATTTTGATCGGCGGCGCCGGAGCCGACCTGCTCGCGGGCCGCGACGGCGACGATCTGCTGAAGGGCGCGGCCGGCCACGACCAATTGCTCGGCGGCGACGGCGATGACGACATGCGCGGCGGCGACGGCGACGATCGGTTCCGGGGCGGAAACGGCGACGATCGCTTCAAAGGCGGCGACGGCGACGATCGCGGCCGCCTCGACGATGGCGCGGATGTGGCCTTCGGCGGCGCGGGGAATGACCTGATCTTCGGCGGAGACCGTGGGGATAAGCTGCGCGGCGACGCGGGCGACGACAAACTGCGCGGAGACGCCGGCGGCGACGTGTTGGACGGCGGCGCGGGCGCGGACTCGGTGCGCGGCGGCGATGGCGACGATGTTCTCTTAGGCGGCGCAGACGCGGATACGGTCGAGGGCGAAAACGGCGACGACGTCATCAACGGCGGGCTTGGCGACGACCGATTGAGGGGCGGCGCCGATTCCGATCTGTTCCAGTTTGGCGACGACTTCGGCGCCGACCGCATCCTCGACTTCGAGGATGGCGTCGACCTTCTCGATTTCTCCCAGAACGCCGGGGTCGCCGGGTTCGAGGACCTTATCGTCACGGCGATAGACAATGGGGCGAGCACACTGATCACGCTCGCCGCCGATCCGGACAGCCCGAACAGCGTTCGCCTGGATGGGATCGCCGCCGGCGCCATCGACGCCGACGACTTCCTGTTCTGATATCGAACGGCGGAGCCCCGCTTAGCCGCCGGCGACGGTGCCGTAGATCAGGCGCGGCAGCCACAGGGTCAGTTCCGGCCAGAGCGCGATCGCGCCGAGCATGGAAATCTGCAGCAGCACGAAGGGGATGATGCCTCTGTAGATGTGGCTGGTGAGGACCTCCGGCGGCGCCACGCCGCGCAAGTAGAACAGCGCGAAGCCGAAGGGCGGCGTCAGGAAGGACGTCTGCAGATTGACCGCGATCATGATCCCGAGCCAGATCGGGTTCAGGTCCATCATCAGCAGGATCGGCGCGACCACCGGAACGACGACGAACACGATCTCGATGAAATCCAGGAAGAAGCCCATCAGGAACATGAGCGCCATGACGGCGAACATCGCGCCGACGGCGCCGCCCGGCAGGTTCACCAGGAATTCGTGGACAATGTCGTCGCCATGCAGGCCGCGAAACACGAGACTGAATAGCTGAGCCCCGATCACGATGCCGAACACCATGGCGCTAATCCGCGTCGTCGCCTGGGAGACTTCGCGCAGCGTGCCGTCCGCCGCGATGCGCCGAAGCGCCGCGACCAGCCCCCAGATCAACCCGACGCAGGCGGCCGCCGCCAGATAGATGCCGATCTGCTCGCTGGAGGATACCTGCTCGCGCCCGAGCCTGAGATCGACGAACCCGGTCAGGACCAGGACGAGCACCAGGCAGGCCGCCGCGACATAGATCGGCATCCCGCGCGTTCCCGGAGCGCGCAGCCCGCCAAGGAACGTCGCGCCGACGGCGCCCACCGCCGCCGCTTCCGTCGGCGTCGCCACGCCGGCCAGGATCGAGCCGAGCACGGCGACGATCAGGACGATCGGCGCCACCAGCGCCCGCAGCGCCCGGGCGGCGACGGACTCGCCGCCGTCGCCCGCGAGCGCGTCGCGCGGCACCGGCGGGGCGTCGCTCGGCGAGATGATCGCGCGGACGATGATGAAAAGAATGTAGAGCCCGACCAGCATCAGGCCCGGGATCAGGGCGCCGGCGAACAAGTCGCCGACCGACACCGGATCCGGCGCGAAATTGCCCATCTGCCGCTGCGCGTCCTGATAGGCGTTGGATATCTGGTCGCCCAGCACCACCAACACGATGGACGGCGGAATGATCTGGCCAAGCGTGCCGGACGCGCAGATCGCGCCCGTCGCGAGCTTGGGGTCATAGCCGCGATTGAGCATGGTCGGCAGCGAAAGCAGCCCCATGGTCACCACGGTCGCGCCGACGATGCCCGTCGAGGCCGCCAGCAGCGCGCCGACGACGCAGACCGAGATGCCGAGGCCGCCCGGCAGGTTGCCGAAAGCCGCGCCCATGGCGTCCAGCAGCTCCTCCGCCACCTTCGATCGCTCGAGCATCACGCCCATGAAGACGAACAGCGGCACGGCGATCAGCACTTCGTTCGTCATCACGCCGAAGATCCGGTTCGAGACGAAGCCCATGAAGGACAGGTCGAACACGCCGAAAAGCGCGCCGATCACCGCGAAGGCGATCGAGACGCCGCCAAGCGTGAAGCCGACGGGGAAGCCCGCCATCAGCACGATGCAGACGGTGACGAAAAGCAGGAGGCCGAGAATTTCGTATAGGATCACACGCCGTCTCCATGCACGTCGTGCGGTTCGGACTGCGGCGGGGGCGCAGCGCCCGTTAAGGTGAGAAGCGACCGGTAGGCCAGACAGACGCCCTGCAGGCCGACAAGCGCCGCGTAGACCAGAATGAAGCTCTTCAGCAGGAATACGGCCGGTAAGCCGTTGCGCCCTTCCGGCGAGCCCTCGAGCACCGCCCAGGCGTTCACCACATAGGGGAAAGCCAGGACGAATATGGCGACCGCCATCGGCAGCAGCAGAAGCAGCGAGCCGAACAGGTCGACCTTCGCGCGGGCGCGCGGCGAAGCGGCCCCGTAGAAAATGTCGACGCGGACGTGGCCGTCATGCCGAAGCGTGTAGCCCGCCGCCCATAGGAAAACGATCGCATGCATATAGACGATCGCTTCCTGCGCGGCGATCGAACCGATGCCGAAGACATAGCGAAACAGCACCACCGCGAACTGAGTCAGCACCATCACCAGCGCCAACCAGGAAACGAGGCGGCCGACGCGTTCGTTCAAAACGTCGATAAGGCCGGCTACAGCGCGCACGACTGCTCCTTGGATTGGGGACAGGACATGGGCGGCCGGCGCCGGGCTTGGATGGGCCGCCCGGCGCCGGCTTCCATGTTATCGGCGGAAAGCCGTCGTCACCCGGGCGAACGTGCGTTCATGTAGCCCTGCTCGCCGACCTTCGCCCAGCCGATCGCGTTCTTCTGGAAGGCGAAATAGCTGTCGTGGACCTTCTTGGTGATCGCGTCGGAATTGCCGACCTCCGAAACGACGTCGGCCGCGACCTTGCGGACTTCCGCCAGGAGTTCGTCGGAATAGCGCTTCAGCTCAACGCCATGCTTGGTAATCAGCGTGTTGAGCGCGCCGATATTGCTGGCGGCATACTCGGCGCTCTGGGTGAACGCCTCCGCCTCGCAGACAATCTGGATGAGCTGTTGGTCGGACTTGGGCAGGCTGTCGAACAATTGCTTGTTGACGCCGATGGACGAAACGGTGCCCGGCTCGTGCCAACCCGGATAGTAGTACTTCTTGGTCACCTTGTAGAAGCCGAACATCAGGTCCTGCCAGGGGCCGACCCATTCGGTGGCGTCGATCGTGCCCGATTGCAGCGCCGGGTAGATTTCGCCGACCGGAAGGTTGATCGGGTTCGCTCCGAGCGCGCGCAGAACCTCGCCGCCGAGGCCCGGCATGCGCATCTTCAGGCCCTTGTAGTCGTCGATCGAATTGATGTCCTTGTTGAACCAGCCGCCGGCCTGCGTGCCCGTGGTGTGCACGGGGAAGCCCTTGATATTGAAGCCCGCCGAAAGCTCGTCCCAAAGCTCCTGCCCGCCGCCATACTGGAGCCAGGCGTGGGTTTCGTAGCCGATCATGCCGAACGGCACGGTCGTGATGAAGTTGTAGGCCTTGGACTTGCCCTGCCAGTAATACTCGGCCGCATGGTACATGTCGGCGTCGCCGGACGAGACGGCGTCAAAGGATTGGAAGGCGGGAACCAGTTCGCCGGCGCCGTAGGTTTTGACGGTGAGACGGCCTTCGGACAGGGCGGTGATGCGGTCGGCGATGCGCTGGGCGGACAGGCCGCTGCCGGGCGCGTTCTTCGGCCACGTCATGACCATTTTCAGTTCGCGCTTGCCTTGCGCAATCGCCGGTTTCGGAAAGGACGAGGCGGCGGAGCCCGCCGCGGCGACGCCCGCGACCGCGGCGCCTTTCAAGAAATTCCTACGTTCCATCTCCTTTAACCTCCCTGTGGTTTTCTTCGATCCGTTTCACCGTCGACGCCTATGTTCAGCCAATCATCGACGAACGTCGACATAGCTTGACCTAGATTAGCGACGATGCAAGCGCTATTGGGCACCTACATTTTTCGATTCGGAAAGCTTTCTCGATGGACACTGCAGTTCTCCTCGACGCCGTCGCCGATCTCGCCCGGTCCGCCGGCGAGGTAATCATGCCGTTTTTCAATGCTGAGGAAGTCGCGACCAGCACCAAGGACGACGACCGTCGCAGCCAGGTGTCCGAGGCCGATCTCGCGGCCGAAAAAATCATTCTGGCCGGCTTGACGACGCTGACGCCGGACATCCCGATCGTCGCGGAGGAAGAAGTCGCGGCCGGTCGCGCGCCGGACGTTTCCGGCGGGCGCTTCTGGCTGGTCGACCCGCTGGACGGCACCAAGGAATTCCTGAAAAAGATCCCGGAATTCACCGTCAATATCGGGCTGATCGAGAACGGCAAGCCGACCATGGGCGTGGTCTATTCGCCGGCTTCGGGCGACATGTATGCCGGCAGCGTCGGCGACGGCGCATGGATGGAAGGCAGAGACCAGCCGCGCAAGCCGATCAAGGTGCGCGCGTTCCCGCCGGAGGGCGTGGTCGTCGCGCTCAGCCGGACCTATGGCCAGTCGACCGACGTCAAACGTTTTCTGGCGCGCTGGGACGTGACGAACCAGGTGGACGCCGGCAGTTCGATCAAATTCTGCCTGATCGCCCGCGGCGACGCGGACGTCTATCCCCGCTATGGCGGCTCGATGGAATGGGACACGGCCGCCGCCCATGCCGTTCTCTCCGCAGCCGGGGGCTCGGTCCGCGAGATCGACGACGGCCCGGAACTCGCTTATGGCAAGCCCGAGTTCCGCAATTCCTATTTCATCGCCTGGGGCGGCGTCGACGCCTGACGGGGGATTGCGGCAGCAACGCCTGATGGCGGATTGCAGGGCAGACGGCGCAACCGCCATGCCGCCGCTCGACCGCGACGCGAAATCGGCTTGACCCAGATCAAATTGACTATCGGCGAGACGCACTACCTTCCCTGACATATCCAATCAGGGAGCCAGTCATGTCGCTTTCCAGCATTCTTGCACTCGTCGACGCCGCCCACGGCGCCGCTACGCTTAAGGTCGCCGGCCTCGCCGGCGAGGTTCTCGCCGCCCCGGTCGATGCGCTCGTCATCAAGCGGGACGCGCGCGACGCGATTCCCATGGTCGGCGAAGGCCTTTCCGGCGACCTCGTCCAGCAGATCATGGATTCCGCCGAGGCGGATGCGAACGCCGCCGCCGCCGCCGCCAAGGCCGTGTTCGATAACTGGCCCGCTTCGGCCAACGCCTCCTTGACCGAGATGACCGGCCGCATCACGGACGTTCTGGGCGCCATGGGCCGCGTCCACGCGTTGACCGTCCTGCCCTGCGGCCCCGTGCGGGACGGCGTCACCGAGGCGATCGACACCGCCCTCTTCCGCACGGGCCGCCCGGCGCTCGTCGCGCCGCTGCACGAGGTCGAGACCATCGGCAAGCGCATCGCGATCTTCTGGAATGACAGCGCCGAGGCGGCCAAGGCCGTTTGGGGCGCCATGCCGTTCCTGCGGCAGGCCGAACAGGTGACGGTCTTCGCGGTCGACGAGGACTTCGACGCGTCGGGCGCGCTCGACCGGCTGACGAGCGGGCTCGGCCGCGCGGACATCAAGGCGGACAGCGCCGTGATCGAGCCGGACGGATCGGGCGCCAGCGCGCAACTGATCCAGGCCGCATCGGACATGAACGCCGACCTGGTGGTGATGGGCGCGTTCACCCATAGCCGGCTGCGCGAACTGGTGCTGGGCGGCGTCACGCAATCGATGCTGGAAGGCCTCGCGCGGCCGACCCTGCTCGCCCACTGATCCCCGGCCGACGCGGCGACGCCTCTCCGTTGCATTTCCGCGGAGGCGGGCTAACGTTTAGGCGCGGACGCGCACGTCGCGTCCGCGCCTTTTTTGCGTTGTTCAGACGAGACTTGAAGCCCCATGCCGGAAGCGCCGAACCCCAGTTCGATCGGCTCCCTTAGGGACCGTATCCACGCAATCGTCGGCGACGCCGGCCTGGTGGAGGACGCGGACGCCGTCGCGCCGCTCTTGGTGGAGCCGCGCGGCCTGTATCAGGGGGCGGCGGCGCTGGTCGTGCGGCCGGGCTCGACCGAAGAGGTCGCGGCCGTCGTCCGAGCCTGCGCCGAAGCCGGCGTCGGGATCGTGCCCCAGGGCGGCAACACCGGGCTTTGCGGCGGCGCCACACCCGATAAGAGCGGCGGCCAGGTGATCCTTTCCCTCGCCCGAATGAACCGCATCCGCGAGATCGACGCGCTCGACTACACGATCACCTTGGAAGCGGGCTGCGTGCTCCAAACCGTGCAGGAGGCCGCGGAAGCGGCGGACCGGCTGTTTCCGCTTTCGCTCGGCGCGGAAGGCAGTTGCCAGATCGGCGGCAACCTTTCCACCAATGCCGGCGGCATAAATACCTTGCGCTACGGCAACGCCCGCGACCTGGTGCTGGGCCTGGAGGCGGTCCTGCCCGACGGCCGCATCTGGAACGGGCTGAAGCGGCTGCGCAAGGACAATACCGGCTACGACCTGAAACACCTCTTCATCGGCGGCGAAGGCTCGCTCGGCATCATCACCGCCGCGACCTGCAAGCTGTTTCCCCGGCCCCGGGACGAGGTCTCGGCCTTCGTCGCCGTCCGCGACGTCGCCGGCGTGGTCGAACTGCTGTCGCGCCTGCGCGCCGCCACGGGCGATCAGGTCTCCGCCTTCGAGTTCATCCAGCGGTTCGGCATTCATCTCGCGATCAAGCATGTGCACGGGTGCCGCGACCCGTTCGATCAGGTTTACGAGAACTACGCCCTTTTCCGCGCCAGCGCGGGCCGCGCCGACAGCGGCCTGCGAGATATCGTCGAGGAAACGCTGGGCGCGGCCTATGAGGACGGGCTCGTGCTGGACGCCGTGCTGGCCGAAAGCGAGGCCCAGGCGCGCGCGTTCTGGCGGGTGCGCGAAGGCGTCGTCGAGGGGCAGATTCCAGAAGGCGGCAGCATCAAGCACGATATTTCGGTGCCGGTATCGCGCATCCCGGCCTTTATCGAGCGCGCCCATGTCGCGGTAGAGGAGACGATCCCCGGCGCGCGCCCCTGCGCCTTCGGCCATGCCGGGGACGGGAACCTGCACTACAACGTGACGCAGCCCGAAGGCATGGAGAAGGCCGCGTATCTCGAGCGTTGGCACGAACTGAACCACGTCATCCACGAGATCGTCGTCGGCATGGACGGCTCGATTTCGGCCGAACATGGCATCGGCCAACTCAAGGTCGACGAACTCAAGCATTTCAAACCGGCGCTTGACCTGGAGCTGATGCGCCGGGTCAAGGACGCCTTCGATCCGACCGGCCTGATGAACCCCGGAAAGGTTCTATAGGACCCCGAGAGGCCCGCGCACGACGCTAATAGCCGGTCGAGCGGTCGATTTCCGTCGGCAAGACCGGCGCGCCCGCGCCGAACGCTTCCAGGTTCTGGAAGAAAACGTCGAACGACCGCTGGATATAGGCGGTCGGGTCGTCCGACGACATGTGCGGCATGACCAACAGGTTCTTCTGCGCCCAGAGCGGGTCGTCGGACGGCAGGGGCTCCGGCTCGAACACATCCAGGATGGCGCCGGAGAGCCGGCCGTCGTCGAGCCTTTCGACCAAAGCGCCATAGTCCATCACCGGCCCGCGGCCGATGTTCACGACGCCGGCGCCCGGCGCCAGCGCGTCGAAGGCGGCGGCGCCGACCATTCCGCGCGTCTCCGGCGTCAACGGCAAGGTGCAGACCAGGAAATCCGCGCCCTCGCAGGCTTCCTCAAGGCGTTCCGGCGGATAGACCGCGTCCGCCAGCGGGTCCGGCGCCGGATTGCGGCGGACCGCGCGCACGGCGAGCCCCATGGCCCGCGCCGCCTCCGCCGTCGCCTTGCCGAGCGTGCCGAAGCCGACGACCGCGACCGTCCGCCCGGCGATCAGGCCGGCGAAACGGGGCGCCCATTCCCGGCCGCGCTGCGCCGTTTGCAGATGCGGCACCCTGAAATGCAGCATCCCGAGGGCCATGGCCGCGAATTCCCGGGTTTTCGGATAGTGCGTGCCGCTGTTGTTGGAAAGCCGGACGCCCGGCGGCAGCCAATCCAGCGGCAGCAGGCTTTCGACGCCCGCCATGGTGACCATGATCCACTTGAGCTTGGCGGCGGCCGCGATCGCTTCCGCGGGCGGTTTCGACTGACAAATCAGGATGTCCGCATCCCTTAAGGCGTCGCCCAGCCCGCCCCAGTCTTCCCCGAAACTGAGCCGCAGCGCCGCCGCGGCCGGATGCCGAGCGGCCGCTTCCTCCCACGCCGCTCGGTCGATGCGCATGTGAGGCGCCTTCCAAAGTTGACTGTCGAGATGGATGCGAAGGGGTTCGGGCATGAAAAAATCCCATTAACCGATGCAGTTTGAGGCGAGTGCCGCGCGGCCGTACCGTCGGCCCGACCGGCGCCGCCAAATCCGGCGCACCATGTCGGATTGGCAGAGGGGCCGTCAATCCATTGTTTCATATAATGAAAGTCCGAGTCCTGCTCGACCCAAACGGTCGGCCAGCGCGCCGAAATTCAACGCGAAAAACAGCCGAGCACCGGAAAAATTTCGGACAATTGTTTCTGTCGAGCGTTAGCCGTTGGGAAAGCGCTTACGCCCAAAATCCGTCCTGCGTGAATGAGCCAACCGAATTCCCGGCGCCGCTCGCGATTTTTGAAAGGACGACACTATGAGTGAGATCGTAAAGCGTTTCATCGACGACGAGAGCGGCGTGACCGCGATTGAATATGGCCTCCTGGCCGCCGCCATGGCCGCCGGCGTCGCCGCCCTCGCGGGCACCACCGACGATGCGACCAGCATGTTGGGCCGCCTGAAAGGCAAGTTTGACGAAGTGCTGGCCTAGTCCGCACGCCGTCAATTTCGAGCTTTTAACCAATCTCTCATCAGGAGGTTTGACAATGCTTTCCATGTTCAAATCTTTCATCGAAGACGAGAGCGGCGTGACCGCGATCGAATATGGCCTTCTGGCCGCCGCCATGGCGGCCGGCGTCGCAGCCCTTGCCGGCTCGACCGATGACGCGACCAGCATGCTGGGCCGTCTGAAAGGCAAGTTCGACGAGGTCCTTGCCTAAGGGCGAGACCGCTTCGTTCGCGCATTAGGGAGGCGCGACGCCAAGTGACCTTGAACCTTGCCATTGCGATTGTGTTCGGGATGTTGGCCCTGGCGGCGGCATCCGACGTCGCCAGTCGACGCATTCCGAACAGCCTACCGGCGATCGTGGCGGCAAGTTTCCTGGCGGCGAGCGTCGCGTCTCCCGAGCGCGTCGATCTGATCGGCGGCCTCTGGGTCTCCGGACTGATCTTCGCCGTGGGCTTCGTCGGTTTCGCTTTCGGCAAAATCGGCGGCGGCGATGTGAAACTGATGGCCGCAATGGGTCTGTGGGCGGGACCCGCGGCGGCGATGGACTTTCTCGTGATCACCGGACTGGCGGGCGGCGCCCTGGCGCTGCTGTACCTGCTGCCGGAAGTCGCGAACGCGTTGGCTTGGCTGCGCATGGCGGCGGAACGGCGCGTTCCCGCGCTGCGCGCCCTGGCGGCGCAGACAACCGTACAGACTCACGGCCTGCCCTACGGCGTCGCAATCGCCGCTGGCGGGATTTTTGTGTTGTGGAGCCGTTACTGGCCCGCTTGAGCGACGCGTTCGAGGGAGACTGAGCCATGGGCTCGCGGACGATTCTCTATTTCACCCTGTTTCTCGCGATCGCAGGCGTCGCTGGCATCTTCGCCCGCGCCTACTTCACCGACCAGACGGCCGAGGCGTCCATCAAGCCCGTGCTGACCGGCCCGAAGATCCTGGTGGCCGAACGGGACCTGGAAGTCGGCGCCTTCATCACCGCCCAGGACATCCGCTGGCAGCCGACGTCCGGCGAAGGCGAAGTGGTGCTTTCCCAGCATTTCGTCGAAGGCGCGATTCAGATGGACGCGCTGCTCGGCGCGGTCGTCCGCCGTCCGCTCCGGGCCGACCAGCCCCTGACGGTCGTCGAGATCATCAAGCCCGGCCAGCGCGGCTTCCTGGCCGCCGTGCTTCGGCCCGGCATGCGCGCCGTTACGGTCGAGATCGACAAGGTCTCCGGCAATTCGGGCCTCGTGTTTCCGGGCGACCATGTCGACATGATCCTCACCATCGCGCTCGAAGACCCCCGGGACCGGTCGAACAACCGCCTCGCCAGCGAAACCATTTTGAGCGACGTCCGCGTCATCGCCATGGGCCAGCGGGTAGAATCGTTCGCCACCATCGATTCCGAGCCGGAAGGCCGTCCCGCGACCACCGCGACGCTGGAAGTCGCGCCGGAACATGCCGAGCGCATCAACGTCGCCCAGCAGCTCGGGCGCCTCGCCCTCAGCCTGCGCAGCCTGGCCGGCGAAGTTACGTCGGACGAGGACCGGGTCATCGGCGGCGTCGCCCCCGACCAGGATCTGCAAACCATGCGGGAGCGCATGACCTGGGCGGAAGACGTTTCGGGCGCGCTGCGCATTCACGAAGAAACCAAGGGCCGCGCGACGCAGCCCGACGGCTCTCCGCCGCCGGCGGCGCCGTCGCTCATCATCATGCGCGGCGGCGAACGCACGGTCGTCGCCCCGAATTGACCGCGGGCCGGTCGACTCGCCGGCGCCCTCCCCAACATAGCGCTTCGATGCGGCGCGCGCGCCTGACCGGCCCGCGCGCCGCTCGCGTTATCGGCGGCGTATCGAAGGCGCGGCGCCCGGCTTTTTTTCGCCCGCGCCGACATAGCGCTCATGGTTAACCAGGGAGTAAGCCTGAGCTTCCTAGATTGGCTCCAGTTTCAGGGCAGTTCCGCCCGCACATGAAAAGGAGCCCGGGAATGGGCGTCTGGAGACATCTCCTTCATACGACGTTGGCCGGCCTCGCCATGTTGGCGATCGCGACAGGCCCGGCGGCGAAGGCGCAGTCCGTCAAACCCACCTCCAGCTTGGCGTTGAACGTCAATGCCGGCGAACTGATCAGACTGCCGCGCCCGGCGGCGAAAATCTTTATCGCGGATCCGGAAATCGCGGATTTCCAGGCGGCGTCTAACCGCTCCCTCCTGGTCTTCGGGCGCAAGCCTGGCCAGACCACCCTCTACGCCCTTTCCGACACCGACGGCGTCATTCTCTCGCGCCGGATCGACGTCGCGCACGATGTGGCGCAGCTGCAAAGCTTCATCAACACGGAACTGCCGCGATCCAGCGTGCAGGTGCGCTCGACGCCGGCTGGCATCGTTCTTTCCGGACGCGTCGAGACGACGCTGGAATCCGAGCAGGCCGAACGCATCGCGGTCGGATTCTCCGGCTCGCCGGAAGGCGTGATCAATCAACTGGCCGTCACGTCGCCGACGCAGGTGAACATTCGGGTCCGCGTCGTCGAGATGAGCCGCGAGATCACCCGACGCTTCCAGTTCAACTGGGAAGCCGCGTTCGATGTCGGCGGCAGCGTGCTCGGCATCGCGACCGGCCGGGACTTCCTGGGCGCCAGCGCCAACCTGTTCACGACCGACTCCACCATCGTCGGCACGGGCGGCGGCTCGGTCGCCGGCCTGTTCCGGTCCGGCGGCACCGAAGTCGGCGCGATGATCGACGCGCTCGCGCAGGAAAACCTGATCACCGTGCTCGCGGAGCCAAACCTGACCGCGATTTCCGGCGAGACCGCAAGCTTCATCGCCGGCGGCGAGTTCCCGATCCCAGTCGCCCAAAGCGACGACAAGATCACCATCGCCTTCAAGCAGTTCGGCGTCGTGCTGGACTTCACGCCGACCGTGCTCTCGCCGAACCGCATCTCCATGCGCGTTCGACCGGAAGTTTCTGAACTGACCGAAGAAGGCGCGATCACACAGGGCGCGATCATCATTCCGGCGATCACTCTTCGCCGCACCGAAACGACGATCGAACTCGGCAGCGGACAGAGCTTCGCGATCGCCGGCCTGCTGCAGGAAGAAACCCGTTCGAACGTCTCGAAATTCCCCGGCCTCGGCGATATCCCCGTCCTCGGCTCGCTGTTCCGGTCCGAGCAGTTCCGCCGGAACGAGACCGAGCTGGTGATCATCGCCACCGCCTATCTGGTGCAGCCCAGCTCGACCGGCAAATACCTGGACCCGACCGTTGGCTTCGAGCCGCCGACGGACCTCGAACGCATCCTCTCCGGCAAGATCGCCAAGGTCGCCGGCAACGTTCCGAGCGACCTCGCCCAGCCGGGCGGCCTCCGCCTGATCGGCGACGCCGGATTCTACTATTAATGGCATATCTGAAGGCGAGCAAAGAGATGAAAAGCTCCTACAAGGCGCTTCCCGCCGTCATCGCGGCCGCGCTCGGCCTCTCCGGCTGCTTCGCGTTCGATGAGACGGAAAACAGCGTCTGGCGCGAAGACATGAAGTCGCCCGTGGAACGCAACATCCGTCTCGACGTACACGAGGCGCGGCACATTCTTAAAGCCGATGGCCGCGGCCTCGCCGCGGGCGAAGCCGGCCGGCTCGGCGCATTCCTGGCCGCCCAGGGTTCGCCCTGGAGCATGGACGTCATGGTGCAGCCGCTTTCCGCCAACGGCGCGAAGGCGCTCGACGACGTCGACTACACGTTGGTCCAGCTTGGCGTTCAGGCCGACCGGATCGGCCGGCAGACGCCGGGGACCCGCGCGGGCGAAGGCGATATCGCCGTCACGGCCCGTCATATCCGCGCGAAGGCCACCGGCTGCCCAGACTGGCGTCGCGCCAATCTGATGGACCTCAGCGAAGTCAGCTCATCGAATTTCGGATGCGCGACCGCCGACAATCTGGCGCGCATGATCGCCGACCCGCGCGAGCTTGCCGTCGGACGCGCCCTCGCGCCGGCGCCCGGCACGACCGCCGCCGGCGGCGTCGCCCGCTACAACGCCGACAAGGTGAAGCCGCTGCTGAAGCGGAACACCAGCGGCGGCGGCGGCAGCGGCGGAGGCGGCGGCGGCGGCAATGGCGGCGACAAGTAGGCGTAGGGCGACGAAGGAGCACAAACATCATGGCAATCGCTGTTCGCGCCGCGGAGAAGACCGAAGAGCCGAATGAACCCGTACAGATCTCGGCGTTTGTCTGCGATCAGGCGACGGAAATGGCCACGGAGGAGACTCTGGGCCGCATGGGCGCGCCCAAATACCGGGTGCGCCGGGGCGGCGTGCGCGCCGCAATCGAATATTTCGCCAATCACAGCTCGACGCCGATCATCATCGTCGACGTTTCCGAGGTCGATCTGGCGCTGAACCATATCGACGAGCTGGCCAATGTCTGCGAGCCGGGCGTTCAGGTGATCGTGCTGGGCACCGAGAACAATGTCGGCCTGTTCCGCGACCTGATGCGCATGGGCGTGGGCGACTATCTGGTGAAGCCCGTTCCCTATGAGCACCTGTTCCGGGCCGTGCAGCTTTCGCTGGGCGGCAGCGACCCGACGAAGCCGACGACCCAGCGGCTCGGCAAGGTTGTCGCGGTCACGGGCGCCCGGGGCGGCGCCGGCGCGACGACGCTGCTCGGCAACGTCGCTTGGGTGCTGGCGAACAAACAGAGCCGCCGGGTCGTCATGGTCGATCTCGACCTGCAGAACGGCTCGCTCCACCTCGCCATGGACTTTCCCGCCAACCATGGCTTGCGCGAAGCGCTGGAGAACGCCCACCGGCTGGACCCGCTCTTCCTGGAACGGACCATGCTTCAGCACGGCCCGCGCCTGTTCGCGCTCGCCGCCGAGGAGCCGCTCGAGGAAGACATCGTCTATTCGCCGGACGCCGTGCGCGAGCTTACGCAGATCCTTCAGAAGCAGTTCCACTACGTCTTCATAGACGTGCCGCGCGGCGCGCCCGGAGCCTTGGAGATCGTGCGCCGCGCCGATATCCGCGTTCTGGTCGCGGAGCCCTCGATCGCGTCGGTGCGCGACATCGTCCGCCGCCTGGAGGCCATCTCCGTCGAGAGCAGCGGCCGGCGCACCTATCTGGCGCTGAACCATCCCCGCCAGGACAGCAAGGGCCAGCTCACCGTCGAGCAGTTCGAGGAAGCGATCGGCCAGAAGGTCGACTTCGTCATCCCCTATGGCAAGGCGACGGCGGCGGAAGCCATGAACTTCGGCGAGCCGCTTGCCTCCCGCCGATGCCCGGCCGCGGCCGCCTTCACGGCGATTTCGGGCGAGCTGATCGGCGATCGGCCGCGCACCGTCTCGATGCTGCGCCGCCTTCTTCGCAATAAATAGACAGGGACCGCGCCGATGTTCGGTCGCAAAACAACTCAGCAGGACGCCGAGGCGGAAGAAAAACCGTCGACCGTCATCGCGCCCTCCGAGATCAAGCTCGCCAGCGACGAAGCCTTCGAGGAGGCCTCGCCGCCGGAGGATGCGTTCGAGGAAGCGATCACGCCGCAGATCCGACAGCTCGTCCGCGAGCGCCTCATGCGGCGGATCGAGCCGAGCGTCGCGGTGCGCATGCGCCGGGATCGTCTGCGCACGCGCATCGGCGCCGTCGTCGCCGAAATCGCCAACGAGGAACGCCTTCAGCTGAACGGGCGCGAGCAGGAACGGCTCGCGGACGAGATGCTGGACGACATGGTCGGCGTCGGGCCGATCGAACCCCTGCTCGCCGACGACGAGGTCACCGATATTCTGGTGAACGGGCCAAACCAGGTCTATGTGGAGCGCAAGGGCCAGCTCGAACTCACCAACGTGACCTTCCGGGACAATTCCCACGTCCTGCACGTCGCCCAGCGCATCGCCGCCTCCGTCGGCCGCCGCATCGACGAATCCAGCCCGATGCTCGACGCCCGCCTCGCGGACGGCAGCCGCGTAAACGCCATCTCAAATCCCCTGGCGATCGACGGCGTCTCCATGTCCATTCGAAAGTTTCCGAAGCGTCGCGCCCAGTTCGGCGACATGGTTCGGAACGGCAACCTCGCGCCGAACGTCGCGCGGGTTCTGGAAATCGCGTCTTCCTGCCGGCTGAACATTCTGGTTTCCGGCGGCACGGGCGCGGGCAAGACGACGCTGCTGAACGCCATGTCCCGCCTGATTTCGCCCAAGGAGCGGATCGTCACCATTGAGGACGCGGCGGAGCTGCAATTGCAGCAGCCCCATGTCGTCCGCCTGGAGACGCGGCCGGCGAGCGCGGAAGGCACCGGCTATATCGGCCAGGGCGACCTGCTCAAGAACGCGCTGCGTATGCGCCCGGACCGCATCATTCTCGGCGAGTGCCGCGGCGCCGAAGCCTTCGACATGCTCCAGGCCATGAACACCGGCCATGACGGCTCGATGTCCACCCTTCACTCCAACAGCCCGCGCGACGCGCTGGTCCGCCTCGAGAACATGCTGCTGATGGGCGCGGTCAACATGCCTCTGCTCGCGATCCGGCGACAGATCGCCGGCGCCGTGCATCTCATCGTGCAGATCGCCCGTATGCGCGACGGCATGCGCCGCATCCAATCGGTGACCGAGATCGCCGGCATGGAAGGCGACGTCATCGTCACCCAGGACCTGTTCACCTACGAGTTCGAAGGCGAAGGCCCCGACGGGCGGCTGATGGGCGAGTTCAAATCCTCCGGCGTGCGGCCGCGCTTCATCGAGAAGGCGCGCATGTACAATCTGGACGCCGCCCTGCTGGAGGCGATGAAGTAATGGCCGACTTCTTCGCCCAGGACGCCAACCTTATCGCGCTCGCGATCTTCGTGATCCTGGGCGGCGTCGGCGCCGTGCTGGCCCAGACCTTCGCCGCCAAGGGCGACCATGCGGCGACGTTGAAACGGCGTCTCCGGGTGGCCGCCACACGACAGGGCGTCGACCCGGAACGGGAGCTCGAACTCGCGATCGACCGCGAAGTGTTCGAGTATGCGGGCGAAGCCGGGAACGACGAAGGCTGGTACGCCAAGCGGCGCAGCCATCTCGACCACCAACTGGCCCTGATCGGCGGCATCGGCGTTCTCCGGAAGGCGGGGCCCATCGCGGCCGGCGTCGGGCTGGCCGCCGCCATCGGCGTCATGATGAAGCTGAACCTTTCCCTTCCGCTGGCCTTCGGCATCGGCTTCGTCGTCGGCGTCGGCGGCCTGGTGTTCGGCCTGCGCATGGCGTTGCAGCGCACCTACAACAAGTTCGAAAGCCTGTTTCCAGACGCGATCGACCTGGTTGTGCGCAGCATTCGCGCGGGCTTGCCCGTCAGCCAGGCGCTGGAAAATATCGGCACCGACATCGGGGCGCCCGTCGGCCCGGAATTCGCCCGCATCGCCAACCAGATGAAGATCGGCGTTTCCCTGGACGACGCGCTGCACGACGCGCTGACCCGCATCAACGTGCCGGAAATGCGCTTCTTCGCCGTCACGCTGATCCTGCAACGGGAAACGGGCGGGCAGTTGGCGGAAGTGCTGCTGAACCTTTCCGACACGCTGCGCCAGCGCAAGGCGATGAAGATGAAGATCCAGGCGCTGACGTCTGAATCGCGCGCGGCCTCGAAGATCGTCGCCGCCATCCCGATCCTCTCGGGCATCGGCATGTACTACCTGAACAAGCCGAGCGTGATCCTGCTGTTCGAGACCGACACCGGCAACAACATGCTGATCTACTGCGTCGGCTCCGTTTTTCTCGGCCTTCTGATCATCAAGAAGCTGACGGCGGTGGACGCATGAACAATCTTTTCACACGCGCCATCGAACCGATCGTCTCCGATCCGATCACGCTGGCCCTGCTGGCGCTTCTGGTCGTCGCGCTCATCATCGCCAGCGCCGCCGGCAAGCGCGCCCAGGCGGCCGACAAGGTGCGCCAGCGCCTGCACCGCGTGCGGAGCCTGGGCGGCGGCGACGCGGATTTCCAGTTCGGCAAGGCGCATTTTGTCGATCCGATGGACGAGTTCGTGGACAAGCCGTCCCTGGCGACGCAGCTCCTCAAGTCGATCTCGCCATTCGTCTCGCAGATTCCGCTCGTCGGCGAGAAGGACCGGGTCAAGCTGCAGAAGACGCTGGTCATCGCCGGTTATCGCTCCAACGAAGCGCTCAACTTGATGCTGACGGCCAAGCTGCTGTGCGGCCTCTTGGTCGGCATGGTCGTCTATACGGGCGTCGTCAGCGGCGCGGAGCCAATCGCGACCGGCATGCGGGCCTTCCTCAGCCTGCCGATCGGCATCGTATTCGGCGCGATGGCGCCGGAGTTCTTCGTGAAATGGCGCGCCAAGAAGCGTTGCCGCCGCATCAGCCAGGCGATCCCGGACGCGCTCGATCTCATGGTCATTTGCGCCGAGGCGGGCCTCACCCTGGAAACGGCCCTGCATCGCGTATCCCGCGAAATGCGGACGGCGACGCCGGAACTGGCGCTGGAGCTGGCGACGACGGAAGCCGAACTCAAGGTTCTGCCGGAACGACGCATGGCGCTGGAGAATCTGGTCTACCGGACCGACGCGCCGGAGATCGCCAGCTTGGCCGTCACCATGAACCAGGCCGAGAAATACGGCACCTCGCTCAGCCAGGCGCTGCGCACCATCGCCTCCGAAGGCCGGCGCACGCGCATGTTGAGGATCGAGGAGAAGGCGGCGCGCCTGCCGGCGCTGATGAGCCTGCCATTGATGGTTTTCGTACTGCCGCCCTGCGCGGTCATCGTGGGCGGACCCGCGATGGTGCGGTTGATGGGCGCGTTGTCGAGTTGATCGGCGCGCCGAGGAGTGAATGGATATGAAGTGGACAAGCGCAATGAACGTGACCGTTAGCCGACGTCGCGTCCGCACCATCGCCGTGGCGACTGTCGCGCTGCTGGCGCTGTCCGGCTGCCAGACCCTGAAACTGGCGGGCCAGGACGGCAAGTCCGACATTCGCAGCTATACGCACGGCGAGCGGGACCGGGAACTGCGCCTGGCGGCCGCGGCCCGGGCGTCCGGCCAGTACGACGCCGCGCTTGGCATCTATCGCAACCTGCTCCTCGCCGATCCCGGCCGAGGGGACGCGCAGACGGCGCTCGCCGAAACGCTGTTCGAGAAGGGCGAGCGAGAGCGCGCCCTCGCCGCCTTTAACAAGGCGCTCCTGGACGACTCGCCCGAGCCCATGGAACGCGCCCAGGCGCTGACCGGACGCGGCCGGACGTTGCTGGCGCTCGGCCGGCCCGCCAGCGCGGAGCGCGACTTCCTGGATGCGCTCAACCTCGCGCCCAGCAACGCCGTCGCCCTGAACGGCCGCGCCGTCGCGGCCGACATGCAGGGCCGTCACCGGGACGCCCAGTTCCTGTATCGCAAGGCGCTCGAAATCGACCCGGGCAACGAGCGCGTGCGCAGCAATCTCGGCCTCTCCTTCGCGCTCGCCGCGCGTTTCGACGAAGCCGTCGCCGAACTGGCGCCCCTGACCCAGACGTCGGATCTGGCGCCGAAGGCGCGGCACAACCTGGCGCTGACGCTTGGCCTGATGGGACGCGACGAGCAGGCCTTGCAGTTGACCAGCGCCGACCTGAACCAGGCTCAGTCGAAAGGCAACCGCCAGTTCTACAACGCCATCCGCGATGCGGTGACGGCGGACGCCTCAGCGAACCGGGAGACCGAAGCCCCGGCGACGCCGCCGCCCGCGCCGCCCGCGCCGCCCGTCGCGGCCGCGCCGCCCCCCGCGGCGGAGCCCAAGGCCTATGCGAAGAACGAACCGGCCCCCGCCCCCGCGGCGAAGGCCGAGCCCATGCCCGCGGCGAAGCCTCATCCCGCGCCCGAACTGACGGCGAAACCGGAACCCGCGCCCGCCCCCGCGGCGAAGCAGGAACCCGCGCCGGAGCCCGCGCCCAAGACCGCCGCCGCGCCCGCGATGCCCCCGCAGCCGGCGACCGAACCCGCAGCGGAGATGGCCGAGCCCAAGCCGGAAACCGCGACCGCCGCGCCCACGCCCACGCCCAAGCCCGAACCCGGGCCGGACGCCGACGCGCAACGCAAAGCCGCGGCGCTCGCGCCGGCGCCGCAGCAGGAAGCGGAGGCCATGCCTGTCGCGCCCGCCGACAGCGCGCCGACGACGGCCGAGACGGCGCCGGACGTCGCGCCCGAGCCCAAGCCCGAACCCGCGCTCGCCATCGCCATCGCCAAGGCGGAGCCGGCGCCGGAGCCCGTCGACCCCGAGGTGCGCAAGAACACTGCGGCCGCCTTGAAAGCGGCAAGGGATCTCAGCCTGAGCGCGATCATGGACGAGCACCTGGACATCTCCGCCGAAACGGCGCCGCGCAAACCCCGCTCGCCGCTGGTGATCCCGCCGCAGTTGAAGATGGCCTCCGCCACCAACTCCGCGACAGCCTCGACGCCGAAGACGGCTACGGCGACCGCACTTCCCCGCCCGACGCAGAAGCAGCCCGTCGCCGCGCGGGAAGCGACCTCGACCCATGCCGAAACCGCTTCTCTCGCGCCCGCCGCGGTCGCCGTCGCAAGCAGAAATGACGGCGCGCAGAAGGCGACGGCGAAGACGGCGACGAAAGCGGAGGCGGAATCCCTCTAAAATATCGCGCACATTAGAGGCGGTTTTTAGTTGCCGGCAATCGAGCCAAATACAATCTCCAAGATTTAAGATCGCACCAAGCTAAACCGCTCATATTCCACTGGCGCACGAGTGAGTCGAACCGCGACCTCACTACGGCATGACAGTCAGTGGAGAGCGAAGATGCGCATCTGGCGCACAATTAACCGCACTATGCTGGGCCGGCTGATCAAGAGCCGGGACGGCACCATGGCCGCCGAGTTCGCGATTGCTTCCTCCGTTGCGATCGCGCTGGTCTTCGCCGCGATCGACGTCGGGCGCCTGTTCATCATCAATGGCCTCCTCGGCGACGCCGCGCGACAGATTTCGCGCGAGAACCAGGTCCAGTTGACCGCATACGACAGCAACGCGTTCACCGCCGCCGCCGCCGTCATCCTCGCGGACCGCTCGGCCGACATGTTCGACCCCGCGTTGGTGAGCATCTCGACCACCGTCTACGACAGCTTCGACGACCTCGCGGCCGGCGCGGAAAACGGCGGGGCGCCTCCCGGCGGCGACCCGGGCCAGATCGTGAAGTACCGCCTCACCTACACCATGGACTACTACACGCCGTTCATCGGCATGCTCATGGAAACGGCCAACTTCAATCACACCGCCGAAATCATCGTCTACAACGAACCGGAGACGACGTCATGAGCAAGACGATCTCCATGCTGCGGCGGCGCGTCCGCCGCCTGATCCGCTCCGACGAGGGCAGCGTCGTCGTCGAAACGGCCGTCATCACGCCCGTCGTGCTGCTGATCCTGTTCGGCGCGGTCGACGTGGTGCGCTATCTGCAAGTGCAGAGCAACGTCATTCGCGCCGTCAGCACGACGGCGGACGCGATCGGGCGGCAGAACGGCATCACCACCTCGCAGGTCACGGCGTTCCTGGGGCACGCCGCGGATACGATCGACCCCGACGTCACCAGCGGCACGGCGACGATCACCGTCGCGTCCGTGCATCGGGATGGCGACCAGGCGCCGGAAGTCGCCTGGCGGCGCAACCAGAACGCCGGTACGGACCAGTATCAGGGGACATGCCAGCAGACCGGCGCCGAAGGCGAAGCGGCCGTGTTGCCGACCGGTTTCACCGTCGAGTCCGACGACACCGTGATCGTCGCCGAGGCCTGCTACACCTTCATTCCGGCCTTCCTGATCTCCCGCGTGGTGTTCAACCTGGATTTCGTGCCCCTGGACATCTACGCCCGCGCCATCGCGGCGGCCCGCTTCGGCGCGCTGACCATCCTGGAGCCCTGAGCCATGGCCCGACGCACCATCCGCCTCATTGCCACCCTGTCCGCCGCGGCTCGGCGTTTCGCCGGCGCGAAGGACGGAACGATCGCCGCCTTCTATGCGGCCTCCGCCATCGCCGTGATCGGCTTCGTGGCGCTGGCCGTCGACGGCGCCCGCGCGCACATTCTACGCTCGCAGCTTCACTACGCCGTCGATTCCGCGGCCATCGCCATCGGCAAGGAAATGAAAATCCTGTCCGACGCCGAACTCCAGGCGCTGGCGGAACGCTATATTCACGCGAACGTCTCGCCTTCCCTGCTGGGCCTCTCCGGCGATTTCGGCGCGGAAGATCTGACGGTCAGCGTCGTCGACGGCGACACCAACGACCGCAAGCGCATCAGCGCCACCGCCAAGCTGCGCACGGTCATGCTCGGCATGGTCGATGGGGACGCGATCGTCGACATCCAACGCTCCGCCGTCGTGCAGCGCGAGATCAAGGGCATGGAAATGGCCTTTGCGCTCGACGTTACGGGCTCGATGGACTGGAGCAGCGGCACCGAGGGCATGAACCGCATCGAAGCGTTGAAAGCCGCGGCGACCGACCTGCTGGACATCATCTTCGACGACCAACTCACACACCCCAAGGTCTGGATCTCCGTCACGCCGTTCACCCGCAGCGTTCAGGCGCAGACGAACACGGACTGGGTGAAGTCGAGCACGATGGAGCCGAACCTGCCCCATGAAAGGTCGAACGAGGACTTCCAATGGAACCCCGAGCCTGACCTCGCCGGCGGCGATTCCTTCTGCTACGGCGTGCGCGGCTCCCAGTCCCTGGCCGAAGGCGTGACGCCGCCCAGCAGCGACTACTACAAGTTCCCCGCCTGGTACGAGTACGACTACACCTATCGCGGTTACTGGCACTACAAGTACCGGTACTACGTGAAGGTGACGAGCGGCTATCTCTGCCCGGACGTAGGCCATGAAATCCTGCCGCTGACGAATGTGCGCGCCGACATTCAGACCCACATCAACGCCCTCGTGCCCCATGGCGGCACCGCCACGGACCGAGGCGCCGTATGGGGCTGGCGGACGCTCTCCCAAAGCTGGCGCGGCTATTGGGACATCAGCGACGCAGCACGGCCGCTGGACCGCGATGCGCCGCTGAACAAGAAAGTCATGGTGCTCATGACGGACGGCGAAAACAGCTATCCCTATAACTCGGACGCCTCCCTCACCCGCATCTGCAACAACGCGAAGGCGGACGGCGTCACGATCGTCACCGTCATGTTCGCGATGCCGGAGAGCCTGGCGCCGCTCTATAGAGGCTGCGCTTCCGCGCCGGAGCTGTTCTTCCCGGCCGCGACCGGCGAGCAGTTGCGCAATACCTTCCAGGCCATCGCCCTGCAATTGAGCGTGCTGCGACTGGTCGAATAGGCTGAGGCCCGATCGCCATCGGGCAAGGGAGCCGGCGCGCCGAAAGGCGGGCCGGCCCTTTAGCTTTGCGCCTTCTTGAAAGGCGAAAGCTCTTCCAGGAAGGAAATCTCCTCCCCGACGGCGCGGCGTTCCCGGTCCAGGAAATCCGCGACGGCGCGCCGGAAATTCGGATCGGCGATATAGTGGGCGCTGTGGGTCTCGACTGGGAGATAGCCCCGCTGAATCTTGTGCTGGCCCTGGGCGCCGGCTTCGACGCGGGCGAGCCCGCGCTCGATCGCGAACTCGATCGCCTGGTAATAGCAAGCCTCGAAGTGCAGGTTCTTGAAGCGGGCGACGCAGCCCCAATTGCGGCCATACAGGGTATCGGCGCCGATCAGGTTCAACGCGCCCGCCACCCACTCGCCGTCATACTCCGCCATCACCAGCGCGACCCGGTCCGCCATGCGCTGATGCAGGAGGGAGAAGAACGGCCGCTTCAAGTAGTCCCATCCCCATTTGCGGTCCGTCGTGTTGCGGTAGAACTCGTAAAACGCGTCCCAATGGCTGGTCTTCAGGTCCGAGCCCGTTAGCACATGCATGACGACGCCCTGATCGGCGACGGCCTGCCGCTCCTTGCGGATGTTCTTGCGCTTCCGGCTCGACAGGGCGTCCAGGAAGTCCTGAAACGTCCGGTAGCCTTCGTTGCGCCAGTGATACTGCTGGCCGGTGCGCCGCAGGAAGCCGAACGTCTCCAGGCTCGCGGCCTCGTCGCCGGTGAGGAAGTTCACATGCAGGGTCGCGACGCCGGAATTCTCCACCAGCTTCAGCATGGCGGAGGCGAGCGCGGCTTCATATTGCGGCCGCTCGGCCGCATCGCGCACCAGCAGGCGATGGCCCGTCACCGGCGTGAACGGCACGGCGGACAGGAGCTTTGGGTAGTACTTGCCGCCGGCGCGCTCCCAGGCATGCGCCCAGCTATGATCGAACACATACTCGCCCTGGGAATGGCCCTTCAGGTAGAGCGGCGCCGCCGCGGCCAGCTTTCCCTCAGCGTCATAGGCCGCCAGGTGACGCGGCAGCCAGCCCTCGTCGGCCGCGACCGACAGGCTTTGCTCCAGCGCGTCCAGGAAGTCATGGGAGAGGAAAGGGTTGTCTTTGCCGGCGCAGGCGTCCCAGTCGGAGCGGTCGATTTCGGCGATCCGCTCGACGACCCGCACCTCTATGGCGGCGTCCCCTTCCGACATCGGCCGCCTCAGGCGACCTCGAAGACCGCGTCGACTTCAACCGAGAAATTGAACGGCAGGTTCGGGGCGCCGACGGCGAAGCGCGCATGGGCGCCCTTGTCCCCGAACACCTCGACCATCAGGTCCGATGCGCCGTTGACGACGGCCGGCATCTGATCGAACGAACCGTCGCAATTCACGAAACCGCCGAGCTTCACGCAGCGGGTCACGCGGTCGAGGTCGCCGTCCAGCGCAGCGGCCAACTGCGCCAGGATCGCGAGACCGCAGGCGCGGGCGGCCTTCTGCGCCGTCTCGACGTCGACTTCCTGCCCGACCTTGCCGACATATTTCTCGTCGCCGGCCTGGGAGACCTGCCCGGCGATGAACACGAGATTGCCCGTCGTCACGTAGGGCACATAGTTCGCAGCCGGTTTTGGGGCCGACGGCAGCGTGATTCCAAGCTCTTCCAGGCGGGCGGCGATACGTCCGGCCATGTGGGCGGCTCCCGATTTTCCAACGGATAAGGTATGACTGGGAAAGTAGCCGCCGGGCGCCCCGGCGACAAGAGCCGACCGCGCCGCCCGTCCCTGTGCCTGGAGATATTCCCCTGGAGTTTTTCGGCATTGCGCCCTTCGCCGACACGCCGCTCTGGGCGATCGGCCTGACCGCCCTCGCCCATTTCGGCGGCTTCCTGATCCGCGGCGCATTCGGTTTCGGCTCGAACCTGCCGATCGTGATGGCGACGACGCTTCTGCTCGGCCCGCACCACGCCATCATCCTGACGATCCTGACCGCCAGCTTCTCCCAGGTGCATCTGTTCCCCCAAGGCGTTCGCCGCGCGGATTGGCGGCTCGTCTTCGCGCTGATCGTCGGCGTCTATCTGGGGATAGCGATCGGCACCTATGTGTTCGCCTCGCTCTCGCCGGCGGCGCTGGCGCCGATCCTGGGGGCGCTGGTGATCGTCATCGTCATCATGGACCGCACCAACGCCATCCAGCGGCTCGGCCGCCTGACGGACCTGCGCGCCAGGCCGACGGTGGCGAGCCTTTCGGTCATATCCGGCTTCGTCGGCACCGTTTCCGGCGGCGGCGGCATCTACTTTCTGGCGCCCTTCCTGAAGCACATGTGCCCGACGCCGGACGGATTTCGGTCGACCAGCCTTGTGCTGTCAGGCCTGTTCATGCTGGGCCGGGTGACCTTCATCGCCATCGCGGGCTTCTTCGACAGCCAGCTCGTGGCGGAAGCCGTGCTGTTGCTGCCGGCCGTCCTGCTTGGCGGCTGGGCCGGCACGCGCTGGTTCCATTGGGCGGACCCGAGCAAGTTCTTCGCTGGCCTGAGCGCCATGTTGACCTTGGGCGCGCTTCTGCTGATCGCCAAGGGCGTGTTCGGCTGACCGGACCCAAAGCAAACGGGGCGGCCATCGCTGACCGCCCCGGCAGGCTTCGCCGTCGCCGGCGAAAATATGTCGGGCGCGTCAGGCGGCCTTGCGGATCGCAGCCGCCTTGACCGGGGGCGCCACGTCGCCTTCGAACTTCTGGAAATTGTCCTCGAAGCTGGCGGCGAGCTTGCGCGCCGTTTCGTCATACTGGGACGCGTCGCTCCAGGCGCCGCGCGGGTTCAGCACTTCGACGGGCACGTCGGGGCAGGCTTCCGGCACCAGCAGGCCGAAATTCGCATCCTCCCGCAGGGGCGCGCCGTCCAGCCTGCCGTCCAACGCCGCACGGAGCATCGCCCGGGTATGGCCGATCGACATGCGCTTGCCGACGCCATAGGCGCCGCCGGTCCAGCCCGTGTTGACCAGCCAGCAGTTTGCGCCGGTCGCGGCGATCCGCTCGCCCAGAAGCTTGGCGTAGGCGGTGGGATGGCGGGTCATGAAGGGCGCGCCGAAGCAGGTGGAGAACGTCGCTTCCGGCTCCGAGCCGAGCCCCTTCTCCGTGCCCGCGACCTTAGCCGTATAGCCGGAGAGGAAGTGATACATGGCCTGTTCGGCCGTCAGCTTGGAGATCGGCGGCAGAACGCCGAAGGCGTCCGCCGTCAGCATAACCACGTTGGTCGGGTTCGGGCCGAGCCCGGATTCGCTGGCGTTCGGGATGAAATCCAGCGGATAGCAGGACCGGGTGTTCTCCGTGAGGCTGCGGTCGGTCAGGTCCAGTTCGCGGGTCGCCGGGTCCATGACGACGTTTTCGAGCACCGTGCCGAACCGGTGGGAGGCGTCGAAAATCTCCGGCTCCGCGGAAGCGGACAGATCGATGACCTTGGCGTAGCACCCGCCCTCGAAGTTGAAGAGGCCGTTCTGGCTCCAACCGTGTTCGTCGTCGCCGATCAGCGTGCGGCTGGCGTCGGCGGAAAGCGTGGTCTTGCCGGTGCCGGACAGGCCGAAGAACACCGCGGCGTCTCCGTTCGGGCCGATATTGGCCGAACAGTGCATCGGCATGACGCCCTTGGCCGGCAGCAGATGGTTCATCAACGAGAAGATCGATTTCTTGATCTCGCCAGCATAGTAGGTTCCGGCGACCACGATGATGCGGCGCGTCAGGTTGACCGCGATAACGGTCTCGCTGCGGCAGCCGTCGAGCGCTGGATCGGCGCGGAAGCCCGGCGCCTGGATCAGCGTGTAGTCCGGCTCGAAGCCGGCCAGGTCGGCGCGGGGCGGGCGGATGAACATGTTGCGGGCGAACAGGTTGTGCCACGCCTGCTCGGTCACCACCCGCACGGACAGGCGGTGGGACGGATCGGCGCCCGCATACAGGTCCTGCACAAAAATTTCGCGGTTCTGCAGATAGGACTGAACGCGGCCAAGCAGCCGGTCGAAAGCGGCAGGCTCCATCGGCTGGTTCACCGCCCCCCAATCGACGTCCGCCTCCGAGGCGTCGTCGCGGACGATAAACTTGTCCTTGGGCGAACGGCCAGTGTGCTGGCCGGTTTCGCACAAAAGCGCGCCGCCGGCGGCGACGTGGCCTTCGCGGTTTTGGAGGGCGCGCTCGTAGAGCGCTTCAACGCCGAGATTCCAGGAGGCGCCGGCTGTATATCCTAGGCCGATGCTCTCCAACCGTTTGTCGGTATCCACCTGCGCAATCCCAGAGCTGTTAATGGGTCGATTCTGCGCTTCTAATTAAGCGCTTCGACACCATAGGCGGCGGTTCGTTGACGATGCAATAAACACTGTCGAGTTAAAACCAAATTGAGCGGTTTTTGCGGCCGAATGTCACGCAACTGAATCAATGATCACAGTAAGATGCGGTTTTCGCCGCGCCCGGGCTTTCCGAACCGGCGGAAGCGGCGGCGAACACGCCGCGCCCGGACCGGCCGTTCCAGCGCCGATTCGCCCAATCAGAAAGACTTGGCGCCGAGCAGCTTCTGGGTCAGCAGCACCGCGACGCATTGCTGCGATTTGTAGGCCATCGTCATCGCCGCCTCCATGGTCGGCATGACCTCTTCCTCGCTCTCGATCCTGAGCACGACGAATTCGCAGGCTTTCAGAACGCGCTCGATCGAGACGCCCATCGGCATCTGCCACGGGTTGCCTTCGCCGAAATCGCCGCGCATGGAAAGCATGGTCACGAAAGGAAACCGCCCAAGCCGCAACAGCGAGAACATGTTCACGCAATTGCCCGCCCCGCTGGACTGCATCAGCATCACGTGCTTCTCGCCGCCGAGCCAGGCGCCGGCGGCCATGGCGACGCCCTCTTCCTCGGTCGTCAGCGCGATGGAGTGCATGTCCGGGTCCGCGAGCGACTTGTCGATCATCACCCGATGGCCGGCGTCCGGCACATAGGAGATTTGCGTCACGCCTTCCTGCTTCAGGTAGTCGTAGACCCCATGCGCCCAGGCCTGATCTTTTGCGGCCATTTCTCGTTTCCTCTCTTAGCGCGCGTCGCGCTTCCCTTTTGGCGGCGCGACGACGAACGCGCGCCTGCCAAACGATCCGGCTGCGAACTTACCCGAAGCGGCGCCTCCGGCAAACCGCCCGGCCGCGCGTCGCTAATCGAAGTGCGACGTAATCAACAGGTTCGGGAGCCAGAGCGTCAGAATCGGGAAGAACAGCATCAGCAACAGCACGATGCCGTCGGTTATGAGGAAGGGTATCGCGCCCTTCATCACCCGCGTCACCGGAACCCCCGTGGTGCCCGCGACGGCAAACAGGTTCAGGCCGACCGGCGGAATGACGCCGCCCATTTCGATCGCGATCGCCGCCAGGATGCCCAGGTGAATCGGATCGACGCCGAGCGTCAGCGAAACCGGGAAGAAGATCGGCACCGTCAACACCAGAATGGCGACGCCCGTCAGGAACATGGACAGGAACAGCATGACCACGAGCAGCACGGCCAGGAACTCGAGCTGGGTGAAGCCCTGGGCCGTCACCCAGGCCGCGACGTCTTGCGGCCAGCCCTTGTTCGCCAGCAGGAACTGGAACACGCCGACGCAGCCCAACAGGAAGTAGACGATGGCCGTCAGGTTGATCGTGCGTTGCGTCGTCGGCAGGAGCTCGCGCAGGAACGCGCCTTTGCCCGACAGAATGCCGAATATCAGCGCATAGCCAGCGGCGGCCGCGCCCGCTTCCGTCGGCGTGAAGATGCCGCCATAGAGGCCGCCCAGGACGCAGACCGGCATCAGCAGCGCCGGCCATGCCTCCCAGGTCGAGCGCGCCAGCTTGCGGCCGTCGAACTTGCCGGCAGGCAGCTTGATAAAGAGAGATAGGCCGATGATGATCGCGGCGTCGGAGATCGCGAGCATGATGCCGGGCGTGAAGCCGGCGAAAAACAGCGCGACGATATCTTGCTCGGTGATGATTCCGTAGAGAATCAGCGTAATGCTCGGCGGGATCAGAATGGCGATGCCGCCGCCGCAGGCGATAATGCCGGCCGACATCCAGACCGGGTAGCCGCGCCGGATCATCTCAGGATAGGCGATGATGCCCATCGCGGCCGCCATGGCGGTGGACGAGCCCGAAATCGCGCCGAACAGCACCGCGGCAAGCAGGGTCGCGTAAGCAAAGCCGCCCGGAAGCCAGCCGATCAGCGCGTCCGCGAAGGAGAAGAGGCGGGAGATCAGCCCGGTCTTCTCCATCAGGAAGCCTGCATAGATGAAGAACGGGATGGCCATCAGCGTATAGCTGTTCAGGAAGCTGAAGAACGACCGGAAAAGCGCGTTCGGGGACAGCATGGGGTCGGACAGAACGACCAGCACCGTCGCGCCGCCCAATGCAATGCCGATCGGCGCCGCCGCCAGCATCAGCCCGATCAAAGATCCGCCAAGGGTCCACATGTTGTTTGATCCTCAAGTACCGCTTGGGCCGCAGGCCCGGCGAATCAGATGTCCGTGTGAATTTCCGCAGGCGCCCATTCGAACACCGTCTTGCCGAACAGCGCGCGAATGTCCTGGTAGATGTGGAACAGCGTCACCAGCGCCATCAGGCCGAAAGCGATCATCAATGCCGCCTGAAACGGCCAGAGTTCCAGATACATGCTCTGGGACTTGCGCCCGAGCATCATGGTGCGCTCGACGGTCGGCAGCGCCCAATAGGCGAAGAAGGCGAAGAAAAAGAAGGAGAAGCAGGAAACGCCCAGCCGGCACAGGATCACGAACCGAACGAAGCCGCGCGCCCGCAATAGATCGGTCAGCGCGCTCATGACCAGATGCGCGCGCCGCGCCTGCGTCACGGCGAAATAGATGAACACGGAGCCGATGATGATGAAGATGACCGCGTCCTGGCCCCATTCGAACACGACGCCGAAAATGTAGCGGCGGATAATCTCGAAAATCGCGAACAGCGTGCCGGCCAGAAGGCCGATCGCCGCGATATTCCCGAAGATATTGTCCAGAATATATCGTACGACCCGGTAGGTCCGATCCAGCAGCGCATCCATTGCGCAAAGCCTCCCAGAAACCAGCGACGCCGTTCCGATCGTGATCGCCGGAACGTTGCGCCGCCAAGATTCCCGCCCTTAACGGTTTAAGAGCGAGAGCGAGAGCGAGACCGACGGCCTCAAGCCGGTCCCGCTTTTCGCGCGCGGCCGAAGCCGCGAGAGAAGCCCCGGCGGGCGCCGGAGCTTCTCAAAGCGATCGCCTATTTCTGCGTGTACTTGGTGAAGTACTCGGAGAGCGCGGCGCAGTCCGTGTTTTCCAGCGGATCGCTGCCGACCGGGTTGGCCGCAACGGCGGCGTCCGCTTCCATGGCGAACTTGTCGACCCAGGCGTTGGCGTCGTCCGGCGTGTTGGACTTGATCCAGTCCGCCGTCGCGGAGCCGGCCGCAGTCTTGACCGCCGCCGCTTCCGCCGCGCTCATGATGTAGATGCCGGGCTTGGACGGATCCTTGGTTTCGAACTTCGAGACTAGGCGCTTGTCGTTGCACCAGTTCATCTTCTTCTGGAACGGCAGCACGTCGTTGACGATGACATCGTCGAGAACGGCCCGCTGGTCCTTATCCAGACGGTTCAGCCAGCTGTTGCTCGCGCCGATCCAATAGTAGTCGCCGACGATGCCGTTCAGGCCGGCGATGGTGAAGAACGGCGCCTGGGCCTTGGTGGTGTTGAACCCGCCGAGGCTGGTCAGCAGGCCGTCGATGACGCCGGTCTGAAGCGCCGGCGGCACGTCGCCGAAGGCCATCGTCGTCGGGTTCGCGCCAAGCGAGGCGAGGAGCGCGTTCTCGGCCGGCCCCATGGAGCGGATCTTCTTGCCCGAGAAATCGCTCGGCGTCAGCAGGCGTTCGCCCGCGCCCGCGCCCATATACATGGACAGGTGGCCGCTGCCGAACACGTGGACGTCATGGATGTCGTTGAAACGCTTGACGAGGAACTTGTAGGTCTCCGTCGAGTCCAGCGCATTGATGGCGCCCGGCGTCGTGAGCAGCTGCGGACCGACGACCAGGTTCATATAGGGGTCGACCGCCGCGGTCTTCCCGAACTGGCCCCAGGTCATTTCGAGGTTGCCCTCGGTCATGGCCTCGACCGCTTCCGGAATGCGATAAAGCGCGCCCGCGAAATACAGGCGAACCTCGGAGCCGGGAACCTTCTCTTCAAGCTTTTCCTTGAAGTAGGTCATGGCGATGCCGGCGGGATGCGGCGGGCCGGTCAGGTCGGCCGCGATGCGGATGGTCATCGGATCGACCGCCTGGGCGGCGCCGCCGAAGACGGAAAGGGCCGAAGCCGCGACGGCTCCGAGCAGCGCTTTCCTTGCCAATGCGAAATTCATTCGTTCATCTCCCTATGTTCTTAACTTGGAGCAGCGGCAAAACAGCCGTCGTTCACTCGAAGCGCACTATTACGCATGATTTGACGGCCATGCGAGTCAATTTATTGCTGCGCCGCAGCGATGATTTCTAGGAGATAACCCGGATCGGCGCTCCGGCCATCCACGCGCGAACGCACTCGACAGTCTCCGGAAAGAACACCCGATAAGTGTCCTCGGTGACATAGCCCAGATGCGGGGTCAGCACGACATTATCTAACGTGCGCAGCGGGTGATCGGCGGGCAGCGGCTCCGTGCCGAAGACGTCCAGCCCGGCGCCTCCGATCCGCCCCTCCTGCAGCACCTTCAGCAAGGCGTCTTCATCGACGATGGGGCCGCGCGAGGTATTGATCAGGTAGGCGTCCGGCTTCATCCGCCCCAGGTCGTCCGCCGTCACCAGTCCGCGGCTGCGGTCTCCCAGAACGAGATGAATGGAGATGAAATCGGATTCCGCGAACAGCGTTTCCCTGTCGACCAGGCGCGCGCCCTGCTCTTCGGCCCGTTCGGCGGTGAGATTCTGGCTCCACGCGATCAGATCCATGCCGAAGGCGCGGGCGTAGCCGGCGACCTGTCCGCCGAGCCGGCCGAGGCCGAGCAAGCCAAGCGTCGAGCCTTTCAGGCTCTTGCCGACCGTCGTCTGCCACTGGCCGGCGCGCAGTTGCCGGCCTGCCAGGGGGATCGACCGCGCCAGCGAGAGGATCAGGCCCATGGCGAGCTCCGGCGTGGGATGGCCTTGGCCGGCCGTGCCCGTCACCAGCACGCTCCGATCCTGCGCCGCCTTGATGTCGATGCCGGCATTGCGCATGCCGGTCGTGGCTATGAGTTTGAGATTCGGCAGGTTTTCAATGATATTTCGGGAAATTACCGTCCGTTCCCGCATGGGACAGATGACGTCGAACGGCATCAAGCGTTCGATTATCCGCGCCTCGTCGGCCACGTGGTCCCGAAATACCGTGACGTCGAGCCCGCTCCAGTCCCCGTAGCTGAGGCCGACGCCCTGATAGTCGTCCATGATCGCGATCTTGGTCATTTTCATCCGCCCTGAAATTGCCGATATGTTGTCGTTACGTTGCCCTCTCGGACTTGCCCCTGTCCAGCCGGCGCGCGATAAGGCAGCCCTTGGACGGTGGGGCCGCGACAAGAAAGGTTTGGGAATGACGGCTAGCAGAAAATGGGCGGCGCGGGCGCTCGGCCTCATCGCCATAGCGGCCGCTCTGGCCGGGTGCCAATCGACGCAGACGCAGAAGCCGGCCGCCGCCAGGAAGCCGCTTCAGCCCGTCGCGCAAACCCCGCCGCCGCCGCCGGAGCCGGTCGCGCCGAGCCGCCTCGGACCGCTGAAGATCGCTTTGCTCGCGCCCCTTTCGGGCGATTTCGCCGACGCCGGCCGCGACCTTGTGAACGGCGCCGCGATGGCCTTGTTCGAAACCCCGGCCACCCCCGCCGAACTGATGACGTTCGACACCAGGGGCGATGCGGAAGCGGCAAGCGCCGCGCTCGCCGATGCCGACCAGGAGCAGGCCGATATCCTGATCGGCCCGCTGTTTGGCCGCAACGCGACCGCGATCGCGCCCGAGTTGGAAACGCTGGGTCTCTCGGCGCTCGCTTTTTCGAATGATGGAAACATCGCCGGCGCCCGCGTGATGGTCATGGGCAACGCCGTGCAAGCGGAAACGGCGCGCATCGTTCGCCACGCCGCCGTCGACGGCGCGCGCACCATCGCCGTTTTCGGCCGGCGGGACGTGGTCGGCGAGGCCGCGAACGCCCAGGCCATGCGCGAGGCGGCGGCAGCGCCGGGCCTCTATATCCGCCCCGCGCTCTACGAGGCCGACACCAGCTACACCGATATCGCCGGCCAGGTCGAAGCGCTCTTGAGCTCCGACGCCGGCGCGAGCGACCTGCAGGAGGTACAGCGCCTGAAGACCCAGCTCGACGCTTCGGTCGATCCCCAGATCACGCTCGCTGGCATGGGCGCGGCGCGCCCGGGGCCGGAGGGCGATCTCTATAGAGAACTCGCCGGCGCCTATAGCCGCATGATCGCCGCCGGCAGCGCGCGGCCTCAGGCGATCGCCGCCGTCGTCGCGCGTTATCGCACCGCGACCGGCGCCGGCGCCGGTCGCGTGGACGCCGTGCTGCTGACGGTCGGCGGCGCCGAACTTTCCACCGTTGCGCCCATGTTCCAACTCTATGACGCCGATACCGCCGGCGTGCGGCTGCTTGGCCTTTCGAGCTGGCAGGAGATGGACCCGGCGCGCGCCCGCGAACTCCATGGCGGGCGCTTCCCGCTGGAGCCGTATTCCGAGGCGTTCGACCAGCGATATCAGGCCGTCTACGGCCAGCCGCCCTCCGAACTCGCGGCCGTCGCCTATGACGCCGTTCGCGTGGCGCTGGCGGCGCACCGTCCCGGCGCCCTCCGGCCGATCCGGCCGGACGCGCTCTACATGGCCGGCGACGTCGACGGCGCGCGCGGACCGGTGCGGCTCTCCGCCGGCGGCTTGGCGCTTCGGCCGCTGGAAGTGCTGGAGATGCAGCCGACGGGGCTGTTCCTGGCGGAGCCCGCCCGTATCGTCGATCCTGCCGGCGCGCCGCCCTCGGAAGCGCAGCCGGCCGGCGCCGCCGCGCCAGGCCAGGAACCGCTGGTCATCAGCGGCGCGACCGGCTCCTGACCGCCTGAAAGCGCGGATCCAAAAAAGGGGACGCCCATGCGCATCAACGCCGATTTCGACGTCCGCGCCTCGGCCCATGGCGCGTCGATGGAATGGATCCCCTCGCCCATGGCCGGCGTCGACCGGCGGATGCTGGACCGGATCGGGGAGGAAGTGGCCCGCGCGACCTCGATCGTGCGATATGCGCCGGGCAGCGCCTTCTCGGCCCATGTTCACGGCGGCGGCGAAGAGTTTCTTGTCCTCGACGGCGTCTTCAGCGACGAGCATGGCGACTTTCCGGCCGGCAGCTATGTCAGGAACCCACCGACCTCCCGGCATACGCCCGCCTCGGCGCCCGGTTGCGTCATCCTGGTCAAGCTCTGCCAGTTCGATCCGGACGACCGGGCGCATGTGCGCATCCGCACCGATCTGATGACGCCCGTTCCGGTCGCCGGCCGGCCGGGCGTTTCGGCCCTCCCGCTATTCGCCGACGCGCGGGAGGACGTGCGCCTCGAAGCCTGGAGCCCGGGCGCGGAAATAGCGATCGACGCGCCGGGCGGTCTCGAAGCCTTTGTCCTGGAAGGCGGTTTTCGGGAATCGGGCGAGGATTTCGCCGTCGATAGCTGGCTCCGCCTGCCCCAAGGGGCGCGCATGCGGGCCGTCGCCGGCCCGAATGGCGCCCGGGTCTGGATCAAGACCGGCCATCTGCGCTTCGTCGAGGACCCGCAGCCTTGAACGCCGGCCGGCCGAACGCCATCTGATTGGTCGTTCGGACGTCGAAACGACAAGGAATTTTCCGCGCATGACCAGCTATGGACGCACGTTCATTCTGATCGCTGCGATGACGGCGCTGTTCGGCGCCATCGGCTTCATGATGGGCGGCGAGGTCGGGATGCTGCTGGCGCTCGCGCTCGCGGCCGCGATGAACGTCTTCGCCTATTGGAACTCGGACAAGATGGCGCTGCGCATGCACGGCGCCCGGGAGATCGACCGCGCCGCCGCGCCGAACCTCTTTCGCATGGTGGAGAACCTGTCCAAGCGCGCGGGCATCCCCACGCCGCGCATCTACGTCATCGACAATCCGCAGCCGAACGCGTTCGCGACCGGCCGCAATCCCGAAAACGCCGCCGTCGCGGCGACCACGGGTCTCTTGCAAAACCTCTCCCATGAAGAGACGGCCGGCGTGATGGCGCACGAACTGGCGCACATCAAGAACCGCGACACCCTCATCATGACGGTGACGGCTACGTTCGCCGGCGCGATCTCGATGCTGGCGAATTTCGCCATGTTCTTCGGCGGCAGCCGCAACAACCCGCTTGGCCTCGTCGGCGCGATCCTGATGATGATCCTGGCGCCGCTGGCCGCCGCCCTGGTGCAAATGGCCATCAGCCGAACGCGCGAATATGAGGCGGACAGGATCGGCGCCGAAATCTGCGGCAACCCGCTATGGCTGGCCTCGGCGCTCGCCAACCTGCATAGAGGGGCCGGAATCGACAATCGGAGCGCGGAAGCCAATCCGCAAACGGCCCATATGTTCATCATGAATCCCTTGCACAAACACGCCGTCGATGGCCTGTTCTCGACCCACCCGGCCATGGCCAACCGCATCGCGCGGCTGGAGGAAATGGCCCGAGACATGGGTCTCGCCTCCGCCCGCCAAGGCCCCTGGGGTTGAGCGCGCGGCGCGCCGCATTGGCGGTGCTGGACGCGACCCTTTCCGGCCAGGCGACCCTGGACCGGGCGTTCGAGCGCGCGGCGACGCGCAACGCGCTTGCTGGCCCGGACCGAGGCTTCGCCCGCGCGCTGGCCGCCGTCACCCTCCGGCGGCTCGGCGAGATTGACGCGGCGGTGGAGCCGCTGCTCAAGCGCCCCCTGCCCCGCAAGGCGCTGACGGCGCGCAACATCTTGCGGCTCGGCGCGGCGCAGCTTCTGTTTTTCGGAACGCCCGCCCACGCCGCCGTCGGCGAGACGACCGGCCTCGCGACCGGCAGGTCCAGCGCCTATCGGGGCTTGGTCAACGCCGTGCTTCGCCGAATCTCGACCGAAGCGCCCGGCGGCATGGCTCCGGACGACGCGGCGCGGGCGAACACGCCAGGCTGGCTCTGGGAGAGCTGGGCCAAGGCGTATGGCCGGGACGGCGCGCGAGCGATCGCCGTCGCGCATCAGGCCGAACCGCCGCTCGACTTCACCATTCTGAAAGGCGATGACGCCGAATGGGCCGAGCGGCTAGGCGCGACGGTCCTGCCGACCGGCGGCGTCCGCATCGCCGGCAGCGCGAGGGCGGCGGACCTTCCGGGCTACGATGACGGCGCCTGGGCGCCCCAGGATGCGGCGGCCGCGCTGCCGGCCCGAATGCTCGGCGACATCGCGGGGCGAACGGTGATCGACTTGTGCGCAGCGCCCGGCGGCAAGACCGCGCAGCTCGCCGCCGCCGGCGCCCAGGCGACGGCGGTGGACCTATCCGAGGCGCGGTTGGAACGACTGGAAGAGAACCTCCGCAGGCTCGGCCTCAAAGCCGAAACCGTCGCGGCGGACGGCCGGGAATGGCGTCCGCCGGCGCCGGCGGACGCCGTTCTCCTGGATGCGCCCTGTTCCGCGACCGGCACGATCCGCCGCCGGCCGGACGTCGCCTGGAACAAGCGCTCCGGCGACGTGCGCGCGTTAAAGCCCATCCAGCGGGCCCTGCTCGACGCCGCCGCCGAAATGACGCGGCCCGGCGGGTTGCTGGTCTATGCCTGCTGCTCGCTGCAAGCCGAAGAAGGGCCGGAGCAAACCGCGAAGTTCCTGGCCAATCATCCGGATTTCGCCCGCGCGCCGTTGGTCGAGGGCGAAATCCCCGGTCTGCCGGCGGACGCTATCACGGCGTCGGGAGACTTGCGCACCCTGCCCTCCATGTGGCCGGACATCGGCGGCATGGACGGTTTCTACGCCGCCCGCCTCATTCGCTCGAACTGACGCCGCCTTCAATCGCAGCCAGCGCAGCGAGCGCGCCAGCCGCCGCGGGCAGTTCATCGAAGACGGCGACGCCGTCTTCGAGCGCCGCTTCGGCGAACCGGCGCTTCTTCGCCTCGATCTCGGGCTCCCCATCGGAGCGCAGCACCAGCGCCACATGGCCGGATGCGCCGCCGCGGCCGGTCGCCGCCCGGCGCGCCGCGGCGAGCAGAGGCCCCAGGATGTCCACGTGCTCGTAGGCCAGCAGGCCCGGCACGTTCATATGCATGACGAAAGCGTCCCATCCCTTGCCCGCCAGCGCCGCCTCGACGACGCCGACGCCAAGCCGGCCCTCGTTCCGCTGCAGCACATTGCCCGGCACGTCGATGGGGTTCGCGACGCTGGCCCCGGCCGGCAGGTCGAGGCCCTTTAGAGCGGCCGCCGCGTCCTCGCCAAGCGCGCCGATTTCCAAGCCGGCGCGGGCGAACGCGTCCGCCGCGAGCACGCCGGCGCCGCCGCCATTGCCGAACAGGACGACCCGCCGCGTCGGCGCGCCATAACGGGGCCGGAGCGTCTGGCAGGCGAGCAGCGCGTCGAGGAATCCGTCGAGCGTATCGACGAGAGCGGCCCCGACCTGGCGCGCCAAGCCATCCCAAATGCGTCCGTCGCTGGCGAGCGCGCCCGTATGGGATTGAGCCGCCCGCGCGCCGGCCGCCGTCCGGCCGCCGACCAGCAGAACGACGGGTTTCTTCCCATTGGCCCGGCTGAGGGCCTCGAAAAGCGCGCGGCCGCTAGGCGCATCCTCGAGATAGAGGCCGATCGACTGGGTCTCGGGGTCGGCCAGCAGCCAGTCGACCAAATCGGCCGGCCCAAGGTCGGCGCAGTCCCCCATGGTGACGACGGCGCGGTATTTCAGGCCGCGCTGGCGGCCGCGCCGCAGCACGTCGAGAGACAGGCCGCCGCTTTGGGCCAGCACCGTGACGTCGCCGGGCGTGGGATCGGCGCCGGCCATGAAGCTCAGCCTGCCCGCCGGCGCATGCGCGCCAAGGCAGTTCGGGCCGAGCAGGCGCGCGCCGCCCGCGCTGGCCGCCGCCGCCAGATCGCGCCGCGCCGCCTCGCCCTCGAAGCCGCTGGACATCACTTGCGCGAATTTCGCCTTGCCGCCGGCGGACCGAAGCAGCCCCGGCGCGGCCGCAGCGCCGACGGCGATATAGGCGTAGTCGACAGGTTCCGGCAGCGCTGCCAGGGATGGGAACGCCGCGCGGCCCTCTATTTCCTCGGCGGTCGGGTGGATCGGATAGATCGGCCCCGAAAAGCCGAACGCCGCCAGTTGCCGAATATAGAGATTGCCGTGGGCGAGGCTTCGCGCCGATGCGCCAGCGACCGCGACCGCGTTCGGTCGAAAGAGCGGCGCCAGGTCCGGCGGCGGCGGGCGCGGCGTTTCGGCGGCTAGCGGCGCCAGTCGCGCCCGCGCGTCGACCGCGATCGCGCGTTCCGCCGTAACCACGAGCGGATTGACGTCGAACTCGGCGATCCGGCTCTCCTCCCGTAGCAGCAGGCCTTCCTCGCCGCCCAGCGCCAGCATGGCGTCGATCAGCGCCGCGCGGTTCGCCGCCGGCCCGCCGCGATGGCCATCGAGCAATGCCCGGCCTTTCAGGCTGTCGAGCATGGCCGCGGCGTCCGCCCGGCCGATCGGGCAGACCCGAAAAACGACATCGTCCAACACTTCCACCAGGACGCCGCCGAGGCCCGCCATCAGGACCGGGCCGAAACGGGGATGGCGCACGCCGCCGAGAACCATCTCCACGCCAGGCGGCGCCATCTCCTCGACCAGATAGCCGCCGTCGCTCGCCGGCATGGCCCGAACCGCGTCGCGTACGGCGTCCGCGTCCGCGACGTTCAGGCGAACGCCGCCGAGCTCGCTCTTATGGGCGCCGGAGGCCGAGACGATCTTCACCGCAAAGGGCGGACGCAACGATCGCGCCGCCTCGGCGAGCGCATCCGCGTTCGCCGCGGTCGCGCGTTTCGGAACGGCGACGCCATACTTGGCCAGAAGCGCTTTCGCCTCCGGCTCGCTCATCGCTTGGGCGTCCGTATCTCTCAAATCCGACGTCATTGCCTCACACTCGCTCTATGCGGCCTTGGCCGAAAATTCCGGTCGGCCGCGCCCAGAGCATGGCGATCACGAGCGCCGAGCCCACCAGAGCGCTCGAGCCTGCGCCGATGAGCGGGTCGAGATAACCGGCCGCCAGGCTCTCCGCGAGGCCGACGGCCGCCGCGCCGACGAAAACGCCGCCGAAGCTGGAAAGACCGCCGATCACCGCGACAGGCAGCACCTTGGCCAGCACCAGGGCCATGCCAAACCCGCCGAGACCGTCGATGCTCCAGAGCACCCCGCCGGCGACGGCGAGACCGGCCGATATCATCCAGGCGAGCGCCAGATAACGCGGCGCGTCGACGCCGACCCCAGCGGCCGCGCCCGGATCGTCCGCGATGGCGCGGAGCGCGACGCCGGCGCGGCTGAACCGGAAAAACGCCATCACCGCCAGCGCCAGCAGGATCGCGACGGCGCTGGCCAACAGTCGGGCGGGCGGCGCAGGAATGTCGCCGATCCGCCAAACAGCGTCATCGAACAAAGGCGGCAGCTCCTGCGGCAGACCGCGCAAGGCGATCGCAGAGCCGCCCTGCATCAGCACGCCGAGCGCCAATGTGGCCATGACGATGGCGATGACCGGACGGCCGAGCAGGCGCTTGACGACGACAAAACTGAACAAGCGCGCAAGGATCGCCATGACGGCGCCCGCCGCCAGAGCCGCGATCAGCAATGGAAGCCCCATGCCGGCGACGCCGACGCCGCTGACCCGCGCCCCGATGCCGACCCATTCCCCAAGCGAGAAATTCAGCACGCCCGAAGCGCGGTACACGACGACCAGCGCCAATCCGACGACGGCATAGACCGGGCCGGACAGCAAGCCGCTGACGATCAGGGCGAGGAAATAATCCATATGCAGCGCGCGCAGACATCCTTACGAAACGACAGAAGATCATATCCATAGGCTGGCGGCAGGCGCCATGGCGCCCCGCGCGAAGCGCGATCAGCCGCCGCCCAGATCCGCCAGAACGATCTCCGGCGTCGCGCCGATCCGAAGCGGCAGAACCGAGCAACCCAGCCCGCCCGAAACGACCATGCGCCTTGGCGGATAGGCGCGTCCCCGCGCCGACGGTTCGACGATCTGCCCGTAGAGATACCGATCGCCCGAGCCCCAGGGCGTGTAGGGCGCCCAACCCAGAATCCGCACCTGACCGCCATGGGTATGGCCGGCGACCGTCAGCGACACGCGGTCCGGCACTTGCGGAAAGATGCCGGGCTCATGCGCCATCAGCAACACGGGCGCGTCGTCGGTGATCTTGGCCAGCGTTCCGTCGAGATCGGCGACGCCCATGACCCGCCGCCCGCGCCCCGTGCGAAAGGCGATCTGATCCCCAAGGCCGGCCAGCCAAAAATCGACGCCGCGATGGCTGAGGCGCGCCACGTCATTCTCGTAAACGCGAATGCCGGCGGCTTCGAGAGCCTGCCCGGCGACGGTCGGCCCGGCGCGGCGCGCCTGGGCGGCGGGGTCCTGCCACCAGTCGTGATTGCCCAATATGGCGTGAACGCCGAGCGGCGCGCGCAAAGTGGCGAGCGCCGTCGCCCAATCCTTCGCCGGCACATGCGCCGTCACCCAACGGTGCGCGCCGACATAGTCCCCCAACAACAGCGTCAGGTCGGGCTCCAATGCGTTCACCCGCGCGCAGATGTCCTCGATCCGCGCGGCGGACATCCATGGTTCGCAGGCGTGAAGGTCGGCGACGAGCGCAATGCGCAGCGGCGTTCCCGCCGGCCATCCGGGCGCGTCGACCCGGTAGCGCCGCACCGAAAGGCGCATGGGCTCGAACCCGACGCCATAGGCGCCGAAGCCGAACCCGCCGACCGCCAGAGCCGCGAGCGACTTCAGGAACGCGCGGCGTCCGATCATGCCGGGTCAGGCCAGACCGGCATCGACCAGCGGCGCCGTCAGCGGCGCGGCCAACGGATCAACCGGCGAAGCTGAGCGCGCGGGCGAGCGTCCAGGCGTCCTCCGCCCGGTCCAGCGTCATCACCGCGTCGTAGACGGCCGTCGCCTTCGCCCTGGAGACGGCGCGCTCGGCGTTCGCCCAGAACTTCGCCTCGATATCGTCGGCGGAAAGCGGGTTCGCGTCCGATCCGCGATTGACCGCCTCGCGGTGCGCAATCTCGCGGCCATCCTTCAACCGGGCGACAAGCTTGCCGGAATAGTAGCGGGGGAAGGCCGTGTCGGGGTCTTCCCTCCAGTCGACGTCCGCCGCGATCGCCAGCGTCTGGCCGTCCGCGAGCGCTTCCGCGTCGAGATCATCGAGCGTGAAGCCGCCCTGGATGAGCGTGCGGGCGACGATATAGGGAATCGAGAACTGCGCCTCATAGGCGTTCTGCGGCTTGCGTTTCTGCGCCAAGGGCTCGCAGACCACCGCCGCCTGGGTCGGGTGGATATAGGCGGTCACGCTTTCGACGTTCTCGGGCGTCATGCCCTGGTCCATCAACGCCAGCGTGGCGTCGGCGAAGGCGTGGTTGAAGTGGCAGGCGGGATAGGGCTTGAAGCCGACGTTCTCCAGCTCCCAGCTCTCGCCGAGGCCGGCGGTGCACAGCGACAGATCGGCGCCGTTGTCCGCCCCCAGATAGAGATTGAACAGTCCGTACCGGCCTTCGTAGGCCGCGCTCGGCCCCTTGAAGCCTTCCTTCGCCATCGCCGCCGCGACGATTGCCGAGGATGCGGCCCAGCCGGGATGCATCCGCTTCGTCCATGCGCCGTCGGAAAGGAACTCCAGGCTGCCGGACGACTGGGAAAGCGCGATGCCCTGCGCGTCCTCTAGCTGGCGCGCCGCCAGGTCCGCGAGTTTCCCGGCCGCCAGCGTCGCGCCGAAGACGCCGACGAGCCCGGTCGGATGGTAGCCTCTCGCGTGGAACGCGCCCTGGGCCGCCTGCGCGATGCGGGCGGACGTCTCAACGCCGACGATATAGGCCGCGAGGACCTCCGCCCCGCTCGCATCGGAGCGGAGGCCCTGGGCGAGCGCCGCAGGCAAGGCGCTTGCGGAAGCATGGATGACGCCGTCCGTGTGGGTGTCGTCGAAATCGAGGCCATGGATCAGCACGCCATTGAGCAGCGCCTGGTCGCGCGGCGCCAACGCTAGATCGAAACCGATGACGGGATAGGCGCCTTCGCCGCCGACGCTCCTGACGGCGTTGGCCGCTCGCTGCGCGAATTCGAACGTGGTCGAGGCGAGGCCGATGCCGAAACAATCGAGGACGTGCAGCTTCGCCCGCTCAACGACCCGGGCCGGCGCCTGGGCGATGCCGAAGCCGGCCGTGAAGGCGGCCAGGCGGCGGGAAATCTGCGTCGGAACGGCGTCGGCTTTCGCCGCCGGGGCGACGGTCGGCGTCGAGATTACGTTCATGGGGGCGTCCCTTCCTCGAATGATCGCGGTCGGCGCGAACTATAGCCGAAGGCGGCGCGAAGGTTCGAGAGCGGATGCCTGCCTGAAACGCAAAACCGCCCGTTCCGAGGGAGTTGGAACGAGCGGTCAAGCTTGGCCAAAGCAAGAGGGGCGGGTTCGCTTTGGCCAACTGCGTGTAGAATACCGCGAACATGCATTCATTCTCAATCAAAACGACGTACTACGCCACAACATCCAACGACGGCGATTCACGTCGTCAGGCTTACGCCTTTCGGCCTAATTTTTTAGATAATTCAAGCGTTCGACGCGCCTTCTCGACGATCGGATAATCGACGAAGTAGCCGTCCACCTGGATCGACGCGGACCCTTCCGCTTCCGCAGCATCGAACGCCGCTGCAACCTTGAGCGCATAGGCCAACTCCGCCTCCGTCGGCGTGAAAGCGGCATTGGCGATTTCGATCTGGTTCGGATGAATGCAGAGCTTGCCTTGAAAGCCGAGATCCCGCGCCCGTTCGGCGGAGACGCGCATGGCCGCCGTCTCGCCTAGGTGGATGAAGACCGTATCGATCGGCGGCTCGAGGTCTGCGGCCCGGCTCTCCAGCACGAACGCCTGCCGGGCGGTCGTGAGTTCGTCCTCGTCGACGGTCCAACGCATGCCCAGATCGAGCGTGTAGTCGCCGGCGCCGAAGGCCAACCGCCTGACCCGTTCGCTCGCGCGCGCGAGGGCGCCGAGAGCCTTGTGCCCCTTCGCCGTTTCGACAATCGGCAGCAGGTCGATAGCGCCGGCCTCCAGACCGCGCTCCCGCTCGAGGTTCGTCAACAGCCAATCCATGGTCTTAAGCTGATCCGGCGTTTCCGCCATCGGCATCACGACGCCGTCGAGATTGGGGCCGACGACCGCCTGAACGTCGCCATGGCAGAAACGCGTATCCATGGCGTTGACGCGCACATAGGCCGCACAGGTTCGCGGGCGCGCCAAGGCCTCGACGACGGGCGCGCGGGCCGCCTCCTTCCTGTCGACGGCGACTGCGTCCTCCAGATCCAGGATGACGGCGTCCGCGCCGGCGTCGAACACTTTGGCGACCTTTCGAGCATGGTCTCCGGGCGTGAAAAGCATGGTGCGAAACGGCATGGCTAAAGGTTCCCGAATGGATGCGGCGCGCGCGGACTAACGAGGTGCGACAATGAATAGCCGCCAAAATGCGGCGCCGAAAGCGGCCCGGCGCTGACCCGGACGGTCTGCGCTGCTACCTTGGCCGGAAAGAGATTGAACGACATTCCTGGGGAGCGGCGACATGACGAAGGCGCTGAGTTGGATCGACGGCGAATGGGTGGAAGGCAATCCGCCGATCATCGGCCCTATGACAAACGCCGCCTGGATGGCGACCGTCGTGTTCGACGGCGCCCGCGCCTATGACGGCGTAGCGCCGGATCTGGACCTGCATTGCGAGCGCTGCATCGCCTCCGCCCATGCGCTTGGCCTGGAGCCGGCCATCGACGCCAAACGCATGGCGCAGATCGCGGTGGAAGGCGTGCAAAAGTTCCCGAAGGAGACGGAGCTCTACGTCCGCCCGATGTTCTACGGCGACGAAGGCTGGCTGATCCCGACCTCGACCAAGTTCGTGATGACGCTGTTCGACCATCCGATGCAGGCGCCGCAGGGCGGCCTTAAGGTTTGCCGGACGACGCGCACGCGGCCCTCCCCCCTCGCCGCGCCGACGGACGCCAAGGCGGCCTGCCTCTATCCCAATGTCCATCGCATGATCCGCGAGGTGCAGGCGCGCGGTTTCGACGTGGCGGTGGTGGGGGACGCCAACGGCAATGTGGCGGAGCTTTCGACCTCCAACATCTTCCTGGCGAAGGACGGGGTCGTGGCGACGCCGGTGCCGAACGGAACCTTCCTGAACGGCATTACGCGCCAGCGGACCATCGCCCTGTTGCGCGAAGCCGGCGTCACCGTGGAAGAACGTACTATCGGTTTCGAGGAACTGGACACGGCGGACGAACTGTTCGCGACCGGCAACGCCAACAAGGTTCAGCCGATCACGCGCTATGAAGGCCGCGACCTCCAGCCGGGGCCGCTCGCGGCCAAGGCCCGCGCGCTCTATGTCGAATACGGCAAGGCCAATGGCGCCCTGGAGCGGTTCGCCTGAGCATCCCCTACCGCCTGCGTATCAGGTCGCGTCGTCCGCAATCTTCCGAAGAGGCGGCGAGAGGAATTCGAGCACGCTCTCCAGGTCTTCCTCCAGCATGTCGTGCTTCGCCATCTGGCGAAGCAACAGGCCGACATGCTCTTCCACGGCCGCCCGGGCGTCGTCGCCGCCAGCCGCGTAGAGACGGCTGTAGGCGCGCGCGAGCGCCTGGGAGAGCAGCACCGAACCGGCGCCGGCCCGGCGCAACGGGTGGAACGCCTGGCCGATGAGATTACGCGCCGAAAGGCCGGGAACGATGAGCCGCACGGCGCCGCTCTCGTCGCAAAGGCCGCTCAGCCCCTCCTGCCCCTGCACCACGTCGACGAAAGCGGCGGAAAGCGCATCGGAGACGGCGACCGCGGTGTAGGGGTCGTTGACGCCGGGCGAGAGCGCCCGCAGCCCAATCTCCACGAGCAGATGGATCGAAAACTCGATGCGGCGGCCTTCGGACCGGGCGGCTTCGATCCTGACATGCGCGCCGATGCGATCGGTAACCGCCTCGTCCAGCGGCTTCGACAGCTTGATGACTGGCTCGCCCTCCACGACGAACCGTCCCGGCGGCTGATCGATGCGGATGGTCACGTCCTCTTTCTCCGCGATCCGCAGCAGCGCCATTTCGTCCAGCGCGCCCACATAGCCCGGCCGCGTCGCCTTAACGGACGCTTCGAAGGTCTGATCCTCGGGCGTGTCGGAGATGTCGCGATAGCGCGCGCGCTGGGCTTCGAGCGCGGTTTCCAGGCGCTTCGCGATGGCGGCCACCTCGTCGTCGATGGAGACGTTGCGCGCCACATGGCGCACGAAAAAGACAAGCTGCAGGACGGCGTGAACGCCCAGAACCATCGCCGCCAGGGTCGCCAGACGCGGCGCGCCGGACGGCCCGATCCAGGCGAGCGTGATCATCGAGAACAGGAAGGCCCCGCCGAACGCGCCTGCCGTCACCTGGCTCACGGAATCGGTGATGAACCGCCGGAGGAGACGCGGCCCGATGGAGCTCGCCGCGAGCGTGAACACGACCAGGGTCATGGAATAGGCGAGCGCCAACGCCGTCATGGCGCCGCCCGCGATGACGGAAAGCACCGACCGCGCTGTCTCCGGCGCGAACTCCGGCGCCCACGCGGCGATCCCAGGCCACGTCTGCTCGGCCAATATCAAGGGAATGGGCGCCAGACCGATGCACATCACGATGGCGGCCGGAACCGTGAACAGCAGCACGAAGGGCGGCGTCGGCAGTTTGAGGGGGAGCGACAGGCGCTTCATGGCGTCGCCTCCAAAGGCTTCAACGCTAAGAGCGCCCCCGGCAGAATCTCCAGGACGACCTTTTCGGGGAGTGGCTCCAGTTCGCCGTCCAGGGACGCCCGATCCTTCGCCTTGCGGCTGGGGAAGGCGATCTCGACCTGGCGGGCATGGTCGATCCGCAGGTCCGCGTTCCCTTGGAAGGCGCCGCGCATGACGTCCGCGGCAAGGGCCGCCGCGCCGCGCGTCCGAAGACCGTTCGCCCGATAGACGCCAAGCACGCCGCCATCCACCCTGTCCGCATAGGGCATATGCCCTTCTCCATAGGGATTGTTCGAAACCGCGATCCAGTTGTATCGCGCGGCGGCGCGTTCGCCGTCCACGACGATCTCCGCCCGGATCGACGGCGCGCGGGCCAGCACCCGGCCGGCGGCGCGGACGCTCGCCCAGATTTTGCCGAGGCGGGACGCGAACTCCAGGGTCTCGCGCTCCGCCACCATCTCCGCATGCATCCCGACGGAAAACTGCTGCACGAACGGGCGGCCGTCGGCGAGCGCGATGTCGACGGGCGCGGGCTCCGCTCGCGCCAGGGCGTCGATCGCCGCATCAAGCTCCAGCGGCAGGCCGAGCGAGCGCGCGAAAAGGTTCATGGTGCCGGCCGGGAGGACGCCGAACGCCTTGCCGCCCCGCCAAGCGGCCGCGGCGGCGGCCGAGACGGTGCCGTCCCCGCCGCCGGCGACGATGGCGTCTACATCCGAATCCTGCGCCTTTTCCAAGGCCTCGATCAGATCCGCGCCGCTGACGACCTGGATTTCCGCCACGCGGCCGGCCTGTTCGAAGGCGCGCGCGATCCGCTCGCCGACGGCCGCGACGTCCTCTGTCTTCAGCGTGCCGCCGTCCCGATTGAGGATTGCGCGCGCTCGCACCAGCGGCTCCCTTTTCCACGCAGAGTCAGCGCAGTATAGCGAACGCCGCGCCGGATCGCGACGAGCGCGGCCAGGGCGCGGGTCAGACGCAGTAGGTCTTGAGGGGCGGCAGGCCGTTGAAGCCGACGGAGCAATAGGTCGCGGTATAGGCGCCGGCGGAGAGGAAATCGACCGTGTCGCCCGGCTTCAGATCGTCCGGAAGTTCGTAGGGCGTCTCTTCATAGAGCACGTCCACCTCGTCGCAGGTCGGGCCGGCGATGATAGCGCGGCTCGCCTCGCCCCCATCCCGGCTTGTGCGGATGCGATACTTGATCGCCTCGTCCATGGTCTCGATCAGCCCGCCGAACTTGCCGACGTCCAGATAGACCCAGCGCGGACCGTCATAGGCTTTGCGCGAAACCAGCACGACTTCGCTGCGGATCAGGCCGGCGTCGGCGACGAGGCTGCGGCCTGGCTCGATCAGAACCTCAGGCTGACGGTTGCCGAAATGCTTCTGCAGCGCCGCCGTCAGCGCGGCCGCGTGTTCCTGGTGGCTCGCCGACTCCGAGAGGTAGTTCGCCGGGAAGCCGCCGCCGACATTGAGAAGGCGGAGGTTGACGCCGCGTTCGCGCAGGTCCGTGAACAACATCGCGGCCTTGCCGACTGCGACGTCCCACTCGCCCGTGTCCCGCTGCTGCGAGCCCACGTGGAAGGAGACGCCATAGGGATCGAGGCCAAGGTTGCGGGCGCGGGTCAGCAGGTCCCCGGCCATCTCCACCGAGCAGCCGAACTTGCCGCCGAGCGGCCAGTCCGCCGTCTTCGAGCATTCGAACCGGAGGCGGCAATAGACTTGCGCGCCAGGCGCCGCCTCGGCCAGCTTCTCCAATTCGCCTTCGGAATCGAACGCGAACAGGCGAACGCCCAGATCGTAGGCGGCCTTGATATCGGACTGCTTCTTGATCGTGTTGCCGAACGAAACCTGAGCCGGCCGCGCGCCGGCCGCCAACGCTTCCCGCACCTCATAGATGGAGGCCGTGTCGAAGCTGGAGCCCATGCCGGCGAGCAAAGACATAACCTCCGGCGCCGGATTCGCCTTCATCGCGTAGAAGATGCGCGCCGCCGGCAACGCCGCGGCGAGCGCCTCGTAATTCTGGCGCACGACGTCCAGGTCCATCACCAGGCAGGGCGTGGGCGGCCTTTCGTCGGCCAGATAGCGTTCGATGCGTGCGGTCATGGCGCGGCCCTTCCTCGGGTGTGCGGTACGACGGACGCGGCAGGCATGGACCCTGTCGCGGCTGCCGCCCCGCCGCCAGGGCTCGCGGTGGAGGCGAGCACGGGCTAGAGCAGCGTTAAAGCCAGAATGAGAAGTCGATCAGAAAGCTCTGCTCGTGGACGAAAAGTTCAGGTCATCCCGACGGCGGCGCCGCGTGCGTTCGTACGGCGGCGCGCGTTTCCGTCAAGAGCGCGCGATATATGGGCGGAAGCGCCGGGACGCAAGCATTTTTTTCCCGAGAACCGAATGTCGCCTCCAGCGACGGCAATTGCTTCGGGCGATATCCGTTTCAGCCGCGATCCACTAGCATGCGGCCGCAATGAACGATTCGTCCGGAGATGCGTCTGCGCGCCTCGTCGAGGCGGCGGCGGCCCTGTTCGCCGCCCACGGTTATGGCGCGATCTCGATCGACCGGATCGCCAGCGCGATCGGCGCCACCAAGGGACTGTTTTACCACCACTATTCCGCGAAGGCGGACCTTCTTGCCGATATCGTGCTGAGCGCGCGCGAGGCGCTTCTGGAAAGCGCGCGCCAGGCCGTCGCGGATCTGCCGGAGGACGCTCCCGCCGAAACGCGCATCGAGGCCCTGGCGCTCGGCGAGATGTCCGCCGCCTTCGCCGCGCCGGACGCCTGCCGGATCGCCGCCGACGCGGACGCGATCCTGGGGGGCGCTCGCCTGTCGAGCGCCCATGCCGAAAAGCGGGAGCGCGCCCGCGCCGCTCGCGCCGAACTCGAGCAGATGTATCTGGAAGCCTATCGCGCCGGCGTGCGCGCCGGCCGCCTGGAGCCTCTGCCGCCGCGCTTCGCCGTATGGCTGATCCGCCTGCCGATCCTCGCCGCCGCCGACTGGGGCGCAAGCCCGGAAGGCGCGCGCACGCCGGCGGACCGCGTGGCCGAAGTGGTGGCCCGGTTCGCCGCCAGGGGCCTCAGGGAGCCGACAGACCTCGGATGACCTGTCGCAGGCGCGGGCTGTCGTAAAACCGCCCAAGAACATGTTATAATCAAAGACCAATCCGAAATCGCCACCGGCGAATGGCGTGCGCGGTCGCGCGCGGGCTTCGTCGTGACTGGGCAGAATGAAATTCTGCTCAAATAATTCGCAAGACTAGGGGTTCTTTGCCTTGAAACTTATCACCGAAGCCGAGGAAATCAGCGAGATCGCCTTTGGCTTTATGGCCTCGAAAGCGCTATTCGCCGCATTACATGTCGGCATCTTCACAAAGCTCTCCGAGCGCCCGAAGCGGATCGAGGAGCTCGCCGCGGAGGCGGGCGCGCCCGTCAACCGCATTCAGACGCTGCTTACCGCGCTGGCGGCGCTCGGTCTCGTGGATCGGGACGGCGAGGCCTTCGCCAATTCTCCAGGCGCCGAAGCCTTCCTCGTCGAGGGCGCGAAGTATGACTTCGGCGACTATCTGCGCCTCCAGATCGACCGGCAGATGTTCCCGATCATGACGGGCCTCGAAGCTGTCGTGACCGGGGAAGCCACCGAACGGCCGGTGATCGAATCCTACGCCGAATGGTTCTCCGACCCCGAAGAAGCCCGGCTCTACAGCGAAAGCCAGCACGCGGGCTCGCTCGGCCCCGGCCGCTCCGTCGCGCGCATGATCGATTTCGGCGACGCCAAGACCTTGATGGACGTGGGCGGCGGCACCGGCGCTTTCGCCATACGGCTATGCGAGGCGAACCCGAACCTGAAAGCCACGGTGCTCGACTTCCCGAACGTCGTGGAGCTCGGCAAGGAATACATCGCCGCCGCCGGCCTCTCGGACCGGATTTCGTTCATGCCGGGCAACGCGCTCGAGGACGAATGGCCGGACGGGCAGGACATCGTGCTGATGTCCTATCTCTTCAACGGCGTGCCGGGCGAGGCCATTCCGGACCTGACGCGCCGCGCCTTCGCCAGCCTGAACCCCAATGGCCACTTCCTGGTGCATGACTTTATCGTCGACGACGACCGCACCGGTCCGCCGCTGGCCGCGCTTTGGCAGCTTCAGCATCTCGCGTTCACGCCTGCGGCCAAGTCCATGACGCCGACCTGGCTGGAGGGCGTGATGGCGGGCGTCGGCTTCGTCGATATCGCCTCCCATCAGCTCATCCCGGGGATGACCAAGCTGATGCACGCCCGGAAGCCGGCGGCCTAGAACCTCGGTCGTCGCCTCAGGCGGGTTGCAGATTTCCGGGACGAACGTCGCGGAGCGACAGGATGACGACAGCGGCGAACACGCAGAGGCCGCCGATCGCGACATAGAGCGGCAGGTAACTCAGCCAGGCGTCGCGGGCCGCCCCGCCTGCATAACCGGAGACCGCGCCGCCGAGCTGATGTCCGGCGAACGCCCAGCCGAACACGATCGGGGCTTTCGCCGCGCCGAAATGCTGCGCGATCAGCCTAACGGTCGGCGGCACCGTCGCGACATAGTCGAGCCCGAAGAACACCGCGAAGATGGAAAGCGACAGGACGTCGAAATCGCTGAATGGCAGCCAGATCAGCGAAAGGCCGCGCAGGCTGTAGTAGCAGGCGAGCAGCATGCGGTTGTCGAACCGGTCGGAAAGCCAGCCGGAGAAGATCGTACCGGCGAAATTGCAGACGCCCATCACCGCCAGGAAGGACGCGGCCGCGACCGCCGCGACGCCATAGTCGGCGCAAAACGGGATGAAATGCTGGTTGACGAGGCCCGTCGTCGACAGTCCGCAAATGAAGAACGTGCCGCCGATCACCCAGAAGACCCGGGTCGAAGCGGCCTCCGCCAGAACGGAGAGGCTGACGGCGACCACGTTTCCCTTTCCCGCTTCTTCTGGCTTCTGCACATCCTTCTCGCCATAGGGCGCCATGCCGATATCGGCCGGCCAGTCGCGGGCGAACAGGAGATAGAGCGTCGCGGCCGAGGCGGCGCCGATGATCGCCGGCAGCACGGCGATGCGCCAGCCATACTCCGTGGCGAGCCACGCCGCCGTCGGCAGGAAGGTCAATTGCCCCGCCGCGAACGCCGAGGTGAGCAGCCCCATCGCCAGGCCGCGCCGGGCGACGAACCATCGGCTCGCCACCGTCGCCGAAAGCGCCATGGCGACCATGCCGGCGGCTGTTCCCAGGAAGAGCCCCAGGCAGAACCAAAGGTGCCAGCGCTCGCTGATCTGGGTCGCGCCGAACAACGCCATCGTGGCCAGCAGCGCCGACGCAGTCACCACCCGCCGCAGCCCGAACCGCAGCATCAGGGCGCCCGCGAACGGCGCGACGAGGGCGAACATGACCAGCATCAAGCCGATCGCGCCGGAAACGTCCGCGCGCGCCCAATCGAATTCCTCGACGATCGGCAGGAAAATCACCCCGGTCAGGCTTACCGCCGCCGAGGAACAGACGGCCGAAACGAAGGTGATCGCCACCATCACCCAGCCGTAATGTATCCCGCGACGAGCCAGCCAGGGCGCGAATGCGGCAGCCAACATCGATTTCTCCCGGAGGCGCGACGCCTCTATTGCATCACGGCCAGGGTCGCTTCGCACGACGGCCGACAAACGACACTGGGTTGATCGAACGGTCCGCGCAAGCGGGCCTCCGCGCCAATTGGCGCCAAGAACCTTTGCAAAATTCGCGGGCGCCCTCAAGAATCAGGGCGGCGGCGCGCCGCCTTCAGTATGGCGGCAGGCGGTCTTTCAATGGGAAATCCGGCAGCCAGCGCATCAGGCGGGCGCGGGCGCCGGCCCAGTGCGCGCCGAGCCAGGTGATGCCGACGCCGAGTAGAAACACCGTCGCGATGCCGGAAAACTCGTCGTCGCCGCCCGCCGCCTCGAACGCGGCGCCGATGGAAAGGCCCGCATAGACCACGCCCGCCATCAGGAACGAGCGCCGGTCGATGGCGAGCGCCATCGCCGCGACCGCCAAAAAGGCGAGGCCGGCGGCGCAATAGCCCACGAGGCCGCCCAGGTTATAGAGCGTCAGACACACGGTGTTCACGATCGCGGGCGCCGCCAGAATATGCAGCCAGAACGCCGAGGCCGAATGCCTGCCGAGCCGGTGCGGGTCCTTCAGGTCGAACCGCATGGCGACGGCGAAGGCGGCGAGGCCGAACAGGAGGATCGCCAAGGCGAACGCCGGCGCCTGGGCCAAATCCAGCGAGCCGCGCGACAGATTGCCATGCATGCTGGGCGAAATCGCCTCAGCCGTCGCGATAGCGAGAATACCGCCGAAAACGCCGAGCGGCGCCAGGGCGAAGGGCAGCCGGAACACACGGTAGTAGATCGCCATGCCGATCAGGCCGAAGGCGGCGACGCCCATCAGCCGCAAGCCCTCCAGCCGGGGCGTCATCTCCGCCGGCCCCACAACCGAGGCCAGGATCCCGCTGGCGAAGGAATTCAGCAGGGCCGCGAGCGACGTCGCGAACATAACGGCGAGCAGGATGCTCGGCAGCGCCATTCGGCGACGCAGCGCGAAATAGACCGAAAACACCCAAGCCAGGAACAGGGCGACCCCGGGAATGGCCACCAGGGTATCGGCGTCGCCGCCAGCCGCCCGCATCAGGGCGAACGCCAGGAGCGCGCCAAAAAGCAGCGCCAGGCCGACCGAAATGAAAATCTCGCCGAAGCCGCGAAAGAATTCGAACGGCTCGTCCTCTTTCGCAAGCGCCGCGCGCAATCCCTGTCGCTCGGCGGCGAAGGCGGCGAGCCCCGCCGCCGTCGCTTCGTCGACGCGCCCCGCGGCGACCGCGGCTCTCAGATCGTCCGGCGAAATATCCGCCATATCGGCCCCTAACCGCCCCTATTCGCCTCGGAACACGGGCTTGCGTTTTTCCAGAAAGGCCTTCTGGCCTTCGGCGTAGTCGGCGCTGTCCGCTGCCCGCGCGCGGAGCGCCTCATAGGCGTCCGCCACGGAATCCGGCCGGCCGGCGGCGATGGCGTTGATGGCCATCTTCGCGCCTTTCACGGACATCGGCGCCCGCTCCGCGATATGGCTCGCGAACGCGATGGCGGCTTCCAGCGGGTCGTCGACGATCTCGTCCAGGAGGCCGAGTTCCAAGGAGGCCTCGGCGTCGAAATGATCGGCGGAGAACAGAATGCGCTTGGCGCTCGATGCGCCGACGACTTCCGCCAGGACCTGGGTCTCCTTCAGCGAATAGACGATAGACAGCCTGGCCGCCGGAATGCCCATGCGGGTCGTGCTGTCGCCGAAGCGAAAATCACAGGCGACCGCGAGGCCGCAGCCGCCGCCGATCGCGGGGCCCCGGATCGCCGCCACGACAGGCAGCGGCGCCTCGTGGATGGCGGTCTCGGCCGCGTCCACATGTCGGGAATAGACGGCGGCCGCGGCCGCGTTGTTGCGGGTCGAGCCGAATTCGCTGATGTCCGCGCCTGCGCAGAAGGTCTCGCCGGCGCCGGTCAGCACGATCGCCCGGGCGTCCTTGTTCTCCGAGAGGGCGGCGAACGTGACGCCGAGCGCCTCCCACATCGCCTGGGTGCAGGCGTTGCGACGCTCCGGATGGGAGATGGTGACGATGGCCACTCCGTCTGGACGGAGATCGGTCAAGATTTCTGGCATGGGATCGAAACTTTCAGGCTTGGGCTCCAGCTTCGTTGCCAATAGAGCCCGGAGCTTGTCAACATAGCGGCAATTCCAAGAGGAGGCTCTGCCGATGCCCGGCGCGTTGGACGGATTGACCGTCATCGACTTCACGAACCACCTGTCCGGCCCCTATTGCGCCATGATTCTGGCGGACCAGGGCGCGAACGTGATCAAGGTGGAGCGGCCGGGCAAGGGCGACGATCTGCGCGCGAGCCCGCCCCATGTGAACGGCGAAGGCGCGCCCTTCATGCTCTGGAACCGGAACAAGCGCTCCATCGCCCTCGATCTCAAGAACGCCGAGGATTTGGAAACCGCCCATAAGCTGGTCGAGGGGGCGGACGTGATGATCGAAAACTTCAGGCCGGGCGTCGCGGAACGGGTCGGCCTTGGCTACGCTGCGATGGCGGCGCTCAATCCCGGCCTCGTCTATTGCTCGATCTCCGGCTTCGGCCAGACCGGCCCCTACAGCCCCCGCGGCGGCTTCGACCTGGTGGCGCAGGCGATGTCCGGCCTGATGACGATCAACGGCCCGCCGGAGGGCGGCCCCTACCGCATCCCCATCGCGATCTCGGACGTCGCCGCCGGCATGAACGGCGCGATCGGCGTGCTGACCGCGCTCCAGCACCGCAATCGCACGGGCGAAGGCCAGCAGGTCGACGTCGCCTTGCTCGATTCCGCGCTCGCCATGTGCGTCTACGAGGCGGCGAACGTTTTCGCGACGGGCGAACGTCCCGAGCGGCTGGGCCAGGGCCACCGGGGCAGCGCGCCCTATCAGATTTTCCCGACGGCCGACGGCTGGTTCGCGCTCGGCGCCTCGCAACAGCGTTTCTGGGAGGAAACCTGCCGGATCATCGGCGCGCCGGAGCTAATCGATGACCCGCGCTTCCTGGAAAAGAAGGACCGCGTCGCCCGTCAGCAGGAGCTCGCGGCCCTGCTCGCGCCGTACTTCCAGCAACAGACGACCGATCACTGGTTCCAGCGCTTCGACGCCGCAAACATCCCCTGCGGCCCCGTGATGAACCATCTGGAGACGCTGGCCGATCCGCATATCCTGGCGCGCGACATGGTCGCGCCGGTCGATCACGCGAAGGCCGGCCCCGGCAGGACCCTCGGCACGCCGATCAAGCTTTCGAAAACGCCCGGCGGCGTTCGCAGCGCGGCGCCGACGCTGGACCAGCATCGCGCCGAGATCCTGGCCGAACTGACGGACCGTTTGGGAAAGGACGCCGCCGAATGACCCTGGCGCAGGATTTACTTGAACTGGAGACGCCCTGCCTGCTGCTCGACCGCGACCGGCTGCAGCGCAATCTGGACCGCTTCAACGCTATCGCCGCCAGCCACGGCGTGCGCCTCAGGCCCCATCTGAAAACCTTGAAATGCGTGGAGGCCGCGCGGCTCGCTGTCGGCGACACCGGCCCGATCACCGTATCGACGCTGGCCGAAGCGGAGCATTTCGCCGCCGCCGGCTTCGCGGACATTCTCTATGCCGTCGGCATGGCGCCGGCGAAGCTCGCCCGCGCCGCGCGCATCAGGCGGGAGATGAACGCCAAGCTGCTGCTGACGACGGATTCGACCCGCCTCGCCGAAGCCGCCGCCGGACATGATCTGGATTTCCTGATCGAGATCGATTGCGGCGACAAGCGCGGCGGCCTGCCCGCCGACAGCCCGCACGTTCTCGCCGTGGCGGCGGCCATCGTCGCCGGCGGGAACGCCGTGGCGGGCGTCATGACCCATGCGGGCCACAGCTACGGGACGGACGACCGGGACGAAGTCGCCAGGATCGCCGAAACGGAGCGGGCCGCCGTCGTCGAAGCCGCCAAGCGCCTGCGGGCGGAGGGATATCCGGCGGAGATCGTCAGCGTCGGCTCGACGCCGACCGTCGCCTATGCCCGCGACCTGACAGGCGTGACCGAGGTCCGCGCCGGCGTCTACATGCCCTTCGATCTGGACCAGCTATCCAGGGGCGTGTGCGCCGAGGACGACCTGGCGCTGACGGTGCTGACCACCGTGATCGGCCACAACCGCGAAGCCGGCCGCATCCTCGTCGACGCGGGCGGCCTCGCGCTCTCCAAGGATGTGAGCGCGCACGCCTTCCTGCCGCGGGCTGGCTTTGGCCTCGTCGCGGACGCCGCCAATGCCGAACCGCTGCCCGGCCTCGCCATCGACGCCGTCAGCCAGGAGCACGGCAAGATCGACGTCGCCGACGCAAGCTGGTTCGACCGGCTTCCCGTCGGCGCGCAGGTCCGCGTGCTGCCGAACCACGCCTGCTTCACCGCCGCCGCCTATCCCGGATATCGCCTGATAGAAGGCGGCCGGCTGGCCGGACGATGGAGCCGCGTAAACGGCTGGTGAGCGCCGGACAAGGCCGTTTCCTACAGTTCCGACTTATCGAGAAGGCTCAAGAAAAATATGGCGACCCCGATAAGGGTCAGAACAATGCCAAAAACAGTAATGCACCGCCGACGGCGGCTCGCACGGCCAATAACCGACGCGAATGTCTGTCGGTCGCCTTGCTTCGAAATTTGCGACGATAGCGCAGGACGTCCTTCCTCCATTTCCCCCATTCATGAGGCCTACCTGGGCCTGTTTCCGACTTAGTGCCGGTTGAAAATCCGCGTTTGCGGACAGGACAAACAAAAAACGCCCGCCCAATAAGGACGCGCGGAAAACGGCGTCGAACCAATACGAGAAACCGTTGAACTTCCGCCGCCGCCACAGCGAAACACCCGCTGCGACGCGATCAAAGGCGACGTTTCGTTCCGATCTTTTACCATTCAAATTAAGGATTTGGCGATACAAATATCGGTGAAGCCGCGACCTAAGAGCACAGATCGCCGCCAAACCCGATTCATGCTAGAACCCGCCCATGCATAAGAGACCTGTCATTGGCGTCACGGCGGACGCGGAAGAGCCGGGCGGCTACTCCAAGTTGCCCTGGTACGCCCTCCGCCAGAACTATATGAGCGCGGTCGCCGCCGCCGGGGGCCTGCCGCTGGCCCTGCCGCACGAAACCGCGCTGACGGACGAGTACCTCGCCTTGATCGACGGACTTGTCGTCACCGGCGGCGCGTTCGACGTGGACCCGGCCCTGTTCGGCGCGGCGACGCGGCATGACGCCGTCACCCTGAAGCCGGGCCGGACCGATTTCGAACTGGCGGTCACGAAAGGCGCGCTGGCGCTGAACATGCCGGTGCTCGGCATCTGCGGCGGTCAGCAGCTTCTGCATGTGGCGCTCGGCGGCGCGCTCTATCAGCATGTTCCGGACGAAGCGCCGAGCGATATCCAGCACGAGCAGCCGAACCCCCGCACGGAGCCCGGCCACGACATCCTGGTGGAGCCGAACACCCTGCTTGGGCGGATCGTCGGATCGGAGCGCATGTCGGTCAACAGCGCCCATCATCAAGCGGCGAAGGACTGCCCGCCGGGACTGGTCATCTCTGGCCGGGCGCCGGACGGGCTGATCGAAGCGATCGAGGCGCCGGCCTATACGTTCTGCCTCGGCGTGCAGTGGCATCCCGAATACGCGATCGATCCAGGCGACAGCGCGATCTTTCGAGCGTTCGTCGCCGCGGCGGGCGCGGCATGAGCGCGCCCGAACAGAAAGGCGAGCGGATCGCCAAGCGGATGGCCCGCGCCGGCGTCGCCTCAAGGCGGGAAGCGGAGGCCATGATCCTGGCCGGCCGCGTCCTTCTGAACGGCGAAACGCTGAAAACGCCCGCGACGCTGGTCGGACCTGCGGACGCCATCGTCGTCGACGGGGCGCCGCTGCCGGAAATTGAGCGGCCGCGCATGTGGCGCTACCACAAGCCCGCCGGGTTGATGACCACGTCCCGCGACCCGCAAGGCCGGGCTACGGTGTTCGAACGTCTGCCCTCTCACCTGCCCCGGGTCGTCAGCGTCGGCCGGCTCGACCTGAATTCCGAAGGCTTGCTGCTGCTCACCAATGACGGCGGCCTCGCCCGCGCCCTGGAGCTGCCGTCGCGCGGCTGGACCCGGCGCTACCGCGTGCGCGTCTATGGAACGCCGTCGGCGCGGGCGATCGACGCGTTGCAGAAGGGCGTGACGGTGGAAAGCGTCCACTACGGCCCCATTGGCGTGACGGTGGAGCCGGCGCCGGAGGGCGCCAAGCGGCGGGCGAACGTCTGGCTTTCGGTCACGCTGAAGGAAGGCAAGAACCGCGAGGTGCGCCGGGCCCTGGAATTCGTCGGCCACCCGGTCTCCCGGCTGATCCGCACGGCCTATGGCCCGTTCCAGCTCGGCAAGCTGGCGCCGTCTGAGGTCGAGGAAATACCGGGCAAGGTGCTGAAAGAACAACTCGGCGCCGAAGCCAAAGAGATGGGCTTCTAGAAGCCGGCCATGCGTATCGTCGCCGGGGTTCATCGCGGCCGCGCGCTTCAGGCGCCGACAGGCAAGGCCGTGCGGCCGACCGCCGACCGGACCCGACAGGCGCTGTTCAATCTCCTGGAGCACGGACGGATCGCGGCGGACGGCGCGCGGGTCGCAGGCGCGCGAGTCCTGGACGTCTTCGCGGGCACGGGTGCGCTCGGCCTGGAGGCTCTCTCCCGCGGCGCGGCCTCGCTAACGGCGATGGAGCGGGACGCCGCCGCGCTCGCCCTGATCCGCGCCAATGTCGCCATGCTCGGCGAGACGGAGCGGACGACGCTGCTGCAAGCGGACGCGCTCGCGCCGCCCCAAGCGCCGGCGCCCGCCGGCCTCATATTCCTGGACCCGCCTTATGGCGAGGACTTGGCGGCGCCGGCGCTCCTGGCGCTGGAGGCCCAAGGCTGGATCGCCGAGGGCGCCATCGTCGCGGTCGAAACCGGCTCCAAGGATCCGTTCGAGCCCCCGCCCGGTTTCACGGCGCTCGACGCGCGGCGCTACGGCCGCGCCATAATCTGGCTTATCGAGAAGCGTTGAGCTATTCGGCCGCCGCCTTGCCGCCGAAACGCCGTTCCAATTCCGCCAGCACGTCGGCCAACGGCTCGACGTCCGCCATTTTCATATCCATGTCGAACAGATTGGCGCGGTGGGCGGTCGGCGAGCGGTCGCCGCAACAATCCTCGACCACGGTCACGCGGAAATTGTGATTGAAGGCGTCCGTCACGCCGGCGCGCACGCAGCCTGACGTCGAGATTCCGACGACGACGAGACTGTCCACGCCGTCATAGCGCAGCCAGGATTCCAGCGGCGTCCCGAAGAAGGGCGACGGCTTGTTCTTGAGCACGACGACATCCCGTTCGCGCGGGCCGTATTCCGCCGGCCATTGATCGGCGGTCGGGTCGGTCGTGTACTCGAACGTGTCCGCCGTCCCCAGTTTCAGGTTCCAGACGCCGCGCTTGGTCGGGTGGCTGCGGTCGTCCCGGCGACTGTAGTAGATCGGCAGGCCGAGGCGCCGGAACGCTTCCGTCACCACGACGAAATTCGCGATCAACGCATCGTCCCGCCGGGCGCACATCGCATAGGCCGGATCGACGAAATTGTTGGTCGTATCGATGTTCAGCAGCGCCGGGCGGGCGCCGAGGCCGATCTTTTCGCCGAAGCCCGCCTTGGCGTAGGCCTGCATTTCGGCCTCGTCGATCAGGTCGGCCCAGCGACGAATCTTGGCGTTCGGCGATTTGCTCATGTCTTGCCTCCAGCATATATCGGTGCGCCGAGGCCGGCAGCCGCCTCGCCACGATCCACGGACCATACTGCGATGCCGAAAGACGACGCAATCGATCCCCCGGCGCGGCGACGCCTGTTCCGACGCCGGCGGCCGGCGGAAAGCGTCGATTTCGCCGGCGCCGCCGAAGCGTTTCGCCAGGAGGACGTCCGCGCGCTGAAGGCGGCGTTCTATATGCGGCTGGGTTCGCTACTGCTGGTCGCGATGTGGCTGAGCTTCCTCGTTAATTTTCCGGCCGTCCTGTTTTTCCTGGCTCTGCTGCTTCTGTTCGTCGCTGTCGGCTATGCGGAGTACCGCGCCGGCGCGGCCGGTAAGACGAAGCTGCTGTATGCGCTGATCCTGTTCGATTTTCTGCTGCTCGCCTTCTCGACGCTGACGGACAACCCGATCGACAACGCGGACTTCCCGCCCGGGCAGAAGGTCCAGCAGGGGCGCGAAGCCTATTTCTACATTCTCCTCGCGGGCGTCGCCGCCTGCTATCAGCCGCGCCGCGTTCTCTGGGCCGGCGCCTCAGCCATGACGGCCTGGACGCTCGGTTTCCTCTGGCTGACGACAGACCCCCGCGCGCGAACGGTTCTCGACAGCGGCCAGGCGCCCAACCTCGAATCCTGGATCACGATGACGGCGGACCCTTACTTCGTCGATTTCAACCGCCTGTTCGAAACGCTGGTGGTCATGCTGATCGTGACCGGCATTCTGGCCGCCGTCGCCTATCGGGCCCGCAAGCTGGTGCGGGCGCAGATCGCCTCGACGCGAGAGCGCTCCAACCTCGCCCGCTATTTTGCGCCAACGATGGTCGAGACGCTTGCCGCGCACGACGCCCCATTCGACAAAGTGAACGCCCAGTCCGCCGCCGTGCTGTTCGCGGACGTGGTGGGGTTCACCTCCATGTTCCAGAACCTGCCGCCCCAGGACGCGATCGACTTTCTGCGCGCGCTGCACGAACGCCTGGAGCAGGCGATCTTCGATAATGGCGGCACGCTAGACAAGTATATGGGCGACGGCGTCATGGCGATTTTCGGCACGCCCGAAGCCGGGCCGGACGACGCCTGCCGCGCCATCGCGGCCGCGCGGGCCATCCAAGACGCTGTCGGCGCCTGGAACAAACAGCGCGCGGGGGCCGGCCTGCCGACGGTGCGCCTTTCTGTCGGCGTGCATTTCGGGCCGGTCGTCTCCGGCGACATCGGCTCCGCGCGGCGGCTGGAATTCGCGACCATCGGCGATGCGGTCAACGTCGCCTCCAGGCTGGAAGCGGCGACCAGGAAGCTGGACGCCGGGGTTGTCATCAGCGCCGCCACCGCCGACCGCGCCCGCGACGAGGACGCAAACCGCGCCCCGATGCTGCTGGCCGGCTTCGCCGATGCCCGCCAGTTGGAAATTCCGGGCCACGCCCCAATCGACGCCCTGGCCTTGAAGCGCACGGGCTAACTAGCCGAAAGCGCCGGCCGCCTTCAAGTCTGCGACCCGGTCCGGCGAATAGCCGAGGACATCCGCCAATACGGATTCTGTGTGCTCGCCGAGGCCCGGCGCCAGCGAGCGGGCCTCGACCCGCCCCTCGGACAAACGGAACGGCAGATTGGGCACCAGCAGCGCGCCTGCCGCGTCAGCCACCTCGGCGAAGCTGCCGCGTTCGATGAAATGCCGGTTCTTCAGAATATCCCCGATGGAGCGGTAGGCGGAGCACGGCACGCCGGCGGCGGTGAGTTCCGTTTCGCATTCATCGGCGGTCCGCCGCTGCGTCCATTCCTCCACCAGCCCGAACAGTTCGTCCCAGTTTTCCTGCCTGGCCGCGTTCGTGCCGAAACGGGGGTCATCCAACCACTCGAGCCGGTCCATCGCTTTGAACAGGTTCGTGAAATTGTTGTCGTTCACGGCCGCGATAATGACGAACCCGTCGGACGTGCGGGAGGGCTTATAGACAGGCCGGCGCTGGGCGACAGGAAACTGCGCCTCCTGAAACTCGTAGACCAGCAGGTTCAGCATGCTCTCCATCAGTGTCGTATCGACCATCTGGCCCCGGCCCGTCGTCTGCCGCTGCAACAGCGCCGCCTGTATGCCGACGACGGCGAAGGCCGCCGTCATCGCATCCGCGATGAAGACGCCCATGTTCAACGGGCGTTCGGGATTGTCCTGATAGCCCAGATTGATCCGCTCATAGCCGCTCGCGGCATGCACGATCTGGGCGAAGGCGGGCCGGCCGGCGTCCGGCCCCGATTGGCCGTAGCCGGAGATCGCGCAGTAGATCAGCCCCGGATTGTCAGCCGCCAGCGTGTCATACCCAAGACCGAGACGCGCCATCACGCCCGGCCGAAAACTTTCCAGCACCACGTCGGCTTTGGCGGCCAGTCCGCGCGCGGCCTCGACGGCCGCCGGGACCTTGAGATCCAGCGTGACGCTGCGCTTGCCGGCGTTCAGTTGGGCGAAATAGGCGCTTTTGCCGTCGCGCAACGGCGAACGGGTGCGCAGATAGTCGCCGTCCGGCGCTTCGACCTTGATGACGTCGGCCCCCAGGTCGGCCAGCCAGCGGCCGCAATAGGGCCCGGCCAGGATCGAACTGAAATCGACGACGCTGACACCGTCGAGCGGCGACGCGGCCTGTTGCACTTGCGCCATGTTCGCGCGCTCCCGCTGGCTCTACGCTTCGAGCTTCGCTTTCAGGAACGCGGTCAGCGCCGAGAACGCCGCCGCCGAATCCGGGCCGTTGATACGGGCGCGCACGAAGCCGTGCATCATGCGGGCGGCGCGGAAATAGCCCGTTTCGACGCCGGCCTGCATCAGCTTGTGGGCATAGGCGACGCCATCGTCGATCAAGGGGTCGTATTCCGCGGTCAGCACGAACGCCGGCGGCAGGCCGCTCAGGTCGTCCGCGATCATCGGCGTCGCGAGCGGGTCGGTCGACTGACCCGCCATCTCCTCGCCGAGATAGGCCTTCCAGTAGAATTCCATCGATTCCGTGGTGAGGCCGGGCGCGGTCGCGTTCCGCTGATAACTGTCGAACTCGAGCCGGTCGGTCAGGCAGGGATAGATCAGACCCTGGCAGCGGAGCGCCGGCCCGGCCCGGTCCCGGCAGGCGAGCGCCACGGCGGCGGCGAGATTGCCGCCGGCACTGTCGCCCGCGACCGCGATACGATCCGCGTCGACGCCGTAGGCGTCTGGGTTGGCGGTCATGTCCGCGAGCACGTCCATGCTGTCGTTCAAGGGTGTGGGATAGGGGTTCTCCGGCGCCAGGCGATAATCGACGCTTACGACGACCGCGCCTGTCTCTTCGGCCAGCCCCCAGCCATTGGTGTCGCTGGTGTCCGTGTCGCCCTTCACGAAGCCGCCGCCGTGCATATAGGCGATGCCCGGCTTCACGCCCGCGCCCGCCGGCGTGTAGACGCGAATGGGAATGGCGTAGCCGTCCGCGGCCGCGACCGTCCGATCCTCGACCCGCATGGTATTCGGCCGGGGCGCGGCGTTGGCGCGGGCATAGGCCGACCAATTCTTCCGCTCGACGACGAGATCGCGGGAGATCGGCATGTTCGCCCGGGCGGCGATCAACGGCTCCATCTCGGGGTGAATATCGAAACTCATGGGGCGTCTTCCTCCTTGGCGGCCGCTTCGAGCGCGGCCGGATCTTCAATGCCGTAGTCCCGGCGCGCGCCTTCGGGCGTAACGTAGCCGTCCAGCAGATCGCGGCCGATGGCGGCGGGGTCTCTGTCCTGGGCCGGGCCGAACCCGCCGGAGCCGGGCGTCACCATGTCGACGACGGCGCCGCCGGGCGCGGCGAAGGCGCCCTTGCTCGGCAGGCTGCGGGGCGCTGCGCCCGGCGCAGTGACCGTCACGGTCGCGGGAATGCCGTCCTTGCCCCCCAAGAGCCCAAACGGCGGCGAGGTCATGCGTTCGATGCAAAGCGCGCCGACCGCGTCCGCGCCGTCCAGCATGCGCCAGGTCCGCCGGGCGCCCGCGCCGCCGCGAAACCGCCCCGCGCCGGCGGAATCCGGTTCTATCTGGTAGCGCTCGACCCGGACGGGGAACGCCATCTCCAGCACCTCGACGGGCGTGTTCATGGTGTTCGATATGCCGCTCGCGATGACGTTGATGCCATCCTTGTTCGGCCGCGCGCCGAAACCGCCCTTGATCGTCTCGTAGGAGACATAGCGATTGCCGGTCCGGGGATCGACGCCGCCAAGCGTCAGCACCGCCGACGTTCCCTGGCTGCACGCCATCACCTGATCCGGCATGAAGGCCGACAGGGCCGCCATCACCATATCGGCGGTGCGATGGGACATTTCGTGGTTGGAATAGACCACCGGCGCCGGGAATTCGGCGTTCACCACCGTGCCTTTCGGCGCGACCACCTCGATCGCGCGCCAGCAGCCGGAGTTCGGCGGGATCAGGCTGTTCGGATCGAACGCCGTCTTCAGGCCGCAAAGCACGCCGGAAGCGGAGACCGAGAGCGGCGCGTTCATCGGCCCCGCCACCTGGGGGTCGGTGCCGGCGAAGTCGACAAGAATGCGGTCTCCGGTCTTCTTGACGCGCATCCGGACCCAGAACGGCGCGTCGGACCCGTCGGGATTGTCCGGAATGCCGTCGCCGTCGCAGAAGTCCTCGAAATAACCCTCGCCGTCGGGCAGGTCCGCCAGCACGGCGCGCATCAACCGATCAGAATAATCCATAACCTCGGCCATGTATTCGAGGAGCCGCTCGGCCCCGTATCGTCGCGCCAGGGCTTGGAGGCGCTCGGTCGCGCGCAGCGTCGCGGCGAGCTGGGAGCCGAGATCGCCCTTCCGCTCGTCCGGCGTACGCACGTTTGCGAGGATCACGTCCTCCAGCCCCTTGTTGACCTTGCCCTTGTCGTAGAGACGGACCGGCGGCAGGCGAAGCCCCTCGCCGTAGATCTCCGTGACGGCGCCGTAGCTCCCCGGCGTCGCCGAGCCGACATCCGGCCAGTGGGCGCGCAGGCAGGCGAAGCCCAAATGCACGCCCTCGAAGAACGCCGGCCGGACGACATTCACGTCCGGCAGATGGCTGCCGCCGAAATAAGGGTCGTTGTGGATGAAGACGTCGCCGTCATGCACGTCGTCCCCGAAGGCGGCGACGACAGCGCGCACCGCGTCTGGCATCGAGCCCAGATGGATCGGCAGATCCGGCCCCTGGGCCACCATGTCGCCCGCCCGGTCGAAGACGCCGCAGGAATAGTCGCCGGCCGATTTCAGGATCGGCGAATAGGCGGTTTTCGCCAGGACGACGCGCATTTCCTCCGCGATCTTGTAGAGGCTGTTCTTGACGATCTCGAAGGTCGCCGGGTCATTCCGCACGTCGCTCATGCGCTGGCTCCTTCGTTTGCCGCGTCGTTGAAAAGCAGGCGGACATAGCCCGCCTCGTCCATGCGCGCGCTCCATCCGGGCGGCACCCGGATGGTGCTTTCCAGGCTTTCGATGATGGCCGGCCCTTCGACCGCATAACCGGCGGGCAGCTTCGCGCGGTCCAGAATGGGCGCTGTTTCAACGCCGCCGCCGCGCGCGAAGACCTCGCGCTCGCCCTTCAGCGGGCTTTCGCCGCCGGCATAGGGCGTCTGGCGGAGCGCGAGGGCGGGTATTTCGCCGACGGCGGTCAGGCGCAGGCTGACGATCTGCACCGGCTCGCCCCGATTGTCATGGCCATAGTTCTGGCGGTGGCGGCTATGGAACGCCTCCGCCGCCGCGTCGAGCGCCGCCGCATCGAAAGCGCCCGACTGGACCGGCACGTTCAGTTCGTAGGACTGCCGGCCATAGCGCGCATCCAGGGAGCGCTCGAACCGGCGACGGCCGGCGGGCGTGCCGGCGCGGTCCAGCATGGCGGCGCCGGCGGCTTCCAGCTCCCGGTAGGCGGCTTCCAGAGCGGCCGGATCGGCGGCGTCCGTCATCACGTAGACGGTGCGCACATAGTCCCGCTTCAGATCGGAACCGACGAGGCCAAGCGCCGAGAAGGCGCCCGGAATTGGCGGGCAGATCACTTCCTTGACGCCAAGCTCCTCCGCAAGCGCCGCCGCATGCAGCGGCCCGGCGCCGCCGAACGCGGCCAGGGTGAAATCGCGCGGGTCGTGGCCGCGCTCGACCGAGACGATCTTCAACGCCTCGGCCATGGCGTGGTTGACGACGTCGATCACGGCGGCCGCCGCGTCCCGAACCGAAAGGCCGAGCGGGCCGGCCAGTTTCTCCGCGACGGCGGCCTCCGCCGCGGCATAGTCGATGCGCATTTCGCCCGCGAGCAGCGAAGCCGCGTCCAGATTGCCCAGGATCAGATTGCAGTCGGTCACGGTGGGCTCGGTCCCGCCGCGCCCGTAGCAGACCGGCCCCGGCTCCGCCCCTGCGCTGTGCGGCCCGACCCGAAGGCCGCCGGCGGCGTCCGTCCAGGCGATCGAGCCGCCGCCCGCCGAAACCTCCGCCAGGTCGATCACCGGCACGCGGATCGGGTGGCCGGTTCCGTTCATCCAACGGGCCGCGCTGGCGCCGCCGCCCACTTCGTATTCCGGCGTCGTCTCGTATTTACCGTCCCGGATCAGGCTCGCCTTGGCGGTGGTGCCGCCCATGTCGAAGGTCAGGAGGTTCGGCCGGTCGACCTGGCGGGCGGCGATCGCCGCAGCGACGACGCCGGCGGCCGGTCCGCTTTCCACCGCCATCGCCGGCATGGCGACGCCTTCCGCCGCTTCGAACACGCCGCCGTTCGAACCCATCACATACATCGCCGGCAGGCCGAGGCTCCGCGTCGCATCCTCCAGGCGCTTCAGGTAGGAGGCGAGGATCGGGCCGACATAGGCGCAGACGGTCGTGGTGGAGGTGCGTTCGAACTCCCGGATTTCCGGCAGCACCTCGGAAGAAAGATAGACCGGCACGTCGAGCGCGGCGCGCAGGCGCTCGCCAAGGCGGCGCTCATGCTCCGGATTCACGAAGCTGAACAGCAGGGAGACGGAGACCGATTCCACTTTCTCCGCCTGCAACTCGGCGATCAGCCCGTCGATCTCGTCCTCCGCCAGGGGGATATCGACCGCGCCGTCCGACGCGATGCGTTCGGTGATCTCAAAACGGCGGCGGCGGGGAACCAGGGTCGAGGGCGCGTCCTGGAAGAGGTCGTAGAGATCGGGCCGGGCGGAGCGACGCAATTCCAGCACATCCCGGAAGCCCCGGGTCATGACGACGCCGGCGCGCACCCCCTTCTCTTCCAAGAGCGCGTTGGTGACGACGGTCGTCGCGTGGGCCAGAAGCCCGACATCGGCCGGCTGAACCTCATAACGCTCCATCGCCTGGCGCAGGCCGACCAGCACGCCCTCAGCGAAATCCTGCGGCGTCGTCGGCGCCTTGGCGACGCCGATCATTCCGGTCGCGTCGTCCACCAGGGCGACATCCGTGAAAGTGCCGCCGATATCGACGCCGATCCGCCAAGCCATACGTTTCCAAACCTAATTCGCGGGAGCCATATTGGAATGCTAGGCCGGTTTGACCTGGCGCCGCAACGCGATCAAGTATCGAGCGGCGAGATAACGCAGCGCAGCAATACGAGACCGTTCATGACAGCAAAACGCATCGCCATCATCGGGGCCGGCGCCGCCGGCCTGTGTTCGGCCAAATACATGAAGGCGGCCGGCTTCGACATCACGATCTACGAGATCGGCAGCGAGATCGGCGGGATGTGGCGCTATCGGAACGACAACGGGCTCTCCAACGCCTATCGCACCCTGCATATCAATACCTCGCGCGGCGTCACCCGATTCCACGACCTGGACTTCGACGACGACGTGCAGCCCTTCCCCGACCACTTCGACATGCACCGCTATCTGGTGAAGTACGCCGACCATTTCGGCCTGACGAGCCTGATCCGCTTCAAGACGCCCGTCCGCCGGATCGAGCCGGATTTCGACCCGGCCAAGGGCGAGGCGCCTAGCTGGCGCATCGTCACGGACGCCGGCGAGGAGACCTATGACGCGGTGATGGCCGCGACCGGCCATCTCTCCGAGCCGCGCCATGTCGATATGTTCCAGAACGACTTCGCCGGGCAGTATCTGCACAGCTTCTACTATCGCCAGCCAGAGGATTTCGTCGCGAAGAAGGTCTGCGTCATCGGCGTCGGCAACAGCGCCTGCGACATCGCGAGCGACGTTTGCGTGACTTCGGCGCGCACGGTGCTGGTCGCCCGCTCGACGCCGGTCATCCTGCCGAAGCTCATGTTCGGAATGCCGTTCACGGACATCACCCGCAAGATTCAGCGCCCCTGGATTCCGGCCTGGGCGCGGCGGAGGATCACCGGCCTGCTCGCCTGGATCGCCCACGGGGACCTCACCAAGCTCGGCTTCCGGCCGCGCGCCAAGGAGCGGCTGCACGTCACGTCGAACGGCACGATCGTCAACGACATCGCCTATCACCGGGTCGATCTGAAGCAGGATATCGAGCGGATCGAGGGCAAGCGCATCTTCTTCAACGACGGCAGTTCGGACGCGTTCGACGCCTTGATCGCCGCGACCGGATACAAGGTCAGCCTGCCCTATCTGGCCGAAGGGCTGATCGACGGCGACCCGGAGAACAACCGGCTCGACCTCTATAAGCGCATCGCCGCGCCCGGCTGGCCGGGGCTCTATATGATCGGCTTTTTCAATACCGACACCGCGCTCAACATGGTGTTCGAGCATCAGGCCCGCTGGGTCCGGGACATCGAGCTCGGCGAGGCGCGCCTGCCCCCGGAAAGCGAAATGCGCGCCGATATCGAGGCCAAGCGGAGCTGGGTCTCTTCCCGCTTCAAGCAGACGCCGCGCCACGGCCTGGAAGAAGAGCACATTCCCTATCTCGGCGAGCTCAAGGCCTCGAACAAGGCGATGCGGTCCGCCAAGGCCGCCTGAGCCGGAGCCGCCCTGGCGATTGCGCCGCCGACCAGTTTCGCTAACCTTTATCGACGGGCGCGCCGCCGGGCGCGCCCGATCATATTGGCGTCACCATTGAAAGCGTTCCCATGACCCGCCCGCTCGACGGAATTACCGTTCTCGATCTCAGCACCGGTCCCGCCGCCGCCCTGGCGACCATGTTCCTCTCCGACATGGGCGCCCGCGCCATGCGCGCCGTCGGCCCCGCCGCCCCGCTGTTCCGGGACGGCGGCTTCACGATCTGGGACCGGGGCAAGGCGGCAATCGACCTGGACGTGACGGCGGGGGAAGCCAAAACACGCCTCGACGCATTGCTTCCGGGCGTCGATATCCTGATCGAGGACTTCGGCCCCTCGGCGCCGGAGCAGGCGCTGGTCGAACGCGCGCGGCTTAAGCAAATCAACCCCAGGTTGATTTCCGTCTCCATCACGGCCTATGGGAAGCTCGGCCCGCTCAAGGACGAGCCGCCGATCGACGACCTGGTGCTGGCGCGCTCGGGCGTGATGGGCGGCATGCCGGGATATCGCCCGGCGCCCGTGCATGTGATTCACCCGCTGCCCAGCGTCGGCGCGGCGCTGTTCGCCTGCATCGGCGCCGCCGCGAGCCTGCTCGCCCGCGAGGAAACCGGCCGCGGCCGCTTCGTCGAAACCTCGCTCCTGGCGGGCGCGCTCCTCTACCACCCGAAAGTCGTCGGCGACGGCATCGCCCCCCACGTCTTCCAGACGCACCCGGCCGGCAGCGCGCCCTTCTACAGCGTCTATGAGTGCAAGGACGGCAACTACATCCAGCTCGGCTGCGTGCATCCGGGTTTCATCAAGACCTGCGCCCAACTGATGGACATCGCCGATCTGGTGGCCGAACCCCGCTTCCTGGACGGCCGGGGCGGCGAGACGCCGGAGGACGAGCAGGAGATGCGGGACAAGCTGACCGGCATCATGCTGACCCGCACGGCCGCCGACTGGGCGGCCGCCTTCGAGGCCGCCGACGTGCCCTTCGCCCCGGCTCGCCACGCCGAGGAAAGCCTGGAGGACCCCCAGGTCATCCACAACGGCATGGTCCGCGAGCTTCAGGACCCGAAGGCCGGAACCGTCGTTCAGATGGGCCCGCCGATCCACTTCACCGAAACCGAGGCCGACCCCCAGGGCCCCCGCGCCGCAGCCGCCGAGGCGCCGCCGGCGCTCGCGGCCCTCGCCGCGACGCCCGCCCCGACGCCCGCCGCCGAAGACCCGCCGCCGCTCGCCGGCGTGCGCGTGCTCGAGATCACCAACCTGATCGCGGGCCCGACCGGCGGCCGCCTTCTGGCCGACCTCGGCGCGGACGTGATCAAGCTGGAGCCGCCGGCGGGCGATATCTCCCGCCCCATCGGCCGCACCTATTTCTACAACGTCAACTTCAACAAGCGCTCGGTCTGCTTCGACGCCGCCAAGCCCGGCGCCAAGGAAGCGATCCAGGCCATCGCCAAGACCTGCGACGCCGTGATCGCCAATCTCCGCCCCGGCGCCACCAGCCGCATGGGCCTCGGCCCCGACATCAACCCCAATCTGATCGAAGCGCACATCACCGGCTATGGCTGGACTGGCCCCTACGCCAAGCGCCCCGGCATCGACCCGCTGGCCCAGGCGATGATGGGCCTGCAGCGCGCCCAGGGCGGGCCGGACAACCCGCCCTCCTTCCCCGCCCAGCTCGCGCCGACCGACTACACCACTGGCGCCATGGGCGCCCTCGGGCTGATCGTGGCGCTCTATCAGCGTAAGCGGAACGGCGTCGTCCAGCGCGTCGAGAGCAACCTTTTGAACGGCGCCGTGGTGCTGAGCTCCGCCTGGTTCAGCCGCTATGCCGGCAAGCCCGAACGGCCGCTCGCGGACCAACAGCAATATGGCTTGCATGCCGGCCATCGCCTTTACAAGCTGGCGGACGGCTGGGTCTATGTCGCCGCCGACAGCGAGGCCGAAATGGCCGCCCTCAAGGGCTGGCTCGGCGTCGGCGACCTCGACCCCAAGGGCGACGGCCACCCGGCCGTATCGCCGCTCGGCGAGGCCATGGCGGCAGCCTTCGCCGCGAAGACCCTGGCGGAGACCCTGAGCGGCCTCAAGTCGGCCGGCGTGCCGGCGGCGGAAGCCCAGGCCGGCGACAGCGAGCTCTTCCTGGACGATCCCCATTCAGCGGCCAACAACTTCGTCGCCGAACGCCAGCATCCGAAGGTCGGCCGCATGCTGACCGCCTGGAACTACATCCAGTTCGGCGACACCACCCTGACCGCCGGCCTCCCGACCCCGCTTCTCGGCGAACAGACGGCCGACGTGCTGGCGGAAGCTGGCCTCAAGCCGGACGAGATCGAGGCCCTCTTCGCCAACGGCGCGGCGCTCGCGGAAACCGCCTGAGGGGCCAGGAACATTGCGGACGAAGCGCCGCCCGTGCGATGTTCGCCCGCAACGTTCCATCGAACCCAGGAGGCCCGCCCCGATGGCCGAGCCGATCACTGTCGAGATCTTCACGGACTACGTTTGACCGTGGTGTTACCTCAGCACCGGGCGTGTTGAAAAACTCAAAGAGAAATACGGCGTTACGGTGAAGTGGGTGCATTTCCCGCTGCACCCGGACACGCCCATGGAAGGCCGCTCCCTGGAGGAGCTGTTCGCCGGCCGCAATGTCGACGTGGACGACATGTACCGGCAGATGAAGGCGCGCATGGACGCCGAGGGCCTGCCCTACGGCATGCGCACCCACACCTATAACAGCCGGCTCGCCCAGGAGGTCGGCGCCTGGGCGGATACCCAGGAGGGCGGCGAGGCGATCCATGACGCGCTCTATCGGGCCTATTTCGTCGATACGCGCAATATCGGCGATGTCGAGGTGCTGATGGAGATCGTCGCGGCCGTGGGCCTGGACGTCGAGGCGGCCCGCGAAGCCCTGACGGAGCGCCGCTTCAAGGACGCGGTCGACGCCGACTGGGCCCGCTCCCGCGCCATCGGCGTGACCGGCGTCCCCACCTTCGTCGCCGGCGGCTACGGCGTCGTCGGCGCCCAGCCCTACGAGGTGCTGGAGCGGCTGGTGGAAGAGGCGGCGAGCAACCCGAGAAGCTGAGCGCGGCTCGGGAACGGATTAGAGTTTTAACGGTTCGGATCGGCATTCGGGGGCGAGCATGACGTTGGAAGTATTAGGGGCGGGCTTTGGGCGGACAGGCACGAACTCGCTCAGGCTGGCGTTGAACGAGTTGGGCTTCGGCCCGTGCCATCACATGTTCGAAATCCGGGACAATCCGGCATTGCTGGCGCCCTGGCAGGCGGCGGCCGAAGGCGCGCCGTTGGACCGGGCGGCCGCCTTTCCGGGCTACCGCTCCCAGGTGGATTGGCCCGGCGTCCGCTTCTGGCGGGAGCTGGCCGAGGCCTATCCCGAAGCGAAGGTGATCCTGACGGTTCGCGATCCCATCGCCTGGCATGAAAGCGTGATGGCGACGATCTATCCCTTCCTCCAGGCGCGCGGCAAGCACGACAACCCGCACGCCAACGCCATGGCCGAAATGGCGCAGAAGCTGATCGTTGGGCCGACGTTCGACGGCAAGCTCGGCGAACGCGATCATGCGATCGGCGTTTACAAGCGCCATATCGAGGACGTGCAGGCGACCATCCCGGCGGACCGGCTGCTGACGTTCGACGTCCGCGAAGGCTGGGCTCCGCTCTGCGCCTTCCTGGGCGTCGCCGCGCCGGATGCGCCCTTCCACAACACGAACTCCTCCAAATCCTTCGTCGAGGAGGAGTGGAAGGACGCATAGGCGTGAACTGCGCCGCGAGCGCGTTCGCGGCTGGCGGGACGGCGGCGGGAATGTCAGGCTAGGGGCGAGAGACGCCGCCCGACCTGGAAGCCCCGACCCCATGAGCTACCGCATCCGCCCAGCGACGCCCGAAGGCGCCGCCGCCATCGAAGCCGCCGCCAGCCTGATCGAGGCCTTTCGCGAGCGGGCGGACGCGGCCGACCGGGCTAACCGCATTTGCGCGGAAAACTATGCCGACATGCAGCGGACCGGCGTCGCCGCCGCCTTCGTGCCGGCGGAGCTTGGCGGTCTCGGCCTCCGCTCCATGCACGACTGGACGCTGCTGATCGCCACATTGGCCCATGGCGACGGCTCGGCCGCCATCGCCATCAGCATGCATCTTTCCGCGACGCGCGGCCTGGCGGCGATCTATCGCGGGAACCCGCCAGGCGCCCCGGCCCATGAGCGCGCCAAGGGCTTCCTTGAAGCGGTCGCCCGAGGCGAGATGCTGATCTGCTCGACCACGACCGAGCGCGGCACGGACAATCTCCACCCGCTGACCGAGGCCCATCGGACCGACGCCGGCTGGCGGCTCGAAGGCGAGAAGCATTTCGTCACCATGTCCCCGCTCGCGACCCACATCGCGACCAATGTGCGGATGCGGGACGATACGGGCGACCATATCGCCAACGTGCTTCTGCCAATGACGACCGAGGGCGTGATCCAGCGGGACAATTGGGACGCGCTCGGCATGCGCGCCTCCGGCAGCCAGTCGATCAAGTTCCAGAACTGCCATGCGCCCGAGAACGCGCTCCGGAAGATCGGACCCTGGGGCCAGTGGAGCACGCCGGTGCTGGTGAACCGCACGCTCGCGAACGTGCCGCTGGTGGGCGCGTTCCTGGGCCTGGCGGAGCGGGCGTTCGACCTGGCGCTCGCCGGCCAGAAGGCGCAGGCGGGCGCAGGCGCCCGCGCCGGCGTCGCCCACACGCTCGCCGAAATGGAGATCAAGCTCGCGACCGCACAGAGCATCCTCGCCCGCCATGGCGAGGCGCTCGACGCATTCATGGCCGCCTCCAAGGGCGGCGCGGAGGCCACATACGAGCAGGGCCACGAGCTGATGAAGGACTATCAGAGCGCCAAATGGGTGGTGAACCAGAACGCCATCGAAATCGTCAGCCAGGCCATGGACCTGAGCGGCGGCGGCGGCTTCATGGCCGGCAATCCCCTCTCCCGCCTTTACCGCGACGTCCGCGCCGGCCCGTTCATGCAGCCCCATTCCCGCATCGACGCCCGCGAATATGTTGGCCAGGTGCTGTTGGGCGCTCTGCCCGAATCGTGACGGCCTATTGCAAATTTGGGTTGCGCTGGGAGCGCGCTTCAAACTAGCCTTCCCGAGCGACATGACGAACAACCCCGATGGGAGCGGATCATGGCGATACCCTTCAAGGAGCCGAGCCCCAGCTACCGATATAATTCCGATGACGAGATCGCGGCGCTGGACGCCCACTTCGCGGCGCGGAACGTGCCCGTCAGCGAGGCGGACCGCCTGCTGATCGCCACCTGGAACATCGCCAATCTCGGCGCGCAGAAACGGCCGCCGCGCGCGTTGCCGGTCATCTCCCACATGTTGAGCCGGTTCGACCTGATCGCCGTGCAGGAGATCAACGACAATTTCCGCACATTCGAGAAGATCGTCCGCGACATGGACGGAGACTTCGATTTCGTCATGTCCGACAAGGCCGGCAACGCCGAACGGCTGGCCTTCGTCTACCGCAAGGGGAAGGTGACGCTCGACAAGCTGTGGGGCGAGGTCGCGCTCAACAAGAACGAGTATCCCAGGCACACGGTGAAGGCGCACTATCGCCAAGGCGGGGTCGATAAGGTCCAGACATTCTCCAACCTGCGCTTCGAGCCGTTCGACCGGAACCCCTATATCGGCAGCTTCCGGGCCGGCGAGCTTGGCTTCGTGCTGGCGAACGTCCACCTGTATTTCGGCGCCTTCCAGAACTCGACCAGCGAGAAGAAGCGGGAGAAATACGCGCGGCGCGTGCTGGAAATCTACGCCCTGGCCCGCTGGGCCGACCGGGTCAGCTCAGGCGGCAACGCCTGGGATCGGGACATTCTCCTGCTCGGCGACATGAACGTGCCGAACATGGAGAAGAACGAAGCGACGATCCGCGCGCTCAAGAAGTTCGGCTGGTCGTCGCTGGACTATGTCTCCAACCAGACCATCGGCGTGCAGCCGACGCAGCTTTCCCATGTGGGCGGCACCAATCTGGGCAACGACAAGACCTACGACCAGATCGCGTTCGCGCCGACGGACCTGCGGGGCAAGGTCTCGGCGTCCGGCGTGTTCGATTTCGACAACGCCGTCTTCCGCTCCAAATGGGACAGCCTGAGCGAGGACCTGACGCCCAGCAAGGCGACCAGCCTGTTCGCCCGTTATGTCAAATTCCACATATCGGACCACCGGCCGCTCTGGGTGCAGATCAGAACGACCTGACCCGAACGGCAGGGCGCCCGGCGGGCGGCGTCAGTCGACCACGCCGAAATCGATGACCGTGCGCAGGCCCTTGCCGGCCTTCATGTCGGCATAGCCTTCGTTGATCTGCTCGATGTCGATCTTGTTGGAAATCCACTCGTCCAGGTGCAGGCGCCCCTGAAGATAGAGCTCGATCATGCGAGGCATATCCACGCGGAAACGGTTGGAGCCCATGGAGGAGCCCTGGATGCGGCGCTCGCGCAGGAAGTCCGCGCCGTGCAGTTCCAGCTTTTCGCCGAAGGGCACCATGCCGACGATGGTCGCCGTGCCGCCGATGGCCAGCATGCGGAACGCCTGCTCGGCCGTGAGCTTCATGCCCAGGCACTCGATCGCGTGATGGACGCCGCCGCCCGTCAGCTCCATCACCTGCTCGACCGGGTCGCCGTCATTGGGGTTCACCAGGTCCGTCGCGCCCATATTGGTCGCGAGCTGGAGCTTCGCCGGGTTGGTGTCCACGGCGATGATGCGGGCCGCGCCGGCGACATAGGCGCCGTTCACCGCCGCCATGCCCACGCCGCCGCAGCCGATCACCGCGACCGTTTCGCCGACCGCGACCTTGGCCGTGTTCATGGCCGCGCCGAAGCCGGTCATCACCCCGCAGCCGACGACCGCCGCCCTATCGAGCGGCATGTCCTTGCGGATTTTGACGATGGCGTTTTCGTGCACCAGCATCTGCTCGGCGAAGGCGGAGAGATTGACGAAGGAATGGAGCTGCTCCGGCTTCGCCCATTCCAGGCGCTTCGCCTTGCCCGGCGGCAGCTTCACGTCCGTATTGATGCAGATGGCCGGCCGGCCCGTGGTGCAGTTCTCGCACGTGCCGCAGAAAACCGAGAGGCATGTCACCACATGGTCGCCCGGCTGCACATATGTGACCTCGGAGCCGACCTGTTCGACGACGCCCGCCGCCTCGTGGCCCAGCACCGCCGGCATCGGGTGGGGATAGAGCCCCTCCATGAAGTGCAGGTCCGAATGGCAGAGGCCGGAATAGGCCGTGCGGATCATCACCTCGTGCGCCTGCGGCTTGCGCACCTGCACGTCCTCAATGACGAGCGGCGTGTTCGCCTCATACAGAACAGCGGCTTTCATGGCTGGCCTCCCTCACCTTGCCCAAGTTTGGGAGAAGCCTACGACATTCCCCCGCGCCCGCGCGAGGCTCCGGCGGTTCAGCGCTTATAGAAGGCTTGCACCGTGTCCCACGCGACTTGTTGCAGGAAGGCGGCGTCGTCGGCCGAAATCTTGCCGTAATAATCGTAGGAATTGCCGACCGGGGACTGGCCGTAGACGCTCGCGAACACGACGGCGGCGCCGAGATAGGCGCCGATCAGCTCCGGATGGCTGCCGTCATGGGCCTTGTGCAGCTTGATGTCCGGCCGGCGGGCATAGGCTTCCTGGAAGGCGAGGCCGACCGGAATGACCAGCGCGCCGGTCGCGTTGCCGGCGTCCACATAGATCGCTTCGAGCTTCGCGGTCATGTTCGGGTCGTAGCGCTTGTGGGGCGGCACGTAGGCGTGGGTCATGTAGAGGGCGGTCTCGCCGCCGGCGGCCTTGATCTTCTCCGCGAAGGCGACGACCGTCTTCTTGAATTCCGCCGGGCGCTTCTTCGACCAGCCGACCGCGCTGTTGCCCTGCAGAATCACGACCTGGAATGGCTCCTTCACCCTGAGCTGCCCAGGCTTCAGGAGCGCGTCGATATCGTGGTCGAAGATCGCCGCGCCGCCGATGGCGGCGGATTTGTACTTCATCTCCTTTTCCGTATGGAGACCGGCCGCCGCCGCCATGCGGCGCACGTGATTGTGGATGCCGTCGCCGTAATAGAGGTAGCTGTTGCCCACGAACAGAATGCGGGTCGGGTTCTCGACCTTGAGCGCCTTCACCGCCGGAACCGGCGCCTCCGCCCGCGCCGGGCCGATCGCGGCGAGCGCGGCGAACGCCGCCACTAACACAATCCGCCCAAGACCCGGTCCGCGCATGTCGATCTGCCCGATGCGTCGGTTTTTATCGGGCGATCAGATCACGCCCTCGTCCTTGAGCGCCGCAAGGTCTTCCGCCGATTTCTCCAAAAGGCCGCACAGGACCTCGACATTGTGGGCGCCGAGATGGGGGCCGGCGTGGAGGACGCGGCCCGGCGAGGCCTGCATGGCCGGGAAGACGCCGGGCATGGGCACGTCGCCCAGTTCGGCGTCTGGCGCCTGGACGATGTCGTTCCTCGCCTCGTAGTGCGGGTCTTTCGCGATGTCCGCGACCGTGTAGATGCCGCCGAACGGCACGTTGGCTGGAACCAGGCGGCGCTCGATCTCGTCGAAGTCGCGGGCGGCGATCCATTCGGCCAAGAGCGCCTCCAGTTCGTCGGCGCGTTCGATGCGGGCCGCGCTCTTGGCGTAGCGCGGATCCTGGGCGAGCTCGCCCATGTCGAGGGCGTTGGCCAGCCGTTCGAACACCTTGTCGCCGCCGGCCGCGATCTGCACGTAGCGGCCGTCCTTGGTCTCGAAGGTGCCGGCGGGCGAAAAAGTGGGATTGCGGTTGCCGATGCGCTCGCGCACCTCGCCCGACTCGAAATATTTGGTGACCATCTCGCCCGTGACCCGGAAGGCCGGCTCGTAGAGGGCGAGATCGATCATCTGGCCGCCGCCCTGGCCGTCCGAGCCGCCCTGCATGTCCCGCTGATAGAGCGCCAGCATCACGGCGAAGGCGCCGAACATGCCGGTCGTATAGTCCGCCGTCGGGAAGGCCGGGCGCACGGGGAACCGGTCCGGGAAACCGGTCGGGTACATGTAGCCGGAGAAGCCGAGCGCGATCCGGTCATAGCCGGACCGCTTGGAATTCGGCCCTGTCTGCCCGTAGCCGGAAACGCGCACCATGATCAGGCGGGGGTTGATCGCCTTCAATTCGTCCCAGCCGAGGCCCCAACGCTCCAGCGTGCCGGGGGTGAAGTTCTCCATCAGCACGTCGGACTTGGCGACCATCTCCTTCAGGATCGCCTGGCCCGCCGGCACCCGCAGATTGAGGGAGACGGATTTCTTGTTCCGCCCTTCCACCAGCCAGTTGCCGGACCGGTTGGCGCGGCCTTCCTTCGGCGTGCCCCGCAGCGCGTCGCCGACGCCCGGCTGCTCGACCTTGATGATCTCGGCGCCGAAATCCCCCAGCAGCGTCGCGCCGAAGGGGCCGGCGATCAGGGAGCCGATATCGAGGATGCGAACGCCCTCCAGCGGGAGCTTCGCGGCGAACTCAGTCATGTCTGTCTCACAGTTCAGGGGGCGGGCAGGTCTTTGGGATGGTTCTGGCCATCGAACGCGCGCAATGGCGTTTCGGCCAGGATATTCGCGAAATCGTCGAGGCAGCGGGCGTTGACGGTGCGCCGGGCCGGATTGTTGCGTGGCCGCGTATAGACGTGAATGCCGCAATGCCGGCAGAAACTGTGCTCGGCGATGCGGCTATGAAAGCGATAGGTTTCGATATCCTCCTGGCCTTGCAGGACCGTCAATTGATCCGGATCGAGGCCGATGTGGAGAATGCCTTTCTTCGCGCAGATCGTGCAGTTGCAGTCCAGCAGAAACTCGATCGGCGCCGGGGGCGAAATCCGAAGGCGCACGCGGCCGCAATGGCAGCCGCCTTCATATTCCGGCATCGCCGACTCCTCGGTTCACGAATGCGGGACGGCAATGATAGCGGCCACGCGCCAAAGCGAAAGGAGGCGCCGGCCGCTGCATTTTTTTGCGCTGCACAATAGCCCGTATAGGACTACACTATGCGCAAGCCGCAATTGCAGGCGGAATTCAAACCGCGTAACGGACGGATGCTAATGGCCATTCACGTCGCCCTGTCTCACGTCACCAGCTATTCCTACGATCGCCGCGTCGAGATGGGCCCGCAGGTTATCCGCCTGCGCCCCGCGCCCCATGCGCGCACGCCGGTGCTGAGCTATTCCCTGAAGATCGAACCGGCCGAGCACTTCATCAACTGGCAACAGGATCCGCACGGCAATTACCAGGCCCGCATCGTCTTCCCGGAGCCGGTGACCCATTTCAAGGCGACCGTCGACCTGGTCGCGGACATGTCCGTGCAGAACCCGTTCGACTTCTTCCTGGAGCCGGACGCGGAGGAAATGCCGTTCGACTACGCGCCCGGCCTGAAGCAGGAGCTGAAGCCCTATCTGGCCCCGAGCGCGCCCGGCGCGAACTTCAAGGCCTGGCTGGACGCCGGGCCGAAACGCGAAGGCCGCACCATCGACTTTCTCGTCGCCCTGAACGCGCGCATCCAGAACGACGTGCAGTATCTGATCCGTATGGAGCCCGGCGTGCAGACTCCGGAGGAGACGCTGGATCGCGGCAAGGGCTCCTGCCGGGACAGCGGCTGGATGCTGGTGGAGGCGCTCCGCCACTACGGCCTCGCCGCCCGGTTCGTCTCGGGATACCTCATCCAGTTGAAGGCGGACGTGGAATCGTTGGACGGCCCCTCCGGCGCCGAGCAGGACTTCACGGACCTGCACGCCTGGGCCGAAGTCTACCTGCCGGGCGCCGGGTGGATCGGCCTCGACCCGACATCCGGCCTGCTGGCGGGCGAAGGCCATATTCCCTTGGCCGCGACCCCGAGCCCGCAAAGCGCCGCGCCGATCACCGGCTCCGTCGGCGAGAGCGAAGTGGTGTTCGGCTTCGACATGAAGATCGACCGCATCGTCGAGACGCCGCGGGTGACGCTGCCCTATAGCGACGCCCAATGGACCGCGATCGACCAGCTCGGCGACGCCATCGACGCGCGGTTGAACGAGGACGACGTGCGCCTGACGGTCGGGGGCGAACCGACGTTCGTCTCCATCGACGACGTGGACGGCGACGAGTGGAACACCGCCGCCGTCGGCCCGACCAAGCGCGGCCTCGCCGACGCCCTCATCCGCCGCCTCAAGGACCGATACGCGCCGGGCGGCATGCTCCACTTCGGCCAGGGCAAGTGGTATCCGGGCGAGCAGCTTCCCCGCTGGGCCTTCGCGCTCTACTGGCGGAAGGACGGCCAGCCGGTCTGGCGCGACGCCGGCGAAATCGCGCGGGAGGCGGCCGACCACGCGCCGACGGTCGAAGCCGCGAACGCCTTCCTAAGCGGCGTCGCCCGGCGGCTGGAGCTTCCCGACGACGCCCCGCAGCCGCTCTTCGAAGACCCGATGCATTTCATCGACCGCGAAAGCCAGCTGCCGCCGAACGTGACGCTGGAGGGCGCCAAGCTCGACGATCCGACGGAACGGGCGCGCATGGCCAAGGTTCTGAGGCGCGGGCTCTCCAGCCCGACCGGCTACATCCTGCCGGTGCAGCGCTGGAACGCCCAGGACCGCCCGAACTGGCGGACCGAACGCTGGTCCACCCGAACGGGGCCGCTCTACCTCATACCGGGCGATTCGCCAGCAGGCTTCCGCCTGCCATTGCGCTCCCTCAATCACGTGCCTGAGGCGGCATATCCCTTCATCATCCCGGCCGACCCCTTCTCGGAGCGCGGCCCCCTGCCCTCCCCTCCCGCCAGCCGGCAGCCGTTCCTGCAAGGCGAGCCGCCGGCGACGCCCGCCTCCCAGCGGCTCGCCAGCCAATCCATCGCCAAGGACGACGAGCCCGTGCGCTCCGCAATGACCGTGGAGCCGAGAGACGGGCGGCTGACCGTCTTCATGCCGCCGACGGAAACCGCGGAGGATTATCTGGAGCTGATCGCGGCGGTGGAGGACACCGCGGCCGAATTGCAGACGCCGATCCACATCGAAGGCTACGAGCCGCCGCACGATCCGCGCCTGAACGTCATCAAGGTGACGCCCGACCCCGGCGTGATCGAGGTCAACGTGCAGCCCGCCGCGAACTGGCGGGAAGCGGTCGACATCACCCGCACGCTTTACGAGGAAGCGCGCCAGAGCCGGCTCGGCACGGAGAAATTCATGCTGGACGGCCGGCATACCGGCACGGGCGGCGGCAATCACATGGTGCTCGGCGGCGCGACGCCGACGGACAGCCCCTTCCTCCGCCGGCCGGACCTGCTGCGCAGCCTCATCGCGTATTGGCAGCGCCACCCGAGCCTAAGCTACCTCTTCTCTGGCATGTTCATCGGCCCGACCAGCCAGGCGCCGCGCATCGACGAGGCCCGCCACGACAGCCTGTACGAACTGGAGATCGCCTTCCAGCAGGTCCCGCCGGGCGACGCCCATTGCCCGCCCTGGCTGGTCGACCGGCTGTTCCGCAATCTCCTGATCGACGTCTCGGGCAATACGCACCGGGCCGAAATCTGCATCGACAAGCTGTATTCCCCGGACGGGCCGACCGGCCGGCTTGGCCTGGTGGAATTCCGCGCCTTCGAGATGCCGCCACACGCGGACATGAGCCTGACGCAGCAATTGCTGCTGCGCGGCCTGATCGCGCGCTTCTGGCGGGACCCGCTCCAAGGCGGCCTCGCCCGCTGGGGCACGCAATTGCATGACCGGTTCATGCTGCCGGAAGCGGTCCAGGCCGATTTCAACGAAGTCATCGCGGAAATGCGGGCGGCGGGCTTCCCGTTCGAGGCGGACTGGTTCGCCCCCCATTTCGAGTTCCGCTTCCCGCGCTACGGCGCCGTCTCCTTCGACGGCGTCGAAGTGGAGATCCGGCAGGCGCTCGAGCCCTGGCACGTGATGGGAGAGGAAGGCGCCGCCGGCGGCACCGTTCGCTATGTCGACTCCTCGCTCGAGCGCGTGCAGGTGAAGGCGACCGGCCTGACCGACGGCCGCTACAAGATCGGCTGCAATGGCTACGAGGTGCCTCTCGCCTCGACGGGCGCGCATGGCGAGTACTACGGCGGCGTGCGTTATCGCGCCTGGAAGCCGTCGGCCGCGCTGCACCCGAGCATCGAAATCGACGCGCCGCTGACGTTCGACATCTACGACACCTGGACCGGCCGCGCCGTCGCCGGCTGCGCCTACCATGTCGCCCATCCGGGCGGCCGCAGTTTCGAGACCTTCCCGGTCAACGCCTACGAAGCGGAAAGCCGCAGGCTCACCCGCTTCTTCGAAACCAGCCACACGGCCGGCCGCTCGGCGCCGCCGAAACCCGCGCCATCCCGCGAGTTTCCCATGACCCTGGACCTCCGGCGCGCCAAGAGCGCAAGCCTGGGATGAAACTTATCAACATGCCGTCACATGTTGCCGCAATGAAAAGCGCGAAATACTCCCCCGGCCACTTTCGGCCGAATCGGGAGCAGACGGCGTGAACGGAATGGATCGGGCGCAGAAGTCCGCCGTCGGCGGCCGACTGATCGCCGGCTATGCCCCGGTAGGCGAGCGTTTCGACGAATTGATGACGCCGAAGGGCGGCCTGCGGGACCATTGGCGCCCGTTCCTGGGCGGTCTCGGCGAGCATTCCGGCACGGAACTCGAGCAGATGTGGACCGCCGCGCAGCGCCTCGTGCGCGAGAACGGCACCACCTACAACGTGTACGACGCCACTGGCGATTCCGCCCATCCCTGGCGCATGGACCCGATTCCCCTCCTTCTGGAGGAGGCGGAATGGCATTTCCTCGAACGCGCGATGATCCAGCGCGCCCGGCTGCTCAACGCCGTCGTGGACGATATCTACGGCGCGCAGACCCTGCTGCAGGACGGGCGCCTGCCGGCGCCGCTGGTCTTCGGCAACGCGAATTTCCTGCGCCCGCTGCACGGGGTGCGGCCGCGCCAGGGCGTGCACCTGCACATGCTGGCCTTCGATCTCGCCCGGGGCGCCGACGACCGCTGGTGGGTGATGAGCGACCGCACCCAGGCGCCTTCCGGCGCGGGCTACGCGCTTGAAAACCGGATCGTGCTCTCCCGCACCCTGCCCGATATCTTTCGCCGCTCCCGCACCCATCGGCTCGCCGGCTTCTTCCAGGCCTTGAGCGACGGTCTGCTCTCCCTCACCGGCCGGGACGAGCCGCTGATCGTGCTGTTGACGCCGGGGCCGCGCAACGAAACCTATTTCGAGCACGCCTATCTCGCCCGCTATCTCGGCTTCCCGCTGGTCGAAGGCGCGGACCTGACGGTGCGGGACAACAAGGTCTACCTGAAGACCCTGAATGGTCTGCAATTGGTCGACCTGATCCTGCGACGCGTCGACGGGGACTATTGCGACCCGCTGGAGCTTCGGAACGATTCCCTGCTGGGCGTCGCCGGGCTGGTGGAGGCGGTCCGCGCGGGCAATGTCGTCGTCGCCAATGGCCTCGGCAGCGGCGTGGTCGAGTCCGAAGCGCTTATGGCGTTCTATCCGGGGCTGTGCCGTTCGCTTTTGGGCGAGGACCTGCTGGCGCCTTCGATCGCGACCTGGTGGTGCGGCCAGGCGAGCGAACGGAATTTCGTTCTGGAGAACCTGGACCGTCTGACCATTCGGCCCGCGTTCGCCCGCACGAACATCCTGAACAGCAACGCGAACGCCATCGTCGCGGGCGACCTGCCGATGCGGGAGCGCGAACAGCTGCGCGCGAAGGTGCTGGAGAACGGCCACCAGTATTTCGGCCAGGAATGGCCGTCCTACTCCACGGCGCCGGTCTGGTCGCACGGCCGCCTGTCGCCCCGGCCGATGGCGTTGCGGATGTTCGTATGCTTCGACGGCGAGGGCTATCGGGTAATGCCGGGCGGCCTCGCCCGCACCACCGACATGTTCGACATTCGCGGCATTCGCCTGGGCGAAGGGCAGGCGACCAAGGACGTCTGGGCGCTTTCCGAAACGCCGGTCAGCACGTTTACGCGGCTCGCGGCGCCGGACCAGCCGGTCGCCCTTCGCCGCAGCGGCGTGAACCTCGCCAGCCGCGTCGCGGACAACCTCTTCTGGCTGGGCCGCTATGCGGAGCGGGCCGAGAACTCCATCCGTCTTTTCCGCAGCATGATCCTGCGCCTCTCCGGCGAGGCCGGCGCCGGCGACGATCCCCAGACCCTCGCCCGCCTGGTGCGCGCGCTCGTGGAAATGGAGCATCTGCCCGAAAGCGCGGAACGGCTGGCGGAAGCGGGCGAGCTGCAAACGCTCGAACGGGAGCTCGCCCGGATGCTGGCGGAGCCCGACGGCGCCTCGACGCTGCTCGCCCTGATCGCGGATCTGCACCGGATCGCCGGCATGGTGCGGGAGCGTCTCAGCACCGATTCCTGGCGCATCCTGAACAATCTCCGGGTCAAGGCCGAGCATCACGGCGACGCCATTCGCCTCGATATCGACGATGCGGCCAAACTGCTCAACGACATGCAGGCGGACCTGACCGCATTCAGCGGCATGCAGCAGGAGAATACGACCCGCAGCCTGAGCTGGCGCATGATGGACATGGGCCGGCGGGTCGAGCGCACGCTGCACATGACGGCGCTGATGCGCGAAATGCTGGTGGACGGGGACCCCGCCCAGGACGGCCGCCTCGATCTGCTGCTGGAGCTGGGCGACAGCGGCATGACCTACCGGACGCGCTACATCTCGTCGCCGCGCCTGGCGCCGGCCATCGATCTCTTGCTGACGGACGAGACCAACCCCCGATCCGTCGCGTTCCAGGCCTTCGCGATGGCGGAACATGTGCGCGCCATGCCGGGCGCCCCGAACGTCGCGACGCTCGCACGGGAAGAATACCTGATCGAGCTGCTGACCAGCCGGCTGAAGCTGGCGGACGTCTACGCGCTTTGCGAAACCGGCGGCGAGGCGAGCCAGCGCAAGGTTCTGCTGGCTTTCCTGAACGACACCGAGAACCAGGCGTCGGAGTTTTCGGACGAGCTCGCGCGCAAGTATTTCAGCCACGTGCTGCCCACCCGCAGCGCCTATTCCGGGGCGCGCCGGCCGTGATCTACGACGTAAGCCACCGGACCACGTTCAAATACGCGGCGATGGTCGATATCTCGCAGCACATGCTGCACCTGGCGCCGCGCGCTTCGCCGAAGCAGATCGTGCATCGACATGCGCTCCTCGTCGAACCGACGCCGACAGTCTCGAAGGACAGCTGGGACTATTTCGGCAACGCCTCCACCTATCTGACCGTCGAACAGCCCCACGATACCCTGACTATCTCCTCCCACGCACGGATCGAAATCAGCGACGCCTTCGCTCCCCCCGATCCGGAATCGACGATCCCCTGGGATCGGATGGCCGAAAGCCTCGCGGCGGCCAAGAGCACCCTGGAAATTCAGCAGTTCCAGTTTGAATCGCCCTTTACCCATTCAACCTCCGCCCTCGAATATGCGCGTCCGTCCTTCCCGCCCGGTCGGCCCTTGCTGGCGGCGGCGGCCGATTTGACCCACAGAATTTTCAGCGATTTCAAATATGAAGGCGGCGTCACCGACATCTATACGCCGGTCGATCACGTCATGAAGGAGCGGCGCGGCGTCTGCCAGGATTTCGCCCACCTGCAACTGGCCTGCCTGCGCGCGCTCGGCCTGCCCGCCCGCTATGTCAGCGGCTATCTGCTCACCCACCCGCCCGAAGGCGAAGAGAAACTCGTGGGCTCCGATGCATCCCATGCCTGGCTTTCGATCTGGACGCCCGGTCACTCATGGATCGACCTGGACCCCACCAACGACCTCCTGCCCACGAACGAGCATATCACCGTCGCCTGGGGCCGCGACTATGGCGACGTCAGCCCGGTCAGCGGCATGGTCGTCGGCGGCGGCGCCCAGAAGGTCGACGTCGCGGTGGACGTGCGCCCGGTCGAGGTCCGCCGGGAATAGGGCCGCCGCTCTCTACTGCGGCAGTTCGACGGATTCGTAGAACCTGACGACGTCCGCGTCCGGCGCGCCGAAATTGCGCTCGTACACCTCGAGGATGGCGCCCGTGCGATAGAGGAAGCTGAGGGCGCGGTCGACCACCAGGCGCAGATCTTCATCCCCGCGCGGGAGCGCCAGGGCATAGGGCTCGCGGGTGAACAGGTCGCTCGAGACGATGAAACGCGACGGCTCGTCCAGGGACCGAATAACGCCGAGAAGGATCGCCCGGTCCGCGACATAGGCCGCGATCTTGCCCTCGGCGACCGCCGCGACGCCGGCCGCATGATCGCCGAACGCCGCGAGCGTCAGGCCCTCGATCCCGTGCAGCGGCCCGCGCGTCAGCCATACGGAGGCGGTGGTGTTCGCCCGGAAGCCGATCGTCGTTCCCGCCAGCGCGGCCTGGAGCGCGGTCTTGTCGAAGTCTGCGGGCGCGCCCTCCACGAGAACCTGGCGGACGGGCGCCGGCGCATCGGCGGTCGTAATCGCTCCGACGCCGGTCGTGAACGTGGAGATGCTGAACGAAACGATTTCCCGCCGCTGCAAGGTGACGGTCGTCGCGCCGCACAGCATGTCGATCTCGCCCGTCTGGAGCGCCTTGAATCGGTCGCCGGTCTGAACGGCGATGATATCCGCCCCGATGTCGTCGAGCTTCGAGGTGGCGACGATGGCTTCGGCCGCCATCCCGCACAGCTCGACCGTAAACCCGTAGAGCTGGCCATCCTGCAAATAGGCGAACGGCGGCGCGTCCGTGCGGACGCCGATCCGGATCATCTTGTCGGCGATGATGCGGTCGAGCGCCGGGCCGGCGCTCGCCGTCTGCATGGCGACGAATGGAACGATCGCGGCAAGAAACGCCCTGATCCCAATTGCAGCGTGAAACGGCATCGTCGCTCTCCCGGAATTGGCGCGGCCGCCAGACGCTCAGGCGCGGCTCAGGCAGGGGAAGCCTAGCCGATGCGCGCCCAGGGCGGAAGCGCGCGACGCCGCGGCCGGCCGTCAGGGCATGACGAAGCCGCCGTCGACGTAGAGCGTCTGTCCCGTCATGAAGCGGGACCATTCAGAGGCCAGGAACAGCACCGGGCCGGCGACGTCTTCCGGCGTGGCGACGCGGCGGAGCGGCGTGTCGGCGCTCAGCTTTTCGATCAACGCATCCGGCGTGTCGCGGCTGGCGTCCGTGGGGTAGACGAGGCCCGGCGCCACGGTGTTGATCCGCACGCCCACAGGCCCCAGTTCGACGGCGAGCGTGCGGCCGAACCCGATCAAGGCCGCTTTCGCGGTGGCGTAGTCGTGATAGGGCACCGCCGGCCGCGCGACCAGATTGGTCGCGATGTTCACGATCGCGCCGTCCGCCCGGTCCAGCATCGAAGGCAGAACCGCGCGCACGAGATCATGGGTAGACTTCACGGCGCCGTCGATCTGGCGCTGATAGTCCGACCAGTCCAGATCCCACAGCGGCCGCCGGCTCTCGGGGTCGAACCGGTAAGGGGCGAAGGCATTGTTGACCAGCACGTCGACCTTGCCGAAGGCTTCGGCGGCCTCGCCGATCAGACGGCTGGCGTCCGCCGCGTCCGTGACGTCCGCCCGCACGGCTTCGGCGACGCCGCCCGCCGCCTCGCACGCGGCGACGGTTTCCGCCGCCGCCGCTTCGTTCCGCACATAGTTGACGACGACGGCGGCGCCTTCCGCCGCGAACGCCTTGGCGACGGCGGCGCCGATGCCGCGGCTTCCGCCCGTGACGACGACGGACTTACCCGCGAAATCCAACGGCCGTCACTCCGGCAGCAGGTCGGACTTGACGACCGCCGACATGTCCAGGCGCTGGCCGATCAGGCCGAGGTCATGGAAGGCGTCCGCGCCCTTCTGCAACACGTCCAGATCGAAATGCCCGAGCCCCTTGGCCCGCGTCGTCTCCGACTGAGCCGAGATGTTGCGAATCTTGATAATCTCCAGATTGATCGCCTCGTCCCGTCCGTTGATGGAGCGCGTGACGGCGATCTTGGCCGCCGCCTCGGGCTCCGCGATCATCCAGGCCGCACTGTCGCGATAGGCCGCGAGGAAGCGACGCCACAGCGGCTTCTTGGCCGCGTAGTCGGCCGCCGTGACCACGAACATGTCGCTCGGAACGTTCAGGCTGTCCTTGACCTCGATGACGTTGACCTCTCCGAGGCCCCGGAGGCGGCCGACATAGAGGCCCGTATCCGTCGCGGCCGTCGCGTCCACCTGGCCCTGGATCACCGGCGCGAAGTTCAGCAGGCCCGTCACCTTGATGGTTACGTCATCCTCGGTCAGCCCGACCTGGTGCAGCAGCACCTGGAGGTTCTGCCGCGTGCCGCTGGAAAGGCTGTAGACGCCGATGGTCTTGCCCTTCAGGTCTTCGGGCTTGGCGATGCCGCGGCCGACCGGGGCCACCACGTTGAACACGTTCTGCGGATAGATGTTGTAGATCGCGACCAGTTGCTCGCCCTTGTCCAGCGCCTGATAGAAGGAGGCGGGATCGGTGAACGCGATGTCCGCTGCGCCGGAGAGCATGTTGGTGATCGCGGTGCCGCCGCCGGCGCCGGGCACATATTCCAGCTCGACGTCACGGGCTTTGAAGAAGCCCTTGTCCGGCTCCGCCAGAAGATTGGTGATCTCGCTGATCGGCTGGCTCCAGCCGCCGACCCGGACCTTCTCCATCTCGGCCGCCGCCGCCGCGCCACAAGCCAGCGTCCAGCCGAGAACCGTTGCGGCCGCCGCCGCGATCCATCCGTATCTCATCGCATTTCTCCTTGATTGCGGCTGCGCAGCAGCCAGCGTTCGAACAAAACCGTCAGGTGGTAAAAGAGCATTCCCATCGCCGTGATGACGATGAAGAGCGCGAACATCAGCGTGGAATCCATCATCCCCTGGGCGGCGATGATGCTCGCCCCGAGCCCCATGTCGCCGCCGATGAACTCGCCGACGACGGCGCCCACGAGGGCGAGGACGATGGCGACCCGCACGCCGGCCAGAATGATCGGCAGACCCGCCGGCAGCTTCAGGCGGAGCAGCGTCTGCCGGCGGCTCGCGCCCAGCATCCGAAACAGGTCTTGGGTTTCGGGCGTCGCGGATTTCAGCCCGATCAGCGTGTTCTCCAGCAGCGGGAAGAAGCAGATCAGGGCGGTGATGACGATGGCCGACGTCATGCCGAAGCCGAACCAGACGATGAAGATCGGCCCAAGCGCCAGCTTCGGAATGACCTGGCTCGCCAGCACATAGGGCCAGAACAGGCGGTGCAGGAACGCGACTTCCGCCAACAGCAGGCCCGCGAGGAAACCGATGGCGCAGCCGAGCGCGAAGCCCGCGAGCGTTTCCGCGCCCGTCACCCAAATATGCGGCCAGAGGAAGCCGACCGTCAGCCCGTCGTAGAGCGTCGCCAGGACGGCGCTCGGCGGCGGCAGCACCAGCGCGGAGACGCCCGTGACATGGGTCGCCGCCTCCCAGACCGCGAGCAACGCGACCGCGAGCGCCAGGGACCAGATGCGCCCGCCCGTCATGCCAGCGCCTCCGCCTTGCCGGCCGACGCCATGGCGGCGCGGATATCGCGGCAGATTTCGTTGAAGCGCGGGTCGTGCCGGATCGCGCCGCCGCGGGGTTTCGCCAGGTCGACGTCGGCGGCAGACGCGATGCGCCCCGCCTCCATCACCGCGACCCTGTCGCCCAGATACACGGCCTCCGCGATGTCGTGGGTGACAAACAGCACGGTCGTGCTGCGGTCCGCCGTCAGCCTGAGCAGGTCGTCCTGCAATTCTTCCCGGGTGATGGCGTCGAGCGCGGCGAACGGCTCGTCCATCAACAATGTCGAAGGCGCCGTCAGGAGCGCCCGCGCCAGGGCGACCCGGCTTTGCTGGCCGCCGGAAAGCTGGCGCGGATATCGCGCCGCCAGGTCCGCGATGCCGACCCGGCGCATCAGCTCCATCGCTTCCGCCCGCGTCTCGCGAGAGACGGCGCCGTCCAGGGAGGCCGGCAGCAACACATTGTCGAGCGCGCTCAGCCAGTCCAGCAGAGCCGGCGTCTGAAAGACGAAGCCGACGCTTCGGGAAGGCTCGCGGACCGGCGCGCCCGCCAGTCGGATCTCGCCGGCCGTCGGCGCCAGCAGGCCCGCGACAAGTTTCAGCAGCGTCGTCTTTCCGCAGCCGGAGCGGCCAAGCAGGCAATGAAAGGCGCCCGCGGGCGCGGTCCAGTCCACATCGTCGACGACAGGCGCGCCGTCGCCATAGGCGAAGCGCGCGCCTTCGATCGAAAGGAAGGGAGGGTCAGTCGACATAGGGCGCCAGTTCGTCCGCGGCCGCTTCCGCCCGGGCGTCGATCTCCGTGATCTCGACCAGGTCCAAAAGGTTGAAGCGGCCATCGTGATGCCAGCCCGCCTCAGGGGCGGTCATGTCGCCTAGGGCGGCGATGCGATTGACGCCGACGGCGCCGAGACGGGCCGCGAGGTCGAACACCGCTTCCCTTGGCGCGGCGACGCCGACCGTCTGCAACAACGCGCCGTAGGGCGCCGCCGCCTCGACGGCTTCATCCAGGCGGTCCACCGCGACCACGCGGACGGCGCGGTTCAGGCCGCTCGGCCGAAAGGACCGGTCCTCCAACTGCAGCGATACGCTCCAGGCGCCGTCCGCGGCGCCGATGACGAGACCGCCGGGCGTCGCCTCTTCGGCGCCCCGCCACGCGGAGACGGCGGCGGACTCCGCGAGGGTCAGGCGGCGGCGGGGGAACTTTTCCTCGAACGCGGCCAGTTGGCGGGCGAGATAGCGGGCGAAAACCTCAGGCGAGATCGCGCCGCCCCGCTCGACGAAGAACATATGCGGCGCGAAGCAGCCCTGCTGGTCGTAACGGGCGACGTCATGGGCGGCCCGGCGGGCGGTCGCCCCGGCCTTGTCCGCATCCAGTGCGTCGGCGGAGACGAGGCCGAAGCTGACCTTGTGCCCATAGGCGATGAACCGCTTGCCTGGCGGCATGCGCGCCTGGATCGCGGCCAGCGTCTCGGTCGAGCCATATCCCAGCGCCAGGTCGGCCGACCGCAACAGCGCCGCTTCCGGCTCCGTCTCGCCGCCCCGCCACCAGACGACGCCGCAGCAGCCGGCGAGTTCGGGCTCCACCTCTTCCAGAAGGCGCACGAACGCGCCGGCGAAGACCGGCTCCGCGCTCGCGACCTTGCCGACATTGCCCGATTTGACGAGCAGGCCCGAGACGAGGCTCCAGAGCGGCAGCCCAGGCACGTTGCCGGCCCAGATATGCGCCAGCACGCCCGGCCCGAACGCCCGCCCGAAACCGCCCTTGGGGAGCGGCTGGAAGTCGTCCAGAACGCCGGGATTGGGGAAGTCCTCCGCCAGGAAGCGCAGCAATTCGGGCTTCCGGAACGTCTTCAGGTATCCGGTCAGGCCAAGCCGGACCATATGCTTGTCGTACCCCGTGATGCGCGGCAGACGATCTTCCAACCGGGCGCGGACGGGGCATTCGCGATCCAGCAGCCGCGCGACCGTTCGATCGATGGCGTCCACGATGCGCGCGACCGGCATGGCTTTGAGGCGCGCTTCGGCGTTCCGGCGAACGGCCGCCGCGACAGCCTCGACCTCGGGCGCGCCCAGAACCGGCGCAAGCACTTCAGGCTCCGAAGCGCCCCGGCCGAAGGCCAGCGGCTCCCAGCGGAGAGCGCCCGGGTCGACGCCCGGCAGGCAGCCCACGCGCTCGGGCGGCGGCTTCACGCGGCGCCCGCCGCCTTGAGGAAGGCGTCCACCGCCATGGAACAGCCCTGCGCCTCCGCTTCCTTGGCCCGGCCGAGCAGCAGGAAGCCGCCGTCCACCTCAATGCCGACATCCTCGGTCAGGATGGTCGTGACGATGTCGAAATGCGCGAGGTCCGTATGGGCGAGGACGCCCGGCTCGCCTTTCGGCGCCCGCGCGCCCGTTAGGGGATCGACGGCGCGAGTACGGATCCAGTGCGGCCCGGACTTGACCGACGGACAGACCGCGTTGCCGTCGTCATAGAACTGCGTGCTGAGTTCCGTCATGCCGTACATGTTGATGCAACTGGCGCGCGGCACGCCGAAACTTTCGGCGAGCGCATCGTAGAACTCGTCCAGATCGAGTTCGCGCGACTGGCCCTTGAACCCGCCCGTATCGAGGATGCGGCTCCCCGCCGGCAATTGGAACCGCCGGCCGATCCGCGCCATCTCGTCGAGCGCATGGACGAGGCTGAAGCTCGCGCCGAGCAGGGCGTAAGGCGCGCCCGTCGTCTCGGCCGTCTCCAGGTCCTGGAACAGGCGCGGGTAGTCGATGCCGTTCCCGTCGACAAGCTGGCTGCCGCCGTCGACGCCGAAATGCCGGCGGGCGAGGCCAAGATAATGGGCGAGGGAGGAATTCGGCATCATTTCCGGCGAGGGAAACAGCACGCCCATCGTCATCCGATCGAAGCCGGCCATGAAACGGTCGGCAAAATTGCGGCGCATCGAGGCGTCATAGACCTGAAGCGTGGGGTGATAGCTCTTGCCGCGCACGCCGCCCATGGTGGTGCCGCTGGTCATGAAAACGGCTTCGGCATCCTCGGGCGGGCGGCAGGTCAGGTCCAAGGTCTTGAAGGCGTTGATCGGCGTCGCCGGAATGTCTTCCCATTGGCGCACCGTCCTCGGCGTCTTGCCGCGCGCCAGGGCGAACTTCCGGTAGGGCGCGTTTTCCTGGAACTGGTAGGCGAACAGCGCCAGCGCCAGCGCGTCGAACGCCTGGTCGTTCGGCGCATCGGCCGCGATGAACTCCAGAAGCCGTCCGACGATGTCGTCTTGATCCATAGCGGCGATCCACATTCGGATTCAGACCGCGGATTGAGGGAGACTGCCGCTTCAAGCAAACCCCATTCCCTCCGCCGGTCCGAACCGGTTCAGGTTCTAAGGGTCGTCGCGCCCACGGCCTGAACCGTCCAGCGACATCTCAGCCTCTTTGGTGAGGCTCCCCTAGGGTATGACGCCGATATTACATCGGCCGGCGCGAGGTTAACAAGCTTGACGTGCGGAGGGTCGGCGGTCCCAGACGGTTAGCGGCCTTTCCAGACGGGCTTCCGCTTCTCGGCGAAGGCCAGCGGCCCTTCCTTGCCGTCCTCCGTATCGCGGAGCCGCGCCTGCATGCTTTCCTCGAGGCGCAGGCCCTCGGAAAGCGGCAGATACTGGGCGCGAACGGACAGCTCCTTGATCGCGCGCTGGGCCAGGGGCGCCATGGTCGTCAGCTCCCGCGCGCGCTCCATGGCGACGTCCATGACAGAATCATGCGCGACGACTTCGTTGATCAGGCCGAAATGGGCGGCCCGTTCCGCCGACAGGCGCCGGCCCATCAACAGCACTTCCATCGCAATCGGATAGGGCAGCTGCCGTATCGTGCGCTGGGTGCCGCCATTGCCCGGCAGAATGCCGCGCTTCACTTCCGATAGATCGAACATGGCGTGCTCGGAGGCGACGCGGATGTCCGTCGCGAGCAGAAGCGTCATGCCGCCGGCGAGGCAGAGCCCGTTCACGGCGGCGACGACGGGCTTCCAGACCTCGAGCCCCCGGTTCAGGATCTGGTCCTGCTGGGTCTGCCAGAAGCTCCAGGCCTCGCGCTTGGTCGTGCTCATGGCCTTCAGGTCGGCGCCGGCCGTGAAGATCTGGCGCTCGGGCGTCCGGTTCGGCTGCGGCGCGCCCGTCACCACGGCGACCCAGATATCCGGGTTGTCGCGCACCTCGACCCAGGCTTCCGAGAGCGCCTTGTACATGTCCGGCGACATGGCGTTGAGCGCTTCCGGCCGATCGATGACGATCTTGCCGATATGGTCTTCCACCGTGAACCGAATGGCCATCGTTTCGCTCTCCTAGGACGCCGGCTCGAACAACATGATCGCCCGGTCGTTCCCAATGTTCTGAAAGGTCGGACGGACGCGCATGCCGACCTCTGGCGGGCCGTCCAGGCCCAGCATCGCGCCCAGGATGCGCGGCCCGTCATCCAGCTGCACGATCGCGACCACATAGGGCAGATGGTCCTTGAAGGCCTTGTGATAGAGCTGGTGCACGACGATGAAGGAATAGATTTCGCCGCCGCCGTCCGTCGGCGTCCAAGCGACGTCCTGGCTGCCGCAGGCATAGCAGAAGCTTTCGGCCGGATACTGCTTCGCGCCGCAGGCGCCGCACTGCTGCAGGCGCATTTCGCCGGCGGCGAGGCCCTCCCAGAACGGGGCGTTCAGCTCGGTGATTTCGGGCAGCAGCTCCGAGAAATCGTCAAACGACATGGCTCAGGCTCCCGCGTTCGAAAGGATCATGGCGGCGTGGGTGGTCATGATGCCGCCTTGCTGGCTGACCATGCCGACCTCGCAGCCATCGACCTGGCGCTCGCCGGACTGGCCGCGCAACTGGCGCACGCCTTCGATCACGAGCTGGGTGCCGGGCATGCCGGTTTCGGAGAGGAGGCCGCCCGACGTGTTCGTCGGCAGCCTGCCGCCGATGCGGGTTTCGCCGGCGGCGTAGAACGCCCCGCCCTCTCCCGGTTCGACAAAGCCATAGTTCTCCAGGGAAATGATGGGGACGATGGTGAAGCAGTCGTAGATCTGGAAAAACTGGATATCGGACGGCTTCATGCCCGCGGACTTGAAAACCTGCTTGCCGGCCCGCTTGGCGCCCGACACCGTCATCTCCGGCCGGCGCCAGAAATCCCAGGAGGGATGGGACTGGCCGATGCCTTCGATGAAGACCGGCTTCTGGCGCATGTCCCGCGCCCGCTCTTCCGTCGTGACGATATAGGCGGCGCCGCCGTCCGAAACGGGGCAGCAGTCGAGCAGGTGAAACGGTTCGGCGACCCAGCGGGAGGCCATGTATTCATCGAGCGTGAAATTGTCCCGGAACTGGGCGTTGGGGTTCAGGCTCGCATGATAACGATGGGTCTGGGCGACCGCCCCCAGCTGTTCCTGGGTGGTGCCGTATTCATGCATATGCCGCCTGGCGATCATCGCGTAGCTGGAAGGCGCGCCGAACAGGCCGGCGACGCTGCCCTCGCTGCCCCGCGCGCGGGCATAGCTGGCGCGGCTGCCGGTGCGCGGATTGTCGCCATAGGAAATGGCGACCACGTCGGCCTGCCCCATCTCGATCGCGCTGATCGCATACTGGATCAGGCCGATATTGCTGGCGCCCGCCTGGTCGAGAGTGCCGACGACATCCGGCTGGATGTTGAGCGCCTCCGCCACCTTGGGCGCGAACAGCATCGGGAAGGTGGACGTCGGCGCCTTGGTGAGCACGCCGCTAAGATCGCTGGCCTTGAGGCCGGCGTCTTCCAAGGCGGCGCGGATGGCCAGGACGTTGTGGGCGATCTGCGATACGCCCGGGTTCTTGCCGAAGGGCGTGTGCCCGATCCCGACGATGCAGTAACGGTTCTTGACGCCTTGCACGGCGGCGCTCCCCCTAATTCTGTTTCTTGGGCGTCAGGCTAGGACGGGGCGCCGGTCAGGGGCAAGCGGTCGTCGGCGCTGGTCAATGCGCCTCAGCCGAAGGCGCCGCCCGCCTTGAGCGCGGTCCGCTCGGCCTCGCTGAAGCCCAACTCGTTCAGCACCTCGTCATTGTGCTGACCGAGCCCCGGGGACATGGTCGGCGGCCGCTTCTCCACGCCGGAAAGCCAGATCGGGCTCGACAGGGTGAGTTCGGCGCCCGCCTTTTCCGGCTCCGCATGGGGAACGACGGCGCCGCTCGCGCGCATCTGCTCGTCGCCCGCGACGTCGTCGACCGAGCCGATCTCGCCGAAGGTGAATCGGTTCTCGACGAAGATCGCCTTCCACTCGGCCCAAGGCCTGGTTTTGAACACCCCATCGAAGGCGTCGATCAGCTCTCGGGCATAGGCGGCGCGGGACTGCACGGTTTCGAACCGGGGATCGTCCGCCATGTCGCCAAGGCCGACGACGCGCGCCACCTCCTTGAAGCGATCGGGCTTGGTGATCATCACCAGATGGAACCAGCGCCCGTCCGCGCAGGCATAGAGGTTATGCATGGGGTTGTCGGCGGCTTCCCGGGGCGGACGGCCTTCCACCTTGGCGCCGCAGAGCGCGGCCTGGGTCCAGATCGCGTTCCACCAGAGGCCGTTCGCCATGAGATTGGTCGAGACCTCGCCGCCCTGGCCCGTGCGCTCGCGCCGGTAGAGCGCCATCATGATCGCAGCCGTCAGGCTCATGGCCGTCGGATGGTCGCCCATGCCGGGCAAGGACCGGGCGGGCGCGGAATCCGGGGCCGGCTTGCAGAGGTCCATCAGGCCGGTGCGCGCCCAGAGCGCGGTCGAATCGAAGCCGGAGCGGTCCGCCTCCGGCCCCGTCTCGCCGTAGGCGGTGACGCTGGCGTAGATCAGGCGGGGATAGAGTTCCTTTAGGTCGTCATACCGAACCTTCAGCCGGGCGCGGGCGGGGAACGGCGCGTTCGTAATGAATACGTCGGCGTCCGCCAGCAGGCGATGGAGAACCTTCTGGCCCGCCTCCGCCTTCAGGTCCAACGTCACCGCGCGCTTGGAGCGGTTGTCGACGATGTAGTTGTAGGGGTGCGGGCTCGGCGGCGTGCTCTGGCTCTGGGGGTCGTCCCGGCGATAGGGCTCGCCGGTCGGCGGCTCGACCTTGATGACGTCCGCGCCGAAATCGGCCAGCACGGTCCCGGCGACAGGCGCCGCGATAAACGAGGCGCAATCGATCACTTTCAAACCCGCCAGCGGCATCGCTTCGGACATGTTTCGCTCCTTTTGGCCTTCCGCCATTTTTTCATTCTGATCGCGCGACGGCTGGCCCGTGCCCCGACATTCCGGCGCCGGCGGCCGTGGGGAAGACAGGCGTTGAGGCTGGGTCGTCCACGATCGCTCGAGGCCGGCCGCGCCGGACCCCGAGCGCTGGAATCATATGCCGTCGGGACCGGCGGCGCCAAACGGCGCCCGGCTTGAGGCGGCTCCTGGCGATTTTTCCGCACCGCGCAATGCGGCCGCCGCAAAACTGAATTTTTCGCCGCACGCTCGCTTGCCCGCGATCCCGCATAGCGCCTAGGATTGAGAGGGAATATCGCGTATTTTGTCCGCCAGACCTGTGCGCCCGAATCCGGCGTCCAGACGTTCGGCGCGGCGAGCGCCCAAACCTAACAGGCAAGGAACCATCTGCATGTACGGAACATCCGACGACAATAAATGGATCGGCAAGAGCACGATCCGTCCGGACGGTGTCGAGAAGGTCACGGGCATGGCGCGCTACGGCGCCGATGGCGACATGCCGGGCATGGTCTGGGGCAAGGTGCTGCGCAGCCCCCACGCCCACGCCAAGATCAAGTCGATCGACACCTCCAAGGCCGAAGCGCTGAAAGGCGTGCTCGCGGTCATGACCGGCGACGACCTGCCGATGCTGCCGCTCGACATTCCGCGCCCCATGGGCCCGCAGGACCTGCGCTGGATCTGCCGCAACACGATCGCTCACGACAAGGCCCTTTATGTCGGCCACGCCGTCGCGGCCGTCGCCGCCACCTCGCAGTCGATCGCCGACGAAGCGCTCTCGCTGATCGAAGTCGACTATGAAGTGCTGCCGCACGTGGTCGAGATCGAAGACGCCATCAAGGCGGACGCGCCCATCCTGCACGACTGGATTCGCACCAAGGGCGTCGACCCGGCGCCGAAGACGGCCTCCAACATCGCCTCCGTGCTGACCGAGCAGGCCGGCGACGTGGAGGCGGGCTTCGCCGCCGCCGACGTCGTCGTCGAGCGCAGCTTCAAGACGGCCGCCGTCCACCAGGCCTATATCGAACCCCATGCCTGCGTCGTCCACTACGGCAAGGACGGCCAGTCGACCGTTTGGTCGAGCAGCCAGGGCCAGTTCATGGTCCGCTATGTGACGGCGGAGATCACCGGCATGCCGGTCGGCGACATCAAGGCGATCCCGGCCGAGATCGGCGGCGGCTTCGGCGGCAAGACGGTCGTCTATCTGGAGCCGCTGGCGATGGTGCTGTCGCGGAAGTGCAGCCGCCCGGTCAAAATGCAGATGAGCCGCGAGGACGTTTTCCGCGGCACCGGCCCGACCTCCGGCTCGGTCAGCCACCTGAAAGTCGGCGTCTCCAAGGACGGCAAGATCACGGCCGTCACCGGCGACTACTACTATCAGGCCGGCGCCTTCCCGGGCTCGCCGGTGGGCCGCGCGGTCTACTTCCCCTTCTCCAGCTACAAGATCGACAACGCGATCGTGCGCGGTTTCGACGTCGTTTCGAACCGGCAGAAGGTGAACGCCTATCGGGCGCCGGGCGCGCCGGGCGGCAACTATCCCTTCGAGTGCCTGCTCGACGAAGCGGCCGAGAAGATCGGCATGGACCCGCTGGAGCTCCGCAAGGTCAATATGATCGGGCCCGATGAGCCGACGTTCTTCGGCGCGAAGCTCGGCACTCACGGCCTGAAGGAATGCATCGAGGCGATCGAGAACCACCCGAACGCCAAGATTCCGCTGGGCCCGAACCAGGGCCGCGGCGTCGCCGTCGGCTATTGGGGCAATGCGGGCGGCGAGTCGAGCGCGCAGCTTCATGTCAACGAAGATGGCACCGCGCTCGTCATCACCGGCCATCCGGACATCGGCGGCAGCCGCGCCTCCATGGTGAACATCGCCGCCGAACTGCTGGGCGTCGACTATCGCAAGGTCCGGGCGCAGATCGGCGACACGAACGCCGTCGGCATCAGCGCCGTGACCGGCGGCAGCCGCGTCACCTTCGCCTCTGGCTTGGCCGTGCACGAAGCGACCACCAAGGTGATCGAAATGCTGCGCGGCCGCGCGGCGCAGATCTGGGGCATCGACATCGACGCCGTGGACTGGGCGGAAGGCGAAGCGCGCCCCGCCGGCCAGAACGCGGGCGAATTCGAGCCGCTTTCCTTGGCCCAGATCGCCGACAAGATGGGCTCGACGGGCGGCCCGATCGCGGCGTCCGTTTCCCTGAACGCGACGGGCCACCAGGGCGCTTTCGCGGCGCATATGGTGGACGTCGAGGTCGATCCGGAAACCGGCCATGTCGCGGTGCTGCGCTACACCGCGTCCCAGGACGTCGGCCGCGCCATCCACCCGGACTATGTCGAAGGGCAGATCCAGGGCGGCGTCGTGCAGGGCATCGGCTGGGCGCTCAACGAAGAGTACATCTACGCAGCCAATGGCGACGTCGATAACGCCGGGTTCCTGGACTACCGCATCCCGGTCGCGAGCGACCTGCCGCAGATCACCCCGATCATCGTCGAGGTGCCGAACGACAAGCACCCCTATGGCGTGAAGGGCGTGGGCGAGGTGACCATCGTGCCGCCGCTCGCGGCGATCACGAATGCGGTCTACCACGCCACCGGCAAGCGCATGAGCGAACTGCCGATGTCGCCGCCGAAGGTGCTTGCGGCGCTCAGCAGCGGCTCCTGATCCAATGACGGGCGGAGCGCGATAAGCGCTCCGCCCGCCTGAAGGTTCGAGACTTCGGCCAAGGGGCGCGATCTTCCCGATCGCGCCCCTTGGTTTTTTCTTGAGCTTTGGCTTCTCCGGCCAGCGCGCGCCGTTGTCAGCCGGTTTCGGTCGAGCGCCGCATGACCTCGATCAGGTTCGCCTTTTCCTCGAAGCCGACGCCGGGGCTCTCCGGCAGGCCGACCCAGGAATCCTCCACCCGCGTGCCGTCGGCGAAGCCGCCGAAGGGCGCGAAGACGTCCGGATAGCTTTCATTGCCGCCAAGCCCCAGTCCGGCCGCGATGTTCAGGGACATCTGGTGGCCGCCATGAGGGATGCAGTTCGTCGGCTTGAAGCCATAGTCCGGCAGCAGGTCGAGGAAGCGCTTGTATTCCACGAGGCCATAGGAGAGCGCGCAGTCGATCTGCAGCCAGTCCTTCTCCGGGCGCATGCCGCCATAACGCAGCAGATTGCGCGCGTCCTGGTGGGAGAACAGGTTCTCGCCCGTCGCCATGGGGTGCGGATAGATCTCCGCGAGCGCCGCCTGGAGTTCGAAGTCGAGCGGATCGCCCGCCTCCTCGTACCAGAACAGATTGTAGGGCTTGAGCGCCTCGGCATAGGCGGTCGCGGTCGCCAGGTCGAAGCGCCCGTTTGCGTCGACCGCGAGGTTCTGCGGCGAACCCACGACCTCGATCGCCGCGTCGATGCGCGCCAGGTCCTCATCCAGATCGTTCCCGATCTTGATCTTGCAGACCCGGTAGCCGCGATCCAGGTAGGATTTCAGTTCGTCCTGAAGTTCGGTCCGCCCCTTGCCGGGGTAGTAATAGCCGCCGGCCGCGTAGACGAAGACCTTCTCGTCGACCTTGCCGCCGCGCCATTTGTCCGCGATCAAACGATAGAGCGGCTTGTCCGCGATCTTCGCCGCCAGGTCCCACAACGCCATATCGAGCGTTCCAACCGCGACCGAGCGCTCGCCATGGCCGCCGGGCTTCTCGTTGGACATCATCGCCGCCCAGGCCAGTTCGGGTTCGATCTCGCCGCCAAGGTCGGCCTCTTGCAGGCGGGGAACGAAGCGCTCCTTCAACAGGCCGTCCGGCGCATAGCGGCCGTTCGAATTGAAGCCGTAGCCGACGACCGGCTTGCCGTCGCGCACAACGTCGGAGATCACCGCGACGACGCTGGCCGTCATTTTCGAAAAGTCGATATAGGCGTTGGAGATGGCGGAGGCGATCGGCACGACCGCGGTCCGAACTTCGACGATGGACGGCATGAACATCCCTTCAGAAGACTGGCGCCTCGGCGCGACTCGCTCGAAGCCGCGAGAGAATAGCAGGCGACGCCGAGCGGATGGGCGTCGGCGCGATTTTTGCGTCGAGCCGGCGTTTGCAGTACAGCCTCTTCCGCTCGCGGCCGCCGTCGTCGCCAAATACTTATCAAAGGGGGGAATGACGCCTTGAACCTATACGCCAAACTGAAAGAGCGCGCGGAAAACCAGGATCCGGTGCGCGTCGGGCTGATCGGCGCCGGCAAGTTCGGCTCGATGTTCCTCTCCCAGGCGCGGAAGATCCCTGGCATCCACCTCATCGGGATCGCCGATCTTTCCCCGGCGAACGCCAGGTCCAACCTGGAATATGTGGGCTGGACGCCGGAGCGGTTCGGCGCCGCTTCGCTGGACGCCGCCGCCCAGAGCGGCGCGACCCATGTCGGCGACGACTGGCTGGCGCTGGTCGCGCACCCCCGCGTCGACATCGTCATCGAGTGCACTGGCGATCCCTCGGCGGCGATCGAACATACGCTGGCGGCCTTCCGGCAGGGCAAGCACGTCATCAACGTCACGGTCGAGGCGGACGCCTTCTGCGGCTACGCGCTGGGGCTGAAGGCGAAAGAGGCCGGCGTCATCTACTCCATGGCCTATGGCGACCAACCGGCGCTTACTTGCGACCTCGTCGATTGGGCGCGGACCTGCGGCTTCGACGTCGTCGCGGCCGGTCGGGGACACAAATGGCTGCCGGAATTCAGGAAGTCCACGCCGGAGACCGTATGGGACCACTGGGGCGTCGATCGCGCGGCGGCGGAGCGCGGGCGCCTGAACCCGAAGATGTTCAACTCCTTCCTGGACGGCTCCAAGCCCGCCATCGAATCCTCCGCCATCGCCAATGTGGCCGGCCTCGACGTGCCGACGGACGGGTTGCAGTTTCCGGTTGGCGGCGCGGAGGATCTGGCGACGATCATGCGCCCCCGCGCCGAGGGCGGCGCCCTTGAACGCAAGGGCATGGTCGAGGTCGCCTCCTCCCTGACCCTTGCCGGCGAGCCCGTGCCCTACGACATCCGCCAGGGCGTTTGGGTGGTGTTCGAGGGCGACACGGAATATGTGCGGAACTGCTTCCAGGAATACACGGTCAAGACGGACGCGAGCGGCCGCTACACCTCGCTTTACAAGCGCTGGCACCTGATCGGGCTCGAACTGCCGATCTCCGTCGCCTCTGTCGGCATCCGCGCGGAGCCGACCGGCGTCGCGACGACCTTCAACGGCGACGTCATCGCCGTCGCGAAACAGAAGCTCGCGGCCGGCGAAATGCTGGACGGCGAAGGCGGCTATACGGTCACCGGCGGGCTGCGCCCCGCCAAGGCGTCGCTCGCGGCGGGCTATCTGCCGTTGGGCCTCGCCCACAACGTGCCGCTCAATCGAGATATCGCCGACGGCGAGCCCATCAGGTTCGAGGACGTGAAGCTCGACGAGACCACGACCGCATACAAGCTCCGGAAATGGATGGAGGCGCTGGATTAAGCGCCGGACAGTTCAGGCGCCCGACGGCGCGATCACCTTATCGCCGAATTCCGCCAGCCTCGCCTCCAGGTCCGCCTCGAACGGCGCCAGCGGCAGCACGACGCGATGCACGCCGGCGGCGGCGCTCGCCGCCACGGCCGCCAGCGGGTCCTTGCCGGAGCCCGGCAGCGCATCCGGACAGCCGGCCATGATCTGGATCGCATCGGGGTCGCGGCCGGCGGTCTCCGCCTCCTGGCGAAGCGCCTTGATCGCCTCCGCCACGTCGAAGCCGGCGTCCCCCGTCGCCGGGAAGTAGCCGTCGGCATATTTGCCCGCCCGGCGGATCGCCACCTTCGAATTGCCGCCGATGACGATCGGCGTACGGCCGTTCGCCGGCTTCGGATTGCAGCTCGCCCCCTCGAAGGAAACGAACTCGCCACGGTAGCTGGCGTCGTCGCCATCCCAGAGCGCGCGCATCGCCTCGATATACTCGTCCGAGCGCGCGCCGCGCCGTTCGAAGGGAACGCCAAGCGCCTCGAACTCTTCCCTCAGCCAGCCGACGCCAATGCCGAGCTCCAGGCGGCCGCCGGTCAGATGATCGATGGTGGCGACCTGTTTCGCCAGGACCAGCGGATTGCGCTGCGGCAGCACGAGGACGCCGGTGATGAGCCGAAGGTGGGACGTCAAAGCGCCCACATATGTCAGCCAGGCGAGCGGGTCCGGCCTCGGGGCGTCGATCCCGCTCGACATGCGTCCGGTCGCCGAATAGGGGTATTTCGATGTGTAATGGGTCGGAATGATGACATGCTCCGTCGCCATCACGGACTCGAACCCCGCCGCTTCCGCCGCCAAGGCCAGGCGCTTCGCATCGGCCGGGTCCGGATATGTGGTGTTGGCGAAGTGCAGGCAGAATTTCATCGGATCGTCCCTGTCGTTCCGCGCGGCGGCGCCACGCTGGCAAAAGGCTACGACCGGGGCTCGGCGCCCGCAAATGCGCGCCGAAACGCATCAACGCGCTGGCTATAGGCGGCGCGCCCTTACAGGACCGCATAGATATCGTAGACGGGACCGCTCGGGTCGCGGCGGCCGACGCCGACGGCCACGACGCCATTCAGCCAGGCATACTTCTCGGAGGCGGTTTCGAACTGCGGCGCGGTCCGGAAATAGTAGAGCGACGGATCGACCTCGTCCCCCGCGATCAGGCGGGCCATGACCTCCGGCGGTCCGTGGCGGAAGCCGTGATAGACGATGTAGATGAGCGCGCCGTCATCGGTCTCCAGCGTCATCCGCACGTCGATCCTGGAGACGCCGTTCGATCCGGTCAGCAGCCAGTCGCCGCCGCCATCGTGGATGCGGCCCTTCAGTCTGGGGCCTTCGAAGACGCCCCCCGTGATGCGGGCGATCATCCGATTTCCGTGGGGCGTTTCCCCAAGCTGCGTCAACGGCAGTTGGACCTCGAGCGCCATCCGGCAAAGAAACGACGTATTGAGCGGCATCCGATCCATGCGAAAGCATCCCGATCCGTTCGGCCAAACTGTTTACAGGAGCCTAGAACGGCGAAATTTCCAGGGCCACTCCCCTGGACGCCGCGCCCGCAGCTCCCCCCGGCCTTCCCCCGCGCGCCGGCCTGACTAGAATGGCGCTCCCAGCGCGGCCAAAACGGGCGAAGACAGGCACGATGAATTCAGTCGACGAACAGCCGAGAGGCGAACTTGCGCTCCGTTCGGTCGCCATGCCGGCGGACACCAACCCGGCCGGCGACATCTTCGGCGGCTGGATCATGTCGCTGATGGACCTGGCCGCCGGCACCACGGCTTCCGCCCGCGCGAAGGGCAGAACGGCGACAGCCGCCGTCTCGCATCTGAGCTTCCTCCGGCCGGTGAAGGTGGGCGAAGTCGTCTGCGTCTACACGGACATCATCCGCGTCGGCACGACGTCGATCTCGCTCTCCGTCGAGGCCTGGACCATCCCGCGCAGCTTCGGCGCGCGCCACAAGGTGACCGCCGCCGAATTCATCATGGTCGCCGTGGACGACGACGGAAAACCGCGCCCGGTCGAGGCCGCATGACGCGCCGCGCGCCCGCTAGCCGGATGTCCAAAGTCCGCTAGGAACAAGCAAAGACTACCCGCTGTCCGGCTTCGAAAACCGGGCGAGGACCGCCTGGGGCCGGGGTTCATCTTCCGGAGCGATCCGCACGGCTTCCCGAGCCGCGGCCACGGCGCCGGCATGGTCGCCCTCCCGTTTGCGAACGCGGGCGAGAAACAGCCAGTCGTCCCAGCGCGGCTCCAGCGCCAGCGCGCGCTCCAGGCATTCCGCGATCTCGCCCGCCCGGGCGAAGGGCCGGGTTCCCGGCTGGTTGAGCAGCTTGGCCAGCCGCCGCGACGCCTGCGCATCCTCGGGCGCTATGCGCACGGCGCGCCGCAACTCGTAGACCGCCGTGACGATATCGCCCGCCGCCGCCGCGCGGCTTGCGCTCTGGTAGAGCGCGCGACCGCGTTTCGACTGCGCCACGGGGTCCGGCGCGGGCGGTTCCGAAGGCGCTACGTCCGTCAGCAGCCGCTCGAGGAGGGCGGCCAGACCGACCCCGAGCCAGTCTTCCTCGGCCTTGGCGATGAGCGCCAGATCCTCGTTCTGCTTTGCCTGGAGCGCCGAAAGCGCCGGACGCGCCAGGATCGCCTGATAGATCCGCGTGCGGTCCGCCACAGACAGGGATGGATCGTCCCGCGTCATCGCCGCCATAAGCGCCTTGATCTCGGCTTCGGCGCGGACAAGCTCGTCCGGATCGGCGCCGGTCCAGCCAGCCGTGACCGAGCCGGACCAGAGGCGTTTGCGATAGAGCACGCGCGGGACGCCAATACACTCGCCCCTGAGCGCATAGGCGAACATCATTACCCAATCTGCCTGAAAGCCAGATGCCGGCAGGTCCGGCAGGCGCAGCCCGGCGTGGATGAGGTCCGAGCGCATCATCCCCTTGAGGTCGTAGGCGGACGTCGAGTCGCTCAGCAGTTTCAGGATGCGATCGGCGACAGCGCCCCGAACCTCCGTCTTCGGCAAAACGCGCCGATGGCCATCGGCGTCGTCGCTGCGCTCGATAAGGCCGCAGGCGGCGGACGCCGATGGCTCCGCCAGAAGCGCCGCCCGCAGGCTGGCGGCCCAGGTCGGCGTCAGTGCATCATCGTGGAAGCAAAAGCCGAAGAACGGGACATCGACCCGATCGAGGCAGGCGTTGACGTTGCCGGTCCAGCCGAGGCGGCACGGGTTCACGTGCACGCTCACCCGCGGGTCGGAGGCGTATTTCAGGCAGGCGGCGTCGGTTCCATCGCCGCCTGGATCGACCGAGACGATGACCTTTGCCGCAACGCCCTCCTGGCCGAGCGCGCTCTCGATGGCGTTGTGGACGAAATCCGCCGACCGGTAGGCGGGGATGCAGATGGCGACGTCCGGCGTCGTCATGCCGCCGCCATCATCATCTCGACGGCGCGTTCGGCGAACAGCGGCGCCATGGAAAGCTTGCCCGTATCGACGCTGATATAGCCCTGCGAGAGGAGGCGCGGCCCGATATCGAAGCGCTCGTGCAGCTCCGTGTCGAGATCGCCGACGTCGCCCGCCCCCCAGGAAAAGATCGCGCCGGCCTTCAACGTTTGCGTATAGGGGCCGGCGAAGACATCCGCGAGACCGGGCACGAGCGACGCCAGGTTCGCGATCGCGTCGGCCGCGATCCGGCTCTCATCCTCGGCCGCGATGGGGCGCAGCCAGTCCGCCGGCGGGGCCGTATCGGCGCTGCGCCCGATACAGCCTGACGGATACCAGGATAGGTAGAACCGGCGCCGCCCGTAGTTGACCACATCGCCGAACGGACCGAGGACCAGCGTCGCGCTCTCCACCGCCGGATGGTCTTTCTCCGCGCAGACGATCATCCCGGCCTTGCGCCGGTGGAGATGCGGACGGCCGGGCCGATGGCCGAGCGACGCGTCCAGACGCAGCCGCCCGTCCCACGCGGCGTTGATGGTGAAATCGAACGGTCCGAGCGCGCCGTGCGCAGCGGTGACGGGCATGGGCGCGCCGTCGCGCGGGCGAAGCGAAAGAACCTCGCAATCGTACAATCCCTCGATGCGCGGGTCAGCCGCTACCGCCTCCCGGATCGCGGCCTGCAAGAACGCGGGATCGACCGCCCGTTCCGACGTATCGAACGCCGCCAGCGCGGGGGCGGCGTCGGCCGGCGCGCGGCGCGCCGGCACGGGCCGCGCGCAGCCTAGATAGGTTCCGCCGACGTCCAAGCGGTCGCGCAGCATCGCGTCCACGCTTCGGTAGAAGGCCGCCAGTTCGTCGGGGTCGGACAGCGTTCCAGGAAGCACCCGGTAGCGGAACGGCGTCGACAGGCGGCGACGGAATGCGGCGGGGTCGCAATACCGCGCGACGATATCCTCGAACCGGACCGCCCCTTCGACGAGGAGCCGGGCGGTGCGTTCGGATTTATCGCGGGCGTAGACATAGCCCAGGTGAATCTTGCCTTCGCCCGCGACCGAAGCGCCCTCAAACGGCTCGGACAGCCGATCGACAAGGAGAACCCGCGCCCCACGCCGCGACGCCTCAAGAGCGACAAGGCAACCGAGCAGACCGGAACCGATCACGCAAATCTTCAACGCATCACCAACAGAATATCCAGACAGCGCCCCCGCCTGACACGCGGCAAAGCGACGGTGCGGACGCACGATGGTCATACAAGCCCAGAACAGGCGGCGGCCAAGGTAGAGCGCTCAGACCCGCCGAACAACCGCCGCGCCGCTCAAATTGCGGCGACCTTGCCCGCCCCCGAAAAAGAGGCCAGCATCGCCGGCATAGGCGCGAAACGGCTTTTGCGGGAAGGAGCGGCTCTTGCTGCAGGATCGCTACGGCAACGACATCTCCACCAGTTCAGCCGCCGCGCGGGACGCCTATTCCGAAGGCGTCGACCGGCTGCTCTGCGCGCTCGGCGGCGCGGCCGAAGCGTTCGAACAGGCGATCGCCGCCGACCCTGGATTCACCCTCGCCAAGGTGGGCCTCGCCCGGTACTACCTCGCCGTCGGCCGCGTGCCGGACGCCCAAGCGACCATCGGCAAGGTCGATCCGACGGCGCCCGGCCTGACCCAGCGGGAAGCCTCCCACGCCGATATCTTCAAGCGCTGGCTCGGCGGCGACGGCCCCGGCGCCTACCGGAACGTCCGCCGCCACATGCTGGAGCATCCGAGGGACGCCCTCGTCGCGCAGACGTCCATGGGCGTCTTCGGCATGATCGGCTTCAGCGGACAGGCAGGGCGGGAAGCCGAACAGCTCGCGTTCTCGACCTCGCTCGCCCCCTATTATCAGGACGATTCCTGGTTCCTATGCCAGCACGCTTTCGCGATGGCGGAAGCCGGCCGCGTGGCGCCGGCGATCGAGCTCAGCGAAAAGGCGCTCGGCCTCAATCCGAAGAACGCCCACGCCGCCCATGTCCGCGCCCATGTGCTCTACGAAGCCGGCGACACCGCCGGCGGATACGGCTTCATTCGGGAATGGCGCAAAGGCTACGGGAAGGACGGCGCGCTGCATTGCCATGTTTCCTGGCACGAAGCGCTCTGGGCGCTGGAGAGCGGCGACGCGGACCGCATGTGGGAGATCGTCGACGCGGACGTGGCGCCGGGCAAGGCCTGGGGGCCGGCGCTCAACGTGCTGACGGACACCGCCGCGATCCTCTATCGCGCCGAAATCGCCGGGGTGGACGTTCCCCAGGGGCGCTGGCGCGAGGTCAGCCGCTTCGCCCAGGACTACTTCCCGAACCCGGGCATCGCCTTCGCGGACATGCACGCCGCGCTCGCGCACGCCATGTGCGGCGATGTGGAGGCCCTCGCCCGCGTCCGGGAGAATGCGGCCGGACCGGCGGGAGACCTGGTGAAGGCGCTCGCCGCCAGCTTCGCGGCGATGGCGGCCGGCGACTGGGCGGCCGCTCAGACGGAGATGACCGGCGTCATGGCCGAGCACGAACGGATCGGCGGCAGCCGCGCCCAGCGCGACCTTCTGGAATACATCTACCTCACCTGCCTGCTGCGCCAGGGCGCGGCCGCGGAAGCGCGCCTGCTGCTGGCGCTCCGCCGCCCGGCCAAGGTGCGGGCCGGCGCGGTCAAAGCGCTGCACTGACCGGGAAGGAGCGCCCGCGCCGCGGCGGATCGAAGGAGGTTTTTTCAGAGAATGGGAGAGACATGATGACCTACTCGCTGGAGCAATTCTGCCAGGACGCGCGCGAGGCTCTATCGGCCCATCCTAATCACGCGGGCCGCGATATCGTTCGCGGCCAGTTGGAAAAGCTGCTCGTGGACCCCGATTTCGTGGCGTCGACCTTGGGCGACGACCAGCCCACCGGCGCGCGCACGATCCATGAAGACCCCGACCTCGGGTTCTGCGTGCTGGCCTATGTGACCGATTCCGGCCAGTCGTCGCCGCCGCACGACCACGGCAACTCCTGGGCCGTCTACGGGCAGGCCGCGGAACACACCGACATGAAGGTCTATGAGCGGGTGGACGGCGCGGACGGCGCCGGCGACGCCGAGCTTAAGGTGGTCAAGGAATTCCGCCTGGACCCCGGCATGGCCGGCCTGTTCGACGTCGGCGACATCCACGCGATCGACTATCCCAAAGGCGCCCGGTTCGTGCGGGTCACCGGCGCCGATCTGAACCATGTGGAACGCCTGCGTTACGACGAAGACAAAGGCGCCGCCGAAGTGATTTCCGATCAAGGCGTCCCCCACCCGGACAAGGGCTGAGCGAGACCGGCGGGCTCCGCTTTCCTGATTTCCAGCCCACGTCGCCTGAACGACAATTCGGGCTGAAGAACGCGCCCGGCAGTCAGCGACCGCCGGGCGCCTCCTTTCTTAGAACAAGATTTTGACGCCGGCGACGACGAAGAGGCCGTCGATGGCTTCCCCGTCGTCTCGCGCCAGATCGGCGGAATCCCCGAGCAATCGCTCGTAGTGGACGCCCACATAGGGAGAGATCGCCCGGTCGACGAGGTCGTAGCTCAGCCGCAGACCGACCTCGGCGGACACAAACCCCGCCTCGACCCCGATCGCTTCATCGTCGCTGAAGGCGAAGTCGATCTCCGCCGATGGCGTCAATATCCAGCGATTGGTGATCAGGAGTTCGTAATCCAGATCGAGCCGGGCGGAAAAATCGCCCTTCTCGCTGAGGAACAGGTCCGCGTCGACCTCGAACCACTGCTGGGCGAGGCCGTGCAGACCGACGACGGCGAACCAGCGGTTCGGACCGACAGGCGCGTCATAGCGAACGCCTGCCTTCACGTCGAAGAAGTCGGTGGCGAGACGCTGGACCGCCAACTGGTGCTCCAAAACCTCGAAGACGTCCTCGTCGGTTTCGTATTCGCCCTCGCTGACAAGTCTGAGTTTCCATTCGTCATTGCCGACGAAGGCGTCGCCGTCCCAGGCGAACACGTCGCTGGAATCGTCGATGCCTTCGCGGAACTCAAGCTGTTCGAACGAGACGCCGTAGAAGATGAAATCGGTCTCCTGCGCGGCCGCCTGGCCGAGCGGAAGCGCGAGCGCCGCCAGGAAGGCGGCGCCCGCAAGGCGCATTTGTCTGCTCATGGGCCTAGCTCCGATCCGGCTTGGCCGCATCGGGACCGCCTTCAACGATCACCTTCCTGAACATGCCGCTCGCCGCGTGATAGGCGAGATGGCAATGGAAGGCCCACTGGCCCGGCGCATCGACTTCCGTCTCCGTATAGACAGTCGTGCCTGGCGCGACGCTCACCACATGCTTGAGCGGGTTCCACTCGCCGGCGCCCACGTCGATGATCGTCCACATGCCGTGCAGGTGCATCGGGTGGGTCATCATCGTCTCGTTGACGAACTTGAAGCGGACCCGCTCGCCATACTGAAGCCGGATCGGCTCCGCGTCGCGGTATTTAACGCCGTTGATCGACCACATGTAGCGTTCCATGTTGCCGGTCAGCCTGAGCTCGATCTCGCGTGTCGCGGGACGGTGCTCATAGAGCGGATCGGCGGCCCTGAGATCGCTATAGGACAGGAACTTGCCGCCGTTCGCCGCTCTCGGCGCCAGGCCGCTGCCCGGCGCATAGAGCGGATCGGGTCCGCCGTCCGAAGCCGGCGCGCCGTGGTTCATGCCGCTATGCCCGCCATGGCCCATGGCCGCGTGGTCCATCGGCTTCTCCGCCGGGGCGTGTCCGCCATGGCCCATGGCCGCGTGGTCCATCGGCTTCTCCGCCGGGGCTTGTCCGCCATGGCCCATGGCCGCGTGGTCCATCGGCTTCTCCGCCGGGGCTTGTCCGCCGTGGCCCATGGCCGCGTGGTCCATCGGCTTCTCCGCCGGGGCTTGTCCGCCATGGCCCATGGCCGCGTGGTCCATCGGCTTCTCCGCCGGGGCTTGTCCGCCATGGCCCATGGCCGCGTGGTCCATCGGCTTCTCCGCCGGGGCGTGTCCGCCATGGCCCATGGCCGCGTGATTCATGGGCGGCTCGGCGCCGCCGCCATGGTTCATCGCGCCATGCCCGCCATGCGCCATGCCCATGTCGGCCATCGTCAACAGCGGAGCTTCGCGCATCTTCGGCACGTCGGCGGTCAAGCCTTCGTCCGGCGCAAGCGTCGCGCGGGCGAACGCCGTGCGTCCCATGCTTTCCGCGAAGATCGTATAGGGCATGTCTTCGGCGGGCTCGACAATGACGTCATAGGTTTCGGCGACCCCGATCCGAAACTCGTCGACATCCACCGGATCGACCTCGTTGCCGTCCGCCTGCACGACGGTCATTTTCAGACCGGGAATGCGGACGTCGAAATAGGTCATGGCCGAAGCGTTGACGAAGCGGAGACGCACCGCCTCGCCGGCTTTAAAGAGGCCCGTCCAGTTCTGCTCCGGGCTCTTGCCGTTGATCTGGGCCGTGAAGCCCTGCAGGTCCTCGATATCGGTCGGCATCATCCGCATCTCTCCCCAATCGGCGCGGTCGGAGAGCGTTGCTTCAAGGCCGAGTTCGCGAACATCGTCCATGAAGTCGCCAAACGTGCGCTGCTGCCGGTTGTAATAGTCCGGCATCATTTTGAGGTTCCTGAGGATGCGGTGCGACGCGTGCGGGTGCGCGTCGTTCAGCACCAGCACATAGTCCCGGTCGGCGTGCATTCGCTCGCCGTCCTTCGGCGTGATGACGATCGCGCCGAAAGCGCCCTCCGGCTCCTGCAGGTGGGAGTGGCTGTGATACCAGTAGGTCCCGGTCTGAATGATCGGGAATTTATAGGTGAACGTCTCTCCTGGCTTGATGCCGTCGAAGCTGATCGTCGGCACGCCGTCCTGCCGATAGGGCAGGATCAGGCCGTGCCAATGGATCGAAGTATCCTCGTCCAGCTTGTTGGTGACGTTGAGCGTCACCTCCTCGCCTTCGGTGAACCTCAGCACCGGCCCCGGCGAGGAGCCGTTGAAGCCGACGCCCGTCCGCTTGAAGTCGCCAGCATCGATCTCGACCCGCTCGACGACGATATCGTATTCCCCGGCGGCCGCCTGGCCAGCGAGGATCGAGACGGCCAAGGCCGTCCCGATCGCAATTGCATTCCGTTTCATCGGTTGTCTCATTCCCCTACCGGACCTTAAAGCGGCCATGCATGCCGGCCTCATAGTGGCCCGGCACATTGCAGGCGAACTGGATCTCGCCGGACGTCCCGAACTTCCAGACGACCTCGCCGGTCTGGCCAGGCTCCAGCAGGACGGAGTTCGGATCGTCATGCTTCATGTCGCCCATCTTCGAATGGTCGATGTGGTCGGGCATCAATGACCCGGACTGCATCATCGCCATCATTTCGCCCTGGTGCGCCGTGTGCATCTCCGCCGTGCCGATGTTGAACTCGTGCACCAGCTCGCCTTTGTTCTCGACGACAAAGCGGACCGTCTCGCCCTTCTTCACGGCTATCGACTTAGGCGAATAGCGGTTCTCGGTCATTGTGATGCGCAATGTACGTTGCGCCTCGGAAAGTTCGCCGGGCTCGCCGACGGCGGGGTCAAACCCATGGCCGTGGGCGCCGCCATGGCCGCCATGACCGCCGCCATGACCATGGCCGGTATCGGACGCCGCCGTGGTTTGCTCTTGGCCATGTCCGTGGCCTTTCTGGCCCGGGCCAGCGACGGCGCTTCCGAAGGCGAGCAAGGTTGCGATAGCGGCCGCGGAGGCCGCCACAGGAAATCTTTGCATATTCAGGCTCCCGTTCACGCCCGGTCGCCCGCTCAAAGAGCGTCAGAACCGGGGCGCGAGATAAGTAGAGATGACGAGACGTTCGAGCGTTCTGGACGGCGTTCGCCGCCGTGCTCAGATCAGTCGCTTGTCGTCCCGCGGGGGCCTGAAAATTCCATAATGCGGGCTGGCGGCGCTGGAATTGTCCGCCACGAATATGGGGCTTGCGGTCAAGAGGCGCAGGATAGCGACATCGACCGCAGGCCCGATAAACGCGCCGATGGCGGCGGCGGCGCAACAGTGGTTTGCGCCATGGCCCATCGCCGCGGCATGGGCCGCATGAAAGTCTTCGCAATTGTCCTTGCTGGAGGCGTGACCATGCGCCGGCGCATCGCCGGCTGCGATCGCGACGCCGCTATAGATTGGCCCAACGGCCAATCCCAAACTGATAAACAGAACTACGGCAAAACGCAGCCAGCAATTCATTACGTCGCCCGCTTCTAACATGCGGCTTACATATCGCATTGAAGCCAGACAGCCGCCAAGCGATTTCTGGGAGACCTCACGTCTAGTTGACGCCATCGGCGCGATAAAGCGCACGGACCTGGCGCGGAAACCCCAGGGGAGCGGCGGGGTTTGGATGAATGCGCATCAGCCCATCGCATGATCGGCCGCACCAGGCCCCACCGCGGATCGTCCCCAACTGGACACCCCCATTCTCAGCCCGCAGACTTCCGCACGTTCACGCAATCGAAGGATGAGCGCGCCGTGCCAATGATTCTCGCCGCCAACGCCAACGCCCAGGGCAGCCATGTGGGGGAGTGGCGGCACGCCGACGCGTGGGACAATCCGGCGGCGAACATCGCCAACGCCGTCAGGCTGGCGGAGATCGCCGAGGCCGGCAAGATGGACCTGCTGTTCCTCGCCGACGGCAACGGCGTGCGCATCATGGACAAGCCGGATCTGTTCGCGGCGACCTCGCCGTCCGACCGGCCGGGCGTGTTCGAGCCCGTCACCCTGCTCTCCGCGCTGGCGATGGCGACGCGGCATATCGGCCTCGTCGCCACCACGACGACGACCTATGACGAGCCCTTCCATGTGGCCCGGCGCTTCGCCTCGCTCGATCACATCAGCGGCGGCCGCGCCGGCTGGAACCTCGTCACGACATCCAACGCGGGCGACGCGCTGAACTTCAGCCACGCCGAGCATGTCGCGCGCGATACGCGCTACGAGCGGGCCAATGAGTTCGCGGACGTGGTAAAGGGCCTTTGGGATTCCTGGGCGGACGACGCCTTTCCCCAGGACAAGGCGACGGGGCGGTTTCTCGATCCCTCAAAAGTCCAGCGGCTGGATCACCAGGGCAAGCACTTCCAGGTCCAGGGGCCGCTCAACGCGCCGCGCCCGCCGCAGGGCCATCCGGTGGTGTTCTCCGCCGGCCAGTCGGAGGCCGGGCGCGAGCTCTCGGCCCGCCACGCCGACTGCATCTTCGCCATCGAGGCGACCTTGCCGGCCGCACAGGCGCTCTACACGGACTTCAAGAACAGGCTCGCGAAATACGGGCGCGAACCGGACGACCTGAAGATTCTCGCCGGCGTCACCGTCTTCGTCGGCGAGACGGCGCAGGAAGCGGACGATCTTGCCGGCGCGCTGGACGACCTGGTGCCGCCCGCCGTCGGCGTCGACTACCTCTCCAAGATGACCGGGCTCGACATGAAGAACCATCCGGTTGACGGCCCGATGATCGACTGGCCGGAAGGGCACCACGGCCCGACCGGCATCGCCAACGCCATCGTCGAGGTCGCGCGGAAGGAAGGCCTGACCGTGCGCGAGACCTACAAGCGCATCCTGCCGCAGATGGCCGGCAACATGTTCAAGGGCGATCCCATCCAGATCGCCGACGTCTTGGAGGAATGGTACCGGGGCAAGGGCTGCGACGGCTTCATGGTCGCCGCGCCGGTCGTGCCCACCGGCATGGCGCGCTTCGCCCGGCTGGTGATCCCGGAACTGCAACGGCGCGGCCTGTTTCGCCGCGAATATGAAGGCCGCACCTTGCGCGAGAACCTTGGCCTGAAGCGGCCCGAGCGGCGGATACGAGAATAGTTCTGGCTGGACGGCCCGGTTAGGGCCGCCGCCTCCAGCACTTGGAAGCGGCGGCCCCGGGACAGCGCTTACGCCCGAGGCGGCGCGAACTTGGTGAGAACGATGCCGTCCACCGCGGCCTTGTACTCCTCGACGTTCGGCGTGCGGCCGAGGATGGTCGACAGCACCACCACCGGCGTCGAGGCCAGCAGCGATTCGCCCTTCTTCTCGTCCGAGTCGGCGACGACGCGGCCCTGGAAAAGCCGCGTGGAGGTGGCCATCACCGTATCGCCCTTGGCCGCCTTCTCCTGGTTGCCCATGCAGAGATTGCAGCCCGGACGTTCCAGATAGAGGATGTTCTCGTAAGCCGTCCGCGCCTCGGTCTTGGGCGAAGCGTCGTCGAATTCGAAACCAGCGTACTTCTTAAGGATGTCCCAATCGCCTTCGGCCTTGAGCTCATCGACGATGTTGTAGGTCGGCGGCGCGACCACGAGCGGCGCCTTGAACTCCACCTTGCCCTCGGCCTTTTCGATATTGCGGAACATCTGGGCGATGATGTTCATGTCGCCCTTGTGGACCATGCACGACCCGACGAAGCCGAGGTCGACTGGCTTCTCCCCGCCATAGTGGGAGATCGGCCGGATGGTGTCGTGGGTGTAGCGCTTGGCCACGTCGATGTTGTTGACGTCGGGGTCGGCGATCATCGGCTCGTTGATGGCGTCCAGATCGACGACCACTTCGGCGAAATACTTGGCGTTCGCGTCCGGCTTCAGCGCGGGCTGCGCGCCTGACCTGATGCCCGCGATGCGCTCGTCGGCCTTGTCGATCAGCCCCTGAAGCATGCCCGACGGGATTTCCATGCCCTTGTCGATCATGACCTGGATGCGGGACTTGGCGATTTCGAGGGATTCGATCAGCGTCTCGTCGTTGGAAATGCAGATCGACGCCTTGGCCTTCATCTCCGCCGTCCAGTCCGTGAAGGTGAACGCTTGGTCCGCCAGCAGCGTGCCGATGTGCACCTCGATGATCCGGCCCTGGAAGACGTTCTCGCCATTGAACTGCGCCAGCATCTGGGCTTGGGTCGCGTGCACCACGTCCCGGAAGTCCATGTGGTCGCCCATCTTGCCCGTGAAGGTCACCTTCACGGACTCCGGCACGGGAATACTCGCCTGGCCCAGCGCCAGCGCCAGCGCGACGGTGCCCGAGTCGGCGCCGAACGCGACGCCCTTGGACATCCGGGTGTGCGAGTCGCCGCCGATGATGATCGCCCGGTCGTCGATCGTGATGTCGTTCAGCACCTTGTGAATCACGTCCGTCATGGCGTGATACTTGCCTTTGGGATCGCGCCCGGTGACGAGGCCGAAATTGTTCATGAACGCCATGAGCTTCGGCGTGTTGGCCTGGGCTTTCTTGTCCCAGACGGACGCCGTGTGACAGCCGGACTGGTAGGCGCCGTCCAGCGTCGGGGAAATCACGGTGGCGGCCATGGCTTCCAGTTCCTGGACGGTCATGGGGCCCGTCGTGTCCTGGGAGCCGACGATGTTCACCTTCACCATCGCGTCGGAGCCCGCGTGCAGCACCGTGCCTTCGGGAACGCCGACGGCGTTGGCGTTGAAGATTTTCTCGACCGCGGTCAGGCCCTGGCCCGGATGGGACACGACCTTGGGCGCCGCGAAGACCGGCTTCGGCGCGACGCCGAGGGTTTCGGCGGCGAAGATCTGCAGCTTCTTGCCGAAATCGATCGCGTAGGAGCCGCCGGCTTTCATGAACTCGACCGATTGGGGCGAGAACGCGGAGGCGACGTCGGCGTATTCCTCGGTGCCGTCCTCGTTCATGAGCTTGCGTGTCTTGGTGTTGATGGTGAGCGTCGTGCCCGTCGCGACGGAGTATTTCTCCTCCAGGATCGGGTTCCCGTCGTTGTTGACGATGACCTTCCCGCTCTCGTCGACCTTCTTGACCCAGTTTTTCAGGTCGAGGCCGATGCCGCCGGTGACGCCGACGGTCGTCTGGAAAATCGGCGAAATGCCATTGGTGCCGGCCACGATCGGCGCGACGTTGACGAACGGCACGTAAGGACTGGCCGGCTCGCCCATCCATAGGGCGACATTGTTCACGCCGGACATGCGGGACGAGCCGACGCCCATGGTGCCTTTCTCGGCGATCATCATCATACGCTTGCCAGGATGCTGAAGTTTCAGCGCCTGAATCTCCTGCTGCGCCTTGCGCGAGATGAAGCTCTGGCCATGCAGTTCGCGGTCGGCGCGCGAATGCGCTTCCGCGCCCGGCGACATGAGGTCCGTGGAGATGTCGCCTTCCGCCGCGACATAGGTCACGACCTTAATTTCTTCCTCGATCTCCGGCAGGTTCGTGAAGAACTCGGCGTCGGCGTAGCTCTTCAGGATATCCTCGGCGATCGCGCTGCCCGCTTTGTAGGCGGCCTCCAGCCGGTTCGTATCCGCCTCGTAAAGGAACACCTGCGTCTTCAGGACTTCGGCGGCCTGCTTCGCGACGGCCGCGTCGTCCCCAAGCGCCAGATTGAGCAGGACCTCGACCGACGGCCCGCCTTTCATGTGGGACAGCAGCTCGAACGCGAAAGTCGGCGTGATCTCTTCGACCACGGCCTGGCCGCGAATGATCTCTTCCAGGAACCGCGCCTTGGCGCCGGCCGCGCTCGTCGTTCCGGGCAGGGTGTTGTAGATGAAGAAGTTGAGCGCCTCGCCGCGTTCTGCGTCGCCTGTATCCTTGATCCGCGCGATCAGTTCTTCGACGAGCGCGCCGTCTTCGATCGGCTTGGGGTGCAGGTCCTGCTTCTTCCGGTCTTCAATTTCCGCCATGTAGTCGGAGTACAAGCTCATCGTCGCCTCGCAGGTCTGGGTTTCTCACGGTTCGCGCAACGGCTCGCCAGTTTTCGGCGCGCCCATCGCATGATCCTGGTGTGAGATTGGTTTAGACGGACCTAGCATGCAAGGCGAATCAAATCGCCGCATTCGCGCGGCAAACGGGCGCTATCGGCGCGATCCGGCGATCAGCGCTCAACCTCGCCCGGAAAGCGCCATGCGGGCGTCACGGCAGGGCGCCGAGACGACCGGCGGCCGGCGCGGAACCCCGGCCGTCTCAGACGTCGAACGCCGCGCCAATCACCTTCGCCGCCGCGGCGACGCCCGAGCCGCCGACCGGGGCGTCCAGCGCGTGAAGCGCCGCCTCGATGGTGGCCAGCGTGCCGAGAACCATCGGGGGGTTCAGGTGCCCCATATGGCCGATGCGGAAGGCGTGGCCCGCGAACCCTCCAAGCCCTCGACCGAGCGTCAGGCCCGCCTGCCGGTCGCAGATCGCGCGCAGGCGCGGGTCGGCGATCTCCCCCGTCAGCACGGTCGTCGTGGAGTTGGCCCGGCACGCCGGGTCTTCGATGTTGAAGGAAAGCCCGTTCTCCGTGCTCCAGGCCGCGACGGCGGCGCGAACGGCGTCTGCGAAGACGGCGTGACGCGCCCACACGTTCTCGAGCCCCTCCTCCAGCAGCATGTCCAGCGCCGTGCGCATGGCGTAGATGTGCTGGATCGGCGCGGTCCCGGCGAACTTCATGTAGAACGCGTCGTCGTCCATTCGCGCCGTCCAGTCCCAATAGGGCGTCACGAGGTCAGCCTGCTTGTGGGCGTCGAGCGCCTTTTCCGAGGCCCAGACGAGGCCGAGTCCGGGCGGAACCATCAAGCCCTTCTGGCTGCCGCCGACGGTGACGTCCACGCCCCAATCGTCCATGTGGTAGGGGACGCAGCCGAGCGAGGCGACGCAGTCCGCCATCAGGAGGGCCGGATGGCCGGCCGCGTCGATGGCGGCGCGCAACGCCGCCATGTCGTTCAGAACGCTCGAGGCCGTATCGACCTGGACGACGAGAATGGCCTTGATCCGATGGCCGGCGTCCGCGCGCAGATGATCTTCCAGCCGGCTCGGGTCCGCCGCCGCGCGATCGCCGAAGTCGATCGTCTCCACCTCGCAGCCGAGCTTCCCGGCCATATCGCCCCAGCCCGGCGCGAAGCGGCCGGTGCCGAGCACCAGGACGCGGTCCCCGCGGGAGAGCGTGTTGGTCAGCGCCATCTCCCAGGCGCCGTGGCCGTTCGAGATGGGCACGAAGACCCGGCCTTTCGTCCCGGCGATGCCCGGCAGATCCCGGAAGATGCTGTCGCCGGTCTCGATCAGCTCGCCCTCGTAGATGTTTGGCATTGCCCTGTGCATCGCGGAGAGCACGCGATCGGGGATGACCGAGGGTCCGGGGATCGATGTCAGCGCGCGGCCGCGGTTGAGGTTCATCCGACGCTCCGTGGTTCGTTGCCGAATACAAATCTGCGCGCCAGACTAGTCTCTGGACGGCCGTTGTCTATGCGGCATTCTCGATCCGGCGCGGCGCGGCCGCGAATCCCTCCGAATTGGCGGTCTTCGGTCGCGGGCGGCGCGCCGAAATTCCTGTCCCGCAGCGGGCGCCATCCTCGCGCATGATGCGTTTCGATCGTCGCGGTCGAACGGCCGAATTGGCTTGCCAAGGTGAAATTGCGCGTTTGTCCGCAGCGCCTATGCTGGCGCGATAGAGCGGATGCAATTTCCGGTATGCCGGCCTTCGGCGCGGCGCCGGGATGGCCGACGGAGCGTTCGCTCCCAGGCGGCGTGACGAGAAGGATCGATGAACATGGCGCAGGGCATGAAAGCGGATGCCGTCTTGAGCGCAAACGCCGAGGCGTCGGAACGCATCGACGACGCCGTGCGCGCATTCACGCTCAATTTCGGCGACCCGAACGCGCCTCTCGCGCAAGCGCGCGAAGCCGACCCCGATTGCGCGATGGCGGACATCCTGCAGGCCTGGATTCTGACGCTGAGCAACGACAGCGTTCAGGTCGCGCGCGCCCGGGAGCTGATCGACGGCGTGCCTGAGGCCGGGTTGACGGTGCGCGAAGCCGACAATCTGGCCGCGCTCCGCCTGGCGACGCGCGGTCAATGGCCGTCTGCCGTCGATGTGCTCGACCGGCATCTGATGAACGACCCGTTCGATCTCGCGGCCCATCAATGCGCCCTGCGGCTCGACGGTTATCTCGGCCGCTTCCACCGGGAGGCCGCCCGCGCCTCCCGGGCGCTGCCGTTCTGGTCGAAGGACGATCCGGGCTACGGCATCATGCTGTCCTTCTACGGCTTCGGGCTGGAGGAGTTGGGCGATTTCGCCCGCGCCGAGGATATCGCGCGCGCCGCGGCCGAGCTCGAGCCCTATGGCTACTGGCCGCATCACGCCGTCTCCCACGTGCTCGAGATGACCGGACGGCCGGACGACGGGGTCGCCTGGATGGAAGGCCGCCTGCCCTATTGGTCCGATCCCAAGTGCAACAACCGCGTTCACATCTGGTGGCACAAAGCGCTGTTCCATGTAGAGCGCGGCGAGTTCGACGAAGCGCTGAGACTTTATGACGAAGAGATCCTGCCGGTGATGCGTCCGGTGGGCACGCAGCTCTGCAACCCCACGTCGCTGCTCTGGCGCCTCGAGACGCTCGGCTGCGACGCGGGCGACCGTTGGCTGCGGCAGTTCGAGCTCTGGCAGAAGCAGCTCCAAGGCATGTCGAGCCCCTTCACCGAAATCCACGCCGCCATGGCCGCGCTCCGCGCGGGCGACAGGGCCGCATATGAGACGGTGGTCAGCGGCATGAAACGGTCCGCCGCCGCCGGCGGCGAGATCACGCCCGCCTATCGGGACGTCGCGATCCCCATCGCCGAGGCGATGGCCCGCTTCGTCGATCGCGATTACGCCGGCGCCGTGGATGGCCTGCTCGGCGCGCGGTCCGAACTTTCGCGCATGGGCGGCAGCATCGCGCAGCGCGATCTCGTCGAGTGGACGCTCACCGCGGCGGCGATCGGCGCCGGCCAGCGCAACGTCGCGCTGTCGCTCGCCAACGAACGCCTGGCGCTCAGGCCCGAAAGCGCCGTCAACCGGCATTTCCTGAAGGACGCGGAGGCGATCGCCGCTTGAACCGCGCGGCGCCGCCCGGGCAAGCCGCCTAGAGCGCCTTGAAGACCTCGGCGCCCAGTTGGCCGGTCTCTTCGTCTTCCCGATAGGCGCCGCCGCTTTCCCCGATGGCGCCCAGCATGGCCCCGTCGTCCGACCAGAGCACGATGCCGCCCCAGATCGGCGTATAGAGGGGGAGGCCCCGCTTGGACGCCTCTTCGAGCATGGCGTCCACGATAAGACGCGCTTCCTTGAGGCCGAGCTTGTTGGCCATCGCAAATCCCCTCCTACAGTTTTTTTTCGAGGGCGGCGGACGCCCCGTCGCCCGCCAGGACGTCGCGCGCCCATATCCGACGAACCGGGGGCCGCGCCGATGACGGCGAGCGCTAGGTGTTGTCGACCGAAACGGGCGCGTCGAAGAAGCGGATCTGGGGCGGGGCGCCGTATTTCTCCGTCACCATGGCGCGCCACTCGTCGGTATAGGTGGCGTCGGCGGCCTCCCGGCTTTCCCAAAGATAGATCGCGCCCGCCAGCAGCCCGTCCTGGCCCCGCATATAGTGCTTTTGCAGCAGGCCGGGCCGTCCCTTGTAGCGCGGCGCCGTGCTCTGGAAGATCGCCGTCGCGGCCTCGAGCGACATCGGCTTTGACTGGGGAAACAATACTTCCGCGATGATCATCGACATGCTCCCTGAATCGCGATTGCCCGATTATCGGCACAGCGGGGCCATGCGTCATCCCCGCCCGCAGAAGCCGACATCGCGGCCGCCCCGTCCTTCCGAAACACAAGGCCGAACGTGCTCGGCGACGGCGGTCCATCCCGCCGTATTCGCCCGAATGCTTCTATCGCTCGCCAGCCGCGATCAGCAGCCGCGCCATTTCCTCGCTGTGATTCAGCATCGGGTAGTGTCCCGCATTCATCGTTTGCCAGTCGGCCCCCAATCGTTCCGCCGTGCGCCGTTGGTGCGCCTCCGACGGGTTTCGGCTTTCGCTGCAGTAGATCACCGTGGCCGGCCACGACTGGGACCAGAACTTGGTCAAATCCGCCGCGGACGCGGCCTTCGGATGCAGCGTCGCCCGGTCGAGCGCCCAATCGAGCAACGGCGGCTCCAGGTCGCTGAACAGGCCCTTGGCCAATGTTTCGCGGTCCGATCCGCGCGCCAGTTCGGTCATGATATAGGGCGGCTCGCTCGGGTCGCGGATGACGATGTCGGCGACGGTCTCGCCCGGCTGCGGCGCCAGCGCGTCGATATAGACGAGGCGTTTGATCTTCTCCGGCGCCAGTTCCGCCGCCTTGCTTATGATGATGCCGCTGGAACTGTTCCCCGCGAGAACGACGTCGTCGATGTCCTCGTAGAACATCAGGTCGGCGACTTCTTGCGCCATGGTCGTCGCCGTGACGCCGGCGTGCAGGCCATGCCGGCGCTCCGCGCAGCCCTCCATCGTCGGCGTATAGACGGTGTGCCCGGCCGCCCGCAAACGCTGCGCGGTAGGCTTCCAGACCCACCCGCCCTGAAATGAACCATGCACGAGGACAAAATTCGTCATCGCCTCCTCCGCCGAAATTGTTGTCCCAATAGGCTGGTCCTAACCCGTTGCGTCCCGCAAGAGCGGCGCGACGCGGCCTATCCCGGCTGAACCGTCTCCGGCGACAGGGCGTTCGAGGAACCGAGCGGCTAGGCGGTCGGCCGCGGTTCAGTTCGAAGGCGAGCGCGGCAAAACGCGCCTCGTCGAAGCGCCTCCATATTCTCCTGCGCCGCCGCCCCCATAGCCAAGCGTCGCGAAGCGTGCGCCGATACGCCTCGTCGCGACAGACTTCGGGTTGGCGCGCGTTCGCTTAACGCCCGGATCGAAGCTCCCAACCGCTGCATCGCCGCTCGGACTGCAAAAGTAGTCGTGGCGCTGTCGAGCAGGTGACCTGAGACCCGATTTCCTTCCGGCTATTGGTAGAGCCCGATGGTTGATTGATGGCTTGCTGTTGGAAGGATGGCAAGCATGTCCGGGGCATGCCTCGGACATGCTTTCGCGGCGATCTCAGCAGGCGTTTTGCCGCCGAGGCTCGAATGCGGTCTGACGGTGTTGTAGTCCTCCTTCCAAGCGCTCAGAACGGCGCGGGCGTGGCCGAGCGAGGCGAATAGCGTTTCGTTCAGGCATTCGTCCCTGATGCGGCCGTTGAAGCTCTCGATGAAGTCGTTCTGCATTGGCTTGCCGGGCGCAATCTAATGCCAGTCCACCTGCCGTTCCTGGCTCCAGCGCAAGATCGCCATGCTTGTCAGCTCCGTCCCGTTGTCGCTGACGACCGTGGCTGGCTTCGTTCGCCGCTGAATGATTGCGTCGAGTTCGCGAGCGACGCGCATGCCGGGTAGCGACGTATCGGCGACCAGCGCCAGGCACTCCCGCGTGAAGTCGTCGACGATCGTCAGGATGCGGAAGTGCCGGCCATCGGCGAAGGCGTCAGACACAAAATCCAACGACCAGCGCTGGTTCGGGCCATCGGGCAGAGCCAATGGCGCCCGCGTTCCTAAAGCGCGTTTGCGGCCGCCGCGGCGGCGAACCTGGAGCTTTTCCTCGCGATACAGACGGCGGAGCTTCTACTGGTTCATCACGACGCCTACGCGCTCGAGAAACAGATGCAGCCGCCTGTAGCCGAAGCGCCGTCGCTCTCGCGACAACACCCGGAGACTTTCACGCAGAGGCGCATCCTCAGACCGCAGAGACTGGTAACGCACGGTCGAATGATCCGCGCCAAGGATAAGACACGCCCGCCGCTCGCTCACTCCGTGCGCCGCACGCAAATGAGCAACGGCATGTCGCCGAGAAGCGGGCGTCACCACTTTCTGACGCCACATCCTTCAGCATCGCGTTGTCGAGCATCGTATCGGCCAACAGCTTCTTCAGGCGGGCGTTCTCATCCTCAAGCGCTCTCAGCCGCTTCGCGTCCGAAACCTCAAGGCCGCCATACTTGGCCTTCCACTTGTAGAAGGTCGCTGAGCTGACGCCATGCCGACGGCAGACGTCCGCCGTCTTATGGCCGGCTTCCTGCTCCTTCATAATCCCGATGATCTGCTCTTCCGTGAACCGACTGCGCTTCATAAATCCGTCTCCTCTCAGGTGACGGACCCTACTCAAATCTGGAGGAGGAAACGGGTCTCAGGTCACCGCCAACGAGAAAGCGTTTGGGGGCTCTTTCAAGGCTTGGGGCAAAGTTCATGCATGAAACTGAATATGAGGGCGCTAGATTCGGAAAATTTCGACTGAATACCGACAAGAAGCCTCGGTTGAGCGGCGTGCGTGCTTGAGCTGACTTTCTTATCGGAAAACAAACTCAAGAAGATGGCGGATAAGCATCGGGCGCTGTCAAATCACGGCGCCTGCAAGGCGTTAAGCATCTTCCGGAATAACAGCTTCAACGTCGATCTCCATCAACATTTCCGGCTTCGCCAAGCCGGCGACGATTAGACCGGTCTGGCAGGGGTGGACGCCCTTCAACCACCGCCCGACGACCGTGTAGACGACCTCGCGATCTTCCCTTCTGGTCAGGTAGATGGTTATCTTGACGACATGGCTGAGATTCGCCCCAGCCTCTTCAAGCAAGGTCTTGACGCAGGCCATCGCGTTCTCCGCTTGCGCAGCCGCGTCGCCTTCCCCGATGAAGTTCCCATTCAGATCGAGGCCGGTTTGTCCGCGCAACCAGATGCGGTTGCCGGCGCGCACGGCCATGGCGAGGTCGTAGTCGAGCGCCTGGCCGGGATAGATGTCTTTGGTGTTGTACTTTCGAAAGCGCTGATGCGGCATGGCCGGGTTCCTTGCGAGGCTTCGACGCCCACAGCTTGCCAAACGTCGCCCGCCCTTGTCTTGCGCTAAAGGAAGTCAGCCGCTTCAATCCGCGGCGGGTGGCGCTGGGTCTGCGGTTTCAGACCTCCGGCCGCCGGCCGGAAGTCGGGGTGAGGTGGGTCCGCATTCATCCATCCTTTGTGACGGGGCCGGACGTTGACACTTGACCATCTGAGCGCGGGAGACTGCCGCCAGTGACATGAACACGGAAAAGACAAAGATCGCGTAGGCCGCGGCGCCGTGCACTGTCGCCAGCGGCAGCTCGCGTAAGACCATTGCATCATTTCCACCCGGTATCAGCGCGGCCCCCACCCCCATCAAACCGCCGCCAACGAAACACCGCGCCATTTGGCGAAGGGGCGGCTTGCGTAGCTTCAGCCGGCCGGAGACCCGTCCGCCGGCGACGGCGCCAGCGATCAGGGCCGCGCCGAGCGCAGCGCGCAGGCCTAGCTGGACCGGCTCGCTTCCTTGGCCGAGATCAGCCAAGAGCGTTGTGTAGGGCCAGTTCACGACGAAGAGTTGTAATGTCGTGTTGACCGCTGCGATCATGGCCATCGCGAGGGACGTCGGCCACGAAGGCGCGCGGATTGTCCGTAGGATGAGGCGAGGCCGAAGCAAGCTCGTCCGCGCCGACCACATCCGGACGGCGGCGAAAACGAGCACGGCCGCGCCCAAGAATGACGCCCAAGGCTCCGTTGCGGCAAAGGCGGTCGCCGTCCAGCTCGGGCCATCTGCGGCCCCTGGGGCAATCGCCGCGCCGCACAAGATGCCTGGAATCGTGGCAAGAAAGGCGGTCTCTCCGGCGCCGATCCGTGAGATCGTCCCGAAAGCGCAAGCGTTGTTCGTCACTGCGCCGACGCCGAACAGCGCCGCGCCGGCGAGCGTGGTCAGATGGAACGTCGCCGGCCCGTTCTCCGGCAAGGTCGCCAAGCCGAGTTGATCGGCCGCCAACAGAAACAGGAGCGCCCAGGCGGCGCATTCCAGAAAGGTCAGAAAGTGCGTCCACCGCCCAAGCGCAAACGCCTCCTTGGCTGCCGCCACGGCGCAGATGCCGCCTCGCTGCGTCGCGAAGCCCGCGATCGCCGCCAGCGGAATAGCGGCGAGGACAATCAAGGTGGGCATATGCATGAGTCGGCAATCGCTGTCTGGAGACCGGCGCCGGATGTCTCCCATTCGAAGCTCAAGTTCTCAGAAACTCTTGCAGCCAATGGCCGAAGGAGCTGGAGCCCGATGAAAGGTCGAACGCTTCGGGGCATCGCGCGCCTCCTCTCGACCCATAAGCTTCCGGCCGGCGCGCCGGTGAGGGCGCGCCGGCGTTGAACGTCACATCATGCTTTTCAAGTCGGCGGAAAACGTCGGAAACGCGAACAGCGTGTCCTTCAAGGCCGATGCGGTGATCCCATGACGCATCGCGAGCGCGAAGAGGTGAATAAGCTCCTCGCCATGGTGGCCAATCAGGTGAGCGCCCACGATCTCGTCTGTCGCCGCATCGACCAGCACCTTCGACCAAGCCAAGGTCTCAGCGTAGGTCTTGGCCGCGAACCAGCCTGACATGTCGACGGTCTTGGCCTCGACGGCGAGGCCCGCCGCCTCCGCCTGCTTCTCTGTCAAACCCACAGTGCTCAGCGCCGGGATCGTGTATACGGCGCTCGGAATCACTGCGTAATCCGGCGTCTTCTCCGGACCGTGCGCGATATTGTGGCCGACGATGCGGCCTTCGTAAGTGGCCACCGGCGACAGCTGGGCTGAATGCACTAGCGCGTCTCCCGCGACCCAGATGTGGGGGTTGGAGACCGATCGAAGAAAATCGTCCACCTCGATTCGGATCCCATCGTGACGGACGTTCGCCGCGTCCAGGTTCAGCGTATCGACGTTGGCGATACGACCCGCGCCATTGACCACCCGGTCAGCTTGCGCCGAACTCGCCACGCCGTCTTGTTCGTAGACGACGGTGAGCCGATCTGCCGTCTCGCTTATCTCCTTAACAGCGACGTCGGTCTTGATGACGACGCCCAATCGTTCCGTTTCTCGGCGGAGCGCAGACACGGCATCGCTATCCATGCGCGGCAGCAGCTGCGGCAACGCCTCCAAGATCGTCACCTTGGCGCCGGCACGGGCATAGACGTGGCTGAACTCCATTGCGACGACGCCGCCGCCGATGAAGATCACTTCGTTCGGCAACTCTCGATCTGTCAGGACGTCGTCGGACGTGATCATCAGCGCCGCGCCAGGAATTGCGAGGGGGCGATGCTTCGAGCCTGTCGCGATAATGATGTCGTCAGCCTCAATCGTCTCTTCTCCGACCTGCAGCGTCCTTTGGCCGATGAATTTGGCGTCGCCCTTGAACACGGTCGCGCGTTTTTCGGCCGTCGCCAGCATGGCGTCAGGTATGAATCCGATCATGTCCTGCTTGCGGTCGATAAGTTTGCGCCAGTCGAGCTTCGGCCTGCCGACCTCAATGCCGTGCTTCGGCGCCTGCTCAATTTCGTGGAGTGCGTGGGCCGCGGCCACCAATACCTTCTTGGGCGTGCACCCTCGGTTCGGGCAGGTCCCGCCAAACTCGCGTTCCTCGATGAAGGCAATCGTCTTTCCGGCGTCGTGCAGCACTGCAGAAGCGCCAAAGCCGGCGTTGCCGCCGCCGATTATGGCGACGTCAAATTTTTGGGTCATGGAGTCTCTCCTAGCGTGGCGTCATGCGGCATGAGGGGCGTGCGCCGCCTCGGCGACAGGCGTCCGGATGTCCGGCCGCGCCGCGCGCACCGCACGCGTGGCGTCCTGGATCACGCGGCGCTCATTGCGCAGAATGATGTCGGGCGCGCCCATCGCCTTGAATAGGGCGAGGCGGTCAGCGCTCTTGGCGATCCGTTCGATCTGTTCCTGAAACATTGATGCGGACATTCCGCGCTTCCTCCCTTTGAATGGATTGCAGTAGCGAGCCGTTGGCTTGGCGGATCCCTGATCTCAGAGGTCCAACGCCGAGAGGCCGGGATGGCCTTCAGGTCTGGGGCCCAGCGGCCAAAGGAACTTTCTCTCGGACTCTTCGATCGCGAGGTCGTTGATGCTGGCGATGCGACGTCGCATCAACCCGTCGTCATCGAACTCCCAGTTTTCGTTCCCATAGGATCGGAACCATTGGCCGCTCGCGCCACGCGACTCGTAAGCGAAGCGCACGGCGATGCGGCTTCCGGCGAAGGTCCAGAGCTCCTTGATCAGCCGGTACTCCCGCTCGAGCGTCCACTTGCGCGCAAGAAAGGCCTGAATCTCTTCACGCCCCTGCAGGAACTCGGCGCGATTCCGCCAGACGCTATCGGGCGTATAGGCAAGCGCCACGCGCGCCGGATCGCGAGAGTTCCAGGAGTCTTCGGCGGCGCGAACCTTCTTGGCGGCGCTCGCTTCGGTAAACGGTGGCGACGGTGGACGGGGCATCGACTTTCTCCTGGCTGTCTCTTGTTCGGCTGATTTATCTGGGCGTCGGGTTCACCGATCGAAGCAAGGTGTACCGATCGGTTAACTCTGTAAGGCGATATATGTACCGACCTGTACGTGAATAAAAGCCCCTCGGCATAAGAAAGTGGCCGGGACCCTGACATATTCGGCCTAACTATTGGTTTTTACGATATAAATTATTCTGTCTTGCCGGCGGCAGGGAGACGTCATACTTTACTGATCGGTATGGAGTGGCCAGTTATGAGACCGAGCAAGCGCGACGAACTCGTGCGCAAAGCGCTGCAGGCGTTTTACCGCAACGGCTTCCACGCAACGGGCATGGACATGCTCGTCGCCGAGACCGGCATCTCAAAAACCTCGATGTACAAGCACTTTCGCACCAAAGAGGATCTGATCCTGGCGGTATTGCGACTGCGCGACGAAGAGTTCAGGAACTGGCTCTACCGTCGCATGGACGCGCTGGCGACGACGCCGCGGCGACAGTTGATCGCGATGTTCGACGCGTTGGCTGAATGGTTTGAGGAACCCGGCTACAGGGGATGCATGTTCATCAAGGCGTCGTCCGAATTCCAGGACGTAGATCATGCGATTCACAAACAATCCGCTGATCACAAGCGCATGCTTGAAGAACACATTGCCGCTCTGGCCGATAAGGCGGGATTGGCGGAGCCAGGCGCCCTTGCACGACAGCTATTGCTGTTAAAGGAAGGCGCGATCGTCACCGCGCATCTTAGGCACACCGAGAACCCGGCAGGTGACGCCAAGCTGGCGGCCGAGAGGCTGGTCGAAGCGCACAGCAGGCCTCTGCGAGCTGACAACTGACAGGACGCGGGTCAGTCCCGATCGAACGCCGCCTCAAGCCAGCGAATGAAGCTCGCGATCTTTCGCACCCGAACCCGCTCCGGCAGGCAGAGTACGCTGTAGGAGAGGCCAGGCGCCTGGATATCCGGCCGGAAGGCCGTCAGCAGCCCGCGCGCCGCCATATCCCCCACAAGGACGTTGCTGAGAAGCGCCAAACCTTGTCCCGCGATCGCGCACTGCATTACGTGATGTTCTTGCTCGAAGTAGCGCAGCTTCGGCCTGTCATCGGCGGCCGCGGATGCAATCCAAGTTGCGGGCGAAATAGGGGGCAGGCCTGGCTGCTCCCATACCGTGCTCAGGATCGTGGCGCCGTCCAGTCTTCCGCCGAGCGCCGAAACCAGATCCGGCGCGCCATAGAGGCCGATCCGCTCTTGCGGAAACGCACGCGCCACCAATGGGCCGTCCACCACGCCGTAGCGGATGGCCACATCGACCCGGCGGTCCCGCGCAAGATTCACGGGCGCCGTTCCCGTATCGAGCCGCAAGCGGATATCGGGATGCGCGGCCTGAAAGACCTCCATCCGCGGCGCCAGCCAGAGTGCGGCGAAGGCCGGCGTGGTCGTGACCGTCAGGTCGTGTTCGGTGGCATGAACCTCGCTAAGCGCATCGGTGATCTCAGTGAAGGCGGAGGCCAGCCGCCCGGACAAGCGGCGACCTGTATCGGTCAGGCGCACCGCGCGCGTCTGGCGCACGAACAGCTGCACCTCGAGCGCCTGCTCGAGCCCACGGATGTGGTGCGAGACAGCGGTTGGTGTGACTGAAAGCTCCTCCGCAGCGCCTTTGAAGCTGCCGAGGCGAGCGGCGGCTTCGAAAGCGCGAAGCGAAATGAGGGAAGGCATGGCGTGAAGCATGCCTCAAAGTACATGAGGATGACTTCATTATCCAAGAAGATTTCGATTTAGCTCCTCGCGCATTCTCGCTTCCGACACAAGGCGGTTCCGCAGAAGAAGGACAGCCGAACCTCCTTCTCGCGGCAGCGCGCCATGTCGCCGACCCTCCCCGGAATGAAACTGTAGAATGGGTCGTTTTCAGGACCTGGAGAGGCAATTCATGCCGAGATGCCGAAGCGCACGACGCAGACGAACGTGCGCCGTTCCTGTTGTCGAAGGACGACTGGCCAATTGCTTGGACAGCAGCATGCGGGCGGGCGATCGACTGGATCGACGGATGAATTATACTCATTCATCAATTAGAAGTGCTCCGTTGCAGGGCGTGCAGATGCATATGAAATAAAGGTCCACAAGAACCGGCGATATGCCTCAGGACCAGGAGAATTCACATGGCCAACCTTCTACATATCGATGCGAGCGCCCGACCCGGCCGGTCGGACGAAACACGTTTCGGCTCGCACAGCCGTCGTCTGAGCGCGAAGTTTGTCGAGGCGTGGCGCGCCGCCCGGCCACACGATCCAATCATCTATCGCGACGTTGGACAGAACCCTCCGGCTCCGGTGACCGGGCGCTGGATTCATGCCGCCTTCACGCCAATCGATCAGCGCGAGGAGTGGATGCGCGAGGCGCTCGCGGAAAGCGATACGCTTGTCGAAGAATTGCTGGCGGCCGACGTGATCGTCGCCGGGGTGCCGATGTACAATTTCGGCGTGCCGGCTCAGTTCAAGGCCTATATTGACAACGTCGTGCGCGTCGGCAGGACCTTCGGCTTTGACCGCAGCCGAGACGGCGAACCTTATTGGCCGTTGGCGCCCGCCGGCAAAAAATTGGTCGTTCTCTCCTCCCGCGGCGATTTTGGGTACGACCCCGGCAAGCGGCTCGAAAAGAGCAACCATGTCGAGCCCGGTGTCCGGACGCCCTTCGCATACATCGGCATCACGCAGATGCATTCGATTGCCGTGGAGTACGATGAGTTCGCTGACGATCGTCTGCAGACCTCGCTCGCCAAGGCCGAGCAGTCGATCTACGCGCTCGTTGCGAGCCTCACGGCCGAACGGCAAGCGGCCTGATACATGGGCGGGCGCAAGCCCGCCCCACTCAAAGCGGAAAGAACACGATGAACCCCTCCCACGAACTGCCTAACCTGGATGCTCTCATCGCGCGCGCGCTCGAGATGGCGACCGGCCGCGCAATTGCAGGCGCCGCGCCGTTCGCGGCGCTCGTTGTCGACGCTAACGGATCCGTTGTCGGAGAGGGCGTGAACCGTGTGGCCGACCTTAGCGATCCGACGGCGCATGCGGAGATCGAAGCGCTTCGTGATGCAGCGACCAGCCTCGGACGGACGAACCTTCATGGCCATGCTGTGATTACATCGGGCGAACCTTGCGCCATGTGCGCCATGGCGCTTCGCAATGCGAGCGTGGATGTCGTGTATTTCGCGATGAGCCGCGATCAATCGGCCTTGGCTGGCTACGATTATCGATCCAGCTATCATGTTCTCGATGAAGCCGCACTTGGGCGGGATATTCCGTCTCACCATCGCCCGGCGTCTGAAATGACCTTACCCCCGAAAGCCGCACTGCTCTGAGCGAGAAAATTCTCGGTTGGGCTTCGGAGCGAAGATTGAGGAGGAACCGCTGAACTGGTCGAGGCATTGACATGCTAAGTCGGGCTGGCCGCGAGAGACGCCGAGCCGACGAGTTGCTTCACACCCTTTTGCCAGGAAGCGTAGGCGTCGCGGAAGTATGTCGTCTGGGCCAGCATGTCTCTGAGGAGAGCGCGCCGTGCGAAGGCGGCGTCGTTGTCGAAGGCGACGGAGCTGCGCACGGCGGGGGCGAGCCTACGGAAGACGGCCATCCTGGACTCTATGGTTTCGCCTGCGGTCTTCCCGGCGAGGCGGGTCGTGAGGGTGAGCCTGGTCTTCCGTTCACGAGGCCGTCCACACATGACCCTCTGTTCAGCGAAACGCTCGGCGAATACGGCCCCAATCCTCTACGGCGTGCTCCTGACCAGGCAGGATGGAGAATACGATCTGGCTGAATCCCGCCGCTTCCAGCGCCTCCACCCGCTCAATCAACTCCGGCTCGGTGGCTGTCCAGGTGGTCGCCTTGATCAGTTGCTCCGATAGGAACGGCCGTTCATCGTCGCGCACGAACATGAGGTGGCCGCGATGGTTGGTCAGGTAATGCGCGTCCTGCGGTTCGAACCGCCGCGCCACGTCGACGTATCCGGCCAGGGCGTCTTCGAATTCCGGTCCCAGAGAGACTGGCGGGTAGCCGGCCAGCGCTGCATCGGCCGCACGGTGCAATGTGGTTGCCACCCTTGGACCAGCCTGGGCGATCGCGCGCGGACTATCCGCGGCCTCGCCAGGCTGCAGCACGGCGCCTCCCGCCCAGGCCACCGCCTTCAAAGCGTCAGCCGAATGGCCGGCCGCCTCCCATGCGGACCGCATGGCCTCCATGGCTGAAAGACTGCGCTCCATATTCGGCGCGCCGTCGATCCAGCCGCCGCCGAGCTTCGCGGTCAGCGCCCGCGCTTTGGGGCCGGACGCCGCGACATAGAGCGGGATCGGATCGCGCAGGTTGATAAGGCCCAGTTCGGGATTGAGCAAAGCGATCTTGCGGCGTTTGCCCTCGATTTCGGTCTCGACCGTTTCGCCCCGCCAGAGCGACTGCACGACGCGAATATATTCTTCCATGTCGGCCAGCTTGACCGCGCCGAGACCCATGGCGCGCCGGCCGGTGAAACCGGTGCTGACGCCAAAATTGATGCGTCCGGGCGCCAGCTTGTTCACCGACGCAAAGGCGTTTGCGGCAACCGGCGCGATCCGGTTGGAGGGGATCAGAACGCCAGTCCCCAATCGGATCCGCGTCGTCTTCATCGCGCAGGCCGCCATGGCGACAAAGCAATCGGCGCTCAGCACCTGCGTGTCGTAGAACCACGCATGATGAAATCCGAGCTCCTCGGCGCGTCTGACCAGCCGCCAGGAATCGGCGTCGGTAGGTATTGCGATGCCAAATTCCATGACGCACCCTCCGTTTGTTTTTCGGTTCCGACGGACGTTGCCGGCTGACCAGAATCCTAGACCACACTTCTCATACCGCGAAGCAGGGTTTGGCTATCCTGAGGGCATCGACAGGTTAAGTCAGGCTGGCGGTCATGTGTGGCGGCCGCCTGAGCGCGCTTCCGACGACGATTTTGTCCGCATGCCTAAATTTGCGCGTCAATGCCCCGCGATGCGACTTTGTGAACGCGCCAACAATTAAGCGGGGCTCTTTTCACATCGCCGCACTCTGACACGCGGAGCCGTGGCACGCCGGCCGAAGCAGGGCCAATTTTGGCCGATTTAGCGTAGCCGGCTGCGGCCCGCCACGTCGGCGCGCCTTCACGCGACACTTTCTGTTTAGCGGCGAAGTCCGGGTTTGGAGCAACAGATGAAGATAGCGCGCATCTATGCCGCCGAAGACGGGGAGAGCCATTTCGAAGACATTGACCTGGCTTTCGCGGACTTGAATTACATTGAAGGAGCATCGCCAATAGGCGTCGCTGGACCTTTTGCAGCTGACCGTATTCTCTATGTCAGGATCCCAGATGGGTGGTCTGATACACACCATCCATCACCGTCACGGCAGTATGTCGCCGTGCTGGACGGCGAAGGCGAATTTACGACGAGCGATGGCGAAGTCCGAATTTTCGCAGGCGATGGCGAGGATGCGCGCGAGCAGGATGTCGGACAGCGGATGGATGACGCGGGTCGGGTCGCGGTCGTCCGGGATCAGGGCGGCCAGCCTCTCGGCGATCCCCGACCGCCGCGCCGCTTCGGCCAGCAGCAGCACGCCGCCGTCCGACGTGAGCCTGCCGCCGTCGAAACCGGCGACCACTTTCTTGCGGGCGACAGATGGAAACCGGAAAGGAAGGGTCGTATCGTCGGTCATGGCGGGTGCTCGGCGTGACGCGGAAGGTCCGCGCTTCGGGATCGGTCTAGACACCCAATTCTAAAGCCACATCAATCGCTTACGCCACACCCGCCATGCTGAAATTAGGGCCCCGGTGAATAAGACGGGCTAGCTCAACTCCTTGCACCGCAGCAGAAGTCAGCTTCGAGCCCATTTTGCCAAATGCTGCAGTAACCTCGAACGGCAGCTGCTAAGTGCCATCGTTCAAGATTGAGACAAAGCTCGCACGTGTCCGATTATCAACAATTAGACCTGAACGTTGATTGTCGCTTCAACTTCACCATTCACATCAACATAAACCATGGAAACGCTTTTTGCCTGTTCGTCTGACATGCGGCGGAATAGGCTGTCTCGTTTGTTGTCGGGGTCTCCGGCGACATAATACTGTGTGGTCAGCAGTTCAGTGTCACCGTCGAAAACCTTCACATGGATATGCGGCGTCCGGCCCGGGTATTTACCCGGTTTGATCGTGCGGAAACTATAACTCCCATCTTCGCCGGTTATATCATGGCCAAAACCCTGGAACCCTTGATCATAGGTCACGTTGCGATCATCGCCGGGGTGAAGGTATTTTCCGTTCAAGTCACATTGCCAAATTTCGATCCGTTGTCCGGCCCGAGGATTGCCGTCAGCGTCGGTAAATGTACCTTTAAGAGTGATCACCTCACCGCCTGCTTCTTTGACAAGGCCCATCACCTTTACCAGATCATTATCGACATCGGGCATACGCATGGTTGAGGTTGGATAAAATGGTCCCTCCGTTGCTCGGGGAGTTAATCCGGCAGCTTCGGCACGACGCCAGAAGAACGCACCACTAGCGAAGGTGACCAGACCGGCAAGAATTCCACGACGAGTGTGTTTGCTAGCAGCCATAGCTGGCTCCTTGCAATGGTTATGAACGGCCCATCTTCGCATCGAGGCTCCAACGACCGGGGCCGGCAAAGACAAGATAGAGGAAGGTAAAGCAGAACAATATGGCCAATTCGCCGCCGTTCAAGATTGGGTAAAAACTCTGGGGCGCATGAGCCATGAAGTAGGCGCCGGCCATCAGGCCAGACAGCAGAAACGCAACCGGGCGGGTGAAGAGGCCCAGCACGATCATTGCGCTGCCGATTAATTCCATCATTCCAGCGATCCAAGGCATAGAGAATGCGGCGACTTCCCATGCGGGGGCTTCTGGAAAATTCAGGATTTTTTGCGTGCCATGCTGCAAGAACATTAAACCAGTCATGATCCTCAATGCGCTAAGAGCATCTGTTCGGAATGTATTCAGTTTTTCAATCATAGTAAGCTCCACTAGTTTGAAGTGACGCAGCCACAATGGGCTGCCGTGAAGAACAATCAGAACATGCCATTATCGTGGGCAAAATCCTCTGCGGCTGGGATCTTCTGAACAATATCCCAATGCTCAACGATCTTGCCTTCCTCGTCGTGACGCACGATCTCGATAACTGCATTGCCCGAAAGCGGCCGCCGGACATCATCTGCAGCGACATCGCGGTCATCGCCGCCATGGCCGGGCTCCGCGCCGGCATCTGCATGATCGCGGTGCCGACCTTGATCCTCGACGTGCGCGCCAGGAGCCACGAGGCGCTGGTGACGGCGTCCGTGCCCCAGGCCTCCGACGTCCAAGCCGAATCGAAGCCCAGGTCTTCCGCCTCCTGGACGATCGCAACCTTCTCCTCCCAGGACCCGGTCATGTATCCGAGCATCACGCCGAGCTTCATCATTCATCTCCTATATTCGCCATTGGCCAATGGATCTTGTCCGTTCAGGCCGAGAACAGTCGCCAAGATCGATCAATTCCAATGGTAGCCCGAAGTTTGGTAGCCTTTCACCGGCTCCCCAAATATTTGCTCTGCCGACATCCCACGCTCGAGAGCTGCGCCGAGGCAGACATGCAACGGCAACAGGTGTTCCTCTCGTGGCTGACAAAAACGAGCGCCTGGAGCGTCCGCCCAGGCGATAATCTTCTCGATGCGCTCTTCCGGCGAAATCTCTGAACTGCAGACGACGTCATCCAGCCAGTCGTGAAAGTCGGATGCGAGCGACCGGCCTTGTCGCGCTTCTTGTTGGCCCAGCCGACCCGTCAGGGCCGCAAGATTGTGGAAACTGAAACCGGAACCGACCAGCGTAATCCCATCCGAAAGCACGCCGGCAAGAGCCTGCCCCATCGCCACATGCTGCGCCGGGTCTAGAGATGAGAGCACCGACATCTGAAGAATAGGAACGTCCGCCTCGGGGCGCATAAGCGCCATGGGGACGAATGTTCCATGATCAAAACCGCGATCATCATCGAACTCGGCCTCAATACCGTGAGACAGGAGCGCTTCCGCGACGGAGTCCGCCAGCTCAGGCGCCCCAGGCGCTGGATAACGGATTTGATACGATTCCTCTGGAAAGCCGTAGTAGTCATACAGAAGATCTGGGCGGGCCGAGCGGATCAGGGTTGGCTGCTCAGTTTCCCAGTGAGCGGTCACCAGAATAATCGCGCGTTCGCCTGAAACTCGTTCGTTCAGCCCACTCAGCATCGCCGCCAAAGGCGCATAAGCTGGGTCGCCGAGCAGCGGCAGCGGTCCGCCGCCATGCGGGATGAAGAAAATCTGGCTCATTTCATTGCCTCCAACCGCACGTAAAGCCGCGTAACCCCGCACACACTTTTGGGCCCAAACTGCGTCTTCCAAGCTGCCCACAAGCTTCGGTTCATCAGAGAGAACAGACCGAAGTTCCGCGGCGCGTGATCAGCCGTTCATGAGGACGACGTCAAACACGACGCGTTTCGCCTCCGCTTCCATGCCTTCGACTGGATCCTGCACAGGCATGACGATCGTGTCTTGGTTCCGGGCGGACTGCAGCCACGGGTCTTCCGCCTGATGCGGATCCCCGGCGAAGTAGAGCTGCGTTACGAGGCGTTCCCGCTTGCCAAAGACTTCAAAGTGGATGTGCGCCGGGCGAACGCTGTCAGGTCCGGTCGGATAGGCGCCGGGTTTGATCGTTTTCAGGGCGTAATTGCCGTCGTCGTCGGTCTCAACGACGGCGAAGCCTTCGAAGTTTGGATCAAGCGGCGCTGGGTTGGCGTCGTTCTGATGCGTGTAGCGCCCAAAACTGTTGGCCTGCCAGATTTCAAGCTTGGCGCCGCGCACAGGATTGCCTGACCGATCAAGCACCTTGCCGCCGACATACAGGACCTGGCCCTCCGCTTTCCCCGGCCGCCCTGCAACGTTCGTGAGATCGCCTCCTTTGGATGGCTTGGTCATCGGGTAGAACGGCCCAAGGATCTGAGGGGCGGTTGTCTTGAGTAGCTCTGTCATGGGCTCGATCTCCTGATCTTTAACGCTTGGCCGTGTTGCTCGGCCAATATCTTGGACTAAAGATTGCCCACGCCGTCCATTCAGACAATCAGTAAATACTGGCTTATTCATAAGCAAATCCGGATAATCAGAATATGCCGCTAGCCCGCATCACCGTCCGCCAACTTGAGGCCTTCGTCGCCGTCGCTGATCGAAGAAGCTTCGCCGCGGCCAGCAATGACCTTGGCCTGAGCGCATCCGCCGTAAGCCAGCTCGTATCCGATTTGGAGGATAGCCTGGGTTTTAGACTGTTTGACCGGACGACGAGGCGCGTCGCGCTCTCGAGCGCAGGGCGCGAGATGTTGGGACAGTCAGAAGCTGCAGTTCGGAATATCGAGCTCGTCGAATCATTCGCCGCTGATATTCGGAACCGGGCGGCCGGCGTTGTGCGCATCGGCGCACCACAAGTTCTGGCGAGCACGTTGCTGCCAGCCGCCGTGCGTGAGTTCAAGGCGACCTTCCCCAACGTCAGCATCTACATTCGAGATGTCGCGGTCGAAAGAATGACCGACCATATCGCCGAAGGGTTCCTGGATCTCGCATTGGGCCCAGACCGCCCAACGGACGCCGCCGCCAAGAGCGAGCCGGTTTTCGATAGTCCGTGGGTGCTCTGGTGCGCGCCGGATCATCCGTTGGCGTCAAAGCCGACGGTGCGATGGTCTGACATCGGGCGCATTGACCTCGTCGCCGCAGGTCGCGATCACGAGGTCAGCGTGGCGCAAATGCGCGCCGATCAGAACGACGGGTCGACGGTGGTTCCGGCGGAGATCGTTGAGAACACATCGACCGCGCTCGGCATTGCCGCCGAGGGCCTCGCCGCCACGCTGAGCCCTGCATATGTCAGCGTCGCCGCGTATCCGCGCGGATTGATCATGAAGCGCGTCAAAGACCCCGAGGTCATCCGTACCGTTTGCCTTTACAGGCCGGCGCATCGGTCCATCCCCCCGGCGGCGGAGGCATTCGGGAAATTCCTCATCGAATGGGCGAAGCCGTGGGGCGCCGCCGCAAACAGCCGCGGGCGATAACCAGCAGCGCGTTCATCGACGGGCGCCGCCAGGGATCGGGGGCCGGAGAAAATCAGCTCAGTAAGCCAGCAAATTTGGCCACTGTCATGCATGAATGACCTGAGGCTTATCCAACGGACCGGATCAGGCTGGCGATCTTGTCGAGAACCGGCAGCACCGTCTCAGCCTTTTCCGACGCCAGCGAAAACATCACCCGTTCGACGCCTGCATCGCGGTACCGCTTCAGCAAGTCTTCATCCATCGCCGCTGCGGAGATCGAGACCGGCACGCTGTCTGGGTCACGGCCCGCTTCCGCCGCCATCTGCCGGAAGCGGGGCAACTCGCTCAGCACATCCGCGCCACGGCCGCCCAAAGGCATCCATCCGTCGCCATAGGCTATGGCCCGGCGGGCGGCATGGGGCATGGCGCCGCCGACCAGGATGGGCGGATGCGGCTTCTGCGCCGGCTTTGGCCAGGTCATCATCGGCTCGAAGCTCTGGAATTCTCCTTTGAACTTCGGCTCCGTTTCAGTCCAGATGGTCTTGAGCATGGCCACGCGCTCCGCCATCAGCTTGATGCGCGTCTTGGGATCGGTGCCGTGATCGGCCATCTCCTCGCGGTTCCAGCCGGCGCCGATCCCAAAGATGAAGCGACCCCCTGACAGATAATCCAGTGTCGCCACCTCCTTCGCCAACTGAATTGGATCGCGCTGAATGATCAGACACACCCCCGTCGCAAGCTTCAGTTTTTTCGTGGTCATTGCAGCGGTCGCCAAGCCGACAAACGGGTCGATGACGTCGTAGTAGCGCTTAGGCAATTCGGGACCGCCGCCCCAGGGCGAAAGACGCGATGACGGTATGTGCGAATGCTCCGGCGCCCAAAAGGACTCGAACCCGCGGTCTTCCAAGGCTGGCCCAAGTTCAGCCGGCGTCATGGAATAGTCGGTGCAGAACATGGAAGCGCCGAAATGCATGTTGGAGACCTCCTGGAAGCAGGCGCCGCTGACGACGGCCGAACATTATGACCGCAAGCGGTCGCGCCTATCTCTCCGCCGCGCGCCTCTGGGACCAGACGACGTTAAAATAGGTCGCGCCGATAATGAGGCCGCCGCCGCCGATCGTAAACGGATCGAGGCGTTCCCCGTAGAAGGCATAGCCGATCGCCGCCATGAGCGGCAGCGACAGGAAGCTGATCGGCATGATGACGTTGGCGTCGGCGACGCTGACGGCGCGCGTCATGCAGAAGTGCGCCAACAACCCGCTCGCGCCGACAAAGATCACCCACGGGATTTCCGCAGGCTGCGGCGCCTGGATCTCCCCGCCCGTGAGCGCCAGGGCCATGCCGCACTGCATCGCCATCATGTAGAACACAATCCGCAAGGTCGGCTCCGTCGCGGTCATGGCCTTCACCATCACGATGGACGCCGCATAGCAGAACGAGGCGACGAGGGTGACGCCGGTCGCCGCTTCGAACGGAATGGCGCCGGGGCGGACTACGATCAATACGCCGACGAAGCCGGACAAAATGACCGCCGACCTAGCCCAGGTGAGCCGCTCGCCCAAGCAGGCGATCGCCAATATGACGCCGAAAATCGGCATCATCAGGTTCAACGCGGTGACATTGGCCAGGGCTAGGTGCGCCACGCCATAAAACCAGCCGTACTGGCCGATGAAATGCACGACGTTGCGCGTCAGATGCGCGAAGGGCCGCTTCGTGATCAGATTCTGCATGCCCCCGAACGCCAAGGCGACCGGCGTCATAAGCACGACGCCAACCAAGCTTCGGTAGAGCATCACGCCGGCGGCGTCGTGCTCGCCCGACAACTCGCGGCCGGATGTCTGCATCAATGCGAAGCTTAAGATGGTGCCGAGCATCCACAACGCTCCCAGGATCGGGCGATTCTGAAACTCGGCGGTTTTGGCGACGATGGCGGAATCCTCCGGGCGGTCACGGCGGCTTCGATTGGCGCCGATCCGACGCAGGCTACGCGCAGCGCGGCCGAATTGGCAGCCTCCAACGATTGAAGACGCGACGGCGGTGACGGGGTGTTTGCGGACGTCGATCCGGAGCCTTAGCCTCCGCGCCAGCACTGACCAATTGTTTTGGGAACCGTTTCGATGAAGTTCTGCCTGCATTTCGCCAATACGACATACCCTGGTCCGGAAGATGCGAAGCGCTTAGCCATCTCGGCGGAGGCGGCAGGGTTTGAATCTGTGATGGCGACAGAACATATCGTGATTCCAACGCACTACGAATCGAAATATCCGTATTCGGAGTCCGGGCGCATGTCGAGCGGAATGGCGTCGCTGCGGCCGGACCCGCTAGCCTGGCTCACATTTGTCGGCGCCTTGACCTCCCGTTTGCGGTTGATCACGGGCGTCATGGTCTTGCCGCAGCGCAATCCGCTGATACTGGCGAAACACGCCGCTACGATCGATCATCTGACCGGCGGTCGGCTGGAGCTCGGGATCGGCGTCGGATGGTTGCGGGAGGAGTTCGAAGCGCTCGGCGTTCCGTTTGAGCGCCGCGGCGCTCGAACCGACGAATATATCGAAGCGATGCGAACTTTATGGGACGGCGACGACGCGAGTTATGAGGGCGAGTTCGTTTCGTTCAAAGGCGTGAGTTGCAATCCCAAGCCGACCAACGGCCGCGTACCGATCGTCGTGGGCGGCAATTCGAAAGCGGCGTTGCGCCGTGCGGCGCGTTATGGCGATGGGTACTTCCCGGCGACGGGCGCCGCCGCATTCGACGTCGCGGAGGCGATACAGGCGTTACACGCCGCAGCGCGCGAAGCCGACCGCGATCCAAGCGCAATCGAGGTCATGACCGGTTGTCCGGACGCGCTGCCGGGTTCTGGCAAGGACCCGTTGGCGGCGGTAGCGGCGCGCGCCGATGTCGGCGTTCACCGCATCGTTCTGCCGCTCGCCGCCTTCGAAGCGGACCTGGAAGGCAAGCTGGCTGAATTCGGCGAGAAAGTCATCGCGCCTTTGAGCTCCTAGCCTGACGTGCAACCGGCCGATATCGGCGCAATTAAAGGATCAAACGGCCAAGGCGTCGTTATGGGCGCGGCGGACGGCGTCCAAGCTTGAAGGAAGCTAAGCAAGGGAGCAGATCGCGGTTATGAGCGTTGAACATACAGATCCCAGCGTAGCTGCGATTCCTGTCGCTTACGACGCGGACATCGTCGTTATCGGCGCGGGGCCGGGCGGCTTCGCGGCAGCGCTTCAGGCCGCGCGCATGGGAGCGCGGGTCATCCTGGTCGAGAAACTCGATATGCCGGGCGGCGTTCACACCTCCGGCCTCCAGGGCGCTGCGAATGAGGGCGTTGGCGGCATCCACACCGAATTGATGGAGCGGTTCGGCGCCGCCGGCTACATCTACTGCGCCGATCACGAAAGCCATCCAGACTGGGCTGGCAACCCGCTGTCTCACTATGAACGCATGAAGCCGGCGGGGGCGGAGTTCGCACGGCTGACCTTCAATCCCGAAGGCGCCGGCTGCGTCATGGCGGACCTGCTGCATGAGGCGGGCGTCACCGCACTTTACGGAACGCTGTTTGTCGACTGCGTCATAGAGCGGCGCGCCGGCAACGACCGAATAACTGCGATCATCGTCGAGAATGCGGGCGGACGACAGGCCATTCGCGGAAAGATCTTCATCGAGGGCTCGGGCGTAGGTCAGGTCGCAGCCGCCGCCGGAGCGCCTTTTGTGCCGGGGGGCGGCCCTCAACCGGATGCTGCGGACTGGGACGGCGTCGCGCGGCCCATTCCAGGCGGACTGCTCTGGACAATGTCAGGCGTGAACTTCGACCGTCTCGCGCGACACCAGCGCGATGCGCATGATCCAGAACTTGCAAAAACCATCGCGGAAGCCCTTGCGGCGGGCGACATTCCCGATGGTCTCTATCGGCCGCGCATGGGCGGCGGCAACGCCGTATATGGCTCCGCATATATCGGCCATCCGACCTTGGATATGAGCCCAATCTCGACCGACGGAACCTATGTCTTCTGGCAGAACGCGCCCTATGAGATGGCGCTCAGAATGGATCAGAGCGGAGAAGATCAATCGACCGCGACGCGCCTGCTACGCAGCTTCGTGAACGCCGAAGCACAGTTCCTTAAGAAGTATGCTCCGGGCTTCGAGGACGCCGCGATCGCTAGCGTCGGGCGCTATGTGGGCGTCCGAGACGGTCGTCACCCGATCGGCGAGCATGTCTTCACGCTAGAGGATGCGCGCGCCGGCCGCAGCTTCCGCGACGCCGTCACGAGACCCATGACCAAGGTATTTCATTGGGACGGCTTCCAGCCTTATCAGTTCGAAGTTCCGTTTCGCAGCTTCCTGCCCAAAGGCATCGACAATCTGATCCTGACCGGCGCCTCGCTCTCCTTCGACTACAAGGCCCTCTTCATGGTCATGCGCAATTTTCCTTGGTGCACGCAGACCGGGGAGATCGCCGGCTATGCTGCCGCCCTCTGCATCGACAAGCGCATCGGGCCAAAGGAACTGGAGTGGCGCGAGCCTTACTTCTGACGTTCGCTCCTCAGATCTACACGTTCGACAGACCGCGGGTGGCATCCGGCGTCGGCGCGATATGGAAGAGCGGGTCGATCTGTTTCGAGTGGCGCTTCGCAACTGGCGTTCATTTAAGCTGGTCGTGGTCGCGTATGGAGACACTTGGAGCCGTGATCCGCGGGCTGAATCGGATCCAATTTTGGCCAATTTAGCCGACACTCTTTGAAGATTTATGTGACTAAGCCGATTCTAGGCCTCGGCGAAAATGCCGCTAAGTCATTGAAATAATGGTGCCAGGGGCGGATTCGAACCACCGACACGCGGATTTTCAGTTTCCACCAAGGGAAACCGCGTCCGATACGGCTCTTTCCGGCTCTCACTGAAATCAACTGGTTAGCACTGTCTTGGACGTTGCCGCCGATCCGGTCGCGACCGGTCGGAACCGCTTCATTCTGATCGGCGTTGCACAGAAATTACACGCGGGGCGCCGGCTTGGCGAACTCGATTGCGCCGTCTTCGCTGACTAGAGCGATCTCAATGCCGGCGTCCCTGCAACGCGATGCCATGCGGCGGCTCAGCGCGACTGTCTCACGGTGTTTGGGAACGGCCGCGATCTGCCGGGCGGCGGACTGGTCCGACGCCAGCAACTGTCCGACAGCTTCGCAAAGGTGACGGCGAAGGCGCGAGCGTTGGCCCGGATGCAACGTGTTCGAGACGCCTCCCTTGGCTTCGACTTCGACAACTTGGCCTTCGACCTCGCCAACCACGTCGCCCAGGCCGGGGCGTGGATACACTTCGAGAGTCCGGCCATCTCTGAGCCAGCGCCCGCCTGCCGCCGTCTTTCCGGACCGCTCGCCATGCTTGAACCCAAGCGCCACCAGGAACGCAGGCAAATCGAAATGTTTGAGGTGCATGCCGTCAGGGTGCATGCGGACATGAGCCGCTCCCTGATCGAAGAGCCATTCAGCCATCGCCACCATGACCGCCGCCTCCGTCAGATGGCGTTCAAGCTCACCGTCGACCTTACCCTGGCGGTTTCGAGGCGGTTTGCGTTCTACGACATACTGCATGCGTCAACGCCCATTTTGAGGTTCGATGGTAGAGCGCTAAGCCTTACCTATTTCACGCTCTGAATATACGCTCGGATATCCTCGATCCGCCAAGCTGTCACGCGTGGCCCAAGTTTGACGGGCTTTGGATAACGCCCGATCTTCACGCCCGCCCACCAAGTCGATTTGGAGACCGGTATCGGCCCATTAGGCGCGATGATATCCGGCAGTCGCAGGAACCCAGTCTCTGGAAGGCGCTTCTCGATCATGAACTCCACTCCTTAGCGTTGAAGTGGATTTCCTATCGAGGATGGATCAACGGGGCGTTACAGCCTTCTAAGCGTCTGACGACCGTCGGGTTCATGATCCAGAAGGTGCAGAACGAAATGGTCCTCTTCTTCTCGAACCCTGTACTCAGCGTCCCATGCCGCCCATCGCTCCGGCAACGAGTTCCGCGCCATCGCATTTGGCAAAAAAGCGACGCCATATGTGTCATTGCCAATCCCGGCGCGAGACCAGATTACCCCAGCAAGGTGTTCGAATTCCGATTCCAAGAACGCTGTACGTGGTATCGACGCTCCGCCTTGCGGGCCGGAACGGCCAATCTCAACGCTTTTTTGAAAGCCGCTGTCGACGACTTCGCCTGTGCTTCGATCAAATGTGACGTACTCATTGCCAATCGGGTAGAAGGCGCGAGCAGGCGGGCAGAACATCCCAGTCGGACCTGCATACCTTAATTGACCGCCCGATATTGCGACCAAACAGGTATCGTCTGGTCCAACGACTCCGCTGGTTTTGTATCGCTGATATCTCCGGCTCTTTTCCAAAAGGGCGCTCGTCAGGCGTAGATCAATTTCGCGGTTCGGAGCTGCAAAAACCTGCACTTCTCCGGGTTTGGCATTCGCCATGAAATCAGGGATTTGGTCCGGGTTGTCATCGCTGCCGCGATTTGGGCAGATCGCTTCGATCCAGATTCGCCGACCGTCTTCAACCACGCAAAAATCTGGCCGATTGCCCTGAGCAGCGCGCGTCAATTCGGAACGCGCTACGATTTGCTTTCCTTGATCCAATAACCAGCAGCCAAGATGCATTTCCCAGAAACGCTCGCTGGGCTGGCGAGCAAACTCCGTGCGGAACTGCGTGTCGGCATAGGGTTCAAACCGACACCAAAGATTTTCAAGATTTTGGCGGATTTGTCGCTCTATGGGCAAAATGCCATCCCGGATGTTTCGATAGCCCAGGTCTTCGCCGTCGACCGACTCCAGAAACAAGCCCATTCAAGTTCGCCTTTGCCGTCTATGTTGCCGCCGACGTTACAGAATCCTGCTTCCGTATCATCTCTTCCAGCTCGGCGTCGCTCAGGCTTTCCAAAGACGAGCCGGGAGCGGTCTTCTCTTCTGGCCCTGGGCGACCCCATGCCCGGTCCAGGATCGCCTTAGCGGCGGCGATACGCGCTGCTAGCGCAGCGTCTTCCAATTGCATGATCGCCGCCAGAGTTTCGAGCGCAGCGGCGGCGCGATTGTAAGCGGCGCTATGGGCCATGACCAACCCGTTCGACCGCCGCCCACGCGCCGCGCAGCAAATCCTGAATATCCTGCCGCCACGCGGCCGCCTCCAGAGTTTTTAGGCCATGACGAAAGGCCCCGTTCGCGTCGCCCTCTGGCGCTCCGCCACGCGCGCCGTGCATGCGGCAGACGGACCAGCCGCGTACTGCCGGAGCACGGCAGGGGAGGCCCGTCCGCTTGCTTCGCGCGCTACATCTTCGAGCGGCATGCGCCCTTTGCATGGGGTTGGCGTCAACCTTGGGCATCTACCCCTCCCCCCTTGGCTTGAACCGAGCCGACGATAGCCTGCCCGCCCTTGTGCACGTGCACGTGCTCGACGGTGACCTTCTGCTGCCCCTTGCCGCGATGCTTGTTCAACGCTTCCGTAAGCGCCGCATGGGTGCGGGAGAGCTTGTTTGCTTGGTTCAGGTTTTCTTTCCGTCCTGCGAATGTCTGCTCATGGATCATTGCGCGGCGGTAGCACTCCATCGCGGCGTTGTGCGCAGCGACCATTTGGGCCGCCAGCATCGCCTCAATCTCGTCGCGCGGCCGAATGCCGACAAGGCCCGCGACCGCCCCCCCAATCCGATCCTGCTTGCCTGATGGAGTGTCATTCGCAAGCCATGTAGCCGATGCGACCTGACTTACAATCTGGTTATTCCACAAGTCCCATTTCGAACCGCCAATAGGCTTGAGTTCCCCCTTCATCAAATCAGGGTCATCCAAGACAAGCGTCGGAGGGGAGTCCGAAGGCACCTTAGCGCTGGCGGCCATTTGCTCAACTTTCCGAGAGGATAAATCTAGGTCCATCATACCATGTGATCGGCCATCATTCCTCTGCACTTTGAGCCCGCCTGCGCCCGATCTATGCTGCCTTAGACGGAATTGACGGACGACCATGTACGAAAACGCATTCAACCAAATCGAGCGGCATCTGCGCGCCGAAGAGGGCATCGCGAACGAGCTCGACTATGTGGAGCAGACTTCCTGGGTGCTCTTCCTGAAATACCTGCACGACCTGGAGAACGAGCGCCGCGACCGGGCTGAGCTAGACGGCAGGGACTACGCCCCCATCATCGACGGCATCGCGCGGTGGGACCGCTGGGCGGCCCCAACGAAGGACGGGGCTTTCGACCATGACGCGGCCCTTGTCGGCGACGACCTCGTAGATTTCGTCGATGATGAGCTCTTCCCCTATCTGGCGGGCTTCCGGCAGGCGGCGGAGGGGCCGCGCACCATCGAATATAAGATCGGCGAGATTTTCACCGAAATCCGCAACAAGTTCCGGTCGGGCTACATCCTCCGCGACGTGCTGGACGTGGTCGATAGCCTTTCCTTCAACACCCAGGCGGAGCGGCACGAGCTTTCCCAGCTTTACGAAACCCGCATCCGCCGCATGGGCAACGCCGGGCGGAACGGCGGCGAGTACTACACGCCCCGCCCGCTGATCCGCGCAATGATCAAGGTGACCGATCCCAAGATCGGCGAGAGGATCTACGACGGCGCCGTTGGCTCCGCCGGATTCCTCTGCGAAGCTTACGAGCACATGCGGCCGACCGCGAAGGACGCCAGCGACTATGAGACGCTGCAGCGCCATACCTTCTTCGGGCAGGAGAAGAAGTCGCTCGCCTACATCATCGGCATCATGAACATGGTGCTGCACGGGATCGAGGCCCCGAACATCGTCCATACGAATTCCCTCAACGAGAACGTCATGGACATCCAGGAGAAGGACCGCTTCGACATCGTGCTCGCCAACCCGCCCTTCGGCGGCGGCGAGCGGCGGGAGGTGCAACAGAACTTCCCGATCCGCACGGGCGAAACCGCCTACCTCTTCCTGCAGCACTTCATCCGCAAGCTGAAAGCTGGCGGTCGCGCAGCGGTAGTGATCAAGAACACTTTCCTCAGCAACACTGACAACGCCGCGACCGCGCTCCGCCGGGAACTCCTGGACAACTGCCGCCTCCACACGATCCTTGACTGCCCCCAGGGCACGTTCCAGGGCGCCGGCGTCAAGACGGTGGTGCTGTTCTTCGAAAAGGGAGCGCCCACGCGGGAGACCTGGTTCTATCAGCTCGACCCAGGCCGCAGCCTCGGCAAGACCAATGCCCTCAACGACGACGATCTGGCGGAGTTCGTCGACCTGCAGCGGACCTTCGCCGAAGGCCCGAAGAGCTGGCGCGTCGTCCGCGCCGACTTAGACCCCGATAGCTTCGACCTCTCGGTCAAGAACCCCAACGCGCTGGCCGAAGCCCCGCTCCGCAGCCCCGAAGCCATCATCGCCGACATGCTGGCCCGCGACGCGGAGACGGCGGTGATCTTGGAAGACATTCGGGGGATGCTGTGAGCAGTATATGGCAGCATGCAACAATTGCGGATGTTGCAGTAGTTGACTGGGGCAACACCAGCCTTACGAAGAAGGCCTATGTCGCGGAAGGCCCATTTCTGGGCGTATCTGCTGCGGGCTGCGATGGCCGGATGAATCACGCAGAACACCGGAAAAATACCCCCGTCATTTCTGCTATTGGTGCCCAATGTGGCCGTATGTTTCTCCCTCGAGAAGATTTCACAGCAATTAAAAACACAATCACACTTACCCCTATAGAACATGTGATTAACCCATTTTTTCTATATCATTTTCTAACATACAAAAACCTACCAAAGCGTGGAGCTGGCCAGCCTTTTATTTCGAAGGGGGACGTCCAAAAGTTTCCCATCTCCCTCCCGCCCCTGGAAGAACAACGCCGGATCGTTGCCATCCTCGATGAGGCCTTCGACGGCTTGGACCGTGCCCGCGCCAATGCCCAAGCAAACCTCCAGAATGCGCAGGAGTTTTTTTTGAGTGCTTTGCGGGATGTCTTCCGAAACAACTCAGGGAAATGGCAAACTGACATGCCGGCTGATACTCGTCCTGCAGTTAGCGGTGTAGCAGGGCGGCGGTCACGGTCAGTGACAAGAACAGGCGGGAGAGGCGCAACACTTCGTCCGATCCCAGGGCCTTTCTCGCTGTCGGTGCTTGAGCCTTCGGGACAGCCCCGGCCTGGTTGGCGCTGGACCGGGTTGACCGATCTAGCGCGGCTAGAGAGCGGCCACACGCCCAGCCGCAAGCATCCCGAGTATTGGGGCGGCGAGGTGCCCTGGATCGGGATCAAGGACGCCCGCGACCATCACGGCGGCACGATCAATGAAACACTGGAGAACACCAATGCACTCGGCATTGCAAATTCCAGCGCCCGTATCTTGCCGAAAGATACAGTATGCCTCTCCCGAACCGCTTCCGTCGGTTATGTGACGGTCATGGGGCGGGAGATGGCGACCAGCCAGGATTTTGTGAACTGGGTGTGTGGGCCAGTTCTGATCCCGCAATTCCTTAAGTTGCTGCTCCTGGCCCAAGACGACGATATTCGCCGTTTCGCCAGCGGTTCGGTCCACCAGACCATCTACTTCCCGGAGGTGAAAGCGTTCCACATCTGCCACCCGCCTGTCACTGTGCAGCGGGAGATTTGTTCCTATCTCGATGGCATCCGTCAGGAGAGCGAGCGGCTTATCTCCAACTACGAGCAAAAAGTCAGTGATCTCGGCGATCTCCGCCAATCCCTTCTTGAACGCGCCTTCGCGGGCGAACTGGCCTAGCTCCCGCCGCCGCCATGAGCCCCCAGGACGAGACCGAAGCCGAAACCCGCTCCAACCGGATTTTCCCGGTTCTGCAGCATGCCGGCTGGGGCGTCGCCGAGGGATCGCGCATTCGCGAAGAGGTGATCTGCCCCGGCCGCATTCAGACCGGCGGCCGGCGGGGCAAGGGGCTCTCCTGCGACTATGTGCTGTTCTACAAGGGCCACAAGCTGGCGGTAATTGAGGCGAAGCGTTCGGGCCTCAGCTATCGCGACGGTGTCGGGCAGGCCAAGGACTATGCCGCGCGCCTGGGCGCCCGCTTCGCCTATGCTACCAACGGCATCGGCTGGTACGCCGTCGACATGGAGACAGGCGCGGAAGGCGAACTGGAGACGCCGTTTCCGTCGCCCGAAGACCTCTGGCGCGAGACCTTCGCCGACGCCAGCCAGTGGCGGGAGGCGTTCGGCGCGGTCGAGTTCGAGACCGACGGCGGCAAGTGGGAGCCGCGCTACTACCAACACAAGGCGATAACGGCCGTTCTGGAGGCCATAGGGCGCGGCGAGAGGCGCATCCTGCTGACGCTCGCCACCGGCACCGGCAAGACCTCCATCGCCTTCCAGATCGCCTGGAAGCTGTTCCACGGCCGCTGGAGCCTTGCGGACGCGCCCGTCCGCCGGCCGCGCATCCTGTTCCTGGCGGACCGTAACATTCTCGCCGACCAGGCCTACAACGCCTTCTCCGCCTTCCCGTCGGACGCCGTCGCCCGCGTCGACCCGGCGCTGATCCGCAAGCGCGGCGGCGTTCCGAAGAACGCCAGCGTCTTCTTCACCATCTTCCAGACCTTCATGACCGGCGAAGGCGAGCCCGTCTTTCACGACTACCCGCACGACTTCTTCGATTTCATCGTCATCGACGAGTGCCACCGGGGCGGCGCGTCCGACGAAAGCCAGTGGCGGGACATCCTGAACTACTTCGCGCCGGCCGCGCAGCTTGGCCTGACGGCGACGCCGAAGCGCCGGCAAAACGCCGACACTTACGCCTACTTCGGTGAGCCGGTTTACACCTACGCCCTCCGGGACGGGATCGAGGACGGCTACCTGACGCCCTTCAAGGTGCGCCAGATGGCGAGCACCATCGACGCCTACGTCTATGACCCCGACGACGAGGTGGTCGCAGGCGAAGTTGAAGCTGGCCGCGCCTACGACGAGGACGCGTTCAACCGCACCATCATCATCGAGGAACGGGAGCGGAGCCGGGTCAGGGAATTCATGCGCCAGATAGACCCCCGCCAGAAGACGCTCGTCTTCTGCGGCACCCAGGAGCATGCCGGGCTCGTCCGCGACCTGATCAACCAGGAGAAGGACGACCCCGACCCGCTCTACTGTTGCCGCGTGACGGCGAACGACGGCGCCGTCGGCGAAGAGCACCTCCGAACCTTCCAGGACAACGACAAGACCATCCCGACGATCCTGACGACATCCCAGAAGCTTTCGACCGGCGTCGACGCGCGAGACGTCCGCCATATCGTGCTCATGCGGCCGATCCGCTCGATGATCGAGTTCAAGCAGATCATCGGGCGCGGCACCCGCGTTTTCGAAGGGAAGGACTTCTTCACGATCTGGGATTTCGTGAAGGCTTATGAGCACTTCCAGGACCCGGAATGGGACGGCGAGCCGGAAGAGCCAGAGGCGCCGGAAGGGCCACGACGTCCCGGCGGCTTCGACGACGGGCCAAGGCCGCCCTATAACCCGGAGCCGGAGCCGCAAGAGCGGCCGCAAACCGTCGTCATTCGCCTTTCGGAAGGCAACCAGCGACGCATCCGCTATGTCGCCACCACGACCTACTGGAGCTCATCCGGCCGGCCCATGTCGGCGCAGGAGTTCATGCAGCAGCTCTTTGGCGACCTGACACGCCTGATCGCGGACGAGGACCAGCTTCACGAAACCTGGAGCGACCCCGAAAACCGCGCACACTTCCTCGACCAGCTTTCCGACCATGGTTACGACCAGGATCGCCTCGACGACATCCGCCGCCTTGTCGACGCGCCAAACAGCGACCTTTACGACGTGCTCGCATACATCCTGTTCGAAGTCGCGCCCAAGACCCGCCACGACCGCGCCGACGCCGTCCGCACCGACGGTCTCGACGACTACCAGGGCGAAATGCGCGCCCTCCTTCTCAGCATCCTGGCGTCATACGAAGATCGCGGCGAAGCCGAACTCGCCGCCGACCGCCTGGGCCACTACCTGATCGCCCGCTACGGCAGTGTAGGCGAAAGCCGCGCCAAGGTCGGCGACCCCCAGGACGTCCGCGCCGCGTTCCGACGGCTGCAGGCGGAGCTTTACGCTTCCTGATCGGGAGGCGGATCGAAAGCTTCAGACTGCGATTAGCCAAAAAACCTAAGTGGAGATTACGGGCATGATTGGAAGGTCTGCACCAGAGTCAGCACTTAGCTGGCTTACGCGTGCTCGGAAATAAGGATAGGTTGCAAATCTTCCTACCCGCCTAAGAAAAGCATGCACTGCCGGCTCAGCGCATTCTTCCAACGAATCATAAATTATCAAATACTTTGCACGAATAGACAGACATTTCGCTCTCCCATCACGAGCCGAAATATCCCATACCCAGATTGCCGACGCACTGCCTTCTTCTGATTCGAACCAAATGGTCTCACAATCGTCTTTAAATGCGAGATTTATATTCTCTCCTCTCATACTCTTTTTTATGTAAGCAGACTTCATATCAAATCGCTCTTCAATTAACCATATGCTTATCAGATTTGCACTTCTCGCAACCTTATTATACTCCCTCTTTATATCCTCAGGGCTGACGGCAGCAGGAGAGTCATCTGCGCCTTGATCATCCGGCTTCTTATCACCAGCCAATTTTTTGCTAGGCGGCAAGCTTAGCATCCTCTTCCGCATTGTCGTTTTGGAAGCCAATCGTGGCCGAGCGCCGCTTCTCTTGCGCAGTATAGTGCCAGCGCGCGCGATTTCGCTCAGCTTTCGCCAGACGCGCAGCGGAAGCCTGTTCTCGTGCATCCGCGCCCCGGCGAAGCGCGCGCAATCCCTCGCAAGTCAGCTCAGGACTTTCGCCGAGAGCGTGAAAGATGCGAGCAATGCTCTTGGCGGTGAGATTACTCGGCGAATCCCGGAACATCTGACTCACACGAGCCTCACTGACGCCAATGGACCGCGCAAGGTCGGCCCTCGACATTCCACGCTCTTCCATCAACGTGTGGATTGCGATTTGAACGTCCGTAATGAAGCGGTCTTCCGCAATCAGCACACCAATGTCTTGGCTCAGGTTGTTCGTGGCCATCGGTCGGTTCATCCCCTCTCGGGTCAAAGGTACGGTCCGAGCTTTCGAGCAACGGACTTCAACAGGCTAGAATTGGCGCGATTAGATTTCTTCTTATCGTAGGCTGCGCAGACGAAGGTAGGCACACCGTCAATCTCCACAGTCGCTCCATACAAACGTTGTTGAAAAGCTTTGAAGGCCCACACTTGGATCTCCTTGCTTTCACGCCCACCGGAGCTGTGCCGCTTTTCCGATTTAAACTGCTCCGGCGGCAAACGATTCGCCGGCTCGCCATACTTCTCAAAAAGATGCAAGAGCTTTGCTTTCCAGCGCGGCTCCACAGCATCCCAATCGCTCCACACGTCTTCCAACAGCGCGACATGGCGCTTCCCGCTCTTTTGCACGTATCTCAGCCGTTTCCGCAGGTTTGATACGCTCATTCTCGCCCCAAGAGCTTAACGTATAACTTAAGCAATGGAAGCCCCATTCCAACGAGTCGGTCGCTGACCGTGACATTTTGGCCAAGCTTCCCGACAAATCAACGTTGCGCGCTCCCGGTGTGAGCAACTTGGGCGCGGACAGCGATTGACGCTCGAAACCCCGCCCCATGGTATATTAGAAGTGTCCCATTCAGTAGGACCGGTAGGGCATCCGAAATCGGCGCGACGGTCCCATCTGTTAGGACCGCTTGTCGCCAAAATCATGGAAGGCGTCCTAAAATTTGGGACCGGTTGTCCCATTCAATGAGACCGCGATTTTTCTTCGGGCGACGACTTCCAATGCATGAAGTCCTTCGTCGCCGGCAGGTCATTAGCCGCATACTGCGTCAAAATGTAGGTGGTCGCCATGTTTTGTTTCCAGTCAAAGGAACCGGGCTGGGCGACCTTTATGAAGCCCTTCTCCTGCAACTCCCAAAGCGCCCGGTTGGCGGTGGTCTTGTGCACTCCAAGGCGGCTGGCGAGGGAGCGGACCGCCATTGCAACCTCGCCATTGTTCACGCCGTTGTGGACGCGATTGAGTTCGACAAGCGCCGCGCGGGCCGTAACCGACAAGGACTGGTAGGCCTGCGAAGCGAGCATCCACTCATATAGGCGGACATGCTTGGGCTCGCCAACGCTGCGCCCCTTCTTATCGACCTTCTGGCCCGGCCGCTTTTTCGGCATCCGCGCCATGGGAGGCGAGACTACGCGGTCTTGGAGACCACCCGGCCGGCGGTCCCCTCGATGCGGGGCTGCGCGGCGATCCAAGCGTTCAGATCGTCCATGAAGTAGAAGGCCCGGCCGCCCAGCAGGACGTAGCGCGGCCCAAGGCCCTTCATGGCCCAATCCGCCATCGTCTTGGGCGCGCAGCCGATGTAGAGGGCGGCGTTCTTCCGGTCCATACGACCGTCGGGATGGACGAAGAGGCGGGGGGTGTCGGTCTGCATTTCGGTCGGACCTCCTATGGTCAATTTGTTTGCCGTCCGTTCTATATAGCATCGAAAAATCACGCACGTGTTGAAAAGTATTACATGCCGATCTATATCGGACAGGAACGGATATTTCGGCACGAGGACACCATGGCTAGAGCGACCGGCGGCCTTGGCGGCAAGAAGCGGATGCAGCGGACAGATACTGTATCGATACGGCTCGACCCCCGCCTGAACTACCTTTGCGAGCTCGCGGCCCGATCCCAGAGGCGGTCCAAGTCATCCTTCATCGAAGCGGCCATCGCCGACAAGATTGACCAGATGCCAATTCAGAATTGGCGAGATGAAGACTCGTCACGCAGCCTGGGCGACCGCGCCGACTACCTTTGGCATGTCCGAGAAAGTGAACGCCTTATTTCGCTGGGGCTCGCGGCCTCCCACCTCATGACGTTTGAAGAGCAAGAGATATGGGCGATCATTGCAGAAACTGGAGACTTCTGGCGCGGCTGGTGGCAAGACGAAGGCAGCCACCGAGTATGGCGTTGGCGATGTGAAGAAGCCTCGATAGACCGAACGAGCGTCGCCGAGCACTGGGACACAATCTGCAAAGTCGCAGCGGGCGAATCAGAGCGTTCAGCCTTGCCGACAACCCCAAACCGAGTGATGCGCGAGCCTCAACCAGCGCCGGCCGACCTCGACGACGACGACATCCCCTTCTGAGGTGAACGATGGCTCGCGGCTTTTCCAAACTCACCCGCCCCGGCATGCGCGCGCTTGCGGCCGGCGGCGCGATCACCGAACACGGGATCACCTTCCGACGCGACCTTGCCGGCGACGGTGTATTCTCCGTCAACGTCATGGTGGACCGGCAGCGTATCCATCGCGTCATTGGTCGCGAGTCGGACGGCGTCACCCGCCAGCAGGCGGAGGACTTCATCGCCCGCGCCCGAACCGACGCGCGCCGGGAACGGCTTGAACTGCCTGATGGCCGCAAGACGGCTCTCGGCTTCGAGGAAGCGGCCAAACTCTATGTCGAGCGGCTTGGCGAGGAAGGCGGCAAGAACATTGCCGCAAAGGAACGCCAGCTTCGCCAGCACCTGACACCGTTCTTCCGAGCGAAGCCGCTGGCGCAGATCGAGACATTCGACATCGAGCGCTATAAGAAGGCTCGCTCCGCCGCTGGCGCGGCCCCGGCGACCGTCAACCGCGAACTCGCTGTCCTTTCCCACCTGCTCAACAAGGCGGTCGAGTGGCGCTGGATCAAGGCCAAGGCCGCGAAGATCAACCGCTTCAAGGAAGAGAATGCCCGCATTGTCTACCTGACGGACGACCAGTGCGCCGCACTCTTGGACGCGGCCGCGCAAGACCAGAATGAAAACGTTCACGCCTTCGTCATGGTCGGGCTGCACACGAGTATGCGTCATTCAGAAATCCTGGCGATCCGGCGCGAGGACGTGGACCTCGGCCGGCGCGTCATATGGATTCCGAAGGCGAAGGCCGGCGCCCGCGAACAGCCGATCACTCGCGAGCTTGTGGACTACCTCGAAAATCGGATTCGGATGTTGCCGCCGGGAACGGATTGGCTCTTCCCGTCACCCGCAAGCGCCAAGGGCCACGTCCATACGATCCGCAAGGCCTTCGCCCGCTCCGTCGCGCGCGCCGGCATGGACGCGGAGGAAATCACGCCCCACACCCTGCGCCACACGGCCGTCACACATCTAGTGCAAGCTGGCGTCGACCTTCCGACGGTCCAGCGCATCTCCGGCCACAAGACCCTCGCCATGGTCGCTCGCTACGCCCACCAAAACGGCGCGCACATCCAGGCCGCGATGGACCGCCTGCAAGGCCGCATGACCCAACCCGATACTGAGAATGTGGTCGACCTCAGCGCCAAACGCGCGACCTGATTACACAGGAATTACACGCGACTCCCCGAATGCGGCGGCCAATTTTCGCCTAAGTCTTTGAAAATAAATGGTGCCCAGGGGCGGATTCGAACCACCGACACGCGGATTTTCAGTCCGCTGCTCTACCAACTGAGCTACCTGGGCTTGGCCATGCGCGTAATGGCGCTTGGCGGAGAGGCGGGGTTATACGGGAGAGGGGTGGGTTTGTCCAGAATGTTTGGCCGCCAGCCGAAGCCCGCCGGGCGGGCCCGCCTGGCGCCTCAAAGGGCGAGGCTGCGTTTGAAAAAGTCGAGCGTGCGGCCGTTGGCGAGCGCGCGGGCGTCCGGCGCGTCGGCGCTGGCGCCTTCGCGGGCGAAGGCGTGGCCGATGCCCGGATAGACGTGCTGCTCGACGCCCGGAATTTCGCCGAGCGCGGCGGCGAGCGCGCGGCGGACGGGGGCGGGCGTCCACGGGTCCGTTTCGCCGATATGCATCAGGAGCGGGGTCTTCAGGGCCTCGGCTTCCTTCAGGCAGCCTTCGACGCCGACGCCGTAATAGCTGACGTTCGCGTCCGCCGTGCCGCGCACGCCCGAGAGATACGCCAGCAGACCGCCGAGACAGTAGCCGCTCGTCCCGACCTTGCCCGTGCATTCCGGCATGGCGCGCAGATGGGCGACGCACGCCTCCACGTCCCTCGCGGCGGCGTCGACGTCCATCCCCTCCCGCGTGGCGAGCGCCTGGTCCCGGTGGCCGTCCGTTTCGGGATCGAGCTCGATGCCGGGCCGGATGCGCCAGTAGAGATCGGGCGCGAGCGCGATCAGGCCCTGTTCGGCCCAGTGGTCGGCGATGCGCCGGATGAAACGGTTGACGCCGAACACCTCCATCAGAATGACGACCGCCGGCGCCGGGCCGCCGCCCGCCGGCATGGCGACATAGGCGCCCATTTCGCCGTCGCCCGTGGAAATTTTCACGTCCAACATGTGTGTCCCCATCCCCAATCGCATGATCGAGCGGCCGCCTTGGCCGCGGCTTCGGCGGGATGGTAGCCGCATCCGCGCCCCGGAGGCGAGAGGCGCCGCCGCGGCCGCCCGGACGAAGCATTTTCGGGCGGCCAAACGGCGGCCGTTCTCCGCCCCCGCAGCTTGCATTTCGGCCCCCTCTCCGCGATAACCGGCGCCACATGCAGGCGAAGCAAAACGGAGGGAGATCCCCGATGACCATGCGAAAATTCCTGACGATCGCGGCGGCGGCCGGCGCGCTGCTCGCGGCCAGCGCAGCGCAGGCCCAGATGCCGAGCTTCTTCCGCATCGTCTCCGGCAGCGCCGGCGGCAACTACTTCCCGATGGCCGGCCTTCTGGCGAACGCCATTTCCAATCCGCCGGGCTCCCGCCCCTGCGACAAGGGCGGCAGCTGCGGCGTGCCGGGCCTGATCGCCATCGCCCAGTCCGCCAACGGCTCCGTCGCAAATGTGAACGCGATCCAGTCCGGCGCGGCCGAGTCCGGGCTCGTTCAGTCCGACGTGGCCTTCTGGGGCTACACGGGCACGGGCGTGTTCGAAGGCAAGCCCGCGCTGACCAAGCTCCGCGCAATCGCCACGCTTTATCCCGAGCACATCCATGTGGTGCTGCCGAAGGATTCCGCCGTTTCGGCGTTCGAGGACCTCAGCGGCAAGCGGGTCGGCGTCGGCCTGCCGGCGTCCGGCGCGCAGGTGGGCGCGCTGCTCATCCTGAACGCCGCCGGCATGGAAAAGAACCAGGACTTCACGGCCGAGGAACTGAACACCGCCCAGTCCGCCGAGCGGATCGCCGACGGCCAGCTCGACGCGTTCCTGACCGTGACCGGCGCCCCCTCCTCCGGCATCTCGCAGCTCGCCTCGACCGCGGGCATGAAGCTGCTGGCGATCCCGGACGCCATCCAGCAGGCGGTGATCGCCAAGGCGCCGTTTTATTTCGGCTCGCCGATCAAGGGCGGCGTCTATGAGGGCGTGGATACGGATACGGCGACGCTGGCCGTCGCGGCGCAGTGGCTCGTTTCGGCCGATCAGCCGGAAGATCTCGTCTACGGCGTGACGAAGGCGCTCTGGAACAAGAACACCCGCAAGCTCCTGGACAACGGCCACGCCAAGGGCAAGGACGTGCAGACGACGACCGCGCTCGACGCGATCGGCATTCCGCTGCATCCGGGCGCGGAGCGCTATTACAAGGAAGCCGGCCTGCTGAAGTAAGCGGCTTTCAAAGGCCTTCTTTCTTGGCCCGGCCGCTCTTTCCGGAGCGGCCGGGCCTTCCTGATTCTGGCGCCGGACGACAGGACCGATGACCGAACCATCAACCGCACCGGAGCGGCCGGAGACGGCGCCCGCGACCGATCCCAGCGAGGCAGAGCGGCTCGCGGCGCTGGAAGCCCAGTACGATCCGGAATTGAACTTCCGCGCGGTCGCGCCCTGGCTGCGCTCGGCCATTTCCTGGGCGCTGGTCGCGCTCGGCCTCTATCACTACTACACAGCCGGCTTCGGCATCCCTCGGGAGCAGTGGCACAAGGGCGTCCATCTGGCCGCCGTCCTGGCGCTGATCTTCATGAGCTTCGGCGTGACCCGCGCGATCACGCGCGCCCCCTTGCGGACAGGGCCGCTCCGCCCGGGCGGCGTGCCGCTGACGGACTGGCTTCTCGCCCTGCTCGCGCTTGCGGCCGCGCTCTATGTGCCGATCACCTTCACGGGCCTCGCATGGCCGGCGCAGATTCCGGAAATGAACTTCCGGATCGGCTCCCCGACCACGTCGGATCTGATCTTCGGCACGATCATGGTCTTCATCGCGCTGGAGGCCGTGCGTCGCGCGATGGGCATCGCGCTCACCTGCGTCGTCTCCTGCTTCCTGCTCTACGCCCTCTTCGCCTATGCGAGCCCGATCCAGCTCTTGATGATCCCGCCGTTTAGCTGGAGCGACATCGTCAACCACCTCTACCTCACCACCGAAGGCATCTTCGGCGTGCCGGTGAAGGTGATTTCCTCGATCGTGTTCCATTTCGTGCTGTTCGGCGTGATCGCCCAGAAGATGGGCCTCGGCCAGTTCTTCATCGAGGCGGCCCAGGTCGTCGCCGGCCGGCTGTCCGGCGGGCCGGCGAAGGTTTCGGTGCTGTCCTCGTCCCTGTTCGGCACGATCTCCGGCTCCTCCATCGCCAACACCGTCACGACCGGATCGCTGACGATCCCGACGATGAAGCGCGTCGGCTATCACGGCCATTTCGCGGGCGCGGTGGAAGCGGCCGCCTCGACGGGCGGGCAGATCACGCCGCCGATCATGGGCGCGGCCGCGTTCCTGATGGTCGAGTTCCTGGAGATTCCCTACACGACGATCATCGTCGCGGCGGCGACGCCGGCGCTGATGCACTACATCGCCGTGCTGGCGATGGTCCATTTCGAGGCGAAGCGCCTCAACCTCAAAGGCATGGACGCCGCCGAGATCCCGTCCGCCAGGAGCGTGCTGCGCCGGGGCGCCCATACGACCGTGCCGCTGGCCATCCTGATCTACGTGCTGTTCGCCGGCTACACGCCCTATCTGGCGGCCTTCTGGGGCATATCGAGCGCGGTCGCCATCGGCTGGCCGCAGGTGGGCGCGATCGGGGCCGTGCTCGCGACGGCGGCGGCCTTCGCGGGCGTCGTCACCATCAAGTTCGATCCGATCACCACGTCTCTGTTCGCGCTGTCCCTCTGCATCGGCTTCGTCCTCTGGCGGAAGCGCCTGGACCTGACGACGCTGAAGGACGCCTTCGCCATGGGCTCCAAATACGCGCTCGCGGTGGGCGCCGCCGGCGCGGCGGTCGGCATCGTCGTCGGCGTCATCAGCATTTCCGGCGTCGGCTTCCGGCTGGGCGGCATGGTCACGCAGCTCGCCTATCAGGCGGTGGAATCGCTGACACTGCTGACGACGTCCCTGCCCTTCGACCTGGTGGGCGAAGGCGTCGAAAAGCCGGCGCTGTTCACCGTCAACGCGGCCACGCTTTTCATTTCTCTGGTCGCGATCGCGATCGCCTGCGTCTTCATGGGCGCCGGCCTGCCGACGACCGCGCTCTACATCATGCTGACGGCGATCGCGACGCCCGCGCTCGGCATTCTAGGCGTGCCGCCGCTCGCGGCGCATCTTTTCGTGCTCTATTACGGCGTTCTCGCCGACCTGACGCCGCCGGTCTGCGTTTCGGCCTATGCGGCTGGCGGCATCGCCGGGGCGGACCCATTTAAGACGGGGCTGACAGCCTTTCGTTTGGGCAATGCGAAAGTCATGGTGCCGTTCGTGTTCGTCTATGCGCCAAGCATGCTGATCGTGACGGGGGACTTCGACTTCCTGGAATATCTCAGCGTGACGGGCACCTGCATCATCGGCATCGTGCTGCTGGGCGGCGCGTTGACCGGCTACATCATCGGCCCGATGGGGATGTTCTGGCGGCTGCTGCTGGCCGCCGCCGCGATCATGATGGTGGCGCCCGGCGCGCAGTCGAACTGGATCGGGCTCGCCCTGCTGGCGCCGGTGGCGCTCCAGCAGTACCGGGCGCGGCGCGACCGTCCGCCGGCCATGGCGGGCGGATGAGGCGGCCCGCCGCCCTCGCCCGCCTGGCGCCCTTTGCGCTGATCGCCTCGGCGCCCCTGCTGGCGCTCGGCTGGACGCTGCCGATCATGACCGTGACCAGCTTCTGGGTGCTCGAAGCCGATCACGCCCTCCTGGGCGCGCTCGCGAACTTCGTGGAAGACGGCGAGTGGCTGCTGATCCTCGCCATCGGCGGTTTCGCGTTCCTGTTTCCGGCCGCGAAGATCGCGGTCGCCGCCTGGGCGTGGCGGCGGCCCCACGCCGCGGCCCCGGCGCTCCGGCTCGCCCATGGCCTTTCCAAGTGGTCGATGCTGGACGTATTCGTGATCGCGCTCGTGGTCATGACCGCGAAATCGAGCATCGTGGCGGACGCCGCCGTCGGCCCCGGCGCCTGGTGCTTCGCCGGCGCGGCGATATTCTCCACGCTTGCGCTCAAAGGGCTGGCGGACAGGAACGCAGGCGCATGATCCAACGCTTGGCCGGCATGGCGGCGACCTTGGCGCCCTCTCTCTGGGCCGGCGTCATCATGGGCGCGGGCTTCATCGCGGTGCCGGCGATCTTCGATGTGCCGCCGGTCGGCAAGCCCGTCGCCTACGGCGCCGCGGCGCGGGTGTTCGAACGCCTCGCGACGGCGGAGTGGATGTTCGCGGCGCTGCTCGCCCTCAGCCTGATCGCGCTGAAGCTGCCCCGCAGGCGGACGGTCGGGCTGGTCTGCCTGATCGCGCTCCTGGCGGCCCAGGCCATCTGGCTGCGCCCGGAACTGCTGGAACGGGCCGCGATCCTGGCCCACGGCGGCGCGGTCGAGCCTTCGCCGGCCCACGGCATCTATGCCGGGATCGAACTGGTGAAGCTCGCCTGGCTGGCGGGCCTCGCCTACGCGGGCGGCGGCATGCGGACGTGACGTGACGCGCGGCGTCAGTCGTAGAAGTGGATTTCGAGCAACATGCAGCCGGTCTCTGACTTGAAGGGGCCGTGATAGGCGCCGGGCGGGCGGCAGGCATAGGTGTTGGGTCCGCATGTGCGGCCGCCATTGCCCTCGGCGTCGTTGCCGACGATCAGCTCCCCGGTGAGGACGTAGACCTCTTCCCAGTGCTCGTGCACGAAGGGAACGGTGGTGTAGACGCCCGGGTCGAACCGCAGAAGGCGCGTGCGGCTGCCGGTCTTCGCGTCGTCGTCGATCGCGCCCGCCAGGATTTTCTGCTTGATGCCGTCGGGATATCCAGGCGGCGTCTCCCAGCCCGTATCCATATCGGGCACGACAAATTCGAGGTGTTCTTTGGTGATCGGCATGGCGGTCGTCCTCAAGCCTTGCGGGGCAGCGCTTTTTCCGCGAGCTGCGCCCAATAACTGGCGCCCCACGGCAGGGCGGCGTCGTTGAAATCATAACGCGGATTATGGACGACGACCCCGCCATGCTCGCCGACGGCGCCGTTGCCGATGCGGATATAGCAGCCGGGCTTTTCCTGCAGCATGAAGGAGAAATCCTCCGAACCCATCACCGGGCGGGCTGTCGTCGTGACGTTGTCGGCGCCGGCGAGGCCGCGCGCGACGTCGGCGCAGAACTCGGTCCGCTCCGGATCGTTCACCGTCGGCGGGTAGCGGCGTTCATAGCGCACGGTCACCGTTGCGTCGAAGGCGGCGGCGATGGCTTCGCAGCTCTTGCGCATCCTGGCCTCGACGACGTCCTGCACTTCCGGCTTGAACGCCCGCACCGTGCCGCGCAGCACCACCTGCTGGGGAATGACGTTCCAGGTGTCGCCGCCGTGCACCTGGGTGATCGAGAGCACGACGCTGTCGATGGCGTCCGTCTGGCGGGAGGCGATCGTCTGTAGCGCCAGCACGATCTGGGCCTGGACGATCACGGGATCGACGCCCTGGTGCGGGCGGGCGGCGTGGGTGCCGTAACCATCGATCACAATCTCGAAGATATCGTAGCCGGCCATCATCGGTCCCGGCCCCATGGATACCTGACCGACGGGCAGGCCCGGCGAATTGTGCATGCCGTAGACGGAGGACATCGGGAACCGGTCGAACAGCCCCTCCTCGACCATGACGCGGCCGCCGCCTTCGTTTTCCTCCGCCGGCTGGAAGATGAAATAGACCGTGCCGTCGAAATTCCGGGTCTCGGCCATGTACTTGGCCGCGCCGAGCAGCATGGCGGTATGCCCGTCATGACCGCAGGCGTGCATCTTGCCGGGGTTTTGGGACTTGTAGTCCGTCTCGTTCAGCTCGTTGATGTCGAGCGCGTCGAAATCCGCCCGAAGGCCGATCGCGGCGTCCGAATCGCCCTGCCCCTTCAATACGGCGACGATGCCCGTTTTGGCGATGCCGGTGTGGATCTCGTCCATGCCGAAGGACTCGAGCCGCTCGCGAATGAACTGGCTGGTCCATTCTTCCTCGAACGCCGTCTCCGGGTGCATGTGCATTTCGCGCCGCCAGGCGGTCATTTCGTCCGAAAGTTCGCCGATGCGATTGTTGATGGGCATTCAAATCCCCTTGGGTGCAGGATTGGCCGGTCGAGGCGCGGCCGGCGCGTCGTCGGCGATCTTACGCGTTTCCGGCGCCGACGCCGAGACCGTTCTCCGCCCCGTCCGGCAGGCGCCGGAAGCCTGGCCGCGATTGATCCGGCGCGCGCGGCGAGATATATGCCAAACATCCTCCTTATTTCGCAGCGCCCGGGAAATTGCCGATGACCTATGTCGTCACCGAACCATGCATCAAGTGCAAGTACATGGATTGCGTCGAAGTCTGCCCGGTCGACTGTTTCTACGTCGGCGAGAACATGCTGGTCATCCACCCGGACGAATGCATCGACTGCGGCGTGTGCGAGCCGGAATGCCCGATCGAGGCGATCAAGCCCGATACGGAGCCGGGGGCGGAAGACTGGGTGGAGTTCAATCGGGAATATTCGGAAGCCTGGCCGAACATCACGCGCAAGGGCGACTCGCCGGCGGACGCCGACGACTGGGTCGACGTCAAGAACAAGTTCAAGGAACATTTCAGCCCGGAGCCGGGCGAGCCCTAAGCGCGTCGGCGGCTTCGGCCGTAAGATTCAGCGGCGACCGAGACGCCGCCAGATCGCCTTAAAGGATGCCGGCTTCCTCGAACTTCGACTGGACGATCTCCTGGTCGAAGGGCTTCATTATATACTCGTCGGCGCCGGCTTCTATCGCCTGACGGATATGCTTCAGGCTGCGTTCGGTCGTGCAGAAGACGACGACCGGCTGTTTCACATCCGGCTCGGCGCGCAAGGACTTCAGGAAACCCATGCCGTCCATCACGGGCATGTTCCAGTCGAGCAGCACCACGTCCGGCATCGCGTCGCGGCAGCGGTCGAGCGCGACCTGTCCGTTCTCGGCCTCGTCCACCTCGACATGCAATTCTTCAAGGATCCGACGAGCGACGGCCCGTACGACGCGAGAGTCGTCTACAACCAGGCAAGAAGCCATATCAAACCACCTCTAGTCCGCGGCGCGCCCCGAAGCGCGTTCCTTCGCGGAAGCACTATCGCGCCAAGCCCTTAAATGCGCGTAAATCGGGCGCGGTCCGAAACCTTGCATGGCAGGCCCGGGAAATCCCGTGCAATCCACCTATAATTGCTCATCGGACGGACGGTGATCCGCCAAACGGCGCTGCGCGGCGCTTCTGCTTCTGTTCGCGTAACAGTAGACGCAACCTTGCGGGCAGGCGTCGTATCGGCCGATGTCCCGGCTTTCGGCGCAATAGCATCCAGGACGGTTGCCTTTGGTTTTCGCCGCGATGGCCTGTCCCGCGACCCGCTCCAGGCGCGCGCCGTCGATGCATCGGGCCGGACCGAGGGCGGGAGAGACGAGTTCGGGCTGCGCGCAGAGGGTCGCCCGGAAACCCGCAGGCCGCACGATCTCTGCGAGCGTCGCCAGAACATCCCGTTTCTCTTCGATCTCCGGATCCCGCCATGCCAGGCCCGTCGTCCGCAGATTGCGGAGCGACTTCCGATAGATATGGGCGAAGGAGAACACGCACTCGTCCGCCGCCCCGGCGAGCGCGTCGGCCAGGCGCTTCAGGTTTTCCCGGTGCCAGTCGAGCGGCGTCGCCTCCGTCAGCAGCACGGGATCGTAGCGCCAGACCATGCGGCTCGCGCCGTAGCGCTCGGCCAAGTCGCGAAAGGCGGCGACGGCGGCGCGCATTTCCAGCACGCCCGGCTCGAGGCGGCGCGGATAGCCCGTAATCGTCATCTGAACGACGAACGGCCTGTCCATCGCCGCGACCGCCGCGAATCCATCTTCGAAAGGCGCCGGATTTCGCGTCCAGAAGACGAAGCCGTCGACGGCGTCCGCCGCCAGGTTCACGCGCCGCGTCTGGCCGCCATAGGGATTGGCGACCCCGGCCCACCCGGCGCGCAACCGATTCAGGAACCAGGCGCCATAATATGCTGGAATATCAGTTCGGTAACTGGCCGATATAATCATCCACCGCCGTCCCGGCGCCGCCGCGCCCGCCGTCGCACCGCCATATGCGCGCTCAGGATACGCCAAGGCGACGCCGCAAAACCGCCCGATCCTTGCGACGCGGTGACCATATTCCTATATAGCGTCCAGAGCATCGCGCCTTTTGCGTCGATGCGAAATTCCGTTCAGTCGATGAACATGACGCTCGGGAGCCCGACAGACCGCGCCGCAACGGGCGGTCGAAAGCGGCTCGCCACGTAAGGAGGGACTTATGGCCAAAGTAATTGGCATTGATCTAGGCACGACGAATTCCTGCGTCGCCGTAATGGAAGGCTCGAACGCCCGCGTGATCGAGAACGCGGAAGGCGCGCGCACGACGCCGTCGATGGTCGCCTTCACCAAAGACGGCGAACGTCTCGTCGGCCAGTCGGCGAAACGCCAGGCGGTGACGAACCCCGACAATACGCTGTATGCGATCAAGCGCTTGATCGGCCGTCGCTTCGACGACGAGATCGTGCAGCGCGAAGTGAAGAACTCGCCGTTCAAGATCGTGAAGGGCGACAATGGCGACGCCTGGGTCGAATCCCACGGCGAGACCTACGCGCCCAGCCAGATCTCGGCCTACATCCTCCAGAAGATGAAGGAAACGGCGGAAGCCTTCACCGGCGACACCGTGACCGAAGCCGTCATCACCGTTCCGGCCTACTTCAATGACGCCCAGCGCCAGGCCACCAAGGACGCCGGCAAGATCGCCGGCCTGGATGTGCTGCGCATCGTCAACGAGCCGACGGCGGCGGCGCTCGCCTACGGCCTCGACAAGAAGAACACCGGCACGATCGTGGTCTATGACCTCGGCGGCGGCACCTTCGACGTCTCGATTCTGGAGATCGGCGACGGCGTCTTCGAAGTGAAGGCGACCAACGGCGACACCCACCTCGGCGGCGAAGATTTCGACAACACGATCATCGAATATCTGGCGAGCGAGTTCCAGAAGGAGCAAGGCATCGACCTGCGGAACGACCGCATGGCCTTGCAGCGCCTGAAGGAAGCCGCGGAAAAGGCGAAGATCGAGCTGTCCTCCGCCACCCAGACAGACGTGAACCTGCCGTTCATCACGGCCGACCAGTCCGGGCCGAAGCACCTCAACCTGCACCTGACGCGGGCGAAGCTGGAGGCCCTGGTCGAAGACCTGGTGTCCCGTACGCTCGAGCCCTGCAAGCAGGCGCTCAAGGACGCCGGCCTCCGCGCCAACGAGATCGACGAGGTGGTTCTCGTCGGCGGCATGACGCGCATGCCCAAGGTCATCGAGACGGTCGAGAAGTTCTTCGGGCGCGAGCCGCACCGCGGCGTGAACCCGGACGAGGTCGTGGCCATCGGCGCCGCCATCCAGGCGGGCGTGCTCAAGGGCGACGTCAAGGACGTGCTGCTGCTGGACGTGACGCCGCTCTCGCTCGGCATCGAAACCCTGGGCGGCGTGTTCACCCGCCTGATCGACCGCAACACGACCATCCCGACCCGCAAGAGCCAGGTCTTCTCCACGGCCGAGGACAATCAGAACGCGGTCACCATCCGCGTGTTCCAGGGCGAACGCGAGATGGCGGCGGACAACAAGATGCTCGGCCAGTTCGACCTGGTCGGCATTCCGCCGGCGCCGCGCGGCATGCCGCAGATCGAGGTCACCTTCGACATCGACGCCAACGGCATCGTCCAGGTGGGCGCCAAGGACAAGGCGACCAACAAGGAGCAGACCATCCGCATCCAGGCGTCCGGCGGCCTTTCCGACGACGAGATCGATCGGATGGTGAAGGACGCCGAGGCGAACGCCGCGGACGACAAGGCCCGCCGCGAGGTGGCCGAGGTCAAGAACCAGGCCGACAGCCTCGTCCACTCCGTGGAGAAGAACCTCGCCGAACATGGCGACGCGCTCGGCGATGAGGACAAGGCGGCCATCGAGGCCGACCTCAAGGCGCTGAGCGAAGCCAAGGACGGCGACGATGTCGAAGACATCAAGGCCAAGACCGAAGCCTTGACCCAGTCCTCGATGAAGCTCGGCGAAGCTATGTACAAGGCCGCGCAGGAAGCCGAAGGCGGCGCCGGACCGGACGCCGACATGAGCGACGGACCGGACGCGAAGCCGGAAGATGACGGCGTCGTCGACGCGGACTTCGAAGAGGTCAAGGACGACGATCAGAAGAAGTCGGCCTGATCGACCGCATGATGACGCGCGGGGCGGGGCTGGTTTCCGGCGCCGCCCCGAAGTCCACCGGGATCAGGTGACGGGCTGATGGCACAGGACTTTTACGAAACGCTCGGCGTAGACCGGGGCGCGAGCGAAGCGGAGTTGAAATCCGCCTATCGCAAGCTCGCAATGCAATATCACCCGGACCGCAATCCGGACGACAAAGCGGCGGAGCAGAAATTCAAGGACTTGAACGCCGCCTATGAGGTGCTGAAGGACGGCGAAGCGCGCGCCGCCTATGACCGCATGGGCCATGACGCCTTCACCCAGCGCCAGAGCGCGGGCGGCGGGGCCGGCGCGGGCGGGTTCGATTTCAATTTCACTTCCTCGTTCTCCGACATTTTCGACGAAGTGTTCGGCGAGATGGGCCGACGCGGCGGCGGCGGACGACGCGCCCAGCGCGGCGCCGACCTTCGCTACAACATGGAAATCTCCCTGGAGGAGGCCTACGGCGGCAAGAGGGCGGAAATCCGCGTGCCGACGCTCGCCGCCTGCGAAAGCTGCAATGGCTCCGGCGCGGAAGACGGCTCCGAGCCGACGACGTGCCCTACCTGCAACGGCGCTGGGCGCATCCGCGCGAGCCAGGGCTTCTTTACGGTGGAGCGCACCTGCCCAACCTGCCAGGGCCAGGGCCAGACGATCTCCGACCCCTGCCGCGCCTGCGGCGGGCAGGGCCGGGTTCGGCGGGAACGGACGCTCCAGGTCAACATCCCGCCGGGCGTGGACGACGGCACCCGCATCCGCCTTTCCGGCGAAGGCGAAGCCGGCATGCGCGGCGCGCCGCCGGGCGACCTCTACATCTTCCTCAGCATCAGGCCGCACCAGCTGTTCGAGCGCGACGGCGCCGATATCTATTGCCGGGCGCCGATCTCCATGACGACGGCCGCGCTCGGCGGCCAGATCGAATGTCCCACCGTCGATGGATCCCGGACGCGCATCACCATCCCAGCCGGCGCTCAGACGGGCCGGCGCTTCCGGTTGCGCGGCAAGGGCATGAGCATTCTGAACCAGCGCGGGCGCGGCGACATGTATGTGGAGGCCCACATCGAAACGCCGGTCAACCTGACCAAACGGCAGGAAGAGCTGCTGCGCGAGTTCGAAGCGGAGAGCGAGGGCCGCAATAACAATCCCGAAGCCGAGGGCTTCTTCGCCAAGGTGAAGGAGTTCTGGGACGACTTGCGCGACTGACGGCAGAGGCCGACGGCGCCAGGCCCGCGATTGCCTTGGCCGCGCCGTGCGCTATCCTTTCCGGCAGTCGCGACATTTGGCGGGAGGCCAGCCCATGCTCAATTACCTGTTCGGCGGCAAGAAGCTCGACCTGCCCGCGCCCGAAGCGGCGCTGCCCGGCCGTGACGCCCCGCTCCCCACTCCCGACGAACATTTCGTCACCGGCGCCCGCATAAAGCCGCCGTTCCCCGACGGCATGGAAGAGGTCACTTTCGGCCTTGGCTGCTTCTGGGGCGCGGAACGCATTTTCTGGCAGACGCCGGGCGTCTACGCGACCGCGGTCGGCTATGCGGCCGGACACACGCCGAACCCGACCTATGAGGAAGTGTGCTCCGGCATGACCGGCCACAACGAGGTCGTCCGCGTCGTTTACGACCCGGCGAAGGTTTCGTTCGAAAAGCTGCTGAAGGTTTTCTGGGAAGGCCACAATCCCACCCAGGTCATGCGCCAGGGCAATGACGTCGGCACCCAGTACCGCTCGGGCGTCTATGTCTCGACGCCGACGCAGAAGAAGGCGGCGCAGGCGAGCAAGGCGGCCTATCAGAAAACGCTGCAGGCCGCCGGGTTCGGCGCGATCACCACCGAGATCCTGGACGCCGGCCCGTTCTACTACGCCGAGGACTATCACCAGCAGTATCTGGCGAAGAATCCCGCCGGTTATTGTGGCCTCGGCGGCACCGGCGTCGCCTGCCCGGTCGGCGTCGCTGCGGCGGAGTAGCCGCCCAGACTTCAGGCGCCGGCGCGTCCAATCGCCTCCATTGCCTTGGCGAGCGCGGCCATGCGAACTTTCGGGTTCATAAAAACTCGAAAAGCGTATGGAGGACGTCCGGGGCTATGTCTCAGGAATTGCGCAACGATCCGGTTCGGCGGATGAACGGCGGCCGCGCGCTCGCGGAAATGCTGAAACTCGCCGGCGGCTCGCCGATGTTCGGCATGGGCGGGTTTCAATTGCTCCCGTTCTATGACGCAGTCCGTGAACTGGGCCTCACCCACACGCTGATCAATGACGAACGCTGCGGCTGCTTCGCGGCCGACGCCTGGTCGCGCGTGACCGGCCGGGTCGGCGTCGTCGACGCCACCCTCGGGCCGGGCGCCACCAACCTCACCACAGCGCTCGTGGAAAGCCTGAACGCGGGCGTGCCGCTGGTCGCCATCGTCGGCGACGCGAACCGCGCCCATGCCTGGAAGAACATGACGCAGGAGGCGCGGCAGCTCGAGATCCTGGCGCCCTGCGTCAAGGAGGTGATCCGGATCGAAGTCGGCGAGCGCGTGCCGGAATTGGTTCGCCGGGCCTTCGCCGTCGCGACGGCGGGCCGGCCAGGCCCCGTCATTCTCGACGTGCCAGAGGACATCGCCCACGGCGAGTTCGACTACGACACGGGCGATTTCCATTTCGACGCCGAAACCCTGGCCCTGCCCTCGCGCCCGTCCCGCCCCGGCCGCGCCGCGACGGCCAAGGCGGCCGACCTGCTGCGCGCCGCCAAGCGCCCGATGATCCTGACAGGCGGCGGCATCCACCTCTCCGCCGCCTACGAACCTCTCGCCCGCCTGGTCGAGCAGGAGGCCATTCCCGTCGCCCACACCATGAGCGGCAAGGGCGGCATCGCCTGCTCCCATCCCCTCTCCGCCGGCCTGTTCGGCCGCTACGACCGCATCGCCAACGATTTGATTGCGGCGTCCGATTGCCTGCTGGTCGTCGGCTGCAAGCTCGGCGAGATCGCGACCAAGCGATTTTCACTGCCGCTCGCGGGCAAGCCGCTGATCCATCTGGAAGTCCTGGCGGAAGAGATCGGCCGGACGACGCCGGCCACGGTCGCCCTGATCGGGGACGCCGGCGAAGGCCTGTCGGACCTGGCCGACGCGCTGACGGACGGCGCCGCGGAACGCCGCAACGCCCGCGCGGCCTACGGCGCCGAGGTGGCCGAGAAGATGGCGGAATGGATCAAGGGCGCCGAGCCGCGCTATGGCTCGGAAGAGGTGCCGATCAATATGGGCCGCCTGATCCGGGAGCTGATGCACGTCATGCCGGCCGATGGCGTTCTGGTCGCCGACGGCGGCTTCGCCGGCCATTGGACCGGCCTGCTGTTCGACACCAAGCAGGCCGGGCGCACCTATGTGCCGGACCGGGGCTTCGCCTCTATCGGCTACGGCCTGCCGGGCGCGATGGGCGCGCAGCTCGCCGCCGGCAAGGACCGGCCCGTCTTCGCGCTCACCGGCGACGGCGGCTTCAACATGACGCTCGGCGAACTTGAGACGGCGCGCCGCCTCAAGCTCGGCCTGACGGTCATGGTCGTGAACAACGCCGCTTCCGGCTATGTGAAGGCGTTGCAGCACGCGATGTACGGCGGGCGCTATCAGTCGAGCGACCTGGAAGAGGTGAACTATGCCCGCGCCGCAGATGCGCTCGGCTGCCATGGCATCCGGGTCGAACGGCCGGGCGATATCCGGGCCGCCCTGGAAGCCGGCATGGCGGAGCGGGACCGGCCGACGGTGGTCGACGTCGTCGTGACGCGCGATCCTGCCAAGATGCTGCCGGCGGTCGACAATCGCACGGCTCAAATCAAAAAGGGCGATCGCATCGCCTGACCTTGAATAGGAGAGAAACGCCATGGGGCGACTGAACGGCAAAGCCGCGCTGATTTCGGGCGCGGCGCGAGGCATCGGCGCGGCCGCCGCCGCCAAGATGGCGGCGGAAGGCTGCGCGATCATGATCGGCGACGTGCTGACCGATAAGGCCGAGGAGACGGTGAAGGCGATCACGGCCGCCGGCGGCGTCGCCGCCTCGACCGAGCTGGACGTGACGGACGAAGCCTCCTGGACCGCCGCCATCGACGCGACGACGGCTAAGTACGGCAAGATGGACATCCTGGTGAACAATGCCGGCGTCTTCATCGGCAAGGACATCGAAGAGGCGACGATGGAGGAATGGCAGAAGCTGGTCGCCATCAACATGACCGGCGTCTTCCTCGGCACCAAGCTCGCGATCCCGGCGCTGAAAGCCAGCGCAGCGGACTCGAAACACGGCAGCGCGATCGTCAATCTCGCGTCCATCGCCGGACTGGTCGGCTCCCAGCTCGACCCGCTCTATTCGATGACCAAGGGCGGCGTCACCCTGTTCACCAAGTCGACGGCGCTGAACTTCGCGCGCAAGGGCTATCGCATCCGGGTGAACTCGGTCCATCCCGGCGTCATCGATACGGATATGGGCGCCCAGACCTTCGCCGCGCGCGCCGCCCACAGCCGCTCGAACGATACAGACCATGCCCGCAGCGTCGCTATTTCAAGCCACCCCATCGGCCGTCTCGGCCAGGCGGAGGACATCGCCAACGGCATCTGCTACCTGGCGAGCGACGAAGCCGGTTTCATGACCGGCTCCGGCATGGTCATCGATGGCGGCCTGACCGCTCAGTAGCGCGCCGAAGCCAGGCGGCCGCGCCATGTTGACGCCGACGTTCCGCCGCGCCGAAGCCCGTGACCTGGAGGCCATCATCGCCCTGTTGGCGGACGATGATCTTGGGGCTGGCCGTGAAGACCCGTCCCATCCCCCTAACCCGCGCTATCGGACAGCGTTCGACGCAATCGAGAAAGACGAAAACCAACTTCTCGCCGTCGCCGAGCTGGATGGCCGCGTCGTCGGCACGCTCCAGCTTTCGTTCATTCCAGGCCTGTCGCGGCTTGGCATGACGCGCGGGCAGATCGAAGCGGTCCGCATCGCCGCCGACGCCAGGGGCGGCGGCTTAGGCGAAGCGATGTTCGAGTGGGCGATAGAGGAATGCCGCCGGCGCGGCTGCGCGCTCGTGCAGCTCACGACCGACCGCGCCCGTCCGGACGCCCACCGCTTCTACGAACGCCTCGGCTTCGTCGCCAGCCATATCGGCTACAAGCGCGCGCTTTAGCGACCTATAGAGGCCCATAGCACGGGATTATGCGGAGGACGCATCCAGTTCGTTCAAGGCGTCCAGGAGCGCGCGCCTGACGACGGCGATCTTGTTCTCCTGCTCCACCTTCAGCCCGAAGATGTCCTTCACGTAAAAGACATCGACGGCCCGTTCGCCATAGGTCGCGATGCGGGACTGCGAGATCTGGAGGCCCTGCTGCGTCAACGTCCAGGCGACCTTGTTGAGGAAGCCGAGACGGTCGCGGCCGCAAACCTCGATAACGGTGTGCGTCGCGCTGGCCCGGTTGTCGAACACCACCTGCGGCATGATCGAAAACGCTTCCGAACGCCGACGCCATGGCGGCGCCTTGGTGAGCTCGCGCGAGAGGCTGACCTTGCCGGAAAGCGAGCGCTCGACGCAGTTGACGATGCGCTCTTCGCGCCGGGCGACCTCGCCATCGGAAGGGTCGCTCGCGACGACGAAGACGTCGAGCACGAAGCCGTCGGAAAACGTCGTCGCCTGGGACTGCACGATATCGACGCCGGCAAGCGCCAATCCGCCGGCGATGCGGGCGAAAAGACCCGGATGGTCGGGCGTCGCGACGATGACTTCCGTCGCATCGCCATCCACCGCCGGGCGCACCTCGATGACCAGGGGCGGTTCGGCGGACTTGGCCTTCCGATAGACGGCGAGCCGGCTAGCCAGTTCGTCCGGCGGCGCCGAGAGCCAGAAGCCGGGCGGCGCGTGCTCCAGCACCGCCGCGCGGGATGGTTCGTCCCAACCCGAAAGTTTCGCTTCGACGCCGTCCCGCGCCGCCGCGATGCGGCGGGAAACGCTTTCGCCGACATCGCCGCCTGCGATCGCTTCCTCCGCGCGGAAGTAAAGGTCACGCAGCAGCGACGCCTTCCATTCCGTCCAGGTATTCGGCCCGACCGCGCGGATGTCGCAGACGGTGAGCACAAGCAGCAGCCGCAAGCGCTCCAGGGACTGCACGACGCCGACGAAATCCTGCACCGTCTGCGGGTCGCTCGGATCGCGCTTCTGGGCCATATGGCTCATGACCAGGTGATGCCGCACCAGCCAGGAGACGGTCTCCGTCTCCGCCTTGTCCAAGCCGAGGCGCGGGCAGAGTTCTTCCGCGACGGCCGCGCCCAGAACGGAATGGTCCCCGCCGCGTCCCTTCGCGATGTCATGCATGAACACGGCGGCATAGAGCGCGCGCCGGTTCTCGATCCGCCGCACGATCTTGGTAGCGACCGGCGAATCCTCATGCAGCTCGCCCGCTTCCAGCGCCCGCAACATGCCGATCGCGCGGATGGTATGCTCGTCGACCGTGTAGGTGTGGTACATGTCGTACTGCATAAGCGCCACGATACGGCCGAAATCCGGCACGAACCGGCCAAGCACCGCCGCTTCGTTCAGGCGGCTCAGCGCGCGCATCGGCGTCTTTTCCGACGTCAGCATTTCCAGGAACAACCGGTTCGCCGTCTGGTCTTCGCGGACCGCATCGACCTTTTTCAGGTCGCGCCGGATCAGGCGCAGCGCGCCCGGGTGGATGTCCAGATCGTGCCGCTCCGCCACATGGAAAATGCGCAGCATCTCCGTCGGGTTGTCGCGGAAGGCCTCGTCGTCCGTGACGGCGAGCCGACCGCCCACAAGGTCGAAGCGCTCCAGTTCGCGGTCCTGATGGCGGAAGCGCGAGAAGGAGAACCGGCTGGGCTTCTTCTGCTCCGCCTCCAGCGCCGAACAGAGAATGCGCGTCATGTCGCCGACCGTCTTCGCGGTCAGGTAATAGTGCCGCATGAAGCGTTCGACGCCGCGAATATGCGGGCGGTCGTTGTAGCCCATGCGCTCCGCGATCTCGACCTGGGCGTCGAACGTCAGACGCTCCTCGGCGCGGCCGGCCCAATGGTGGAGATGCGAGCGCACCGTCATCAGGAAGCTCGCCGCCTTGCGGAACCGGCGGCGCTCGCCCTTGGTGAACACGCCAAGCTCCACGAGCTCGTCGACATCCTTCACCTTGTAGTGGTGCTTGGCGATCCAGTAGAGCGCCTGGAGATCCCGAATGGCGCCCTTGCCTTCCTTGACGTTCGGCTCCAGCAGATAGCGGGAATCGCCATAGCTGGAATGGCGGTCTTCCCGCTCTTCCAGCTTCGCCGTCATGAAGTGGGCGTCGTCGCTGGCCACGTCGCTCCAGAAAACGCTTTGCAGCTCCTCGATCAGTTCGGTCTCGCCCCATACGGGCCGGCCTTCCAGCATGCCCGTGCGGATCGTCATGTCGGTTTTGGCGAGACGCACGCAATCGGCGACGGTGCGCGTGGCGTGGCCGACTTTCAGCCCCATGTCCCACATCAGATAGAGGATGTGCTCCACCATCTGCTCGACGCGGGACGCCCGCTTGTAATGGGTCAGGAACAACAGATCGATGTCGGAGAACGGCGCCAGGTCGCCGCGCCCGTAGCCGCCGACGGCGATGACGGCGAAACGTTCGCCGGTCGTGGGGTTGGCGGCCGGGAAAACCTTCGTGGAGGCGTGCTCCAGCAGCGCGCACAGAACCGCGTCCATAACGTCGGAGCGCTCGCGCATCGCGTCGAACGCCGGCATGCCGTTAAAGAACCGCTCTTTCAGATCGGCGGCGGCCTCGGCGACGACCGCTTTCGCGGCGGCGAGCACCGTCGCGCGATCGTTCGCGTCCGCCTCCACGATTTCCTTCAGCCGGTCCGAACGGGCCAGCAGTACGGGCGTGGCGTCCATGGCCACATCTCCACAAAATTTCTGTGCCGAAACTCCGGCAACCCCAATATATATCGGTCTCCGTTATCATCTTGCCAACACGAACACAAAAGGACGCCCGCATGAGCGCCGCCGTACTCATCACCCAGATGGACATTCCGGCCGCCGACGAGGCGGAGTTCAACGACTGGTACACGAACGAACATGTTTCCGAGCGGGTCGATTTGCCGGGCTTCAAGTCCGCCTACCGGTTCCAGGCGACCGACGGCGCCCCCCGCTACTTCGCCTATTACGAAACCGACGGTCTGGAAGCGCTGACGACGCCGACCTACAAGGCGATCCTCGCCGACCAGACCGACTGGTCCAAAAGCGTGATGGCGCGCTTCCGCAATTTCGGCCGTATCTGCGGCCTCCTCGCCGCGCGCGCGGGCCGCGGCCATGGCGCGGCCGCGCTCGTCGTGCGGGCGACCGGCGGCGACGCGCTGGAGGCCTATCTCGCCGCAGCGTTGACGGACGCGGCGACGGCGCCGCTGATCGTGGGCGGCTATCTTTGGCGCGCCGACCCCGAGGCGACCGGCGATCCCGACGTCGCGGGCGGCCGCGTCATGGTGCTGGAAGCCCTGGAGGAGGCGCCCCTCCGCCAGTTCGCGTCCGAACGCCTGCGGCCGTCCGACCTTGCGGCGGCGGGCGCCGAAGACGCCGGCGACGCGTCGAGCGTCGGCTACTATCGCCTGATCTCCTTCATGGAGCGCTGATCCCCCACGCGCGCCGACGACAAGGAGCTACGCCATGCTGCTGCACGGATCCTGCCATTGCGGCGCGGTCACTTTTTCCGTCGAGGCCGAAAGCCCGGCGCCATTCCTGCGCTGCTATTGCTCGATCTGCCGCAAAGTCGCCGGGGGCGGAGGCTATGCGATCAATCTGGGCGCTGATTTTCGCACGCTCGGCATAGCCGGAGAGGACGCCATCGCCATCTATGAAACCAGCCCAGACTCATCGACAGACCAAGTCGTCTGCGGTCGCCGCTTCTGCAGAAAATGCGGCACGGCGCTCTGGCACTACGACCCGACCTGGCCGGACCTGGTCCACCCCTTCGCGTCCGCCATCGACGACGACCTGCCGATAGCCCCTTCCGTCACTCACATGATGCTGGGGTCGAAGGCGAACTGGGTGCGGGTCGATGCGGCGCCCGGCGACGAGGAATATCCAACCTACCCGCCACTGTCGCTTGCCGAATGGCACAAGCGCCACGGCTTCGGCGACGCGGATTAGCGAACGGCCCAGCTCAGAATCGATCCGGCCTCAGGCGGGTTTCGCCTAAGGCCGGATTAATTGGCTCAGAGAGAATGGTTAGAGCATGGCGCGCCTATTGCAAGCGCGCCATGCTCTATGCGCTTTGGTCCATAGCGGGCGGTCCGAAGCCTCCGTTCCCGGTCAGGCGATCAGGTCTTCGAATTCGACGTTCGAGACGCCGACGAGGATGGCGCTCACATCCTCGCTGGCGACAAGCGTCGAGGACTTGCCGCTGAAGAAGATGCCTTCCGTGGTTCCGACCGGCGCCCCTTCGCTCCCGAAGTTCAGAATGTCGATGCCGACCTCGAAGCCGATGACGATATCCGTCGCGTCGTTGTCCAGCAGAAGGAACTCGTCCGCCCCGAACCCGCCGTTCAAACGGTCGACGCCAAGACCGCCGTTCAGCACGTCGTCGCCGGCGCCGCCGTTCAACGTATCCTCGCCCGCATCGCCGTTCAGCACGTCGCTATCAGCGCCGCCGAACAACAGATCCGCGTCGTCCCCGCCGTTCAGCTCGTCTTCGCCGTCGCCGCCGAAGATCAGATCCTCGCCGCCGTCGCCGAACAGATCGTCATCGCCGTCGCCGCCGAACAACCGGTCGTCTTCGCTGCCGCCGCGCATCACGTCGTCGCCGTCGGCCCCGACCAGAAGGTCCTCGCCGGCCTCGCCGTCGATCTCGTCCGCGTCGCCTTCGCCGTTCAGTTCGTCATCGCCGGAGCCGCCGAGGATCGTATCCTCGCCGGAACCGCCGAACGCCCTGTCGTCGTCGTCGCCGCCGTTGATCTCGTCGTCGCCGGTACGGCCCCGGATCACGTCGTCGCCGGCGCCGCCATCGAGCACGTCCGCCCCGGCGCCGCCGTCGAGCGCATCGTCGTCATCGCCGCCGAAGAGGGTGTCGTTGTTCTCTTCGCCAGCCAGCGAGTCCTCGCCAGCGCCGCCGAACAACTCGTCCCCGCCTTCGCCGCCGAGCAACCGATCATCGCCCTCGCCGCCGGAGAGGTCATCGTCGCCGTCGCCGCCTCGGAGGTCGTCGTCGCCGTCGCCGCCCTCCAACTTGTCATTGTCGGCCCGGCCCGAAAGCTCGTCGTCGCCAGCGCCGCCGAACAGCATGTCGTCGCCGTCGCCGCCGAAGAGCTCGTCGTCGCCGAAGCTGCCGAACAGCATGTCGTCGGCGCCTTGCCCCGTCAGCTTGTCGTCGCCGCCGCTGCCGTTGAAGACGTTGGCGTCGTCGTCGCCGCGAATGAAGTCATCCGTTTCATTCGCCAGCAGCGTCAGCCGGGCGACCAGCGGATCGTGGTCGGACGCGCGTTCGTCGGTTTCCGCGAACTCGGAATTGACGTGGACGATGTCGAACTCCGCATCCGGCGTCAGGCTGTCGCTCGTCAGGATATGATCGAGCGACTGGCTGTTGCCCTGGAAGTTGAACGTATAGCGCTCGCCCTCCGCGATGCCGTTGGTGAGGTTGGTCAGGACCGCCTCGCCGCCATCGCCGATCTCGAACCCGTCCGACAGGCTTTCGACCGTGCCTTCCAGGATCGCCAGGGGCGACACGAACTCGAACTCGTTCATATCGCCGACGACGACGATCTTAGCGCCGGCGTTTTCCGCCAGCAGGCCGTCGACGAAGTCGTTCACGGCCTGCGCCTGCTCGCGACGTTCGTTCAGCGAACCGTTGACGGTCGTGTCTTCCTGGCGCTCCGCGAAGTCCTGCTCGACCCCGAGGATCGGCGCGGAACCGCCCTTGGAGGACAGGTGGTTGTTGACGACGGTGACCGTCTCGCCATTGAAGACGAAATCGGCCACGAGGGGCAGGCGAGCGCCGTCGAAGGCGTCGCCCGGGTCCTGGCTGGCGATCGAGCGAACCGAGTCGTCGACCAGTTCGACCCGCTGTTCGTTGTAAAGGAACGCCGTGCGGATGTTCGCGCCAGGTTGCCCGCCGCTCAGGTTATCGGCGATGAACGTATTGTCGATCGCCTGATAGGCCGGGCCGCCCGCGGCTTCGATCGCTTCCGCAAGCAAGGACAGGGTGTCGAAGGCGGACAGCACGCCGTCGTCGGTCGACCCGCTGCCGTCCTGGATTTCCTGGAGCCCGATGATGTCCGGCGAACCGAGGTTCGAGACGATCTGGTCGGCGATGGTCGCGAAGCGGCCGTCGGCCACATCCGTATCGCCGTCCGCGTCGTTCGGATCGAGATTGAGCACATTGTAAGAAGCGACGGTCAGCTGATCGAGATTGCCGATCAGATCGGTCGCTTCCGGCTCAAGCTCGCCCGGCGTCACGACGACGGGCTGCACGGTCGGATTGATCTGGAAATTGCCGAAGTCGTAGGAGATGACGCCGGTGACGTCGCCCAGCAGGTCGCCGACATTCATATCCGGCGTGACGATGCCCGGCAGAACGTCGTCGTCGAAGTCGATCTGCACTTTCTCCGGGTTGAAGTCGTCCGGCGCGATGTTCAGCGTGCCTCGCTCCGAGATCCCGCTGGCGTCCGCGCCCTGGTCGACCGCGACGAACACTTCCTGGAAGCCGTTGGTCGGTGAGATGGCGATCGCGTCCTGCGCCGTCACCAGCATGCCTTCGAGGCTTTCAAAGAAGTCGATCCCGTCCACGTCGGGCTCGAAAGCGCCGAAGGCGTCGTCGTCGATATTGGCGTCCGGAATGATCCGTCCGCCCTGACCGAGGATCGTCGCCGTCGGCAATTCATTGCCGGAGGACAGAACCGAAATCGTCGACGCGCTGACCTGCGTCGTCGAAAGGTTGCCGGTGGCGACGCCGCCCGGCGTGAACTCCGAAACGTCGCCGACGACCTCGACGCTGTCGCCGACGGCGACCGTCGGGGCCGAATTGGTGAACACGAAGACGCCGTCGGACGTGGCGTCGTCGCCGTCGCCCTCGGGATCCTGCATGTAGAAGCCGTTGCTCTCCAGCGCCGTGACGATGCCGCCGGTGCGCACTTCCTCGCCCGCCAGCGCCGAAACATGGCCGGCGCCCTGGATGTCGTAGATCGGCGTGAAGAAGCCGCCATCGAGATCGAACTCCAGGAAGGTCAGCGTGTTCGACACTTCGTTGGCGACCGCCAGAAGCGGCTTGCCGGTCGGGCTGTCCTCCGCGGAGATGAACTTCAGGCCTTCGGGCGCGATGTCGCCTTCGACGCGGACATACTGCTCGAAGCTCGGCGCATAGGGGTCGGACACGTCGTAGATCATGACCCCGCCCACACGCTCCAGCGCGATGAAGGCGTAGGTCTGCCCGTCGATTTCGCCGAGCGTCACCGATTCGGGCTCGACGCCCTTGTCGTCGGAGCGATCGTCGAAGCTGCCGGCGTCGCCTTCGGAGTTGAAGGCTTCTGGGATCTGGTCGGCGGTGATCAGCGCGAAGTCGTCGCCCGAGTCGAACACGACATTGCCGAACTCGTCGAAGATGGTGAACGAGCGCGAACCGAAGGAATGCAGCACGTCGATGTCGCCGTCGCCGTCGATATCGCCATCGACATTGGAGAACTTCAGGCGGCCGAGCTGGCTCTCGTCGGCCAGTTGCGCCAGCAGCTCGTCGCCGATGTCGGCGTCGACCTCGCCGTTCTCAAGGTCGCCGTCGACCAGGTCGGCGCCGCGGCTTTCATCGACGTCGCGGCCGTCGCCTTCGTTCGCGGTGACGTAGAACTTGACGCCGTCGACCTCGTAGGAGGCGATGCCGTCCGGCTCCCTGAGGCCGAGCACGTCGAAGTTGTCGATATTGATGACGCCGTCTTCGTTCGACGGATCGAGCTTGTTCCCGTCGAAGGAGATGACGCCGAGCTGCGGCAGCAGCCCCACGGCTTCTTCGATGCCGAAGTCATTGTCGTTCAGCACCGCGAGGGAGCCGTCGGGCAGCAGCGCCAGGCCTTCGATCTTGTCGGACGGCGTGTAGCCAAGCGACGACGGGTTCGTGACCTCTACCTTGAAGGCCGTAACGATGCCGAGGTCTTCCAGGCTGTCCGGGGTCTGCTGCTCCAGCGTCTCGTCGCCGAAGTCGAAGCCCAGAACGTCGGTCGCCTTGGAGATGTCGATCTCGTAGATCGGCTTGACCGAGGTCTCGCCGATGCCGCTGTCCCGTTCGACGACGAAGATGTTGCCGGTTTCCGGGTCGAACACCGCGTCGCCGATCTTGTCGACGCGGCCGCCCGGGCGGATGCCCGCGTCTTCCAGCAGGTAGACATATTCGGCCGAAGGCTCGCCCGTGTTCATGTCGAGCTCGAGGATGCGAATGACCTGGGACTCGTCGGAGGTCGCCTGGTCTGGGTTCGCCATCGGCGTCTGGATAAAGGCGTAGAGCTTGTCGTTCTCGAGATCGGCCGCGACCGCTTCGAAGCCCCGGTTCGTCCGGTGGGTATTGTATTCCTCCGGCAGCGTCTCGGAGCCGAAGGTTCCTTCCGGCTCGGCCACGTCTCCCAGGAGCGACGTGCCTTCCGGCACGAAACGATCGATCAGCGAGCCGTCGGCGTTGAAGTGGTAGATGGCTGGCCGATACTCGTCGACCGTCCAGAAGGTGCCGTCGTCGTCGATGACGATGCCTTCCATGTCGGCGCCGAAGGGATCAAACTCCAACTCGTCGCCGGCCGCGTCGACCGGGATTTCGTCGAAGCCCTCGATGTTCGGCAGGCCGGTGATCGGCGTGGCGCCGTCAGCGCGGGTCAGGAAGATCGTGTCGCCGATCGAGACGACGCCCGTCTCCTTGTCGAGATCGATCTGAATGATCCGGGCCTGATAGTCCGGCAGGTTGAAGGTGCGGGCGCCGTCGACGACCTCGCCGCCGTTCGGCCCGCGATCCGGGACCGTGAGGAAGCTGATCGTCGTATCGGTTTCTTCCTTGAAGAAGAGACCGGAGAAGCCGCCGAGGTCGATATCCAGGCCGTTGGCGTCGGTGCCCAGCAGGGGCAGGTCCTCGAAGTCGAAGGTTTCGAGGGAGGGCGCGCCGCGACCGTGGTTCTGCAGGCCGGCCGGCTGGATCGAGTCGATGGTGAACGGCGTCGGGTTGGTGATGTCCTCGATCACCGCGATGGCGTTGTTCTCCTGCAGCGTGACGAACGCCGTGTCGCCGACGATCGCGGCATATTCCGGCTCCAGGTCCGCGGCCGCGCTCGGCGCATCGCGGTTTGTCCGCACGCCCTTGGCCTCTAACGCGGCGAAGGTGATCGAGGGATCGGTGAAGTCGAGCGTCGTCACGGTCGAAGCGGACAGGTCGTCCGTGTCGATCGCGACGATGGAGACGGAGCCGCCGGGGTTCGGCAAGTCGTCGGGCTCATTGTCGCCGCCGGCCGACTGGCCTTCGTTCGACACGACGAGATGGGTGCCGGCGTCGTTGAACACGACCGCGTCCGGCAGCGGGCCGACCTCGACGGAGCCGAGGAACGCCAGCGTCTCCGCATCGAAGAACAGAACGTCGCCGTCGTCCGTCACCGTCTGATCCGGCACGGCGATGGCGACGACGCCGTTCTTGACCGCAACGCTGGTGACCGCGCTTGCATCGAAGCCGAAGGTCTGCGGGTCAAGCAGGTCGATCTGGTTGAGCGCGCCAAGATCGGAAGCGTCGATGACCTGGAGGCCAGAGCCCGAGGTCACGAAGGCTCGCTGCGTCTCGGGATCGAAGTCGACGATCTCGGCGCCGTTCTCCAGGTTCAGCGCGCCGACGACGTCGACGGAGAGAACCTCCGCCGCGTCGGGCGGCGTCAGGCTGTCGTCCGGGTCGCCGCCGGGCGAGCCGATGTCCGCGCCGGAATTGGCGTCTTCGCCTTCGCCCGCATCGGACTGGCGGCCGACCCCGGTCGGCGTCGCGCCGCCGACGCTGGAGAGCGCCCAGTTGGCGCCGTCGTCATTGTCCGCCGTAAGATCGGTCAGGAAGATCGAGGCGGCGCCGTCGTCGGCCGGGAACGGATCGCTGTCGTCGTAGACGACGATGTCGACCGCATTGGCGAAGGTGGTCTCGTCGCCGCTGTAGTCCGCGAAGCTCGACCAGAGCGCGACCGTATCGCCGCCATTGTTAAGGCCGTTGGCGCCCCAATCCGAAACCGCGACGAGGTTCAGCCCGTCGCCCCAGGCGTCGGCGAAGGTCTCGGCCGAGATGTCGTCGGCGTTGAACAGCACGGCGGTTTCGCCAGCTTCCACGACGCCCTCGAGGATGTTCGCGCTCGCATGGAAACTATTGTTGCCGTCGTCGAGCACGAAGCCCGCAAGGTCCACCGCGGCATCGCCGAAGTTGAAGATCTCAACCCATTCCCAGGCGTCTTCCGGAGAGGCCGGGTTGTACATGATCTCGCTGATGATGACCGTCGGCTCGACGGCCCCGAACACCTCGTCGGCGCGGAAGTTCAGGTTCTGGATGCGCTCGTCGCCGGAGCGCGGGGCATCCGCCTCGTCGAACGCGGTCTCGGCGTCCGCAAAGTTGTCCGCGAGGAATTCGGCGAGCGCGTCCTGCTCGGTGCCGTCGTCGGCGAAGGTGGCGTCGCCGGTCTGCACGCCTTCCTGCTCCAGTTCGGCGAAGTTGACCCGAGCGATCACATCCGGATCGCCCAGATCGCCAACTTCCGGGTTCTGGTTCAGGTTCGGGAAGGGATAGCCGTCGCCGCCGCCGATGAAATTGCCGTCGTCGTCGAAGCGGGAGTCGGCGAGGAAGCCCAGGGTCACCACCCGGAACTGCGCCGTCGGGTCGACCAGGTCGCCGTTCCGCACCAGTTCGGCGACCAGTTCGTCGTTCTCATCGAAAACGCCGGCGCTCTCGATCCGGTCGCCGGCCGGCGAATCGGGGTCGAAGGAGAATTTCACGCCGGAGATTTGCGGGAAGGCGCCCGCCACGCCCGGCAGGCCGCTGACGCCATGCTCCAGCAGGCCGACGATCTCTTCGCCGGTCAACGTCAGCAGCACCAAGTCGTTGTTGAACGCGAGCGTCGTCTGGATGTCGTTCTGGCTGATGCCACCTTCCGGCTTGATGACGTCGCCTTCGCCGTCCAGCAGTTCGCTGTTCGCCTGGCGAACCGGCTCGAACCCGCCCGTCGGCACCACGATCTCGCCGACGGAGGCGCGAATGCCGCCGCCGTTCTTGATGGAGATGAGCGTGGTCTCGTCTGTCTCCTGGGCGAGCGCCAGGTTCGCGTCCGCCGTCAGGTTGCCGAGATTGGTTTCCTGGGTGCGCACGCCGTCCAGGTCCGCCGGATCGTCCAGAGCGCCGGAGCGGGCGCCGTTCAGGAAGACCTCGGATATGCCGAACACATTGGATTCGGTCGCGATGATCTGTTCCTCGATCGCATCGGCGAGCGCCTGGATCTCGGGATCGATCAGGCCCTCGGCGCCGAGGTCCGCGACGCCCTGGGCGTCGGTCGCGTACGCGCCGGAGACATCCTCGTCATAGCTTTGGGCGATGATGTTGCCGTCGGCGTCGAAGTCGATGACCAGCCGGCCGACATATTTGTAGCTGCCGTCCGTGTTGACGACGGCCGTCTGCGTGCCGCCGGCATTCGTGACGAACTGCGGATATTGGCCCTGGTCGCTGTCTCCGTCGCGGATGCGGTCATTGTCGTCGAACAGGCGCGTGTTGGAGCCGCCCGCAACGATGATGTCGACGTCCGTCAGACGTTCGGCAAGCTCAAGCTCGATGGAGATCTGCTGCATGTGGGCAAGCAGAACCACCTTGTCCATGCCGGCGTTGGCGGCTAGGAGCGCATCGACTTCCGCCTGGATTTCCGCGGCGAGCGCGTCGAGCTGCTCCGGCGTCGGGTTCGTATCGAACGGGGTCGGCGAAATGCCGACGGCGCCCGGCGACGAGATCGAGCCGAGCGTCGGCGTGGTCGCGCCGACGACGCCGATCATCTCGCCGTTGACGTCGATCGCCACGGACGACGTGACGCTGTTGGCGACCGGGGCCGCGCCGCCTTCGACCTCAAGCGCGGCGAGGTCCGGCTGCGTCGAGAAGTCGAGATTGCTGGAGAGATAGGGGAACGCCGTCCCGGCGAAGTCCAGGTCGTCCAGGTCGGTGCCGTCGAACCGGGACTGCGTGAAGGCGCCGCCGGCGGCGCCCGAGATCAGGTCGGCGAGCAGTTCCGGGCCCCGGTCGAACTCATGATTGCCGAGCGCCATCGCCTGAACGCCAAGCTCGTTCTGGATCTGGATGTCCGCAACGCCTTCAGAACCGAAGACCGCATCGGACGCCGCGAAGAACACGCCTGGAATAAACGCGTCGCCGGAAGACAGCGTCAGCGTGTTGTCGGGCAGATCGTCGCCGCCGAGGTCTTCCGCCCGCAGCGCGTTCAGAACCGCGGAAAGGTTCGGCGCATCGACGATCGCGGCGGTCGCTGCCTCCTGGTCGGTGAAGTGCAGGAGTTCGAGCGTGAAGTCCGATTCGGGGATGACGATATCGACCTCGGCGCCGTTCGTCGGGCTGCCCACGGCCGCCTGACCTTCATCGTTGACGACCAGGGTCGTCACGACGCCGTCGCCGATGCCCGTGTCTTCCGAGAAAGCGCCCGTCACGACGTCGAAGCTCTTGCCGCCGTCGGATTCGGCGTCGGGATATTCCTCGAAGTCGACGATGTCGCCCGCGTCCACGCCGTCGTCATCGGCATCCAGGAAGAGCGTCACGCCGTCGCCGCCCTGGCTGAGGCCCGCGCCGGCATAGGTCCCGACCTGCCCGAGCTCGATCACCGATTCCCAGATGGACAGGAACTCCGCCGTCGTGTCGTCGTCCACGAAGACGACGCTTTCGCCCGGAGCGATCTCGGTCACGCCGTTGAGGGGGTCGGCGGCGCCAGCGTCCTGGCTGTCGTCATCGAAGAACAGCGCGCCATCGGCGAGCGTCCATGCGGCGTCGCCGACATTCGTGACCTCGAACCAGTCCGAGGTGAGGTTCGATCCGGGATCGTTGCCGGGCCAGATTTCGGTGATCTGCAGATCGAAGGTCGGCTCCTCGGCGGCGAAGCTGGCGATGGGGAACGGCGTTGCGGCGGAGGCGTTGGTCGTCTCGCCGTCGAGGGCGTCCGTCCCGCTGAAGGTCCAGTTGGCGAGAACGAACGTATCGCCATCCGGCCCCGTGCCGTTCACGCGATACGCCCAGCCGTCCGTGTGCTCCCAGGGCTCGCCGGTGCCGTCGACGTCGATTTCGCCGAATACGTCGACGACGACGCCGTTTTCGAAAAGCTCGACCGCATCGTCGCCATTGATGAACGCGGCGCCGCCGGTGAAGTTGGGCGCGAAGCCGAAGAAGGCCTGGAACTCGGTCGCTTCCGAAGCGATGTAAATGAACTCGCCGGCCGAGGCGGAGCCGGACAGGGCGGTTTCGGGGCCATCGGTGCCGCCGCCGTTATTGGCGCTGCCGACCGCGTAGATGGACAGGTCGGCGATATCGTTAAGCGCAAGAAGCTCGATCGCCTTGGGCGTGCCGTCCGTAAGCGGACCGTCGATCACGCCGCTAATCACCAAATCCGTCATCATCATTCCCCTCGTGGAAGCGCATCGACAGACAGGGCGCCAGTCGACGATTTGTCGGGGAGAAGACTTGCTGCGGATGACAGCGGCTTTGCGTCTTTGTTAATGAAATATGAAGGTGGGGATTAATACCTGCCGCAAGAAAATCGTTATAAAACCGTCATTTGCAAAATTCCAAAGGCTCAATAATCTGGCGGAGAATCAGTCCGGGCGACCGCCCGCCAGAATGGCTTCCACCGTCTCCTGAACATGCAGCGCCTCCGCCGGAGCGGCCAGATCGTGGTCGCCGCCGGCGGTCATCGCGGCCAGTTTCGTCAACTGGTCGCGCAGGATGAGGGGACGGGCCTCCGTATGGGGCATGGCGTCCGGCGCGGGGCGCCATTGGCCATCAGCGTCCAGGCGCTCGGCCGTCGACCAGTCGCGCAGCCGGATCGCGCCGCCCTCGCCTTCCAACCGCCAGAGATTGTAGTCCTCGGCCTCCGTTAGGCCGACGTCGCCCGTCAAGGTCACGGGGATATCGCCCGCCAGAAGGGCGGCTTCGATCGCGGTTTCCGCAAGGCCGCCCGGCGGAAAGTCGGCGCGGGCCTCCCGCAGCATCGGCGCGGCCAGCAGCCGCCCGGTCAGGAACAGGAAATGGGAGACGACCTCCCGCGTGAACCCGCCCTCCTCCGACCGGGCGAGCCAGGACGCCGCGTCCATCTGCCAGCCGCGCGGCCAGGTCTTGAAACGGGTTTCGATCGTAAGCGCCGAAGGCCGCCCGACGACGCCCTCGGCCATCCAGCGCCGCATTTGGGCGACCGCCGGCGAGGAGGCGAAGATGAAATTGACCGCCGCCCGCGCGCCGGCCGCTTCGGCGACGAAGGCGCGGCTGTCGGCCAGGTCGACGCCAAGCGGCTTTTCGGTGAAAACCGCCTTGCCGGCGGCGAGCGCGGCGCGGGCATGGCCGAGATGGGTCTTCGGCGGCGAGGCGATATAGACGCAATCCCCGGCTTCTATGGCCGCCTCGGCGGAGGCGAGCGGCGCCGCGGCCGGCAGATCGGCGGCGAGACGCGCCATGGCCTCCCTTGACGGGTCCCATACGCCGGCGAGCGCCACGTCCGGCGAAGTATGGTCGAGCGCCGCGCGAACGATCCGCTCGCCCATAACGCCGAAGCCGATTACGGCCAGCCGCAAATCCCAGGCTCCTACTTCAACGCGCCGGCGGACTTGAGGCTGTCGACCATGGCGGGATCGAGGCCCAGCCAGTCGCCCAACACCTCCGCCGTATGTTCGCCGATGGCCGGATTGGGCCGCCATTTCGGCTCCGGCGAGCCGTGAAAGCGGAGCGGACTGCCCGGCACGACCGCATCGCCCAGTTCCGCGTCATGAATGTCGAACAGCGCCGAACGCGCCCGCAAAGGACCGTCGGCCGCGACTTCCGGCAGTTCGCGCACGGGCGCCGCCGGGACGCGATCCCGCTTGCAGATCGCCGCGACCTCGTACTTCGAGCGCTCCGAAGTCCACGCCTCGACCATCTCGTCGATCAGCGCTTCATGGCGCGACCGCTCCGGCCCCAGGTGGAAGCGCGGATCGTCGGCGGCCTCCGCCTTGCCCATGGCGCGGGCGAGCGCGTGCCAATGGCTGTCGCGCACGCAGATGATCGCCACATAGCCGTCATTGCAGCGATACACATTGTAGGGCGCGCCGGTGCCGGCCGGGTGATTGTTGCCGCGCCGGGGCGGCTGCGCCCCGCCCGCAAGCTGCATGGCGGTGAAGGATGTGGCGAGCGCCGTCAACGCCGTTTCCTGCATCGCCACCTCGACGACGCGGCCGCGCCCCGTTTGGCTACGCTCGTAGAGCGCCGTCATCAGCGCGCTGTAGAGATGGACGCCGCCCAAGAAATCCACGACCGCGAGGCCGGCCTTCAGCGGCGGGCCGTCCGGCGGGCCGTTAATGCTCATAATGCCGGAATAGGCCTGGATGGTTAGGTCCATCGCCAGATTGTTCATGTCCTCGCCCCAGGCGCCGTAGCCGGTGGAGGAGCCATAAATCAGGCGGGGATTGCGCTGCATCAGCACGTCCGCGCCGATGCCGAGCCGGTCCATCGCGCCCGGCGCGAAGTTTTCGAGCACGATGTCCGCCTGATCGACCAGGTCCAAGAAAACCGCCTGCCCGTCCGCCGACTTCAGATCGATGGCGACCGCGCGCTTGCCCGCGTTCAGCATGACATGGGCGAGCGGCGTCTGTCCGCCGCCACGGGATCGGAGCGCCTCGCCGTCCGGCGGCTCGACCTTGACCACGTCCGCCCCGGCCTGGGCCAACAGGAAGCCCGCATAGGGCCCGTTGTAGACCTGGCCAAGGTCCAGGACCTTGACGCCTTCCAGCGGCCAGCGCCCGCCCGGATCGAACGGCGGGCCTTTCGTCGCGTTCATCTGAGGCTCTGTCCCAGGATTTCGCGGGCGATCAGGTGCTTCTGCACCTCGCTCGGGCCCTCGCCGATGCGGCGAATGCGCATTTCGCGGAACCAGCGCTCGAACGGCAGGTCCTTGGCGACGCCGAGGCCGCCGTGAATCTGCATCGACCGGTCGACGACGCGGAAGGAGCTTTCGGCCGCCACATACTTGGCGATCGAGGATTCCATCCGGAACGGCATCCCGGCGTCCGCTTTCGCCGCCGCCTCGAGGCAGATGAGGCGGGCCTGGCGAATGTCGATCTCGTTCTCGACCAGCATCCACTGGATGCCCTGACGGGAGGCGAGCGTCGCGCCGAAGGTTTCGCGGATCTTGGCATATTCGATCGCGCGCTCGTGCGCCGCGATCGCGACCGCAACGCAGGTCGCGGCATAGGGGACGCGCTGGCGGGCCAGGCGGTCGTTGGCGATGGCGAAGCCGCCGCCTTCCTGGCCGAGGATGTTTTTGTGCGGCACCCGCATGTCCTCGAAGCCAAGCTCGGTCGCGTAGCGGGACGAGCGCAGCGTGTGGACGACGCGGCGCACATGAAAGCCGGGCGTGTCCGTATCCACGATGAAGCAGGTGACGCCGCCGCGGCCCTTGGTGGGGTCCGTCCGGGCGAAGACGAGGCCATAGTCCGCCTTGTCCGCGCCGCTGATCCAGAGCTTCTGGCCGTTGATCACCCAGTCGTCGCCGTCGCGGACGGCCCGGGTCTGGATGGCGCGGGCGGGATCGGAGCCGCCGGACGGTTCGGAGAGGCCGAAGAACGTCTTCTTCTCGCCGCGCAGCATCGGGTAGAGATATTTCTCCTTCTGCTCGTCGGTCGCCTCGAACAGCTGCGCCTGGCTGGCGCCGCCGAACACGTTGTAGCAGGGCGCATAGAGGCCAGCCCGATGCTGGGAAATCTCCATCGCGATCAGCGTACGGGTCAGAAGGTCGATGTCCGGCCCGCCATATTCCGGCGGCGTATCGAGGCCGAACAGGCCCATCTCCTTCGTCTTCTCCGTCAGCCGCTGAAAGTCTTCCGGCTCCAGCTCATCGGTATCGGGGTCGAGCTTCTCCTCGAGCGGCAGAATTTCCTCCCGCACGAAGCGACGGCACATATCGACGATGATCTTTTGTTCTTCTGAAAGTTCGAAATCCATCTTTGACGCTCCCCCTTCAACCCGGACTCAGCCGGCCGAGACGGGCCGGATCAACATCGGTGTTCGCCGCCGGCAGGCGGCCGTTATCGTGGACATAGGCGGCGAGCAGTTCGCCATGGCGCGTGCGATAGGCGGTGTTCACCTCGACCCGAAACTGGGTCGCGCCATCGGGCGGGCTTTCCGCCTTGGCCATCACTTCGCCGCGCAGCCCGTAGCGCGAGAGCGCCGTCGCGGCGCCGATATAGAGGATATCGCCCTTGTCGTCCGCCAACTGATAGACGCCGAGATTGCCGGAAAGCCGCTTGGCTTCCTCCAGCGTGAGCGGGCGCCAGCGCTTGGTCATGCGTACCGCCATATACCTATTCTCCCTTGAACACGGGCTGCCGCTTCTCCAGCCGGGCGGCGATGCCTTCCTTCGAATCCGCGCTGCGGCGCGTCGCGTTGACCAGCGCATCGACGTCCGCGTGGTAGACGCCGTCCCGGAAGGCCATCTCGCGCACCAAGAGCGCCTTGATCGCCCGGAGCGACAACGGCGCGTTCTTCGACAGCCGGTCGATTACCCTGGCCGCCGCCGCCTCCAGCCCGTCGGCGCTCGCGGTCGAGTGGATGACGTTCATATCCCGCAGACGGGACGCCGGCAGCGGATCGCCCAGCAACAGCACTTCCCGCGCGCCGACCGGCCCCGCGACCTCCATCAGCTTCTTCGCCAGGAACCAGGTCGGCGCGAGGCCGATCTGGGCGAGCGACATGCCGAAGCGCGCGGTCTCCGCCGCGACGACGAAGTCGCAATGCAGCGCCAGTTCGCAGCCGCCCGCGATCGCATCCCCATGGACGACGGCGACCGCCGGCAGCGGGTGGGTTTCCAGGGCGTGCAGCACCTTCTCGATCGGGCTTTCGTTGTCCTTGATCGGCTGCGCCAGCCGTTCCTTCAAATCCATGCCGGAGCAGAAGGACGGCCCCTCGGCGCGGATCACCAGCACCCGCTCGTCCGGCGCCGGCGCCTCGGCGAGCGCCTCGTGCATCTCGTCCAACATGGCGAGATTGAGGGCGTTGCGCTTGTCGCCCCGGGTCAAGGTGAGCGTGCGCACAGGCCCGTCCACGGATACGCGAATATACTGCATTATCAATATGCTCCTACGGCCAGCCGGCGCCTGGCACGGCGACGCGGATCGACTCGATGCAGCCGTCCCGCTTCTCCGCCGCGCCCGGGCCGGAGCCGCTGCTCGTGCAGATGTAAAGGGTCTTCCGGTCGTCGTCGCCCAACATGCAGGCGAAGGATCCGCGCGCGCCGGTGGAGATGCGGTCGGTGATCTCGCCGCCTTCCTTGACGCGGAACGTCTCCTTGTTGCGCGGATCGGCGACCCAGATGGCGCCCTCGGCGTCGAGACAGATGCCGTCGGGATAGCCATTGCCGAGGTCGGCCCAGACGCGCCGGTTGGAAAGGCCGCCGTCGGCGGCGATATCGAAGGCGGAAAGCCGATTGGCGCGGGTCTCGCCGACGATCAGCGTCTTGCCGTCCGGCGTAATGACGGAGCCGTTGGGAAAGGCGAAGCCTTCGGCGGCGACCGACGCTCGGCCATCGGGCTCGACGCGAATCAGGTCCGCCAAGCGCTGTTCCGGCTCCTCATAGTGATTGTAGCCGAAATTGCCGACATAGGCGCCGCCCTTGGCGTCGACCACCATGTCGTTGCAGTGATAGCCGGCGAGATCGAACAGGTTGGCGTGCTCGACCAGGCTGCCGTCCGCCTCCTGGCGCAGCAGGCGGCGGTCGGTCATGGATACGATCAGCATCCGCCCGTCCGGCAGCCAGCCGAGCCCGGAGGGCTGGTTGGCGACTTCGACTACCGGCTCCAGGTCGCAGCCCGGCGCCAGGCGAAAAACGGTGTGCCGGTAGAAATCCGAAAAGAACAGCGCGCCCTCATGCCAGCGCGGCCCTTCCGGAAAAGACAAGCCTTCGGCGACGACCTTTGGCGTCGTCATGGCGGCGTTCCCTCCAATCGATGAATTTTGGAAAGCTTGGCACGGATCGGGCGCGGGCTGAAAGGGCATGGCGCGCCGCGCGAAAACCGGATTAGACTCCGCTCCCGGAACCGATCGTCCAGGGAGGCCTTCGCCCATGCAGCTTCAACAGTTATCCGGCGCGCTCGGCGCGGAGATCGGCGGCGTCGATCTCGGGCGGGACATGAACCAGGCGCTCGCGGCCGACATTCGCGGCGCGCTCGCCGAGCATGGCGTCCTGGTCTTCCGGGACCAGGAGCTCGACGTCGACGCCCACAAGCGGGTCGCCCGTCACTTCGGCGACATCTTCATCCACCCGAATTTCAACACCGGCGACCACGACCCGGAAGTCGTCACCATCACCCGCGCGCCCGGCGACACGCGCGTCGTCGGCGAGGACTGGCATTCCGACACGACGATGATGCCGAAGCCGCCCATGGGCGCGCTCCTCTACGCGCTGGAGACGCCGCCCTTCGGCGGCGACACCATTTTCGCCAGCCAATGGCTCGCCTATGACGCGCTGTCCGACGGCATGAAGGCGACGCTGGCGAACCTGAATTGCGTGCATTCCGACGTGATGGTCGCCGGTCCGCACAACAGGCTGAACGCCAAGCGCGCCACCGTGATCCGGGAGGACGACGCCTGGCGGCCGACGGAAAACGCCCACCCCGTCGTCCGCACCCACCCGGAGAACGGGCGCAAATGCCTGTTCGTCAACCATTCCTATTCCGTGCGCTTCGAAGGCTGGACGGAAGCCGAATCGAAGCCCCTGCTCGACTGGCTGATGAACTGGGGCCACCGGCCGGAGTTCACCTGCCGCATCGCCTGGGAAGACCGCTCGCTCGTCTTCTGGGACAACCGCTCGACCAAGCATTTGGCCGTGCACGACGTCCACGATCATCGCCGGGTGATGCGCCGCATTCAGATCGCCGGCGACGCGGTCGTCTGAATTGTCCGCCGCGCCGAAGGCGCCGGACCCGCCGCTGCGACGGGCGACCATGGCCGACCTGGACGCGGTGACGGCGCTCCAGCAATCGGCCTACGCGCCCATGGCGGAGATCGCCGGCGGCGCGCCGCTGCCGCTTCGCGTCGACTATGCGGACATCTTGGCGGAGATGGAGGTCTGGCTTGTCTGCGCCCCGGACGAACCGCCGCTGGCCGCGCTCATCCTCGAGCATCAGCCGGACGCCATGCTGGTCTGGTCCGTCGCCGTCGCGCCCGCGGGCCAGAGTTCGGGCCTGGGGCGGCGCCTGCTCGCCTTCGCGGAGGAACGGGCGCGCAAGGCGGGCCGGGACCTCATGCGGCTCTATACGAACCTGAAGTTCGAGCGGAACCGGTCGATCTACCGCCAGTTCGGCTACCGGGACGTCCGGGAGGAGCGCATCGGCGACAGCGAACCGCCCTGGATCATCATCCACATGGAGAAAAGCCTGGCTTGAGCGGCGGCGTCCCCGTGACAGTCTGTAGAGCCGGCGGCATGCTGCCGGCCGATACGAAAAACAATCGAGAGTTCCCGCCATGCCGAAACGCAAAGCCCTGGAAGACCTCCGCAGCCATCGCTGGTTCGGCGTGGACAACATGCGCGCCTTCGGGCACCGCAGCCGCACCATGGAGATGGGCTTCTCCCGGGAGGACTTTTCCGGCAAGCCGGTGATCGGCATCGTCAATACCTGGGCCGACACCAACACCTGCCACAGCCATATGCGCCAGCGGGCGGAAGAGGTGAAGCGCGGCGTCTGGCAGGCCGGCGGCTTCCCGATGGAAATGCCCGCCATGTCGGTCGGCGAGCAGATGACCAAGCCGACCTCCATGCTTTATCGCAATTTCCTCGCGATGGAGACCGAGGAACTGCTGCGCTCCCAGCCGATCGACGGCGTCGTGCTGATGGGCGGCTGCGACAAGACCACGCCGGCGCTGCTGATGGGCGCGATCTCGATGAACCTGCCCGCCATCTACGTGCCGGCCGGCGCCATGCTGCGCGGCCATTGGCGGGGGAACACCCTCGGCTCCGGCACGGACGTTTTCAAATACTGGGCCGAGCGGCGGGCCGGCAACGTCACGGACGAGGAATGGGGCGAACTCGAAGAAGGCATCGCCCGCTCCGCCGGCACCTGCATGACCATGGGCACCGCCTCGACCATGATGTCGCTTGCCGAAACGCTCGGCTTCTCCCTGCCCGGCGCCTCTTCGATCCCGGCGGTGGACGCGACCCATTCGATGATGGCGAGCCGCTCCGGCCGGCGGATCGTCGAAATGGTGTGGGAGGACATGAAGCCGTCCGACATCGCGACCGAGGCCGCGTTCCGGGACGCGATCACGGCGGACATGGCGCTCGGCGGCTCCACCAACGCCATCATCCACCTGACGGCGATGGCCGGGCGCGCCGGCGTCAAGCTGGGCCTGGAGACGTTCGACGCGATCTCCAAGACGACCCCGATGCTCGTGAACCTGAAGCCCTCCGGCGTCTACCTGATGGAGGATTTCTATTATGCGGGCGGCCTGCGGGCGCTCCTGAAACAGATCGGCGACCTCCTGAACCTGGACCGCATCGTCTGCAATGGCCGCACGCTCGGCGAAAACATCGAGACCGCCGAAATCTTCAACGAGGACGTCATCCGCTCCCGCGACAAGCCGCTATCGCCGACCGGCGGCACGGCCGCGCTGCGCGGCAACCTCGCGCCTTCCGGCGCCATCATCAAGCCGACGGCGGCCGAACCGCACTTGTTGAAACACACCGGCCCCGCCGTCGCGTTCGAGAACGTCGACGACATGTACGCCCGCATCGACGACCCGGACCTGGACGTCACCAAGGATTCGGTGCTGGTGCTGAAGAACGCCGGCCCGAAGGGCGCTCCAGGCATGCCCGAATGGGGCCAGTTGCCGATCCCCCAGAAGCTCTTGAAACAGGGCGTGCGCGACATGGTCCGCATTTCGGACTGCCGCATGAGCGGGACGAGCTACGGCGCCTGCGTGCTGCACGTAGCGCCGGAAGCGGCGATCGGCGGGCCGCTGGCGCTGGTCCAGAGCGGCGACATGATCACGCTCGACGTCGAAGCCCGAAAGCTGGAGCTGCATGTCTCCGACGAAGAACTGGCGGAACGGCGCAAACATTGGACGGCGCCGCCCAACCCCTATAGCCGCGGCTACGGCGCGCTCTTCATGCAACATGTGACGCAGGCGGATGAAGGCTGCGATTTCGACGTGCTGCACGCGGGCGCGTCGACGCCGGAGCCGAAGATCTACTGATGCGCCGCCCGCTCGGCGCCCTGCTGCTGACGCTCGCCATCTGCCTTGGCGGCGCGCCGGCGCGGGCGGAGCCGTGCCGGGCGTTCCAGGCCCATGCGAAGCTGACGCTGCAGCCCTTCGTGCTTTCGGCGTCCGAGAAAATCGACCTCAAGTCCGGCGATTGCCGCGACGACGGCGCGACCTTCGCCTTCGTCTTCGCGGACGGCAGGCCCGCGGCGACCGCGACCGTCTCTGGCCTTGCCGACCGCGCGGACGTCGTCTTTGCGTTCGGGGCGCGTATCGAACGGGCGAGCTATGGCGTTCGGACGGACGTCAAGGCGCACGCGGCCGAACTTTTCGACGTGACGGGCGGCCGGTTGCGCGAAGGCGGCGCCCAGGCCGCGACGACCCGCTATCCCTTCGACTGGAAGGACCGGCAGAAGACGAACGCGCGCGAGGCGGACAGCGTCATTCCCGGCTTCAGCGCGGGCGGCCTCAACGTCGTCTATGACACCCCCAGGCTTGGCGCGATCGTGTTGAACCGATCGCCGGGCCGCATCGGCGCGACCTTCCCCTTCTATGACGACCGCAATCAGGCAGGCGATATCGGCTCGGCCCGGCGGACGGTGAAGGCGGGCGACAGCCAGGACATGCGCTTCTATTTCCATGCCGGCCTCGCGCACATCCAGGACGCGCGCTTCGGCGCGCCGGACCGGCGCGGCATGGCGGGCGTGACCGTGAGCCAGTTTCCGCCCCGGCTTTGGGCGCCCGCGCCGGGCTCGATGACGCGGGCGGCGCTGGTCCGCGCCCCCGAAGGTCTGCATTGCGGCGCCGCCGACAAAGGCGCCGGGCGCACTTGCTTTCCGACCGACGATGAGCTGACCGCCTTCGCCGAAGCCACGCCCGGCGTGAACGATATCGTCATCCTGCGCACGGCCCTGCCGCGCGCGCGCGCCGCCGCCGCGATCCGCGCCGGCGGGGCGCGGCCGTTCTACTACCTCTTCTTCGGCGCCGTCGCCGAACGCAACGGGGACGAGCGGGTCAAGCCCGAATGGCTGCTGAAAGACTCCAACGGCAAGCAGTATATCGCGCCGCGCAGCGTCAAATCGGAAGGGCGCTGGCGGTTCCTGGACCTGACGCATCCCGCCGCGCGCGCCTATTTCGTCGACAGCGCGCTCGAGGCGATCGACGCAGGCTTCGCCGGGGTCTACATGGACGGCGGCAATTTCTGGAACATGCCGAACGGGCTCGTCGGCGGCGACAATTCGAACGCCCGCATGTCCCAGAACCACGGCCGACATCTGTTGATGCGGGAACTCCGGGCCGCGATCCGCGCCCGCGCGCCGGACGCCCGCATCGGCATGCTCGCCAATCGCTATGCCGAATACATGCACGCCGCCGACTTCGTTCAGCGCGAAGGGACGGCCTTGCACTGGCGGGACAAGGATGCGCGGCCGCATCTACGGGTCATGGCCTTCGATCCGACGGCCGCGTCGGCCAAAAGCTGGCAGAGGCGCTATGGCCGGCTGATCCAGTCGCCGATCTTTCTGGCCTGCCGCGGCCCGAACGCCGTTCTGGTTCGAAGCTGCCGTGAAAGCCTGCCGAAGCCTTATGCCGGGACCTACTACAATGCCGGCGGCTTCGACATTTTCGACAGCGCCCTCGCGGCGGCCGTCGTCATCGAACCCTTCGGTCCGGGCGACCTCTTCGTCACCAGCACGGAAGGGGATGCGGAATTGCTGGGGCGCGGAGTCTCGCGGCTGGCGCGCGAAACGCGCGGCCGCGTCTGGTTTTCCCGCCAGGTTCCCCTGCTCGCGCTCAATAGCTGGCGGCCGGTCGCGGAAACATCCCATGTCTATGTCTTCGCGGCCGGCGAGAACTACATCCCAGCCGACCGAAGCGGACCCGACGGATGGACCTGGGCGCGCGAAGGATTCCTCTTTCGCGACGGCGAGACCTATGTCGCGGGGGATTTCTACGTGGTCGACAGTCCGGCGGCGCCGCAGGCCGGCAGCCTCCGGGCGCGGCTTGCGCCCGAGCCTTATCGGGACGTCGCCCGGCGGACGGCGCGAAGCCCGGACGCGCCACCGACAGACCAAATGATGACGATCCGCCTCAGGCTTCCGGAGGGCGCCGAGGCGGCATGGACAGACGCCGCCGGCGCGCCGCTGCGCCCCAAAACGCATGGGACCGCGAACGGCCTGACCGTGCTGGTGATCGAAACCGACCGGCCGGTCACATTGACCTTGAGCGGCCTCAGGTAATATTCAGCCAGAGAACGCAATCCCGTATGAGGCCAGCATGTCCGCCGCCCCCGTCGACCCAAAGCTATTGGAGCTCCTGGTCTGTCCGGTCACCAAGGGGCCGCTCGAATATGACGCCGAGGCGCAGGAGCTGATCAGCCGGAGCGCCGGGCTCGCCTATCCGATCGAGGACGGCATTCCGATCATGCTGCCGGAAGACGCGCGTCGCCTGGACGACGCGCCGCGCGCCTCACGCCGAATGGGCCGGGCGGAATGACCGGCCGCACGATGGCGGAAATCGACGCCGCCGCAGCGCCCTGGCCGAAGGAACTGCGCATATCGCCCGACCGCCGGACCCTGTCGATCGCTTTCGACGACGGCGCCGCGTTCGACCTGCCGGCGGAACTGCTTCGGGTGGAAAGCCCGTCGGCAGAGGTCCAGGGCCATGGCCCCGGGCAGAAGCAGCTCATCACGGGCAAGCGGAACGTAAAGGTTCTCTCCGCCGAACCGAACGGCAATTACGCGGTGCGCCTTGGCTTCGATGACGGCCACGGGACCGGCATCTTCTCCTGGCGCTATTTCCGCTTTCTCGGCGAGAACCTGGAAAGCTTGATGGGCGACTATCTCGACGCCCTGGACGAAGCCGGGCTTTCCCGCGACGGCTGAGCGCGCCTATGCCAACGGCGCTTCCCAGGCGTCGTAGCCGTAGCACCAGGAAGGATCGGTCGCCTCCCGCATCCAGGTGTTGGCGTGGGAGACGTTCTGCACTTCCGCCGTCCGCGCCTGACGGGTTCGCTGGAACGCCGCGAGCCCCGTCTCGATATCCCCCGCCTCGGCGAGCGCCCGCGCCAGCACCACGCCATCCTCGATCGCCATCGCCGCGCCTTGCGCCATATAGGGCGTCATCGGGTGGGCGGCGTCGCCGACCAGCACCATGCCGTCGCCGTGCCATTGCGGCGACGGCGGGCGGTCCATGATCGCCCATCGATTCACGCTCGGGCAGGCGCGCAGCACCTCGCGCACCTCGGGATGGAAATCTTCGAACGCCTCCCTAACCACCGAGATATCGCCCTTGGCGGACCAGGATTCCTTGGCCCCATCCGCATCCGGCAGGCTGGTGACGAAATAAACCTCGTCCCGATTGGCCGTCACGTAATAGATGACGATATGCCGGTCCTCGCCCCACCATTTGGTGCAGGGGCCGATCTCTTGTCGCATCAGGTTTGCGGGAAACGTGGCCCGATAGGCGACGCGGCCGGTGGGCGTCGGGCTTTCCGAGCCCAGCAGGACCCGACGGACGCGGGAATGCACGCCGTCGGCGCCGACCAGCAGGTCGACGGTCGTCTCGGTTCCGTCCTCGAATGTCAGGCGCACGCCGTCCGCGACCTTCTCAGCCTCAGTCAGGCGTTTGCCGAGTTCGATCCGGTCGGCCGGGGCGGCGTTCAGCAACGCCGTGTGCAGATCGCCCCGGTGCATCTGCAGATAGGGCGCGCCATAGCGGGATTCGGCGTCGTCTCCGAGCGGCAGGTCGAACTTCGTCTCGCCGCTGTCCCAAACCCGGTTCGCCCAGACCGAAGGCCGGAACGCCGCCTCCCGAACGTCGCCCTCCGCCCCGAGGCCCCTAAGGGCGCGCACGGCGTTGGGGCTCATCTGAATGCCGGCGCCGACCCGCTCGAAACGGCGGGCCTGTTCGTAGACCGTCGGCTCGAAGCCCATCCGCTCAAGCGCGGCGGCGGCGGCGAGGCCGCCCATGCCGGCGCCGACGATCGCGATGCGCGGCCCTGTCGTCATAGTCTCGCGTCCCTACTCGTGCTTGCATGTCTCATCGTCCGTATAGTCAAGCAAAATTCGGGTGGGAGAAAGCGTTGACGGACTACGACTACATCATTGTGGGCGGCGGCTCCGCCGGATCGGTGCTGGCGAATCGGCTCTCGGCCAAGAGCGCCAATCAGGTGCTGCTGCTGGAAGCTGGCGAGGACACGCCCCCCGGCGCCGAGCCCGAAGACATCCTCGACAGCTATCCGGGCAAGGCCTACCTGAACAGCCGCTTCATCTGGAACGACCTCCAGGTCACGACCGAGAATATCTCCCACAATCAGCCCGACGCGCCGAAGCCGCCATTGCGCAAGTACGAGCAGGCGCGGGTGCTGGGCGGCGGCTCGTCGATCAACGGCCAGATGGCCAATCGGGGCGCCCCGACGGACTTCGACGAATGGGAAACGCGCGGCGCCGCCGGCTGGAACTGGAATGCGGTCCTGCCCTACTTCAAGAAGGTCGAACGCGACCTGGATTTCGACAATGAGTGGCACGGGCAGGACGGGCACATTCCCGTTCGCCGGGTCAGGCGCGAGGAATGGAGCGGCCATGCCCACGCCGCGGCCAAGGCGTTCGGCGAAGCCGGCTATGACTTCATCGAAGACCAGAACGGCGAGTTCCGGGACGGCTATTTCCCGATAACCATCTCCAACGCCGAGGAGAAGCGCGTTTCCGCCGCCATCGGCTATCTGAACGCCGGCGTGCGCCAGCGGCCGAACCTGACGCTGTCCACCCGCACGTCCGTGACGGAGCTGCTGTTCGAGGGACGGCGCTGCGTCGGCGTGAAGGCGCTGGTCGACGGCAAGGCGCAGGAGTTCCGGGCGAAAGAGATCATTCTTTCCTCCGGCGCGGTGCATTCGCCCGCGCACCTGCTGCGCGCGGGCGTCGGCCCCGAAGGCCATCTCCGCGAAATGGGCGTGCAGGTGCGGCATCACCTGCCTGGCGTCGGCAATCAGTTGATGGACCATCCCTCGATCGCGCTCGCCAGCTTCATCAAAGGCCCGGCGCGGCGCATCAAGGGCGGCACCGGCCGGCACCTGCTGGTCGGGCTGCGCTACACCTCCTCCACGCCAGGCGTGCCCCAGGGGGACATGTTCGCCGTCGCCGCCCACAAATCCGGCTGGCACGCCGTCGGCGAGCAGATCGGCTCCATGATCCTGTTCGTCAACAAGACCTATTCCGAAACGGGCTATGTGCGCCTCCAGTCCAAGGACTGGCGGACCGAACCCGAAGTGGCGTTCAACCTGCTTTCGGACAGCCGCGACCTGGAGCGCCTGAAGGAAGGCGCGCGGAAGATGTTCACGCTCTACGCCATGGACGTCATGCGGGCCGTCACCTCCGACCCGTTCCCGGCCAGCTGGGGCGACAAGGTGCGCCAGATCAGCGCCGTCACGACCAAGAACAAGATCCTGACCGGCGTCGCCGCCCGCATCCTCGACGGTCCCGCGCCCCTGCGCCGGTGGTTCCTGAAAAGCTATGTGATGGATGGCGTGACCATGCGGGACGTGCTGGACGACGATGCGCAGATGGAGGCCTTCATCAAGAAGACCGCCGTCGGCGTCTGGCATGCATCCTGTTCCTGCCGCATGGGCGCGGACGACGACCCGATGGCCGTCACGGACAACCAGGGCCGGGTGCGCGGCATGGAAGGCTTGCGCGTGTGCGACGCCAGCGTTTTCCCGGTCGTGCCCTGCGCCAACACCAACTTCCCGACCCTGATGACGGCAGAGAAAATCGCGGACTCAATCCTCGCCGGCGCATGACATTGCTTTGACAAGCGATTCCACAGGACGGAAACTGACGAAACAAACCAACACACGATCTAGCGGAGAGGAATTGAAATTATGGGCATGATGGACGGCAAGGTTGCGATTTGCACCGGCTCCGGCCGGGGCGTCGGCGCGGAAGTCGCCAAGCTGATGGCGGCGAACGGCGCGAAGGTCGTCGTCAACGATCCGGGCGTCGGCGGCGGCGGCGAAGGCGGCGGCGACCAGGCCCCGGCGCAGCAGATCGTCGACGAGATCAAGGCGGCCGGCGGCGAAGCGGTCGCGAACTTCGGCTCGGTCACCAGCTTCGAAGACTGCCTCGACATGGTCAGCCAGGCCCGGGACGAGTTCGGCGGCCTGCATGCCGTGTTCAATCCCGCGGGCATTCTGCGCGACCGCATGTTCCACCGCATGTCGCCGGAAGACTGGCAGGACGTGATCGACGTCCACCTGACCGGCCACTTCAACGTGAACCGCGCGGCGATCAACCTGTTTCGCGAGCAGGAATACGGCCGGATCATCATGGTCTCCTCGACCTCCGGCGTGCTCGGCAATGTCGGCCAGGCGAACTATGGCGCCGCGAAGATGGGCATCGTCGCGCTCACGCGCATCCTGGCGATGGAAAGCGCTTCGAAGGGCATTACCGTGAACGCGATCCTGCCTTCCGCCGACACGCGCATGACCCGCTCGGTGCCGACGCCGAAGGACCCGGCGGCCGCCGCCGCGCGCGAAGAACGCCTGCGCCGCAGCCCGGCCGACGCCATCGCGCCGCTTTGCGTGTTCCTGGCCTCCGAGAAGTCCGACTATGTCAACGGTCAGGTCTTCCATCAGCGCGGCGCCGAGCTGACGTTGTATGGCGCGATGCGGCCTGTCCGCATGGTCCATCAGAATGGCGGCTGGACGGTGGACACCATCGCCGAGAACGCCATGCCGGCGCTGCAGACCGGCTTTGTCGATCTGGGCGACAGCCGCAACATGCATCCGGGCATGCCGCTCGCCTGATCGGGCCCATTCTCCGCGAACCCGTCGCCGGCCCGACCGCCGGCGACGGGTTCGCTTCCCTTCATTTCAAATTCCGCGACGCCGCCCGCCCGAGACGCGGCGGCGCGTTCGCCCTTAAAGGAGCCTCTCCCCGATGACCGCCGATTTCTCCGACGAGGAGCGCATGCTGCTCGAACTCGTCGATAAATTCGTCGAGAACGAACTGATGCCTTTGGAAAAGGCGGTCATGGCGCGAGAAGCGGCGGGCGGCGAAGTGGCGCTGACGCCGGAGGAAGAGGCCCCGCTCAGGGCGAAATGCCAGGAACTCGGCCTGTGGGCGCTCGACGCGCCGGAGGAAGTCGGCGGCGCCAATCTACGCCCCACGGTGATGCTGGCCATTCAGGAACGCCTGAAAAGCACGGTGACGCCGTTCATCTTCCCGCCGGATTCGCCGAACCTGCACATGATGATCGAGGTCGCCACGCCCGATCAGAAAAAGCGGTACATGGAGCCCTATGCCCGGGGCGAAATGCGCTCGAACATCGCGATCTCCGAACCCGGCGCCGGCGGCGACCCCGCCGAGATGAAGACCCGCGCCGTCAAGGAAGGCGATGAATGGGTCATCAACGGCCGCAAGATCTGGGTCTCGGGCGTGCCGAAGGCCGACTTCCTGATCGTCATGGCCTCGACAGACCCCTCCAAGGGCGCGCGCGGCGGCATTACCGCCTTCCTGATGGACACGGACACGCCCGGCTTCGCCATCGAGCGGCAGATCCCCATGCTGGCCGGCGCCCGCACCTATGAACTGATTTTCGACGACGTGCGCCTGAAGGAAGACCAGGTGCTGGGCCAGGTCGGGCAAGGCTTCGCCCCGATGCAGAAGCGCCTGACGATCCGCCGCCTGGAAATGGGCGCCATGGGCGTCGGCATGGCCGAACGCGCGCTGAAGCTGATGTGCGAACATGTCCAGCAGCGGGAAACCTTCGGCCAGAAGCTCGCCGACCGACAGGCGATCCAGTGGTGGATCGCCGACGCGGCGACCAAGATCCACGCGACCCGCCTGATGGTGGCTGACGCGGCGACGCGGCAGGAGCGGGGCGAGGACGTCCGCACCGTCGCGTCCATGGTCAAGGTCTTCGCGATGGAGATGGCGGCGGAAACCATCGACCACGCCATGCAGAGCTTCGGCGCCATGGGCATGACACGCGAACTGCCGTTCGCGATCATGTCCCAGCGCATCCGGCTGGCGCGCATCTATGAAGGGCCGACGGAGGTGCACCGCATGGTGATCGCCCGGCGCACGCTGAAACAGTACGAGTAGCCACGCTGTCGGGAGGGCTCCGATGACCTATTCGATGATCGGGCGCTGCGCCGAAACCGGCGCGTTCGGCGGCATAGTCGGAACATCATCCCTCGCCGTCGGCGCCCGCTGCCTCCAGGTCGGCCATGGCGTCGGCGCGGTCTTGAGCCAGCACCGCACGGACCCTCGGCTCGCCGAAGCGGGCCTTCGCCGGCTCGAGGCGGGCGACGACGCCAAGACGGCCCTTGCGGCGGTCGTAGAATCGGCGCCCGGCCGGGAATGGCGGCAGATCGCCGTGCTGGACGGGAACGGCGGCGCCGCGGCGTTCCATGGCCGGATGCTCTATTCCATCCATAGCGAAGCCATCGGCGCCGACTGCATCGCCATCGGCAATATCCTGGACAATCCGGACGTGACCCGCGCCATGGCGGATCGCTTCGTCGCCCTGGCGGACGCGCCGCTGGAGGCGCGCCTGATGGCCAGCCTGAAGGCGGGCCGCGAAGCCGGCGGCGAAATCCTGGAGCCTTTGCATTCCGCCGCATTGACCGTGAGCGGCCCCGACGGCGTGCCGCGCCTCGACCTGCGGGTCGACATCGCCGAGGAGGCGGTCGCGGCCCTCGCGGACCTGCTCGCCGCCTATGGCGATCAGGCGGACAGCCTGCGCCAGGTCGCTCTCGACCCCGACGCGGTTCCGGTGTCGCGGGCGATGTTCGAGGCGTCCGTCGATCGGATAAAGGCGCTCGGGTTGGAAGACCGCTTCCCCACCGCCCGTCGGCAAGACGACTGGACGCTGCGCGGGTGAAACCGGGCGCCCATTAGCATCGAAACCGCCCGTTTCCGGGCCCAGATTGACTCATATCAAGCGAACGACGGATTTTTTCGCCAAATCTTCTCCCATGTCTTGGCGGCGCAGCGCCGCCGAAAGCCGCACTCGGGAGAAGAGCATGCAAGTTCGCGACATCATGACGACGAAGGTTCAGACCGCAAAGCCGACCGACACAGTGGCGGACGTGGCGCGGCTGATGGCCGTGGAGCGCATCAGCGGACTGCCCGTGGTCGATGAGAAAGGCAAGATCGTCGGCGTCGTCAGCGAAGGCGATCTGATGGCGCGCGCCGCGCTCGGCAATGAAAGCCCCAGAAGCTGGTGGCTCGGGCTGATCAGCGACGGCGAGGCGCCCGACGAGTTCATTCGAGCCCACGGCAAGACGGTCGGCGACGTGATGACCCGCAACGCCAAGACGATCGCGCCGGACGCGAGCCTGGCCGCCCTCGCGCGCAAACTGGAAAGCAATGGCGTGAAGCGCCTGCCGGTCGTCGAGAACGGCGCGCTGGTCGGCCTCGTCAGCCGGGCCGACGTGGTGCGCGCCCTGGCCTCGATAAAGCCGAGCGCGCCAGCCACCGACCCCAGCGACGCGGCAATTCGCAGCGCCGTCATCTCCAAGCTGCACGGCGCGCAGACGCTGAACAGCGTGCAGGCGACGGTCATCGTCCGCGACGGCGTCGTCGAGCTATGGGGCCTCGCGCCGAACGGGCCGACGATCGACGCCGCGCGGGTCGCCGCGGAAGACGTGCCGGGCGTAAAGCGCGTCGAGAACCATATCGCCCTGTTCCCGACGGCCTATTACGGCTGACGCGTCAGGCCCGGACCGCTTCAGGCGGCCCGGGAAAGCGCGAAACGGATCAGTTCGAGCCGGTCGTTGCCGAAGTACATGTCGTCGCCGTTCACGAAGAACGTCGGCGAGCCGAAGACGCCGCGCGCGATCGCTTCGTCCGTTCCGGCGAACAGGCGCTGCTTGATCTCGTCATCGTTGATCGCGGCCAGGAAGGCGTTTTCCTCCAGCCCGGCGGAGGCCGCGACCGGCCCCAGAACCTCCGGCTTCGACAGGTCCTTGTCGTCCCGCCAATAGGCTTCGAAACAGGCGCGCCCATAGGCCGGCATCTTGCCCTCGTCGATGGCGACGAAGCAGCCGCGCATCGCGCGGACGCTGTTCAAGGGGAAGACGGAGGGAGAGTTCAACTCCAGCCCCTCGTAACGCGCCCAGTCCGCCATGTCCTTCTTGTAATAGGCGTCCTTCGCCGGGACCGGGTTCTCCCGGCGCTGATAGACGGACGGGTTGACCTTGTTGAAGACGCCGCCGACCAGGAACGGCTTCCAGACGATCTCCGCGCCCGTTTCCGCCGCGAAATCCTCCAGGCGATGGAACGCCAGATAGGTCCACGGGCTGGAGATATCGAAAAAGAACTCAAGTTGGGCCATCGCCGTCTCCTTGGATGCAAAAAGCGCCCCATCGCGGGCTTTGGCCCGGGATGGAGCGCCGGCGCCTTCAGGCGCGGTTCGGGGCCGGATCGCGCTCCGGCCAAAGCCTATATCAGGGAATGAAGATCGTGGAGCCCGTCGTCTTCCGGCCTTCCAGGTCGCGATGGGCCTGGGGCGCCTCTTTCAAGGGGTAGGTCTGATTGATTTCGATCTTCACCTGCCCGGACGTAACCATCTTGAAGAGCGCGCGCGCGGACTTTTCCAACTCCTGCCGCGTCGAGGTGTAGGTCACCAGCGACGGCCGGGTGATGTAGAGCGAGCCCCGGCTCGCCAGCTCGCCGAGCGACATTGGCTCGACCGGGCCGGAGGCGTTGCCGAAGCTGACCATCAGACCACGCGGCGCCAGGCTGTCCAGGGACTGGGTCAACGTGTCCTTGCCGACCGAGTCGAAGACGACCGGCACGCCGGCGCCCTTGGTCAGCTTGCGGACGCGGTCCGCGACGTTCTGGGTTTTCTTGTAGTCGATGACGTGCTCGAAGCCGTGTTCCTTCGCCAGCTTGACCTTCTTCGGTCCGCCGGCCGTTCCGATGCCGTGCGCGCCGATCGCCGCGAGCCACTGGCCCGCGATCAACCCGACGCCGCCGGCCGCCGCCTGGAACAGGACCCACTCGTCCTTCTTCACCTTGTAGGTGCGGTTCAGCAGGTACTCGACCGTCATGCCTTTCAGCATCATCGCGGCCGCCTGATCGTCTTCTACGCCCTTCGGGAGTTTGATTAAAAATTCAGCAGGCATGATGCGCGCTTCGGCATATGCGCCAAGCGGCCCCGAGCCATAGGCGACCCGGTCGCCCTTCTTAATATGCGTGACGTTCTTGCCGACGGCCTCGACCACGCCGGCGGCCTCCAGGCCAAGTCCGCTCGGAGAGGGCAGCGGATACAGGCCGGAGCGGTGGTAAGTATCGATGTAATTCAGGCCGATTGCGGTGTGCCGCACCAAAGCTTCGCCGGGGCCGGGATCGCCAAGTTCAAACGTCCGCCACTTCATTACCGACGGCGCGCCCGGCTGCTCGAACACGAACGCATGAACTTTCATAAACATCACTCCCTAGCGAAACTTTTTCTGTTTATGGTGCAAAGACGGGGACAAGCCGACGGTGTGCACGCAGTTTAAGCAGGATATGCTGCGGTCGTTAGCCACGCAATGATTCTTGCCCCCCGCTGCGCGCATTGGCGCTATGTGTCAAACGCAACTCAGACCCTCGGATTTAGCTTGGGAGAAACCAATTGGCGCGACTTTCAGACATGCCGGAGACGTTGGCGCGACACATGTTGCAGTTGCCGATGCCGGTCTTCGATGAAACCCCGTTCGTATCCGGTCCGGCGCTGAGCGAGCGCCGCGTGGCGCTGGTCTCCACGGCCGGTCTTTCCATGCGCGGCGAGGCGCCGTTCGGCATGGGCGCGTCCGACTACCGCATCATTCCGGGCGACGCGTCGCCCGGCGACATCGTCATGTCGCACGTTTCGGTCAACTATGACCGAACGGGCTATCAGCGGGACTGGAACGTCGTGCTGCCGCTGGACCGGCTGCGGGAGATGGCGGCGGACGGCGAAATCGGCTCCGTCGCCGATCACCACTACAGCTTCATGGGCGCGACCGACCCGGCGGCCATGAAGCCGGCCGCCGACGACATCGCCCGCCACATGGCGGCCGAGAAGGTCGACGCAATCGTCCTGCTGCCCGTTTGACCGAACTGCACGCGCGCCGTGAGCGCGCTTGCCCACTATTTCGAGTCAGCAGGCTTGCCGACGACGGTCCTCGCCCTGGTGCGCGAGCACGCGGCGGCCATCCGCCCGCCCCGGACGCTGTGGGTGACGTTCGAACTGGGCCGCCCGATGGGCGCGCCGGAGGACGCGGGCTTCCAGCGCCGCGTGCTTTCGGCGGCTTTGGGCCTTCTGGACCGGCCCGAAGGCCCGGTCCTGGAAGATTATCCCGAGGACGCGCCGGCGGATGGCGGCGCGGCGGCCGAGGACGAAGGCTGGGTCTGCCCGGTCAGCTTCGCGCCGCCGGAAGCTGCGACGCCCGCGACCCACGCGGAGCGCCTCGCGGCGGAAATCGCCCAGATGCGCCCATGGCATGAAACCTGGAAGCGGCGGCGCGGCTCCAGCGGTTTCGGCGTCGCCGGGATCGAAGTAGAGGCTGTCGGCGACTTCCTCGGCGCGTTCGCCGATGACGGCCCGCCCGCCTCGCCCATAGCGGACACGTCCGTCGCCGACGCGCTGAAGCTTCTGGTCGGGGACCTGATGACGTTCTACCAGGAAGCGGCGAACGCCCAGCCGGGCGCGACCGGCTCTTCCAAAGAGGTGAGCGACTGGTTCTGGAGCCAGACCGAGGCCGGCAAGACATTGCTGGCCGTTCGGGAACGCGGCATGTCGAGCGAAGACCCCAGGCTGGCCCGGGTCGCTGGCGGGATGATCCTTCCGCATATCGCGCGCGAGACCGCTCCCTGAGCGTCGCTTTGAAATCCGGCCGGGGCTGATAAGGTTCCGGCCGGAATTCAGGCTGTGGAAGAGGATTGGGCCGCAATGTCGGAAGCACGTAACGTCGTCGTAACGGGCGGCGGCAGCGGCATCGGCCGCGCGACGTCGCTTGCGTTCGCGGCGGCGGGAGACCGCATCGTCGTCGCGGACATCAACCAGGACGGCGCGGCGGAGACCGTCCGGCGCATCGAGGCTGCGGGCGGCCTGGCGTCGGCTGCCGAAGTCGACGTCGCAAACGAAGACTCCGTAAAGCGCCTGCTCGCGACCGCGGAAGCGGTCGGCCCGAGCCGGGCGCTCGTGAACTGCGCCGGCATTTTGCAGAACGCCAGCCGGGTCGAGGACATGGACCTCGCCGAGCACGACCGGCTGTGGGACGTGAACTATCGCGGCACCTTCCTGTGCTGCCGGGTCTTCGGACCGGCGATGGCCGCCAGAGGCGCCGGCGCGATTGTGAATATCGGGTCCATCGCCGGCTTCGAGATGTTTCCATTGCCGGCCTACAGCCCTTCCAAGGCCGCGATCCACCAATTGACCAAGGTGCTCGCCGGCGATCTGGGGCCGCGCGGCGTCCGCGTGAACGCCGTCGCGCCCGGCTATGTGATGACCGAGGCCCTGCGCGACCGGGTCGCGGCCGGCGAGCGCGACACGTCCGTCATGGAAGCGCAGAAACCGCTCGGCCGCATCGTCGAGCCGGCGGAAATCGCGGACGCCATCGTCTTCCTGGCGAGCGACGCCGCCCGCGCCATCACCGGAACCACGCTGCCGGTCGACAATGGCTGGCTTGCCGGTCTCGCCTATGCGACCTATGCCGGCAATCGTAAGAACTGACCAAGGGACTATTCCGCCATGCCTGTCGTCGCCCAAGCCGCAATCCTGCGCGAAACCGAGCAGCCGCTCACCGTCGAGACGATCCAAGTCGACGATCCCGGCCCGCGCGAGGTTCGCATCAAGACGAAGGCCTGCGGCGTCTGCCATTCGGACCTGCACATGGCGGAAGGCAAGTATCCCTGGAAGTATCCGACCGTGCTCGGCCACGAGGCGGCGGGCGTCGTCGACGCGGTTGGCGAGCAGGTGACCTATGTGAAGCCCGGCGACCATGTCATCACCTGCCTGTCGGCCTTTTGCGGCGAGTGCGAATACTGCCTTTCCGGCAAGATGTCGCTATGCGAGAACCCGGTGCTGATGCGGTCCGCCGAGCAGAAGGCGCGGCTGACCCAGGGCGGCGAGGAAGTGTTCCAGTTCGCCCATCTCTCGGCCTTCGCCGACTACATGCTGGTGCATGAGCATGCGCTGGTGAAGGTGCGCGAGGACATGCCGATGGACCGGGCCGCGCTGATCGGCTGCGGCGTCACCACCGGCGTCGGCGCTGTGCAGAACACCGCCCGGATCGAGGCCGGCTCCACCGTCGCGGTGATCGGTTGCGGCGGCGTCGGCCTTTCCGCCGTCAACGGCGCCGCCATCGCCGGCGCCAGCCGCGTCATCGCGATCGACCTGTCGGCGACGAAGCTGAACCTCGCCAAGGAATTCGGCGCGACGGACGTCATCAACCCGGCGGACGGCGACCCGGTGAAGCAGGTGCGCAATCTGGTCGGCGGCGGCGGCGTTCACTACGCCTTCGAGGCGATCGGCCTGAAGCAGACGACCGAAGACGCGTTTCGCATGATCCGGCCGGGCGGCACGGCGACGGTGATCGGCATGATTCCGGTCGGCACCAAGATCGAGCTCCACGGCCCGGAATTCCTCAGGGAGAAGAAGATCCAGGGCTCGACCATGGGCTCGAACCGCTTCCGCACCGACATGCCCCGCTATATCGACTTCTACATGCAGGGCCGCCTGAAACTGGACGAACTGGTGGCCCAGCACATCGGCATCGGCGACATCAACGAAGCGTTCGAGGAAATGAAGAAGGGCGATCTCGCCCGGTCCGTCATCATGTTCGACTGATCGGCGCGCCGTCGGGGCCGCTTAGGCGGCCCACCGCAAAAGCGGAAAAGGCCGGGAGCGCTCGCTCCCGGCCTTTTCTCGTTTCGAGTGCGCGCCGGCCTAAGCGGAGCGCTCGAACCGGACGGTCAGCCGTCGAAGCCGACCTCGTCCACAAGCTTCGCCGCGTCCTTGCGCAGCGCGGCGATATCGGAAATCGGCAGATCGTCCGCCTTGAAGGCGCCTAGCTCTTTCAGCAAGGGCGACCATTCAATTCCATCGCGAACGGGGTACTCGTAGTTCTGTTCGGCGTAGATCTTCTGCGCCTCGGGGCCGACCAGCCATTCCATCAGTCGGATGGCGTTGGCGCGGTTCGGGCCGTGCTTGGTCAGCGCCATGCCGGAAATATTCACGTGCGCGCCACGGTTCGCCTGGTTCGGGAACGCGACATTGACCGCTTCCGCCCAAGGCTTCTGCTCGTCCTTCTCCAGCATCTTGCCGTAGTAGTAGTTGTTCCCGAGCGCGACGTCGCAGATGCCGTCCTTGATCGCCTTCACCTGCGCGCGATCGTTGCCTTGCGGCTTGCGCGCCAGGTTCGCCTTCACGCCTTTCAGCCAATCGCCGGCGGCTTCGCGGCCGTGATGGGCGATCATCGAGGCGATCAACGCGATCGTATAGGAATGCTTGCCGCTGCGCGTGCAGACCTTGCCTTTCATGGATGGGTCGGCGAGGCCCTCATAAGTCAGGGATTTCCAGTTGGGCGTCCGTTCCTTGGACGCATAGATGACCCGCGCCCGCGTCGTCAGGCCGAACCAATGGCCTTCCGGGTCGCGATACTGCTCGGGGACGGCGGCGGCCAGGACCGCCGAATCGACCGGCGCCGTGACGCCAGCCTCTTTCACGTCGTTCAAACGGCCGATATCGACGGTGAAGACAAGATCGCCGGGGGTATTCTGGCCTTCCGCCGTCAACCGCTCCGCCAGCCCCTTGTCGGCGAACAGCACGTTCACCTTAACGCCGGTGTCTTTTTCGAACGCTTTGAATAAGGGCGCGACGAGGAACGGCTGGCGATAGGAATAGACATTGACCTCTTCGGCGACCGCCGAGCTGGCGGCGCCTGCCGTCAGGGCGGCGCCCAGAACGAGATGGCTTAGCTTGCGAATCATTTATGTGTCCTTTGAATCGTCGTTAGCCGTAACGCCGACCTGGCTGTCGCTGAACTGGAGCAATTGCGCTGGCTCGGGCTCGTCGTCGAACCGCATCAACGCAATCAATCCATCCAGCCCCAGAATACGCAGAACCATCTTCGCTCCCTCCGCTTCCGGCCAGGTTATCGTCGCTGGCGGCAGGAGTATCCTCGATTTGCGAATGATTCGCAATGCGAATGATAATCAATTCCCGAACTTTTTCCACGCGCGATTGTCGGGACACCCGGGCGCCGCTGCGGTCGTCGCCAGGTCGATTGGCGATGCGCCGGATTTTCCGTCGGCGCGCATGGCGGGTATGCTCTGGCGAAACGCCGAGCCCGGACGACAAGCCAGGGAACGAGACCCCATGACCGAGGCGAGAGAATCGCGCGACGCCGGCGAATGGCTTGCGGAAATCGACCGGGACATGGCCGACGGCGAATATCTCCAGGCCTATGACGCAGCCGAGCGGGCGCTCGACGAGTATCCGGACGACGCCGGCTTCCGCCACAAGGCGGTGCTCGCGCTCGCGCGGACGGGCGCGATCGGACAGGCGGCGGAACGGTTCGAGCGTTACGGCCTGAACGACGTTCGGGACGAAGAAACCCTGGCCCTCGCCGCCCGCCTCGCCAAGGACCTGGCGCTGGCGGCCGAGGGCGCCGCGCGGCTGGATCTGCTGGCGCAGTCGGCCGACGCCTATAAGCGGGCCTACGAGGTCGAGGGCGGCTACTATCCGGCCATCAACGTGGCGACGCTGCTGTTCCTTGCGCACCGGCGCGACGACGCAGCGCCATGGGCCGAACGGGTGCTGGCGCTCACCCGAGAGGACCGAAACGGCGGCGACTACTACGCCCTGGCGAGCCGCGCGGAAGCGCTGCTGCTGCTCGGCCGCGCGGACGAGGCGGCGGCCGCCATCGCGGCGGCGGTCGCGGCCGGAGACAGCGGCGTCGCCGTCCGCTCCGTGACCTTGAAGCAGCTCCGGCTGATCTGCGGCCACATGCAGGCGGACGACGCCCTGCTGGTGCCGCTCGCGCCGCCCGCCGTCGTGCACTTCTTCGGCCATATCGTCGCTCCGCCCGGCGCGCCCGGTCGGTTTCCCGCCGATCAGGCGGAGGCCGTCCGCCGGGAGATCGACCGCGTTTTCGCCCGCCGGCCCGTCAGCCGCGCCATCGGCAGCATTGCGGCCGGCGCCGATATCCTGGCGGCGGAGGCCGCGCTCGACGCCGGCGTGGAGCTCGACCTGGTGCTGCCGTTCGGGCTTGAGGAATTCATCGAGATTTCGGTCGCGCCCGCCGGGGCGGATTGGGTTCCCCGCATGCGCGCCTGCCTGGAGCGCGCGCGCCGCATCCATCACGTGACCGAGGACGCCTATCTCGGCGATGACGCCCTGTTCGGCTATGCGAGCGAATACGCGCTCGGCCTTGCCTCCCTGCGCGCCAGACTGCTGGCGACGGACCTCTACCAACTGGCGGTCTGGGACGGCGTGGAAGGCGCGCCGGACGCGGTCGCCGGAACCGCGCACGATCTGGCGATCGGCCGAAAGCTCGGCTGCGGGCAGGAGATCGTGTCGGTGACGGCGTCGCCGCCGAACGCCTCGATGCCGGCTGCGCCGGCAGCGACCGAAGCCGAGACGCCGAAATTCTTCCGCGCGCCCCGGAGCCTCCTCTTCGGCGACTTCAAGGGCTTCAGCAAACTGACAGACGCGCAATTGCCCGTTTATGTGGAGCATGTGCTCGGGCTCTGCGCCGCCGTTCTGAAAGACCATTCCGCTAACCTCGTCTTTCAGAACACCTGGGGCGACGGTCTGTTTCTCGTGTTCGACGACGTGGCGGCCGCCGCCGATTGCGCCTTCGCCACTCAGGCCGCCATCTCCGCCATCGACCATGCGGCTCTCGGGCTGCCGGAGACGCTCGGCCTCAGGCTCGGCTTTCACTACGGGCCGGTGTTCGAGACGATGGACCCGGTGCTCCAGCGCAAGAACTGCTTTGGATATCACGTCAGCCGCGCCGCGCGGGTCGAGCCGATCACGCCGGAAAAGGCCGTCTACGTGACCGAGCAGACGGCGGCCGCGATGGCGCTGGCCTGCCCGGACGCCTATCGCTGCGAGTATGTGGGCCGACTGCCGCTCGCTAAGGGCTATGGAAGTTTTCCGATGTATCACGTGCGCGCCGCCTAGGGACGGGATAGACTCCCGCGCGCGCCGATTTGGGGGAGAGCGGCCGATGTCCGCCGGCACGATCTTCATCAGCTACCGACGGTCCGACAGCCAATGGGCGGCCTCGCGCCTGTTCGACACGCTGACCCAGGTCTTCCCGGACGAACGGCTGTTCATGGACGTCGATTCGATCGACCCGGGCCAGGATTTCGTCAATGTCCTGGCGGACCAGGTCGGGCGCTGCGACGTATTCCTGGCGCTGATCGGCCCTAACTGGCTCGACGAGCGCGGCGCCGGCGGCGGGCGGCGCATCGACGATCCGGAAGACTTCGTCCATATCGAAATCGCCTCGGCGCTGGCGCGTGACGACACCGTGACGATCCCAGTGCTGCTGGACGGCGCGCGCGCGCCAACCGAGGCTGATCTGCCGGAGGCCCTCCGCCCGCTGGCGCGCCGGCAGTTCGCCCGCCTGACCCACGAAGGCTATCGGGGCGAGATCGAACGCCTGATCGAAGGCATCCGCAAGGCGCTCGCCGCCGGCGCGGACGTCCGCGCGGCCGATGCGAGCGCCGCCGCGCCGCGGCGGCGGCCGTTCCCCAAGCGGGTCTTCGCCTATCTGGCGGGCGGCCTCGCGGCGGCCTGCGCGATCGGGTTCGCGGCATGGCGCATGACCCTGCCGCCGGACCCCGCCGCCGGCGCCGACCTTACGACCTTCAAGGAATGCGCCGCCTGCCCGGAAATGACGATCATCCCCGCCGGCGCGTTTTCAATGGGATCGCCCGATGACGAGCCCAATCGCCTGGACCAGGAAGGCCCGGTCCGCGACGTGACCGTCGGCCGCTTCGCCATCGCCCGGACGGAAATCACCTTCGCCGAATGGGACGCCTGCCTCGCCGACGGCGGCTGCGGCGGCTACGAAGCGCCGGACGGCGGCGAAGGGCGCGGCGACCTGCCCGCCTTCAACCTGAGCCGCAACGACGCCCTGGCCTACATCGCCTGGCTGAACGACCAGGTTCCGGGCGATCCCTACCGGCTGCCGTCCGAAGCGGAATGGGAATACGCCACGCGCGCGGGAACGGCCACGGCCTATTACTGGGGCGACGCGCCCGACCGGGCCTTTGCGAACATGGGGCGCGAAGTCTGCTGCATCGGGTCGGCGGAAGGACCGGACGAATGGATCGGCCCCGCCCCCGTCGGCCGTTTCAAGCCAAATGCGTTCGGCCTCCACGACATGGCCGGCAATCTCTGGGAATGGACGGCGGACGTTTACCGGAACAGCTATAAGGGCGCGCCCGCAGACGGCGGCGTCTGGGCGTGGGAGAGCAAGTCGAGCGGCGCCCGATATGCGCTCCGCGGCGGCTCCTACAAGGACCGCCCCTGGCAGACCCGTTCGGCCATGCGCAACAGCAACGCGCCGGACTATCGCCTGAACGTTTACGGGTTCCGGCCGGCGCGCGACCTGACGCCCAGATAGGCGCCGCGCCGCCGGCGCGCCCCGCGTTCCCCTATGCCAAGACCGGTGCTACCGTTTCGCCAAAGGCGACGCGGCAAGCGAGCGCCGATCCAATTCCATAAGGGGGAAACACCATGTCCATTCTGGCGATAGGCGGCGCTGGGTTCATCGGCCGTCGGCTGCTGCCGCTCCTGGCGGCGCGCGGCGAAGAGATCACGTGCATGGATATCGACATGGCCGGCGCGACGGCCGCGTTCGCGCCGCTTGGCGACAGCGTGACGGTCGTGCGCGGCGACGTCACGGCGTTCGACGACGTGATCGGCGCGATGATCGAGAGCAAGGCCGAACGGGTCGTCAATCTCTCCTACTTCATCGGCGAGCTCGAGCCGCATGTCGCCTTCAAGCTCGACATTCAGGGCATGGACAATGTGTTCGAGGCCGCGCGGCGCACGGGCGTGAAGCACACGGTGTTCGCGAGCTCCGTCGCCGTCAGCGGGCAGCAGAGCAATTTCGGCGAGCGCACGGTCAACGAGGACGACGAGCGCCACGGCGACACCCAATACGCCGTCAACAAGACCATCAACGAATGGCAGGCCCTCGACTATCGCCGCAATTACGGCATGACCATCACCTGCATCCGCCCCGCGAACGTGACCGGCCCCGACAAGAAGTTCGGCTCCATCGACCACGTGAACTGCATGTGCCAGCCGGCGCGCGGCGCGAGCGTCACGTTCCCGCACGCCGACACCATGCGCTGCGTCATCCACGTCGAGGACATGGCGGAGGTGTTCGCCCGCGTCATCATGGCCGACAAGCCGTCCCGCGAGACCTACAATTCCGGCGGCGTGACCGTCAGCATCGGCGAGCTCGCCGCCATGGTGAAGGAGTTCCTGCCCGACGCCGACATCCGTTTCGGCGCGGAGACCGGCGGGCGCGAGACTTCCGGCAACTTCATGATCGACAACACCCGCCTCGTGGAGGAGTTCGGCGTGCAATATGCGCCGCTCCGCCAGCGGGTGCGCGAGGTCATCAACGACATCCGGCGGGGCGAAGGCCTGCCGCTCGTCGATTGATCTCACGCGCGCAAGGAAAGGATACGCACCATGGCGGACACGCCCCTCCGCATCGGCCTGATCGGCGCCGGCGGCAACACCACATCCCGGCACATTCCGGGATTCAAGCAGCAGTCGAACGTGGAGATCACCGCCGTCGCCAACCGCACCCGCGCCTCCGGCCAGCGGGTCGCGGACGAATTCGGCATCGCCAAGGTCTATGACGACTGGCAGGCGCTGCTGGCGGACGGCGAGATCGACGCCGTCTGCATCGGCACCTGGCCCTATATGCATTCCACGTTGACCATCGCAGCCCTCGAAGCGGGCAAGCACGTGCTCTGCGAAGCGCGCATGGCGATGGACCTCGCGGACGCCAAGACGATGCTCGCCGCCTCCCGCCGCCATCCGCGCCTGACGGCGCAGATCGTGCCGGCGCCGGGAACTCTCGCCTTCGACCGCACCATCGTCGAGACCGTCGCCGCCGGCGAGATCGGGGAGATCATCGCGATCGACGCCCGCATCTGCGCCAACCGCGCCTATCCGAACGCCGAGAGCCCCGTGCATTGGCGGATGGACCGGGCGCTTTCCGGTCACAACATCATGAGCATGGGCATCTGGTACGAGACGATGATGCGCTGGGTCGGCCCGGCGCGCACGGTCATGGCCGTCGGCCAGAGCGTCGTCTCCCACCGCGTCGACGCGGACGGCAAGCGCATGGCCATGGAGATTCCAGACCATATCGACGTCATCGGCCGGCTTGAGCAGGGCGGGCAGATGCGCTTCAACGTCTCGACCGTGCTTGGCCACGCGCCGGACCTTTCCGACGTGCACATCTTCGGCACGGAAGGAACGCTGCGCCTGCGCCAGCCCGTCGGCGGCAAGCTCGGCCTCTTCAAGGGCAAGCGCGGCGACGACGATCTGGCGCCGGTCGAGATCGACCCCGCCAAGCAAGGCGGCTGGCGGGTCGAGGAAGAGTTCGTCAACGCCATCCGCGGCCTGGAGCCGGTCACCCATACGGACTTCCAGACCGGCGTGCGCTATATGGAGTGGACCGAAGCGGTCACCCGCTCGCTACGCCAGGGGACGGGAGTGAACCTGCCCCTCTGATTCCATTGGGGCGCGCATGCAATCGAACGATCCGCTGAAATTACAGGCCCAGCCGTTCTTCCCGACGCCGGTGATGCTTTCGCCGATGGCGGGCGCGGATGCGATGAACGTTTCGCTGAAGGCCGCGATCGAAGCGCGCGCGGAAAGCCATCCGTCCACCGCCCACAGCAATCTGGGCGGATGGCAATCCACCTGGGACCTGGCGGACTGGGGCGGACCGGCGGCCGCCAAGGTGCTGAACCACGCCCGCGCCATCGCGAACCGCATGACGACGGACCGGCGCGGGCAGCCGGTCAAGATCGACTGGAAGATCAACGCCTGGGCGAATGTGAACCGCACCGGCGACGGCAACGAATTCCACACCCACCCCGGCAGCTACTGGTCTGGCACCTACTATGTGGACGACGGCGGCATCGGGCAGGACCCGTCGCTCGGCGGCGAGTTTGAAATCCAGGACCCGCGCGGCGTCGCGCCGGCCATGTACGCCCCCCATCTGGCCATGAACCTGCCGGGCGGCCTCTCCGTCGGCGCGAGCGAGCTCTTGAGCCCGCGCGCGGGCCTGATGGTGATGTTCCCCGCCTGGCTATCCCACTGCGTCCGCCCCTACCGGGGCAAGTCACAGCGGATCTCCATCGCCTTCAATTTCAGCCTGTGATCGCGCGGCGACGGCTACCGGCCGACGAACACGGGCTTGCGCTTCTCCATGAACGCGGTGCGGCCTTCCTTGTAGTCCTGGCTGTCGAGCGCCTGACGCCCGATCTCAGCCAGCATCTTCAAGTCCCGTTCGTCGGGGTCGGAAAGCACCTGGCGGACCGTCAGCTTCGTCGCCCGCACGGATAGGGGCGCATTCTCGGCGATGGTTTCGGCATAGCCGCGCACAGTCTCCTCCAGATCCTCCGGCGCGACCACATCCTCGATCAGGCCCATGCGCAGCGCCGTCTCGGCGGGGAAACGGCGCGCGGTGAACAGGATCTGCTTGGCGACGCCAGGCCCGACGAGGCTGACCAACGCCTTCACGTTCTCATAGCCATAGGCGATGCCGAGCCGTCCGGCCGGAATGCCGAACTGGGAATCGCTCGACGCGATGCGCAGATCGGCCTTCAGGGCGACGCCGAGCCCGCCGCCCATGCAGAAGCCCCGGATCATCGCGATCAGCGGCTTCTCCAGCGACGCCATCTGCCGGCGCGCCTCGTCCGCCGCGCCCGCATGCCGGGCCGCGACCTCCGCATTGGCCCGCACCTTGTCGAACTGCGAGATATCCGCGCCAGAGACGAACGCCTTGTCGCCGGCCCCTTTCATGACGACGACCCGCACCGCGTCGTCGGCGGCGAAGGCCGCGAGCGCCTCTCCGGTCGCCACCCACATTTCGTGGCTCATGGCGTTGCGCTTCTCCGGCTGATTGAAGGTCAACCAGCCGATGGCTCCATCGCGCTCCGCGATGATCTTGTCCGTGCTGAGTTTCATGGCGCTTCCCATTCTTCCTGTCCGGCGCGCCGCCGCGCCCTTGGTTCGGCGACCAGGATAGGACGAATGTTCGCCATTGGGCGCCCCGGCCACGCCTGTTCAATCGCGCGACGGTCCGGCAAGCTTGCGAAAACAGGCAAAGCCGAGAGCAGGGGAAACGCGCATGACGATGTCGGAACATGCCGAGCGCAATCCTGATAAGCTCGCCACGATCATGGCCGGGTCGGGAGCAAGTTTGACGTTCGGCGAACTCAACGCCCGGTCGATCCAACTGGCCCGCCTGCTCCGCGACGCCGGCCTAGCCGTCGGCGACGTCGTCGCGCTCTTCATGGAAAACAATCTTCGCTACCACGAAACCTATTGGGCGGCCGTGCGTTCGGGCCTCTATGTCTGCGCCGTGAACAAGTACCTGACCGCCGAGGAAGCGGCCTATATCGTCAACAATTCCGGCGCCAAGGCGCTGGTGACCTCGGCGGCGATGGGGCCGGCGGCGGCGGAGATGACCGGCCTGCTCGCGGGCTGTCCCCTCCGGCTGGCGCTCGATGGTCCCGTCCCCGGCTTCGAGCGCTACGAGGACGCGCTGGCGAGCCAGTCGACCGCGCCGCTCGACGACGAGCCGCGCGGCGACTTCATGAACTACTCCTCCGGCACGACGGGCCGGCCCAAGGGCGTGAAGCGCCCGCTGACCGGCCTCAGCTTCACCGAACCGCATCGCCTGGACCTGCTGGTCGAAGGGCTCTACGGCTTCGGCGAGGATACGGTCTATCTCTCCCCCGCGCCGCTCTATCACGCCGCTCCGCTGGGCTTCACGGCGTCGACCCACAGCCTCGGCGGCACGATCGTCGTCATGGAGAAGTTCAACGAGCTGGAGGCGCTGCGGCTGATCGAAGCGCGTCGCGTCACCCACAGCCAATGGGTGCCGACGATGTTCGTGCGCATGCTGAAACTGCCGGAAGCGCAGCGAACCCGCTTCGACTTTTCCAGCCACGCCTGCGCCATTCACGCGGCGGCGCCCTGCCCCAACGACGTCAAGCGCCAGATGATCGACTGGTGGGGGCCGATCATCCGGGAGTATTACGGCGCGACCGAGTTGAACGGCATGACCGTCAGCGCCAGCGAGGAATGGCTGAAATATCCGGGCACCGTCGGCAAGCCGATCCTGGGCGAGCTGCACATCTGCGACGAGGCCGGGCGGGAACTGCCGACGGGCGAGGCCGGCCTGATCTATTTCGAGCGGGACGAGATGCCGTTCGAGTATTTCGGCGACCCCGAGAAGACGGCCGCGGCCCAGCATCCGGACCATCCGTTCTGGACCAAGCTCGGCGACGTCGGCTTCGTGAACGACGAGGGCTATCTGTTCCTGACGGACCGCGAGTCCTTCATGATCATTTCCGGCGGCGTGAACATCTATCCCCAGGAGATCGAGGATTGCATCGTGATGCATCCGAAGGTCGCCGACGTCGCCGTCTTCGGCGTGCCGAACCCGGAGTTCGGCGAGGAGGTGAAAGCGGTGGTGCAGCCGGCGCCCGGCGTCGAGGGCGATCCCGACCTGGAGGCCGAGTTGATCCAGCTCGTCGGCGACCGCCTCGCCCACTACAAGCGCCCCCGTTCCGTCGATTTCATGGCCGAACTGCCGCGTCTCGAAACCGGCAAGCTCTACAAGCGGCTGCTGAAGGACCGCTATTGGGGCGACAAGACCAGCCGCATCGTCTGACCGGCGGCGGCGAAAGCTAGCGAATTTTAACCATTCCTAGGCGATTGCGGCGCTAGATGGGTCCGACCGAAGGCCGACGCCGATGACCGCCTGGAAACCATATGCCCAAGTTTTAGCGCTGATGCTGGCGGCCCTGGCCGCCCTACCGGCGCGCGCCGACTATGCGGTCGGCCAGGCGGCGTTCGAGGCGCGGAACTACAAGGCGGCGGCGGCGGAATGGGCGGCTGCGGCCGACGCGGGAGACGCCCGCGCGCAGGTCAGCCTCGCCCAGATGTACGAACGCGGCCAGGGCGTGCCGGAAGACCCGCTCAAGGCCGTGGCGCTCTACCGAAAAGCCGCCGAACAGGGTTTCGCCAATGCCCAGTTCAGCCTTGGCGTCATCTACGACCAGGGACGGGGCGTTCGCCGGAACCTCAGGGAAGCGGCCAAATGGTACCGCCGCGCCGCCGAGCAGGGTGTGGCGACGGCCCAGTTCAATCTCGGCGTCCTGCTGGAACTAGGCCAGGGCCTGCCCCAGAACTTCGAGGAGGCGCGCGGCTGGTACGAGCTCGCCGCCGACCAGGGCGACGCCGACGCCCGCAATAACCTGGGCGCGCTCTACCAGTTCGGCCGTGGGGTGGAGAAGAACCTGCTGGAGGCGCACAAGTGGTTCAACCTCGCCGCCGCCGCGGGCCTTGAGGAAGCGAAGAACAACCGCGACCGCGTGGCCGGCCGGCTGACCCTGGAGCAGGTGCAGAAGGCGCAGACCCTGGCCTCCCTGCAGTATGTCGAGGAGGAGACGATCGGCTGGTTCGCGCTCACCCTCGAAGACATCGTCGCCCTGCAGCAGGCGCTGAAAGACGCCGGCTACAATCCGGGTCCGATAGACGGCGAACGCGGCCCGCTGACGGAATCCGCCCTCGCCGCCTACCAGACCGCTAACGATCTCCCCCCCGGCCCGCCGGACCAGAAGGCCCTGGAAGCCCTCGGCGTCCGGTAGCCGGGCCTCCGGGTCGGCCGCGCCTTACTTGTTCAGAAAATTCAGCGGCAGGCCGGGCGACGGCCACCGCATGCGCACGAGCTTTCCGGTCGAACTCAGCGTGATGAAAGCCGTTCTCAGATCGTCCCCGCCGAAGCATATGTTCGTCGTGATCGCATCCGGCATCGCGAAATGCTCGATCCGCGAACCGTCCGGCGAAATGCGGGTTATGCCGCCATTGTGGATCGTCGCGACGCAGATATGCCCCTCGCCGTCGATCGCGAGGCTGTCGAAAAGCTGGTGGCCCGGCAGGCCGGCGACCAGACGGCCCTGGTCGCCGCGCATCGGCGACTTCCGGGCTTTCAGCCGGCCCGGCGCCTCGATCTCATAAGCCCAGACGCGCCCGGTCATCGTTTCCGCGACATAGAGTTCGTCCTCCGCCGGCGACAGGCCGACGCCGTTCGGGCCGTCTGAGGGGAACACCGCCTCCTCGATGCGGGAGCCGTCGGCCAGCGCGTAGTAGACGCCAGTCACGTCCCGGTCCCGCCGCCGCTGCTTGCCGTGATCGGTGAACCAGAACCCGCCCGACCGGTCGAAGACGATGTCGTTCGGCCCCTTGAGCGGATGGCCGCCGCATTCCGTATAGAGCGTTTCGACGGCGCCGGTCTCAAGATCGATCCGTTCGATGCGGCCGCCGGAATAGTCGTCCGGCTGGCCGACGGGAAACCGCAGGCCGTTCCGCTCGACGAACTTCAGCCCGCCATTGTTGCAGAGATAGCACTTGCCGTCCGGGCCGATGGCGGCGCCGTTCGGCCCGCCGCCGGGCTCGGCGACGACCGTCTTGGCGCCGTCGGGCGCGACGCGGGTCAAGCGCCCGGCCGCGATCTCCACCAGCAGCACGTCGCCGTTCGGCAACGCGATCGGGCCTTCCGGGAACAGAAGGCCGTCTGCGACCAGCGATATGTCCGGCATCTCAATCCCCCTTGAAGGCGGGCGCGCGCTTCTGACCGAACGCCGTCACCGCTTCCTGGTGGTCGGCGGTCAGGTTGGACTGCGTCTCCAGGCTGATCGAGAGGTCCATCATGGAATGGGCGAGCTGGCGCAGGGGAATGTTGGCCGTGCGCTTGGTCCAGTTGATGGATTTGGAGGCGCCGGCCGCCAGCCGGCGGGCGAAGCCGTAGACCTTCTCGTCCAGTTCGGCCATCGGCACCGCGTAGTTGATAAGGCCGATACGCTCCGCCTCGGCCGCGGACATGAGGTCGCCGGTCAGCAGATATTCCTTCGCGCGGGCGAAGCCGACGAGCTGCGGCCAGATCAGGGCGCCGCCATCCCCGGCCACCAGCCCCGCCTTCACGTGGGGGTCGCCGATCTTGGCGTGATCCGCCGCAATGATGATGTCGCAGAGCAGCGCCACCGTCGCGCCGAGGCCGACCGCATGGCCGTTCACCCGCGCGATCACCGGCTTCTCGCATTCCAGCATCCGATAGACGATGCGGCGGGCTTCCGGCATGCCCGCGTCCCAGAGCTTCGTGTCGTCGATCTTCTTCTGCATGTTGGGCACGTTGCCGCCGGCGGAAAACGCCTTGCCGGCGCCGGTCAGCACCGCGACGCGGACGTCGTCATCGTCGTTCACCCTGTCCCAGATCGTCGACATGGTGGTGTGCATGCCGGCCGTGAACGCGTTCATGCTCTCGGGCTGGTTCAGCGTAATGGTCAGAACGCCGTCTTCCAGGCGGGTTTCGACGTCTTCGTACGACTCGTAGCTCATTGCGGTTTCCTCCAGTAATTCTGTTTTTCTTGAAATAGATGACGCCTCAACGCGGCCAGTCGCGAACGTTGATCAGGCCGCCGTCGATCGGCAGCAAGGCGCCGGTGATCCAGCGGGCCTCGTCGCTCGCCAGATAAACGACGCCCCAGCCGATGTCCCAGCCGAGGCCTTCGGTCTTCAGCGGCACCATGTTCTTGCGGCGCTCCCGCGCTTCCGGGCCCTGGTGGGCCACCATGGGCGTGTAGACCGTGCCGACGACGATGCAGTTCGTGCGGATTCCGTCCTCCGCGTAGTCGGCCGCGAGCGAGCGGGTTAACCCGTGCAGACCGGCCTTGGCGGCCGCATAGGCGGCGGCGCCCGTCGCGCTTTTCAGGCCGAGCGCGCCGACCGCCGACGAGATATTGACGATCGACCCGCCGCCGGCGCGCTGCATCGCCGGGATGCAGGCCTTGGCGCAAAGCATCGCCGATTTCAGATTGAGCGCGATCGTCGCGTCCCAGTCTTCTTCCACCAGCGCCGTGACGGAGCCGGAGACGCCCTGGCTACCGCCGACATTGTTGCAAAGCGCGTCGATCCGCCCGAAGCGCGCCTCGGCCGCCGCCGCCATGGCGTTCATGTCCGCCGCCGACACGACGTCCCCGGCGAAGACCATCGCCTCCCCGCCTTCGGCCGCGATTTCGGCCGCGAGCGCTTCGCCCCGCTCCGCCGAACGGTTGACCAGCACGACCTTGGCGCCTTCGCGGGCGGCCAGGATCGCGGCCGCCTTGCCCGTGCCGACGCCTTCGCCCCGCGACGCGGCGCCCGTCACCACGACGACCTTGTTTTCCAATCGACCGGCCATGTCGAACGTTCTCCCTCTGCCTCGCGCCAGCATCGCGCGGGCGCGGGCAAAGGCGCAACAGCGGCCGCGCCCGCGTTTGTTGGCGCCGACGCGGCGACCGTGATTAGATGCGGGGCGAGGCGCGCCGCCAACCGACCGCGCCGAGAGCGGAATCATAAACCCCGCTAGCCAAAAACCGCCGGATTAGCGGCGGCGCTCGCGCGCGCCGGGCCGGCACAGGAGAAGGACGTCCCGTCATGGCCGCCTATGACCGCACCGTCGAAGACCTCGGCAATATCGTCGTGCTGGAGCACGTGAACACCAAGGTGCCCGATCAGCGCCTCGCGACCCTGTTCTACATGACCGGCCTCGGCCTCACCCGCGATCCCTATCTGATGGCCGGCGTGACCAATATGTGGGTGAACGTCGGGCGGGCGCAGTTTCACCTGCCGACCGGCGAGGCGCAGGTTCTGCGCGGCCTGACCGGGCTGGTGATCCCGGGCCGGGGGGCGCTGCTGGAGCGGCTGAACAGCGTCAAGGGCGAGCTCGCCGGCACGGCGTTCACCTTCACGGAACACAACGACTATGTCGAAGCGGTCTGCCCCTGGGGCAACCGCTTCCGCTGCCATGAGCCCGGCCCGGCTTTCGGCCAGATGCGCCTCGGCATGCCCTACGTGCAGGCGAATGCGCCGGCGGGCTCCGCGCCCGCGATCGTAAAGTTCTATCAGGAGATCATGGGAACCTCGGCCCATGTGGGCGAAGCGGACGGCGCGCCCGCCGCCTTCGCCGCCGTCGGCGACGGACAGAGCATGGTCTTCCGCGAGACGGACGAGGCCCAGCCTGACTATGACGGCCACCATGTCGCCGTCTATCTCGCGGACTTCTCCGGCCCCTATCGCCGCCTTCTGGAGCGGGATCTCGTCTCGGAAGAGAGCGATCAGCATCAATATCGCTTCCTCGACGTCGTCGACCTGGACAGCGGCAAGCCGATCGTCCGCCTGGAGCACGAAGTGCGCAGCATGCGGCACCCGCTCTACGCCCGCCCCTTGGTCAACCGCGACCCGTCCATGAACAACCGGAACTACGCGCCCGGCTATGAAGCCGTATCGTTCGCGCTGACGGCCGGCGAATAGAAAGAGAGCGAGACGCACGACAATGGCTTGGAAACGCATGGTGCTGGAAATCGGCATGGGCACGGACATACGCGGCGGCGACAGCACCAAGGCCGCCGTCCGCGCCCTCAAGGACGCCCTGTGGCACAACTCCCTGACGGTCGGCGAACTGGTCGGCCAGGACGCGGACTCCATGCGGGTCGAGGTGACGGTGGCCGTGCCGCGGCCGGAGACGGTGGACGTCGATCAGGTCGTCGCGGTGCTGCCCCACGGCACGGGGACCTGCAAGGCGGTCGAAGGCGGCCTTGAGATCCCGAAGCTCGGGTCGAGCGACGTGACGCTCCTCGCCCATGCCGCCGCCGTCGTCTATCTGGACGTGGAGGCATAGGCATGGCCAAGCGACGCATCATCCTGGAAATGGGCGCCGGCAACGACCTGCACGGCGGCGACTACACCAAGGCCGCCGTCCGCGCCGTCGACGACGCCCTGCATCACAGTTCGCTCAGCTTCATCCGCTCGCTCAACATCGACAAATCGAAGCTGATCGTGGACGTGACCATCGGCGTGCAGGATCCGAGCGCCGTCGATACGGCCGCCGTCAAGGCGCGGCTGCCCGTCGGCCAGGTGACGGTCAACGCCATTCGCGGCGGGCTCGACGTGCCCGACGAAGCGGTCGGCGACATCGCGGTGATCGCGAGCGCGGCGGTGCAGGTCTACCTGGACGACTGAGCCGGCCCCGAGCCCGCAGCGCCTAAACCCGCGCCGCCATAAGCAGCTTGCCGCCCACATGGGGCAGGCGCGGGCGGCGTTCGATCGGGATTTCGGCGATCGTCTCGAACCCCCGGCTTTCGTAAAGGCCGAGGGCGGCCGCGTTGTCCCGCCAGAGATGCAGGCTGACCTGGCCGAACCCCTGGTCGCGCGCGATGGCCATCACGGCGTCCAGCATCAGGCCGCCCACGCCCATGCCGCGTCCCTCGGCGCGGGTCCAGATCGCGTGCAGATAATAGCTGTCATCCGGCGGACGCGCCGCGAACAACGGCGCCAGGTCGTTCAGCGCGGCCGCGCCGGCGGCGGCGGCGATCGTGGGCGCCAGGCGAAAATCCGCCCCCGGATAGGCGACGGCCGCCCCCAGGGCCATGTCGCCGTCGCCCGAGTCGGCGACGATCGCATTCCGCCAGGATAGCCCGTCGGCGCTGGCCGAAAGGGCGGCCGCGACGGCGGATTGAATGGAAACGCCCGCGGCGGCCTCGGCCAGGAGATGCTCGTAGAGTCCGCCTCCGGCTGCGACGGCCGCCTCCGCCAAAAGCAGGGAATCCCTCGGCTCCGCCAATCGAAGGTCGATGGTCTTGTTGTCAAACATCGTTCAAACATGCCGAGCGACGGGCGTAACCGCAATCACATTCCCACAGAAGTCCCAAGCCTGCGGTTTGACTTGCCATACCCCATCGGATATCCCGCAATAGGTTAAGAAGGCTTGCGTTCACTTGTGGATAAGCGACGCGTAAGCGTAAGGAAGCGCAATTGAAACGCCTGACCCGTCGCAGACGGACTGTATGGCCGAATTCGTTGCGGGCGACCCCGATGGGGCGCGGCGTATGCCTAGAACGGCGCGGTGTGGGGACGCATGGCTTCTAGCAAAATGGACATAGCGATCGTCGGGGCCGGCTGTCGCCTGCCAGGATCCATCAATGGACCGACGGACCTTTGGCGGAGACTGCGGGCGGGAGACGACCTCGTAACCGAAATCCCGGCCGATCGCTGGAATACCGACCTTTACAAGCATCCGCGCCCTGGCGAGCCCGGCCGATCCTACACGTTCCGCGCCGCGGTGATTGAAGACCCGGCGGCGTTCGACCCCGCGTTCTTCGGCATTTCCCCGCGCGAAGCGGAACAGATGGACCCACAGCAGCGCCTGCTGATGGAGACCGCGTTCGAGGCGGTCGAAGCCGCCGGCTGGACGCAGGAGGGCCTGTCCCGCGCGAACTGCGCCGTCTACGTCGGCATTTCGGGCACGGAATACGCCAATCTCCGCCTGGGCGACCCGTCGGGCGGCGACGCCCATTTCATGACCGGCAACACGCTCAGCATCGCGGCGAACCGCCTCTCATACGTCTTCGATCTGAGCGGCCCCAGCATGGCGGTCGACACCGCCTGCTCATCCGCCGTCGCCGCGCTCTACGAAGCCTGCTGCGGGCTCGTGGAGGGCCGGTTTGACCAGGCCATCGTCGGCGCGGTCAACCTGCTGCTCTCGCCATACCCGTTCCTGGGTTTTTCCAGGGCGTCGATGCTGTCCGACTATGGCCAGAGCCGGGCCTTCGCCGAAGGCGCCAGCGGCTATGTGCGCGGCGAGGGCGCGGGCGTGCTGACCTTGAAGCCGCTCGCCAACGCGCTCGCGGACGGCGACCCGGTTCGCGCCGTGATCCGGGCGGTCGACATCAATCAGGACGGCCGCACCAACGGCATCGCCTTGCCGAGCGTCGGCGCCCAGCAGGCGTTGCTCGAACGCATCTATCCGGCGGCCGGCGTCGATCCCGCCGACGTCGACTATTTCGAAGCCCATGGCACGGGCACGGCGGTCGGCGACCCGACCGAGGCCGGCGCGATCGGCCGCGCGCTCGGCCAGGGCCGCTCGTCCGACGACCCGCTCCTGATCGGCTCGATCAAAACCAATATCGGCCATCTGGAGCCGGCCGCCGGCATGGCCGGCGTCATGAAGGCGATGCTCTCGCTGGAGAATGGCGAAATTCCGCCCTCTCTCCACGCGGAACACCTGAACCCGATCATCCCGTTCGAAGAACTGAATCTGGAAGTCGCGCGGAAGTTAACGCCGCTCCGCCGCCGCGCGGGCGCCGGCCTCGTCGGCGTAAACTCGTTCGGCTTCGGCGGCTTGAACGGTCATGTCATCGTCGAAGGGCCGCCGCGTCGCTCCGCGCGCCGCCGCAGCCTCGCGCCGGCCAATGACGGCGAGCCCGAACCCTCGCCCTGGCCGATCGCGCTCTCTGCCCGCGGCGCGGAAGCGCTGCCCCGGCGCGCGAGCGACCTGGCGGACGCGCTCGAACACGACCCCGCGCTGACCCTGCGCGACGTCGCGTTCACATTGTGGCGCCGGCGCTCCCATATGGAACGCCGGCTGGTGGTTCGGGCGCAGAACCGCACGGAGCTTGTCGACCGGCTGCGCAAATTCGCCGAAGGCGATACGGCGAGCGGCATTTCGGGCGGGGCGCTTGGCCCCGAAGTCCGCACCGCGTTCGCCTTTTCCGGCAACGGCGCCCAATGGGCCGGCATGGGTCAACGCCTCGCCGGCGAGGATGCGGCCTTCGCCGCCGGCGCCCGACGGGCATCCGAAGCGATCGCGGCGCTGGCCAACTGGTCGACCCTCGACCTGCTGGCGGGTCCGGCGGACGCGATTTCCCTGGAACGCACGGAGATCGCTCAGCCGCTGCTGTTCACCGTACAGGTGGGCCTGATCGAGGCGATGGCCGCGCGCGGCATTTACCCCGATGCGACGGTCGGCCACAGCGTCGGCGAGATCGCCGCCGCCTATGCGGCCGGCGCGCTCGACCTTGAACAGGCCGCCCGGGTGATCGTGCGCCGGTCCGAAGCCCAGGCGATGACTCAGGGCCAGGGCCGCATGGCGGCCGTGGCCATGGACGCCGCGCAGATCTCCGCCAGGCTGCAACGCAGCAGCGGGCGCGTGGAGCTGGCCGCGATCAACAGCCCGAACGCCGTCACCCTCGCAGGCCCCGCGGATGCGCTGTCTTCCTTGGTCGAAGCGCTGTCGGCCGACGACATCGACGCGCGCATGCTCGATCTGGACTACGCCTTCCACAGCCGCGCCATGGAGCCGGCGCGGGCGCCGCTCGCCGCCAGCCTGACCGGTCTCGCGCCGCGCCCGTCCAAATTGCCGTTTTTCTCCTGCGTGCATGGCGCCCAAACCGAAGGCGAAGACCTTGACGCCGACTATTGGTGGCAGAACGTGCGCGCGCCCGTGCGGTTCAATCAGGCCATCGCGGCGCTAATCGACAGCGCGCCCGGCAGCGCTTGGACGATCCTCGAGATCGGGCCGCATCCGATCCTTCAGTCCTACATTCGCCAGACGGCGCGAAGCGGGTCGGCTCAGGTTCGCCCGCTCGGCGTCATGGCGAAGCAGGCGCACGGGGCGGACCGGCTCGAAACGGTCGCCGACGAAGCCTTTTGTCTCGGCGCGAAGCGCGATCCCGAAGCGGTCGGCCCGGAGCGGGGCGACGTCGTGGACCTGCCCGCCTATCCCTGGCAGCACGACCGCTATTGGTACAAGCGGACGGACGAAGCCGAAGGGCTGGTGATGGCGCCCCGCGAAGGCGCGTTGCTCGGGTTTCGGACACGTCAGGACGCCTGGACCTGGGATTCGCAGATCGACACGGAGACCTATCCGTATCTGGCGGACCACAAGGTCGGCGACGCCGTTGTGTTCCCGGCCGCAGGCTACATCGCGACGCTGCTGGAGGCGGCCGCCGCCATGGCGGGCGCCGAGGCCGACGGGCCGGTCGCGCTGGAAGAATTCGAGATTCGCCGCCCGCTGGTGCTCGACGATGACCGTTCGACCATGGTCCGGGTCGTCGTCTCTGAAAGCGGCCGCGCTGATTTCCTCGCCCGCCCCCGCTTGTCCGAGGGGCCATGGTCCCTCCATGCCCGCGCGCGGATCGTTCGCGGCGCGACGCCGCCCGCGGCGCAGCCGTTGAACCTCGACGCCTCCGCCGAGCTGGAACCGGAAGCGCTATACGCGTTCGCGAAGGACATCGGGCTCGACTACGGCCCCGCCTTCCGCCCAATCGAAGCGCTCTCCGTCGGCGAAGACGCGGCGTTGGCCGCGTTAGCCCCTCCCGCGGCGCCGCCGCGCGGAGGACGCCGGGTCGCCGCGCCTGAACAGGTCGACGCGGCGATGCAGACTCTGATCGCCCTCCTGATGCGCCACGGCCTCGCCGCCGACGGCGCCGCCATGCTTCCGGTCGCCGTCAACCGCATCGTCGCCAGGCCGGATATCATCGCCGCCGCAGCCAGCGCCCGACTGACGCGCGCGAGCGAGCGCATCGCCGTCGCCGACCTTGCGCTGATCGACGAAAACGGCGCCCCGGCGCTGATCGCCGAGGGCGCGCGCTTCCAGCGCATCGCCTTGAAGGACGCCCGCGACCTCGCCGACCAGACATATGTCTGGCGCTCGACCCCACAGACGGACGCTCGCGACATGGGCGAGGCCTGCGCGGCGCCCCTGGCGAAGCTCGCCGCCGCCGCCCGCGCGGCCGCCGCCGCTACGCCGCCGGCGGCCAAAGAACTGCGTCGGCTCGACCAGATCGCAAAGCTGAGAACCACGGCCTCGCAAGCCGCCCGATGGCGCGCCTTTTGGTCGGAGGCGCCGGAATGGTCGGCGGAAGCCGCGCTGCTTGGCGCGCGTATCGCCGGCGAAGCGCCCGACGACGCCCGTATCGAGCAGCTCGTGGCGAGCAGCCCAAGCTTCGCCGCGATGCGCGAGGCGCTTGACGCGAGCCTTAAGACCGCGATCGCGGTCGCTCCGGCGAGCCGACGCCTGCGCGTGCTTGAGCTTGGCGGTCCGGGCGGGCCGCTGGCCGAGCGTTATGCGGCCGAGATCGCCGCCGACACGCTGGATTGGACGCTAGTCGATACGGCGTCAGACCGTCGCGCACGGGCCGCCGCCGCTGGCGCGGCCGCGATGGAGACCTTGGACGAAGCCGAAACAGGCTACGATGTTCTGCTGGCCCCGATGGCGCTTTCGCCCGACGCGGCCGCCGCGGCGACCAAGGCTTTAGCGCCTGGCGGCAGATTGCTGGCCGCCGCCCCCAAACCGCGACCCTGGCTCGACGATATCTGGCGCGCCGCCCTGGACGCCTCCGCCGCCGCCGCGTCGGATTGGCGCGAAAGCCTGGGCGCCTGCGCCGAGACCTTCCGGATGATCGATTGCGGCGCGGGCGCCGTATGGCTGGCGACGACCGGCGCGGCCCGCGCCGAAATCGCGCCGTCGCCGGCGACTGGGGAGCCGCTCGGCGGCGACTGGCTGATCGCCGGACACGCGGGCGGCGAGATGGCGGCGAAAGCGCTCAGCCGTCGCCTGAACCGCATGGGCGTTTCGGCGGAGGTCCTGTCGCCGACGGCCAAACCCGAATTGCTCGACCGCCGCCTCGCGAGCGTCGACACATTGGCGATCGTGCTTGGCGGAGACGACGCGGCGCCGGGAGATGCAATCACGGCCGCGGCGCAGCCCGCGCTCGCCGCGGCCCGTGCTAGCAACGCGGCGCTCCGCCTCGTGCTCCTGAACACGGCGGATACGCCGGTCGCCGCCGGCGTCGCCGGCCTCGTCGGCGTGCTCGCGAACGAGACCCCTGACCTCAAACCGATCACGGCGACACTGCCGATCAAAGGCATGCGGGAAGCCCGCTGGGCGGAGCTGGCGGCGCAGGCGATGCCAGGCCTGATCGAGGCGCGGGATTCCCAGGGCGAGGACGTTTTCACGCTCGACCGCGCAGGCCAGATCGCAAGCCCGCGCCTGGTCAAGCTGGAAACGCCGCCCGCGACGAACGGCGGCCTCGGGTTCAAGCCAGGCGCGTTGGATACGATCTCCTGGCGCGCGCCGCGCGCGGCGGCTGCCCTGGCAGACAACGCCATCGAAATCGACGTGAAAGCGGCGGGCGTCAATTTCCGAGACATCATGTTCGGCCTCGGCGCCCTGCCGGAGGAAGCCGTCGAGGCGGGATTCGCCGGCGCGACGGTCGGCATGGAGGCGGCGGGCGTCGTTCGCCGCGTCGGCAAGGCGGTGACGCGCTTCGCGCCGGGCGACAGGGTCGTTTGCGTCGCCTCCGGCTGCTTCGCCGACCGGGTTACGACGCTGGAGAGCGCGGCCGCCGCCATTCCGGAAGACCAGGACTTCGGCGCCGCCGCGACGCTGCCGATCGTGGCCCTGACGGCGTATTACAGCCTGGCCAGTCTCGCCGACCTTGGGCCCGAGGACACGATCTTGATCCACGGCGCGGCGGGCGGCGTCGGCCTCGCGGCGATCCAGTATGCCCAGCATGTCGGCGCGCGGGTGATCGCGACCGCCGGCACGCCGGAAAAGCGGGCGCTGCTGCGGCTGCTCGGCGTGGAGCACATCACGGATTCCCGCAGCCTCGCCTTCGTCGACGACGTAAAGCGATGGACGGACGGAGCCGGCGTCGACGTCGCGCTGAATTCGCTCGCGGGCGAGGCCATGTCGGCCACCCTGGCGCTGATGCGGCCCTTCGGCAGGTTCATCGAACTCGGCAAGCGGGATTTCTTCGAGAACACAGAAGTCGGCCTGAAGCGGCTTAGGGAGAATGTCTCCTACTTCGCGGTCGACGCCGACCAGCTCCTCGCGGCGCGTCCAGAGCTGGCCGCCCGTCTTTTTCGCGAGGTCGAAACGCTGATTCGGGATCGGGTGTTCCAGCCCTTGCCGTTCCGCGCCTTTCCCGCCGCCGCCCTGCCGGACGCGCTTCGCTGGATGCAGCGCGGGCGTCATGTCGGCAAGGTCGTCGTGACCGCGCCGCCGGAGCCGGCGTCGGTCGCCAATGGCCTTGAGGTCAGGCGCGACGCCACATATCTGGTGGTCGGCGGGCTGGAGGGTTTTGGCCTAGAGACGGCGCGCTGGCTCGCCAAGCGCGGCGCCGGGCGCCTGATCCTGGCGGGACGCCGCGGCCCCGAGACGCCGGGCGCCGATGCGGCCGTCGCGGACCTGAAGGCGCTTGGCGCCCAGGCGCGGGCCGTGCGCCTGGACGTGACCAATCCGAAAGCCGTGCTGCGAACGCTGCGGCGGATCGACGCCAAGAACCGCCCGCTGAAAGGCGTCGTTCACGCGGCCGCCCGCTATGCCGACGGCCTGGCCGCGGAGATGACGCCGGAAAGCGTGCGCGCCGCTGTTTCGGTGAAAGCGGACGGCGCCGCCGCGCTCGACGCCGCGTCGCGCATTCTGGCCGCGGAGGGCCGCGCGCTCGACTTCTTCGTTCTCTATTCCTCGGCCACGACGGTTCTCGGCAATCCGGGACAGGCGAACTACGTCGCCGGCAACGCGGCCGCCGAAGCGATCGCCCGGGACCGGCGCCGCGACGGCTTTCCGGCCATGGCGGTCGGTTGGGGGCCGATACGGGATACGGGCGCCTTGCAACGACAGGCGTCGGTCGCGGCCCATCTGGAGCGTCAGCTTGGCCGACCCGCGATGGCGCCGCAGGCGGCGCTCGACCTCCTGGACCCGCTTTGGGCCAGCGGCGAAGCGGCGCCGGCCGTCCTGGATGTCGATTGGCGGGCGCTTGGCCCGCGCATGCGCTCGGCCGCAAGGTTCGAGCGGGTCGCGCCGAAGGACTCGGACGAGGACAGCGCGGACTTCATCCGCCTGATCAGCGGCATGGACGAGGCGGACGCCCGCGACGTCGTGGCGGAGCTGATCGCCGAGAAGGTCGCCGAAGTGCTCGGCATGACGCCGGACCAGGTCGACGTCGCCCGGCCGGTCGCCGACCTCGGCCTCGATTCGCTGATGGGCATGGAACTGAAGCTCGGCCTCGAAGAGCGGCTGGGCGTCGATCTGCCGGCGATGCTGCTCGCCGAAGGCGCCAGCGTGGCCAGGATCGCCGAGAAAGTGACGCTCCAACTGCGGTCTGGCGCGGGCGTCCGCGACGACCGCACCCACGACGAAGTCGATCGCACCCTCCAGCAGCATGCGGAAAGCCTTGACCCCGAAGCGGTTGAGGAAGCAATTACGACTTTCCGACAAGACAGCGAGCGTCGTAGGCTGCTTTCATGAACAAACAGGATTCCGGGTCCCGCCAGGCCGTCGAGGCCTTGCTGGCGCGCGCCCGCGCCCGCCGCGCCCAGGCCTCGACGCCGAGCGACGACGAGGCCCAATCGATCAGCGCGTCGGCGGCCGCGCCGGAAACCGCCGAGATTCCGGCGTCGAGCTATCGCATCGACCAGTTCGAGACCTATCAGACATTGAAGCTCCAGAAAGCGCTGGCGGATCAGGCCGGCCTGGAGAACCCGTTCTTCCGGCTGCATGAGGGCGTCGCGAGCGCCACCAGCATCGTCGAGGGCGAAGAGGTCCTGAACTTCGCGACCTATAATTATCTCGACCTGAATGGCCATCCCGACGTCGCCGAGGCGGCGATGGCGGCGATCCGGACCTATGGCATCTCCGCCTCGGCCAGTAGACTCGTCTCGGGCGAGCGCCCGCCCCATCGGGAGCTCGAGCGGGCGCTTGCGGACTGCTACGGCGTCGATGATGCGGTGGTCATGGTCAGCGGCCACGCCACCAACGTCACCACGATCGCCACCCTGCTCGGTCCCCGCGACCTGATCGTGCACGACCGGCTGATCCACAACAGCGTCTATGAAGGCGCGCGCCTCTCCGGAGCGCAGCGCCGGGCGATCGCCCATAATGACTGGCAGGCCGTCGACGCGCTGCTGGCGCGGGAGCGCGGCCGCTTCGAGAAGGTGCTGATCGTCGTCGAAGGCGTCTACAGCATGGACGGCGACCTGCCGCCCCTGAAAGAGCTTGTGGAGATCAAGCGCCGGCACAAGGCGCTGCTGATGGTCGACGAAGCCCACGCGCTGGGCGTGCTCGGGCCGGCGGGACGCGGCAGCGGCGCCCATTTCGACATCGCCCCGACCGACGTCGACATCTGGATGGGCACGCTGTCCAAAACGCTTGCCGGCTGCGGCGGGTTCGTCGCGGGCTGCTTCGAACTGATCGAAATGCTGAAGCTGACGGCGGCCGGTTTCGTTTTCAGCGTCGGCCTGCCGCCGGTGATCGCCGCGGCCTCGAAGAAGGCCCTGGAGATCATGCTGGCGGAGCCGGAGCGGGCGAAGAAGCTTCAGGCGAATGGCCGCCGTTTCGTCGCGGCGGCGGAAGCGGCCGGGCTGGACGTCGGCAAGTCGGCCGGCTTCAGCGTCGTGCCCATTCTGGTCGGCGGCAGCGCCTTGGCGGCGCGCCTGTCGACGACGCTCGGCAAGCGCGGGCTGAACGTGCAGCCGATCACTTATCCTGCGGTCGAGGAAGGCGAGGCGCGGCTGCGTTTCTTCGTGACCTCCGCCCACTCGGCCGAGCAAATCGACAAGGCGGTCGCCATGACGGCGGAAGCGTTGGCGGAATTGCGCGCGGTCCACGGTGATGAGTGACCGGCCCCGCACGTTTCTCTTCCTGCAAGGCCCCATTTCGCATTTCTTCCCGCGCCTCGCCGACCTGCTGGAGGCGGCCAACCCCAGCTTCCGCGTTCTACGCATCAACCTGAACGTCGGGGACTGGTTGTTCTGGCGCCGTCCCGGCGCGATCAACTACCGCGGCCGGCTGGAAGCCTGGCCTGATTTCATTGAAGCTTTCATCGCCGAGCACGGCGTCACGGACGTGTTGCTGCTCGGCGAACAACGGGACTATCACAAGGCGGCCGCCGCCGCCGCGACCCGCCATGGCGCCCAGGTTATCGCCACGGATTTCGGCTATCTCCGCCCCGACTGGATCACGTTCGAACTGGATGGGTTGACCGGCGCTTCGCGCTTTCCCCGCGACCCGGACGCAGTCCGCGCGCTCGCGCGGGCGACGCCGAAGATCGACTTCACGCCGCTATATCGAGACCCTTTTTGGAGCACGGCCGGCAAGGACATCCTCTACCATATGAGCGCGTCCCTGTTCTGGTTCCTGTATCCGTTCTACCAAACCCACCACAAAAGCCATCCGGTCGCGACATATCTGGGTTCGGGACTGCGCATGCTGCTGCAAAACCGCAGGACACGCCATGCGACGGCCGAAATCGCCGCGGCCGAGGCGCATGCCGGCCCGGTTTTCGTACTGCCTCTGCAGATGGCGCGCGATTTCTCAATCCGCGCTTATTCGCGGTTCGAGGGCCTGGAGGCCGCGATCGAGGAAATCGTCGCCTCCTTCGCCCGCCATGCGCCGGCGGACGCCCGCCTCGTCGTCAAGGTGCACCCGCTCGATCCCGGGCTGACAAACTGGCGCAAAATCCTGCGCGGAATTGCGGGCCGTCACGGCGTGGACGAACGGGCCATCTACATCGACGGCGGCGATCTTGCGCGGCTGTTCCGCGCGGCGGACGGTGTCGTCGTCGTGAACAGCACCGCCGGACTGACGGCACTGCAATTGGGCGCGCCGACGATTGCGCTCGGCCAGGCGATCTACGATATTCCAGGCATGACCGCCGGCAAGGATCTGGATGCTTTCTGGCGCGCGCCGACGAAGCCCGACGCGGAGCTCGTCGACGATTTCGCGACGGCGATCGCGGGAGCGGTTCTGGTGCGGGGGTCTTACTATAGCGAGCCGGGAGTGTCCGCCGCCGCGGCGGGCGCGGCGGAGCGTCTGATCACAGGCGCCGTCAACCGGCCGCTCACGGCGACAGCGGCGGAGTGACGGCGCATGGCGACCCATCCCCAGCAGACAGCGCCCACGGGCGCGCCTGAAGACCCTACCCAGACCGGCGCGCCAAAGCCCGCGCCCGCCCTCGGTCCGACGGAGGCCGCCGTCGGCAACGCGCCCGTGGTCATGCGCCTGATCGTCCGTCCCATCCTGATGGTCACCGCGATCTTCACCACGGCGAAGTCCTTCCGGCGCAATCCGCTGATCGGCAGCCCGACCCTGAACCGGTTCGGCCTGCACATCGCGCGACTGTTCCTGAGCCACGCGATCATGAACGTTCGCATGCGGCTGTTCGGCCTCGCCGCGCCCGCCGAGGACCGGCGCGCCTTCTTTCGGGACGGCATCGTCGTCAAGCCGGACTTCCTGCCGCCGGAGATGTTCGAACAGGTGCGGCGGGAGATATTGAACTATGACGGCCGCGTCCGCGAGTTCGTCGAGGGCGAGGCGCATACCCGCCGCGCGCTCTTCGACGACGGCGACCCCGACGCCACGCCGGCGACCCTCAGCCTGGAGGACTACCGCCCCCTCGCCCGGCTGATGAGCATGGCCGCCGGCGGGGCGCCGCCCGTCTGGTCGGTCGAATGCGTCATTCACGGGCCGGACGATCCGCAGACCGTGCTCCACTCCGACACCTTCCACCCCTCATCGAAATGCTGGCTCTATCTTGAGGACGTGAGCGAGGCGGAAGGGCCGTTCGTGTTCACGCCCGGCTCCAACCGGCTGACCTGGCGGCGGCTCTGTTGGGAGTACAAGCGCAGCCTCGTCGCCCGCGACCTGAAGGACGGCCACAGCGAGAACGGCTCCCTCCGCGCCTGGGACGCGGACATCGCCGAACTCGACCTGGCGCCGCCGCGCCCCTATCCCGTCAAGGCGAACACCCTGGTCGTGGCCAACACCTATGGCTTCCATCGGCGCAGCATCGCGCCGCCGGGCGCCGTGCGCAGGGCCGTCTACGCCTTCGGGCGCGGCAATCCGTTTCTCCCGATCCCCGTGCCTCCGGCCGGCGTGGCGACCGGGCTGATGAAAGCCGCGCGACGGCGGTATTTCGCGTGGCTGGACGAGAAGGTCAAAGCCGGCCTGGTGCCCGGCCGCAATGTGTATGACGGCCCGCTCGACCGCTGATCCCGTACCGGTTTTCGGCGCCTCCTGGTGGAACTGGCCGCAGGTCAGGGACATGGCCGAGCGGCCGGTCGAGGCCGTGGAAACCGCGCGGGAGCTGATCCTCGCCGCCGCGGACGGGCGGGACGTCATGGTCTGGTCCTCCCGGGAGCCGGCGGACCTGGCGGAGGCCGTGGCCTTCGGCGGCGGCCGCCTCATCCGGATCGAGGACGGTTTCATCCGGTCGCCCGGCCTCGGCGCCCATTTCTCCCCGGCCTACAGCCTGATCTTCGACGACGCGGGCATCTACTATGACGCGACCGGGCCAAGCGGCCTGGAGACCCTGCTTGCGAAAACCGATTTCTCCCAAGACCTGCTGGCGCGGGCGGCGGCGCTGCGCGCCCGGCTGGCGCGGGGCGCGATCAGCAAATATGCCGTCGGGCGCGCCGGCGCGGCGCCGGAAACGCCGGCGGGGCGCGCCCATGTGCTCGTCGTCGGACAGGTGGAGGACGACGCGTCGATCCGGTTCGGCGGCGCGGATATCCGCGCCAACCTGGAGCTGCTCGAAGCGGCGCGCGCGCTGCACCCGAACGCCTGGATCGCCTACAAACCCCATCCCGACGTTCGGCTCGCCGGGCGGCCGGGCCATGTCCCGGCGCAAGCGGCCCTGAAGCACGCCGATGCGATCTGGAGCGACATGCCGATCGCGACCGCGCTCGACTGGGCCGAATCCGTGCACACGATTTCCTCCCTCGCGGGCTTCGAGGCGCTGCTGCGGGAACGCGACGTCCACATTCACGGGCGCCCGTTCTACGGCGGATGGGGCCTGACGCAGGATCACGCGGAGATGCCGGCGCGACGCGGGCGGAACCTGCCCCTGGATGCGCTGGTCGCCGCCACGCTGATTCTCTATCCGCGCTATCTGGACCCGGTGACCCGCACGCCCGCGACAGCGGAAGACCTCGTCGACCGTTTCGAGGCGGGCTGGACGGACCCGCTGATCGGCCGGCCGCTCTGGCACCGCGCCGCCTCATTGGCGAAGCGCCGTCTCGGCCCTCTCCGCCGTTGGCTGTAGGCCCCGGCTCTCTACAGCAATCAGCACGATAAAGCGTCGGACCGCGCCCTTTTGGGCGCGCAACGCTTCAGCCGAAGATGCCGGAAAAGGCGCTGGCGGCCGCGCCGGCGAGCGCCGCGCCGGTTTCCGTCGCCGCATCAGCCGCATCCTCCGCCGCGTCGGCCGCGGCTTCGACGAACTCCTCGACGTCCTCCGCCGCCTCCTCCAGCGCCTCGTCGATCGCGTCCTCGGCCGCGTCGAGCGCCTCTTCCGCCGCTTCCGCCTGCTCTTCGAGATAGTCGCCAAGCTCGCCGGCGGCGGAAGCGGCGGCGGCGTAAGCGTCCGCAAGCGCCCCAGCCGCCACGTTCGCCTGGACGATGTTCGACGCGAGCCCGACTGCGCCGCCAAGGCCGCCAATCCACCCGGCCGCCCCGGCGGCGAGGCCGGCGCCCGCATCCGACATATCGGCCCAGAAATCGCCGACCGCCTGGACGGCGCTCCCGATCATTCCGGCGAATGCGCCGAACGCGGCCGCCATTCCGGTCACCGCGCCGTTGATGGCGGCCAGCACGCCCGCATTGTTGATGTCCAGAAACGCGAGGCCGCTCGCCGCGCCATAGACGTTGAAGGGCGACGCTTCATCGATCGGCGGCACGTCCTCCGGGGCCGGCAGCGACCGGTTGACCAGGGCGCGGGCGTTGACGATGCCGGCGCCGAACCGGCTCTCGTTCCAGCCGCCCATCGGCGGATCGTCCGCGAACATCGTGGGGTCGACGGCCGTTTCCTTCAGCTGATGCCGGAAGACCTGCTGCACCGGCACGCCCGGCACGGCGTCCGCGACCGCCTGCCGGCCGCCGAAGCGTTGCAGCCAGAGCGCGGCGCAGCCGGCGACGATGGCCGTCGCGAACGACGTGCCCGTGCCGTTGAAATTGCGCGGCTCGCCGGTCGAGAGAAACCTCGCCGCCCGCACCTCGACCGCCGGCGCGCAGATATCCACCTCCGGCCCGCTGAAACAGCCTTCCCACGGGACCGGACCGATGGAGCCGCCGACGGCGATGACTTCGGGATAGGCGGCCGGCGCCACCACGGCGTGCGGCAGGGGATTGCCCTGGGGCTGGCCGGCGGCCGCGACGACGATGACGTTCTCCTCCACCGCGGCCGCGAGCGCCTCCCGGAGCGCCGGGTTGGGCGCGCCGCCGAGCGAAATGGAGATCACATCAACGCCGACCGTCAGCGCGTGCTCGATCGCGAGCGTCACCTCCATGTCGCCCGCGAGCACGACGGTGTCGACGCAGCGCAGCGGCACCATGGTCGCGCCTGGGGCGACGCCGACCATCTCGTCGTCCTCGCCCGCGCGGGGCGCGACGATGGTCGACGCGGTGTAGGTGCCGTGCTGCACGAAATAGGGAAACGTGAGCGGCGTCAGCCCATGCCGGGCCAGGTTCGCGGAGGGGTCCGCGACTGCATTGGCCGGCGTCGTCGCATCCAGGAACGCGTTGTAGGCGTTGGGGAGGTCAATCTGGCTCGGCGGATAGTCGTCATGCTCGCGAAAGCCGGAATCCGGGTGGCCGATCCGAATGTCGCGCCCGGCGTCGGCGCCGTCGGGGCCGACGCCCAGGATTTCCCAGGCGCCGTAGACGTCGATGGCGCCGCGCCAGCCGCGGAAATCGACGCCGTCGTCGTTCGGCGACGTCAAATGCCAGTCGCGATCCCCCGGCTCGGCCATCTCATAGCCTTGCCCGGTCCCGCCGCCGCTGAACATGCTCATGGCGAGCGCTTCGGCGCGGGCGGAGACGAACGGCCCGGCGCGCCGCAGCCGATCCGCGATCCTGCCACGCGCGCGGCTGAGCGACCTGCGGTTCGCCTTCAGCTCCAGAATGAGGAAGCGCGCCAGCGCGGGCCGACGCTTCGAGAGCTTCGGGAAGACGAGGTCGATCCGCGCCGCGTCCGGCGAACGTTGCAGCCCCAGCGCCTTCAGAACGATCTCCAGCGCCTCGCACGGGTCGATCGGCTTCGCCGCCTCCAGAATGAAGCGCGCCGGGCGTAGGCTCGCGTCCAGCGTCGCGATCGGCGCTTCCGGTTTTCCCCGGGCCTCGTCCTCAAGGGTGCGCGCCATTGCGGCGCGGATGACGGGACCGAGATTGGCCTGCGCCTTGGCCGCACGGCTCCGCGCCAGCGCCAGTTCGCCGGTCAACCGGTCGAGCCGCGCCGCCAATTCCGGGCGGGCCGCCCGCCGCTCCTTCGCCCGGCGCGCGCGACGGTCCCTGACCTTCGCCGCCGCCGCTTCTCTTGCCGCCTTGGTGATCCGTACCTGTGGCGCCTGTCGCATCCTGCTCGCCCCCATTTTCTCCGCCGCCGGCGACCCTCATTCCAATGGTCGATATGGGCCGCATAGGCTGCTAGGTTTCAGACATTAATGTCCAAGTCATGCCATGACCGGCCTGGCCATGATCGCGCAATCTCGGCGCCGATGACTAGAGGAGTGGGGGATGACCAGCGACCAAGCGAAAGGCCGCCTCGAAGATCGCCGCTTTCTGACGGGCGAAGGCCGGTTCACCGCCGATCTCAGCCGCGCGGGCGAGGTTCACGGCGTCGTCGTCCGCTCCCCCCACGCCCATGCGGACATCGCGAACATCAACATCGCGGACGCCGTCGCGACGCCCGGCGTTCTGGCGGTGTGGACGGCGGCGGACCTTGCGGCCGACGGTTTGGGCGCCCTGCAGAATTCCGCCAGCATCCCAAGCGACCCGCCGCTGGTCCGCCCGCCCCGGCCGGTGCTGGCGGGCGAGCGGGCGCGGCACCAGGGCGAGCCTGTCGCCTTCGTCGTCGCCGAGACGCTGGCGGCGGCCCAGGACGGCGCGGAGCGCGTGCTTGTCGACTATGCGACAAGGCCGGCGATCGTGGACGCGGACGCCGCCCAGGAACCGGGCGCGCCCGAACTCTGGCCCGAGGCGCCGGGCAATATCGCCTGCGTGTTCAAGACCGGCGACCGGGCGGCCGCCGAGGCGGCGCTGGACGCCTCCGCCCACGTTCTGGAGCTCACGGTGGACAATCACCGCGTCTCCGCCCTGCCGCTCGAACCCCGCGCCGCCATCGGCGAATATGACGCCGATGCGGACGTACTGTTGCTGACGCTGACGGGGCAAGGCGTGCACGGCATTCAGGACCGGCTGGCCGAACCGGTGTTCGGCCTGCCGCCGGAGAAGCTGAACGTCGTCGCCCACGATGTCGGCGCGGGCTTCGGCGCCAAGAACTTCGCCTATCCGGAATGGGCGCTCGTGCTCTATGGCGCGCGCAAGCTCGGCCGGCCGGTGAAATGGGTCGGCGAGCGGACGGAGGACGTGACGGGCGGCGCCCATGGCCGTGCGGTCAAGACGCGGGCGCGCCTCGGCCTCGACGCCGAAGGCCGGTTCACGGCGATCCTGGCCGAAATGACGGCGGACCTGGGCGCCCATCTCTCGTCCGGCGCGCCCGGCAGCGGCACGGTCTCCGTCACCCGGTCGATCCACGGGGTCTACGACATTCCGGCGATCTTCATGCAGGCTACGGGGGTGTTCACCAACACCGCCCCGGTGGACGCCTATCGCGGCGCGGGCAAGCCGGAGGGCAATTATCTGGTCGAGCGGCTGGTCGACGAAGCCGCGCGGCGCTTCGGCTTCGATCCGGTCGAACTTCGCCGCAAGAACGCGATCCAATCCTTCCCGTTCACGACGCCGCTGGGATTCGTCGTGGACGGCGGTCGGTTCGTGGAGAATATCGACCTAGCGGCTGAAATGGCGGACAGGGCAGGCCTCGCCTTGCGCAAGGCGGCGTCGGAAGCATCCGGCAAGCTGCGCGGCCAGGGTTTCGCCTGTTTCCTGGAGAGCGCGCGCGGCGCGCCCGAGGAAGGAGCCGAGATACGCTTTTCCGAGGACGGCATGATCGAGGTGCGCGTCGGTACGGAATCCAACGGCCAGGGCCACGAAACCGTTTTCTCCCGCCTCGTCGCCGAGCGGTACGGCGCCGACGTCGCGGCCGTCCGCTATGTCCAGGCCGATACGCGGGAAACCCGCATGGGCCACGGCCATGGCGGCGCGCGCTCCATGCATATGGGCGGCGGCGCCATCGTCGGCGCGATCGAGATGACGCTGGAGAAAGGCCGGACGGTCGCGGCCGGCCTCCTCCAGGCGGACGCGGCGGCGGTCTCGTTCCGGGAGGGGGATTTCGTCGCCGGCGACGGCCGCGCCGTGGCGCTCGCCGACGTGGCGGCGGCCGCGCGGCAGCCGGAGTTCGGCCTGGACGGCGGGCTCGACAGCTTCTTCAAATGGGAGGACGCGCCGATCACCTGGCCCGGCGGCTGCCATGTGGCGGAGGTGGAGATCGATCCCGAAACCGGCAGCGTCGCCCTCCTGTCCTACAAGGGCGTCGACGATTATGGCGCGATCCTGGACGGCCAGCTGATCGAGGGCCAGGTGCATGGCGGCCTCGCCCAGGCGATCGGCCAGGCGCTCGGCGAGCGGATCGTCTATGACGAGACGGGCCAGTGCCTCTCCGCCACGCTGATGGACTATGCCGCCCCCTATGCCGACGGCCTGCCGAACTTCGATATCCGCTTCGAGGGCGAACCCACCGCCGCCAATCCGCTTGGCGTGAAGGGCAGCGGCCAGGCCGGCGCCATCGCCGGATCGCAGACGGTCATCAACGCCGTGATGGACGCCCTGGCGCCCCTGGGCGTCGAACCCTTCGACATGCCGGCCACGCCGGAGAAAGTGTGGCGCGCCATCCGGGCCGCCCGCTAAGATCGACGGACAAAAACAGGAAGGACGACGACCCATGCCCAAGCTGCGCCACATCGCGCTGACCGTCCCCGACATGGAGGCGACCGCGAAATTCTACGAAGAGACCTTCGGGCTGACCCGCGCCTCGGAATCGAAGATCGGCATCCTGATGACGGACGGCGTCGTCAGCCTCGCCATCCTGAAGTTCCAGACCGACCAGCAGGCCGGCGACGAGCGCGGCAAGGACTTTCACGGCCTCCACCATATCGGCTTCGTCGACGACGACCTGGACGGCATGACCAAGAAGATCGAAAACAACGGCGGCAGCTATCACATGCGCCTCCCCGACACGGCCGAAGGCGCCACGGAAGTGAAGTTCCGCGACCCGAACGGCGTGGTCTTCGATATCGTCGACGCCGGCTATGCGTCCCGCGCTTGGGGCCTCTCGCTCGGCGACGACTAATCGGCGCCCCGCGGGCGGCCTATCTTCCGGGCCGACCCTGAAACGAGCAGAGACGAGCCTTGGCGAAAAAGATGCTGCGGCTGGGCGCCTTCATGCGCCCGGTTTCGATCCACACGGCGGCGTGGCGCTACCCCGGCGGCACGCCGGACGCCAATTTCAACCTGGACGCCATCGTCCGCTACGCCCAGAAGCTGGAGGCGGGCAAGTTCGACGCCTTCTTCATGGCCGACCATCTGGCCGTGCTGAACATGCCCATGGAGGCGCTGAAGCGGAGCGCCACCGTGACGTCGTTCGACCCGCTGACGCTGCTGCCGGCCCTGGCGATGAAGACCGAGCACCTGGGCCTGATCGCGACCGCGTCGACCACCTTCGAGCCGCCCTATCTGATCGCGCGCCGCTTTGCCTCCCTCGATCATATTTCCGGCGGGCGGGCCGGCTGGAACATCGTCACCACCTCCAACCCCGACGCCGCCAAGAATTTCGGCCATGACGAGCAGATGGACCACGGCGACCGCTATCGCCGCGCCCGGGAATTCTACGACGTGGTGACCGGCCTCTGGGACAGTTGGGCGGACGACGCCTTCGTCCGCGACGTGGATAGCGGCGTCTTCTTCGATCCCGACCGGCTGCATGTGCTGGACCATCACGGCGAGTTCTTCGACGTGCGCGGGCCGTTGAACATCGCCCGCCCGGTGCAGGGCTGGCCGCTGATCGTGCAGGCGGGCGCGTCGGACGCCGGGCGCCAGCTCGCGGCCGAGACGGCGGAAATGGTCTTCACCTCCGGCCGCACCCTGGCCGACGCCCAGGAGTTCTATGGCGACGTGAAGGAGCGCGCCGCCACGGCCGGCCGCGACCCGGACCATGTGAAGATCCTGCCGGGCGCGCTCGTCGTCGTCGGCGACAGCGAGGCGGAGGCGCGGGAAAAGCGCGCGCTCCTGGACAGCCTCGTCCACTATGACAGCGGCGTCGCCTCCCTATCGATCGCGCTCGGCCATGACGCCAGCGCCTTCGATCCGGACGGGCCGCTGCCCGACGTGGCCGAAACCAACGCCAGCAAGAGCGGCCAGGCGCGCGTGAAGAAGCTCGCCGCCGACGAGGGGCTGACCGTCCGCCAGCTCGCCGGCCGGCTCGGCGGCTATTCCGGCCACGCGCTCGTCGGCACGGCGGCCTCCATCGCCGAGGAGATGGAGACCTGGCTGATGGAGAACGCCACCGACGGCTTCAACGTGATGTTCCCCTACCTGCCCGCCGGCCTCGACGATTTCGTCGACAAGGTCGTCCCCGAACTCCAACGCCGCGGCGTCTTCCGCACCGAATACGAAGGCAGGACCCTCCGCGAGAACCTGGGCCTGCCGCGACCGGAGAACCGGTTCTTCAAGGGCTAGCGGCGAGCGCCCTACTCCGCGGCGCCCTTCTTTTTCGCCTCGAACTTCTCGATCTCGCTCAGCACCGCCTTTTCCGCCTTGCCGATGAAGACCGGGCGGTTTTCGTGGGAGTAGTCGTAGGAGATGCGGCGGAGGACGTTGCTGTTCTGGAAATGGGGGATGACCTGGCGGGCGATCAGGTCGTAGGAGCGCTTGGTCTCCTCCCAGTCGGCCCAGTTGTGGGCGAGCTGCATCAGGCAGCCGAAGCCGCCCGCGCCGTCCCACAGGCGCTCCAGATATTCGATGGCGTCGTCCGGCGTGCCGATCACCGCCATCTTATTTTCAGTGAGATATTCGGCCGCGTCGTGGATGTCGGCGGGGACGATCGGGAAAGTCGCGATCTCCCGGAAATACTTGGCCCAACGCTCGATGCCCCATTTGACGTTCTCGAACGCCTTGTCGCGGGTTTCGGCCACATGCATCAGCGTGACGATGCGCCAGTTCTTGCGGTCGAGCGCGTGGCCGTTTTCGGCCGCGCTCTGCTCCGCCACGCCCCAGTTCCCAGCATGCGCCTTCAGCGCGTCGTCCGACGTGCCGCCGATGGAGAGCATGCCGAGCCCGTGCCGCCCGGCCGCGAGCGCGCCGACGGGCGAACGGGCCGACGCCACGGCCATCTCGATATGGGGGCGAGTGTAGCCCGGCAGCTGGAGGCGCGCCTCGCGGAGATTGAACCAGTCCGTCTCCATGGTCACGGTCTCGCCGCGCATCAGCGGCAGGATCGCGTCCAAGGCCTCGTCCATCATGCGGCGCTGGTTTTCGGGCTCGACGCCCATGCGGAAGGCGTCCCCCACCAGCGCGCCCGGCCCCACGCCGAACATCGCCCGGCCGCGCGCCTGATAGTCGAGCTGCGTCATCCGGCTCGCGACGGTGAAGGGGTTGTGGTAGGGCAGCGAGACGACGCCCGTGCCGAGGCGGATATGCCGCGTCCGCTCCACCGCCTGGGCGATGAAGAGTTCCGGATTGGCGATGATCTCGAACCCGCCGGAATGGTGTTCGCCGATCCAGGCCTCGTCATAGCCGAGCCAGTCCAGATGCTGGAGCAGGGCCATGTCCCGCTCCAGGCAGAGCAGCGGGCTTTCCTCCATGGGGTGGAACGGCGCCAGGAAAATCCCGAATTTCAGATAACGGTCGGCAAGCTGTTTGGCGGCGGACATGACGCGGGTTTCCTCTGCTGAGCGATATTTTGGCGAAGCTTAGCAGCCAAACGCCCTTGCGGGACAGGCGGTTTGTCGCTATTAGACCGCCTCCCCCATGGGGGACCCGCGCCCGCCCGGCCATCGCCGACGGGCCGCATTGGGCGGTTAGCTCAGCGGTAGAGCACTGTGTTGACATCGCAGGGGTCACTGGTTCAATCCCAGTACCGCCCACCATTTCTTCTGAAAGCCCTGGGCGAATACCGAACGCGCGCCGACGCCATGATTGCGTCCGCAAAGCGGAGTTCCGCTCCATGAGCCGCCACCGGGATCGCATGCGCCAATCGACATTGACCCTCGCGCCGCGCGGATCGGGTCCGGCGCGACGGGCCGGGGGCGCCACGCGCAGGCTGGCGGCGGCCGGCGGGGCGGGCGCGGCGGCGGCGACGGGGGCGGTCTGGCTGCTCGGCGGATTGTCGGCGGGCGGGGCGGCGGCGCTGTTCATGAGCCTGCTGTTCGTCGGCGCGATGGCCCTGCACATCGCCGACCACGTGGAAGAATTTCTCGAACGATAGGCGCGCCCAAGCCCCCTTGCCGCCAGGAATTCCTTGGCCAAGCGCGGCCGCGCCCCTTACCCTTCCCTGGCCGAAGCGCGGGAGAATGCTGGCAGGGAGGGGCGACGTTCATGTTGAAGCGGGAAGACAACGAGCTGCTGTGCCGGGTCGGGCCGGGCACGCCCATGGGCGCGCTGTTCCGGCGGTTCTGGCTGCCGGCGATGATGCCCCACGAACTGGCGGCGCCCGATTGCGACCCGGTGCGCCTGCGCCTCCTTGGCGAAGATATGGTCGCCTTTAAGGACAGCGAGGGCCGGATCGGCGTGCTGGAGGATGCCTGCCCCCACCGGCGCGCGCCGCTGCATTTCGGCCGGAACGAGGACTGCGGGCTGCGCTGCGTCTACCACGGCTGGAAGTTCGACGTGACCGGCGCCTGCGTCGACATGCCGAACGAACGCCCGGAGACCGACTTCAAGCACAAGGTCCGCGTGAAGACCTACGCCGCCGCCGAATGGGGCGGTTATATCTGGGTCTATATGGGGCCGCCGGAGCGTCAGCCGCCCCTGCCGGAATTCGAATGGGCCGGCCTGCCGCCCGAACATCGCTGGCAACAGAAATGGCAGTATTCCGCCAATTACATGCAGGGACTGGAAGGCGAGATCGACACCTGCCACACCACCTTCCTGCACCGGGTGGACGATCCCTCGACGCTTTCGCCGGCCCTCGTCCAGTCCACCTCCAACTGGGCGAAGGACGGCATGCCCCGGCTCGACGTGCGCGAGACCGACTACGGCTTCTTCTACGGTTCCCAGCGGGATATGGGCGACGGGGACTATAACTGGCGGCTGACCCAATGGATCCTGCCGAGCAACGCCATCATCCCTCACGCCCAGTTCCCGATTTCCTCCCGCGCCTATATCCCCATCGACGACGAGAACACCTTCGTGTTCGGAACCTCATTTAACCCCGAAGCGCCGATGACCCAGGCGGACCGGGACTATCTGGAGACCGGCATGGGCGCCGCGCCGAAGCTCATCCCCGGCGCCTTCACGCCAGAGGTGAACAAGTCCAACGGCTATATGCGCGACCGGGCCGCCCAGCGGCGCGGCCATTCCACCGGCATTCCGGGCATCAACAACCAGGACCGGGCGCTGGTGGAGACCATGAAGCCCATCGCCGATAGGGAGAACGAGCATCTGGGCACGTCCGACGTCGCGATCATCGCGGCCCGGCGCCGGCTGCTCCGGATGGCGAAGGCGCTGGCGGAGGGCGAGGAGCCCGATCTGCCGCAACATCCGGCGGCCTTCGGCGTCCGCGCCATCGACGTGACGACGCGGGACGCGGCGCTGGACGCGGTCGTCGACCGCTACCGGGAGACGCTTCGCTTCGCCTGAACCGGGCGCGCCTAAGCCGGGCCCGTTCCCAAATATGCCTTCGCGACGCGCGCCCGGCGTCGTATACCCGGCGTCAGAACAAGGGAAGCCGCCGCTTTAAGCGCTGAATATGAACGAACGCAGCCAAGAAAGCCGCGTCCGGATCGACCTGACCGCCGTCGTCGTGGCGATGCGAGCGGGCGAACCGCATGTGTTGACGGTGAAGACGCCGGAGCCGCCGGGCGTCGGCCTGCCGTCGGGTCCGTTCCAATCCGGCCACCGCACATTGCAGGCGGGCCTCCGCCGCTGGGTGGAGGACCAGACGCGTTGCGCGCTGGGCTATGTTGAGCAGCTCTACACCTTCGCCGACCATGCCCCCTTTCGCCTGGACGACCCGAACACCGAGCACCAGACCGTATCCATCGCCTATCTGGCGCTCGGCGCGGACGCCGGCGGCGACGACATGGACGCCGAGCGCTGGCGGCGCTGGTATGCCTTCTTCCCCTGGGAGGATTCCCGCCAGGGCACGCCCCCGGCCCGGGCCGAGATGCTGAAGCGCCTGAAGGCCTGGGCGGCGGCGGCGAGCGCCGGCCGCCGCCTGGAACGCCAGGAGCGCATCCGCCTCGCCTTCGGGACCGACGACGCCTGGGACGAGGAGCGCGCGCTGGAGCGCTACGAACTGCTCTATGAGGCCGGCCTGGCGCCCGAGGCGGCGCTCGACCGTGGCGAGACACCGGGGCCGGAGATGGCCGGGCTGCCGGGCCTGCCCATGGCGGCCGACCACCGCCGCATCCTGGCGACCGGCATCAGCCGGCTCCGCGCCAAGATCAAATACCGGCCGGTGCTGTTCGAGCTGATGCCGCCCGCCTTCACCCTGACGGACCTGCAGCGGACGGCCGAAGCGCTTTCCGGCACGCCCCTGCATAAGCAGAACTTCCGCCGCCTCGTCGCCAATCGCGGCCTCGTCGAGGAAACGGGCCAGGTCACGACCGAGACCGGCGGCCGGCCGGCGAAGCTCGTCCGCTTTCGCCGGGAACTCACCTTGGAGCGCCCGGCCCCCGGCGTGCGCGTCTCCGCCACCCGGCGCGGCGCCTACCCCTAGAGCAATCTGCGCAATGCCGCGTTGGACTGCGCCCTTTTGGGAGCACAACGCTTTTACGTCTGCACGGCCGGTAAACTTGGCAGGTTGACGCCTGTCGATTTTCGCACATATGCTCATAGTGAACATAATAGACATGGCTACTCGCGGCGTCGGATCGCCAGAAAGTCGTGCGCCTCGCCACGCTAATGCTCTCATTGAGCAGAATTTATGCTCGTTTCGAGCAAAAGGAGAAGCCCATGGCGCCGGAAGCCCTCGAACTGGAAACCCGCCTCCCCTTCACGCCGGAAATCGAAGCCGCGACCGCCGATGTCTACGAGCGCGTCAAGGATGTGATCCCGCCGTTCGACTGGCCGGCCTTCGCGCCGGAGATCGCGGCCATCAATCGCCTGAAGCGCGAAAAGAACGCCATCGTGCTCGCCCACAATTACCAGACGCCCGAGATCTATCACGGCGTGGCGGACATCGTCGGCGACAGCCTGGCGCTGGCCCGCGAGGCCGCGAAGACGGATGCGGATGTGATCGTGCTCGCCGGGGTTCACTTCATGGCCGAGACCGCGAAGCTGACCTGCCCAGACAAGACCGTGCTGATGCCGGACATGGAGGCCGGCTGCTCGCTCGCCGCCTCCATCACAGGCGCGGACGTGCGCGCGCTCCGCGCCGCCTATCCGGGCGTGCCGATCGTGACCTATGTGAACACCTCGGCCGAGGTGAAAGCGGAATCGGACGTCTGCATCACCTCCGGCAACGCGCTCAAGGTGGTCGAGGCGCTCGGCGCGCCCCGCGTGATCTGCCTGCCGGACGAGTATCTGGCCGACTACATCGCCCAGCGCACAGACGTACAGATCATTAAGTGGCGGGGACGCTGCGAGGTCCATGAACGGTTCAGCGGCGACGACATCCGCCAATATCGGGACGCCTTCGACAGCCTCGTCGTCGTCGCCCATCCGGAATGCCCGCCCGACGTCATCAACGTCGCGGACTTCACCGGCTCGACGGCGGACATGATCGCCTATGTGCAGAAGCAGCGGCCGGAAAAGGTGCTGCTGCTGACCGAATGCTCCATGAGCGACAATATCGCGAGCGCCAATCCGGGCGTGGAGTTTATGCGGCCCTGCGGCCTCTGCCCCCACATGAAGCGCATCACCCTGCCGAAGATCCGCCGGGCGCTGGAGACGATGCAGCCGGAAGTCGTCGTCGACCCCGCCGTCGCCGAACGCGCCCGCGCCGCCGTCGACCGCATGCTGGCCATCGTCTGACCGGGAGACCCTCATGGCATACGACACGGGCCTGCCCGATATCCTGGTCGAACCCCTGGTGCGCGCCGCGCTCACCGAAGACCTCGGCCGCGCCGGCGACATCACCACGGACGCGATCGTTCCCCCGGATCTGGCCGGCGCCGCCGTCATGGCCGCCCGGTCTCCCGGCGTCGTCGCGGGCCTGAAGCCGGCGGCCATCGCCTTCCGGTTGCTCGACCCCGAAATGAAGCTTGAGGCGCTGGCGCCGGACGGAACCGAAGTCGGCCCCGGAGACGCCGTCATGCGCATTTCCGGCTCTGGTCGGGCGCTGCTTTCGGCGGAGCGGGTCGCGCTCAATTTCGCCTGCAGCCTTTCCGGCGTGGCGACCGCGACGGCGGAGCTGGTGGAGCGGGCGGCCGGCTACAAGGCGCGCATCACCTGCACCCGCAAGACGACGCCCGGCCTGCGCGCCTTGCAAAAGGCGGCGGTGCGGGCCGGCGGCGGCGCCAACCATCGCTTCGGCCTGGATGACGCCGTGCTGATCAAGGACAACCACGTGGCGCTCGCGGGCGGCGTCGCGCCGGCGATCGAACGGGTGCGCGCTCATGTCGGCCATCTGGTGAAAATCGAGGTGGAGGTGGACACGCTCGAACAGCTCGAGACCGCGATGACGGCCGCGCCGGACGCCGTGCTGCTCGACAACATGACGCCCGACATGCTGGCCGAAGCCGTCGCCATGATCGACGGCCGCGCGATCGTCGAGGCCTCGGGCCGCATTACGGCCGAAACCGTCCGCGCCGTCGCGGCGAGCGGCGTCGACCTGATCTCCGCCGGCTGGCTGACCCACAGCGCCAAGAGCCTGGACCTGGGGCTGGACATCGAAATGGCGGCATAACGCTTGGCGCGCCGTCGCCGGCGCCCCAATATTGCAGGCAAAATGGGGGAGAAACGCTGCGATGACGGGAGAGACGGCGACATCGACGCCTGCGACGGACGATCCGGCGATGGCGGCCTATCTGGCGGAAGGCGCGCGCCGGGCCGAGGCGCTCGGCAACCGCGGCCCCGTTCGCTATGACGACGCGGGCCGGCTCTGCCAAGACATTCTCGACGCCTATTGGCGGACGGGCTTTTACGTCTTCGAGGGCGTTCTCCGCCCCGAAGAACTGAAAGACCTGGAAGCCGACGTCGCCCATATCCAGAGCCGGCTGCCCGTGCGCCGAGGCGCTTTCCTGGACCGGTCCGGGCGACCGGCGCTCGGCGCCGAATGCGAAGCGCCGACGCTGTTCTGGTCGAAGCCGCTGGCGGACCCGTTCGGCGGCACCGACAAGGCCGCCGGCCGCCATCCGGTCAAGATGCACGAGCCTGAAGCGGCGGCGGGCGCGCCGGATGAGGTGGTCTATCTGATCCTCGGCTCGCTCCAGTTCTCCGACGCCTGCCTCCGCGTCTACGGCCATCCGGACCTGTTGCGGATCGCCGCCTCGATCAACGGGGACGATTTCGCCCCCTTCAACGAAGCGCTCTTCATTAAGGCGCCCGGCCTCGGCGCCTCGGTCGCCTGGCATCGGGACGGCGTGACCCACTGGGACGCCGAGGATTGGGACGAAGGCGCGCACGGCTTCAACTTCATGGGCCAGGTCTTCGGCTGCACGCCGGCCAACGGCGTCTGGGTCGTGCCGGGCTCCCACAAGCTGCGCCGGGCCGACATCGAGGCCATGGCCGCCGCCGCCGGGTCGGACCGGCTGCCGGACGCCGTGCCCATCGTCTGCGCGCCGGGCGACGTCGCCATCACCAACCGGCAGGCCGTCCACGGCTCGTTCGCGAACACCAGCCCGGACTGGCGCGTCACCGTGAACATGGGTTTCCACCGCCGCCGCTCCGTCCTCGACGTCGAGGCCGGCGGCCTGCACAACGCGCGCGCCGTCTATGACGCGGCCCGGATCGAACGGCGCGCCCGCATGCTCGGCTACGCCATCGACGCCCGCCGCCAGCGCTTTCCGGACGAAACGCCCTTCGTCTACCGGCCCCACGCCGAAGCCGGATTGGCCTATGCCTGGAACGACGAAGCGCGGGCGGACATCGTGGACTATAACCTCGAAGACCTAAGCATTTAGCCGCACTTCCACCCATCCGTCGCGCGTGCGCGCGGGGTAGATGTCCAAGGGCGGGATGCGCCAAGTCGCGTCCGGTTCGCCAGTCAGAAGGTCGAAGGACGCGAGATGGCGGGCGCAGTGCAGGCGGCCGTCCCTTATCGCGCCGTCGACCAATGGCGCCATGGCGTGAGGGCAATGGGCCGCGCACGCCGCCGGCCCCTCTTCCCGCCACAGCAGCAGCACGGCCCGACGGCCGGCCAGAGCCTCCATTCGGCCGGCGGCCTGAAGCTCGGCCGCCGTCGCCAGACGGACCCAGCGCGGGTCCGCGCCTTCAGCAGACGTCATAGCGTTCGGCGAGCACGGTCGAGATGCCGGCGGCGAATTTTGACGCCGCGACCGGCAGCGCCCGGTTGCGCAACTGTCCCATATAAAGAATGCCGAGCGGCACGTCCCGCGCGTCGATCGGCGCGGAGACGAAGGGGGCGCCGGCGTCGTCCGGCGGCAGGCCGATCGGTATCTGAAAGGAGACGACGCCCTCCGCGCCGGCATAGCTGCGCAGGAACTCGAAATTGTCGGACTCGATCGCTGGCTTGGCCTCCAGCGTCGAGCCTTGCAGCGCGATCTCGAGCAGGTGGCGCACGCCATAGGGAATGGTCGGCAGCGCCACCGGAAACTCCAGGCACTCGCGCAGCCGCACGGATTTGACGCCGGCGAGCGGATGATCGCGGGCGAAAACCGCATGCAATTGCTGGCGGACGCGAAGCATCGTCTGAAATTCCGCAAGCCGCACCGGCTCGAAGACGATGGCGAGATCGGCGGTGTGATCCATCAACGCCTGTTCCGCCGCCGCCCGGTCGCGGAGGTGGACGTTGAACGTCACGCCCGGATGTTCGGTCCGGTAGGTCTTGATCTGCTCCGGCAGGAAATAGGGCAGCAGCGCCTGGCTGCACGCGATGGAGATGTGGCCCCGGCGCTCGCCCGCCAGGTCCGCAATCTGGGCGCGCACCCGCTCCATGTCCGAAAGCTGATTGCGGATGTGATGGATGAAGATTTCGCCGGCGCTGTTCAGCCTCACGCCGCGGGGCAAGCGTTCGAAGATCGGCGCGCCCAGGTCCTCCTCGATCGCCAGGATGCGGCGGTTGAGGGCGGTCGACGTAATGGCCAGTTCCTCCGCCGCCCGCCGGATCGATCCCGCGCGGGCAACGGCGTCGATGAAGCGTATGCTCGTCATGTAGCGCATGGTCGACTCCAGCTTGGCGCTGCATTTCTTGCAGCGGAATGCCGCCGACATAGCACAATACCGGGACGATGCGCAGGTTTACAATAAGCGCCGTTCGGTTTGACGGACCAAGAAGACGCGGTTTCTCCAGTCAGCGGCCGCGCCCGGCGCACACGCTCCCAAGGGTTTTCCGTATGACGCTCGCTGCTCTGCCCTTCGATCTCCCTCGCTTACATGCGGCCTACGAGACCGGCGTCTCGGCCGGCGACGTGATGGCTGAAGCCCTGAGACGCATCGAAATGGTCGGCGACCCCGGCATCTTTCTCCATCTGGCCGACATCGACGCGCTCAAGGCGGAAGCGGCGGCGCTCGGGCGGTTCGACCCGGCCGCGAAGCCGCTCTGGGGCCTGCCCTTCGCGGTCAAGGACAATATCGACGTCGCCGGAATGCCGACGACGGCCGCCTGCCCCGATTTCGCCTATGACGCCAAGCGGGACGCCTTCGTCGTCGCGCGGCTGCGCGCGGCGGGCGCGATCCCCATCGGCAAGACCAATCTGGACCAGTTCGCGACCGGCCTGGTCGGCCTGCGCACCCCCTATCCCGTGCCTTTGAACGCCATCGATCCAGCGATCGCGCCGGGCGGCTCCAGTTCGGGTTCCGGCGTCGCCGTCGCCCATGGCCTGGTCGCCTTCTCGCTCGGCACCGATACGGCCGGCTCCGGCCGCGTTCCGGCGGCGCTCAACAATATCGTCGGCCTGAAGCCGAGCCTCGGCGCACTCTCCTCTTCGGGGATGCTGCCGGCCTGCCGCACCCTGGATACGGTCTCCGTCTTCGCCCAGACGGTGGAGGACGCCTATCGCGTCTTCCAGGAATGCGCGGGCTACGATGCCGAGGACGACTATTCGAAGGCGATGCCAGCACCCGCGCTGGCGCCGCCGCCCAAGCGCTTCAAGGTCGGCGCGCCGACCCAGGCCTCCCGCCGCTTTTTCGGCGACGACGTTCAGGCCGAAAGCTTCGGCCGCGCGTTGGACAGTCTCGCGGCCCTTGGGGGAGAGATCGTCGAGATCGACTTCACGCCGCTCTACGACGTCGCCGGCCTGCTCTATGACGGCCCCTGGGTCGCCGAGCGCTACGCCGCGATCCGCCAGGTCATTGAGGCCAACCCGGACGCCCTGCATCCGGTGACGCGCCAGATCGTGGAAAGCGCCACCCGCTACTCGGCCGCAGATACGTTCGAGGCCTTCTACAAGCTGGCCGCCCTCAGGCGACAGGCGGAGCCGCTCCTGGCCGGCGTCGATATCCTCTGCGCGCCCAGCATCCCGACATTCTACAGCGTCGCGGACCTGGAGGCGGACCCGATTGGCCCGAACTCGCGGTTTGGGACCTACACCAATTTCGTCAATCTGCTCGACCTCTGCGGCCTCGCGGCGCCGACCGGCCCTCGTTCGGACGGGCGGCCAGGCAGCGTCACCCTGCTGGCGCCGGCCGGCGAGGACGCGCTCGTCGTCGCCATCGCCGCCAGCCTGCACCGGGCGGCGGGACCGTCCCTCGGCGCGACCGGGTGGGGCCTGCCGCCCGCCCCGGCCCCGGCCCCGGCCGCGCCCAGAGAGGACGAAATCGCCGTGGCGCTGGTCGGCGCCCACATGGAAGGCCTGCCCTTGAACCACGAAGTCTCGGATCGCGGCGGCCGCTTCCTCTATGCCGGAACGACGACGCCGGAATACCGCCTGTTCAGCCTCGCCGGCGGCCCGCCCCATCGGCCCGGCATGATCCGCGATCCGAACGGCGCCGCGATCGCGCTCGAAGTCTGGGCGATGCCGAGAACGGCGTTCGGCGGCTTCATGGCCGGCATCCCCCAGCCGCTCGGCATCGGCACCGTCAACCTTGCAGACGGAAGCAAGGTCAAGGGCTTCCTCTGCGAACCGGCCGGCCTCCAGGGCGCCAGCGACATCACCGAATGCGGCGGCTGGCGCGCCTTCCTGGCGAGCCAGAAGCAAGCGCAGCCCGCCTGATACCCCTTCCCGCCTGGCGTCTTTTGGCGGGTCGACGAATTCCGCCAGCCCGTCAGCGGATGCGGCTGTAGTCCAGCGGGCGCAGCAATGCGGTGTGCATTTCGGCGATACGGCCATACCAGTCCCGCTTGACGAGATCGGCGAGCTCTGGGTCGTCGTCCTGGGCTTCGCGCCAGCGCTGCCAGGTCGCCAGGTCGGCGAAGCGGCGCAGTTCGACGCTGCGCATCGAGCGGCCGTTGGTGGTGCCTTCGCCGATGATCGTATCGAACAGGCCGATCGTCTGGACGCCCGCCATCGCAAGGGCCGGCTGGAGGCGTTCCCGGTGGAAGGCGTGATGCTCGGCCGCGTCGGGACCAGGACGGAAGCGCAGGATCCGCTGTTCGATATAGCCACGCTCCCGGCCCCGCACCGCGTCGAACTCGGGCCATTCTGTCGGCAAGGCCGGCGACCCGGCGGCAAGCCGCAGGATCGAGGTGTTGATCTCGTCCAGGTGCGGATAGAGGTTCCGCGTCCGCCGGTCCGAGAGCGCGTCATCCCCGCCGACGCGCGCCTGATGCTCCGCCCATGAGGCCATGCTCTCGAACTGGCGGAGCTGCCAGACGGCGCTGCCGGCCTCCGCGCCGATATAGACCTCCCAGGCGCCGATCAGGACAGAGCCCGCCGCATCCAGTTCCCGCATGGTTTCTGACTGAAAGGCGGCGTGCCGCTTTTCCAGCCTGCCGCTGCGGGCGATGACGATGCGATGTTGATAGATCATGCTCCGACGCTCCTAGAATCTCCGCGCGATTGAACGCCCGATCGGACCCAGCGATCAACCGGCCAAGATCGAACGTCGGCCGATTGACCGGCCGGCGCGGCCCGTGTCTTATCCCATCCATGAGTTGGAAGAACGAAGTCGAGGGCATCGAGGCGCGGCGCAAGGCGGCCCTCGAGCAAGGCGGGGCGGACGCCGTGGCCCGCCAGCACAATCAGGGCCGGCTAACGGTGCGCGAACGGGTCGAGGCGCTGATCGATCCAGGCTCGCTCGACGAGATCGGCCGCGGCGCCGGCGATTCCGAGGTCGACGAGAACGGCGACCTGATTGAGTTCTCGCCCGCGAATTTCGTGCTCGGCTTCGCCAAGATCGATGGCCGCCGCGTCGTCGTCGGCGGCGAGGATTTCACGCTCCGTGGAGGATCGCCGACCACGGCGGGCCTGCGGAAAAGCGTTTACGCCGAAACGGTGGCCCTGAAGCACCGCGTGCCGCTGGTCCGGCTGCACGAGGGCTCGGGCGGCAGCGTCGGCGGGCCGAAACGTCCGTCCCCGCCCTCGCCCGTGTTCGACCCGCCGCGCTTTCGGAGCGTCGCCCAATGTCTGGCGACCCTGCCGGTGGCCTCGGCCGCGCTCGGCGCGGTCGCGGGCCTGCCGGCGGCGCGCCTGGTCGCCTCCCATTTCTCCGTCATGTCGAAGAAGACGGCGCAGATCCTGATCGCGGGTCCGGCGGTGGTCGCCCGCGCCATGGGCGAGAACCTCACCAAGGAGGAGCTTGGCGGCGCGACCGTCCATGCCCGCAACGGCACGGTCGACAACGCCGCCGAGGACGAGCTCGGCGCCATCGCCGACATCCGCCGGTTCCTCTCCTACATGCCGGCGAACGTCTGGGAACTACCGCCGACGCGCGCCTGCGACGACCCCGTCGACCGCAAGGAAGAGGCGCTCCTGGAGATCGTGCCGAAAGACCGGCGCCGCGCCTTCGACATGCGCCGGGTTATTTCGATGGTATTCGACCTGGAAAGCTTTTTCGAGATGGGGCGCGGCTATGGCCGCAGCCAGATCGTCGGCTTCGCGCGCCTCGACGGGCGCGTGGTCGGCGTTTGGGCGAACGACGGCCGCCATCTCGCCGGCGCCATGACGGCGGACGGCGCCCAGAAGGCCCGGCGCTTCATGGAGCTTTGCGAGACCTTCCACATCCCAATCATCACGCTGATCGACGAGCCGGGCTTCGCCATCGGCTCCCGCGCCGAGAAGCAGGCCACGATCCGCGCCGGCGCGGCCGCGGTGCTGACTTCGACCATGGTCAACGTGCCGTGGGCTTCGGTGATGATCCGCCGATCCTTCGGTGTCGCCCAAGCGGCGCACTACGGGCCGGACGCCTATGTGATCGCCTGGCCCTCGGCGGAGACGGGACCGCTGCCGGTGGAGGGCGGCGTCGCCGTCGCGTTCCGGCGGGTGATCGCCGAAGCGCCGGACCCGGAGGCCAAGCGCCGGGAACTGGAGGAACAGATGGCGGCGAAGCAGTCGCCCTTCCCGCGCGCGGAGGCCTTCGCGATCCACGAATTGATCGATCCGCGCGAGACGCGGCCCATGCTCTGCCACTGGCTCGACCGGGTGGAGCCGCTCCTGCCGCCCCTGCTGGGACCAAGCCATTTCGCCCTGAGACCGTAGCGATTACCCTTTAACGATAATGATTCATCAGCCCGCAGATCACGCGGGCGTCAGACCTGAGGACGCGACCACATGGCCACTGAAATCGAACTGGAAACCGACGGCTCCTTTTGGAAAATCCTGGTGAAGGACGGCGACCAGGTGAAGGAAGGCGACACCCTGTTCATCATGGAAGTGATGAAGATGGAGGTGCCTTACGAGGCCCCTGTCGATGGCACGGTCACGAACCTGCAGGTTTCGGAGGGCGATGTCGGCCAGGAAGGCGATCTCGTTCTCGAGATCGAGTAGGAGCGGCCGCGCTTCCCTCAATCGGCGCCGCCAACCAGAAGCGCGCGGTCGCCGACAAATCGGATGGCGCCGTTTAGCGTCAGCGCCGCCGCCACGATCAGGCCCCGGCGAAGAACGCTGTCCCCAAATGACGCCCCGGCATCCAGCGCGGCGGCGGTCTCCGCCATCGACAGCGGACCGACTCCGACTGTCGCCAGGCGACTGCCGAGGTCGCTGTCGGGCGACAAGCCAGCGGCCGGCGCGCGTTCGATAGCCGGATGCCCCGGCAGATCGACGGCGTTGGCGATCAGCGTCGCCGCCGCATCGGCCGCAGCCGCATTTCGGGCGAGCACGGTGACGGCGTCCGCAATGCCAAGCGAGTGGCTACGGCCGCGCCAGCCGGACGTGGCGACGCCCCGGACTGGATCGTCGAAGCCGATCGAGAACGCGCCTGGCGTCTCGGCGGCGATCGCCGCGTCGAACCGCGCGCCCGGCGTGAGATGGATCGCCACGTCGCCGCCATTGTTCACATAAGCCCGCGCGACGCCGGAGGCCGCAGCGATCTCGGCCAGCACCGCATCGGCGCCGGCGCCGGCGACGGCCGCCATCGGCGTTACGAAAATGGGCGAGAACGGGCGAACCGCCGCAGCCATCGCCCGGCCGACCGAACCTTCGATTTCGGGCTCCAGGGCGATATCCGTGCGGAGCAGCGGAAGTTCGGCCGCCAATTCATCCAGCAGGCTCGCGAAACGCCGGGCCGCGCGTCGGCGCCCCTCATCCGCCCCAGGGCCGTCGACGCCGACTATGAGGTCGATAGGCCCGTGCTGAAGATGCAGCCGACCGTCGGGCAGCAGCGCGGCGACGGCGCCCGACATTTCGCCTAAGGGCCGACAAGGCGGGCGGACGCCGCGTATTCGCCGCCCGTCGCAAGAATGTCCTCGACGCTGCGGGCGACCGCGTCATGCCCGCCGAGCCGGCGGAACTCCTCCAACGTCGTCGTGAACTCCAGCGGCGCCACCAGGGCCGGGGTCGGGACCGAACCAAAGCACAGATCCGGCATCTGGGAGACATCCGCCATCACGGTGATGCCGCCGCCGGGCCAGATATAGGCTTCGACGCCGGCGATGGTGACGGTGGTGCGTTTTGCCTGCACCGAACGGGTCAACGCGACGGGATTGCGCGTGACGCCGGCGCGCAGCGAACCGCCGGCGCCGCCGACGAACAAGACCGTCGCGAGCGCCGGCTCGCAATTCTCCCCGATCAACTCGACCGAGGGCAGAAGCTCCGGCGGCAATTCCCGCGCCCGCGGCCGCAGGCCTTCATCCAGCACGAAATAGCCATATTGGTCTCCGGTGGTGGAGACCATCAGCATTGTGAGCCCGGGCCGGGCGCCTTTCTTGGGGTTCCAGGCCCCCAGGATGGACAAGGGGTCCTGGATGTCGGCGCCGCCCCAGCCGAGACCCGGATCCGCCACCTCGAAATAGCGGCCCGGCGTCGAGCGGCGGCCTTCGATGCGAATGCCGGTGTCTTCCCAGCCAAGCACCTTGCCCGCCTGATGCTCGGAGACGACCCCGGTGATGTGGTCGTCGACGACCACCACTTCGTCGACGAGGCCGCGCCATTGGTCGGCGAACATGCCGATGGTCGCCGAACCGCAGCCGACCCGCATCCGCATTTCCCGAACGCCATCCACAATCGGGGGCGCGCCGGCCGCGACCTCAATTGTCGAGCCCTCGTCGATCGAGAGTTCGACCCGTTCCTTATTGCAGAGCCGCAGCAAGGCTTCGCAGGTCTCCCGCCCCTCCTTCTTGCCGCCGCCGGTCAGATGGTCGACGCCGCCAAGCGACAGCATCTGGGAGCCATATTCGCCGGTGGTGACATGGCCGACCGCCTCGCCGTTGTAACGGACGGTCGCCGTCTCGTCGCCGATATGCCGGTCCGTGTCGATCTTCACCTTGACGCCGCAATAGGAAAAGATCGCTTCCGAAACGACAGTGATGAAATCGACGCCGTCGATCTCCCGCGAGACGATGAACGGCGCCGGCTTGTAGTCGGGATATGTGGTGCCGGCGCCGATCGCCGTCACGCGGACCTGGTCCTGGTCGAAGGGCCGCTCGGCCCATTTGGCCGCCAGGAACGGCTTGATCTCGTCGCCAGCGGCGATGCGGCGGTCGATCAGCGTCAAGGGGTCGGTGCGTTGGATGCGGCCATCGACATTCGCGTAGCGGTCGCAGGCGCCGGCGCGGCCGGGAGCCACATAGCACATGACCGGGCAGGCGTCGCAGCGGATCTTGTCTCCTCTAGTCTCGCTCATTGGCCTTTCTCCTTCCGCAGGATGGCCGCGCGCACCCGATGCGGCAACGCCGGCGCCCGGTCCAGTTCCGCGCCCGTCGCATGGCGGATCGCGTTCAGGATCGCGGGCGCGGTCGGGATCAGCACATGCTCGCCGAGGCCGCGCGCGCCCATCGGTCCCGCCGGGTCCGGTTTTTCGACCAGGATCGTTTCGATTTCCGGCATGTCGCCCACGGTCGGGATCAGGTAGTCGTGCAGGTTTTCCGTCCGCCCCGGCAGATATTCCTCCATCAGCGCCAGACCGAGCCCCTGCGCGACGCCGCCCTCGATCTGCCCTTCGGCCAGGAGGGGATTGATCGCCCGCCCGAGGTCATGGGCGGCGACGACCCGGCGCACCTTCACGAGGCCCAGCGCCATATCGACGGACACTTCCGCCAACTGCGCGCCATAGCCATAGACCGCATAGGGTTCGCCCTGCCCGTCCGCGTCGAGCGGCGTCGTCGGCGGATCGTAGGTCGCCTCGACGGCGACCGCATAGCCCGCATCGTCCGGCGTCATCGCGGCGAGGTCCAGCTTGGCGCTGCGCCCATCTTCCGTGACGGCGACGCCGTCGCCGCCGAACCGAAGCGTCGCGCCGTCGCCCATATTGGCGAGCCGCAGCAGTTTGGCCCGCAAGGCCTGTCCGGCGCGGAGCGCGGCGTTGCCTGTGACGAATGTCTGCCGCGAGGCGGATGTCTTGCCGGCTTCCGGCGTGCGCGCGGTATCGGCGCCGATCAGCTTGAGGGCGGCAAGGGGCGCCCCCAGTCCATCGGCCGCGATCTGCGCGATGACCGTATTGCTGCCCTGGCCGATATCCACCGCGCCCTGGTGCAGCCAGACCTGGCCGGCAGGATCGACGCCCATGCGAATGGTGGAGGGATTGGGCAAGGAGGTGTTGCCGCAACCGTACCAGCAGGACGCGACGCCGACGCCCCGCCTAACCTCGCCAGGATCGCCGTCCGCCCGATCAATCCGCGCGAGCGCCGCCGCCCAATGTGGGCGGAGCGCCTCCAGGCATTCCAGAATGCCGACCGATTGCAGCATTTGCCCCGTCGGCGTTCGGTCGCCGTCCTGAAGCGCGTTCCGAATGCGGAACTCCAGCCTGTCGATGTCTAGGGCTGTCGCCATCCGGTCATACAACAGCTCCTGCAGGATCGTCGCCTGGGGCACGCCGAAGCCGCGAAACGCGCCGGCGACCGGGTTGTTGGTGTGGATCGCGCGGCTCGTCGCCCGGTAGTTCGGGGTGCGGTAAGGGCCGGATGCATGGACCGGCACGCGGTTCGCCACCGTCGGTCCCCAACTGGCATAAGCGCCGGTATCGAAGTCGCCCGCGAACGTCATCGCGACGATCCTGCCGTCCGCATCAGCGCCCAGCTTGCCGACCATTTGGCCCGGATGCCGCTTGGTCGTCGCGGCCATGGATTCCGAGCGGGAATAGGTCATGCGGCACGGACGGCCCGTCTTCAGGGCGGCGAGGCCGATCAACGGCTGCACCGAGAGATCGAGCTTAGTCCCGAACCCGCCGCCGGCGGCGGTCGGCACGATCCTGACGCGTTCGGGCGGCAGGTCGAGCAATGCCGAAAGGTCGGCCCGGTCCATTCCGGGCGCTTGCGTGCAGGCCTGGACGACGAGCACGCCATCCTGCATCCAGGCGACGCCCGCCTCGGGCTCGATGGGCGCGTGTTCGACGAAGCCCGTTTCGAATGAAGCCTCGACGACATGGGCGGAGGCGGCGAGAGCGGCATCGGCGTCGCCGGTCACGACCCGCCCTTCGACAAGGATATTCCGTGGCCGATCGATGTGCAGCTCCTGGGCGGCCAGCGCATGCTGCGGCGTCAGCAAAGCGTCCGCCGGCGTCCAGGCGACGGGGAAGTCCGTGAGATCGAGGGCGTCGACCAAGTCACGGTCGCCGACCACGAGCGCGACCGCCTCGCCCTTAAAGCGCGTGCGTCCGTCCGCAAGCGCGGGCTGGTCCGCCAGCTCCGGAATGACGCCGAAGCGGTTGCGGCCGGGAATATCGGCCGCCGTGAACACCGCCGCCACGCCCGGATGCGCCGCCGCCCAATTCGCCACATCGCCAAATTCGAACGTCGCGGCATGATGCGGCGAACGAACCGCGCGCGCCCAAAGCGCGCCGCCCGGCCAAGCATCCGCGCCGAACTTTTCCCGCCCGTCGACTTTTTGCGCACCGTCCAACCGCTCGGCCGCCGCGCCGACCGCCTGGCCCTGGAGCGGAAGCGCCGGCGGCGGCGGCGGATCGCTCGCATCGAGCACCGCCGCGACGATCTTGGCATAGCCGGTGCAGCGGCAAAGAACCCCGCCAAGCGCCGTCTCCACCTGCGCTCGGGTCGGCCGCGGGGCTTCGGCGAGCAATGCGCTCGCCGCGATCAACATGCCGGGCGTGCAGATCCCGCATTGCGCCGCGCCGTGGCGTAGAAACGCCTGCTGCAAGCCGCTCAGCCTATTTTGGCCGAGGCCGGCCACGGTCGTCACTTTCCGGCCCGCCGCCTGGGCCGCGGGCGTCAGGCAGGCGCAGACAGGCGCGCCGTCCAGTAGCACGGTGCAGGCGCCGCAGTCCCCCGCATCGCATCCCACCTTGACGTCAAGCTGGCCCGCATCCTCTCTCAAAACGTCGCTCAACCGGCGGCCGGGCGCCGCCGCCAGACGCCGCGCGACGCCATTGACCGTGACTTCGATGCTTTCCAACGGCGCCAGCATCAAGAAACCGCCGCCGCGACCACGCGGCGCGCCATCGTCGCCGCGGCGTCCAGTCGATATTCCGCATCCGCCCGCATATCGGAAATCGGCGCCAGCGCCGCCTCGACATCCTCTGTCCGCACCGCCATTGCAGCCTTGCCCGGCTCCCGACCGACGAGCGCCGCCTCGACGGCCGGCAGGCGCGCCGCGACGGCGCTGCATGCGCCGATGGAGAGACGCGCCCCGGCGATCCGGCCGTCCGCCACCTCGATCCGCACGGCGGCCATAACGATCGAGATCACCAGATGTCGGCGCGCGCCGAGTTTCAGAAAGGCGGAGCGACCCGCCCCGGCGGACGCGGGGATCAGCACGGCCGTCAGTAGCTCATCGTCCGCAAGCGCCGTCTGCCGGGGGCCGCGCAGGAACTCGGCGAGGCCGAGACGGCGTGTTCGCCCCATGGCCGCAAGCTCCACCGAGGCGTCGAGCGTCAACAGCGGCGGAACGCCGTCTGCGGCCGGCGAGGCGTTGCACAGGTTGCCGCCGATCGTGCCGGCGTTCTGAATCTGAATGGCGCCGACGTCTTTCGCCGCCGCTTTCAGGCCGTCGAACGCCGGCGGCAAGGCGGCCGCCGCGATTTGGCTCCATGTAGCGGCAGCGCCGATGCGCCACCCCTCGTCCGTCCTTCGAATGTCGCGGAGGGCGGCGATCGCCGTAATGTCCAAGATTGGCCGTTCGTCCAGGTTCAGGGTCTGCGACGTGACAGCCGGAAAAAGGTCGGTGCAGCCGGCCGCCACGCGCGCCCCTTCCGCCCGGATCGACAGGGCGTTCGCGAGCGTTTGCGGGCGGCGATAGGACACGGCGGCTCACCAGGCTCTATTCATTCGTGTGCATACAAACTTTGCGGGAGCGCGCGCATAGTGTCAATCACGCCGGGGAGTTGTTAGGCTCGCAGTCTTCCTCACCGAAGCGGCGAGAATTCGTGACGTCGAAGCCAAAATCAGACGCATACAAGCTCGACGATCAGGTCGGCTTCCTGATGCGCAAGGCGAACCAGCGCCACCTTGCGATCTTCGGGAAACTCATACCGAGCCTCACGCCGATGCAGTTCGCGACATGCAGCAAGTTGCGGGAGCTGGGGGCCGTCTCCCAGAACGATCTTGGCCGGCAGACCGCAATGGACGCCGCGACGATCAAGGGCGTGATCGACCGTCTCGTCGATCAGGGGCTGGTGGAGCGCCGCCGCGATCCGAACGATCAGCGCCGCCGCGCCGTCAGCCTGACCGAGGCAGGCGTCCGCGCCTATGACGCGCTGGTCGACGCAGCCGCCGCCGTGACGGCCCAAACCCTGACGCCGCTTTCGCCGACGGAACAGGCCCGGTTCTTGGCCTTATTGCGCAAGCTCGCGCCATAACAGGCGCGTTATTTTCGTTTTGACAGGCGTCCGCAATCTTGTTCGTATACGAATGAATATGTTCGGAGAGCGGCGATGGCCAAGGCGGCGGGCGAGATTATCGGCATCGATGTCGGCGGCACGTTCACGGACCTGGTGCTGATCGACGCCGAAAGCGGCGATGTCCGCCTCGCCAAAGCGCCGACGACGCCGGAGAACCAGGCCGAGGGCGTTATGCGCGCCCTGGCGGACGCGAAGGTCGATCTGGCGAGCGCCGCCCTGATCGTCCACGGCACCACAACAACGACCAACGCCGTGCTCGAGCGGAAGCTCAGCCGGACCGGCCTGATCACGACCGCCGGCTTCCGCGATATCCTGGAGCTCGGCCGGCGTACGCGACCGCAGCCATATGGCATGAAAGGCCAGTTTCGTCCGCTCATCCCGCGCGACCTGCGGCTTGAAGTGACCGAGCGAATGGACGCGGCAGGCGAGGTCGTCACGCCGCTGAATGAGGAGGAGGTGGCAGAAGCCGCGCGGGCGCTGCTGGCGATGGGCTGCGAGGCGGTCGTCATCCATTTTCTCCACGCTTACGCAAACCCCGCGCATGAGCGGCGCGCGGAGGCGATCGTGCGCGAAATCTGGCCGAACGAATTCATCACGGCCGGCCATGCCCTGCTCTCCGAAAGCCGGGAGTTCGAACGCGGCGTGACGGCGGCCGTCAACGCATCGGTGCAGCCGCTGTTGGAGCGCTATGTCCATCGGCTGACAGACGAGTTGGCCGGCGGCGGCTATCGGGGCGAACTGCTGGTGATGAACGGCAATGGCGGCATGGTCTCCGCCAGCGCAGTCTCCCGCGAGGCGGCGAAAACGGTCATGTCCGGCCCCGCGTCCGGCGTGATCGCGGCGGCGGCGACCGGCAAGCGCGCCGGCGTCGAGAACCTCATCACCTATGACATGGGCGGCACATCCACCGATGTCGCGCTGATCCGGGACGCCAAGCCTTCGGTCTCCGCCGAGATCGAAGTGGAATATGCGTTGCCGATCCACGTTCCGATGGTCGACGTGCGCACCGTCGGCGCCGGCGGCGGCTCCATCGCGAGCGTGAACGCCGCCGGGCTGCTGGAAGTCGGCCCGGAAAGCGCGGGCTCCGCGCCGGGGCCAATCTGCTATGGACGCGGCGGCGACCGCCCGACGATATCGGACGCGAACCTGCTTCTCGGAAGGCTCGATCCAAGCAAGCTCAAGTCGGTCGAGGGCGGCGTCCCGGTCGCGCGGGTCGAGGCGATCTTCCAGGAGAAACTCGGCGCGCCGCTTGGGCTGACCGCGGTCGAGGCGGCGGCGGCGGTCGTCCGCGTCGCCAACGCGAAGATGGCGGCCGCGATCCGCATGGTCTCGATCTCGCTCGGCGCGGACCCGCGCGATTTCTCTCTGTTCGCCTTCGGCGGCGCCGGCCCGATGCACGCCGCCTCGCTGGCGAAGGAACTGGGCGTGCCGCAGGTGCTTGTCCCCGCGCGCCCAGGACTGACGAACGCGCTGGGTTGCGCCCTCGCGGACCTCCGCCACGATTTCGTCCAGACCCTGAACCTGCCGCTCGACCAGATGCCCGCGGAAAGGCTTGCCGAGGTTTTCGCCGAGCAGACGCGCCAGGGGGACACGATGCTCGACCGGGAGCGCATCGACCTGATCGGGCGCGAGCGGCTTTATAGCGTCGACATGCAATATGTCGGGCAGTCCCACCTGTTGCGGGTGCCGCTCGACGGCCCCACGCCGACGATTGCGGAACTGCAGGCGCGCTTCGAGGCGGCCTACCTGGCCCGGTTCCGGATCGAACTGGACGAGATCCGCGCCAGGGTCGTGAACGCCAATGTCAGCGTCATCGGCAAGCGCCTGCCGCTCGATCTCGCCCGCCTGATCGAAGGCGGCGGGCGGATGAAAAGCCTCGCCGACGCCGAGACCGGCCGCCGTCCGGTCTTCTTCGAGGACGCCTGGATCGAGACGCCGATATACTGGCGGGACCGTCTGCCGGACGACTGGCGGATCGAAGGCCCGGCCCTGATCGAACAGATGGATGCGACAGTGCTTATCGAACCCGGCGACCGGGCGTTCGGGGACGCCGACGGCAATATCCGCATATCGCTGGGAGCCGGCGCATGACGCTCGATCCGATCACGCTCACCGTCATCCAGGCGGGCCTGCAACAGGTCTGCGACGAGATGGACCTCGCCTTCTCCCGCGCCGCCTTTTCGCCGGTCATCGCGGAAGCGGACGACCGGTCCGACGGCATCTACGACGCCCATGACGGCGCCTTGATCGCCCAGGGCGCCGGCGGGCTGCCGGTCTTCGTCGGCGTCATGCAGTATTCGACGCGCGTGCTCCTGGAGCGCATTCGGAGCGGGGAGACGGCGCCGCCGGCGCCGGGCGACGTCTATGTCGTCAACGATCCCTATCTCGGCGGCACCCACCTGATGGACGTGCGCTTCGCCCGTCCGGTCTATCGGAACGGCGAGATTTTCTGCTGGCTCTCGAACACCGGCCACTGGCCGGATATCGGCGGGGCGGTGCCGGGCGGCTTTTCCGCCTCCGCCACCGCCGTCGAACAGGAGGGCCTGAGGCTGCCGCCGGTCAAGCTGTTCAAGCAAGGCCGGATGGACCCGGAGATCTATCAGATCATCGCCTCCAACATCCGCGTCGCGGACCAGCGCATCGGCGACATCAAGGCCCAGGCGGCGGCGCTCGATCTCGGCGAGGCGAGGCTCGGCGTATTGCTGGACCGGTATGGCGACGCAACCGTGCGGGAGGCGATCCGGGAGCTGCGCGCCCGCGCAGCCGCCCAGATGCGCGCGCTCATTCAGGAGATTCCCGACGGCGCCTATCCCGCGACCGCGTGGGTGGACAGCGACGGCGTCGTCGATGCGCCGCTTCGCATTCAGCTCGAGATCCGGAAGTCGCAAGAGAAGCTTGTGTTCGATTTCGCCGGGTCGAGCCCGCCTTGCCAGGGACCGATGAACTCCGTCCTCGCGACCACGCTGAGCTCCGTTTATCTGGCCATCCGCCACCTCTTCCCCGAAGCGCCGATCAGCGCCGGCGCGTTCGAGCCGCTGGAGGTGATCCGGCCGGAGGGCACGTTCCTGGACGCGCAATATCCCCGCCCGGTCTCCGGCTGCGCGGCCGAGGTCTCCCAACGGATCGCCGAAGCGGTGTTCGCCGCGCTCGTCGAACCGCTGCCGCACCGGGCGACGGCGGCGCCGGCCGGCAGCAGCGGCAATTTCGCGCTCGGGGGCGACGACCCGGCGACAGGGCGCGGCTATGTCATGTACCAGCTGACCGGCGGCGGCTATGGCGGCTATGCGGACGGCGACGGCCTCAGCAATGGCTGCTCCACCATCGGCATATCCAAGGCGCAGCCCGTAGAGATTCTGGAACAGAACTATCCGATCCTGTTTCGTCACTACGCCCTGCACGAGGGCTCTGGCGGAGCGGGACGGATGCGCGGCGGCTTCGGGCTCGACTACGAGGTGGAGCTTAGGCGCGGCGAGGCCCGGGCCAGCTTCGTGATGGACCACGGCCGCTACGGCCCCCAGGGCGCGCTCGGCGGCCAGGACGGCGCGCCGAACCGGGTGACGGTCTGGCGCGACGGCGAAGCCTATGTGCCGCCCCATCTCTCCAAGGACCAGGACATTCCCATGAAGGCCGGCGACCGGGTGCATGTGCAGACGCCGGGCGGCGGCGGCTATGGGGACCCGGCCGAGCGTTCCCCGGCCGCCGTCGCCGAGGACGTGCGCCTGGGGCGCTATACGGCGGAAGAAGCGGCGAGACTGTTCGGCCCGGCGGCGGCGGACCGCTAGCTTTATTCCAGATGCGGCAGGGGCGCGCCGGCGAGAGGCAACCGGGCGCGGTGAATATGGCCGCTTTCCGATTCGGTGATGTAGAGGTCCCGATTGCCCTCGCCGCCAAACGCGATGTTCGTGGTAGTGAGCCCTGTCTCGCAGCGCACGCGATAGAGCGGCTCGCCGATGGGCGAGAACACCCACACGGAGCCCATGCCGGCATGGGCGACGACAAGGCCGCCGTCGGCGGTCAACGCAAGGCCGTCCGGACCGCCGCCGCCCGAGAGCTGGAGAAACGTGCCGACCTTGGACGCGGCGCCGTCGGGCATGATCGGCGCGCGCCAGACGGCGTTCGCGCGCGTGACGGCCACGTAAAGGATCTTCTCGTTCGCCGCCAGGACGAGGCCGTTCGGGCTCGGAATGCCGGTCAGCACGCAGTCGAGCGCGCCGTCCGGCGCCAGGCGGAACACCCGGCCCGTCGGATCCTGCCAGCCCGTCTGGCCCTGGTCCGTAAACCAGACCGTCCCGTCACGCGCGACGCACAGGTCGTTGACGCCCTTGAACCGCTCCAGGCGATAGCGCGTGCAATGGTCCCGCACTTCGCCGCTCGCAGGATCGATGGAGACAAGGCCGCGCTTGTAGTCCGTCACCAGCAGCGAACCATCGGCCATGACTTTCAGGCCATTCGGCTCGCCGTCATATTCCGCGACCAGATCGACGCTCCCCGCCGGGTCCGCGCGGAAAATCCTGCCCCAGGCGATATCGACGAAATAGAGATTGCCCGCCCTATCGAACGCCGGGCCTTCCAGGAAGCTGTCCAGATCCGCGCCGGCCTTGTTGATCACCGCCCATTCGGGCGTCCGCCCGCGAACGCGGAACTTTTCGGGCAGGCTTAAAAATATCTCCGCCTCAATGCTCTCCGGCGGCGGGAACAGGGACATGCCACGCTCCAATCACGATTTGTCGTAAGGATTCTCGGCGCGGCGGAGGTGAAACCGCAAGGGCGTGCCGGCAAAGTCGAACGCTTCGCGCATCTCGTTGGCCAGATAGCGCAGATAGGTTTCCGGCAAGGCGTCCTTCGCGACGCCGAACAGCGCGAATGTCGGCGGGCGCCGCTTAATCTGCGTCATATAGCGGAGCCGGGGTCGCCGTCCCCTGGAAAGCGGCGGCGGGTGCCGCGCCACGGCGTCCGCGAGCCAGCGGTTGAGCGCGCCCGTGGGGATCCGCTTGTTCCAGACCTCATAGGCCTGGAGAGACGCATCGAGAAGCCGGTCGACGCGCTGGCCCGTCAGCGCCGAGAGCGTCGTCACCGAAACGCCCTTGGCGTCCGGAAGGGAGGTCAGGATTCGGTCCCGCACCCGCGCCAGCGCCGCTTCCCGGTCCTCCACCGCATCCCATTTGTTCGCGCCCAGGATCAGCGCCCGGCCCTCGGAGATCGCATGCTGGGCGATCGTCAGGTCCTGGCGTTCCAGTCCCGTCGCCGCATCGAAGATCAGCGCTGTCACGTCGGCGAAGCGCACCGCCTCCATGGTGTCGTCGACGGACTTCTTCTCCACCCGGTCATACACGCGGGCGCGGCGACGCATGCCGGCGGTGTCGAACAACTTGACGGCGCGCGCGCGCCATTCGAAATCGACCGCGATCGAATCCCGCGTGACGCCGGGCTCCGGCCCGACCAGCGCCCGCTCCTCCCCGAGGATCTGGTTGAGCAGCGTCGACTTGCCGACATTCGGCCGGCCGATGATCGCCAGGCGGATCGGGCGTTCCGGGTCGTCGGGCGCGTCCACGTCGACGCCTACGGCCTCATTGTCCGACGACGCTTCGTCCACGGCGCGCCCGTCGAGTCCGGCTGCCTGGAACATGGCGTCGATGGCGTCATAGAGGTCGCCCATGCCTTCGCCGTGCTCGGCCGAAATCGGCACCGGCTCCCCGAGGCCCAACTCCCAGGCTTCCAGTAGCCCGGCCTCTCCGGCTTTGCTTTCGCACTTGTTGGCCAGAACCGTCGCGGGCGTGCCGGAGCGGCGTAGAAGCTCCCCGAAGCTTTTATCGAGCGGCGTTATGCCGGCGCGGGCGTCGATCACCATCAGCGCGGCGTCGGCTTCGCCAAGCGCCCGCTCCGTCTGTTCGCGCATGGCGACGGCGAGCTCGCCCGGATCGCCGTCGTCGAAGCCCGCGGTATCGATCACCGTGAAGGACAGGTCCGCGATGGAGCCTTCGCCATAGCGCCGGTCGCGCGTCACGCCCGGCTGATCGTCGACGATCGCCATCCGCCGGCCGACCAGGCGGTTGAACAGGGTCGATTTGCCCACATTCGGGCGTCCAACGATAGCGAGAACCGGCATCAGCGGTACGCGGCGAGGCGGCCGGCTTCCGTCAGCACATAAAGCGTGCGGTTGGCGACGATGGGCGCAAGCACGGTTTCGCCCGGCAGGTTCAGCCGGCCGACGAGCGAACCGTCCGCCGGGTCGAAATACAGGAGATGCCCGTCGCCGCGGACGACGAAAAGACGCCCGCCAGCAATGACGGGTCCGGCATAGACGCGCAGATAGGCGTCCGCGTCGTCCGGGTCGATATCGCCCGCGGCCTCGCGCATATCGACCGCCCAGGCGATGCGGCCATCGCTGCGTCGGGCGGCGACAAGACGCCCGTTGTCCGTAACGAGATAAAGATAGGCGCCCGAAGCGGCCGGCGTTTCCGGTCCGCCGATCGATCGGTCCCAAAGCCGGCGGCCGGTCGCGAAATCGATGCTCGCGGCGAAGCCGGCCGCGCCCACGGCGAACACCTCGCCATCGGCGATCACCGGCAGCGCGCGAACGGCGGGAATCGCTTCCGCGACGCCGACGCGGCGCACCGCCGTCAAGGAGTCGTCCCAGGTGATGCGGCCGTTGACGGCCCGAAAGGCGACGATTTCGCCCGTCGTCATGGCCGCCACCACGGCGCCGTCCGCCGCGGCCGGCGACGCGCCGCCGAGCAGGGTCGCGGTCGCGGGCGGGGCGTCAAAGGTCCAGATCGACCGGCCGGTCGCCGCGTCGAGCGCGCTCAACCGGTTATCGACGGTAATCACGAACACGCGCCCGTCGTCGATCGTCGGCGCGGCGCGCGAGGGCGTGGAAAGGCGCGAGCGCCATTGCTCCGCGCCCGTCGCCGCGTCGAACTTGACGGCTTCCGCGAAGCCCGACGCGAAGTAGATTCCGCCATCGGCATAGGCGATGCCGCCGCCGAAGCCGTCTTCCTCTTCCTCCGGCGTCGGATCAACGCGCCAGATCGCGCGTCCGTCATCCAGCGACCAGGCCGCGATCTTGCCGCCGGCGTCCATGGTGAAGATCGCGCTTTCGGAGGCGACCGGCGGATAGGTGATTCGCCGTTCCTCCTGGTTCGTGCCTTCGCCGATATCGATGGTCCAGGCGAGTTTGGGATCGGGAGATAGCGCCCTGTGCCCGGCGGAGTGGCTGGCGCCGCCATAGGGCTGCGGCCATGCGCCCTCCTGCGCGGGGCCCAATGTCGGCCGCGCGCCCTCTAGCTCGGGATCGGCCTTGAGGTCCGCCGTCTGGTCGAGAATGCTGATGCGCTCGCCCGGCAGACGCGGTTCTTCCTTTTCGCCGAACCAGCCGCCTTCGCAGCCGGCCAGGAACGCCGCAAGACCGAGCGCCGCAAGGGCGCGCACGGGGCCGCCCCGCCGCATTGTCCCTAGCCTTCGGGCAGCGCCGCGAGCGCCGCCTCCGCCCGCGCGCGCACGCCGCTCGGCGTATCGACGTTCTTGCTGAGCATTTCCCAGCGCGCCCGCGCCGCGGCCTTCAAACCCATTTTCCACTCGAGCGCCGCCGCCTGTTCCAGCGCCATCGCGCGCCAGGGCCGGTCCGGCGCCGCCAACGGCTCCACCAGGGGGAGAAGCGTCTCTGGGCTTTCCTCATAGGACCGAAGACCGAGCGCCAGCAAACGCGCCAGTTCCTTATAGCGTTCCTGCGTATCGAGCGATTCGATGCCGTTCAGCACGTCGAGCGCCGCGCCGCGCCCGCCGGCGGCGGCCAGCGCCTCGGCCTGCTTGAACCGCGCCAACACCGGATAGGCGGCGGGACCTTCCGCCGCAATCTCGGCGAACGCGGCTTCGCCGGCTTCCTGGTCCTGCTGCAAGACGCGCGCAGCCGCAAGATAGGCGGCGCCCGCCTCCTGCGCGGCCTGCTCCTGATGCTGGCGCCAGAACGTAAGCCCAGCCACCACCACAAGAATGACGGCGACGCCGCCGCCAAGCAGCGGGCCGTAGCGCTTGGTGAGCGCCTGCATACGTTCGCGGCGGACGTCTTCGTCTACCTCGTCGAAAATATCGACCACGTGGCAAATGTCCCGATCGGTCGTGAAATTCTGCGGCCGGCACCATATAGTCGGGGCGAGACGCGCGCAATCGACAGCGAGAGGGTTTACGTCTTCGCCGCGACGGGCAAACATGTTGTGTGACGGTTTCGTGGCGGACGGTCGCATCGATCGCGCCAGGGGGCCGCGCACGGATCGATGAACAACCGCAGGAGGCGGCATGGAATCGCCGATCGATCTAGGAAGCTACCGCCGGGCGCGCAAACAGGTCGCCTATCACCGCGATGAACTGCGCGCCCTTATGAACCTGTACAGCCGGCGGGTGATGACGGGCGAATGGCGGGATTACGCCATAGATTTTCGCCCCGGATTCGCCAGCTTCACGATGTTCAAGCACACATTCGACGCGCCCCTTTACACGATCATCAAGCTTCGGCGTCGCCAGGGCGGGCTGGAATGGCTGGTCTTCAAGGGCAATGAGCGCGTTAAGCGCGCCGGAACATTGACCGACGCGCTAAGCTATTTCGATCGCAAGCTGGAAGTCGTCAGTTAGAGACCTTCCCCCGATATGGGGACGGAAATGCGATCTGAGCCGCTGAATTTGCCGAATCCGGCGCTCGCTGGCGCGCTCAGCTTTTCATTTCGGTTTCGACGAACACGAACTCAAAGTCATTGGCGTTGATAACGTCATGCTCGACGCCGGCGTCCCGATAATACGGCTTGCCGGTCTCCAGCGACGCCTCGACCACGCCGTCGGGCGTCTCCAGGCGCAACTTGCCGGTCGTGATCGGCACGACGACATAGTTCATTTCATGCCGGTGCCAGCCCGTCGCGCCGCCGGGCGGGAAGCGCCATTCGGTGACCCGCACGCTGTCATTGTCGATAAAGACGGTGGGCGTCGCGGCCGGTCTGGTCTCGGTCATTGCTCGCTCACTCCCATTCGATCGTGCCGGGCGGCTTCGACGTGACGTCATAGGTCACGCGATTGACGCCCGAGACCTCGTTGATGATGCGGGTCGCGACCTGTCCCAGGAAAGCCATGTCGAAGGGGTAGAAATCCGCGGTCATGCCGTCGGTGGACGTAACCGCGCGCAGCGCCAGCGCCGATTCGTACGTCCGCTCGTCCCCCATGACGCCAACGGTGGAAACCGGCAGCAGCACGGCGAACGCCTGCCAGATCGCGTCGTACAGGCCCGCTTTTCGAATTTCGTCCAGGTAGATCGCATCCGCCTGGCGCAAGGTGTCGAGTTTCGATTTCTCGATGGCGCCCGGCACGCGGATGGCGAGGCCCGGCCCCGGGAACGGATGCCGGCCGACGAAGGCCTCCGGCAACCCCAGTTCGCGGCCGAGCGCGCGCACTTCGTCCTTGAACAGCTCCCTCAGCGGTTCGACCAGCTTGAGGTTCATGCGCTCCGGCAAGCCGCCGACATTGTGGTGGCTCTTGATGGTGGCGCTGGGGCCGCCGGCGAACGAAACCGATTCGATCACATCCGGGTAGAGCGTTCCCTGGGCCAGAAATTCCGCGCCGCCGATGCGCGAGGCCTCGTCGTCGAAAACTTCGATAAAAAGCCCGCCGATGATCTTGCGCTTCCGTTCCGGATCGGAAATGCCCGCGAGCGCGCCAAGGAAACGGTCTTCCGCTTCGACGTGATGCAAGGGAATGTTGTAGTGGCTGCGGAACAGGGTCACGACCTCTTCCGCCTCGCCCTGACGCAACATGCCGGTATCGACGAAAATGCACTGGAGCTGCTCGCCGATCGCTTCATGGATCAGCACCGCCGCGACCGCCGAATCGACGCCGCCCGACAGCCCGCAGATCACCCGGCCGTCGCCGACCTTCTCGCGGATCCGCGCGATTTCCTCGTCCCGAAACGCCGCCATGGTCCAGTCGCCGGAGCAGCCCGCGATCCGGTGGGCGAAATTCGCGATCAGCCGCGCCCCATCCGGCGTATGCGCGACTTCCGGGTGGAACTGCACGCCGTAAAAGCCGCGCGCCTCGTCCGCGATGGCGGCGAAGGGCGCGTTAGCCGTGCCGGCGATCGGGCGGAAGCCCGGCGGCGGCTCGGTCACGGCGTCGCCATGGCTCATCCAGACCTGGTGGGATTCGCCCGAGGCCCAAACGCCATCGAACAGCGGCGAGCCATCCTTCACATCGATGACCGCCCGGCCGAACTCGCGCAAACTCGAGCTCTCGACCCGGCCGCCAAGCTGCGCCGCCATCGTCTGCTGGCCATAGCAGATGCCGAGCACCGGCGCGCCAAGCTCAAACAAACCCGCGTCCGCCTGGGGCGATGTGGCGACGGTGACGCTGGACGGACCGCCGGAAAGAATGATCCCCTGGGGCGCGAAGCCTCGCGCCGCCGCCGCCGTCGCCTTGTTGTACGGCCAGATTTCACAGTAGACGCCCGCTTCCCGCACCCGGCGGGCGATTAGCTGCGTCACCTGGGAGCCGAAATCGACGATCAGTATCCGTTCATGCATGAATGGCCGGTCCGATCCTAGGCGCCGAGCTGATAGTTGGGCGCTTCGCGCGTGACGGTGATGTCATGCACATGGCTTTCGCGCAGACCCGCGTTGGTGATCCGGACGAACTCCGCCTGGGTGCGCAACGTCGCGATATCCGGGCTTCCAGTATAGCCCATGGCTGCCTTCAGGCCGCCGACAAGCTGGTGCAGCACGCCGCCGGCCGGGCCCTTATATGGCACCTGGCCCTCGACCCCTTCCGGCACGAGCTTCAGGGCGTCGGTCACGTCCTGCTGGAAGTACCGGTCCGCCGAACCGCGCGCCATGGCGCCGACGGAGCCCATGCCGCGATAGGACTTGTAGGACCGGCCCTGATAGATGAACACCTCGCCCGGGCTTTCGTCCGTGCCGCCGAGGAGGGAGCCGATCATGACGCATTCCGCCCCCGCCGCGATGGCCTTGGCGAGATCGCCGGACGACTTGATCCCGCCGTCCGCGATCGCCGGAACGTCCCGTCGCGCACAGGCCTCCGCCGCTTCCATCACCGCGGTCAACTGCGGCACCCCGACCCCGGCCACCACGCGCGTGGTGCAGATCGACCCCGGCCCGATGCCGATCTTGACGGCGTCCGCGCCAGCGTCGATCAGCGCTTCGGCGCCGTCGGCCGTCGCCACGTTGCCCGCGATGATCTGAATGCGATTGGAAATGCGGCGGACGCGATCGACCGCCTTGATCACGCCTTCGGAATTGCCGTGGGCGGTATCCACGACGATGATGTCCACCCCGGCGTCCGCCAGGGCTTCGGCCCGCTGAAAGCCTTCGTCGCCCACGCCGGTGGCGGCCGCGCAGCGCAGCCGTCCGTGTTCGTCCTTGGCGGCGTCCGGATAGCGGGCCGCCTTATCGATATCCTTTACCGTGATCAGCCCGACGCAGCGCTGATCGTCATCGACAACCAGCAGCTTCTCGATCCGATGCTGGTGCAGCAGCCGCTTCGCTTCGGCCGGGGTCACGTCGGCGGCGGCGGTCACCACGTCCTTGGTCATGAGATCGGCGACGGGAAGAAGCGGGTCACTGGCGAAGCGCACGTCGCGGTTGGTGATGATGCCGACCAACCGACCGTCCGCCGGCCGCACCACCGGCACGCCGGATATGTTGTGATCCGCCATAAGCTGGAGCACGTCCGCGAGCTTGGCGTCCGGGCCGATGGTGAGCGGATCGACGACCATGCCCGATTCGAACTTCTTCACCCGGCGCACTTCCGCCGCCTGGCTTGCGATGGAGAGGTTCTTGTGAATGACGCCGAGCCCGCCGGCCTGCGCCATCGCGATCGCCATCGCGCTTTCCGTCACCGTATCCATCGCCGAGGCGACGATCGGGATGTTCAGGCGAATCTCGCGGGTCACGCGGGTTTCGGTATTCGCGGCCGTCGGCAGAACGGCCGATCTGGCCGGGCGCAGCAACACGTCGTCGAAGGTTAGGGCTAAGGGTATCGGCTCGTTTGCGCGCGGCGCCATGTCATCCCTCCGGCTCGATGCGCGGGATGTGCGAAATCGCACAGTCCTACGCCTGTGATGCGATCACGCGCGATGGGCCAACCGGCCGCCGCCCTGATGCTGGAATGACGCCGCTCTATACACGGCGATCGCCGGTCTGTCCAAGGACTGTTTTCAGTCGCCGCGAAAGCCGGAAGCGACGAGATACATCTCCGCGGAATCCGAGCGGCTGGCGGGCGGCTTGGCATGCCGCACATTGGCGAAATCACGCTTGAGCATCGCCAGCAATTCCGGCGGCGCGCCGCCCTGGAATACCTTGACGGCAAAGGCGCCGTCCGCCGCCAGCATCTGGCGCGCGACGTCATAGGCCGCATCCGCGAGGCCGGCGATTCTAAGCTGGTCCGTGCGTTTGTGGCCGGTGGTGGACGGCGCCATGTCCGACAGCACGACATCCGCGCGCTCCGCTCCCAGCGCCGCCTGGATCCGACGAATCGCATCGTCGGAGTAGATGTCGAGCTCCAGCAGCTCCGCGCCCGGTATCGGATCGATCGACTGGATATCGACGCCGACGATCCGCCCTTTCGGCGCGCGCTCCGCCGCAACCTGGGTCCAGCCGCCGGGCGCCGCGCCCAGGTCGACGATCAGGGAAGCCGGCTTGATCAGCCCGAATCGGTCGTCCAGTTCGACGAGCTTGAAGGCCGCGCGGCTGCGATAGCCGGCCGCCTGGGCCTTGGCGACATAGGGATCGTTGAGCTGGCGCTGCAGCCAGCGGGTCGAGGCGTTCGAGCGTCCGCGCGCCGAGCGCACCCGCGTCGCCAGCATTCGGCCGCCGTCGCCTTTCCGTGTCGGTCCGCGCGCCATGCGTTCAGCCTCGTCGGCGCCGGTCTTGCGCCATCAGCGAAAGCAGGATGCCCTCGCGCACGCCTCGGTCCGCCACCCGAAGGCGCCCAACCGGCCACTGGTCGCGAATCGCGTCCAGGATGGCGCATCCGGGCAATACCAGATCGGCGCGCTCGGGGCCGACGCAGGGATTGGCGCGCCGCCCCTCGGCGCCGACGGCGAACAACGAGTCCGTCACCGCGTCGATCTCGCCGAAATCCAAAAGCGTCCCGTCCACGGCGTCCCGTCGATAGCGCGGCAGACGCTTATGGATGCCCGCGACGGTCGTGACAGTGCCGGACGCGCCGAGCATCTGGACGCGGCCGTCGGCGACCTTGGAGGCGATGTTGTGCCTACCGCAAAACTCCTCCAACGGCGCGCGCGCTTCGGCCTTCAGCGCGTCATAGAGTTCGCGCGTGATATCGCGGCCGTCCAGCCGGTCCGCCAGGGTGACGACGCCGATCGGAATGGAGATGGTGTCGACGATGCGCAGCCGCCGCCCGCCCTTGCCGGCGAGCCAGACGACTTCCGTCGATCCGCCGCCGATATCGAAGACGATGCCGTGATCGCGGCGCGCCGTCAGCAGCGGACCGCAGCCGCGCGCGGCCAGGGACGCTTCCTCGGCGGTGTCGATGATTTCGAGCTCGATCCCGGCGGCGGCGGCGACCCTATCCAGGAACTCGTCGCAATTCGTAGCCTTGCGACAGGCTTCCGTCGCGACATATCGGCCGCGCCGCACCCGCCAGCGCCGCAGCTTGCCGGCGCAAATTCTAAGCGCGGCGGTCGCGCGCTGGATCGCGGATTCGGATATCTCGCCGGTCGCCACCAGGCCTTCGCCGAGCCGGATAATTCGGGAAAAACTATCGACCACCTGGAAGCCGCCGGGCGCCGGCCGCGCCACCAGCAGGCGGCAATTGTTGGTGCCGAGGTCGAGGGCCGCATAGGCAGGCGGCGGGCGGCGGCGGCCGTTATGAACCGGCCGATGGTCGGCCGCCGGTCCCCGTTCACGCTGCCGCTCGAAGTCCAAGACCCCTTCTCCGACGAATCCCCACATTGCGACAATCGCGCGTCGCCAGCCCGCAACAATAGGCGAGGTTCAAGCCGGAAGCCATCGTCTCGACGAAATTCGGCGCAATAAGAACGCCCGGCCCGCTCAAAAACTTGACAGCCGCAACGCAATTTGGGTTATTGACCGCACTGTGGTGATTTGAGCGACCAGCTTGCGGGCCACGTTAAAGAAGCTGCTAAAAGGTCGGCGAGTCGCCCGGCCCATGCGGCCGGGCGTTTTCATTTCGCCCTGCCGACATGGCTTGAAGCCTCCCGCCGCCCGGCGCATGAAGAGGCGATAAGAATGTTGAATTTCAGAGACTTGCCGGAAGGCGTCAGCGCGCTGACGACCTCCGTTCACGCCGGTCAGTTGACCAGCCCGCATATGGAGAACGCCGAGGCGATCTATATGACGTCCGGCTTCACCTACAGCTCGGCCGAAGAGGCCGAAGCGGCGTTCAAGGGCGATATCGAGCGCTACGTCTATTCCCGCTACGCGAACCCGACGGTCTCCATGTTCGAGGAGCGGCTGCGGCTGCTGGAGGGCGCCGAGGCCTGCATGGCGACAGGCTCCGGCATGGCCGCGGTGTTCGCCGCGCTCGCCAGCCAGCTTTCGGCTGGGGATCGCGTCGTCGCCAGCCGCGCGCTGTTCAGCTCTTGCCACGTCATCACGACGCAGATTCTGCCGCGTTTCGGCGTCGAAACCGAACTGGTGGACGGAACCGATCTGGCGGCTTGGGAGAAGGCGCTCTCCCGGCCCGCGAACATCGTCTTCCTGGAGACGCCGTCCAATCCCACCCTTGAGATCATCGACCTGCCGGCCGTGGCCGAACTGGCCCACGCCGCCGGAGCGAAGCTGGTGGTCGACAATATTTTCGCGACGCCGGTTTTCCAGAAGCCGTTGACGCTCGGCGCCGACGTCGTGGTCTATTCGGCGACCAAGCACATCGACGGTCAAGGCCGCAGCCTTGGCGGCGCGGTCCTCGGAAGCCAGGAGTTCGTGACCGACAAGCTGCTGCCGTTCCTGCGCCATACGGGGCCGGCGCTCAGCCCGTTCAACGCCTGGGTCGCGCTCAAGGGCCTGGAGACGCTGGAGCTCCGGGTGCGCGCGGCCGCGAGCAACGCCGCCCGCGTCGCCGATTTCCTGGCTGACCATTCGGCGATCGAGTCCGTGCTCTATCCGGGCCGGGCGGATTGCCCGGGCCACGATTTGGCGAAACGGCAGATGCAGGGCTTCGGCACGGTCGCGAGCTTTCGGCTGAAGGCCTCGAAAGCCGCCTGTTTCGCCGCGCTGAACGCGCTCAGGACCATTCGCATCTCCAACAATCTCGGCGACGCGAAGAGCCTGATCTGCCACCCCGACACGACGACCCATGCGAAAGTGCCGCCGGAGGAGAAAGCGCTGCTCGGCATCGACGACCGGCTGTTGCGCCTGTCGGTCGGCGTGGAGGACGCGGAGGATCTGATTTCCGACCTGGATCAGGCGCTGCGCCTCGCCACAAACGACTAAGCCTTTCGAAACCCGAGGGGATTCTTGCCGAGCGGCGCAAGGAGGAATAGATTCTCCGGGCTAAGACCTAGCGAGGTCCGCGCGGAGGCGGCCGAGCCCATGTACACGCAGAAGACCAAAGACCTGACGGTCACCGTGGTCCCCGAATTCCTTGAGGAGCATTCGCGCCCCGAGGAAGGACATTATGTCTGGGCCTACCACATCAAGATCGTCAACGACGGCGCCGACCGGGTGCAGTTGATCAACCGCTATTGGAAGATCATCGACGCCCAGGGCCGGGTGCAGGAAGTGCGCGGCGTCGGCGTGGTCGGCGAGCAGCCCGTGCTGGAGCCCGGCGAAGAGTACAGCTACACCAGCGGCTGCCCTCTGCCGACGCCGTCCGGCCTGATGTTGGGGGCCTATGAAATGTCCAAGGATACGGGCGAACGGTTCGATATATCCGTGCCCGTCTTTTCCCTGGATTCGCCCAACGCCACGGACATCCTGCACTAGAGCCCGCCGCGACGCGTTCGAGCGTCGCGCGGCTTTCGCTGCAATTCTTCCCGAAAACGGATAAAGTCCGCCCGCCATCGCGCGGCGCGACGGCGTTTCGGAGACTTTGAGGCGCTATGAATTTTCGGCCGATCGCCTTTTTGACCGGCCTGCTGCTGACGGGCCTGGCGCTGGCGATGACGCTGCCCGCCGTGGCGGACCTGATCGACGGCAACCGGAACTGGCTCGTCTTCATCGCGGCCGCGGGGCTGACCTTGTTCGTTGGCGTCGGCCTCGCCGTATCCTGCTGGCAGGGCAAGGGATTTTCGATCTCGGTGCGCGAGACCTTCGTCCTCACTTCCGTGAGTTGGACGACCCTGGCCGCATTCGCGGCATTGCCCTTCGTCTTCGCGGATTTGAACCTGACCTATACGGACGGCTTCTTCGAAGCCATGTCCGGGCTAACGACCACGGGCGCGACGGTGATCGTCGGCCTGGATTTCGCCGCGCCGGGGCTGCTGCTGTGGCGGGCTCTGCTGCAATGGATCGGCGGCGTCGGCATCGTCGTCACGGCCATCGCCGTGCTGCCGGCCCTTGGCGTCGGCGGCATGCAGCTTTTTCGCGCCGAGGCGTTGGAGCAGAACGAAAAGGTGCTGCCCCGCGCAGCACAAATCGCGACCGGCATCGGTGGGGTCTATCTTGGCGGCACCGTCCTCGTCGCGCTGGGCTACTGGACGGTCGGCATGACCGCGTTCGATGCGATGACCCACGCGATGACGACGATTGCCACCGGCGGCTTCGCGAACTACGACGCCTCTTTCGGATATTACGAAGGCGTCGGCGTGGAGATCGTGGGCTCGATCGGCATGATCCTGGGGTCGCTGCCGTTCATCGCCTATCTGAAAGCGATGCGCGTTTCGCCGCGTCTCGCGTTCAACGATCCGCAGTCCCGCGGGTTTCTTATCACCTGCCTTTTCGTCACCCTGTTCGTGCTCGCAGCGCGAAGCTGGCCCGAAACCGATCCGCCGCACCATCTGATCGCCGAATCGGCGTTCAACGTCATCTCGATCATGACCGGCACCGGTTTCGCGACCCATGACTTCGAAACCTGGGGCGCCTTCGCCACCCCGACTTTCCTCGCGCTGATGTTCGTCGGCGGCTGCGCCGGTTCGACCACCTGCTCGATCAAGATCTTCCGGTTCCAGGTGCTGTTCGCGGCCGCGCAATCGCAGCTTCGCCGCCTGGCGAGGCCGCACAGGGTCGCGCCGGCGCGCTATGCCGGCAAGGCGCTGACGGCGGAGACCATCGCCTCGGTGATGACGTTCTTCTTTCTCTACGTCACCTGCTTCGTCGTGCTCGCCATCGCCCTCAGCCTCTCCGGCGTCGAAAATGGGATCACGGCGATTTCGGGCGCGGCTTCCGCGATCTCGAATGTCGGGCCGGGCCTCGGCCCGGAGATCGGCCCTTCCGGAAACTATGCCGGCCTGCCGGACGCCTCGAAATGGATTCTCGCGACCGGCATGCTGGCGGGTCGCCTGGAGTTGTTCACGGTGCTGATCCTGCTGATGCCGCGTTTCTGGCGGAGCTAATCTCCCAAGGCGCATTCGGCATGGCCGCCGCTTCCTGCAGCAGCCAATCCCGAACGGCCTGGGCCTCCGGCGCCGCGGTCGGGGACTGGGATATCAGCATCGCATGCCCCGATCGCCGCACAATGTCGAAGGGCGCCGCCAGACGGCCCGCCGCGATATCGTCCGCGACGATCGCCGGGAACCCTATGGCGACGCCCAGTCCCTCGATCGCCGCCTGGATGGCGAGGTTCTGACTTTCGAACCGGCGCCCCGAGCCGGCGTCGACGCCGGCGACGCCGGCGGTCGCCAGCCAGCGCGGCCAGTCGTCGGGCCGGGGCGCCGCGTGCAGCAGAGTCTCGCCGGCCAGGTCTTCCAGCGCCGAGAGCCGCGCAGCCGCCACGGGCGACGTCACCGGAAACAGGTCCATTTCCATCAACATGAAGCGCTCCCGCTCGCCGGACGGCGCCCGGCCGTCGTCGACGTGAATGGCGAGATCGACGTCGCCGCGCGCGAAGTCCGCCGCATCGAGCGAGGTCGAAAGCTGAAGATCGATCTCAGGATGCGCGTCCAGGAACCGGCCCCATCGCGGCATGAACCAACGCACCGCGAAGGTCGGATAGGCGACGACGGAGACGGTCGGCGTCCGCCGCTGCGCCCGCACCCTGTCCCCCGCCGCCCGAAGCGCCGCCAGCGGCGCCGCGATATCCGCCAGATAGCCGGCTCCGGCGGGCGTCAGCCGCACCTGGCGATGCAGCCGCTGAAACAGCGGCGCGCCCAGTTCCGCCTCCAAAGCCTGGATCTGGCGGCTTACGGCGCCGGCGGTGAGGTTCAACTCGTCCGCCGCATGTTTAAAGCTCAAGCGACGGGCGGCCGCCTCGAACGCCTGAAGCGCAGTGATAGAAGGAATATCGCGCACTTCTCAACCATATCGATTGATTATTTATCAATCAAAGCTTGCCGACATATCGTTTGCCGCGTCAAGCGGTTCCGTGGAGATTGCGATCGAAACGCAATTCGGAAAGACAGGAACGCCCCCATGGACACCGTGAACTTCGAAGCGCTCGCGCCGACGCATCCGCCCAGCAACAGCGACCGCATCGCGGGCGATTGCCATGGGCTGAATTTCTTCGACATCGACGCCAGCCTGCAGAGCCTGCTGCAGATCTACCTGCCGGCGGACCTGCTCGCCCACATGCTGCCGCACTACCGGCGCCTCGGCGAAATCGCCGGCGGGCGGCTCGACGAACTGGCGCGCCTGGCGGACAAGCGCGGCCCGCAGCTTCACCCCCGCGACGCATTCGGCCGCGACGAGGACTGGATCGAGTTCCACCCCGCTTACCGGGAAATGGAGAAGATCGCGCTTGAGGATTTCGGCATTCACCGCATGTCGCGCCGGCCTGGCGCGTTCGGCTGGCCGGAAAAAACGCCGCCGGCCGCCAAGTACGCCTTCCAGTATCTCTTCGTGCAATCTGAATTCGGCCTGATGTGCCCGATCTCGGCGACGGAGACCTCCGCGCTTCTGATCGAACGCCATGGCGGCGAGGCGGTGAAGGCCCGCTTCGTCGAACGCATGCTGAGCCAGGACAAGGACAGGCTCCTGATGGGCGCGCAGTTCATGACCGAAAAGACCGGCGGGTCGGACGTGAGCGGCATCGAGCTCGAAGCGCGCTACGAGGACGGCGAATGGCGCCTCTACGGAGACAAATGGTTCTGTTCCTGCGCCGACGGGGACGTGGCCATGCTGCTCGCGCGGCCCGAAGGCGCGCCCGGCGGCAACGCCGGCCTGGCGCTGTTCGCCCTGCCTCGCCGGCTCGACGACGGAACGCGGAACAGCTACCGGATCGTTCGGCTGAAGGACAAGCTCGGCACGAAGTCCATGGCGTCCGGCGAGATCGTGTTCGAAGGCGCCGTCGCCTATCCGATCGGCGAGGTCGGCCCGCACGCCAATAACGGCCTGAAGCAGATGCTGGACCAAGTGAACATGTCCCGCCTGTCCCACGGCGTGCGCGCGGCCGCGATGATGCGGCGCTGCCTGAACGAAGCGATCGCCGTCGCGGAACACAGGGTCGCCTTCGGCGGCCGCGTCATCGACAAGCCGCTGATGCGCCGCCAGTTGCTGAAGCTGATGACGCCGACGGAACAGGCGCTCTCCATGGCGATGTTCTGCGCCACATCGCTCCAGGCGGGCGAAGCCGGCGACGCGGCGGCCCAGCGCGTCACCCGCATCCTGACCCCGCTGCTGAAATATCGGACGGCCCGGGACAACATCACGGTCGCCACGGGCGCGATGGAGGCCCGCGGCGGCAACGGCTATATCGAGGACTGGGTGAACGCCAAACTCGTTCGGGACGCGCATATCGGCGTGCTCTGGGAAGGCACTTCCAACATCAACGCAATCGACGTCGTGACCCGCGCCGTCGGCAAGGCCGGCGCCCACGAGGATCTGGCCGGCGCGATGTCGGACCTGCTGGACGATGCGCCGGAGATCCCAGGCCAGTTCAAGGGCGAGATCGCCCGCGCGGTCGAAATGGCGACGGCCTTCGCCGACGACGTCGCCAAGAACGACCGGGAACCGCTGATGCGCAAAGCCGCAAGCGCGCTCTACAACGCCGCCTCCGCCGTCATCATGGCGAACGAAGGCGCGGCCTTGGGCGCCGCCGGCGGCGACGCCCGGCGTCTGCTCCTGGCCCGCCAGGTGCTGGACCACCGCCTGAAGCCGCAGGACCCGCTGGCCGCCCGCGAGACCCCCGCCGCGATCGGCGACGCCCTGCTGGACCGGGCGCCGGTCGATCTCGAACGCGCGCGGGCGCTGCTCGCCGCATAAGGCGAAACGCCGAAGAGGCGAAGCGCGCGCGCCGCCTACTCAGCGGCGCGCGCCGGTTTCGCTTTCGGCGTCGCGGCCGTCTTGGCCGCAGGCAGCACGATGGAGATGCGGAGGCCCGGCTCGGCGTCCTCGGCGACGATCTCCGCCCCGTGCATGTTCGCGACCGCGCGCACCAGCGAGAGGCCGAGACCGCTGCCCGGCCGGCCGCGATCGGCCTCCAGGCGAACGAAACGGTCGAAGATGCGCTTGCGCTCTTTCTCCGGCACGCCGGGTCCGTCGTCCTGCACGATCAGGATGGCTTTGCCCGCAAGCTCGAGCGAGCCGACGCGCACATGACCGCCGGTGGGCGTGTATTTGATGGCGTTGTCGACGAGGTTCGCCAGCGCCTGGGCAAGCAGTCGGCGGTCGCCCAGAACGACGGCGCCGCCGGCGTCCGCATCCTTGAAGAGTTCGATGCCCGCTTCTTCGGCGACCGGGTCGTAGAGTTCCACGATGTCCTCGACGACTTCGGCCAGATCGACGGGATCGCGCGGCCCGCCGTCGGCGGCGCCTTCCAGGCGCGCAATATCCAGGAGCGCATTGAACGTGCCTAACAGCGAGTCCGCATCGGACAGCGTCCGCTCCAGCGCCTCGCGATAGGCCTCGACATCGCTCTCCGCCATGAGCGCGACCTCCGCCCGCGCGCGCAGGCGGTTGAGGGGCGTGCGCAGATCGTGGGCGATATTGTCTGAAACCTGGCGGACGGCCGTCATAAGGTTCTCGATGCGGTCCAGCATCGCGTTCAGGCTTTCGGCCAGCCTGTCCAGTTCGTCGCCCGATCCGTCCTGCGGCACGCGCCGGGACAGATCCCCGCCCATGATCTCCGCACTGGCGTCCGCCATGGCGTCGATGCGCCTCAGGGTCTGGCGGCTGATGAGGAGCCCGCCGACGAGGCCCAACGCCAGAATGCCGGCGGTCGCCCACCAGAACGCCGATTCGATCAGCCGCACCAGGTCCTGGCGCTGCTGCACGTCGCGGCCGACCAGCAGGCTGAAGCCGCCGACGATGCTCATGATGCGGCCGCGCGCCTTCCGGCGCTCGCGATCCTCGCCGACCGTCAGGATGAAGTCGAAATCCGACCAGCCTTCCGAATCCCGCTCCGACGTCGGCCAGCCGTCGACATTGCCGGCGAGGCGCTGGCCTTGCGGGCCGACCAGGAGATAGAGGCTCTGGCTCTGGCGGCGCGACCGTTCGGCGATGATCTGGGTCAGGCCCGGAATGCCGAGCAGCCGGTAGCGTTCCTGCAGGCCCTGAATCTCGGCGGCGATGGTCTCGTCGATCTGCTGGGCGGTAAAGACGGTGCTGCGCCAATAGACGACCGTAAGCAGACACGCCGAGGAAACGCCGAAAATCAGCAGATAGAACGCGGCCAGGCGGAACGCCGTCGACCGCAACAAGCTGCGTAAATTTTCCATCGTCACTGGGCGAACCCCGCGCGGGCAGGTCGAAACGCCGCCAATATAGGCTGCCGCTCCGTTACCGCCCGATCAATTTTGGCCGGTTCGCCGATGTGCGCCTCCGAGCAGACGCCGCCTCAGCCTTTTTCGCTCAACCGGTAACCGGCCCCGCGCACCGTGTGCAGGAGCGGCGTGTCGAACTCCTTGTCGATCTTGCTGCGCAACCTGCTGACATGCACGTCGATGACATTGGTCTGCGGGTCGAAATTATACTCCCAGACGTTCTCCAGCAGCATGGTCCGCGTGACGACCTGGTCGGCGTTCCGCGCCAGATACTCAAGCAACTGAAACTCGCGCGGCTGAAGATCGATGCGCTGGCCGGCGCGGGTGACGCGGCGGGACAGCAGGTCGATGTCCAGATCGCCGATCTTCAGCTCCGTCAGCGTTTCCTCGCCCCGGCGTCGGCCCAGCACCTCCAGCCGGGCCAGCAGCTCCGCGAAAGCGTAGGGCTTCACCAGATAGTCGTCGCCGCCGGCGCGGAGACCCTTCACCCTGTCGTCGACCTGCCCGAGCGCGGACAGAAACAGGATCGGCGTCTGGTCTCCCTTCGCCCGCAGCGCTTCGGCCGCCGCAAGGCCGTCCATGCCCGGCAGCATCCGATCCAGCACGATCACGTCATAGCCGCTCTCGGCCATCTGAAGCCCGGTTTCGGCGTTCGCCGCATGGTCGGCGACGTGGTTGTGCTCTCGCAGGCCCTTCACCATGTACGCCGCCGCTTCGACGTCGTCTTCGATCACCAATATCCGCATGTGCTCAATCCCATAGGGCGTCGCGACCGAACCTATGACGGTCCGGTCGCGATCAAGTTAACGATGTTCCGGCCGCACGCCCAGAACCGCGGCCGCGCCATGGCCGCTCATCCCCGCTTGAGCGGCGCGGCGACGAAGCGATCGGAGCCGTTCTGGCGAATGAGCAGCAGCACGGCGCCATTGGACGACGCCTCGGCCGCCTTCAGCCGCGCGGCGGCGTCCGCCGGCGAACTGACGCCTTCCCCAGCGACGGCGATCAGAACAGCACCGGGCTCGACACCTTTCGCATCGAGCGGACTGTCAGGCTCCACCGACGCGATCAGCACGCCCTCCGCATCGGGGGCGAGGCCCGCCGCGCGGCGGGACGGGCCGTCGAGGGGCGCGAACGTCACCCCAAGCACCGTCTCCTTCTCCGCCTGCGGTTCAGTATGCGCCGCCAAGGTCGCCTCGTCCGGCAAACGGCCAAGCGTGACCTTCACCGTCTTTTCCGAGCGGTCGCGCCACACAGTGATCCGAGTGGTCGTATCCGGCGTCAGTTCGGCGATCACGCGGGGCAGTTTCGGCATTTCCTCGATGCGCTGGCCATCAACTTCCAGGATCACGTCGCCGACTTTCAGGCCGGCTTTCGCCGCCGGTCCATCGGCGGCGACGCCGGAGATGATCGCGCCTTCCGGTCGCTTGAGGCCGATGCTTTCGGCGATATCCTCGGAGACGCCCTGGATCGTCACGCCAAGCCAACCGCGCTCGACCACGCCGCCGTTCTTGAGCTGCTCGATCACGCCCTTCGCCAGATTGGATGGAATGGCGAAGCCGATGCCGACGCTGCCGCCGGTCGGCGAGAAGATGGCGGTGTTCACGCCGACCACCTCGCCGGAGAGATTGAAGGCGGGACCGCCGGAATTGCCCTTGTTGATCGGCGCGTCGACCTGCAGGAAGTCGTCATAGGGGCCCGCGCCAATGGACCGGCCGCGCGCCGAGATGATGCCGGTCGTGACCGTATGATCGAGGCCGAACGGATTGCCGACCGCGACGATCCAGTCGCCGACCTCGGCCGTATCGCTGTCGCCGAAAGGCACGAAGGGAAACGGCTTGTCCCGTTCGACCTTGAGCAGCGCCAGGTCCGTGCGGCTATCGACGCCGATCAGCTCGGCGTCCAGTTTTTCGCCGTCCTTCAGCGTAACGACGATCTTATCGGCGCCGGCCACGACGTGATTATTGGTCACCACGTGGCCTTCGGCGTCGATGAAGAACCCGGACCCGAGACCGCGGCGTTCCGGCCCCTCGCGGCGCGGGCGCTGCTGGCCGTGAGGCGCGCGCTCGCCGAAGAACCGCTCGAAGAACTCCCGCATGGCCGGCGGCAGGTCTTCCGGCGACGGGGTGTCGGCGCCGCCGCTGCGCTGGGTGACCTCGATATGAACGACCGCGGGCGCCACCGCCTTCACCACGGGCGCGAAGCTGGTCGGCCCGCCAAGGCGGTTCGGCGCCTTCGCTTCCGCCACGCCGCCGCCCCAGGGCGTGAGCGTAGGCGGCGCGAGCGCCGCCCCGGTAGCGAGCGCGAGCGCAAAGCCGGATGCAAGGCCAATGCGTTTGATGGACGAAGCCAAAAGGCTGGGGCGGGACATTCTCGATCACCCTCCGTAGCAAGAAGTTGCGCGCCGCCCCCAGAAAAGCTTGCGTGGGCGACTGCCGCTATATAGGTCTGGTCGGATTACCGCGCCCGTTCGCGGCAATGAAATCTTCGTAACCGCGTGCGCGTAGGATCTGGGCCGGCGTCGGCATATCCATCCGCGCCAATCCGACAGCCGCCCGCCAGATGCGGGCGGCGAACGGGCTAAGGACCGAAATGCGTTACATCTCGACCCGGGGCGACGCGCCTGTTCTGGACTTCGAAGGCGCGCTCCTGGCCGGCTTGGCCGAGGATGGCGGCCTCTATGTTCCCGAGACCTGGCCGCAGCTTTCCCTTGATGCGCTCCGGCGATTGCGGGGCCTGGACTATGCCGAGACGGCGTTTCGCGTCACCTGGCCGTTCATCGACGGCTCGATCGAAGCCGAGGACTATCGACGCATCCTCAAAGACGCCTATGGCGCGTTCGAACATCCCGCGACGACCCCGCTGACGCAGCTTGGCCCCGACCTTTGGGCGCTGGAGCTGTTTCATGGCCCGACGCTTGCGTTCAAGGACGTGGCGCTGCAACTGCTTGGCCGCCTGTTCGACCATGTTCTGGCGCGACGGGGCGAGCGGATCGCCATTGTCGGCGCCACTTCGGGCGACACCGGCTCCGCGGCGATCGAAGCCTGCAGGGACCGCGAAAACATCGCCATCTGCATCCTGCACCCGAAGGGCCGCACCTCCGAAGCGCAACGCAAGCAGATGACGACGGTCGACGCCGCGAACGTGCTGAACATCGCAGTCGAGGGCGACTTCGACGACTGCCAGGACCTGGTGAAGGCGATGTTCGCCGACCAGATTTTTCGCAGGGAAGTGAATCTCTCCGCCGTCAACTCGATCAATTGGGCGCGGGTGATGGCCCAGATCGTCTACTACGTCTATGCGGCCGTTCGCCTGGGCGTGCCGGACAGGGAGATCGCCTTCGCGGTGCCGACCGGCAATTTCGGCAATGTCTTCGCCGCCTATGGCGCGAAAAAGATGGGCCTGCCGATCCGCCGCCTTGTGATCGGCTCGAACGCCAACGACATCCTGACGCGCTTCTTCGAAGCGGACGACATGAGCATGCGGCCCGTAAAGCCGACCCATTCCCCCTCGATGGATATCCAGGTCTCCTCCAACTTCGAACGCCTCCTGTTCGACCTCTACGACCGGGACGGACGGGCCACGGCCACGGCGATGCGGGATTTCCGCGAATCGGGCGCGCTCAGCGTGGGCGCCAACCGCCATGGCGCGGCGCGGGAGACGTTCCGGGCCGCTCGCTTCGACGATGCGGAGACGCTCGCCGGCATCAAGCGCTGGCAGGCCGAGTCCGGATATCTGCTCGACCCTCATACCGCCGTCGGCATGCTCGCGGCCGACGCCTGCCCCGAACCGGGCGCGGCGATGGTGGTTGCCGCGACCGCCCATCCCGCGAAGTTTTCGGACGCCATCCAGGCCGCGGTCGGGGAGCCGCCGCAATTGCCGCCAAGGCTCGCCGCCGTATTTCAGAAGGAAGAGCGATATGACGTGTCGCCGAACGATATCGCGTTGATTCAGGATAAAGTCCGCGCGCTCGTCAGCGCGACGGCGGGAGGCAACTCATGAGCGTCGACGTCACGCGACTCGCCAATGGACTGACCGTCGCGACCGACCGGATCGATTCCGTCGAGAGCGTCGCTCTCGGCGTCTGGGTCGGAACCGGCGCGCGCGCCGAGACGGCGGAGACCAACGGCGTCGCCCATTTGCTGGAGCACATGGCGTTCAAAGGCACGGCGCGCCGGAACGCCGCCGAAATCGCCGGCGAAATCGAGAATGTCGGCGGCCACCTGAACGCCTATACGAGCCGGGAGGTGACCGCCTACTACGCCCGCGTCCTGAAGGAAAACACGCCCCTGGCGATGGACATCCTCGCGGACATCCTCCAGGCGTCGACCTTCGATCCGACGGAACTGGACCGCGAGCGCGAAGTCATCCTCCAGGAGATCGGGCAAGCCGCCGATACGCCCGACGACGTCGCCCACGACGCGTTTCAGGTCGCGGCCTATCCGGACCAGCCCGCCGGCCGGCCGATCCTGGGATCGCCCGATATCATCCGGTCCATCCCGCGCGACGCGGTCGTCGACTATATGCGCGCCCGCTACAAGGCCGGCGGCATGGTGCTTTCCGCCGCGGGCGCGGTCGATCACGACCACGTCGTAAAGATGGCGAGCGACCTGTTTAGCGCCCTTGAAGACGATGCGGCGCCGGCCATGGAGGCCGCCGCCTATCGCGGCGGCGAGCAGCGCATCGTCCGAGCCTCCGAACAGGCGCATGTGTTCTTCGGCCTGCCCGGGCCGTCGTTCGGCGCGGACGATTACTATGCCGCCCATGTGTTCTCGGCGCTCTATGGCGGCGGCATGTCCTCCCGCCTGTTCCAGGAGGTTCGCGAGAAGCGCGGGCTCTGCTACTCGATCTACTCGTTCATGTCCGCCATGACCGACAGCGGGATGATCGGCGTCTATGCCGGCGCCGACGGCGCCCAGGCCGGCCTGACGCTGGAGCTCGCCATCGACGAGTTGAAGAAGGTGGCCGCCGAGGCTGGGGTCGAGGAAACGGACCGCGCGAAGGCGCAGCTTCGGGCGAGCCTGCTGATGAGCCGGGAATCGACGTCGATGCGCGCGGAACAGCTCGCCCAGCAATTGCTGATCCATGGCCGGCCGCTGTCGCCGGATGAAGTGCGCGCGGAAGTCGACAATGTCGATCGGGCGGTGGTTCAGGCCGTCGCGGCGAAAGCGCTCGCGGGTCCGGCGGCGCTGGCGCTGGTCGGCCCCGTCGAGGGCGCGCCTTCCGTCGCCGCATTGGAAGCCCGAATGGCCGCCTAGCCCGCCGAGCGCGCTTCTGCCGGATCGGGCCGCCACCGTTCGAACGATCACTATTCGCCTTTCTCGAAAACGACGCCGATGGATTTGCTGCAAGCCCTCGCGCCGATCGGCTTGGCGCTGATCCTGATCGTTTCCGGCCGCGTCAGCGTCGCCGGCGCGGGCTGTTGGGGCGCGGGCGCGGCCCTGGCGCTGGCCTGGCTGAACATCGATTTCGCCGCGGCCGCCGAAGCGGCCGGCCGGGGCCTCTGGATCGCCTGGCAGGCCGTTTCGATCATCGTCGCGGGGCTGATTTTCCAACGCACGGCCTTGGCAGCGGCGCCGAACGTCTTTCGGCCTGCCGGCGGCGCGGCGGCGGGCGACGAACGCGGCCGGGCTTTCGCCGCCGTCTTCCTGCTGGGCGTGTTCGTCGAAAGCGCCAGCGGCTTCGGCTTGGGCGCGGTGGCGGCCGCCGCTGTGTTGCAGGCGGGCGGCCAGGCGACGGCGCGCGTCGCTGCTCTCGCACTGCTCTCGCTAGCGCTCGTGCCTTGGGGGGCGCTTGCGATCGGCACCGGCATCGCGGCCGGGCTGACCGGGTTGCCCATCGCGTCCATCGGCGTCGAGAGCGCACGGCTGAGCGCGCCGGTGCTCGCGGCGGCGCTGGTCCTTTTCTGGATATGGGCTCCTGGGCGACGGACCGCGCGCGCCATGGCGACGGAAGCCCTTTGGCTGGCGGCCTTGCTTGGGCTGCTATGGGCCGCGAATTGGGCCGGTGCGGTCGATGTCGCCGGCGTGATCGCGGCCGGCCTGCTGTTCGCCCTGCGCTGGGCGACCGACCGATCGCGCGGGCGCCCCGCCTTGACCGCGGCGCCGTTCGCGTTGTTCGCCATCGTCATCGTGGCGCTGCGCCTGGCCCCGGGCGCGACGCCGGCCCTTTCGGCGCTATGGTCAATCCGGCCCTGGAGCGACCTGCCGGCGTTCGCCCCTCTATCCCATGCCTCGCTCTGGCTGCTGATCGTCGCCGGCGCCTACGCCCTGGCGAACGGCCTTGGCCCCAAGCGGATCGGCGGCGAAATCCGCGCCGCGCTTCGGGCGGCCTGGATCCCGACGCTCGTGACCGCAAGCTACGTCGTGCTGGGAGAAGCCATGTCGGAGACCGGCGCCACGGCGACCATCGCCGCCGGCGTCAATCGAGCGGCCGGCGCGGCCGCCCCCTACGCATCGCCAATCTTCGCGGGCCTGGCCGGCTGGCTGACAGGGTCGAACGCCGCCGCGCATGGCATGCTGGTCGAACTGCAAGCGGCGGTCGGCGAAGCGACGGCGAGCGATCCGCTCGCCGTCGTATCGGTTCAGAACGTCGTGGCGAGCGCTTTCACCATGTTTTCTCCGATGCGCGTCGCCCTGGTGGCGGCCGCGCTTGGGCTCGCCGGCCAGGAAAGCGTCATCGTACGCCGCCTGGCGCCGTTTGCGCTCGCCGTGCTTATCGTCGGCTGGGCCGCAATCGCGTTCGGCCCATAAGCGCGCTAGCGGACGGTCGAGCGAGGCGTCGGCGTCACCCGCGTGATGATGGCCTGGGAACGGTCCAGGAACGTGGGAATGCGCGGCGACATTTCGTTCTTCCAGAAATCCGATTCATAGACCGCCTTATAGAGTTCCTCGCGCTGGGCCTCGCTCTCGAACCGGCGCAGCCAGAAATAGACGCTGTCGTCTTCCTCGCCGCGAAAGCTGCCGCAAATCACCATGCCCTTCGAAACCTGAAAGGGAATGATCTCGTTCTCCATAACCTGGAGCCATTCGTCCATCTTGCCCGGCAAGACCTTGTACTGACGGATTTCGTAGAAAGCGCTCATTGGGGTTTCCTCGTTGTTTGGAAGGCGCGCACAGGCGCGGACGCAAAAAGTCTAAGGGGCCGCTGAAATTTCGAAAAGCGGGCGCGCATCCAAGGCGAAAGCAGGTCCGCCGTCCGTGAGATCGAACGCCGTACGCGCGCCTAGCGCGAGCCCGGCATGCGCTTCAGATAGCTCTGACGGTCGGCGGTGTTGACGGCGACATCGCGCAGGCGGCCGTCCCGCAGGATGTTCAGGCGGATGCTGGCGCCCGCCGGGCCGCGCGCCCAGAGCGCCCGGTAAAACTCGCCGAGATCGCTCACGTCCTCGCCGGCGACGCCCAGGATCGCGTCGCCAAGCTTCAGGTTGGAACGCGCCGCCGGGCCGGTTTCGACCATGCCGGCGATCACGAGCGCGCCGTCGGCCTCCGTCACGAACATGCCGAGCCAGGGCCGGGGCTCCCGCTGGGCCGCGCCCGTCGCCGCCATCTCCCGCACGATGCCGTCCAGCATGTCGATCGGCACGAACATGTTGCCGGCCGGCGACGTGGAGGACGGGAGCACGTCCTGCACATAGAGAGAGCCCAGGCCGACGAGCTTGCCCTCGCCGGAAAGGAGCGCGGCGCCGCTCCAGTGAGGATGCGGCGGAGCGGTGAAGAGCGCCTCGTCCAGCAGATATTCCCAATAACCGGCGAACTCGCGCTTGGAGAGCAACCGCACGGACATCGCATAGTCGGCGCCGCCGCCCGCGATCACGGTAACTTCGGCGCCCGTCGATACGTCTGCGGCCGACCCCATCGGCAGCGGCCGGGCGTCCAACGGCTCCAGCAGGCGCACGAGGCCATAGCCCGTCGCCTGGTCGTAGCCCACGACCTCCGCCGCCTTGGCGGCGCCCGTCCAGTCGACGAGCGATACGGACGTCGCTTCGGTCACCAGGTAGCCGATGGTGAGCGCCAGGCCGTCGTCGTCGATCAGGATCGCGTTGCCTTCCCGCTGCTCGCCCAGATGCTGGGCGGTGAAAGCGTCGGCCGGCACCTTCGAGTGAAGCGTGAAGACGGCCCGGCAGGCGGCGGCCAGATCGTATTCCAGCTTGTCGGCGCGCGGGCGCATGTCAGGCTGGACCGGATCGCGACCGTGCAAGTCCTCTCCACCGTAGTCGGAGCCGTTCGCACGTTCGATTCCAGACATGAGCCTGTTCCTTTCGCCGGCCGCCGGGATAGCCCGTTCAAGTCACGGGCGGAGACGGCCCTGTTTCTGACGGCGCCTGGACATGACGCCAGCAATCCACAATATCGCGCTCGCGAAGGAAAACCAGTCGCAAGGGTGTGACTAATGCCACGAAAGGGCCCTGGCCCGGCGGCCGGCAAGGCGTTCGTCTCCAGGCGGCGCGCCTTGGCGCTGGCCGGCGCGACATGCTTGGCGGCGCCACGGGCGGCGCAGGCGTGGACGGTAGAACCCTTAGCAATATCAACGGTTAAGCCTGTAGAGTTGGACGCGCTCTGGGCGCTTTATCAAGCACGTTTCGCTGGCGAAGACGGGCGTATCATCGACCGGGACAACGGCGACGTCACCCATTCCGAAGGCCAGGGCTACGGCATGCTGTTGGCGGCGGCGGCAGGCGACTGGCCCGGGTTCGACCGAATCTGGAACTGGACCCGCACCCGTCTGGGCCGAAGGGATTTCCCCCTGTTCGCCTGGAAGTGGAGCCAGCGTTCCGAACGCGTCGAAGATTGGAACAACGCGACGGACGGCGACATACTGATCGCCTGGGCCCTCGCCCGCGCCGGCCGCGCCCGCGACCGGGACGACCTGCGACTGGCCGCCTTGCAGACGGCGCTGGCCGTCCGGGCGCGCCTGACGATGCGAATCGCCGGCGCGCCGGCGTTGCTGCCGGGATTGAAAGGCTTCGTGTTTCCCGGCCGCGTCAGCCTGAATCTCTCCTATTACGTCTTCCCGGCATTTCAGGAATTCGCCAGCCTGGACGGATCCGACGGTTGGAACGCCTTGGCCGAAGCCGGCCGCGGATTGGCCAGACGGGCGCGATTCGGCGCCGCGTCCCTGCCGCCCGACTGGTTGGACATGGCCCCCGACGGCCACGTGACGCCTGCGAAGGACCGACCGGCCCGCTTTGGCTTCGACGCCGTGCGCGTGCCGTTGCATCTCGCCTGGGCCGGCATGACGGCGCCGGAAGACCTGGACGTCTACCGGCAGGCCTGGACCGCGGAAGGAAACCTGCGCCCCCCCGCCTGGCGCGCGCTCGACGGCGGCGATGACGCGCGCTATCCGGCTTCATCCGGCGTTATGGCTTTCGCGGACCTTGTCGCCGGCCGCCGCCCCGCAACCGCGACCCTCTGGTCCGCCGTCGGCGATGAAGGGTACTATGCGGCCAGCCTGGCGCTGCTGGCGCTGACGGCGGCAGACGAGCGCGGCCTGCGCGAGATCGCTGGAGAGCAAGATGGCGGATGACGTTAGACAAAACTACGACGTGGCGGCGGCGCTCGCCGACGCCGAAGCCCGGTTTGCCGAAGCGAACCCGAAAAGCGGGGCCGCCTATGCAGCCGCCTGCGCCGGCCTGCCTGGCGGCAATACGCGCACGGTGCTGTTCTATCCGCCCTTCCCGCTGATGCTCTCCCGCGGCGACGACTGCCGGCTGACCGATCTCGACGGCCACGAATATGTCGACTTCCAGGTCGAGCAGACGGCCGGCATTTACGGGCATTCCGAACCGAAGATCCTGAACGCCATCCGCGACGCCCTGGACGAAGGCATCACCCTCGGCGGGCCGACCGTGCGGGAAGCCAGGCTGGCGGACCTGATGCAGGCGAGGTTCCCGGCTGTGGAGCTGGCGCGCTTCACCAATTCCGGCACCGAAGCCAACCTTCTGGCGCTCGCGACGGCGCGCGCGGTGACTGGGCGGGAAAAGCTGATCGGCTTTCGCGGCTCCTATCACGGCAGCGTCGTCAGCTTCGGGCCCTATGGCTCCATGCTGAACGTGCCGTTCCCCTGGAATTTCTGCCGCTATAACGACGTGGAAGGCGCGCGGGCCGAAATCCGCCGGCTCGGCGACGACCTGGCCGGCGTCATCGTGGAACCGATGACAGGCAGCGGCGGTTGCATCGCCGCGACGCCGGAATTCGTCGCCATGCTGCGCGAGGAGACCGAACGGGTCGGGGCGCTGCTGCTGTTCGACGAGGTCATGACGTCGCGCCTCTCGCCGGGCGGGCTGCACGGGCTCTGGAACGTCAAGCCGGACCTTGTGTCTTTCGGGAAGTATCTTGGCGGCGGCCTGACCTTCGGCGCCTTCGGCGGCGCCCGGCGCATCATGGAGCGCTTCGACCCCCGCCGCCCGGACGCGCTCTCCCATGCCGGCACCTTCAACAACAACGTGCTGACCCTTTCCGCGGCGATCGCGGGCTTGGAGCAGGTCTTCACCGTCGAAGCGGCGGAGCGCCTCAACGCCGACGGCGACGCGCTGCGCAAGCGGCTCGGCGACGTGCTGCGGAGCCATGAGATCGCCGGACAGGTGACGGGCATCGGCTCGATGATGATGGTTCACCTGACGGACGAGGAGCTTTCCAGCCCGGAGGATTCGGCCAAGGTTTCGGCGACGCTGCGCGGGCTGCTGCACCTCGCGCTGATCGAGCGCGGCTTCTATGTCGCCCGGCGCAACATGATCGTGCTCTCCATGCCCATGGGCGCCGCGGAGTTCGACGGCCTGGTCGATGCGTTCGACGACGCCATCCGCCACTACAAGGACGTGCTGCCGAGGGCCTGATCCGAATGGCGCGAGCGGCGCTGCAACGACTGCTCGAAAGCGCCGTGGCCCTCCTCGGGCTGACGGCGCTCTCCTTCGCCCTTCTGGCGCTAATGCCGGGCGACCCGATCGACCTGATCGCCGGCGCGGACCCGCGCGTAACGCCGGAGGACATCGCCCGGCTAAAAGCGCTTTATGGAATAGACCAGCCGTTCTGGGAGCGCTGGCTCGTCTGGCTGCAGCGGATCGCCGGCGGCGAGTTCGGCTATTCGCGGCTGTTCGCGGCGCCCGTCGGCGACATTCTGGGACCGGCGCTCGCCAGAACGGCCTTCCTGGCCTCGATGGCGCTCATCCTGTCGACGGGGCTCGGCATCCTGGGCGGCGTGCTGGCGGCCTTGCGCCCGCGCTCGGTCTTCGACCACGCCACAAGCTTCCTCGCCTTCGCCGGCATCGCGGCGCCTTCGTTCTGGCTGGCCCTGATGGCGATGGCCGTATTCTCGATCTCGCTCGGCTGGCTGCCGGCGAGCGCGCTCCCCGCCGACCCGGACGCCTCCCTGGCGGAGCGCGCGCGCCACCTCGTCATGCCGATCGCCATTCTGGCCGCGCTCAGCACCGCGACCATCTTCCGCCACGCCCGCTCCGCCGTCGCCGAGGCGCTGGCGCAGCAACATGTTTTGACGGCCACCGCCAAGGGCCTCTCTCAGGCGCGGATCCTCTGGCGCCATGTCCTGCCCGGCGCGGCAATCCCGCTCACGACCGTGCTGGCGCTGGATCTGGGCGCCCTCGTTTCCGGGGCACTCATCGTCGAGGTGATGTTCGGGTATCCGGGCATGGGCAAGCTGCTCTACGACGGCATTCTGGGCGCGGACTACAATCTCGCCATGGCGGCCCTGCTGCTGGGCGCGGCGGCGATCTTCGCGGCGAACGCCCTGGCGGACGTCGCCTACGCCCTGCTCGACCCGCGCATTCATTTCGGGCGCGCCTGAGATGGCGACGCGGGCCCAAATCGCGTTGGACGCAAGCGAGATCGCGCTTTCCCCCGGCGCCCGCGCGCGGCGGCGCTTCCTCGCCAATCCGGCGGCGATGTTCGGGCTGATCCTGCTGCTGCTTCTGGCCGGCGCGGCGCTCGCCGCCAATTGGATCATGGCGGCGTTCGGCCTCGAGCCGAGCGCGGTGGATTTCAGCAGCCGCTATGCGCCGATCTCCTTCGCCCATCCGCTCGGCGGGGACGAGCTTGGCCGGGACGTCCTGGCCCGCCTGCTTCAGGGCGGCAGGGTCTCGCTGGCGGTCGGGCTGACGGCGGCGGCGGCGGCCACGCTGATCGGCGCCTCCATCGGCCTTTTGGCCGGCTTCAGAGGCGGCGCCGTCGACGCGCTCCTGATGCGGCTGACGGACGCGATGCTGGCCTTGCCTGTCCTGCCGCTCCTGATCGTGCTCGCCGCCGTCGATCCGGCGAAGCTCGGGTTCGAGGGCGCGGCCGGCCCTGGCGCCAGCGTGCTGCGCATCGTCGTCATCGTGGCCCTGGTCGGCTGGCCGGGCGCGGCGCGGCTGACGCGGGCGGCGGCGCTGGCCGCCCGCGCCCAGGACTTCGTGCGCGCCGCCCGCGCCATCGGCGTGCATCCGGCGCGCATCGCCATTCGCCATGTGGCGCCGGCGGCCGCCGCGCCCCTGATCGTCGCCGCGACCCTGGCGATGGGCCAGGTCATCCTGTTCGAGTCGACGCTGAGCTTCCTGGGGCTCGGCGTCGAGCCGCCGCTCGCAAGCTGGGGCTCGATGCTGGCCAACGCCCAGGAGACCGTATGGGAGCAGCCCTTGCTCGCCATCTGGCCCGGCCTCGCAATCTTCCTCACGGTCATCGCGGTCAATTTCGTCGGCGACGGTCTCCGCGAGGCGATCAACCCGCGCCTGAGGCAATAGCGTCTACCGGCGCGCCGGCACGGCCGATATCAGGAAGACGCCGCAGGCGACCGCAACGAGAGCGACCGCCTCGGCAGGACCGATCGGTTCGTCGAGAATGGGCCAAGCGGAGAGGGCCGCGAAGCATGGCACCAGGGCGGCGAAGACCGCGCCTTCCGCGGCGCCCAGGCGGGAGACGGCGAAGGTGTAGAGGAACATGGCGACGAGCCCGTTCAGCAGGCCGTGATAGCCCACCTGGAACGCAAGCTGCGCCGCCGATAGGTCGAATAGGCCGCTGTCGCCGAACGCGAGCCAGATCGGCCCGTAGACCAGGGCCGCCAGCACATGGGTCAACCCGAGGGCGCGGCGGGCGCTCATGCCGGAATAACGGACGACGACGGTATAGACGGCCCACATCCAGGCGCAGGCGTGGAAGTAGAGATAGCCCGTCAGGTTCACGTCCGCTTCCCGGCCGAACGCCGCCGCGCCGACCAGCAGGCCGCCGAGGACGATCGCCGCCAGGCCAAGCCAGCGTCGAGGGGTCGAAGCGTCCTTGAAGACGACGAGACCCAACACAAACACGATGGCCGGAAAGCTGCCCGGGATGAAGATCGCCGCATGGGCCGCCGGCGCATGGCGCACGCCGAGCCCCATGGCGAACGCAAACGGGCCGGACAGCGTCAACAGGATCGCCGCCGAGCCGAGCCAGCCGGCCCGGTCCGCCTTTAGACCGCCCTTGAACGCCCAGGGCGCCAGTACGATCGCGCCGACGCAACAGCGCAGCACCATCATATCCGCCGGGGTTATGGCGCCGTCGAGGACGCCCATGCGGGTGACGGGAAACCAGCCGCCCCAGATCACCGTCGCCAGCAGCGCCCCGGCCATCGCCAGCAGGCGGCCGCCTCCGGCGTCGGCGGGTCCGTTCAATAGGCGCGCTCGACGCAGAAGTCAGCGACTTCGCTGAGGAGACCTCGTATCTCGGCGTCGCCGTCGAGCCCCTCGAGCGCCGCCTTCGCATCCGCCGCGCGGGCGCGGGCGGCCTTGGCGGAATCGGCGATGGCGCCCGTCCGCCGCAACAGGTCGATCGCCCGTTCGAGGTCGCCCTCCTGCTGGTCCTCGTCCTGAATGCAACGGGTCCAGAAAGCACGCTCGTCCGCGTCGCCGCGCGCATAGGCGAGCAGGACCGGCAGCGTCGCCTTGCCTTCCCGAAAATCGTCGCCGACGGTCTTGCCGAGCTCCGCCTGATTGGCGTCATAGTCGAGCACGTCGTCGACGATCTGAAAGGCGAGGCCGAGATTGAGGCCATAGGCGTCAAGCGCCTCGACCACCGCCGCATCGCGCCCGCCGACGACCGCTCCCACGCGCGCCGCCGCCGCGAACAACGCCGCCGTCTTGCCGCGAATGACCTCGTAATAGGCTTCTTCCGTGGTCGCCGGATCGTTGGCGATGGTCAACTGCAGCACCTCGCCTTCCGCGATGGTCGCGGCCGCGTTGGCGAGAATGCGCATGACCTCCAGCGAGCCCGCGTCCACCATCAGCTGGAAGGAGCGGCTGAACAGGAAGTCGCCGACGAGCACGCTCGCCTGATTGCCGAACAGCGTGTTGGCGGAAGCGCGGCCGCGCCGCAGCTCGCTTTCGTCCACGACGTCGTCATGCAGCAAGGTGGCTGTGTGAATGAACTCCACGCAGGCGGCGAGGCCGATATGGTGGGCGCCGTCGTAACCGCAGAACCGCGCGGCGGCGAGCGTGAGCAACGGCCTGAGGCGCTTGCCGCCAGCGGCCACGATATGGCCCGCAAGCTCCGGGATCAGCGGCACGGGGCTATGCATACGCTCCACGATCAGACGATTGACGTCCGTCATGTCCGCCTGCAACAGGTCGGCCAGGCGCTGGAGCGCGTCGGCGGCGGGCGCGTGTTCTTGCACTATGGGCGCTCCGTCAGGAGAAAAGGTTGAACCGGCGTGATTTGGCGGCGAGCATAGGTGCGAACCGCCGTCGGTCAACGGCGGTTTGAACGGCTGCGGCCGCAAGCCGCCGTCTCGGCTGGAAGGATTCTGCACGTCATGGAAGAAGTGATGCGCACCACGGACCCAATTCGCGCCGCCTGGGCGATCGCTCTGCTGGCCGAAGAAGGGATCGAGGCGGTCCTGGCGGACCTCCACGCGCACGTGCTGGAAGGCGGCGGCGTCGCCATTCCGCGCCGGATCCTGGCGCCGACCGAAGACGCGAGCCGCGCGCGCTGGATCATCGAAACGCACGATCCGCTCAGAATGGACCGACCGTGACCACGCCCGCGCCCGACTGGGCCATCGCCCGGGACGCCTGGCATGGGGGGAAGCTTTCGCTCTGGCAACCGGCGAAGGGACGGGGCTATCGCGTTGCGATCGACGCGGCCCTGCTCGCCGCCGCCACGCCCCTGAAACCGGGCGAGCGGGCGCTGGAGCTCGGCGCCGGCGTCGGCGCGGCGGCGCTGGCGCTGGCGACGCGGGTTCCGCGGGCGCGCGTCGATGCGGTGGAAATTCAGCCGGCGCTGGCGGCGCTCGCCCGGCGGAACGTGGCCGAGAATGCGCTGCAAGACCGGGTCACGGTGATCGAAGCGGACCTGCTCGACCTCCCGCCCCCCGCCGACGGCGGCTACGATGAGGTAATGTTCAACCCGCCCTACCTGACGGCGGACGCAAACGACGCCAGCACGGACCCGGTTCGACGCATCGCCACGGTGGAAGGGCCTGCAAAGCTGGACGACTGGATGACGGCCGCGGCCGCGCAGACGGCGCCGGGCGGCGGCGTCACGCTGATCCACCGCGCGGACCGGCTGGCCGACGTGCTGGCGGCGGCGGCTGCGGCCGGCGTCGGCGGCATCGCGATCGCGCCGCTTTGGCCGCGCCAGGGCGAAGCCGCGCGACGCATCCTGGTTCGCGGCCGCGTCGGCAGGGGCGGCAGGCTCCAGCTTGGCGCAGGGTTGACGCTGCATGACGCCGACGGCGGGTTCACGCCCGCCGCCGCCGCCATTCTCGCGGGCGATGCGGCCTTCGACATCTAGAACGCTTGACCTGATGCGCGTCCGCTCTGTTAGGTGCCGTCCAATGAACGACCGACCGCGTGGGGAAGACGACGATGTCGAGACTGTTGAGCAAGGAAGAAATCTACGAGCGGGTCATCCGCCATGTAGACGGGCAGACAACCGACATGGGCCCGGAAGTCTGGCGCGAACCCGTGGAGAATTATAGCTCCCAGGAACGGTTCGAAGCCGAGCTTCGGATGATGCGCCGCATTCCGCTGCCGTTCTGCCCGTCGGCCGCGCTGCCGGAAGTCGGATCCTATATCGCCCGCGCGGCGGCCGGGACGCCGCTCCTGGTCGTGCGCGACGAGAACATGACCGTGCGGGCGTTTCGCAACGCCTGCCGCCATCGCGGCATGGCGCTGAAGAACGATATAGGCTGCGCGCGCTCGTTCGTCTGCCCCTATCACGCCTGGTCCTACGGCCTGGACGGGAAGCTGAAGCACATTCCCGGCGGCGAAGGCTTTCCGGACATCGACAAGGCCGAGCACGGCCTCGTTCCGGTGACGGCGGAGGAAAAGGGCGGCGTCGTGTTCGTGACCCAGGAAGCTCCGATCTCTCCCGGCGCGCTGGAAGGCCTGCCGGACCTCCTAAAACCGGAACAGCAAGTCTTCAATCACACGGAATTCGTCGATCCGGCGAACTGGAAGCTCATCGGCGAGACGTCGATGGAGGGCTATCACATCCGGGCGCTGCACAATAAGTCGTTCTTCCCTTACGGCTACGACAATCTGAACGTCATCGAGCAGTATGGCCGGAACGCCATGGTCATCTTCCCGTTCAACCGGATCGAGAAGCTGCGCGACCGGCCGCCCGAGGAACGGAACTACGCCGGCCGCTATACCCAGGTCTTCCAGATCTTCCCGCACGCCCACACCAGCGTGCTTTCGAACCATACGCTGTTCATCATCCTGGAGCCGGTCTCGCCGACCGAGACGCGCTGGATCATCTACCAGATGACGAACGAGGGCGAAGGCTCCAGCCCCGAGAACCTGGAAGCGGCGAAGCGCGACGCCGATTTCGTGCAGGACACGGGCCTGTTGGAGGATCGAGCGGCCGCGAAAAGCATTCAGGACAGTCTGGCCAGCGGCGCGAACAGCCACCTTACCTTCGGCAAGTTCGAACAGGTGATCGTGAATTTCCACAAGAGCCTGCACGAACTGATCGGAAAGAGCGCCTGATCGGGCAAGCCTCAGCCGCGCAAATGCCGGTTCACGACCTCCGCAAGGATCGGCGTCGCGTCGGCGATTTCCGCATCAGTGAAGGCGCAGAAGCCGAGTATAAGCCCTCGCGCCGCCGTTGGCCCCGCATAGAAGGCGGAGAGCGCCATGGGGCCGAGGCCCAGCGCCGCGGCGTCGCGGACAATCGCCCGGTCGTCCACGTGGCCCGGCAGGTCGAGGCGGATCAGCATCCCGGCCTGGTGATCGACGATGCGTTCATCCGAACCTAGCGCCCGCGCCAAGGCGTCCACCAGCGTCCGGCGTCGGTCGTTGTAGATGCGTCGCACCCGCCGAATGTGGCGGTAGAACTCGCCGCCCTCCATGAAGCCCGCCAGCGGCCGCTGCGGCGCGATGGACGCCTTCACGCCGAAGCGCCGCAAGGTCGCCGCCGCCTGATCGATCAACCGTTCCGGCACGACCAGATAGCCGATGCGCAGGCTGGTCGAGAAGACCTTGGAGAAACCGCCGACGTAAATCGTCCTCGCGCCGCCATCCAGGCCCGTCATCGCCGGGATCGGCCGGCCGGAATACCGAAACTCGCTGTCATAGTCGTCCTCGACGATCCAGGCCTCGTGAGCGTCCGCCCAGGCCAGAAAGGCGCCGCGCCGCGCGGGCGACATCGCTCCGCCCAGAGGAAACTGGTGGGAAGGCGTCAACACGACCATCCCCGGCGGCTGTCCCCGCCCCTCCGGGGGACGCGCGCCCTCGCTGTCGACATCGAGCCATGCCGGCGTCAGCCCCAGGCTCGAGACGAAGTTCCGCAACGGCTCGTAGCCCGGGTCTTCCAGGCCGATGCGCTCTCCTCGGCCGGCGAGCGTACGGATGCAGATTTCGAGGGCGTCGCCGGAACCGGCGGTGACGATGATGCGCGCCGGGTCGGCGACGACGCCGCGCCATTCGGCGATATGCTCAGAGATGGCCGCTCTGAGTTCCGGATCGCCGAACGGGTCCGCTGTCGCCACCAATGCTTCCGGCGACGCCCGGGCGGCGCGCGCCACCTGCCGCGCCCATTGGGCATAGGGGAACAGGCGCATGTCCGGCACGCCCGGACGCAGCGGTTTCGGCGGCTCGAACGGCGCATCCGCCGCTCTCTCCCGAGATTCCCGGCCAGGCGCCGCACGCTCCCTCTCAGCCGGCGCCGCCAGTTCCACCTCGCCCATGGGCCGCACGAAGTAGCCGGCGCCCTGTCGCCCCGCCACATAGCCCTCGGCCACCAACTGCTCATAGGCGGCGTTGATCGTGGAGCGGGACAGGCCAAGCTCGACCGCAAGGCTGCGGGACGGCGGCAGGCGCGCGCCCTCGGGCAGGAGCCCTTGGACGATGCGGCCGCGAATGGCCTCGTAGACCTGGGCGAAGATCGGCTGAGCGCCCTGCCGGTCGATGTGAAAGGCGATGCCGGCCAGATCAATCATCGAAATGGTTTGCCACAATTGCGAAAAATTGGCCATTTCCCCTAGACCAGCAGCCGCATACCCTCCACGTCGCATCTCTCCCGGCAATCAAGGAACGCTTGTCCAAATGTCCCCCCGCATCAACGATCTCGGCCAGCCGATCGGCCCCGCCCTGCCGGACTGGAACGGCGTCGCCCGCCCGCCGCGCGCGCCGATAGAGGGCCGCTTCTGCCGGATCGAACCGATCGACCCGGCGCGACACGCCATGGACCTGTTCAACGCATTCGCCCTGGATGCAGAGGGCCGCAATTGGACCTATCTCGGCTACGACCGCACCGAAACGTTCGAGCCGTTCAAGGCATGGATGGAATCCGCCTGCCTCGGCGACGATCCGCTGTTCCATACGATCATCGACCTCGAGACGGAGAAAGCCGTCGGCGTCGCCGCGCTGATGCGGATAGACCCGGCCAATGGCGTGATCGAAGTCGGCAACATTCATTATTCGCCCCTTCTGCAAAAGCGGCCGGCCGCCACCGAGGCCATGTACCTGCTGATGCGCCGCGTCTTCGCCGAACTCGGCTACCGGCGCTACGAATGGAAGTGCGACAGCCTGAACGCACCCTCCCGCGCCGCCGCCCAGCGTCTTGGCTTCACGTATGACGGCGAGTTCCCGAATGCGGTCGTCTACAAGGGACGGAGCCGCGACACGACCTGGTTCTCGATCGTCGACCGGGACTGGCCCGCCATCGCCGCCGCCTATGAAGACTGGCTGGCCCCGGCGAACTTCGACGATGCTGGCCGGCAGAAAGCGAGCCTCGGCGACCGCATGGCCCGCCGACGCCTCAAGACGACAGCCTAGCGCCCGGAGACACGGGCGGCCCCTAGGCCGCCGCGACCCGCTTCAGATCGACGAAAGTTTCGTTGTAGGCGGCGCCCTGCTCGATATCGACGCGCACGTCGCTCGGAATCAGGGCGTTGACCGTTTGCCCTGTGGGGCTGGTGCGGAGCCACGTTCCCTTGGGGCTGTAGAGCACGCCCGGCCGAACATCCTCCGTCACCCGCGCCCGCAGATGCACCCGCCCGCGCGTATTTGAAACCTCGACCACGTCGCCATCGGCGAGGCCCCGGGCCGCCGCGTCCGCCGGGTTGATCTCAAGGACCTCCAGGCCGTCCGACGCCGCATGGCCGCCGAAGGTGGCGTTGGTGCGCTTGTCGGAGGACGGGCTGATCAGAACGAAAGGCCGGTCCTGGCTGACCGGATCGAACTTGGGCACGCCCCGGCCATATCGGGCCTCCATATCGGCGGAATAGAGCTCGATCTTGCCGGAAGGCGTCGCGGGCGCGAGGCTGGCGCACATGATCTGCTCGTCGCCGCCCGGCAAAGTCATCGCCAGCGCCCGGTCGAGCGGCGCCGCGCTCGGCCGGAAGCCCTGCATGCGCGGGTCGGCGCCGTCCATGGCCGCATCCATCAACTCGGCGTCGCTTTCCCGGAAGATCGGATCGTCGAAACCGAAACGGGCGGCGAGGCGGCGGAAGATCTCCGTGTTGGGCAGACTCTCGCCGACGCAGGGAATCACCGGCTCCGCGCGCTGCACGTAGTTCTGCCCATAGGCGCCATAGAGGTCCGCATATTCGAAATGGCTGGCCGCCGGCAGCACCACGTCGCAATAACGCATGCTGTCGGTCATGGCGACGTCCGCGCCGGCCAGGAACAGGTCCGGCTGGGAGAGCGCTTCGATCATGCGGGCCTGGTCAGGATGGGTCGCGACCGGATTGTGGTTGTAGATCATCACCGCCTTGAGCGGCGGATCGAGCGTCGGGTCGAGCATCTTCTCGGCCATGTCGACGATGTTGAAAGTGCGCGTGCCCTCCGGAATGAGGTCGGGCCGTTGCAGCTTCGCCGTCGTCTTCGGCGCGGCGAGGCCGGGTTTAGCGAATACGCCCGCGCCCCGGCGGCCGTGGTTGCCGGTCAACGCCTGCAAGGCCATGGCGGCCCGCAGGCCCGAGCCGCCGCTCCGCCCGCGCTCGATGCCGTTGCCGACCGAAACGGCCACGGTTTCAGCCCGAGCGTAGAAATCGACAAAGGCCTCGAAGTCTTCGGCCGAAAGCTTGCAGATGCTTTCGACCGCGGAGGCGTCGTATTTGCGGGCTTCGGCCATGTAGTCGTCGAATCCAAGCGTCCATTCCTTGATGAACGCCGCATCGAACGCCTGCCGCGCCTCCAGCGCCGTCGCCATGGCGAACGCCAGCACGATGTCCGTTCCCGGCTGGATCGCCAGATGCAGGTCCGCCTGCTCCGCGACTTTCGTGCGCTTCGGGTCGATCACGACCACATGGCCGCCCTTCGCCTTTACCTCGTTCAGCACGCGGATCAGATGGAGGTTGGAGACCGTGACATTGTTGCCCCAGACCACGACCAGATCGGCCGCCGTCGCCTGTTCCGGCGGCATGCCGGGCGCGGGGCCGTAGAGGCTGGTATAGGCCGTGCCGCGCACGGCGCCGCAGAGCGGGCCGCGATCCAGCAGGGTCGCGCCGAGCTTATGGAAGAAGCGGCGGTCCATCGATCCGCCCGCAAGCTCTCCATGAGGGCCGGCATAGTTGAACGGGGCCGCCGACTCTGGCCCGAAGCGGTCGATCGCGGCCGTGAAGCCGGCATGGACGATATCCAGCGCCTCGTCCCAGGAAATCGGCTCGAAGGCGTCTCCCCCGCGCGGGCCGACCCGCTTCAAGGGCCGGGTCAGCCGGTTCGCCCCATGCACGAAGTCCGGGTAGTAGCGGGCGACCTTGTTGCAGATCACGCCGGCCGTATAGGGGTTCGCGCTGGAGCCGCGCACCTCGACGAGGCGGCCGTCGCGAACGGTCGTGGAAAGGCTGCAGGTGTCCGGGCAGTCCAGCGGGCATACGCTGGGCAGGGTCTCGCCGGCGGTCATGTCGTTCATGGCGTCTGGCCTCGATTGTCGGATCGGCGAGGCTAATCTACCGCTTAAACCGGTCCTTGAAAAACGGCCAATTCCACACCTTTTCGCCAAACCAATTTACCGGTCAGGGCATGTTCAGCCCGAAGTGGTCGCGGAGCGTGCGGCCTTCATACTGCTTGCGGAAAAGGCCGCGCGCCTGAAGGATCGGGATGACCTCGCGGATGAACGCGTCCGACATCCATGGCAGCACCGGCGACATGACGTTAAACCCGTCGGCGGCGCCGCTCTCGCACCAGGTCTGCATGAAATTCGCCACCTCGTCCGGCGTGCCGGCGAATACATAGTGCCCGCGCGCGCCGGCGAGCTTCGCCAGCAATTGGCGGAGCGTCACGCCTTCCCGCCGCACCAGCCCGACGATGACTTCGGTCCGGCTCCGGGCCGCTTCCACCGTTTCCGGGTCCGGGAAGTCGTCCGGCGTGAGCGGGCGGTCCAAAGGGAGATGGGAGAAGTCATGGCCGCCGAAGCGTAGCGAGAGGCGCTTGCGGCCGGTCTCCGGGTCCGTCAGGCCGTTCAATTCCTCGGTCAGGCGCTTCGCTTCCGCGCTGGTCGAAGCGACCATGGGGCTGAGCCCCGGCAGGACCAGCACCTGGTCCGGTTCGCGGCCATAGGAGACGGCGCGGGCCTTCAGGTCCTTGTAGAAGGCTTGTGCGGTTTCGATCTCCAGGTGGGCGGTGAACACGGCCTCGGCGTGCCGCGCGGCGAACGCGCGGCCCGTGTCCGACGAGCCGGCCTGCACCAGCACTGGCCGGCCCTGGGGGCCGCGCGGCGTGTTGAGCGGCCCGGCGACGTTGTAATAGGTCCCGTCGTGATCGATCGGATGGACGCTGCCGGGGCGGATGTGCAGGCCGCCCTCCCGGTCGTCGATGACCGCGTCTTCTTCCCAGCTCGCCCATAGCGCCTTGGCGACGGCCACGAACTCCTCCGCCCGTTCATAGCGTTCCGCGTGGGTGACGAGCGCCTTGTCGCCGAAGTTCCGCGCGGCGCCGGGCGACCAGGAGGTGACGATGTTCCAGCCCGCCCGGCCGTTGGAGATATGGTCGAGGGACTGGAATTGCCGGGCGAGATTGAAGGGCTCAGCATAGGTCGTGGACGCGGTGCCGATCAGGCCGATCCGCTCCGTCGCGACGGCGATCGCCGAGAGGGCGGTGATCGGCTCCAGCCAGTTGCGCGGCGCCCGCTCGGAATCGTCCGGCACGACGAGCTGATCGGCAAGGAAGATCGAATCGAACAGACCCGATTCCGCGTCCTGCGCCAGGGACTGAAGGTAGGATATGTCGGTCAACGCCAGCGGCGACGCTTCGGGATGCCGCCACGAGGCTTCGTGATGCCCCCGGCTTTGGATGAAGAGATTGAGATGCATTTCGCGCGGCATTGGCGTTCCTCCTGCTTGGGGCGAGTGTGGCGCGGAGGACGCGTGAATGCCAAGCGGCCGAAACGCGCGCTCGCGCGACCGCGGCGACCTGCTGTAGCATTCGGGCGACAGGGAGAATGCGCATGAAAATTGGAATGTTCACGGCGATGCAATGGTCGCCCGAGGAAAGCCCCGCCGATGTGCTGGCGGCGCTCCGGGGCCAGGTTTCCGCCGCGCGGGAGGCCGGGTTCTCGTCGCTGATCGTCGGCCAGCATCTGGTGACGGGGCCGATGGGCATGTTCCAGACGATGCCCCTGCTCGGCGCCCTGGCGGACGACGCCAGGGGCATGCAGATCGGCCCCGGCGTTCTGCTGCTCGGCATGATGAACCCGGTGCTCGCCGCCGAGGAGGCGGCGACGATCGACTGGCTCTCGGACGGGAACTATGTGCTCTGCGCGGCGCTGGGCTACCGGGAAGAAGAGTTCCAGGCCATGGGCGTCCAGATGCGCGACAGGGTCGGCCGGCTGACCGAAGGCGTCGATATCATCAAGCGCCTGTGGAGCGAGGAGAGCGTCACCCATCACGGCAAGCACTTTCATTTCGACGACGCCAAGGCGAGCGTGAAGCCGAAACAGACCCCGCGCCCGCCGATCTGGCTCGGCGGCGATGTGGAAGCGGCCGTGCGCCGGGCCGCCCGCATCGCCGACGCCTGGTGTGTGGCGCCGACGCTCTCCAGCCAGACCATGCTGCGCTTCCTGGACGCCTTCCGAGACGAGCGCCGCAAGACCGGGCAGCCCGAAGACATGAACTGCCCCGTCATCCGCGAGTGCTTCGTCGGCCGCGACGCCGCCCATGCCCGCGAAATCAGCCGGGGACCGCTGCTCTACAAGTATCGGGCCTATGCCTCCTGGGGCCAGGGCGAAACCACCCAGGGCGATTTCGACGACGCTTTCGAGGATTTCGCCAAGGACCGATTCCTAATCGGCGAAGCCGAGCAGGTGAAAGACGAGATCCTCCGATACGCCGAAATCGCGAAGACCGATCACGTCCTGCTGCGCGTGCAGTGGCCGGGCCTGCCCCACGCGGAGGCGATGGGCAATATCGAACGGATCGGCAAGATTATCGCCGATCTGCCATGAGGCCGCCCGGCGGCGGCTTGCCGAACCCGGCGAAACGCGTCCACAATCCCAGGCGATAGCGGGGAAGCCCCGTCTTTCGAGGAGAGGAGCCATGCCTACCATTACGCCGCTCGACGCCAGCTTCGGCGCGCGCATAACGGATATCGACCTCGCCAACCTGTCCGACGAGGACTGGAGCATCGTCGAGGACGCCTTCAATGAGTATGGCGCACTGGTGTTTCCCGGGCAGAACCTGTCCGAAGAGGCGCAGATCGCGTTCGGCGAGCGGTTTGGCCCGATTGAAATCCTGAGGGGCGACGACCGCAAGGCGGCCGCGATCACCAACGTCAATCCCGACGGCACGATCATGACGCCGGACAAGAAGCGCTATATGTCTCTGCGTGGCAATGAGGGCTGGCATACCGACAGCTCCTACATGCCGCTGGCGGCGAAGGCGTCCTGCCTGGCGGCGCAGGTCACGCCGGAGAGCGGCGGCGAGACGGCGCTCGCCGACATGCGCGACGCCTATGACACGCTCGACCAGGAAACCAGGGACCAGATTCAGGACCTGAAGGCCTTTCACTCGCTCTATGCGTCCCAGGCGAAGGCGGGTTTCGAATTCAAGACAGGCGACGGCTATGGTTTTCACAACAAGGGCGCGCCGCTGCGCCCCCTGGTGAAGACCCACCCCGACACCGGCCGGAAGTCCCTGTTCATCGGCCGCCACGCCTACCGCATTCCCGGCATGGACGACAAAGACGCCCAGGCGCTGCTGGACCGATTGCTGGATCACGCCTGCCAGCCGCCGCGCGTCTACGCCCACCAGTGGAAGCCCGGCGACGTGATGATCTGGGACAACCGCTGCATCCTGCACCGGGCCTGCCCCTACGACTACGCCCAGGCGCGCGTGATGCGGCATGTTCGCGTGGCGGGCGATCCCGCGACCGACCTCGCGGAAACCGGCCGGGACGAACGCGCGGACGACTTCGCGCCGTCGGCCGTCAACGCCTGATTAGAGCGGCGGACGGAGCGCCGCCCGCTTCGATGAATTGGAAGCGCCCTCGCCCTGGGACAGAATCGTCCCGGGCGAGGGCGTTCTCCGTCAGGCCTTGACGAGATTCGACGGGAACATGTTCCGCCGGGCTTCCTCGTCCATCTCCGTCCTGAACTTGTGGCGCTGGGCCAGATCGACGGCCTTGGCCGCGGCCGGGCGGGCGCCGATCTCGTCCACCAGGCGCTTCAGGTTCGGCAAGTCGCCCCAGGCGGCTTCGTCGATCACGACGGCCATCAGCCGCGCCCAGCCCCAGGCGGCCATATCGACGATGGAATAGGCGTCTCCCAGGAGATAGGGCCGGTCCGCCAGCCGCTTATCCAGAATACCGTAATGACGCTTCGCCTCGAAGCGATAGCGATTGATGGCATAGGGAAGCTTTTCCGGCGCATGGTTCTGGAAATGCACCGACTGGCCGGAATAAGGGCCGACCCCGGTCGCGATGAACATCAGCCAGGAGAGCGCCGCCCCTCGCTCCGCGTCGCCGCCGACGGGCAGGAACTTGCCTGTCTTCTCCGCCAGGTAAAGCAGGATGGCGTTGCTGTCGAAAATGACCGCGTCGCCGTCGACCATGCTCGGCGCCTTGGCGTTCGGATTGATGGCCAGATATTCCGGTTTGTGCTGATCGCCGGCGCGGCCGTCGATCGGGATCGCCTCATAATCGAGGCCCGCCTCCTCCAGGAACAGGGCGACCTTCATCGGGTTCGGGCCGGCGTTGTAATAGAACTTCAGCATGTCGGGCGTCTCCTCCGCCGGCGCGTCGCGGCGCCGGATCAATCCTCCAGGATGATGTCGACCAGCGCGTCGGGCGTGCTCAACATCGGGTAATGGCCGGTCTCCAGCACATGCCAGCGGGCGTCCAGGGCGTCCCGGCAGCGGCGTTGGTGCGGCTCGCCCGGATTTGGGGCCTGATTGCAGTAAAGGACAGTGGCGTTCCATGTGTCGGACCAGAAACTGTCCAGCTCGACCGGTCGATAGAACACGTCGCGGGCGTGCAGCGTCACCCGATCGGCCGCCCAGTCCCGCGTCGCCGCATCGAGGCCGGCGAACAGGCGGCCCGCCGCGTCCTCGCGGGACGGCCCGATGGCGATGTCGTCTTCGATGCTGGCGGGGCCTTTCACGATGTCCCGAATGCGCTCGCCCGGCATCAGCGCCAAGGCGTCGGCGAACACGACGCGGCTGACGCGCGGGCGCGATTGCTCCGCCGCGCGCGCCATCACCATGCCGCCGCTCGAGGTGCCCACCAGCACCGCGTCGTCCAGGCCTTCATAGAAAAGGAGGTTGGAGATTTCCTCGCCGTGGGTCTCCGTATTGATGCCCGGACGCAGCTGATGTTTGCGCTCGGCGCAGCCGTCCAAGGTCGGCGCGAAGACATTGTGCCCCTTGGCGCGCAGCCGCTGAGCGACCGGACCCCAGATCCAGGCTCCCTGATAGGCCCCATGTATGAGAACGATATTCGCCATTTCCACCCCTTCCCGGTCGCCCGGGCTATTTGTTATGGCCGGCTGCCGAACAGGTGAGCGCCGCAACGGGAAAACGTCGCGCGCCCTCGCGAACGCCAGGCAGATCGAGGAACTTGCCCCTATGGCGCAGCGCGGCCCCTTCGCCGGCCGACCGACGCCGTCAGTCTGGCCGATGATCGGGCCCGCCGCCATAGGCGGCGATGGCGGCGCGGCCGCGGGCGATGACGTCCCCCGCCGCATCGCCCGGCTTGTAGAGGCTGCTTCCGAGCCCGAAACCTTCGACGCCCGCCTGGCGATAGGCGGCGAAATCGCTGTCGGAGACGCCGCCGACGGCGACCAGCGGGCTTTTTGGCGGCAGAACGGCCGCAATGGCGCGAATGCCGCCGGCGCCCAGGACGGACGCCGGGAAGAACTTCAAGGCATGGGCGCCGGCGCGGAGCGCGAGCAGCGCTTCAGTCGCCGTATAGCATCCGGGAATGGAGACGAGCCCGGCCGCGACCGTCGCCTCGATCACGGCGGCGTCCGTGTTCGGCGAAACGACGAGATTGCCCCCGGCCGCGACGACGCGAGCGACCTCCTCGACCCTCAGGACCGTGCCCGCGCCGATCAGGCATGGGCCGACGCCGGCGGCGGCCGCGCGCTCCACGGCGATCTCAATAGAGCGGAACGGGTCCGGCGAGTTCAGCGGCGTCTCGATCGCCCGGAACCCTGCATCCAGCAAGCCATCGACGATATCGCCGATTTCCTCGGGCCGGACGCCGCGCAAGATGGCGATGAGCTTTGGCTGCAAGGCCTGGAAATCCATGGGTTGAAGGCGCGTCATGCCGATCCTCCATTTGTCGCCTGGAACCGCGCCGACCATATCTCCGCGGCGCAGCGCGCCAGGCCTCGGCGCGCCGCAGCCTCGGCGTCGATCGCGGTCGCCGGCAAACCGGCGATCCGGAGGGCGCGGGCATAGATCCGCGCCAGCTCGCCGCTGGCGACGAGGCATATCGGCGTCGCCGGACGGCGCGGCGCCAGGGCGGCGATCTCCGCGCCGATCAAAAGACCGGAAAGCCGGGCGCGGGCGCCGGCGGCGGCCGCCTCCCCGAACAGCAGCGGGCCGGCGCGCACGGAAAACGCAGCCGCCAACAGGTCGCCGCCCGCCGCAAATCCATCCAGCACGCCGGCCTCGAATGCCGGGGAGTCCGCGAACGACGCTTCGGCCGTCCTTTCGCAGCTGGCGTAGTGGGACAATGTCGACCGTTCGGCCAGGAGGTCGAAGACCTCGCCGGTCATAGCCGTCCGGAATGCGACGACGCGACCCTGGTCGAGAGACACCCATTTCGCATGGGTGCCCGGCAGGCAGACCATGCCGTCGGACAAGTCCGCGCCCAGCAGCAGCGTTTCCTCGCCGCGCATGACGTCGGGCGCCGCCGCCGTCATCTGGGCCAGGCCCGGCAGGATTCGGACGTCGCGTTCGATCCGCGGCGCGACGACGGCGTTCGCAGCGATATCGGCAAATGTGGCCGGCAACGGCAGATAGGGCGCGTTGCGCCAGCCTTGCGCCGCGCCGGCCATGCCGCACACGACGACGGGAATGTCGGGATCGGCGGCCTTGCCGCCCGAGAGGGCGGTCAACGCGCGCTCCAGCGTCGAGGCATAGTCGCCAGGGGCCAGCGCGGCCATGCCCTCGCCGCGGCGTTCCACGGCCGCCGCCGCGCCATCCCGCCGCAACGCCCACAGCCGGAAGCTGGTCGTGCCCCAATCAACGGCGAAACAGGCGGTATCCATCGTCAAAGCCGCGGAGCGATCTATGGCCACAAAACGAAAAACCGGCTGCCTGATGGTATCAGGCAGCCGGTCATTTCAATCGACGCTAACCTTGTCGGCGCGCCTCGGACCCGCAGGCCCGGACGCGGGCGCGACTTAGCCGCGGCGACGCCGGGCCATGAAGCCCGCGACGCCGATCGCCGTCAGCATCAGCGGCAGCGCCGCCGGGACCGGCACGTCCGGCTGGAAGCCGTCTGGCGTGGAGGTCGTGCTGAACAAGCTGATGTGGCTCGTCTCTTTGCGGTTGTCGTTATTCGCGTTGAAGATCGGCGAATCCCACGTTCCGCTGGCAGTGGTGATCAAGTAAGCGATCACTGTCGAAGGCCGCGGGTTGGCGTTCGGGTTGGCCGCCTTAAACGTCAACAGGTAGAACAGGTTGCTGTCGAAACCATCGATGCTCCAGCCGCCGCCCAAGGCGGTGCCGGTCGTCCGCAAACTGCCCGCGGCATTTACGGGCGGATCGTCCTTGTCCAGGAACGACCAGTTGGTGACGCCGAAGAAACCCGCGCTGTTCACGTCGCCCTGCGAATCGTTCGTGAGGACGGAGTCGATCTGACAGCCGGCGTTGGCGGTCACGTCGCCCGTGACGTTCGGCGAGAACGACGAACATGCAGCGGGCGCAGCTTGAGCGCCGGGAACGGCCATAAGGCCAACCGTCGCCGCAACAGCCGCCAAGCCAAGAAATTTCTTTACAGAATTAAGGGGCATAGCTTTGCTTCCCACGTCGGAACCGCATCCTGCGATTTGTTATCGGTCGCCATTTGGCTGCCGAATTCTGGAGTGAGCGCCCCTCTCACTTGCGGGGAATTTATTAAGAATCGGAAAGCATGTCAAGAATGATTGCTGAAAATACACAGGAACCCCAGCGGAGACGTCGCCGGCCACGCCCTTACAAAGCATTGATTATGCTCCGTTTTAACCTGACGACACACGCATTTCGAGAAAATGCCGCAGCTTAATCCAATTTTCTCAACCCGATTGAGATTCATGCAAACCGGCTGGACCGACGATCGGCCCATCGCGTTTTCGTGCCGCCGACCTCGGACCGCCGGAACAAGACAAGCCGGCGGCCCGCCTGGGCCGCCGGCTTGTACCTACTCCAGTTCGGCGATAGGGCCTAGACGAGGCCGCCGATAAAGTCCGTCTCGTCGACAAGGGCGGCGTCGATGCCGGCCAGGCTGATGGTCTCGCCGCCGAACGCGAGGGCGGCGCCGCCGGCCGTGCTCGAAATCTGCAGGTCCGCGAAGCTCGCGCCGGCGCCGCTGAGGTCGATGAGGTCGACGCCGTCCTCGAAGTCGGTGATGACGTCGCTGCCCCAGCCGGACAGGAAGACGAACGTATCGATGCCGAGGCCGCCGGTCAGCACGTTATCGGCGTCGTTGCCGATCAGCGTGTCGTTCGCCAGGCCGCCGATCGCGGCTTCGATGGTTACGTCGAACGCGATGGCGATGTTGTCCGAGGCGGGATTCGTGCCGCGATGGCCGAGCGAGCTGAACGCGCCGTCGCGCAGATCGATCGTCGAGGCATAGGCGGACGTCGCGACGCTCAGCGTGTCGAAGCCGCCCGCGTCCCAGATGGTTTCGATCACCTTGTTGGCGTCGGAGAAGTCATAGATATCGTCGCCGAGCGCATGGGTCATGTTCGCGCCGTAGAGATGCTGCAGCGCCGCGACATCGTAGAGCATCATCGTGTGGGCCTCGGAATTGCCCATGGAGGTGTGCTTATCGTAGGACATCACGGTGTATTGGCGATTGTCCTCGCTCGCCGGCAGGTAAAGCGTCCCCGAGCCGCCGCTGACGTCATAGTCGCCCGGATGGGTCAGGCCGATCGCATGGCCGGTCTCGTGCAGCGTCGTCAGGTAGGCGTAGTTCCCTTCGACGGGCTTCAGATTGTAGGAATAGTATTTGTTGATCCACACGTCGCCGCCCCTATCGCTGTAGGGCGAAGGCAGATAGGCCCAGGCGCCGTAGCCGGAGCCGAGATTGGCGTTCGCATAGGTGAGATCGCCGACGCCGGACACTTCCACGAAATCGATGTTCGCGAAGCTCGAGATGTCGGAGAGCATGTCCCGCGTCGCGTTCATCTGCTGCGTATTGAAGGCGGAAAAGCCGTTCGCCTCCGAAGCGGTCGCGCCGTAGTAGCTGGGAAGCTCCGTCAGGAAGCTGAACGTCACGGTCGTCGCCGTGCCGACGGCCTCGCCATAGTTCCAGCGCTGGCTGTCGGAACCGATGATGGCGTCCACGTAGTACGGGATTTCGGCGACGTCGACCGGATCGTCCGCCGGCGGCTCGGGCGGCGGCTCCGGATCGGACGTTTCATCCATGTCCAGAACCGAAATCACCATCGTCTCGACGTAGGTGTTGCCGCCCTTGTCGGTCACCTCGACCGAAATCGTGTGCTCGACGTCGGTTTCGTAGTCGAGATCGGCGCCGCTGCTGACTTTCAGCTTCGAGCCTTCGACGTAGAATTTCCCCTCGGCGTCGTCGACCAGGCGGTAGGTGAACTTCTCCCGCTTGTCCGAATCGTCCGCCGACAAGGTTCCGACGATCGTGCCGCCGCCGCTGTTTTCGTCGACGCTGTAGCTGGTCAACGAAATATCGGTCGGGGCGGACCCGCTTGTCCCGTCGCTCGTTCCGTCGGTCGTGCCGCCTTTGCCCTTGCCGCCGCCGCCGCCGCCGCCCTTGCCCTCGGGCTTCGCCGCGGCCGCGTCGATATCCCAGGTCGGCGAATGGATAATCCGCACGTCATGCCCGGACTTGAGGCCACGATGATGCTGGTGTTCGTCGTGATCGTGGTCGTGTTCGGCGTCTTCGCCGGTCACGGCGGGGTCCGCGTCGAAGGTGTGGAGTTCGGGCTGCTTGAACGAATAGCCATGTCGAGCCATCGGGCGACGCTCCCAAATAAACTGCGCCGCCCGCCGGTATGCGTGGCTGCGACGCCTAAAAAAGCGCCGCCAGAACTAGCGAATGGGTCTTAACAAAAAATAACCACCAGCCAGTTACTATTCGATTGATATCATTACAAATTAAAGCCTCTTGCTCGACTGCAACCCAAGGGCGCGGCAGGGGCGCGATCAGGCTGTTTTTTCCGCGACAAGTCCCAGTTCCGCCGCCATCGCGTCCCGCATCACGAACTTTTGCGGCTTGCCGGTGACGGTCAACGGCAACTCATCCTTGAAACGGACGTGACGGGGAATTTTGTAGTGGGCGATCTGGCCCTGGCAGAACGCGCGGATATCGGCCTCGGTCGCGGTCTCGCCGGCCTTGAGCACGATCCACGCCGCGACTTCTTCGCCGAACTTCGGGTCGGGCACGCCGAAAACCTGCACGTCCTGCACCGCCGGGTGGCGGAACAGAAACTCCTCCACTTCGCGCGGATAAACGTTCTCCCCGCCCCGGATCAGCATGTCCTTCACGCGGCCGGTGATGTTGCAGTAGCCCTCTTCGTCGAGGACGCCGAGATCGCCGGTATGCATCCACCCCTCGGCGTCGATGGCCTCCGCGGTGCGCTCGGCGTCGTTCCAGTAGCCCTGCATCACCGAATAGCCCCGGGTGCAAAGTTCGCCCTGCTCCCCGGGCGCCACGGTCCGCCCCTCCGCATCGATGACCTTCACCTCCAGGTGCGGCTGCACACGGCCGACGGTGGAGACGCGCTTCTCCAACGGGTCGTCCGCCGCCGTCTGGAACGAGACGGGACTGGTTTCGGTCATGCCGTAGGCGATGGTGATCTCCGCCAGGTTCATTTCCGCGACGCAGCGTTTCATCACCTCGATCGGGCAAGGCGACCCGGCCATGATGCCGGTGCGCAGGCTCGAGAGATCGAAGTTCGCCAGATCTGGATGCTGCAATTGCGCCACGAACATCGTCGGCACGCCGTAGAGCGACGTGCAGCCTTCGGCCGATATGGCGCGCAGCGTCGTCTCCGGATCGAACCCTTCGGCGGGGAAGACCATGGCGGCGCCGGTCGACACGCAGCCAAGCGCGCCCATCACCATGCCGAAGCAGTGGTAGAGCGGCACAGGGATGCAGATGCGGTCCCGCTCCGTGATGTTCTGGGCCGCGACGACGAAACGGCCATTGTTCATGATGTTGACGTGGGTCAGCGTCGCGCCCTTGGGCGCGCCGGTCGTGCCCGACGTGAACTGGATATTGATGGGATCGTCCGGCGACAGGCCCGCCGTCACGGGATCGAGCGCCGCCGGGTCGGCGCCGCGGCCGCTCGCCAGCACATAAGCGAAGTTCAACATGCCCGGCGTCAGGTCGTCGCCCATGCGGATGACCGTCCTCAGGTGCGGCAGCGTCTCGCTTTCAAGCACGCCGTCTTTCGCCGTCGCCAGCTCTGGCGCCAGCGTCTGCAACATGCCCAGATAGTCGCTGGTCTTGAACGCCGCCGCCGTCACGAGCGCGGCGCATTCGACCCTGTTCAGCACGTACTCGACTTCGGCCAGGCGGTAGGCCGGATTGATGGTGACCAGGATCAGGCCGACACGCGCCGTCGCGAACTGGGTCAACACCCATTCGATCCGGTTCGGCGACCAGATGCCGACCCGGTCCCCTGGCTTCAAGCCGAGTTTCAGGAACCCGGCCGCGAGCGAGTCGATCTCCCGGTCGAACTCCGCCCAGGTCAACCGCCGGCCCTGCTCCACGCAGACCACGGCGTCACGTTCGCCGAACCTCGCGGCGGTCTCCTTCAGCACGTCCGGGATGACGCGCCGCCAGATTTCAGGCTCTGTCGGACCGACGACATGGGCGCGGCCATCGCGGGGCGCCAGGTCGTGACTGGCGGGGGCGCGAGCGTCCATAAGCGTTTCTCCCAGCAATGGCTCTCTTTTGCCGAAAGATACCCCAGGGCCGCGGAAATAACGACCGTCGCCTAAGCTGCGCGGAGCCGGCCCGGCCCCAATCAGGCGGCGACAGGCTGCGCCTCCGGCGTCGGCATGCGGCGCGGCAGGGCCTGAACGATCAGCAACACCGCCGTCGCCGTCCCGCAAAGAATGTAGAACAGCACGTCGAAGCCCCAATTGGCGTAGATGAAGGCGATCAGCGGCAACGAGGCCGCGAGCACGGTGAAGCTCACCACATAGCGCACGCCGTAGACGCGCGCCCGGTAAGGCCCGCTCGCGATCTTGCCGATCATATAGTCGTTGATCGGGATCTGCCCGAAGGCCCCCAGCATGAAGCCGAGCGCCACGACGAGCGCGGTCGTATCCGTCAACCCCGGCATCAGGGCGAAGAAAACGAGCTGGATGGCGGCGACGCCCATGAAGACCGGCCGCGGGCCGACCTTATCCAGCAGCATGCCGACGACCAGTTGCGCCGCCGAGGCGATCGCGAAAACGGCGAAGGCGAGGCCGCCGATCGCGGTGGCGGCGCCGTCGCCGCCGGCGAGGCGCGACGCGAGGCCCTGGAGACGCTCGTCGAAGATCTTCGGCAGCGCGAACGTGGTCGATTGGAATATGATCGAGGTGATCGCCGTCGTCAGGAAGATAATCGTCGACACCCGCTTCAACAGGCGGACATAGTCCGGACTGGCGGGCTTGGGCGCGTCGGCGGTCGCCTTGGCGCCGGCGGCGGCCTTCTCCGCGCCCATCTCGGCGCGGCGCAGCCAGTAATAGGCGCCGCCGACCCCGATCGAGAACAGGCCCGGCAGCACGAACGCCATGCGCCAGCCCGCCTGATCGATCAGATAGCCCGTAATCAGCGCCGCCGCCGCGACGCCCAGATTGCCCCAGACGCCGTTGGTCGCGATCCGCATGCCCGTGTTCCGCCAGCGCGCCGTCACGATGGCGAGGCCGACCGGATGATAGATCGCGGCGAACATGCCGATGACGAACAGCCCAACGCCAATCTGCAAGGGCGTCGCCGCGAAACTGGTCGCGATGGCGGCGAGCCCGATGCCGACGAAGAAGACGCACATCATGCCGTCCCGGCTCCATCGGTCCGCCAGCCAGCCGGCGGGCAGCGAGAAGAGGCCGAATGCGAAAAAGCCGGGCGTCGCGTAGGCGAGCAGCTCCGCGTAGCCCACGCCCCATTCCTGGCTGAGCGTCAACGCCGCCACGGTCGCGAATACCAGGACGAACAGATGGTCCAGAAAATGGCCGATATTGAGCAGAAAAAAATAGGTCCGATCATGCGACATCGCTGGTCCCTCCCCGCCGCCTGGACGGCGTTCCGCGCCGATTGTTCTAGTTGGCGATGGGATGGTATTCTGCCCGATAATCGATGTTCAGCCATATATCGTCGAGATTTCGCCAAATCATGCCGATCGAAAGCCCATTTCCCCAACGCAGCATCGATGCGCTCGACTACCAGGACATCGCCCAGCCGATCGGCGCGATGGCGAAGAACTATGGCGACGGGGACCGGATCCCGCCCCATAGCCACAAGCGGCATCAAGTGCTGTTCGCCGCCTCCGGCGTCATGCGGCTGGGAACGGAACGGGCGGCGTGGGTCGTCCCGCCCGACCGCGCGGCCTATATCCCGGCCGGCACGGTCCACACCGTCGAGATGCACGGGCCCGTGGAAATCCGCACCCTTTATATCGACGACCGGGCGACGTCCGTCCGGTTTTCGACGGTTTCGGTGTTGCCGGTCACGGCGCTGCTGCGGGAGTTGATCCTGCAATTGAGCGCCGAACCGATAGACTATGCGCCCGGAAGCCGGGGCGCGCGCCTGGCGGACCTGATCGCTTTCGAACTTCGCCGGGCGGAAGCGCTCCCGCTCAGCGTGCCCCTGCCGCGAGACCCGCGTCTGCAACGGGTCTGCGCCGGCGTCATCGCCGCGCCCGACGACCGGCGGTCGCTCGAGGCCTGGGCGGAGAACGCCGGCGCCTCGCCGCGCACCCTGGCGCGGCTGTTTCAGCGGGAATTCGGGCTGACGTTCAATCGCTGGCGCCAGCAGGCGCGCTTCCAGGCGGCGCTGGCCGATCTGGCGCGCGGCGACGATGTGGGGCGGGTCGCCGCCCGGCACGGCTATCGCAGCCCAAGCGCCTTCTCAGCCGCGTTCGCGAAAGTCATGGGCGCGCCGCCCACACGTTTCCCGGCGCAGTAGCCGACCGCGCCGCCTCAACCCTTGGCGGGCGTCGCCTGCGGCGTCAGATGCTTCTGGGCTTCGGCGTCGCGATTGCCGTCCGGCTTGCCGAACTCGCTGCCGAGCGCATAGCCGCGCCTCAGCGCCGGGCGCTGTTGCAGGGATTTGTACCAGCGCTTCACATTCGGGAAGGAGTCCAGGTCCACTTCCTGGCGCTTATAGGTGATGATCCACGGCCAGCACGCCATGTCGGCGATGGAATAGTCGCCGGCGATATAGTCCCGCCCCTCCAGGCGCCGGTCGAGCACGCCGTAGAGGCGCAGCATTTCGTTCGTATAGCGCTCCTGGGCGTAGGGAATCTTCTCCGGCGAATAGAACTTGAAATGGCCGGACTGGCCGAGCATCGGCCCAAGCCCGCCCATCTGCCACATCAGCCATTCCAGCGCTTCCATGCGGCCGCGCAGGTCCGTCGGCAGGAACTTGCCGGATTTCTCAGCCAGATAGATCAGAATGGCGCCGCTTTCGAACACGGAGACCGGCGCGCCGCCGCCGGGCGGATCATGATCGACGATCGCAGGCATGCGCCCATTCGGGCTGATCGCGAGGAAATCGGGTTCGAACTGTGCGCCCCGGCCGATATTGACCGGGATCACCCGATAGTCGAGCTCCATTTCCTCCAACGCGATGGAGAGCTTCCAGCCATTCGGCGTCGGCCAGTAGTAAGCGTCGATCATGCCGCCCGTCCCTTATTCCGCCGGCATCTGATAGCCGGGCGTCGAATGCGACAGGGCGAGCTCTTCCTCGGTCATGAACTCGGGCACGCTCTCGAACAGGGGCGAGGAAAGATAGCGCTCGCCGGTATCGGGCAGCATGCACAGGATGACGGAGCCTGCGGGCGCCTTCTCCGCGACCTGCATCGCGATCGCGAAGGTGGAGCCGCCCGAGATGCCGGTCATGATGCCTTCGGACGCCGCGAGCTTTTGCGCCCATTCGATGCCGACCGGCCCCGGCACGGGGATCAGGTCGTCATACAGGCCTTTGTCGATCGCCTCCTGGAGCACCAGGGGAATGAAGTCCGGCGTCCAGCCCTGGATCGGATGCGGCTCGAAGGCGGTGTGGCTGACGGCGGGCTCGCCGTCGGCGGTCCGCTCCTGGGCGACGCCGCTGCCGATCAACTGAGCGTTCGCCGGCTCGCTGAGGATGATCTTGACGTCGGGCCGTTCGGCCTTGAGCACCCGGCCGATGCCGGTGACCGTGCCGCCGGTGCCATAGCCGCTCACGACATAGTCGAGCCGCTTGCCCTCGAAATCCGCCATGATCTCGCGGGCCGTGGTGTTCTCGTGGATGGTGGCGTTGGCCGGCGTCTCGAACTGGCTCGCCAGGAACCAGCCGTTCGCTTCGGCCAGCTCCTTCGCCTTGTTGTACATGCCGAAGCCTTTCTCGGCGCGGGGCGTCAGCACGACCTTTGCGCCGAGATAACGCATCAGCCGGCGACGCTCGACGGAGAAGCTGTCGGCCATGGTCACGACGAGCGGATAGCCCTTCGCCGCGCACACCATGGCGAGCCCGATGCCGGTGTTGCCGCTGGTCGCCTCGACCACGGTCTGCCCCGGCTTCAGTTCGCCGCTGCGCTCCGCTTCCTCGACGATGCTGATCGCCAGCCGATCCTTGACCGAGGCGGCCGGATTGAAGAACTCAGCCTTGACGTAAATCGTCACGCCTTCGGGCGCGAGCCGGTTCACGCGAACGGCCGGCGTGTCGCCGATGGTGTCGACGATGGAATCGTAGACCTTGCCGCGACCTTCGGTGCGACGGGATTGCGCGCTGCTCATGACTGTCCCCCTCAACTACGTTGCTTGATTGAGGGACACTCTAGCCAAGGGGCTTTTGCGCCGCCATGGCTGGCGCGCACATATGAAAATCGTCCTGGCGCCGCCAGCCCGACCGGAACCGCATTCCGCCTCAGGCGCGACGCCAGGACATTCCGCCCTTTTCGCGTCAGGCGGCCCGGCGCGGCTTCCGGCCTTGGCTTTGACGGCGCCGGCTGGGGTTGAAGCCGCCGTTCCGCTTGCTCTTCTGCGGTTGCGGCGCCTGCCGGTTCTTCGGGCTGCGCCAGGGCGCGCCGCCGCCGACCGGGATCGCCTGCTTCATCGCCCGTTCGATGGAGGCGAGCGCATCCATCTCATGCATGGCGCAGAAGCTGATCGCATGTCCTTCGGCGCCGGCGCGGGCCGTCCGGCCGATACGGTGCACATAGTTCTCCGGCACGTTCGGCAGATCGAAATTGTAGACATGCCGAACGTCCGAAATGTCGATGCCGCGCGCGGCCACGTCCGTCGCCACCAGGACCGTCAACTTGCGCGCGCGGAATTCGTCCAGCGTCTTCGCCCGCTCGCGCTGGCGCTTGTCGCCGTGAATGGAGCCGGCGAAGAAGCCGTCCCGCTCCAGTTGCGTCTTCAGCCGCTCGGCGCCGTGCTTGGTGCGCGCGAATACGAGCGCCAGCTCCGCCTTGTGGCCGTCCAGCATCTGCTTCAACAGGCTGAGCTTGTCGCCCTGATGCACGAAATGGACCGATTGATCCACTTTGTCCGCCGCCATGCCGGGCGGCGAAACCTCGATGCGGACAGGATCCTTCAGAAAGGCGGCGGCCAGTTCGGCCATCTGCTTCGGCATGGTCGCGGAGAACAGCATGGTCTGCCGTTTGGCGGGCAACAGCGGCGCGATCTTCCGAAGCGCGTGGATGAAGCCCATGTCGAGCATCTGGTCCGCCTCGTCCAGCACCAGATAGCTGGCGTCGTCCAGAACGACGGCCTTCTGTTCCAGCAGGTCGATCAGCCGGCCCGGCGTCGCGATCAGGATATCCGTGCCGCGGCCGAGGCGCTTCTTTTGCGCGAAGATCGAAACGCCGCCGACGACGACGCCGACCTTGAGGCGGGCGCCCGCCGCGAAGCCGGCGATGGCGTCCGCGATCTGGTTGGCCAGTTCCCGCGTCGGCGCGAGGATGAGCGAGCGGGCGGCTTTCGGCCGGGCCCGCATGTCCTGGCGCTCCAACGCGTTGATCAGCGGCAGCGCGAAGGCGGCCGTCTTGCCCGTGCCGGTCTGGGCGAGGCCCATGACGTCGCGGCCGTTCAGCGCTTCCGGGATCGCCTTCGCCTGAATGGGCGTCGGCTCGGAGATGCCGGCCGTGGCGAGATTGGAGAGCGCGCGGGTCGTCAGACCCATGGATTCAAATGTGGTCAAGCAATTGTCTTTCATCGGCGCCGGCCGCATTCAAGCGGCGAGCGCATTGGGAGACGCCGCCCAGCCTTCGGCGGGCGACGAGTGCGTTCCGGATGCGCCTTCGCCTCGCTCGACCAGCCTCATGCCGTCGAACCGTGATGGCGCCAGCCCCCGGACGTGATTTGGGAAACTGAATATCGTCCACGACGTCCAGGCGCGCATTTCTCGGCGCGCCGGCTGCTCACGCGGCAGCGGACTTAGTCGCGTTCAGAAGCGCTCTATCGACTGTTCCGCTCGCAATGTCAATGATTAAGCGCATTCCGACGGACGCGCCCGCCCTCGCCGTCGCAGAGAGCCGGCGCGCATCTTTCCGCCGGAACCTCTAGACTGGCGCCGACGCGTCGGTTCCGGGACGCGAACGACATTTTCGATTTGGAGCCAAGGAATACGATGGCAGAGGATTTGGCCTTCACTGGATTGAAGGTTCTCGACATGGCGCAAGGCGTCGCCGGACCCCATTGCGGCCTGCTGCTGGCGCAACATGGCGCGGAGGTGACGAAGCTGGAGCCGCTCGGCGGCGACTGGGGCCGGGACCTGGGCACGAGCTATGGCGACCTTTCCGCCTTCGGCGCCGTCTACAATCGCGGCAAGCGCTCGATCGCGGTCGATCTGAAGGCCGAGGAAGGCCTCGCCGTCGCCAAGCGGCTCGCGGCGGAGGCGGACGTGGTGCTGGAAAGCTTCCGGCCGGGCGTGATGGCGCGGTTCGGCCTCGACTACGCAAGCGTCGCCAAGGAGAACCCGTCCGTCGTCTATATGTCCGTCTCCGGCTTCGGGCAGGACGGGCCTTATTCGAAGCTGCCCGCGACGGACAGCGTCATCCAGGCGTTTTCGGGCCTCATGGCCGTCAACAAGGATCACCGGGGCGTTCCCCAGCGGATCAACGTCATCGCCGTCGATATCTTCACCGGCCTCTATGCGTTCCAGGGCGTCGCGCCGGCGCTCTACCGCCGCCTGCGCACCGGCAAGGGCGTGCATCTGGACATCAGCCTGATGCAGTCCGCGCTGGCGTTCCTCTCCGCCAAAATGATCGAGCGGCAGTTGGACGGGCCGGAGATGATCGCGCTCGGCGCGCCGCTCGGCACCTACGCCGCCTCGGACGGGTTCTTCAACATGAACGCGCGCCGGGACCAGCACTTCAAGGCGCTGATGGAGATGGTCGGCCGCCCGGACATGGCCGAAGACCCCCGCTACCAGACCCCCGACGGCCGGATCCAGCACAGCGACGAATTGGATGCGGTCATCCGTCCCGCCTTCGCGGAGCGGACGACGGAGGAATGGCTCGCCGACCTGAAGGCGCACGACATTCTGGCCGCGCGCGTCAATGACTTTCCGGACATCCTGGCGGACCCGCATGTCCAGGCGCGCGAGATCGTGCGCACCATCCAGCACCGGGGCATCGGCGAAATTCCGATGCCTTTGATCCCCGGCGCGCCGACACCGGATGGCGAACGCGTCCAAGCGCCCCATTTAGGACAGCATACGGAAACCATTTTGCGGGAACTTGGCTACGAACCCGACGCCATTCGCGCGATGATCGAAAGCGGCGTAGCGCTCGCCGCCTGACTGTACGGAGAAGACGATAATGACGGACGCTGCGGCGCCCCTTGGCGATCTGCCGACCTGGGATCTGGCCGATCTGTATGCCGGCCCGGAAGATCCGAAGCTGAAAGAAGACCTGGCGACGTGCGCCAAGGCCGCCGCCGACTTCGCCAAGACCTATCGCGGCGCGCTCGCCGAAGCGGACGGCGCCAAAGTCCGCCAGGCGATCGAGGACTATGAGCGGATCGACGAGATCCTCTCCCGGGTGATGAGCTATGCGGGGCTCCTGCACGCCGGCGACCTGACGGACCCCGAGCGCGGCCGCTTCATGCAGGACATGAGCGAAAAGGCGACGGAGATTTCGACCGATCTGGTCTTCTTCGAGCTTGAATTGAACGAGCTGCCGGAAGCGAAGATGGACGCCCTTAAGGCCGATCCGGCGGTCGGCGCCTATAAGGTCTGGCTCGACCAGGTGAGCCGCTGGCGCGCCCATCAGCTATCCGAGGACATGGAGACGCTTCTCCAGGAGAAGGCGTCTACCGGGCGGGCCGCATGGAACCGTCTCTTCGACGAGACCATGGCCGAACTCCGCTTCGATGTCGGCGGCAAGTCGCTGACCAACGCCGAGGTGCTGAACCAGCTTTCCAGCACGAAGCGGGCGGAGCGGAAGGCGGCGGGCGAAGCGCTCGGCAAAACCTTCTCCCAGAACGTCCGCCTGTTCGCCCAGATCACCAACACCCTCGCCAAGGACAAGGCGGTCGAGGACAAATGGCGCAACTACGCCCGGCCGATCTCCGCCCGGAACCTCGCCAATCAGGTGGAGGACGAGGTGGTAGACGCGCTGGTCGACGCCGTCCGCGACGCCTATCCCCGGCTCTCCCACCGCTATTATCAACTGAAGGCCAAATGGTTCGGCGGCGACAAGCTCGCCTACTATGACCGGAACGCGCCGCTGCCCGACAGCGACGACCGCACCATCCCCTGGGCGGAAGCGGAACGGACGGTGATGGACGCCTATGCCGCGTTCAGTCCGGCGTTGGCGGACGTGGCGCGGCCCTTCTTCGAGAACGCCTGGATCGACGCGCCGACGCGCGCCGGCAAAAGCCCCGGCGCCTTCGCGCACCCGACCGTGCCCTCCGCCCACCCCTATCTCCTGCTGAACTACCAGGGCAAGACGCGGGACGTGATGACCCTGGCGCACGAACTCGGCCATGGCGTCCACCAGCGGCTGGCGGCCGGCCAGGGCCACTTCCTGGCGCAGACGCCGCTGACCCTCGCCGAGACCGCGTCCGTCTTCGGCGAGATGCTGACCTTCCAGAAACTGCTCGGCGAAACGACGGACCCCAAGGCCAAACGCGCCCTGCTCGCCTCCAAGACGGAGGACATGCTGAACACGGTCGTCCGCCAGATCGCGATGCTGAACTTCGAGATCAAGGTGCACGACGCCCGCAAGGAGGGCGAGATTCCAGCCCAGCGCATCGGCGAGATCTGGATGGAGACCCAGCGCGAAAGCCTGGGACCGGCCCTGGAGTTCGACGACGGCTACAAATGGTTCTGGGCCTATATCCCCCACTTCATCCATTCGCCGTTTTACGTCTACGCCTACGCCTTCGGGGACTGTCTGGTGAACGCCCTCTACGCGGTCTACCAGGACGGCGAGACGGGCTTCGCGGAACGGTATCTGGACATGCTGCGCTCGGGCGGCGCGAAGGGCCACAAGGAGCTGCTGGCGCCCTTTGGGCTGGACGCGACCGAACCCGCGTTCTGGTCCCGCGGCCTCGACGTGATCGCCGGTTTCGTCGATCAGCTGGAAGCTATGGATGGCTGACGAAGACGGCTTCTCCAGCCGCGCCAGACGGTTCGCCCGCACGACCCGCACGGTCGGCGGGCTCGCCGCGAAGGTGGCGGGAGAACGCTATCTCGGCATGACGATCGACCGGGACCGTCATGCAGGCGAATTGCGGGAGGCGCTAGGCGGCCTGAAGGGGCCGCTGATGAAGGTCGCCCAGATCCTCGCGACCATCCCGGACGCGCTGCCGGACGAATATGCCGAGGAACTGCGCCAGCTTCAGGCAGACGCCCCCGCCATGGGGCCGCCCTTCGTGCGGCGGCGCATGGCGGGCGAACTCGGGGCAGGCTGGCGCGAGCGCTTCGCCGAATTCGACCTGAAGGCCGCCCACGCCGCGTCCCTAGGCCAGGTGCACCGGGCGCGTCTGCATGACGGCCGGGACGTCGCGGTCAAACTGCAATATCCGGACATGAAAGCGGCGGTCGAGGCGGACCTGAAGCAGCTTCGTCTCATCATCGCCGTATACCGGCGCTACGACTCCGCCATCCGGCCGGACAATATCCAGGCGGAGATCGCCGAGCGGCTGCGCGAGGAGCTTGACTACCGGCTCGAAGCCCGTCACATGGCGCTCTACGGGGCCATGCTGGCGAAGGAAGACGGCGTCGCGACGCCGGTCTCCGTGCCGGAACTCTCGACCAACCGGCTGCTCACCATGAGCTGGCTCGCGGGGAAGCCCATTACGACGGTCACGGATGCGCCCGTCGAGGCGCGCAATCAGGTCGCGCGCAACATGTTCCGCGCCTGGTATGTACCGTTCTACGACTATGGCGTGATCCACGGCGATCCGCATCTCGGCAACTATTCCGTCGGCGAGGACTGGGGCCTGAACCTGCTGGACTTCGGTTCGATCCGCGTCTTCCCGCCAAGCTTCGTGGAAGGCGTGATCGAGCTGTATCTGGCGCTCAAGCATCGGGATCGGGACCGCGCCGCCGCCGCCTATGCCTCATGGGGCTTCACGGACCTGTCGGACGAGCTTCTGGACGTCCTCAACATCTGGGCCGAGTTCATCTACGCCCCGCTGCTCGAAGACAGGGTTCGCCGCATTCAGGAAACCGAGAGCGGCCAGTACGGGGCCGAGGTCGCCCAGAAGGTGCACCAGGAACTGCGGCGCCTCGGCGGCGTCGCGCCGCCGCGCGAGTTCGTGCTGATGGACCGGGCGGCTATCGGCCTTGGCTCTGTCTTCATGCGCCTGAAGGCGGAGTTGAACTGGGCCGAGATGTTCCACGACCTGACCGACGGGTTCGATGTTTCCGTCCTGAAAGAGCGGCAGGCCCGGGCGCTCGAAGAGGCCAGCCTCGACAAAGCCGCCTAACCCGCCGAGATCGCCTTCGGCTCCGGCGCTTCGGCGAGAATGGCCTCGCCGGCATGTTCGGGCAGGCGGACGATAAGCGCCATGCCCTCGCCGGCCGGCGTCAGCCGTTTGCGCCCGTAGCGCGGCAACGGAATGCCGACGACGCCGCAATGCAGGATGATCCCGGCCGCCATCTGGCTGTAGCTGAGGCTGAGGCGCCGGTTCGACCGCTCGTCGTCGCCGAAATGCAGGCGCACCTGGCCGACCGATTCAGGCTCCGCCCGGACCTCGGTCAGGCGGCCATGGGGCAGCGCCAGGCCTTGGCGAATGCAATAGGCATAGGCGGCCTGAACAAGCTCTGTCTGATCGAAGAAGATGGTGCGCGTTTCGATCGCCATGGCGCCTTTCCCCGTCCGCTCGGAACCGACCCTATTCGAGGGCCGTAAACGCCGCCTGAACGGCGGTCTCGCCCGTTCCGCTCACGCGAAGGCGACGCGGCCCCCGATCCGGGCGAGCGCCTCGATCCGCGTCATCTCTTCCTCGAACGCGACGCCGGATTTATCCGACAGGCGCACAATCATGGCGATGCCCCCGTCCGCCGGCACCAGCCGCTTCCGACCTTTGCGCGGCAAGGGAATGCCGAGCGCTCCGCAACGGCTGGCGAGAAGTTCGGTGAGTTCGAAGAAAGTCAGGCCCAGTTCGACGATGCCGGCTTCGGTGATGTAGCGCAGGCTGGCTCGGTCGCCGCCCGGCGCGCCGACGTCGATCGACTGCAGCTTGCCGCGAGAGAGCGGCCGGCCTTCGGGGTCGCGATAGGCGTTCACGGCGTCCGCCAGTTCGTCCTGCTCAAAGAAGATCGTTCGGGTTTCACTGGGCATGGTCGGCGCCTCATGAGTTACGAAAGCCGAATATGAGCGGCGCTCCGTAAAAGGCGCATGAAGCAAACCGGGCGGCATTTGTCGAAAAATCGCGCCGGCCGGCCCGACGCGGCGCCGGCTAGGCGGCCAAAGCGGCGGCCAGCAGTTTGCTGGCGTCGATGAAATCCGGAATTTCCATCGCCTCGTCCGGATTGTGGCTGCCGTTCTCGTTTCGGATGAAGAGCATGGCCGTCGGAACGCCCGCGTCCGCGAAAGCGGCGGAATCGTGACTGGCGCCGCTGGGGATATCCATCGCAGTCACGCCCATCGCCGCCGCCGCCGCCCGATAGGTCTCGATCAGGCCGGCGTCCATAACGCCGGGGGCGGCGCGGGTCAGCGCGCCCAGGTCGAAGCGCACGCCCTGCTTCGCCGCGATCTCGTCCGCGATCTTCGGGACGCGCGCTTCCAGGCGCTCCAGCATGGCCGGATCGACGCTCCGCATATCCAGGGTGAACGCGACCTCGCCGGAAATGACCGTCATGGCGTGGCGCTCGGCGTCGGTCTGGAATTTGCCGATGGTGCAGGCGAAATCGTCCCCGGCCGCTTCGGCCTCGTCCCAGAGCCGGTCCAGAGCGGAAACGAACGCGCTCGCCGCCACCACCGCATCCCTCCGGACCCGGCGCGGCGCGCCGCCGCAATGGGCGTATTCGCCGAAGCAGCGCGCGTTCGGATAACGCCGATTTCCCCGGATGCCCGTCACGATGCCGGTCGGGAACCCCTCCTCCACCAGCACCGGCCCCTGTTCGATATGGGGCTCCAGAAAAGCGCCGATCCGGGACTTGTCCAGATAGGCCGGCCCGCTCGCCACCTGGTCGGGATCGCCGCCGCACTTCGCCATGTGTTCGCCAAGCGACACGCCGTCGTCCATGCGTTTCGCGGTCTCGAGCGCGCCGTCCGGCAGCACGCCAAGCGCGGACCGGCTGCCGATATAGGAGACGCCGAACCAGCAGCTTTCTTCCGCGCGCACGCCCATGACCGAAATGTCCTGCGCCGGCCGATGGCCGAGGGACTGCAGGGCGCGGATCGCGGTCAGCCCGGAGACGACGCCGGCCGCGCCGTCGAAATTGCCGCCCTGGGGCACGGAATCCAGATGGGAGCCGACCATGCGTATCGGCACGGAGCGGTCCGCGCCGGGCCACGTCATGTAGGTGTTCGCCGCGGGGTCTTGCGCGATTTCGAGCCCAAGCTCCCGCGCGATCTCGGCCATCAGGCCATGGGCGGCCTGCTCGCCCTCCCCATAGCTCGCCCGCGTCACGCCCCGAACGTCCACGCTTACGGCGCGCAGCCGGTCGAAAACATCGGCGGCGAAGTCGGTCTGGGCGTCGAGCGCTGCGGCGAGTTCTGGCGTCATGGCGACGGGTCCTGCGATTGCGAGATCGGCGTTACGGTTGGAGATGGGGATGCAGCCAGCCCGCGGCCGCGATGGCGGCGCTGTCCTGGCCGATGCCGGCGATAAGCTGGGCGCCGACCGGCAGGCCGGAGGGGCCGGTCATCCCCGGCACGGTCACGGCGGGGGCGCCGATGAACGTCCAGATGCGGTTGAATTCCGGCGCGCCGGTGAAATCGAGCCGCGCCGGCGCCTCGCCAGGCGCGGCCGGCGTCAGCAGCACGTCGACATCCTGGAAAACCGCGCCGAACCGGTGGCGGCAGGCGGAGCGCACGGCCAGGGCGGCGGCAGAGTCTTCCGGGCTCGTCGCCATGCCGCGCGTCATCACGTCCTGCAATGCCGGCGACAAGGCGTCCCAATGGTTCAGCCGCTCGAACGCCAGCATCCGGCTCGCCTCGTAGATCATGATCCGGTCGTGGGCTTCGAGCGCGCCGGAAAAAGCTGCCGGCAACTCGACGTCGACGACGGTCGCGCCGGCGGCGCGCGCCGCTTCGGCCGCGGCCTCCAGCGCCGCGGCGCCCGCATGGTCGATGCTTGGCCAGGCGGCGGTCCGGCAAACGCCAAAACGCGGCGGCGTCTCCGCCGGCGGCGTCGGCGCGATGGGGCGGCCGGCCATCGCCTGAACGAAGGCTTCGGCGTCGGCGGCGGAATTTGCCATGGCGCCGATCGTATCCAGGCTTTCCGCCAGCATCTTCAGCCCGGCGCGAGGCACGGCGCCCCAGCTCGGCTTGTAGCCGAATACGCCGCAGAAAGCGGCCGGGCGGATGACGGAGCCGGAGGTCTGCGTGCCGTTGGCGAGCGGCGCATGCCCATCGCCGACGGCGGCCGCCGATCCCGACGAAGAGCCGCCCGGCGTATGGGCGAGATTGTGGGGGTTGCGCGTGGCGCCCGGCGTGCGCATCGCGAACTCGGTCGTCACGGTCTTGCCAAGCACGACCATTCCCGCTGCGCGCAACAGGGCGACAGCCGCCGCGTCCGCAACCGGGCGCGAGCCCTCGTGGATGCTGGAACCATAGCCGGTCGGCAGGTCCGCCGTATCCAGAACGTCTTTCACGCCGACCGGAACGCCGTGCAGCGGGCTTGCCGGCGTTTCGGCGTCGCGCGCCGCTGCCTCCGCCAGCGCCTGCTTCGGATCCAGCGACTTCCAGGCGCGAACGTCGCCGTCCCGCGCGTCGATCCGCTCAAGCGCCGCCTCGACGGCCTGAACCGCGGTCGCCCGCCCGGCCGCGATATCGCGACCGAGCGCCAGCGCATCGCGAAGATCGACCATTCAACCGTTCCTTTTCAACGCATCCTGAAGCCAGGCCGCATGGGCCAGCGTGCCGGCGGCGCGGCCGCTCGGCCCGATGACCTGCATGCCGATGGGCAGGCCGTCCGGTCCCCGCAATCCTGGCACGCCGACGACGGGCGCGCCCGCCATCGTCCAAATCTGGTTGGCGACGGCGGAGCCGGTGTCGCTAGGGTTGGCCGGCGCCTCGCCCGGCGCGGCCGGGGTGATCAAGGCGCCGATATCCGCAAAGAAGGACCAGAGCGTCGCCCTGCACGTCGCCTGCACGTTGCGGGCCTCGTCATAGGCGTCGCGGGCGATGTCGGCGCCGCCGCCGATATAGTCTTTCAGCTTGCGGCTGACATCGCCGCTGCGAAAGCGCAGTTCATAGGCAAGCGCGCGCTGCGCCTCATAGGCCATGATGGTTTCCTGCGCCGCAAGCGCTTCGCGGAACGGCTGCGGCAACTCCATCTCGATGACGCTGGCGCCGGCGGCGCGCGCCAGATCGACCGCCTGGCGCGCGACCTTGTGGGCGCTGGCGTCGAGCGCGTCCCAGGCGGGCGTGCGGGCGAACGCGATCCTGGGCCGGGTCAGCGCCGGCAGGGACATCGGCGGCTCCGCCCCCTCCAATATGGCCGCGAACGCCGCCGCGTCCGCGACGGACCGCGCCATGACGCCGACGGTGTCCAGGCTTTCCGAAACGCTCTTCACGCCGGCGCGCGAGATGCGGCCGAAGGTGGGTTTGTAGCCGACGACGCCGCAATAGGAGGCCGGACGGACGACGGACCCGCCGGTCTGCGTGCCGATCGCCAGAGGCGCCTGGAAATCGGCGACGGCGGCGGCGGAGCCGGAGGACGACCCGCCCGGCGAATGGCTCAGCCGATGGGGATTGCGCGTCTTTCCGGCGCTCCGGAGCGCGAATTCGGTCGTCACGGTCTTCCCGAGCGGCACCATCCCGGCGTCCCGCGCCATCGCGACGGCGGCGGCGTCGGGCAATGCCGGCTGCGCGTCGGCATAGATCTTGGAGCCCATGCGCGTCGGGTAGCCCGCGACGTCGATGATGTCCTTCACGCCGAACGGCACGCCATGCAGCGGGCTCCTGGGCGTCTCCGCGTCCCGCGCGCGCGCCTCATCCAGCACGCGATCCGGGTCATGGCTTTCCCATGCGCCGACGTCGTCATATCGGTCGGCGATCCGACGCAGATACGCCTTGGCCAGCGCCTCCGCCGTCAAATCTCCCTTGGCGATCGCCGCCGCCGCTTCGAGCGCGCCGAGGCGCGTCGGATCGTCAATGCTCATGTCGTCCGACACCTGCATACATAATTGCGCAAACCGGGGCACACCATAGGGCCTAGACGGTCCCCTCGCCAGCGTCCGAAACGGGTTTTGGCGGGATGATCGGGGCGCGCATCGTCGCTGGCTCGCCGGACAGAACGCCGAGGCGCGGGTCGGAGTAGATTCCCACCGTGCGCTTATAGGCCCGGAACCCCTGGCGTTGATAGAACGGCAAGGCGTTCGGGTGGTCGAAGGTGCAGGTATGGAGCCATACGCGCGCCGGCTTCTCCGCGAACGCACGGCGCAGGAGCGCCGACATCAGCCAGCGCCCCGCGCCCGCGCCCACCTCCGATGCGACGACGCCGAAAAAGCAGATCTCGACTTCGCCCGGCTCGCTGAAATTCAACTCGCCGATGCCGACCTCGCGCTCGCCCCGCATGAGCGCGTAGACCTCGACGCCCGGTTTCGCCAGAGCGTGAGCCACTTCCGCGCGCGACATCACGAGGCGGCTGTACCAGAGCCATTCCGCGCCGACTTCCCGAAACAGCCGCAGATACCAGTCGACGTCCGGCGCCGGGCGACGTTCGAGCCGCCAAGGCGCGTCGGAAATCGGTTGGTCCAGCCACTCGGGCGGCGACCGCATCTCCAGGTAGGTCACGACCTCGGCGAGGCATCCCGCCGGAACCGGGATTTCACGATAGTCGTCGTGCAAGAAACTAGTCGCCGGGCCCTGGGACATAGGCGATGGCGTCGATCTCGACCCCGCAGTCGAACGGCGTGCCGCCCGCCTGCATGCGCGTGCGGGTCGGCAGCACGTCGTCGGACGCGAAGTAGCTGCGATAAACCTTGTCGAACGCCGCCTGCTCCTTCTGGTCGCGCAGCCAGACGACCACTTTCAGCATGTGCTCCAGGGACGACCCCGCCTCTTCCAGCAGCCACTTCAGGTGGTTCATGACGATGACCGTCTCGTCCTCAATCGACTTCCGCTCATATTTCGGCAGCGGTTTTCCGGTCGCGCGCGCGTCGCGGAGGCCCTGGCAGAAATCCTCCTGAAACGGCGGCAAGCCGGAGACATAGACCATGTCGCCATGGCGGATACAGAGATTGAACGGCCCGCCCGTTTCCGGGACCTTGGGCGATCGGATGACGACCTTCTTCATTGCGCCGCTGCCTTCTTCTTTCGTTTTTCCTCAAGTTCCGCCACGACCTTGCCCGCCAGCCGCGTCGGTTCGTCCGTATCGAATGCGTTCGCCAGGGAGTCGATGCCGGCGCGCGCCGCGTCGACCGGGCTCATCGCCTCCCACTGCCGCATCAGCGCCTTCTGGGAACGGACCGCGAGCGGCCCCGCCTTCACGATCGGCTTGACGAACCGTTCGACCGCCGTCTCCAGCGCGGCCTTGGGCGCGACCGCCTCAACGAAACCCCAGTCCAACGCCGTTTCGGCGTCGATGTTTTCGCCCGTCAGCATCATCTGCCGGGTCTTGCCCCAGCCGATCAGTCCTGGAAACAGGCTCGCCTCGACGACGGACGGCAAGCCGACCGCGACCTCCGGCATGCCGAAAATCGATGTTTCGCTCGCCACCCGAAGGTCCGCCGCCGCCGCCAGCTCCATGCCGGCGCCGATGCAGAACCCATCGACCTTGGCGACGACCGGCGCCGGGCACTGGCGAAGCGCGTCGCAGCAGCGATGCACCTCCGTAATGAACGCCCGCGCGGTCGCCTTCGTGAGGCTCGCCAACTCGAAAATGTTAGCGCCGCCGACGAAGGACCGGCCGCCGGCGCCTTCCACCACGACGCAGCGGCAATCGTCCTCCAGCGAAACGGCGGCCAAGGCCGCGATGAAGTCCGCCATAAGGTCCCGGCCCATCGCGTTCAGCCGGCGCGGGTCGTCGATCACCACCCGGGCGACCTTGCCGCCCTCCTCCCACTCGATCCAGGTCGTCTTGACCAGTTCTCCCAAGGAAATCTCCCAGTCCTAGAATGTCAGCTTACGGGCGCGCCTAGAAAAGCGAATAGGCGCCGTCGATCACGAAGGTGTCGCCGGAATGATACCGGCTGGCGTCGCTGACCAGATAGACCGCGATGCCGCCGAAGTCTTCCTTCACGCCCCAGCGCCCCGCCGGCACGCGCGGCAGGACGGCGGCCTGGAACCTGTCCCAGGAGAGGGTCTTTTCCGTCATCGGAGATTCGATCCAACCCGGCAGGATCGCGTTCGAACGAATGCCCGCCTTACCATACTCGACCGCTAGGCCGCGCGACATGGCGATGACGGCGCCCTTGGTCGCGCCGTAGTGCTCGCCGCGCGCCTGGCCCATGATCGCCGCCAGGGAGGACGTCACCGCGAGCGAACCGCCGGCGCCGCGTTCGGTCATGTGCTTGGCGGCGGCGCGCAGGGTGAAGAATACGCCATCGAGATTGACGTCCAACACGCGCCGCCATTCCTCGAAGGTCATGCCGGCGAAGCCGTCCTTCGTGGCGCGGCGGTTGGAAGAGACGCCCGCATTGGCGAAGCAGGCGTCCATGTGGCCGAGGAATTCCAAGGTCTCGGCGAACTTGGCGGCGGTGTCTTCCTCGCTCGCCACATCCACCTTGAGGCCCAGCGCCGCGACGCCCCGGCCCTTCAGGTTGGCTTCGGCGGCGGCGATCTTCTCCGGGTTCGTTCCCCAGATCACGACATCCGCGCCGGCGTCCGCCACGGCTTCGGCCATGCCGAGGCCGATGCCGCTATTGCCGCCGGTGATCAGAACTTTTTTGCCTGTAAGGTCGAAAGGCGCATATGCCATGAAATTTCTCTTCGCTGGTTGATCGCATCAGGGGCCGCTACCGCGCGCGCGGCGGCGCGCCCAATCGGTCGTAAGGCTGGCCGAGCACGCGCGCGACCGCAAGCAACAACCCGACCGCGTAGATGTCCGCCCCGGTCCGCGCCATCATCTGGAGACCGACCGGCAGGCCGAGCGCATCCTTGCCGGCCGGGATCGTGAACCCGGCGAGCTTCAGGAAATTGCCGACGACGGTGTTCCGCAACGCCAGGAGGTTGCGGTTCACATAACGCTCGGGGCTCGCCACTTCCTGAACCGTCGGCGCATGGACCGGAACCGTCGGGCCGACCAGAACATCCACCCCGTCGGCGTCCATGGCCCGCGCGCCGGCGGCCTGCATGGCCGCCAGGGCGTCGAGCCGGCGGAGATACTCCACCGCCGTCGCCTGCTCGATGGCGGCGAAGCGCTGCAGCACGTTCGGGTCCAGCGCGTCCCGCCATTCGGGGAACCGGTTGTTGATGTTCGCCGCGAATTCCACGCCGGCGACGCCGCCCACATGAAAGAGCGCCAGCGCCTCGTCGACGACCGGCAGGCTCACGTCCTTCAGGACGGCGCCCGCGGCTTCCAACTCCTTCAACGCCTGATCCGTCGCCTCCGCGACGCCCGGCTCGGAACCCTCGTAAGACTGGCGCAGCACGCCGATGCGCAGGCCTTCGACCCGGCCCGGCCAAGCCCGCGCGACGAAGCGCGGATCGGCCTTGGCGACGGGGTCGATCGCCTTGAACGCCTCCGCGACGACCTCGGCGTCCAGCGCCAGCACGCCGGCCGTATCCAGGCTTGGCGACAGGGGCACGATGCCGTCGATCGACCAGCGGCCGTGGGTCGTCTTCAGGCCGATGCAGCCCGTCAGGCTCGCCGGCACCCGCACCGATCCCGCCGTATCGGAGCCGAGCGCCAGGGCGGCGGTTCCGGTCCAGAGGCTGACGCCGGCCCCGGAACTGGAGCCGCCGGAAACCCGTTCCGTCGCTCCGTCCCAGGGATTGACCGGCGTTGGGTAGTGGGGGTTCGTGCCGATGCCGCCAAAGGCGAACTCGACCGTATGCGTCTTGCCCGTGACGACGACGCTATCGGTCCGGAGCGCGCGGACGACCGGGCCTTCCGTCGGGAAATGGGCGTCGAGCGCCATGGTGGTGCCGGCGAAAGTGTCATACCCCTCGGCGACGTAGAGGTCCTTGACCGAAAGCGGCAGGCCGGCGAGCGCGGGCGCGCTGGCGTCGGCCGCGATGCGGGCGCCGGCGGCGGCGGCCTCCGCGCGGACCCGCTCCGGATCGACCTTGCGATAGGCGTTCGCCTCCCCGTTCGCCTCGATTGCGGCCAGCGCCTGTTCCGCGACGGCGACGGCGCCGCCCGGGCGCCTGATTTCCGCCTTCAGATCGGCCCAGTTCCGGGCATAGAGGGGCTTTGTCGACATGGCCGCGGCCTCGCTTCGCATCGCATCGGGAAAGGATGGGCAGCATAGGCGGCGAATTTCGGTCTGCCAAAGGGTTTAGAGGCTCAAATCCCGGCCGCGCGCCTGTTCAGCCCCGCCCCTTTCGAGGTATGATTATGGCTCCGCAGCATGAAATGGATCGCTTGATGGCGAACGAAGCCCAAGAAGCGGGCAAACGCGCAAAAAGAGGAGGCTTCGCGCGCAGGTTCATGATCTGGCGGGCGCTGTTTAACGCCCGTATCCGCAACTATTTCCTGACCGGCATCCTGGTGACGGCGCCGATCACCATCACGGTCTGGATTTCCTGGCACATCCTGCAGTTTTTCGACGCGACGGCGCGCAATCTCGTGCCGGCGGGGTGGTATCCGGACATCGCCATTCCCGGCCTCGGGCTGCTGGTCGTCTTCGTCGGCCTGATCCTGATCGGGGCGATGACCGCCGGGCTCGTCGGGCGCCTGCTGGTGCGCGCGAGCGAGCGCATTCTGAACAACATGCCGGTGGTGCGGAGCCTCTACAGCGCCATCAAGCAGATCCTCGAAACGGTCCTGGCTCAGCGCGCGACGGCGTTCCGTCAGGTCGTGCTGGTCGAGTATCCCCGCCGACACATCTGGGCGGTCGGCTTCGTCAGCGGCCCGACCAAGGGCGAGGTGCAGCGCAAGCTCGACCAGGAACTGGTGAACGTCTTCCTGCCGACGACGCCCAATCCCACGTCCGGTTTCCTGCTGTTCGTGCCCAAGGAAGACGTGCGGGTGCTGGAGATGAGCATCGAGGAAGGCATCAAGCTCGTCGTCTCTGGCGGCATCGTCACGCCGGAGAAAGGCAAACCCAAGGCGACCGGCCAAAACATGCCTGCGACGACGGCGCCCGATGTTCGCGACGCGCAACTCGTTTCGGAAAAATAATTATATTTTTCAATATCTTATATAACAATTCCGCTTCCCCAATCTAGCTTTCCGCCTCCAGGCGGTCGGTGAGGATATCGAGGAGGTCGATGTCGGCCCGTTCGGTGAGGGAGACATAGGTGAAGACCATGTTTTCGCGCGCGCGGACCATCTCCCCCGGATAGGGCATGTAGACGAGCTCGCGGGCGGCGAAGCCCGGCGAGGCGGAGCCGATCTGCCAGTTCGACCGGATTTCCGCGTCCACAAGATTAAGCGTCAGCCCATCCGCGCCGGTTCGCTGGAACGGCACGCCGGCGACCCGGAGATAGCTCGTCTTGTCGGCGGCCTGGCGGAAACCGTCGATGAAGCTCGCGGCGAGCGTCCGCGCCTCCTCAGCGAGCCGGCTGTTGCCGGCGATCGGGTGGGAATGCAGATGCTCGGCCGCGGCGCTATCGTGATTGTGACCGGGCCCGTGATGATGGTCGTGATGGTGATGATGATGATGGCGGGGATGGTCATGGGGCATCGGCGCTACTCCAGATCCGGCCCGGTCGGAATTTCGACCGGCTTGTCGATGATGCCCTTGTGGGAGCCGAGCTTGCCGTGGGAGACGAGCGTTCCCAGCACGTCGACGATTACCCGCGTCGCCAGCAGGGCCGTTATGTCCGAGGTGTCGTAGGGCGGCGAAACTTCCACGACCTCCAGCCCGCAGATGCCTTCCGCCGCCACCAGGGAAACAAGTTCCAGCGCCTCCCGGGGCAGGAAGCCGCCGGGTTCCGGCCAGCCGGTGCCCGGCACGAAGCCGCAATCGACGGAATCGATGTCGAAGGAGATATAGACGGCGTCCGCGTCCTTCCAGGCGAGCTCCAGGGCGCGGGCGGCGGTTTCCTTCAGGCCCAGCTCCTCCACGTCGCGCATGGTGAAGATGTTGGTGTTGCGCTTCCGCGCCTCCTCCACCCCGGCGCGCGGCACCTGCCAGCCGCCGATGCCGACCTGCACCAGATTGACCGCCGGCACGTTGACGAGATCGGTCGCGTGGTACCAGGGCGTGGTGTGCATGCGCTCGTCCAGGTCTTTCTCCTGGATGTCGATATGCCGATCGAAATGGACGATGCCGATCCGCTTCGAGGTGCATTGGGCGATGCCCCGCACGCACGGGAACCCGATGGAATGGTCGCCGCCGATCATGATGGGGAGCGCGCCCGACGAAACCACATGGGAGACGGCTCGGCTGATCTGGTCGAAGGTCTTTTCGATATTGGCCGGAATGGTGAAGACGTCGCCGACGTCGCAGAGCGTCATCTGTTCCCGGAGGTCGACGCCGAGCTCGTAGTTGTAGGGCGTATAGAGCGCCGAAATGCGCCGCACCCCCTGGGGGCCGAACCGGGTGCCGGGCCGGTAGGTGGTGCCGCCGTCGAAGGGAATGCCGACGATGGCCGCGTCATAGCGGCCGACCTCGGTCACGTCCTCGATATAGGGCGCCTTCAGGAAGGTGTTGATGCCCGCATAGTGGGGCAGCTCGCCCCGGGCGAATGTGGGGATCGTCTTGTCTTCGATGGAGTCAGCGCCGGTAAGGCCCATGCGCAACGCCCAGGCCTGCTCCCGCGCCCATCCCGCGCTCGGCAGCTCGCCTTCCTTTTCCGCCGCCTTCCAGCCGCGAAGCTGCAGCTTGTTGAAATCCGGATGATGACGGCGGCGGTTCGTTCCGCCCAATAGCCGTTCGGTAAACATCGAGCGTTCCTCAGGTGATTGTCGGTCGGGAAAGAATCTGGTTGGCGTCCCACATGACCTTCGGCTTGTGCTTGAGCGGCAGGTCGTAGGTGACGGTCGCGCCATAGGCGTCGGGCGCGTGCGGGTCGTGGCGAATCTTGTCGAAAACGAGCACCCGGTCGCCCAGCTTGAAGGCTTCCTGGATGTCGTGGGTGACCATGAACACGGTCATCTTCTTGGCGCGCCACAGTTCGATCAGCAGTTCGTGCATGTCGACGCGAATGCCGGGATCGAGGGCGCCGAAGGGCTCGTCCAGCAGCAGGACCTTGGGCTCCATCAGCAGCGCCTGGGCGATGGCGAGGCGCTGCTGCATCCCGCCGGAAAGCTGTACGGGATAGCGGTCCGCCGCCGGCTCCAGGCCGATGTCCGCGATCGCCTGGGCGACATTCTCCCGCGCCGCCCGCCGCTTCTGGCCGAACAGGCGACCGAGCCGGGGCGAGGCCTTCAACTCCTCGACCAGCATCAGGTTCTCGGCGACGGTCAGATGCGGGAACACCGAATAGCGCTGGAAGACGATGCCCCGGTCCGGCCCGGGCTCCTCCGGCATGGGCTCGCCGTCGATCAGGATGCGGCCGCGCGTCGGCCGCTCCTGGGCGAGCAGCAGACGCAGGAAGGTGGACTTCCCGCAGCCGGACGCGCCGACGATGGTGCAGAACGCGCCGGAGGCGATGGTCAGGTTGAGCTGCTCCAGCACGATCTGGCCGTCATACTCCATGGCGAGACTTTCGACGCGGACCTCGCTCACAGGGACGCTCCTTCCAGGTGCTTCCAGCGGAACGCCCGCCGGGAAAGCAGCAGCAGCGCGCGGTCGATCACGATGGCCAGCAGCGTTATCCAAAGGACGTAGGGCAGGATCACGTCCATTGCGAGATAGCGGCGCACCAGGAAAATCCGGTAGCCGAGCCCGGAGGTCGAAGCGATCGCCTCGGCCGAGACCAGGAATATCCACCCCGGCACGAGGCCGAGCCGGATCGCGGTGATGAGCTGCGGCAGGGCCTGGGGCAGCACCAGACGCGACGCGATCTGCCAGACAGACGCGCCCAGCGTCTCCGCCTTGATAATCAGCTCCCTCGGAATTTCGAGAACCGCATTGGCGACGGAGCGGACCATGACCGGGGCCGTCCCGATCACGATCAGCGAAATCTTCGAGGCCTCGCCCAGGCCGGCGACGATGAACAGGATGGGCAGCACCGTAATCGGCGGGATCAGAGAAATCGCCGCGACGAACGGCGCGAACGTCGCCCGCGCCACCGGCAGAAAGCCGATAGCGACGCCGAGCGCCAATGCGATGCCCGTGGAGATGCCCATGCCGGCGGCGATGCGCAGCAGGCTGTCCGCCGTGTCGGTCCAAAGCAGCAGATCGCCGGACCGCTTGTCGGGAACGGTCGCCATCCGCCAGAACGCCTCGCCCATGGAGTCGAAGGCGGGGAGCAGCTTGTCCGCCGGGTTGCCGGCCCGGCGGATATGGCTGGCGATGGCATAGGCGACGATGGCCGCGACGAACGGCGCCGCCGCGAGCACGCGCGCCTGGCTCTTGGGAACGACGCGGTTGGTGATGCGCATTTCGGCGCGGGCCTGGACCTAGAGGGCGCCGTCCGCCGCCATCTGCATGTAGGTCACGTCGAAGCGCAGCTTGACGTTGCCCGTATCGCCGTAGACCGAGCCGTCGGGGAACGCGACGCCGACAAATTCGGGGCTTGGCGCGCCTTCGCCCAGAATGCCCTTGTCGAACAGGAACCCGGCCACGAACTGCATGGTCTCTGGCAGCGCCGGCGATTGGGTGAAATCCACGGCGGCGGCGGGATTGTAGAACATCTCCGTCGTCGCAAGCTGGGCGTCATAGCCGGCGAGGTCTGTGCCGGAGGCGGTCGCCATGGCGGTCCGCGCGGCTTTGCCTTCGGCCGTGTCCGAGGCCATCAGCGCCATCGTCTCGTACCAGGCGCCGACCAGGGCTTTGCCGAACTTCGGGTTCTCGGCCAGGGTCTCGGTGTTGACCATCATGATGTCGATGATCTCGCCCGGAATGCCGGCGGAATCGAAAACCTTGGTCGCGTTCGCCTGGGCCTCGATTTCGGAGAGCAGCGGGTTCCAGGTCACGACGGAGGTTACGTCGCCCGTGGCGTAGGCCGCGATCATGTCGGCGTCCGACGTGTTCACAACCGTCACGTCCTTCTCGGAGAGACCGACGGTTTCGAGCGCGCGGGCGAGCAGATAATGGGAGACCGAAAGCTCCACCAGATTGACCTGCTGACCCTCGATATCCTTCAGCTCCGACTTGTCCTTCAGGATGATGCCGTCATTGCCGTTGGAATAGTCGCCGACGATCAGGGCGGTCGTATCGACACCGCCGCCGGCTGGGATGGAGAGCGCGTCCATATTGGTCATGGAGCAGCCGTCGAATTCGCCGGCCGTATATTGGTTGATCGATTCCACATAGTCGTTGATCTGCACGATCTCGACGGAGATGCCGTATTTATCGGCCCATTTCTCCATGACGCCGCTGTCGGCCATGTAGCCCCAGGGCATCCAGCCGACATAGATCGACCAGCAGACCTTGAAGTCGGATTTCTCGGCCGCCGCCGGCGTCGCCGCCAGTCCGGCTGCGAGAACGGCCGCGAGCCCCCACGCCTTCGGATCGAACAGTTTTCCAAGTTTCTTGATCATGTCCGCGCCTCACCCTCCCGAAGACGGAAAAGGTCCGCGCGCGGCCGGGAGTAGGTTTGCGCGCGCAAACCTGTGCAGTTGCCTCCCGGGTTTTTGTCCCGCCGTGTAACCGTCTCCGGCGGCGCCGGGGACAGCCTGCGTCTCTCGGACCAGCGCCCGCCGAACGGGGCGGGCCGGAACCCTAGACGCGCTGCACGAATGGTTAACAAGCAATTATGGCGCCAATCGTTGCAGGCGATGGCGCGGGCGGCGAAGATCGCAGGAAAAGCAGGGCTCAGAGCTGGATTTGGCCGGTTGTTGCCCAATTCGCAGGCCGCGCCCCGCCTAAAAAAATGGCGCCTTCAGGCGACGCCCATCCGCTGGGCGGCCCCGCCTGCTAAAAAATCCGCCATGGCGTCGGCAATCCGCGCGGCCGGCAGGCTCCGCGTGATGAAGACGATGCGGCTGCCATGGTCTTCGTCCGGCCAGGCGTCCAGATGCTCGGGCCGGTGCATCACATGCTGCACGCCGTTCAGAACGAGCGGGCCGGCCGCGCCGATATCGATCAGCCCCTTGGTGCGGAGGATCTTCTCGCCGTGAAAGTGCAGCACCGCCGAAAGGCAGACCGCGAGCGCCGGCCAGTCCACGGGACCGCCGAGGCGGAGCCACGCCGTATCGACGGCGCCATGGGCCGCCCGGTTCACAAGCGGGACGACGGGCGTCGGGCGGCCGAACCCGCGCGCGCCTGCGACGCCATCCATCCCGTCCGGTTCGACGCTCGGGAAGACCACCGCCGTCGGGTTCAACCCCGCCAGTTCGGCCTGGACGGCCGCCGCCGCCGCCTCATCGACCAGATCGAGCTTCGCCAGCGCCAACCCGTCTGCCGCAGTGACCTGAGCCATCCATTCCGGCGCCCGGCCCGGCCCGGCGGCGAGCGCCTGAACGTCCACGACGGCGATGGTCCGACGCACGAAGGTGCGATGGGCCAGGATCGGATCGGAAATGAAGGTGGAGAGCAGCGGCGCCGGCTCCGAAAGGCCGCTCGCCTCCAGCACGATCCGACGGAAGGGCGGCGTCTCCCCTTTCGCCCGGCGTTCCAGCAGGGAGACGATCGCATCCTTGATCTCGCCCCGGATCTGGCAACAGACGCAGCCGGATTCCAGCAGCACGACGTCGGGCGCGATGGTCTCGAACAGGAACTGGTCGAGGCCGATCTCCCCGAACTCGTTGACCAGGACCGCCGTTTCGCCCGCCGCCTCCTGCGCGATCACGCGGCGCAGCAGCGTCGTTTTGCCGGCGCCGAGAAAGCCCGTGACGATATCGACCGGAAGGCGCGCCGGATCGCTCATGCGCCCGCGTCGCCCAAGCCGTCGCCTAAGGGATCGGCGCGCCGGCCGGACAGCCGCTCGACCGCGGGCCAGAGCTCGCCCAGATTTTCGATGACGACCGTCGCGCCCGTCGGGGAGGAGAGCACATAGGCGTCCCCGCCCCAGTCCCTGAGCTTCAGGCGCGCGCCGGCCAGCAGGCGGTTGGCGGCCTCGATCAGCGCCCGCCGCGCCGCCCGCCTGGCGCTGGCGTCGATGCTCTGGCCGTCGGCGGGCGCGCCGGCCGTCCAATGGCCATCGACGCCGAACACGCCGCAGAGCGCGCACATGGGACTAGCCGGCGAATGGGCTGCGGCGGTCGAAATCGTCGGCGATTTCGTCGAACGTCGCCCACTTCACGCCTTCATGGCCGCTGATGTATTCGATCAGCCGCTCATGCATGGAGAGCACCTGGGGCCGGCCGGATACGTCCGGATGGGTGGTCATGGTGAAGACGGCGTAGTCGTATTCCCGGTAGACCCAGTCGAACTGGTCCCGCCACATCTCTTCCAGATGGCGCGGGCTGACGAAGCCGTGGCTGTTCGGCGCGCCCTTGATGAACATCATCGGCGGCAGGTCGTCGAGATACCAGTTGGCCGGGATCTCGATCAGCTTGGTCTCGGCGCCCCGCTCCAACGGCTTCATCCAAGAGTCCGGATGCTTGCCGTAGTCGATCTTCGTCCACTTGTCGCCGACGCGCACCCGGTAGCAGTGGAAGTCGTCGTGCATCAGGGAATGGTCGTATTTGAGGCCGCGCTCCAGCAGCAGTTCGTTCGTGACGGGGCTGAACTCCCACCAGGGGGCCACATAGCCAGTCGGCTGCTTGCCGGTCATCGTGCCGATCAGGTCGATGCACTTGTCCAGGATCGCTTCTTCCTGCTCGCGGGTCATGGCGATCGGGTTTTCGTGGGAATAGCCGTGAACGCCGATTTCATGGCCGGCGGCCGCGACCTCCTTCATCTGGTCTGGGAAGGTTTCCATGGAATGGCCCGGCACGAACCAGGTCGTCTTGATGCCGTGCTTCTCGAAAAGCTTGAGCATGCGGGGCGCGCCCACCTCGCCCGCGAACAGGCCGCGGGAAATGTCGTCCGGGCTGTCCTCGCCGCCGTAAGAGCCGAGCCAACCGGCGACCGCGTCCACATCGACGCCGTAGGCCACGAAAATCTCTTTCGCCATGGTGCTTCTCCGATTGGGAATTGGATTGAATGTGTTCGGTCAGCCGACGCCATAGACGGACCGGGCGGTCTCGGCGTCGATGAGGCCGTCTTCCAGGTCCTGACGCACCGCCGCCGGGTCGCGCAGCTTCGGGTCGCCATAGCCGCCGCCGGCCGGCCCTGCGCAGACGAAGCGCTCGCCCCTGGCGATGCGGCGGTGGGGCAGTTTGGAGGGCAGTTGCTCCTCATGCCCGTCCGGCGCCACGAGCTTCAGTTCGGCCGTGCTGCCCTGGCCGCCGCCCTCGAAGCCCCAGGGCCGGAAGAAATGGCCTTCGCCCTCGACCGAAGCCGCGCCGTCCTCCAGATATTCGAACTCGCGCACGCTGCCGAAGCCGCCGCGCCAGCGACCCTCGCCGGCCGCCCCTTCGCGCAGTTCGTAGCGCGTCACCCGGAGCGGCAGATGGGTCTCGATATCCTCGATCGGGTTGTTGCGGGTGTTGGCGTAAAGGGTGTCGACGGCGTCCATCCCGTCCATGCCCGCGCGGCCGCCATAGCTGCCCTCGAAGATTTCCATATGCACCCACTGCCGGCCTTCCTGCATGCCGGAAAAGGCGATGACCTTCAGATTGCCGATGCCGGCCGAAACGGCGCCCGGCTTCGCCTGCGCCAGCGCGCGCATCACCGTGTCCGCCAGCTGGTTGCCGGGGCAGAAGCGGGCGATGGTCGGCGCCGGGAAGTTCGGGTTCACCAGCGTGCCCTTGGGCGCGACGATCTTGATCGGCCGCGTCAGCCCGTCATTGACGGGGATATGACCGTATTCGGCGGTGTCGAGCAGCACCGAGCGGATAGTGAGCCACACAGCGATATCGACCGTGCCGACGAACGGCATGTTGATCGGCCGGTTCGGCGTCTCGGGCGCGGTGCCGGTCAGGTCGACGGTCATCTCGTCGCCCTCCACGATCACGGTCGCCTTCAAAGGCAGTTCGCGGGTGGCGGGGTCGTCTGAATCGAGGAAGCCGTCGATCTTGGTCTCGGCTTCGTAGCGGCCGTCGGGGAGCGCGCGGATCGCGTCCCGCATGATCGCCTCGGCGTGGCGCATCACGGCGTCCGCCGCCGCCTCGAAGGTCTCGACGCCGTGGGACTCGATCAGCTTGCTCAGGCGCTCGGCGCCGATGCGGGAGGCGGCGATCTGCGCCTCCATGTCGCCGACCACCAGGTCCGAGACGCGGATATTGTCCTTGAGGATCTGCCAGACGGCGTCATTGCGCCGGCCCTGGTCGTAGACCTTGATCGCCTTGAACTGCAGGCCCTCGGCATAGGCGTCGAGCGCATCGACGATGCCGCAGCTTCCTGGCGTCAGCGCGCCGATATCCAGGTGGTGGGCGGTCGTGGCGGCGAAGGCGACCAGCCTGTCGCCGCTGAAGACCGGCACGATGAAGGCGACGTCCGGCCCGTGGCTGGCGCCGGAATAGGCGTCGTTGTGCATGATGACGTCGCCGGGACGGATCACCTCGCCCCGCTCGCCCATGATCTTCAAGACGCCCCGGATATAGCCCGGGATCGGCCCGGACTGGAGCGGCGTCGACTGGGCCGATTCCGCGAGCCCCCGGCCGGCTGCGTCCACCAGCCCGGCGCCGAAATCCTCCGATTCCCGGATGATAGAGGAATAGGACATGCGCATGAGCTTGTAGCCCATCTCGACCGCGATGTTCTCCAGCGCGCCCTGGAGCACGCTGGCGGTGATGGGGTCGATATTCTGCGGCGTCGCCATCTTCGCTTCTCCTGGAATCACGCTAGGCGGATGATGAGGTTGCCGGCCGTATCCGCCGTCACGTCCGACTGGGGCGGGACCACGGTCGTCGTGTCGGTCTGCACGACGATGGCCGGGCCGGCGACCGTAACGCCGGCCGGCAGGCCAGCGCGGGCGTAGACCGGCGTCGTGAACTTCTCGAGCGCGCCGTCCTGGCGGAACATCACGTCGACCGAACGGAGCGGCGTCGGCGGCCCGTCCGCCGCGGGCGCGGCCGGTTCGGCCAGCCGCCGCGTGCGGCCGATGGCCGTCAGGCGGACGTTCACGATCTCGATGGGGCTCTCCGGGAAGTCGTGGCCGTATTCGTCCCGGTGGGCGGCGGCGAAGCTATCGAAGGCGGACTGGATCGCGGCCGCGTCGATGGCGCCGGCGGGGAACGGCGCCCGGAGCTCGTAGCCCTGGCCCACATAGCGAAGATCGCCCGCGCGCTCGAAGGCCCGGTCTTCGGGCGCGACGCCGTCCGCCGCCAACTGCGCGTCGAGCGCCGCCTGCATGTCTTCGAAGGCGCGGCCGATCGCGTCCATATCCAGGTCGGTCGATGTCTGAAAGGCGGTGCGGATCGCGTCATATTTCAGGTCGGTCGTCAGCAGGCCGACGGCGGACGTGATGCCGGGATAGGGCGGCACGATCACTTCCGGAATGCCGAGCAGCCGGGCGACCTCCGCCCCGTGCAGCGGGCCGGCGCCGCCGAAGGCGACCAGGCTGAAATCGCGGGTGTCGAGGCCCTTCTGCACCGTGCGGGTGTGGATCGCGTTCGCCATGTTGGCGTTGGCGATGGCGAGCACGCCCGACGCCGCCTCGGCCGATTCCAAGCCAAGCTCTGCCGCCAGCTTCGAGATGACGGCATCGGCCGCCGCCACGTCGAGGGACATGGCGCCGCCCAGGAAGTTCTCCGGGTCGAGCCGGCCGAGCGCCACATGGGCGTCCGTCACCGTCGGCGCCTCGCCGCCCCGGCCATAGGCGGCCGGCCCCGGCGTCGCGCCGGCGCTGGCCGGGCCGACGCGGAAGCCGCCGCCCGTATCCACATGGGCGATGGAGCCGCCGCCGGCCCCGATGGTGTGGATGTCGATCATCGGCGTCATCACCGGGAAGCCGCCGATCCAGGTGTCGCGCGCCGTCGCCTCCGCGAACGCGCCGTCGATGACGAGGCCGATGTCCGCCGAAGTGCCGCCGACGTCGAAGGTGATCAGGCGGTCGCGCCCGGCGAGCCCGCCGCTCCAGGCGCCGCCCATCACGCCGGCGGCGGGGCCGGAAAGCAGCGTCGAGACCGGCTTCTCCGCCACCATCGCCGCCGTCGCCATGCCGCCGTTGGAGGCCATCACCAGGAGGTCCGCGCCGAAGCCCGTCGCCGCCATCGTCTCGGCGATGCGCGCGACGTAGTCCCGGACCTTCGGGCCGATATAGACGTTCATCGCCGCCGTGGTGAACCGCTCGAACTCCCGAAATTGCGGCGAGACGTCGGCCGAGCAGCTCACATAGGCGGCTGGATGCGCCGCTCGCACGATCTCCGCGGCCCGATGCTCGTGGGCTGGGTTCAGGTAGGAGAAGAGGAAGCAGATCGCGATGGCGTCGACGCCGTCCGCCTTGAACGCCTCGGCGGCGGCGCGCACGCCCGCTTCGTCGAGCGGCGTCAGCACCTCGCCCCTGGGCGGCGTCAGGCGCTCGGCGACGGTCCGCCGGTTGCGCCGGCGCACCAGCGGCCGGTCCTGCCAGGGGATTTCCTGGCGGATGGAATAGTGCTGCGGACGCTGGTGGCGGCCGATATGCAGGATGTCCCGATAGCCCTCGGTGGTGATCATGCCGGCCTCGACGCCGGCGTGCTCCAGGACGGCGTTAGTGGCGATCGTGGTGCCGTGCAGCACCCGGTCGATGCTTTCCGGCGTCGCGCCGGCGAGCCGGCATAGCTCCGTCATTCCCTCCACCATGCCGATGGCGGGGTCGCCGGTGGTGGTCGGCGTCTTGTGGATCGAGACGGCGCCCGTCTCCAGATCGGCGAAAACGAGGTCCGTGAATGTGCCGCCGATGTCGACGCCGATCATGCGCATGGGTGATCCGGGCTCCTTGAATTTCTGGCGTGCGCGCTAGGCGGGGGGATGGGTCTCTATCCAGTGGCGGGCGATGTCCGCGCGCCGACAGATCCACACGCCCTCATGGCGGGCGACATGATCGAGGAAGCGGGTCAGCGCCATGAAACGGCCCGGCCGCCCGACGAGGCGGCAATGCAGGCCGACGGACATCATCTTCGGCTGGTCGGCGGCCTCGGCGTAGAGCGTATCGAAGCTGTCTCTCAGATAGGCCTCGAACTGATCGCCCGAGTTGAAGCCCTGGGCGGTGCCGAAACGCATGTCGTTGGCGTCGAGCGTATAGGGCACGACCAGATGCGGGCGGCCGTAGTCGTAGGTCCAGTAGGGCAGATCGTCGGCGTAGGAATCCGCGTCATAGAGGAAACCGCCATGTTCGACGACGAGCCGGCGCGTATTCGGGCCGATCCGGCCCGTATACCAGCCGACCGGCGCCGTCCCGACCGTCTTTTCAATGGCCGCGATGGCGAGGCGCATATGCTCGCGCTCCACCGCTTCGGGCACGTCCTGATAGTCGATCCAGCGATAGCCGTGGCTCGCGACCTCCCAGCCGGCTTCGGCCATGGCGGCGCCGGCTTCCGGGTTCAGCTCCAGCGCCCGGCCGACGCCATAGACCGTGATCGGCAGATCGCGGGACGTGAACAGACGCCAAAGCCGCCAGAAGCCCGCCCGGCTGCCATACTCGTAGACGCTCTCCATGCTGAGATTGCGCTGGCCGACCAGGGGCGCGGCGCCGATCGATTCCGAGAGAAACGCTTCGGACGCGGCGTCGCCGTTCAGCAGCGTGTTCTCGCCGCCCTCCTCGTAGTTCATGACGATCTGGAGGGCGACGCGCGCGCCGCCCGGCCATTTCGGGTCCGGCGGGTTGCGGCCGTATCCTGCGAGATCGCGGGTCGTCGGGGCGGTCATTTGGCGGTCCTCCTTAGGGCGCGTCTTGCGCGAAGGCGCCAGCATAGGGCTTCGCCCTGGGCTTGGCGTAGGCCGCCTGCCTCGATGTGGCCACGCCCGTCGCGACCAGCCCTTCCACCAGTTTCACCGCCGAGGCCACGCCATCGATCACCGGCGCGCCGAGCGATACGGACAGCCGGCCCGCCAGGTCCGCCATGCCCGCGCAGCCGAGCGCGATGGCCTCCGCCCCCTCCTCCTCGATCAGCCGCCGCGCCGTCGCCTCGACCTTTTTGGCCGCCGCCGATCCGGGCTCCTCCAGCGCCAGCACCGGCACCTCGGCGGCCGCGACGCGCACGCAACGGTTGGCGAAGCCATAGGCGGCGAGGTTGCGCTCCAGCACCGGCACGCCTTGGGCGAGGGTCGTGACGACGCCGAATTTGTGGGCGACCAGGCAGGCGAAGTGAAACGCCGCCTCGCCGATGCCGACGACCGGACCGTCCAGCATGGCGCGGGCGCCGTCGAGGCCGGTATCGTCGAAGCACGCGATGACATAGCCATCCGCCCTGGGCGCCGCCTTCAACGCCCGCAAGGAAGCCGCCGCCGCGAACACATCGTCATAGGCGCCTTCGATGCTGACCGGCCCGTCTTTCGGATTGAGCGCTCGAATGCGTGTGTCCGGCGCCGCGACCGCGATCGCCGCCCGCTCGATCTTGGCCGTCATGCTGGCGGTCGTGTTCGGGTTCAGGACGAGAATATCGGCCATCGGTTCAGACCAGCCCCTTGCCGGCGTCCGAGCCGTGGCGCGCGCGCCGGGCCCGAACGAGCGCCATCGCCCCGAAGCAGAAGCCGATGACCGCGAGCGAAATGCCCGTGGTCAACGCGCCGAGCGCGTAGATCACCGGCGTCGTCACGTTGGTCTGCATCGCCTGCAATTCGAGAGGGAGCGTGTTTTCGGATCCGATCGACTGGGACGTGCGGGCGATCTCGTCGAAGGAAAGCGTGAAGCCAAAGAGCGCGACGCCAATCAGGCTCGGCCCGACGATCGGCAGCACGACGAGCCGGATGGTCTGCCAGCCGGAGGCGCCCAGATCCCGCGCCGCTTCTTCATAGGCCGGATTGAAGCGGTTGAAGACGGCGAACATGATCAGGAGGCCGAACGGCAGCGTCCAGGTGAGATGCGCGCCAAGGCCGGAGGTGAACCAGCCGCGCGGCGCGCCCAACAACTCGAACATCGCGCCGATGCCGAGGCTGACGACGATGGACGGCATGATCAGACTGGCGATGACGACGTAAAAGAGCGGCGTCGCGCCCCTGAACGGCCGCCGGTACGCCAGGCCCGCCAGGAAGGAGATGACGACCGTCAGCCCCATCACCATCATTCCGAGCTTGATGGAGCGCCAGAAACTGCCCCAGATGTCGCCGATGGGCTGTGGGCGGAACAGGTCTCCGAACCAGTGCAGCGAGACGCTGCGCATGGGGAAGGTCAACCCGCCGTCCGGGCCCTGGAATGACAGCAGAAGCACGGCCAGGATCGGCCCATAGAGGAACAGCACGAAGGCGCCGAACAGGCAGGCGAGCGGCCCGAAGCCGGCCGGACGTTTGACCCCGGTCGACATCGCCTAAAGCTCCCGCCGGATATCGACGATGCGCATCAGGCCGACGATCAGAAGAATGACGGCCAGCAGCAGCACCATGGCGTTCGCCGCAGCCGGCGGGAACTGGAGATAGGAAAGCTCCGTCGCGATCGCCTTGCCGATGGAGGCGACCTGGCCGCCGCCCAGCACGTTCACGGTCACGAAGTCGCCCATCACCATGGCGATCACGAAGATGGAGCCGATGGCGACGCCGGGTTTCGCGAGCGGCAGGATCACCGTCCAGATCGTCATCCAGAAGCCGGCCCCGGCATCGGAAGCCGCTTCGATCAGCGCCCGGTCGATCCGCATCATCGAATTGAAGATCGGCACGATCATGAAGAGCGTGTAGAGGTGGACATAGCCCACCACGACCGCGAATTCGGAATAGAGCAGCCATTCCTGCGGCTCGTCGACGATACCGAGCCCGATCAGCGCCTGATTGACGAGCCCGTGGCGGCCCAGCAGCGGGATCCATGAGATCGAACGAATTACGATCGAGGTCCAGAACGGGATCGTGCAGATGAGAAAAAGCGCGATCTGGCTCGGCAGCGAGGTGACGCAGAAGGCCAGGAAATAAGCGATAAAAAAGCCCAGAACGAGCGTAATGGCCCAGACGATCAGGCAGAACTTCGCCGTGATCAGATAGGTGTCGTAGGTGACCTGGGCCGTGAAAACGTCCTGATAGTTCACGAAGGTGAAATCGGGGATGAGGATATCGTAGGTCTGATAGTCGAAGAAGCTGACCATCACGACGATCGCCAGCGGCGCGACGAAAAAGGCCGCGAAGACGAACGTCAGCGGCAGGGCCTGCAATGAAGCCGGAGAGCGGAAGAGACGAAGCATCAGGGGGGCGATCCGGAGCGCTTCGGGGCGCCCGCGGCGGCGAAGCCGCGCGCGCCCCTAAGCGATTGCGCGGTTAGGCGGCGATGAACTCGTTCCACTTGCGGACCATGTAGCGGTCCTCGTCCATCACGGTGTTCCACACCGAAACCGAACCCATGCGATCCCAGAAGGAGCCGCCGTCGCGGATCGTGCCGGCCGGCTCGATCTTCTCGCCGGTCGGGCTCAGGATGTCGGCCTTGGCGGGCTTGCCTTCCATCCAGAAGTCCCACTCGTCCGCCGACATATTCGCCTTCGCGGTCTCCAGCACGGCGGTGTAGTAGCCCTGGCGGTTCAGGAAGGCGCCGGTCCAGCCGGAGAGGTACCAGTTGATGAACTCATACACCTGGTCGAGCGCCTTGCCGGAAAGATGGGCCGGAACGCCTAGACCGGCGGCCCAAGCCCGGTAGCCTTCCTTCAGCGGCTGGTAGACGCAGGGCACGCCCATGGAGCGGACCTTGGTGACCGCTGGCGACCACATGGACTGGATGACCACCTCGCCGGAGGCCATCAGGTTCACGCTTTCGTTGAATTCCTTCCAGAACGCGCGGAACTGGCCGTCCTTCTTCGCCTCGGTCAAGACCGCCATGGTCTTGTCGATCTCTTCCTTGGTCATGTTGCCCTTGTCCCCATAGGAGACCCGGCCCGTCGCCTCGCAGACCATGGCGGCGTCCATGATGCCGATCGAGGGAATGTTCAGGATCGAGGCCTTGCCCTTGAACTCAGAGTTCAGAAGCTCGGACCAGGAGCTGATCGGGCGCTTGATCAGGTCCGGGCGGATGCCGAGGGTGTCGGCGTTGTAGACCGTGGGGATGAGGGTCATCCACTGGGTCGGGCCGTCGGCGAAGGTCTTCGCCTTCTCGCCGGTGAGGTAGCTCACCTTGATCGGCGAGATGCCTTCGCGCGCGACCTTGGTCCCGTCCGGCAGCTCGCCCTTGGTGAAGATCGGCACGATCTTGTCGTAGTTGGCGATCTTGGTCGTATCCATGCCGCGCAGGTTCCCCGACGGCACGATCTTCTTCAGCATCCAGTATTCGCTGTCGAGCAGATCGAAGGACGTGGGCTGCGTGACGGCGCGCTTCACCACGTCGTCGGACGTGAGCGAGGTGTATTTGATCTCGAAGCCGAGATCTTCCTTCGCCTTGTCGGCGAGTTGCTTGAACTGGTTGACGCCGGTGCCGGCGATGCGCAGCACGGGCGTTTCCTGGGCGTGGACGAAGGGGAAGCCCGTAACGGCCTGGGCGCCGACGAAGGCGCCTGTCGCCGCGGCGCCTTGCAGGAACCGCCGACGGGTCGGGCTCGGCCCAGCTTTGCCCTTCTTGGTCTTCTTGTCAGTCATGGTTTCGCCTCCTCGATTATGGATCAGGATGTTTTCAGTGGTTTCGCGGACTCCGCATTCCATCGGGCGACGACGGCGTCGCCCAGTTCCAGCGGCGTCTCGAAAAAGGTTCGGTCGGGCGCGAGCGCGGTGAGGTCCGTCCCGTCTTTGAGCGCGAGGCGGAGCTTCACCTGGGCGCCCTGATACTCGATGGCGGCGACGGTGGCGGGCGCGCTCGCCTGATCCGCCGTCGCTTCGCCGGCGCTTGCCGCGGGTTCCGTCTCGATCGCATCGGAGCGGATGCTGACGGCGCCGCTTGCCGGCACGGGCAGGTCGTGCGCGGCCAAGGTCCTGGCCGTCACGACATTGTGGCCGCCGATGAACTGCGCGACGAAAGTCGTCGCCGGGTTCTCGAACACGTCGCGGGGCGCGCCCGACTGCTCGATCCGGCCGTTGTTCATGACGATGACGAGGTCCGCGAGCGCCATCGCCTCGGCCTGGCTGTGGGTCACGTGCACGAAGGTGATGCCGACCTCGCGCTGCAGGCGCCGCAGCTCCTCCCGCATCCGCACCCGAAGGAACGGGTCGAGCGCGGAGAGCGGCTCGTCCAGCAGCAGGACCTGGGGGTCCGTCACGAGGGCGCGGGCGAGCGCGACGCGCTGCTGCTGGCCGCCCGAAAGCTGGGCCGGCATGCGTTCGGCGTATTCGCCCATTTCGACGAAGTTCAGCCGCTCCTGGGCCGTCTGGCGGCGCTCAGCCTTGGGCACGCCTTTCAGGCGCAGGCTGAAGGCGACATTGTCGAGGCAGGTCAGGTGCGGGAAAAGCGCGTAGGACTGGAACATCATCGCGGTGCGCCGACGGGCCGGCGGCAGACCGTTCACCTGAAGCTCGCCGATCAGGATGTCGCCATCGCTCGGGTGTTCGTGGCCGGCGATCATGCGCAGCGTCGTCGTCTTGCCGCAGCCGGACGGGCCAAGGATGCAGCAATAGCTCGCCGCCGGGATGACGGCGTTTATTCCGGCGACAGCGACTGCATCTCCAAATCGCTTTTCAACCGAAGCCAGCTCAACCCGCGACGACGCACTCACAAAAACGCTCCACCTGAAACGGCTCGGGCGACGCGCGCTCTATTGAACGCGCCGCCTCGGGCGCCGCAATTTCGTAAGACTTCATTAAGCAAACCCCATGCCAAGCCGCGCCGGCGAGGCGCGCTATAGGCAGGCCGGCCGCAAGATCAAAAGAAGCGCGTCCTGAGCGCCTTATTTTTACGCATCGGCCTATTTTTTAATCGGCCGCCACAAAGAAGATGAAATCGTAATTCGTTATTGACTTGGAGAAGCGTAGCCTAGACTATCATTTCTTTAGGTGGGTCAGTCTGTTATGCAGAACTCTCCAGAGCGGCACATCCGCCTTTCCAGTCATAAGCCGTCCGGCGAAGCGCCGGCCGCGCCCCAATGGGGCGCCGGGTCGCCCGAAGCGCGCGGCCCCATCGTCGGCGCGGCCGCCGGAACGGCGAGCCGCAATGTGATCGGCACCTATGGCGGCTCCTATTCACTCTACCGCGCGCTCTCCATCGCCACCGGCGCGATGGGACGCAGCCACCGCCCCGACCTGTCGTTGACGGCGCCGGCCGCCGCCATCGGGCCGCACCCGCAATGGTCGGAGCCCGGCCGGATCGTCTCGCTCGATCCGTGGGGCCATCTGGCGGCGGATATTTTCGCGGCCGAGATCGCGCAGGGCTACGACATCCGTCCGACCATCGCCGTCACCAAGGCGAAGCTGCGCATTCCCGAGGTCGAGGACGCGGTGCGCGCGGGCCGGCTCAAGGCCGACGGCGCGATCGTCGAGGCTGACGGCGCCGTGAACGTGACCAAAGCGGCGGTCGATCCCGTCTGGCATCTGCCGGGCGTGGCCGCGCGGCTCGGCGTCGAGGAGACGGCGCTCCGACGGGCGCTCTTCGAGGAAACGGGCGGCATGTTCACCGACCTGGTGACCCGCTCCGATCTGGAAGTCTTCCTGCCGCCGATCGGCGGCGTCACCGTCTATATCCTGGGCGACGCCGCGCGCCTGGGCGATCCCGGCACGCGCGTCGCCTGCCGCGTCCATGACGAATGCAGCGGCTCGGACGTATTCGGCTCCGACATCTGCACCTGCCGGCCCTACCTGATCCACGGCGTCGAAATGGCGGCTATGGAGGCGCAGCGGGGCGGCGTCGGCCTGATCGTTTATACCCGCAAGGAAGGCCGCGCGCTTGGCGAGGTGACCAAGTTCCTGGTTTACAACGCCCGCAAGCGCCAGCCGGGCGGCGACCTGGCCAGCGCCTATTTCGAACGCACCGAATGCGTCGCCGGCGTGCAGGACGCCCGCTTCCAGGAACTGATGCCGGACGTGCTGCACTGGCTCGGCATCCGGCGGATCGACCTCTTCGTCTCCATGAGCGACATGAAGCGGGACGCGATCGTCAATCAGGGCATCGAGATCGTAGAGCGGGTCCCGATCCCGGAAGACCGGGTGCCGGCCGACGCCCAGGTGGAGATCGCCGCCAAGGTCGCAAGCGGCTATGCGCCCCTCACGAAGGAGACGCCGGCGGTGGAACGGACGACCGGCCGGGGACTGGACGAGTTTTGACGGAGGCCGCCGTCAGCGCCCCGGCGCCGCTCGCTACGCTGCTCTCCGCCAAGGAGGCGCGCCTTCGGTCGCGGGACGTGCTCGCCGCCGTGGAGGCGGGCGACGGCTTGGCCTTCCGGCTCGACCGGAGCCGATTGGACGCGGCGGCGAAGCGCGTCGCCGACGTGACGCGCGCCGCCTACCCCGATCTCAACGTGCCGCCCCACAGCCGCTGGCGCCATTTCGTCACCCCGGACGGCATAGACCGCTGGCGGCGCACCGCCGACGTCGTGCTGCGGGACAGCCACCCAAAGCGGATCGAAGCCGAGATCGACCTCGCTTTCGTCAGCGTGCTGCTGGACGCCGGCGCCGGGACCGGCTGGCGCTATCGGGCGGCGGACGGCAGCGTGTTCGGCCGCTCCGAGGGCCTCGCCGCCGCAAGCCTGGATATGTTCTTCAAAGGCGCGTTCTGCGACTATCCCTCCCAGCCGCTTTCGGCCGGCAGCGTCGGCCTGACGACGATCAATCCGCAATTTCTGGCAGAGGCGATGCAGTCCGGCGCGACGGCGGAGACGGCCGTGGTGGGGATCGAGGGTCGCTGCGCCCTCCTCCACGCGCTCGCCGACGCCATGGAAGCCGCGCCCGAGGTGTTCGGCGGCCCGGCGATCCGGCCCGGCCACCTGTATCACTGGGCGATCCGGACAGGCGCTGACGCGCCGCGCCTGCTGACCGAACTCCTGACGCGGCTCGGGCCGATCTGGCCCCAGGGCCTGACCGTGGACGGCGTGGCGCTCGGCGACTGCTGGCGCCACCCGGCCGTCAAGCGCGACGGGCCGACCGACGGCCTGATCCCCTTCCACAAGCTGACGCAATGGCTCGTCTATTCCCTGGCCGAGCCCTTCGCCAATGTCGGCCATCCGCTCGGCAATCTGGACGAACTGACGGGCCTCGCCGAATACCGGAACGGCGGCCTGTTCGTCGACATGGGCGTGATCGAGGCCATCGACGCCGAGGCAGCTTCGAAAACCTATGAACCCGGCGATCCGCTTGTGGTCGAATGGCGGGCGTTGACGCTGGCGCTGCTGGACGACCTGGCGCCCATGGTCCGCGCCGAGTTGAACGCGCCTGATCTCAGCCTCGCCGCGATCCTGCAGGGCGGAACCTGGGCCGCCGGCCGCCAGCTCGCCGCCGAACGACGACCGGGCGCCGCGCCGCCCTTCGCCATAAAGAGCGACGGCACGCTATTCTAGGCCCGAGAACCCGACCCGACGAGACCACGCCCGAGACACGCCATGGACGCCGAAGTCATCGAAATCCGCCATCCGCTGGTGCAGCACAAGCTCACCATGATGCGCGAAACCTCCACCGGCACGCTGGAGTTCCGCCGCCTGATGCGGGAAATCGGCATGCTGCTCGCCTATGAGGTCACGCGCGACCTGGAGCTGACGAACCAGCGCATCGAAACGCCGCTCGGGCCGATGGACGCGCCGGTGCTGGAGGGCAAGAAGCTCTGCCTCGCGCCGATCCTGCGCGCCGGCCTTGGGCTGTCCGAGGGCATGCTCGACCTGATCCCGGCCGCCCGCGTCGCCCATATCGGCCTCTATCGCGACCCGAAGACCCTGGCGGCGGTGGAGTACTATATGAAGGCGCCGGACCTGATCGACGAGCGCATGGTCATCGTCGTCGACCCGATGCTGGCGACGGGCAATTCCGCCGTCGCCGCCGTCGACCGGATCAAGGAACAGGGGGCGGAGCGCGTGCGCTTCGTGGCGCTCCTGGCGGCGCCGGAAGGCATTGGCCGCCTTCATCACGCGCACCCGGACGTGCCGATCTACGTGGCGGCCATCGACGAGCGTCTGAACGACAAGGGCTATATCCTGCCCGGGCTCGGCGACGCCGGCGACCGAATGTTCGGCACCAAATAGGCTCGAGACCGATGTCCACGGCGCCTCTGGCGATGTTCTGCACCTCCGACCTGGCGGGCCAGACGCGCGGCAAGGGCGTGCCGGCCGCCCACCTGGAAGCGCGCCTGAAACAGGGTCTCGGCTGGACGCCGACCAACAGCATGATCACGGCGTTCGGCGAAATCGCGCCCGGCCCCTGGGGGCCCTTCGGCGACGTCGCCCTGGCGCCCGATCCAGCCTCCCGTTTCGACGTGGAGATCGACGGCGCGATCGTCGAGACGGTCTACATGGCCGATATCGAAACGCCCGAGGGCGCGCCCTGGCCCGTATGCCCGCGCGGCTTCGCCAAGCGCATGCTGGGCGCGCTCGAAAGCCGCCACGGCCTCCGCCTGAAGGCCGCCTATGAGCACGAGTTCGCGCTCCAGGACGGCGTGGACGCCCGCCCGAACCGCAGCTACGCGCTCGACGCCGTCCGCCAGCGCCGGGCCTTCGCCGAGCGCTTCCTCGCCGCGCTGGAAGCCGGGGGCGCCGAGCCGGAATGCTTCATGGCCGAATACGGGCCGAACCAGTTCGAGGCGGTGACGGCGCCCGCGCCCGGCGTCCGGGCGGCGGACCGGGCGGTCGCCGTCCGCGAAATCGCCCGCGCCGTCGCCGCCAGCCTGGACGCGCAGGCGAGCTTCACGCCCCTGGTCGATCCGGATGGCGTCGGCAATGGCGTGCACGCCCATTTCGGCCTGATCGACGCGGCGAGCGGCGCCGCCGCGAACCATCAGCCCGACCAGCCGCTGGAGCTCGACCCACGAGCCGGCTCGTTTCTGGCGGGCGTGCTCGCGAAGCTGCCGGCGATCCTGGCGCTGACCGCGCCGAGCGTCATCTCCTATCTGCGCCTCAGCCCGAACCGATGGAGCGCCACCCACAACAATCTGGGCGTTCAGGACCGGGAGGCGGCCTTGCGCATCTGCCCGACTTTCCAGCGCAATCCGAAGCCCAGGGCCGAGCAGTTCCATTTCGAGTATCGCGCCGCCGACGCCGCCGCCAGCCCCTACATGGTCCTGGGCGCGCTCGTCGCGGCCGGCCTCCATGGCCTGGACCGTAACCTGCCGGCGCCGACGCCGCTCGCCGGCGCGCCCGCGAACGCATCGGCCGAGGAGCTGCGCGCGGCGAACGTCTCGCCCCTGCCCGCCAGCCTCACGGAAGCGCTCGACAATCTGGAAGCGGACGCGGACTTGCGGGACCTGCTCGGCGCCGAGATGATCGAAGCTTATCTCGCCCATAAGCGCTTCGAGATTACGTTGGTCGACGGCCTTTCCCCGGAAGAGCTCTGCCGCCGCTATGGCGAGGTCTACTAAAGCGCCGGCGCGCCGCTATTTCGCCAGCGTGTCCGTCACCTCGCGCAACTGCACGCGCGCGCGCAGAAGATAGAAGCCGAGCGCCGAAAGGTGAGAGGGCATGAGAAACCCGTCCTGGGCGCCGTTGGAAATGATGAGCGGGTGCATCTGGGCTGCCCGGCGCAGATTGCTCAACATCCGATCGTAGATGCCGCTCAGCTGCTTGCCGCCGATGACCTCCTCGAAGTCGATGCCGATCTCCCGCAGGATCAGGTAGTAGGCGTAGAGACGGCCCTTCACGTCATAGAAGGTTTCGTCCGCGCCGAAGTCGAAATAGCCGGCGTCGCTTTCCAGCGTGCGCTGGTCGAGCGCCGCCGAGGACGAGCCCAGGTCGGCCGCGATGCGCTCCAGGAGCGCGATCAGATTGTCCGCGCGCTTGTCGTAGACCGCGTCCCCGGCTGACAGGCGCTTGTTGTAGCGTTCGAAAGCCTCGACGGCGCGGGCGTATTGGGCTTCGGCGGAAGCCGTCGGCTTCCAGCCCTGCATGATCCAGACGGTGCCGTCATAGCGCAGGAAGCCCGCCGCGGCCTCAAGGTCCTTGTCGGACGCGCTGGAGCCGCGCTGGCGGCCGAGCTGATCGACCATTTCGATGGCGAAGCGCGACACGGCGCCGATCATGCCGAGCTGGTAGTTCTGCATATTGTCGATGGTCATCGCCGGGCTCCAGAACTGCTCGTTCGGCGCCCAGCGCTCGATCTCCCGATCGACCATGGCGGCGGCGGTGGCGACGGCGCGGCTGGCGCCCGGCTGAACCAAAGCGGCGTCCGCCCGGAAATCCACATCGTCGTTGATGCGCTGGTAGATCAGCCCGCCGACCAGATACCAAAGCGGCACGGCGACGATCAGGACGCCGATCGGGACCTTGATCCAGCGCCAGCGCGACGTTGCGGCGTCCGCGCGCGCCTCCGCGTCGGCCGCATATTCGGAGGCGGCGGCAAACTTTCGCTTGAACCAGTCGAGCATGAACCTAAACATCCTTCGCGGGGGCGTCGGCCGGTTGCGGCCGGGCTTCGATGCAAACATGGGGATAGCCCAGGCCGGCGCAAGACGCGAGCCTGGCGGCGCCGGACGGCGCGGACCGAAACCAGGGGAACAGCGCGCATGCCCGCCGACCAGCCGAACGAAATTCTGCGAGCCGACTACAAGCCGCCAGCCTATGCCGTGGACGAAGTCCGGTTGACGTTCGACCTGGAGCCCAAGGCGACGCGAGTGACGGCCTCCATCGATCTGAAGCCCTGGTCGCCGGAATCGGCGGGCGCGCCGCTCCGCCTCGATGGAGAGGACCTGACGCTCGGCCGCATCGCCATCAACGGCAAGGAACTGGGCAAAGCCGACTACGAGGTCGACGAAGCCGGGTTGACGGTGACGACGCCGCCGGCCGGCCCGTTCCGCCTGACGACCGAGGTGGAGATCGCGCCCGAAGGCAATACCCGCCTGGAGGGCCTCTATCTTTCCAACGGCGTCTACTGCACCCAATGCGAGGCCGAGGGCTTTCGGCGGATCACCTATTATCCAGACCGGCCGGACGTGATGGCCGCCTTCGAAGTGGAGATCCGCGCCGACGCGGCGACGCTGCCCGTGCTCTTGAGCAATGGCGATCTCATCGGATCGGGCGCGCTCGACGGCGGACGCCACTTCGCCCGCTGGCGCGACCCGCATCGCAAGCCGAGCTATCTGTTCGCCCTGGTCGCAGGCGACCTCGCGAAGACGGAGGACAGCTTCGTCACCCGCTCTCAGGCCCATGTGGACCTCGCCATCTGGACCGAGCATGGCCAGGAAGCGAAGACGCTCTACGCCATGGACGCGCTCAAGCGGTCGATGGCTTGGGACGAAGAGGTCTATGGCCTCGAATACGACCTCGGCCAGTTCAACATCGTCGCCATATCCGACTTCAACATGGGCGCGATGGAGAATAAGAGCCTGAACGTCTTCAACGCCAAGTACATCCTCGCCGACCCCGATACGGCGACGGACGCCGACTACGCCTTCATCGAAGGCGTCGTCGCCCACGAATACTTCCACAACTGGACCGGCAACCGCGTCACCTGCCGCGACTGGTTTCAGCTCTCCCTGAAGGAGGGTTTGACCGTCTTCCGGGACCAGCAGTTTTCCGCCGACGCGCGCTCGGCCGCAGAGAAGCGCATCGACGACGTGAAGCGGCTGCGGGCGCGCCAGTTCCAGGAGGACGCCGGCCCCCTCGCCCACCCGATCCGGCCGGATTCCTACATCGAGATCAACAACTTCTATACGGCGACCGTCTACGAGAAGGGCGCCGAGGTGATCCGCATGCTGCGGCGGCTGATCGGGCCGGAAGCCTATCGCAAGGGCATCGACCTCTATTTCGAACGCCATGACGGCACGGCCGCGACTTGCGACGATTTCGTCGACGCCATGGCGGACGCCAGCGGGCGCGACCTTTCGCGCTTTCGCCGCTGGTACGCCCAGGCCGGCACGCCGACGCTCACCGTCGCCGAGGACTGGGACGCCGCCAGCGGCGCGCTCGCCCTCACCCTCCGCCAGGAGACCGCGCCGACGCCGGGGCAGCCGGAAAAGCTGCCCTTGGAGATGCCGGTCGAGATCGGCCTGATCGGAGAAGATGGCGAGGATATCGTCAGCGATCTTCTGGTGCTGTCCGACGCCGAGCAGACCTGGCGCTATGCGGACCTGCCCGGCCGGCCGGCGATTTCGGTCAATCGCGGCTTCACGGCGCCGGTGCGCGTAACGCAGTCGGAAGCGCCGGCCACGCGCGCCTTCCGCATGGCCCATGACGCCGACGCTTTCAATCGTTGGGAGGCGGGGCAGACCTTCGCGACCGAAACCCTGTCAGCCATGATCGCGGCGATCCAGATGGGCCGCGCGCCCGTCGCCGATCCCGCTTTTGTCGCGGCCTGGGGACAGGCGCTCGACGACGGTTCGATCGACCCTGCCTTTCGCGCCCTCCTGATGACGCTGCCGAGCGAGGACAATGTGGCGGACGCCATGGACGTGGTCGACGTGGACGCGATCCACGCCGCCCGGCAGGCCTTGCGCTCCGCCCTCGCGGCCGCCCATGCCGACGCGCTGGAAAGCCTATGGTCCCGCAACGCGCCGACCGGCGCGTTCTCGCCGGACGCCGCCGCCGCCGGCCGCCGGGCCGAGCGCAACGCCGCGCTCGCCTTGCTGACCCGCCTGGAGGACGGCGCGAACCGGGCCGCCGCGGCCGCTGCCGCCGCCGACAACATGACGGACCGCATGGCCGCGCTCGGCGCGTTGAACGACCTGCCCGGAACGCAGCGCGACGCCGCCCTGGCCGCCTTCAGAGAGCGCTTTGCGGACGACCCCATCGTGCTCGACAAGTGGTTCGCCCTGATCGCGACGGCGCCCCACGGGCATGTGCTGGCGGATGTGCGGACGGCGATGCAGGACCCTGCATTTACGCTCGCCAACCCCAACCGGGCGCGCGCCCTTATCGGCGCCTTCGCTTCAGCGAACCCGACCGGCTTCCACAAGGCCGACGGCTCAGGCTACGGCTTCCATGCCGAACAGACGCTCGCCATCGACAAGCTGAACCCGCAGACGGCGGCGCGCATGCTGGCGCCGCTCGGCCGCTGGAAGCGCATGGACCCAGCCCGTCAGGCGAAGATGCAGGCGGCCCTGAAGACGATCCTCGGCGCCGACGGCATTTCGCCGGATGTCTACGAGATCGCGGAAAAGGGCCTAAGAGGCTGAGTTCGCGGCGGCGCGACGGCCGATCATGAGCGCGAACGCGCCGCCGGCGACGGACAGAACGGCCATCAGCAGGAAGACGGACTGATAGTTGCCTTCCGCGTCGAACAGCATGGCGCCGACGAGCGCGCCAAGGCCGCCGGCGATGTGGTGGGTCATCGTGACCATGCCGGAAAGGAAGCCCAGATGGCGCGGGCCGAACAGGTCCCGCACGAACAGCACCGTAAGCGGCGCCGTCGCCCAGTAAGTCAGGCCGAAGGCCAGCGCGAAGACGGCGATGGCGGCGGCGTCCTTGGTCGTCGCGATCAGCGCGAAGATGCCGAGACGCAGCAGAAAACAGGCCACGGTCGGCCAGAGCGGGCCGCGCCTGTCCGCGAGCCAACCGGCGGCGAGCACGCCGATAAGGCCCGCCAGCCCCATGAAGGCGAGCAGATTGCCGGCGAACAGCTGGCCGACGCCATGGTCCAGCGCGAAGGCGACCACATGGGCCGACACGAAGAAATCCTGAAAGCCGCAGACCGCATAGGCGGCCATCAGCGCCCAGAAGCCGCGCGTGCGGATCGCGGCGGCGAAGGACAGGCCGCCGGGCGGCGACGCATCGCCGGCGGCGGCCGCCCGCTCCCGGCGAACCGCCAGCAGCATGGCCGGAAAGGCCGCCAGGTTTATCGCGCCGAGCCACAGGAACACGGCCCGCCAGCCCACATCCACCAGCACCAGCGCCAGCCCCGAGAGAATGACCAACTGGCCGAGTCCCATGCCCGAGATCGCGATCGAGTTGGCGAGTCCGGCATGGGCGCCGAAGCGGCGGGTCAACAGGACGCCGACCGGCGTAATCGAGACGGCCGCGTTGCCGGCGCCGAAGACGACGCCATAGAGCAGAAATGCCTGCCAGGCCGCGTCGACCTGGCCCATGGCCCCCACGCCGACGGCGCTCAACAGAAAGCCGCCCGCCATGATCGCGCCCGGCGGATAGCGGTCGGTCAAGCGGCCGACCATGGCCATGGAAAGCGCCGTCACGCCCATGAAGAGCGCAATGATCGCGCCGAGCAGCGTGCGGTCCCAGGCGAGCTCCTCCGCCATCGGCTTCAGCACCAGGCCGATTGCGTGCCGGCCGCCGCCGCCGACGAACAGCGTCAGGAAGCCGAGCGCCAGCGCTAGCCCGCCGAGCCGCCACATATGGCGGAGCCCGGTCACCGGCCGAACGCCGTAGCGTCGGCGAGGAATTCGGATGCGGGCGAAGCGCTTGAAGCGGAGTTGCGGTAAGCTGCCATCATTGCGCCCGTATCGACTGGCCTCGCGGTCAGCCTAGCGCGCGCGGCCGAGTTTTGGGAAACCGCCGGAAACAGAGGAACACGCGGCCGATGATCGACCATATCTCCATCCAGGTGCGCGACCTGGATGCCAGCGCCGCTTTCTATGAGGCCGTCCTGGCGCCGCTCGGCCTGAAGCGGTTCGTCGAGCGGCCGGGCACGGTCGGCTTCGGCAAGCGCTACCCGGAGTTCTGGCTGAACCACCGACCGAACGCCGCGGCCGAGCCCGAGAATACCGGAACGCACATCTGCCTGCGCGCGCCGGACGCGGACGCCGTCACGGCCTTTCACGACGCCGCGCTCGCCCATGGCGGCCGCTCGGACGGCGCGCCGGGGCCGCGCCCGGCCGCCGTCACCACCTATTTCGGCGCGTTCGTGCTGGACCTGGACGGCCACAAGATCGAAGCCGCCGCCTTCCCCAAGAAGGACAGCGCTTGATGCGGATCGGCGTCGTCTCCGACATCCACTGCAACGCGGCCGCCCTCGCCCACGCCTTCGAGCTGATGGGCCCGGTCGACGAACTGTTCTGCCTGGGCGACAGCATCTACGAATATCGGTTTTCCAACGACGTGGTGGCGATGCTCCGGGAGCGGGACGCCCATGTCATTTGCGGGAACCACGAGGAAGTGTTCTTCAGCCCGGCCGGCGCCCGCGCCCGGGCGGCGGCGGACATCGACGACGAGCTCGCCGGCTGGCTGGCCGGCCAGCCGCTCCAGAAACGCCTGATCCTGGATGGCGTCGATTTCCACCTGGTCCACTCGACGCCCTGGGAGCCGCGCGGCGCCTACATCATCCCGGAGAACCCCGCCTTCAACCGCTTCGCCGAAACGGACGCCCATGTCGTGCTCTACGGGCACACCCACCGCCAGGTGGTGCGCGAGGTCGACGGCGCGCTGATCGTCAATCCAGGCTCCACCGGCGAGGGCCGTGACGTCGCCAACGACCGCCGCCTGAGCTTCGCCCTGATCGACACCCGCCCGTTGACGGCGGAGGTGATAAACTTCGACCCGCCAGCCTGACGAGGATATCCGACATGCTCGACGCGCCAGCCGACGACCAGCCGCTCATCCGCCTGAACCCTGCCGACAATGTCGCCGTCGCCCGGCGCGAATTGGAGACGGGAACCGAACTGCCCGACCTTCGCGTCAAGACGGCCGAGATCGTGCCGGCGGGCTACAAGGTCGCGACCCAGGACATCGCCAAGGGCGCGCCGATCCTGAAATACGCGACCGTGATCGGCTTCGCCGCCAGGGACCTGAAGGCCGGCGAAATGCTGCACGCCCACAATATCGACTTCCAGGAATTCGAGCGGGACTACCAACACGCGGAAGGCTATGCGCCGATTAACGTGCTGCCGGATTCAGAACGCGCGACCTTCCAGGGCTTTCGCCGGCCGGACGGCCGGGCCGGCACGCGAAACTTCATCGCCGTGGTCTCGACGGTGAACTGCTCCGCGACGGTCGTTCACGCCATCGCCGACCACTTCAACAAGGAGCGGCTCGCCGCCTACCCGAACGTCGATGGCGTCGCCGCCTTCGCGCACGCCATGGGCTGCGGCATGGAGATGACCGGCGAGCCCATGGACCTGCTGCACCGCACGCTTGCGGGCTACATCAACCACCCCAACGTCGCGGGCGCGCTGGTGGTCGGGCTTGGCTGCGAGCGTTGCCAGGTGGGCGGATTGTTCGCCTCCCAATCCATGGAGACCGGACCGGGCCTCCGCACCCTGGTGATGCAGGAAAACGGCGGCACGCGGGCGACCATCGCCAAGGGCATCGCCATCGTCGAGGAAATGCTGGCGGACGCGAACCGCTGCCAGCGGGAGACCGTTTCGGCCGAACACATCATGGTCGGCCTGCAATGCGGCGGCTCGGACGCGTTCTCTTCCATCACCGCCAACCCGGCGCTTGGCCGGGCGGTCGATATCCTGGCCCAGCACGGCGGCACGGGCATTCTCTCCGAAACGCCGGAGATCTATGGCGTCGAGCACACGATCACCCGCCGCGCCGCCTCGGTCGAGATCGGCGAGAAGCTGATCGAGCGCATTCGCTGGTGGAAGGACGTCTACGCCACCGGCCGGGACGTGCAGATCAACGGCGTCGTCTCGCCGGGCAACCAGAAGGGCGGGCTCGCCAACATTCTGGAAAAATCTCTCGGCTCCGCCATGAAGGGCGGCACGGGGCCGCTGATGGCGGTCTACGAATACGCCGAACGGGTAGAAAAGGCCGGGTTCGTGTTCATGGACACGCCCGGTTTCGACCCCGTTTCCGCGACGGGGCAGATCGCCGGCGGCGCCAATCTGGTGGCCTTCACCACCGGGCGCGGCTCCTGCTTCGGCGCCAAGCCGACGCCGTCCATCAAGCTCGCCACAAACACGCCCATGTTCAGCCGTATGGAGGAGGACATGGACATCAATTGCGGCAAGGTTCTGGAGGGGAAGGCGAGCATGGACGAGATGGGTCGCGAGATATTCGACACGTTCCTGGCGATCGCCTCCGGCAAGCCGAGCAAGAGCGAACAACTGGACCTGGGCCGACACGAGTTCATCCCCTGGCAGATCGGGATTGTGGGCTAGGCCCACCCCATGCCGGCGCCCCATACGCTGACCGCGACCGCCGCCCTCGCCCGCATCGAGGCCGGCGAACTGACCGCGCGCAAGCTGGTCGAAAGCTGTCTCGAGCGGATCGCGGACCTGGACGGAGACTTCCAGGCCTTCGTTCACGTCGAGCCCGCGAGCGCGCTCCGGGCGGCGGCGGACGTGGACGGGGGACGGCGGACGGGCGACCTCGCGGGCGCGCCCTTCGTCGCCAAGGACATCATCGACACCCACGACATGCCGACGGGCTACGGCTCGCCGATCCACACGGGCGCCAGGCCTTTCGTGGACGCGGCCCCGGTGGCGCTCGCCCGGGCGGCCGGCGCGATCCTGCTCGGCAAGACGGTCACGACCGAGTTCGCCAACCTGACGCCCGGACCGACCCGCAACCCCCTGTCCGACGACCGGACGCCCGGCGGCTCCTCCTCCGGTTCGGCGGCGGCCGTCGCGGCCGGGATGGCGCCCGTCGCCTACGGCACCCAGACGACCCAGTCGACCATTCGCCCGGCGGCGTTCTGCGGCGTCTACGGCTACTGCCCGACCCAGGGCGACTTTCGCCTGGCGGGCGTTCGGGAGGCCGCCGGCAGCTTCGACCGCCTGGGCCTGATCGCCCGCGGGCTGGAGGACATCGACCTCTTCCGGAACATGCTGCTGCGCCGGCCCCGCAGGCCGTTCCGCCCAGCCGATGCGCCGCCTCGGATCGGCTTCTGCCGGACCCACCTTTGGCCGTCGTTCGAACCGGCCTTGCGCGACGCCCTGGAAGACGCGGCGAAGCGCCTCGCCGCCGCCGGCGCAACCGTGGTCGACGTAGAGCTGCCCCCGGATTTCGCGGACCTTGCCGAAGCGCACAAATGGGTTTCGGCCTATGAGTTCGCGCAGAACTTCGCTTTCGAAATCGACCGGCATTGGGATGAGATCAGCCCGCAACTGCGAGAAGGCCGGATCGCAGCCGGCCTTTCTTGCAGCTTCGAACGCTATCGGGACGCCCAGGCGTCGCTCGCCGCCGCGCGGGCGCGCCTGCCGGAGATTTTCGCAAACGTCGACCTCCTGATGACCGCGAGCGCGCCGGGCGAAGCGCCCGTGGGTCTGGCGAGCACGGGCTCGGCCGCCATCGGCGCGCTGTTCACGCCGCTCTATCTGCCCTGCGTCAGCCTGCCGGCGTTCAAGGGGCCGGCGGCGATGCCGATGGGCCTGCAGGCGCTGGCGCCGATGTGCGCGGACGAGACGCTGCTCGCCCAAGCGGGGTGGATCGAAGCTAAACTCTGACGATGGCGTTCCGATTCGTTCACACGGCCGACCTGCACCTGGATTCCCCCCTGCGGAGTCTGGCGCTCCGCGACGCCGAGCTGGCGGATGCCGTGGCGGCGGCGACGCGGACGGCGTTCACGCGCATCGTCGACCTCTGCCTCGCCGAAACCGTGGATGCGCTGCTGATCGCCGGCGACCTCTATGACGGCGCCAACACCTCCATGAAGACGGCCGCCTTCCTGGCGAGCGAACTCCGCCGCCTCCCGCCGGAAATCCATGTCTTCATCCTGAAGGGCAATCACGACGCTACGTCCCGCATCACCGACCGGCTGGACCTGCCGTCGAACGTGCGGACCTTCGATGGGCGCGGACAGACCCACGAGATCGAAAGCCGGGACGGCGACGCCGTCGCCGTGCATGGCGTGAGTTTCCGCGAACCGCACCTGACCGAAAGCCTGCTGCCCAAATACAAGCCGCCGCAGGCGAGCGCGATCAATGTCGGGCTGATGCACACCAGCCTCGACGGCGCGGCCGGCCACGACCCCTATGCGCCGGTGAGCGCGGCCGACCTCGCGGCCAGGGGCTACGCCTATTGGGCGCTCGGGCACATCCACAAGCGGAGCGTCGTCCGCCAGGACGGAGCCGTCATCGTCATGCCCGGCATTCCCCAAGGACGGCATGTCAACGAGGATGGCCCGAAGTCCGTGACGCTGGCGTCGCTCGGAGCGGACGGCGTCGTCGATTTGGAGGAGCGTTTCGTCGCGCCGGCCGAGTTCCGGCGTCTCGACATTGATCTCGGGCCTTCGGTTACGGATCTGAACGGCGCGATCAAGGCGACCGAAGCCGCCCTCGCAGAGGCTAGGCGGAACAGCAAGGCGGCGGACCTGATCGTTCGCCTGACGCTGCGGCCCACATCCGACTTCGGCTGGCGCCTACGACGGGAGGCCGAACAGTTCGAGGAACTGGCCCGCATCGCCGCCCGCGGCCAGGACGCCTGGATCGAAAGCATCGAAATCGCCGCCGCCGCCGATGGCGCGCGCGAAGACCTTGGCCTGCCGGACCTGGCGGCGGAACTGCGGAGCGTTCTGGACGACCCGGCCTTCGCGGTGGAGAGAGACCGAATCGCAGGCGGGCTTACAACCTTTCTTGCCGGAGACGGCGACCTGACGCTTCTGCTTGGCAATGACGCGGATATGGAATCACAAACAATAAAAGCGTTGGCTGAGGCTGGAGTCGCCGACGCGATCGTTCGACTTTCCCAAACCGAAGCCGATTAATGCGCGTCAAGCAACTTCGCCTGGAACGTTTCGGCCGGTTTTACGGCCAGGAAATTACTTTCGGCTCGGCGAACGATCAGGATTTCCACCTAATCTACGGGCCAAACGAGGCAGGTAAATCTACCATCTTCGCGGCAATGGAGGACCTTTTCTTCGGCATTTCGAACAAATCGAAATATGCATTTAAGTTTGAACAGGCGCTGCTCCGCGTAGCCGCGCAGATTGAGGCCGACGGCGCCGTACGAGAGATCGCCCGCATCGTCGACAAAAAGGCCGCGCTTACAGACCATTTGAACGCTCCCCTACCTGAGAGCGTATTTGGCCCGGAACTGGAGCGCATGGACCGGCAGGCCTATCGAGCGATGTTCTCCTTGAACGAGGCCAGCCTGCGAGCAGGCGGCCGGGACATTCTGGACGCCAAGGGCGATGTCGCCGAAATCCTGTTCGGCGCCAGTCTCGGCCTCGCCGCAGTCAGCGAACGATTACGAGCGATGCGCGAGGAGGCAGAAAGCCTTTTTGCGCCTGCATCTCCCTCCAAGCGCCTATACAAGCTGCGGGCGGACCTCAAAGAGGTTCGCGAACGCCAGAAGGCGGCGGACCTGAATGCGGCGGCCTTCGACAAACTGCAGACGACGCGCGACGTGACGGATGCAGCGGACAAGGAAGCGAACGCAAAGCGCCAGGCGGCATGGCGAACGCTGGAACGATTGAGACGGCTCGACGGGGCGCTTCAGAACTTTGCGGACTACCGCGACGACGCGCCGAAACTGGCCGACCTCGGCGGCTTGCCATCCCCGCCGGCGCACATGGCCGAAAGGGCGACGGCGTTGCAGGCGGCGGAGGCCGAACTGCGCACCAGGGCGATGACCGCCGAGCAGCGCCTTGAGGGACTTCAGCGCGAGATCGATAAATTGCCGGCCGACGCCCCGGCGCTTGCCGCGCTCGACCGGATGGAGGCCTTGGAGGGCTTGGCCGGCAAGCATCGCGGCGCCTTGGAGAGCATTCCGAACCGGCTTCAGGACATCGCCGAGCTTTCCCGCGAAGTCGACGCCGTCACGGCGCGATTGGGCGACGGACGCGACCGGCCGCCGGAAGCCTATCGCCTGCCGCCGGACGTTCTGGCTGAACTGGACGGATTGGCGGGCGAGTTCATCTTGCTCGACGCCAAGGCCAAGACTTCCGAGACGGAGTTGGAGAATGCGCGGGAGGCCGCCGTCGCCGGCGTCAATCTGACCCCGGAAACGCGGGCCCAGCTCAAAGGCGCGCTGGAACAGACGAACAAGGGCGATCCGGAAAGCGATCTGCGCCGCACCGAGGACGCCCTCGCCGACGCTTCAGAGTCGCTAGCCGACGCGCTCGCGGACCTGGCGCCCTGGCGGGGCGATGCGGACGCGCTTGCGGCGCAGGAAACGCCAAGCGCCCAAGAGATCGAAGACTGGCGCGCGCGGGCGCTGGCCATAGCGTCCGACGCGGCGGATCTGCGGTCGCGCCGCGAGGCGGCGCAAGACGCCCGCCATGCCCGCCAGATCGCGGACGCCGGAGCGGCGCTGCCGCCGGGCGTAGACGACGCGGCTTTCGGCGACATGCGCGATGCGCGCGACGCGCTCTGGCGCGAACATCTGGCGCGGCTGGACGCCGAAAGCGCCGACGCCTTCTGGCGGAAGGCGAACGAGGTGGACGCCGCAGGAGACGCCCGGCTCGCCAACGCCGATGCGCTCGCCGCCGCCCGCCGCGCCGAAGCGGAGGACGCTCGGGAAGCGCTCGAACTGGCGAAGCTCGACGCCGCGGCGGCGGATAACGTCGCGACCCAAGCCGCGCTGGACGAGGAAGTGACAGCCGCGGCGACAGCCCTTGGCCTGCCCGACCGGACAATTCCGCCGGAAGCGTTGGCCCGCTGGCTGGCGCTTCGGGAAACGGCGCTGAACGAACGCAAGCGCCGCTCCGCCGCCCGCCGCGCCGTAGAGGCCGCCAGGACGCATCTGGACGCTTTGGGCGAAGCGCTCCGTCAGGCGCTGCATGCGGCGGGCGTCGACGTCAGCGCGCAGGCGGACCTGCCGACATTGCGCGCGCTCGCGGCCGACGCGTCGGAGAAGGCGCGCGCCGGGGCGGAAGCCGCGCAGGCCATCGAACGACGCCAGAAGCAGCATGACGACGCCCTGGCCGCGCTCGCCCAATGGCGCGAGCGCTGGACCGCCGCGATCCAGGGATCTTGGCTGGAGGAAACAGGCGCCGGCGCCGCATTCCTGCGCGCCGCGCAACATGACCTCAACCGGTTGAGAGAGAAGCTGGACGTCATAACGGACCTGCGCTCGCGTATCCGCCAGATGGAGCAGGACAAGGCAGACTTCGCCGCTATTGCGGACGAACTGGCCGCGACGCTGCACTTGGCGCCGAACGCGGGCGATCCGCTTGCCCTTGCGGCGGCGATCCGAGAGCGGGCGCAGGCCGCCGTCAAAAACGACGCGCTCCGCCGGCAATTGGAAGAACAGCGGGACCGAGAGATCGAGACGCTCAACGCTTGCGCCGCCGAAAAGACCATCCTTGGCGGCGAAGTGGACGAAATTCTGTCGTTCCTGAATGTCGCGGACCTGAAACAGGCGCAGGAAACGTTCGCCCGAATCGAAATGCGCGATCGCCTGGAGGCGGCGCAGGAGCGGCGGGCGAGCGCGCTGATCCGTGCGACCGGCGCGGAGACGATCGCGGCGGCGCTCGAAGCCTTCGAAGGGCGCTCGGAGACCGACCTCGCGGTCGAGATCAAGGAAGCCGAGACGCTGGCCGAAGCGCTGGAAACGGAAGCGCTGGAAGCGAACGCAGCCGCCAGAGAGGCGGCCAAGGCGTTCGAGCAGGCCTCCGGGGACGCCGACGCGGCGTTGCTGGAGCAGGAACGCCAGACCAAGCTGCTGGAGATCGAACAGGAGACGCGTCGCTATCTTCGCCTGAAGTTCGGCGTCGCCGCGGCGGAGCGCGCCATGGCGCACTACCGGGACAAGCATCGCAGCGCGATGCTGGAAAAAGCCTCCGCCGCCTTCGCCCGCATCACGCGCGGCAGCTTCCGGCGCCTGGAGACCCAGTTGGTCGGCGGCAAGGAGACGTTGCTGGCCATCCGGGCGGACGGCGCCGCGCCGATCAAGGACTTTGAAATGTCCGAAGGAACGCGCGCGCAGCTTTATCTGGCGCTACGCATCGCGGCCTATTTCGATTTCGAGGGATCGCCGCCGCCCTTCGTCGCCGACGATATTCTGGAAACCTTCGACGACGATCGCGCCGCCGAAACGTTTCAGGCGCTCACTGAAATGAGCGGACGCGGGCAGGTCATCTACCTGACCCACCATGCGCATCTGATCGACATCTTTCGCCGCGTCGCGCCAAGCGCGACCGTGCACAGGCTCCCGGATCCGCTATCGACCGCCGCTCAGGCGCCGTAGGCCAGACCAACCGCTGATAGAGCCAGGACCAGGAAACTCGCCAAGCGCAGCACTTTGCCGCCGAATCCGCCCGGCTCCATCGCGCGAGACAGAATTTCAGACATGCGCACCATTTCCTTAATACCTCAGCAATCACACCGCAGCACCGATATAGTGGCGCGATATCTCAAATGCCCGGGAATTTTTTATTACAGACCAATAGTTTGTGACATGCGTCACACTGCTGCATGGCCTTCGATGGTTGCGCCCGGCCGGAGCGCCACAACGCAGCATTGGTTAACCTCGCAGGCCCTCCGCCAAAAGAGAATTTTAATCCGGCGCCGATACTCTGATCAGCCGTATTAGAGTTGCATAGTCCTGGAGAGCGCTATGGCAGAAGCAGCGCCGTCGACCGACAAACCGCTACGAGACGTAATGCTTTTCAGCGATGGCAATGTGATGACCAAGCCGTTGCTCAAGATTTTGACGACTGCGTTCAAGGTGGCGAGCGCAGCGTACAGTTCCGCGGAAAGCATGGAATCGCCCGGCGGACGCGCCGTCGTCTTCTGCCTCGGCAAGCTGCAGCCGAAAGAACTCGATCTCGTTCGCGCCGTCTCCAACCGCTACAGCGCGCCGCCGATTTTCGTGTTTCCCACGTTCAACAGCGGCAATGTCGAGCGGGTGGAAAGCATTCCCGGCGCACGGCATTTCATCTCCCCGCTTGAAGATGCGCCCATTCGCAAAGCCGTCCGCACCGCGATCAACCAAGGCGTCGAAGCGTCTTGGGGCCTGTTGCCGCCCGCGGAGGAACTGGCGCTCAAATCCTCCCTGCAAAGCTTCGAAGCCATATTCGGCGCGAGCACGCGGGGCGAACCGCTTCCGGTCGCCAAGGTTTATGACGCCTGCGAGAATATCCAGTGCACGCTTGGCGTCTCGAACGTCGACCGCTGGCTCGGCTCCTTGCGCCAGCACCACAACTCGACCTATCGGCACAGCATGTTCGTTTGCGGCGCGCTCGCCTATTTCGCTCACGAGGTCGGCGTGCGCGGCGACGACCTGAAACAGCTTACCGTCGGCGGTTTCCTACACGACGCCGGCAAGGCGATGGTGCCGTTGGAGGTGCTGGACAAGGCGGGCAAGCTGGACGACGCCGAATGGGAAATGATGCGCCGCCACCCGGAATATTCCCGGGAAATTCTCTCGAAGGAAACCGGCCTGGCGCCGGAAACCGTCGCCATGGCCGTGCATCATCATGAGAAGCTCGACGGCACGGGCTATCCCGACAATCTCAAAGGCAAGCAGATCAACGACTATGTGCGCCTGACCTCTATCGCGGACGTCTACGCGGCGCTGGCGGAGGAGCGAGCCTACAAGGCGGCGATGCCGACGGAAGAAGCGCTGAACCTGATGTGCAGCTTCAAGGGCCATCTCGACCTGTCGCTGACCCGGCGGTTCCGCGAATTCATTCTGGATTCGGTCGACAGTTCGATCGCGGCCTGATCCGCCGCCGCCTCAGTCCAGGCGAACGCCGTTCGCCGATAGCGCGGCGCCGAGCGTCGCCGCCGTTCCGGTGAAATGGCAGGTCCGCCAGCCCCTTCTTGCGGCCGCCTCGATGTTCTCCGCCTTGTCGTCGACGAAGAACACGTCCCCGCCCGAACAGCCCGTCTCCGCTTCCAGCAAGGCGTAGAAGGCAGGATCCGGCTTGGCGAGGTTCACGCGCCCGCTGATGAACTCGTAGTCGAAAGCGCCGAGGATCGGGAACCGCGCCTTGCCGCGCGGGAACGTGTCGACCGAGAAATTGCTGAATGCGGCGATGGGCAGACCCGCCGCCTTGACGCCATGGAGAATATCCGCGACGCCCGGTATTTCCGGCCCGATCATCCGCTCCCACTGGTCGAACCAGGGCAGAATCAGGTCCTGGTAGGCCGGGTGCGCCGCCGCCGTCGCCGCGACGGCATCCTGAAGGCGGCCCAGATCGCCGGCGGCGTTCATGCCATGCAGATCGACCTGATCCCAGATCGGATGCGCCTCTGCCGGCGCCGGCAGAAGATCGCGATAGAGGTGCAACGGCTCGAACCGCAACAGGACATTACCGATATCGAAAACGACCAGCTTCGGCGGCGGCGCGTCGGGTTCAGGCGTCGTCATCTCGGCTCTCGTCGATAGGCGGGGCGTCCTTGCGGGAATAGCCGGTCCGGCCCTTCTTCGGCGGGGCGACGCGCGGCCGGTAGGTGGGATCGGCGAGCGCCTTGGCGGCCGCATTTCGAGGCTTCGGGGGCTTCGGCGCTTTCGGTTTGCGGGCCATGGGCGCGCCTAGATATCCAGGCCCGCCACATGGGCGGCGACGGCGCCGGGCGTCGTCAGCCAGACCTGTCCGCTGGCGGCCGCGGCGCGAATGTGCTTCAGCGCGCGGCGCAGATGCTTCAGCCGGTAAGGCTGCCCGACCAGATAGGCATGCAGCGCGATCCCCATGACCAGCGGCTGATGGCGGGATTGCTCCAGCATCTCGTCGAAATTGTCGACGATCATGTCGGCGAACGCGTCCGCGTTCATCTTCCTGGCGACGATCGCCGGAATGTCGTTCAGCTCCTGGGGATAGGGCACGGAGAGAATGCGCCCGCCCGACCGCGCCCGGAACCAGACCGGCTGGTCGTCATGGCACCAGTCCAGCAGATAGCCGTAGCCGCATTCCTCCAGCAGATCGGGGGTGACAGGGCTTTCGGAAATCCAGGGGCCGAGCCAGCCGGCGGGCGGGCGGCCTTCCTCCTTGGCGATGCGCGCGGCGCATTCGGCGATCAGCCGCCGCTCGTCCGCTTCGTTTAGATCGGCCTGGCGCTCCGAATTGGTGCGGCCGTGGCCGACGATTTCATCCCCCCGCTTGCGAAAAGCCGCCATGACGGTCGGCGCATAGTCGTACATCGCGGTGTTGGCGAGCACGGCGACAGGCAGGTCCAGATCGTCGAAGAGATTGAGCAGACGCCAGACGCCGATGCGGTTGCCGTAGTCCCGCCAGGCATAGTTCAGGATGTCCGGCTGCGGCCCGCCCGGCGCCAGCTCGGCGCCGAGGCCCTCGCCGAAGGCGAAATGCTCCAGATTGAGCGCGACATAGACGGCGAGCCGACGGCCATCCGGCCAGTCGTATGACGGCCGCTCGGGCAGCGGCCGCTCGTCGTAGCGGCCGTGGGTCGGAAGATCGGCGAGTCCTGTCATGCGCTATGCCCCGCCCATCGCCGTCAGATATCCAAATTCTCGGCGAAACGGGCGTTTTCCTGGATGAAGGCCAGGCGCGTTTCCGGGCGCTTGCCCATCAGCCGTTCCACCAGATCGCGGGACGGGCGCCGCGCCTCGAGGCCGTGGGAGGGCTCGTCGGCGGCGTCGGCGAGCGTGACCTGGAGGAGAACCCGCTTGTTCGGCGCCATGGTGGTGTCGCGCAACTGGGCCGGCGGCATTTCGCCAAGGCCCTTGAAGCGGCTGACGTCCACCTTCCGCTTGCCCTTGTAGACAGTGGCCAGCAGCTCCTCGCGGTGGGCGTCGTCGCGCGCATAGCGCGTCTCGCCGCCGGCCGAGAGGCGGTAGAGCGGCGGCTGCGCCAGGAAGAGCGCGCCGTGCTCGATCAGCTCCGGCATCTCCTGAAAGAAGAACGTCATCAGGAGGGAGGCGATATGGGCGCCGTCGACGTCCGCGTCCGTCATGATGACGATGCGCTCGTAGCGGAGCTTGTCATGGTCGTAGCTTTTGCCCGAGCCGCAGCCGAGCGCCAGTAGGATGTCCTGAACTTCCTGGTTGGCGCGCATCTTATCGGCCGTCGCGTTGGCGACGTTCAGGATCTTGCCCCTGAGCGGCAGGATCGCCTGGGTCTTCCGGTCCCGCGCCTGCTTGGCGGACCCGCCGGCGCTGTCGCCCTCGACGAGAAAGAGCTCGCAGCCTTCCGGCCCGCCGAAGGAGCAGTCGGACAGCTTGCCCGGCAGGCGCAGCTTGCGGCTGGTCGCGGTCTTGCGCTTGACCTCCCGCTCGGCCCGGCGGCGCAGGCGCTCCTCGGCGCGCTCGATGGCGTGCTCCAGGAGCGCGTCCGCGTTGGCGGGGTTGGCGGCGAGCCAGCTTTCGAACCGGTCCTTGACCGCCGCCTCCACCGCGCGCTGGGCTTCCGGCGTCTCCAGCCGTTCCTTCGTCTGGCCTTGGAACTGCGGATCGCGGATGAAGCAGGAGAGCATCATCGCCGAGCCGCCGACCGCGTCCTCGCCGGTGACCTGCGCCCCCTTCTTCACGCCTTTCATGTCTGCGTAGCCCTTCAGGCCGCGCAGCACCGCCTGCCGAAACCCGGCTTCGTGGCTGCCGCCGAGAGGCGTCGGGATCGTGTTGCAGTAGGAGTGCGTGAAGCCCTCGTCGCCGTCGACCGGCCAGGCGAGCGCCCATTCGGCGCGGCCGCCGCCCTGCAGGTCCGCCTCGCCGGCGAACGGCAGGTCCGTCGCGGTCGACCGCTCGCCGAGACTGACGCCGAGAAAATCCAACAGGCCGCCCGGAAATTGCAGCTCCGCCTGGGCCGGCGTCTCGTCCTGGATAAGCGCCGGATCGCATTTCCAGCGGATTTTCACGCCCTTGTAGAGATAGGCCTTGGAACGGGCCATCCGGTAGAGGCGGTTCGGGCCGAACCGCAGGCGTTCGCCGAAGATCTCCGGGTCCGGCCGGAAGCGGATGGAGGTGCCGCGCCGATTGGGCGCCGCGCCGGCCTTCTCCAGCTTGGTCATGGGCGCGCCGCGCGAATAGTCCTGGCGCCATAGCGTCTTGTCGCGGGCGACTTCCACCGTCAGCGCCTCGGAAAGCGCGTTGACGACGGACATGCCGACCCCGTGCAGGCCGCCCGACGTGGCGTAGGCCTTGCCGGAGAACTTGCCGCCGGAATGCAGGGTGGTGAGGATGACCTCCAGCGCGGAGAGCTTCGGGAACTTCGGGTGCGGGTCGATCGGCACGCCGCGGCCGTTGTCCCGCACCTGAAGAAAGCCGTCGGCGGAAAGTTCGATCTCGATCAGGCTGGCGTGGCCGGCGACGGCCTCGTCCATGGCGTTGTCGATGATCTCGGCGGCGAGATGGTGATAGGCGCGCTCGTCGGCGCCGCCTACATACATGCCGGGCCGCCGCCGCACGGCTTCGAGGCCTTCCAGAACCTCGATATCGGCGGCGGTATATCCGTTGGGCGCGGTCGAATCGGTGAAAAGATCGCTCATGTCCGCCCTATAAACGCAGCCGGAACGGATCGCAAACGCATCCAGCGCCGTCTATACTGGCTTTCCGTCAATCGCAGTGGAGAACCGCCATGCGCGCCGCGCCCATCCGGCCCCTCGCCTTCGCCGCCGCGCTCGCCGCCGCCTGGCCCGCCATGGCCGGAGAGGCGGACGTCCTCGCCGCGACGGCCCGCCCTGCCGGCGACGACACATGGACGATCACGGCCACCATCAAACACGCCGATACGGGCTGGGAGCATTATGCCGACGGGTTCGAGATCGTCGGGCCTGACGGCGCGGTTCTTGGCGTGCGCACGCTGTTTCATCCCCATGTGAACGAACAACCGTTCACGCGCTCGCTCGCCGGCGTCCGCATTCCGGCGGACGTGACGGCAGTTCAGGTTCGGGCGAAGGACAAGGTTCACGGGTTCGGCGGCGCCGTCGTCACCATCGAACTCGCGCGCTGAGGCGGCCTTGCGGCCTCGCCAAGCGCTATTGCCGGCGCTAGTTTCGGGGCGACCGAATCACAAGCGACAAGGGAGCGCGACATGGCCGATTTCAAGTTTCTGCACACGATGATCCGGGTCAAGGACCTGGACAAATCGATGGACTTCTACACCCGCCTGCTCGGCATGCAGGAGCTGCGCCGCAAGGACTTTCCGACAGGCAAGTTCACGCTCGCCTTCGTCGGCTATGGCGACGAGGTCAACAACACCGTCGTCGAGCTGACCCACAACTGGGATCAGGAAGAGCCTTATGACCTGGGCGACGGTTTCGGCCACCTGGCGCTTGGCGTGAAGGATATCTACGCCACCTGCGCCGCCCTGGAGAAAGAGAACGTATCCATTCCGCGCCCGCCCGGCCCGATGAAGCATGGCGGCAGCGTGATCGCGTTCATCGAGGACCCGGATGGGTACAAGATTGAGCTGGTTGAGAAAAAAGACATGTAGCCAATCACGTCTCGCCGGCGCGCGGCTGCGCGCCGGCGAACAGATGGGATTCGCGCGATTCCCGATAAGCTCTGATTCATCGAAGCGGCCTAGATTTTTCAGTGAGCGGCCGCCGATAAGAACCAGATAATTCGACCTTCGACGAACGGCCGGACCGGCGGCGAAAAGGGCGAGGACCAAGCCATGCACCCCACTGATCCTTCCGCGCTTGACGGAACCAACGGGTTTCGGATCGCCGGCTTAGATCCTAACGACCTGGCGGGCACATCTGTAAGCGACGCAGGAGACGTCAATGGCGACGGGCTCGACGACTTCATCGTCGGCGCGGCCGGCGGCAATGAAGCCTTCCTGATCTTCGGGCGGGAATCAGGGTTCGCGGCCGACTTCGACCTTAGCGCCCTTGACGGCGAAGATGGCGTGCGACTTGCCGGCGTCACTTCCAGCGCCGGCTATGACGTGCGAGCCGCCGGCGACATCAATGGCGACAGCTTCGACGATATCATCATCAGCGAACGCGGCAGCTATCTGGGGCATGTCGTGTTCGGCGCGGACGGCGGCTTCGGCGCGTCCCTTAACCTGGCGGACCTGGACGGCGCGGACGGCTTCACAATCGACGCAAGCGCCTTCGGCCGCCTCGCAGGCTATGCCGTCGGCGGCGCGGGCGACATCAACGGCGACGGCTTCAAGGACATCGTGATCGGCAGTCCCGAAGCCGACCCATACGATAGCGGCGCCGCCCATATTATTTTCGGCGGTCCCGGCGATTTCAGCGCGACCATCGATCTCGCGGCGCTCGACGCCAGCCAGGGCTTTCAGGTGACGTCTGTCGCCGCGGACGATCAGACCGGCTTCTCGCTCGATAGCCTGGGCGACGTCAATGGCGACGGCGTCGACGATTTGCTGATCGGCGCGCAACGCGCCGACGCCGGAGCGGGCTTCAACGCCGGCGCGGGCTATGTGATCTTCGGCGTAATCGACGGCTTCCAGACAGACGTCAATCTCGCCGATCTCGATGGCGCCGACGGCTTCCGCATGGAAGGATCGACCGGCAACGACCTTATCGGCCGCGCCGTCGCCGGCGTCGGCGACGTCAATGGCGATGGCCTGAACGACTTCCTGATCGCCAGCGGCTTCGCAGGGTCTTCGGGCGAGGCCTATCTCGTATTCGGCTCCGACGCCAGCTTCGCAGCCACGCTGGACCTGGGCGCGCTCGACGGAACCGACGGCATGCAGATCGTCGGGGCGGATTCCGGCGATAACGCCGGCTTTGACATCAGCGGCGTCGGCGACGTCAATGGCGACGGTTTCGCTGATTTCGCCATCAGCGCCCCGTTCGCCGCGAGCCGGAACGGCGAAGCCTATGTGTTCTTCGGCAAGGCTGGCGGGTTCGACGCCAGCTTCGATCTTTCAAACTTCGACAGCGCGGACGGCTTCCGCATCGACGGCGCCACCGCGTCCGGCCAGCTTGGGATCGGCATCGGCGGCGGCGGGGACATAGACGGCGACGGCCTGGACGACCTGATCGTCGGCGCGCGCGCGGCCAACAGCTTCAGGGGCGAGGCGAACGTCTTCTTCGGCTTCGATTCCGGCGCCATCACGCACCAGGGCAATTCCGCGCGGAACATCATCACCGGCGACGACGACGACAATGTCATGGTGCTCGGCCAGGGCAGCGACGATTTCTCGGCCGGCGGCGGCGACGACGTTGTGCGCGGCGGCGCCGGACGGGACGTCGGCACGCTTGGCTCCGGCAACGACCGCGCTTGGGGCGGCACGGAGAAAGACACGCTGAACGGCGGCAACGGCGACGACATTCTCTATGGCGACGACGGCAACGACACGCTGATCCTGGGCGGCGGCGCGGACACCGTTTTCGGCGGCGACGGCGACGACAAGATTTTCGAACGCGCGGAGAACCTGGGCGTCGGAGACAAGATTATCGGCGGCGAAGGCAATCGCGATCAGTTGTTCATCCAGTCGAGCGGCGTGCTTGACCTGACGCTGCTGGACACGTTCACCGGCGTCGAGCGGGTCAAGGTCGCGTCCAATCAGGTCGTCGTCTCCGTCGACCAGGACCTGATCTGGTCCGGCCGTTCGGCAAACGAAATCTTCACCCTCGGAGACGGCGAGGACAAAGCGAAAGCCGGCAACGGCGACGACGTCGTGGACGGCGGCGCCGGCGACGACCGCCTGATCGGCCACGCGGGCGACGATGTGCTGATCGGCGGCGCCGGCAACGACCGCATCAGCGGCAAGTCGGGCGCGGATACGTTCGTCTACGGTTTGAGCGACGGGCGCGACAAGATTTTCGACTTCGAGAAAGGCATCGATATCATCGACATCCAGGAGTTCGGCTTCGACAATTTCTTCCTGGATGTTCTGCCCCTGATGAGCGACATCGGTTCGAAGGCGGTGATCGAGTTCAACGATCAGGATCGGATCGTCCTCGTCGGCATATCCTCCGCGGACTTGGGCGCGGCGGACTTCAATCTGGGCGTCCTGACCTAGCTTTGCGCCGAAGACGCCCCGCTTTCCGGGGGAAGAAAAGCCTCTGGGGATAAAGCCGGGACACGATGGCTTGACTTGCCGGCGGCGCCCGGATTCGCCATGGTGCGCGACGAATGGGGCGGCCGCGACGACGCGGCCCCCGCAAGGCGCGTTTGGACATGGAAGACGATATCCGTCGGATCGCAGAATCTCATAGGGAAACCCCAGGCGGCGCGATGCCAGCTCTGGTCGAGATTCAACGACGTTTCGGCTATTTGCCGCCGTCGACCGCAGCCATCGTGGCGGACGTTCTGAACCTTTCGGAGGCGGACGTCGCCGGCGTCGCCGCATTCTATACGGACTTCCGTCGCGCGCCGGCGGGCCGGGTCGTCGTGCAGGTCTGCCGCGCGGAAGCGTGCCAGGCGGCCGGCGGCGAGGACCTTGCCGCCTATGCCGAACGACGGCTTGGCTGCGGCTTCGGCGAGACCGCCGGCGACGGCGCGGCGACGCTCGAAGCCGTCTACTGCTTCGGCAATTGCGCGCTGGCGCCGGCGCTCGCGGTCGACGGCCGCCTGGTCGGCCGCGCCACGACGGCGGCCATCGACGCCGCCATGGCGCCGGAGGTCCAGCCGTGACGCGGGTTTATGTGCCGAAGGACTCTGGCGCCCGCTCGGTCGGGGCCGACGCCGTGGCGGACGCTTTCGCCGCCGCCGGCGCAGACGTGGCGCGCACCGGCGCGCGCGGGCTCTACTGGCTTGAGCCCATGGCGGAGATCGAGACGCCGGAGGGCCGCATCGCCTATGGCCCCCTGACGCCCGACGACGCGGCCGGCGCGCTCGCGGGCGATACGGCCAAGCGCCTTGGCCCGCTCGACGCAATCGAGACGTTCCGGCGCCAGACACGGACGCTTTTCCGGCGCGTCGGCGCCATCGACCCGCTCGATTTCCGAGACTTTTCAAACCTTGGCGGCGGCGCGGGGCTTGCGGCGGCGCGCGCGATGACGCCGGAAGCGGTGATCGAAGCCGTCGCGGAAAGCGGCCTCCGCGGGCGCGGCGGCGCCGGCTTCCCGACGGGCATTAAATGGAGGACGGTCAGAGACGCGGCGGGCGACGAGAAGTTCATCGTGTGCAACGCCGACGAAGGCGACAGCGGCACTTTCGCCGACCGGATGCTGATGGAAGGCGACCCGTTCCTGCTGCTGGAAGGCATGGCGATCGCGGGATACGCCGTCGGCGCGGCCAAGGGCCTGATCTATCTGAGAAGCGAATATCCGGACGCCGAAGCGACGCTCAGGGCCGCCATCGCGGCGGCGCCGTTCCTCGGCGGCGGCGATTTCGAGGTCGAGCTGCGCATGGGCGCTGGCGCCTATATCTGCGGCGAGGAGACAGCTCTGCTGGAGAGCCTCGAAGGCAAGCGCGGCATGTCCCGCGCCAAGCCGCCGCTGCCGGCCATAGCCGGCTTCACCGGCGCGCCGACCGTCGTGAACAATGTGCTGACCCTCGCCGCGGTTCCGGCCATCCTGGCGGACGGCCCGGCCGTTCATGCGGCCCAGGGCGTCGGCCGTTCGAAAGGCACCATGCCGTTTCAGCTATCCGGCAATGTGAAGCGTCCGGGCCTGTACGAGTTGCCGTTCGGACTGACGCTGCGGGAACTGGTGGAGGAACTCGGCGGCGGCACGGCGAGCGGACGGCCCCTGCGGGCGGTTCAGGTCGGCGGGCCGCTCGGCGCCTATTTCCCGGACTCGCTTCTGGACACCCCACTCGACTACGAGGCGTTCGCGGCGGCCGGCGGCATGCTCGGCCATGGCGGCGTCGTTGTGTTCGACGACAGTGTCGATCTCGCCCGCCAGGCCCGGTTCGCGCTCGCCTTCTGCGCCCATGAGAGCTGCGGGAAGTGCACGCCCTGCCGCATCGGCGCCCAGCGCGGCGTCGAGGTCGTCGACCGGATCGTCGCCGGCGAGGCCCGCGCCAAGAACCGCGAACTGCTGGACGATCTGCTGGAAGTGATGCGGGACGGCTCGCTTTGCGCGCTCGGCGGATTAACGCCCGTTCCCGTTCAGTCCGCGCTCACCTGGTTCCCTGAGGATTTCGAGAAGGAGACGGGGCTATGACCTTGCTCCGTGAAGTCGACTACGGCACGCCGAAGCCGAACGCCGGCGAAACCGTGACCCTGACCATCGACGGCCGCACTGTAACGGCGCCGGCGGGCGCTTCGATCATGCACGCCGCCATGCTAACCGGCGTCGAGGTGCCGAAGCTCTGCGCGACCGACCGGCTCGACGCCTATGGCTCCTGCCGGCTTTGCCTCGTGGAGATCGACGGCCGCAAGGGAACGCCGTCCTCCTGCACCACGCCCATCGAGGCCGGCATGACGGTTTCGACCGATACGGAGCGGCTCAGGCGGCTAAGGCGCGGGGTGATGGAGCTCTACATCTCCGACCACCCGCTCGACTGCCTGACCTGCGCCGCCAACGGCGACTGCGAACTGCAGGACATGGCCGCCGTGACCGGCCTCCGCGACGTCCGCTACGGTTATGAGGGCGCCAACCACCTGGATGCGGAGAAAGACGCGTCCAACCCCTATTTTGATTTCGATCCGTCGAAATGCATCGTCTGCGCCCGCTGCGTGCGCGCCTGCGCGGAAGTGCAAGGCACCTTCGCGCTGACCACGCTCGGCCGGGGCTTCGAATCGAAGATTTCGGCGGGCGGGCCGGACGCCGATTTCCTGACCTCCGAATGCGTGTCCTGCGGCGCCTGCGTGGACGCCTGCCCGACCGCGACGCTGATCGAGAAGCCCGTCGCGGCCCATGGCCTGCCGGACCGCACAGTCGTGACCACCTGCGCCTATTGCGGCGTGGGCTGTTCCTTCAAGGCGGAACTGAAAGGCGATCAGGTCCTGCGCATGCGTCCCCTCAAGGCGGGCGCGGCGAACGCCGGCCATTCCTGCGTGAAGGGCCGCTTCGCCTGGGGCTACGCCAACCATCCGGACCGGATCGTACAGCCGATGGTGCGCGAAGCGATCACCGATCCCTGGCGGGAAGTCTCCTGGGACGAGGCCTTCCAGTTCGCCGCCGACAAGATCCGCGCGATCCAGGAGAGCCATGGCCGCGAGGCCGTGGGGGCGATCACGTCCTCGCGCTGCACGAACGAAGAAACCTATCTGGTCCAGAAGCTCGCGCGCGCCGTCTTCGGCACCAACAACGTCGATACCTGCGCCCGCGTCTGCCACGCGCCGACGGGCTATGGCCTGCGCACCGCCTTCGGCGCCTCCGCCGGCACGCAGGATTTTGTCTCCATCGACGAGACCGACGTCGTCATGGTGATCGGCGCGAACCCGACGGACGCCCACCCGGTGTTCGCCTCGCGCATGAAACGGCGCCTCCGCGCCGGCGCCGGGCTGATCGTAATCGACCCGCGCCGAACGGACCTCGTCCGGTCCGCGCATATCCAGGCCAATCATCATCTGGCGCTCCGGCCGGGCTCCAACGTCGCGCTCGTCAACGCGCTCGCCCATGTGATCGTGACCGAAGGCCTCGTCGATGACGCCTTCGTCGCGACGCGCTGCGACATGGAGACGTTCCAGGCTTGGCGCGATTTCGTCGCGGAGCCGGAAAACAGCCCCGAAGCGATGGAAGCGTTCACCGGCGTCCCCGCGGCCGAAGTCCGAGCCGCCGCCCGCCTCTATGCGACCGCGCCGAACGCGGCGATCTACTATGGCCTCGGCGTCACCGAGCACAGCCAGGGGTCGACCATGGTGATGGGCATGGCCAATCTCGCCATGGCGACCGGCAATCTGGGCCGGCCGGGCGTCGGCGTGAACCCGCTCCGAGGCCAGAACAACGTGCAGGGCTCCTGCGACATGGGCTCCTTTCCCCATGAGTTCCCGGGCTATCGCCATGTCGCGAACGACGCCGTGCGCGAAACCTACGAGGCGCTTTGGGGCGTGAAGCTGGACGCCGAACCGGGCCTCCGCATCCCGAACATGCTGGACGCCGCCGTCGCCGGGCGGTTCAAGGCGATCTACATCCAGGGCGAGGACATCGCCCAGTCCGACCCCAACACCGCCCATGTGCTCGCGGGCCTGAAAGCGATGGAATGCGTCATCGTACAGGACCTGTTCCTTAACGAGACCGCCCATTTCGCCCATGTCTTCCTGCCCGGCTCCACCTTCCTGGAGAAGGATGGAACGTTCACCAACGCCGAGCGCCGCATCAACCGGGTGCGCAAGGCGATCGAACCCGTCGGCGGGCTCGCCGACTGGGAGATCACCCAGCGCCTCGCCCAGACGCTCGGCTATCCGATGAACTATGGCGGGCCGGAAGAAATCATGGCCGAGATCGCCGCGACGACGCCCACCTTCGCCAATGTCGACTACGCGACGCTGGACCGGTTGGGCAGCCTGCAATGGCCCTGCAACGACGCCGCGCCCGAAGGCACGCCGGTCATGCATGTGGACAGGTTCGTGCGCGGCGAGGGCCGGTTCATGATCACGGAGTATTTTCCGACGTCGGAGAAGTCGGGGCCGCGCTATCCCCTGTTGCTGACGACGGGCCGCATCCTCAGCCAATACAATGTCGGCGCGCAGACGGCCCGGACGGCCAATGTCGTCTGGCATGACGAGGACGTGCTCGAAATCCACCCGCACGACGCCGAGCAGCGCGGCCTGAAGGACGGCGACCTGGTCAGCCTGAAAAGTCGGGCCGGGGAGACGACCCTGACCGCGCGTATCTCGGATCGGATGCAGCCGGGCGTCGTTTACACGACCTTCCATCACGCCGCCGGCCAGGCGAACGTCGTCACCACGGACAATTCCGACTGGGCGACGAACTGCCCCGAATACAAGGTGACCGCCGTCGAGGTTCGGGCCGCCAACGGTCCGTCCGACTGGCAGCGGCGCTATGCCGAAATGTCCGCCGCCACCTCGCAGCGGCAGACGCAGCCGGCCGAGTGAGCGGGCCGGCCGCACATCGCCGCGTGCGCCGGTACCGGGACGGCGCCTGGTCGGACGAGTCCCGCGCGATCCCGGAAGAGGCGCCGGTTACGTTCGCGCCCAATGGCGCGCCGTTCGCCGCCGTCATGGCGTCGCCCGCGGACCTGAAAGACCTGGCCCGCGGCTTCGCGGTGACGGAAGGCCTCGTCGAGCGGGCGGAGGACATTTTCGCCATCGACATCGTTCCCATGGACGAAGGTTACGAAGCGCGCCTCGACATACCCGCCGCCAGCGCCGCCGCGCTCGCGGACAGGCGCCGCGCTTTCGCCGCCCGGACAAGCTGCAGCCTTTGCGGCCTCGAGGACCTGGACATGCTGCTGGGCGCCCCGCCGCGCCCGGCCCCGAGCGGCGCGCCGTCGTTTCGCCCGGACATGCTTTTGGCCGCGATGGCCGCGCTGCCGGGCGCCCAGCGCCTGAACGCCGCCTCCCACGGCCTGCACGCCGCCGGCTGGATCGACGGCGCCGGCGACCTCGCATTCGTGCGCGAAGACGTCGGCCGCCATAACGCGCTCGACAAGCTCGTCGGCGCGCTCTTGGCCCAGGACCGCGATCCGGCTGACGGCGCCATCTGCCTCACCAGCCGCTGTTCGATCGAGATGGTCCTGAAAGCCGCTCGGGTGGGCGCCGGTCTGATCGCGGCCGCGTCCTCGCCGACGGAGCTGGCGGTCCGCGCCGCGACGGCGGCCGGCATCGCGCTCGTCGCCGGCTTGCGCGAGGATGCGTTCGATGTCTACGCCTGCCCGGAAAAGCTGGAGCTGACGGCCGCATGAACGAGAGCGAGACGAAGCTGGTCCGCATGGCCCAGGAGATCCGTCAGTTCTTCCGGCGGCGGGACGACGCGGCCGAGGCGACGGCGGATCACCTGCGCCAGTTCTGGGCGCCGGCCATGCGCGCGGAGTTCCGGGCGGCGGTCGCCCGGGACGGCGACGCCATGCCAGAGGAGATACGCGCGATCGCCCAGGCGCTCGCGGCGCTAGAGACCTGACCCGGCGCGCTTAAATTGGTAGAACTTTAACTGCAGGTATCGTAGAGCAAGACAGACTTATCGGGCCGCATTTCGGCGCGCCCGAACCGAACCGCGACGGACTTGAAAGCGAGCCAATGCGGAACATCGACGTGGCGCAATTCCAGGAAAGCGTGACCCGGATCGCGACCTTCGGCGCGGTCGGCGTGGCCGCGACCTGCACCCATTGGCTGGTGTCGCTGGGGCTGGCGGAAGGTGTTGGCGCGCCCGCGCAGCTCGCCAACGTTTCGGGCTTCGCGGTCGCGGTCCTGGTGTCGTTCTTCGGCCATCATCACCTGACCTTCCGAAGCAAGGAAAGCGCCAGGCGCACATTTCCCCGCTTCGTCGTCGTCGCGCTCTCCGGCCTGGCGGCCAGCGCCGCGCTGATCGCGGGCCTGGACGGGCTCGGCGCGCCGACGTGGCTTCAGTTGACGGCCGCGCCGGCCATCATCCCAGTCGCCACCTATGTCGCGAACCGGTTTTGGGTATTCTGACATGAACCAAGCGCTTCCCATCCGAAAGCCGCGACCCGAGGGGCCGCTCAGCCTCTCTCTCGTCGTGCCGGTCTTCAACGAGGAAGAGACGGTTCACCTGTTCGTCGAGGCGATCGAGGCCGTCCGCGAGGACGTGATCGCGAAGATGCCCGAAGGCGGCGGGATCGAGATCGTGTTCGTCGACGACGGCAGTCGCGACCGGACGGTCGAGAAAGTCCTCGCCTGCCGCAGCGATCATCTGAAGATCCGCCTGGTGCGGCTTAGCCGGAACTTCGGCAAGGATTCCGCGCTCACCGCCGGCCTCGCCCACGCCAAGGGCGACGGGGTCGTGCCCATGGACGTCGATCTGCAGGACCCGCCCGAAATCCTGCCCGAAATGGTCGAGGCTTGGGTCGACGGCGCCTATGTCGTGAACGCCATGCGCATGGACCGCAGCTCGGACAATTGGTTCAAGCGAAAAGCGGCGAACACCTTCTACAGGATCTACAACAAGATCGCCGCCTATCCGATCACGCCGAACGTCGGGGACTTTCGGCTGCTCGACCGGCAGGTGATCGAGGCGCTCAACATGATGCCGGAGCGCATCCGCTTCATGAAGGGGCTTTTCTCCTGGGTCGGCTTCTCGCCGACGACCGTCGGCTATACGCGCACGGTCCGGGTCGCCGGAACGACGAAGTGGAAGCCCTGGTCCCTCTGGAACTTCGCGCTCGACGGCATCACCGGTTCGTCCACCCTGCCCTTGCGCATATGGACCTATGTGGGCGGCTTCATCGCGGTGCTGGCCGTGGCCTGGGCGACGCTGATCTTCTTCCGCACGCTCATCTACGGCGCGGACGTGCCGGGTTATGCGTCATTGATGGTGATCGGCCTGACGCTTGGCGCCGCGATCCTGATCGCCCTTGGCGTGATCGGCGAGTATGTCGGCCGCATCGCGATCGAGGTTCGCCAGCGGCCGCTCTATGTCGTCGCGGACGCGATCGACTGCGAAGACGCGGCCGCGCCCGTCGAAGTCGCCGCCGTCAAGAAAGCGGCGGCCTCCGAATAGGCAGCGACGATCCGAGCGGCCGCACGCAACGGCGACGGCCCGGAGCCTCTAACATTTCCAGTAAAGTTTGCGGGGAGCGAGAGGGCGGCTGCGCTCAGGCCGCCGTCGATTGCTCCAGGCCGATGCGGCCGCGGTCGACCAGCCGGCCGTAGATCGCGCGCACCTCGTCCATCAGCGCGGGCGCGACGTCGCCGTCGGTCTTCGCCTGGCTCAGCACGAACGGTTCCTCGTCCGAAACCGCGTTCTCCACGCCGGCGACGGCGGCGAGCCGGCTCCAAACGCTGGGGTCCTGGCACAGGTCTTCGTAGCAGACGAAAACCGCGTCTTCCGGCGCCGACGTCTCGAGCCAGCCATAAGTCTGCCGCCAGACTTCGAGCCAATAGTCGAGCTGACCGGGCTTGTAGGCCGCGAGACGCTCCGCCCCGACCGCATCGAAGCGGAACGGCCGATGGTCGAGACCGAACTCGTGATGCGCCAGCCAGGACATGTAGGATTTCACGAAGGCGTCGTCTGCCTGGGAATCGACGAAATTCACATGCATCCGCAACAGCGAACCCGCATGGGCGACCGGATCCCGGAAGGGGATCAGGATCGCGGCGTTCGGAAACGCCTTCCGGATGCTCGCGAGGCGCAGAATGTTGTTGTTGTTCTTGGAGAGGTAGCGGGCCGCGCCCTCGCCGCCGGCGTTCAGAATGGCGTTGATATAAGCGACGAACTTTTGGAGCGTCTCCGCATCCGGCGCGTGCGGCCCGAGATGGGTCTTAGTGATGTAGCTGTCCCCGTCGAAGACCCGCCAGAACACCTCGTCCAGGCTTTCCGGGCTATCCACATCGACGAGGATGCGGTCCCCATGGGCGCGTTCGGCCGCCTCCACGTTTCGCTCGGAAACCTTGGAGAGCTTCTTCCAGAGGTTCGGCGCCAGCACGAACGGCATGTTCCTGTAGGTCAAAGAGCAATAGCCGCCGGTGCCGTAGAAACGGCGCATCAGGATCGTCGTTCCCGCCCGCGCGAGGCCAGAGACGAACACATGCTTGCCGGCGGCCACGTCGGCCGGATCCGTCTTCACGGATTTCTGGTCGAGATCGAAGCTCAACTCCGCGATCGGGCCCACCTGCAAGGCGGCCCGATGCAGCATTCGGTCGAGAAAGCTATACTCCGTCACCGTACGATCTTCCCGCGGATGTAGAAGTAGGCTGACGCGAAGACGAGGCTGGCGCCCAATCCGGCCCAATCGAGGATGAACGCCTCGAAGCCGTTCTGAACCGCGTCAAATGCGAAGACGAGCGCGGCCGCGACCGCCAGGAAGGCGATCAGCAGGCCGCACAGCTTCATCGTCGAGATGAACGTCATCTTGGCGTAGGCGCCCATGGCCTTTTCCTTCCAATGGTCGGAAATGCCCTTGGCGCTCAGCACATGGACCGCCTTGCCGCCGGCCCTGCGCACCCCGCTAAGAGCGCCGGCCAAAGGCAGACGGAGCGCAAACTCCACCATGAGGACGCAGAGCGCGGCGGTCAGCAGCCAGTTCACGACTTGCTGGCGCTTTCCTCTGCGCCGACGGAAGCCGCCTTGCGCTTCTTCAGCAGACGCTTCACCGGGTAGTAGAGGATCGCGAAGAAGGCCATCACCACAGATGCGAGAATGCCCAGCACGACCGCGATCGTGCCGGCGCCCGCGCCCGGACCGATATACGCCGCAGCCGGCATGGCCGCGGCCACGAGCGGCGCCAGCAGCGCCAAAGTCAACTTGCTAATGGGCATTGTCTGCTCTCCAGGTTGGGATTCTCGAAGGACGCAATTTTGTGACCGCGAACTCGGCGAACGGGCGCGCTCCCAAGGGTTGTCCAAGGAACGCGGGCGCCCTGTCGTCACCGTCGGCAGTCATGAAAAAATCCGGCAAAGTCCCCTCGGCGCGAGGCTATCGCATTGCAGTCGGAGATTATCTGGCGCACCGATGAAAACCAAGTTAAGTGATCGAAACCTAACGAAAAGGTCATAATCGCCCGCGCCTCGCCGAACCGCCGCGGGATTCGCGCTCGAAGCCCGGAAAACCCGCCAACCGTGTTGTATTGCAGCAAATATTGCTGCGACGCAGTCGCATTCTGAGCGTTGACGACCCCTTTTGGGTCATTATACTGCGCACGCCAAATGGGCTAGGGGGAATGCAAAGATGGCGATAACGCTGCCGCCTGACTATAAGCCGACGGATCGCGAAGAGTTTATGAATCCGTTGCAGACAGAGTATTTCCGTAAGCGCTTGATAGATTGGAGAGATCAACTTCTGAAGGAATCGAACGGGACAATTTCGACGCTTCGGGAGCACACCTCATCCGCCGCGGACGCGGCCGACCGGGCTTCGGTCGAATCCGACAGGTCGCTTGAGCTGCGCACCAGGGACCGGGCCCGCAAATTGATCAATAAGATCAACGATGCGCTTCGCCGGGTTGAAGACGGATCTTATGGCTATTGCGAGGAAACATCGCAGCCAATCGGGATCCACCGCCTGGAGGCGAGGCCGATCGCGACCTTGAGCATCGAAGCGCAAGAACGGCACGAACGAACTGAACGGCAATACCGGGGCGATTGAGGCCCTTTATTTTTGCCCAATAAATAAAACCAATCTATTAAAAACCCCTGACAATCAATTGTTTGTCAGGGGTTTTTTGTGTTTTTCTAGGGCGGTTTGAGCCTATTCGCCGCTCTGGAGCAGCCGGCCGTCCCGGCGCGCCGACTCGTACGCGGATACGAACACCCAAACGGCGATTCCCAATGCCGCCGCATCCAAACCCAGCGCCCAGGCAAAATGCCCCCAGTCGAACCTGCCTTCGAGCAGAACCGCGCGCATGCCTTCGAAGACATGCGCCGACGGCAAGGCGAGCGCCACCGGCTCCAGCCAGTCCGGCAATACCGAGACCGGGTAGTAGACGGCCGAAACCGGCGCCAGGGCGAACACCGTCACCCAGGCCAGACTCTCCGCCCCCAGGCCAAAGCGCAGCAGCAACGCGCAGACGGCGATGCCGACGGACCAGCTGAAGGCGATGAGCAGAAAGAAGAACGCGACCAGCCCCGGCCCCATGTCGGTGATGGCGAACGCATAGAACAGCCACGCGGCCAGGGCCGGCGGAATGATGCCGACCAGAGTCCGCGCCAGGCTCACCAGCATCAACGCGGCGGCCAGTTCCGAAGCCCTGAGCGGCGAGACGAACATCTGCCCCAGATTGCGCGACCACAGCTCTTCCAGGAACGATACGGAGACGCCGAGCTGCCCCCGGAACATCACGTCCCACAGGAGCACGCCCGCGAGCAGCAGCCCGCCCGCCTGGGCGATTACGCTGGAATGCTCCTGGAAGTACTGGGTAATGAAGCCCCACAGGAAAATCTGCATGAGCGGCCAGTAGGCGAGCTCGATGATGCGCGGCCAGGACCCGCGAAACAGGTAGTAATGGCGCAGCGCCAAGGCGCCGATGCGCCCGAAGGCCGAGAGGGCGGGCGTCGTCCGGTCCAGATCCATCATGCGTCCGCCGCCTTCCCTGCGCCGCCGCCCGCGCGGGCGATATCCAGAAACACCTCTTCCATCGTCCGCCGTCCATGCCGCTCCAGCAGCGCCTCGGGGCTGCCCCGATCGACGATCGCGCCGGCCCGCATCATCAGCACGTCGTCGCAGAGGCGCTCCACCTCCGGCATATTGTGGGACGCGAGCAGAATGGCGGCGCCCGTCGCGGCCCGATAATCCTCGAGATACCGGCGGATCCAATCGGCCGTATCGGGATCGAGGCTTGCGGTCGGCTCGTCCAGCAGCAGCAGGTCCGGCCGGTTTATGAGCGACTTCGCCAATGCCGCCCGTGATTTCTGCCCCGCCGACAGCGTTCGCGTCATTCGGTTCAGGAACGGCTCCAGGTCGAGATCGCGGGCCAGCGCCCGAATCCGCTCTTTCGGCTGGCGAACGCCGAAGAGCCGGGCATAGATTTCCAGGTTCTCGGCGACCGTCAGCCGTCCCGGCATCTCGACATAGGGCGAGGAAAAGTTGATGCGCGCGAGCGTCGCCGCGTCCCGCTGGCTCGCATCCACGCCGAACACGCGCGCCATCCCAGCGGAAGGGATCAGCAGCCCCAGCAGCATAGACATGGTCGTCGTCTTGCCGGCGCCGTTGCCGCCGAGCAGGCCGACGATGCGGCCCTGGCCGACTTCGAAGTCGATCGAATCGACCGCCGTCACGTCGCCGAAGCGCTTGGTGAGGCCGGTCGACTCGATCGGCGGAGATGTTTCGGGCATGGGGTCCGGGCGGTCCGTCGCGTTGAGCGTCGCGCGCAGGAAGCCCGGCGGATCGGGGCGCCCGCGCAGCGGGTCCGCCCTCTTATCATGGCGATGGCTTCGGGCGAAACCGGCGCTTGCCGGCCCGAATCAGGCGCCGGCGGCGAAGGACGATTCGAAGCGCAGCGCGAAACCGTCCGCCTCCACGCGCACGACGGCGCCCGGCAGTTCGGCGACGTCCTCCACGAACAAGGTCACGATCTCGCCGACCTCCGGTCGGCAGTCGGCCTTGATCAGCGCGCCGCCGACCGAAATGTCCAGAACGGCGCAATCCCGCCATTGTTCTTCGAAGAAGGATTGTGCGGCGTGGGGGCAAGGATAGCGGTCGAACAGGCGGCGCTCGCCGGCGAGGGCGGTGGGCGTAGCGATCGGCATGGGCGTATCCCCGGTTTCTTGCACGGCCCTACGATGCGGCATAAAAAGTTTATGCAAAATTATCGCGCCGTCGATTAACCGAAGCGCGACTCTATCGGTCGAACCGAAGAAGAAACGCCTGGAGCAGCATGGCAATCGGATTACGAGAAGGCCGCCGTCGCCAAAGGCGCAATCAGCGCATGGCGTTAATCAAGTTCGCGGCCGTCCTGACGGCGCTGGTGCTGCTTGGGTTCTTCGCCTACGAGACGGGCACCGCCTTCGCTCAGCGCGAAGTGCGCAGCCTGCGCGAGGAACTGGGCGCGCTGAAAGAGCAACGCAACAGCATCGACGCCGAGAACCAGAACCTGAAGGCCCAGCTTCGCGGCGCCAAGGCCCAGGTGGCCGAGTGGACCGAGCGGTACAAGGAAGACGTGCCGACGGGCGAGGCCCGCGACCTCTTCAAGCTGATGAGCAGCCAGCTCAGCGCCGGCGTGCCGGCCAAGCGGCTCGGCTTCGTCATCCGCGAGGCGAAAGCGGCGAACGAGTGCGAGAACGAGCCGGAGACCCGGCGGTTCATTCTCCGCACAAAGGGCGCCCGCGGGAAGAACAACTGGGTCGGCTACGCGAACTCGGCCATCGTCATCACCGGCATCGGCGAGCCCGCCCAGGGCGCCGACGGCCGGCCGCAAGCCTGGTACGACCCGGCCAAGCCCGTGAAGATCCAGTTCACCCGGGTTGGCGGCAAGGTGCAGGAGATCGAGGGCCAGCTGCCGCTTTCCCACGGCGTCGTGCTCGGCAACACGGAATACCGCTTCAATATCGTGACCGGGCCGAGGGGCTTCGTCGTCGTCTCCGGCGACAAGTGCAAATATCCGTGACGGTTTAGCGTCCCGCGCGGTTCATTCGAGGAAGGAACGTCCCATGGAACTCAGCGACGTCATGCGCACGACCTTCGCCGCGCGCGAATTCACGGACGCCCCCCTGCCCGACGGGACCCTATACGAGATCCTGGAACTCGCCCGCTTCGCCCCGAGCGGCGGCAACCGCCAGGGCAACCGCGTCATCGTCGTGCGCGACGCTGCGACCCGAGACGCGCTCGCCAAGCTGGCGGAGCCGGCGGCCCGGCGCTACACCGCCCAGCGCGCCGCCGGCGAAAGCCCGTGGAACACCATCGTCCCGACCAAGGTGACGGACGCCGAGATCGCCGCGACCGAGCCTGCGGGCCATCTCACCTCTTCCTTTCGCGACGCGCCCGTTTGCCTTGTCTTCGTGGTCGACCTCCGCGTGGTCGCCTCCATGGACCAGTTCGTCGACCGGATCGGCGTCATCAGCGGCGGTTCGATCTATCCCTTCGTCTGGAACGTGCTGCTGGCGGCCAGGGAGAAGGGCTTCGGCGGCACCATCACCACGCTCGCCGCGGCGGAAGAGCCAGGGGTGCAGGCGCTCCTGAACATTCCGAAGCATTTCGCCGTCGCCGCCGTCGTGCCGCTTGGCCAGCCGGTAAAGCAGTTGACCAAGCTCACGCGCAACTCGGTCGAGCAGATCGCGACCGTCGGAGCCTTCGACGGCCCCGCCTTCACTGGCGGCTGACGGCGCCCCCGCCGGCCCGGGCCTTGCGCCCACGGCCCGCGCGGCCTATCTCCGCCGCATCATGCAAGACGCGCCGCAAGATCGATCGCAACCAGCCCTGTCGCTAGACATGGACCTGCCCGGCGAACCCGCCGGAACCCGCGTCGTCGTCGCCATGTCCGGCGGCGTCGACAGTACGGTGACGGCCGCGCTCCTGGCGGAAGCGGGGTACGACGTCGTCGGCGTGACCCTTCAGCTCTACGACCATGGCGCCGCCGTCCCGACCGGCCGCACCTGCTGCGCGGGCCAGGACATCCACGACGCCCGCGAGGCGGCGGACCGCATCGGCATCCCCCATTATGTGCTCGACTATGAAAGCCGCTTCCGCCAGGCGGTGATGGACGACTTCGCCGACAGCTACCTCAGGGGCGAAACGCCGATCCCGTGCGTCCGCTGCAATCAGACCGTGAAGTTCCGGGACCTGCTGGAGACCGCCCGCGACCTGGGCGCGGCCGCGCTCGCGACCGGCCACTATGTCCAGCGCCGGCTGGGGGCGGACGGCCGCCCGCGCCTGCTGCGCGGCGCCGACCCGGCCAAGGACCAGAGCTATTTCCTTTTCGCGACTACGCCCGAGCAGTTGGCATATCTGCGCTTTCCCCTGGGCGGCATGAGCAAGGACGAAACCCGCGCCCACGCCCGCCGCTTCGGCCTCGCCATCGCCGACAAGCCGGACAGCCAGGATATCTGCTTCGTGCCGAACGGCCGCTACCAGGACGTTGTGGCGAAGCTGCGGCCGGGCGCGATCGAGCCCGGCGAGATCGTCGACCTGGAAGGCCGGACGCTCGGCCGCCACCAGGGCGTGATCGGCTTCACGGTCGGCCAGCGCCGGGGCCTGGATATCGGCGGCGCGGCGGAGCCCTACTATGTCGTCCGCCTGGAGCCGGAAGCGAAGCGCGTCGTCGTCGGCCCCCGCGCCGCCCTTTCCTGCCGGGAAGCCGCGCTGACGGAAACGAACTGGCTCTCCGCCGCGCCGCTGGACGGACAGCCCGTCCAAGTGAAGCTGCGCTCGGCCGCGCCCATGGCGTCCGCAAGCCTCTATCAGGGGCCGGACGGACAGGTCCGCGTTCGCCTGGACGAGGCCCAGTTCGGCGTCGCCCCAGGCCAGGCCTGCGTCTTCTATGATGCTGAAAACGCAAGCGAAGTCCTGGGCGGCGGCTGGATCGCCAGCGCGCCGACGGCCGCCGACGCCCATAACGCCTTGACACCCGCCGCCGCCCCCGCCATATAGCGCCCTCTTGCGCGCGCCGACCCACCCATGTCCGCCGCGCCTTGGCGGGGTAGCTCAGTGGTAGAGCAGGGGAATCATAATCCCTTGGTCGGGGGTTCAAATCCCTCCCCCGCTACCACCGAAATCGCACTTTTCCAGTCTGGGTTTGAGCCTGGTTATCGCGCGGGCGCTTAGCCTCCGCCTTACTCGATGTAGCCTCCCATAGTCAGAGGCGGCTCTGTTGCGACCGCAAGGCAGACAACCATCGTGAGCAGGATCGTCGCCGCCACGATGACAGCGATATGCCCTGGATTCGCTCCGTCCGCGCGCGCGGGCCATCCCCCATCCCAAGGCCATAAGCAGTGCGATGATGAGCGCTATGAAGCCAGCTGAATAAAGCAATGCGTTCATCATGAAGAGATTCCCCTACGCCCGCAGAACACCCTTAGATTGTGCCACAGCATACCATGCACGTCTCAAACTATGAAAAGCAGCAAGCGCATTAATATATACAATTTAAACTATTTGTTATCGGTCCCTGGGTTGAATGTTAAACGGATGTAGACTACCTCACCCTCCATCGCCCCGCCACTGTCGGCGCCCGCCGTAGAGCGATCGAATTAACCCGCCAGGCGCCGAATGCCTGCACCATGGGCCGACGGACCGTAGAAAGCCCGCGATCAGCCCATGCTCCGCTCCCTCCCGCCGCTCGCAAACGGCCGCCTGCGCCGGCGGGACCGGAAGGCGCACCCGCACCTGTTCCGCCTGCGGCGCAAGTTCGAACGGGTCTCCAGGCGCGTCGAACGGCGGTCCTGGCTGCGCCGCCATCGGGGCGCCCTCGTCTATCTGCTGCTGCTGGGGGCGGCCATTGGCTGGATCGGCTGGAACCTGTATCCGGCGGCCATGCACTGGCCCATCGGCACCGCCTTCCTCCACCTCGCCGCCGCCCCCGACTGCCACGCCGCCCGCGCCGTCGGCCTGGCGCCGGCGCTTAGAGGCAATCCCGGCTATCACCCTCGCCACGACCGCGACAATGACGGCATCGCCTGCGAACCCTGGCCGCCCCTGCGGTCGCGGCCCCGGACGCGTCTGCGCACGACCGATGAAATGGAGAACGCCAGCGGTTTCGCGGGCGATCTCAGCGACCGCAGATAGGGCCGCAGCCCGCGGCTTCATTGCCGGCCGCGACCCGCAGGGTCTTGGATCCGATGGCGCATGGCGGCGGGCATGCGAGCCAGTCTTTAGGCCGGCGGCTGGATGGTCCGGCCCGCAAGCCCCTATCGAATCCAGCAAAGGTTCGAGCCCGGGTCTTGCCCCTGAAAGCCGATGATTTTCCGGCGCAGGCGCGGCGGCCTGGAAACGGCCATTCTTAGACATCCGGTCCGCTGCGGAGGGAACGCCCGAGCTATAAGAATGGGCGGCGAAGCGCGAATAGGTCAGCCCATCAAAGTGCGTTATGGTTTCGCGGACTTCGCCTAGGAAATGACATGTCCCTTGAAACGTGGCTGGTCTATTTGGCGGTGGCGATCGGCCTGTCGCTCACCCCCGGCCCGAACGGCCTCCTCTCGATCACCCACGGCGCATGCTACGGGTTTCGCCCGACGGTCTACACGGTGCTGGGCGGCGCGCTAGGGTTCTTGACGCTGATCGCGATTTCGCTCGCCGGGTTCGGGACGCTGCTGGCGGCGTCGGAACAGGCGTTCACGCTTCTGAAGTGGGCCGGCGCGGCCTACCTCGTCTTCCTTGGCGTCCAGGTATGGCGATCCTCCCCGCCTGACTTCCTCGGCGCGGCGCGGTCGTTCGACGCCGCCACGTCCAAACCGTTCCGCATGTTTCGCCAAGGCTTCACGGTCGCGGTTTCGAATCCCAAGGGCATTCTGTTCTTCGCCGCCTTCCTCCCGCAGTTCATGCTGGCGGGAGCGTCGTTCTGGACGCAACTCGCCATCTTCGGCGGCACGTTCGTTCTCGTCGAAACCGCCTATGAACTGTTCCTCGCCAGCTTCGCCCAGCGCATATCGCCCTGGCTCTCCCACTGCGGGCGCTGGTTCAACCGGATAACCGGCGGCACATTCGTTGGCATGGGCGCCGTCCTCGCCGCCGCGACGCGTTAGCCACGGCCGCTCACGCCAGGCGGGGCCTGGCAAGTCGGCTCAGCGATGTCTATGCGCGGGCATCTGTATGTGTGATGCCCATCAAGCGGTGACGGCGATACGGAATGGCGGCCGGAACGCCTGCAATGCAAAGGCTCCGGAGCAACCTAGAACGGCGCCGGCCGCAAAGAGCCAGCCAACGGATAGGGCCCTGCGCACTTGCGCCACGGCGGCCTGTTTCGGAACGGGCCTTCTGAGCGCGAGCGAATAGGGTGATCGCGCGCAATTCAAAAACCTACTGAAACCAGCGCAGTTTCGAACCGGGGTTTTGAAACCCTCAGAACGGAGGTTTCCTAAGCGCTAGCGCAGCAATTCAAAAACGGACCGTTTTAGGAAGAATCCTTCCCTGGCTGAGTGATCCGGTATGCGTCAACGGCCGATGCAATCGGGCAGCGGCGGCCGTTGACGCATTGGGCGTGGGTCAGGCCGCAGGCAGGTATGGGATCGTCCCAGCGATATCCGTATCGTCGATCAGATGAAAGTTGCTGATGCTGCCGGCCTGTCGCGCCTGGCCATATGGCGCGTATTCGGGATCAGCGGCGAAGCTTTGAAGGGCCGCCTTTGACGGAAATTCGATAATGGCGATCAACGTGCTGTCCTTGGCGCTTCCTTCAATGGTCTCGATGTTGCCGCTGCGGGACAGGTAGCGGCCGCCATGCCGTTCGATGATCTTGTGCACATTCGCTGCGTAGTCCGGCACCCAGGCGCCGTCTGTCACCTGAATGTCGGCGATAAGAAATACGCTCATGAGATTGCTCCGTTCGCATGCTTAGCCGGGGATCGTGCGCCCCGAACTTTCTGCCGCGACGGTGTCCGCTGCGGGCCGTCCCGCGCTAGTCGCCGAACTGAATCGCTTGGTTCAGTTTCTGTACTAGGGCCGTATCCGATCAAAGCCTATGCTTCGGTTCGCATCATTCAAAGGTAATGACATGGCCCATGCTGGCTATAAGCAATTCTGCCCGGTCGCGATGGCGGCCGAGGTGTTGTGCACACGCTGGACGATCGTGCTGCTGCGGGAGTTGGTCGCTGGAACGACGCGCTTCAATGACCTGCGGCGCGGCGTCCCAAAAATGTCGCCAGCCTTATTGTCGACACGCCTGAAGGAGCTTGAGCTTGCGGGCGTGATCGACCGCAGGCCCCTGCATTCGGAGAAGGGGGTATTCGAATATCATCTGACGGATGCGGGCAAGGATCTGCGCTCCGTGATAGAGGCGCTCGGCCTGTGGGGGCAGAAATGGGTCGAATCCTCGCTGTCGCTTAAGAATTTAGACCCATCGCTGCTGATGTGGGATATGCGTCGGAACCTGAATCCGAAGCCGCTTCCGTTCGCTCGAACGGTGGTTCAGTTTCTATACTCAGATCTTCCTTCGACGAAGAGCCATTGGTGGTTGGTGATCGAACCCGAGGGCGCGGTCGATTTGTGTTGGTCGAACCCAGGATTTGAAATCGATCTGTATGTGAAAACTGATCTGCGCACGATGACAGCGATCTGGATGGGCTTGAGCACGATAGAGAGCGCGCGCGACAAGATAGAAATGGAGGGATCGAGAGAGATCGCTGCGACCATGCAAACATGGCTGGGACTCAGTCCATTCGCAGCGCAAAAGAAGCTAGTCCAATGAGGCGTCTCTTAAACGTAGGATTCTGAGTCTCTCGGTCTTCACCGCGTCGGTTTTGGCAGGGGGATTCTGAGCGCGTCAGAAATCACCGTTTTAGACACGGACGCCTTTCGGACTTTAAGACCAAGTTGTCGTATCAACCCAAATCGCCGGTTTTCAACAGCATGACGGGCGGGTCGATGGTGCGGCGGAACCGGTCTTTTTCGCATCATCGGGAACCACTGAATTGGTATCCGACAACGTCCTTCGACGGAGGTTTTCGGCTGCGATTTAGCTTACCTCACCTCAACCCAAGCGACCCGCGCACCGCCGCCCTTCCTTATGTCCCTCACCGAAACACCACCTCCTGATACCCCCCGTCCGCGACGTCGTCGCACCATTTGCGGTAGGCGGGGGCGGTGCCGCTGTAGCGGGCGAGGATGCGGGTTTGCTTGCCTTCGACGTTCATGTTGACGCCCGTCATCCAGGAATCGATTTCGTTGGAGAGCAGGCCTTCCGCCGTCTTGGCGACGAAGCCGGTCCATGCGTCGACGGCGTCCTGCTTCGGGTTGGCGAAGACATGGCCCTTGTCGACCATGAAGCCGATCGCGCCGTCCGCCCATTCCGCGATGTATTCGATGCTGCGGGGAATATTGCCGAGCGCGGTGTGGGGGCCGACGACCATGAACATGTTGGGGAAGCCCTCGACCATGATGCCGACGAAGGTCGTCGGCCCGCCCTGCCATTTCTCCTTCAGCTTCAGCCCGTTCAGGCCCTGGATGTCGATCCGGTCGAAGCTGCCGGTGATGGCGTCGAAGCCGGTCGCGTAGACGATGATGTCGAACTCATAGGCCTTTTCGGTCGTCTCCAGGCCGGTCGGCGTGATCCGCTGGATCGGCGTCTTCAGCATGCTGACCAGTTCGACGTTCGGCTGATTGTAGACCTCGTAATAGAAGGTCTCCTGGGGGACGCGGCGGGTGCCGAAGCCGTGGTCGGTCGGGATCAGCAGTTCGGCCGTCTCGGGATCGTTCACCCGCTCGCGGATCTTGTTCGCCACGAAATCCGAAAGCATGCGGTTGACCTTCCGGTCGGTCAGCATGTCCCGGAAATTGCCCATCCAGATGCCGAAGCCCGGCGTCTCGTAGCGGTTCTCCCAGAAGGCCTGGCGCTCTTCCTCGCTGACCTCCAGGCCGCTGCGCGGGTCGATATTGTGGATGAAGCAGGAGGCGGACTTGTCGCACATCTCGAAGATTTCGGGATAGCGCGTGCGGATCTCCGCCATCTCCTCCTTGGCGATCTTCTTGTTGTGGAGCGGCGTGCACCAGTTGGGCCGGCGCTGGAAGACGGTCAGGCTGCCGGCGGTTTTCGCGATCTCCTGGATCGCCTGAACGCCAGTGGCGCCAGTGCCGATGACGGCGACGCGCTTGCCGGCGAAGTCCACCGGCTCCTTCGGCCAGAGGCCCGTATGGCAGGACTGGCCCTTGAAGCTGTCGATGCCTTCGAACTTGGGATATGTCGGCGCGGACAAGGGGCCGACGCAGGGCACGAAGAAGCGGGAGCGATAGCTGGACCCGTCCTCCAGGGTGATTGTCCAGGCGTTGGCGCCCTCGTCGAAATGGGCGGCCTTGACCCGGCTCTTGAACTGGATGTCCCGGCGCAGGTCGAACTTGTCCGCGACGAAGTTCAGATAGCGCTCGGTCTCGGGCTGGGGCGCGAAGTTCTCCGTCCAGTCCCATTCGTCGAGCACTTCCTGGGAGAAGGAATAGCCGTAGGACCAGCTTTCGGAATCGAAGCGGCAGCCGGGATAGCGGTTCCAGTACCAGGTGCCGCCAACGCCCGTGCCCGCCTCGAACACGCGCACCTTCAGCCCGCGCTGGCGCAGCAGGTGAAGCACGTACATGCCCGATATGCCGGCGCCGACAAGTATCGCGTCGAAATCGAGAGCGGCGTCCGTGCTGGCGCTCGGGCGGGCGGCGGTGGCGGTATCCATGGCGTTTCCTCACATCTAGCAGCATGACGCGTTCGTGGCCGCGCGTCTCTTCGGCCCTATTCTAATCCTGTCGCGGACAGCGCAAGCCTGCAAAATTTTGCCGCAGCCTGGCCGCCCGCTAGAGCGCAAGCTCCAGTTCGTCCGTCAAAGCGCCGGAACAGCACAGCATCACCTTGGCGTTCGACGCTTTTTCCTGATCGGTCAAATAGTCGTCCCGGTGGTCCGGCACGCCGGCGAGCACGGTCGTCTCGCAGGTGCCGCAGATGCCGTTCGTGCAGGCGAAGGACACATCGACGCCGGCGTCCAGCAACGCGTCCAGCATGGACTGGCCGGCCGCGACCTCGATCGTACGGTCGCTGCGCTTCAGCACCAGACGGAAGCCGCCCTCGGTCGCCGGCGCCTCGGCCGCGGCGAAGCGTTCGATATGGCCCATGCAATCGGGCCTGGCCGCCATCTCCCGCTCGAACGCGTCGAGCAGGCCGGCGGGCCCGCAGCAATAGAGATGCGCGCCCGCCGGCGCCTCCGCGACGACGCCCGCCAGGTCGAGCGCGCCGCCGCCCGGCTCCTCGTCGAAATAGATCGACGCCTCCGGAAAGGCCGCGACGCGCGCCAGAAAGGCCGCGCGCGCCCGCGTCCGGCAGACATAGTGCAGCCGCCAGGGCCGCCCGAGGCGCCGCAGGCGCTCGGCCATCGCCAGGATCGGCGTAATGCCGATGCCGCCCGCGATCAGCACCGAATGGGACGCGGCCTCCTCCAGGGCGAAATCGTTGATCGGCTCCGAGATTTCCAGAACGTCGCCGACGCGCCAGCGCTCATGCGCGTGGCGGGAGCCGCCGCGCCCGTCCGGCTCCAGCAGAATGCCAAGCTGATAGCGGTCCCGCTCCGCCGGGTCGTTGGCGAGCGAGTAGCTCCGCGTCAGCCCCGGCGCCAGCGTAATGTCCACATGCGCGCCGGCTTCGAACGGCGGCAGGCTTTCGCCTTCGAGGGGGACGAGTTCATAGGCGTTGGCGCCCTCCGCCTCCCAGCGGATCGAAAGCAGGCGCGCGCGCATCAGAGCTCGTAGCCGAAATCGGCGCCGAGGCGGGCCGTCATCGGCTCCGCGCCGGCCTCCGACCAGTCGGCGTCGACCGGCAGGCGCATGGAGACGGCGCGCACCATGAACGTGTCCGGCGCATCGGCCCCGGCCGGGCGCACGCCTTCGTCGCGGTAGGCTTTCACGCTTTCCAGCAGCATGCGCCGCGTCATCACGATGCCGGTGTCGGAGACGCAGAGGTTCTCCTGGGTGCGGTCGTAGATCGGCATCACGCCGGACTGGCAGGCCGCGTCCTGCACCCAGAGGCCGGGCAGGCCCGAGAACCAGCTCGTCCGCTGGCTCTCATAGTCGAAGCCATAGCCGTTGTCGGGCCGGAACCGGGTGCGGAAGTCGCCATAGGGCGTCGTCGCGGGCTGGGGATCGTAGCAGTTGACGCTGGCGTGGCCGGTCTCGCGGCCCCTGTGGCCGTTGGCGAGCACGTCCCGCGTGCGCTCGTAGAGCGGCGCCGCGGGCGTGTAGGAGAACATCAGGCAGAGGGTGTTCTCGTCGTCCATCGGCACCCACGCATGGCCCGAAAGCTCCGGAAATTTCGACTGGGGCGGCACCAGGGTCCAGAACGGGGCGACGAACTGATTGACGCGCCAATAGTTCGTCTCGTCGTCGACAATGCGCCTGGAGGCGATGTTGACGCCATAATCCCGGCGCTTGCACTCGAACTTGGGCCTGAGGTCCTGGGCGGCGACCCACTGGTTGATGGCGCCCTTGCCGTCGATGCGGCCGTGCAGGATCGGCGCATGGGCGGAATCGATCTCTCCCTCCAGCGCCTGGAGCCAGTTGCATTCCTGCACCCGGAAGGAAACGAAGACGTTCTCCGCCGGCACCAGGTTGAACTCGATCTCCGGCAAGGGCGGCGGCTCGGCGGCGTCGCCCATATAGGTCCAGAGCACGCCGTTCCGCTCCCGGCAGGGATAGGCCTTCAGGCGCACCCGCTCCCGCATACGGCTCTGCTCCGGCTCCGCCGGCATGTCCATGACCTTGCCGGTCACATCGAACTTCCAGCCGTGATAGACGCAACGCAGGCCGCATTCCTCGTTCCGGGCGAACATCAGCGGCGCGCCGCGATGGGGGCAGGCGTTGGCGACGAGGCCCGGCGCGCCGTCGCTGTCCCGGAACGCCACCAGGTCCTCGCCCAGCAGCTTCACGCGCTTCGGCTGACCGTCCGGCGGCAGCTGGTCGCCCGGATAGAACGGGATCCAGAAGAGGCGCATCCACGCGCCCATGGCGGTTCCGGGGCCGACCGAGGTCAGTGTTTCGTTGTCTTCCCTGCTCAGCATTCGGCGTCTCCCTATTCGAGGTTCAGCTTGGCGGCGTCTTGCTTGCCCGCGCCGTTCAATAGCCCGTTCACCAGCAGATCGAAGGACGAACGGACATAATCCTTCACGTCATGGCCCGGCTCGAACCGCCAGGACTGCAGCGCCCAGGCGTGCGCCATGGAGGCGATCTGGGAACAGACGAGACCGACGTCGACGTCCCTCAGCAGGCCGGCGGCCTTGCATTCCTCCACACAGCCGGCGAGCAGGCCGTTGATCTCCCGCTCCCGCGCCAGCACGTGCTTGCGGCGGTCCGGATCGAGGGAGCGGAAGGAGCGATAGGCCAGGATCGTCGCTTCGCGATTGTCGTCGACGACGCCGCAACAGGCGGCATAGGCGGCGAAAAGGCGGGCGAGCGGGTCGGTTTCACTCGCGGCGGCGGCCGTGACCCGGCCCCAATACTGGTCGAGCCGCTCCAGCAGCACGAGCAGCAGCACGTCTTCCTTGTTCTTGAAATACTGGTAGATCAGGCCCGGCGAGATGCCGGCTTCCCTGGCGATATCCTTGATGGTGACGGTGTAGTAGCCGCGCGCGCCGAAAAGCTTGATGGCGGCGGCGACAATCTGGCCGCGCCGCTTGTCGACCAGCTCCGGGTTCTCGACCTGGGCCTCGACGATGTCGTGCTGGCGCTCCGCCGGCATCAGACCGCCCTGAAGCCGAACAGCGGCCCGTCGTCATAGTCGAGCACGACGCATTTGACCTCAGCGTCCAGTTCGGGCTCGCCCAGGATGCGGGCGGCGACCCGAAGCCCCTCCTCCAGATCGACGATGCCGTTGCGGATTGGCGCTTCGCCTTGGAACGCCGCCGGCACCGCGTGGATCACCGTCTGGGAATAGAGCGCGCCGCGCCCGGAAAGCTCGACCCACTCCACCTCCCGGCCCCAGTCGTAGGGGCAGAAGGGTTTTGGCGGAAAGGTCAGCCGGCCCGAGGACGCGCCGCGCGTCGTCGTCAGGCGGCCTTCGGCGAGCGCGTCCCAGAATTTCTTTGAATGCTCGGTCACGCGGGGCGGCCAGGGGCGGTCGCCCGTCATTTTCACGCGAGGCAAGGTCATCGCTTCGCCTCCAGAATGTGGATCAGGGCGGCGTTGTAATTGCCGAGCTCGCAACTGCCGGCGGCGAGCGCGGCGTCCTTCACTTGCCGTTCCCCGGCCCGCCCGGTCAGCTGCTCCCACAGCTCGAAGATCGTGAGCAGCCCGGTGATGTAGGAGGGATGGCCGCGCGAGAGGCAGCCGCCCGACGTGCAGATCGGCAGCCGGCCGCCAAGCGCGGTCTCGCCATCCGTCGCGGCCCGGCCCGCCTGCCCGCGCGGCACGAGGTCCATCGCTTCGGAGACAAGGGCCTGCACGATGGTGCAGGGCGCATAAAGCTCCGCCAGGTCCAGGTCCGCCGCCGTGACGCCGGCCTGGGCATAGGCGGCGGTGGAGGCTTCCCTGGCGGCGATGAACGCCGTCATGTCGTTCGGAACCTCGTTGATCTGGTGTGCGCCTTCGTGGAAGAAGCCTCGGCTGCGCACCAGGGCGTAGGGCCGGCCGGTCTCCTTCGCCACGTCCTCCGAACAGACGACGAGGCAGCAGGCGCCGTCGCCGCGCGGCGGCACCTCGAAGAGGCCGAGCGGCTCGACGATAGGCCGCGCCGCCAGCACCTCTTCCAGCGTCAACGGCTTCCGGAACTGGGCGATGGGGTTGAGCGCCGCGTGCCGCCGGTCCTTGACCGAGATGCCCGCCAGTTCGGCCCGCGAGACGCCATAGTCGTGCATGTAGCGCACTGCGTCCATGGCGTACCAGGCGATCGGGCTGAAGCCGAAGACGCTGTGAAAGTCGATATCGCCGACCGCGCGCATGGAGCTCATCATGTGCTCCGCCGACGACGCCGCGCTTTCGAAGTTGACGCCGAGCGCCAGCGCCACGTCCGCGTGGCCGATGGCGACGGCGTTGACCGCCTGGTCGAAGGCGAGGCCGCCGGTCATGCCGTTGCCGAGCACCTCCATGATGCCGCCCTTCAAGGGCATGCGCATGTAGTTCGCCATGAAGGTGGCGAAGTATTTCTGCAAGGTGTAGGGCCGGCAGAGGGCGAGGCTGATCGCGTCCACGGACTCTTTCGGAAGGCCGGCGGAGGCCATGGCGTCGATCACCATGGGCGCCAGCACTTCGTGCTCGACTGTCTGGATCGGCTCGCCCGCCGGCGTTTGCAGCTTGCCGTTAGGCGTCGCGGCTCCGCCGATGACGGCGACGTTACGCAGGCTCATTCCGGGCCTCGGCAGCGATACATGCTGGACGACTTCATGGTGTGCACCGCCTCGTCCCGCTGATTGTGGATTTCCCGGTCGAACGTGACGATGCCGCGATCGCCTTTGCTGGTCCGCCGCTTTTCGCGCGGGACCATGACGACATGCAGCGTGTCGCCGTGCTTGACCGGCTTGTGGATGCGCCAGTCGTCCGTGCCCATCATTGCGACGATGGTGCCGTCATTGACGCCGGACTGGCACATCAGCCCGCCGGCGATGGCCAGGACGAGCGGGCCGTGGGCGATCGGCTCGCCATAGGGCTGCTCCTTGCAGAACTCCCAATCCACATGAGGCGCATTGAAGTCCCCGGACAGGCAAGCGAAGTTCACGATATCGGTCTGGGTGACCGTGCGCCTGGGCGTCAGATAGGTCTCGCCGATCCGCCAGTCCTCGAAAAACAGGCCGCGTGGCTCGCGTTCGCTCAAAGCATTTCCTCCCTGGGGGCGTTCCGCCCGACCCGTTACTTGCGGCGCCGCGGCGCCCGCGTTCAAAGTCCCATCCGGCTGGCGATGACGTTCCGCTGGATTTCGCTGGTGCCGCCGCCGATGGGGCCGACGCGGGCGTCGCGGAACATCATCTGCATGTCCTGATCGACGATGTAGCCGGCGCCCGCCATGATCTGCATCGCCATGTCCGCGACCTTCCAGTTCACTTCGGTCACGTAGGCCTTGGCGACCGCGTTCTCCATGATCGGATCCAGCCCGGCGTCCAGCATTTCGGCGACGCGGAATGTCTGGGCGCGCGCCGTCTGGTACATGATCTGCATCTCGGCGAACTTGTGGCTGACCGCCTGGAACTTGCCGATCGGCCGACCGAACTGCTCCCGCTCCTTCGCGTAGGCGAGCGCATGCTCCATGATCCGCAGCGTGTTGCCGACGCCGTTCGCGGCGAGGTTCAGCCGCTCCACGTTCAGGCACTTCATCAGGCCGCGCCAGCCGTCGTTCTCCGGCCCGATGATCCGGTCCGCGCCCAGACGCACCTCGTCGAAGAAGCAGTGGTTCGCTTCGGTCGTGTGCCGGCCGAGCGCCGACAGACGGTTGATCGTCACGCCCGGCAGCGACGTGTCCACCAGGAACATGCTGATGCCGTCATAGCCCCTGCCCGGCTTGGTCTTCGCGACGACGACCAGATTGTCGGCGACGTGGGCGGCGGAATTGTAGATTTTCTGCCCGTTCAGGACATAGCCGTCGCCGTCGTTCGCCGCGAAGCATTCGATCCCGGCGACGTCGGAGCCGTGGTCCGGCTCCGAGAGGCAGAGCGCCAGGCGCATGTCGCCGGAGATGACGGCGGGGATGATTTCCCGCCGCATGTCGTCCGAGCCGTGCAGGGCGATATGCATGCCCGCATAGATGCAGGTGATGCTCCAGGCCTGGGCGATGCCGCCATAGTGGTATCCTAAAGCCTCGCCCAGCACCGCCAGATCCTTATAGGAGCCGCCGAGCCCGCCGAACTCCGCCGGATAGACGATGCCGTTGACGCCGGCTTCCGCCAGCGCCTTGCAGGCTTCCGCCGGATACTCGCCCGCCTTGTCGAGTTCGCGGATTTTCTCCGCCGGCAGCACGCGTTCCAACGTGCCGAGCACGCTTTCGCGCAGAAGCTTCTGCTCGTCGGAGAAGCCGTGGGTCAGGTGGGGATCGGCGGTCATGTGGCGTCCGGTTGCTGGGGTTCGATGATATCGCTCAGGAGGGGCATGACGTCGGCGGCGAAGCGCTCGAGCTGCTCGCCGCGTCGTTCATAAGGGCCCGCCAGGTCGAGCGTGATGTGGCGGACGCCGGCGTCGTAGAAGTCTCGGATGGTCTGAGCAGCGTCCCCGGCCGCGCCGATGGCGCCGTAGCGCTTGGTCGCCGGCCGCATGTCCATGTTGTAGCGGGTCGAGAGATGGTCGGCCGCCTCGTCCAGCGCCTGCTCGTAATCGTCCGAAACGCGGGCGAACAGCAGGTGGCCCGTGCCGAAGCCCTCGACCGAGCGGCCAGCTTCGTCCGCCGCCTCCCGGATCGTGGCCAGCCCGTCCCGGTACATGTCGGCGGTGATCGCATAGGAATGCCAGCCGTCGCCGATCCGCGCGGCGCGGCGAAGCGCCGGCTTCGAGCGGCCGCCGCACCAGATCGGCGGGCCGCCCGCCTGGGCCGGCGCGGGCCGCATATCGACGCCATCGAACGCGACGAACTTGCTTTCGTGGCTGACCTTTTCGCCCGTCCACAGCTTCTTCAGCACGCGGATGCCGTCGGAAAGGCGCGCGCCCCGCTCCTCGCGCGGAATGCCCGAGACCTCATATTCCTTCGGGAACTCGCCGCCGACGCCGACGCCGAAGATCAGCCGGCCCTCGGTCAAAAGGTCCAGGGTCGACACCTGCTTCGCCACCGGCGCGAAGTTTCGGAGCGGCAGCAGATAGACGCCGACGCCGAAGGTCAGCCGCCGGCTGATCACCGCCGCCTGGGCGATCTGCTGCAGCGGGTCGAGGAAGGGGATCGGCATGGAGATATGGTCGCCGCACCAGAAGCTGTCATAGCCGAGACGGTCGACCTGCTCGACCATTTGGACCAGTTCGTCGATCTTCGGCAGCCAGGGGCCTTCGGCCGGCTCGCTGCGGCGGTGCATGGTGTTGACGCCGATTTTCAGCTTCGGCTCGAGCGTTAAGGTCATGGTTTCAGTCCTGCGCCTGGATCGCGCCGGCTTCGGCCAGCTTCGAAATCCGGTCGGCGTCAAATCCGAGCACGTCCGCCAGCACGTCGGCCGTATGCTGGCCGAGCATCGGCGCCGCGACCGGGTCGACGACGGGCGTGCGGCCGAACACGAAGGGTGAGGTGATGTTCGGCACGACGCCCTCGCCGCTCGCCGCCGGCACCTGGCTCACACGCCCCCGCTCCAGCACCTCGGCCGATGCATATACCTCGTCCAGGCTGCGCACGGCGCCGGCCGGCACGCCGATCGGCTGCATCGCCGCCAGCCATTCCGCCCGGCTTTTGCCCGCGAAAATCGGCGCCAGGATTTCCTTCAGCTTGTCCTTGTTGCGCGCTCTGGGCGCCATCGTGGCGTAGTCGGGATCGTCGGCGAGTTCGGGCCGGCCGATCACGTCCCGGGCGAGACGGTGGAAGGATCGGTCGTTGGCGCAGGCGAGGTAGAACGGCCCGTCTGCGGCGTGGAAAACATCCGTCGGCGCGCTGTCCCGGCTGGAATTGCCGAAGCGCGGCGGCACATTTCCGCTCATCAGGTAGACCATGGCGTGGAACCCCGCCATCAGGGTCGCCGTATCGAACAGCGACACCTCGACATACTGACCCTCGCCCTGGCGCTCGCGCGCCATCAGGCCGCCGAGAATGGCGTTCGAGGCCATCATCGCCGTGCTCATGTCCATGATCGCCGGCCCGGAGCGCAGCGGGTCCCGGTCCTCGTCGCCGGTCAGGCTCATGAAGCCGCTTTCGGCCTGGGCGATCGGGTCGAACCCCAGCCGGCCAGCGAACGGCCCCGTCCGGCCATAGGCGGAGACGGCGCAATAGACGAGACGAGGGTTCGCCGCCCGCAAGGTTTCATAGGAAAGGCCGAACCTGTCCATCACGCCGGCGGAGAAGTTCTCGACCACCACGTCCGCCGTCGCGGCGAGCGCGCGGGCGACCTCCTGGCCTTCCGGCTTGGTCAGGTCGATCGCGATGCTTTTCTTGTTGCGGTTGGTCCAGGCGAAGTGCGGGCCCATCCCATCCTTCTGCGCGCCGAAGCCGCGAAAATCGTCCCCGCGCCCGGTCTTCTCGATCTTGACCACCTCGGCGCCCATGTCCGCCAGGAACATCGTCGCCAGCGGCCCGGCGATGAAATGGGTGAAATCGACGACGCGCAGCCCGCCGAGCGCCGTCGCCGCGCCGGATGGTCGGAGCTGCGGCGTGGGAAGGACGGGCGGCTCGGACATCGGAAACTCCTGTGAAAAGCAAATTGAATGACCATTCATTCAATTATTGAAACGGCGGTTCGCTTGTCAAGCAGGGCCAAACCAGCGGCTGTCGGCCCGCCGAACTATTCCCGAAATACGCGGCGCTCGAACAGGAAATACGCGGCGGGCCGCCGCCGCAAACCGTACTATTCGGCCGGACGCACGGACTGTTGAATGAATCTCAGGCTTGAACTGCCAGGAGTTCGCCAATAGCGTTGCCACAGGCCGACGCCGGATGATCGGCCACTAATGAATGGGCGACTCGGTAATTTTATATCGCCCAAGAAAAACAGAACGGGAGATTATATGATGCGAAATAAAATTCTTGCGGTCGCCGCCTTGGCGATTGCGCCGCTGCTGGCGTCGAACGCCCTAGCGGCCGACGTCAAACTGCCGGCAAACCTGTCTTGGACGGCCTATGGCACGACGTCGTCCGGCTACGCCCAATCCATCGGGCTCGGCAATATGCTGAAGGGCAAGTACGGAACGGAAGTTCGGGTCATTCCCGGCAAGAACGACGTTTCGCGCATGCTGCCGCTGAAAGCGGGCCAGGCGGAAATCTGCGCCTGCGGCATTGCATCCTATTTCAGCCGTGAAGGCGTCCTGATGTTCGCCGACGAGAAATGGGGGCCGCAGCCGGTCCGCAATCTCTTCAACAATATCGGGCGCAACGGCACCGCCAGCCTGGCGATCGCGGGCGACATCGGCGTCAAGCATATTTCGGACCTAAAGGGCAAGCGCATCGCCTGGGTGAAAGGCTCTCCGGCGTTGCAGACCAACATGACCGCCGCGCTCGCCTTCGGCGACGTATCGCTGAAGGACGTGACCCTGGTCGAGGTTCCGGGTTGGGGCCAGTCGATGCAGGCGATTCTCGACGGTCAGGCGGACGCGGCCTCCGGCAGTACGATCTCCAGCATCTTCGCGCAGATCGCCGCCAGCCCTCGTGGTCTTTTCCACCCGACGTTCCCGCATAGCGACGACGCCGGCTGGGCCCGCATCCACGCCGTGGCGCCCTACTGGACCAAGCAGATGGTCTCGAACGCCGTCAGCGGCGAGAACAACGTCACCGGCAAAATGCCTTTCGAAGGCGCCACCTACCCCTATCCCATCTTCGTCGGCCTGACCTCGCTTAGCGATGAGACGGCCTACGGGCTCACGAAAGCGGTGATGGAGAACTACGAGACCTTTAAGGAAGCCGGCCCCGGCATGGACGGCTACCAGCTTTCCAACCAGAACATGAAATGGGTCTTCGCCTACCATCCTGGCGCGATCCAGTATTACAAGGAAGCTGGCGTCTGGACTGCCGACGCGCAGGCGTTTACCGACGAACTGCTGAAGCGCGAAGACGTGCTCGCCAAGGCCTGGACCGCGGCGACCGCCAAGGGCTTCGAGAAGGACGCATGGCTGAAGGCGCGCGCCGCGGCGCTCGACGCCGCCGGCATGGACGTGCCGTTCCGCGACTGATCTCCAGTCCGGCGTCGAATCAAGCATTGGGCGCGGCTTCGGCCGCGCCCAATGTGCGTTTGAGCCCGGAGACTGCAGCCCATCGAGAACCGAAATGCCAAACCTAACGCCGCCGAAGGATCTGGCCGACTTTCGCAAGACCGTGCGCGATTTCATCGACCGGAACCTGCCAGACGACATTCGCCGGAAAACCGCTGCGGGCATCGAACTCACCGAGGCGGACTATCGGCGATGGATGACGATCCTGTCCCGTCAGGGCTGGATCGCCGTGAACTGGCCGGCGGCGGCGGGCGGCGCCGGCTGGTCCCTGTTGCGGCAGTCGATATATGAGGAGGAGTATTATCGGGCGAAGGCGCCGCGCACCGTCGATATCGGCGTGCGCATGGTCGGCCCCGTGCTGCTGGCCTATGGCGACGCCCGCCAGCGGGATCGCTATCTGTCGGCGATCCTGGATAGCTCGGATCTCTGGTGCCAGGGCTATTCCGAACCGCGCGCCGGATCAGACCTGTCCGCCCTGGGGACGAAGGCGACGCTGGAAGACGGCGTCTACAGGGTTCAGGGCTCGAAGATCTGGACGAGCTATGCCCACATCGCAGACCGGATGTTCGCCCTGGTTCGCACCAGCAACGAGCGCCGCAAGCGGGACGGCATTTCGATCCTGCTGATAGACATGAAGGCTCCTGGCGTGCGGGTGCGGCCGATCAGGCGCATCGACGGCCGCCACGAATTCAACGAGGTGTACCTGGACGATGTCCTGGTTCCGGAGGAAGACCGCGTCGGCGACGAGGGCCAGGGCTGGGAAATCGCGAACTATTTGCTCGGCCACGAACGGGGCAGCATGTCGCTGGTCGTGCTGATCGAAGAATTTTTCGACAGCCTGCGCTCGATCGGCGCCGCCGAGAGGGCAGGCGATCGCCCCGTCGCCGAGACGCCCGCGTTCCGGCGCGCGCTGGCGGAGGCGGAGATCGACTACATGTCGCTCAGGCAGTCGGCGGCCTCCATCATGCGGGCGGTTTCGGCCGACCGCCCCGTCGGCCATGCCGCGTCCGTGGTGAAGCTCGGCCGCAATCGGGTGACCCAGTCGGTCGCCCGGCTGATGCTCGAAGCAGGCGGCTATGCGGCGGCGCCATTCGATCCGCTCGCCATTCGCGGAGAGGGCGCGCCGCCGACGCCGGACTATCTTTTCCGCATGGCCCCGGAATATTTCGATTCCAGAAAGAGCTCGATCGCGGGCGGCTCGGAGGAAATTCAGAAAGACCTCGTCGCCCGCCGGATGCTGGGCCTCTGAAGGGCCGGCGACGCCGAAGAACGGAGAAACCGGATGGCGAAGACTGTCATCGACTGCGACATCGAAGATCACATCGCCCTGGTCACCATGAACAACCCGCCGGTGAATGCCCAAAGCCCAGATTTTCACATACAGATGATGGAGGTATTCGACCGGCTTAGCGATCTGGACGAAGTGTGGGCGATCGTGCTGACCGGCGCCGGGCGCATATTTTCGGCGGGCGCCGATCTGAAAGCGCGCGAGGGCCGGGCGAACCGAAACGAGCCCGGCGGGCAATGGGCGCATCTCCGCCAAGGCCGCGAGACCTACCATTGCGTCGCCGAGTGCAGGAAACCGGTGATCGGCGCGTTGAATGGCCCCGCGCTGGGCGCGGGCCTGGCGGTCGCCGCCTCCTGCGACATCCTCATCGCCTCGGAAACCGCATCGCTCGGCCTGCCGGAAATCGACGTCGGCGTGATCGGCGGCGGCCGCCACGCCATGCGCCTTGTCGGACATTCGATGCTTCGGCGCATGGCGCTGACCGGTTATCGCGCGCCGGCGGCGGAACTCTACCGCCTGGGCGTCGTCGAGGCCGTCCTGCCGTCGGACGCCTTATTGCCCGCTGCCATGGCGATGGCGGCCGAAATCGCAAAGGGCGGCCTGGAGCGCGCCGTGCGGGCGCGCGATATCCTGAACACGGTGGAGACCATGAGCCTGCGCGACGGCGTCCGCTATGAACAGGCCATGCCGGCGGCTACCCCACGAGGCGACGCCCCGTCGGACCGTTAGACTGGACGCCGGTTCATCATCGGCCCGTAAAGACCGGCGGGCGCTTTTCAGCGAACGCCAGCATCGCCTCTTTCGAGTCCTCGTATTTGCCAAGCTCGGCCGTCATGCCCTGCTCGAACCGATATCCGTCGCGCAGGCTCATGTCTTCGATCGTGTTGAGAGCATGTTTCGCAAGCACGATCGCCGCCGGGCTTTTCGACGCGATTTCCCGCGCGAACCCCATGGCGACATCCATCAATTCCTCCGCCGGAACGCAGGCCTCGACAACGCCCAGCCGATAAAGCTCAGGCCCTGGAACACGATAGCCGGTGAACATCATCCGCCGGGTCAGCGAATGCCCAAAGAGACGCATGGCATGGCGGCCCCCGCCCAGAAGGCCGACATCGATTTCGGGCAGACCGAGCGAGCCTCTCTCCGAGGTCACCAAAATATCGCATGAGGCCGCCACGGCGAGGCCCGCGCCCAGCGCCGGGCCGTTCAGCGCGCCGATGACCGGCTTCTTGCATTCCATGACGCAGTGAAAGGTCTCGCGGCCCCGACGGCTGCTGGCCCATTGCTCGCCGGGCTCACGTTCCTTTCCGGCCCTGCTCTTGATGTCGGCCCCTGCCGAGAAGACCTTGCCCGCGCCGGTCAACACAGCGACGCGCACCTCCGGCAGATCGCTGATCCGGTCGAAGACCTCCTTCATGCCGTCATGGAATTCCTGGCTCTGCGCGTTCACCGGCGGATTGTCCATGGTGACGAGAGCGATGTGATCCTCGATCTCGCATCGGATGACTGGCGTCGCCATAAAGCCTCTCCCATTCGCGCCGTTCTTCTTCGATTTGCCGCCATGCTCGACAGAACGGAGAATGGTGTCAATTCGCGACTGTCGCGACCGAAACGCCAGCGCCAACCCGGGCGGCGGCGGCGGGGGAGCAAACGCCATGACGGAAACCATCGAACAGCGGCTCCGACGGATGGAAGACTACGAAGCCATCCGCCAGTTGAAGGCCTTCTACGCGAAATGCGCGGACATCAAATATACGGACGACCACCGCCGCAGGCCGCAAAGCGAGATCGACGCCATCACGCGCCGCCAGATCGACGACGTGTTTACGGAGGACGGCGTTTGGGACGCTGGCGGATCCGTCGGCGAGATCAAAGGCCGCGACGCCATCTACGACCACCTGCGCCTGGGCCGCTGGTCCTTCTCCATGCACTACTTCCTGAATCCTCATATCGAATTGGACGGCGACAAAGCCCACGCGACCTGGATGCTTTGGCAGCCCTGCACGCTCTCGGATGGAAACCGGTCGATGCTGATGTCCGCCGTCACCGAGGACGACTATGTCCGCACCGAATGCGGCTGGCGGCTGAAACGGTACAGGTTCATTTTGAAGTTCCTCACGCCGCATGACGCCCCATGGTCGCTGGCTCCGGGCGCTCCGATGACCGGATAGATTTTCCGCATAACTTATTGAAAACAAAATATTTTCATAGAATTCCGTGATGGCGGAACTGACCTGTCGGCTCGCCGGCCAAAGCACGGTCTCTTTATTTTCCTTTCCTATCAGCAAGTTAATAGAGATATCTAAGCCACAACACGTTCAGCCAAAGCGACGCCGCACCTCCAATGGGCTGAGCGCCAATCGCAATTATAGTATCAATAATACAATATACCATTCTGTTATCATGTCATTTTTTCAGCGGCTTGCATCAAGCGCACGCCACGGCTTCGGGTCAAGAAATCACGGCCAGTTGGAAAGTTGCCGACTGGCCGAACGACCGTCAAAATCCCCCGCAAGACAGCAGGCCCTGACGCGAGCGGCGGCGCGCCGCCGCTCGCGTGGGCGGAGCCCCGGGAGGAGATGAACCGATGGCCATGACGAGACCCGAACCCACGCCCGGCGCGAAGATGCACTACCTGATCCGGCGTCGCCCGACGACGAGCCGCGACGAGTTGATCGCTCACTGGTTCGCCAATCACATGCCGGCGGTCATCGCCCGCAATTCCGGCGCGGACGGCGCCGCGCGCTATGTGGCGACCCTGTTCGATCAGGAAGGCGATGCGCCGCCGCTCTGGGACGGCGTCGCGCAGCTATGGATGCGCGAACCCCTGCCGCGCCCGCCCCGCCCCAGCGGCGACCCGCCCCAGGATACGTTCCAGGAAAAGGTGGAGCCGTACTGGCCCTGGGCGACGCAAGAATGGGTCTTCGTCGATGGGGCGCTGCCGCTCGACCCGCCCACCCTGAACCCGCCCTTCCCATGCACCCGCAGCGGTTTCCTGAAGCAAATTTCGCTGGTGAAGAAGAAGCCCGGGATCGACGACGCGACGCTGATGAACCACTGGCTGGACGTGCACGGACCGAATGTCCGGGAAACGATGCAGAAGGTCGGCGGTTTCCGCTATGTGGTGAATCTCAGCCTCGATCCGGAGAACGCGCCCTATTTCGGCCTGCCCGAACTCTACTTCCCGGACCGCGCCGCCCAAACCGCCTTCTGGGACGCTCTGGAACCGGACGGCTTCACGGACCTAGTCGAGCATCAACAGACGGCGCGGTACCGCTGCACCACGGAAATGGTCGGCATAGAGTAGGCCGCTGCGCATGCCGCCTACGGGCGCGCCCGGAATATCGCCAGACGGGAGCCGCCAGCCTTGGCGCGGGCCTCGATGACGGGCGCGCCCAGAATATCGCCAGACGGGAGCCGCCAGCCTTGGCGCGGGCCTCGATGACGGGCGCGCCCAGAATATCGCCAGACGGGAGCCGCCAGCCTTGGCGCGCCCTTGGCTGCGCGCGTATGATTCCCGGCATCCGACCATTTCCGCTGGAGGTCTTGCGCCATGGCCCCGTCCGTCACGCTTCGCCTGAACCCGAAAGACAACGTCGCCGTCGCCCGCGTGGACCTTGCGCCCGGCGCGCAAGCGGAAGCAGACGTCGTCGCCAAGGACCACGTGCCGGCGGGACATAAGATCGCCGTCCGCCCAATCCCGGCGGGCGAGCCCATTCGCAAATACGACCAGATCATCGGTTTCGCCTCGATCGATATCGGCGTGGGCGACCACGTGCATGTCCACAATTGCGCCATGGGCGACTTCGAGCGGGATTACGCCATCGGCAGCGATGTGAAGCCGATCGACTATTTCGATGGGGCCGACCGCGCGACCTTCGAAGGCTATGTGCGCCCGTCCGGCCGCGTCGGCACCCGGAACTATATCGGCGTCCTGACTAGCGTGAACTGCTCCGCCTCCGTCGCCCGCTTCATCGCCCGCGACGTCGAACGCTCCGGCATGCTGGACGCGTTCCCGAATGTGGACGGCTGCGTAGCGCTGACCCACTCGACCGGCTGCGGCATGGCCGGCGCCGGCGACGGCTACGAGAACCTGCAACGGGTGCTTTGGGGCCATGCCCGGCACCCAAATTTCGCCGGCGTGCTGATGGTCGGTCTGGGCTGCGAGGTGAACCAGATCGACTTCCTGCTTGACGCCTACGGCATCGAACGCGGCCCCCTTTTCCAGACCATGAACATCCAGGACGCCGGCGGCGTGCGCAAAACCGTCGACTGGGGCATGAGCATGGTGCGCGACATGCTGCCCGAGGCGGCGAAGGCGCAGCGGGAGACGGTTTCGGCCGAGCACCTTTGCGTCGCCCTGCAATGCGGCGGCTCGGACGGCTATTCCGGCATCACCGCCAATCCCGCGCTCGGCTATGCGGCCGACCTCACGACCCGTCACGGCGGCACGGCGATCCTGGCCGAAACGCCGGAAATCTACGGCGCGGAGCATTTGCTCACCCGGCGGGCCGTTTCGAAGGCCGTCGGCGAAAAGCTGATCGAGCGGATCAAGTGGTGGGAGGACTACACCGCCAGGAACGGCGGCGAGATGGACAACAACCCCTCCCCCGGCAACAAGGCGGGCGGCCTGACCACGATCCTGGAAAAGTCCCTCGGCGCGGCCGCCAAGGGCGGCACGACAAACCTCGCCGGCGTCTATAAATATGGCGAGCCGGCGACGGCGAAGGGCTTCGTCTTCATGGACAGCCCCGGCTATGATCCCGCCTCGATCACGGGCCAGGTCGCGAGCGGCGCCAATCTCGTCTGCTTCACCACGGGCCGGGGCAGCGTCTACGGCAACAAGCCCTGCCCCTCCATGAAACTCGCCACCAACACGACCATGTACAGGAAGATGTCCGAGGACATGGACGTGAACTGCGGCGTCATCGCCGATGGCGAAGCGTCCGTGGAAGGTGTCGGCGCGGAGATCTTCCAGAAGTTCCTGGCGATCGCTTCCGGCGAGCCGTCCAAGAGCGAAGCCCAGGGCCTGGGCGACGCCGAGTTCATTCCCTGGCAGGTCGGCGCGGTGATGTAGCCGCGCCCCGGGCTCAAGGGTCCTGCAGTTTCGAGGTTTCCGGCCCGTCGTCCCCGCCGGCCGCGTCGTCTTGCGATGCTTCTTCCGGCGCGTCCTTGGCTGCTGATTCATGGGCGATCGCGATATGGGCGACAGGCGCTTTGCCCCGCTTGTCCTCGCCGAAGTAGATCGTCTGGTGCGGGAACGGAATCTCGATGCCGCGTTCGTCGAAGACCCGCTTCAGGATAGCGTTGTAGGCCCGCCCGACGCCCCATTGCTTGCCCGGCGCGCATTTGATGCGGGACCGGAGCACAATGGCGCTGTCGCCGAAGGCGTGCAGGCCGAACCAGGTCATATCCTCCAGGATCGAAGGTCCCCATTCGTCCGAGCCGCGCAGCTCCTCGAAGGCGTCGAACATCGCCTGCTTGGCTTCCTCGATATCCTCCCGATAGGCGATGCCCATGTCGCAGACGAAGTGGGAATATTCCCGCATATAGTTCGAGACCATGTCGACGGACGAAAACGGGATGATGTGGAAGATGCCCTGCACGTCACGGAGGCTGACGGAACGGATCGTCAGGCGCTCCACCGTTCCCGTCGTCCCGCCGACGGAGACCACGTCGCCGACGTTCATGGCGTTCTCGAACTGGATGAAAATGCCGGTGATGATGTCCTGCACCATCTTCTGGGCGCCGAAGCCGATCGCGAGGCCGATGACGCCGGCGGATGCAATCAACGGCGCGATATCGATGCCGATCTCCGAGAGCACGAACATCAGCGTCACGGCCAGCAGGACGATCGTGACCGCGTTCTTCGCAAGCGACAGCAGCGTGCGCGCCCGCGCCGTCGGCGCCTCGCCATAGTCCGGGTTCAGGCGGTAGTCGATGTAGGACGACACCGCGAGCCAGACCAGGAACGACCCCAACAGGATAAACAGGACGCTGACGACGACCGACGTCGCCTCGGCGCCGACCTGCCCGGCGAGCCAGGACCTGAGATCGATTACGCCGATCGTGTGGAGAGCGAAGGCGATGACCGAGAAGATGATCAGCAGCTGCAGAATGCTGAGCGCCTTGGGCACGAACGCGTTGAGCCGCCGCTCCAGCAGCGGCAGGCGCGCATTGACGGACGGCGGCAGATGGACGCCGCTGCGGATCGACCGGGAAATAGCGCTCGCCGCGATGGAGCCCAGAACGATCGCGCCGAGGATCTGCGCCGATGCGCCAAGCACGGGCAGCAGGATCGCGCCCGGCCGCGTCAGCACGATCAGGAACAGCGCCGCCAGATAGATCATTACGGGCACGTGCCAATTCCGCGCCAGGAAACGCGCCCAGGACGGCCCGTCCGCCATATGGCGCGCGCTCAGCAGCCAATCGGCGACGCGACCGCGATGGATCAGCGTCAGCGCCGCCAGAAGCGACAAGGCGGCGAGCGAAATCAGAACGCCCACGCCCTGCCCGGCAAGCCAGGAGACATGCTGATTGACCACCGGCACCACAAGCAACTGACCGTAGCCCAGAACGCTGACGATGACGCTGATCCAGACGTTCAGGCGCCGCGCGCCGCCGTCGGGGATCGAGATCGGGCGCAGCGCCGCCGTCGTCGGCGACAGGATCGTGCGTACGCCGACCTTGACCAGCTCCACCACCAGGAACGCGTTCAGATAGAGCGCCTGACGAATGCCCACCGCGCCGAACTCCCCGAACGCCAGGGTCGCCAAAGCGTAGCCGACAGCCCAGGCGATCAGGACGACGGCGACGTCGAGCATCAGCGAAACGAGCACCAGCGCCACGGTTTCGATCATGCCCTTGGCGGCGGCGCGGGCGCCGATCCGCCGGTCCAGACGCTTACTGATCGCGCGCAGCGCGAAAAATGTCGCGACGGTGACGACGATGATCAGCAGAAGGTCTCTGAACGCATCCAGGAGAACGCCGGTTTCGCCCGAATTCAGGCCGGCGAACAGGCTTGGCGCATCCAGAAGCCGCTGGCCCAGTTCGGACGCGCCATCGACGACGTCGCTGACGAAGCCCTGCGTCGCCTCCGCGATGACGCGCCCGATGGACTGCGGGCGGTTGTCGGGGACAACGCCTTCGGCTGCTGCGGCGGCCGCGTCCGACGCCGGCTCGGCGGCGCCGTTCGCGGCCATGCCTTCCAATTGCTGGATAAGCGCGTCGCGCGCGGCAGGGTCGCGCAGGAGGTCCGCGAGCGCCTTCGCCTGCTCGGCCGGCATGGCCGTTTCCGACGCAGTCGCTTCGGTCTGCGCGCCGCCGTCGGACGCAGGTTCCGTCGCACGGGCGCCAAGGCTAGAGCTGAGGAGAAGGACCAGAAGAAACGACAGAAAAATTCGCACGATCAAAGCCTGCAATGTACGGAAAGGTTTCGACACACCTATTGTCGGGTCGGCGATAAGACAACTCCCCGATCCGGCCAACCGGCGCGCATATGCCGCGCGGATCGGAACGATCCGACCGCTGAATGGGGACGCCTTTGGTTGCGCCCAGGCTTCCGCCGCTCTATATCCGGCCATCGCCTTCAACGCCGCAAAGCGGCGACGCAACATAGTTTCCGGGAGAGCAAACGTTGAATTTCTTCCCCCCCGCTTATGCGCAGGGCGCCGGCGGCGGCGACCCCGTGGGATTCCTCGTTCCCATGGTGTTGATGATCGTCGTCTTCTACTTCCTGCTGATCCGGCCGCAGCAGAAGCGCGCCAAGGAACACCGCCAGATGATCGGCAATCTGCGCCGCGGCGACCGGGTCGTCACCGCCGGCGGGATCGTCGGCAAGGTGTCCCGCGCGCCTGAGGACGCCGAGGTCGAGGTCGAGATCGCCGAGGGCGTCAAGGTCAAGGTCGTCCGCGATACGATCAGCCAGGTCGTAACGAAGTCCGCGCCGCCGGAAGGCGCGCCGCCTCCGGCCGCCAATGAAGATTCGAAGGGCGGCGGCGGACTGCTTGGCGGACTGTTCAAGAAATAGGCTGAGGGTTCGGCGAGCGGCATGCTCTATATCGAGAAATGGAAGATCGCCCTGATCGCGCTGATCTGCGCGCTGGGCCTGGCCTATAGCGCGCCGAATCTCTGGCGCAGCGCCACGGATGCGGACACATCCGGGCTGCCGGTGTGGCTGCCCCACAAGACCGTCAGCCTTGGCCTCGATCTTCAGGGCGGCGTCCACCTGTTGCTCGAAGTCGACCTTGAGGCCGGCGTCCGTTCCCGCGCCGCCGCGTTCGAAGACGCGACCCGCACGGCGCTGCGCGGCAGCGGCATTCGCCGTTCGGCGCCGGAACGGCTGGGTTCGTCGGTCAAGTTCCGCACCCACGATCCAGCCCAGGCGGAAGCCGCCGCCGCGCTGATCCGCGAGGCCGACCCGAGCGCGGTCGTGACCGTCGATCCGTCCGGCGAGGTCAATGTCGGCTTCGCCGAGGAAGACGAGGCGGCGCTTCGCCATTCGATGCTGACCCAGGTGATCGAGATCATCCGCCGCCGCGTCGACGAACTCGGCACCAAGGAGCCGATCATCCAGCGCCAGGGCGACAGCCGCATCGTCGTGCAAGTGCCCGGCTTCAACGATCCCGACGCGCTGAAGCAGGTGATCGGCAAGACCGCGCAGCTCGCATTCCGCCTTGTGGACCCAAACACCGACCCTGCCGGTTTCGTCCCACGCCCCGGCCTGGAGTTGCTGGAGCAGGACCCGGATCAAGCCAACGGCCAGACGCCGAACCTATACGTGGTGAAGACGTCCCCCTCCGTGCCGGGCGATCTTCTGATCGACGCGCAACCCTCGTTCCAGGATAGCCGGCCCGTCGTCTCCTTCCGCTTCAACGCCGCCGGCGCCCGGCGCTTCCTCGACCTGACCGGCGAGCATATCGGCGAACCGCTGGCGATCGTCCTCGACGGCAAGGTCATCTCCGCGCCGACGATCCAGGCGCAGATCGGCGCGAACGGCATCATCACCGGACAGTTCACCGTTCAGTCGACGCAAGTCCTGTCCTTGCTGCTCCGGTCCGGCGCGCTGCCGGCGCCGGTCGAATTCATTCAGGAATCCAGCGTCGGCCCGGAGCTCGGCCGCGACTCGATCGAAGCCGGCAAGATCGCCTGCATGGTCGCGTTCGCCGCCGTCGCCGCCTTCATGATCGTCTGCTACGGCCTGTTCGGCGTGTTCGCCGCGGCCGCCCTGGTGCTGAACGCCGGCATGATCATTGGCGCGCTATCGGCGCTTCAGGCCACGCTCACGCTGCCGGGCATCGCCGGCATCGTGCTCACTATCGGCATGGCGGTCGACGCCAATGTGCTGATTTTCGAGCGCATACGCGAGGAGATGGCGCTCGGCCAGTCGCCCGTCGCGGCGATCGACGGCGGCTACCGGCGCGCGCTCTCCTCGATCATCGATAGTCAAGTGACCACCCTGATCGCCGCCGTCATTCTGTTCGCCATGGGCTCAGGTCCGATCCGGGGCTTTTCGGTGACGCTCACCATCGGCATCGTCACGTCGCTTTTCACCGCGATCTGGGTGACGCGGCTGATGGTCGTGACCTGGCTGCGCGCGGCCCCGCGCCGCAAGACACTGCCCGTTTAAGGCGCACGCGATATGGCATTGCTACCCCTCCGCATCTTCCGGAAACGCCCGAGCTTCCAGATCGTCCGGGCGCGACGCGCGGCCTATGTGTTCTCGATCGCGGCCATCGTCGCCGCCATCGCCGCCACCCTGAGCATCGGCCTCAATCTCGGCATCGACTTTCGCGGCGGCGCGCTGATCGAGGCGCGCTTTCAGGCTCCGCCGTCTATCCCGGAGCTGCGCGGCCGCCTGGACGGCCTGGGCCTCGGCGAGATCACCGTTCAGGAATTTGGCGAGCCGACCGACGTGCTGATCCGCGTGCAGCGCCAAGAGGGCGCCGTCGAGGATCAGACGGCCGCGATCACCGCGATCAAGGATGCGCTCGGCGACGGCGCGGTCGCCCGCAGGACGGAGTTCATCGGCCCGACCGTCGGCGACGAGCTGAAGGAGGCGGGCGCCATCGCCGTGGCGCTCTCGCTCTTGGGCATCGTCGCCTATGTCTGGTTTCGGTTCGAATGGCAGTTCGCGATCGCCGGCGTCGCCGCGCTCGCCCACGACGTGGCGATCACCATCGGCCTGTTCGCCGTCACGGGCTGGGAGTTCAATCTGGCGACCATCGCCGCGTTGCTCACCATCGCCGGCTATTCGATCAACGACACCGTCGTCGTGTTCGACCGGGTGCGCGAAAATCTCAGGAAATATAAGCAGGAGCCGTTGGCGAGCCTGATCAACCGCAGCATCAACGACACTCTGTCCCGCACGGTGATGACCAGCTTGACCACCCTGCTGGCGCTCGCGGCGCTGGCGGTCTTCGGGGGCGAAATCATTCGGGGCTTCACCTACGCCCTGATCTGGGGCATCGCGATCGGCACCTATTCCTCGATCTTCGTCGCCGCCTGCCTGCTGCTGAACATGCGCGATATTCGCCAGACCGCGCGGCCTGCCGCCGACGACGCCCTGCCGGACGCCACAGAAGGCTGATATCAGCGGTCTAGGACCGAGGCTGAGGCCAGCCCGGTTCAGGCGTCCTTCGGGCGATTATCGATCACCCGGACGGCCTTGCCCTCGGACCTTGGAACGCCGCCCGGATCGGCGACCACGATATCGGTCGAGACGCCGACCACATCCTTGATGCGCTTCGAGAGGTCCGCCGCCGCCGCGCGCCGGCTGTCGGCGTCCGCATGGTCCGGCGACGCCTCCACATGCAAGCGCAATGCATCCATGCGCGCGATCCGCAAGCGCTCGATCTGGAAATGCGGCGCGAGCCCCTTCGTCGCCAGCAATTGTTCCTCGATCTGTGTCGGGAACACGTTGACGCCGCGCAAGATGATCATGTCGTCGCTGCGCCCCGTGATCTTCTCCATACGGCGCATGGACCGGGCCGTGCCTGGCAGCAGCCGGGTCAGGTCCCGCGTGCGATAGCGGATCATCGGCAGGCCTTCCTTGGTGAGCGTGGTGAAGACCAGCTCGCCGATTTCCCCGTCCGCGACCGGCGCGCCCGTCTTGGGATCGATGATCTCGGGATAGAAATGATCCTCCCAGATGTGCGGGCCGTCCTTCGTCTCCACGCATTCGTTGGCGACGCCTGGCCCCATCACCTCGGAGAGGCCATAGATATCGACGGCATGCATATCGAACGCCGCCTCCACCTCCGCCCGCATGGCGTTGGTCCAGGGTTCGGCGCCGAAGATGCCGACCTCCAGCGACGACGCCTTCGGATCGATGCCGCGCGCATGGAACTGGTCGAGGATGTTCAGCATGTAGGAGGGCGTGACCATGATCGCCGTGGGCTTGAAATCGTCGATCAGGGTCACCTGTCGGTTGGTCATTCCGCCGGAAACGGGCACGACCGTCGCGCCGAGGCGCTCGGCCCCGTAGTGGGCGCCGAGGCCGCCGGTGAACAGGCCGTAGCCATAGGCGACATGCACGATATCGCCCGCGCGCACGCCGCTTGCCCGCATGCTGCGCGCCACCAGATCGGCCCAGATATCCAGATCCGTCGCCGTATAGCCGACGACCGTCGGCTTGCCGGTGGTGCCGGACGAGGCGTGGATACGCAGGATCTTTTCCCGCGGAACGGCGAAGAGGCCGAACGGATAATTATCCCGCAGGTCCGCCTTGGTGGTGAAGGGAAAGCGCGCCAGGTCGGCAAGGGATTTCAGGTCTTGGGGATGCACGCCCGCCGCGTCGAACCGGCTGCGGTACATGGGGACGTTTTCATAGGCGTGCGCGAGCGACCAGCGCAGCCGGTCCAGTTGCAGGCTTTCGATCGCGTCGCGCGACGCGATTTCGATGGCGTCCAGGTCGGCCCGCGCGGGCGTCAAATCTTTCATGGGCCAGTTCCTGCCGGGCGCTAGGGTTCCATGCATGTCCGCCCTATCATGCCGCGCGAAGGCGCGCCGCTGGCAAGGCGCGCGCGCATGTTGGCCATACCGGATCGCGAGCACAAGCATGCAGGACTATTCCGACTACACGACCCTGAAGATCGACGCGCGCGACGACCATGTCGTCGTCGCGACCCTCAACCGGCCTGACCGGCTGAACGCCTTCGACGGCGTGATGCGCCGCGAAATCCGGAACTTCCTGAAACGGGTCCGCGACGACGACGACGCCCGCGCCGTGGTCATAACTGGGAGCGGCCGGGCGTTCTGCTCAGGCGCCGACCTGGCGGCGGAAGACAAACGGACCTGGCCGGCGGGCCGGAGCGAGCCCCGCTTCTCCTATGCCGTCGATCTTCTGGAAATGCCGAAGCCGACCATTGCGGCCGTCAATGGCGTCGCCGCCGGCGGCGGCCTCAGTATCGCCTTGCAATGCGACATCCGCATCTGCTCGACCAAGGCGCGGCTGCTGCCGATCTTTCTGAAGCGGGCGATCCACCCGGACGGCCTCATTACCTGGACCTTGCCGAAGCTCGTCGGCTATGGCCGCGCGCTGAAATGGCTCTATCTGGCCGACGACATCGACCTGGACGAAGCGAAGTCCGTCGGGCTGATCGAGGATGTCGTGGAGCCCGAAGCGCTCATGGATACGGCGATCGCACTTGCGAGCCGCCTCGCCGCCGCGCCGACGACCCATATGGCGCTGACCAAGCAGACCGTGCTGAAAGGCTGGAACCGGGAGCCCTGGGACGGCGCGCTGCTCGAATCCTGGGGCCAGGACCAGGCGCAGGCGACCGAGGACCGGCAGGAAGGCGTGAGAGCTTTCCTGGAAAAGCGCCCACCCCGTTTCACCGGGCGCTGACCGCATCGACGCATTCGGCCGGCGGCGGCATACTTCCGGCAAAACACCGGGCGGGCGGGGAGGCCCCAGGATGACGGACAAGACAGTAGACGTGCTGATCGTCGGCGCCGGCGCTTCGGGCGCGGCGATGGCGTGGAGCCTGGCCGAGACGAAGATGCATATCGTCTGCCTGGAGCAGGGCGAGCTGATGAACCCGCTCGCCTATCCTTCGACCGGCCGGGATTGGGAAGCGCGCGCGCTGGACGACTTCGCAACCAACCCGAATGTGCGCGGCCTGCCTTCCGACTACCCGATCAACGAAGAGAATTCGGCGATCAAGGTCGCGAACTTCAACGGCGTCGGCGGCGGCACGATCCTCTACGCCGGCCATTTTCCCCGCTTCCACCCATCGGACTTTCGGGTGAAGACGCTGGACGGCGTTGCGGACGACTGGCCGATCGACTACGCGCAGCTCGCGCCCTTCTATGCCGAAAACGAGCGGATGACGGGCGTCGCCGGCCTTGCGGGCGACCCCGCCTATCCCCAGGACAACGCCCAGCGCACCCCGCCCCTGCCGCTTGGCCTTGCGGGCGAGACGCTCGCGAAAGGGTTCAACAAGCTTGGCTGGCACTGGTGGCCCTCGGATACCGCGATCATCACCCAGGAACATGACGGCCGCGCGCCCTGCATCAATCTGGGAGCCTGCGGCGCCGGCTGCGCCCAGGGCGCCAAGGGCAGCGCCGACGTGACCTACTGGCCCCATGCGCTCCGGGCCGGCGTCGAACTGCGCACCCGCTGCCGGGTGCGCGAGATCACCGTCGGGCCCGACGGCATGGCGACGGGCGCCATCTACTATGACGGCGACGGCAATGAGCGGGAGATCAAGGCCCATGTGGTCGTGATGGCCTGCAACGGCATCGGCACCCCGCGCCTGCTGCTGAACTCCAAGTCCGCCGCCTTCCCGGACGGGCTCGCCAATTCCAGCGGCGAAGTCGGCCGCAATCTGATGTTCCACCCCTATGCCTGGATCCAGGGCGTATTCGAGGACGAGCAGGACGGCTATGCCGGGCCGCACAAGGCAATCCGCAGCCAGCAGTTCTACGAGACCGACCCGGAACGCGGTTTCGTGCGCGGCTATACCCTTGAGATTCAGCGCGGCATGGCGCCGGTACGCACGGCCAACACGGGCATGCGCCACGGCCGCATTCCCTGGGGCGACGGCCACCACGACGCCTATCGGCGCATGTTCAAGCGCACGACAGGCATGGTCGCGGTCTGCGAGGACCTGCCGGAAAGCCACAATCGCGTGACGCTCGATCCGGAACTGACCGACGGCCACGGCGTGCCGGCCCCGAAGATCGACTACACGCTCAGCGACAACAGCCAGAAGATGTTGGCCCACGGCATCGACCGCGCGACCGAAATCCTGACCGCCGCCGGCGCCGTCGACGTGCTGAGCGAGTCCCCGATCCTCTGGGGCGGCTGGCACCTGATGGGCACCGCGCGCATGGGCGTCGATCCGAGCCGCTCCGTCGTCAACGACTGGGGCCGAAGCCATGACGTGAAGAACCTGTTCATCGTCGACGGCAGCATCTTCGCCACCAGCGCCGGCGTGAACCCGACCAACACCATCCAGGCGCTGGCGCTTTACGTGGCGGACCAGATGAAAAGCCGTCTCGCCACCTTGTTCGACTGAGAGCCGACGCCATGACCGAACAGACGCCCCTGACCGAGGCCCAGACCGCTTGCCTTGCCGCCATCGCCGACGCGGTGATACCGCCAAGCGAAGCCCACCGCGTTCCCGGCGCCGGCGACCCCTTGATCGTCGCCGGCATCGTCAACGACGGCAAACGCAAGATGGGCCGCATCGTCGACGCGCTGGCGAAACTGGATGCGCTGGCCGACGCGCGCTGCGGCGCGGCCTATGCCGAGCTCGCGCCCGCAGAGAAGGACAGCGTGACGGAGGCCTTCCGCGAGGCGCATGCCGACCTGGCCGACATGATCGCCGGCCTGACCGTCGGCGCCTACTATCGCGACGATCGGGTGCTGCTGTCCCTCGGCATGGAGCAACGGCCGCCTCATCCGGAGGGCTACAAGGTGCCCGACGGCGACTGGTCGCTGCTGGAGCCGGTGCAGCGGCGCGATCCGTTCTACCGCCGCACGGGCTAGCGCGCGAAGACCGCAGAAATCCGGGCCTTGGGCGATCCGAACTTCATGGTGCAGAATATCCGTCACACTGGATCGGGAATGGGAATATCAGCGCGATGAGCGAAACGGGCAAAGCCGGCGGCGCGGCTTCGGATGTGGACGTCCTTGTGGTCGGGGCCGGATTCTCAGGTCTCTATCTCATCCTGAAGCTGCGGGAGCTCGGCCTGTCCTTTCGCGTGCTGGAAGCCGGCGGCGGCGTCGGCGGCACCTGGTACTGGAACCGCTATCCGGGCGCGCGCTGCGACGTCGAGAGCATGCAGTACTCCTACTCGTTCTCGGAAGACCTGCAGCAGGATTGGCGTTGGAGCGAAACTTTCGCCGCCCAGCCCGAGATCCTGAAATACGCGAACCATGTCGCCGACCGGTTCGACCTCCGCCGCTCGATCGAGTTCGACACCCGGGTGGAGAGCGCACGCTATGACGCGGCGGCCAGCCGATGGACCGTGGGAACCGACAAGGGCGAGACCATTTCCGCCCGCTACTGCATCATGGCGACAGGCTGCCTTTCGGCCCCGCGCGCGCCAGAGATGGAGGGCCTCGATAGCTTCGAGGGCGCGACCTACCACACCGGCGCCTGGCCGCACGAAGGCGTCGATCTGGCTGGCCTCAAGGTCGCGGTGATCGGCACCGGCTCGTCGGCCATCCAGGCGATCCCCGTGATCGCGCAGCAGGCCGGGCATCTCACCGTATTCCAGCGCACGCCCAACTATTCCATCCCGGCCCGCACGGCCGCGATGACGCCCGAATACGAAAAGGACTGGAAGTCCAACTACGCGGAGCGGCGCGAGATCGCGCGCCGTACCCGGGTCGGCAATTATTTCGACCGCTCGGACCTTTCGGCCATGGAGGTGAGCGAAGCGGAGCGCCGGAAAATTTTCGAGGACCGCTGGGCGGTCGGCGGCACCCGGTTCATGAGCTCCTTCAACGACCTGGCCACCAACCAGGCCTCCAACGATACCGCGGCGGAGTTCGTGCGGGAGAAGATCCGCGACATCGTGCGCGACCCGCAAACGGCGGAGTTGCTGGCGGCGAAGGGCTATCCGATCGGCACGAAGCGCATCTGCGCCGACAGCGGCTATTTCGAAACCTACAATCGGGACAATGTCCGTCTGGTCGACATCAACGCCAATCCGATCCAGCGGATCACGCCCGAAGGCCTGATCGCCGGCGAGGAAGCGCACCAATTCGATTGTATCGTCTTCGCCACCGGCTTCGACGCCATGACCGGAACCTTGCTGCGCATCGATATCGAAGGCCGCGACGGCGCGCGGCTCGAAGACGCCTGGGAGGCAGGGCCGCGCACCTATCTCGGCCTGATGACGGCGGGCTTCCCGAACATGTTCATGATCACCGGCCCTGGCAGCCCTTCGGTGCTGAGCAACATGATGGTCTCCATCGAGCAGCATGTGGACTGGGTCGCGGACTGCCTCGCCTATTTGGACGAGAAGGGCGTCGTCGAAATGGAAGCGACCCAATCGGCCCAGGACGCGTGGGTCGAGCACGGCAATGCGGTCGCCTACAAGACGCTCTATCCTAGCGCGGCCTCCTGGTATATGGGCGCGAACATCGAAGGAAAGCCGAGGGTGTTCATGCCCTATATCGGCGGCGTCGGCGCCTATCGCGACAAATGCGACGCCATCGCCGCCGCCGGCTATGAAGGCTTCGCCCTGAAGTCCGCCGCCAGCGCCGAAATCGCCGCCGCCGAATAAAGGAGCGACGTCGATGGCTCCCCGGCAGGTGCACCCCGACATGCAGATTCTGAGCGCGGCGCGGGCGCCCGCCGGGATGTTCGGCGACGACATTCCGGGCCAACGCGCCGCCTGGGATTATTATTCAAAAGCGCTGCATCAACCGCCGCCAGCGGATATGGCGGTCTCGGACGAGGCGGTCCAGACGCCGGACGGCCCCGTCAAACTACGGCTCTACAGACCGGCGGCCGCGCTCGAGGCAGGCGCTCCGGCCGTGCTCTACATGCATGGCGGCGGTTTCATGAAGGGCGATCTCGACAGTTCGGACACCATCGCCTGGGGCTTCGCCCAGCAGGCGAACGCCGTCGTCGTTTCCGTCGACTACCGCCTGACGCCGGAGCACCCCTACCCCGCCGCCGTGAACGATTGCTGGGCGAGCCTGACCTGGCTGGCCGCGAACGCGGAGCGCCTGGGGGTCGACGCATCGCGGATCGGCGTCGCGGGCGACAGCGCCGGCGGCAACCTCGCCGCCGTCATGTGCCTGAAGGCCCGGGATGCAGGCGGCCCGAACATCGCCTGCGCGGCGCTGGTCTACCCCGGCACGGGACTGGACCAAACCTATCCGAGCTATCGGGAGTTCGCCGACGGCCAGGGTCTGAGCCTCGCCGGCACCCGCGCCTATCGGGACATGTACCTGCCCGGCAACCGCGATACCGACGATCCCTACGCCCGGCCGGTCATGGCCAAGGACCTGTCCGGCCTGCCGCCGACATGGGTGCATTCGGCCGCGTGCGATCCGATCCGCGACGACGGGCGCGTCTTCGCGGCGAAGTTGGCCGAAGCCGGCGTGAACGTCGCCTACCGGGAAGCCAAGGGCATGGTTCACGGCTTCATGCGCGCACGCTTCAAGGGCGCCGCGGCCCGGCGGGAATACGACCTGATCTGCAAGTTCCTCCACGATGCGCTCCGCTAGCCGGCGCGGCGCCTCGGGACGGGATCAGCGCCGCGATACAGGCGCGTTCTGACTGCGGTAGAGCGTCCAGCCCTCGCCGCCAGCAAGCTTAACGACGCCGGCCGGCGGTTCGGCCGTCTCCACGCCGCCGCAGGCGATGACGGTGTCATAACCCGCCGCGGCAAGGCCGCTGATCGTCTCGTTGCGGGAGGCCGGGTCGGCGCGCCCGCCCGGTCGCTTGACGTGCCTGGCGGCAAATTGCGTTTCGGCGAGCGGCCCGATGATCCGCATCGGCTGTTGGCTCGCGAACGCGAACGTGCGCACCGCCGTTTGATTTTCAAGCAGCAATAGCGACAGAAGCGGCGTGCAGCGCGGGCGAATCTCGTCGAGCCGGCCTTTGCGCTGCTCTGTGAACCGCACGGCGACCGCGAGCTTGCCCGTATCGTTGGCGGCGATCGCCGCCTGAAACTGCTGAAACGATCGCCCTTCGCCGGCCCAGCCCACCGCCGTAAGGGCGATCCTGACCGTCAGGAGGGCAATCAGGCCAAGGCCGACCAGTTGGGCGAAACGCGCCTCCGGCCTCAGGCTCAGGCTCGCCGCCAACAGGCAAAGCAGAAGCACCGGCATCCGGTCGCTGATATAGCCGGAGCCGAACAGGTTCGGCGGCATGACGACCACGAGAAGCCCCGCGCCGGCTACCGCCAGCAAAAGCCGTCGATCGAGCTTCAAGGCGCCGCTGATCAATCCGAATACGAGCAGTCCCCACAACGCCGCCCCGAGCGCCCAGTCCGCCTCGGGCCACACGCCCGTATCGCCGACGCGCAGAAAACTATCGACGCGATTGACGACTTCCGCCTGCAAGCGCTCCCAATGCCTGCCGTCTTCGACCGCTTCGTTCAGGTTGTCGATCGAAACCGTAATGCCGCCCTTCACGTCCGACGTCGGCATTTGCAGGAACAGGATGGTGGGAATGACCGCGAGCAACAGAAGGCGGCCCGCGCGGCGGGCGAGCGACGCAAGGCGCATATCGCGCGTCTCTATCGCGTGGTTCAATTCGACAAAGCCCAGCATCAGGCCCCACAGCCCGAATGTCAGGCCGTGGACGAACAGCAGAGCCACGGCGATCACGGCGGAAATGCCGACTTGTAGGGCCGGGCGGCCGCGCAGTTCGATCCAAAGGCCGACGCCGATCAGAGCGAGGCCCAGACCCAGGAGAAAATTCGCGAATCCCCAGATCAGAATGTGGTTGAACGCGACGACGCCAGCCAGCGTCAAAGTCGCGATGCCGACATGCCCGCGCAGGACCCGCGCCAGATACACGACGCCGCAGAACGGCAGGGCGACGGTCAGGAGCACGACGATGCGGCCGACCGCCTCCGACGGCAGCGCTTTCATCAGACCGACGCCGACCAGGTCCATGCCAAGGTTCGGCAGGAGCCCCCAGGCCGCCTCGTAGTTCTCCTGCAAGCCGGGGCTATCGTTCAGATGCGCCAGAACGTAGTAGCGAACCATGTGGGGGTAGAAATCGACGAATGGGTAGATCGCCGTCGCGAAAACCGGCGCAAGGCAAAGCAGGACCGCCAGGATGGCCGGCCATCGCGTCGCTTCAAAGCGCGCGATCCCGCGTACATGCGAATGCCCGCCGTCCACCATGAACCGCGCCCCCATGGAACCGTCGCTAACCCTCTGGAGCATGCCAGTCGCCCAAAGCCAGAATGTTCAGCGCTCCGACCGCCCAGATTGAGCAGGCCAACGAATGCGCTGAGACCGTAGAGCTAGCAGGTTCGGCTTATAACGACGTAAAGATGGCCCTACAATAAATTTCACATTACAAACAGTACACTAGCGGCAAAGTCGCGGACCGGGACGGAGGATGTTCGCCGTCCCGCTACGCGCTCGCCTTGAACGGATCGGTCTTGAGCCAGCTAATCGTTTCGGCCAACAGGGTTGGAATATCCCGCACCGGCACGCCCAGGCTGTCCCGTCGGGTAAAATCGAACCGCGTCGGCGGGTTGGGCGCGCCGTCGAACGGCGCCGGCATGGTCATGCCGGGAACAAGCCGCTCCAGTTCTCTATAGAGGTCCATCCAGGGCCAGCTGTCGTAGACGCCGAAATAGCGACCGGACGCATCGGGGTTCTCGTATGCCGCGAGGAACAGCGCGCCCAGATCCTCCAGGTGGATCATCGAGGTGGAATCGTTCGGCATCCGCTCGTGCCGGGGCGTGCCGGTTTCGATCAGCCGCTTCAGCCATACCTGCGGATTGCGCTCCATATGCTCCGGGAGGAGCACAGGCCCGTACATGCCCGTCGGCAGCAACACCGATAGGCGAATGCCATGCTCCTCGGCGAACGCCATCGCGGCCTTCTCCATCACCGCCTTGGTCGCGGACGTATATTTCTTCTGGCTGCATTGCTGCGCCGGATCGGACCAGTGATCGACCTCGTTCTTGACCGGAACCGGCGGCACAGGGTTCGTGCTGCTGGTGCTGCTGCAGACGACGACCGTCTTCACGCCCCGGCGCGCGGCGGACCGCAGGATATTCATGCAGCCATCGACCGTCGGCATGATGATTTCGGCATAGCCCTGCGCGTCGTCCATCTGGACCGCCGGCGTGCCTGAGGGGCCGGCATAGACGGGGATCAATGTGGCGATGAAGAGCCCGTCCGCCCCGGCGACGGCCTCGTCGAACGCGCCTTCCTCGTTCATGTCGGCGCTGAACAATTTCAACGCATCGGCCCCGCCCGGCAGGGCGTGCAGATACGGCGCCTTCGCCGGGTCCGCCGCATTGCGCATGGTTCCAATGACCCGATAACCGCGCGCCAGCGCCGCCTGGACGATATGGGAGCCGGCGACGCCGCTGGCGCCTGCTACGCACAAGGTCTTGCGTTCAGTCATTGTCTTTCCCCATCCGTCATCCGCGCCCAAGCGCCGGTTTGGCGCCAGGGTCGCATATTCCTTGGCTCGAACGCGAGGTTCGCCTCGTCAATCGAGCGCCGGTTCCCTAAACTCCGCCGCGTTTCCACTCCTATGAGGCGCATGAGCGATGGCCGACGTCAGCCCGATCATTCCCGCAGGCCGCCAGGTCATCGAGACCTATGGCGACATGCGCTTTCACATATCGGGAGAGCGTTACGCCCATGCGGTGATCGTGCTGCCGGAGGCCGTGCTGCCCTGGGCGCCGACGAACTGGAGCGAAGTGACCTTCGAAAGTTTCCAGGCGCTCTGCGCGGCCCAGGCGGCGGATGTGTTGCTGCTCGGCTGCGGCTCGCGCGCGCAATTGCCTTCGCGCGCGCTCAGATCCGCGCTCCGCGAGGAAGGCCTGGTCGTCGAGCCTATGGACACAGGCGCCGCCTGCCGCACATATAATGTTCTGATGGCGGAGGATCGCAGGGTCGCCGCAGCCCTCCTCCCCGTCGCCTGAGCAACCTTGTTTCACTGAGAGCCTTCCAATGTCGTTCGATTGGTCCAGCGTCTATGCGGGACGCGCCCAACGCATGGGCGCGTCCGAAATCCGGGAACTCCTCAAGCTGCTGGAACAGCCTGACGTCATCTCCTTCGCCGGCGGCATTCCCGATCCGGACCTGTTTCCCATCGAAGCGTTCCAGCACGCCTACGCCGCCGCGCTCGGCGCGCAAGCCTCCGCCCAGCAGGCGCTGCAATATTCCCTGTCGGACGGGGTTCTGGAGCTGCGCGCCTGGATCGTCGGCTATATGGAGCAACTCGGCGTGCCCTGCGCGCCGGAGAATATCCTCATCACCAACGGCTCCCAGCAGGGCCTGGAGTTTCTCGGCCGGTTGCTTCTATCCCCGGGCGATCCGGCGCTGGTGACCTGGCCGACATATCTTGGCGCGCTCCAGGCGTTCAACGCCTACGAGCCGACCTATATCCGCCTCGACCCGCGCGCCAATGCCGACGCGGCGGAGCCGCCCGCGGGCGCCGAGAGCGCCAAGTTCGCCTATGTCGTGCCGGACTTCGCGAACCCGACCGGCGACACCCTGACCTTGGAGGAACGCAAGCGCGTCCTCGCCGTCGCCGAAGCCGCCGGCGCGGCCGTCATCGAAGACGCGGCCTATACCGAGCTTCGGTACGAAGGCGAGCGCCAGCCGTCATTGCTGGCGCTCGACGCCGAAGCGGCGGGCGGCATCGACGAAAGCCGGGTGATTTTCTGCGGCACTTTCTCCAAGACGCTCTCCCCCGGTCTCCGCGTTGGCTGGATCGCCGCGGCGGCGCCGCTCATCCAGAAACTGGTGCTGGTGAAGCAGGCTTCCGATCTGCATTCCGCCCCCCTGAACCAGATCGCCATCGCCCGCGTCGCGGCGGCGACGTTCGACGCGCAGGTCGAGACCAACCAAGCCGCCTATCGCGTGCGCCGGGACGCGATGCTGGCCGCCCTCGAACGGCACATGCCGGACGGCTTCAACTGGAGCCGCCCTGAAGGCGGCATGTTCGTCTGGGTGCAGGGCCCGCCGGGCCTGAACGGCCGCGCGCTGCTGGAGCGCGCCGTCATGCGGGAGCGGGTCGCCTTCGTGCCGGGACAGGCGTTCTTCGCCGACGGCAGCGGGCAGGAATGCATGCGCCTGAGTTTCTCGCTCGCCGATCCCGACGAAATCGAAGAAGGTGTGCGCCGGCTCGCCGCCGCCATCCCGGAAGACTGAACGTCGTGCGCCTCTAGCCTAGCTGGCGACTCTGCGGCTAGGGTTGCAGCGAACGCGGGTCGCCGCACGGGCGACTACGGCATAAGAAGGTCTAGCGCGCCGTCGCGCGCCCGGGCGGCGGCGGCGCATGAGCGGGAGGCGATGCTCAAGCCATGCATGTTGGCGCCCATATCTTTTTCACGGACTACTCGATTCAGCCCCAGGACCTTGGCCCGGAGTTGGAAGCGCGCGGCTTCGAATCCCTCTGGCTGCCGGAGCACAGCCATATCCCCTTGCCCCGGGTTTCGCCCTGGCCGGGCGGCGGCGACCTGCCGAAGAAATATTACGACGTGATGGACCCGTTCGTTTCGCTAGGCGCGATCGCCGCGACGACGAAGACGTTGAAGATGGGCACCGGCATCTGCCTCGTCATCCAGCGCGACCCCATTCAGACCGCGAAGGAGGTCGCGACCATCGACCGCCTGTCGGGCGGCCGCTTCCTCTTCGGCGTCGGCGCCGGCTGGAACGAGGAGGAAATGAGCGACCACGGCACCGAGCCGAAAACCCGCTTTCGCCTGATGCGCGAGCGCATTGAGGCGATGAAGGAAATCTGGACCGCGTCCAAGCCGAAATACGACGGCGAGTTCGTTCAGTTCGGCGAGATGATGACCTGGCCGAAGCCGGCGCAGGACCCCCACCCGCCGGTCATCGTCGGTGGGGCGTTCCCCTATGGCGCCCGCCGCGCCATCCGGTTCGGCGACGGCTGGATACCCCTGGGCGGCGCCCGCGGCGTCGATATCGCCAGCCAGATTCCGCATTTCCGCCAGATGGCCGCCGAGGCCGGCCGCAACCCGGACGATATCGAGGTCAGCGTGTTCGCGGCGAAGCCGGAACCGGAGGGCCTCGCCAGGCTGAAGGGCGCCGGCGTCTCCCGCGTGACCTTCGACCTGCCGTCGGCGCCGCGCGACGAAGTGCTGCCGCTGCTGGACGACCTGGCGAAACTGATCTGACGGGAGGCTTCCCATGCGCATCTGCGTCGACGCCGACAAATGCGAAGGCCACAACCGCTGCTTTTCCCTGGCGCCGGAGCTGTTCGAGGTCGACGACTTCGGCGTCGCCAGCGCCCTGAACGATGGCGTCGTGCCTCCGGGCCTCGAAGACAAGGCGGACCTTGCCATCGCCAATTGCCCGGAGTTCGCCATCACCATCGTCGAGGAGGATTGACGCCATGGCCGACCGCGATCCGAACGATCTGAGCCCGCGCGAAGGCTGCCCCGTCCATGACTGGGCGACCGACTACGACGTCATGGACCCCGGCTATGTGGTCGACCCGGCGCCGGTCTGGCGGGACCTGCGCGAGCGTTGCCCGATCGCCCATACGACCCGTTGGGGCGGCTCCTGGCTGCCGACGAAGTACGAGGATGTGCGCGAGATGGCGCGCGCCGTGCCGACCCTCTCCAACCGATCGCCCGGCGTCATCCCGCCCGCGCCCGAGATGCGGGAAATCCTGATCGCGGAAGTGAAGGAATTCGGCTCCGAACTGCCGCCGATCTCCTCGGACCCGCCGGAGCACAAGCCGTTCAAGCAGCTCATTCTGCCGCTGTTCTCGCCGGCTGCGGTCGAAAGCTATCGGCCGTTCACGGAAAAGCTCGCCCATGAGCTGATCGATCGCTTCATCGAAACCGGCCGCGCGGACGCCGCCGTCGACTACGCCCAGCAGATTCCGCCACGGGTGATCGCCCACATCATCGGCATCGACACCGCCCGCGCGGACGAATTCACGGAATGGGTGCGCGGCATCATCGAACAGGGGCAGACCGACCCCGAGGCGCGGCTGAAATATCGTCGCCTCATCCGGGATTTCTTCCAGGAGATGATCGAGGAGCGGCGCGACGCGCCCCGCGACGACGCGATCTCGAAGCTGATGGCGTCAGAGGTCGATGGCGAGCCGCTCAGCGACTACACCGTCATCGGCGTGTGCTTCCTTCTGCTGGTCGCCGGCATCGACACGACCTGGAGTTCGATCGGCTCCGCCCTGTGGCATTTCGGCTCCCATGCGGAAGACCGGGCGCGCATGTACGCCGAGCCGGACCTGTTCCCGACCGCCATCGAGGAACTGCTGCGCTTCTATTCGCCCGTGGTGATGGCGCGGCGCGTGCTGGAGCCGACAGCCTTCGGCGCGGCGGAGATGGTTCCGGGCGAAAAGGTTCTGATGAATTTCCCCGCCGCGAACCGCGACCCAGAAGTGTTCGAGCGGGCGGACGAAGTGGTGCTGGACCGGGAGCGCAATCGCCACATCGCCTTCGGCGTCGGCATTCACCGCTGCGCCGGCTCCAACCTGGCGCGTATGGAGATGGACGCGGCGCTGCGCATCTGGTTCGAGCGCATCGGCGATTTCGAACTGATCGAGCCCGAACGCGTCCGCTGGACCGGCGGCCAGGTGCGCGGCCCCCGCATCGTGCCGATGCGCGTCGCCTCCGCCTAGGCGGGGCGCGGGCGCCTAAAGCGCCGTGCGGCCGCCGTCGATGGGCAGCAGCACCCCGGTGATGAAGGCGCCGTCGTCGGAGGCCAGATAAACCGCCGCGCCCGCGACGTCTTCCGGCGTCGCCAGCCGGCCGAGCGGAATGCCGGTCAGGAAGCGCTCTCGCGTCGCGTCCGATATCTCGCCGACGACTTCCTTGAAGAGCGGCGTTTCGGAGGCGACCGGGCAGAGCGCGTTCACGCGGATGTTCTTTTCGCCAAGCTCGGCCGCCATCGTCAACGTCAGGCTGCACGCGGCCGCCTTCGAAGCGTTGTACCAGGCGCCGCCCGGCCGGGGCCGCAGGCCCGAGACCGAGGCCGTGTTGACGATCGACCCGCCGCCGCGCGCCTCAAGATGCGGCAGCGCCGCCCGACATGTATAGAGCCAGCTTTTGACGTTCACATCGAAGATGCGGTCGATAGTCTCGGGCGCGACATCCTCGAAGCGGCCGACGCGTTGAGGCACGCCGGCATTGTTGACCAGAATATCGAGCCCGCCGAAACCGGCGACGGCGGCTTCGATCATGCGGCTGGCGGCGTCCGCGTCGGTGACGTCGGCGGCGATGCTCGCCGCCTTGCCGCCCGACGCCTGAATAGCTTCAGCGACCCGAACAGCGCCGCTTCCGTCCATATCCGCGACCAGCACCGAGGCGCCTTCCGCGCTGAAGCGTTTGGCGATCGCCTCGCCGAAGCCCGACGCCGCGCCGGTGACGACGGCGACCTTGTTCTCCAGACGCATGGCCGCGCCTCCCCCCTTTTATTGATTTCTAAGCGTCGCCGTTCATCCAGGAGACGATCAGCCGATAGGCGATCGAGTCCCGACGCGGCAGGCGCATGCCCAGGTCTTCCAAATTATCCATCTGGCTGCGGTGGACCCATCGGGCGTCTTCCAGTTCTTCCTCGTCGACGATGATGTCCTCGGAATCCGCCTCGGCGTGAAAACCCAGCATCAGCGAGGCCGGGAACGGCCAGGGCTGCGAGGCCCAATAGCGCACCTTCGCCGGATCGACGATGACCGCGGTCTCTTCCAGCACTTCGCGCGCGACCGCTTCCTCCAGGGACTCGCCCGGCTCCACGAAGCCGGCCAGGGTCGAGTACATGCGCGGCATGAAGTTTCGGGTGCGGCCGAGCAGGCAGTTGTCGCCGCGATGCACGAGCATGATCACCGCGGGATCGGTGCGGGGAAAATGCTCCGTATTGCAGTCGGGGTTCGTGCAGCGCCTTTGGCTGCCGGCCTTCTCCGCCTGGGTCGGCGCGCCGCAGACGCCGCAATGGCCGTTCCGCCGGTGCCAGAACATCAAACCCCGCGCATGGGCGAGGATCGAGCCTTCGCCCTGCTCCAGCGCCGGGCCGACCTTGCGCAGATCCTCGAACACGCCATTGGAATCGATATGTGGATGGGCCTCGTAGGGATCTTCCAGGTGGGATAGATCGACGCCGAAATAGGCGACGCCGCCGGTCATGCCGAGGAAGGAATGATGGCGCCCGGCGTCCAGCAGCTCCTTCGCCTCGCCGACGGTCGGGAGCAGAGCCGCCTCGTCTTCGTTGTGCACCAGGCTCTTGTCGCGCCAGACCGCGACGATACGGCTGGTTTCGTCATAGAGCTTGCCGTTCATCCACCCGTCGTCCGCGCGGCGATGGGACAGGCGGTCTAGCGGCGCGCCCGTATACCAGAGCGCCTTGGATACGGCAGGATCGATGGCTTCGGTCATAAGTTGGGCCTGTCTCGCTGGGGAATGTCGGAAAGCTTAACGGGAATCATCCCCTGCCGACATACGGCATCTTCGATGCCATCACGGTGATCTCGTGCACGTTCGCATCCAGCGGAAGATTGGCCATATAGACGATGGCGTCCGCGACGGCCTTGACGTCCATCGTCGGTTCGACGCGCTTGCTGCCGTCCGGTTGGAGCACGCCCCGCTGCATCCGCGCCGTCATCGGCGTCGCGGCGTTGCCGACGTCAATCTGGCCGACGACGATGTCATAGGCGCGGCCATCGAGGGACGTGGCCTTGGTCAAGCCGCTGATCGCATGCTTGGTAGAGGTATAGGGCGCTGAGAACGGTCGCGGCGTGTGCGCGGAAATCGACCCGTTATTGACAATGCGCCCGCCGCGCGGGTTCTGGTCCTTCATGATCCGGAAGGCTTCCTGCGAGCAGAGGAACGGACCGGTGAGGTTCACATCCACGATTCGTTGCCAAGTTTCCAGCGGAATATCTTCGAACGGATCGGGCGGCGAGCCGCCGCCGGCATTGTTGAACAGAAAATCGAGGCGGCCAAAGCGGCTCTTTACGGACTGGAAGAGCGCGGAGACCGCCGCAGCGTCGGTCACGTCCGTCGGCACGGCGAAGGCCCGTGCGCCATCCGCGCCCGCTTCTGCGACCGTTTCCTGAAGCGCGTCTTCCCGGCGTCCGGCCAGCGCGACCGACCACCCGTCCGCCAGCAGCGCGAGGGCGCTCGCCCGGCCGATGCCCGAACCCGCGCCCGTGATCAGCGCGACCATATTCTCCTTCGCCATCTCAGGCCTCCAGTTTCATCCCCGTTTAGCAGGATGAGCGCCCGATTCCAGGTCGCTTGTCAAACGGCGCGCTTGGCCTTTGCCCGAATCCGCGCCATGTTTCGGCTAACATCATGCCGTTGAGGAGCATAGGGATGCAGGGCGACAAGAAAGTCATCGAACATCTGAACCTTGTCTTGCGGAACGAGTTGACCGCCATCAACCAATATTTTCTGCATTCGCGCATGCTGCACGACTGGGGTGTGAAGCAACTCGGCGACAAGGCCTACTCGGAATCCATCGAGGAGATGGAGCACGCCGACGAGCTGATTAAGCGCATTCTGTTCCTTGAGGGCCTGCCCGGCATGCAGGAGCTCGGCCGCCTTCGGATCGGCGAGGACGTGAAGGAGACGCTGGAATGCGATCTGGCGCTTGAACTGGAAGCGATCCCGGACCTCCGGAACGCCGTGGCCCATGCGGAATCCGTGCGGGATTATGTGAGCCGCGATCTCTTCCAGAAAATCCTCGACGACGAGGAAGAACATGTCGACTGGCTCGAGACGCAGATGGTCCAGATCGAGAAGATGGGCCTGCAGAACTACGTCCAGATGATGAGCCAGGGCGAGAGCGACTGAGCGGAGACCGAGGCATGGCGCGCGATCTGGTCATCTTCGACGGGCTGATCATCTCCAATTGGGGACGGCCCGTCTTCGAGGAAATGGCGGCGGGGGGCCTCGCCGGCGCCAACTGCACCTGCGCCGTCTGGGAAGGGTTCGAGGCGACCATGGGCAATATCGCCCGCTGGAAGCGCAGCTTCATCGACCATGGCGACCTTATCGTCCAGGCGCGCTCCGCCGAGGACATCCGCGCCGCCAAGGCCGCCGGCAAGACCGGCATCGCGCTCGGTTTCCAGAACAGCTGGCCGATCGAGGACGACCTGGACCGCGTCTGGCTGTTTCAGGACCTGGGCGTCCGCACCATTCAGATGACCTACAACACCCAGAACCTGGCGGGCGCCGGCTGCTGGGAGGCGATTGATCCCGGCCTCTCCGGCTACGGGCGACGCCTCGCCGCCGAAATGAACAAGGCCGGCATCCTGATTGACCTTTCCCATGTGGGCGAACAGACATCCAAGGACGCGGTCGACGTCTCGAAGCGCCCGGTCGCCTACACCCATGTCGCGCCCGCCGGCATGAAGGAGCATCCCCGCAACAAATCCGACGACATGCTGAAGCGCGTGCACGGTTCGGGCGGTTTCGTCGGCGTCGCCCTCTACGCGCCGTTCCTGCCCAAGGGAGACGCGTCGGACCTGGACGATTGCGTCGACGTGCTGAGCTATGTGGTCGATCTGCTGGGCGAAGACCGGGTCGGCCTCGGCACCGATTTCACCCAAGGCTACGGGCCGGACTTCTTCGAGTGGCTGCGCCGGGACAAGGGCGTCGGCGCGGGCGTCGGCGGCCCGATCACCACGACCCGGCCAGCGAACCCGAAAGGACTGGACGGCATGGCCGAATATCCCAACCTGGCCGAGGCCATGGCCCAACGCGGCTGGAACGACGCCCTGATCGCCAAGGTGATGGGCCAGAACTGGCTGGCGTTCCTAGAGGACGCGTGGACTCCGGAAGGCTGACAAGACGATGAACGACCGCATTCTGACCACCCACGCCGGCAGCCTGCCCCGCCCGCTGGCCCTGACCGGGCTCTACGCCCGCAGCGCCCAGGGCGGCGAAGTCGACGCCGAAGAGATGGCGGCCGCCGGCAAGGCGGCGCTGGTCGAGGTTCTGGCGCGGCAAGAGGCGGCGGGCGTCGATATCGCCAACAATGGCGAACAGCAGCGGGAAGCGTTCTTCCTCTATCTCCGCCATCGGCTGAGCGGGATCGGCGGCCGGTGGAAGCGTCCGCCGCGCGGGGACGTCGCCGACTATCCGGATTTCGCCGAGGCGATGGCCAATTCGCTGGACGGCAAGGTCGCCGTCTCCAACATGGACCCGCCGATGGCGATCGGCCCCGTCGTCCACGAAAAGCCCGAAGCCTGCGAAGAGGAATGCGCGGACTTCGACGCGGCGCTCAAAGCGGGCGGCCACAAGTTCCCGCGGACTTTTCTGACGGCGCCCTCTCCCGGCATCGTCGCGGCCGCGCTGAAGAACGAGCATTACGATAGCGAGGACGCCTATCTGGCGGCGTTGGCCGCGGCGCTCCGGGTCGAATACGAAACCATCCTTCGCCACGGCCACAACCTCCAGCTCGACTGCCCGGAGCTCGGCCTCGAGGGCCATCTGACCTACGCCGGCCGGCCCAAAGAATTCCAGGCGTTCGTCGAACGCGCCATCGCCGCCATCGCCAAGGGCGTCGACGGTCTGCCGAAGGAACGCATTCGCCTCCATCTTTGCTGGGGCAACTATGAAGCGCCCCACGACAAGGACACGCCGCTCGCCGACATCTGGCCGATCGTGAAGCAGGCGCCGGTAGGCGGCTTCGTTCTGCCTTTCGCCAATGGCCGGCACGCCCACGAATGGCGCGTGATCCGGGACGACCCGCCCAGGGACGACCAGTTCATCGCCGGCGGCGTCATCGACAACCTCACGAACTTCGTCGAGCACGAGGAAGCCGTCGCGGATCGGATCGAAACCCTGGCCCGGGCGCTTGGCGATCCGTCCCGCATCGTCGCGACGACCGATTGCGGCTTCGACACCTCCGCCGGCATGGGCCGGGTGGCGCCGACCGTCGTCTGGGCCAAGCTGAAGGCGATGGCGGCCGGCGCTCGCATCGCGACCGCACGCCTGTTTTAATTCGTCCAACGAGCGTCCGCTCGCGTCCCTCGGCCGCGCCGCGCGCGCGTCCCGCTCCTTCTATCGATCGGCCAAGCCATGGCGCTGCGTCCGCTGTTGATTCTGATGTGCGTCTATCTGGGCCTGACCCTGTCGGGCCTGCACGCCATGGCGGCGCTGCTTTCGGACTTCATCGAGCTTTGGGGCCTCAACAATACCGAGGCCGGCTGGCTCAACAGCTCCCAATATTTCGCCTATGTGGCGGCGGTGCCGATCATCGCGCTTTCCGACCGGATCGACGCCAAGCGGCTGATGCTCGTCGGCACGATCTTCAACATATTCGGCTATCTGGGCTTCGCGCTCCTGGCGGACGGCCTGTGGAGCGGCGTCGCCTTCCGGATCCTCCAGGGCGTCGGCTTCGCGTTGACCTATATGCCCGGCGTCAAGGCGATCACGGACCGGGTGACGCCCGCCCAGCGCGGCCGCGCCACGTCCATCTACATCTCCAGCTTCGCCACCACGACAAGCTTCTCGTTGATCGTCGGCGGCATGATCGCGGACGCCTATAGCTGGCGAGAGGCCTTCTATCTGCCGGCGCTGACCAACGCGATCGCCGGCATTCTGATCCTGACGGCGCTGCCCTCCGTCGCGCCCGAGCCGACCCGCGGTCCGCGTCGCGCGCTTCTGGATTTCCGCGACGAACTGCGCGACCCCACGATCCGGGGCTACGTCATCGCGGCGACCATGCACACCGTCGAACTGCTGGCCGTCCGCGGCTGGACCGTGGTGTTCCTGATCGTCGCGAGCGAACGCTGGGACTGGCTGGACCAGACGACGATCTACGCCATCGCCACCTTCCTGATCCTGATCGGCATGCCATGCAGCATGATCGGCGGCGAGATAGGCCACCGGCGCGGCTTCGCCTATGCGTCCATGATGGCGATGCTGTTCTCCGCCATCGCCTGCGCGTTCGTGGGCTTCGCCATCGCCTGGCCGCTATGGGTCTTCATCGGCCTGGTGCTGATGCACAACATCTTCGTGCTGGCGGATTCCGGCGCGCTCAACGGCGGCGCGGCGGAGAGCGCGCCGAACGAACGGCGCGGCGCCACCGTGACGCTGATGGCCTTCGCCAACGCGCTCGGCAGCCTGATCGGCCCGGTGCTGTTCGGCTTCGTTCTGGACATGGCCGGCGGCCGCCAGGAGCCGGTGGCCTGGGGCCTCGCCTTCTTCACCATCAGCGTCTGCGTGATGATCGGCGTGTTCGCCCTTAAGACGGGGATGCGTTCGGCGTCGGCAGTTCGACGATGAAACGCGCGCCGATGACGGCGCCCGAGGGCGACGTGCGGTTCTCCGCCCTGAGCACGCCGCCATGGGCGTCCACGATCTGTCGGGAGATGGAAAGCCCGAGGCCGGAATGGCCGCCGAACGCCTCGTCGGCAGGGCGCTCGGAATAGAACCGCTCGAAGATCGCGTTTTCCTTGCCGGGCGGAATGCCGGGGCCTTCATCCTCCACGGAGACGACGATCCGGTCGCCGATACGGCTGATGCGCAGTTCGATCTGCGCGCCGGGCGGACTGAACGAGCGGGCATTGGCGATCAGGTTCCGAAACACCTGGCCCAGGCGGACCTCGACGCCGTGAACCTCCGCTGTCCCGCCGACGGAGGATGCGATTTCCAGGCGCATCGCGGGCGGGCCTTCGCCGTCGTCGGCCGCGGTTTCGATCTCGACCAGCGTCCGCATCATCTCGACCAGATCGACCCGCTCGGCCGCTTCCCGCGACAGCTCCGCGTCCAGGCGCGAGGCGTCGGAAATGTCGCTGATCAAACGGTCCAGGCGCTGCACGTCGTGCTGGATAACGGCGAGCAGACGCTCGCGCCGCTCGTCGCCCTCGACCCTGGCGACGGTTTCGACCGCGCTTTTCAGGGACGTGAGCGGATTCTTGATTTCATGGGCGACGTCGGCGGCGAAACGCTCGGTCGCCGCCATGCGAACCCGGATGGCTTCCGTCATGTCCCGAAGCGCCAGGGAGAGATCGCCGATTTCGTCTCGTCGCCGGGAGAGGTCCGGAATAAGTTCGTCCAGCGCCGCGCGCCCCCGCGCCCGGCTCGCCGCGCGCGCGAGCGTGCGCAGCGGCCGTGAAATCGCGCCGGCGAGATAAAGCGTCGCGAGAACCGAAAGAAACACGGCGCCCGCGAACAGCCGCAGGATGTCGAAGCGCACGCTGCGCATGGCCGAGACGACCCGGTCGCCTTCCTGTGAGAGGAGGACGACCCCGATCACCTGTTTGAAGCGTCGCGTCGGCGCGGCCGCGGTCAGGATGAGGCGGCCGTCCTGGGTTCGGCGCGCGACGCCGCCCCGATCGCCCGCGAGCGCGCCGATCACCTCCGGATAGTCGATCGCCGCCTGATCCGGGCGCTCATGGTAGAGGTCGCGCCGGCGGACGAAGCGCTCCCACAGGGGTGCCGCGATATCGTAGATGCGGTTGAAGGCGGCCTCGATGCCGTTCGACCGGTCGGGCGGCGCCAGGTTCTCGATTTCGATATAACCGCCGGCGCCCCGGACCAACCGGCTGTCTACGATCAGATCGCCAGCCGGCAGGAACACCCGGGCGCGCGGACCGTCCGGCTTGGCGAACCGCTTGACGAGGTTTCGCGCCGCCTCGGCGTCGAGCACGGTCTCATACCCGTTATCGCCTTCGCGCTCCCGACTGGCGCTCGCGCCCAGCGCTTCCGCCACCAGGGTCGCATGGGTGGTCAGCACGCCGATCTCGCTGTCGATCAGCTCGGTTTCATAGGCTTCCGCATACAGCAGGCCGGCGACCAGAACGGCCGGGCCGACCAGATTGACGAGAAGCATTCCACGCGCGAGCGGCGAGAACCACCGCCGGCCCTGCCGCGCGCGCCGCCGCGCTTCGGCCATACGCCGCCGTTCCTGTCGGACATGCCGATCCGGTCGCGCCGCATCGGCGCTTTCGTTGTCCCCCCGCAGCAAGCGTCCGCCTAGTCCGCCTTATAGCGATAGCCGACGCCATAAAGCGTTTCGATATGCTCGAAGTCGTCGTCCGCCTGGCGCAGCTTCTTGCGGAGCCGCTTGATGTGGCTGTCGATGGTGCGGTCGTCCACATAGACGCTGTCGCCATAGGCGGCGTCCATCAGCTGGTCGCGGGTTTTCACGAAGCCCGGTCGGATCGCAAGCGCCTTCAGCAGCAGAAACTCGGTCACGGTCAGGTTCACGGGCTGCTGCTTCCAGGCGCACAGATGGCGGGCGCCGTCCATCATCAGCTCGCCGCGCACGAATTGCTCGGCGCCGGCCTGGGTCGTCTCCTCGCCAAGTTCGACCCGGCGCAGCAGCGTGCGGATGCGCTCGACCAGGAGGCGTTGGGAAAACGGCTTGCGGATATAGTCGTCCGCGCCGAGGCGCAGGCCCAGCACCTCGTCCACCTCATCGTCCTTCGAGGTGAGAAAGATGATCGGCAGGGACGTCGTGCGGGCGCGCAGCTTCTGCAACAGCTCCATCCCATCCATGCGCGGCATCTTGATATCGAGCACGGCGAGATCGACCGGCGTCTGCCCGATCCCTCGCATCGCCTCCTCGCCGTCCACGTAGGAATCGACGGCGAAGCCTTCCGCCTCCAACGCCATGGCGACGGAGGTGAGGATATTGCGGTCATCGTCGACGAGCGCCACACGCTGGGCCATGTTTCAGATCCTTCCATAGATCACGTGAATATAGGTACTCGCGCGCGAATGTGGCCACATTTCGGCCGGAGGGCGCCGGAAGCGGGCGCGGCGACGGCCCCCGATTTACACCGGCCCTTCCAGGTGGTTCGATATCCTGGTCCGCAGCCCAGGTGGTTAGATGCCCTCCGCTTCCCAAGACATTCGCCTCGCCGTCGATATCGGCGGCACCTTCACAGACCTCGCGCTGGAAACCCCGGACGGCGCCTTTTCCCACAAGCTTCTGACCACGCCTGAAGCGCCCGAGCGCGCCGTGATCGCCGGCGTCGCGGAAATATTGGACGCCGCAGGCGTCGCCGCCGCGGACGTCGCGCTGACGATCCACGGCACGACGCTTGCGACCAACGCGATCATCGAGCGCAAGGGCGCCAAGACAGCCCTGGTCGCGACCGAAGGCTTTCGCGATTCGATCGAGATGGCCTACGAGCACCGGTTCGAGCAATACGACCTCTATATGGAGCGCCCGCCGGCGCTGGCCCCGAGATGGCGTCGCTACGAAGCGCCCGAACGCATGGCGGCGGACGGCGTCGTTCTGAAGTCGCTGGACGAAGACGCGGTGCGCGAGATCGCCCGGCGCCTGAAGGCGGAAGCGGTCGAGGCGGTCGCCGTCGCCTACCTGCATTCCTATGTGAACCCGGCGCATGAGCTCCGGACCGGCGAAATCCTGGCCGCGGAACTGCCGGGGACGGCGATCACGCTCAGCCATGTCGTCTGCCCGGAAATCCGCGAATATGAACGCACCTCGACGGCGCTCGCCAACGCCTATGTGCAGCCCTTGATGGCCGGATATCTGGATCGGCTGGCGGCAGGGCTGAAGAGCGCCGGGCTCGGCTGTCCGCTGCTGCTGATGACGTCGGCCGGCGGCGTCGTCACCGTGGAGACGGCGATGGCGGAACCGGTCAGGCTGGTCGAGTCCGGCCCGGCGGGCGGCGCGATCCTGGCCGCTGGCATCGCCGCGGCGAACGGCGAAGCCCGCGCGCTGGCGTTCGACATGGGCGGCACCACGGCGAAGCTCACCCTGATCGACGACATGGCGCCGCAATACGCCCGCACCTTCGAGGTCGCCCGCGCCCACCGCTTCCTGAAAGGCAGCGGCCTGCCGCTCCGCATCCCCGTGATCGACATGGTGGAGATCGGCGCCGGCGGCGGCTCGATCGCGCGCCTGGACGAACTGAAGCGCATCACGGTGGGCCCGGACAGCGCCGGGGCGTCGCCTGGGCCGGTCGCCTATGGCCTTGGCGGAACCGCGCCGACCGTGACCGACGGCGACATCGCCATGGGCCGGATCGACCCGGAACGGTTCGCGGGCGGGCGCATGTCCCTGGACGCGGAGGCGGCCGCCGGCGCGATCGCGCGGGATATCGCCGCGCCCTTGGAACTGGACGTCGTCGCGGGCGCCGCCGGCGTCGGCGAAATCGTCGACGAGAACATGGCGAACGCCGCCCGCGTGCACGCCGTCGAGAACGGCAAGGATACGGAAGGCCGCGCCATGATCGCGTTCGGCGGCGCGGCGCCGCTGCACGCCGCGCGCCTGGCGCAGAAGCTCGGCATCGACCGGGTGATCGTGCCGAAAGGGGCCGGCGTCGGCTCCGCCTTCGGCTTCCTCGCGGCCCCCATCGCATACGAAGTCGCCCGCTCGCGGCTCGTGTCGCTGAAGCACTTCGATGCGAAGGGCCTGAACGACCTCTTCGCCGCCATGCGCGCGGAGGCGGAGGCTGTCGTCAGGCTCGGCGCGCCGGACGCGCCCGTTATAGAGCGGCGCGTCGCCTATATGCGCTATCGCGGCCAAGGCCATGAAATCGCCGTGCCGCTGGACGGGGCGACCTACGGGCCGGACGACGGGGCGGTTCTTCAGTCGGCGTTCGAGCGGGAATATGCCGCCCTGTTCGGACGCGTCATTCCGAACCTCGAAGCCGAGGCGATCACCTTCACCCTGGCGCTCGCGACCGAAGCGCCCGCGCCGGACCTGCTGGCGGCGCCGAAGCCCGCGCCGGCGCCGGCGGCAACCGGCCAGAGGGCTGTGTTCGATCCCGCGAGCGGGCAGTCCCATCAGGCGTCGCTGTATGCGCGCGACGCGCTGCCCGAAGGCGCGGCCGTCGCCGGCCCCGCGCTTATCATCGAAGACGAGACCACCACCGTCGTGCCGCCGGGCTTCGCCGCCCAGATCAATTCGGGCGGCGACATCGTGCTGACCCGCGAGAAAGGCTGAGGCCATGCCGGATACCGCACCCACCAACGACGCCATGGCCCGCATCCGCTATCAGGTGATGTGGGACCGGCTGCTTTCCGTCGTCGAGGAGCAGGCGCAGACGCTTGTCCGCACCGCATTCTCCACCTCCACCCGTGAGGCCGGGGACGTTTCGGCCGGCGTCTTCGATCTGGACGGCCAGATGCTGGCCCAGGCCGTGACCGGAACTCCGGGCCATATCAACTCCATGGCGCGGGCGGTGGTGCACTTCCTCCGGGAGTTCCCCGCCGAGACCATGCGGCCCGGCGACAGCTACATCACCAACGACCCCTGGATGGGCACGGGCCATCTGCACGACCTGACCGTGGTCTCCCCCTGCTACAAGGACGGGCGCATGGCGGCGCTGTTCGCCTGCACCAGCCACCTGGTCGATATCGGCGGCATCGGCCAGTCGCCGGACGGGCGGCAGGTGTTCCACGAGGGCCTCTACATTCCGATCCTGCCGCTCATGCGGAACGGCAAGATGGAGGAATGGCTGCTGAAGCTGATCCGCGCCAATGTGCGCGAGCCGGTGCAGGTGGAAGGCGACATCTATGCCCTCGCCGCCTGCAACGAAACCGGCGCCGCGCGCCTGCTCGCCATGATGGACGAATACGGCCTGGAGACCCTGGACGACCTCGGCGCCTATATCATCAGGACCAGCCGCGACGGCATGGCCGAGGCCATCAACAAGATGCCCAAGGGCGAATGGACCGCGTCCATGCGGATCGACGGCTATGAGGAGCCGATCGACCTGACGGCGACGCTCACGATCGGCGACGGCGAGATCACGGTCGACTTCGACGGTTCCTCCGGGGTGTCCGACCGGGGCATCAACTGCCCCATGTGCTACACGGAGGCCTATACCTCCTTCGGCGTGAAATGCGTCGTGGCGCCGGCGATCCCGAACAACTCCGGCACGCTCGACGCGATCAAGGTGACGGCGCCGGAGAACACCATCGTCAACGCGCCGCATCCGGCGGCCGTCGTCGCCCGCTCGACCATAGGCCACATGCTGCCGGACGTGGTGTTCGGCTGCATCGAACAGGCCATGCCTGGCGTCGTGCCGGCCGAAGGCACGTCCAACCTCTGGACGATCAAGCTAGGCTCAGGCCATGGCATGACAGTGCGGGGCACGGGCCAGGCCACGCCCTTCATGGTGAACTCCTTCCATTCCGGCGGCGCCGGCGCGCGCCCGCAGCAGGACGGCCTCTCCGCGACGCCCTATCCGAGCGGCGTGCGCAACGTGCCGGTCGAGGCGACGGAGGCGATCACGCCGATCGTCGTGTGGCGGAAGGAGTTCCGGCAGGACTCCGGCGGCCCCGGCCGACAGCGCGGCGGTCTTGGCCAGGTCATGGAGATCGAGAACCGCGAAGGCGCGCCCTTCGGCATCTTCGCCACCTTTGAGCGGGTGCACCATCCGCCGCGCGGCCGGGCGGGCGGCGACGCGGGCGCCAATGGCCGCATCCGCCTCGGCTCGGGCGCGGACTTGCGTAACAAAGGCTTCCAGACCATCCCGGCCGGCGACCGCCTTATCATCGAAATGCCCGGGGGCGGCGGCATTGGCGGCGTGCTCGAACGCGACCCGGAGTCCGTCGCCCTCGACGTCAAAGCGGGCTTCGTGTCCCCCGAAGCCGCCCGCGACGTCTACAAGGTGGCGCTCGATGCGTCAGGCGCGGTCGACGGCGCCGCGACGGCGGCGCTACGCGGCCAGTGACCGGCCGGGCGGCGCTTTAGGTAATCTTGGTCGCCTGGAACGCCGGCGTCGCCTCCATGCGGGCGGCGAACGCGGCCAGGTTCGGAACCTTCTCGGCGACGCCGAGCTTCGGCCGAGCCATGGCCGCGAAGCTGAACGCGACGGCGGCAGAAATGTCGGCCTGGGAAATCTTGTCGCCATAAAGCCAGCCGTCCGCGCCCGCCTTGGCGGCGACGGCGTCCAGCGCCTGCATGGCGGAGACCGCCTGATTCTCGCAACGCTCGACCCAGGCCTGCTCCACCTTCTCCTTCGCGTGGAAGCGGCCCTCATAGACGGCGCCGACCGTCTTCTCCATGCCGCCCACCGCGATGGCGACCAGCTTGAGCACATCCCGGCGCGGCTTGCCGGAGCGCGGCGTCAGCGCGTTTGCGCCGGCCGTCTCGTCCAGGTGATCCAGGATCGCGGCGGAGTCGACCAGGATCTCGCCGTCGTCTAGCTCGAGCGCGGGAATACGGACGACCGGGTTGATCGCCTGAGCGCGCTCCCATTCGTCGAAGGGCGCGACCTCGACATGCTCGTAGTCCAAGCCGAGCGTCCGCAGGCTGGCGCCGACGCGGCGCACGAACGGCGAAAGATAGCGTCCATAGAGTTTCATCGAAGCGTTCTCCCCAATAAGCGTTTTCTCAGGCGCGGGCGCGGATGCGCCACTCGATCTCGGCGTCGCCATAGTCCGGGCGCGCCAGAACTTCCACGGCAACGAACCGGTCATGGGCGGCGGCGAGGCCTTCGATCAGCCCGTTCCAAGCCTCGAATACCGCCGGGTGCGGCGCGTCCATGCCGCGTCCGAGCCGCCAGCCCTGGCGACGCACGCGCCAGCCGTCGGCGGCCTCGACCGCTTCCGCCGCATCGCCTTCCGCCGCCGTCATCTCGACCAGGAGGCGGGCGAGCCCTTCGGCGCCGCCTTCGTTCGGCGTCAGCCCAAGGCCTTCCGCCAGGGCGCGGTACCGCTGGGCGCCGATAAGGCGGCCCGTATGCCGGCCGACATGGCCGCCTTCGCTCGGCCCGAACAGCTCCGTCAGCAGCGGCAGGCCGGTGCGCACATATTCCATGGCGTAATTTCGGTTGGCCTTCGCAAGCCGTTCGGCCGGCCAGTCGTCCGCCGGCAATGTCGGCGCGTCCGACCGGTCGAAGGGCGGCGGCAGTTCGCCCGGCCGATAGACGAGCCGCTCCTCCGGCGTCAGGTCGCGATCGTACTCCAGGAAGTAGCCGGAAAGCCCATGCTGGCCGTCGGTCGTCTGCGACGTGCAGACGAAGCCGAGGCGGGGATTGCCGAGGCTCGGCCCGTTCTCCGCGTACCAGCCTTCCAGGAAAGCGCGGGAGACTTCCGTCGGGATGCCGCAGATCGCGGCGTCCGGGTAGATCCAGCGCGGCGGCGCGAACCGGACCCAAGCCTTCTTTTCGGACTCGGCCATGTACTCCACGTCGACGCCGCCGACCTGGTTGGCGAGGTAATGGTAGGCCGCCGCCGCCTGGGCGTCCGGCATGCCGGTGAGGCCGAGCTTATCGAAGCTCGAGAGAAACTTCGCCTTGTGCTGCCGGCGAAAGAGCGCGCGCACCCAGCGCGCCGCGTCTTGCGGACCGCGCTGCAACGTGGCGGTCAGCATCAGCCCCGTTTGGTAGACGTGATAGAAGCCGGCGACCGCGGCGAGCGGGTTCTTGTCTGTCGTCATTTCTGCCCAAAAGTCTGGAAGCGGCGCTCAGTCGGTTTCGACGAGCGGTCGCCATTGGCCGTCGCGGAACGCTTCCAGGCCCGGAAAGCGGCGCTTGTAGTCCATGGTGTCGCTGCCGTCGATCCAATAGCCGAGATACACGTGATCGAGATTGAGCTCCGACGCCCGGCGCACCAAATCGAGCACGACATACTTGCCGAGGCTGCGCTTGGGATAGTTTGGCTCGAAGAAACTGTAGACCGCGGAAACCGAATCGTCGGCGAGGTCGATCAGGCAGACCGCCATCAGGCGGCCGGTCTGGTCGCGATGGGCGACAAGCGCGCTGTCGACCGTGGTGTCCTCCACCATCGCGCGATAGTCCCGCCAGCCCATTTCGGCCATGTCGCTGGAGCCGTGGCGCCGACGGAGATAGCGCTTGAACAGCACATAGTGCTCTTCGGTCGCGATCGGCGGACGCTCTTCCGACACGAGGTCCATATTGCGCGCGCGAATGCGGCGGAGCGATTTCGTTAGCTGGAAGGCCGCCACCGGTATCCGAACCGGCACGCAGGCGGAGCAGTCCCGGCAGGCGGGACGATAGGCGAGCCCGTGACTGCGCCGGAAGCCGGCCCGCGCCAAGTCGCCAAAGAAACGGCCGGCGTCCTCCGTCCGCAACTCGATTACCAGCTTCTGCTCCGAACGGCCCGCGATATAGGGGCATGGCGTCGGCGCGGTCGCGAAGAACTGGCGAATGCGCTGCGGGCGAGAAAAGTCCATGGCGGCGTTGGAGCCCCTGACCGGGAAACAGGGAAGATATGGGACTATATAAGGCGCGCGGCCGCTTGAGCAATCGCCTCCGCTCGCGCGGCCGCGACAGCGATGCTAGGGTTTCGCCCATACATCCCCGACGAAAGATCGAGCCAAGCCGACATGATCGATTCCCGCACGTTCCGCGACACCCTTGGGCGCCTTCCGACCGGCGTATGCGTGATCACGACCCGCAACGAAGCCGGCGCGCTCGACGGCGTCACCGTCGGCTCGTTCGCCTCGCTCTCGCTCGATCCGCCGTTGGTGCTCTGGAGCCTGGATAAGCGCGCGAACTGTCATGGGGCGTTCCTGGCGGCGAAGACCTACGCCGTGAACATCCTGGCCGAAGACCAGACGGACATCTCCCGCATCTTCGCGACCAAGGAGGCGCGGCCGTGGGATGCGCTGGAGCACGCGCCGGCGCCGGAGACGGGCGCGCCCTTGTTCCCCGGCTGCTGCGCCTATCTGGAATGCGCGGCGGAGACTGTCCACCCCGGCGGCGACCACGACATCTTCATCGGCCGTGTGTTGCGTCTGGAGCCTTCGGCGGCGGGCCGGCCGCTTCTGCATTTCGGCGGCGCCTATCGCCGGCTCGACGAAGACCGCGTCGACTGATCGGTCCCCTGTGGCCGGCCCCGCGGCCGACGAAAAGAAAAGGGGCGGCGACCCGCAAGGTCGCCGCCCCTTCGCTTTGGACTGAAGCGTCAGCGAAACGCGTCAGGGCGCTTCGTTGCTGAACACCACCGTGCCGGAGGCGGAGAACATGCCGCCGACGCCGTGGCAGAAGCTGATCTTCGCGTCGGGCACCTGCGCGGGGGAGATGCCGCGCATCTGGCGAATGCTCTCCTGCAGGGCGTACATGCCGTACATGCCGGAGTGCATGTAGGAAAGGCCGCCGCCATTGGTGTTGAGCGGCAGCTTGCCGCCCGGCGCCGTGTTCCGCTCCCAGATGAAGTCGGCCGCTTCGCCGCGCTTGCAGAAGCCGAGGTCTTCCAGGCCATAGAGCGGCAGGTGCGCGAAGGCGTCATAGATCATCAGGTGATCGACGTCCTCGTGCTTGATGCCCGACGTGCGGAACGCCTCGGCGCCGGAGATCCGGAACGCCTGGGAGGACGTGAAGTCCTTCATCTGCGAGACCATGGTGTGCTCGCCGCCTTCGCCGACGCCCAGGATGTAGACGGGCTTCGACTTCATGTCCTTCGCCCGGTCCGCCCGGGAAAGGATGATCGCGCCGCCGCCGTCGGTCACGAGGCAGCACATCAGCAGCGTGAACGGATAGGCGATCATGCGGGCGTTCATCACGTCGTCGACGGTGATGGGATCGCGGAAGCTCGCGCGCGGATGCTTGGACGCCCATTCGCGCTGAACGACGCCGACATTCGCGAGCTTCTCGATCGGGATGTCGTAGGTCTTCAGATAGCGCAGCACCGGGATGGTGAACATCGTCGGCGGGTTCATCACGCCATATGGCTGCTGGAACTGGCCGGCCTGTTCGCCCGGGCCGATGCCGCGCGGCGCCATGCCGACCTGGCTGCGGCCGCTTTCGCCGTGGGTGATCAGAACGTTGTTGCAGAGGCCCGCCTCAAGCGCCGCCACGGCGTGGCGCGCATGGATCATGAAGGAGCAGCCGCCGACGCTCGTGCCGTCCACATAGCGCGGCTCGATGCCGAGATAGTGCGCGATCTCGATCGGGTTTTCGCGCGCGGTCGCGATGCCGTCGATATCCGACGGCTTCAGGCCGGCGTCTTCCATGGCGTTCAGCGCCGCGTCCGCATGCAGCTGGATGTTGGAGACATGGGGCAGCTTGCCCATTTCCGTCGATTCCGCGGCGCCGACGACCGCGATGGATCCTGGTTTCATCTTACTGTTATCCCCTTAACCCTTGGCCGGCCGGAACATCGGCAACGAGATCGTGTCGGTCAGCTCTTCGAAACAGACCTCGAGCGGCATATCGAGCACCAGCGCTTCCGGCGTCTGCTCGCAGTCGACGATGTTAGTCATCATGCGCGGGCCTTCCTCCAACTCCACGACCGCGATCGCGAAGGGGGGCTCCAGGGCGAAGTTCGCCGGCGCGCGATGATTGATGATGTAGCTGTAGAGCATGCCCTTGCCGGACGCCTTGAACGTCTCGACGTTGCGGCTGCCGGTATAGGGGCTGAACGGGCGCGGCGGGAAGTATGCCTTGCCGGTATCCTTGCAGCGCTGAAGGATGAGTTCGCCGTTCTTGCAACCGTCCCAGAAATGCTGGGTTTCCGGTGTCGGCGACGGCACGGGCCGCTTTGGTTTCGCGTCGGACAAGGCTGTCCCTCCCTTACGTTTGAAAATTCGTAAAGGGGAAGCCTACAGGCGCCGCGTCAGATGTAAATGCGGCGAACGCGAGCGCTGGCCAAGTGAGGCGCGAAAAAGAAAAGGACCGTCCGTGGGGCGACGGACGGTCCGATTTTTCGGGGCGTCTGGCGCGAAGCCATTACGTCCCGGTCAGCGCCGGCCTTACGGCCGGCTGGCATTACTTCGCGGCGAAAACGGCCTTCGACTCGTCGATCGTCGCGGTCATGCGGTCGTTGATCAGGCCGATGGTCTCGTCGGCGGTCTTCGTCGCCATGTCGTAGACTTCCTTGCTGTTCTGGAAGAACGACGTGTAGGCGGTCTTGGCGAAGTCGGCCTGCTTGGTGGCGCGCTCTTCGGGGGAGCAAGCAGCCACGTCGGTCATCGCCTTCATCGTCGACTCGGCGGATTCGCGAGCGACTTCGGCCTGGCGGCGCATGATGGCGCTCATGCCTTCGAACGCGCGCTGGTTGGCGGCGGCGGCGGCTTCGAGGTTCTTGCGCTGGGTGGCCATGATCGACTCGATGTCGAAGCCAGGGGCCTTGAACTGGCCAAACGTCTTGAACATGTCGAAATCAAAAGCCGGTTTCGAAGCGGCGCTCTGCTTAGCGGTCATGAGACTGTCTCCTCGGTTATGTCTCGCGCCTGGTCGCGTTCGAATGCCAGGCCAAAAATTTTGTGCGTTGCACAACGACGCTGTGCATATGCGATCTGATCGAGGCAAGTCAAGGATATTGTGCGCCGCACAAATATTTTTTGTGGGCGCGTTTCGCCGCATCCGTCCGGCGCTAGTCGCCGGGAGCCGCGCGGCGCGCCGCTTCCCGTCTGAAGATATACAAGCCGGCGCCGGCCACAAGGACCGCGCCCGCAAGCACGTTCGACGCCGGCGATTCGCCCCAGATGGCGAAGCCGAGCGCCGTCGCCCACAGCAGCTGCCCATAGTCGAAAGGCGCGACGATCGTCGCCGGCGCCTTGGAGTAGGCCGCGACCAGGGCGTACTGCCCGGCGCCGCCGAAGAGGCCCGCGCCGACCAGAAGGGCGAGCTGCCGCCAGGTCGGGTCGACCCATTCGAAAAGGCAACCTATGCCGCCGACGACGGCCGCCGTCGTCGTGAAATAGAACGTGGTGCGCAGCGGCGGTTCGGTGGCGCCGAGCTGGCGCATGGCGATAGCGGCGAGCGCATAGAGAAAGGCCGAGGCGAGCGCGACGCCATAGACAGGGCCGAGTCCCCCGAACGCGGCGCCCGTAGGGTTCAACATGACCAGCACGCCGCCGAACCCGATCAGGGTCGCGGTCGCCCGTCGCCAGCCGACCGTCTCCCCCAGGAGCGGCACGGAAAGCACGGTCACGAACAACGGCATCACGAACTGGGTCGCCGTCAGATCCGCCAGCGGCATGCGCGCCACCGCCCAGTACAGCAACGCCATGGATGTGAGGCCGGCGCCGATTCGGCAGAGATGCCCGAACGGCCGGGCCGTCCGCAGCACGCCTCGCGGCGCCCGCGCCAGGAGCGGCAGCAACGGCACCAGCCCAAACGTCATTCGAAACAGAATCACCTGATGCGTCGGAATGTCGGGCCCGAGCTCCTTGATCACGGCGAAAGACAGGGTGAAGGCGAACCCGGCGAACAACGCGAAGGCGATGCCCTGGCGAATGGCCTTCACGTCGACCAGCGGCGAGAGCGCGTTTATGGGCATTGGAACTGGCACGGATCGACGGCGCCTTGCTTGGCAAGTTCGAGCGGGATGACTACCGTCTCGCAAAACTCGGAGAATGAGAAGGACCGCTAACATGGCCGATCCCGTGCTGCTCAGCCAGGAGGGCGCCGTCGCCGTCATCGCCCTGAACCGGCCCGAGGTGCTGAACGCCTTGTCGATGGAGATGGCGGAACAGCTTTGCGACATCTGCTGGCGCATCGAGGCGGACGACAACGTGCGCGCCGTCCTGATCAAGGGGGAGGGCAAGGGCTTTCAAGCCGGCGGCGATATCGCGTCGTTCGACCGGGAGATGGACCGTATCGGCGAACATGCCGGCCGCATGATCGACACCTACCACGTCGCGGTGAAAACCCTGGTGCGGATGCCGAAGCCGGTCGTCGGCCAACTGCACGGCGCCGTCGCCGGGGCCGGCATGAGCCTCGCCATGAATCTCGACCTCGCCGTCGCGGCGGAAGGCACGGTCTTCACGCTGGCCTACGCCAACCTCGGCACGAGCCCGGACGGCGGCTCCACCTTCTTCCTGCCGCGCATGGTCGGCCGGCGTCGGGCGATGGAGATCGCGCTTCTCTCCGACAGGTTCGACGCCGAACGCGCGCTCGACCTCGGCCTGATCAACCGCGTCGTCCCGGCGGACAGATTGGCGGACGAGGCGATGGCGCTGGCGACGAAGCTCGCGAGCGGGCCGACGCTGGCCTATGCCCGCACCAAGGCGCTGATCGACCAGTCCTTCGAGAACGACCTGGCGACGCAGCTCGAAGCGGAGCGCGCCAACTTCGTCGCCTCCACGGCGACGGCGGACTTTAAGGAAGGCGTGGCCGCATTCGTCGGCAAGCGCCGGCCGGAATTCAAGGGCGAATAATGTCGACGCTTAAAGGCAAGACCTTCTTCATCACCGGCGCCAGCCGCGGCATCGGCGCCGAGATCGCCAGGCGCGCGGCGCGCGACGGCGCCAATGTCGTGCTCGCGGCGAAGACCATCGAGCCGCACCCGAAGCTGCCCGGCACGCTGCCCGAAGTCGCGGCCGAGTGCGAAGCGCTCGGCGGCGCTGCGCTCGCGGTGCAGATGGACCTCCGCCACGTTGACCAGATCGAAGCGGCGACCGCCGCGGCGGTCGAGGCGTTCGGCGGGATCGACGTGCTGGTGAACAACGCCAGCGTCCAGACTTTCACGAAAACCCCGGACACGACGCCGAAGCAGTTCGACCTGCTGTTCGACATCAACGCCCGCGGCGCCTTCTTCATGACCCAGGCCTGCCTGCCCCATCTGCGCCAGGCCGAGAACCCCCATGTCCTGACCATCTGCTCGCCGGTGAACATGGACCCGCGCTGGTTCGCCGAACGGCTGCCGCGCACCATCTCCAAATACGCCATGTCCATGCTGGCCATCGGCTGGGCGGAAGAACTGCGGGAGGACGGCGTCGCGTCGACCGGACTTTGGCCGCGGCACGCAGTCGCGACCATGGCCGTGAAGGTGTTCAGTCCCGAAACCTACAAGGGCTGCCGCGACCCGCGCATCATGGCCGACGCCGCCCAGTGGATCGTGACGCGCCCCGCCATGGACGTGACCGGCCGCTTCTTCCTGGACGACGAGGCGCTCGCCGAGAAGGGCGTTCCCCAAGCGGAGATCGACGCCTACTGGCTGGACCCGGTTCGCCGCAGCCGCACGTCCAGCTTCCTGGATTGGGACGACCGCAATCCGCCCTTGGGGAGCCCCGGCGCATGAGCGACCACGATCCGAACGACGATCTCGACGCGACCGCCGTCACCGAAGTGCGGGCGGCCCATGCGCTGGACGAAGGCAGGCTCGCGGAGTTTCTGAGGGGCGAACTGCCGGACGCCCACGGCCCGATGCGCCTCTCCCAGTTCGCCTACGGCCAGTCCAACCCGACCTATATCGTCGCCTTCGGCGAAGCCGAATATGTGCTGCGCAAGCAGCCGCCGGGCGAACTGCTTCCCTCCGCCCATCAGGTGGATCGGGAGCACCGGGTGCAGAAGGCGCTTTCGGAAGCGGGCTTCCCGGTCGCGCGGCAATATCTCTATTCCGAGGATCGTTCGATCGTCGGCACGCCGTTCTATGTGATGGAGCGGATGGCCGGCCGCGTGTTCAAGGACACGAGCTTGCCCGGCTGCGCGCCCGACGAGCGCGGCGAGATGTATCGAAGCCTCGCGGAGACGCTGGCCCGGCTGCACGCCTTCGACCCCGGCGCGCTCGGCCTCGCCGACTTCGGCCGGCCGGGCGACTGGTACCGTCGCCAGTTCCGCCGCTGGTCCCGCAATTTCGCGGAAACGCAGACCCAGCCGATCCCGGACATGGCGCCGTTGGCGGAGTGGCTGGAAGAGCACATGCCCGAGGACGACGACACGCGCATCGCCCATGGCGACTACCGCATGGGCAACGTGATGTTCCACCCGAGCGAGCCGCGCATCGTCGCCGTATTCGACTGGGAGATATCGACGCTCGGCCATCCCCTGGGCGACCTCGCCTATTGCGCGATCCTGTACGGCTCCACGCCCGATCAGTTCTACGGGGTCGAGGGCCTGGATCTTAAGGCGCTCGGCATTCCGACCTTCGAGGAGTTCAACGCGATCTACTGCCGGGCGGCCGGCCGCGAGAGCGGCCTCGCCAACGCCCACATGGCGCACGCGTTCTATCGCTTCGCCGCCATACTGGATGGCGTGCGCGCGCGGGGCCTCGCCGGCAACGCCGCCTCGACGGACGCCGCCGATGTCGGCCTGATCGCTCCGGCGATCGCGGCCCGCGGCCTCGCCTACGCCAGGGCGGGCTGACCTAGAGGAGCGCCCGCAAGGCGGCGAGATGCGCTTCGCTGTGATCCTTCACCACGAGCACCGCGTCGTCGAAGCCGATGTCGCGCAGCAGGCGCAGACGTTCGCCGGCCGCCTCGGGGCCGCAGCACAGGTCGAGCTTATCGTCGTCGGTGAGGGCGCCGGACGGCGCGGCCAAGTCCACCTGTATGTTGGTGACGACGGCGCGCTTGCCGCCCAATCCCTTGAACCGGGCGACGCCTTCCCTCAACGATCCGATCGTGGTGTATACGGCCGAGCCGATCCAGCCCGCATGCTCTTTCGCCGCGATCGGAATCCAGCGACTGCCTGCCCAACTGCCGATCAGAATTTCCGGACCGCCCAGCGCCGCCGGCCATGGCGTCAGGTCGACGCCGCCGACCGTCTCGCCGCGCCACAGCGCCTGCATGGTCTCCAGGCTTTCGGCGAGGCGCTTGAACCGCTGGCTGAAGTCGAGCCCCATCGCGTCGAAGTCCCCCTGGGTCGAGCCGGCGCCGACGCCGAACCGGAAGCGCCCCTCGGCGAGCAGATGCGTCGTCAGCGCGCGCTGGGCGAGATCGACCGGATGGCGCAGGGGCGCCTGTAAAATGCAGGTGCCGATGTCGACCCGCTTGGTCACGGCTGCCGCCGCGGCCGCGCCGCTCAACGGGTCCGGGTTCAGGTAGCCCCGGCCGATCGCGTCGAAAAACCAGATCCCGTCGAGGCCGACGTCTTCGACCCTTCGCATGGCGTCCACGAAGCCGGCGCCCGTGATCCCGTCATTGTCCCGTGTGGAAAGCACCACGCCTAGCTTCATTCGCCTCGTCCCAAGTCTTGCGCATCCGGTTCGGACGCCATTGCCGGGAAGCATGCCATGGATATCGAAACGCCGCCGGCGCCGGCCTTCCCATCGGGCGAAAAGATGTCGCCGGGAATCCCGTCGGCGGCGCCTTGACGCGCAGACTCGACGCTCTCGGCAACCTTGCCGGCCTGCGATACATTCGTCTCTGGGAATAACTTTAGAGACGAAAGGAGGGTCGCCGATGGAGCCAGTCCGTTACATCGACCGAACGCGGGACGACTACCTGCGGCAAGGTTACGAAGAGCCCTATCAATGGGCGCATCATGAGACCGCGCCATTTACGCCTCTCGCCAAACCGCTCAGCGAGTGCAAGGTCGGCCTGATCGGCACCAGCGAGGTCGCCGTCCGCTTCGACCCCGAGACGGAAGAAGATCCGATCGTCGAGGACGACTTCCGCGGCATCTACGCGATCCCGGCCGACATGCCGACGGAGCGCTTCTACAGCCGCACGTCCTCCTTCGACCGGAACGCGACGCATCTCGATGACGTGAACGCCTACTACCCCGTCGACCGCTTGCGGGAAGCCGTGGCGGACGGCCGCGTCGGCGGCATGCCCGACAGGGTCTACGGCGCCTACAACAACTACAGCCAACGCAAGGTGCTCACCCAGGAAGCGCCCAAGGTGCTAGAGTATTGTCAGGCAGACGGGATCGACGCGCTCATCATGGTCCCCGTTTGACCGGTTTGCCATCAGACCGTGAGTCTGATCAGCCGGTACATCGAAGAGCATGGCATTCCCACCGTTTTGATCGGCGCCGCTAAGGACATCGTCGAGAATTGCGGCGTCGCGCGGTTCCAGTTCGTGGACTTCCCCCTGGGCAGTCCCTGCGGCGAACCTTGGAACGTCGCCCAACAGCGGGATATCTTCCAGCAGGCGCTCGACCTTCTGGAAAAAGCCCCCGGGCCGATGACCACGCGGAAAGCTCCGTATTCCTGGAGCGGCGGCGACGACTGGAAACGCCTCGTCTTCACCGAAGAACAACCCTGGCAAGACCCGGAGACTCAAGCCAAGTGGCTCGCCCGCAAGGAAGAGTACCGGCGTCTTCGGGACGAAGGAAAAGTGTGATGCCAGCGACCGAAAAAGACGTCGTGGTCTATACAACGCCGTTTTGCGCGCCTTGCGATGCGTTGAAGCGCTATCTGACCAGCCACGACGTTCCCTTCCGCGTCCGCGATCTTCTGATGGACGAAGACGCGCAGGACAGGCTCGACGAAGCGCGCATTCGCTCGACGCCGGTCCTGGAGATCGACGGGGAACTCCATGTGGGCGACGCGCTGGCGCCCGATAACGTAAAGCGGCTGCTCGATCTCTAGTACGCCGCGACCTCGGCGGCGCGTCGAAAGGCGCGCCGCCGTTCTTCTATCTAAAGCGTTGTGCGCTCGAAGGGCGCTGTCCGACGCTTTGTCATATTGATTGCTCTAGTGGGGAATTCGAACGATGGCCGGACCGACGAAGCGCATCGCCGCCAAAGAGTTGAAAGCCGCGCTGCATGACGGCGGCGAGATCGCGTTGCTGGACGCCCGCGAGGAAGCGCCGTTCGACGCGCGGCATCTCCTGATGGCCGCCTGCGCGCCGATTGGCCGTCTCGAAGTCCTGGTCGGCGACCTCGTCCCGCGTCGAAGCGCGCGCGTGGTTTGGTGCGATGACGGCGAGCGGGATGCGGCCGGCGTCAGCCTGTCTCAGAAGGCGGCGGAACGCATGGCGGCGCTCGGCTTTACGGACGTCGCCGTGCTGGACGGCGGCGTCGATGCCTGGGATGCGGAAGGCTACCCGATCTATTCCGGCGTGCACGTGCCGAGCAAGGCCTTCGCCGAAGTCGTCGAGCACGAAGCCGGCACGCCCTACATCACCGCCGAGGAACTGAAGGCGCTGATCGACGAGAAGGCCGACATCGCCATCTACGACACGCGCTCCTACGAGGAGTATCACGCCAACAGCATTCCGGGCGCCATCAGCGCGCCGGGCGCGGAGCTGGTCTACCGCTTCCAGGACATGACGCCCTCCCCCGAAACGCTGGTCGTCGTCAATTGCGGCGGGCGCACCCGCAGCATCATCGGCGCTCAGGCGCTGATCAACGCGGGCGTGCCGAACCGGGTCGTCTCCTTGAAGAACGGCACCCAGGACTGGCACCTCGCCGGGTTCGAGGTCGTCGAGGGCGCGACGCGCCGGCCGCCGGAAATCACCGAAGCCGGCAAGGCCGCCGCCTTCGCCTATGCGGATCGCGTCGGCGCGCTCTGCGACGTCCGCCGCATCGACCAGGCGACATTGGACCTCTGGCGCTCCGAGGCCGGCGCGCGCACGCTCTACCAGATCGATGTGCGCACGGAAGAAGAGTACGCGGCCGGCCATGCGCCGGGCGCCCGCCATGTCGCCGGCGGTCAGCTCGTGCAGGAGACGGACCGACACATGGCGGTCTGGGGCGGGCGCGCCGTGCTGTTCGACGACGACGGCGTGCGCGCGACGCTCACCGCGTCCTGGCTGCAGCAGATGGGCTGGGAGGTTGCGATCATCCGAAACGAAGACCTGACGGACGCCCTGGAAACCGGCCCCTATCCGGCGCCCGTGCTCGGCCTCGACGGCGCCGACGCAAAACCGGTCGAGCCGAAGACGCTCAAAGCCTGGCTCGACGCCGGCGAGGCGACGGCGGTCGATCTCGCCATGAGCCGCGCCTTCTACGACGGCCATATTCCCGGCGCCTGGTTCGCGCTGCGGAGCCGGCTCGACACTGACCTCGCCAACGCGCCGACGACCCAACGGCTGGCGTTCACCTCTAGCGACGGCGCGCTCGCGCGGCTGGCGGCGGCGGACGTCGCGAAGGCGCGGCCGGAGACCTATGTCCTCGCCGGGGGAACCGAGGCATGGCGCGCCGCCGGGCTGCCGCTGAAAACCGGGCGGGAGAACATGGCGAGCGTCGCCGACGACATTCGCCTCCGCGCCCGCGAGCAGGCCGGCAGCATCGAAGATGCGATGCGCGCCTATCTCGCCTGGGAGATCGAGCTTGTGAACCAGATGGCGGTGGACGACGATCACCGTTTCAAGGTTGTTGCGCCGCCCGCAAGCGCATAGAGAACGTCGAACGACAACAAAAAGTACGACAGGCATTCGGACCAGGCGGCGGCGAGGGAGGCTTCGATGGAATTCCGATATCTGGGCGACAGCGGATTGCGCGTGTCGGCGATCTGTCTCGGCACGATGGATTTCGGCGCAGGCATGAACGCCGGGACGGCGGCCAAGGTGCTCGACCTCGCCCGCGACCGGCAGGTGAACTTCATCGATTGCGCCGACGCCTATTCGGGCGGCAAGGCGGAGCAGATCGTCGGCAAGCTGATCAAACCGGACCGGGACGACTGGGTGCTCGCCACCAAGGTCGGCCAGCAGGACGGCCCGCCCGAGCGTAAGCGCGGCCTCTCCCGCAAGTGGATCATGGAGGCGATCGACGCCAGCCTGAAGCGGCTCGGCACGGACTATGTCGACATCTACTACATGCACCACCGGGACCGGGACACGCCGCTTGCGGAAAGCGTGGCGGCGATGGGCGACGTGGTCGCCAGCGGCAAGGCCACATATTGGGGCTTCTCCAATCACCATGGCTGGGAAGTGGCGGAGATCATCCGGCTCTGCGAGCAGACGGGCGCGCCGCGACCGGTCGTCAGCCAGCCCATGTACAATCTGGCCATGCGCCAGCCGGAAAACGACCATTTGCCCGCCTGCGAGTATTTCGGCATCGGCGTGGCGCCGTTTTCGCCGCTCGCGCGGGGCGCGCTTTCAGGCAAATACGTGCGCGGCGCCAAGCCGCCGGCAAACAGCCGCGCGGCACGCGGCGACGCCAGCATTCTGAACCGCGACCTCACGCCCGAAGTCTATGCGGTCGTCGAGGCGATCAAGGCCCACATCGCCGACAGGGGCATGACGCCGGCCGAGTTCGCGACGCTTTGGGTGTTGAACAACAAGGTCGTCAGCAGCGTCATCACCGGCCCGCGCACCTTGAAGCAATGGAAGTCCTATCTGAGCGCGCTGGACCACGAGTTCACGGCCGAGGACGAGGCGCTTGTCGACAGCCTCGTGCCGTCCGGCCACCCGGCGACGCCCGGCCTGATCTGGAGCCGACACCCGCCCATGGGCCGCTATCCGCGGACGGCCTGAACCGGAGACCCGCCGCTTCATGTTCTATGGATGGCGCGTCGTCGGCGCCTGCTTCGTCGCCGCCGTCTTCACATGGGGCTTCGGCGTTTTCGGGGGCAGCGTCTACCTGAAGGTCATCGTCAACGACCATGGCTGGACGACGGCCCTGGTGTCGTCGGCGCTTACGGTCTTCTACCTGACCAACGCCGTCTCTCTGCCCGCCATCGGGGCCGGGATCGACCGATGGGGGTCCCGCTTCATCATCGCCGGCGGGGCGGCGCTCCTGGCGATCGGCGTCGCCTCGGTCGGGCGGCTGGCGTCGCTCTGGCAGCTCTACGCCGCGTTCATGTGCATGGGCGTCGGCTACGCCACCATGTCGGTCACGGGCCTGAGCGCCACCATTGCGCCCTGGTTCGAGCGCCACCAGGGCCGCAGCGTGGCGCTGGCCCTCACCGGCGCAAGTGTGGGCGCGATGCTTGTCGTGCCCCTGCTCGTCCTCGCGATCTCCAGGCTGGGCTTCGCTATGGCGACGACCTACGCCGCCGGCGCGATCGTGCTGGTCATGACGCCGCTCGCCCTGATCGTCTTCCGCCATAGCGGGCCGGCCGCGCTCGGGCTGGAACGGGACGGCGGCGCGCCGCCCCCGGCGGAGCATGCGAGCGCGCCAGACGCGCCCGCCCAAGGCGCCGAGGACGCGACGCCGCCGGCCCGCTCCTTCGCCCTCTGGAGCATCGCCATCGGCTTCGCCCTCGGCCTGATGGTTCAGGTCGGCTTTCTGACGCACCACTATGCGCTCGCCGCGCCGATGATCGGCGCCGAGCGGGCGGGCCTGCTGGTCGGCGCGACCGGTCTCGCGGGCCTGCTTGGCCGGCTGCTGCTCGCCCGGGTGATCGACCAGGTCGATCCGCGCCGCTACAGCATCTGCATTTTCGCAACGCAGATCGTCGTGCTGACGACCTTCGCCATCTGGCCGACGGTTCCGGTGCTGATCCCGGTCAGCCTGATCTACGGATTTTGCCTCGGCCAGATCACGACGTTGTCCCCGATCGTCGTCCGACGGGAATTCGGCGCGGCCGCGTTCGGGTCGATCTACGGCGTCGCCGGCTCCGCGATCCAGTTCTTTTCGGCATTCGGCCCGGTCTTCTATGGCGCGCTCGTGACGGGCTTCGGCGACTATGCGCCGGTGCTGGCCGTCGCCGCCGGTTTCAAGGCGGCAGCGATCCTCATGCTCTTTGCGGGCAGACGGCGGAACAGGGCCTAGCGACGGCAGATCGGCGCCCCAAGACGACCGTCGAATCGCGCGCTACCATTCCTTGAGCGGCGCCAGCCGCGACAGACAGAAGCGAGGAAACACATGGCGGTGCATCCCCAGATCGCCGCGGCGCTGAAGGCGCTGGCGGACGCGAAACTCCCGACGCTGGAGAGCCTGACGCCGGAGGCGGCGCGGGCGCAGATGGGCGCCATGTCCCGCGCGCGCGGCGGCGAGCCGACGCCGGTCAAATCGGTCGAGGACAGGACCATTCCCGGCCCGGCCCGGCCGATCCCCGTGCGCATCTACCGCCCCCACGCGGACGCGCCCGTCGGCGCCCTGCTCTACTTTCATGGCGGCGGCCACGTGATCGGCGACCTGGACACGCACGACAAGATCTGCCGCAACCTCGCCGAAGGCGCCGATGCGGTCGTCGTCTCCGTCGCCTACCGCATGGGGCCGGAAGACCCGTTTCCGGCGGCGGTCGAGGACTGCTGGGCGTCCCTCGTCTGGCTGGCGGAAGCGGCGCCCTCGCTCGGCGCGCCGGCTGGGCGCATCGTCGTCGCAGGCGACAGCGCGGGCGGCAACCTGGCCGCCGTCGTCGCGCTTATGGCGCGTGATGCGGGCGGCCCGGCGATCCGAAGCCAGATCCTGATCTACCCGGTCGCGGACTATCGCCTGCAAAGCGAAAGCTACAAGACCTATGGAACCGGCTACGGCGTTCTGACCGCGAATGCGATGGAGTGGTTCCGCGAGCACTATCTGCCCGGCCCGGCGGACGCCGAGGACTGGCGGGCGTCGCCGCTCCTCGCCGCGAACCTGGCCGGCGTCGCGCCCGCGTTGATCATCGCGGCCGAGTGCGACGTCCTGCATGGGGACGGCGTCGCCTATGCCGAAGCCCTCAAGGCCGCCGGCGTCGAGACCGAGTACGAACTTTATGACGGCATGATCCACGGCTTCTTCGGCATGACGCCGGACGTGGACGCCGCCGGCGCCGCCCAACGGCGCGCCGCCGACGCCATAAAGGCCGCGCTCGCCGCCGGCTAACGTCTCGCTAGCCGGCGGCGGCGCCCGTCATTTGGCGATCCGGAAGAACGGCAGCACATATTCGTCCCCCGCCGGGACGAACACCACCTCAACGGGGAGGCCGATCTTCAGATCCTCCACCTTGGCGTCGAGCAACTGGCTCTGGATGCGCACGCCCTCCTCCAGGTCGACGGTGACCAGGATGTAGGGGGTCTCGCCGCGAAAGCCGATGTGGAACGGGTGATGGGTCACGGTCCAGCTATAGACCGCGCCCTTGCCGCTCGCCTCGATCCACTCCTCTTCCATCGAGTGGCATTCGCTGCACATCGGCCGGGGATAGTGGCGCACCAGGCCGCAATTGGCGCAGCGCTGCAACATGACCCGGCGTTCCTTCAGCCCGTCCCAGAACGGCTTGGAATCGATGGAGGGCTCGGGCAGCGGCTTCAGATATTCGTCTTGCATGGTTCAGGCCCTCGCCATGATCGCGACGCTGCCGTCGCCAAGGTCGCCATAGCCGGTCACGATCCCGACCTCCGCGTCCTCGACCTGGGCGCGGCCGCCTTCGCCGCGCAACTGGCGCGCCAGTTCGTAGATGTGATTCATGCCGGCGATATGCGCCTGGGAGAGCAGGCCGCCATGGGTGTTGATCGGCAGTTCGCCGCCAAGCCGGATGCGCCCGCCCTCGATGAAGGCCCCGCCCTCGCCCTTCTTGCAGAAGCCGAGGTCCTCCAACTCGCAGATCACCATATAGGTGAAGCAGTCGTAGATCTGGGCGACGTCGATATCCGCCGGCGTCACGCCCGCCATGCCGAAGCAGCGCGGCGCCGCCTTGGCGAGCCCGAGCGTCAGAAGGTCTGGCCGCTGGGTGATGGTGCTGGGCGAGTCCGGGTGGCCTTCCGCCACGCCGAGGATCGTGACCGGCGCCCGAGTGTCCTTCGCCCGGTCGGCCGCGCTGACGATGATCGCCGTGCCGCCGTCGCTTTCCAGGCAGCAGTCGAACAGGCGGAACGGGTCTGAGATCATGCGGCTGGCATGGTGATCTTCCACCGTCAGCGGCTTCTGCATGATCGCGTTGTCGTTCAGCAGCGCGTGATTGCGGATGGCGATCGCGACTTCGGCGAACTGGTCCTCGTTGGTGCCGTAAAGCTCCATATGCCGCCGGGCCATGGGCGCATAGAGCTGCGCTGGCGCGATAGCGCCAACCGGGTTCTCGAACTCGCCGATCTGGCGGAACTGCGGCATCACGGCGAGCCGGCTCGCCACCCGCGATTCCGATGCGCTGCGGCGGGCGAGGACGATGAGCACGTTCTGGCAAAGCCCGGCCGCGACGACGGCGGTCGCGCATTGCAGGGCGGCGACGGGGCTCGCCCCGCCCATCGGCGTCTGCGCGGAAAACCGGACGTCGGTCAGGCCGAGCCCGGTCATCACTTCCTCGGCGACGGGGCCGAGCGAATAGGGGATGACGCCGTCGATTTCGTTCGACTCGATCCCCGCATCGACGATCGCCTTCATCGAGGCCTCCAGCATGAGGCCGATCGTGCTCCGGTCCGCGCTCCGCGAATATTTCGTTTCGCCGATGCCGGTCACGGCGGCTTTGCCTCTCATACTCTCCGCCATATTCCATTCCCTTCCTGCAATACGTCCCGCGCCCGTAGCCGCTGGAATGCGGCTCCCGACGCGCGGAAATCTATCTTGATTCAAATGTTACGGGCCAGAACCGGCGCGCCGCAACCGGCCCCGGTTCCGCCGGCGACGAAGCGCCGCCCCGCCCCCGCGCGTTCTTTGCTGGACATGCCAAGAAACGCCGTTAGGACTGTCTCCTTCCGATGCGGGAGCGCGCGTGTTGACTGTTGATGATCTGACAGACCTCGGCGTGCTCGACGCCGCCGGACTCATTGCGGCCCGAAAGCTTTCGCCCGTCGAATTGACGCAAGCCTGCCTCGACCGGATCGAGGCGCTCGACGGCAAGGTCAACGCCGTGCTGCGGCGGTTGCCGGAGCGCGCGCTCGCCGCCGCGAAGCGGGCGGAGGCGGAGATCATGGCGGACAGGCCGAAGGGTCCGCTGCATGGCGTGCCCTATGCGCTGAAAGACATCATCGACCTGGCGGGCGTGCCGACGACGGCCCATTCCCAGGCGCTGGCGGGCGCGGCGCCCGCGACCGCCGACGCTACGGTCGCGGCCAGGCTGGAGGCGGCCGGCGGCGTCTGCCTGGCGAAGCTCTCGACCTGGGAGTTCGCGGTCGGCGGCCCCAGTTTCGACCTGCCCTGGCCGCCGGCGCGCAATCCCTGGGACCTGGCGCGCACGCCCGGCGGCTCCTCCAGCGGTTCGGGCGCCGGCGTCGCCGCGCGTTTCTTCCCGGCCGCGCTCGGCACGGACACCGGCGGCTCCATCCGCAACCCGGCCGCGGCCTGCGGCATCGTCGGCCTGAAACCGACCTATGGCCGCGTCCCGCTGAGCGGCGTCATCCCGCTCAGCACGAGCCTCGACCATGTCGGCCCGATGACCCGCACCGTCGGCGACAACGCCGCGATCTTCGACATCATCGCCGGCCACGATCCGAACGACCCGACCAGCGCCTCCCTGGCGACGCCGAACGTCTCCGACGGTCTCGACCGGGGCGTGAAGGGCCTCAAGATCGGCGTCATCCGTCATTTCTGGGAACGGGACGGCGAGGCGCATCCGGAAATCGCCGCCGCCATCGAAGCGGCGCTCGATGTTTATCGGCGGCTCGGCGCGGAGCTTGTCGAAATCGAACTGGCGCCGCTCAAGGACTATGTCGCCTGCCTGATGCCGATCATGGCGGCCGAAGCCTACCAGTATCACCGCGCGAACCTGGAAGCCGGCTCCAACGCCTACGGCGCGCTCGCCCGGGAGCGGATCATGGCGGGCGCGAAGCTGATCGGCGCGGACTATCTGGACGCGGCGGAGGAACGCCGGCGCCTGGCCGCGCAGTTTCGCCAGGCGATGGCCGGCGTCGCCGCCGCGCTGACGATCGTCACCCTTCAGCCGCCGCCGCGCCTGGACGACGCCGAGGGCCTCCGCCGCAGCTTCGGACTGGAAGGCCGCCCGCCCTTCAACATCGTCGGCGCGCCGGCGATGGCGATGCCGGTCGGCGCGACCTCGGAGGGCCTGCCCATCGCCATTCAGGTGATCGGCAAGCATTTCGACGAAGCCATGCTCTACCGCGTCGCCGCCGCCTATGAGCGGGAGACGGAGTGGACGAAACGGCGCCCGCCGCTCGTGTAAACCGAAGACCGGGCGCCGCCGCCCTCAGCCGGCGTCCAGAAACGGCAACGCCGCTTCCGCGAACAGGCTCGGTGTGTTCACCGCGAGGAAATGGCCCGTGGCGAGCTCCCGGAACTCCGCGTCCGGGATCGCGTCCGCGATCTCCCGCATGGCGCTTGGCGTGAGCAGGCCGTCGTCGCTGCCGGCGAGCACCAAGGTCGGGCAGGCGATCTTGGCGAGGTTCGCCCGCTCGTCCATTCCGGCCAGCATCCGATTGTGGCTGGCGTAGCTTGCCGGATCGTTCGCGATCCAACGGGCGCGATATTCCGCGAACGCCGCCGGGTCGGTCCGAAATTTCGGCAGATAGGAGCGATCGAGGCTGGTGTCGACCTGGGGCCGCATGCCGTCCCGCTCCACCTCGTCGGCGCGGGCGCGCAGCATGGCCTCGATGCCGCTGGCGCCGCCGACCGCCGGGCTTGAGACCACGAGCCGGCGCACGCGCTCGGGCGCGCGCGCGGCGAAGGCGAGCGCGACGCCGCCGCCGAGCGCGGTCCCGGCGATATCGACCGAACCGTCGAACCCGACAGCGTCCAACAGGCCCGCGAGGTCAGCCGTAACGGCGTCAATGGAAAGATCGCCCCGGATCTTCTCGGAGAGGCCCGCGCCCCGCCAGTCCCAGCGCAGGGTCCGCCGGCTCTGGATAAAGGGCATCGCCCGGTCCCAACTGGCCAACGTGCCGCCGAGTTCATGGATCAGCACCAGGGGCGGCGCATCCTCCGGACCCTCGAGGCGGTAATGCAGCGATAGGCCGTTGACCTCTGCCCAGTTCATCTCCTGGCTTCCTCCAAACGCGATTTACATCATACGGACATACTTCCGGCTCAACCGCCCGACGGCAAGCGCAGCAGCGCCTCGGCGTTGCCATGGGTCAGCTTGGCCATGTCTGCGGGGGCGAGCGTGATCCGGTCGAGGAATTCGCGCCCCTTCATGTTGGACGCATAGGGATAGTCGACCGAGAACATCAGCCGGTCGATGCCGAAGGTCAGCAGCGCGGCCAGGAATGGCGGCTCCGTGAAGATGCCGCTGGTCGTCACCCAGACCTGATCGACGATCGCTTCGCTGATCGGCCGCTCGAGATGGCCCGCGTCGAGGGAGAACACCTCGTCGGCGCGCGCCAGCATCATCGGCAGCATTTCGCCCATATGGCCGATGATGAGCTTCAGCTTCGGGCGCCGGTCGAGCGCGCCGGAGAGGACGAGCCGCAGCACATGGATCGCCGTTTCGGAATGCCACCCCCAGCCGGCCGCCTCCAGAACGCGGCCTGCGCCCGAAGGCAGGCCGGAATAGTAGGCTTGTCGCACAGGCTCCGGCGCCAGGTGCGGGTGGATATAGATTGGAACGTCCAGTTCCACGGCCGCGGCCAGCAGGTCGTCATAGACCGGATCGTCGAGGAAGCGCCCGTCGGTCGTGCCGTTGATGAGCGCGCCGGGGAAGCCGAGCGCCTTCACGGTCCGCGTCAGTTCGTCGGCGCAGGCTTCCGGCGTCGACATCGGCAGCACGGCGAAGCCGGCGAACCGGTCCGGCCGTTCGGCGACGGCGGCGGCGAGGCGGTCGTTCATCTCCCGCGCCAACGCCGCCCCCTCCGCGCCCGGAACCAGGTCCGGGCCGGGGCCGGTGTTCGAGAGGATTTGCAGGTCGATGCCCGCCGCATCCATCGCCTCCAAGCGGCGCGGCCCGATCTCCGGGGCCAGCTCCAGCGGGCTCGGACCATCGGCCGGGGCCGTTCGGGGCCGAAAGCCCCGCGCCTGGATCGCCTGCTTGTCGATCCGGGCGACGAGTTCGGGAACCGTGAAATGTTCTTCCAGCGCGATGACCCGCATGACCCTCTCCCTCGAACGTTTTCATTCTTATCGCTCGGCGCACGGCAGGCGGCGCCTCGGAGGACGAGCATAGCGGGATGCCGGCCGCCGCCGAAACGGCGGGTCGCCGGCGGCCTACGCCTGCCCGGCTATCGCGACGCCGGCCGCCCAGCCGGAAGACCAGGCCCACTGGAAATTGTAGCCGCCGAGCCAGCCGGTCACGTCCACCACCTCGCCGATGAAATAGAGGCCCGGCACGTCCCTCGCCTGCATCGTTCGGGAATTCAGGCCGGCGGTATCCACGCCGCCCACGGTGACCTCGGCCACGCGATAGCCTTCCGATCCTGTCGGCGCGAGCGTCCAGCGATTGATCGCCTTGCCGATCGCGGCGAGCCGGACGTCGCTCATATCGGCAAGGTTCCCCTCCGCGCCCGCCGTCGCTGGGATGTCCACCGCCAGCCGGCGCGGCAGCCATTCCGTGAGCACGCTGGCGACCGTCTTCCGGCCGCCGCTGGCGCGTTGTCCCTTCAGGAGCGCGAACGCGTCCTGATGGGGCATGAGGTCGACCGTGATCGGCTCGCCTGCCCGCCAGTAGGACGAGATCTGCAGGATCGCCGGGCCGGAGAGGCCGCGATGGGTGAACAGGATCGCTTCCTCGAACGCCGTCCGTCCGCAAGAGACGCAGGCGTCTCCAGACACGCCGGCAAGCGCCTTGAAACGCTCGACCTCTTTTTGCCCGAAGGTCAGCGGCGCCAGGCCGGGCCGCGTCGGGGCGACGGCAAGGCCGAACTGCCGGGCGATCTGATAGCCGAAACCGGTGGCGCCCATTTTCGGAATGGACTTGCCGCCGCAGGCGACGACGAGATTGCGACAGGCGACGGCGCGCGCTCCGTCGGGCCCCGAGAGCGACAGACGGAAGCCGTTCTCCGTTCTGGCGACATCCGAAACCTCGGTCCTGAGCCGCAGTTCCGCGCCGACGGCCGTCATCTCGGCCAAGAGCAGATCGATGATGTCCTTGGCCGAGCGGTCGCAGAACAGTTGGCCGAGCGTCTTCTCGTGGTAGGGAACGCCATGGCGCTCCACGAGGTCGATGAAGTCGTACTGGGTGTAGCGGCTGAGCGCCGACTTGGCGAAATGCGGATTGCCGGAAATGAAATTTTCCGGCGCGGCGTGCAGGTTCGTAAAATTGCACCGCCCGCCGCCGGAGATGCGGATTTTCTCGCCGGGCGCCTTCGCGTGGTCCAGTACGAGCGTGCGCCCCGCCCCGGCGCCGGCGTGCATGGCGCACATCATGCCCGCGGCGCCCGCGCCCAGGATCACGGTCTCGAAGGTTTCGTTGACGTCCGTCACGGGCGGCGCATGTCTTTCGGAATCTGTTTCTGGCCGGCCGACTTATGGCATGGCGCACCTTGCGCCGAAACGGCGCGCCCGGCGACGCCTGCGAGAAGTCTAGTTGCGCGGAGCAAGGCGATCGGGGAATAGTCGGCGGGTTGGAGGTGTAGAGATGCGGCGGCGGCTTGCGGCGATCTTGGCGACCGACATGGTCGGATATAGCCAGATGATGGCCGAGGACGAGCTTGGCGTCATCGGACAGTTGAGGCGCCTTCGCGCGGAAATCATCGGTCCCGGCATTGCGGAATTCGGCGGGCGCATCGTCAAGACCATGGGCGACGGGCTGCTGGCGGAGTTTCCATCGGTCGTGGACGCGGTCGATTGCGCCGTAAAGCTCCAGGTCGAATGCGCGGCGCGCGCGCCCGCGACCGATGACGCCCCGATTACGTTTCGCACCGGCGTGCACCTGGGCGACGTGGTGCCGGACGGGGACGATATTCTTGGCGAAGGCGTCAATATCGCGGCGCGCCTCGAACAGGCGGCGCCGCCCGGCGGCGTCTGGATTTCCCGAGCGGCTTGGGAACAGGTGCGCGGCAAAATCGCCGCGACGGCCAAGGCGCGCGGTCCCCAGCGCCTGAAGAACCTTCCCAATGCGGTCGAAGTCTGGGAAATCCCGCCGATTGGCGGCGAGGACGCGCCGTCGCCGATGGCGCGCATCGACCTGCTCGGCGGCTTTCGGCTGACCGTCCACGGCGAAGTCTTGCCGATACGCTCCGCGAAGGCGCGGCTGTTGCTGGCCCGTCTGGCGCTGGCGCCCGGCGGCGCGGCGCCGCGAGAAGCGCTCGCCGCCTGGCTCTGGGAGGAGTCCTCGGAAGCGCAGGCGCGCGGAAGCCTTCGCCAGGCGCTGGTCGATCTGCGCAAAGCGCTGGGGCCCGTGGCCGATGCGCTTCAGGCCGATGCCGAGAGGGTCACGCTGGACCCGGCCCAATTCACGACGGACCTTGCCAATCTGAGGACCGCCCCGGCCGGCCAGGTTCTGAGCGTCGTCGCCGATTTGCAGACCGACGGCGAGTTGCTGGCCGGCGTGTCGGCGCGCGGCCGCGCCATCGAAGATTGGCTGGCGCTTGAGCGGGAGCGGACCAGGACGCAGTTGCTCGACCGCCTGGGCGAGGCGGCCGAGGCCGCGCGGGACGCCGGCGACGCCGCCGCCGCCTTGGAAGCAAGCCGCCGCGAACTGGCGCTGGATCCGCTGCGTGAGAACGCCCACCGGCGGGTGATGGAGCTTCTCGACCAACGCGGCGATTCTGCCGGCGCCTTGAAGCAGTTCGACGCCCTCCGCGCCGCGCTGCGGGAGACGATCGGCGCGGAGCCTGAAGCGGAAACCGTAGAACTCGCAAACGGCATTCGCGCCGGGCGCCGACGCCCGCGCGCCAAACCGATGATTGACGCGACAGCCGCGGCGCCTGCGCCGGAGCCGGAACCAGGCTTGGCGGGCGCTCCATCGCTGGAGGCGGAACTGCGGGAGGCGGTCGTTCTCTGCGCGCTCGCATCCGACAGCGATCCAGAATTGCAGGAGGAAGCCGGCGCCGCATTGCGCGCGGCGTCGTTGTCCATCGCCGAGAGACATGGCGCATTGCTGGCGCCTTCAGAGGATGCGGACGCATTGCTGGTGTTCGGCCTGAACGTCGCCAGCGAAGACGATGCCGTTCGCGCCCAGTCGGCCGCCAGGGAATTGGCCGAATCGACGCCGGCGGCCCGTTTCGGCATCGCCTCCGGCAGGTTGCTGCACGAGGCGGGGGATGAAGCGCGCATCACCGGAGAAGCGAGACGCCGCGCCATCGCGCTTGCCTCCGGCGCCGAGGTTGGCGAGATCGCCATTGGACCGGAAGTCGGCTTGTCCGACCCGAACGCCGACAGCCCGACCGGGGCGGCGAACCTGCGGCCGAAGCCGCTATTCGTCGGCCGGCGCGTCGAGCGTACGCAGATCGCAGGCTTGATCGAAGCGGCGCGGGAAGACGGCTCCGGCGCAGTCGTGCTCCTTTCGGGCGAAGCCGGCATCGGCAAGACGCGCCTGGCGGAAGAGATCATGGCTGAGGTCGTCGCTGGCGGCGGCCTGGCGGCGCGCGACGGATTCTCCGGCTTTGGCGAGGAGCGCGTCGGGTTCGCGCGCCGGCTTGCCGCTCGCCTCGCCGCCCAGGGCAGGGACGACGCGCCCGCAGGAGAGCCGGCGCCGATGGCGGCGGCGCGTGCGCAACTGCTCGACCTTCCCCAGCCGCCGGGCGGCGAAGCGCTCCTCGCAGCCATGGACGAAGCCCGCCGCGCTGAAACCATCGCCGATGTTCTCGCCGACATGGCGGGGGGCGACGGGCGCTTCGGGCTCGTGATCGTCGAAGACGCCCATTGGGCCAATCGCGGCGAACTGGCCCTGTTGCACAATCTTGCGAACCGGACGGCGGGCAGCGGCATCGTGCTGCTCGTGACCGAGCGGCCGGGCGAGGCCCGCTTTGCGCCGCTTCTCCGCCAGCGCCCGCTGGAAGCCGAACTGCTGGCGCTTAACTTGGCGCCGCTGCCTGCCAGGGACGCGCGCCGCCTCGCCGCCGCCATGGGCATGGAGGATGAAGCGTTCGTCGAGCAGACGCTTAGGCGGGCGGGCGGCAATGCCTTGTTTCTGGTGCGTCTCTTAGAATCAGGACCGAAGCTCGCCGGCGCGCCGCCTCCGACGGTCGTGAGCCTGGTGCAGGCGCAGACGCAGGCCTTGCCGGACGAGGATCGCCTGACGCTGCGACGCGCGGCGATCCTGGGCCAACGCTTCGCGCCCGAGGACTTCGAAGCGATCTTCGGACCGGCCGATTTCCGGGGGTTGCAATCCGGCGGCTTCCTGACGCCCATGGAAGATCGCATCGCCTTTGGACACGCTCTCCTCCACGAAGCGGTCTACACCTCGATCACCCGCGCCGACCGACGGCGCCTGCATCGGCTCGCCGCCGCCCATTTCGAGGGGGACGACGCCGCGCTTTGGGCCGACCACGCATTGCTCGCCGGCGATGCGCGGGCGGCGGAGGCATGCGCGGCGGCGGCCGACGAATTGTTGCCGCAATACCAGTTTGCGCGCGGCGAGAACTACATCGAAGCCGGCCTGGACTCGCCCGGTTGCGGCGGCGACGTGCGCGCGCAGTTGCTGCTTGCGCGCGGCAGCCTCGCGCGGGAGCGCGGCGACCTTGCACAAGCCCTCGCCGACTATGAGGCGGCGACGGAGGCGGCCCAGGACGACTCGATCCGTATTCAAACGATCGTCCGCGCCGCCTGGGTGCATCGGCTCAGGGGCGACCTCGAACTGGCTGACGCCGGCCTCGATGCGGCCGAGCGGCTCGATCTCGGCGCGATCCCGCCGGACCTCATTTCCGAACTCTGGCATCAGCGCGGCAATCAGGCGTTCGCGCGCGGCCAGGTCGACGCCTGCGCAGCGCATCATGCGAAGGCGGAACGCATGGCGGTCGGTCCGCTGTGGCGGTGCCGCGCGCTTGGCGGCCTTGCCGATGCGCAATACGCGGCCGGGCGCATGCGCTCGGCCGCGACAAGTTTCGCCGAGTGCGTCTCGCTGGCGCGCGAGCACGGCCTCGGCATCGTCGAAATGGCCAATTGCTTCATGGAGCCGATGTGTCGTTTCCTCGCGGAAGCAGGGCCGGAGGCGTTCGCCCTTATCGACACGGCGATTGATCGCACCCGTCAGGCCGACAATTCTCGCGCGATATTGTTGGCGCTGACGGTGCGCCTTCAATTCGGCGCGTTCGCCCTCGATTTCGATCAGATCGAAAAGGACCTGTCCGCCATCGCAGACGTCAGGGCCCAGCTTGGCGGCACCCGGTTCGACCTGGAAGTGGACTATATCCGCGCCCTGATAGACATGGCGCGCGGCGACGTCGAGGCGGCCCGATCCGCCGCGACGTCGCTTTGGGGCGCGATGACGGACGCCGACCGTGGCTATATCGGCCCGCCTGTCGCCGGCCTCGCGGCCTGGGCGGCGGAAGACGCAGATACCGCGCGCACGGCGATCCGGGAAGGCGAAGCCGTGCTGGCTGCCGGCTGCATCAGCCACTGCCACTTCTGGTTCCGCCAGCACGCCATCGACGCCGCCCTGCGGTTCGGCCTATGGGACGAAGCGGAGGCGCAGGCGGACGCCCTCGCCGCATTCACCGCCGAAGAGCCGCTCGACTGGTGCGACCTCGTGATCGCGCGGGCCCGGCTGCTAGCCCGTATCGGCCGCCATGGCGCTTCGGCGCAGGAGCGCGCAGAAGCCGCGGCCCTCGCCGAAAAATTGTCTGCCGCGAGCCTTCAACTTCTCGCGGCCGACCTGGTTCCCGCCGAATAAATCGACCGAACCGCATTTTTGACGCTGCTTTGACGGCGGCGAGGACAGCGCTTTGACGGTCGTGGACGAAGTTCCAGAGCGAAGGGACGCCGATCACCGGCGCCCATACAGCGAAGGAGACGACGCCATGACCTTTGTATCCCGAGAACTCGCCGCACGCGCCCTGCCGCAACTGGCCGGCGGGCTGTTCCTGACGGACGCCGGCCTGGAAACCGAACTGGTGTTCATCGACGGCGTCGATTTGCCCTGCTTCGCCGCTTTCCCGCTCGCGGCGACGCCCGAGGGCCGCGCGCGGCTCGAACGCTACTACAAGGGCTTCCTGGACCTCGCCGCCGAAACGGACGCCGGCATCGTGCTGGAGACGCCGACCTGGCGGGCGCAGAAAGGCTGGGGCGCCGAGATCGGCCTGACCGAGGACGACGTCAAAACGGCCATCCGGGCGGCCGTCGACCTGATGGTCGGGCTGCGGCGGGACTTCGACGGCAAGGGGCCGGCCGTGATCTCCGGGCAGATCGGCCCGAGCGGCGACGGCTACTCGCCTGAGACGCTGATGACGCCGGAAGAGGCCCAGGCGCACCACGCCTGGCAGATCGGCGTCTTCGCCGAAACGGAAGCCGATTTCGTGACCGCCCTGACCATGACCCATGTGGGTGAAGCCGTCGGCGTCGCCCGCGCCGCCAAGGCGGCGGGCATGCCCTCCGTCATCTCCTTTACGGTCGAGACCGACGGACGCCTGCCCTCGGGGCAGACGCTCGTCGACGCGATCGCGGAGACCGACGCCCTGACCGACGCGGCGCCAGCCTACTACATGATCAACTGCGCTCACCCGACCCACTTCGCATCGGTGCTCGACGCCAAGGCTCCGGCGCTCGCGCGGCTGCGCGGCCTCAGGGCGAACGCCTCCAAATGCAGCCACGCCGAACTCGACGCCGCGACGGAACTCGATGACGGCGACCCGGCCGCGCTCGGCCGCGAGAACGCCGACATCATGCGGCTTCTGCCGAACCTGAACGTCTTCGGCGGCTGCTGCGGCACCGATCTCCGCCATGTTCGCGAAATCGCGCGGTCCGTCGCGGCATAAGGGCGAGGGGCGGCGCGCCTTACGGGGGGCGCCGTCCCCGTCCGCCGGTCAAAGCCGGCGGGTTACGTCGTCGAACAACTCCTCGACGGCGAAGCGGCGGTCGATCATGCCCTGGGCATGAACGCACCCGATCGCCTTCTCCAGGTTCACGCGGTTGGCCTCGAAGCCGAACGGGTTCATATCGATCTCGCCCGGCTTCGGCAGGCCGGCCGCCCGCTTGCTTTCGGCGAGCTGGCGGTAGACATCCACGACCGCGTCCGGATGGGCGGCGAGCGTTTCGTTCTTGGCGACGATCATGTGGTTGAGCTGGATCGCGCCGTGCCGTTCCCGCCACGCCGCCGCTTCCGCCGCCGGGTCGGGGAACAAAGTCCGGATATCCGGATGATCGATCGGGGCGCCGACGATCGCGGCGTCCAGTTCGCCGTCGATCACCATCCGGTCGAGCACCTTGCCCTCGCCCGCGCGCTCGACGCCGGGCGGGTCGTCGACGCCGGCGACATGGGCGTCCTCGAACGTCACCCAGTTCACGCGGGAAAGATCGACGTCATAGTCGGTCGTCAGCATGCCCCGCAGCCAGGTCGCCGTGGTGACGGTGATCGAGCGCATGCCGACGCGCCGGCCTTCCAGGCCCTTCGGCGCGAGGTCGCCCTTCCGCGTGTTGTAGACGATGAAGGGATGCTGGAAGCGGGCGAGCAGAACGCCCGGCAGCAGCGTCAACGGCACGCCGCGCGACTTCGCGATCAGGAAGGTCATCACCGAGAGTTCCGAAACGTCGAACTCAAGGTCGCGCACCACCCGCTTGAACAGCTTGTGCGCCTCCGGGACGTCCGTCATCTCCAGGGCGAGGCCGGGCGAGGCGAAATCGCCGCGCTTGAAGGCCTCCGTGATCGGGAAGTCGCCGAACATGGCTTTGAGCGTAACGTCGGTCATCGAGAACTCCAGGCGAGAATGAGGGGCGGCGGCGTTAGCCGTTCCGCAGAAGCGAGGGATCGGCCAGCGTCGTGTCCTGGCCGTCGGGCGCGTTCGCGACGGCCTTCTCCAGACTGTCCGCCGCGACCCAGCCTTCGGGCGGGCGGGACCGCTCCGTCGGCGCGATCTGGTCGATGCCCCAACAGATTTCGAGATTGTGGCCGTCGGGGTCCAGAAACTCGACCGCGACCTGCTGGCCGGCGCGGCGGCGGCCGTGAAAGACGATCTCGACGCCATGGCGCTCCAGATGCGCCCGCGCGCGGAAGACCTCGTCGAGCGACGCCACCTCGAAGGCGAAATGATGGAGCTGGTCCGCCGCATCGTCGCCGGCGCCGCCGCCGATCAGGGCGACGCCGTGATGGTCGTTATTGCAGCGAAGGAAAACCATGCCGCCCGGCATCATGCTCGCGGGATAGGCGTCCGAAACGCGCATGCCCAGCACTTGCGTATAGAACGCGACCGACCGCCCGAGGTCCCGCACCTTGAGCGCGACATGGCTGATCTTGGCGAGACTGAAGGGCTGCGTTTCCGGCGGCGTCACGTCGTAGATGCGCTGAATGTCATCCTGCCGAAGGGCGTCGTGGTCCACAAAATCCCTGGACATCTGCGGCGTCTCCCGAACCTGCGCTTTCTTCCCGGCAGGATATGCGGGCTGGCGGTCGATAAAAAGCGCCAAGGCCGCTAATTTCGGGACATGCCCTTTCCCCGCCAGATCGTCGAAGCATGAGCGCCGCCCGACCCTCCCGCCGCCGGGCCGCGGCGGCGTTCGCCGCGGTCGGGCTCGCCGCCGGCGCCGTCCACGTCATCGCCGCCGATGCCGGCGACCCGCGTCTCTGGCGGGAGACGCTGCCGCTCGCGGGCGTCGTCGGCGCATTGCTGGGCGCGGCCGTCCGGCCGACGGGCTGGTTCGCCGGCCTGTTGACGGCGATTCTCGCTGTCCCGGTCTTCGCATTCGCCTATGCCGTGGCCGAAACCGCCATCGCCGCCAGCCGAGGCGACGTCGCGGGCCTGGCCGGATGGTCCGCCAGCATCAGCCATTGGACAGAGCAGGTGCTCGCCCAGGCGACCGTCGGCGCCGCCGCCGCCATCCTGGCGAGCGCGGCCGCGGGGTTCTGGCTGGGGCGCCCGCGACCTTGAGCGCCGTGCGCCGCATACGGCGCAGCCCGGCGCTCTATCTTGTTGATTGCGGGCAAATTTACCCGGTCAATCTGATTCAGATTGATCGGATTTTGCCCTAGCGTCGAAAACGCCGGATTCGATATAACGCCTTGACCGGCCCGCCCATCGGGGCGCCCACATTTACGAATGGCAGTCGCAGGCTTTTGCCCCGACACTTGGCCAAGATATTGCGCCGCCATCGACAATCGTCTGAACATGCGGTTTTCCGCATGAACCGCGTCTACAAGCTTCAAAAGCGGCCCAATTCGGGGGGATACTTTTTCAAATGACCGAACAAGAAAGACAGCAGGTCGAAGAAATCATCGCTTCCCTCAAACCGTCGGCGCTTAAATATGAAACCGGCAGGGCCGAAAAGAATGGGATGTCCCTTTTCCAGTGGATCGCTAAAAAGAACCAGAAAAAGTCGGTAGAGAAAGATCGATCGAACGCTGCCAGGAAACAAATGGCGCCCGGCGCTAAAATTCAAAAACTGAATTCCGCAGAACCGCCCCACGATCAATTGGGCGCCTTATTTTCACACTATCAGACCGGGCGATACGAGGCGGCCGAAAAGCTGGCGACAGCCATCACCGGAAAATACCCTAGGCATCAATTGGCTTGGAAAATTTTGGGCGCCATCCTTCGACAAACTGGCAGGCTCAATGAATCGTTGGCCGTTAAGAAAAAAGCCGTGCAATTCGCGCCGCACGATGCGGAAGTTCACAATAATTTGGGCGTATCGCTTAGAGAATTCGGCAAACTAAATGAAGCTAAAGAATGCTATCATCAGGCAATAACACTGCAGCCAAATTTTGCCGAAGCCCACTACAACTTAGCCAATACGCTCAAAGAAATGGGCCGACTGGATGAGGCCGAGGCAAGCTACACCCAGGCCATCACGTTGAAGCCCAACTATGTCAGCGCAATTGGAAATAGATGGGAATTATTATTCGAGCAAAAGCGATATCTGGAAGCGCTGAGCGATGCGGAATTATGTATTTCTAAAGGATACTTCGAACGCGATTTAACGACCTTGTATGCCTTGGGGCGCACAGAAGACATTTATAACAGAATCGAGGCGCGATCGAAAATCGATAGTGAAAACATAAGCATCGCAGCTTTTGCCGCATTTTTTGCCGCGTCGCAGAAAAACCGCAATGCCAATAATTTTTGCCCTGACCCATTAGATTTTATATCTGTTTCAAACCTTTCGCGCCAAATCGACCATAGCGCGACATATATCGAAGAACTCATTACAGAGCTCGATAGCGTCGCGACGATATGGGAGCCTTCAGAGAAATCTACCGTACATGGCTTTCAAACCGCCCAAGGCATAAACTTATTTAGCAACCCATCCGGAAAAATTGCCCAGCTAAAGTCGATTATTATAAAGGAACTACACAACTACCGCTTAAAGTTCGAAAATGAATCATGCGATTACATTCAAAAATTTCCCACCACAAACAACCTTTTTGGATGGCACGTTGTTTTAAAACACCAAGGACATCAGAGCGCGCACATTCATGCAAGCGGATGGTTAAGTGGGGTGATTTATTTAAAGGTTGTTCCATCCCTGGAAAACCATGAAGGCGCGATCGAATTTTCCTTGAATGGCGAATACTATCATGACGCCGACTCGCCCAGTTTCATACACCAGCCAGAATTAGGGGATATCGTTTTCTTCCCTTCCTCGCTCCATCACCGGACCATCCCTTTCACAACAGATACGGATAGAATTATCGTCTCGTTCGATTTGGCGCCAAACGCCGCCACGCGCTGATTTTCGAAGCCTATTGAAAATCGATCATCGGAGCGGTTTCGCTCTCCGGAACGCCATACGCGACGCCATTGACGGCATCCTCCAGCAACGCACGCAGCTTCTTCACCACATGCGACAATAAACCGGAATAATTCGAATCCGCTTCAATTAAGGCGGTGGACCGCCAAGGCGACGGCAGCCGGCACGGGCTCGATCACCGGGATCGGCAGCCGGCCGGCGAGCGCCCGGGCGGTCGCCGCGAGCGGCCCGCCGCCGACCACGACGGCGCCCGCGCCCAATTCCTCCCTGGCCTCGCGGGCGAGGTCTTCGAGCACGCGGGCGACCGCGTCAGGGTCCGCCATCAGGCGGGCGGCGTCGCCCTCGGGCGTCAGCACGCCGACGAGCGCCGCTTCATGGCCATAACCGGCGGCGACCGCGCGGATGCTCATGGCCAGCCCGGGCGTCGTCGTCACCACGGCGAAGCGCTCGGCGACGGCGCACGCCGCCGCCATGGCCGCCTCGGCGATGCCGACGACCGGGACGTCGACAAGGTCCGCCAGCCGGTCCCGGCCGGGATCGCCGAATGCGGCAACGATGACGGCGTCGAAATCCCGAAGTTCGCCCGCCAGCGCCACGACCGCGTCGCCCGCGACCGCGAGCGCTTCAGGCTCGACGATCAGCGGCGCGCCGAAGGCGGCGGTGAGCCCCTCCACCGAAACGTCGCCGGGCGCGGCGGCGCGCGCGACGGCGACCATCATTTCAGTCGTGCCCGTGCTGGTGTTGGGGTTGATCAGCGCGATCCGGGCCATGGCGGTTCAGCTCCTCGGATCCGGCCATTCGGGCAGGCCCATGCGGGCGCGCCAGTGCTTGGCGATCTCATCCCGCCGGGCGACCCATATGCCCTCCTTGCCGGCGATGTAGTCCAGCACCTGGCGGAGGCCGGCGATGCGGCCGGGCCGGCCGATGATGCGGAGATGCAGGCCGATGGTCATCATTTTGGGCGCGGTCTCCCCCTCCGCCAGCAGCCAGTCGATGGCGTCGATGCAATAGCGCGCGAAGTCGCCCGCGAAGTTGAAGCCGCCGCCGCGCTGGAAGCGCATGTCGTTCGTATCGAAGGAATAGGGCAGCACCACATGGTCGACGCCGCCCACGCTCTGAACGAAGGGCAGGTCGTCATTGTAGGCGTCGCTGTCGTAGAGAAAGCCGCCCTCCTCCACCAGCAGGCGCCGGGTGTTCGGGCTCGACGCCGAACGGGTATGCCAGCCGACCGGACGGACGCCGGCCGCCGCCTCGATCTCCCTGACCGCGCGGGCGATCGCCGCGCGCTCGTCGGCCTCGGCCATGCCCGCATGACGCTCCCAGCGATAAGAATGGCAGCCGATCTCATGCCCGCGCGCCGCCGCGTCCCGTCCCATCCAGGGCGACAGGGTGAGCGCCCGGGCGCAGCAGTTCATGTAGGCCTTGAAGCCGTGACGGTCGAGCTCGTCCATGATCCGCCAATAGCCGGCGCGCGCGCCATATTCGAAATGCGTGTCCTTCGCCGGGTCCGGCGCGCCGACGACCTCCTCGACGATGTCGTAGGTCGCCTCGTTGCGTTCGTCGCCGAGGCTGACGGAAAGCTCCGCGCCCTCCTCCACATTGACGACCAGCGAGACCGCCAGCTTCGCCCCGCCGGGCCATTCCGGATGGGGCGGGCGCGCGCCATAGCCCAGGAAGTCTCGTGACATGGCGGAATTGGCCCCTCGTCTCGCGAAACGGCGAGTATAGCGCGCTCGGCGCATCGGCGGTCGAAGACCTCAACAATTCCATCGAATTCCGCCATGCTACGGTTCGACAGGCCAAGGCCCCGACGCGCGGGCCGGCACACTGCATGCCGCCAAAGGGAAGGAGACCGCCATGCCGTTCTACGAGAAGGGCGACGTTCGCATTCGCTATGAGGAGGCCGGGAGCGGCTTTCCGCTGCTGGTCACGCCAGGCGGCGGGCTGAACTCCCGCGTCGACAACTGGCCGAGCGCCGTCTTCAACGCGATGGAGGTCTTCAAGGACGACTTCCGCTGCATCACCATGGACCAGCGCAACGCCATCGGCGGCGAGAGCGCGGGGCCCGTCGCGGTGGACGATCCCTGGGGCGCCTTCGCCGACGATCAGTTGGGCCTGATGGACCATCTGGGCGTCGAGAAATTCGCCTTCATGGGCTACTGCATCGGCGGTTGCTTCGCCGGCAAGCTGCTGGAACGCGCGCCGGACCGCGTCGTCGCCGCCGTGTTCTGCCAGACCGTGGGCCACTGGCCGGAAGACCCGGACGTGATGCACCGGTCCGGCCTGAATTCCTGGGCGCCCGCGCTGCTGGCCGAGCGGCCCGATCTCGATCAGGCGACGATCGACGCCTATCTGCACAATCTCTATCGCGCGAACCCGGACTTTCTCTACAGCGTCTCCAGGGACTTCATCGCCGGCTGCGAAACGCCGATGTTCGTGCTGCCGGACGACATGCCGGCGCACCCGCACCAGTCGTCCGTCGACGTGGCCTCGCTCGCGCCGAACGCGGAGATATCGGTGTTCCCGTGGAAGGAGCCGCCGGCGCTGAAGGCGCGCACCATTGAACGGGTGCGCACATTCCTGAAAACCCACATCGCCGCCGCCTGAAGGCGCCGCGACAGAGGATATGCAATGGCCCGCGTCCCCGTCCTGAAATCCCCCGACGAATTGACCGGCGAGGCGCGCCGCATCGCGGAGACGATCGTCGATACGCGCAAGTCCCTGGACGGCCCCTTCTCCGTCTGGATGCACGCGCCGGAATGGGCGGAGCGCGTCGCCCATCTGGGAACGCTCGTCCGCTGGGAAGGCACGCTGGAACTGCGCGTGCGCACGCTTGCCGCGCTCGTCGTCGGCCGGAATTTCCAGGCGCAATATGTCTGGGGCATTCAGGGCGTGATCGGGGCCGAGCGGGACGTGCCCCGCGCCACGATCGACGCGATCCGGGAGGGCCGCTCCGACGACATTCCGCCGGACGACCTTCAGATCATCGACTTCACCCGCGAGCTGCTCGGCCGGAACCGCGTCGAGGCGCCGCTGGCGGAGGCGGTGCTGCAACGGCTTGGCGCCGACCAGTATGTGCAGCTCACCACCTGCATCGGCTATTACGCCATGCTGGCGATGACGGTGAACGGCGTCGAACTGGAGCCCAACCCGAACCACGAAGCCCTGGACGTTTAAGGCGACAAGACAGCCCGCCGCGCGGCCGGCCCGCCCTAAACGCCAACCCGGTCCGGGTAATTGGCGTCTAGCCGCATGGCGAAATAGTCGCCATAGCGGATCGGCGGCGGCTCTTCCGGGCCGGCGTCGGCGAAGGCCGGCAGCGGTTCGATGACGGCGTCCAGGTTGGGGTCGAAGAACATGCCGATGGAATAGCGGCTGCGTTCGCTCGACGGATTGACGACCCGGTGCGGCGTCGAGTTGAAGCGGCCGTTGGTCCAGCGGGCGAGAATGTCGCCGATATTCAGGATGAAGCAGCCCGGCCGCGCCGGCGCGTCGATCCATGTCCCGGCGACGTCGCGGATTTGCAGGCCGCCCACGTCGTCCTGGGCCAGGATCGTCAGGAAGCCGTAGTCCGTGTGGGGGCTGATGCCAAAGAGGTCCTCCGGCCGGGTCTCGGGCGCCGGCGGGTAGTGGATCAGCCTGAGCGCGGTCGCCGCCGGCGCGAACAGGCGCGAGAAGAAACCCGGCGCCGCGCCGACCGCGATCGAGAAGGCCGGCAGCAGCGCCATGCCGAGGTCCCGTGTCGCGGCGTCGTAGCGGCGCACGACGTCCCGGAACCAGGGGTCGTCCGGCCATCGGTTCGGCCCTTGCAGCGGCCGTTGCTCATAGTCCGGATGGCCCGGCGGCACTTCATGGCGGACGAAAAAGGATTCGAGCTGGTTCGGCCGCCGCGCCGCCTCGAACCGCGCCTGGGAGACCAGCTTCGAGGCGGCGAAGGGCTGATAGCCCCGATGCCAGCGGTTCTGCTTCAGCGCGAGCTTGTCCTCGAGCGGCCGGGCGTGGAACCGGCGGTTCGCCTCGAAGGCGTCCGCGATCAGCGTGTCGTCGACCCCATGGCCCGCCACGTAGAAGAAGCCGCGCCCGGTGCAGGCCGCGAAAATTTCGCCGGCGACGCGCTCCTGCGCGGCCAGGCGCGGACCGCGGATGAGATCGCCGATATCGATCACCGGAATATCGAAATGCGACGCCATCGTCGTTCTCCTCGAACGCGGTCGGACCTGGCCGATGATACCGCCATCCGCCGCTTTGTCCGAGCCTTCGACGAAAGTCCGCCATGCGCGGAGGGAGCGCCTGCTCGAAGCGGGGAGGAAGATGCAATATAGTTAGCCTAGCAACCTTCCGCGGCGGCCGTCGAACCGCCCTGCCCGCAACCGCTTCCGAGGACCGCCTCATGCCAGCTTCTTCGCCCAAACCGTCCAGCGTGGACGTCGTCATCGCCGGCGCGGGGTTCGCCGGCCTCTACCTGTTGCGGCGGTTCCAACTGGCCGGATTTTCCGCCAGATGTTTCGAGCGCGGCGACGGCGTCGGCGGCACCTGGTACTGGAACCGCTATCCGGGCGCGCGCTGCGACGTGGAGAGCATGCAGTACTCCTTCGGCTTCGACGAGGACTTGCAGCAGGAATGGGACTGGCCGGAGAAGTTCTCCGCCCAGGCGGACATCCTGGCCTATGCCAACCATGTCGCCGACCGCTTCGACCTGCGCCGGCGCATCAGCCTGAATACGGAAGTCCGCGCCGCCCATTTCGACGAGGCCGCGCGCCTCTGGCGGATCGAGACCGATGCGGGCGAGACCGTCTCCGCCCGCTATTTCATCATGGCCGGCGGCTGCATCTCGACCGCGCAGATTCCGAAGTTCGAAGGCCTGGAAGACTATAAGGGCGAGGTCTACCACACCGGCCACTGGCCCCATGAGCCGGTGAGCTTCGCCGGCAAGCGCGTCGCCGTGATCGGCACCGGCTCTTCGGGCATCCAGGCGATCCCGGTGATCGCCGAGGAAGCCGAACATCTGACCGTGTTCCAGCGCCAGGCCAACTTCTCGATCCCGGCGCGCAACATGCCGATGACCGAGGCCTACGCCAATTCCTGGAAGCACGACTACTCGGCGAAGCGCCGGGAAATGCGCGACATGCCGAACGGCGTGCTGCGCGAGGTGAACGACAAATCGGCGCTGGAGGTCAGCGAGGCCGAACGCCAGGCGACCTACGAGGCGCGCTGGGCCGCCGGCACCAGCGCTTTCCTGGGCGCCTTCAACGACATCCTGACCAACAAGGCTTCGAACGACACCATGGCGGAGTTCGTGCGCGGCAAGATTCGGGAGACGGTCAAGGACCCGGCGACGGCGGAAATCCTCTGCCCGACGACCCACCCGATCGGCACCAAGCGCCTCTGCATCGATAACGGCTACTACCAGACCTACAACCGCGAGAACGTCAAACTGGTGGACATCAGCGAGACGGGCATCGACCGGTTGACGGAGGCTGGCCTCGTCGCCGGCGACCGGGCGTTCGAGTTCGACGCCATCGTGTTCGCCACCGGCTTCGACGCCATGACCGGCACCTTGTTCAACGTCGACATTCGCGGCCGGAACGGCATCGAGCTCAAGCGGAAATGGGAGGCCGGCCCCCGCACCTATCTCGGGCTGATGTCCGAGAGCTTCCCGAACATGTTCATGATCACCGGCCCCGGCAGCCCTTCGGTTAAGGGCAATATGATCAACTCCATCGAGCAGCATGTGGGCCTTGTCCTCGACGCCATGGAGCACATGCGCGCGACGGGCCAGGAACTGATCGAGCTGGAGCGGTCGGCGGAGGACGAATGGGTCGACCATGTGCAGGAGGTCGCCCACAAAACTTTGTTCCCTCAGGCGAATTCCTGGTACATGGGCGCCAACATTCCCGGCAAGCCAAGGCTGTTCATGCCCTATATCGCGGGCGTCGGCGTCTACCGCCGCAAGTGCCAGGATATCGTCGATTCCGGCTTCCGGGGCTTCCGCTTCGCCACCAGGGAAGCGCAGGCGGCCGAATAATCGAGCGGCCGGGCAAGAAGGGGCGCAAACGATGAAATTCTGTCTCCATTTCGGCAACATCGCCTACCCCGACCCGGAAGACGCCAAGCGCATGGCGCTGGCCGCCGAGGCGGCGGGCTTCGAATCCGTGATCGCGGTCGAGCACATCGTCATCCCGACAAACTATTCGACGCGGTATCCCTATGCGGAGTCCGGCCGCCTGCCGGGCGGCGTCGACATGCCCTGGCCGGAACCGCTCACCTGGCTGACATATGTGGGCGCCGTGACGGAGCGCCTGCGCCTCGTCACCGGCGTCATGGTGCTGCCGCAGCGCAATCCCCTGATCCTGGCGAAGCACGCCGCCACCATCGATCATATGACCGGCGGCCGGCTGGAACTGGGCATTGGCGTCGGGTGGCTCCGCGAGGAGTTCGACGCGCTCGGCGTTCCCTTTGAACGGCGGGGCGCCCGCGCCAACGAATATATCGAGGCGATGCGCGCGCTCTGGGACGGCGACGACGCCAGCTATCGGGGCGCGTTCGTTTCCTTCGAAGGGGCAAGCTGCAACCCGAAACCGGCGAACGGGCGGGTGCCGATCATCGTCGGCGGCAATTCCAAGCCGGCCATCCGCCGCGCCGGGCGTTATGGCGACGGCTATTTTCCGGCGACCGGCGCCGCTTCGACGGACGTCGCCGAGATCATCGAGGCGATGCGGGCGGAAGCGCGCGCGGCGGGCCGCGACCCTGCCGAGATCGACGTTATGGCCGGCTGCCCCGACGCCTTGCCAGGGTCGGGCAAGGACCCGCTCGCCGCCGTCGCGGCGCGGGCAAATGCCGGCGTCAGCCGCGTCGTCCTGCCGCTCGCCGCCTTCGAGGCGGACTTGGAAGGGATGCTGGCCGACTTCGGCGAGAAGGTGATCAGGCCGCTGAACGGCTAGAACGTCCTGCGCCCCCCAACGGACCGCGAGCGTGGACGTCGTCCCTGACGGCTAGGAATAGCCAGAGCCTCGCAGCGAAGCAGACCTGGATTTTCCGCAGCCAATCGGCCGGCGAGGCGCCTTGGCTCTTCCTAGGCTTGGGCTTTCCGGCGCTTTGCCGAGGCAAATCCAAAGGTAGCGATGCCAGCAGCCAATAGAGCGAAGGCCGGCGGCGCCGGCACCGCCGAATTCGGCACAAGGGCGCCGACGCCGGGCGTCGATTCAATGCCGCCTCGCACGACTGTGATGCTGCCCCGTTCGATTTCGAGCCAGCCGAATGTCCGCGATTCATCGACACCGATCATCTCGAGCCCAATGAAACCTGTCACGCCGATGTCGGCGAACGGCCCTTCGCCAGCCGGATTGTTCTCGGTGGTGTAGAGGATTGCGCTAAACGCTTGGGCCTCCCCGTCGGTAAAAACGAGATCGCCCGGCTCAAAGAGCCGCGCGAAATCCGAATCCGGGCTCTCGAGGAATATGTTGTTGGCCGGATCCAAGTCGAAATCATCGTCATCGATCGAAATGGCGGAAACGGCCAACGGCGGCGGGTCGTCGCCACCGATCGGCTCTGCGACATCAAGCCCTCGAACGACCGCCAACTCAAACACGCCAGCGCTGGAAACCCCGCCAATGTTAGGCGTAAGAATGGAAATTTCGTAGTCGTTTTGGCCGTCGCCGTTGAGATCGAATTCGACGCTTTCGCCTGCTTCGATCGTCAGATTCAGGCCGACCGGATTGACGACAGCGTGCCCCGAGGTCGGCGCGCTCATTCCAATGCCAAACGCCGCAGCGCCTGCCGCCAGCGAAAGTCCATACCGCTTCATATCGTTTCCATCCATTTGTAACGTAATTATTTTTTAACAATCTTGGCGTGGCGAGTCCATGGGCGCGCGATTGACGACGAGCGTCGCCGGAAAATGCGGCTCAAAGCCCAGCGATGCGCGGCGCCACGTCTTCGGCGAGCAGGCGCAGGCTCTCGTGGTCCCAGGACGCGTCGTCGGAATCGACGGTCGTGCAGAGCAGCGTTCCGAACCCGCCGACGGTTTCGTTCAGCGCGTGAATCTTCTCCGCGCACTCCGAGGCGTCGCCGATGATCCAGAGGTTCTCCATCAGATAATCCACGTCGACCGCCTCGTCGGGCATCTCGGGATCGATCTTGCAGCACTGGACCTGGATGGTGCCTTTGCGGCTGTGCTGCTGGTGTTCGATGAAGTTTCGGCCCATCACGGCGCGGGCGCGCTCATGAGCGATCTTCGAGGTCGGACCGACGAAGATGTCGCGGGCGATGCGCCACTGGCTCCGCTCCGCGGTCCGGCCCGCGCCGGCGGCGCCGTCCGCCACCTGGTCGAAATGGCCCGGCAGATAGGCCGCCGACAGGAGGGAGCTCGACATCGGGCTCCAGCCGCGCGCGCCCGCGATCTTGAGGGAGTTCGAATGGGGCGTGCTCGCCGCCACGGCGATCGGCGGATGCGGCTGTTGCAGCGGCTTCATGTGAAAGCCGCGTTCCATCACCGGATCGAACTTCGGCGCGACCACGTCGATATGGGCGCCGTGATGCTCGAACGCGTCGCCCTCCCGCCAGAGTCCGAGAATGACGTCCAGCACTTCCTGCGCCCGCTCGCGCGCGACGGCCGGGTCGAGCCCCATCAGCGCCATGTCGGTCGGGATGCCGCCAAGCCCGAGGCCCCACTGAAAGCGGCCGCGCGCCAGGTGGTCCAGCATGGCGAGACGGTGGGCGAGGTGCACCGGGTGATGCATGCCGAGCAGGGTGACGCCGGTTCCGAGCCGCATCTGCGTCGTTAAAGCGAGCGCCTTCGCGATCAGGAGATCGGGCGCCGGCGCGTTCTCCCACTTCTCAGTGAAGTGCTCGCCGAGCCAGGCCTCGGCGAAGCCGAGCCGGTCTGCGGCGACCAACTGATCGATATCCCGGTCATAGGAATCCGCAATCGGCCGGTAGGAGGGATGCAAGGGCATCATGAATAGACCGAGCTGCATCGTCGCCTCGATTCTGCTGCGTTACGTTCGCCGGAAGTCGCCGCTGGGAGTTCGACAGGCGCCCCAAGTTTGTTGGAGTTCCGGGGCCGCCGCAAGCGCCGCGGACCGAAGCGCCCGCCCTGGACACTCCCGACAAATGGCCACTACGCTCCCCGTCGCAACCGCCAGAAGGAGCCGAGACATGTCCACTAAACTCACCGCCACGGACGCAATGCGCGATTTTGTGCCGAAGCTGGTCGAGCTCACGGAAGGGCCGCTGTTCGGCGACGTTTGGGAACGTCCGGAGCTTTCCAAGCGCGACCGCTCGCTCATCGTCATCACCGCGTTGATCGCGCTCGGCAAGGAACGGCAGATGACGGGCCACCTCAATCGGGCGCTGGATAACGGCCTGACGGTCGAGGAGATCAAGGAGGCGATCACCCACCTGGCCTTCTACAGCGGGTGGCCGACGGCGATGACCGCGGCTGTAATATTCAAGGACGTGCTGGAAAAGCGCGACGCCTAAGCCCGCGCAGGACCGCATCCCAGACAGAGGCCTCCCATGAACACCATCGACACATCCCTGGCTGAATTTCAGGAGACGCTTCGGGTCCGCCAAGCGGCCGAGCGCTGGCTCTCCGGCTTCGAAGCGGCGCTCGGCGCCGGCGACGCCGTGGCCATCGGCGCATTGCTGCATCCGGACTGCCATTGGCGCGATATCCTGGCCTTCACCTGGGACCTGTCGGCGTTCGAGGGACGAGAGACGGTCGCGGACAAAATGGCCGCGACCCAGCCCGCGACGGCGGCGCGCGGCTTCAACCTGCCGGCCGGGCGCAAGCCGCCGCGCCGGATCCGCCGCGTCGGCCGCGACTGCATCGAGGCCATCTTCGAGTTCCAGACGGACGCCGGCCATGGCGACGGCGTCGTCCGGCTGTCGCCGACGGAAGATGGCGGCGACGACATGAAGGCCTGGCACGTCGCGACGATGCTGGAGGCGTTGAACGGCGTCGTCGAGCAGACCGGCGACAACCGGCCGACCGGCGCCGCCTATTCGCGCAATTTCGGCGGCGACAACTGGGAAGACGTGCGCCGGAAGGCGACGGCCTATGAGGACCGGGAGCCGACCGTGCTGGTCGTCGGCGGCGCCCAGGCGGGCCTTGCCATCGCCGCCCGGCTGAACCAGCTCGGCGTGGATACGCTGGTCGTCGAGAAGTGGCCGCGGATCGGCGACAGCTGGCGCAAGCGCTACCATTCCCTGGCGCTGCACAACTCGATCCACCTCAACCAGCTACCCTATATGGACTATCCGCCGACCTGGCCGAAGTACATCCCGAAGGACATGCTGGGGAACTGGTTCGAGTTCTATGCGAGCGTGATGGAGATCAACTGCTGGACGGACACGGAGTTCGTCGGCGGCGCCTGGGACGCCGGCTCGAAGACCTGGACGGCGGAGCTGAAGCGCGGCGACGGAACCGTGCGCACCCTGAAGCCGAAGCATCTCGTCTTCGCGAATGGCGTCAGCAGCTACCCGATGATCCCGGACCTGCCGGGCCTCGACGATTTCAAGGGCGAGATCATCCATTCCGAGGGCTTCGACAGCGGCGCCGGCTGGACGGGCAAGAACGCGCTCGTGCTGGGCACGGGCAGCAGCGCCAACGACATCGCGCTCGACCTGCACAGCCACGGCGTGAACACGACGCTGATCCAGCGCGGCTCGACCACCGTCGTCTCCATCGACCCGAGCGCCCGGCTGAACGAGGCCGTGTTCGACGAGGGGCCGCCCCTGGACGACTGCGACCTGATCGTCGCCTCGGCGACGCCGGGCCTGATGATCGAAGGCTACAAGCAGGTCACGCAGAAGATGCTCGAGCTCGACCGGGAGATGATCGACGGGCTGAAGACCATCGGCTTCAAGGTCGACATGGGCGCGGACGAGACCGGCCACCAGATGAAGTATTTCCGCCGGGGCGGCGGGTACAATCTGGATGCGGGCAGTTCGGCCCTGATGATCAAGGGCGAGATCGGCCTGTTGCAGTATGACCGGATCGAGCGCTTCGCGGCCGAAGGCGCGCTCCTGAAAGACGGCTCCACGACGCCGGCCGACCTGCTGGTGCTGGCGACCGGCTACTATCCGCAGAAGGAGCTGGTCAACCGCGCGCTCGGCGCCGAGGTGGCGGACAAGATCGGCCCGGTCTGGGGCCTCGACGAGAACGGCGAGTTGAGCAACATGTTCAAGCGCACGCCCCAGGAAGGCCTTTGGTTCATCGCCGGCGGCCTCGCCCAGGTCCGCATCAATTCCAAATATCTCGCCTTGCAGATCAAGGCGACGGAGCTGGGGCTATTGGGGCCGCTTGCGGAAAGCTGAAACGGCCCCTGGAGCCCGCCCGTATCAGGCGAGCTTGATCGCCTTGCCTTCGTCGTGGGAGCGCTCCATCGCGTCGATGAGGCGATGGCGGACGATCGCGGCGGCGAAGTCCGGCGCGGCGGCGGTTCCGGCCTTCATATCTTCGGCGAACCGGACATAGGCCTGGGCCACATTGCGGCCCGGCCCGGCCGCCATGTCGGCCGGTATGAGGCTGTAGGAGTCAGGCGGCGTGATCTCGGCCATCTCCCCTCCCGCCGAACCGAGGAAGAGCTTGCTCGGCCCAATGTTCACGGAATTGGAGGTCAGGACCAGCGTCCCCTTCTGGCCGTAGATTTCGAGGCGCGTGCCGCTCGAATGATGGGGCACGCTCGCGACCTGATAGGCGACCTCAGCGCCGCTTTCGAGCACGCCGGCGGCGATCACGTTGTCCGGGGCGTCGACGGGGAAGTCCTCGCCCGTCACCGCGTGTTTCCACATGGCGATGCGCGTCGTCACCCGCGCCGTCACCTCGGCGAACTCGCCCAGGATGAAGCAGAGCGCGTCGATGGAATGCCCGCCGGGGATGGTCATCGGGTTCGCGCCGTTCTTGCGGACGCCCTGCCAGATGCGCCCGTCGCCCCGCTCGGTGATCGCGGCCGCCATCACGCTGAGATGGGCGGTGACGACATCGCCGATCTCGCCGTTCGCCACGAGATCGCGGGCATAGAGGACGGCGGGGTCGCTCTGGGCCTGCAATCCGACCAGGGTCGGCAGGCTGGCGGCCTTCGCCGCGTCCGCCATCTCGGTCGCGTCGGCGAGGTTCGCGCCCAAGGGCCATTCGCAACAGACCGGCTTGCCGGCCTTGAGCGCGGTCATCACCAGGTCCCGGTGCCACGGCACGCGCACCACGACGGCGACCAGGTCGACATCCTCATGGGCGACCATCGCACCCATGTCGTGGAAGGCGAGGTCCGCGCCGAACTTCTCGGCCGAGGCCTTGGCCGTTTCCGCATGCGCCGTGCAGACGGCCTTCAGCTCGTAGCCCGGCAAGGCCTGCAACGCCGGCACATGGGCGTTGGCGCCCCACCCGCTGCCGCCGGGGGTTACGGTGGCGCCGACGATTCCGACCCTGATCTTGTCCGCCATGTCTCTCTCCCTTTCGGCCTGCGGCCTCGCCGCGTCGCCGGTCAATCTTATCGCGAAAGCTTATCAGCGCTTGCGCGCCATGGGCAGATGCGGTCCGATATGGCCATAATTCAGGGAATCGGAAACGACCATGACCATTGAACTCGGCAAGGACGCCATCGACATCGGCATCGTGGTGCGGGACGGCCCGGCGGCGCTGAAATTCTATCGCGACACGCTCGGCCTGGAGCATGTCGCCGATACGCCCGCGAACGGCGGCGGCGTCATGCACCGGCTGATGTGCGGCTCGACGCTGGTCAAGGTCGTCAGCCACGACAACGTGCCGGAAAAGGCGGACAACCCAGGCGGCCCGCGCGGCGCCAGCGGCATCCGCTACTGGACGATCACCGTAAAGGACCTCACGGGCATGACCGAGAAGTGCCGCGCCGCCGGCTACACGGTCGCGGTCGAGCCGCGGGACGTTCGCCCGGGCGTGCGAATTTCCATGATCGAGGATCCGGACGGCAACTGGGTCGAGTTGCTGGAAAACTCCGCCTGATCCGAAGCCGCGCCTTAGCGGCTTCCGACCGAACGCCCTTTCGCCGGCGCCCGGACCCGGGTTCGCGGCGGGGGGGCCGACGCTTTCCAATTTGCGTTCGAAGAGGACGCGCATCGCCTTGCGAGGGAGACCGCCCATGAACGGCATCGAATACATCGCCAATATCCTGAAGCAGGAAGGCGTGGAGTGGATTTCCTGTTTTCCGAGCAATCCGCTGATTTCCGCCGCCGCCAAGGTCGGGATCCGCCCCATCGCCTTTCGCCACGAGCGCGGCGCCGTGATGGCCGCAGACGGTTTCAGCCGGATCAGCGACCGGCAGCGCTTCGGCGTCGTCGCCGTCCAGTCCCAGGCGGGCGCGGAGAACGCCATGGGCGGCCTCGCCCAGGCCTATGCGGACAACATCCCGGTCCTGGCGTTCATGGGCGGCAACACGCTCGACCGGATTTCGGTGAAGCCGAACTTCAGCGCCGCGCGCAACTATCAGGGCTGGGTGAAGCATGTGGAGGCGATCTACACGCCGAACCAGGTCGGCGACGTCATGCGCCGGGCCTTCCATGCGCTGCGCAATGGCGCGCCCGGCCCGGTCGTAGTCGAGTTGACCGCCGACGTTTGCAGCCAGGACGTGCCCGAGGCGATGCAGACCTACAGGTCGCCGAAGCTGGTCCTCCAGGCGCCCGATCCGAGCGATATCGAAGCCGCCGCCGACGCGATCATCGCCGCGAAAATGCCGGTCATCTGGGCCGGCGCCGGCGTGCTTTCGGCCCAGGCGACGGACCAGTTGCGGGACCTGGCCGAACTCGTCGCCGCCCCGGTCTTCTGCACCATGCCCGGCAAGTCCGCCTTCGACGAGCGCCATCCCCTGGCGCTCGGCGCCGGCAGCGGCACGACGACATACCCCGCCCACAAATGGCTGGACGAAAGCGACGTGCTCCTGGCGCTCGGCAGCAGCCTGACCCGCTCGCCCTATGCCCAGAAGGTCAAGGCCGGCAAGACGATCATCCACAACACCAACAACCCCGACGAGCTGAACAAGGACGAGGCGGCGGACATCGGGCTCGTCGGCGACGCGCTGTTGACCATCGAGGCGCTGATCGCCTGCGTCAAAGCCAAGACCGGCGGCAAGGGCGCGGGCGATCGCGCCCAGGTCGAAAGCGCCGTCGCCGCCGCCAAGGCGACGTGGATGGAGGAATGGACGCCCGCGCTGACCGGCGACGAGGAGCCGATCAGCTACTATCGGGTCATCCAGGCGCTGAACGACACGCTCGACCTGGAAAACAGCATCGTCACCCACGACGCCGGCGCGCCCAGGGACACCATCGTGCCGTTCTATCGGGCGACGACGCCGCACAGCTATATCGGCTGGGGCAAGACCACCCATCTGGGTTTCGGCATTCCGCTGATGATCGGCGCGAAGATGGCCGCGCCCGACAAGTTCTGCCTGAACCTGATGGGCGACGGCGCCTTCGGCATGTCCGGCACGGATATCGAGACGGCGGCCCGGTCCGGCGCGGCGATCACCACGGTGCTGCTGAACAACAGCGCCATGGCGACCTATTCGGGCCCGACCCAGGGCACGATCGGCGCCGAGGCGCGGGAGCGCTATGGCGTCTCCACCATGCAGGGCGACTACGCTAAGATCGCCGAGGGCATGGGCGCGGTCGGCCTTAAGGTGGCCAAGGCCGCCGAACTCGCGCCGGCGCTCGAGGAAGCCAAACGCCTGAACGCCGAAGGCAAGACCGTGCTGATCGACATCGCGGCCAATGTCGAGGACCGCCGCTCCCGCTTCCAGCCGCGCTAGACGGGCGGAAACGGCGGCAGAGGCATGATCGACGTCACGCCCGCCATCCGCATCGACGAGGCCGAGATCGAGGAGCGCTTTATCCGCGCGCCTGGGTCCGGCGGCCAGAAGGTCAACAAGACCGAGACGGCCGTGCAGCTGCGTTTCGACGCGCGAAGCAGCCCCGGCATTCCCACGGCCGTATTCCTGCGCCTGAAAAGGCTCGCCGGCCAGCGCATGACCAAGGACGGCGTGATCGTCATTTCCGCCAACCGCTTCCGCACCCAGGCCTTGAACCGGACCGATGCGATGGACCGGTTGCTCGACCTGATCCGCGCCGCGGAGCCTGCGCCGAAACGGCGACGACCGGTCAAACCGTCCAAGGGCGCCAAGCGGCGGCGCCTGGAAAGCAAGCGCCGCCAAGGCGCGCTCAAGAAGATGCGGGGCAGGATCAGCGACGACTGACCCGCGCGCCGGGCGACCTCTATCCAAGCAACGATGAGCGGCCGGCCGGCGGTCATCCGGATGTCATTCCCGTGAGCTAAAGCAACCTCAAGGCGACTGGACCGGGGGGACGCCGGCTTGACCGTTCACTGGGAAATTCTGGAAGACCCGGTCATCATTGGCCGGCTGATCCTCCAGCTCTTCCTGTTCGCAGGCTCCGCGTTGTTCTCCATGTCCGAGACGGCGCTCTTCTCCCTCCGCGAGACCGACCTGCAGCGGCTGGACACATCGCGGGCGAGCCAGGCCCGGCGCATTCGGGACCTGCTGGCGGAACCGCGCCAGCTCATCGTCTCGATCCTTTGCGGCAATGAGCTCATCAATATCGCGGCGACCATCAACCTTGCCGGCATTCTGCTGGCGCTGCTCGGCGACCCGCAGGCGGCGGCGATCGCGAACACGGTCGTCATGCTGCCGCTGCTGCTGGTCCTCGGCGAAATCACGCCGAAAACCGTCGCCGTGACCAAGCCGGTTTCCGTATCGACCGGGCTGGTCGAGCCGGTGATCTCGACCTGGGTGCATATCGCCATGCCGCTCCGCACGGTCGTGCGCTTCGCGGCCGACCAGGTCACTAATCTGATCATCGGCGCGGGCCGCGACGAGCGGAACATCCTGAGCGGCGACGAGTTCCGGACGCTGCTGACAGACGTCGAAGCCGAAGGCGTCGTCAACGCCGCGGAGCATCGCGTGATCCTCAACCTGATCGAGGCCGGCGACGCCAAGCTCGACCAGATCATGGTGCCGCGCCCGCGCATCGCGTTCATCGACGCGAACATGCCCGTTCCGGAAATCCTGGAGCGGTTCCGGATGCTGCGTCATCGCCGGGTTCCGATCTACCGCGACCGGCGCGACAACCTGTTGGGCGTAATCAAGGAAGAGCGCGTGCTCGATCTCGTGGCCAGAAAGCCGGTCGCCGAGATCAGGCTGGACGAGTTGATCGAGCCCGCGGCGCTGACGCCGCCGACGCAGACGATCGCGAGCCTCGCCGAGTTCTTCAAGGACGGCGACCATCACGCAGCGCTCGTCGTCAACGAGTTCGGCGGCGTCGAAGGCCTGGTCACCGCGGACGACGTGTTCGGTTTCCTGACGCAAGGCGAGCCCGCGCATCTGGCGGCCCACGCCAAGGTGGAGCAGCGGGAGAGCGGCGTCATTCGCTGCGTCGGGCTGACGCCGATCCGCGCGCTCAACCGCGCCGCCAATCTGGCGCTGCCCGACGATGCGGACTTTGCAACGGTCGGCGGCCTGATCATGGCGCTGCTGAACCGGGGACCGACGCCCGGAGACAGCGTCGCCGAAGCCGGGTTGACCCTGAAAGTCCTCTCCATGGACGGTCTGCTCGTCGACCAGGTCGAGATCGCGCCGGAGATGACCGAAGACGCGCAGGCCGCCGTGCCGTCGCTCGAAGGAAGGATCGACCAATGGGCGAACTGATCACCTTGCTGCTGATGGTCGTGCTGCTGCTCCTGAAGGGGTTCTTCTCCGGCTCGGAGATCGCGTTCGTCAGCGCGGACCGCGTCAGGCTGCGGCACCGGGCGGCTCAGGGCGCCTCCGGCGCGCGGATGGCGCTGCGGCTGCTCGACCGCCCGACGCGGCTGCTGACGACGACCTTGCTCGGCACCAACATCGCGTCGATCGCCCTCACCACCGTCGGCACGATGCTGATGGTCGGCCTGTTGGGCGGCGAAGGCGAACTGGCGGCGCTGATCATATTCACGCCGCTCTTCCTGGTACTGGGCGAGATCGTGCCGAAATCGATCTATCAGCAGAAGGCGGACAACCTGACGCCGATCATCGCCTACCCGTTGACCTGGTTGAAGGCCGTGCTGGCGCCGCTGGTTTGGATATTCTCCGGTCTCGCCGGCTTCGCCGCGCGGTTGTTCGGCGGCGCAGACGAGAGCGACGGCGCGCGCGACCAGTTCGTCGCGACCGTGCAGATGGCGGAGAAGACAGGCGCCATCGAGGCGTTCAGCCGCGGGCAGATCCGGCGCGTGCTGCGCTTCGCTCAGATGACCGCCGCCGAGGCGATGTGGCCGCTCGCCGCCGCCGGAGCGATCGAGCGGACGGCGGACATTCGCGAAGCGATCGCGCTCAAACGCAAAACCGGCCAGCGTATTTTCCCGCTCTACGAAGGCGGCCCCGGCGAAGTGACCGCGGTCGCTATTCTGGAAAGCTGGGACGTGCTCGACCCGAACATCGAGAAGCGGCGGCTTGAGGAGTTCCTTGGCCCGGTCCGCTTCGCGCCGCGCATGCAGCGGGTCAGCGAAATCCTCGAGATTCTGCGGGACGAGCCGGACTGCACGGTCGTCGTCGTCGACGAGCTTGGGGCCGCGCTCGGCTTCATCACGCTGAACCGGCTGGTGCGGAGCACGCTCGGCGCGGACGCAAGCGCCCTCACCGACCGCGCCGCGGGGGAAAACGACGCCGCCGATCTGCGCCGGGCCGACGGGTCGATCCAACTCGACGCGCGCATGCCTATCGTGAAGGCGAACGAGGTCTTGAACGCCGAACTTTCGACGCTGAAGGACACGACCCTCGGCGGCATGGCGCTCAGCCGGTTCGGCCGCATCCCGACGGTCGGCGAAAGCTTCGAGGAAGGCGGCTTCGTCTTCACGGTCTCGGAAGCGACCGCCCGGTCGATCGTCGCCCTAAGCGCGCGCCAGATGCCCGCTGCATAGGCGGAAACGGCGTCAGTCGAAGGCCGAGAACGAGCCGTCGGCGATCCGCTCGACGTCGGCCGCCTCCGCCAGTTCGCCCGGTCCGAACAGCCGGACGCAGAGGCGAAGGATCATCGAGAGGCCCGACAGCAGCAAAAGCATGGGCCCCAGCACCAGGAAGAACTTGATGAACCAGCGATGGTCGATGCCATTGCCCATGCCGGAGCTTTCATCGACCGTCCAGGCGCTCAGGAAGAACTCCCAACTGTAGAACAGGAAGATCGCGACGAACGGCAGCAACAGGAACAGGCCGCCGAGCAGTTCCGTCAGCATGCGTCCCTTCGGGCCGAGGCGGGGGCGGAAGATATCCAGCCGCACATGAATGTTGCGGCTGTAGGCGTAGCCGAGCGCGCCCAGGAAGATCATCGCGTGCAGATGCCATTCGGCGTCCTGGAACACGGGCGAGTTCAGATAGCCGTGCCAGTCGTTCTCCACCACGATATCCAGCTTCCTCAGAAACTTCCGGCTGAGGGAATCGAAGACGATTATCAGGATGAGCGGAAGGACCAGCCAGGAAACGGCCTTGCCGGTCCACACCGCCGGCGCGTCGGCCAGGCGGGCGATCCGAAGCAATGTAAGCCAGAAGGCGGATGCGGGTTTGGTCGTCATTGGTCCGCCTATGGATCGAACAGGCTGTGCGGCAGATAGACCACGATCTGAGGCCACGCCAGCACCAGGCCGACGCACAGCATCTGCAGGCAAACGAAGGGAACGATGCCCCGGTAGATCTGCCCCATGGTGATCGACTTCGGCGCGACGCCCTTGATGTGGAACAGGGACAGGCCCATGGGCGGCGTCAAGAACGACGTCTGCAACGTGATCGCCACCAGCACCGCGAACCAGTAAACCACATCCGCCTGGGCGATATGGTCGCCGAAATCCAACGCCGCGACGATAGGGCCGAACAGCGGCACGACGATCAGCAGGATTTCCAGCACGTCGAAGAAGAAACCCATAAGGAAGATCAGGCCGATGGCGAACAGCAGCACGCCCCAAGGCCCGAATTCGGCCGCCGCCATGAAGGTATGGATCACCTCGTCGCCGCCCAGGATCCGGAAAACATAGGCGAAGCCCGTGGCGCCGATATAGAGGCAGAAGATCATGCCGATGATGATCGTCGCCCTTTGCAGGCAGTCGCTGAGACCCTTCCAGGTGAGGTTGCCGCGCGCGGCGGCCAGCAGGAGAGCGCCGCCGGCGCCGACCGCCGCCGATTCCGTGATCGTCACGAACCCGGTCAACACCGATCCCATCACCAGGCCGATCAGGATCGCCGGCGGCAGGACGCCCCGGAGAACGATGCGGACGACCTCGCCCATCGGCCTCCGTCCCTCTTCGGCCGACTGGCGCGGCCCCGCCGCGGGCGAGACGATCGTGTAGGTAAGGATGTAGAGCAGGTAGAGCAGAGAGAGCAGCAATCCCGGCGCCAGGGCGCTCGCGAACAGGAAGCCCACGGACATCGGCAAGAATTCGCTCAGGAACACCAGCAGGATGCTGGGCGGGATCAGAATCCCCAATGTCGACGAGGACGCGATGACGCCCACCGCCAGCGACGGCCGGTAACCGGCCTTCAGCATCGTCGGCAGGGCGATCAGGGTCAGCATGATGACCGAGGCGCCGACGACGCCGGTGATGGCGGCGAAAATCACGCCCATCAGCGTCACCGCGAGCGCCATGCCGCCCGGCACGGCCCTGAGGACGATCTGCAACGCCTCCAGCAGGTCCTGGGCGATGCGGGAGCGCTCCAGCATCACCCCCATGAATACGAACAGGGGCACCGCGATGATCTGCAGGTTCTCGGCCACGCTCCAGACGCGCGGCACGAAATTGTAAAACTCGATGAACGAGAACACGTCGAACGCGACGCCGATCAGGCCGAACAGCACCGCCGTTCCGCCCAGCACGAACGCGATGGGATAGCTGGTGAACACCAGCGCCATCATGACGAGGAACATGAAAAGAGGCAGGAAATCTACAATCACGTACGCCAGCGTCGCCCTATCCGCGCGTCAGGTTTGCCCAAAGGCCCGCAAGCGCCGATATCGAGCGCGCTTGGCCGCAATGAAAAGAACGGCGCCGCACGCACAATCGGGCTTCCCGCGCACGGGCCGTCTCGACCAAAAAATGTTAGGCGCGGGCGCGGAAACGCGCAATCGACGGAGCTATGCGCCGCAATCGCTTTATCGCGCCGTCCAGAAGGGATCGGTCGCGGCGAAATCGCGCCAATGCCGAACGATCTGGCTGTCGGCCGCCGCCAATCGTTCCTTCGACCAGGCGGCGACGGCGTTCGCGGCAGAGGCGCCCTTGGACGCATCCTCCGCGAGGCGCTTGGAGAGCGTGGTCGCGACGGCCGCATCGTTCAACGCGCCCAAATCTTCCTGCAGGCGGCGCAGCGCTTTCAGATAGGCCCGCGCCGCCGCGTCGGGAAAAAGGCATTCGAAGAAGTCCACCGCGTATCGCAGCTTCTTGACCGCGATCCGGACACGGTGCCGGCCAGCGGCGTCCAACGCCTCGAATCCCTCGCCGCGCGCGAGGACGGCCTCAAGGCGCGCGCCGAGCAGCATAGCGGCCGCATCCGAAATGGGGCGCGCGTCGCCGAACGTCGCGCCGCCGGCGCCGACCCATGCGACGTCGAGCAGAAGCCGATTGAAGCGGCGACGGCGGAGCGCCTTCCGGACGGAATCGTAGGCCTCGCCGCGCGCTTTCTCCGCCGCCGAACGCAATGCGTCGAACCCCTTTATCGGTTCGTCGCCCATGGCGACGGCCGGGAGGGTTTCGGTGAGAAAGACGTCGAGATCGCGCGCGCCGCCAAGCGTCTTCAGCGTGTCGCCCGCATCGCGCCGCCAGGACGGACCGACGGAATGGATGGGCTCATGGAACATCTCGACCGCAGACCGCAGCCGTCGCAGGGAGACGCGGAGCTGATGCACGCCTTCGGGATCGCGCCCGTCCCGCGCCGCCTCGAGATTGCCATGTATCTGGTCGCCCGCGCCGGCGACGATGTAGGAAAGCGCGTCGCCGACCGTCATCGTCGGGCAGAGCGTCGGCTGCGTCGCCTTCACCCAAACCGGCGGACGGCCGTCCGCGAGCGCGTATCCCCTGTCCGCCTTGGTCAGCGGCGAAACCCAGAGGCCGTACGCCTCCGCCATGCCCCGCGCCTGGGCGATAAGGCCGGCGTCAGAACCCGCCTTAAGCTCCAACTCGATCTCTTCCACAGGCGACGACCGGCCGCCGGCGAGAATATCGCCGCTGTCGATCGCGACTTCGGCGACCGCGCCCGAAATCTCGGCGACATATTTCAGGCGTTCGATCTTCGTCGTGAACACCGGCGCCAGATCGACGCCGGGCGCGAGGCCGATCTCCGCCAGCGGGGCGTTGGCGGGCAGAAGATCGACGTCGGGAACCAGCGCATCCAAGATCGCCGTCCACTCGCCGCGGCCGATCGCGCCCCGATTGCCGCGCTTCAACGTCAACTCCCATCGATCGCCCTTGCGTCGAAGCCGGAACGAACACCCGGCCGACCTGAGCTGACGATCGGGCGTATCGAAATAGGTGCTGTCGATGCGCTGGCGGCGCGCGCCCATCGCCTTGGCGGCCCGCGCCGCCTTTTCGATCTTGCGCCCGGGCCCGGCAAGCTTCACCTCGAACTCGACCGAACTGTCGTCCCGATCCTGCGTCTGAACGTCAGGCGGGGACGACTTTTCTGCGGCGGTCAACAATTGTCGGATCCAGTGAGCTGCGTCGCCATGCCGGCCGCAATAGACAAAAGACGAACTTGCCTGTCAAGAAATTGTCATAGTCCAAAGCGCCGCATGCGCTTTTCGGCGACGATCGAACCGCGGCGCGCTCAAGGCAGCCTGCCTTCCTCCGCCGCATGACATGCGACCACCCCGCCGCCGCGGCGGGGCTTCTGTTCCGGGATTTCACGGCGGCAGCGCTCGTTCGCAAACGGACAGCGAGGATGGAAATGGCAGCCGGCCGGCGGGTCGATCGGGCTTGGAACTTCGCCGGCCATCGGCTCCCGGTCGCGCTGGGACATGTCGAGCTTCGGGACGGTCTCGATCAGGAGGCGGGAATATGGATGCGCCGGCGCGCGGAAAAGGTCGGCGGCGTCCGCCACCTCGACAAGGCGGCCGAGATACATGACGCCGACCCGGTTCGACACGTGGGAGATGACCGCCAGATCGTGCGAGATGAAGAGGTAGGTCAGCCCCAACTCCCGCTGGAGGTCCTTCATCAGGTTCAGAATCTGCGCCTGGACGGAGACGTCGAGCGCGCTCGTCGGCTCGTCGCAGACGAGGAGCGAGGCGTCGCTGGCGAGCGCGCGGGCGATCGAAATGCGCTGGCGCTGGCCGCCGGAGAACTCGTGCGGGAACTTGTCGCCGTCGGCGGGGCTGAGGCCGACGAAGCGGAGAAGCTCGTCGACCCGGCGGCGGACGGTCTGGGCGTCCTCGATCAGGCCGTGGGAGCGGATCGGCTCGGCGATGACGTTGCGGACCCGCCACCGCGGATTGAGGCTGGAATACGGGTCCTGGAAGATCATCTGGACATGGCGGTTGAACCGTTCGCGCCGCTCGCGGCCTTGCAGGCCCGCGATGTCCGCGCCTTCGAAGGCGATGCGGCCGCGCGTCAGCGGATATAGCCCGACCACGCAGCGGGCGACCGTCGACTTGCCGCAGCCCGATTCTCCGACCAGCGCCAAAGTCTCGCCGCGCCCCAGCGTGAAGGAAACGCCATCGACGGCCTTCAACACGCGTCGGCCGCGGCGTTCCAGCACCCGGTTCAGCCAGGGCGGAGACACATCGAAATATCGCGCGACGCCATCCGCCTCGATGACGGGCTCGCCCAGCTCCGGCCGGAGCGTTCGGCTGACGCTGGCGTCATCCATCGACCGCTTCCCGCGCCCTCGTTTCATCGGCCATCAGCCAGCACGCGGTCTCCCGGCCGTTCTGGCCGAAGGCCGGCGGCGCTTCGCGGCGGCAGCGGTCCATGGCCTGGGGGCAGCGCGGGTGAAAGGCGCAGCCATCGATCTTGTCCGTCAGGCGCGGCATGGCGCCGTCGATCTGCGCGAGGCGCGGCCGGCGTTCGCCAAGCTGCGGAATGCAGGCCATGAGGCCCTGGGTATAGGGATGGGAGGGATTGCGGATCAGTTCGGCGACCGGCCCGACTTCGACGATGCGGCCCGCATACATCACCGCGACCCGATCCGCCGTCTCCGCGATCACCCCCATGTCGTGGGTGATCAGCATGATCGCGGCGTCCTGCTCCCGGCACATCCGTTTCAGGACGGCGATGATCTGCGCCTGGATCGAAACGTCGAGCGCGGTCGTCGGTTCGTCCGCGATCACCAGGCTCGGCTCGGCGCAGAGCGCCAGCGCGATCACCACCCGCTGGCGCATGCCGCCGGAAAAGCGGTGCGGATAATCGTCGATCCGGCGTTCGGCCGCCGGAATGCCGACCGCGTGCAACAATTCGATCGCCCGCGCCCGCGCCTCTTTCGGCGTCAGGTCCGTGTGGGTTTCGATGGTTTCGGTCAACTGGCGGCCGACGGTGTAGAGCGGATTGAGGCTCGTCAGCGGGTCCTGGAAAACCATGCCGATCCGCTTGCCCCGCACGCGCCGCATCGCGCCTTCGTCCAGGTCGTCGATCCGTTCGCCGGCAAGATAGACCTTGCCGCCCGCGAGCCGGCCCGGCGGATCGATCAGGCCGATGACGGCCGAACCGGTGACCGACTTGCCGGCGCCCGATTCGCCGACGACGCCCAGCACCTCGCCGCGATCGAGATGGAACGACACCCCGTCGAGCGCCCGCAGCACCCCGCGCCGGGTCGGAAACTCGACCACCATGTCCTCGACCTTGAGCAGGGGATCCGCGTTGCGCCTTTCCATGGTTCGCTTACCGCAGCTTCGGATTGAGCGCGTCGCGCAGCCAATCCCCAAGGAGATTGACCGAGAGGACGAGCACGACCAGCGCCAGGCCCGGGAAGATCGTGATCCACCAGAGACCGGAGAACAGATATTCGTTGCCGACGCGAATGAGGGTGCCGAGCGAGGGCGAGGTCGGCGGCAGTCCGACGCCGAGGAACGAGAGGGTCGCCTCGGTCAGCACCGCCAGCGCCAGGTTGATGGTCGCGATGACCAGCACGGGGCCGAGACAGTTCGGCAGCACGTGCCTGGCCATGATGAACCAGGAGCGCTGCCCCATGATCTTGGCGGCCTGCACATATTCCTTGCTTTTCTCGACCATCGCCGAGCCGCGCACGGTGCGCGCGAAGATGACCCATTTCGAGATGCCGATGGCGAATACGAGCACGTATATCGCCGATTCCTCGCGGATCTCCTCCGGCAGAAAGGCCGTCGCCAGGCCATCGACCAGAAGCGCCACCAGGATGGCGGGAAAGCTCAGTTGCACATCCGCGACGCGCATCAGAAAGGCGTCGAGGGCGCCGCCGTAATAGCCGGCGACGAGACCGAGCGTGATGCCGAACCCCATGGCGAAGAAGATGCTGCAAAAGCCAACGACAAGCGAAATCCGCGCGCCATAGAGGATCAGCGAGAGCTGATCGCGGCCCTGAGGGTCGGTGCCCAACAGGAAGCGCGGATCGCCGCCATCAATCCAGACAGGGGGAATTTCCGCGTCGATCAGGCTGAAAGTCGTTAGATCGAACGGACTGTGGGGCGCGATTAAGGGCGCGAACGCCGCCGCCAGCATGATGATCAGGGTGACGACGGCCGCGACGATCGCCACGGGCGAATGCTTGAAGCTGTAGACGACGTCGCTGTCGAATGCGCGGCGGAACCAGCCGGCGCGTTGCTTCTCCATCGTCGCGGCGGCGGCCTCGGCGCTCATTGGGCGTAGCCCCCGGCCGTCGCCTTATCGGCGCGCAGGCGCGGATCGACGGCGTAGTAGAGCAGATCGACGATGAGATTGATCGCGACGAAGAAGAACGCGACGAGCATCAGATAGGCCGCCATCACCGGAATATCGACGAAGCTCACCGCCTGGATGAACAGCAGCCCCATGCCCGGCCACTGGAAAACCGTTTCGGTGATGATCGCGAAGGCGATCAGCGAGCCGAGCTGCAGCCCGGTGATCGTTATGACGGGCACCAGCGTGTTGCGGATCGCGTGGCCGAAATAGATCGCCTGACGGCGCAGGCCCCGCGCACGGGCGAACTTGATGAAATCCGTGCGCAAGACCTCCAGCATTTCCGCCCGTACGAGGCGCATGATCAGGGTCATCTGGAAGAGGCCGAGGGTGAACGCCGGCAGAACAAGCGCCAGGAGGCCGCTTCGGGTCAGCAGTCCCGTCGACCACCAGCCGAGTTGCACCACGTCGCCCCGCCCGAAGGACGGCAACATGTTCAGCCAGACGGCGAAGACCAGGATCAGGAGGATGCCGGTCAGGAATGTCGGCATCGATATGCCGACGAGCGAAACCGTCTGCAAAACATGCGCGAGCGGCCTGTCGCGTTTCAGCGCCGTATACACCCCGAGCGGAATGCCGATCGCGAGCGAGAATAAGGCCGAGCAGAGCACGAGTTCGATGGTGGCCGGAATGCGCTCGGCCAGCAGTTCGCCGACCGGCCGTTGATTGCGGTATGAGACGCCGAAATCGCCGCCGGCGGCGTTCCAAAGAAAGCTTGCGAACTGAACCGGCACGGGATCGTTCAGGCCAAGGTTCTCGCGCAGCTTCTCGCGATGCTCGACGGTGTCCTCCTCGGAAACCATCATCAGCACCGGGTCGCCGACGAACCGGAAGAGCGAAAACGCGATCAGGCCGACCGTCAGCATCACGACAATCGCCTGCAGCAGCCGGCGGGCGACGAAGGCGATCATTTAATCGGCAGACTGAGCGGCGTCACCTCGTCCGCGGTCCGGCCGAGATAGTCGTGCTCAGGCACGGCCGCGATCATGCGGGCCTGGGCTTCGGCCAGCCGCAGCGCCGCGTCGCGGCGGTCGAGCGTCAGCACTTTTCGATCTTCGACGACTTTGCGCCCGTCGACGTAAACGTCGCGAACCGCGCGTTCGGCGGCGGTATAGACCAGACTGCGCAGCGGATCCCGCGCCGGCATCATGGTGACGTCGGCAAGGTCGACCAGCACGATATCCGCCTTCTTGCCTGGCCAGAGACGGCCGATGTCGTCGCGCAGGAGCGCGTTGGCGCCGCCGATGGTCGCCGCATGAAACAGGTCAGACGTGTGCACCGTATCGATGTCCTCGGCGGTGACCCGCGCCAGGATCGCCGCCGTGCGCATTTCCTCGATCAGATTGTGCGGCGAAACATCGGTGCCGATGCCGATATTCACGCCGGCGCGGAGATAGCGCCCGAGGTCCTGCAGCGTTTGCCCGTATCTGGAGAAGGGCGTGGGGCAGTGGGCGACGGACGTTTTTGAGTCCACGAGCGCTTTCAGGTCTTCCTTGGAATGCCAATGCAGCCAGGAATGCTCGTCGATGAAGATCGCGTGGCCGAGCAGGGTGTTGGCGCCGAGAAAGCCGATGTCGCGCGCGAACTGGATCGGCGTCTTGCCATGACGGTCGACCATGATGTTGAACTCGACCGCGCTCTGAGCGGCGTGGGTCGTCACGGGGCGGCCGCTTTCCAATGCGAGATCGGCGCTGTCCCTGAGCAGGTCTTCGGTGCACGTGTCGATCTGGGCCGGATAGACGACGCCGGAAAGCCGCCCCGAGGGATGGGCTTCCGCCGCCTTCATAACGGCGATGGCGTGCTCCATGCCCTGGCGCCCGCCCTGCTCGTTCCAGTCGAACTGCAATTGATGGCGGTTCGACATGTACCAGCGGGCGGAGGCATAGCCGGCGCCGAGAAAGCCCCTGAGCCCGCTTTTCGCCATCAGGTCGATCCAGCCATCGAACGGCGACGAAAGATCGGCCAGCGACGTGACGCCCGACGCGAGCAATTCCGAATAGGCGACTTCGGCGCCGGCCTTCCGGCCGTCCTCGGCGACGTGGAAGGCCTGACCGCGCTCGTAGAGCCCGGTCATGAACTGTTCGGGGACGCCATGCTCCTCGCGGATGCCCTTGTAGCTCGGCTCCAGATGCGGGTGGGAGTGGACATCCACGAGCCCCGGGATCACGAAGACGTCCTGGCCCGGAATCTCTTCGTCCACAGGCCCCGCATAGCCGGGGCCCACATGGATGATGCCGTCCGCGGAGAAGGCTACATCGATGTTTCTTCGATAAACGTGCGTGTCGGTTTCGGGCTCCCACACGATCGCCCATGCGGCGTCTCTGATGCAGGTCACGCCGCCGTTTTCGGAAGTCACTGGAAAAACCCCCATCTTCGACCAAGGGATCGATTACGCCTCGACCGAAATGCTAACACAAAGACGGGGGCGCGCGACAGCCCAATAGAAAATCCATATTGATTGTTTTTTGTGCGAATCGTGCCGTTTTTATACGCATTCTGCGACTTTTTTATTCTGATTAAGTCTAGTCGTGGGAGTTTTTATTTTGCCTTATTGACAGCATTAGCGCCATGCACTCTCCTAAATCGCGCCGGGCGGCATGCAAGCTCGAGATTTCATTTCAACGAAACAATCCGCTTTCGCGGCTGGCGGATTGGACTCAGGGGAGCGGCGACTATGCCAATTACGTGTATCCGGCAGGCGGATTGGGCGGTCGTCTGGGACGCCGCCGCCGGCGCGCATCGCTACATGAGAAGCCAGGACGTCGCGTTCGGCCCGGAAGGCGTCGCCTTCATCGGCGACCGCTATGCCGGCCCGGTGGACGAGGAGGTCGACGGCGGCGCCCTCTGCGTCATGCCGGGACTGGTCAACGTCCATTGCCATCCGACCAACCAGCCGATCACCCGCGGCGTTCGCGAGGAGCTCGGCAATCCGAAGTTCTACAACAGCGCCCTCTACGACCGCACAGGCCTATGGGTCGCGGGCGACGACGGCCTGATGGCGGGCGCGGAGATCGCGCTAGGCGAACTGCTGAAATCCGGCGTGACCACCGCCATCGACTATGCCGGCCGCATTCCCGAGGGCGGGTGGATGGACCTCTTGGCGCGCTCCGGCATGCGCCTCTTCGTTGCGCCCGGCTTTCGCGACGCCGAATGGCGCGTCGTCGGCGAAGCGAAACTGGAGTTCGACTGGGACGCCGCGCGCGGCAAGGCGGCGATGGAGCGAGCGCTGGGTCTCGTGGAGGAAGCGAACGCCCATCCCTCCGGCCGGCTGACCGGCGTCGTCGCTCCGGCCCAGGTCGATACCTGCACGGCGGAAACGTTCCAGGAAAGCTACAAATATGCCGTCGACAAGGGGCTGATGTGGCAGACCCACGCCTCCCAAAGCCTCACCGAATTCCATGAGATGACCCAGCGCCATGGCATGAGCCCGGTGCAATGGCTCGATTCGCTGGGCGTGCTCGGCCCGAACTCGACCCTCGGCCATTGCATCTTCACCGACGCCCATGAGTGGACGCGTTGGCCGATCAAGGGCGATCTGGAGACATTGGCCAGGACCGGAACGACGGTCGCGCACTGCCCGGTGGTGTTCTCCCGCTATGGGCAGATGATGCAGAGCCTTGGCGGCTACATGCGCGCCGGCGTCAACATCGGCATCGGCACCGACACGGCGCCGCACAACATGCTGGAAGAGATGCGCCAGGCGCTGATTTTGAGCCGGGTCTCCAGCGGCGACATGCACGACATCACCACGACGCAGGTCTTCAACGCGGCGACGATCGGCGGCGCGAAAGCCTATCTGAGGGAGGACATCGGCCGGCTCGCCGTCGGCGCGAAGGCGGACGTGGTGCTCGTCGATCTCGACAACCGCTACATGCGGCCGATGCGCGATCCCTTGCGCAATCTCATCTACACCGCCGCCGACCGCGCCGTCCGGGACGTCTACGTGGACGGCGTGAAGGTCGTCGGCGACGGCGAAGTGCTGACGATGGACATCCCCGACGCGATGAACCGGCTCGAAGCGGCGCAGCGCCGCGCCGAAGCCGGCGTTCGGGAACGGGACCCCGAGGGCCGCAGCGCTTCCGAAATCTCGCCGCTCGTCCTCGAGCCGGCATGAACGTGCAGTCAGTCAGTCAACGTTTCCTGCGATGAGGAGAGACTTTATGCGGATATGCAAAAATCTCGGAGGGCTCGCGTCGGTCGCCCTGACGCTCGCCGTGGCGGCCGGCGCATCCGCCGACGCCAAGACGTTCAAATGGTCCTACAGCGGCGACGTGGCGACGATGGACCCGCAGGCCCTGCGGGAGACGTTCAGCCGAGAGTTCGTCCACAACATCATGGAGCCGCTCGTCTCCTACGACGAGACCATGAAGATCGAACCGGCGCTCGCGGAGCGGTGGGAACTGCTCTCCCCGGAAGTCTGGCGCTTCTACCTGCGGCAGGGCGTCAAGTTCCATAACGGCGCCGACTTCACGGCCGACGACGTGCTGTTCACGTTCAATCGCGGCCGCGCCGAGACGTCGCCGTTCCGCGGGAACGTCAACCAGATCGCCGATATCAAGAAGGTCGACGACTACACGATCGACATCGTGACCAAGGGGCCGCACCCGCTGCTGCTCCGCGACCTGCCGGGCCTGCTGATCTTCGACGAGGACTGGGTGCGGGCGAACAACGCCGCAGACCCTGTCGACCCCAGCAAGAACCAGGAAAGCTACCTGACCCGTCACGCCATGGGCACGGGCCCCTTCATCCTGGAGGAGTACACGCCCGACACCCGCACGGTGATGAAGGCGAACCCGAACTGGTGGAACGACGCGAACAAGGAGCACAATCTGACGGAGGTGATCTTCACCCCGATCGGATCGGACGCGACCCGCGTCGCGGCGCTGCTTTCGGGCGAACTCGATCTGATCATCCCGGCGCCGTTGCAGGATCTGCCCCGCATCGACCGGGCCGACGGCGCGAAAGTGCTGGAAGCGCCGGCGCTCCGCGCGGTTTTCCTGGCAATGGACGTCGCGAGCCCCGAACTTCGCGTTTCGGACGTCAAGGGCAAGAACCCGCTCAGCGACATTCGGGTTCGAAAGGCGCTCTATCAGGCGATCGACGTAGACACCATCGTGAAGCGCGTCATGCGCGGCCACGCGGAAGTGTCGAGCGTGATCATGTCGCCGTTCATCAACGGCTACGACAAACGCCTCGACGGGCGGTTCCTGCCTTACGATCCGGATCAGTCGAAGAAGCTTCTGGCCGAGGCGGGCTATCCCGACGGCTTCGAGGTCGGCCTCGACTGCCCGAACGACCGCTATATCAACGACGAGGAAATCTGCGTCGCGGTCACCGCCATGTGGGCCAAGATCGGCGTCAACGCGAAACTGACGGCGCAAACGAAGGCCAATCATTTCAAGAAGATGTTGGGCGGAAACTCCGACATCTTCATGTTCGGCTGGGCCTCGGCGACGACGCTCGACGCCTATAGCTTCGTCAAGGACATCTTCCACACGCCCGGCGACAGCTTCGGCAACTGGAACCCGGGCGGCTATTCCAACGCCCGCATCGACGAACTGGGCTCGATGATCGCCGTCGAAACCGAAGAGACCAAGCGCAACGAGCTGCTCTACGAGGCGTTCCAGATCAGCAAGGAAGAAATCTCCCACATCCCGCTGCACACCCAGACGGTCGTCTGGGCCTCCCGGGACAACGTCGAGGCGGTGATGACGCCGATCAACGTCCTCTTCCTGAAGTGGGTGAAGGTGAACTAGCCGCCTCCGCCTTCACGCGGAGATTTAGCGGCCCATTACGATGCGGGCTGGCGACCGCCGCCAGCCCGCATTTTCGCATCCGCTGGGCTGGCGGATCAGGCCAGTTCGCCAAGGCCCCGACAAGCGGGATGGCCAAGCGCCTGAAGAGCCATGCGCTCGTGGAATGTTTTTTGATCGAAAAGTGGCGCCGGGTGAGGGATTCGAACCCCCGACCTTCGGTTTACAAAACCGCTGCACTACCACTGTGCTAACCCGGCCTCGGCAAGGCTATAGCGCGAAGGCCGGCGGCTTGGAAACCGGATTTTGCCGGAGGCGGGGCGGAGGGCGGACGGGCCGGGCGCTAAAGCCAGGCGAGGAAGGCCAGCAGGTCGGCCCGCGCGGCGGGCGACGCGGCCTTGACCGCGTCCCTGGCCGGCGCCGCCTCGCCGCCATGCCACAGGATCGCCTCCAGCACGGACCGCGCCCGGCCGTCATGCAGGTAGAACGCGTCGCCGGCGACGGCGCGCGTGCGGCCGAGGCCCCAAAGCGGCGGCGTCCGCCATTCGGGCGAGGCGCCGTCCGCGAGACCGGGCCCCATGTCATGCAGCAGGAAGTCGCTATAGGGCCAGATCGTCTGGCCGGCGAGCCAGGGATCGGCGGCGGCCCCGGCGCGCCATTGCGGGCGATGGCAGGCGGCGCAACCGCTCGCATGGAAAACCGCGCGGCCGCGCAGCACGGCCGGCGACGGCGGTCCCTCCGGCGCCGGCGGGCCCAGATTGCGCATGTAGAACACGAGCGCGTCGAAGACCTCCCGCGGCGCTTCGGCGGCGCCGTCCGGGCCGGGGGCGAGGCGGCTGGTCACGCCCATGTCCTCGGCGAAGGCGCGGGCGGCCTGCTCGGCGACCGTGGCGGCTTCGCCGCGCCAGCCGAAACGACCGGGCGGGAGCCGGCCGGATATGCCGTCCTTGTCCAGATCGTCCGGATCGGCGGCTTCGGCGACGGCGGCGGCCGGGATCGCCTCCACGAGGCCGACGCCGAACGCCGGCGGCGCGATCCGCCCCGAAAGACGCCCCGGCGGGACAGGTCCATGCCGCCCCGCAACGACCGTCCATTCCGGCCGCCAGAGCTTCGCCACATGGCCGCCGCCCAGGCCGTGGTAGACCGGCGACCAGGATACGCCCGCCTGGCCGTCCGCGATGCGTCCGGCGACCGCGCGATCCCGCAATTGCCCGCCATATTCGGGATGCGGCGGCTCGATCTTCAAGACGAAGGAGCGGACGCGCGCGCCAGTTTCCAGCGGGGGCCGGCCGCGTCCGTCGTTCCGGTGGCATTGCTGGCAGGAAAGCGCATTGTAGCGGGGGCCGAGTCCGGTCAGCGCCGGCGGCGGCGCCGGCCCGGCGATCCACCGCCGATAGAACAGGTCCGCGCCGTCCCGGAAGCGCTTCCGCGCCGCCGCCGGCAGATTGCCCACGGGCCGCGAGAAGGCCGCCGCCGGATCGGAGACGGCCGCCGTCGCCGCGCCGCCCGGCAGCGCTTCGGCGGCGACATAGGGCGGCGCCTCCGCCAAGGCCGGCGCGGCATGGAGGCCCAGGCCGAGGGCGCATATCGCGATGAGAAAAAACAGGGGCGCCTCACTTCCTTCAGGATCGCGGGACCGCGAATATCGGGCGCCTGACATCCACGCTCAAGGAGCCTCTCCATGCCGTTCGACCCGAAAACCCGCGCCGTCCTGGAAACGGTGACGACGGCCACGTTGACGACCGTCCTCCTCAAGAAGGGGCTCCGCAATACCTGGATCCGCGCGGCGGCGCCGCTCGGCGAGGGCGGCGGGCGCAAGGTCGGCCCCGCTTTCACCCTCCGATTCGTGCCCTATCGGGAAGACCTGGCGAACCCCGCCGCCTGGTCCTCGCCCACGTCGACGCGCGCCGCGATCGAGGCGATGCCGGCGGACGTCATGGTCGTCGCCGACGCCATGGGCGACCGGAACGCCGGCATCTTCGGCGACATTCTCTGCGCGCGCATGGTCCAGCGGGGCGTCGCGGGCCTGGTGACCGACGGCGTTCTGCGCGACCTCGCCGGCGTCAAATCCACCGGCCTGCCGGTCTGGGCGACCGGCGCGGCGGCGCCGCCTTCCGTGGCGTCCCTGCATTTCGTCGGCTGGAACGAACCGGTCGCCTGCGGCGGCGTCGCGGTGATGCCCGGCGACATCGTGGTCGCCGACGACGACGGCGCCGTCGTCATTCCCGCCGATTTGGTCGAGGAGGTCGCGGCGGCGGCGGCCGAGCAGGAGGCCATGGAAGAATGGATCATGGACGAGGTGAACGGCGGCGCCGCCCTGCCCGGCCTCTATCCGCCCAACGAGGAGAACGTCGCGCGCTACAAGGCGCAGCAGAAGAAATAGCCGGCTGCGTTCGGCGGAAGGGCTTGGCAAGCGTCCGCCGATCCGGCGACAATCGCGGCCAATGATAAAATACGGAGGATCGTTCCATGCCGGACTCGGCCGCCCAGGCTACCGAAGCCATGCCTGTCGTCACGCCGTTCGACAGCGCGCTCGGCGCGGAGATTTCGAACATCGACCTGTCGAAGCCGCTGAGCGACGCCCAGTTCGCCGTCGTCGAGGATGCGTTCCTGAAGCATCTGGTGTTGGTGTTTCGCGGCCAGCCCATCACCGATGAGCAGCAGCTCGCCTTCGCCAGCCGCTTCGGCGAACTGGAAGGCCACATCAACACGCCGACGCGGCACAAGAAATTCGACAAGGTGCAGGTCTTCTCAAACGTGAAGGAAGACGGCACCACGCTCGGCCGGCACCCGGAGCTGGGCACGCTCGTCTGGCATACGGACAAGTCCTATGTCGCCGAACCGTCGCTGACGACGGTGCTGCGCTCGCCCGAGATCGCGAGCGAAGGCGGCGACACGCTCTTCGCCAACGCGCAGGCCGCCTATGACGCGCTCGACCCGGCGACCCGGCAGCGGATCGACGGCCTGAAGGCCGTTCATTCCTGGAAGCGCTCCCGGGAGAAAGTCGGCGAAGCCCCCGCGACGGCGGACCAGATCGCGGCGGCGCCCCCGGTGGAGCACCCCATCGCGCGCACCCACCCGATCACCGGCCGGAAGTGCATCTATGTGGGCAGCCACACCAGCCACGTCTCCGGCATGGACCATGACGAAGGCGTCAAGCTGCTGGCGGACCTGGAGGCGCACGCGACCCAGGACAAGTTCATCTACCGGCACAAATGGCAGGTAAACGACGTGATCATGTGGGACAATCGCGGCACCATGCATTGCGTCACGCCCTATGACGCCGCCAAGGAAAAGCGCGCCATCCACCGGGTCGTCGTGAAGGGCGACCGGCCCTTCTAGGCGGCCTCGCACGGCCGGCCGCCCCTTCTTCAACACCCTCACCTGAAAGCAAGCACCATGCGCATCGGATATGTCGGCCTGGGGGCCATGGGGCGCCCCATGGCCATCAACCTTCTGAACGCGGGCCATGACGTCGTTGTCTGCGACGTCGACGAAACGCGGACGGCGATCCTGGCCCAGCGCGGCGCCGCCGTCGCGGCGTCGGCGAAGGAGACGGCGGACGAGGCGGACGTCGTGCTCGCCTGCCTGCCCTCGCTGACGGCGGCGGAAGCCGTGGCGCTTGGAACGGAGGGCGCCGTCGGCGGCGGCCGGGCGACGGCGTTCGTCAATATGGGGACCACCGGCAGCGCCTATTCCCGCGAGGTCGCGGAGAAAATGAAGGCCGCCGGCAAGGCGTTCCTGGACGCGCCCATCTCCGGCGGCCCGCCGGGCGCGGAGGCCGCGACGCTCGGCATCATGTGCTCCGGCGACAAGGCGACGTTCGACGCGCTCAAGCCCGCGCTCGAAGCGCTTTCGGGCAAGCTCGTCTACCTGAACGACGTCCCCGGCGCCGCGCAGACGATGAAGCTCGTCAACAACATCATCTCCTTCGGCAATCTCTCCGTGGCGCTGGAAGCGATGACGCTGGGCGCCAAGGCCGGGCTCGACCCCGAGCAGATGCTGGAGGTGATCAACGCCTCATCCGGCCGCAACAGCGCCACCGAAAAGAAGATCCCGGACCATGTGCTGACCCGCACGTTCGACTATGGCGGCGCCATGTACATCATCGAGAAGGACCTGGAGCTCTGGCGGCGCGAGGCCGAAAGCTATGAGAGCCCCATGTGGCTCGGATCCAATATCCGAACGCTTTTCATGCAGGCGATGGCCGATGTCGGCCGCGACAAGGACATGACGGCCTTGGCGCTAACCCTGGAAAAGATGGCCGGCGTTCAAATTCCCAAGACGCGATAAATAAGGAAATCCGCATCATGCGCATCGGTTACGTAGGCCTCGGCGCCATGGGGCGCCCCATGGCCGTCAACATCGCCAACGCCGGCCTCGACCTCGTGGTGACCGACCTGGACGAGACGCGCGCCGCCATCGTCCAGCAGCGCGGCGCCGCCGTCGCCAAGAGCGCCAGGGAAGTGGCGGATGAGGCGGATATCGTGCTCGCCTGCCTGCCGAACCTGGCCGCGGCGGAGGCGGTGGCGCTCGGCGGGGACGGCGTGATCGCCGGCGGCCGCGCCAAGGCGTTCGTCAACATGGGCACCACCGGCAGCGCCTATTCCCGCGACGTGGCGGAGAAGATGAAGGCCGCCGGCAAGGCGTTTCTGGACGCGCCCATCTCCGGCGGTCCGCCGGGCGCGGAAGCCGGCACGCTCGGCGTGATGTGCTCCGGCGACAAGGCGACCTATGACGCGCTGATCGGCGGCGCCTTCGACGCGATCTCCAGCAAGGTCGTCTATCTGGGCGAGGAGCCGGGCGCCGCCCAGGTGATGAAGCTCGTCAACAACATCATCTTCTTCGGCAATTGCGCGATCGCCCTCGAAGCGATGACGCTCGGCGCCAAGGCCGGTCTCGATCCAGAACAGATGCTTGAGGTGATCAACGCCTCATCCGGCCGCAACACGGCGACAGAATGGCTGATCCCGAACCATGTGCTGACGGGCGCGCTCGATTTCGGCGGCGCCAACTACATCATCGAAAAGGACCTGGAGCTCTGGCGGCGCGAGGCGGAAAGCTTCGAAAGCCCCATGTGGCTCGGCACGAACCTCCGCACGCTCTACCTCGCGTCCATGGCCGAACAGGGCCGCGACGCGGACCTGACCTCGGTCGTGCGCCTGCTGGAGAAATGGGCCGGCGTCGACATCCCGACGACGCGGAAGCCCTAAGCGGCGGGCGCTACAATTGGACCGATAGCCGTTCCCTTCCGCCGGGAACGGCTTCAGCCCTTCAACAGCAGCAGCAGAATTCCGACCACGATCAGGACGATGCCGACGATCTCCGTCCCGGTCGACTTCTCCTTGAAGAAGACGGTCGAGGCGATGAAGGTGAAGACAAGCTCGATCTGGCCGAGGGCGCGCACATAGGCGACGTTCTGGATGGTCATGGCCGTAAACCAGCCCATGGACCCGAGCGCGCCCGCGATCCCGACGATGCCCGCGACCTTCCAGGATTGCAGGATCTTCGTGATCTGCCCCGGTTCGCGCAGGCGGATATAGATCAGCATGGCGATGGTCTGCAGGCCCGTCACCCAGGCGAGCGTATAGCCCGCCTGCATCAGGAAATGGGGGCCGTCCAGGCTGAGCGAGGCGCCGCGATAGGCGACGGCGGAAATGCCGAACAGCGCGCCCGAGGCGAGGCCGATCAGAGTCGAGCGTTCGAAGATCGCCGTCGCCAGGCTTTTTACGCCGCCCCCGCTCCGCGCCAGGGAAATGGCCATCACGCCGACGAGGCTGATCATGATCGCCAGAATGGCCGGCGCGCCGAGCCCGTCGCCCAGGAAGACGATGCCGAAGATGGCGGCCTGCACCGTCTCGGTCTTGGAATAGGCCGTGCCGACGGCGAAATTCCTTAGGCCGAAGAGATAGACCAAGAGCGCCGTCGCGCCGATCTGGGTCGCGCCCCCAAGCACGCCCCACAGGAAGAAGGACGTATTCGGCGTCGAATAGGCGAAGTCGAAGCCATGGTGCAGCAGCAGCACATAGGCCACGGCGACCGGAAAGCCGAAGCCAAAGCGGGCGAAGGTCGCGCCAGCCGTCGAAAGCCGGCCTTTCAAATGCTTCTGAAGGGCGGAGCGCAGATTTTGCAGGAACGCCGCCGCCAGCGTGATCGGAACCCAAAGTTCGAACATGGAAAGCTACATTTCTTCGTTATGGCCGGACGGCCGAGAGGGATGGAAGCCGGCCGCGTCGCCGGAAATACGCCCCGAGCGGGACCAGATCAAACAACCTTATGGCGCCGGCGCCAAGTCAGAGCCAGCGACGGACCTTCCGGCAATAGGCATCGAACTCCGCCCCGAACGTCCGCCTGAGCGCCGCCTCTTCGTGGTGGATTTGGAGGACCGTAACGCAGCCGACGAAAGCGGCGAGCCAGATGCCCCCAAGCGGATTGCCAAGCCAGACCGTCCAGCCCGTCAGCAACAGCAGCAGGCCGAGATACATCGGATTACGGGTGAACCGATAGAAGCCCGTCGTCACCAGGCGGCTTGAGCGCTCCGGCGCCAGCGGATTGACGGTCGTTCGGACGCGGAAGAACGCCAGGATGGAAGACAGGTCGAGCGATAGCCCGACCGCCCCGCAGCCGAGCGCAATCCACGCCTGGCCCGGAAACGCAATGCGCGCCTCCGGCAGCAGGCTGTCCGTCAGCCAGATCGCACCGGCGGCGATGAGGCCCTGCAAGGGCGGCGGCGCTAGGGGACGCATCGTTCATCCCTCCAGGCCAGCAGATGCGCCGGGCATCGCCGACAGTCGCTGCCGCCGAACCCCGGCGCCTCGACGGCAAAGCAGCTAACGGCCCGCAATTTCGCGACCAGCGCGCATTCGTTTCCGTTTCTGAACGCCAGTGCTGCGAGAGACGCAGCGCCGACTGTCAAGCCGTCCACATGCCAGTGCGGGCGCTTCTCCGGATCGAAATGCCGCTTGAGCCGGGCGCGCACGCCGCCCGGTCCATAGGCGCTGCCGGCGTAGATATGCCAGCCCGGCGCGACGGTCCCTGTCTTCGCGCCGCGACCGAATGGCCGCGCGCGGTCGACGGCTATCAGCAGCGCATAGGCGCCGGGCCAGTCCGGCATATCGGCGACATGCGAAGCCGTCGGCAACGCCAGATCCGGCGCGAGAAGACCGGACAACGCCGTCAGTTTCTTTTCGGCTTCAGTCAATCTTGCCGAACACGGTGTTGCGTTCGATCGCCTCTACATCGTCCGGGCGGGGAAATGGGGCGGGCGCCGTTTCGCCGGCCTCGCGGGCGCGGCCGATGGCTTCGAAGAAGGGCGCGAGGCCGCCCGGCAGCAAGGTCCAAAAAAAACGCATCGGCTGGGCGCCGGTATTGCGGAAGAGGTGCCGGCTGTCCGGCGCCAGATAGAACACCGTGCCGGGACGCATGGGGTGGGTTTCGCCGTCTACTTCCGCCTCGCCCTCGCCCGCGAAGACGTAGATCAGCTCCTCGTTCCGGTCATGGGCGTGCTCGCGCACATAGCCGCCGGGCGCCACTTCCTGAACGCCGCAATCGAAATCGGACATGCCGTCCCGCCCGCCTTCGATCTTGACCTCCACATGGCCGTTGGCCGGAACCGGCTGCCAGAAGCTCGCGCCCTGGTCCGGCTGAACGATGCGGGATTTCGCCATGGCGGAGACCCTCCTCGGTGATTTGCCTAAATGATCTGGCTGCCGTCGTCCGCGACGCCGCCATAGAGCCAGGCCATGCCCTGATAGGCCTGCTCCGGCGTCCGGCGCGGCAGCAATGTGTTGCGCAGGTCTCGCGACGCGCCCTCGGCGTGGAAGATGTCGCCGTAGAAGCGCGAGGTGAGCTGCACCCGCGCCGTCCTGAGATAACGACGCTTCGGGTATTCGGCGAAGGCCGCCTCCACGTCGCCGCCATGGGCGTCGAGCAGATGGGCGAGGCAGACGCCGTCCTCCACCGCCATGTTGGCGCCCTGGGCCATGTATTGCAGCGTCGGGTGCGCGGCGTCTCCCAGCAGCGTGACGCGGCCGTCGGTCCATTCCGAAATGGGATCGCGGTCGCACAGCACCCACATGCGCCAGCTCTCGATACGGTCGATCATCGCCCGCACGTCTTCGTGCTGGCCGCCGAAACGGTCATAGAGCTCCGCCGGGTCGCCATACTCGTCCCAGCCCTGCTCGTAGCGGTCGGAATGGAAGACGGCGACGATGTTGAAGATCTCGCCGCGCCGAAGCGGATAGGTGACGAGATGGGTCTTCGGCCCGGCCCAGAGCGTCACCCGGTCCCGGCTCATATGGCCCGGCACATGGTCGATCGGCAGGACGGCGCGATAGGCGATATGCCCCGCGACGCGCGGCTCGCCGTCGCCGACGAGCTGGCTGCGAACGGCCGACCAGAGACCGTCCGCCCCGATCAGGCCCGCGCCGACATGCTCGCCGGCGCCTTCCGTTTCGACGCGGACCCGCCCCGGCTCCTGAATGTAGCAGACGACCTTGGCGCCCGTGATCGTCTCAACCAGAGGCGAAGCCTTGGCGGCGTCAATCAGGGCGTTATGGATGTCCGGCCGGAAGATCACGCCATAGGGCCGGCCGAACGCCGCCTCGAAGGCGGGGCCGAGGGGAATTTCGACCAGATGGTCGCCCGAAAGTCCGTCCCGCATCACCAGCATGTCCGGATAGACGGCGGCGGCGTTGATCGCCTCGGTGACGCCCAACACGTCGAACATCCGCATGATGTTGGGACCGAGCTGAATGCCCGCGCCCACTTCGCTGAATTCGGACGCCTGCTCGATCAGCTTGACCGGCTGGCCCTTGCGCGCGAGCGCCACGGCGGCGGCGAACCCGCCAATGCCGCCGCCGGCGATGATGATCGGTTCCGTGCCCATGTTTCCGTTCCCAGACGCCGCATTTATTGGCTGCAACCACCGCCGTTTTGCCGCTCGATCGACCTCCCCGTCAATCCGGAGCGCCCGCCTGACGAAGGGCCTCCAGAAATGCGGTCGCGGCCGCGTCGGATTGATAATGATGCAAGCGTCTGGCTGTCTCCAGGGTGAACCCAGGCGTCGCGTCCCGTTGCCGCGCCACGAGGGCGCGCGCCTCATCCATCCGGCCTGCCTGAACGTAGGCGGCGACGAGTTGGGATGTCGGGCCGGGCAACAAGCGGCCGCCAAGCCTTGCGCGATGCTCCACCAGGGTCTCGATCGCTGCCTCGACGTCGCCGGCCGCGCGCTGGCATACGCCTAGGAAGTAGAGCATCGGCAGGCTATCCGGGCTCATCCGCATGGCGGCGCGCACTTCCCTGGCGCCGTCTTCCGGCCGGCCGACATATCCGAGATAGCGGCCATAATGGGCGCGGATCAACGCATCGCTTGGCGCGAGCTTCATCGCCTTGCGAATGCCTTCCAGTGCTGCGTCATGGCGTCCGTAATGGAGGTTCGCTTCGGCGAGCGCGGCCCATCCCGGCCCGAACGCCGGATCGAGCTTGACCGCTGTCTCCGCCAGATCGAGGGACCGCTTCAAGTCCGCCGCGGCGTCCTCCGGCGAGGTCGCCGGGTTGGCGTAGCGAAGGCCATAGGCATAGGAGGCGCCGGCATAGCCGCCGGCGAACTTCGGGTCGATCTCCATGGCGCGCCGGAAGCTCTCCAGCGCGGCCGCGAGATTGCTCAATGTCGGCGGAATGCGCTGGGCGCGGCCAAGAACATAGGCGTCATAGGCGCGGATATCGGGCGTATAGGCGCGCGACTTCGGCGGAGACATTTCGACGCCAAGCGAGCGGGCGAGCGCTGTCGCGACCTGGCCGGCGATCTCATCCTGGATGGCGAAAACATCCTGCGCCGTACGGTCGAAGCGCTCGGCCCAGATCTGCGCGCCGGAAGCGGCGTCAACCAGCCGCGCCGTAACCCGCACATTCGCGCCGTCCCGCCGAATGCTGCCTTCGAGCAGATGCCCCACCTGGGCGGCGGCGGCCCTTTCCGCGCGGTCCGCCGCATCCGCCGCCAGCTGCTTCACGGCGCCGCCGGCCTTCACCTTCAACCCGGATGTCTGGGAAAGCGCGGTCGCGATGTCCTCCGTAACGCCGGCGACGAAATGATCCTGGCCCGCCGCGTCCGACAGATTGCGGAATGGTAGGATCGCGACATAGCTGGCGGCGCCCGCATCGTCCGCGATCGTCGCCCTTTCGCCGCCAATCCAAAACCAGGCGCCGAACACAGCAGCCGCGACTGACAGCGCCCCCGCCAGTATGGCTGACAGCCGACGGGTCTTTCGGCGATGGGAGGCCGCAGGCTGCGGCGGCGCCGCTTCGTCCGGGTCCAACAGCACCCGATAAGCCCTGACCGGCTGGCTCAGATTCTTGACGGCGATCTCGCCGAGCGGCGCATAGCCGATATCGAGCTTCGCCTTCAGCTGATCGTAGGCGGCCCCGGAAACGCAGATTCCGCCCGGCTCCGCCGCCTGTTCCAGCCGCGCGGCGATGTTGACGCCCTCGCCCAGCAGATCGTCCCCCTCGACGATCACATCGCCGAGATTGACGCCGATCCGATAAAGGATGCGCCGCGCCTCGGGCATTTCCGCCTCACGGACCGCCATCGCCCGCTGGATCGCCGCCGCCGCGCCGACGGCGTCCACGACGCTGGCGAACTCCGCCAGCAGCCCGTCGCCCATCTGCTTGAATATGCGGCCGCGCGCACGCTCGATTTCAGGGGCGATGCATTCGTCCAGATGCGCGCGCTGGCGCGCATACACGCCGGCCTCGTCCGCCTCCATCAACCGGCTGTAGCCGACCATGTCGGCCGCCAGGATTACGGCGAGGCGTCGCTCCATCGGCATTCCCCCCAACGCGGGCGCCGCGCGCCGCCATTTCAGGGATAGCCTAATAGTCCTCCAGAAGCGAGCCGAAGCCGCGCACGCGGTCGGCGATCCCGTTCATCCGGAGCGCGTGCCAGTATGTGGCCGTATTGATGGCGAGCACCGGCTTGTCGAGCCAGAATTCCGCCTTGGGCGCGATATGGGCGAAGGCCAGATTGGTGCCGACCTGGAGGATCGCCTCGACCTGCGGGTCGTCCACTTCCAAAACGGCGTCGCGCAAGGTCTTCGCGTCCACATGGGCGATCGCGGTCGGGCTTGCGCATTTCAGGCCGGTGATCGCCACGACCTCGAACCCGCAATCCCCGAAGAACTTGACGACCTCCCTGTCGCCGACAGGCATATAGGGCGTCACGACGGCGATGCGCTTGATGTCGCCATAGCAGCGGAGCGCCGCCTGGCTCGCATCGGAACCCATGGCGACGGGCAGGCCCTCGGCGCGCTCCGTCAGCCGTTCCTTCAGCTCAAGCGAGCCCTCGAGGCCGCCCCAGAAGGTTTCCGAGGACATGCCCATGACGATGGCGCCGGGCCGCGCCGTCATCACCCGGTCGACGGCCTGCATGAGTTCGCGCCGGATGCGCTGCATCAGCTCCTCGAAGTCGGCGTCCGAGCCGAGCGGATCGTCCGGAATATGAATGCGGCTGAAATGGCTGGTGACGCCCGGCGGCGACATCCAGCCGAACTCGGGCTGAACGATCGTGTTGGTGGACGGCGCGATCACGCCGAATTTCATGCGATGGCCTAGGGCGTCCGGCATTGCGCTAATCCCCTGCTGCGAGCGGCGCCTGAAGTTTGGCCGAATTGGCGCGCGCCCGTCGAGCGTCCTGGCCGCAACGTCAAGCGTTCCGGGCCGCGCGCAGAAGGTTCGCGGCGGCCGTCGCCATCGCCCGCGCGCCCAGCACGATGTCCACGTCCGAGGTGTTCTCCGTCCAGTGGTGGCTGATCCCGCCGATGCTGGGAATGAACAGCATGGCGGCCGGCATGACCTGGGCCAGTATCTGCGCGTCATGGCCGGCGCCGCTCGGCATGCGGACATGTCCGCCGGGCGCATGCACCTCCGAGGCCGCCTCCAGCGCGTCCTGGAAGGCGGGGGCCATCAGCTTCGGCTCCGTACGAAAGAGGGTGTGCAGCTCCAGGCGGCACGGCCCCGTCGCATCCGCCTGGGCGACCGCGTCCCGCAGGAAGGCTTCGAACCGGTTGAGCTGCGCCTTATCGGCGTCGCGGAACTGGAACAGCATCTCGCCCCGGCCCGGAATGATGCTGCCGGCGCCCGGCTCCAGCGCGATGTCGCCGACCGTCCAAACCGAGCGTTCGGCCGCGATGCCGCGAAAGCCGTCGTCGAGCGCCACCGCGAGACGGGCGAGCGCCTGGCCGGCGTCCCGCCGGATCGCCATGCGCGTCGTCCCGGCATGGTTCTGAACGCCTTCCGCCACGATGCGATATTGCCAAATGCCGACGATGCTCGTGACGACCCCGAGCTTCTGGCCGGAAGCCTCCAGGCTGTCGCCCTGCTCGATATGCGCCTCCAGAAACCCGATATGCCGGCCGGCCTCCATCTCGCGGCGCGGCAGGTCTGCGAGACCAGTCGCCGCCAAGGCGTCCCGCAGGGGCGTCCCGTCATACTGATTGACGAGGCCGTCGATCTCCGCGTCGGCCAGGTCGCCGATGAAGGAGCGGCTGCCGATGAAGGACTGGAAATGCCCTTCCTCGTCCGCCCAGGCCGCCACGTCGACGCCGCAGCCGGCAAGGTCCGGCGCTTCGGCGATTGCGCGGGCGGTCTCCAGCCCGTAGATGACGCCGAGCGCGCCGTCGAGCCAGCCGGCATAGGGCTGGGTCTCCAGGTGGCTGCCGATCAGCAGGGTCGGCCCGGTTCCCGACGCGCGGCCCAGCACATTGCCGATGCCGTCGATTTCGGCCGCGAGGCCTGCCTCGGTCATGCGGTCGGCGAGCCAGCGCCGGGCGGCCATGTCGATATCGGAATAGGTCGGACGGTGGACGCCGGACTTGTAGGCGCCGAACTCCCGCAGCCGATAGAGGTCTCCAAGCAATCGGTCCGCATTCACGCTCGCCATCGGCGCTTCCTCCCCTGCCATCGCCGCCCCCGAACCGGGCGAAGCCTTTCAAGCAAACGCGGCGCCAAGTCCGGGTTCTGCGCGCGGCCGCGGGGCGTCGTCGGCCACGGCCGAGAAGTGACTATGCATTCACCATCGCCTGTATCGTTCCGCTCATATTTTGCGCGATGCAGCAAAATATTGCGACCGGCCCTGCCCGCCAAAGACCCGATTCCCAGCGAAGTTACGTGTGGCATGGCGTTTGCTTTGTTGTCGAAGGGTTAACACTGGAGGAATTCTCATGTTGCATCGCACCCTGCTCCGGCGAGGCTTTGCAGCCGCGCTGGGCGGCGCCGCTATGACGGCGCTTACGTTGACGCCGCCGCTGACACAGTCGGCATCGGCGCAAGGCACGCTCCGCGTCGGCATGACGCTGGCGGACATTCCGGTCTCCTTCGGCCAGCCCGACCAGGGCTTCGAAGGGTTCCGGTTCATGGGCCTCATGCTCTACGACGCGCTGATCAACTGGGACATGACGTCTTCCGACAAGGCGTCGAAGCTCATTCCCGGCCTCGCGGAAAGCTGGAGCGTGAGCAAGGAAGACCCGACGAAATGGACGTTCAACCTGCGCCGCGGCGTGAAGTTCCATGACGGCTCGGAATTCAACGCGGATGCGGTGATCTTCAACTTCGACAAGCTGCTGGACAAGGATTCGCCGCAGTTCAGCGCCCGCCAGGGCTCCCTCGTGAACTTCCGCATTCCGTCTATCAAGAGCTACAAGAAGATCGACGACTATACGATCGAGTTCACCACCCATTCGCCCGACGGCTTCGTGCCCTATCAGCTCTGCTACATCCTGATAGCAAGCCCGACGCAGTGGGAGAAAACCGGCAAGGACTGGAACGAGTTCGCCAAGGACCCGTCCGGCACCGGCCCCTGGAAGCTCGAAGCCCTCGCTCCCCGCGAACGGGCGGAGTTCGTTCCGTTCAAGGAGCATTGGGACGCGAACCGCGTGCCGAAGCTGGATAAAGTGATCACGGTGCCGATTCCGGACCCGAACGCTCGCACGGCCGCGCTGCTGTCCGGGCAGGTCGACTGGATCGAAGCGCCGGCGCCGGACGCGATCCCGCGCATCGAATCCCAGGGCTTCAATGTCGTCTCGAACGTCTACCCCCATGTCTGGTCCTGGCATCTCAGCCGCGTCGAAGGCTCGCCCTGGAACGACATCCGGGTGCGGAAAGCCGCGAACCTGGCCGTCGACCGCGCCGGCATCAAGTCGCTGCTCGGCGGCTACGCGATCGAGGCCTCGGGCCACGTGACGCCGGCCGATCCCTGGTATGGCGAGCCGACCTTCGAGATCAAATACGATCCCGAAGCGGCGAAGGCGCTCTTGAAGGAAGCCGGGTTCGGCCCCGACAAGCCCGTCAAGGTGAAGGCGATGATCTCCGCCAGCGGTTCCGGGCAGATGCTGCCCCTGCCGATGAACGAGTACATCCAGCAGAACCTCGCCGAAGTCGGCATCGACGTCGAGTTCGAGGTGACGGAGTGGAACGCGCTGATCGACCTGTGGCGCGCGGGCGCCAAGTCCCCGCAGGCGCAGGGCGCGCATGTCATCAACGTCAGCTACACCACCCAGGATCCGTACAGCTCGTTCACGCGCTTCCTCAGGAGCGACCTGCACGCGCCCAAGGGGGTGAACTGGGGTTTCTATAACGACCCCGAGATGGACAAGCTGCTGAACGCCGCGTCCGCGTCCTTCGATCCCGCGGAACGGGACGGCTACCTCGCGAAGGTGCATGCCCGTGAAGTGGACGATGCGGCCTTCCTTTGGGTGGTCCATGACGTCGCGCCGCGCGCGATGTCCAAGAAGGTTAAGGGCTACGTGCAGGCCCGTAACTGGTTCCAGTCCCTGACCTCGACCTACATCGAGGAATAGGACCGGAAATAAGCGCCGGGCGGCGGTTCAACCCCACGAGCCGCCGCCCGACGCCCCTTCTTCTGAGAGCGCAAATCACTTTTCAGGCTTGGAGCCTCGGCAGACGCCATGTTCGCCTATATCGCCCGCCGCATCGCCTACGTGATTCCGATCGCGCTCGGCGTGACGATCATCATTTTTGGGCTCGTCCACATCGCGCCGGGAGACCCGCTGAACGCAGTGGTCCCGCCCGACGCGCCCAAGGAGACCGTCGACCTTCTGATCAAGGCTTATGGCTTCGACAAGCCAATTCCCGTGCAGTATCTGATCTGGCTCGGCCGCGCGCTCGAGGGCGACTTCGGCATTTCCTTCGCGACCGGCCGCCCCGTCGCGGACGCGATCGCGGGCGGCGTCGTCAACACGCTGGTGCTGGCCGCCGGCGCGATCATCATCGGCATGACCCTCGGCTGCCTGATCGGGGCGCTCGCCGGATATTTCCAGGGCTCTTGGATCGACAAGCTCGCGACCGGCTTCGCCATCGCCGGCGTCAGCGTCCCCCACTACTGGCTCGGCCTCGTGCTGGTCATCGTTTTCGCGGTGGAGATGAACGCCCTGCCCGCCATGGGCATGGGCCCCGGCGGCTCCAAGGAGTGGGCCTGGGACGCGGAGCACATGCGGCACCTGATCCTGCCGGTGATCACGCTCTCCGTCATTCCGATCGGCATTATCACGCGCTCCGTGCGCGCCACCGTCGCCGAAATCCTCACCATGGAGTTCGTGCAGACCCTGGAAGCAAAGGGCCTCAAGAGCTTCAAGATTTTCCTGCATGTGGTCGCGAACGCCGCGCCGACCGTCCTGGCCGTCGCCGGCCTGCAGATCGGCTATCTGCTGGGCGGCTCCATCCTGGTGGAGACGGTGTTCTCCTGGCCCGGGACCGGCTTCCTTCTGAACGACGCCATCTTCCGGCGCGATATTCCCCTGCTCCAGGGGGTGATCCTCGTGCTCGCGATGTTCTTCGTCTTCATGAACCTGCTGGTGGACATCCTCCAGTCGCTGATCGACCCGCGCATGGCGCGCAACTGAGGAAGAGGACGCTCCGATGCCAGAAGCCCCCGTCCTCGCCGAAGACGCCGCCAAGGCGATCGACGCGACCCAGGTCGCCGCCAAGTCTCGCTCCTACTGGTCGACTGTCCGGGACAGCCTGCTCCGCGACCCCGTCACGCTCGCCTTCGGCGTGCTGTTGCTCCTGATCATCCTTTCCGCCGTCTTCGCGGACGTGCTGGCCCCGGCCGACCCCTACAAGACGAGCATGCTGAAGCGCCTGAAGCCCATCGGCACGGAAGGCTATCCGCTGGGCGCCGACGAATTGGGCCGCGACATGCTGAGCCGCCTGCTCCATGGCGGGCAATTGTCCCTGATGATGGGGATTTCGCCCGTCGCGCTGGCGCTCGTCATCGGCGGCATGCTGGGGCTCGTCGCGGGCTTTCTCGGCGGCAAGACCAACATGGCGATCATGCGCGCCATCGACGTGTTCTACGCCTTCCCTTCCGTCCTCCTGGCGATCGCCATTTCGGGTGCGCTTGGGGCCGGCATCGTCAACGCCATCATATCGCTGACCATCGTCTTCATTCCGCCGATCGCGCGCGTCACCGAAAGCGTGACCACCCAGATACGGAACCTGGATTATGTGGAGGCGGCCCGGGCGAGCGGCGCCGGCGCCTTCACGATCATCCGCGCCCATGTGTTGAGCAATGTGGCGGGGCCGGTCTTCATCTATTCCACCAGCCTGATCAGCGTCAGCATTATCCTCGCCTCGGGCCTGAGCTTTCTCGGCCTCGGCACGGAGCCGCCCAAGCCCGAATGGGGCCTGATGCTGAATACGCTCCGCCAGTCCATCTATGTGAGCCCGTGGGTCGCCGCGCTTCCAGGCGCGATGATTTTCCTCACCTCCCTCAGCTTCAACATGCTGAGCGACGGTCTCCGCACCGCCATGGATATCCGCCTATGAGCCAGCCACTGCTCCATATCGAGGGCCTGAGGAAGTACTTCCCGATCAAAGGCGGCATCTTGAACCGCACGGTGGCGGAGGTGCAGGCGGTCGATTTCGTCGACTTCGACGTGGCGCGCGGCGAAACGCTCGGCATCGTCGGCGAGTCCGGCTGCGGCAAGTCCACGACCGCCCGCCTGCTGATGCGCCTGATCCAGCCGGACGAAGGCGCCGTCGTCTTCGACGGCATGGAAGTCGGCCGGAAGGATGGCATCCCGGTCCGGGACATGCGCAAGCGCATGCAGATGGTCTTCCAGGACTCCTACTCGTCCCTGAATCCCAGATTGCCGATCGAGAGCAGCATCGCGTTCGGCCCGATGGTGCACGGCGCCTCGCAGGCGGACGCCCGCGCCCGCGCCCGCGACTTGCTGGCCAAGGTGGGCCTCGACCCGAACCTGTTTATCCGGCGCTATCCGCATGAGCTTTCCGGCGGCCAGCGCCAGCGCGTCAACATCGCCCGCGCGCTCGCGCTCGAGCCGGAAGTCCTCATTCTGGACGAAGCCGTTTCGGCGCTCGACAAGTCCGTCGAGGCCCAGGTCCTGAACCTCCTGAGCGACCTCAAGCGCGAGTTCGACCTGACGTTCGTATTCATCAGCCACGACCTGAACGTCGTGCGCTATATCAGCGACCGGGTGCTGGTGATGTATCTGGGCAAGGTCGTCGAGATCGGCGACGTGGACGCGATCTACGACGCGCCGCGCCACCCTTATACCCGCGCGCTGCTCTCCGCCATGCCGTCGATGGACCCGGCCCGGCGCACGGAAGCGCCGCCGCTGACGGGCGATCCGCCCAACCCGATCAACCCGCCCGCCGGCTGCCGCTTCCGCACCCGCTGCCCGTTCGCCGAGGCCGTGTGCGCCGAAAAGGAGCCGACCCTGGGCGCCGTCGCCGGCGGCGCGCAGTCCGTCGCCTGCCACATGGCCGATCCTGCGTCCGGCCACACCATTTCCAGCCTGGAAGGACTGCCGGCATGAGCGGCCCCGACGAACCGTTTCCGGGCTACGTCTACGAACCGGCCGCGAGCGCGCGGGCCGACCGGGGCCAGGCGGCGGCAAGAAAGGCGATCCTGAATCATGGCGACGGATCGCTGTTCGACACCGAGCCGCAGCTGATCGCCAAGACGCTCGCCGAACTGGCCGCGGACGCCGACGCATGAGCCTGACCGACCTTACACTGGCCGAGGCCGCCGCCGGCGTCGCCAAGGGCGATTTCACCTCGACGGAACTGACGGAAGCCGCGCTTGCCCGCATAGAGGCGGTCGATCCCAAGCTGAACGCATTCATTCATGTCGACGCGGAGACGGCGCTCGGCGAAGCGGCCGCCATCGATGCGCGGCGCGGGAAGGGCGAAGCGCTCGGTCCGCTCGCCGGCGCGCCGCTCGCCCACAAGGACATGTACTACCGGGCCGGCGCGCTCGCGACCTGCGGCAGCAAGATCCGCAAGGACTTCCGACCGACCGTCACGGCGACGGCGATCTCCAGGCTCGCCGAAGCGGGCGCCGTTTATCTGGGCGGCCTGAACATGGCCGAATTCGCCTTCGGACCGACTGGTCACAACGAGCATTTCGGCCCTTGCCGCAATCCCTGGGATCCGACGCGGATCACCGGCGGCTCGTCCTCCGGCTCCGGCTCCGCGACCGGCGGACGCCTCTGCCATGGCGCGCTCGGCTCCGATACGGGCGGCTCGATCCGTCTGCCGGCCGGGTTCTGCGGCCTCGTCGGCATCAAGCCGACGCAGACCCGCGTCAGCCGGTTCGGCGTGATGGGCCTTTCCTATTCGCTCGACAATGTCGGCCCGCTGACCCGCACGGTTCTCGATAACGCCATGATGCTGGCCGCGATCGCCGGCTACGATCCCGAAGACCCGACATCGGCTCAAATCCCCGTCGATGATTATGCGGCGGCGGCGAAAGCGCCGAAGGCGTCCGGCGCCAAAGTCGGCATCGCGCGCGGCTATTTCGAGGACGACGCCGAAGACGAGGCCTTGACCGAAAGGGACAAGGCGCTGGCGGCGCTTCGGAGCGCCGGCGCGGAACTGGTCGAAGTCGATGTGGGCGACATGGACCGGGTGAACGCGCTCTCCGCCGTCACCATGGGCCCCGAGGCGGCGACGCTCCACGCCCATTGGCTGCGGGAACGGCCGGAAGACTATGGCGTGCAGATGCGCGCGCGCTGCGAGCCCGGTTTCCGGTTCAGCGGGGTCGACTATCTGTCCGCCCTGCAATTGCGGCCGCGCATCGTTCGGGATTTCGTCGAGCGCGTCTTCTCCGAATGCGACGTGCTGCTGGCGCCGACGTTCAACGTCTCGACGCCGACCATCGCGGAAACCGACGTCGGCGCCGCTCAGGGCTTCGAAGCGGTCATCTCTCGCCTGTCCCGCTGCACCCGGCCCTTCAACTATCTCACCCTGCCCGGCCTCGCCCTGCCGACCCCCGACGCGGTGCTCGGCATGCCTGGCTCGATCCAACTGATCGGGCGGCCGTTCGCCGAGGCCGCGCTCTACAGCCTCGCCGCCGCCTATGAAGCCGAGACCGGCTTTTCCAACCGGAGCCCGGACCTATGAGCGAAGCCGCTGCCCTCGACCGCCCGGCGACCGGCGCCGCGAGCGCCGAACCTCTGGTGCGGGTCCGTGACCTGAAGGTCGCGTTCGTCAGCCGCGAGGCGACGGTGCAAGCCGTCAATGGCGTCGATTTCGATCTGGCGCGGGGCGAGGTTCTGACCATTCTCGGCGAATCAGGCTCCGGCAAGAGCGTGACCATGCGCGCGTTGATGCGGCTCCTGCCGAAGCGCGCGCGGCTCGGCGGCGAAATTTCGATCGACGGCGAGGACGTGATCGGCATGTCGACGTCCCGCCTCTCGGACATGCGCGGCCGCGACGTCTCGATGATCTTCCAGGAGCCCATGGTCGCGTTCGATCCGGTGTTTACGGTCGGCGCGCAGATCGCCGAAACGGTCGAGCGGCATTTGGGCAAGTCCCGCGCGGATGGATTGAAGCGCGCACGCGAACTGTTCGATCTGGTGCAGATTCCCTCGCCGGAGCGGCGGCTCAAGGCCTACCCCCACGAACTGTCGGGCGGCATGCGCCAGCGCGCGATGATCGCCCTGGCGCTCGCCTGCTCGCCGAAACTGCTGCTGGCCGACGAACCGACGACGGCGCTGGACGCCACCGTTCAGATCCAGATTCTGCTGCTGCTGCGCCGCTTGCAGCGCGAACTCGGCATGAGCGTGATCTTCGTGACCCACGATGTCGGCGTCGCGACGGAGATCGCGGACCGGCTGGCGGTGATGTACGCGGGCAGGATGGTGGAGACAGGCTCCGTCGCCGAAGTGATCGCCCACCCGTCCCATCCCTATACGCGCGGCCTGCTGCGCTCCACCGTGCATGGCGCGTCGCGCGGCAAGCGGCTGGAGGCCATTCCCGGCTCCCCGCCGGACATGAGCAATCCGCCGCAGGGCTGCCCCTTCGCGCCCAGATGCGGGCTGGCGGATGCGGCCTGCCGCGCCGACGCGCCCGCGCCTGTCGATATTTCGCCCGGCCATCTCGCCCGCTGCTTCAAAGCGGGACCGGAACCGGCGGAATGACCAACCACCGTCCCCTGAAATCGCGTTTACCCCAAAAGGAGCTTTAAGTATGAAATCGATCACCGCTCTCGCCGGCGCCGCGGCGCTCGCGGTCGCGCTCGCCTCTGGCGCGGCCTCCGCCCAGAAGAGCGAATACAACGTTGCGCTCGACGGCACGTTCGCGCCCCACGCAATGCCCACGCTTTCCGGCGGCGTGGAAGGCTTCAACGTCGACCTGGCCGCGGAGATCGGCAAGCGGCTCGGCGCGACGCTGAACGTCACCGCCGCCCAATGGTCCGGCCTACTGCCCGCCATGCAGGCCGGCAAGTACGATTTCATCGTCGCGCCGACGACGATCACGGAAGCCCGGGCGAAGAACATGCTCTTCACCGAAGGCTACCTGAACACCGACTTCCAGTTCACCGTGAAGAAGGGCTCGCCGGCCGTAACCGAACTGGAAGGGTTCAAGGGCAAGGTCATCTCGGTCAACAAAGGCTCGATCTACGATAGCTGGGGCCGCGAACTGGAAGCGACGATCGGCTGGAAGATCCAGTCCTACGGCACGCAGACGGATGCGCTCCAGGCGGTCATCAGCGGCCGGGCCTTCGCCAATGTGGCCGGCAACACGCCGGCCGCCTGGGCCGTCAAGAAAAACCCGCAGCTCGCCCTCTCCTACAGCTACACCACCGGCAAGCTTTTCGGCATGCCGTTCCGCAAGGATGACGTGGCCACGCGCAACCTGGTCGAGGCGGCGATCGAGTGCATGAAGCTTGACGGCACCATGGCCATGATGAGCGAGAAGTGGTTCGGCGTGACGCCGGCGCCGGGCTCTGCCGCGGTCACCGTTCACGCCGGCTATGGCGAACCCGGCATCGAGGGCTACGAGCCGACGCCGCACATGCCGAAATGCAGCTGATCAGAGCCTGAACTCAACCGCCTGGCCGGGCGGCGCGTTCTATTCGCGCCGCCCGGTCCGGGCTCTTTCGCCCCGACTGACGGATAGTATCGACATTGGCGCCGCCCCCTCTTCTCGACGTACAGAACCTGCGGAAATCCTTCGGCAAGCTGGAGGTGCTGAAAGGCGTCGATCTGGCCGTCGCCGAGCGAGAGCTCGTTTTCATCATCGGCCCGTCCGGCTCCGGCAAGAGCACGCTCCTGCGCTGCTGCAATCGCCTGGAGGAGCCGAGCGGCGGCGCGATCATCGTGGACGGCGTCGACATCACCGCCCGCAGCACGGACATCAACGCCATTCGCCGACGCATCGGAATGGTGTTCCAGTCCTTCAATCTCTATCCGCACATGACGGCGGCCGGAAATGTGGGCCTGGCTTTGCGCAAGGTGCTGAAGCAATCCCGCCAGGAAGCGCGGGAGCGCGCGCTCGCCGCTCTGGATCGCGTCGGCCTAAGCGACAAGGCGGACTCCTACCCGAACCAGCTATCCGGCGGCCAGCAACAGCGGGTCGCGATCGCGCGCGCCCTGGCGCTCGAGCCAAAGATGGTGCTGTTCGACGAACCCACCAGCGCGCTCGACCCGGAACTGGTCGGCAGCGTCCTCGAGGTCATGCGCGACCTCAGAGAGGCCGGCATGACCATGCTCGTGGTCAGCCATGAAATGCGCTTCGCCCGTGACGCGGCGGACAGGGTCATCTTCATGGATGACGGCGATATCGTCGAACAGGGAACGCCGGAACAGATCTTCGGCGCGCCCCAAATGCCCCGCACCCGCGATTTCGTGGCGCGCATCGACCGATGAACCCCGCCATCACGCCCTGGGAGCGTTTTCTCGACAGCTTCTTCAAGCTGGAGGTCATGATCGAGTACCTGCCGGCCATCGCCGACGGGTTTCTGCTGACTTGCCATCTGGCGCTGCTGGTCGTCTTGGCCGGCTTGGGGCTAGGCGTCTTCCTCGCCATCGTCCGGGCCTATGATTTCTGGCTGACGAACTGGCTGATCGGCGGCTTCGCGGACATCATGCGCGCCCTGCCGCCGCTGGTCTTCATTCTGCTGCTCTATTTCGGGCTGCCGGGCGTCGGCATCAGCATGAGCGGTTACATGGTCACCTGGCTGACCTTGGCCCTGGTGCTCGCCGCCTTCTCGGAAGAGATTTTCCGCGCCGGCATTCTCGCCACGCCCAAGGGCCAGTGGGAGGCCGCGCGCTCCACCGGTCTCGGCTTCGGCCAGGCGCTCGCCTATGTGGTGCTGCCCCAGGCCATCCGAATGACCGTGCCGCCGCTCACCAACCGCACGATCGCGATCACCAAGAACACGGCGCTCGGCACCGTCGTCGGCGTCGGCGAGATCCTGAACCAGGCGACGACCGGCCAGTCGTTTTCCGGCAACGCCTCGCCGCTGGTGCTGGGCGCGGCCGCCTATCTGATCCTGTTCGTTCCGGTGGTGATCCTGGGCCGCTGGATCGAAACGCGTTTCGCCTGGCGACGGCAGTAGGAGGGACGGGACCGATGGAATTCATCATCCAGAACTTCTTCAACGTCGACATCATGACCCAGGCCTGGCCATTGCTGCTGCGCGGTTTCGGCATGACCCTGCTGCTGATCGCGGTCGTCATACCCGTCGGCTGCATCGGCGGATTGACCGTGGCGCTCGGCAGCCAGTCCCGCCTGCGCCTCATCCGCTGGTCGACCATCGTCTACGTGGACTTCTTCCGCGCCTTTCCGCCGCTGGTCCTGCTGATCTTCATCTATGCCGGCCTGCCGTTCGCCGGCATCGACCTGCCGGCCATCGTCTCCGTCGCCCTGGCCTTCCTGCTGAACACCTCCGCCTATTACGGCGAGATCTTCCGGGCCGGCATCGAAAGCGTCGGCCGAGGCCAGACGGAGGCGGCGCGTTCGACCGGGCTCACCACCGCGCAGACCATGGGTTATGTGGTGCTGCCGCAGGCCATACGGAACGTATTGCCGGACCTTGTGAGCAACACGCTCGAGGTCGCGAAGCTGACGTCGCTGGCGAGCGTCGTGGCGCTGCCGGAACTGCTCTATTCGGCGGACATGGCGCGCTCCGTCACCTTCAACGCGACGCCCATAGTCATGGCCGCCGGCTTCTACCTGGCGCTGCTCTGGCCGATGGTCCGCCTGCTCTCCCGCCTGGAGCACAAGCAGATGGCGGGACGCTAAGCCCGGCCTAAAAGAAAACGGACAGATTCTTGGCCAGCATCACGTTCTGGTCGAGGAAGATTTCGCGGCGGGCGAGCTTCCAGCCTTCCGCAGTGCGGCGCAGTTCGTCATTGCGCTTGCCGATGAAGAAATCCTGCTCGTCCTCATTGCGGTTGCGGTAGAGCAGGAAACGGCAGCGGCTGGCGAGGCCCTCGACGCCGTCGATGTCGTCGGCGTCGGCGCCCGGCGCGCGCGTCACCGAGCGGATCGCGACGTTGGAGATCATATGGGTCGTGCGCGAGGGCGGCTGTTCGGCCCAATGCACGCCCGTCTCCAGCTGCTTAACCCGCTGGCGCAGGGTTTCGACGCCCTCGTCGATCCAGGCGATGTCGTCGTCCTCGACCGTATACTCGCTCGAGAGGTCGTCGGTCGCGACATTCTGAGCGATGGGCATCCAGACCTTCACGTCCTCGGTCAGGAGACCGAGCCATTCGGAAAAACGTCTGGCGTCCAGAAGGTCGGCTTCGTGGTGGAAGAAGGCTTCCGCCTCGGCCTTCAGCAGAAGCCGCTGGAGAGGCCCCGGAAGGCCGGCCGCCGCATCATCCCGCATGGGCGGCATCCCCGTTCGCGGCCTCGGGCCAAGGCTGGCCGCCCATGAAATCCACCCAGCGCCGATAGTAGATGCGGGCGTTGCCTTCGGAATAATTGCCGCTGTGAACGCCGCCCTCGAGGCCCGGAACCGGCGTCTCCTTGCCGAGGCCGAGCTGGTAGTTGAACGCTTGCCGCCGGGCGATTGCCCCCTCGCTGGCGAGCGAAACCGACGTCCAGTTCTCCATGTCGTCCGATTCCGTCATGCCGCCGGGCCCCGAATAGCGGAGATAGTAGCGCCGGAGCATGTCCTTCACCTTCTTCGGCGCATCGGCGTCGACCAGGTACATGCGCCACATCTCCACTTCCGTCGGGGAAACGGGGTGGGCGAGCGCCAGACTGCGCGGCTGGCTGGCATGGAAGGACATGTTCGGGAAAATCGTGCCGACGACGATATTGTGCTGCTGTTTGCCGGCGAGGTTCCGCGCGCGGGCCGCCTGCAACGCCGCGAAATAGTCGTTGACCTCCGGGTCGCCATAGTCCGGCAGGCTGGGCGTCGGCGGCGTTTCGGACGGCGGAAAGGCGAGCCCGCCATGCCCGAGTCCCGGGAAACCGATGGCGAAGCGAAGCGGCAGCGCGTCCCGCCGCCCCTTGCCCTTGGCAAGGCCGATTTCGGCCAGGTTGGCGGACTGGTGGCTGACCTCGTGATACAGGTCGCCGGCGAAGTTCTCCGCCACCGTCTTCCAATTGCAGCGGATGCGCCATTTCTGCACCCCGCCCAGAAGTTCGCTGCCGCCGGGCGATCCGTCCCGATGGTCGAGCGCGGCGTCCAGATAGAACTTCATATCGCCCAGATAGTCTTCGAACGGGGGCGCGTTCTCGTCCCAGCTCGCCCAGATCGAGCCCTTGTAGTTGACCACCTTGGGGCAGCGCACGAGGCCCCAGCGCACCCGGTCGAGATTGCCCGAATAGCCGTCCTCGGACCGGGGCACGCCGACAAGCTGGCCCGGAACCTCCACGCGCTCCCGGTTCGTGGAGAAACTCCAGCCGTGATAGGGGCAGGTGAAAACCGGCGCATTGCCCTGGTCATACCGGCAGACCCGCATGCCCCGGTGCGGGCAACTGTTCAGGAAGACCATGATCTCGTTCTGCCGGTTCCGGGTCAGCACCACGGAATCGGCGCCCATGCGCGAGACATGAAAGTCGTCAACGTTCGGGACCATGCCTTCGTGGCCGACCAGCAGCCAGGCGCGGGCGAAGATGCGATCCAGCTCCTGGTCGAAGAGGTCGCGGTTGACGAAAAGCTCCCGGCTGATGACGCCTGCGTCCGCGTCTACCAGCCCTTCGATCGCCACTATGCCGTCCATGCGCCGGCGACTCCCCTCTCTATCGCAATCCACGCCAGCGCTAATGCTGGCCTTCCTCGCGGCCGTAAATCATGCGGGCCTCGGCGGAAAGGGCGGCGATGGCGTCGGCCTTGCTGTCCTTCTCCTCAAGGTCCGGAAAGAAGCGGAGAAGCGTGTGGACCAGCGGGCCGCCGCCTGTCGCCACATATTTGCCGCCATCCGCCCGGAACTGCTTCAGGGCGAAGGCCAGCGGCCGAAACGCCGTGCTGGCGATCCATTCGACCTCGCCGAAGTCAAGGACCAGCAGCCGATCCTCCGCCGCGGCGTCCCTGGCCGCCGTCATGGCGGTCTCGATCGTCTGCTCGCTTTCGCTCGGATAGCGGCCGCGCAGGAAGCTGACGACGGCGACGTCGCCGAAGCGGGCGATGCGATGGCCCGGCTCGTCCTCCGCAGATTTGCGCCGCCACATCTCCGGACGCTCAGGCGACCGTGGAAAGCAGCTTGTCGATCTGGCCGAGCAGACGCTTGAAATCGAGCGGCTTGGCGTGGAAATCGTCAGCGCCCGCTTCCAAGATTTCCCGGCGCTGATGATCGAGCGCGTTCGCCGTCAACGCGATGATCGGAATTGCGGCGACGTCGCCGTTCCCCTTGATCTCGCGTATGGCCTCCATGCCGTCCATCACCGGCATCTTGATGTCCATCAGGATCAGGTTGGGCTTCAACTCGACCGCCTTGTCGACCCCTTCCCGCCCGTTCTGGGCCGAATGCACCTCGAAGCCCTTACGCTGCAAGCGCTTGGTCGTGATGGTGATGTTGTCGACCTCGTCCTCGACCAGCAGGATAACGTGCGTCATGTTCTTCCCCTCGCCCATCGGGCGGGCATCCCCGTCAGGCGGCAGTTTCTGTCTTATTGGCGATGCTGGCAACCAATGCGGCGACATCGCGCAATGCGACCGTGTTCTTGTCGAGCAATGCGTCCGTCGCGGCGCCGAGCGTGCGGCGCTCCTCCCTCGACAGGTCCTTCGACGACAGCACGATGATCGGCAGTTCCCGCCAATCGTCCCTGGCGCGAATGCGGGCGATGGTTTCGAAACCGTCCATCTCCGGCATCACCAAATCCATCACCGTGAGATCCGGCAACGGCCCCTGTTCCAACAGCTCCAGGGCGCCGACGCCGTTCTCCGCCTCGACCACCTCGACGCCGCGCTCGGCGAAGCTGCGCCTGAGGTTGCGGCGGGTCTCGAACTCATCATCGACGATCAGCACGCGCCGCAACTCCCGCCCGCCGAGGATGCTTGAGACCATCTGCAGGAACCGGTCTCTTCGCTCCGCGTCGAGCGGCTTGGTGAAGAAGGAGGTGGCGCCGAGCTCTTCCGCCCGCCGATCGTACTCGGTTTCGGTCACGATCAGCACCGGCGTGCTGGCGAGCTCCTTGTCCTGGCGCAGCAGGGAAAGGAAGCGCCAGCCGTCATGCAGAGGCATCAGAATATCCAGCACGACCACGTCCGGCCGCGTCGATCGGCAATGCAGAATGCCGCTGTCGACTGTCCTGGCGTGGGTCAGCTCCGCGCCGAAGGGGGCCAGCACCTTCTTGATCTCCTGGTGGAACGCGTCGTCGTCGTCCACGATCAGGATGCGGTTGATGTCCCGGCGCAGGTCGAGCGCCAGCGGCGGCTCGCCCTCGAGCCCCTCGCCGCTGACGCGGGGCAGCAGGATCTCCGTTGTCGTGCCCGCGCCCTTCTCGCTCGCCATCAGAATCTCGCCGCCGAGCACATGGCAAAGCTTCTGGGTGAGCGAAAGGCCAAGGCCGGTGCCGCCATAATCGGCCGAGATCGAGTCGTTGGCCTGCGTGAACGGCTCGAAAACCCGCGCCAGTTCCTCCGGCGTCATGCCGATGCCGGTGTCCTTCACTTCGAACGAAACCCATTCCACTACGTCGCTGACCGGACGGCCGAGACGTTTCTCCGCCTCCGGCCGGTCTATCGCGCGCGCGGAGAGGCGAACCTCGCCCTCCTTGGTGAATTTCGCGGCGTTGGTTAGCAGGTTCAGCACGCACTGGATCACCCAGGTGACGTCCGTCGACATCTCGCCCAAATCGGCGGCGTCCGGATCATCTTCGCCTAGGTCTATGACGAACGCGTTGCCGTTCTTGGCCACCTGCGGTTCGGCCAGGGCCTTCAGTTCCGCGACGATCTCCGCGACGTCGCGACGGCTGAAGTCCGGCTCCATGGCGCCGGACTCGATCTTCGAGAGATCGAGCACGCGGTTGATGATGTTCAGGAGGTGGCGGCTGCGATTGACGATGGCCTCCGCTTCCTCCTGGAATTCGTCCAGATCGTCCTCGTCCTCCGCGATTTCCTGGAGATATTCCGCCCGCTGGATGATGCCGTTCAGCGGATTGCGAATTTCGTGGTTCATGTTCGCGAGGAAGGTGGACTTCGCCCGGTTCGCCTCCTCCGCGTTCAGGACGGCGGCTTCCAGGTCCTTGTTCGTGCTTTCCAGGCTTCGCTTGGCGGCTTCCAGTTCCTGCGTGCGCTCTACGACGGCGGCTTCCAGATTGTCGTTCGCCTCCCGCAGCGCCTGTTCCTTCTCGCGCAGCATATCGAGCATCACGTTGATGCCGTTGATCATGTCCGCGATTTCAGCGGCGTTGTCCGCCGCGACGGGGATCGAAGCGGCCTCGTCGCTGGCGGCGGCGATGCGACGGGACGCCCGGGCGAGATCCTCGACCGGCTTCACCACCAGCCGACCCAGCGGAATGTAGACGAACGCCGGCAGCACGAGCGCATAGGCGATGATCGCGAGCACCAGGGCCACGTGGCGCAACAGCGTTTCGCCCAGGGTCTGGAACCTGGTCGCGGCCACCGCCATGCCGACCATGTCGCCGGGACCTTCGACGGAACCGTCATTGTGGTAGATCGGCACGGCCGTCACCTGGCCGGCGTCGCCGTCATAGGGCAACGGCGGCGCGTCTATCGTGCCCGCGGGCATGGCGCGCGCATTCCGCCAGAGCTCCCGCGCGGTCGCCTCGCCGATCATGGTCGGTCGAGTCTGACCATCGGGGCCGGCCCAGTCGCAAAGGTCGTGCGCCCCGTCTGCGAGGCACCAGACGAACGGTCGCGGGTCGCCGTCCCGCGTTGATGGCGGGAGATATAACAGGACCTCGCGCATGTTCTCGCCGGCGGCCGCCAGCACATCCGGCAGGATATCGTCCCTGAGCGCAGGCACGGTGCCGGGGTGTTCGTAAGTCCGCATGCCAAGCGCCGTCGCGCCGGCGAGCGTGTCGGCCGTCGCCTGGATGGCGCGCGCCCGTTCGTTCCGCTCCAGATTCCAGACGACGCCGATATAAATCGCGCAGATCGTGAGAGCGATCAGGAGGCTCGGCGCCAACAACAGCAGCAGGAACCGGCCACGCAAGGACTTGGGGAGTCGAATGCTCATCGCGCGCTTTCCCAGTCGCACGGCGCCGAACGACGCCGTCCGCCCCAACTTTAAGGCCGTGGCGTGGCCTTGCCAAGAAATCAAGGCGATAGTTGCCCCAAGACCGGCCGATTCGAACGGTCGGCGAACCGGTGGACGCCATGTTTTTCTTCGGCGACTTCATTGAACCGGCGCGCGACGCCGACGCCGCGCCCTGGCGCTGGCGCTGGCCACCGGGCGGCGCGGCGACGATCCGCTTCGGCGCCCGCGCGGCCAAGGCGGCGAGCGGCAGGCTGCGTTTCAGTTTTTCGCCCGTGGCGGGCGCCTGGACGACGCTTGACGCCGAACCCGTTGCCGGCGCGCCGGACGGGCATCAGCTTTGGCGGGCGCGCATCGAAGGGCCCGCGGAAGGCGGCGGCTGCGTCTACGAATTCGGCTATCGGGACGATCGCGGCAGGGATTGCTGGAGCGGCCGCCGTCGCGCATTGCTGTTTTCGGACGCGCCAGCCGCCGGCGACGGCGCCGTGGAAGTCGCCGTCGGAACGGACGCCGACGGCGCCGTGTTCGGCCCCGCGCCCGCGCTCGCGATGACGCCGGCGCCGTCCGACTGGCCGGCGCGCGCGCACTACGCGCTTCTGGTCGACCGTTTCGCCATCGGCGCGCCGAAATTGCGCGGGCTCGGCCTCGCTGGCTACGACCCGGCTTCGCCGTTCGCGGCCCATGGCGGCGACCTTCAAGGCGCGATCGACAAGCTCGACTATCTGGCCGACCTCGGCGTCGGCGCCCTGATCGTAAGCCCCCTCCTGCTGAACGGATGCGAGGGCTACCACGGCTATCATCCGATCGATCTCTATGCCGTGGAGCCCCGCCTCGGCGATATGGACCGCGTCCGGGAATTGGTCCGCGAGGCGCACCGGCGCGATATCGCCGTCGTGCTGGACATGGTCGTGAACCACATCGCGCCCTCGATCGTCTGGCGGCGGCACGGCGATAGCTGGCGCGGCGTTTTTCGCTACGACCTGGCGGAGGCGGGCCACGCGCCGCTCTCTCCGGACGGCCTGCGCGACGCCCGGTTCTTTCATGATCCCGACCATGACGGCGACGATGTGACGGGCCGCTTGTTCGGGTTCCTCGACGACTGGAAAACCGAACGGCCCGATATCGCGGCGGCGCTGGTCCGCAGCCTGAAATACTGGCTGGCTGAGACGAACGTCGACGGCTTCCGGTTCGACGCCGTGCGCCATGTGGATCCGGCGTTCTGGCAGGCGGCCGCGCGGGAGCTCCGACGCTATGCGGCCACGATCGGCAAGGCAGGGTTTCGCCTCTACGGCGAGCACTCGAGCCACCTCGCCGACGTGGTCGACGCCGCCCGGCGGAACGCCGGCTTCGACGGCATGATCGATTATCCGCTCTACTACCCGATCCGCGACGCCATGGGCGGCGAGGCCTCGGGCTTCGGGCGGCTCGCCGCCCGCATGGCGGACAAGGCCGGCAGCGGCGATCTGGTGTTCATCGAGAACCACGATTCAGATAGGGCGCTCGGGCGGCTGGCCGCCGCCATGGGAGATGTCGATCTGGCCCGCCAAGCATCTCTCGCCTGGCTGACCCTGTTGCTGCTGGGGCCGGACACGCCCATCATCGCGCAAGGCCAGGAGCAGGAATTTCAGGGCCGCCTCCGCCAGTGGACGACGCCGGACGGACAAGACCTGATATCGGACGCCTATGTGCGCGAGGACATGTTCCCGAACCCGGACTGCGTCTGGCGTTTCGGACCGGTCAACGCGCCGACGCACCCGCCTTACGACCGTACGAACCCGACCTGGCGCACTATCGCCGAGCTGTCCCGGCTGCGTCGCGCCCTGCCCGCGCTGAGCGCCGGACCGCGCCGCGCTCTGCGCCACCCGGACGACGGACGCTATTTTTGGGAAGTCGGCCAGGGCGGGAACGCCCTGCTCCTCGCCGTCAATCTGACCGACGCGCCGATAGACCTGGCGCTCGACCGGCCGGTCGGGACCCAATTGTTTCAAACCGGCCGGGCGTCGACCGGCGCCGAGGTTAGGCTCGGCCCGTACGCCGCCGGCCTGTGGGAATGGCCGACGGCGCGCTAGGGCCGATGCGCCCTACTGCTTCTGGCCCCTATGCTTCATTTCGTGGCCCTTGTGCTTCATGCCGCCGCGCGAAGCCCGCACATCGAAAGCGACGTCGACCGGGCCGGCATGCTCGAAGGTCAGCGTGGCGCGCACCTGTTCCCCGGCTTCGAACGGCGCTTTCAGGCGAATGAACATAACGTGATAGCCGCCGGGCTTGAGCGTGACGGCGCCGCCGGCTGGAACCGCTAGGCCGTCGGTAAGCGCCCGCATCCGCATGATGTCGCCGTCTTTCCTGATCTCGTGGATCTCGACGAATTCGGCGCAATCGCAGGAGGCGGCGATCAGGCGGTCCGGCTCAGCGGACGCGTTCTTGATCTCTAAATAGCCGGCGCCGGTGGAAGCCGTCGTGGCCGTCGCGCGGCTCCACGGCTTGACGATCTCGATGTTTCCGACGGTCTGGGCGATGGCGGAGGCGGAGATGCCGAGGGTCGCCGCAAGCGTCGCCGCGGCGATGAGGGGTTTGGTCATGGAATATGTCTCCCGCGCGCGGCCGACATGGGCCGCGCTCCTTCACTTAATCGATTGGATATCGTGGGGTCAGGCGAAGATGGAGACTGGCGGCGCCCGCGAACCGAGCGGCGGGCCGGGTTTCAGAACGGGCGGCGCCAGATAGGCGATGCGCGCCGGCCCGGAGATTTCGGCGACCGACGGCAGCGGCGTCGAAACGACCGTCGGCGGAAGCGCCGCCGCCGCCGCGAACACGCAGGCGCCGTCATTATGGAACGCTTCGGCGGCCGGATCGCCGCCGGCGCCCGGCAATGCGGCGGCCAAGTGCGCCGGCAGGCCGCCGGAGCAGATCACCAGGCCGGCCGCGCCGCCAGGGGTTACGCCCGGCATGAACCCCGGCGGCAGGATAGCCTGCAGCCAGATCGCCCAGAGCGCGACAAGCCCCGCCAGGCGTCGGTCGAATATGCGCGCGCGCGTTCCCATAACCGCTAGATGGACCTTTGCCCGCCCGCCGCCTATGCGGCGAACTGCCCGCGCCGGTCGCGCGCGCCGGAGCTAAGGGGATGCATCACGGCCCGCGCGCCCAAAAGGGAGGCCGCCCAGCCGTTCATATCCGTGTCGACCAGGTCGGCGCGCCGATCCTTCGGCATCTCCCGTCTCCCCGAATTTCGCTGTGCCGGCGCCGCGTTTCGCCATCGCAATCGGCCTGATAAAGTCGATCATCATCAAGCCAATCACAAGCTGGAGGTTCCGTCCATGGCGGGTCTGTATTTTGAGGATTTCGAGGTCGGCCACGTATTCAAGCACGACCTGACGCGCACCGTGACCGAGATGGACAACGTCATGTTCTGCGCTCTCACGCACAATCCTCAGCCGCTGCATCTGGACGAGGAGTTCGGCAAGGAGACCGAGTTCGGCCAGCGCATCGTGAACTCGCTGTTCACGCTCGGCCTCGTCATCGGCGTGTCCGTAAACGATACGACGCTCGGCACGACCATCGGCAATCTGGGCATGACTGATTGCGCCTTCCGCAGCCCCGTCTTCCACGGCGACACCATTCGCTCCGAAACCAAGATTCTGGAGAAACGGGAATCGAAGTCGCGCCCCGACGCCGGCATCGTCACCTTCGAGCATCGCGGCGTGAACCAGCGCGGCCAGGAAGTCGCCTATTGCAAGCGCATGGGCCTCATGAAGAAGCGCCCGGCCTGACGGAGATCGATGCAATGGACCCGCTACGCTGCTTTCTGTTCGTACCCGCCGACAGCGAACGCAAACGCGCCAAGGCCGAAGGCATCGCCGCCGACGCGCTGATCCTCGACCTGGAAGACTCGGTCAACCAGGCGAACCTGCCCAAGGCCCGGGAAATGACGCGGGACTACCTTTCCCAAAGCCGCGGCAAGGCCCGCCCGCAGCAGCTTTGGGTGCGGGTGAACCCGCTGGACACGGACCTTAGCCTGCCCGACCTGGCCGCGATCATGCCGGGCGCGCCGGACGGCATCATCCTGCCGAAGACTTACTCCGCCGCCGAGGCGATCAAGCTGGACCACATGCTCTCCGCCCTGGAGGCGCGGGAAGACATTTCGATCGGGCAGACAAAGATCCTCGTGGTGGCGACGGAAACGGCGCGGTCCCTGTTCACGCTCGACAGCTTCGTCGGCGCCAGCGAACGCATCTACGGCATGACCTGGGGCGCCGAGGACCTGGCGGCGGCCCTGGGCGCCTTCACCAACCGCGCCCAGAGCGGCGCCTACGAGGACGTATACCGCCTCGCCCGCACGCTCTGCCTCGCCGCGTGCAAGGCCGGCGATATGGAGCCGGTCGACAGCGTCTACCCGAACTTCCGGGACCTGGAGGGCCTCTATGAGGAAGCGCTCCAAGGCCGCAAGACCGGGTTTACGGGCAAGGTCGCGATCCATCCCGATCAGGTGGACGTCATCAACAGCGCCTTCGCGCCGACGGAAGAAGAAATCGCCTTCGCCAAGCGCGTCATCGCCGCGTTCGACGACGTCGGCGGATCGGGCACCGTCGGTCTCGACGGCAAGATGATCGACATGCCACATCTGAAGCAGGCGCGCAGGGTCCTCGCCATGGCCGAACGGGCGTCGGGATAAGGGTTCCGCGCCGACTGAGTGAGACTGTCGCATACCTGCAATCGAGCATTAATCGTATACTGGCAGTATGGCCGGATGGGATTCTTAGGCCGCATTGTCGACATTGCTCCGGCGTCGCCGTCAGCGGCGACGTCATCCGCCGCTGAAGGAACTTCCGCCATGGCCGACGTAGCCCCGGCGCCGTCTCAACCCAGCGTGTTGAACCGGGCCTGGTCCCAGATCGCGCGAACGGTGCGGGAAATCGGCCCGCGCCGGCGCAGCGTCGAGGTCAATCTCAAACCCGACCTGCCGAAATCGGACGAAGATCAGCTGATCGAGGCGTTCGAAGAATGCGTCGAGCATCGCGGCGGCGAGGTGCAGGCGCGCGCCCGCGCGGCCGCTCTCGGCCAGGCGTATCTGGCGCTCGACGAGACCGGCCGGCGGCGCTTCGCCGAAATCCTGGCCGAGCGGTTCGGCGTAAACGGCGAGAAAGTCGACAGGGCGATCGAGCAGGTCCGCTCCGCCGATACGTTCGCCGAGCGCGCAACCGCCGAATCCAGGTTGCGAGAGACGCTGGAGCCGCCGCGCACGCGGGTGCTGACCCAGTTCAACGGCCTGCCGGAAGGCGTGAAGTTCCTGGTCGATTTGCGCGCGGAACTGCTTGGCTGGCAACGGGACACGCCGTCCCTCGCCGGCCTGCAGGACGATCTTCGCCGCCTGCTCGCCAGTTGGTTCGACATTGGCTTTCTGGAGATGCGCCAGATCGACTGGCGCGCCTCCGCCGCCCTACTGGAGAAGCTGATCCGCTATGAAGCGGTGCATCGCATCCGATCCTGGGACGACCTGAAGAACCGGCTGGAATGGGACCGGCGGATTTACGGCTTCTTTCATCCGCGCATGCCGGACGAGCCGCTGATCTTCGTCGAGGTCGCCCTGGTCGAAGGCATCGCGGGCGATGTCGGCGCGCTCCTGGACGAGACCGGTCCGGACATAGACCCGCGCCAGGCGGATACCGCGATCTTCTATTCGATATCGAACGCCCAGGCGGGCCTCGCCGGCATCAGTTTCGGGGACTTTCTTATCAAGCGGGTGGTCGGCGCGCTCGCGGCGGACCTGCCGAACCTCAAGACGTTCGCGACGCTATCGCCGATTCCGGGCTTCCGGCGCTGGATGACCTCCGCGCCCGACGAAGCGGCGGAAACCGTGGTCTCGGACGAAGAACGCGACGCGTTGACGTCGGCCCTGCGATCCGCCGGCGCCGACGTTGCGGACGACCAGGCCAGCCTCGCGCTGATCGAGGCGGCGCTGGCCATCGAAGACTGGCACAGGAACGAGGCGTTGACCGCCGCGCTCGAAGCGCCGCTATCCCGCATGGCGGCGGACTACCTGTTCGAACGCAAGCGGCCGGATGGCCGCGCGCTCGACCCGGTCGCGCATTTCCACCTCTCGAACGGCGCGCGGATGGAGCGGTTGAACTGGCTCGGCGACGTCTCGCAGAACGGCCTTCGCCAATCGGCCGGCATGATGATCAACTATCTCTATAAGCTCACGGAAATCGACGCGAACCACGAATCCTATTCCGCGCCCGACCGTCGCATCGTCGCCTCCGCCAACATCCGCAGCGCCGCCAAGCGTTAGCGCGCCGGAGCCGGGTCTGCGCTGGACCGAAGCGCGGAGAGCTAGGCCGCCTTGATCCAAACGGCGGTGTCGTGAAACACGGCGCCGCCGACGGGGCTGCCCGGATCCGCGGACGTCAACGCGTTTATCCCAATTCCGGTTTCGAAGTCCGCGTTCGGCCAGACCGACTCGACGATCACGACGCCCGGATTGACGCCCGCCGTCGTCTTCAAATGCAGTATGGTTTCGCCGCGGTCATTGCCGATGCGCACCCGCTGCCCGTCCTCGAGCCCCAATCGAGCCGCGTCGGAGGCGGCCATTTGCACGGTCGGCCGTCCTTCCCGCGCGCGCGAGGTCGGCGTTTCAGTGAAGCTGGAGTTCAAGAACCCCCGCGCCGGGCTGGTCGCCATGCGGAACGGCTTCGCCGCGTCGGCGCAATCGATCACGTCCCAATGGTCCGGCAGAATCGGCATGTCGTCGGGCGCATGGCCGCCGAACCCTTTCGGGCCGGGCTGGCTCCAGTCGGCCTTGAAATGGAACTTGCCGTCCGCGTGGGCGAAGCCGTCGAGAAAATGCGCCTCCTCGAAGGGCGGCTGCACATCGAACCACTTCTCCCGCTCAAGCGCTTCCAGCCCCGGCCGGTTGGAAGCTCGCAAGGTCGCGTCGATCAATTCGCGCGGGCTCATCTGGAAGCCCGGATGCTCCGCGCCGACCCGCTTGGCGAGCGCGACGATCACCTCGTGGTTCGACCGGCATTCGCCAGGCGGCTCCACGACCTTCATGCCAGCGGTGATGTGCTGGTGGCCGCCGCCCTGGTAGACGTCGTCATGCTCGGTGAACATGGTCGCCGGCAGAACGATATCCGCCATGGCGGCCGTTTCGGTGAGGAACTGCTCGTGGACGATCGTAAACAGGTCTTCCCGGGCGAAACCGGCGCGTACGCGCAAGTGCTCGGGCGCGATCATCATCGGGTTCGTATTCTGAATGAGAAGCGCCTCGACCGGCGGCCCGCCGCGCAAGGCGTCCGCGTCGCCGTTCAGCACGGCGCCGATGCGGGTCTGCTCGAGCATGCGGACGTTAGGGTCGCGCGCGTCGAGACCTTCGATCAGCGTCTTGTCCCAATTGTAGATGGCGCCGTTGTTGTGGAAGGCGCCGCCGCCCTTGTGTTTCCAGGCGCCGGTCACGGCGGCGATGCATGTGGCGGCATGCATGGCGACCGAGCCGTTGCGGCTGCGGGTGAAACCGTAGCCGAGGCGCAGGAAGGTGCGCGGCGTTTCGCCGATCGCCTTGGCGAACGCCTCGATCGTCTCGATCGGCGTTCCGGTTATTGCGCTCGCCCACGCCGGGTCTCGGCTTTGAAGATGGGCCTGAAGATCCTCGGGCGCATCGGTATAGCGCCTGAGATAATCCCAATCGGCATAGCCGTCCCGGAACAGCACATGCATCACCGCGCAGGCGAGCGCGGCGTCGGTGCCGGGATTGACCCGCACGAACAGGTCCGCCTGGGCCGCCGAACCGGTCTCGTAGACATCCACGACCGCGATCCGCGCGCCGCGCTGCTTTCGCGCCTTTACGGCATGGGTCATTACGTTGACCTGGGTGTTCACGGGGTTAGTCCCCCAAATCACCACCAGATCGGACTCCGCCATCTCGCGCGGATCAACGCCGCGAAGCGCGCCCGTGCCTGCGATAAATCCTGTGAAGGCGAGCGTCGTGCAGACGGTCGAATACTGCCCGGAATAGCGCTTGGCGTGCCGCAGGCGGTTGATGCCGTCCCGCATGACGAAGCCCATCGTGCCGGCATAGTAGTACGGCCAGATGGCTTCCGGTCCGCTGCGCCGCTCCGCCGCCAACAGCCCATCGGCCGCCCGGTCCAGGGCTTCGTCCCAGCCGATCTCCCGAAACTGGCCGGAGCCTTTGGGGCCCGTGCGCAGCAAAGGCCGCATCAATCGATCCGGGTGATTGGCGCGCTCGGCATAGCGGGCGACCTTCGCGCAGATCACGCCGTCGGTATAGGTGTTCGCCTTGGCCCCATACACCCGGCCGATGGTGTTCGCATCGAGACGCTCCACTTCCAGGGCGCAGGTCGATGGACAGTCATGGGGACAGGCGCTGGGCTTGAGCTCTATGGCGGTGGCGGCGCTATCGGGCATCGGATCGACCTTCGGCGGAGACGTTCGCCGTCGAGATTGGCGGCGCCGGTCCTATTCGGCAAGGAACTTGGCGACAAAAACCGAATTATCCCTCTGACGCGTTCAATTCCGTGGCGGCGATCCACCAACGCGGCGCTAGCACGGCGAGGCCATTGGCGGCGGCCCGAGCGGCGACATCGTTTGGAAACAGCCCGAAACAGGTCGCGCCGGACCCGCTCATGCCCGCGAACAGACAGTTTGCACTCTCTGTCAGCGCCGACAGCGCCTCGCCGATCACAGGCTCCAAGGCGAGCGCAGGCGCCAAGAGGTCGTTCCCGAACGCCTTCAACGCGCCTGCAAGCGCTTGCGGATTGGAATAGCCTTCGCCCAGATCGCCATTATCGGAGAAAGGTCCCTCGCGACGGCGAAACACCGCCGGCGTCGCGACGGGGACGCCAGGATTGACCAGAACAACAGGCAGACGCGGCAAACGCGGCGCCGCTTCGATGCGTTCGCCGACGCCGCCGATACGCGCCGTGCGTCCGGCAAGGCACATCGGCCCGTCGGCGCCGAGGTCCAGCGCCGCCTGGACCAGCGCGGGGTCGTCCGTCGCGACGCCGGCCATATCCGCAAGCAGGCGAAGGACGGCCGCCGCATCGGCGGTGCCGCCGCCGATGCCGGCGGCGGTGGGCAACCGTTTCCAAAGCAAGACATCGACCGCCGGTCCGCCGAAGGCGCGCCTGAACCCCTCCGCCGCGCGCCAGGCCAGATTCTCTTCCGCAGCCGTCGCCGCCAATGGCGCGCCGAACGGTCCGCGAATGCAGAGGGAGGGCGCGCCCGAAGCCGGGCGAACCGCCAAGTGATCGGCCAGCCCGGCAAAGGCGACGAGACTGTCCAGCAGATGGTAGCCGTCCGTCCGCCGCCCAATGACGCGCAGACCCAGATTGACCTTCGCGGGAGCCCGCGTCAGCCGCCAGGGGCCGACGCGACGAACGGACGGCGGGTCAGCCGCCGTCGCCATTCGCCTTGGTCGCCGGCGCCGCGGCGGCCGGGCAGCCATCGAGCCCGCATTGCAGCTTTTCCTCGATGACCGGCTTCTGCTTTTCGTCCGGTCCGAACGAGAGCGCCCGCCGCCATTGGAAACGCGCCTCGCGGTAGCGTTCGACGCGCCAGTAGGCGTCGCCCAGATGTTCGTTGATGATCGGGTCCAGCGGCTGCAAGGCCACGGCCCGCTCAAGGGACGCGGCGGCGGCCTCGAAATCGCCCATACGGAATTCGGCCCAGCCCAGGCTGTCCCGGATGAAGCCATCGTCGGGCCGCAACTCGACCGCGCGGGCGACCATGGCCCGGCCACGCTCCAGATGTTCGCCGCGATCGATCCATGTGTAACCCAGATAGTTCAGCACCAGCGGTTCGTCGCCGAGCATATCCAGCGCCTTCAAGAACTCCGCCTCGGCCGCGGGCCAGTCGCCCGAACGTTCCAGGGCGACGCCGCGGGCATACAGCAGCCAGCCGTCTTCATCCCCCGCGCCGCCCTTGCGCGCGATCGCCTCGTCATAGGCTTCGATCGCCTGCTTGAAGCGGCCGGCGCCTCGCAGCATGTGGCCGAGCGCGATCGCCGGCTCCGGCTGTTCGGGCGCCGTATCCAGAACGGCGCGCATCGCCTCGATCGCAGCCTCCTCCTCGCCGGCGTCCGAAAGGCTTTCCGCCACGCGCATCGGCGCGCGCCAGCCATAGGAGCCGAGCGCCGGGATCGCGCGATAGGCGTCCGCCGCTTCCCGGGGCCGGCCCAAGCCGTCGAGGATCTGGCCGATCGTGAACAGCGTCGCGGGTTCGTTCGGCCGCAGCACCGCAGCGAGCCGCACATAGATCAACGCCTGATGATACTGGCGGTCCGTGAACAGGCTGCCGGCGATGTTGTAGAGCGCTTCGGCAAGCCCTTCCGCTGGCGAGACGACGATCCGGCCGATGGCGGCCGTATCCTCCGGCCGTTCCGTCTGGGCGCCGTCGATCGCGCGCGCTTCGGCGGCGGCTTCGTCCTGGCCCATCCGATCGTAGAAGCCGGCGACAACCTGGATCAGTCGCCCGGACGCCGGGCGCTGATCGGCCTCCGAGGCGGCGATCGCTTCCTCATACATCCAGCGGGCCAGTTCGGGCCGCTCAGCCTGCTCGGCCATCAACCCGGCATGCAAGGTCAACAGCACCTTGAGGCCGTTCATTTTCTTCGCGGCGTCCGTCAGCATCTTGGCGCCGCCGTCCACGTCTCCCGCGCCGGCCGAGGCCCACGCTTTCGCCAGAAGGGCCAGCACCGTGGAAAGCCCGTGCGCGCGCGGATCGTTCGCCATTTCCGCGGCGCCGGCGAAGTCGCCGGACTTGAAGCGCTGCACGATCTGGACGAGGCCCACCGGGAAATTGTCGTCGCCCAATGCGGCGAGGGCTTCCGCGCCCACGGCCGCGGCCGCGAAATCGCCTTCCGCCAATTGCAGCCGAACGACGCGGCGACGGAGGGCCGGCGTTTCCGGCGCGAGTTCGAGCGCCGCGCCGAGGCGCTCGGCCGCGACGGCCGAGTCGCCGCGCCGCTCCGCGATATGGCCGGCGAGATAGGCGGCGGCGAACCCGTCCGGCGCGGCGTCTACCGCGCTGGCGAGATTCGGCGCGCTTAATCCGGTCGCGATTGCGGCGGAAAGTGCGATGGAGCGGAGAAGGCCGACAGACATGGCGCCTCACATATTGGGGTAGTTCGGGCCGCCGCCGCCTTCCGGCGTGACCCAGACGATATTCTGCGTCGGATCCTTGATGTCGCAGGTTTTGCAGTGCACGCAGTTCTGAGCGTTGATCTGCAGGCGCGGCTCGCCCTCCTCCTCGACGATCTCATAGACGCCGGCCGGGCAATAGCGCTGCTCCGGCGCGTCGTACTGTGCGAGATTCGTCTGAATCGGAACCGACGGATCCTTCAGCGTCAGGTGGACCGGCTGATCCTCCTCATGGTTGGTCGCCGAAAGATAAACCGAAGACGGTTTATCGAAGGTGACGACGCCGTCATATTTCGGATAATCGATCGGCTCGAAATTCTGCTTCGATTTGATCGAACCGTGGTCGGACCCGTGGTGGGAAAGCGTCCAGGGCGCGCGGCCGCGCAGCACCACCTGATCGAACCCGGCATAGAGCGCGCCGCCCAGCAGGCCCCATTTGAACGCCGGGCGGACATTGCGGGCGCGCCACAGTTCGTCGTGGAGCCAGGAAGACCTGTAGGCCTCGGGATACGCCGTCAGCTCGTCGTGGCCCTCTCCGCCGGCCGCGATGCTGTCCCATGCGGCTTCGGCCGCCATCATCCCGGACTTCATCGCCGCGTGACTGCCCTTGATGCGCGGCATATTGAGGAAGCCAGCATCGCAGCCGATCAGGCAACCGCCCGGGAACACCAGCTTCGGCAGGGACTGCACACCGCCCTCGTTCAGCGCGCGGGCGCCGTAGGCCACGCGCTCGCCGCCCTCCAGGACCCGGCGGATCAGCGGGTGGGACTTGTAGCGCTGAAATTCGTCATAGGGCGACAGATACGGGTTCTCGTAATCAAGGCCGACGACGAAGCCGATCGCGACCTGGCCGCCGTCCAGGTGATAGAGGAACGAGCCGCCATAGGTCTTGCCGTCCATCGGATAGCCGGCCGTGTGCATCACCAGGCCCTGCTGGTGCTTCTCCGGATCGACCTGCCAGAGCTCCTTGATGCCGATGCCGTAGGTCTGCGGCTCGACGCCGTCCCGCAGGCTGAACCGCTCCATCAACTGCTTGCCGAGATGGCCGCGGCAGCCTTCGGCGAAAAATGTGTACTTCGCGTGCAGCTCGATGCCCGGCTCGTGCCCCGCCTTGGGCTCGCCGTCCCGGCCGACGCCCATGTCGCCGGTCGCGACGCCCTTCACCGAGCCGTCGTCATGGAACAGCACTTCGGCGGCCGCGAAGCCCGGATAGATTTCGACGCCGAGGCCTTCCGCCTGCTCCGCCAGCCAGCGACAGACATTGCCGAGGCTGACGATATAGTTCCCGTGGTTCTTCATCGCCGGCATCATGGCGATGTTCGGCACGCGCCAGCCGCCGCCGCGCTTATCCAGAAAATAAAACTTGTCTTCGGTGACGGGCGCGTTCAGCGGCGCGCCGAGATCCTTCCAATCCGGCAGCAGTTCGTTCAGCGCGCGCGGATCGAGCACCGCGCCGGAAAGGATGTGCGCGCCGATCTCCGAGCCCTTTTCCACCAGACAAACATTGATGTCGCTATCGTTCGCCGCCGCCATCTGTTTAAGCCGGATCGCCGCCGCCAGTCCGGCCGGCCCGCCGCCGACGACAACGACATCGAACTCCATGCTCTCGCGTTCCATTTGAAATAAACCCCTTTGGCTGGCGACATCGCGCGCTTGGCTACGGACGCCCGCTTGGCGATGGCCGCGCGCGCGCCTAATCTTCGCTTGAATCGTGAAATTAATGCAGGAGCGCGGCGGGCGCCATGGCTGGGGCCGACGACAGGGGATCAAAAATCGGCGAATCCGCCGACCGGCAGGCCCTGATCGCCATGCTGCGCTGGCAATTGGAGGCCGGCGTCGACGAAGCGGTGGGCGAGACGCCCTGGAATCGCTTCGCCGAGCCGGAGACGGCGGCGCCGCGGCCGCGGGCGGCGCCGGAGCGCACGGAACGGGCGCGCCCGCGCAGCGAACCGGCGGCGGCGGCTCCGGCCAAGCGCCGCATCGATATCGAGGGCCTGGACGATGTGCATGACCTCGACGCGCTCCGCGAGAGGCTCGGCGACATCGACGGCGGCGCGCCGCAACGCTTCGCGACCAACACCGTTTTCGGCGACGGCGCGCCCGGGGCGAAGATCATGTTCGTCGGCGAAGCGCCAGGCGCCGAGGAAGACCGCCAAGGCGTTCCCTTCGTCGGCCCCAGCGGCAAGCTGCTGGACCTCATGCTGGCGACCATCGGGCTCGCGCGCAGCGACGTCTATATCGCCAATACGCTCTACTGGCGCCCGCCCGGCAACCGAACGCCGACGCCGGAAGAGCGCCACGCCTGTCTGCCGATCCTGATGCGCCAGATCGAACTGGTCGGCCCGAACCTGATCGCGCCCCTGGGCGGACCGGCGGCGCAGACCCTGCTCAACCAGACCACAGGCATTACGCGCCTGCGCGGCCGCTGGTTCGAGTTCGAAACCCGTCCCGACGGCGCCGGCGGGCTCACCCTCCCAGCCATGCCGACCTTCCACCCGGCATTTCTGCTGCGCCAGCCCGCGCAGAAGAAGCAGGTCTGGCAGGACCTGCGGGCGATCCGGGCGCGGCTGGCGGAGCTGTCCGCGTGAGCGAGGCGCGCTATGACGCCGTGCTGTTCGACCTGCTGACGGCGCTGATCGATTCCTGGACGCTCTGGAACGATGTCGCGGGCGGCGAAGCCGAAGGCATGGCCTGGCGGCGCGCCTATCTGGAGATCACCTATGGCTGCGGCGCCTATCGTCCCTATGAGACGCTGGTCGCGGAAGCGGCGGCGGCGGCCGGCCTGCCGCCTGACCGGCTGAAAATGCTCTCTGCGCGCTGGAACGAACTCACGCCCTGGCCCGAAGCGGGCGAAGCTTTGTCGGCCCTGGCGAAGCGGGCGAAGCTCGGGGTCGTCACCAATTGCTCCAAAGCGAAAGGCGCCGCCGCCGCGCGGATCGCCTATGCCGGCTTCGACGTCGTAGCGACGGCGGAGGAGGCCGGCTTCTACAAACCCTGCCCCGAACCCTACGCCCTCGCGCTGAAGCGCCTGGGCGCGACGCCGGAGCGGACGCTGTTCGTCGCCGGCTCCGCCTCCGACGTGCCGGGCGCGTCGGCTCTGGGCATGCCGGTCTATTGGCACAATCGCATCGGCCTTCCGGCCACGGGCGACGTCGCGCCAATGGTCGAGGAACGCACCCTCGCCGCGCTGCCAGGCCTCGTCTGAGACCGCTGGCGCAACCTTTCCCTTAGGCGGCCGTGCCGCCGACGGTGACGCCTTCCATCAGCAAGGTCGGCTGGCCGACGCCGACCGGCACGCCCTGCCCGGACTTGCCGCAGACGCCGATGCCGGCGTCGAGCGACATGTCGTCGCCGATCATCTTGACCCGCGCCATGGCGGCCGGACCGTCGCCGATGAGCGTCGCGCCCTTGATCGGATACGAGACCTTGCCGTCCTCGATGCGATAAGCCTCCGAGGCCGAGAAGACGAACTTGCCGCTGGTGATGTCGACCTGCCCGCCGCCGAAATTGGTCGCGTAGACGCCGTTCTTCACGGAAGCCAGGATTTCCGCCGGGTCCATGTCGCCGCCCAGCATGAAGGTGTTCGTCATCCGCGGCATCGGCTGGTGCGCGTAGGACTGGCGCCGGCCATTGCCCGTGGGCGCTGCGCCCATCAGGCGGGCGTTCATCCGATCCTGCATATATCCGACCAGCCGGCCGTCCTCGATCAGCACATTTCGCGCCGTCGGCGTGCCTTCGTCGTCGAACGCAAGCGAGCCCCGACGATCCTGAATGGCGCCGTCGTCGACGACGGTGACGCCCTTGGCCGCGACCATCTCGCCCATCCGGCCGGAGAAGGTGGAGGAGCCCTTGCGGTTGAAATCCCCCTCCAGCCCGTGGCCGACCGCCTCGTGCAGCATCACGCCCGGCCAGCCCGGACCGAGCACGACGGTCATCTCGCCGGCCGGCGCCGGCTCGGCCTCCAGCTTCACCAGCGCCTGACGCAGCGCCTCGTCGGCGGAGGCGCGCCAGGCGTCCTCGGTCAGGAACTGATCCAGCGGCGTCCGCCCGCCGCGCCCGTCGGAGCCGGTCTCCATGCGGTCGCCGCGCTTGACGGTCACCTGAACGTTGACCCGCACCAGAGGGCGCAGATCGGCGGCGTCCCGGCCGTCCGCCCGAAGGATCCGAACGGCTTGCAGCTCCGCCGTGATCGAGGCGGAGACCTGGGCCACCGCCGGGTCCTTCGCCCGGAGATAGGCGTCGATCTTCTCGAGCACGCCGACCTTGGCCGCGAATCCGGGTTGATCGGTCGGATCGTCGTGACCGTAGAGGCTGCGATTCGTCGGCGGCGGGCCGTCGGCGAGCGCCCCGCCCCGTCCCTTGCCGGCTTCGCGCGTGGTTTCCGCCGCGCGGACCAGCGCCGCGTCGGAAAGCTCCGCCCCGTGGGCGTAGGCCGAGAATTCGCCCGCCACCGCGCGCAGGCCGAATCCTTGGGAAACGTCATGGGTCGCGGCGCGAAGGCGGCCATCGTCGAAGGCCAAGCTTTCGCTGACCCGATGCTCAAGGAACAACTCCCCGTCGTCGGCGCCGTCGAGGCCTTCCGCGACGCGGCGGCGCGCAAGGTCGCGGTCCAAGCCCGCTTCTTCGAAGAAGATATGGTCAGTCGCGGTGGTCGGGTCCATTTTTCGCGCTCCGGCGGTGGTAGGCAGAATTGCGTTAGAGAAGCAGTTAGCGCATTGAGACGTTTAGGAAATCCCCAAACATTCAGGGAACGGAATTTTTAGCGACATCGGGTCGCATAGGTTCCGTTTGCGACCACAGTAGTGTACGCATTCCACCATCGCTAAAAAACTGTGGGGTTTGCGGCGGTTTCCGGCCGTACGAGCGAGGCACATACGATGACGACTTGGGCAGCCCGTTTTCTCGGGCTTTTGGCGACGCTTCTGCCGACGGCGGCTCTCGCCGACGCGATGAATTGGGGGATGGGCCTGCAACGCGCCGCGTCTCCGACCATGGAGCGGATCGGCGATTTCCACACCATGATGCTCTACGTGATCACGCTGATCACGCTGTTCGTGATGGCGTTGCTGCTCTACGTGATCATACGCTTCAACCGGCGCTCCAACCCGACGCCGTCGCGTACGACCCACAACACGCTGATCGAAGTCGTCTGGACCGTAGCGCCCGTCATCATCCTCGCGTTGATCGCCATTCCCTCCTTGAAGTTGCTGTACTTCGCCGACCGGGTCGAGAATCCGGACTTGGTGATCAAGGCCGTCGGGCGCCAATGGTATTGGCGCTATGAGGTGCCGGAACAGGAATACAAGGGCCAGACGATCGGCGGCTTCGCGTTCGACAGCTACATGAAGGGCGAAGCCGACCTGCAGGACGGCGATGTGCGCCTGCTTTCGGTCGACAATCCGCTGAGCCTGCCCGTCGGCGCGAAGGTGCAGGTTCTGGTGACCGCCGGCGACGTTCTGCACAACTTCGCGATGCCCTCGCTCGGCTTGAAGCTGGACGCCGTGCCGGGACGCCTGAACGAGACCTGGACGCTGATCAATCCGGAGTTCGCCGGCGAACGGTTCTTCGGCCAGTGCTCCGAACTGTGCGGCGCGAACCACGCCTATATGCCGATTGAAATCCGCGCCGTCGACGACGCCGGCTTCATGGCTTGGGCGAGCAAGGCGAAAGAAGAGTTCGAACCGCTTGAAACCGCCGAGATCGCGCCGCGGGCGAACGCCCGACTCGCCGCGCTCACGCAGTAATCCGACCTCGGAAGGAAGACGACTATGGCGACCGCTGACGCAGCGCATGGCCACGACGACCATCACGACCACACCCCAGGCTTCTTCGTGCGTTGGTTCCTTTCGACCAACCACAAGGACATCGGCACCCTTTACCTGATCTTCTCGGTCATCGCCGCGATCGTCGGCGGCGGATTCTCCGTCTATATGCGGATGGAGCTGGCGGAGCCGGGCGTTCAATACATGGTCAATGCCGACGGCTCGCCCGACGGCCATTTCTGGAACGTCGTCGTCAGCGCCCACGCGCTGATCATGGTCTTCTTCGTCGTTATGCCGGCGCTGATCGGCGGGTTCGGCAACTGGATCGTGCCGATGATGATCGGCGCGCCGGACATGGCCTTCCCGCGCATGAACAACATCAGCTTCTGGCTGATCGTGCCGGCGTTCCTCCTGCTTCTGGGCTCCGCCGTAATCGGCGGCGGCGCCGGCACCGGGTGGACGGTCTATCCGCCGCTATCGGGGCCGGACGGGCATCCCGGCATGGCGGTCGATATGGCGATCTTCGCCCTCCATCTCGCGGGCGCATCGTCGATCCTGGGCGCGGTGAATTTCATCACCACCGTCTTCAACATGCGCGCGCCGGGCATGACCCTGCACCGCATGCCGCTGTTCGTGTGGTCCATGCTGGTCACCGCGTTCCTGCTGCTGCTCGCGGTTCCCGTTCTCGGCGGCGCCATCACCATGCTGCTTACGGACCGCAATTTCGGCACGACCTTCTTCGATCCGGCCGGCGGCGGCGACCCGCTGCTTTTCCAGCATCTGTTCTGGTTCTTCGGCCACCCCGAAGTTTACATCATGATCCTGCCGGCGTTCGGCATCGTCAGCCAGGTGGTGTCCACCTTCTCGCGCAAGCCTGTCTTCGGCTATCTCGGCATGGCCTACGCCATGGTCGCGATCGGCTTCGTCGGTTTCATCGTGTGGGCGCACCACATGTATACGGTCGGCCTCGACGTCGACACGCGGGCCTACTTCACCGCCGCGACCATGGTCATCGCGGTGCCGACCGGCGTGAAGATCTTCAGCTGGATCGCCACGATGTGGGGCGGCTCCATGACCTTTGAGACGCCGATGCTCTGGGCGCTCGGCTTCATCTTCCTGTTCACGGTCGGGGGCGTCACCGGCGTCGTGCTGGCGAACTCCGGCATGGATCTGGCGCTTCACGACACCTACTACGTCGTGGCGCACTTCCATTACGTGCTGTCGCTGGGCGCCGTCTTCGGCATCTTCTGCGGCATCTACTACTGGATCGGCAAGATGTCCGGCCGGCAGTATCCTGAATGGGCGGGCAAGCTACATTTCTGGACTACGTTCCTCGGCGTCAACCTGCTGTTCTTCCCGCAGCATTTCCTCGGTCTTCAGGGGATGCCGCGCCGGTATGTCGACTATCCGGATGCGTTCGCCGGCTGGAATTACATCTCTTCGCTCGGCTCCTATATCTCGGCCGCCTCATCGGTGTTCTTCATCGTCATGATGATTTACACGCTCACCCGCGGCAGCCGCGTCGGCGCCAATTATTGGGGCGAAGGCGCGACGACCCTGGAGTGGACGGTGTCCTCGCCGCCGGCGTTCCATACCTTCGAGGAACAGCCCGTGATCGAGGCCGAAAAGAGCCACTAGCGGAAACCGGCGGGCGACCGCCGACGATCGGAGCCTGTTGCGCCCATGGCCGAAGCGGCCTCAACCCTGACCCGGACAAATCGCGACGTCGAACCCGACGTTCGCGATTTCGTCGCCCTGCTGAAACCGCGGGTGATGTCGCTCGTGGTGTTCACGGGCGCGGTCGGGCTTGTGCTCGCGCCGGCGAGCCTTCACCCGGTGCTGGCGATCGTCGCGATTCTGTGCATCGCGATCGGGGCCGGAGCGGCGGGCGCGATCAACATGTGGTACGACGCCGACATCGACGCCGTCATGGCGCGGACCGTCGACCGGCCGATCCCGGCCGGCCGCATGTCCCGCGAGGCGGCGCTCGCTTTCGGCTGCATCCTCTCATTCGGCGCCGTGGCGCTGCTGGGACTCGCCCTGAATTGGGTCGCGGCCGGCCTGCTGGCGTTGACCATCGCCTTCTATGTCGGCGTCTACACCATGTGGCTGAAGCGGCGGACGCCGCAGAACATCGTCATCGGCGGCGCCGCCGGGGCATTTCCACCCATGATCGGCTGGGCCGCGGCGACGGGCGAAATCACCGTCGGCGGCCTCGTTCTCTTCCTGATGATCTTTTTCTGGACGCCGCCGCATTTCTGGGCGCTGTCCCTTTATCGGGCGGGAGACTATGCCCGAGCGGGCGTGCCGATGCTGCCGGTCGTGGCCGGCCGCGCGGAGACCCGCAAGCAGATCCTGATCTACAGCCTGATCCTCGCTCCGCTGGGCGCGGCGCCGGCCTTCGTCGGCTTCGCCAGCGCAGTCTATGGCGGCTTCGCCGGCGCGCTCGGCCTCGGGTTCCTGGCCTTGGCCTTCAAGCTGTTCCGATCCGACAGCGACTGGGACGCCAAGCGCCTGTTCGGATTTTCGATCCTCTATCTTTTTCTGCTTTTCGCGGGCCTTCTGGCCGACCGCGCGCTCGGGTTGATGTGACATGCCGCTGCCCAAGCCCGCTTCCCACGGCGACATCAAGCCGCGCGATACATCCCTGCATCGTCGCAAACGGTCCCGCAATCTGGCCATTCTGGTCGCCTTGGCCGCGCTGATGGCCGTGTTCTATCTGGTGACCATCGTGCGCATTCAAACGGGGCTCGGCTGATGGGCGACCGCGCGACGGACAGAAGCAATCGACGGCTCGGCCTTGGCCTTGCCGGCGTCGTGGTCGGCATGATCGGCCTCGCCTATGCGTCCGTGCCGCTATATGACCTGTTCTGCCGCGTGACCGGTTATGGCGGCACCACGCAGCGCGCCGCCGTCGCGCCGGCGGAGACCGGCGCGCGCACCTTCCGCGTCCGCTTCAACGCCGACGTAAACCCGGACCTGCCCTGGAATTTCCGGCCGGCGCAGAACGAGGTCGTGGTGAAGGCTGGCGAGGAGCGCCTCGCGTTCTTCCGGGCCGTCAACGACTCGAACGAACCCGTCGTCGGAACCGCCGTCTACAATGTGACGCCGCAGAAGATCGGCGCCTATTTCAACAAGATCGAGTGTTTCTGCTTCACGAAGCAGCGCTTGCAACCGGGCGAGACGATGGACTTTCCCGTCTCGTTCTTCGTCGATCCAGATGTTGCGGGCGACCGCAATCTGGATGACGTAACCACTATCACCCTATCCTATACTTTCTACCCGGACCCGGATGGCGATTCGACCTCGAACGCCGCCGAGCTTCGGAACTAACCGGCTGAGCCGACAGCCGACGGAGGAGCGCGACCAATGGCCGACAGCCACGCAGAAGCCAAACACCCATTTCATCTGGTCGATCCGAGCCCATGGCCGCTGCTCGGCGCCTTCTCGGCGCTGGCGCTTGCGGCCGGCGCGCTTCTCGTCATGCATTCGGACAGCTACTGGGTCTTGATGATCGGCGTGCTGTGCGTCTTGGGCGTCATGGCCGGCTGGTGGCGAGACGTCATTCGCGAGGCCGAGCACCAGGGCCACCACACCAAGACCGTCCAGGTGGGCCTGCGCTATGGCATGGCGCTGTTCATCGCCTCCGAGGTGATGTTCTTTTCCGCTTTCTTCTGGGCGTTCTTCGACGCCAGCCTGTTCCCGAAGGAGGCGATCGGTTTCGTCTGGCCGCCCGCGAACGTCGAAACGCTCGATCCGCTCGATCTGCCGCTGCTGAATACGCTGATCCTGCTGCTTTCGGGCTGCACGGTCACCTGGGCGCATCACGCCCTGCTTCATGGCAATCGGAAAGACTTCATTACCGGGCTGACGTTGACTGTGGTCCTCGGCGCATTCTTCACCTGCGTGCAGGTCTATGAGTACGGGCACGCGGCGTTCGGTTTCCGGGACGGCATCTATTCCTCGACGTTCTACATGGCGACCGGCTTCCATGGCTTCCATGTCCTGGTCGGCACCATCTTCCTTCTGGTGTGCCTGTTCCGCGGTCTGAACGGCCACTTCAAGCCCGACCAACACTTCGGTTTCGAAGCCGCCGCCTGGTACTGGCATTTCGTCGACGTCGTTTGGCTGTTCCTGTTCAGCTGCGTCTATCTCTGGGGCGGGTTCTGACCGGCGACAGGTCCGCGCCTTCGCCCGCGCGCCGCTGACGCTCATGGCCGCTCGCTGCCCAAAGTGCCGGGAAGGCGCGCTCTTTTCCGGCTTTCTGACGGTGAACGAGTTCTGCCCGGTCTGCGGCCTGGACCTGCGGGCCCATGACAGCGGCGACGGGCCGGCGGTCTTCATCATCTTCATCGTCGGCGCCCTCGCCGTCGGCGGCGCGATCCTGCTGGAGTTCAGCCTCGAGCCGCCCTATTGGGTGCATGTCGTGACATGGCCGATCGTCGTCCTCGGCCTGTCTCTCGCCATGTTGCGCCCGCTCAAGGCGAAGTTCATCGAAATCCAGTATCGACGCCGGTCCACGGGCCTCTAAGGCGATGCGGCGCGGTCTTGCGATCGCAGTCGCCCTGCTCGGCGTCGCGATCCTGTGCGGTCTCGGCTTCTGGCAGCTCGATCGGCGCGCCTGGAAGCACGACCTGATCGCCGAGATCGACGCCGGCCTCGCGGCGCCGCCTTCACGACTGACACGACTGCCAGACTTGGGCGCGGCCTGGCGCCCCGTATCCGTAGAGGGCGCATGGGCCAAGGCCGCGCCGATCCGCATTGGGCCGAAATCCCGAAACGGCAAAGTCGGCGCCGACTATGCCGCCGCGTTCGCCATGGATTTCGGCGGCGCCATCGTCGTGCGCCTCGGGTGGGCGCCCGACAGCGCCGGCGTCGCCGCGATCGATCTGCCGGACGGCGCCGTCACATTGACCGGCATACTGGTCGCGCCGCCCCGGCCCAATCTGTTCACGCCGGAGAACCGCCCGCCCGATCAGTGGCTGTGGCTCGACCCGCCGGCCATCGCGGAATCCGCTGGATTCAAGGCCGGCGAAACAGCGCCGTTAGCGCTCAATCTCAGGGAGCCGCCGACCGGCCTCGTCGCCATCCCGGCGCGGCCGGCCCTCGCGGACGACCATCTGCACTATGCGCTGACCTGGTTCGCCCTGGCGGCCGCGCTCGCCGTGGTCGCCGTTCTGTTGCTGCGCCGCCGCCGCCCGCCGTCCGGTCAGCCGTAACGTTTACGGATCATCGAAAAGAGCGCTCGGGCCGATTGGGCTTCCGGGCCTTTCGGCCGACCCGGGGCCGCCGTCGGGTTCCAGCCCATCATGTCGATATGGGCCCAAGGCGCCGTATCTTCCGCAAAGGCGGACAGGTAGAGCGCCGCCGTGATCGCGCCCGCGAAGCCTCCGGAAGAGACGTTGTTCAGATCGGCCACGTCGCTATCCAGCATGCGGCGATAGGGTTCATGCAGCGGCAGCCGCCAAAGCGGATCATCTTCGACGAGCCCGGCCGCCAGGATGTCGCTCGCCAACGCGTCGTCATTGCAGAACAGCGCCGGCAGGCTCGGGCCGAGCGCGACCCGGGCGGCGCCGGTCAACGTGGCGCAATCGATCACCATGTCCGGCTTTTCCTCCATCGCGAGCGCCAGGGCGTCGCAGAGCACAAGCCGGCCCTCGGCGTCCGTGTTGCCCACTTCGACGGTGAGGCCCTTGCGCGTCTTGATAACGTCGAGCGGGCGCATGGCGTTGCCGGATACGGCGTTCTCCACCGCCGGGATCAGGACGCGCAGGCGCACGGGCAGGTCCGCGCCCATGATCATCGCCGCGACGGCGAGCACGTTCGCAGCGCCGCCCATGTCCTTCTTCATGTTGAGCATGCCGGCCGGCGGCTTCAGGTCGAGCCCGCCGGTATCGAAACAAACGCCCTTGCCGACCAGGGTCACCTTCGGCGCCCCACGCGCCGGCCCCCAGGTCATGTCGATCAGACGCGGCGCCCGGTCGCTGGCGCGGCCGACGGCGTGAATGGTCGGAAAATTGTCTTTCAGCAAGTCGTCCCCGACGGTGACCTTGACCTTGGCCTTGTGTTTCTTGGCCAGATCCCGCGCCGCCTTCGCGAGCTCCGCCGGCCCCAAATCGTTCGCCGGCGTGACGATCAAATCCCGCCCCAGCGAAACGCCGGCGATCACGGCTTCGGCCAAAGTGCGGTCCGCGCCTTTCGGCCAGACCAGCCGCGCCGAGCCGCCGCGCTTGGCCGCATACCGGTCATAGGCGTAAGCGCCCATGCTCCAGGCGATCGCCGCGTTGGTGGCCTGGCCCTTGGTCAGTTTCGTGCGGATCTGGTAGAGGCCCGCCGGCAGGGCGCGCGAGCCCGCTCCAGCGGCGAAGAACTCATCCAAGCCGCCGACGCCGAGCGCGGCGAAAGCGGTCGTCCCATCTGCCGCTGGCGTAAGCAGCGCCGCGCCGGCGCCGCCTTTGAACCCGTTCGCCGAAACCCAGGCGCGGCCCGCATCGTCCAAACCGGCCAGCCATTCATCGAAACCATCCTTCGACACGAGGTCCAGCGGCGTCGCGTTCTTGGCGGATTTGCTCAGAATCTCGGGCATCGGCGAATTTCCTATGATTGATGGTCCGCATCCACGGCGTCCGCGAACGCCGCCATGCTGGGAAAGGTCCAGTCCGTCACCGGCGTATCATCGATCGCCTTGGTCGCGCCGCCGCCCTTGCCCTGGCGGCGATCGATCCAACAGGTCGCGAACCCCTGGCGCGTCGCCTCCTGGTGATCGTGAAACAGCGACTGGGCGACATGCAGCACATTCGCCTTCTCGACCCCATCGCTGGCGAGCCGCTCGGTCATGAATTCGAAATTGCGCGGGTTTGGCTTGTAGGAGCCGACTTCCTGGGCCGTAAACACATAATCGAACGGCGTTTCCAAGCGCTTGGCGCTCTCGCAGAAGCTTGCGACGTCGACGTTCGAAAGGATGACCAGCTTGTAGCGGCGCTTGAGCCGCGCCAGCGCGGCCGCGCTATCCGGAAAGGCCGGCCAGTCGCCGACGGATCGGCCGAATGCCGCGGCTTCCGCCTCCGTGCAGCTCGCGCCAAGGCGAGCGGACAACTCCGGCAGAAGATCGGCCAGCAAGGTCGGATAGAACTTGCCCGGCGTCGCCGCCTGCGCGGCGGACTCGACCTCGCCGAACGCGACCAGCGCGGAATCGCGGTCCGCGCTCGCCCCTGTCCGCTTGAGGCAAGGCTGCAGCGCATTCCAGATGCCGGACTCCCAATCGATCAACGTGCCATAGCAATCGAAGGAAAGAGCCTCGAAATCGGAAAGCTTCATCAGCAACACCCTGCATGGCGCTCGCTTCCGGCCGCGGCGCGAAATCGGCAGCGTCTCCTCGGATCGCCCCTTCCAGACCGGCGCCCCTACAAAGACTTCACGATATCCTCGCACATCGCCTTGGCGTCGCCAAACAGCATCATGGTGTTGTCATTGAAGAAAAGCGGGTTATCGACGCCCGCATAGCCCGTCGCCATGGAGCGCTTGATGAACATCACCATGCCGGCCTTATCCACGTCCAGAATCGGCATGCCAAAGATTGGGCTCGACGGGTCGTTGCGGGCGGAGGGGTTGGTGGTGTCGTTCGCGCCGATGACGAAGGCGACGTCCGTCGTGGCGAAATCGCGGTTGATGTCGTCCATCTCCACCACGTCCTCATAGGGCACGTTCGCCTCGGCGAGCAGCACGTTCATATGCCCCGGCATGCGTCCCGCGACGGGATGAATGGCGTAGCGCACCCGCACGCCCTCCTCCTTCAGGAGGTCGACCATTTCCCTGAGCGCATGCTGCGCCTGGGCGACCGCCATGCCGTAGCCAGGCACGATCACGACCGAGCCGGCGTTCTTCAGCATGAAGGCGGCGTCGTCCGCATTGCCGCTCTTGACCGTTCCGGCGGCGGCCGGCCCGCCAGGCGCCGCCGAAGCCTCCCCGCCGAAGCCGCCCAGCAGCACCGACAGCAGGTCCCGGTTCATTCCCTTGCACATGATGTAGGAGAGAATGCCGCCGGAGGCGCCGACAAGCGCGCCCGTCACGATCATCAACGGATTGTCCAGCGTGAAGCCAATGCCGCAGGACGCCCAGCCCGAGAGCGAGTTCAAGACCGAGATGACCACCGGCATGTCGGCGCCGCCGATCGGCAGAACGGCCATGACGCCCCAGACCAGGAACAGAACCACCATGCCCCAGAACACGCCCTCGCCGCCCCAGCCGCAGAAGGCGACGGCGGCGAACAGGGCGACGAGGCCGATGAACCCGTTCACGGCGCGTTGGCCGGGGAACGTCAACGGCGTCCCGGTCATCAGGCCGTGCAGCTTCAGAAAGGCCACGACGGAGCCCGAGAAGGTGATCGCGCCGATGCCGGAAGAAAGCGACATCTCCACCAGGGGCTGAAGCGGCAGTCCCTGCGAAGGCAGGCCATAAAGGGACGGCGCGTGCAGCGCCGCCCCCGAAATCAGCACGGCCGCCAGGCCGACGAGGCTGTTGAAGATCGCCACCAGCTGCGGCAGGTCCGTGATTTTGACGCGGAGCGCGATAAACGCGCCGATGCCGCCGCCCACCACGATGCCGGCGAACACGAAAAGCCAGGTCGAGATCTGGGGCAGCAGCAAAGTCGCCGCGCCGGCGACGGCCATGCCGAGAATGCCGATGAGGTTGCCCGTGCGCGCCGTCTCGGGGCTGGCGAGGCCGCGGATCGCCAGCACGAAGCAGATGGCCGCGAACAGATAGGCGTATGAGGTAAGGTCGCCGGTCATCGCGCGGTCCCCTTCTTCTTCGCCTTGAACATCTCGAGCATGCGGTGGGTGATGATGAACCCGCCGAAGATATTCACCGCCGCCAGCACGACCGCGAGAAAGCCCATGATCTTGGAGACGCCGAGCAGCGCCGGGCCGGCCGCGATCATCGCGCCCAGAATGACCACGCCCGAAATCGCGTTCGCGACGGACATCAGCGGCGCATGCAGGGCCGGCGTGACCTTCCAGACGACGTAGTAGCCGACGAAGCAGGCCAGCGCGAAAACCGTCAGGCCGAAGATCAGCGGATCGGCGCCGCCGATGGCGGACCCACTGTCCATGTTGGTGGCCTGCTGGGCGAGCGTCGCCGAATCACCGGCGAGGCGCTGCGCCTCAAGCGCCAGATCGTTCATGCGTTCGGCGAGGTTAGCGGCGCCGGTCGCCATTTCCTTGGGTTCGGCCATGGCCTCTATTCGTCCTTCGGCGAAAGCTGGGGATGCGTCACCGCGCCGTCCCGCGTGATCAACGCGCCCTGCACGATTTCATCGTCCCAGGGAACGGCGATGCGCTTGTTCTCGGCGTCGATCAGCGGCGTCAAAAAATTGACGGCGTTGCGCGCATACAGATTGCTGGCATCTTGGGAGACCGCGCTCGGCAGGTCGCTATGACCGATGATGAGAACGCCGCTCGCCTCGACCGTCTCGCCTGGCTTCGAGCCTTCCACATTGCCGCCTGACGACGCCGCCAGATCGACGATGATCGATCCGGGCTTCATGGATTGCAGCATGTCCGCCAGGATCAGCCGGGGCGCGGCGCGGCCCGGAATTTGCGCTGTCGTAATCACGATATCGGAGCGCGCCAGGGTGTCCCGCAGCTTCGCCGCCTGCCGGCGCTGATAGTCCTCGCTCATCTCCTTGGCGTAGCCCCCGGCGCCCTCGCCCTTCTCCTCGCTTTCGACCGTAACGAAGGTCGCGCCCAGGCTTTCGACCTGCTCCCTGGCGGCGTCGCGCACGTCTATGGCGGAAACGACCGCGCCGAGGCGCCGCGCCGTCGCGATCGCCTGCAAGCCCGCGACGCCGGCGCCGAGAATGAGCGCGCGCGCCGGCGCCACCGTCCCGGCCGCCGTCACCATCATCGGGAAGGCGCGGCGGAAACGGCTGGCGGCATGGATGACCGCAGCGTAGCCCGCCAGATTGGCCTGGCTGGAAAGCGCGTCCATTCCCTGGGCGCGGCTGATGCGCGGCACGAATTCGAAGCTGAACGCCGATACGCCCGCCGCCGCATAGGCGTCGATGCGCGCCCGGTCGCCGTGGGGATCGAGCAATCCCAGCAGCAACGCTCCTTCCCGCATCCGGGCGACGTCTTCCGCCGCCGGCGGGCGGACGCAGACGACGATATCCGCCGTCGCCCAGCCGTCATCGGCGGCGACGATCCTGACGTCAGCCTCCTCGTAAGCATGATCGGAGAATGCGGCGCCGACGCCGGCGCCGGCTTCCACGGCGATTTCAAGGCCCGTCTGGGATATCCGCTTGGCGGCGTCCGGCGTCATCGCGACGCGATGTTCGCCCGGAACGCGCTCTCGTGGCGCAAACAGCAGCATGATGACTCCAACGCAATTGCTGCGCTGCAACATAGTGCACGATGGCCCGCCGCGCCAGTTGCGCGAGACACAAAAGTCCGAAGCAGTTTGTCGCGCAATCCCCTGCTAAGGGGCCTCGATCAGAAGTCGATGCAGCGCCCGTTGACCGACCAGTCGCCGAAGCGCGTCGGGTCCGGCCCCTTCGGGCCGCCGATTTCCTCGACCGCTTCCGGCGGGGACGCCGGCTTGTCCGTCGCCGTGGGGCCGGCTTTCGGGTCGGCCGTGTTCGTCGCCTTTTCCGGGTCGCCGTCCGTCATGTCTTCGCCTTCCACGTCTGCCATAGCGGTGAAAATAGATATAGGTTGCCGTATATCCACCCCAGCAAGCATATTGGCCGCGCTCTGCGAACACTAGGCTCGCGCAACGATGCACGGCGATCCGTTACAAGTGGAAGAATAAGACATGCGACCGTCTGGACGGCGACAGAACGAGCTGCGCTCCGTCACGCTCGATACGAACTGGAGCAAGCATGCCGAAGGCGCATGCCTCGCGCAGTTCGGCGACACCCATGTCCTGTGCACGGCGTCCGTCGAAAACCGGGTGCCGCCATTCCTCCGGAATTCCGGCCGGGGTTGGGTGACGGCGGAGTACGGGATGCTGCCGCGCTCGACGCACACGCGGACCGACCGGGAGGCGGCGCGCGGCAAGCAATCCGGCCGCACGCTCGAGATTCAACGTCTGATCGGCCGCTCGCTCCGCTCCACCGTCGATATGAAGGCGCTTGGCGAAATTCAGATCCGGATCGACTGCGACGTGCTCCAGGCCGACGGCGGCACGCGCACCGCCGCGATCACCGGCGGCTATGTGGCGCTGTCGCTCGCCTGCCGCCATCTGCGGAAGATCGAGGCTATCCAGGCCGATCCGATGGTCGGCCAGCTGGCGGCCATCTCCTGCGGCATCTTCGAGGGCCAAGCCGTGCTCGACCTCGACTATGCGGAGGATTCGAACGCGGAGGCGGATGCGAACTTCGTCATCACCCGGGACGGCATGCTGGTGGAAGTGCAGGGCACCGCCGAGGGCGCGCCGTTCAGCCGCGCGCAGTTCGACGAGCTGCTCGATCTGGCGTCCGCCGGGGTGGCCGAACTCTGCGCCGCGCAATCGGCGACGCTGACGGCGGCCGAATGAGCGCCGCGCCGTCCCGCTCGCTCGGGCCGGGCGACCGGCTGGTGATCGCCACGCACAACGCCGGAAAGCTCCGGGAGATCGGCGAGCTGCTGGAGCCGTTCGGCGTCGAGACCGTTTCCGCCGGCGACCTGAAACTCGCGGAGCCGGAGGAAACTGGCGACACCTTCGAAGCGAACGCGCTCCTGAAGGCCGACCTTGCGGCGCGCGCCAGCGGCCTGCCGGCCTTGGCCGACGATTCCGGTTTCTGCGTCTCCGCTCTCGACGGCCGCCCGGGCATCTACAGCGCTCGCTTGGCGGGACCGAACGGCGACTTCAAGATGGCGATGGAGAAACTCCACAAGGAGTTGGGCGATGCGGCGAATCGGGCTGCATCCTTCGTCTGCGCCCTCTCGCTCGCCTGGCCGGACGGCGCCGCCCGCACCTTTCGCGGCGAGGTTCTGGGCACGGTCGCCTGGCCGCCCCGCGGCTCCCAAGGTTTCGGCTACGACCCCATGTTCCAGGCCGAAGGCCACAACGAGACTTTCGGCGAAATGGCGCCGGGGGCCAAACACGCAATCAGCCATCGCGCCCATGCGTTCCGCCAGTTCGTCGATGCCTGCATTCGAAGCTGACGCCGCCGCGCCCGCTGGGTTCGGCCTTTATGTCCATTGGCCGTTCTGCCAGTCGAAATGTCCCTATTGCGACTTCAACAGCCATGTGCGCGAAAGCGTCGACCATGACCGCTGGCGGCGCGCTCTGGTTCGCGAAATCGAGGCGTTCGCGGCGATCGCGCCCGCGCGGCCGCTGGACAGCATATTTTTCGGCGGCGGCACGCCGTCTCTGATGGCGCCGGAAACCGTCGCCGCCGTGATCGACGCCGCCCGGCAGGCATGGCGGTTCGCGAACGCCATCGAAATCACGCTTGAGGCCAATCCAGGGTCCGTCGAGGCCGAACGGTTCCGCGCCTATGCCGACGCCGGGGTCAATCGCGTCTCGCTTGGCGTGCAGGCGCTCGACGACGACGCGCTTGCATTTCTGGGCCGCCGCCATTCCGTGGCTGAAGCGATGACGGCGCTCGAGATCGCCGCCGAGACGTTCGCCCGCCGGTCCTTCGATCTGATCTACGCCCGCCCGGGCCAGACCGTCGCCGCCTGGCGATCCGAACTCGGCCGCGCGCTCGAGTTCGCAGCCGACCATCTTTCCGTCTACCAGCTCACCATCGAGCCCGGCACGGCGTTTCACGGCGCCGTCGCCCGCGGCGCGTTCGAGCCGGCGGACGAGGACAGCGCAAGCGACCTGTTCGAGGCGACGCAGGCCCAACTCGCCGATGCCGGCCTGCCGGCCTACGAAATCTCCAATCACGCGCGGCCGGGCGACGAATCCCGCCATAACCTTATCTATTGGCGAAGCGGCGATTGGGCCGGCGTCGGCCCCGGCGCCCACGGCCGTTTGAACACGGCGGAAGGCCGCGCCGCCTTTCGCCAGGCGCGCGCGCCCGAAGCCTGGTTGAAACGGGTCGAGACCGAAGGCGAAGGCACCGTCGAGCGCCGTGCGCTGGACCGAAACGAGATCGCGGTCGAGCGGCTGATGATGGGGCTTCGCCTCCGGGAAGGCGTCGACCGCGCGGCGTTCAAGGCGGCCGTCGGCCAGGACCTCGCGGATTTCGTCGATGAGGCTGGCCTTGCGCGCCTGATCGAGGCGGGCTTTCTAAGGCTCGACGCCGACCGAATGGCCGCCACGGACGCAGGGCGCCAGCGACTGAACGGGGTTCTCGATCTTCTGATCCCGTGAAATTCTTTGCTATCCTTTCCATGACCACGCAATCAGAGGCCCCGCAATGCCCGTAGAGTTCGAGCGCCGCGACGAGTTCGCCGTCATCACGCTCAATCGCCCGGAAGCGCTCAACGCGCTCAGCTTCGAGATCGTCGCCGCGATCGGCGACGCCATCGATCGCGCCGAAGCCTCGGACGCGCGCGCGCTGATCTTTACCGGCGCCGGCGAGAAGGCGTTCTGCGCGGGCGCGGACATATCGGAGCTGATGGGGCGCAGCGTCACCGAAGAGCGCGGCGGCGCCCGGCGCGGCCAGACCACCTTCGCGAAGCTGGACGAGCTATCGATCCCCTCCATCGCCGCGATCAACGGCTTCGCGCTCGGCGGCGGGCTGGAGCTGGCGCTCGCCTGCACCTTCCGCGTCGCGGCGCCTGGCGCGCGCATGGGCCTGCCCGAGGTCAAGCTCGGCCTCATTCCGGGCTATGGCGGAACCCAGCGCCTGCCGCGCCATATCGGCGAGGCGCGGGCGATGGACCTGATCCTGACCGGACGGTTCGTCGACGCCGCCGAAGCAGAACGCATCGGCCTCATATCCGCCGTGATCGAAGACGATCTGATGACCGGCGCCATGGCGTTCGCGCGCCAGTTCAGCGGCTTCAGCCTCGCGACATTGAAGCTCGCCCGAGAGGCGACGCGCCGGGCGCTCGACGTCAACCTGGACGAGGGCCTCAAGATTGAGGCGGACCTGAACGCCCTCTCCTTCCGCCTGGACGACGCCCAGGAAGGCGCCGCCGCCTTTCTGGAAAAGCGCAAGCCGACGTTCAAGGATCGCTGAGTCTTGGAGAGACAGGAAAAAGTCGCCGTCGTCACCGGCGCGAGCCGGGGCATCGGCTCCTGCATCGCGGCGACGCTCGCCGCTCGCGGCTGGCAAGTCGCGTGCCTCTCTCGCAAAGGCGTCGGCCCCGAGGACCGGGAACGGCCGGCGGCCGAAGCGGCGCTCTCGTTCGATATCCCGTGCGACTCGACGGACGACGCGTCCATCCGGGCGGCGCTCAAGACGGCGCACGACCGTTTCGGACGGCTGGACCTCATGGTCAACAATGCCGGAACCCATGACGAAGGCCGCAGTTCGGAATACGGCACGGACGCGTTCGAGGCGTTGATGCGCGTGAATTCGACCGGCCTCTTCGTCGCCTGCCGCGAGGCCTATCCCTATCTGGTCGAGACCAAGGGTCTGATCGTCAACATGGGCAGCTACTACGACAAGCTGGGCGTGCGCTTTCACGCGGCCTACTGCGCGTCAAAGGCGGCGGTCGCGGCGATCGGTCGGTGCCTCGCCGTCGAATGGGCGCGGGACGGCATCCGCGTCGTCACCATCGCGCCGGGCTTCATCGGGACTGACCTGAACCAGAGCCATATGGCCAACGATCGCTTCCGCGACTTCATCACCCGGCGCATCCCGTCGGGCGAGATCGGGCGGCCGGAAGAAGTCGCGCGCCTGCTCGCCGCCATCGCCGAGGAAAACCTGCACTTCCTGAACGGCGAGACGATCTATCTGGACGGCGGCCAGGGCATGAACCACTAAGGCGACGCAAAGCCGACCGGGTCACTGATCGATCGCGGCGAGCGCCAGCGTCCGGTCCGCAAGGGCGGCGACGTCCGGGTCATGAGTCGCGACGACGGCCGCCGCGCCTGTTTCACGGATACGCGCGAACAGCACTTCAAGCACGTCCGCGTCGCCGCCGCCGAACGCCTCGTCGATCAGGATGAGCTTCGGACCGTCGGCCATGGCGCGGCCGATGATCCGGGCTTGCGCCGCATCGCCGCCGGCCGCAAGCAGCCGGCTCGCGAGTTCGGCGCTCCCAGGCTCGTCCGCGGCCAGGTCGACCGCCGCCGTCTGGACGACGCCAAGCGCATCGCGCCGCGCCGCCCCGTCGAACTGGCTTGGATCGACGCCCAGCACCCTCACCGTTCCCGCATTCGGCGTATCGAGCCCCGCGATCAATCGGATCAGCGTCGACTTGCCGACGCCCGAAGGTCCTGTCAGCGCCAGAATTTCGCCGGCGCGAAGCGTTATCGATACGTCCCGCAGCACCGGTCGCCCATCGGGATAGGCGAAGGCGAGCGCGTTCGCCTGCAACGCCGGGGCGCCCTCCACGAGCCCGGTCGGGCGGGGCGGCGCCGGCGTCGGCGGCAATCTCTCGAGCATCCGCAAGCCTTCCTCTGCCTGCGACAACCGTGCGGCGGCGGCCGACAGCCCGAGCGCCGCCATCATGCATTGACCGAAGGCCGCGTAGATCGCCGTCATCTCGCCGGGCGTCGGGCCGCCGGCCGCTACCAGCCAAATCATGCCTGCGGGGGCGAGGCCTGCGGCGGCGGCGTCGAGGGCGCGCTGGCCGTCCCGGGCGGCCTGGGCGCGGCGGGAGGCGGCGATGCGGCGGTCGTGGATTTCGCCCCATCGCCGTTCGAGGGCGGCGCGGGCGCTCCGGCCGCCAGGGCCGTGCCGGGCGCGAAGCGCCGCCGACAGGAGGCCCGTTTCCTCGGCTTCCAGATGGGCCGCGTCCAGGCGCGCGCCGGTTTGAGTGCGCATGAGGCCGGCGGCGACGAACCCGAGCACGCCGAGGCCCAACAGCGACGCCGCGCCCGTCGTCGGCGCCAACCAGACGAGATAACCGCCGGACGCGACCAGGATCGCCAGAGCGGCGGCGATGGCGAGGCCGACTGAGGCCATCGCTTCCCTGGCCTGCACCGCGCCACGCAAGGTTTCGACCGATTCCGCCGGCGCCCGTCCCCGATGGAACCGGAGGCCGGCCGCGAGCAGACGGCGGAACGCCCGCCGCATCGCCCGCCGCTCCCAATCCAGCCACAGAGCCTGGTTCCAGACGCCGCCCAGATAGGCGACAGAGGCCGCGAGACCGCCGACGGCCGCCAGCGCCAACGCGGTCAAGGCGATGCCGGGAAGGTCGCCGGCCGGCGCCAGGTCCTCGACGATTCGGCGGGCGCCGAAGGGAATGGCGAGGCCCAAGCCGCCGCCTATCGCGGCCGCGACGATGGCCTGCGCCGCCAGGCGCCGGGAAAGGCCGCGCATCGCCGATGCGATCATCGCGGGCTCTCCCCTGTTTCCGCCAGGTCCGCCAAGGCGGAAAGGTTCGCCAGCGGCGCCGTCTCCAACGCCGACGCAGCGACCGGGCCATCGGCCACGACAAGCGCCGCCGGCGTCGCATCGAGCCGACGGAGCAGTTCCTGCGCCGTCGCCCGGTCCAAGTTCTCGAGACCGCGCGCAAAGAGGATCGTCGGCGCTTCGTCATAGACGGCGCGGGCGACGGCGAGCCGCACCCGCTGGCCGGTCGAGAGACTCTCCACCCCCGGATAGAGCCGTTCGCCCGCCGCGCGGCGACCGGCCGTCCCGGCGAGGCGCGCGACCTCAAGCGCGGTCGTCATGCGATCCGCGTCGACCGGACGAAACAGAGCCACATTCTCCGCGAACGTTCCGGGCAGGATCTGGGCGGGCCCATCGATCAGCGCCGCGCCCTCGATCCGGTCCGCAAGCGTCCGCCAAGCGGCGGGGTCGGCTTCGGCGAGGCGGATGCGGGAGTTTGGCGGCAGGGCGATGTCCGGAGACGGCGTCGCGCCGGCCGATACGGTCCGCAGGCGATATCGGCGCAACAGCTCCACCGACGCGCGCGAGGCGTCGGCATGGGCGTCCAGCAGTCGCCTAGCCGGGTCGTTGACGCCGAAGATCAAGGTAAGGCACGCGAACAGGTCGCCGATGCCGAAACCGGGTTCGAGCGCGATGAGCGCGCCGCCGGCGCCCAGAACCGCCGCCTGGGTCGCCGCGGCGACGGCGGCCTGTCGGGCGCCGATCGCCTCGCCCCGCTTGAGGCCCGCCGCCAGGGCTTCGGTCCGCCGATCCAACAGGTCGAGCCACTTCGCCAGGGCGGGCGCCTCCAAGGCGCCGAGCTTGATCGCCTCGATCTGGCCGAGGTCCCGCTCGACCCCGCCGGCCAACTCGGCTTCGGACCGCGCCCGGGCCTCGAAGACGCGGGCCTGGCTTTGCGTCATCCGCCAGACGGCGACGGCGTTCCAGACCGCAAGGACGAGGCCGAGGCAGCCCATGCGCCAGTCGAAGCTGAACAACAGCGCCAGCAACGCGATCGCCGTCGCCGCTTCCGCGAGCGTGGCTGGCAGGTCGCCGAACAGGAAGCCCGCGATGCGGTCGCCCGCCGCGACGGCGTCCGCGGCGCCGCCGGGCCCGGGGCCGAGTTCGTCCAGGCTCTGCGCTTCGAGCTCCAGCGCCTGTTCGACGATCTCCCGGTCGATGGCGGCGACGCGGCGCGCCCGCAAGCGGCGGAGGATCGTATCCCGCCCCCAACTGGCGCAGCCGCGCAGGACGCCGAGCGCGGCGAGCGCGACAAGACCGCCCCAGAGCGCGGCTTCGCCAGCCGGCTCAACGCTGGTCGCCGCTTCGAGCGCCCGTTCCAAAGCCAGCGGAATGCCGAAGCTGCCGGCGCCGACGAGCGCCGTGAACAGCAGCAGCCCAGCGGAATGATACGGATGCCCGCGAGCTTCGCGCGCTACGGTCGCGATAAGACCGCCGCCTTCGAGCACCGACATGGCGTTTCTAGCTTTTTCCGTTCAGGAAGTAGGTCTGGGTCAGGCCCAGGCTCTTGATCTCGACCGGCTCCCGCGCTTCGAACGCATAGGCGTCGCCGAGGATCTGGCGGACCTGATCGGAAACGTGGACACGCCCCGGATCGCCATGGCTTTCCATGCGGCTCGCGGTGTTCACCGTATCCCCCCAGATGTCATAGGCCGGCCGCTCCTGCCCGATGACGCCGGCGACGACCGGGCCATAGTGCATGCCCACCCTGAGGCGGAGCGGCGGCAGGCCGGCGATCTCGCAAAGCCCCTGTAGACGCTCGCCCAGCTCGCCCGCCAGCTCGAGCGCAAGGTCGGCCAGCCGGGATGTCTTTTCGAACGGCGACAGGCCGGGATCGTCCAGGCCGGACACGATCAGATAAGCGTCCCCTATCGTTTTGATTTTCTGCACTTTGTTTCGCTGAATCATCGCATCAATGTCGGCGAAAACGTCGTGCAGGAAGAACACCACATTGTCCGGCGCCTGGTCGTGCATCATCGTGGTGAAGCCGACGATGTCCGTGAACAGGATGGCTGCGTCGTGCCGGTCGGCGAAGATGCGGGCGCCGTCCGTGGACCATTGCTCGGCGATGTGCGCCGGCAGGATCGAATGCAGCAGCTCGCGTGACCGGTCCGCCAGGAACTTCCGCTCGAGCGCGGGCTTGATGCGCGCCTTCAGCAGCATGGTCGGCGGCGGGTTCGGCAGGTAGTCGCGCGCGCCCATGGCGATGCAGGCGACCATCAGCTCCTCGTGCTCCACGTTGGAGGCCACGATCACCGGCGTATCGTCATTGCGCTCCTGCAAGCGGCGCAGGATATCGAGCGCCATCATGTCGCTCAGGATCAGTTCGGTGATGATCAGGTCGATGCGGCTCCGCTCCAGTTGCGCGAACGCCTCGGCGCCCGTCTGCACCAGCAGGCACTCGCAATCGAACCGCTCGATCAGGCGGCGCATGAGCTGGCCCGTCGACGGGTCGCCGTCGATGACCAGCACGCGGCCGCGGCCGATCTTCTCGTCCGCATCCAGGCGAATGGCTTGGGTGCTGGTGCGCAGGATGCGGAAATAGGCCATCCGGTTTTCTGTAATCGGGTTGGCGGGATCGACGGCGAGGACGATCCCTTCCGCGCGTTCGGATTCCGACACGAGATCGGCCGCGTCCTGCGCGATCCGCCGGCCGCCGGGGATATCCTCGGCCATGTCCATGACCAGTTCAGCCGCGTTGCGCACCTTGTTGATGGCGTTGCCGAGGCGGCTGCGCAGTTGGTCGAGCACTTCCGCCTCATCCTCGACGTCGGCCACGCCTTCGCCCAGGCGTTCGATCGCGGTCGCCAATTCCAGGTTGGCGCGCCGGATCACGGCCCCCGGCTCCTTCAACTCCAGGAGTTCTGCGTCCCCGGGCGATTCCCTAAGCGCGCGCGCGATGCTTTGGTCCAGGAGTTCGCAATAACGGGCGATCGCGACCGTCGGCGTTCGCATGCGCGCCTGGCAATATTTTACGATGACGTCCCGCGCGTTCGTGCCTTCAAACGCCATTTACGCCTGCCCCCTGGCCCTGTCATTCGGGCGATGCACCGGTCGGTCGGACCCTCGAACAACCGGCGGTTAGTTTAGCCGTTTGCCGAAACAGCGCCAATCAGCGCGGGCGCTTCCGCTGTTCCGCATGACGCATAGAAGCGCGCGCGGGCAAATATAGCGTGAACGGCATGACCCATTGCCGGCGTGCGGCCGAGCGCCCGCGCGTCGCGGAAGCGGCTTGCATCGCGCCGCCAGCTTCCGCAATTTTGTCGTCGATAGACCCATTGCAGAAAGCGCTTTTAAAATGGACGCCACATCCAACCCCGCCGACGACACATTTCGGGAGGAAGTGCGCGCATTCTTCCGCGCAAAGCTGCCGGAACACACGCGCCGGCAAACCGAACTCGCGCCCTCCTATGTTTCGGACGCCGATACCCGGGCCTGGCACCGCATTCTGTTCGACCAGGGCTGGATCGCGCCGAATTGGCCGAAGGAGTATGGCGGCACGGGGTGGACAGCGGTGCAGCGCCATATTTTCGAGGAGGAATATCAGGCATCCAACGCGCCGCGCCTGAGCCCGTTCGGCCTCTTGATGGTCGGCCCGGTGATCTTCACCTTCGGAAACGAAGCGCAGAAGGCGAAGCACCTGAAGCCGATCCTCTCCGGCGAGACGAATTGGTGCCAGGGCTATTCCGAACCCGGCTCCGGCTCCGACCTCGCCTCCCTGAAGACCCGCGCCGTCCGCGATGGCGACCATTATGTGGTGAACGGCCAGAAGATCTGGACGAGCCACGCCCACCATGCCGACTGGATATTCGCCCTGGTCCGCACCGATACGGACCCGAACAAGAAACGGCAGGAGGGCATCAGCTTCCTGTTGATCGATATGAAGACGCCCGGCCTGGAGGTGCGCCCGATCATCTCCATCGATAAGGGGCACTATCTGAACGAGGTGTTTTTCACGGACGTGCGCGTGCCGGTGGAGAACCGCATCGGCGAGGAGAACAAGGGCTGGACCTACGCCAAGTTCCTGCTCGGCAACGAACGCACGGGCGTCGCCGGCGTCGGCAAATCCAAGCAGAAGATCGAAAAGATCGTCTCAGCCGCGATGGCGGAGCGTTCCGGCGACGGCCCGCTTTGGCAAGACCCGGCGTTTCGGGGAAAGGTCATGCGGATCGCGACCAAACTCTCGGCCCTGGAGACGACAAATCTGCGCATGCTGGCGCGGGAGACCGCCGGCCACGCCGTCGGTCCCGAGGCGTCGCTGCTTAAGATCAACGGTTCGGAGATCGAGCAGGATCTGAACGAATTGCTGGCGGAGGCGCTCGGCTATTACGCGGCGCCCTACGAGCGGGACAGTCTGCGGCTGGATGCGAACGAGTTCGTCGGCCCGGACCACGGGCGGGGCGCCATGACGGAGCATCTGTTGCGGCGCGCTTCAACCATCTATGGCGGCACGAACGAGATTCAGCGCGACATCATCGCCAAGCGCGTTCTCGGCCTTTAGCGACGACGCGCGGGAATGCCGCTGACTCCGTTGACCCTGAACGGCGAGGCCCTGCAACTGACGCCGGAAGGCGCATTGTTCCGGCCGGCCTGCCGCACGCTTGCGGTAGCGGACCTGCATTTCGAGAAAGGTTCCGCCATGGCGGCGCGGTCGCGCCGCATGGCGCCGCCTTACGATACGGCGGCGACGATCGAGCGCCTGGTCCGCGTCATGAACCGCCTCAAGCCGAAACGCGTCGTCGCGCTCGGCGACAGCTTCCACGACCTGGACGGCCCGGCGCGGCTCGGGGCCGGCGAGCGGCGGCGCATCCGGGCGTTGACGCAGGCGGTCGAGTGGACCTGGATTGAAGGCAATCACGACCCCGCGCCGCCTTCCGAACTGGGCGGCGACGGCGCGGCGGAAATCTCGCTCGGCAATCTGGTGCTGCGGCATGCGCCGAAAGCGGGTCCCGCGCCGGGCGAAGTGGCCGGCCATCTTCACCCCAAGGCGGCGGTCGCGACCTCCGCCCGCCGGATATCCGGCTTCTGCTTCGTGACGGACGGGCAAAGGCTCGTCATGCCGGCCTTCGGCGCCTATACGGGCGGGCTCGACGTCAACGCCCATGCAATTCGGGGACTATTTAGGAGGGGATTCCGCGTGTTCCTGCTGGGCCGGGACCGGCTCTACGCCTTTCCCATGAGCCATGTAGCGCGCGGGAGCGAATCAAGCCCGCCCGACCGCCGCACGGGCTAGAACGAGCAACAGGAATTGGCGTTGGACGGCGCCCTTTTGGGCGCGCCATACCCTAGACCCCGGCGTACATACGTCCGGGGTTCAGGCGACCATGCGGATCGAAGGTCGCCTTCAGGCCCTTGGTGAGGGCGAGCACGGGCGCGGACAACGGCTGAAACACATCGATCGCCGCACGGACCGTTTCGCCCGCGCGCATCAGCGTGGCGTGCCCGCCCGCGGACCCGATCGCCGCCCGCACGATCGCCGCGCCCGCATCCGGCGCATCGGCCGGCGCCGTCAGCCAGATCAGCCCGCCCGCCCAGTCGTAATACGCCTCGATGTCGAGCGCGGACCTGATTTCAGCGACGACGCCAGGGCCCGCTGTCGGCGCGGTCGAGATGCGCCAGAGCGGGCAGCCGTCCGCGCCGGCGAAACACGCCACATCGCGGATCGCCGCCCAGACCGCTTCGGATTCGGCGCCGTCCAGCGTCACGATCTCGACGCCGGCCGGCAACGCCGAGCGGATCGCTTCGCCGCGATAATCCAGACTGTCGGGGAAGGCTTCGAGGCGAAGCAGGGTCGCCGCCTCGCTCCGGCCGAGCGCTGGCGTGCGCGCGGCGATTTCAGAGGGAAGGTGCGCGGCCGCTATGGGCTCGAACGGGCTCTTGAACGCGGCGGCAAGCGCCACCTGTCCCTCGGCGTCGCTGAGCCCGATCAGAGCGAGCGTCCGTTCCGCCGGCGCGAGCGGCAGGACCTTGAACGTCGCTTCCGTGATCGCGCCGAGGCCGCCGAAGGCGCCCGCGGTCAACTTGCAGAGATCGTAACCGGTGACGTTCTTCATCACCCGCCCGCCGCCATGGAGCGACTGGCCGGTCCCGTCCACGAACCGGACGCCGATCAGATAGTCGCGCATGGCGCCGCTGGCGACCCTGGCCGGGCCGGAAAGGCCCGCGGCGACGACGCCGCCGATGGTCGCCGGCCCCGCGCCGCCATAAAGGCCCGTCAGGTCCGGCGGGTCGAACGGCAGGCGCTGGCCTTTCTCGGCCAGGACCGCCCGCGCCTCGGCGAGCGGCGTCCCGGCCCGGAAGGTCGCATACAACTCCGTCGGGCTGTACTCGACGACGCCGGTCAGCCGGTCGAGCTTCAAGGTCGCGCTCGCCTGCGCCGGCCGGCCCAACCCGGCGAGGCCGCCGCCGCTTTCGATGGCGAGCGGCCCATCCGCCTCGCGGATCGCCTCGACGACCTCGGCCGCCGATCCCGGACGTAAGGTCGCCTGGCTCACTCGGCCGCATCCACCAGCGGGAACACTTTGTGGGGGTTCATGAGATATTTTGGATCGAACACCCGTTTCATGCGCCGTTGCAGGTCAAGCTCCTCGGCGCTGAACTGCTCCGGCATCAGATCGCGCTTCTCCACGCCGACGCCGTGCTCGCCGGTCAGGCAGCCGCCAAGCTCGACGCAGAGCTTCAGAAGCTCGCCGCCGCATTCCTCCGCCCGCTCGGTCTCGCCCGGAGCGTTGGCGTTGTAGAGGATCAGCGGGTGCAGATTGCCGTCGCCCGCGTGAAAGATGTTCGCCACCTCGAAACCGTAGGACTGGCAGATCGCGCTGATGCGGTCGAGCGCTTCCGGCAGCTTGCCGGTCGGGATGGTGCCGTCCATGCAGAAATAGTCCGGCGAAATGCGGCCGATGGCGCCGAAGGCCGACTTGCGGCCCTTCCAGATCGCCAGGCTCTCGGCGTTCGTCTTGGCGATCCGCTCATAGGCCGGCTTGAACGGCGCCGCGATCTCCTGGATGCGGCCGAGCAGGCTGTCGATCTCGGCGTTGGAGCCTTCGACCTCGACGATCAGGAGCGCTTCCACATCGAGCGGATATCCGGCGTGGGCGAACCGCTCGGTCGCGTGGATCGCCGGCTTGTCCATGAACTCGATGGCGACGGGGATGATGCCGGAGGCGATGATGGCGTCGACGCAAGCGCCGGCGTCCCGGCTGGTGGCGAAGCCGAACAGGATCGGCCGGGCTCCTTCGGGCGAGCGCAGAATGCGCAGGGTCGCCTCGGTGACGAGGCCGAGCATGCCCTCCGAACCGGTGATGAGGCCAAGCAGGTCGAGCCCGCCCGCGTCCAGGTGCTTGCCGCCCAGGCGGATGACCTCGCCGGTTGGCAGGACCATCTCGACGCCCATTAGATTGTTGGAGGTGACGCCGTATTTCAGGCAGTGCGCGCCGCCGGAATTCATGCCGATATTGCCGGCGATCGTGCAGGCGAGCTGGGAGGAGGGATCGGGCGCGTAGAAGAAGCCGTCGCCGGCGACGGCGTCCGTCACGCCGAGATTGGTGACGCCCGGCTGGAGCGTGATCGTGCGGTTGTCATAGTCGACGTCGAGGATCCGCGTCATCTTCGAGACGCCGATTACGATCGCGTCCTTCAGCGGCAGCGCGCCGCCGGCGAGCGAGGTGCCCGCGCCGCGCGCTACGACCTTCACGCCCCGCTCATGGCAATAGCGCATGACGCGGCTCGCTTCCTCGGTCGTTTCCGGCAACACCACGGCGAGCGGCGTTTCCTTGTAAGCGGTCAGCGCGTCGGTTTCGTAAGGGCGGATTTCGTCCGGATGGTCGATAACGCCATCGGGCGCGGCGATGAGCCCACGCAGGCTTTGGACGATCTGGTCGCGGGCGGCCAGGATCTCCGGATCCGGATCGGGCATGCGCGCCATGGGCCGAGCCTCCTTTGCTGGGCGAGCCATGGCATTGAGCTACGCCGCGGCGCGGGCGCCGTCAATCAGCGGCGCCGCGTGGCGGGAAAGCGCCGATGCCGCAGCGCAATCATATTGTCACCGCCGCGCAATAGTTTGCCGCCTCCCGCAAACGAGGTCCGCCATGCCCGACGACACGCGCCCGGCCGAACCGGAACGGCTCCGCCAGACCGCCGCCTTGCCACTGCCCCCGGCCTTGCCCACGCCCGCCCCGACGGACGTCGCCGTCGCCGGGCCATCGCGTGAGAGCTTCGACACCGTCACACGGGTCGCGCGCGCAACCGCCGCCCGCATCCTCGACGGCGTTTCCCCGGACGCGATCACCTCCGCTTGGACTAATTGGGCCTCCCATCTTCTGCGCGCGCCCGGCCGCAATCTGGAGATCGGCCAGACGATCGTGAGCGAAACGGCGCGGCTTGCCGCCCAGCCGCTGGCGGCGGCCGTCGGCGCGGCGGCGCCAGCGGAGGAAACGGGCGGACGCTTGGCCGACCCGGCTTGGAACGCGTGGCCCTACAGCCTGTGGCGCGAACAGTTTCGGTCCCTGCAAAAGCTTTCGAAGGTCGCGACGGCGCCCCTGCGCGGCGTATCGGAAAGCAATGCGCGGCGGGTGTCGTTCATGGCGGATCAGGCGCTCGAGGCGCTGTCGCCCGCCAGCAATCCCCTGCTCAATCCTGTCGTGCACCAAAGGACGCGGGAGGAGACGGGCGCCAACCTTGTACGCGGCGCCGAATTCCTGGCGCACGATCTCCTGGCGCAGATGCCGGGGGCTGCGCAGACCGAAGCGAGCGCCTTCGTCGTCGGAGAAGGCGTTGCGGCGACGCCGGGCATGGTCGTCTACCGCAATAACCTGATGGAGCTCATCCAGTACGCGCCGTCGACGGCCGAAACGCTCCGCGAACCGGTGCTGATCGCCCCCGCCTGGATCATGAAATACTATGTGCTCGACCTGACGCCCGAGCGCTCCCTGGTGAAGTTCCTGGTCGACCGCGGGCACACGGTGTTCATGATTTCGTGGAAGAACCCCGGGCCCGAGGATCGCGACGTCAGCTTCGACGACTATCGCAGGCTCGGCGTCATGGACGCGCTGTCCGCCATCGGCGCCATCGTCCCGGATGCGCGCGTCCACGCCGCCGGTTATTGCCTCGGCGGCACGCTGCTCTCCATCGCCGCCGCCGTCATGGCGCGGGAAGGCGACGACCGGCTGGCCAGCATGACGCTTTTCGCCGCCCAGACGGATTTCAGCGAGGCCGGCGAGCTGATGCTGTTCGTCGATGAAAGCCAGATCGCCCACCTGGAAGACATCATGTGGGACCAGGGCTTCCTGGACGCCAAGCACATGTCCGACGCGTTCCGGTTTCTGCGCTCCGACCAGCTGGTCTGGGCCCGGTTCATCAACCGCTATGTGCTGGGGGAGGCGGACCATCAGACCGATCTCATGGCCTGGAATTCCGACCAGACCCGGATGCCCTATCGTATGCACTCCGAATATCTGCGCGGCCTGTTCCTGGAGAACCGGCTCACCGCCGGCCGCTTCGCGGTCGATGACCGGGTCATCGCGCTCAAGGACATTCGCCAGCCGATGTTCGTCGTCGGCGCCGAAACCGACCACATCGCGCCCTGGCGCTCCGTCTACAAGGCGAGCCTGTTCACGGAAAACGAGCTGACGTTCCTCCTGACCAAGGGCGGCCACAACGCCGGCATCGTCTCCGAACCCGGCCATCCGCGCCGCCACTACCGCATGTCGACCCGCAATCCCGGCGACGCCTATGCGAGCCCGGATGTCTGGCTCGCCCGGACGCCGACGCAGGACGGGTCCTGGTGGCTCGAATGGGCCGCATGGCTTGTGGAGAAAAGCAGCGCCGAGCGGGTCGCGCCGCCGCCGATGGGCGCCGCCGACGCAGGCCTGCCGCCGCTCGCGCCCGCGCCCGGCGCCTACGTCCTGGGCCGCTGACGGAGATGGGCGGCCGGGGATTGTTCGACCTGACCGGCAAGCGCGGCCTGATCGTCGGCATCGCCAACGAGAACTCGATCGCATATGGCTGCGCCGAGGCGCTGCGGGCGCAAGGCGCCGAGCTGGCGGCGACCTATCTGAACGCCAAGGCCGAGCCCCATGTGCGCCCGCTCGCGGAGAAACTGGGCGCGGACCTGATCCTGCCCTGCGACGTTCGCGAAGCCGGACAGCTGGAGGCTGTGTTTGAAGAGATAGAGCGGAAATGGGGCCGGCTCGATTTCCTGCTGCACGCCATCGCCTTCGCGCCGAGGGAAGACCTGCACGGCAGGCTGGTCGACGCCAGCGCCGCCGGCTTCGCCCTCGCCATGGACGTTTCCTGCCATTCGTTCCTGCGGATGGCGCGCCTGGCCGAGCCTTTGATGCGCGACGGCGGAACGCTGCTGACCGTAACGTTCTACGGCTCCGCCCGAGTCGTCGACCACTACAACCTGATGGGGCCGGTCAAGGCCGCGCTGGAAAGCGCGGTGCGCTATGTGGCGGCTGAGCTCGGCCCCAAGGGGATCAGAGCGCACGCGATCTCGCCGGGACCGATCGCGACCCGCGCCGCCAGCGGCATCGACCGCTTCGACGCGCTGCTGGACGAGGCGCGCGCCCGGGCGCCGCAACACCAGCTCGCCAGCATCGCCGATATCGGCGCCGCCGCCTGCTATCTGGTGAGCGACGGCGGGCGCCGCGTGACCGGCACGGTCATACCGATCGACGGCGGCCAGCACATCATGGGCTGAGACAGCGCGCCAACGCGGCGGGGATTTCGCTCGCCGCCGCCGGCGCGAAGGCGGCCATCGCATATCGGTCAGGCCGGACCAGCAGCAACTGGTCCCGATGCGCCCGAAGCGGGCGAAACCTTTCCAGGTCTGCAGCGCTGGCTTCAGCCGGCAGCGAAACCGGCATGGGCGCAAACGGCCAAGCGGCGAAGTCCGCCCTATTGAGCCAGGCGCCGCATGCATCGTTCTGCGCGATCAGGGCAAACCCGTCGCCGAGCAGATCGTCAAGCGGTCGCGCCTCGCCTTGGCGCAGTTCGACTGTCGGGTTTGGGAGCATGCGCCCGATAAGGCTGGCCGGCGGCTGCGCGGGGTCTTCGAGGCCGAGAAACCATCCGGCCTCGTAACACGGCGGCGGCTTGAAACGCATGCCGACGACATAGTCCCGCGCCTCGGGAAAGCGGTCGAGCCCGGCCATCAGGGCATCCCGAAGCAAGGATTTCTGGCGGCCGACCGGCATGACGACTTCGCCCATGGCGACGGCGAGCCGAACCATCGCCCGCGCCGGCGCGTGGCGCTCCGTCTCATAATGGCGCAGCAGCGCCGGATCGGCCCCGCCGACGACCAACGCCGCTTTCCAGGCAATGTTATGGGCGTCGCGAAGGCCGGCGTTCATGCCTTGGCCCGCGAAAGGCGGCGTGAGATGGGCGGCGTCGCCCGCGAGCCACACCCGTCCCTCGCCCCAGGCTGCCGCGACCCGCGCCTCGAAGCGATAGACTACGGCCCGGATGACGTCTTCCGGCGGCAACGGCCGGACGGGCGCCAGGAGACGGGCCAAAGTCTCCGGCTTCAGCATCTCGTCCCGCGTCTCACCGGGCAGCAGCATGAACTCGTAGCGGCGGCCGCCGAAGGGCGTGGGGATCGAAACCCAAGGCCGTGCGGGATCGCAATGAAATTTGGAGACAGGCTCGTCGTCCGGATCCCGCGCCAGATCGAGCACGATCCAATCCTGCGGGTAGGCCTCGCCGGGAAATGCGATGCCGAGCGCCTGCCGGGTCGGGCTGCGGGCGCCGTCGGCCGCGATCATCAGGTCCGCTCGGACCGTCCTCGCCGAGCCATCGGCAAGAACCTTCGCCGTCACGCCCTTGCTGTCCTGGCGGAACTCAGCGACCTCCGCCGCGTCAACCAGCGTCGCCGCCGGCGCCGTAGCGAGACCGCGCCGAAGCAGCGCCTCAAGCTCGGGCTGGTGGAAATAGTTTCGCTTCGGCCAACCGAACTCCGTGCCGCCCGGCCCGACTTCGCCGACAATCCGGCCGGCGTCGTCCAGATACCGGGCCCCGGCCGCCGGACGGATAATCTCCCGCAGCCCCTCGCCGAGCCCGGCCGCCGCGATCGTCCGGCAGCCCTCGTCATCGATAACGACGGCGCGCGGCAGGTCGAGCGGCGCCGGATTGCGATCGACAATCAGCGTCCGCAAGCCGGACCGCGCCAGAAGATTGGCGACCGTCAACCCGGTCGGACCGGCCCCGACGACAAGGACATCGATGTGTTCAGGGAGGCTAGGCGCGTCGGCCACGGCGAAACATCAACTCTGCAATGCGGCGGACCGCGAGACGGCTAATCCTAGAACAGTCCCACATCTGGCGTCATCGCCAGAGGCAGGACCCGTCCGTCGGCAGCCATCCGGAGATTGAACGGCGCGCCGTCACGCCTCAAGCAGGCCCAGCTCGCGGAAGCGCGCGAGATAGCGCGCGCCCTGAGCGGCCGGCGAATAGGTCTCGCGCATCAGCCGGCGACCGGCCTCCGCGCGCCGCCGCGCGATTTCAGGCTGGTCGCGTACGGTACGCATCGCAGCCGCCATGGCGTCGATGTCAATATCCGCCCAGAAGGCGCCGGGCGTGGGAAAGATAGTTTCGTTGGGCGCGACATCCTTGGCCGTCCATCTGATCGGAAACGACGATTCTGCGGTCAGATGCCCTGTCGAGCCGGAATAGTCGGTCGCGATGACGGGCCGCTCATAGATGAGACCGTAGGCGGGGAAATAACCGAAACCTTCCGATCGGTGCGGCGACAGCAGGCAATCGGCGCCGCGGATCATGGCCAGCATTTCGTCGAACGGCAGCTTGTCGGCGACGATCACGATCCGCGGATCCCGCGCCGCGGCCGCCGCGATCTGCGGCCACTGGCCGTTCGGATCGCCCCAATGGTTGCGCACGACTTCTGTCGTCTTGACGATCAGGCGAACGTCGCCGTCGCCGGGTCCGTCAAACGCCCGCTGGAAGGCGCGCACGCCGGCAAGGGGATTCTTACGCTCGACGGAGGAGTGAAAATCGAAAGGCAGCATGAAGCAGAACGCATCCTCCGGCGCGCCCATTCGCGCTTTCGTCATGGGCGCCACGTCCGGAATTTCGATGCCTTTAAGCATGGTGCGTACGGGCGCATCGGTGTGCCGGCGATAGACTTCGGACAGGAATTCCGACGGGCACCAGATCTCATCAAGCATATCGAGCGCCAACATATGCGCGTCCGGCAGCGTCTCCAGTTCCCAAAGCAGGAACGCGATAGCATAGAGATTTGGATCGCGGTCGATGAACGGAGCGCAGAGGACCTGAGGCGCAACGTCTGCGTTGAGATGAATCAGCGCAGTATTGCGGCGAAATCGGAGGGGCGCGCTTTCCAACGGCGTCCGACGCGGGACTTCGGCATAGTGCGCTTCGCTATCCAGGATCGTCGCCTCAACGCCCACCGACGCGAGGGCTTGCTCGCTCATCCAGAGATTGGCTCCAAGGCCGGTTTCGCTCGCGGCCATGCCGATAAGGTCGAAATCCGTCTTGTCGACCGCTTCCGCCACGGTATCCGACGCCGTAGAGAGCCGGCGAAACCACGGATAGGCGCGACAGACCGATGTCCGGAACCAGTACCGTACGGACTTGCTGACAGAAGGATCAAGCGCTTCTTCCGGATTGCACGCAGGCATTCCGGCATAAAACGCCATCATCAACTCAGCCCGGGATAGGGCATTGGGCGCATCCGTCGCCGGCGCGCGCAGCCACGCCTCGATCGGCCCTTCGAACAGACGCGACGAGGCAGGCGAATCGCAAAGGTTCAGGAGCGCGTCCAACATGAAGCCGACGCGGCCGGACTCGGTCCCCAGATCATACATCCGGCGGTAGGTCTTCGACCCCGCGTGGAGGTTGACGAGGGCGCGCGGCAGCGGAAACGGACCGGCTTGCCCCGCCTCCACTTCGATCGCAGGCGCGATCAGCGCATCCGGAGTCAGGCAGGCGGGATAACGGCGCGCGCGTTTGTGATCGATCAGCCACCAATGGGCGAAATCATAGGCGGTCGCGGAGCGCTGGAAGTCGCCGTCTCGGTCCGCCGCCTCGCCCGCCGCCAACCGCGTCAGTTTCGGCCAGCCAGGACGCGGCGGCGGAACGACTTCGTTCAAGGCGTCTGCCACCTCCGGCGCCAACGGCGCCGCGCCGCGCAGCCGCCGGGCGCCGTCGTCCAAATACCAGCGTACGAATTTGAACCAGTTCGCCTCGTCCGAGAGCCCATATCGGCTTTCGAGTTTCAGGGCCGCGCGTCCATAGGCCATATAACGGGATACCGGCAACCCTGGCCGCGATAATCTGGGGTCCGGTCGGTTGGCTATCGTTGCGCGCGTCCCGGGTTCGTCCGCTTCGAACGGAGACGCCGTCGCCCCCTCACGCCCTTCGACGGCCCTTGCGACCCGTCCATCCCCTGAAAAATCTTGGCCGCGCACGCAATCGTACAACTGCTCAAGCGCAGGCGATGTCGCGTCCGGTCCGTCGGCGACATCGATGCCGAAATCGCGCAACACCGCCGACACGACAACGACGGGATCACTGAGCGCGGCCCCCTGTAGCGCCGTCACCGTCTGGAATACGGAGGCTCCGATGCGCCGGCGGCCCTTGTCCGGCACGATCATGATGCGCGCGCCGCCGCCGGCGGCGAGAGTCCCCAGGTCTCGATCGAAGGCCTTGAGCTTCGAGGCCCGATGCCCCCGCATCCACAATGGGCCGGTCGGCATCCGGTCTTCCGGGCAGCGGCTGTCCACGACGAAGATGAGGTCTGGCGCAAATTCAATCAGTCGTTGCGGCACATTTCGCGGATCTCTCGGGAGGAGGACCTCCGCACGCCCCCGGCCCCTGCGCGCGGCCGTCAGAACTTCCGCGCCGGCGTCGAGGCAAGCTCGGGTCAAGGCTCGGGTCACGGCCGCAGGCGCGGTCCGGCGCGGCGGCCACCAGCCGATCACCAGAACCTTTCGCGCCTGCTTCGACGCTTCACCTGGCATGGCCAACCGCCTTCGCCCGCAATTCCGCGATACGCCGCCGCATCCTGCTACAAACGCACCCCGTGCCACATGGCCGACCGCAATGGCCATCGCCGAGACCAGAACGATACGGCGAGCGGCCCCGGGAAGGCATCATAGAGGCCCGATCCATCGAAGCCAGTCGGCTCGACATGATCCTGCACCGCCCGGATCGCCACCTCCCAATCCGTGCATTGACCGCGTGGAACGCCGAATGCCGGGAAGACCGGCCGGCCGACGCCTGCGTACAGATCACGAAACCTATGGTCGATCGGCTCGTCTTCATCCATAGCGTCAAGCCAGTGCAGACCATCACGATGATAATTGAACCACGTCGCCGGAATCCCATAAGCGTCTGCGATGACAACGCCATGCAGCGACGTCGAGAGAACAGCCTTACAGGAGCATATCTCCTGGACCTTTGCTTCAATCGCCTCCAGCGAATCCTCCGCGTACATCGTTATGAGGCGCACCGAAGCCTTCAAGTTTGGAGAAATCGCGTAGCGGGCGTATTCCGCTTTTGGCCGCCCCTCCGGCGCAGGTCGATCCAGCTCGGTCAGGTGAAGGACGACGCCAAGCTCAAAGGTCTTATCGACATGATCCATCGGCATCAGACGGGGAAGGAAATAGACGGGATCGCCATAGACCTTGGGGGCGGCGACGCCATAGCGGCGAAGCGCTCCGGCGGAGAACGGGCCACGCATCGCATGCACGCGGAACGCCGTATCGGGCGGCAGCGTATAAGGGGTCCCGCGCGCAAGCACGTTGATCCGCTCATCCAAGCCCGAGCCCCAGAAATGGACGACGCCGTTCCGCATGCCATGCCCGATGGTGCCGACCGCGGCCATACGGACTGAGGGCGCGTCCAGATCCGCGTGCCGAACCGTGAGGTTCGCCATAGCGCCAACGATGATCGCGCTTAGAGCATCGCCGACATTGACCATCTTCGCGTCGTCAGGGCACCGCATCCACGTCAGCGGAACTGCGCCCAAGTCGAGGGATACTCGTTCCAACTCCCTGATCATCGAACGGCCCCAGACCCTAACGAGCGACGGTGCGAGGCATTTGCGGCTCGGTATTTTTCGGCCATGGCCGCTACAGCACGCGAATGCTCGAAAGCAGGATGCGTCCGACCAGCCAGATAAAGAAGAAAACCGCGAATACCTTCAAGATTTCGACAGCGACATTCGGCTCTGTCGCCTTCAATGGCGGCCTCGGCGGCACGAACAGCACCAACTGGGCCTGTGTTAGCGCCGCGTTCGCCTGCGCCTGCAATCTCAGGTTCGAAATCGACACGTAGCTTTGCCGCGCGATCGCAAGGTCGTTCTGCAAAGCGTCGTACTCGCTCAATTGGGCGGACGTAGTCACCTCGCCTTGCTCACCGGCCCGACGCCTCATCTCCGCCGCGAGTTGCTGCTCTAGCGCCCGTGTCTCCGCCGCCAGGATTGAGATTCGGGGGGATCCCGGCGCGCGGCGACTTAATGTGCGCAGTTCGACCTGCCTGAGATTGATCTGGGAAGTGAGTTCCGATTCGATCGACGTCTGAATGCCGGCCTGGTCGGTCGGCGAGAATAGCTTATTGCGCAACCGAAACCGCTCGAGCCGCGCCCGCGATTCGGCCAGCGCGTTCGTCATGATGTCGTATTGGTCGTTCACATACTTCAGCATTTCCTCCCGCGCTTTGCGCGAGAGGCTGTCGACGACGCCTTGCAGCGCTTTCACAAGCGCGCCGCTGACCGCTTCCGCGTCCTCCGGCCGAAACAGCGAAACATCGACCGTCGTAATGCCGGTCACTGCGTCGAAAGAAACGGCGACCGCGCGGTTCCAGAACGGCAGGAGGTCTTCGGGAGGCACGCTTGGATCGTACGCGCGAACGAAATCGCCGCCGTCCCGCCCAAGATACTCGCGAATTGGGATTTGCTTCTCGACGTCGAGAAAAGATTGGACGCTCTCAATATAGTCTTCGAGGATGAAACTATCGCCAGCGAATACGAGGCCGGACGCGCCGCCGAGCGCGCCGCCAGCGTCCTCGCCGCTCTGCTGCATGATCGCTCCGCCGCGAACCGTATAGCGAAACTCGCTGACATAGCGTGGGGCCGCGATCTGCGTGTAGTAAATCAACGCCGCCAGAACAGGCAGCAGCACCACCGCCAGAAACGCCAGCGCTGGCTTCAGATAGGATCGCTGCGTCAGGACGGCGGCGACCATGGCCGACTCCAAGTTCCGATCAATGCTATTCGAGCGTATCGACGCTTCGCGATTCGCCCGTTCCTACGCCTATTTCGCCGACTGGAGCGTTCGCCGCAAGCGACATCGCCCATGGCGCTGGTGCTTGCAGGGGCAAAAGGCGCTGCGATACAAGCGCTAACGCTAAGTCCAACGGCGTCGCCCGACGCAGGCAAAGCGGAAGTGGACATTCATCTTGAACGCTGAAGCGGCGCCGCCAGCACCCTACATCGCCCGGACCGGCATTCTGAGCAATCTCCGCCTGGTCTGGACGCTGACATGGCTGAACTTCCTGCCGCGATCGCCGCGCGACGGCATGCGCCTGTTCTGGGTATTCGCCGAACCGGCGGGCCAGCTGGCGATTATGATGGTCATTTTCAGCCTGATCGGCCGCGTTCCAAGCTACGGCAACAGCTTTGCATTCTTCCTGCTGACCGGTATTGCGATCCTAACGCTGTTCCGCAACGGAACCCAGGCCTCGCGCATGGCGGTGCTTGGGCTAAGCGCCCGAAATCGGCTCGCCCACGTCGGCGTGTTTCACGAAGCGATTGCGCGAAATCTCTTCAATATCATTGTCGCGGTGATCTACACGGGCGTCCTAGCGTATGCTCTGAGCCTTTTTCAGGATGTCGAACCGGTGCCGCCACACCCGACCCGGGCGGCGGCGGCATTCTTCTGGTGCATGTTGTTCGGTTTTGGCGTCGGCCTACTGCGGGCAAGCGCCGCGCGATTTCTCCCGACCGTCGATCGGATCTACGGCATCGCATCTCGCGCCCTGCTGTTCATTAGCGGCGTGTTCTTCGTGCCGTCATTCATGGTTCCGCAGATTCGCGACTACCTCGCCTACAATCCGGTGCTGCAGTTGATCGAATTATTTCGGCTTGGGATGTTCGATCAGTATCCGACAGTGGTCTATGCGCCGGACTATCTGCGCGGCTGCATCTTGATCACGGTCGGAGTCGGGCTCGCCATCGTATGGAGCAAACGCCGCAGCTTCCTGGAGTAGACTCGCGCCAAAAGACGCAACGTAGACCGCTCGATCAGAACCCGGCGGCGCGCTGTGACGAGACGGCGCTTGCGACCCCGATCCGGAAGAGGTCCAAAAGGCGCTGCACTTCGACATAGGGGGAATTCGCCACATAGAGCACGTCGCCGTCGCGCATTTCGAACCTGTTGGCCAGAAACAAGGTTTCGGTGCGATCGAAGGAAAACTGATAAGCGACGGCATGGGCGCTGGCGCCAGGACGTGCACTGAGCCCAAGCGCGCTCTCCGCCAAAGACGGATCGACGAGCCGCATCACGTAGACGCCTTCGCGGTCCGCCCGCACATCGATTACGCCGCCAACGTCGGCGAGGGCGTCTGTCAAGAAGTAGGGATTGTAGCCAAACTCGCCCTTCGCGGACTTATCCGTCGCGCCAAGGGCCACAAAGGCGTTTGGCCGTTCTTCAATGGTCAACGCATCGCCCGGCGACATTCGTATGTTGAGCCGAGGATCTTTCAAAATTCGCGCAAGCGGCATGGTTTGCAAGCGGCTGCCGCGGGTCAACGTCACGACCAGGTTGTCCACCGGACCGGAGAACGCGCCAGCCCGCGCGATGACGTCCGTAATTCGGTCCGCCCCCGGCGCCAGGGCGATAGAGTTATTGGCGACGCCGTCGCCGATCACGCTCACCAGGTTAGATGTCGGCTTTACAAACGTTACGATCGCTTGTGGGTTGATGGCCTTGCCGTGCAACCGGCGGACAATGTCCGCCTCCACGTCCAGCGGGCTGCGGCCGACGACCGGCACGCGGCCGGCGAAGGGAATCGCGATACCGCTCGCGGTGGCGATCTGAGTGGGAATTTGCGCCGGAGCGGCGCCGGTGGAGGTATCCGAAACGCCGATTGAGAACAGACCGCCGGTCAGCCCCGACGAGAGCGATTCCCAAATCGTGACTGATACCGCGTCGCCTTCCCCGATCACGAGCGAAGCGCCGGCTCCTGACACGCCTAAACTCGCGTCGAACGGATCGTCCTGACTGAGGCCGGCCCGCTGCGCGGTCTTCAAATTTAACACAGGGACGAGAGACATGCTCAAGCCGTCTTCGCTCGCCGGCGCCTCCGCCGTCTGGCGTTCGATCTCAGCGACGCTTGGGCCGGACGCGGGCAACCACGCGCACCCGGTAAGACACACCGCCGCGACCAGGGCCAGGACATGTCCCAATCGGGGGCCCATCAATGTTCTCTCCGAAGAATTCCCAATCGCCCGTATCTATCCTCAATAGTCGGCCACGTCTATTTTCCCCCTGCAGCGCATACTTAGGCGCTCGCACGCTCCGCAACGCAGCGCAGGCTCCCGGTCGGCTCCATGCGAATCATGATCGACGGAATGAACCTGCAGCTCAGACGCGGCACCGGCGTCGCCGCCTATGGGCGAAACCTTGTCAGCGCGCTGCGATCGCTTGGGAATGAGGTCTCGATCCTATACGGCTTGGATGCGTCCGGCCACGGACCGCAAACGCTTGGCGACGGCTTGCCCGCGGTAAGCGCGCCGATACGCAGGGGTCGGATTCGCTATTGGCGAGACCTTGGCGCCGCCATCAGACCGCTCCAGGCGACAGCGGCGACATGGACGGAAGGACGCAGAGACGCCGAGCACGGCCACGTCTTCCCGCAGGCGGATGGGCATTTCAATGTCCCACGCCTTTATCTGACCGTCGGAGAACGTTTCCGCCGGTTCGGAAAATTCACGCACATTCGATTGCCCGAGCCGATCGACATCGCTCACTGGACTTACCCAATTCCGGCTCGGATCGAAGGCGCCAAGAACGTCTACACCATCCACGACATGGTGCAGGCGCGCCATCCGGAACTGACGAACGAGGATATTCCGCGGCGCCTGGAACTGCTCGCCCGCATCGCCCGGGAAGGGGATCATATCGTCACTGTTTCGGAGCACGCGCGACGCGACATCATGGATATTCTTAGATTGGATGCCGAAAGCGTTACGAACGCCTATCAATCGGTCCGCGCTCCAGCAGAAGTCCTTGCGCGGTCGCCCGAGGCGATCGGGCAGACGATCCGCCGCCTTCTCGGCGACGATCTCGGCGTCGGCCAATACTTCCTGTTCATCGGCGCCATCGAGCCCAAGAAAAACCTCGAACGCTTGATCCGCGCGTACGCCGCCGCGGACACGACGCTGCCCTTGGTCATCGCTGGCGGCAAGGGCTGGATGGCCGAGACGGCGTTCGACCTGATCGAGAAGACCGAAGGCGTCATTCACCTGAACTACCCGCCGCGGGACACGCTGTTCGAGTTGCTTCGAGGCGCACGCGCGCTTCTATTTCCCTCGCTCTATGAGGGATTTGGCTTGCCGATTGTCGAAGCCTTCCTTTGCGGCTTGCCTGTTCTGACGGCGAACGGACATGGCGCTGCGGAGATCGCCGGCGATGCGGCAATGTTGGTCGACCCGACTGATGTCGCAGCGATCTCATCAGCGATCCGCGATCTCGCCGGCGCAGATAGCGACGCGCTACGCCGTCGGCTGATCGACGCTGGACATCGTCGTGCGGAACGGTTCGCGCCGCCGCGGCCCGAAGCCGACCTTGAACAACTTTACCGCCGCCTGCTTGATTGATTTTGTCCGTCTGTTCGGCCGTCGGAGGCGCGACGGAAACGCCGTTGAAGCCTGCATATCCAACGGGTCGTCGGACGGTTGCCCTGCCGTCTGCCTCTCGGCTAGTGTCCGTCGGTGGAAGGCGGGGACAATGGCCGTACGGCCCTAGTGCTGCTGGAGGAACCCCATGGCGAAGGTCACAATCAATTCAAGCGCCGGCGCCGATTTCGATGTTTTTGACGCCGATACGTTTGATGTCACGGGCGTAGTTGACGTCGCGGTCACGCCGACGCGCATCGTAGTCACCTATGACGATGGCTTCCGGGATGTCTTCATCGGCCAGAACTTTACCGCTAACGGCGACGACGTCACCGGCGGGACCGTCGCGCGGCTCCGCAGCTTTGACGGAACGCGTCTGGTTTTCGATATCCGCGATTTTTCGATCCCGGCGACGACGGTCGCAGGGTTTTTTGACGCCGAGGACGGACTCGGACTGGCCAACGCCATTTTAGAGGACGCTGATGATATCCAATCCGGCGGGGGCGACGATACTCTGACCGGTTTTCAAGGCGACGATATTATCAATGGCGGAGACGGCGACGACATCTTTCTGGATGAGACCGGAGACAATCAGTTCATTGGCGGCAGCGGCGACGATACAGCGTTCTACCTGACGTCATCGTCCCAATTCACGATCGACGTGCAGACGAACGCCCTTATAATTTCGTCGATTGTCGATGGTGCGACGAACACAGTGACCCGAAGCGTCGAGCGGGTCGTTTTTTCCGACCAGACCCTGTTCACGTCGGACTTGCTTAACACGATCGAAGAGCCGGGCGCATTGGGCGCGCCGACGTTGACCGGGGATGACGACGAGAACCGATTGAACGGAACAGCCGGCGTCGATGTGGTCGACGCCAGGGGGCAACGCGACGTCGTCAAGACGTTCGGCGGCGACGACGATATCGATCTCGGCAGCGGCGACGATGTTGTCCTATCGGGAACAGGCAACGATACAATTCGCGGCGGCGACGGCGCCGACGTCATCAAAGCATCCGATGGCGACGACATCATTGATGGCGGCGCCGGCGATGATATTATTCTCTCGGGCAATGGCGACGATTCGATCCTGGGCGGCGCCGATGACGACGTCATAAAGCCAGGGCGCGGCGCCGACCGCGTCGATGGCGGCGACGGCGACGACGTTATTCTCGGTTTCACCGAGGATGAGTTTTTGATCGGCGGCGACGGCGACGACCTGCTCGGCGGCAATCTAGGCGATGACGTGCTATTCGGCGGCGCCGGCAACGATCGCCTGTTCGGCGGCCCAGGACTGGACACCTTCCTGTATCCGGACGCCGATTTCGGCCAAGACCGCATCGTCCTGGATTTCAGACCGACGTCGGACACCATCGACTTTAGCGGCTCTGGCCTGACGCGGGACGATGTGGAGCTGCGAGAGGTCGTGGGGAAGGTCGTACTGGACATCATTGGATCGACAAGCAAGATCGTCATCGCCGCTGACAGAATAGGCCCGCTCACGGTTGACGGCGTCGAGGACGCGCTGATTTTCTAGGCGATTTTCGTTGGAACGCGACGGCGGACAAATGCGCGCCGTCCCTATCTCTCAACGTAGTCGTTGCGGCGAGGCGAGAACTGTCGTCCAATTGGCCGAACGCTCGCAGAAGCTGAGCGGCGCTGGTTGGGAGGAAACGGACGCCATGCAGAAGCGCGTCCTTTTGGCCGAGGACGAACCGAACATCGCAACGTCCCTGCAGTTCCTTTTGGATCGAGCGGGATACGTGATACGGGTGCGCGAAAGCGGCGTCAGCGCGCTAGAAGACGCCCGCGCCAACCCGCCTGACCTGTTGATTCTCGACGTCATGCTGCCTGACATGGATGGTCTGGAAGTGCTGAAACATATCAGGTCGGACGCAGCCATCGCCGATCTGCCGATCCTGATGCTGACGGCGAAAGGCGCCCGCGAAACCCAGGAAACCGCTATAGCGACCGGCGCGGACGCCTTCATAACGAAACCCTTCGCCAACGCTGACGTTTTGGCCGTCGTTCAGCGCCTGGTCTCCGCCGGCAGAGCCGCTACGACCTGACTTGGCGATATTCTGGGCCGTTCGGGCCCAGTCGAACGCCGTCGCGCAATCGGCGATACGGCAATTCAGATGGGTCCGCGACGACCGGTCCGGGCGCCCGTGCCACAAGCACTTCGGCGGCGATCGGACCGAAGTCGGCGCGAAAATGCACCGAGCTTTTCAAAACCAGGATCTTTGCCTCTTCCGGCTCGGCGCCCAGACACCGGAACATCTCCTTATCCGCCGCCTGCACCTTGCGGCTAGCCAGCGCCGCCCGAACATCGGTATCGCCGATACGAACCAAGGCCATTGGGCCGAGCTTCATCTCAGCGCCCTTGTAGAACGGCCCCGTGCATGTGAAAGCGCCGTCCGCCAACCTTTCCACGGTCAATCGCGCGTCGAACGGCGCATCTTCCGGCCAGCTCCGTCCGCCCAGCGATGCTTCGAAACTTCCGCCGACTCCGACGGCATGAGCACGGGCGGCCGCCTCCGGATCGATGAATAGACCCAAGATGGCGCCAGTAGGCGCGGCCGCCGCCAAAGCGCGCAGCATGCCGGTCGTGTCGCCGTCGCCTCCGCCGCCGGGATTGTCTTGCGTATCGGCGATCACGATCGGCCGGTCCGAGGTCGCCGCCAACCGAATGGCTTCGGCTACGGCCGCGTCCGGATCCAGATAGGCGCAATCGAAATCGCTGCGTCGCGTCTCTACCGCCGCGTTCAGCTTGTCGGCCGCCTGCTCGACCGCATCCTCGCTCGGGCCATAGACCAAAACCGTTGGGCCGCATTCCGCGATATCCGCCGGCGGGAACCCCGGCAAGAAGCTGAGACTCCAGACGCCGTCCTCCTGCTCCTGACCTGTAAGCTTCTCGTAGACCGCCTTGGCCGGATCGACGAGCGTACATTGAGCATTGATCGATATGAGGAAATCCGTACGCCGCATCGCCTTATGCGGCTTCCCTTCACGAAGAACTCGTTGCAGCAAGCCGGCCGTCCGCCCACCGGTTTCCGCCATATCGACATGCGGATAAGTGCGAAACCCGACAAGCGCATCCGACATGGCGAACATCAGCTCTGTCACATTGGCGTGGAGGTCGAGACTGGCGACGATCGGCGTCTCGACGCCGACGATTTCCCGCACGCGCCGCAACAACTCGCCCTCGCCGTCTTCCAGGCTTTCGGTCACCATGGCGCCATGTAGATCAAGGTAGACCGCATCCACTGGGCCGGCCGCACGCAGCATCGCCGTCATTCGGCCGGCGATCCGCTCGAAGGCGTCATCGGTCACATGGGCTGACGGACCGGCGTTGCACCAAACCAACGGTTCCAGCTCAAACCCCAGGCCTGCCGCCGCCTCGACAAATCCGGACATGCCGATATTGACGCCTGCGGTGGACGTAAGCACATCGCCGCCTTCGCACATCGCCGGCCAAGAGTCCGCGCGCTCGAACATCTCATATGTCGCCTTGGACGGCGCAAAGGTATTCGTTTCATGCATGAAACCGCCGACCGCGACGCGCATTGCCCTCTTCTCCCGCCCATGCCATAGGCGGCCGGAGCATAGGGTCCCACACATGAACGATCAAACCACAGACCGGCGTCCGCTGAAGCGGGAAGCTGCCGAAACCTTGCGGCTCGCCGGGCCTGCGATTATCGCCCGCGCCGGCATGCTGGTGATGTCCATCGCGGACACTGTGATGGTCGGCCGCTATGCGACCGCAGATCTCGCCTATCTCGGCATCGCCTGGTCGATGTCGACGACTCTGCTTGTCGCCAATATCGGCCTGTTGATGGGAACGCTGGTCAAGACCAGCCATGCATTTGGCCGAGGCGACGTTGCGGAGTGCGGCCGGGTATGGCGCAGGGCGATGCCTCTGGCCGTCGTTTCGGGCGCCGCCGCCTTCGCCTTGTGTTTCACGACCGAACCGCTGTTGCGCGCGCTCGGGCAAAGCGAAGACGTCGTCCGTGAAGGCGCGATCGTCACGATCGCATACGGCGCAGGACTGCCGGCGGTCGCAATCGGCGTCGGCAGCCAGTTTTTCCTGGAAGGCGTGCAACGCCCGCTTCCCGCAATGTTCGCCATGCTCTGCGCCAATGTCGTGAATATCGCGCTCAACGTCTGCATGATCTACGGAACCGACTCCATCCCAGCCCTAGGCGCGGAGGGAGCGGCTTGGGCGACGACGATTGCCCGCTGGGCGCTCGCCATTATGGCCGTCGGATATATTCTCTCCATGCGCGACAGGCATCGCTTCGAGGTGTGGCGCCGCCCGAGACGGGACTGGCCCGCGCTCAAGGAGCAGCTCAAGATCGGCTTGGCGACCGGCGTCGCATTGATCGCAGAGTCCGCGTCTTTCAACGGGTTGACGCAGATGGCCGGGCTGCTCAGCGTCGCAGCTTTGGGCGCGTTCTCCGCAACGATGAACCTGGTCGCGACTATATTCATGGTCGCAATCGGCATTGGCGTCGCGACATCCGTTCGTGTGGGCGCGGCATGGGGCGCCGGCGACCGGAACGGCGCGGAGCGGGCGGGCTGGATCGGCCTTGCCGTAAACACCGCGACAATGGCTATCGCCGCGTGCGCGCTCGCGCCGACGGCGGCGTATCTCGCCGGAGTCTATGGCCTCGACGAACAGGCTCGTTCGATGGCGGCGGCCGCCATGCGCCTGGCAGGTCTTGTCATCTTGGTCGATGGCGCCCAAGCGGTTCTCGCAAACGCGCTGCGGGCGCGATCCGACGTCTGGCCGACGACGCTTATCCAGATCGCATGTTTCTGGCTCGGAATGTTGCCGTCCGCTTGGGCGTTCGCATTCGTACTGGAGATGGGCGTCATTGGCCTGATCGCCGGCATTGGCGTCGGCACAGGACTATCCGCGATGGCGCTCGCCTATCGGTTCCATTTTCTGGCCAGAAGCGACAAGCGCCAGGCCGACAAAGACGCTACAATTGCCGCTCCCAAACATGAGGCCCCTTCTCCATGAGTCCGCTTGAAAGCCCCAATCCGACCGAATTCCAACCTGCGATCCGCCCGGGGCAGGCAGACAGCGAACGGATCGCGCCGGATTGCGCCGGACTGAACTTCTACGAGATCGACCATCAGTTCAGGAGCTTGCTGCCGCTATATCTGACAGAAGCGGAACTGGAGCATTTCGACCCTCATTTCGACCGCATGGGCGAAGTCGCCGGGGGACGGTTGAACGATCTCGCCATGACGGCGGACAAGCACGATCCGGTCCTTCATTCGCGCGACCGCTATGGTCGGGACATCGATTGGATCGAGTACCATCCCGCCTACCGCGAGATGGAGCGGATCGCCTGGGACGAATTCAAGATGGCGGCGATGGCGCACCGCCCTGGCGCGCTCGGTTGGCCGGAAGTCACGGCGGCGCCTATCAAATATGCCTTCCAGTATATGTTCGCTCAGGCGGAGTTCGGAATCCTCTGCCCGCTCTCGGTCACCGAGACGTCTTCCTATCATTTCGAGTGGAACGACGACCCAAAACTGAAGGAAATGTTCTGGGAGCGTATGACGTCGCTCGATTTCGACAATCGCCTCACCGGCGCGCAGTTCATGACGGAGAAAGCCGCCGGCTCCGACGTCGGCGAAGCGACGCTGACGGCAGTCAAGGACGGCGACGTTTGGCGCCTGTATGGCGAGAAGTGGTTCTGCTCCCATACGGACGCCGACGTGGCTCTGCTTTTGGCGCGGCCGGAAGGCGCGGCGACCGGAACGCGTGGCCTGGGCCTGTTCGCCATGCCGCGCCGCCTGGAAGACGGCAGTCGAAACAGCTACCGAATTACGCGCCTGAAGAGCAAACTCGGCACCAAGAGCATGGCCTCTGGCGAGATCGTGTTCGAAGGCGCGGTCGCTTACGCGGTCGGCGACGTCGGCAACGGCATTCGCCAGATGCTGCGCCAGGTAAATCTCTCGCGCCTCTCGCACGGCGTGCGGGCCGCCGGGATGATGCGCCGCTGCCTGAACGAGGCGCTCGCCGTCGCCCGCTTCCGCCGCCAGTTCGACGAACCCATCGTCAATAAGCCGCTGATGCGCGGCCAGTTGCTCGACATCATGCTGCCCACAGAGCAAGCGCTGACCGGCATGTTCTACGCGGCGAGCGCTATGCGAAGGGCAAACGACGGCGACCCAACCGGCGTCAAGGCGCTTCGGCTCGCCACCCCGCTGCTTAAGACAATGGCCTGTCGGGATAATGTGCCGGTCGCGACCGCGGCGATGGAGACCCGGGGCGGCAATGGCTACATCGAAGAATGGGTGAATCCGCGGCTGATCCGGGATGCGCAGATCGGGCTGCTGTGGGAAGGCACGACCAACATGAACGCCCTGGATGTGGTGACCCGCGCCGTCGGCAAAGAACGAGCGGAGGAAGCGCTCGAATCCGACGTTGCGAGCTGGCTGGACGCCGCCACGTCCTGTCCCGGTCAGCTGAAGTCCCGCCTGTCCCACACGTTGACCCGCGCCGCCGATCTGGCGCGAAAAGTAGCGTCCGATCCCGCGAACGAAGCCCATTGCCGACAAGCCACATCCGGTTTGTATCACGCGATGACGGCGGCTTTGATGGCGGCGGAAGGCGCCGTGCTGGGCGAGGCGGGCGGCGACGCCCGACGACTCCTGCTATCCCGGCTTGTCCTCGACCGCCGTTTGAACCTTTCCGACCCGCTGTCTTTCGAAAGCGGCGTCTTCGAGCGGGAGGCGGCGAAGGTGCTGCTGGAAGACGCGCCCGTCGATCTGGAAACAGCGACATCGTTGCTAACGCTTTGAGGCTGAAGGCGCGAACGCCTGCCTTTCGTCCCGAGCGCTCAGACCGGATCGCCTTGCGGTAGGTTTTCCCAGGCCATCGCGCCGGACGCCTGAATGCACGATACGCCGTGGGGCGTAGTGATCAGGAGCGTCCAAGGACCGTCGGCGTTCGCCCAAAGCTCCAATACCCGACCATCGTTCGTCATGGCGATAGAGATGGGCCGCTCGCCGTGACGTTTGCTTAAGGCGGCGACGATCTTCGCGCGCGGCGCACATTGAACGGCGTCGGCGGGCCGGGCGGCGATCGCCGCGCCGATGCAAAGCCCGAGACTCAGGGCCAGGAGCCGCCGGCGCACCAGAAGGTCTCTGCGCCTCATTTCGCCCTCCCATTGATCTTTTCGAAGGTGCGATAGCCGCCAAGTCCCAGCAGCGCCAGAAGAACCGTCAGAAGATGTTCCATGGCGAGTTCAGGCGGCGCTTCCACATCGACTTTCGCCGCGACAAGGGCCCAGGAAATGAGATCCCGCAGAATGAAGCTGTAGGCGAGCGCAGCGCCGCAGACCCAGCCGACGAAGGGCCGCCAGCCAGCGACGAATACGCTGCGATGTTGCGCCTCGATCTTGTTGACTTCCGCTTGCACCAGAGCCGGCCGCTGGGCGAGACGCAGCAGGGCTTCCTCTTTGTCGAGGCGCTCTTCGTCCGAAGTGAACAACTCGTCCACAATGGCGCCGACCGCCGCTATCGGCTCGGCGACGCCGCCGCCAAACATGGGTCCGAACAAACTCATTGGGCAAATCCTCTCGGAACGCGCGCGCATTCGTCGACCGAAGGGCCAGCCGCCGCGCGAATAGCGATGCATGAAGTAACGTCGGCCCATTCGGCCGCGCCGCCGAATAGGGCCGACTACGGATGCGGCGGCGCGAGGCCCAGGGGCTTCAGGAAGTAGACGGCGACGCCGCCGCCAAGCGCGCCGATGCCGCCGATGGCTCCCATCACCGCGAGCGCAAACTTTCTGGCGCCGCGGATTTCGGACAGCTCGGTCTTAATGGCGCCTAGGGTTTCCGCCATTTGTTTGTTGCTATCCACCAGAACGTCGACCCGCTCTTCAAGACGGGCGAGGCGTTCGCCTTCTTCAGCATTCATTTCGTCCTCCCCTCATGCGTCCGGCAATCGACCTCGGTCAAAATCCGGCCGATCCCTTCGGGCGAGCCGTCGCGCCGCAATTTTCGCAGCCGCCGCCGCGTCGCCGGCCGCTTCGGCCGCCGCTTCTTTGGTGACGACCAAACCGACCGGCTCGCCCGATCGATCTGGGCTCGCGATTAGAAAGCGTCCGTCCTCCGCCTCTTCGACGTCGGACCATCGCAAAGTCGCGCCGCCTGCCGAAGGGATGCCCTTGGCAAGTTCGATTTCGGCGTTCGCCGCCTTCGCGGACGCCTCGTCCGCGAAGGTGCGATAATGCGTGAAGCTCATCGTCAGGATCTCCTAAGGCGGCGCGGCGAAGTAAGTGTGGCCGCTGTCCAAGGTCGCGCCGACCTTGTGCGCCAGGTAGCCCTCGATCTTTTCGCCCTCATCGCCGCCGCTGAATGCGTAGCTCGCGTCGCTCACAATCAGGTCGCTGGTTCGACCAAGCATGGTTTGGGTATTCGTGGCGGAGCTCTTTCGCGCGCCATACAGCATCGGCCCCAGTGCAGGAGACCCGCCGCCTGGCGCGAACGTCGCTGTCGAAACGCCGCCATCGACGCGGACGTTGATATCCGTTCCGTCGAAATCGACGACGATCACATGCCACGTATCGTCTTGGATGGTCCCGGCGCCGAGCCCGACCGGGCTGGGGAAGGCGCCCCTATTCGGCACTTCGATCGCGCCGTTCACGAATATTCGCAAACCGATCCGAGCGATGTCCGTATGGATGCCCCACGGACATGCGTGGTTGGATCGACCGCTCGGAACGCGGACCGCGCAGGCGATCGACCATGCCTCGCCGGTATCGGCGAGCAAACTCGTGGTTCCCCAAGAGGTGTCGGCGCCAGCCAGAAAATCGAGCAACGGCCATTCCGGCACGTCGTTGCCATTGTCGTCGTCGGCCGATCCGGCGCCGGCGATGACCGGTTGCTTTGCGCCGGTGGTTTGCGAGAACTCATCGGAACCGATCTGGTCATAAAGGTTCGTCAGGTAGTCCGACCCTGAATCCGTTCGAACGGATCGATAGGTTTCGGCGCCGCCGTCATCGTCGGTCTTGAGCCAGAGCTGCGTGTCAGCTCCATCGCTGGGGACCCACGCGCCGCTTCCGACAGAGCCGGTCGTAAAGCCGTCGGCGCTCACAACGTTGGACTGATTGCCGGCGACGTCTTCGTGGAGGAAATGGGCAAAGTAAGACGTTTCCGCCACAAGCCCTGTCGGCGCCGCCGCCTGAGCGCCGATGGAACCCACCGGCTCTGAACCCAGAGCGTCCGCCGCCGCCCCCAGATGGTTTTGCCCGGCCTTCACCTGCGCCTTGCTCGGGCCGGTCCCGCTTTGCGTGACGACCCAATAGAGAGTCCCGTTGCCTTCGTTCGTCGAAACCGCGACCGTCGCCCCATCGCTCCCGTTAGCCATGTCTGTCGGGCCGGAGAGCGTGGGCGCGGTCGTATCCGGCTCCGCGGAGCCGCCTAGCTGGGCCAGACGGCGACCGCCCAGAATACGACTGTGCATCATTCGATAGGTCATCTGGCCGCCTTAGTAGTTTGCGATCCGCAAGGTCGCCGTCACGACGATGCTTTGCGCGCCCCCGCCGCCGGACGAATTCGGCCGAATGCGACGCCCGAGCTCACGCGGCGCCTGCAATGAAGTCGGCGCGGTATCGTAGGACATCGCCGCCCCATCCAGGTTTGTGTGCGGCAGCCAGCTCTCCACATCATTGCTGCCTTCGATGACAAGGGTCGCGCCATCGAACGTTCCGTTGGCTTGAAAAGTGATGTCGACGATGTTGGAGCCGATCTTGATCGGCTCGCCATCCGGGTCCGCATCGGTCAACGTCCAGGCGAACGTATAGGAGTCGCCGCGCCCGATCGGCGGGTCGCTCCGTTCGGGCGCCAGGCTATAGGGGGCAGTCGCCATATTTCAGGCCCTTTCCGATTGATTTTTGGAAGATTCTTAGGTGTCGGCGGCGATGGTCTTGATCACGCCATCGCCGAAAATGACCTTCAGATCGCCGTCCGCCTGATCGATGAACAGTTGGCCAAAACCGGCCGCAGCCGTTGGCGCGGTCACGCCGTCCGTCAGCAGAAAACCGCTCGCGAAGACCAGCTTCAGAACATGCGTGGCGTCGCCCAAGCTTTGAGCGCCGCTGGCTCCACGTGGGGTCAGATCGCCGGAACCGCCGGAACGCCACATGGCGTTCCCGTCCGCATCCCGAATTTCGACATAGTCCGATGCGGCGTCTACGATCAGCATCGTCTCGCCATTGGCGCGCAAGGCGACCGATCCGGCGGCGGGCCGGGACTCGACCCTGAGCTGATCCGCGGACCATTGTATCCGACCCGACGCATCGTCGGCCGCGGTAACCTCGTTTCGAAACCAGATTTGCTCGCGCGCCGAAACGTCCCGCGGCAGGAAGTTATCGAAGCTGTTGCTTTGGCTGTCCGCCTCGTCCAGCGCGAACGCCTCGACCAGGTTGGAATCCGTCCTCGCCGAATAGCCGACGCCCTGGCAATCTTCGGCCTCCTTGCCGAAGCGGACCGCGTACTCGCAAATCTGGAAATAGTTGTCGATGAAGATGCTTCGTCGGCCGTCCGCGAAGTCGATGCCGTACTTTCCTCCGCCGATCTTGCAGGAGATGAAGCCGATCCGCTGGCAGCCTTTGGAAAGCTCGACGCAGGTCTCCACGTTCGGATCGACCCATTTGACCCGCATGTTGATGTCATTGACGGCGATCGCGAGAGCAACTCCCGGCGCCGCTTCGAACTCGATTGCGTTCTGCAGCTCGACCTTGTGAACGCCGGAGCCCACGTCCGTTAGATCGACTACGCTCGGCGAACCGGCGACGGCGTCCTCATACGTCGCCGCCGCCTTGAACGCGCCGTTCACAAGGTCGATCCCGGTCGCATAGTAGTCCGTGCCTGCCGACAGTCCGCCGGGAAGCGTTCCGGTAGTGGAGAAACGCACCAGGCGGCCGGTCGCGAGGGTGACGCCGTCGGCCTTCAGGAACTCTTGGATGTCCCGCTCGCCGATGACGATCGTATCGGCGCTCGAATCGACGGACGCGATCGCGAAATCGCCGCCATTCGCATCGACGATATAGTAGTCGTCCCCAGGGACCTGGGCGCTTCCGTCGACAGAGGCGGAAACATCCCGGCCGCCGTCGCCTTCGCCGAACGTCGGCCTTGCGCCCAATCTGAAGCTTTTCGTGGCGCCATCCCCCGTCGTCGCCAACAGAGGGATGGCCGGCGGCGGCGACGAAATGCCGAAATCGATCGACGGCGTGTTGGTGTCGACGCCCGAAACCGTGAAATCGACGCCGACGCGCTTTCGCAGCCGGTCGCCGCCCGCCGCCTCTGTTGTCTCGACCACGAGATGGGTCTCATCGGTCAACAGCTTGCCGGACTTGATCGCGCCGAACGCGAATACGTCCGTCGCGCCATCGCCCGAGAACCGCCGGCTGTCCGCCAGCAGCTCGCCGTAGATCCGACAGTTGATGAACGTCACCCCATCCGAACCGCCTTGCCCGTTCTGCTCGGAGAGGAAGCGGACCAGGCGGCGCGGATAGTTGTTCAGCGGGTTCTTCTGCGGGTTCGCGTTGTTGGTTTCGATCCGGCAATCGCGAAACACGCCCGTGCCAGTGCTGCGATTGCCGTTGGCGTTGATGCGTCCGTCAAGCCAGACCATGTCCGTGAACCCCCGGACATCGACGCGATTGCATTCGAACCTGGTGCAGTTCTTCAGCCAAAGGCCGACGTGATCGGCTCCATCGGTCGCCACATCGTCGTTTCCATTGAACTGGATATCCTCGATGAGCCAATCGGACGTGTGGCCGTTCTCGCTGTTCTGTGGGTAGAGGCCGCTCGTCCGGTCGCAAAATACCTTGGTCGCTTCCGGCGACTGCCCACGCAGTTTCGCCCCGTCATAAAGATGCACCGGCGCGGTGATGCGATAGGAAACGGCAGGGTTCGCCACATGGACCGCATAACCGTTGACGTAGGCGTCCAGCATGCAGGCGTTGATCGCGGCGGTATCGTCGGTGACGCCGTCGCCCTTTGCGCCATATTGCGTCCAGGTGACGACGCCAGCGGCCCGCTCGCTAGCCGCCCATCCGCGGGAGGCTACCATGCTAGGCGTCCTCCACTTCGCTGAAGATCGGCAAGGTTTTCAGCTCGTCGTAGATCTGGCTGAGGAATGACGCCTCGCCCGGCTCTTCGATCGGAATATTGTGGATCGTGCGGCGCACTGCCGGCGTCGGCGCCTCGCTGTCGCTAAGCGCTTCGATCATGGCGCTTGCGACATAACCGTTCGGCGCGCGCGTCAGCTCAGCGGAGCGCACGCGCACATAGGCTTTGGCGGCGGTCGTCACGCCTGCATTGGAGATTTTCGCCAGAAACGCCATCGTCGTCTCCTATTTGGCCGCCCAACCGGCGGCGCCTGTTCCAGATTCCTTGACATAGAAAGATGTCGATCCGCCGCCGTCCGTTCGGTGGTAGGTCGACCCGACATCGGCCGCGAGCGCGCCTTCCGGGCTGCCCGCGCCGGCGGCGATGAGAAGGTTGCCGGCCGCGCCGAGCTTGATGACGGTATGGCGCGTCGCAAGCCCGAACTTGATCGTTTCCGCTTCGTCCGCGTCGGCGAGAACCCCGCCTGCGTTGTCGGCCGAGACGCCAAAGCCATTGCCGATGACAAAGCCGGCAGATACGCCGTCGATGGGCGTCGCCGTCGCCGAACCGCTAGCTGGCCCGGCCTCGTTTTCCGCAAGGACGATGCCGATCGGGAGCAGATGTTCGTTCGCTCCATCGATCGAAACTTGAAAACGGTACCAATAGGATACTGCGCCGAGGCCGACCGGCGGGTTGGTCAGCGCGGAGCCATCCCACTTCAACACGACCGAAGCGCCGTCGGCCCAGCCGTTCGACGCGGCCGTCCCCGCGGTCAGATTGATCCGGTTTTCATCTACGTCCATCGCCGAGGCCGGGATCGAGAACGCATTGCCGGTAACCTCGATGCCGGCGAAATTATCGCCGCCCAGGGCGACGACGCCCGTTGCGTTCGAGCCGCGAAGCGCGGCGAAACCCACCCCGACCGAGTCCTCCAGCAAAGCCGCCTCGCCTGAAGATCGGCCAAGCAGAACGTTCTTGTCGCCATACCCAAAGCGATAGGAGAAGTTGCCGAGGGCGACGCAATTGTCCGCGACGGCGGAGTCCATCGCGACATAGCCGAGCGCGGTGACATGGTCGCCCGCCAGGCTTTCGCCCGCCCTGTAGCCCAACCCGCTGAAATGGGTGCCCGCTCCGGTGTAGAAGCTCTTTTGGCCGATAGCCGTCGAGACATAGCCTTCGCTATCGGCTCCAGCCAGATTGCCCATCAGGGTCATTGCGTGGCCTTTCGCGTCCACGCCGGCGCCATGACCGACCGCAGCGCTGAAATCCGCCTTCTCGATCTCGCCTGGATTACCCGGCGTCTCCGTCAGCCGGTCGGAGCCGTCGGACAGTGTTGATGTGGCGCCCGACAGGGCGTCGACGCCGAAAGCGGTGCTGTATTGCGCGAGCTGGCTGTCCTGGCCGGGACCGATGCCGAGGCGACCGAGCGTATCGGTGTAGATAGCGGGCAGCGCCAGGACCGACTTGACGCTGTAGACCACAACCTCGTCGCCAAAGCTCAGCGGCGCGTCGAAGGCGATCGTCGAGCCGTTCGTCGCCGCGTAGTCGCTGGACGGAATCACTGCGCCATTCACCGTCACGAGCGCAGCGCCGACGGCGTACGCGACATCGACGGTCGATTGCCCGGCCGCCGCCGTCGCCCGGCTCTCCGTCCACTGTCCATCGGCCGAAGCGGCCGAGTTCAGCAGCGAAAACGTCAGCTCTGTCGCGCCGATCACGACGGTGCCGACGTTCGTCAGCACCCATTCCGTCAGGGCGTTGGTGGCGCCCTCCAGCACGAAGACGCGGACGCCGCCGACGACATCGCGCGACCCGTCGAAATCGACAGCGCGCGTCCATGCGCCGGTATCGGCGCGATAGACGCCATGCTCGGATTGGTCCGCCTGCGCCTTGACCAGCACACGGTCGCCGGCGGCGAGCGCAATTCCATCGACGGTCTGCAATCCCGATAGGACGATTTCATCGGCCGTCGCTGCCCGAACGGGCGCTTTGATAGCGAGGCCGCTGGAAACGCCATATAGTCGATCAATCGACAGATCTGCCATTCCTGCACTCCAAAAGACTGCGGCCGCTCCAAGGAACGGCCGACACTTGCGACTAACGGATGAGCCCGTTCGCGGGCGAATGGACTAGAGGGCCGCGGCGCGAAGCAGGTCCGCACGGCTTTCCGGCTGCAGAAAGGCGTCGAAGCGGCCTTCCCTAAGAGCGGCGGCCAAAACATCCCCGCCGCCGGCATCGATCGCGCCTTGAAGGGCCGCCGTCGCCAGGCGGTCGATGATCGCAAGCTGGAACGCAATGCGATCCGTCGAACTCAGGCTCCGGTCCGCGTTGAGCAGCGCCGTCGCTTCTGCGAGCGCGGCGGCATACGCCCGGTGATCCCCGCGCACGGCGACGGCGCCGCGCTCCAGCGAGTCATCCAACTTGGAGCGGAGGTCGCTTGGCGCGTCAGAAATCCGCGCGCTCATGTCCAGATCTCCGCCTTCGCCGCCGCATCGTCGGCAAGCGACTGCAATTGGTCATAGGCTGGCGGCCCATACTTTTCTGCGAAGGACAATCCGCTCGACAGAGCCCCAAGGTTCGAACTCCGCATCGCTTCCTTGCCGCGAAAGCGACTTTGGCTGGCGGCAAAGTCCTGGCCGCGACCGCGCGCCTCGCCCTCGGCCAGCGCTTCAAGAGCGCTCAGCTCGCCGTCGCCTTCGAGGCGGGTCATCAGAGCCCGCGCGGTTGGATCAGCCGCTGAGCCAGTAGCCGCCGCGCGCGCCAGGAAGTCCGACTGCGCACGACGCATATCGCGCCTCGCACCCTCCGCCCGGCGCTGACCGAGCGCCCGTTCCCGACTGGCGATTTGCTCCTGCCTGCGGGCGTCTGCTTGCGCTGCCGCATTCGCCGCTCGACCCGCCTGAACTTTCCCAAGCACCGTCAAACCCGCGGATGCGATCTGTAACGGGATCATCGCCCCACCCATATCCAAACCTCCTGAAGCTGCGCTCCGCCCAATGGCGCGAAGCCGAAATGTTCGAGAAATGCAGCCGAAGTCGGCCGGTCCGCATCGCGTATGGCGAAGACCCGGCCTTCGTCGCGCGCCGTCCAGCCCAGAACGCGCCGGACCGCGCGAATGAGCGTCCGGCGATGCCTGCGGGCGTCCACGCCTTCGGCTATGTCCAGAAAAAGACAGGCGCCGCTCGGCTGGCGCTCGATGCCGCCGATGCCGAGCAAGCCCCCCTCCGCGTCGACCGCCGCCAGCGCGCGTACGCGCCGGATAGGCGGCCGCCCGTACATTTTCCGGAAATCAGCCGACGTCGCCGCGCGCAGCCGATCAGCGCTCAACCGTTTCCATGTCCAACGTCACGCCGAGCACCGTGCAAGGTCTTGGCGCAGACGCTTGCAGGCAAACGCGCGCATCCGTCGACCAGGCGCCGGGGAACGGCGCGCCGTCGAGATCGTAACTTCGGTACACCGCATCGGCGTCCCTCGGTCCGTAGGTCTGAAGCGGCGGCAATGGATCCATACGATCGAAATCAGCGCCGTAGAGAACGCCTTTGGCGTGAACGTCCGCGAGCACCAACGACAACCGATTGATCCGTTTCGGCTGAGCAAGCGCTGCGCCCTTGCGCCCGCCATAGGCGAGCTTCACGCTTCTGAAGCGGGCGCTGTAAGGTAGTCCGACGACCGCTTGCGCGGCCGGCGCGCCGGATAGCGTGATAGCGCCATTGGAGACAACTGCGTTCGCTCGCGCTGTGCCATCGGCCCACGCCACCACTTCGCGTCCTTCAAGATGCTCCAGCCCCGAAATGACGGATGTCGGCGCCCCGTCGTAGATGACGAAGCTGTCCGCCTGGCGGTTCAGCGGGCCGCCACGACAGTCTTCCTCCAAAGCCCAGCGCTCATGAAACCGGCGCGGTTTCCCGTCGACGAGACGCTTCACCGTGTAGTAGACGGCATCCTCGACGCCGTTCGGCAGGACGGACACGTCCTCGATCTCGCCGTCCGTTTCGACCTCGACCCAACACCGCACTTCCTCCGCCGGATCGGTGACGAGGACGGCGGCTGTTCCATCCGCCCTGACGCAGTGAACCCGAATGTCGGGCTGATGCTGTACGGCAAGCCGCACAAACCCCGACCCGCCGATTTCCGGCGCATGCGCCGACAGGCGGAGCGCCGCCTGCCGCCCGCCGGAATCGATCGACCGCGCCTCTAACATCTCTCTGGCGGCGCGCTGGACAAAGTGGACCCGCCCATCGACAGACATGGCGGGAACATTCGCGCATCCGGTCGTGGAGAACCGGCGCAGCGCGCATGCGCTCGGCGTCAACGGCTCGTTCAAGCTGGACGAGAACGCTTCGAATGCGCCGCCAAGCGCGCCCAGAACCATGCGCTCGCCCGCCGCGATCCAGGCGACCACGTCTGACGGTCCGTCGCTGATCGTCTTGTCGATCGGCCCCGATCCACCTTCGATTTCCGCGTCGAAACTGGCGAATGCATCGGACGCCGACCCCCAAAGCTTGCCACGGCCGCCCCACCATAACCGCCCCTCGAACAAGGCGACCGCGGTCGGCCAGCCTTGCACGTCGGACCAGGAGCCTTCGGCCCAGAAGGATGTCGGATCCGTCGCGCCGAAAGCGCGGAGGACAGTCGCCTTGGCGCTCGTCGGCGACGTCACAGCGGTCACGCGCGCTATGCCGTCAATCGATCCGCGCGGATAGGAAATCGACACTTCGACAGGGTCGACGAAGTCGCCGGTCTTAACGCCAAGCCGGTAGTAGATGATCTGATTGTCCGATTCGTCATCGAACGTATCCGATGAGTTGCTGGGGAACGTCTGCACGTCCTCATAGATCAAAGGTTCGTCCGCCCCGATCGCGCGCTGCAAGGTCACAGTCGAGCCGGTCGACGAAACCGAAATGGTGAACTGTCGGTCCTTCTCGACGCCCGTGATCCTTACCCCCGGGGCCGTGAACACATCTTCGGCGTTTATCGTGCGGCTGATGCGCTGCCCGGAGCTCGCAAGGCGAAAAAGCGCGCCCGCATGGCCTGGACGGAACACCTCGGCGGACGCGGTCAGCGTCACATCGCCGGTAAGCGCGGACGGCGCCAATGTCGCGCGCGACAGATTCTCGTCAAGAAACGGACCATCGGCGGTCTGATAGCGTACGACCGACCATGATCGGCGGCCGCGACGTTCCAACCGCAGGGGATGGACCCCGTCGGATGCAAGAAACACGACATCCCTGGACTGCGCCCAACGCACATTCGAGATGTCCGCTTCGCCGTAGGGCATCGGCAAGGCAAGGTCGCCCGCGCCTTCGACCTGGATGGACTCCAGCAAGGCCGTGTGTTCGCCTCGATGGGAGACCATGATGGTGAATGCGCCCGCGTTCGGCGCGAACGCAAGGGAATGTTCTCCGGAAGTCAGCGTCGTCTCGCCGAGCATGTCGTCGGCGCCTGGCGCCGAGCCGACCTTCAGCGTGACCGGCCCTTCCGCGACGACGACCCGCAATGCATGCTCAAGCCCAGCCTGACCGCTCGCGACCAATGTTTGGATCCAGCGTTTAGCTGCGCTTGCTCCGGTGCCGCGCAGGCTCATGCGCCCGCTGGACCAACTCGACTCCGCGCCGGTTTCGTCCGAAGACGTCCAACCGACCAGACCGTCGGAGAAATCGCCGTTGACGACCCGAGCCGCGACGGCCGGCCTCGTGATCGGCGCATCGTCGATCCAGATGCGCATCCAACCGTCCGTCAGCTCGATGCGCGCCAGGTCATTGGCTTCGAATAGAAACGGCATGGAGATCGAACGCCTGTCGTTCAAGGTCGATCCCAGATACTCCAGGCCCGGCCGCAACATCATCGAGCCGAGCGTGCGCGGGATCCAATTGGTCTGCTCCTCGGCCGAAAGTCGCAATCGCTCCATATCGATCCGCGCAAGCCCCAAGGGCGATACAAGGCCGCGATTGAAAGCCAACAGGGCTGGATTCACTCTCATAAGCCGTCGTCCCTTCCCTGCCGACCCGCCCGCGCCGACATCCAGCGGCCCGGCGGGACGAAACGCGTCGGTTGGTTCATTGCGTCTCTGTTGCGGGCTAGACTGAAAGCGCGTTCCGCCGCCGCTTCCATGCGGAAGATCTGCGCCTCAGCCTTGTTGAAGCCATGCGCAGCTTGGGCGGCGATCCAGCGCGCCGCCGCATCCGCCAGCGACGGCGGCCAGCGCGAGAGGTCGCCGCCGAAGTTCGGATCGTCAGAGACGAAGCTCACGAAGATCGCATCGACGTCGGCGAACCAGTAGCCGGCTTCATCGAGATAGCTGAGCAGCGGCCGCAACATTCGCGCGTCCGAACAGAGAGCGTTCACGCGGACGAGATCATCGGGCTGCCGAAATGCGCGCGCCTGGCCGAACGGCGGCGCCACGCTGGGGTCGTAGACCAGTTCGAGAGACCGCAAAGCGCAGTTCCACAACCCTTCTTCCAGGATCTTGGCGACGGCGCGATCCGCCCAAACGGCGTCCAGCACATGCCGGGACACGACATCGTCCTCCAGGCTCGCCAGCGGCGGCTCCGAGCAATAGAGCAGCGCCTTGTTGTAGAGCGCGAGCCGGTCCGTCACGCCGCCGGCCCTTTATCAGCCTGGGAGGCGGGCGAAGCGACCGCCTTCATGCCAACACGTTGGGCGATCCACTGTTCGGCATCGGCCTTGCTGGCGAGATGCTTCGCCATCAATGCGCCGTCCGCCTTGCGGGCGACGCCGAACCGGGCCGCCGGGCTGATCCAGCGCGCTTCGAAGTGGTCGTTGGCCAGCACCTGCTCGCCCGCGTCGAGTTCGATCGGCCCCAGCGTCAGCTGAATGCGCGCCGACAATCGCGTGGCGTCGACGACCAAGGCTTCGGCATACCAGGACATGCATTCGGGCATGATCTCCAGCCTGTCCCCGGGGCGCAGCCGCCCGGCGACGTGACCGAAGTAATCCGGCGTAAGCACGTCGTCGAGGCGCGCGCCGGCGTCGGGCTCGACCCGATAGGGCGAACGCACATACTCCGCCAGCTTCAGACGCGGCGGAGAGAGTTGCCGGGCTTCGGCCTGGGGCTGGGTCTTTCGGGTCGCCATGGCTGGCCTCCTTCGCGAGGGATCGATTTCTGAGACGAGGAAAAGAAAAGGCGGAGCGGCCAGTCGGCCGCTCCGCCCGAAGGTTCAATGGCGTTCGCGTTCGCTTTAGGCGACCGCGCCGAACGCCAGGGTGGCCGCGCCGGAGGACAAACTCGCAACGAAGTGGAACGAGCCTTTCGGCGTGTCCGTATCGATCACGAGCACGAGGTCCCCGACCTCCATGCCAAGATCGCCGGCATTGGAGACATAGCCCGCGCCGTTGACGGTCGCGTCATCGTCCGCCGACTTGTAAAGCCAGAGCGAACCGCCGCCGCCGATCCCCTCGGAAATTAGGCTCGGCGGGTTGGTGGTGCTGTATGCCATGGTCAGTCCTCCTGTCAGCTCGCCGCGTAGGCCGAGCCATCGTGATTGATGACGACCACGCCGGCGTTCTGCAGAAGCTTGGCGCCCATGAAAATGGAGCACCTCGCCCAGGAATACTGCTGCTCGCCGTTGTAGCCGACTTCGCATTCCATGCCGTCCACATTGGCCGCGTGGCCGATGGCGTTGGCGTGGTACATGAAACACACCTCGGCGTTGGTGCCCTTGCCGGCGAGATTGGGATGCACGATCCAATTCACGCCCATCCATCGGAACATCTGCTGATCGCTGGAGAAGGGTTTGTTGTTGACGAAATCCGCGCTCGCGAATTCGTCGACCTGCATCAGATAGGCGTGGAACGCCGGGGTGATGACGGCCGAGATATTGTTGTCGAACGGCACTTCGTTGTTGCCGAGAATGGTCTTCGCCTTCAGCGCCAGCGCAAGCGACGCCGTGGTCGCCGAACCGGTGTCCTGCGTCGCCGTCCCAAGCTCCGCCAGGATCGACTGGTCGATATCCCGGTTGACGACCGCCATGGACGTTTCCTGCATGATGCGCCGGCCATCGCCCTGGCTGCCGAAGATGTCGAACCCGGTGCGCTGCACCAGATCGTGCTTTTCGACCAGGGTAGCCGTCGGCTGGCTGAGATTGTCCGAACGCGAAGGGATCTTGCCGTTGCTGCCGCGCGTCTGGGCCGTCGCCTGGCCGGAATCCGCGACCAGGAAAGTGGCCTGATTGCCTTTGATCATTGCTTCCCGCGTCACCGACTGGCGCAGCAGGGAGGTTCGTTGTTCGAAGCCGGAGACGAACTCCTGGCGATATTGAGTCTGGGCTGCCGCCGCAGTCATCATTGCTTGCTCCTTCGTTGAATGATTGGAGCCGCGCGATGGGTCGGCCGAACGCGCAGGCAAACGGGTCGGCCGCGCGAAGCGCGGGGCCGCTCGCCCCCACGTTCGGGGCCAAACACTTGGGCTGAATGGTGGGTCTCGACGCCGAATCCAGGCAGTCAACGTCTTGCCTGGGGCGGCCGGCCGTCGAAATGCGCGACGCTCTGTTCGATCAGCGCCCGCCGGATACACCTGTCCGTGCCATCTATATATGTTCTATCTATGTTCCCGTCAACCCGAGACGGAAACTATTCCGCATACACTTCTGTGCCTTTGCATTTAAATGAAAAACATCAAACAGATGCGCTGGTCCGTCGGGAGTTCGTCAAAACGGCAAGCCGACGGCGTCGGACCGGGGAACGCGCTATCGACTGCGCTTCTCCCGCGCCGCGAGCAGGTCGCGATAGCGCGCCTGCATCGCTTCGTCCTTGAAGTATCCCGTTCGGTCTTCGGCCATGCGGCGTTCGATCGACGCGATTTCGTCCGCCAGCGCCTGTCCGCCGCCGCCGCCCGCAGGAACCAACGTGGCCGCCGGCGAAGCCGCAGCCGCCAGTTGCTCCAGCCAGAGCAACGCCGGGGCGCAGTCGCCAAAAAGGGAGCCGTCGGCCATGCGCGCGCCGATCAGGTTTTCCTTCACGCCCTCCGGCGCCTCGTCCAGAAAGGCATGCAACCGGTTCACGCGGGCCCGGAAATCCTGTCCCCAAACCCCTTGCAGTTCTTCGACGGTCTCTTGGTGCGTCGTCTCGTCCCGGCGGGACTGCGCGGCGGCGATTTCATCCTGCTGGCGGAAATACCAATCGAGCGCCTGACTGACCTGGGCGTTCGACATATTGGCTTCATGGGCGGACGCCAGGAAGCCATCGACCAACGGCTGATCGACTTCCCCCAGAACCACGCCATCCGGCAACGCGACGTCATAGGCGTCCGGCGCGTCGGGAACGCCATTGGCGGCGCGCCATGCGGCCAGATCCGCCGGGTCTTCCGCCGGCGGCCGACGGTCGGCGGCGCCGCGGAGCCGGTTCTCGGCCGCCAGCAACGAGTCCACGACAGCGCGAGGTTCCGCAAACCGGTCCAGTCGCCGCGCCAACCGCTGATCGCCGTTCGCCAGGCGAGCGCGCCAGTCCTCGGGCCAGGCGACGTCGTTCGGCGAATACGAAGCGCCGTCGTCGGTGTCGGACGGATTCGGCGTCCCGTCGCCGCGGATCAGGTCGTCGCCGACGTCCGCATGCGGACCAAATTCAGGGATCTCAGGTTCAGTCATTTCGGCCTCGCTCGTGAATTGCCGGGTTGGTGCGGGCTAGCTTGTTCATCTGTTCGGCGACCCACTTCTTGCCCTCCGCGAAATCGGTCTCCCGCTGTCCGGCGAGACCGCCTGGCCGAAAGGATTTGTCGCCATACCCGGCCGCGAACAGGATCCAGTTCCAGGCGAGATTTTGCTGTTCCGGCGTCGCAGCGCCTTGGCTCAACGCCAGGACGGCGTGATGTTCTGCGGCGTCGTAGTCGGCCGGCAACCATGGTTGCGCCTTATGCGCCTTCAAATTTCATCCTCCATCTCGTCATCGCCCGCTTCGAGGGTTTCGGCATCGTCGGCTTCGCCGACTTCCGCGCCCATAGCCGCCAACAGATCGCCGACGCCGGCGCCGACTCCTTCCGAAAGGGCGCCGGCGCCCGCCCCGACCGCATGGGCGGCGCGCCCGCCGGCCTCCAACTGGGCCAGCCCGTCGAGCAACGCCCGTTCCTGCATCAACGCGCCGCGCGCCTCATCCGCCGTCTCGATGTCGCGCAGCCAAGCGGCAGGCGCGCCGGTCGCCTTGATGGCGTCCCGGAACATCCGTCGCGGCTCGATCTCCGTCGCCGCCGCAGGGTCGAGCGCGGCCTGCTGGGCCAGAAGGGCGGACACGGCTTCGTACTGAGAAAGCGCCTGACCGTCGCCTGCGGATGTAAAGGGGTTCTCGAACGCGAACGCCACGGCGTCGGTGTTCAAGTCCTCCGGCCATTCCTCCGGCCGGCCGAACGCGCCTACGGCGCGCAACGTACGGAAGGTTTCTTCGCAAAGCGCGCCGCTATATTCGGCCTCGATCGGTTCGAACAGCGGGATCGCCTGGCGAATATATTCCTGCACCCGCTGGCCGACTTCATATGCGGTCATCCCGCCGCCATTCGTTGGCAAATGCAGCCTGTTCAACATCCAGGCGGCCGCGATCTGGTTGCGCGTGTCCTGTTGCATTTCCATGCCGATCGGCAGCCCGGAGCTGTCATGGCTGATCGGCCGCAACGCCGCGCCGAGCCGTTCGTCATAGGCGGCGTCCACATAGGTGACGCCGCCTGGATACAGCGCCAGATCAGAGCGCACCGCCTCCTGCGTCGCGACCATGGGCGGATCGACCGCCTTTTCGCCGGCTTCCAGGATCGTGCGCGTCATATCCTGCAGCATGCGCGCGTCCGCGACGCTCGCCACCGCCGGCGGCGAGTATCCGTAGACCGATCCGCCGACAAGCTGCCAGCGCGGAATGACATAGCCCAGGGTGGGACGGCCGACGGCTTCCATCACATGGTCATGCTCGACGTCGAGGTGGATCGAGACGTACGGCGCGGCGATCGACGCATCGCCATAACGCGCGGAAGGCACGACGATATGGCGGCATTCGATCTGCCGGGCGCGGCGCTCTTCCGGCGACATGGCGTAGAGCTCTTGCGCGCAGGTCTCCGGGAACAGGTCGATCAGATCGTGCGCAGAGAACTTCGCGCGTCTGTGTACTTCGTCGATGCGGCCGGCGAAGTCCTCGCGCCAAACCGTGTCCCGCAGATGCCAGTTCCGATAGAGCAGGCTCGTGTCTCGCCAGTTCGGCTCGACGGAGATGACAGCATTGCCGAACGAAACATAGTCGTTGTCCGCCTGCTTGGTCGCCCGCTGCAACGCCGCGTCCCTGTCGTACATCGCGGCCCGCATACGATGGCCGGATTCCTCCAGCCATGCGGCGACCGCCTGGGACGGCGCGGCCCCGCCCCGACCCTTCAAGACCAGTTTGAACCAGGCGCGCCCGGGCGGCCGCAACATGCCCGCAATCGCGTTCGCCAGCTCCTGGCGCACCATGAGCGGATGACCGGTGGTCAGATGGCTCGCAAAATCCGCGCCCGGGTTCAGGCCGGCCGTGAAGTCCGCGCGCTCGACGTAGAACATCTCGGCGATGTCCTGCCAAAGCGACAGCAGCGGCATGCGGCTCGAGAACAGCTTGTCGCCGTCCTGAAGCAGACGCTTCGCGCGTTCGCGAACGGCGACGTCGATGGACGGACGATCCGGCGGCGCGCCGGGAGAGGCCAATCCGATCGCTGGCGCGGCCTCGGCCTCGCGATTGGCGGCGGGCGCTGGCCTCATCATCGGCCTCCCATCGTCTTGCCGGAATAGTTCTGGGCGCCGCCCAACACGGTTGCGCCGCCAGGGGCGGCAGCGCCAAGCGCGCCGCCCGCCGACGGCCTAATCGTCGACAGAACGCCGGAACGGTTGCGCGCCGCTGAAAGGCTGCGTCGGCGCGCACGCCGGATCGCCTCATCGTCCTGATCCGGAATCGGCGTGGGCTCGGGCACGGCCGGCGCCTTCGGGGTCGCGAACAATCCGCCCATGACGACTATCTCCTACGTTTCTGGTGCGCGCGGCCTAGAACGGCCTTGGGCCACGCTGTTGAACTTGCGCTTCTGCGCCACTGGCTCTCGTGGGTTCGCCAACGCGGGCCGCCGAACCAAGCCATGACGACGGCGTCGCCACGATCCGGCGAACGGCCCAACCTGGCCTTGATTTCATCCTTCGCCTCGACCTGGATGCCGCGCGGACCGACCCGGAAGGTCGGCGCCGTCAGATCGCGCAACAGCGCCGGGTCCGGCGGCAGTTGAATAGGCGAGCCATCCGTCTGATCGGGATCGAGCGCTTCGCGGAACCGCCACCACGCTTCCGCCCGCAGATTGGCGAACTTGAGCTGACCGTCCGCCGTTCGCCCCGTCGAACCGCCGGCCGGCACGAAGGGCTGGCAGGCGATTGCGTTCGCCGCTTGAAGATGTTCGATCACAGCGCCGCCATAGCCGCCGCCCATATCGATGACGGGAAGCGCGTTGTCCCGCCGGCGCGCGACGACGAGGCCAGCGACATCGGAACCCAGCGGCGTCTCCCGGCCCGGCTTGACGACGAGCGGCGCGAACCAGCCGTCGTGGCGTATCGCCAACACGGTCTGGTCCGCGCCGCCCCGGGCGACGTCGACGCCGATCGCGCACATGGGCGCCACATCCGGCGGCGTCGCCCGCCAGCGCCCCTGGGCGGCCCGAACCCAGGCCGAGGGCAGGATCTGCCACTCATCATCCTGGCGGGCGACCGTGAAGTCGCCATCGCGAACGGCGCTTCTAAGGGGCTCCGGCAACGCGTCGAGCTGCGCGCGATAGTCGGTGCGCGCCAAATAGGGATTGTCGGCCAGCGCGGCCGGAATGAACGTGCGGGACCGGGGCCGAAACTCCGCCCCGGCGATCTGGATCGGCCGCCCGTCCGGAACCTCGATTTCCTCTCCGTCCGGCGCCGTCACGAACCATCTGAGTTCGCCCGGCGCGGCGGGATTGACGTGTCCGCTGTCGAGCCAGGGCGCGAACATCGGCAAAATCCATTCCCCGCGCGCGTCCAGCGGCGGGTTCGTCGCCATAACCACGCGGGCGCGTTGGCCGGCATCCGCCGTGCGGACCCACCCCATCAGGAACCGGGCCTGGGATTCTAAAAATTGCGCGGCTTCATCGAGGCCCAAGAAATCCCGTCCGCGACCTTGGAATTTCTCCTCATCGCCGGGGCGCTGCGCCGCGCCGAACTCGACGATGCGGCCATCCGCCGTCGTCGCCCGCGGCGGCGGCGCAAGGCGCACCCGATCCCGGCCGACGATCTTCCCCATGCGTTCGGTAAGGCCGGACAGGCTCACATATTCCCGGCGCATGACAAGGCTGAGCCGATGGGCGGAAACCGCCAGGCCAAGCAGCAGGTCGCTTTTGCCGCCGGCCGCCTGACCGCCGAACAAAACGACATCAGCCGGCGAAAAATAGGCCTCGGTCTGCGGACCTGGATTTGGCAGCCAGATCCGGTCGCCGGCCGCGACGCGAGCCGCTTCGGCGACCGCACGGCGCTCATCGGCGCCCAGCTGTTCGAACCGATCGACGATCTGGTCAAGCAAGGTCGGCTCGTTCAACGCGTTCCTCCCTCCCCGTCGGGCAACCGGCGCCTATTCGTCATCCATCCGTTTCTGCTCGGAGCAGGGCAAAGCCGCCTCGCCCTGTTTGAGGGCGAACGCAATGCGGCGCGCGATTTCATACGCGTCGAGCGTGGCTTCCGCCTCGTCATCACGGCCACGGCCGTCCGGCGCGCCCAGGCCGAGATGGCGGGAAAGGGCGTTCAACGCGGCGAGCTTGTCATGCAGCTTGAAGCGAACGGTCCCGCCATGCTGCGTCTTGGACTCCGACACCTCGGCGATTGCGGCCGTTTGCGCTTCGGAAAGCTTGGACATATCGGCAAGGGTCACGCCGTCGGGGCCAAAATGGGCATAGTCGCCCATATTCGCGAAGGCGATGCGCGCATATTCGGCGAAGACGCGGTCCGCCGACAGGTCCAGCCGTTCGGCCCGTTGCTTCGCCGCGACCGAAATCGCGTCCGCGATCGACGGATTGCGAAGGTTGGCCTGGGCGATCGTGCGCGCGCTCCGTTTCGTGTAGCCGGCCCGAATGGCCGCCTGTGTCCCGTTGAGGTCGACCAGATACTCACGTACGAAACGCTGTTGCCTAGGCGTCAACCCGTCCCTCCAAATAAAGAAACCCACGCGGCTTCTCGGCCGCGCGGGTTCGAATGGCTGTTGAATACGGTCGTGCGACCTGCAAGGCGCACTCTCTCTGCGGAACAATTTGGGAACGAAATACGGCTATTCAACCCTTCGGCACAAACTTTTTCGGCGGCGTTGGCGCCCATCGGCAACTCAGGCTAGCCTCTTCGCTTCTCCGAAAATGGGAGCGCCCCATCGTGCCGAAGATCGAACCTTACTGCTCGCCAAATGTGTTTGACCCGCCGGCCTACGCCCAAGGCGTGCGCGTGAAACAAGCGGACACGATCCTGTTTCTCTCCGGCCAGGTCGCCTATGACGCGGAAGGCGGCGTCATGCATGCCGGCGACTTCAAGGCCCAGGCGCGCGCGGCCTATCAAGGGCTGAAATCGCTGGTCGAGCACGAGGGCGGCGCGCTCGCGAACCTCGTCAAGGTCAATACCTACGTCACCGACATGCGTTATCGGAACGACCTTGCTCTCGTTCGCCAGGAATTCTTTCCCGCTCGCGCGCCCGCGTCGACGCTGGTCGAGGTGAGCGCGCTCGCGCATCCGGACTGGATGGTCGAGATCGAAGCGATCGCGGTGCTGTGATGGCGGCGCAAGGATGGCGCGCGTCAGCGCCCGAAGCTTTCGCCTGCGAGAAGCAGCCCGCGCGCGGCCGGAACGGGGTCGTCTGCGCCAACCATCCGCTCGGCGCGGCGGCCGGAGCAGAAATGCTGGCGGCCGGCGGCAATGCGGTCGACGCGGCCGTCGCCACGCTGTTCGCGCTGACTGTGGTCGAGCCCATGATGGTCGGACTGATCGGCGGCGGGATGACGCATATTCGCCTGGCGGACGGCAGCCACGTCGTGATCGACGGGCAGAGCCAGGCGCCGGCGGCCGCGACGCCGGATATGTTCGAGCCCATCTCCGACGAACTGCATCTCCGCCTCGAAACCGTCGAACGAAAGAACGCCGTCGGCCCCACGTCCACGGCGACCGCGGGCAACCTTCGCGCCTGGACGCACGCACTGAAGACCTACGGCACCCTGCCGCTCGCAGATGTGATGGGCCCCGCGATCCGGCATGCGGAACGGGGGTTTCTGGCGACCGCCTATCTGGCGGAATGCGCCGCCGACAGCGCCGAGGACCTGAAGAACGATCCAACGATCGCGGCGACCTTCATGCCGGGCGGCGCGCCGGTGCAGGCGGGCGCGCGCATCGTGCAAAGCGCCTATGCCGAAACGCTTCGGACAATCGCCAGAGAGGGCGACGGCGCGCTTTATGGCGGCGCAGTCGGCCGCGCGGTAGCTGACTATATGGCCGCCAGGGGCGCCGCCCTCTCGATGGCCGACTTCGACGCCTATGAGATTATCGAGCGGGAGCCGGTGCGCGGGAGCTATCGCGGCTACGAGATCATCGGCCCGCCGCCACCATCGTCCGGGGGCGTGCACGTCATCCAGATGTTGAACATCCTGGAGGGCTTCGACCTGAAAGCGATGGGCTTCGGTTCCGCCGACGCGACGCATCTACTGGCCGAAGTCATGAAGATCGCCTTCGCGGACCGGGACGCGTCCACCGGCGATCCGGCGTTCCTGGATGTTCCTGTCGCCCGCCTTATCGACAAAGCCTATGCGGACGAGCGCCGGGCCGACATCGACATGAACCGCGCCGGCGCGCGCCGGGCCGGCGTCGGCCAGAAGGAAGGCGCCCATACGACCCATATGACCGCCGTCGACAAGGACGGCGCGATCGTCGTTGCGACACACACCATCAACAGCCTGTTCGGCGCCCGCTATGTGATCGGCGAAACAGGGATGATCGCCAACAACTACATGCACCTGTTCGACCCGCACCCGGGCCGTGCGCTTTCGATCGTTCCCGGCAAACGGGTTCCGACCTCCATGTCCCCGGTCATGGCGGCGCGAGACGGCAGGATCGAGTTTGCGCTGGGGCTAACGGGCGGGGTCCGCATCTTCACCTCCGCCATGCAGGCCATCGTCAATCTCATTGAACACGGCATGTCTTTGCAGGAAGCCGTCGAGGCGCCGCGCGTCTGGACCCAGGGCCATGTGCTGGAGCTGGAAGACGGCACGCCGGCCGCGACGAGCGCCGAACTTAGCCGCCGAGGGCACGACGTCATCCCATCTCCGCATCTCGGCGGCGGCATGAACGGCGTCCGCCGGAGCGCCGACGGGTCCTGGGAGGGCGCCGCGTGTTGGCGGGCCGACGGAACCGCCATCGCACTTGGCGGAGGCGACGCCCGCGCCGGCGTGCGTTTCCGCCCCGAGGCTAACGACCGTTAGATTTCAATCTCCAGCATCGGTTGATCTATCTCAAATTCCCGCCGTGCGTTTGGTGAAATGTTACGCCTTGATGACATTTCGAGGTGGGGACTTTGAAGGTGGCCGTTCGACAACCAACCGACGCAGAGAAGACTGCGGGCGAAACGACCGTACCGGCGGACGCTGCGAACCAGGCTGCTGGCGAGGAAACGTCAGCGCCTCAAACGGCGGCGACGGAAGCCGAAGTATCCCAACAACAGGCTGCGGCGGCCGCGCCTGAACGGTCAGCGCCGACGCGGCCGTCGATCCCTCGATCCCAAGCTCTGCGTCACGACCCGGAAGCCATCCGTCGTTCGTTCGAGAACGGGGAATATCCCTATACGAGCAAGATGCGGCGGCCGGCCTATGAAGTTCGCAAAGCCGCATTGCAAGCTGAACTCTTGAAAGCCCAGCGCTGGGTCAAGGAAACGGACCAGAAAATCGTGGTCTTGTTCGAAGGGCGGGACGCCGCCGGCAAGGGCGGCACGATCAAGCGATTTATGGAACATCTAAATCCGCGCGGCGCGAAAGTCGTTGCTTTGGAGAAACCGACGGAGGGCGAGCGCGGCGAATGGTATTTCCAACGCTATATTCGACATCTGCCGACGTCCGGCGAAGTCGTGCTGTTCGATCGATCTTGGTACAATCGCGCCGGCGTCGAACGCGTTATGGGGTTCTGCGGACCAACTGAGTACCTGGAGTTCATGCGCCAGGCGCCGGAACTCGAGCGCATGTTCGTGCGGTCCGGCATCCGCCTTTACAAGTATTGGTTTTCGGTGACGCAGGCGGAGCAGCGCCGCCGTTTCAAGGCGCGCGAAGTGGACCCCCTGAAGCAATGGAAACTTAGCCCGATCGACCTCGCCAGCCTGGACAAGTGGGACGACTACACCGAGGCGAAGGAAGCGATGTTCTTCTACACCGACACCGCCGACGCGCCCTGGACGATCATCAAGTCAGACGACAAGAAACGCGCGCGCCTGAATTGCATGCTCCACTTCCTGAATTCCCTCGACTATCCCGACAAGAACCATTCGATCGTGCATGTGCCCGATCCGCTGATCGTCGGGCACGGCTCCCACGCGGTCAATCACGACGACCACATACTCGGCAAGGCGCTGCATCCCGATCAACGCCGCACGAACGGCGCGAGCCCGGCAGCCGATCAATAAGGCCGGCCGTCCTTATGCAGGAACACCCACTGGCCATCGCTGTCCTGTTCGGCCTTTAAGTCGTCGTCGGGATACTCGGCTTCGTCGCCGGGACCACGATCGCCGACCTCGAGATAGAGCACGTCAGCCTCGGTTCGGTTGACGAGTTGATGCGCTTCGCCGCCGGCCCGAAACCCGGCGCACATGCCGGGCGACAACTCCGTTTCGCCGGATTCCGCAACCAAAGTCGGCGCGCCTTCAACGATATAGATGAACTCGTCCTGCTTGCTATGCCGGTGCAACAAGGCGGACTCGCCGCCTGGAGCGAGGCGGGTCAGGTTCACGCCGAATGTCCGGAGGCCGAACAGGTCGCCTAGCTGACGCTTCTCGCGCTTGCCCATTCGACTGAAGAAAGGTTCGGGATAGTTGGACTTTTTCGTCCGCGGCGGCGCATCCAAGGCGCGCAGCGCCTTCGGATAGTTATTGGCCTGGTCGTTCACGGCGTTTTCCCAACATCCATTCCGATACAGGAAGATATAGCGCAATTCGGCCTAGAGGCCCTCTCCTACCCGTTCAGCGTCGCGCGCAATTCTCTACGCAATATTTTGCCGGACGCCGATTTCGGAACCGCCTCGACGAAGATCACTTGCCTGATTTGCTTATAGGTGGCGACGCGTTCGGCGACGAACGCCATGATCTCCGCCGGATCCGGCGCCGCTCCCGGAGCGGAGGCCACGAACGCCGTCGGCAGTTCGCCAGCCTCTGCGTCCGGCGCGCCGATCACGGCCGCGTCCGCAATTCCAGGATGCGAAAGCAGAATATCTTCCAGTTCCGCGGGCGCCACCTGGAAACCTTTGAACTTTATCAGTTCTTTCAAACGATCATGCACATACAGGTAGCCGTCCGCATCAAAGCTGCACAAATCGCCTGTCTTCAGCCAGCCATCGGGATCAATGGTCTCGGCCGTGGCCTGGGGGTTGTTCAGATAGCCCATCATCACCTGTGGGCCCTTGATCCACAGCTCGCCCGATTCATCGACGCCCAGGCCCTCGCCGCTCTCCGGATCGACGATACGGCAGGACGTTCCGACGGCGGTCAGGCCGACCGACCCTGCGCGGGCGCGCCCGGCCGGCATCAAATGCGAAGCCGGGCTTAGCTCCGTCATTCCATACCCCTGCAGGACGACGGCTCCGACCCGTTCCGCGCAAGCCGCCGCGACATCAGCGCCCAACGGCGCCGCGGCGGAGAAGACTTTCTTCAGACGGGAGAGATCGTAGGAATCGACCGAGGGGTGCTTCGCCAATCCAAGGGCGACCGGCGGCGCCACGAAAATCTGCTCGACGCCGTAGTCCTGAACAAGGCGCAGGAATACGTCCATATCGAACCTGGGCATCGTAACCACATGGCCGCCTGCCGCCAGATAAGGCGACAGAATCACGTTCAATCCGTAGATGTGAAAGAATGGCAAGAAGCCGACGGTGCTTTCGCCGACGGAGATATCCAGCGCGTTCAACACCTGATCGACATTCGTCGACAGGTTCCGATGCGACAGCATCACGCCTTTCGGCAGTCCCGTCGTGCCCGAGGAATAGGGCAGCGCCGCGGGCAGACGATCGAGATCGACCGGCGCCTGTTCCTCCATCGGGTCGCCCATCAGACCGGCAAGCGGAATCACCCCGTCGGCGTCTCCGGCGTCATCGATCACCGCGATGGCCTTGACGCCGGCGCCTTCGGCCGCCGCTTTCGCCGCCGCCAGGCATGATGGCGCCGCGATCAACAAATCTGCGCCGGCGTCCAGCAGTTGGTGGCGAATTTCCCGCTCGGTATAGGCTGGATTGACGGTGGTCGCCGTTCCGCCGGCCCAAACGACGCCGTGAAAAGCGACGAAATATTCGGGCATATTTGGCGCGACGATGGCGACCGTCGCGCCGGCGCCAAACCCACGCGCGGCGAGGCCGCCCGCCAGACATTTCACCGCGTCCATCAACTCAGCGCCTGTCCAGCAGGCTCCCGTCAAACCGTCGGTCAGCGCGATGGCGTCAGGGCGCTCACGAAGGCCCGCGAAAATTCGCTCCGTGATCGAAAACTCGCTCGGCGCGATATCGCCGAACTGGCTTTGAAAGACAATCATGTCTTGCGCCCCCGCGCTGGATACGTGAACAGCCTAGATAGTAGCGCACATGCCTCCATCCAGGTTGACCGCCGTTCCCGTGATGTAGCTGCCGACGCTCGAGCAGAGGAAAGCGACCAGATGCGCATAGTCCTCAGCTTCGCCCACTCGGCCCAGAGGCACGATCTTACCCATATTGGCGTAGAACTCATCGACGGGCATATCGCCGGCGCGCCGCTCCAGCTGCGCCGACTTGATGCGTCCGATGCAGATCGCGTTCACGCGAATATTGTCGGCTGCGTATTGGTGCGAGAGCGACTTCGTCAGGTTCAGGCCGGCCGCCCGCGTCAGCGACGTCGGCAACTGCCGCGCGCCAGGCGCCTTCCCGCCGCCGATCGAAGCATTGACGATCGAACCGCCGCCCCGCTTCTTCAGCTCCGGCACGACCTCGCGGCAGAGGCGGACCGCGGCCATGACCTTCAAGTCGAAGTCGAACTGCCAGGCTTCGTCCGAAACGTCTTCCAACGCGGCGGCGGCGGATGTGCCGGCATTGTTCACCAAAATATCGACGCCGCCGAAGGCGGAAACCGTTTCGGCCACCAGATTGCTGCATGCGGCCGCCGTGGAGACATCCGCCTGAACCGCTTTTACCGTCCCGCCAGTTTCGGCCGAAAGCGCGTTGGCTGCGTCATTCAAGTGGTCCGCGCGCCGGCCGCAAATGACGACATTGGCGCCCTCGGCCGCGAGCAGCTTCGCTGTGGCGCGACCCAAACCGTCGCTGCCGCCCGTAACAATCGCCGTTTTGCCGGCCAGACCATAATCGATCATCGTTTCATCCCCTCGGGTCAGATATTGAGTTGCTTGCTTCGGCCATATCTCGAAGCCGAGTGAACGCGCAAGCGGCCCCGCCCCAGCGCGACAGTCGCCTGATCCGACACGGTAAGCCAAAGTGGCGTCAAACCTCTGAAATTCACCGACTTTACGGGCCGCCCTTAGCGCCATCCACGATCCGAAAAACCGACGACGGAAACCTCGAGGACCCAGCGTTGCGGCCGGCCCCGCGTCAGCAAGGCAAGAGGGCCGAACGTCACGTCAAGGAAAATCAGCAGCGACTGAGAGTGTGGTTTGGATAAATTGTGCAAAACTCCCCTGAGGCCCCGCTGGCGTCGAAGCCCCATCCAATCTATCGTTTTGGCTGCAACCTGGGGCTCTGATGTTTGACGATCTGAAAATCCATTCCGCCGGAAATCGCAGCCTGCGCATAGGCATGCTGTTGAGCTTGGCGGTGCTGTTCGCGGCGGCCGCCGGCATAGCCAATTCCGTACTTCATTCCCAAAGCGAAGAGATCGCCGTCGCCCCCAAGGAACGCGCGCTCAGCTAAGCGGCCGCCGCCCAGATCGCTCGCTTTCAGAAGATTTCTGGCCCAGTCCTGGAATCCGTGGTACATTGCTGTGTCGAAATGACGCAGGCGGACAGACCGCTGTGCATGGCGGTCCGCTCCCAGATCGTCCGGCTTTGGATCGGCGTCGATTGAAAGCTGAAAAACCGATCTGAACCAACCTTTTGCGCGACTTGGACGCGACGAAAAAGCGTCCACGCCGCCATAGGCCGGGAGGACGTACTATGATTGTCGCTTCAATCCTGAATACCAAAGGTCGCGACGTTTACTCGGTCGGCGCGGAGATGTCCGTTCGAGACGCCGCGCGCTTCCTGTGCGAGCAAGGCGTCGGGGCGGCCATTGTCCTGAACGGCCACGGCGGCCCGGCTGGCGTATTCTCCGAACGCGATGTTCTGATCGCGGTCGCCGAACAAGGCGGGCGGGCGCTGTCGAGGACAGTGGCCGAATTGATGACGGCCGACGTTCTGACCTGCACCCCGGAGGACACCGTCGATCAGGTGATGAGCATCATGACCGACAACCGCGTTAGACACCTACCGGTTGTGGCCGGAAGCGTCGTGGTTGGCGTCGTATCTATCGGCGATGTCGTGAAGTCCCGCATCGCCGAGGCGGAAACGGAAGCCAGCGCGCTGAAAGCCTATATTGCGTCCGGCTGACGATTTCCCGTCTCCGTCCGCGACCCTGTTCAGGCGGCGCGCGCCGATGTTCGGCGGCGCGACCAGATAACGTTCAGGTAGGTCGCGCAAAGGATGAGCGCCCCGCCGCCGAGGGTAAACGGATCCAGACTCTCGCCATAGGCGAGGAAGCCGACCGTCGCCATGGTCGGGAGCTGAAGGAAACTTATGGGCATGACGACGCTTGCGTCGGCGACGGTGACCGCCCGCGCCATGCAATAGTGCGCGGTCAAGCCGCTGATCCCGACGACGACGAGCCACGGCGCTTCCGGCAGCGTCGGAATATCGACCCGCCCGCCGGCGAGCAACAGCGCGAAAATGCTTTGAATGGCCATCATGTAGAAGACGATCCGCAAAGGCGGCTCCGTCGCCGTAAGGGCTTTCACCATCACGACGGAGATCGCGTAGCACAGCGCGCCCAAAATGGTGACGCCCGTCGCCACTTCGAGCGGGACGAGACCCGGCCGCACGACAATCAACACCCCGATGAATCCGCAGAAAATGACCGCCATCCGCGGCCGGGTCAGCCGTTCGCCTAAGAACGTGACGGCGAGCGCCACGCCGAAGATCGGCATCATGGACGTCAACGCGGTGACCTCCGCGAGCGCCAGATGGGCGACGCCGAAAAACCAGCCATATTGGCCGACGAAATGCACGGCGTTCCTTATAGCGTGCCCGACAGGCCTAGCGGTGACGATATTCCGGACGCCGCCGAAGGCGAGCGCGATCGGCAAGATCAGGAAGACGCCGATAATGCTGCGGTACTGCATGATGGCGATCGCGTCATGGGCGCCGGAGAGCTCGCGCCCGGCGATCTGCATGGAGGCGAAGCTGGCGACGGCGCCCAGCATCCAGAGCGCCCCAACAACTGGCCGGTTCTGAGCCGGCGCCCCATTCGCCGCCATTTAACGCATCGCCCTTAGCGTTGCCGGCGCAACGCGGGCAGGCCGACGCCCACCGCGTCGAACCCGCCATCGGCGGCGATGACCTGCCCCGTCACATAGCTCGCCGCATCGGACGCGAGGAACGTGACGACCGCCGCGATCTCCGCCTCCGAACCGTACCGGTTCAGTGGGATCGCATCGTGATAGGCGTCGACAATGTCCTGGGTATGGACAGACTTGGCGAGCTTGGTCGCGACCGGCCCCGGCGCGACGCAGTTCGCTCGAACGCCGAACTCGCCATACTCGGCCGCTTGCTGCTTGGTCAGATGGATGACGGCCGCCTTCGACGTGCCATAAGCCACCCGAAGCGTCGACCCCCGCAGACCGGAGATCGAAGAGATATTGACGATAGACCCGCGCGTTTGCATCAACGCAGGCAACACGGCCTGGGAGCACAGGAAAACGCCGTCCAGGTTCGTCGCCATCACCGCCCGCCAACGGGCGAAGTCCGTCGCCTCGATCGGGCCGAAGTCGGCGACGCCGGCATTGTTGACCAAGACGTCGATCCGGCCGAAGGCGGCCAATGCCTCGGCCGCCATCGCATCGACCTGTTCCGGGACGGATATATCGGCGACGATCGCATGCGCCCCGTTTCGCCCGGCCTGCGCCTTGCGCAGTTCGTCAGCGTCCCGATCGACCATGACGGCTCTCCAGCCATCCGCGAGGAAGCGCTCGACGGTCGCCAGCCCGATGCCGCGCGCGGCGCCGGTGACAAGAGCTGTCTTCATGGTCGCCCTGTATTGCGAAAGCCCAGGCGAAGACCCTGCCCTTCCCGCAACATCGCCGCAAGCCCCGCTCCAATCGAGAAATTCGCCAGCAGACGCCGGCGCGATCCAAGCCGCCGGCGGTGTATAAGACTGGAATGGACTGGATCGGACCGGATGAGTGGCGCGCCGTCGCCCTTTCTCTGCGCGTCGCCTTTTGGGCGACGGTCGCCAGCCTGCCCGTGGCTATCGCCGTCGCGTGGGCCCTGGCGCGGCTCGAGTTCCCGGGAAAGCAGCTGTTGAACGGCATCGTCCATCTGCCGCTCATCCTGCCGCCCGTCGTCACCGGCTACCTGCTGCTGACGACATTCGGCAGGCGCGGCCCCGTCGGCGCCTTCCTGGACGAGACCTTTGGGATCGTGTTCGCGTTCCGATGGACAGGCGCCGTGCTCGCAGCCGCCGTTATGGCGTTCCCGCTGATGGTCCGCGCCATCCGGCTGGCGATCGACGCGGTCGATCCTAAACTTGAAGCCGCGGCGAGCACGCTCGGCGCGGCGCAGCCGTGGGTGTTCGTAACGGTGACCTTGCCCTTGATCGCGCCGGGCGTCATCGCCGGCTCCGTGCTTGCCTTTGCCAAAGCGTTCGGCGAATTCGGCGCCACAATAACCTTTGTCTCCAATATTCCGGGCGAAACCCAGACCGTTTCGACCGCGATCTATGCATTTCTGCAGGCGCCCGGCGGCGAGGACCCAGCGCTTCGACTGGTCGCGGTTTCGGTCGCGATCGCCATGGCGGCGCTGCTTCTCTCTGAATGGGTCGGCCGCTGGACGGCGCGGAAGATCGGCGCAGCATGACGCTTTCCGTCAGGATCCGCCGCACTGTTCCCGGTTTCGAACTCGACGTGACGTTCGACGCCCCGCAAGGCGTGACCGCCCTGTTCGGCCGTTCCGGCGCCGGCAAAACGACCATCGTAAACGCCGTCGCAGGCCTGCTGAAACCGGATGCAGGCCGGGTCGCGATCGGCAGTTGGGAACTTTTCGACCTGGCGGTCGGTCGATGGCTGAAGCCCCATCGCCGCAGGGTCGGGTATGTGTTTCAGGAAGACCGGCTTTTCCCGCACCTAAGCGTCAAGCAGAACCTGCGCTACGGCCAGAAGTTCTCGCCCTCGCCCCACTCGGCCAGCGCATTCGACGAAATCGTGGCGATGCTGGGGATCGATCACCTGCTGGATCGCCGCCCCGGCCGATTGTCGGGCGGCGAAAAACAGCGGGTCGCCATCGGGCGCGCGTTGCTCACGCAGCCGCGGCTGCTGCTTATGGACGAACCGCTGGCGTCTCTCGACGAGGCGCGCAAGGCCGAAATCCTGCCCTATCTGGAACGTCTTCGGGACGCCACGGATCTGCCGATGCTCTATGTCAGCCATTCCGTCGCCGAGGTCGCGCGCCTTGCGACGACGGTGGTCGCGCTCGACCGGGGAAAGGTCGCCCTCGCCGGACCGGCCCAGACAGTGCTGTCGGACCCGGCGGCCGCCCGCCTGCTCGGGCTGCGCGAAGCGGGCGCCGTCGTCGAGGCGCGGGTCGTCGCCCATCACGCGGACGGCCTCTCCGAACTGGCGGCGGCGGCCGGGCGCCTGTTGCTGCCGCGCGTTCCCGCGGAACAGGGCGCCGTGATCCGGGTTCGCATCCATGCGAACGACGTGATCATCGCGCGCGATCGACCAGACGGCCTTTCGGCGCTGAACATCCTGCCGGCGACGGTGCTGGCGCTGCATCAGGGCGACGGACCCGGCGTCATGGCGCAGTTATCCGCCGGCCAGGACCGTCTGCTGGCCCGGATCACCAGACGGTCGGCGGACGCGCTCAGCCTCGCCCCAGGCGTCGAATGCTACGCAATCCTGAAATCGGTCGCCGTCGCTCAAGACGACGTCGGCGCTCAAACGGCCGACCGGGCCCATCCGTCTTCGTAGACGACGCCGTCGGCGCCGGCGAAACGTGCGACGCGGCGCAGTTCGCTCTCCAAACGGGCCATGCGCCCTTTGCCGAGTTCGACGCCCGCCTCCAGCCAGAACGCCTTGACGCGCAACGGACCCGCCGGGCCGTCCCGCTTCATATCGATCCGACCGACCAGCCGGTCGCCTTCGAGCAAGGGAAAGACGTAATATCCGTATTGCCGCTTCGCCGCCGGAACAAAGACCTCGATCCGATAGCGAAATCCGAACAGCCATTCCGCACGCCGTCGATCCCGCAGCGCGGGGTCGAACGGGCTGATGACGCGCAGTCCGCCGGGCGGCGCCGGCGCGTCGGCCGCGACGTCCAGAATATCCGGCCGCGCCAGCATGCGACGGACTTCGCCCGATGCGCCTTCTACCTCGACCTCGACCAGATCCGCGCCCAGGCGGCCTTGCGCCCAGGCCTTCGATTCGGCCGGCGTCACGATATCCCAGAAGGCGGCTATCTCGCCTGTCGTCGCGAAGCCCAACCGGTCCAGCGCCGATGCGCACGCCCATTCGACCGTTTCCTCAACGGAGGGACGCATCGCGAGCGTCTCCGCCGAAATCACCCTCTCCGTCAGGTCAAACACCTTCTGAAATCCGCGCCGCCCAGTCACCGCGAGCGCGCCGGTGCGCCACAGAAACTCCAGCGCCGTCTTCGACGGGTGCCAGTCCCACCATCCGCCGCCGCCGCGCGCTTCCGCGGCGCCGACATCGCGGGACATCACGGCCCCGTCGGAACGGACATGAGCCAGCACGTCTTCCAGCAATGCCTCGAAGTCGTCGCGGCGGTTACGGCGCCATCGCGCCCGAAGGCGCGCCTCATCCCGCGCGAAACGCAACCGCCAGTAGGGATAGAATTCGGTCGGGATCGCAGCCGCATCGTGCGTCCAGTGCTCGAACAGCAGGCGGTCGCGTTCCAAGAGGGCGGTCAGGTGCCTGGGGCGATAGGTTTTCCGCCGCGCCGAGAGGATCATGTGATGAGCGCGTTCGACCGTCGCTATGCTGTCGATCTGCACGAAGCCGATCTGCGCGATGGCGGCCGCAAGATCGGAAGCGGCCTCGCCGGCAAGGCCATGCCGGGCCAGAAATACCCTGCGCGCGTACAGGTTCGAGATTCGTCCGGCGACGGTCCTTGTCATCGGCCATGCCTGTCAAATCTCAGCGACATCGCCGCAAAATCAACATCAAACGTCATCGTGAATTCTTCATGCCGTATTAGCGGACCATAAGCAGAAATCGCCCCGGGCGGCCTCGGATTGGAGCGAAATACCGATGCTGACGCCGATGCCGCCGGACGAACCGGAACGCTTGGCCGAACTTAGAAGCTTGCGCCTGCTCGACCGCCAGGCGCCGGCTGCGATTCACCGCATACTACGCCTCGTTCGACAAGAGTTCGACTTTCCCATCGCGCTGGCCACGCTTGTCGATTCGGACCGGCAGTGGCACATGGCCAAGGAAGGCCTCGACGCGACGCAGCTTCCCCGCGCCGGCGCGTTTTGCAGCCACTTGCTTCTCGAAGATGCGATGCTGACGGTGGACGACGCGCGTGGCGATCCCAGATTTCACGGCAATCCCATTGTCGAGGGGCCGCCCTACGTGCGGTGCTATGCCGGCGCCGCCTTGATAATGCCGTCCGGGCGTCGAATGGGCGGTCTCTCCGTCATGGGCGATGCCCCGCGCCGGCTCACGCCCGACCAGCAAGCGCGGCTGCGCCACTACGCGCAGACCGCGAGCGACGTCCTCGCCATGCACCAGGACGAGCAGTTGCTGGCGGACGCCATCTTCGACACGAGCGCGGCGAACCGCAGCGACCTGCGGCAGCTCGCGCGCATCAGCCATGATCTAAGAACGCCGCTCGGCCATATTCTCGGCTTTGCCGAGCTGCTCGCGGACCCGTCCGACGCCCAGGCGGCGCAAGCCCAACGGCAGGAATATCTTGCCATCATCAAGGAAAGCGGCGGCGCCCTGATCAGGCTGCTCGACGGCGCGATCGCGGACGCCAAGCGCGCATCGGCATCCGATTCGCCGGAAGGCGTCGTCGATCTGCCTAATCTTTTGCGGTCGATCGAACGCAGCTTCGCCGACGTCGCGCGGCGGAGGCGGCAGACGGTCACGATGATCGATCGAAGCGCGCCCGACGCGCCGATGGCGGCGGTCGACGCCGCCGCCATCCGGCGGATCGTAAACAACCTTGTCGCAAACGCCTGCGCCCATGCGGGCGAAGGCGCATCGATCCAGGTTCGTTTGCATCAGGACAATGTCGGCGGCGGCGCGATCGTGGTGACGGACGACGGGCCCGGCATTCCGGACGCAGTGATGGCGCGATTGGGCCGGCCGTTCCTGGAGCTCCCCGTTCCGGGCGCGGGAACCGGCCTTGGCCTCAGCAACGTCGTCGAGATCGCAAACGACCATGGCTGGCGGTTTGCGCTCGAGAACCGGACCGAAGGCGGCGCCCGCGCCACTCTGAGCTGGAATAACGGAGCCGCAGCGGCGGATCGAACCGGCTAAGGACGGGACAGGCGTCTACAGCCACCGCTCCGCCTCCGCGAGCGCATGCGGCAGGCGGGCGCACGAAGCGCTCATCCGGTCCTCGATGACGATGGCGCGCATCGCCGTCCACGCGTCCCGGCCAGCCCGACGCAGGACGCGCCCGTCCAAACGCCGATAGCGGTCGTCGATTTCATCCCTGACAGGGTTCTCGGCCGACCGCCCCGCGCGTTCCTGGTATGAAGACGTGATGTGAGCCCGGAAACTGGTCTGGTCATAGAGTTCCCTTACGCGCAATGCGATCTGGTGGTCTTGCGGAGTCAATCTGCCCCGGTCGCGCAGGAAGTCGATCAGCAACGGATATCGCACGCCGAAACAGCCCGGCTCCGCAGCCGACGCGGACAAATCGACCAGACCGCCATAGGACCGCGCGTGGCGAACCCTTTCGGACGTCGGCCGCGCCATGGCCTTGATGGAGAACCGCTTCCGCTCTTTGCCATCGGCGCTCATCGGCCCCCCTCCGAACCAAACAACGCGACCGGAACGAGCGCAGACCAGATGCGCGAAGTCCGAGCGGGGGGCGAAATAGGTCGGTGCATTAGCTGGCTCCGCGGCTTTGGTCGACGATTCTGATTGCGGTGCGATTGCATATATTGCATTATTGCTTTTATCGCAATGCTGGCGACGAGAAAAAGCAGACCTCTCAAGGTCCTCTGGAGCGAAACTCGGGGCTGCGCGCGACTTTTTCGCCGCATGAGGATCATCTGATCGGCGAACATGTGGGCGACATGGTATACTATTGGTATGAGGAAGCGCCGTGGGCCGACACAAAAGGCAGCAGATTGAATTGATTGATGGACATTAGCACGATCAAACGCCTTCTCGCCGAAACCGGGCGCACGCAACGAGAGCTGGCCCAGGCCCTTGGCGTAGACCCGGCGGCGATCACGCGGCTCCTTGCCGGACAACGGCGGCTTCGCCTTGACGAAGCGCCGAAGGTCGAGGCGTTCTTCGGATTGACGGCGCGAAGCCCGGCCGCCGCGCATGACTTGCCTCCGGCGAATGTCGCCGTACGCCCAGGCGGCGCGGGCGATCCCGACGCGGCGCCCCGTGACCTGCCGGTGTATGGCAGCGCCCAGGGCGGACCTGACGGAATGAAGATCGAATATGAGCCGATCGAATGGATGCGCCGGCCGCAAGCGCTCGAAGGCGTCGTCGACGCCTTCGCCTTCTATGTGGTCGGCGACAGCATGCACCCCAGGTTCCGGCACGGCGAGCGCTTGCTGGTCCACCCGCGAAAGCCGCCGCGCCAGGGCGACGACGTTCTGCTGATTTTGCACGACGCCGCCAACGACGACTTCAACGCCATGGTGAAGACGCTCGTCGAGAGGACGTTGACCGGCCTTAAGGTCTCCCAATACAATCCAGAGCGGGTCTTTCAGATCCCGTCGGCCGAGATTTCGCGTGCGCTGCTGATCGTGGGCAATTACTTCTAGACCCAACCTTGGATAGCGTCGCCAATACCGCAAAATCGCGCGCCCTGCCTTGCGCTCAGATTCAATGCCACAATATTGCATTAATCGCAATATTATAGGCGGCGCAAATGTTCGAGTTCAATCGCGGACGCGATATCCGCACGACCGAAGCCTTGCAGGCGCTCAGGCGCTGTCGGCGCATCATCCGGGCGGAACGGATGGCCCCCTACCAGTTCGCTTCGAACAATCCGCGCCTTGCGGAGGCGCAGCGTCATGCGGCGGCGATACGCGCCTGGTTGCGGCCGCCCGGCATCGGCGCGCGTCCGGGCCCCAGCCGAATGCTGCGCGTTCACATGCCTGCCGCCGTGGCCTATCTGGGGCGCCTGCGCGCGCCGCCGCACTCAATGAGCGAAGATCAACTCCGCTGCCGGCTGCTTCCGGGGCGCCCCGAAACGAACGGGATTTGTCCGCCCACATTGGAAGCGGCCGCGTTTCTGGTTCGGCATGCCCCCGGCCCCAGCCCTTTCGCGCAACCGTCCCCTTCGGCGCGCGCATCTTATGTGCTGCGCCAGACGGCCGCCCAGGCAGGATTGGAAGCCGCCATTCGGTATGGAGCGATGTTAATAGAACAAAACAAGAAAATAAATTGATCAGTCAGACGGCGCCGTTTCCAGCAGCTCATGCAGCAACGCGGCTGGCGCGCCTAGATTGGAGCCGCCGAACTCCGGCAGGATCGCCATATTCACCGCGACGACCTCTCCCTTCACGTTCAGAACCGGGCCGCCGCTGCCGCCGTGGGTCGTTTCGGCGTCATAGACGATCGTCGCCGCCGACGTTTGGCCAACGATGCCGCGACTGGCGAGCGGCGATATCTGGCGCGCCTCGGCCAACCGCCGCGCCACGTCCCAGAACCCGGTCGCGCCGTCGGCCTGGAGCTTGGCCACGAATTCCGGCCCGGTCCGCGCCAGAAGCGAACGCAGCCCGGTCGGGAATCCCATGACGATGACCTCCGCGCCTTGTTCCGGCGGCTGAGGCGCAAGCGGCAGGCCCGGCGCGTTCAACGGCGCCTCGGCTTCGACGCTGGTTTTCAGGATGGCGAGGTCGGCGGCGTCGCTGACGGCGGCGAGTTCCAAGGGCATAGCCTCAGTTTCCCCGGGAAAGTACGCGATCAGGCGCAACATCACGGGCGATAGCCCACGCGCGGCGAAACCGCCGAGGCTGGCGTCTTCCTCCCATGGCAGCGCGACATGCCGGTTTGTCGCGATCAATGGCCGCCCCGCCAGGGCGAAGCCGGTGCCGGTATACTGGCGTTCGGCCACGGGACCATCGCCTTCCAGCGTCAGCAAAGGCTGACCGGATGGCGACAGCAGGATGCCCCCAGCCGGATTGGGCGCATGGCGGAGAAGCCGACCCGTCGCGGCATCCTTGAACCCATATCCGCCCTGAATGAACGCGACCGAAGCCAGCGAGCGGGAAATTACGGTCCGGCTCGCCTGGCTGCGCGCCTCCAACTGGTCCAGCCTGTCGCCGGCCGTCGTCAGACGCTCGGCCATATCGGCCTTCAGGGCCTCAAGGTCCGCCGGGCGCAACGCTTCCGACCGCGAACGCGCCAGGGCCGAACTGAAACTGGCGCGCTGGGCGGCGGCCGCGGCGGCGTCCGCCGCCAGCCGACGCCGTTCTTGCTGCGCCTGATAGCCCCAGTACAAAACGCCCACGAGGGCGATCAGCACGATCCCCCGAAACGGCACGGCCGTCTCGAAAAGAATGCGCCGAAAGAATGTCGTCGCAGCCTGGCTCAGCTTAAAGGCAAGCGGGCGGCGGCTTACCCTCAGATAGCTTCGAACATCGCCGATGATCTCACCGACGCTGTGCCTCGGCTTCAGCCCCTGACTGTAGAAACTGATGCGCGCGAGCGGCCCGTCGTCGCCGAATTCGATCACGTCGCCGTGGCGCAGCGACAGCCTTCCGCCGCCGACCGCGGCGCCGTTGACCCAGAGCTGCCGTCCAGGTCCGGCCTCTATCTCATAGCCGCCGTCCTTGTGGCTGAGGCGCGCCGCAAGCGCCAAACCGGCGCCGTTCTCCGCGCCGCCGCCAAACAGCGCCAACCGCTTGCCGCCGGCAAGCCGCGCCTCCGTTTCGTTCTCGACGATCCAGACCGTCTCGCCGCGCGCGGATCCGGTCATATATTCCAGCGCTGCGACGACCGCCGGCGCCGATACAGACGTTTTCGTCGTGCGCGCCATCAGGCTCCATTCGACGACGCGACGCGCGCGCCGCCGCTCTCCTAGGCCAAAATCCCAGCAGATTGCCGCAAATCAGCCAAAGATCAACATGCAGGCGCCGCGACAGCCCCGTATTTCGGGGTCAGGTTCTGGCGGTCACGTCCGGAAAGCCGTTGCGCCATTCCTCCCGCCGCGCCCAGACTTCGCGCCACACGCTTGCGGTTTCCCGGAAGCTTTTGCGTCGAAGCAGCGCCGCCGCCACGCCCAGGCCGAGCGCGCGCACGAACGGGATCAACGAGAACAGGAACCGGCCCGCCGGTCCCCGCCAGCCGGCGAAATGGCGGCGGATCAGCGTCATCTTCGCGGCGAACAGCCGAACGAGCTTGTCCGCCCGAACTTTCTCCGAAGCGCCGCCATAATGGATGATGACCGCATTCGGCGTGAAGTGCGGGTCCGCGCCGTATTCGGCCTTCGCGCGAATGCAAAGGTCCGCTTCCTCGCCATACATGAAATAGGTGAGATCGAAACCGCCAAGCGCCGTCCAAAGGTCGCGCGGGATCAACAGAAAGCAGCCGGTGACGATATCGACCGGCCGGACCGTATCCATCGCCCAGCCGCCATAGGCTTCGGAGACGAGCTGATGATTGCCCAACAGGGACGAAAGCCCGGTCGCGCGGCAGAACAACCGCCAGACCGACATGCGCTGGAAGCAGCAGGTCGGGTTTAGGGAGCCGTCGCCATAGTGCGTGCGGCCGCCCCAGATTTTGGCTTCCGGCTTCGCTCGCGCGAATTCCAGCAGGCGATCGATCGCGCCATCCAAGACGACCGTATCCGGGTTCAGCAGCAGCACATATTCGCCGCGCGCCTGGGTCGCGGCGATATTGTTGGCGCGGGCGAACCCGTAGTTCTCCTTCGACGCGATCAACGATATTTCCGGAAACTCGGCGGCGATCGCTTCCGCCGAACCGTCGGACGAATCATTATCGACGACGATGAGTTCGTACGGCGAACGCGTTTCCGCCGCGACCGAGCGCAGGCACTCCAGCGTCATTTCGCGGGTGTTGTAGCTGACCACGATGATGGAAACGGTTGGCGCATCGTGCTTTGGCGTCGGTTGATTCATGGTCGTTCACGCTCAATGCGGTGGACCCGAAGTATTTCACTGTAGGTTCTAATGCGGCGTTAGCGCTCCCGGCAACCGCATAGCGGCCATGCCCAATCGCAGCGGGCCATCGCGTGACAATCCGGAACGGGCGCCCGAAGATGGCGCAAGATCATCGACGCCCGACCGGGAGACGCCTTAGATGGCCACGCCGCAAACCGCCGAAACGACAGCCGCCTCCGGCCAAAGCCAATCGGAGGCTCTGGCCGCTTTCGCCGCGGGCCTTTCATACGAGGCCATTCCAACGGAGATCTCCGAGAGATCCAAGTATCTGATTCTGGATGCGATCGGCATCGCCATGGCGGCGAAGCAATTTCCGTTCGCCGGCCGCATCCTGGACGGGTTGAAGGCCATCGGCGAGCCCGGCGGCAGTTCGCTCGTCGGATACGCGGACAAGCTTTCGGTCCGGGACGCGGCGATCATGAACGGCGCCCTGATTCACGGCCTCGACTACGATGACACGCACATGAAGGCGGTCGTCCACGCCACCTCCGCCACGCTGCCCGCGACACTGGTCATGGGCGAGAAGCTCGGCGCATCCGGCCGCGATATGCTGACGGCCTATGTCATCGGAATGGAAGCGGCGATCCGGATCGGCATGGCGGCCAATTTCGGATTCCATCACAACGGTCTGCACGCGACCGGCATCGTCAGTCACTTCGCGTCGGCGCTGATCGCAGGCCGTTTGCTCGGCCACGATGCGGAGCAACTGGCGATGGCGCAGGGCCTCGTAGGGTCGACCGCCCAGGCATCGCAACAGTTCGTGGACGACGGCGCCTGGAACAAGCGCTTTCATCCGGGCTGGGGCGCGGCCGCAGGGATCACGGCCGCCTATCTGGCCCAGCACGGTTTCGTTGCGCCGAAGCAACCCTATGAGGGCCGCTTTGGCCTGTTCCAGACCCTGACCAAGCATGGCGACGACTGTCGGCCAGAGGAAATTTCCGCCGATCTCGGCCAAAGGTGGGAAGGCGTTGAATCAGCGATCAAGCCCTACCCGACCTGCCATTTCACCCATGCGGTCGCCGACGCGGCGCTCGCCTTGCGCAAGGAGCACGGCCTGGCCCCGGACGCGATCGACCATATTCGCGTGCTGCTGCCGCAGGATGTTATTCCGATCGTGGTGGAGCCCGTCGCCGCCAAGCGTCGCCCGGTCAGCGACTATGACGCGAAGTTCAGCGCCCAGTTCATCGCCGCCGCATGTTTCGTACGCGGCAAATTCGGCCTGGCCGAACTGGAAGACGACGCCCTGGCGGACCCTGCGATCCTCGCCCTCGCGGATAAGGTGGATTGCTCGCCGGACCCCGACGCCGACTTCCCGCGCGTCTACCCAGGCGCCGTCGTCGTCTCGACGAAGGACGGCGGCGAGTTCGTACACACTGAACGGGTTAACCGCGGCGCGGCGGAACGCGCCCTCACCGAGGCGGAGATCGTCGAAAAGTACGACGCCAACGCCAGACTTTCCGCCGACGCCGCGCGCGTAAGCGCCGTCAAGGATGCGGTGCTCGGTCTCGATGCGCTCGACGGGCGAACGTTCGCGGCCGCGCTCAGCGGCTGACGCCTATTCGGCGGCTGACTTTGCCGCCTCGATCTTCCGGTGGCGCAGTTCTCCCGCCGTCATCGGCGCATAGCGCGGCGGCCGCTCGTCGGAAGCGCAGCCCGGCAGACACGCGATTTCCAGGTCGTCGTTCGGATTGCAGAAATAGGCGAGCGAAATCCGGCTCGGCCCCGGCCAGGCATCGGGCGGCGGATTCGCGACGCGATGCTGGTTCGACAGCCAGCGGTCGTTGGACCAGGCCATCATCAGATCCCCGATATTGATGACAAAGTCATGGGGCTCCGTCTTGACGGGCAGCCAAGCGCCGTCGGGCGTCAGGATTTCAAGCCCGCCCGGCGTATTCTCGCCAAGCAGGATCGTCAGCGCGCCGTAATCCGTATGGGCGCCGGCGCGGAGCTGGCCCGGCTCAGGGCGCGCCGCGAGGGGCGGATAATGGGCGATCCGGAAAGAACTGTTGTGATCCTGGAAGCGGCGCCGGAAGAAGTCCGGCTCCAGGCCGAGCGCTGCGGCGAACACGCCCATCAGCACGTCCGTAAGGCCGCCCATGGCCCGATAGAAATCGGATACGACCGGCTGAAAATCAGCGGGCGAGGCCGGCCAGCGGTTCGGTCGATAAGTGGGCCCCAGGCCGGCGATGGCCTCCCGGTCCGCCTCGACCCCGAGCGGCCCCATGCCGAAACTTTCCTTGATATCCGGCGGCGTGCGCTCGCCAAGCGTATGCGCGAGCGCCTCCACGCCGGTCGCGATATACCCGCGATGAGAGCCCTGGCCTTCGCTTTGGATCGCGAGCTTCTCCGCCATCGGCAGCGCGAAGAAGCCGCGCGAGACGCGCATCGCCGCATCGATCGCGCCAGCGTCGACGCCATGGTCGGTCACGATGAAGAAGCCCAGGCGCTGCAGCGACGCATCGACGGCGGCCGCGGTCCGGGCGGCGGCGTCTGGGTCTCCGGCGCGCACGGCCGCCAACGAGATTCTGGGCAGGCTCTCCATCGTCACATCGCCTTTCCGGCGCTATCCGCCTGTTGCTTGGCCAATCCGCGTTTGAAATCGTCCAGCGTTATGACGCGGTCGATCTGCAAGTCCGGCGAGAATATTTCGTAGACCGCTCTCTCGACGCCTGTCATGGACAGCAGGATCACGGCGCCGTCGGGGCCGCCGCCTTCGATATGAGTTTCATCGCCGTCGTTCGTGGCGAAGCTTCCCGCAGGCCGCGCATGTTCAAGCGTCCGACCGCCGTCCTCGGCCGAGAAAATGCGATGCTCGCCCTCGATGACCAAGGTCCGCGTCGGCCCGACATGGCGGTGCGGCACGCATTTCGCGTTCGGGTCGAAACGCATCAACATATCGACGAGGCCGCGCCCGTCGTCCACATCGAGCACCCAATAGTAGAGGCCCTCGAAGCCGGGGAACGGGCGCCAGAATATGTTTCGGTCGTCAAACCGATAGGGCGCATCCGCCATGTTTGGCCCTCCCATTCGTTCTTTTTTCGCGGCCTATAGTACGCCCTTCACCTTCAACGCCGCCATCTCCGCCGCCGACAAGCCCAGCAGGCCGCCATAAACATCGGCGTTCGACGCGCCGAGCGCGGGCCCGAGGCCGGTCACGCGGCCGGGCGTGCGGGACAGGCGGGGCGCGACGTTTGGGATGGTGACAGGGCCGGTTTCGGGGTCGTCGATCGTCACAAGATTCCCGCGCGCCTTGAAATGCGGATCCGCGAAAATTTCGTCGATCGCATTTACCGCGCCAATAGGCACTTCGCCCGCGACGCAGGCTTCAACGACCGCATCCCGATCCATCGATCTGGTCCATTCGGAGACGATCGCGTCGACCACATCCCGCGCCAGCAGGCGGTTCGCGACCTGGCCATAGGCGTCAGCGCTCGCCAGCTCCGGCCGTCCCATCGTATGCGCCAGCCGTTCGAACATCTTGTCCGACGTGCAGGCGATCGCGACCCATCGACCGTCGCCACATTCGAAATGGCCATGAGGGCACGCATTGGCCGTGCCGATGCCCTCGCGCCCCCGCACGTAACCGGTCGCGGCATAGGCCGGCGCCAGCTCATCCAGCGCGCGGAACACCGGTTCGTAGAGCGCGAGGTCGATCTGCTGGCCTTTGCCGGAACGATCGCGCTCGCGAAGCGCCAACAAAATCCCGATCGCGCCGTACATGCCAGTCATATAGTCGCCGAGCGATGTCGAGCCGGGGGTAACCGGCGGCCCGCCCGGCATGCCCGCCAGATGGGTGAGACCGCCGAAGGCATGGGCGATACGGGCGAAACCGGGCCGGTCCTTGTATGGGCCTGTCTGGCCATAGCCGGAGACCCGCATCAGAACGATCCGAGGGTTGATCGCCGCCAGGACATCGTAACCGAGGCCCCATTTCTCCAGCGTGCCCGGCCGAAAATTCTCCGTCACCACGTCCGCATCGGCGACGAGACGCTTGAACAGCTCCGCCCCTTCCTCGGACTTCAGATTGAGCGTGATAGAGCGCTTGTTCCGCGCCTCCGTCAGCCAGGCCAGGGTGGAGTCCGCCCGTTTGGACTGGGCGCCGTATCGCCGCCAGGGATCGCCGCCATTGGGCTGCTCGATCTTGATGACGTCCGCGCCGAACTCGCCAAGGATGGCGGCGGCCATCGGGGCGGCGATGAACGTCGCGATATCCAGCACCCGCACGCCCGCCATCGGCAGGTCAGAAGCATCTGCGGTCATTCGTATGCGCCTCCGGGAGGAAATCGGCCGGCTTGGTCCGTTCGGCCAGGTTCAGAATGGTCAGTCGCGGCCGCGGCCTTGCGCCTCGCGCCGTTGCAGGAGCTTGCGCATGCGCACAGCGCGTGCGGCGCCCCGGGCCTCGGAGCCGCCCATCATGGCGAGCGCGATGACGAACGGCAGCAGGAAATAAAGCGCGCGGTAGGCGAGGATCGCCGCCAGAACGCCTTCGCGCGGCGCGCTTTCCGGCAGCATCAGCAGCATCGCAGCCTCGAACACGCCGATGCCGCCTGGCGCCTGGCTCATCATGCCTGCGACATAGCCGATCACATAGATGCCGACGAAATGCCAATAGGACACCTCGACATCGGGCGGCAGGAGAAAATAGAGGGTCGCCGAGGCGAACCCCCATTCCAGACACGCGGTGGCCACCTGCTTCAGGCCGATGCGGATGGACGGCGGCTTGAACCGCCGCTCCTGGATGGTGAACGCCGGGCGGCCGATCAGGCTCCAGAACAGGTAGCCGCTGCCGACCATGGTCGCGAGAACGCCGATCGCCTGCGCCGTCCAGATCGGCAGATCCAGCACGGCGGCGACCGAATCCGCATTGACGACGATGATCATGCCGGCGACGGCGATGATCCCAAGCACATAAGCCATGCCGCCGAAAATGATGACGGTGGCGATATCGTAGGTGGAGACGCCCCAGCGGGAGTAGAACCTGTATCGGACCGACCCGCCGGAAACCGCGCCCACACCGATATTGTGGCTGAACGCATAGGCGACGAAGGAGACGTACATAACGCGCGTAAAGCGCATCGGCCGCTTGATATATTCAAACGCCGTCGAGTCGTAGATCGTCAGAACCAGATAGGCGGCGGCGGTGCAGACGAGCGAGAGGCCGATATCCGACCACGGCGTTTGGCGAAGCCGCTCCCAAATCTGCGCAAGGTCGGCGTCGTGAAGTTTTTCACGCAATATCCAGCCCGCCGCGACGAGCACGCCCAGGGCGACCAAGCCGGCGATGTATTGCGTAGGCTTTCGACTCATTCTCTTCCGCCTGTCGATCGCTTTTCGCGTGCGCCGGAACCGGACCAAATTCATAAAACAGATTGGCGTCCAATGGAATTCTGCAAGGGCGTTAAACAGTCGGCAAACTGTCGCCGGTAGAAATTCTGGCATGAGCGCACCCCTGCCCATTCCCACCGACGCGGCGCCGACGCCCAATCAGAACGGCCTCCTGAAAGGGGCGACGATCCTGATTGGCGAGCCGCTGGATACCGCCGCCGCCGCGACGCGCGCGAGCCTGCGGAAGGAAGGTGCGCAAGCGGTGCTCTGGCGGCGCACCATGAAAGGCGTCAAGGAAGCCTTGCAGAAAGGCGGCGTCGATCTTGCGCTGGTCGATATGACACTGCCCGACGGCGACGCGATCCTGCTGGCTCGACAGGTGCGCTTCGGCGAATTCGGCGACAATCCTTTTCTGCCGCTCATGATCACGACCTGGCGGGCGGAAACGCAACTCATCACCCAGGCGCTCGCCGCCGGAGCGGACGATCTGCTCGCAAAGCCGATCAGCGCATCCCAGGTGGCGAAGCGGGTGAACCGGATCGCGCTGCACCGCAAGCCGTTCGTCGCCACCAACGACTATATCGGGCCGGTCCGCTCCGACATGGATATGCCCGCGACCACGCGGCCTTTCGAAGCCCCAAATCGCTTGAAGGCTTTGGCGTTTGGGAATTCCGGTTTCGACGCCGAGAGTCAGGCGGCGTTCAAGCAGGCGCAACTTCGCTTGGCGGCGGCCCGGATCGAGAATTGCCTGCGCGCGCTTTCCGCATCGGCGCGCAAGGCGCTCGCCGGCGCGCCCGCTACGCTTTCCGATTCCGAGCACCGGGCTAACGTCCTGGCGACAGCCGCCGCCTTGCGCGAAACGCTCGACGCCGCGCCGGAGGGCGCGCTGCGGGACACGGCCAAACGGCTGTCGGCGCTGGCCGACCTATCGACGACGGATCACGGCGACGCCGCAAAAGCGGCCATGCTGACGGCGGATATCGCGGATGCGGTGGTCATGATCATCACCCATCGGGACAACGCCGATATGGCCTTGCCCGAAGACATCATCACCCGCATCGACAGCCGCTTCCCCAATCTGGCCTGCGCCTAGGCCGAGGCGCGACGGCCTATTCCTTCAGGGCGTCCGGCCCAAGCAGGGCTTCGCGGAATCGGGCCATGCCGATAACGCCGTTTCGGATCGGCATCTGCACCGGCGGCATGTCAGCCGTAATCTCGACCAATCCGAAGACCGGCCCCGGCCCCGCCAGCACAAGCTCGCGCAGTTCGTCTATGCCGGCGTCGTCCCGAACGCGCCTGACGGTCGGCAGGCCCGCCGCCGCGGCGACGCCCGCGAGGTCGAGATTCACGCCCGAATGACTGACCTGGCCGCCGGTTTCGCCGAAGCGCCCGTTATCCAGGCAGACGATCGAAAGGTTTTCCGGCTTTCGCCAGCCGACCGTCGCCAGCGCCCAGAGGCCCATCGAAAGCTCCGCATCGCCGACCAGCGCGATCACGCGCTTCGTCGGTTGCGCCGTAGCGAGGCCGAGAGCCGCCGGCAAAGCGCTGCCCATCGCGCCGAGCAGGTAGAAGTTCAACGGCGTTTCGCCCGCCGTTTCCGCATCCCAGATGGCCGAGCCGAGACCGGCCACGACCAGAAGATTCGGGTCCCGATCCCGCAGCAGCCGATGCACGGCGCCGCGACGCTCCAGGCGGTCTTGCGAATTCGTCGCCATCGTCCGCCCTCCCTTAAAACACTTTGGCGCCAGTGGCGCGCTGGGAGATCAAGGCGAATACGGGAAGATAGGAATTGTAGGCCAGACGCCCGCTCGCATCCGTCACCGGCACGACATCCTCAGCCGTTTCCGCCCGGTTCACCACGACATTCGCCGCCTCGAGCACCCTGGGAATCGACTGGCCCATCGGCGTCTGCCAGCCATTGAACTCGCCCCATTCGCCGCGCATCGTCGCAATTGAGAAGAACGGCGCGCCTGTGGAATGGACCAGCCCGAGCGCGTTGATCGCATTGCCGATGCCGCTCGACTGCATCAGGGCGCACGCGCGCCGACCGCCGAGCCAGGCGCCCACGCAAACGCCGACGGCTTCGAATTCATTGACGAGCGGGAAGCAATCGATGTCCGGGTCCGCAAGGCAGCGATCGATCAGTTTCGCGTGGCCCGCGTCCGGCACGTAGACCACCTGCGAAATGTTAAGCGCTTTTACGGTGTCGTAGATCTGGTCCTTCCAACCGGCGTCGGTCGCCTCGACCATGCTGGCCCCCTCTTATTCCGCAGGCTGAGCCGCGGGGCGCAGACGCGCGAGCGGCTTTTCATCGATAAAGATATGGCAAATCGCCGCCAAAATCCCAAGAGCGATCGACATGAGCCAGACCGGCCGATAGTCCCCAAACATGTCGTAGGCCTGAGCGCCCAGGGTTACGCCGAGGAAACTGCCGATCTGGTGGCTCAGGAACACGAAGCCGAACAGCATGGTCATGTACTGGGTGCCGAACACCTGCGCGACGATTCCCTGGGTCGGCGGCACGGTGGAGAGCCACAGGACGCCCATGGCGGCCGAGAAGATATAGACGGACCACTCGCTCACCGGCGCCATGATAAAGCCCAGGATCGCGACCGAGCGGCCTATGTAGATCAGCGACAGCACCTTCCGCTTGCTGACGGCGGCGACGAGAACGCCGACGCCAAGGCAAGAGGCGACGTTGAAGATGCCGATAATCATCAGCGACGTCGCGCCGAGCTGCCAGCCGAGCCCGATATCGTTCAGGTATTTCGGGAAATGCACGCCGATAAACGTGACGTGGAACCCGCACACGAAGAAGCCGATGACGAGGAGCACATATCCCCGATGGCGCGCCGCCTCGCCAAGCGCCTCCCGTATGGTCAGCTGCGCGATCTGCGCCGTGCTCTGCCCGGCGCCGTCGGATTGATTGCTCCGCACGAAAAACGCAAGCACGACGACGGGAAGGCTGAACACCGCGAGCCAAACGAACGCCTCCGACCATGAGGTCATTTCGAGCAGCGCCCGCCCGATCGGCGACAGCACGATCATGCCGGCGGAGGAGGCGGACGTTATCAGCCCGAAGGCCATCGTGCGTTGCCGCTCCGGCAGCATGCGCCCGACCGCGCCGAGCACGATGCCCATGCCGGCGGCGCTCTGCGCCACGCCGATCAACACGCCGGCCGAAACGAAGAACAGCGCCGGGTCCGTCGCCTTTGACATCAGCCATAGACCGCCCGCCTGCAATATCGCGCCCGCGACCAGCACCTTCTCCGAGCCGTACCTGTCCGCGAGGCCGCCGAAGACGGGCGAGAACACGCCCCAGAGAAGGTTCTGCGTCGCCAGGGCGATGGAGAACTGCAGGCTCGTCCACCCCAGATCCTCGAGCATCGGCGATTGCCAAAGCGGAAGGGTGTTGCGGATGCCCATGGATACGAGCGCCACGATCGCGCCGCAGAACACCATGAACCCCACCGGAACGCCTCGCCTGACGAAGGCGGGAGCGGCTGACGCAGCCACGGCGACGACGGCAGCGGCGGCGGGTCCTCCGCCCGCAGTCTCGAAGGTCCGACCGCCGCCATCCGCCTCGGCGGGCGGCGGCGCGCTCGCAGCCTTCGGCTCGGCCGCCGAATGCGGCGCCTCGTAGGGCGTCACATCGCCATTGGCGTGATGCACTCGAACAGGTTGGCGCCCGTCCCGGCCGTTTGCCGTCATCGCTGGTTTCCTCAGCCAAATCCTGGCCGGTTCACCAGCCGCAGATCGCCTTCAATGTTTGGCCCGCCCACAGCAACCCGCCGACGACCTGCCCGTAGAACGGCGCCGCAGCAGCCGTCAATGCAAGCAAAGCGACGCCGCCGATAATCGCCCATCGCGGCAAGATCGGCGCATTCGGATCGCTGTTCGACGTTCCCATGTCCATCATGGAACTGAAATTGACCTATGCCGGCCTCGACGGCAACCAGGGCCTTGTAGCGACGTGTTTTGCGGGCGCCGCAATTCTGAACCTCGGCTGCTTGCATCGCGCGGCGCGCCAGGATTACCTCTCTCCAGACGATCAAAACCCAGGGGGAAAGACGTTATGGATTTCGTGTTCGCCAAAGCCGAGGAAGACGGCTTCGAGTCGGGCCTGCGCGCGTTCTTCGAATATCGCGACCTCAAGATGAAGGAGGCGACGGACGGCAAGGTCATCGCCCATGTGATCCGCGCCATACCCGGCGGCCATGCCGAGCCGAAGTGGCATGTCCACGACGTCGAGTTCCAGATGTACTATGTGCTGAAAGGCTGGGCGAAGTTCGAATATGAAGGCGTTGGCGTCGTCACCGTGAAACCTGGCGATTGCGTGCACCAGCCCCCTGGCATTCGCCATCGCGAGATCGAACATTCCGACGATCTCGAACTCCTGGAGATCGTGCTGCCGGCCGACTTCGAAACCAAGCTGGTCGACGCGCCGGCCTGACCGCCTTCTGAAAGGATAAGTTCGACATGGATATTTCTGGTAAAGCCGCGCTGGTCACCGGCGGCGCGTCCGGCCTGGGCCGGGCCACCGCTGAAGCGCTGGCAGCGGCAGGCGCAAAAGTGGCCTTGATCGACCTGAATGCGGACCTCGCCGCCCAGACCGCCGCCGAAATCGGCGCATTGGCGACGCCCGCCGACGTGACCGACCCCGAGTCGGTAAAGGCGGCGATGGCCAAGGCGCGCGAAGCCCATGGCCCGGCGCGGGCCTGCATCAACTGCGCCGGCATCGGCGGCTCGGTGCGGATCGTGGACCGCAAAGGCCAACCGATGGACCTCGACCACTTCCGAAAAATCATCGAAGTGAACCTGATCGGCACGTTCAATACGTTGCGCTTGGCGGCGGCGGAGATGTCCGCGCAAGAACCCGTCAACGACGACGGCCAGAAAGGCGTGATCGTAAACACCGCCAGCGTAGCGGGATACGAGGGCCAGATCGGCCAGGCGGCCTACACGGCGTCCAAGGGCGGGATCATCGGCCTGACGATCCAGTCGGCCCGCGATCTATCCTCCCACGGCGTCCGGGTCTGCACGATCGCGCCGGGCATCATGCTAACGCCGCTTTTGATGGGGCTGCCGCAGGATACGCTGGACGCGCTCGGCGCTCAGGTGCCGTTCCCGAAACGCACCGGGCACGCCAGCGAGTACGGTTCTCTCGCCATGGAGATCGTCCGCAACGACTATCTAAACGGCGAGGTCATCCGCCTCGACGGCGCGATCCGGATGGGGCCGCGCTAGACGCATGCCGGCGACGCGCGACGGGTGGACGGCGGTCGATCTGGGGCCGGTCGGCCGCGTCGCCTGTCCGCCTGGCTGGGTCGCCGAGGCAATAGGCCCGGATAGCGCCAGCGGCGCGGCGGCGGCGCCGGACGGGAAAGCGCGGCTGATCGCCCATGCGGTCGTTCATGGCGCGGACGCGGACGGAACGGACTTCGGCGGCCGCATGGAAGCGGCGGCGGAACGGGTGATCGGCCACTTGTCCGGCCGCGCCGGCGCGGAGCCGCCAAAGGCGTTGGCGCTCGAAGGCGCGGCGCAACCGATACTGGAGATCTCCGGCGCCTTCTTCGACGACGCCGAGACGCCGCGCGTCCGCATCCGGCAATGGCACGCGCTCGCGCCGTTGGACGCGGACGCTCGCCGCATCGCGATCATCGCATTCTCATTGATGACGCCCGCCCTCGCGTCGATGGCGGCCAGCGCCGACCTCGCAGACGGCTTCAAGGACAGCCTCCGCCAAACTGCGGCGATGCTTTCAAATGGCGGAATATAGCGTTCACACAAGCGGCATTGCTTATTATCTTCTTGCTTGTTCCACCGTCGCACTGCCATTAGAGTGCGCCATCTAAGCAAAAAGTACAGGGAGGTTAGCTAATGAAATTATCGACCAAGATCGGCATTGCGTCGGTCGTAGCCGCCGTGGCCTTTGCGGCCACTTCGGCGCAGGCGGAACGCGTCCGCTGGAAGCTGCACAGCGCGTGGGGCAGTTCCGTGCCGCACCTGGGCACGTCCGGCGTCCGGTACTCCGAAACCCTCAAGGCCATGTCCGGCGGCGACGTTCAGCTCAAGTTCTTCGAGCCCGGCGCTCTGATCCCGGCCAACGAAGGCTTCGACGCCACCTCTAAGGGCTCGGTCGAATCCGCCTGGTCCACCGCTGGCTACGACGTCGGCAAGGTTCCGGCCCTCGCGTTCTTCACCTCGGTGCCGTTCGGCCCGGGCTATGGCGAATTTTTCGCCTGGAAGATCTTCGGCGGCGGCAACGAAATCCAGCAGCGCATCTATGCCGAGAACGGCATCAAGCAGATGGACTGCTTCGCGATCGGCCCGGAAACCTCCGGCTGGTTCAAGAACGAGATCACCGATCTCGAGCAGCTGCGCGGCATGAAGATGCGCTTCTTTGGCCTCGGCGCCCGCGTCATGCAGCGCCTCGGCGTTTCGACGCAGCTCCTCGCTGGCGGCGACATCTTCCCGGCCCTGGAGAAGGGCGTCATCGACGCGACGGAATTCTCCATGCCGGCGATGGACATCAAATACGGCTTCTTCCAGATCGCGAAGTACAACTATTTCCCCGGTTGGCATCAGCAGACCTCGGTCAGCCAGATCCTGATCAACATGGACAAGTGGAACGGCCTCGAAGATTCGACCCGTCGGTTGCTTGAAGTCGCCTGCGGCGAAAGCATCCACCACACCTATGCCGAGACGGAAGCGGTCAACCCGGGCGCCATGCTCGAAATGGGCGAGAAGTACGGCGTGATCACCAAGCGTTGGGACGACGCCACGCTCGCGAAGTTCGAGCAGGCTTGGCTCGACACGCTGGCCGAAGATGCGGAAAAGGATCCGCTCTTCAAGGAAGTGGCCGACAGCTACCTCTCCTTCCGCGCGACCTACGCCAAGTGGGGCGCGGCTCAGGCGATGGAGTCGACGTACCTTAAGTAAGGGCAGTTAGCGGCTTATCGGCCGCGCCTGCTGACAAATAAGTCGGGGGGGCGTCCGGACATTCGTTCGGGCGCCCCATCCGCTAAAAAACGCGCAAAAATGCGCTGATTATTTGGGAAGGTTATTTCTATGGGAGCTCTGGCGGCCAGCATTCGCCGAAATACCGGCTTGACTGTCGTCCTCGTCGCGCTCGCTGTCATTGGCATCGCATATGCCTATGTTCTCAGCTTGTCGCCGGATGACCAGGAAAATTTGCTGTATTTCATGCAAGATTACCTGCCGATCATAATGTTCGCCTCATTGGCTTGCTTGCTTTTCAGCGGCTTCCCCGTGGCGTTCATTCTCGGCGGGCTTTCGTTCCTGTTCGGCTTGATCGGCTACTTCCTCGATATGTTCTCGCTGATCGAGTTCTTTAACTTCATGCCGCGCATCTGGTTCAACGGCGCGGAGAATCTTGTCCTGGTGTCGATCCCCGCCTTTGTTTTCATGGGCGTGATGATGGAGCGCTCGGGCGTCGCGAACGACCTGCTCTATTGCGTGCAGGTGCTTCTAAAGAAGGTGCCGGGCTCTCTGGCGCTCGCCGTCGTCGTCATGGGCACGGTCCTGGCCGCGATGACCGGGATTATCGGCGCGTCGGTCACGATGATGACCGCGCTGGCGCTGCCGACCATGATCCGGCAGGGCTACAGCCACGCGCTCGCCACCGGCTGTATCGCAGCCTCCGGCACGCTCGGCATTTTGATTCCGCCCAGCATCATGCTGATCATCATGGCCGACCTTATGGCGGTATCCGTCGGCAACATGTTCATGGCGGCGATCCTGCCGGGCCTCATGTTGGCCGCCTTCTACCTTTTGTTCGTGGGCTTTTACGCAGCGGTCAATCCGAAGGCGGCGCCGCCGCTTCCGCCGGAACTGCTCCACGTGCCGGGTCGCGAATACCCGAAGATGATCTTCAAGAGCTTCCTGCCGCCGGTGCTCCTGATCTCCATGATCAAGGGCTCGATCCTGTTCGGGATCGCGACGCCTAGCGAAGCCGGCGCGGTCGGCGCTTTCGGCACGCTGATCCTTGCGATCGGCAACGGCCGGCTGAACTTCTCGCTCCTGCAGGGCGTCTGCCACACCTCGGCCCGCACGATTTCGATGATCTTTTTCATCATCGTGAGCGCGACGTGTTTCGCCTATGTCTACCGTTCGCTGGGCGGCGACGACATCGTCGAGCACCTGATCACCTCGGCCGGCTTCAATTCCTGGGAACTTTTGTTCCTGCTGATGGGCATCACCTTCATCCTGGGATTCTTCCTGGACTGGATTGAGATCACGCTGATCGTCCTGCCGGTATTCGCGCCCCTGGTGGCTGGGCTCGATTTTGGAGACCATGTTGCCTCGAAGGACGTGACATTCTGGTTCTTGATCCTTATGGCGATCAATCTGCAAACCTCTTTCCTGACGCCGCCCTTCGGCTTCGCGCTCTTCTACATGAAGGGCATTGCGCCGAAGGAAGTTCGGATCCAGTCGATCTACAGAGGCATCATCCCGTTCGTCATGCTTCAAGTCACGGGACTGCTACTGGTGATCTGGCAGCCGAACATATCGCTCTGGCTGATGAAATCGGTCTACGACTACTGACGCGGCGGGAGAGAAGACCATGAACCAAACCGCAACCACGACCGTCGTCGGCGCTGAAACAGCCGCCGCCGACCAAGAGGCGCCGCTCGTTCACCTGACCGACGCCCAACTGCCGACGGCGCTGCGCGTCGCGCGGCGCCTGCGCAACACCGTCGACGCCATCGGCCGCTTCGGCTCCTGGTTCGCAATGCCGCTGATCCTGATCACGGCGTTCGACCTCGCGATCCGGAAAACGGGCACCATGCAGGTCTATCTGGTGGAGAACGTCAGCCCCTATTTCGGCTCGACGCTGCTGCAAGAGCTCGAATGGCACTCCCACACCGTGCTGTTCGTGCTGGTGCTGGGCTTCGGCTACATCTGGAACACCCATGTGCGCGTGGACTTGGTGCGCGAAAACCTGAAGTTCCGCCGGAAGGCCTGGATCGAATTCCTCGGGCTTACCTTCTTCCTGATCCCGTTCATGCTGATCCTCGCCTATTTCGCCTTCGGTTATGTGTCCGATTCCTGGCACACCAATCGCTCGCCAGACTGCGCGTGGTATGAATGCGGCGAAGTCTCGGCCTCCCTCGTCGGTCTCAGCCATCGTTGGGTGATCAAATCGGTCATGGCGTTCGGCTTTATCGTTGTGCTCATCGCTGGCGCGGCTGTATGGCTTGAGATGTTCGTGGCGCTGTTCGGCCCTCAAAGCTGGCGGTTCCCGCTTTCGACCCTGGAATGGCCCGAAGAGGCCGGCGCCACGATCGAAGGCAAGCAGCGCCTCGACCTCGACGAAACGCCGGATCAGCTGGAACTGCGCGCCCAGATGCGGCAGAACGAGACAGGCGACGGGTCCTAGGACCCGTTCGCCGCGCCGTCGCCGACGGCGCTATTCAAGGTGTGACTTGACCGGGCTCCAGACATTTCGTCTGGAGCCGACATGCCAGCGCCGAGGACGCGCGCTTTATGCTGGATTGGGAAAACCTGTTCAAGCGATACGTCTGGAATCCCACGACGACGCCGTATTTCACGCCGGTCGCGCGGCTGACGCGAATCCAGGCGAACCATGAGATCCTCGCTTTCTGCCTTTTCATCGGCGTCCTTTTCTCCGTCGTCGCCCTCGGCGCCTTGACAGAAAAAGCAATGTTCGGCCGCTCGCCTCTGCTTGGCCTGTATGCGTTTACGGTGGTCGCGGCGGCGGTAGTCTTCAACTACACTAAGATCGTCGCGTCTGCGGTCTATGTCGCCGCCGCTCCGGTCGCGTGCTTCGCCTACGTCATGATCTATGGTTTCGGCGGCGAGCGCGCGCGCATGGACAGTATCCTGGTCGCGGGCATCGTCGTGCTGATCCTGCTCTATGCCCCGCGGCTGATCGGCGTAGCCCGCGCTTATCCCAACATGCCGGAAGGGGAAGCGCCGGAGCCGCGCCGGAAGCTGTTCAAATGATTCCGCAGGAGCCGGCCTCACGGGAGGCGCTGCCGCGCGATCCGCGATTCCGCCGGAATTTCTGGGCGTTTATCGGCGTGACGGCGGCGGTCATCGTCCTCAATGTCGGGCTGGACGCCGGAATGCCCCTGTTCTGGCCGCTGGCCGCGTGGTCCGTCGTCGTCGCGATCCATTACTTCATCGCCAGCGCCGCGGACGTCGACGAAGAGTGGGTCGACGACCGCGCGACGGAAATCCGCATGCGTTCCTATGATTTCGGCCATATCGGCGAGATAAAGCAGCGAGCGGCCGAACGGGAAGACGCGCTGACGCACCGCCTTGAGCGCGACGAGCCGCCCAACAAGCCCTGACGCCTGAACGCTCTATGCGCCGGCAAGCCGGCGAAAGATCGCTTCCGCCAATCTTCCCCTCTGACGACCTAGCCAGCGTCCGCGACGATGTCGGCGAACCTGGCGATCGGCGCATCGTCGAGCAGCACCCGCATCGGCAGACCCATGTGGCCATGGGGCAAAGTGAATCTATTGGCGCGCGGCAGGGCCCACGCCTTCGCCAGGGCCCGCCCGTCCCGGCTTGGCGTCACGTGATCCAGCGCGCCCACGACGGAAACGATGCGCTCGCCAGGGATCGACGGGTCCGGGCCGGGCGCCAAGGCGTCCCGCCAGGGCTCGAGGTCTTGCTGCGTCCAGCCTGCGCCTTGCAACGCCTGCCTGATGCCGAGCGCGCGGGAAAGCCGGCCATCGACGACGCCCAACAGGTCGCCCGAATGGGCGAGCAGGAAACCGGCGTCCGGCCCCGCATCGGCGGGCCACCGTCCTGCGTGCGTCAACGCCAGCTGCGCCGCGAAACTGGACATGGAAACGCCGGAAACGCCGACGGCGCGGCCCCAGCGCGCCCTCGCCCAGGCGATCATCCTGCCGGTTTCCCGGCATTGCGCGCCCAGAAGCGCCGCGCTCGAGACAGGAGCGCCGGCGAAGAACCGTTCGCCGCCATACTCTCCCAATCGCGTGCGGAGGCCATGGCCCGGCGAAACGATTTCGACCGTCGCCAGGCCCTGGCTCGTAAACCGACTGGAAAAGTCGTAATCGGCGCGCATCCGGACATAGAGGTCCCATTCGACGCCGACGCCCGAACCGGCGACGACGGCGCCGCGCACCTCCCCCTCCGCCGCCCAGGACGCCCGCGCGAACGCGAAATCGTCGAGATCGTCTGTTTCCGTCGGGGCGAGAAGCCATTGCCGGAAAAGAGCGCCTTCCCGATAGACGGGACCGGCGACGACAGTCTCAAGACCGGACGGCGGGTCGAACGTTTCCGGCGTCGGCGGCGCAACGACGCCCGGCGGCGTCATGCGCCAGGCGACTATCGGCAGGCCGCGCCGGCCGATCGCGGTCGCCAGCGGCGCGGCGGTGGCCAGATGGCGGGAGGCCCTGCGTCGGCGCGTCATTTCCGCTTCGGCGGGATCGCCCGCCTGGCCGTCGATCGCGACCTCGCGCCAGGACGCCGTCGCATCCTCAGCCGCGGCCTTCGCCTCCATGACGGCGCGATAGGCGCGCCGCGCCGTCGCCTTCTCCGCGCGTCGACGCGCTCTCGGCTTCATGTCCGCCATAAACCGTTCGTAGTCCCCATCGCTGACGTTCGCGGCGGCCCATAACCGGGCGGCGGGGAAATGAAACCGACGGAGCAGCCAGACCACCGCCGGGTCCATTCCGACGCCGATCAGATCAAATCCATAGGTGAGCGCGCGGCGCGACAGCGATCTGGCCATCGGGACGTTATGCCGGTCCGCTTCGAGCGACGCCACCGGTTTTCGCCGCAACCGCAGGCGGAATGTCGATTGACCGCGGTCCGCAAACCGGCGTACGTTCCGGCCATGCGACGCTTCATTCGGATCATCGAACGAATTAGCGGCCCGGCCTCTGTTTGAGCGCCGGGACGACGCCGTTTGTTCTTTGATTGATTGAAGGAGGCCACTGAAATGGCCCATTTCGCCGATGCGGCCGCGACGACGCGGGTCGCTTGTTTCTCCGTCTATGCCGATGTCGACCCGGGCGCCATGCCCCGCGTGCTAGAGGTCTTCGCCAAGGAATGCCTGACGCCGACCCGATGGATGAGTTCCGTCGAGTCGAACCGTCTCGTCATGGATATCCAGATGGCGGGCCTCGGCGAAGAGCGCGCCGAGTATTTTGCTCAGGTCATCCGGCGGATGCCCATGGTCGATACGGTGCTGACGGGCGCGAAGTCCGCTTCGCCGGAGCACATGGTCCGCGCCGCCTGCGCATGAGCTTTCTGGACCACATCCGACGCTGCAACGCCCACGACTATTCAGGATATATTCCATTCCGAATTGGGGCGGAGCGCTTCGGCTGGCTACGTCCGGAAATCTGGGATGTCCTGGCGGGTCTTGGCCCCGATTTCGAAGTATCCGAGGGCGAAGCGCGCATCGCGCCTCGGCTCGAAAGCTTCGAGGACCGCAGCCAGGCGCTTGCCGGCGCCGCAGCGGCGGTCGTGGAGGCCGGGCTCGCCAGAAAGCTTCGCTCCGAAAACTTCCCCGTGACCAACGCTTGGGGACCGCCGCCGGTCGCGGCGCTGAATCGCGGCGCCGTGCCCGCATTCGGCGCCGTCGCCTATGGCGTCCACTTGAACGGCTGGCGGCGCATGGACGACGGCGAGATCGCGCTCTGGGTCGGCGTCAGATCGACGGAGAAAGCAGTCGCGCCGGGCAAGCTCGACAATATGGTCGCCGGCGGCCAGCCGATCGGCCTGACGCTGATGGAGAACCTGATCAAGGAAGCGGCGGAAGAAGCAAGCCTGCCCGCAGGCCTCGCCAGCCAGGCGCGACCGGTCGGCTGCATCTCCTATGACATGGAAGCGCCCGAAGGCCTGAAGCGGGACGTGCTGTTCTGCTACGACCTGGAAGTGCCGGCGGACTTCACGCCGGTGAATGCGGACGGCGAGACCGCCAGCTTCCATCTCATGCCTGCGTCCGAAGCGGCGCGGATCGTCGCGGAGACGGACGATTTTAAGTTCAACGTCAATCTCGTCATTATCCATTTCCTGATGCGCCACGGCCTGATCGACCCGGACGACGAGCCCGACTACGCCGCCATCGCCGGCGGCCTGCATGACGGCAAAGCGCTGCGCGGCGGCTAAGACACATGGCCTCCCGTCGCCTGCCGCTATTCGTCTTCGGCACGCTGCTCGACGCCGATATTCGCGCCGCTGTTTTGGGACCGCGCTGGCGGCGGCGGGGACGCCCCGCCCGACTGATCGGGTTCGAGAAACTGTATGTCGCGGGCGAGGCCTATCCGGCCCTGCGCCGGCGCCCAGGCGCGACCTGCAAAGGCGCGCTGTTGCCGGCGCCGGACGATCTGGCCCTCGCGCGCCTGGACCGGCATGAGGGCGCGGAGTATCGACGCGGCGCCGTCTATGTCGCGACAGGCGGCAAGCTGCGCCGCGCCGACTGCTATCTGACCGCCGAGGGAACCACGCTGGCGCGGATACGCTGGCGTCAGGACGCCCGCTGGCGGAGAGGCGCCGCCGCCTATCGCCGACGTCAGTTCTCCGCCGGCTCTTCGCGCACCACCGCCTGACCGCAGATCACTCGCCCCTTCGCGGCGTCATAGGTCAATTGCGGTTCGCCATACAGCTCCCAGCCTTCGTTCAAGGCTTCGGTCACGCGCTCACAAAAGCCGCGATCGTCGGGGCCGGTCAGCATACGGTATCGGCGCATTGCGCTTACTCTCCATCAAAGAATTCACGGACGCCCTCAACCGCTTCCTTCAAACCGACGCGCACGGGCGTCGCGCCATCGGGAAAGCCGGAGAACAACCGCGTCGGCGTGCGCGCGTCCAATATCACGAATACGCCCCGGTCGTCGGCCCGTCGCACCAGGCGGCCGAACGCCTGAGCCAGGCGAAGCCGCACGATGCGGTCATCATACTCCCTTTTGCCGAAGCGCTCCCGGCGCGCCTTGTGCAAAATGTCAGGCCGCGGCCATGGCGCGCGATCGAATACGATAAGGCGAAGCGATTCCCCAGGCACGTCCACGCCGTCCCGCGCGGCGTCGGACCCAAGCAGGCAGGCGTTCCTGTCGGCCCGGAAGATCTCGACCAGGTCCGCGAGGCCCATCTGATCGACATGCTGGGCGTAGAGCGGAAAGCCCGCATCCTCAAGCGGGCCCGCGAGGCGGCCATGCACGTCCCGCAGCCGGTTGATCGCAGTGAACAGCCCAAGCGCGCCGCCATGGGAGGCGAGAAACAGCGCCCGATAGGCCGCAGCGACATCTCCCTGCCGGTTGCGGTTCACGTCGTTCACGACAAAGACCCGGGTCTGCGCCGCATAGTCGTAGGGACTGGCGACGCGGGCGCGCAAAGGCGGGCGCATCAGATGCACGGCGCCGGTGCGGGCTTCCGCCGCCTGCCAGTTCGTCTCTACGTCCTCGCCCCGGTCCGTCAGCGTCGCGGACGTAATGACCGCCCCATGGGCGCTCTCCAGCACCGCGTGGGCGAATGGCTTGGTCGGGTCGATCCAGTGGCGATGCATGCCGACGTCGCGCATCTGCCCGCCGATGCGGTCGACTTCCAGCCAATCGACGAAATCGTCAGGCGCGTCGGTCTCCAGCGAGGCCAGCATATCGCGCCAGGCGGAGAGCTGGGCGGAACGACGCAGCAAGGTCCGGGCGACGCCTTCGATCCGCTGGCGCGTCTGAGTCTCCAGAATGTCGGCCTCGTCTTCCAGGCGGGCGAGCAGCCGGATGCGCAGGCGCTGCATCGGCTCGATCATGCCGCTGAGCGCACGGCCGGTCGCGGCGGCGGCCGTCAGCATCTCCTCAAGGGCTGGGCGGGCGTCGCACTCCAGCGTGTAACCGGATTCCCGATCCTCGACGCGGGCGAGAACCTGGCCGTAGCAGGCGGCCAGAAAACGCTCCGTCGCGCCGGCCGCCGACCCCTCGGCGATCCGTTGCAGCCAGCCGTCGCCGGGCAACGCATTGGCGCGGGCAAGGACGTCGTTCAGGGCCGACGCCGCCTCCTCTGCCGCGTGCGGCGGGTCTGCCGGCAGCAGTTCTTCGGCGCGCGCCCGCAGCCCCCGCGCCCGTCCCGCGCGGCCCTCGGCGCCGACCAGCCAACGACGAAACTCTCTGGCTTCCAAGCCCGTCAACGCCGCGGAGAATGCGCTATCCGCCGCGTCGAACAGGTGATGGCCTTCGTCGAACACATAGCGGAGCGGCGTATGTCCGTCGTCCAGGCCGCCCAGCGCCGCCTGCGCCATGACCAGCGCGTGATTCGCCACCACGACATCCGCCCGACGGGCCCGGCGCACGCTCCGTTCGATGAAGCACTTCTGGTAGTGCGCGCACGCCGCGTAGACGCATTCGCCGCGGCGGTCCGCCAGCCCGAGCGCAAGGCGCGGGCCGATCAGATCGACCATCCAACCTGGCATGTCGCCGCCGACAAGGTCGCCGTCTCGAGACGCGGACGCCCAGCGGGCCATCAGCGCGAGGCCGATCGCGTCGTCCGGGCGGCGCCGGGCGGCGCGGGCCGCCTCCTCGAAGTTCAGAAGGCATAGGTAGTTCTCGCGCCCCTTGCGGATGACCACATGCCCCTGCTTCTCCGCCGCGATGGGATAGAGCCGATCCAGTTCGTCGTCGATCTGCCTTTGCAGGTTGCGCGTATAGGTCGATATCCAGACAGGCGCGCCATTGGCCTCCGCCCACAGGCTCGCCGGCGCCAGATAGCCGAGCGTCTTGCCGACGCCCGTCCCGGCTTCCGCAAGCACCAAATCGGGCGCCAGATCGTCTTCTCTTGGCTGAAACGCCGCCGTGCAGGCGCTGGCGTAGTCGGCCTGCTGCGGCCGGGTCTCAGCGCCTTCGCCCAACATTTCGGCCAGGCGGCGCCGCGTCGCCTCCACGGGCACCGGCTTCGTTCCGGGCTCGCCCTCCGGCGGCTCCTCCCGCCAGACCGGCAAACGCCGCCAAACCTCGAAGCCCCGGCCTGTCACAGTGGCGGCCGAAGCGCCCGTCCGCTCGACGGCGCGCATAACCGCAGGCGCCCAGGGCCAGCCGGCTTCCGCCAGGACGCCGGCGAGGTCCCCAAGGTCCGCATCGGCCTTGCTCGCCGCAAGTTCCTGCAACAGCAGGCGCGCCGCCTCCGGCAGCGCCGAAGCGGCGCCCTCAAGGTCCGCCGGCGCCTGCAAGCCGACCGCTTCCGCGACGCCCGCCGGGGTCGGGAGGCAAAATCGCGCGGGCCGCACGAAAGCATAGAGAGAGAGCAGATCGAAAGCGCGAAACGGCCCCATCCCAAGACGGCGCGCCACGCTCGGCATATGCGCGACGATAGGCGTTTCGACGGCGGCGCGCGCCGACGCCGCCTTCGGCGACAATCGTTGCAGCACGCCGTCGCCATCGATCCAGACAGCGGCCTTGTGGCCAACGACTAGCGCAGGCGGGCTCATACCGTATCCGCCACGTTCAGTCTAATTCCTGACCGCTGGCAGGAATGATCGCGCCCCTGTGGCCGATAACCTGTCGCGCCAGGCCCGCCCCCGCCGCGACGGCCTCTTCGGGCGCGCTTCCGGACATGCGGGCGACGATATAGGCGGCGTTGAAGGAATCGCCGGCGGCCGTGGTGTCGACGGGCTTCGCCACCGGCTCCACCGCGATTTCCGTTTGCGTACCGTTCACGCGCAGCAGCACGCCCCGCGCGCCGTCCTTAACGACGATCTCCTCCGGCCCTGCCTTGGCGATACGGGCAGCCGTTCCGGCGGGAGCATCGTCGCCATAGAGAGCCCGTTCGTCGTCGAAACTCGGCAGCGCCAGATCCGCCCAACTCAGGGCGACGGCGAATGCCGACCGCGCCTCTTCGGGGTCCTCCCAAAGACGCGGTCGATAGTTGGCGTCGAACGCGATACGCGCGCCGCGTTCGCTCGCGCGGCGGAGCGTCTCGAACAGGGCAAGCCGCCCCTCGACGGTCAGCACGCCAAGGGTGACGCCGCTGAAATAGAGCCAGTCATATCCGGCCAACCGATCGACCAGGGCCATGCCGGCCAGCCCCTGAAACATCTCCCGCGCCGCGGCGGCGCTTCGCCAATAGTGGAAGCTACGTTCGCCGGCCCCGTCCGTCCGGATCATGTAGAGGCCCGGCATCCGTCCTTCGATACGGCGGACGAGATCGACGCCGACGCCTTCCGACCGCCAGCCATCGACCATCTCGTCGGAATAGGGGTCGTCCCCAAGCGCCGTCGCATAATCCACCGCGACGCCATGGCTCCGACCGCGACGGGCCATGTAGACGGCGGTGTTCAACGTGTCCCCGCCATAGCCGCGCAGCACGCCGTCGGCCGAATCCGACAGCTCGATCATGCATTCGCCGATGCTGGCGATGCGCATCAGTTCCAATTCCTTGCCAACGATAATGATCCGATCCAATTCGAACCCACTATGCTCTATGCTTCGCCGACGCATCCCGTCAATCGCTCAGGAGGCGCACCGTTATGCCGATAGCTTTTGAAATGCCGGCCGGCGCGCCGCCGACCATTCCCGTCGTCGTTATCGAAGACGCCGCGAAAGCCCCCGATCTGGCGGCGGCGCTGCTTGCAGGCGGGGTGCGGGCGATCGAGGTGACATTGCGTTCGGCGGCCGCGCTCGCGGCCATAGAAGCAATCGCGCGCACGACCCCGGACATACTGCTCGGCGTAGGAACGGTGCTCTCGCCGGACGACATTGACCGCTCGATCGGCGCAGGCGCGCAGTTCCTGGTCAGCCCAGGGGCTACGCCAACGCTGCTCGATGCGGCGGCGGGCGTTGACGTCGCCTTTTTGCCTGGCGCTGCGACGGCGAGCGAAGCGATGCGTTTGCGCGAACGCGGCTATCGCCGGCTGAAGTTTTTTCCAGCCGACGCCTCTGGCGGCGTGACCGCGCTGAAGGGACTCGCCGGACCGTTGGCCGATCTCGAATTCTGCCCGACCGGCGGCGTCGGCGCCGCCAACGCGATGGATTACCTCGCCCTGAAATCGGTGTTCGCCGTCGGCGGCTCCTGGCTGGCGCCATCCGATGCGATCGCCTGCGGGGATTGGACGCGCATCGAAGGGCTCGCCCGAGACGCCGCCAAGCTTGCCTGAAGAGCGACGGGCGCCCATTTCGACGACGCGATGCTGGTCGAACGAGGGAGAGACCCAGATGTTTCGAAGCTTGATGCTTGCCGGCGCCTTCGCGACGGCGGCGTTCGCGCTCATCGGCGTGACCAAGGCCGCTCCGACCGGCGAATCCGCCCATCGTTTCGCCTTCACCTCGATCGAAGGCGAGCCCATGCCGCTCTCCACATTCGCCGGCAAGGTGCTGCTAGTGGTGAACACCGCCTCCCGTTGCGGCTTCACTCCGCAGTATGAGGGGCTCCAGGCGCTTTGGGAGCGCTACAAGGACCAGGGCCTCGTGGTCATCGGCGTGCCGTCGGGCGATTTCGGCGGCCAGGAACTGGCCAGTTCTAGCGACATCAAGGAGTTTTGCGAGGTCAACTTCTCCATCGACTTCCCGCTGACCGAGAAGTCCGCCGTCGCCGGCGACGACGCCCACCCGTTCTATGCCTGGGCGGCGACGGAGCTCGGATCAGGCGCGCGGCCCCGCTGGAATTTTCACAAATATCTCGTCGCCCGGGACGGACGGCTGATCGACTGGTTCTCGACAGCGACCGGACCGTCGTCGCCAAGAATCAAGAACGCGATCGAGGCGGCTTTGGCCCAGTAGCGGCGGACGTCGCCGCCGCGCCCGCGACGGCGCGGCCAAGGCGGGTCAGCGCCTGGGACAATCGCTCGGACTCGATCCGCTCCGCGCGCCGCGCCAGAGCCTGCGCGCGAGGATCGTCCGCCGGCAACGGCGCAGGCGGCAATCGTCGGACCTTCGGCGGCGGCGGCGCGCCGGGCATGATGCGTATGCGGCCGACGGCGTCCGTTCCCAGAAATGCGTTCACCCGTTCGGCGAGCCGGGGCGCTTCGTGCTGAAGCAACAAGGCCGCGCCGGAAAGCGACCGTACGACGAGCGCGCCCGGACGGCCCTTCCGGCCCGGGTCGAACCGCTCCGGCCAGCACATGTCTGCGAAGTCGGGGCCGGCGACGCTCGGCCAGTCTCGTTTCAGGGCGGCGAATCCCCGCCGGCGCCGCGCGCCGGGCGCATCGCGCAATAACGCGTCCAGCACAGGCGCCAGGGGCTGTGGCCGAAATTTACGGTATCGCTTGTCGTTCTGCGTCATGCCCGCCAGTATCCACGCTTCCATGAGCCGACCGCAAGCGACCATCTCCGACACGCTGCTCTCCTGGTACGATCGGGCCAGACGCGACCTGCCGTGGCGCGCCAGGCCCGGCGAAACGCCGGACCCCTACCGCGTATGGCTGAGCGAGGTCATGCTGCAGCAAACGACCGTCGCCGCCGTCGCTCCCCGCTTTCTGCGCTTTCTCGAACGCTGGCCGAATGTCGGGGACCTCGCCGCCGCGGCCGATAGCGACGTGATGGCCGAATGGGCGGGCCTCGGCTACTACGCGCGCGCCCGCAATCTCCTGAAATGCGCCCGCGCCGTCGCCAAAGAGCATGGCGGCCGCTTCCCGGAGCGCGAAGACGACCTGCTGAAGCTACCGGGCGTCGGCGCCTACACGGCCGCGGCCATCGCCGCCATCGCCTTCGACAGGCAGGCGACGCCGGTCGATGGCAATATCGAGCGGGTGACCGCCCGCCTCTTTCGGATCGAAACGCCGCTGCCGGCGGGCAAGGCCGAGATCAAGGCGCGCGCCGTCGACATCACCCCAACCCACCGCCCGGGCGATTTCGCGCAGGCGATGATGGACCTCGGCGCGACGGTCTGCTTGCCGCGCCGCCCTCGCTGCCTCGCCTGCCCGCTGACCGCTGCCTGCGCCGCCCGCAAAGCCGGCGTCGAAGCGGACTTGCCGGCGCGGGCGCCCAAGCCGGATAAGCCGCTCCGCCAGGGCGTGGCCTATTGGATCGAACGGGAAGACGGGCAGGTGCTGTTGCGCAGGCGCGCGCCGAAGGGCCTGCTCGGCGGCATGGTCGAACTGCCGAGCATGGGATGGTCCGACGACGATGCTCCAACCGCCGTCGCGGCGATGTCCGACGAATGGGAAGACTTGGCGGAGCCTGTGCGCCACGTATTCACCCATTTCCGGCTGGAGCTCAGCGTGCGCATGGGTTGCGCGGCGGCGGCCGGAGCGCCGCCGCCGGACTGCTTCTGGCTGCCGGTCGATCGGCTTGCGGAAGCCGGCTTGCCCAGCGTCATCGCGAAAGCCGCCAAGGCGGCGCTATTGGGTAACGGTTAGACGGGCTATTTCGGCGCGCCCAACGCCCGCGACGGCTACTTGATTCCCCGCGCTTTCGCGATCTCGTCATAGGCGGCGTTGATGCGCGCGAGCTTCTGGTTCGCCACCTCGATCGCCTCTTCCGGCAAGCCCTGGGCCATCAGCTTATCGGGATGGTTGTCACGCGCTAGCTGGCGGTATTTCGCCTTGATCGCCTCGGCGTCGGCATCGTGGGCAATGTCGAGGATGTCGTAAGGATCGCTTTCGTCCGGCCCCATGTGGATCGCGCGGATCCGAGCGAAGTCTCGCAGGCTGAGCCCGAGAATGCGCGCCACCTCTTCCAGAAAGCGCATTTCATTGGGATGCACCTGCCCGTCCGCCAGCGCGATTTCGAACAGGCAGTCGATAACCTCTTCCTTCACCTCCGGCGCGTCGGCCAGAATTCGGGCGAGCTGGCGCGCATAGGATTCAAACCCGTGCGTATCCTTCTTCGCCTGATTGAAGATACGCGCAACGTTCTTCTCTTCTTCCTTCTGGGTCTTGAAAACGCGCCGGAACACCTGGATTTCGTCGGCTGTGACGCGGCCGTCCGCTTTCGCCATCTTGGCGCCGAGCACGATGACGCCGATGGTGAAGCTGACCTTCTTGGTCGCATCGTCCGTGACCAGCGGCTCATCCGACGTTTCGGCTTCGGACTGGCCGAAACGCTCGGCCGCATGGCCGGCGGCGGCGCCGACAATGGCCCCGATCGGCCCGCCAAGGGCGAAACCAGCGGCGCCGCCCAGAATTGCCCCTAGTATGCTCATCCGCGCCATCGAAGCCTTCCTGGTCAATTGCGCCCGCGCCAACCGGCCGTCAGTTTAGCCCTATCGGCATACGCCCGAAAGCCGCGGGCGCAACTTACGCTGCATTCTTATGGCGTTTCCGTGGCTAACGCGCGCTTACCCGTTTAGACGTTTGCGGCCCTGGCGACCGTTTCCATCGCCGCAATGGACGGTCGGCTCAACAGGATCGAGTGCACGAAGCCGGCGTCGGCCGCCTTTTCCCAATCGGCCACGCGCGCCTCGATCCGGCCGGCGGGGCCGACCAGCGCGATCGCGTCGACGAGCTCGTCCGGCACGGCCGCCGCGGCTTCTTGCCGCTTTCCGGTCAGAAACAGGTCCTGAATCTGGCGGGCCGCCGCCTCGTAGCCGAGGCGCTTCGCATAGTCGTTGTAGAAGTTCTTGTCCCGCGCGCCCATGCCGCCGATGTAGAGGGCCAGGTTCTCTTTCACCGGCCTGCGGCAGGCTTCCAGGTCGTCGCCCATCACCGTCGGCACGAATGGCAGGATGTCATAGGTCGTAAGGCTTTTGCCGCCGCCGGCCTTCGCGAACCCCTTCTCCAGCGCAGGCTCGAATACGTCGAACCGTTCCGGGATGGCGAATACGGGAAACATGCCGTCCGCGACTTCGGCCGACATGGCGACGCCGGCCGGCGAGATCGTGCCCGTGTAAATCTTCAGCGCGGGGTCGCCATGCATGATGCTTTTCAATGGCTTGCCAAGGCCGGTCGCGCCGGGTCCGTGATATGGGATCTGGTAGTGCTCCCCCTGATGCTCGAGCGGCGCCTCGCGCGCGAGAATCTGGCGAATGATCGAAACATATTCCCGCGTGCGCAGCAGCGGCTTGCCATAGGGCGCGCCGTGCCAGCCTTCGATCACCTGCGGGCCGGAAGGGCCGATGCCCAAGATAAATCGACCGCCTGAAAGCGCGTCCAGCGTCATCGCCGTCATGGCCGTACAGGCCGGCGTCCGCGCGGGCATCTGCATGATCGCGGTGCCGACCTTGATGCGCTTGGTCAACGCCAACGCCCAGGCCGCCGGCGATACGGCGTCCGAGCCCCAGGCTTCCGCCGTCCAGATCGAATCGAGGCCCAGGCGATCGGCCGCCTGGACGGATTCGCTCATATCGTCATACTTCGCGCCCGAATATCCGAGCACCATACCGACCTTCATGCCACGATGCCTCCCACTGCCTGCCATGGCGCGCGTAAACTAGCGGCGCAGCCATAGTATGGACCAGCCTTGACCGGAACAGGAACGGACCCGCGCGACATGCCGCTTCCCCTAAACGGCGCATTCTGGACGTTTGTGCTGCTGATCGTCCTGAATTTCTTCCTGATATTCTCAGGTCTGGCGGGCACGCGCTTCGTGGCGGCCGCCTTCACCACGGCATTGCTGTTCGCCGGCCTGCTGTTGCTGGCCGGCGACCGTTCGGGACGGGTCATCGCCCTGATCGTGCTCGTGCTGGACGGCGTGATGGCGATCCTGCTCGCCCAGCAGTTCGGCATACAGTTCTAGAGGCCGCCGCCGCGACCGGGCGCGGTTCGCCTATTCGGCCGCGGCGCGGCGCGCGGCCTTCTTGCGCTCATGCGGATCCAGGAAGCGCTTGCGCAACCGAACCGCATTCGGCGTAACCTCGACCAGTTCGTCGTCCGCGATGTAGGCGAGCGCCTTTTCCAACGTCATGTCGATCGGCGTCGTCAGCACGATCGCATCGTCCTTGCCGGATGCGCGGAAGTTGGTGAGCTGCTTGGACTTCAGCGGATTGACCTCAAGATCGCCGGCTTTGGCGTTCTCGCCGATGATCATCCCCTGATAGACCGCCGCGCCGGAGGAGATGAACATCAAGCCCCGCTCTTCCAGATTGTAGAGCGCATAGGGCACGGCTTTGCCGGATTCCATAGAAACAAGCACGCCTGTGCGGCGGGCGGCGATCGGGCCTTTGTGGGGCGCGTAGCTATGGAAAACGCGGTTCATCACGCCAGCCCCCCGGGTCTCCGTCAGGAACAGCCCGTGATAGCCGATCAGGCCGCGGGCGGGCGCCAGGAAAACAAGACGCTGCTTGCCGCCGCCGGAAGGCCGCATCTCCTGCAGCTCGCCCTTGCGCTCCGAAATCGAGGAGACGACGGCGCCGGAAAACTCCTCGTCGACGTCGACGACGACCTCTTCAATCGGCTCTTCGCGCTTGCCGGTCTCCGGATTGGTCCGGAACAGGACGCGCGGCCGGCTGACCGAAAGCTCATAGCCTTCCCGGCGCATGGTCTCGATCAGCACCGCAAGCTGCAACTCGCCCCGCCCGGCCACCTCGAACGCATCCTTTTCGGACGATTCGGAGACCCGGATCGCGACATTGCCTTCTGTCTCCCGCATGAGACGGTCTCGAATCTGGCGGGACGTGACCTTGTCCCCGTCCTGCCCGGCGAGCGGGCTGTCGTTGATGGAGAAGGTCATGGCGAGCGTCGATGGATCGATCGGGCGCGCCGGCAACGCCTCCGTCACCTCCGGCGCCGCGATGGTGTCCGCCACCGTCGCCTGCGCAAGGCCGGCGAGCGCCACGATATCGCCCGCCTCCGCTTCCTCGACCGCCTGCCGCTCCAGGCCCCGGAAGGCGAGCAGCTTCGTGACCCGGCTGGTTTCGATAGGCTGGCCGTCGGCCCGAAGCGCGCGGATCGGCATATTCGCGCGCACGACGCCGGATTCGACCCGCCCGGTCAGGATGCGGCCAAGATAGGGGTCGGCCTCCAACGTCGTCGCCAGCATCCGAAACGGCTGATCGGGCGCGATGACGGGCGCCGGCGTATGCTCGACGATCAGATCGAACAGCGCCTTCATATCCTCGCCCGGCGCGTCCGGATCCAGGCTGGCCCAACCGGCCTTCGCGGAGGCGAACACGCACGGGAAGTCCAATTGTTCCTCGTTTGCGCCGAGAGCGGCGAACAGGTCGAAGGTTTCGTCCTGCACCTCGTAGGCGCGTTGCTCGGGCTTATCGACCTTGTTGACGACGACGATCGGCTTCAGGCCGAGCGCGAGCGCCTTCATGAGCACGAACTTCGTCTGCGGCATCGGCCCTTCCGAAGCGTCGACCAGCAGGCAGACGCCGTCGACCATGCCGAGAATGCGCTCCACCTCGCCGCCGAAATCGGCGTGGCCGGGCGTGTCGACGATATTGACGCGAACGCCGTTCCACTCGACCGAGGTGCACTTGGCCAGGATCGTGATGCCGCGTTCCCGTTCCAGATCGTTCGAATCCATGGCGCGTTCGGCCACGCGCTGGTTTTCCCGGAAGGAGCCAGACTGACGCAGCAGGCAATCGACCAGCGTCGTCTTGCCATGATCGACGTGCGCGATGATCGCGATATTGCGGATATCCATATCGCCGAAGCCTCCAAGGCCGAATACGCCTGCCAATCGGGCGGCGAGAAAAACGGGATGTTGCAATGCGGGAAAACCGGCCGGACTATAGGCCGAACTCGCCGATGCTCAAGGGTTTTTATGCCGCGCCTCACATAGACGGCGACGCTTTTTGACAATGCGCGTTGACAGCCCTGCCGCGGCCGCGCTCTCCTCCCGCACAAACATACGCCACAATTCCGAAAGGCTTCGGTTATGCCCGACACTGCACACGCCCGCGCGAACATGCGAAACGGCGGCCAGGTTCTTGCCGATCAACTGCGCATTCACGGCTGCGACGCGGCTTTCTGCGTCGCCGGCGAAAGCTATCTGGAATTGCTGGACGCCCTCTACGACCACAAGGATTTCAAGCTCTACACCTGCCGCAACGAAACCGGCGCCGCCAACGCCGCCGAAGCCTATGGCAAGCTGACCGGCAAGCCCGGCGTAGTGATGGTGACCCGCGGCCCCGGCGCCTGCCACGGGGTGATCGGCCTGCACACCGCCTACCAGGATTCGACGCCGCTCATCATGCTGATCGGCCAGGTCGCGCGCGATCAGTTCGACCGGGAAGCCTTCCAGGAGATCGACTATCGCCGGATGCTGGGCCAGGTCACGAAGTGGACGGCGCAGATCGAAACTGCCGACCGCATTCCCGAGTATCTGGCGCGCGCCTTCGCGACCGCCACTTCCGGCCGCCCCGGCCCGGTGGCGCTGGCGTTGCCCGAAGACATGCTGCGGGAATTCACCAGCGTCGCCAACGCCGCGCCCTACCGAACCGTGCATGCGGCGCCCGCGCCGGAAGGCATGGCCGACCTGCGCGCCATGCTGGCGGAGGCGAAGCAGCCGCTCATGGTTGTCGGCGGCGGCGGCTGGACGCCGGAGGCGGCGGCGGACATCTGCGCTTTCGCAGAGGCCAACGATCTGCCGGTCGCCTGCTCCTTCCGCCGCCTCGACATCATGGATCACCTTGGGCCGACTTTTGTCGGCGATCTTTCAACCGCGCCCGCGCCGAAGCTCCTGCAACTGGTCAAGGATGCGGATCTCCTCGTGGTCGTCGGCGCCAGGCTCGGCGAGATCACGACCCAGGGCTACGCCATGCTGGAAAGCCCGAAACCATCCAAGCGCTTTGTCCACGTCCACGCGCTGGCGGAGGAGATCGGCCGCGTCTACCAGCCCGACCTCGCGATCCAGTCGGGCATGGCCTCGTTCGCGGCGGCGGCCAAGGCGATGGCGCCGATCGAGGCGCCGGCTTGGGCGGCCTGGCGGGCGGACGCCCGCGCCGCCTTCGAAACCTGGGCCACGCCGACCCCGGCGACGGGCAAGCTCGACCTGATGACCTGCATGCTGGAAATCCGCAAGCGGGCGGACGCCGACACCATCGTCACCGTGGACGCCGGCAACTTCTCCGGTTGGGCGATGCGCTTCATGCAGTTCCAGAAGCTGCGCACCTTCGCAGCGCCGACCAGCGGCGCCATGGGCTATGCGGTCCCGGCCGCCGTGGGCGCCTCCCTCGCCTTCCCGAACCGCAAGGTCTTCGGCTTTGTCGGCGACGGCGGCTTCATGATGACCAGCCAGGAACTGGCGACCGCAGCCCAATATGGCGGCGCGCCGATCATCTTCCTTTTCGACAATGGCATGTACGGGACGATCCGCGCCCATCAGGCCAAGCGCCACCCCGGCCGCGCCATCGCGATCGAGTTGCAGAACCCCGAGTTCCAAAAATTGGCCGAAGCCTATGGCTGCCATGGCGAGACGGTCGCGGAGACCGCGGATTTCGGCCCGGCGCTCGACCGCGCGCTCGCCAGCGGCAAGCCCGCCGTCATCTGCCTGAAAATGGACCCGAACGTCATTTCCACGACGACGACGCTGGAGAAGATGGAAGAAGCGGCCCGCGCCGCCGGAGCGTGAACGCCATGACAAGCGATACAGAAGCCGCATTTTCCGACATCTGGTCCGCCCTCGGCGGCGATGACGACGCGAAGGCGCGCATCTCCTTCACCGGGGACGGGCCTGGCTTGCCGTCCATATTCAAGGTCGGGCTCGCGGCCCAGCTTTCGGAAGGCGCCGCCGGGCTCGCGGCGGCGGAGATCTGGCGGGAGCGAACCGGACGCGCCCAAACGGTCGCGATCGACCGGGAAGCGGCTTCGATCGGGTTTCGCTCGGAACGCCATGTGCATGTCGTCGGCGAAGAGCCGGAATATATCTGGGACGACATATCCGGCCACTATCGTTGCGGCGACGGTCGCTGGGTGCAGCTGCATTGCAACTACCACCACCATCTGGCGGGCGCGATGGAAGCCTTCCACGCGCCGATTTCCCGCGCGGGCATGCAGGCGGCGCTCGACAAGATGTCGGCTATCGAAGTCGAACAGGTTCTGATCGACCACGGCCTGCCCGGCGGCATGATGCGTTCGACCGAAGAATGGCGCTCGACCCCGCAAGGCAAAGCGCTCGACGGCGCGCCTGTCGCCGATATCGCCCGGATCGGCGCCGCAGCCGGGAGGGGCTGGAGCCCGAACCCCGAACGCCCGCTCGACGGCGTGCGCGTGCTCGACATGACGCGCGTGATCGCCGGGCCGGTCTGCGGGCGGACGCTGGCGGCGTTCGGGGCCGACGTTCTGCGCCTGACGCCGCCGCGCTACCCGGATCGCGGACCGTTGGTGCTGGACGGCGGCGCCGGCAAGCGCAACGCCATGCTGAACGTAAAGTCGCCGGAAGGACGGGCGATCTATGAGGGCCTCGTTCGGGACGCCGATATTGTCGTGCAGGGATATCGGCCGGGCGCCCTCGATTCCGCCGGCGTCGGCCCTGAGGCCATGCGCGCGATCAATCCCTCCATCGTAACGGTCACGCTGTGCGCATTCGGCTACGCAGGACCTTGGGCCGGCCGACGCGGCTTCGATTCGATCGTGCAGACCGTCTCCGGCATCGCCGAAGCGGGCGGCCGGGCGGCGGGCGTCGCCGATGGCGGCCCCAAATCCCTGCCGGCGCAAGCGCTCGATCATGCATCCGGCTATCTGATGGCTGCGGCGGCGATGATGGGCCTTCTGCGGCAACGCCGGGACGGCGGCGCGATCGCCTGCCGCAATGCGCTCGCATGGACGGGCCGCTGGCTGGAAGATCTGGGGCGCATCGACGCCATGGACGCGCCGGAGCCGTCGCCCGAGGCGATCGCGCCTCATTTTATCGACGAGCGCGGCCCGTTCGGCCACCTTCGCCGCATCGGGCTGGCCGCGCAGCTCTCCGATACGCCCGCCCGTTGGAACCGGCCGGCGGCGCCGCTCGACTACGATCGACCGACATGGGCTGCTTGAGCTTTAGGCGCCTATGCCGGTTGACCGGCGACAGACCTGTGGGCTAGAGCAAATGCCGATCAGACAGACGCATTCGATTGAATTTATGTCGCTCGCGATCGATGTGTTTGAGCGTTCGCATTTCCCGGGAAAGTGGGCGATTGCAACGCTCTAGGCTGGAGCGCACGCCGACCTGGGATATCCGCCTGACGTGACAGCAAAAGCCGAACTTCCAGAAAAGCGCCGAAGCGACCTGAAGCCGCTGCGTATGTTGGGGCCCTTTCTGAAGCCCTACAAGCTCCGGATCGCCGGCGCGATCGCGGCTCTTTTCGTCGCGGCCGGCGCCGTGCTGACCATCGGCATGGGCCTGCGCAAGCTTATCGACCATGGCTTCGCGGCAAGCGATCCAGGCGTGCTGAACCAGGCCTTGATGTGGCTCGGCGTGATGATACTGCTGCTCGCGCTGGGCACGTTCGGCCGGTATTTCCTGGTTACGTGGATCGGCGAACGGGTGGTGGCGGACCTTCGGCGCGCCGTCTATTCGCGGGTCCTGCAACTCAGCCCTGCGTTTTTCGAAACCCGACAAACCGGCGAAGTGCTGTCCCGCCTTTCCGCCGACGCCGAGGTTATTCAAACCGTCATCGGCTCGGCCGCATCCGTCGCCATGCGCAATTTTTTGCTGGTGATCGGCGGTCTCGCGCTGATGGCCATATCGAGCCCGTCCCTCATGGGCGCGACAGCGCTGGCGATTCCGGTCGTCGTCGCCCCGATCGTGATCTTCGGCCGCAGGGTGCGCAAGCTCAGCCGCGAGAACCAGGACCGGATCGCCGCCGTCGCCAGCCATGTCGAAGAGAGCGTCAACGGCGTTCGCATCGTTCAGGCCTTCGCCCAGGAAGAAGCCGATATCGCCCGGTTCTCGACACGGCTGGAAATGGCGTTCGGCTCCGCCGTCAAGCGCATTCGCGCCCGCGCCTGGCTGACCGCGACGGTGATCCTGCTGGTCTTCGGCGCGGTCGGCCTCATTCTATGGACCGGCGGCCACATGGTCCTTTCCGGCGAAATGACCGCGGGCGAGCTGTCGGCTTTCGTCTTCTACGCGGTCGTGACGGCGGGCGGCGTCGGCGCGCTCAGCGAAGTCTGGGGCGATCTGCAAAGAGCGGCGGGCGCGACCGAAAGGCTGGCCGGGTTGCTCGCCGAGGAGCCCGACATTCAGGCCCCGGCGCACCCGACGCCGCCGCCCGTTCCGGTGCAAGGCGCCGTCAAGTTCGAGCACGTCGCGTTCGCATACCCCGCCCGCCCGGACCAGCCGGCGCTGACGGACGTCAGCTTTGACGTCCAGCCTGGCGAGACCGTGGCCCTGGTCGGACCGTCGGGCGCCGGCAAGACGACGATTTTCCAGTTGCTGCTGCGATTCTACGATCCCAAGAGCGGCGTCATAACGGTGGATGGGATCGACGTTCGGGCGATGGACCCGCGCGCGTTGAGGGCGTTCTACGGGTTTGTTCCGCAGGAGCCGGCGATTTTCTCCGCGAGCGTCGAGGAGAATATTCGCTTCGGACGACCGGACGCGACGGATGCGGAAGTGCGCGCGGCGGCGGAGGCTGCGGCGGCGCTGGAATTTATCGAGGCCTTGCCGGAAGGGTTCAAGGCCGATCTCGGCCAGAAGGGCGTTCGGCTATCTGGCGGGCAACGCCAGCGCATCGCGATCGCGCGGGCGATTCTGCGGGATCCGCCGGTGCTGCTGCTCGACGAGGCGACGAGCGCGCTGGATTCGGAAAGCGAAGCACAGGTTCAAACCGCGCTTGAGCGGCTGCAAAAGGGCCGCACGACGCTGGTCATCGCCCATCGCCTCGCCACGGTTCAGAACGCGGACCGCATCCTCGTGCTGGAGGACGGCCGCATCGTCGCCGCCGGCGCTCATGGCGCGCTGATGGCGGAGGGCGGGCTGTACGCCCGCCTCGCGGCGATGCAATTCAACGCAGCCTAGGCGGCGGAGGATTGGCGTCAGCCGTAGGCCTGGAAGACTTCGCTTGGCGCGACTTCGGGCGGCCGCTGGACCGGCGCCGTCGCTGGCCGGGCTTCGATGTCGCGGATCAGCGCGCCGATGCGCTGCTTCTGCTCTTCGAAAAAGCTCATGGCTTCCTGGTCCGGCTGCTTGCTAGAAAGCTCTGCCGTCAGCTGCCGTTCGAACTGAACCTGGCGATGGCGCAGAGAGGCCAAACGGTGCATTCCCATGGTTTTGTCTCCTTACCGCAGGATTGTTGCAGTGCACAGGCTCTGCCGATTGGGTAAATTGCACGTTAAGCCTAACGATTGTTTCTTTAGATTGAGGTGAATTTGGTGCGTGATCTGCATATGCCCGGTCGTTCGACGGCCCGGGCCGCCAACGCGATGGTTGCGACGAGCCAACCGTCGTCCACTTTCGCCGCTTTGGAAATCCTCCGCGCGGGCGGCAATGCGCTGGACGCCGCCATCGCCGCGTGCGCCGTCCAATGCGTGACCGAACCCGGCTCGACAGGCATCGGCGGCGATTGTTTTTGCCTCTATCAACCCGCGGGCGCCGCCGAGCCGATCGCCTTCAACGGGTCCGGCAGGGCGCCGGCGGGCGCCGAATTTTCCTACTATGCCGAACGCGGCATGACGGAGTTCGACCCGACGAGCGCGCACGTGGTCACTATTCCAGGCGCCATCGACGCCTGGGCGACCCTCTCTCGGGACCATGGACGGCTTGGGCTCGACCGGGCGCTGCAGGCCGCCATCCGATACGCCGAAGACGGCTTCGTCGTGCATGAGCGCATGGCCAGCGATTTCGCCGGAGCGGAAAAGAAGCTGTCGAAGGACGAAGGCGCCCGCGCGACGTTCTACAATGTATCGGGGCGGCTGCCGGCCGCGGGGGACATCCTCCGCCAACCGGCCCTCGCCGAAACGCTGAAGGCGATCGCCCGCGACGGGCGAGACGCCTTCTACGCAGGCGCCGTGGCGGAAGACATCACAGCGACCCTCAAGGCGAAGGGCGGCCTGCACGTGGTGGAAGATTTCGCCAACGCCGCCGGGGAATATGTCAAACCCATTCAAACGTCATTCCGGGGCTACGACATTTTCGAATGCCCCCCGAACGGCGTCGGCGCGATCGCACTCCTGATGCTGAACATGGTCGAGACCATGCCGGTCTCGGACGATCCGCTCGCCATTGACCGTCTCCATCGCCTGCTCGAGACCACCCGCCTCGCCTATCGTGACCGGAATGCGTTCATCGCCGACCCCGGATTTTCGGACGTTCCCCTGGAAACCCTGCTTTCCAAGGAATATGCGCGAAAGCTCGCCGGAAGCATCGACGCCGGCGCGGCCGCCAAGAATCTGCCGCCCGCCGGCATGCCGCCCCATGACGACACGGTCTACCTTTGCGTCGTCGATCAGGACGGCAATGCGTGCTCGTTCATCAACTCGCTGTTCAAGAGCTTCGGGACCGGCATCGTGGCCGAAAAGTCCGGCGTCGTACTGCAGAACCGGGGCTTCGGCTTCGTGCTGGAAGCGGGCCACCCCAACCAGATCGAGCCCCGCAAGCGCCCGATGCACACGATCATCCCCGGCATGGCCGCGAAAGACGGCCGCGCCGTCATGCCCTTTGGCGTGATGGGCGGGCATTTCCAGCCGGTGGGCCACACCTGGCTGCTGTCTTCGATCCTGGATCACGGCCTGGATCCGCAGCAGGCGCTCGATCTGCCGCGCGTCTTCGCCTATGAGGGCAAGACGGAGATCGAACGCGGCGTGGACGATGTTGCCGCGGCGGCGCTTGCCGACCTCGGCCACGACGTCGTGCGCATCGCCAGCCCCCATGGCGGCGGGCAGGCGATCTGGATCGATCACGAACGCGGCGCCCTCATGGGCGGTTCCGATCCACGCAAGGATGGCCTCGCGCTCGGCTACTGAGCGCGGCGAACGCCTAATTCGTCCGGGCTGCGATCCAGAAGGAACGAGCCTTGGCGACGACATTTCCGCATTCGTCGAACATGGCCGAGGCGGCCGTGCGCTTGCGCCCCTCCCAATCCGGCGGACCGTCGCCGGCCCAGGCGACGATCGCATAAGCGCCGCCGGGATCGATAGGGCGCGGAATGTCCACGGCATACTGGGCGGTGAAGGCCAGCGGGCCGGCTGCGTCCGCCCCGACATACCAGCCGGCGACGCAATCGAGCGCGCCCCAAATGACGCCGGGCTCGACGATGCCCGACGCGTCGACCGCCCAAGCAGGCGGGCGCCAGTCGACCGCGACCCGGCCGTCGCCAAGCGCGCCCGCGTGGACGCCCATGGACTCGGCTTGCAGGCCACAGGAAAAACATCGGGGCGCCGGATGTTCGAACGGCCCTTCGCCGGTCCGCCAGCGCGCATCGGCGGCGGCCGCGATCGAAACCGGCGTCGTATCCGGCACGTCCGGCGTCCAAGGCCTGGCGTCCATCAACACGGTCGCGGGCTCGGACCGTGGATCGACGAGCAGCAGGCCGTCCCCATCCCGCAAGACATGAAGGTCAATGTCCAACGGCGTGGGCGCGGCCAGGCGAACCGTAACCGGGCCATCCGCATATCGGGCGAGGCGGCTGGCGGTCCAACCGCCCTGGCCCTGGCCCGGCGGCCCCTGAAACCGCTCCGGAATGCGCACGACCGCCAACGGCGGCGTCATCACAACAGATCCCGAAGCATCGCGACCAGCGGCTTGTCGGCCGGCGGCATGGGGTAGTTCTTCATCTCGGCAGGCGTCGCCCAGGCGAGACGCTGCCCCTCGAGGCCGCGCGGCATGCCGTTCCAGACACGGCAGACATAGAGCGGCATCAAGAGGTGAAACGCTTCGTAGGTATGGCTCGCGAACGTAAAGGGCGCCAGACAAGACGCTTCGACGTCCACATCCAGCTCTTCCTTCAACTCCCGGATCAGCGCCGCCTCCGGCGTTTCCCCAAGGGACACCTTACCGCCAGGGAACTCCCAAAGGCCCGCCATCTGCTTGCCGGCCGGCCGCTCGGCGAGCAGCACTCGGCCGTCCCGGTCCACCAACGCGGCCGCGACCACAAGAAGGGTCGGCTTCTCGCTCAACTGCGATAGTCGGCGTTGATGGTGATGTAGCCGTGGGTCAAATCGCAGGTCCAGACCGTGGCGCGTCCGCGCCCAAGGCCGATATCCACCTCGATATCGATATTCTGCCCTTGCATGTGCGCCGCGACCGGCGCCTCGTCATACCCTTCGACGACCATGCCGTTCGCGGTGATTTCCGACCCGCCGATCAGAATGCGCAGCTTGTCGCGCTCCGCGCGGGCGCCGGACTTCCCCACAGCCATGACGATCCGTCCCCAGTTCGCATCCTCTCCGGCGATCGCCGTCTTCACGAGCGGCGAGTTCGCCACGGCGAGGCCGATCTGCTTGGCCGCCCCGGGAGACGTCGCGCCGACGACGCGGATCTCGATGAACTTCGTGGCGCCTTCGCCGTCCTTGACCACAAGCTGGGCCAACTCGGTGCAGATCTCCTGCAACGCCCGCTTGAAGTCCTTGAGCGCCGGATCGTTGTGGCTCGCCGGCGGCGCGTTGCCGGCCTTGCCGGTGGCCGCGAGCAAAACCGTATCGGAAGTCGAAGTGTCGCTATCCACCGTGATGCAGTTGAAGCTCTTGTCGACGGCCCGTGACAGCAGCGTTTGCAGGATCGGCTGCGGGATCGCCGCATCGGTCGCCATGTAGCCCAGCATTGTCGCCATGTCGGGCGCGATCATGCCGGACCCCTTGACGATGCCGTTCAGCCGCACTTCGACGCCGGCGATCTTCGCCGTGCGCGTCGCGTATTTGGCGAACGTATCCGTCGTGCCGATCGCAATGGCCGCCCGGTCCCAGCCGTCCTCGCTCAGACTGCCGACAAGCGCTTTGACGCAATTGGGAATGACGTTCTCCGGAACCGGTTCGCCGATGACCCCCGTGGAGGAGACGTAGACTTCCATGCTGGCGCAGCCCAGCGCCGCCGCCGCTGTTTCGACCGTCCGCGTGACGACGATATCGCCGGAGCGTCCGGTGAAGGCGTTGGCGTTGCCGGCGTTGACCACGAGCGCCCGCGCGCCGCCGCCGGCCGCAAGAGCGTCGACGCAATGTTCGACCGGCGCCGAACGGGTCTTCGACTTGGTGACGACCCCCGCCATGACGGAGCCGGCGTCAAAGGTCATCAGAAGAACGTCGTCGCGTCCCTTGTATTTTATGCCGCTGTTCATCGTCGCGATGCGGACGCCCGGGATCGGCGGCATCGCGGGCAAATCGGCAGGCGCAAGCGGAGAGATATCAAGCATCGTTCAGGTCTCGTCGAGAAGGCGCTAATTCCGCGCCGGTCAGTCCAAAAGGGCTCCATCGGGGCCATAACGTTCGATCACCGAGCCGACGCGAAGCTTCTCCAGCGCGCCGATCATCGCCTTGGTCGCCATCTCCTGTCGAAGTTGGTCGAACATTTCATGGAACGGCGGCGGCGGCTCGGACTTGATGTCCTCCACCAAAATGACGTGCCAACCGAACTGCGTCTCGACCGGAGTCTTGGTGTAGTCGCCCTTATCCAGGCGAAACGCAGCGTCTGCAAACGGCTTCACCATCTGCTGCCGGCCGAAGAAGCCGAGGTTGCCTCCATCTTTAGCCGAAGGCCCGATGGAACGGACTTCCGCCAGTTCGGCGAAATCCGCGCCGTCCTTCAGCGCCTGGATCGCGTCTTTGGCTTCATCTTCCGTTTTCACCAGAATGTGACGGGCGCTGACGGTCTTGACGCCTTCCTTGGCGATGACTTCATAGCGTCGGCGCATCTCGGGCTGGGTCGTCGCGTCGGCGGCCACCTTGCGCAGATATGCCGCCGCCAACACATTCGCCCGCGCTTCCGCGAGGCCCGCCATAACGTCCGGGTCCTCGGCCAGGCCGATGGCCGCGCCGGCGCGGGCGGCGAGTTCCTGGTCGATCATCCGATCCATCACCGTGCGGTAGTAGACTTCCGGTGCGAGCTGGCCGAGATCGCGGCCGTAAGACTGCAGCGCCCGCTGCATGCGGCGCATGAGCACTTCGTCCCCGTCGATGCGCGCCACCACCGTATCCGGATCGCCCGGCAGGGATTTCTCCTGGGCGCGGGCGTCGGTCTGAGCCGATGCGATCGCCCCTGCGGTCAGCAGGACGAACAGGCTCGCCTTGATTGCGGCTCGCATTGCGTGTTCCTTCCGATTTAAGCCTAGTCTGGACAGGCCTCGTTTCGTTGACAGGGCCTGAGCCGGCACTTATCTGTCAAGTGTGGCGACACGAGGAAGCCCTCAGGTTTCCGTTCTTCGGGGCAACGCCCAACGCTCCAGCAAACGAGGCATTCATGATCGGCGCCATCGTAAAGCGCGTCTTCGGCACGGCCAACGACCGATATGTCAAATCGATCAACGCCATAGTCGCCAAAGTCAACGCGATCGAACCGGAGTTCGAAGCGCTTTCGGATTCCGAAATCCGCGAATTGACGCCGAAGTTCCGCCAAAGGATCGCAGACGGCGAGACTTTGGACGACATTCTGCCCGAAGCGTTCGCGGCCGTGCGCGAAGCGGCGAAGCGCACCCTTGGCCAGCGACATTTCGACGTACAGCTGCTCGGCGGCGTCGTCCTCCACAATGGCATGATCTCGGAGATGAAGACCGGCGAAGGCAAGACGCTGGTCGCGACGCTGCCCGTCTATCTGAACGCGCTCGAAGGCAAAGGCGCGCATGTCGTTACGGTGAACGATTACCTCGCCCAGCGCGACGCGGGCTGGATGAGCGCGGTCTACAATTTCCTCGGGCTGAGCGTCGGCTGCATCGTCCACGGCCTGATGGACGACGAGCGCCGCAAGCAATACGCCGCCGACGTCACCTACGGCACCAACAACGAATTCGGCTTCGACTATCTGCGCGACAACATGAAGTTCCGCCTGGACGACATGGTGCAGCGCCCATTCAATTTCGCCATCGTCGACGAAGTGGACTCGATCCTTGTCGACGAGGCGCGCACGCCGCTCATTATCTCCGGCGCCGCTGAGCAGTCCTCCGATCTCTACCGCCTCGTCAACGACGTAGTGCGGCATGTCGAGCCGGAGGACTATGAGAAGGACGAGAAGGCGCGCGCCGTCGGCATGACCGATGTCGGCACGGAGAAGATCGAAGCGCGTTTGCAGGAAGCCGGCATTCTGACCGAAGGCGGCCTTTACGACATCGCCAACGTTTCGATCGTGCATCACGTTAATCAGGCGCTCAGGGCGCATACCCTGTTCGAGCGCGACACCGACTACATGGTGCGCGACGGCAAGGTCATCATCATCGACGAGTTCACCGGCCGCGCGATGGAAGGCCGGCGCTATTCGGAAGGCCTGCATCAGGCGCTGGAAGCGAAGGAAGGCGTCGAGGTTCAGGTCGAGAACCAGACGCTGGCCTCCATCACCTTCCAGAACTATTTCCGCCTTTACCCGAAGCTCGCGGGCATGACCGGCACCGCCATGACGGAAGCCGGCGAGTTCGATGAGATCTATAAGCTGCGGGTCGTGGAGATCCCGACGAACGTCAACGTCGAGCGTGTCGACTTCGACGACGAGGTCTATCGCTCCCTCAAGGAAAAGAACAACGCCATCGTCGCGGAGATCCGCGAGCGCAACGCCGCCAAGCAGCCCATTCTGGTCGGCACCGTCTCTATCGAAAAATCGGAGGCGCTTTCCAAGGAGCTCGCGCGGGCGAAGATCGACCATCAGGTTCTGAACGCACGCTATCACGAGCAGGAAGCGAAGATCATCGCGCTCGCCGGCAAGCCCGGCGCCGTCACCATCGCCACGAACATGGCCGGCCGCGGCACGGATATTCAGCTCGGCGGCAATCGCGACATGATGCTGGCGGACGCCCTTCAGGGCGTCGAGGACGAGACCGAGCAGGCCCGGATCACGGAGAAGCTTGAAGCCGAAATCGCGCGCGACAAGAAGGTGGCGCTTGATGCCGGCGGCCTGTTCGTCCTGGCGACGGAACGACACGAAAGCCGGCGCATCGACAATCAGCTGCGCGGCCGTTCGGGCCGCCAGGGCGATCCGGGCGCTTCCAAGTTCTTCATCAGCCTCGAAGACGATCTTATGCGCATTTTCGGGTCCGAACGGATGGACGGCATGCTGCGCCGCCTCGGCCTCGAGGAAGGCGAGGCGATCGTCCACCCGTGGATCAACCGGGCGCTGGAGAAGGCCCAGGGCAAGGTCGAGGCCCGCAACTTCGAAATCCGCAAGAATCTGCTGCGCTTCGACGACGTGATGAACGACCAGCGCAAGGTCGTCTACGAACAGCGCCGCGAGATCATGGATGCGGACGATGTGCGCGAGGATATCGAGGATATGCGCCGTCAGGTCGTCGAGGACCTGGTCGCGACCCATATCCCGCCGAACGCCCTGCCCGAGCAGTGGGACGCCGAAGGCCTCGCCGCCGCCGTTCAGGCCAATCTTGCGCTGGAATACCCCATCGTCGATTGGGCGAAGGAAGAAGGCATCGCCGACGAGGAGATCTGCAACCGCATCTTCGCCGACATGGACCGGCGACTGGCCGAAAAAGCGGCCAACTACGGCCCCGATATGATGCGGTTCGCGGAAAAGAGCATTCTGCTGCAATTGCTCGACCAGGTTTGGAAAGAGCACCTGCTGGCGCTTGACCACCTGCGCCAGGGCATCGGCTTGCGCGCCTACGCCCAGCGCGATCCGCTGAACGAGTACAAGCACGAAGCCTTCGAGATGTTCGAGGGCATGTTGGGCCGATTGCGGACCGCGGTCACCGCGTCGCTGCTGCACCTGCAGATCCAGGCGCAAATTCCGGAACCGGGCCCCGCAACGCCGCCCGGCGCGATGCATGAAGAACATCCGGACGCGCCGTCGCCAGCGGCGGACATGGCGGAGCCGGAAAGCGCCGCGCCCGCCGCAGCCGCTTCAGAGCCGGCGGAACGCCGCCAACCGCGCCAGACCCGGTCCGCCGCAGCGGCGGAGATCGATCCCAACGACCCCTCGACCTGGGGACGCGTTTCCCGGAACGCCCTCTGCCCTTGCGGCTCCGGCCGCAAGTACAAGCACTGCCACGGCAAGGTCTGACCGACCGCACGTCGCGCCGAACCGCTGGCGACGCGCGGCTAGCGGACGCTTCTGCCGCAGGCGAACCAATCGCTTCCAGCTGATCCCAGAATGAGGCGGCTCGCCGCCTGAGAAGTTTCGAAACCATCGGGGCTGCCATGCGCCGATTGCAGAGCTGCGCGCCTTTTATTAGGTTCCTAATCTATAGGGTCCATATAATATGGCCCAAACAAAAACAAAGCGGGGACCGAATGGAGGAACCGACCAATTTTGGCCGCCAGATCGGCATTCTGGCGCGGCTTTGGCGAACGGAGCTGGACAACCAGCTTCGGCCGATCGGCCTATCCCAGGCGCGCTGGGTTCTTTTGGTGCATCTTCACGAAGCGCCGAGCGGCCTGGCGCAGCACGACCTAGCCGTTCGGGCGGGCGTGACCGGGCCGACGCTCGTGCGCCAGATCGACAGGCTGGAAGACGCCGGCTTGGTCGCGCGCCAGGAAGACGCGCACGATCGCCGCATCAAGCGCGTCTACATTACCGGAGATGGCGAAGCGATGTTCCGGGAGGTCGATGCGATCGCCTCCACGCTCCGTCGTCAGGTGCTTGCAGAAGAAGATTCGGCTGACGTTGAAGCCGCTATGGAATTGATGCACAGGCTGATCAGGCGTTTCGACGCGCTGACCAAGCCCGTGGCGGAAGGAGCCGCCTGAAATGCCCCGTGATTCAGAAGACGATTCGAACAAGCCGGAAAACACGAAACCCGACAACCCGCCTCCCGCGGCGCCGGCCGCCGACAGCAAGCCCGCCGGTCAGGCGCCCCCGAAAGCGCCGCCGCCCCCGCCCCGCGCCCGCCGCGGCGCCCGGGGCGTGCGCTATATGCTGATCGCCGCCGTCGCGGTCGTCGCGATCGCATTCGCCGGGCGGGAAGTCATGCAGCGCATGACCCATGTCTACGAGTATGACGCCCGGGTGGTTACGGACCACGTCACCATCGGCAGCATCGTCGAGGGCAATCTCGTCGCGCTGAACGTCGATTCCGGGCAGATGGTCAAGGCGGGCGAACTGCTCGCCCAGGTCGACGACCGGGTGCCGACGTTGGAGCTGGAAGCCCTCGAGGCGGAGCTTGCGGGCGTGCGCGCCCAGCGCGGCGAATATGCCGCACGGACCAGCATGGTCACTCAACAGACGGACAGCCGCTATCGCACGCGCCTGACCAGCGTTCGCGCGGAGCAGGCGCGCCGTTCCGCGCTGGTAGCCGAACTGAACCTTGCCCGGCAGGACCTCGAGCGCTTCAAGAACCTGTTCGAACGCCGCGTCATCTCCCGCGCCAGCCTCGACAAGGCGGAAGCGGAGGTCGCCCGGCTAGCGAGCGACGTTAGACGGGCGGACGCCACGATCGCCGAGTCGCGCGGCGAAGCCGCCGAAGCGGAAGCGGACAAGGGCGAGCTCACCGTCATCGAACGCGAACTCGCTATTCTGGAGTTCCGCGAAGCCCGGCTCGCCGCCCAGATCGCGCGGCAGGAAACCCTTATCGGCCAACGCGCCATCCGCGCGCCGAAGGACGGCGTGGTCGACCGCGTCTTCGTCGAGAACGGCGAGTATGTCGGCGAAGGCCGCCGCATCCTGATGATGCACGACCCCGACGAGGTCTGGATCGAAGCGAACATCAAGGAAACCGAAGTGCGCCGCCTGCGCATTGGCCAGTTGGTCGCCGTGACGGTGGACGCCTTTCCGGACGACGAGTTTGTCGGCCGGGTCGAGCGTATCGGCACGGCAGCGACATCGCGCTTCGCCCTGTTGCCGACGCCCAACCCGAGCGGCAACTTCACGAAAGTCACGCAGCGCATTCCGGTCAAGATCGTCTTCACCCAGCGCCCGCGTCAGCTCGCGCCCGGGATGATGGTCGAGGTCGAGATCGACGTGACCGACGACGCAAGCTAGGAGGCCGCCGGCTCACAATGCGCTCTCCGCCCGCCAAGCGGCTTCCGGCCGTCTCAACCCGTTTGAGAACGCCATAGCCCGCTATGGCGCCGCACCCCGCCGGAGACACGACCCACACCCTCTACACCGAGACCGAGCGCTGGTTGATGACCGGCGCCGGCCTGCTCGGCATGCTCGCTTGCGTGCTGTCGTCGACGAGCGTCAACACGGCCGTTCCGGCGGTAATGGGCGCCTTTGGCATCGGCCAGGATCAGGCCCAGTGGCTCTCGACTGCCTATTTCGCCGCCATGACGGGGGCCATGCTGCTGACGGCGTGGCTGCAGCAGCGTTTCGGCCAGCGCCCGGTCTTCCTGGCGACCATGGCGGCGTTTACGGCCGGGTCTTTCCTCGCGTCCTCCGCGCCGGACATGAACACCGTCATCGTCGCCCGGGTCATCCAAGGGTTCTGCGCCGGCCTTCTGCAGCCGTTCACGATGGCGATCATCTTTACGGTTTTCCCTCCGGCCAGGCGCGGCGCGGCCATGGGCATGTTCAGCCTTGGCGTGGTTCTGGCGCCGGCCCTCGGCCCGGCGCTGGGCGGCGTGGTCACGGACGAGTTCGGCTGGCGCTATGTCTTCCTGTTGCCGTTGCCGATGGCGGCGGCCGCCATGCTCGCCGGCGCCGCGTTCATGCCCATGGGACGAGCAAACCGCCTGCGCCCGTTCGACTGGATCGGCCTCATTCTGATGGCCATGTCGCTCGGGCTGCTGCTGGACGGCATCGCAAGCGGACGGCGCTTCGGCTGGTCGTCCGACCGCATCGTCCTTGAGCTGACGCTGGGCGTGCTCGCGACGATCGGGTTCATCTTGCGCCAGTTGACCGCCAGAGCGCCGATGCTCGACCTAAGGCTCTACGGCAATATCCGCTTCGCCTCGGCCGCCGTCGTCGGCGTGATATTCGGTTTCGGCATGTTCGGGTCAATCTATGCGATCGCGGTGTTCATGCAGCAGGTGCAGGGCTTCTCGGCGACCAAGGCCGGCGTCGCGCTGATCCCGGCCGGCCTGTTGATGGTGGTGATGTTCCCGACGGCGGGCCGCCTCGTCGACCGGTTTCCCTCTCACATTCTCATCATGACCGGCCTCGTGCTGTTCGGCTTCGGCTTCTTCCTGATGTCCGTCTCAGACGTGAACACGCCATATTGGATCTTCATATTTTTCACCCTGATCAACCGTTTCGGCCTGTCGCTGATCATCCCATCGCTCAACACCGGCGCCTTGCGGGCGCTTCGCCCGGACCAGGTTAGCCAGGGCGCCGGCATGGTGAACTTCGCCCGAACATTGGGCGGCGCCTGCGGCGTCAATCTGATGGTGGTTTTTCTGGAAAGCGCGACGGCGGGCCACGTGCAGACGATCGCCGCCAGCCAGACGCCCGCGAACGGCGCCAGCCGCGAACTGCTGATGCTCACCGAAGCGCTTATGCGGGACGCCGGCGTTTCGGCGGCCGACGCCGCAGCGGGCGCGGTGCTTTATCTCGGCCAGACGATCTACGCCCAGGCGCAGACCCAGGGCTTTCAGGATACGTTCATGCTGACGGCGTTCATCGCCGCATTCGCGCTGGCGCCGGCGTTTCTGATGGGACGCGGCGGCCGCGGCGACTGACGGGCGGACGCCTCACCAGCCCAATTGCCGGCTCGCCAGGTCTTTCATGACCTCCGTGCTGCCGCCGCCGATGTTCAGGATCTTCGATTCCCGAAACAACCGCTCGACCTTGTGGCCGCGGATCATCCCGGCGCCGCCGAATATCTGGGCCGCGGCGGACGCGATCCGCTCATGGGTTTCGCCGCAGAACGCTTTCAGCATGGCGATCTCCGCGATGCATTGGTCCCCTTCGAGAACCCGCCAGACGAGGTTGTCCGTCATCGCCTGCATCGCCTCGATGCCCATCCGCATTTCGACGAGCTTATGCCGCAGCACCTGATGCGCCGCCAGGGGCTTGCCGAACGTATGGCGCTCGTGGGCATAGCGCACCGCTTCCTCGTAGGCGCAGCGGCTGAGGCCGATCAACGACGATGCGATGCCAAGACGCTCCAGGTTGAAGTTTTCCATGATGCCGCGAAAGCCGGCGTTCTCTTCCCCTAGGAGATATCGCGCCGGCACGCGGACGTCTTCGAAGGCGATCTCGCCCGTATCGGACGTCCACCAGCCGATCTTCATCATATTGTGGCGATGAACGCCCGGCAGGTCGCCCGGGACGACCAGGAGCGACACCCCGGCCATGCCAGGCCCGCCAGTCCGAACCGCGACGGTCATATAGTCGGCGCGCACGCCGTTGGAGATGAACGCCTTGGCGCCGTTGACCACATAGGCGTCGCCGTCCCGCCGCGCGACGGTGCGGATATTGGCGACGTCGGAGCCGGCGTCAGGCTCGGAAATGGCGAGGCAGATGATCTTCTCGCCCGCCAGCACGGCCGGCGCGATTTCCTGGCGGATATCCTCGGACCCAAGCTTCAGCACCGGCGGCAAGCCGATGCCATGGGCCATCAGCCCGACCCGCACGCCCGCGAAACCGGAAGCCGCCAGTTCCTCTCGGACGAGGCAATAGTAAAGAAGGCCGCCGCCGGCGCCGCCATAGGCTTCGTCAAACCCGAGGCCGAGCAGTCCGGCCGCGCCGGCCTTCAGGTATAGCTCGCGCGGGAACGCGCCTTTCTCTTCCCAGCGCTCGCCGTAAGGTTCGATCTCTTCGGCGACGAACCGGCGAATCTGGTCGCGGATCGTTTCCGTATCCGCGTCGTAGATCGGGTGTCGCGCCGGCATTTAGATTGGATCCCAGTCGAAGTACTCGCCCGTGCCCTCGATGCCGATCATCTCGCGCCGGATAGAGGGCTCCACCATCGCGGCGAGGCTCTCGTGGGTCCAGCCGGCGCCGTTGTGCAAGGTCTTCACCGGCCGCGGCTGGCTAAACAGATAGATCTCGTTGCCGCGCACGCCGAAGACCTGGCCGTTTACGCCGTCGGCGGCGTCGCTGCACAGATAACTGACCACGGGGGCTACATGCTCCGGCGTGGCGCCTGTGCGGAACGCCTCGAAGGAGCGCGCCTGCTCGTCGCTCTTGATCGGGATCGATTCGATCATGCGGGTCCAGGCGAACGGCGCGACGCAGTTGGAACGGACGCCCTTGGCGGCCCCTTCCATCGCGATCACCCGGCTCAGGCCGACGATGCCCATCTTCGCCGCGGCATAGTTCGCCTGGCCGATCTGGCCGACGAGGCCGGAAGTCGAGGTAAAATGCACGAACGCGCCAGAGCCCTTCTCCCGCATATGCTCGATCGCGGCGCGGGAAACGTTGAAGCAGCCGTTCAAGTGAACGTCGAGGACCGCCTGCCACTGCTGGGCCTCCATCTTGTGGAACATGCCGTCCCGCAGGATGCCCGCGACGTTGACCACGCAATCGATGCCGCCGAAGGCGTCCATCGCGGCTTCGACCATCTGCTTGGCGCCCGCTTCCTCGGAAACGCTGTCGGTGTTGTAGGTCGCCTCGCCGCCGGCGGCGCGAATGTCGTTGGCGGTCGTTTCCGCCGGCCCGGCGTCGCCCTCGCCGCCGTCGAGCGCGGCGCCCAGATCGTTGACGACGACTTTTGCGCCGCCCTTCGCCATGTCCATCGCGATCGCGCGCCCGATGCCGCGCCCCGAACCCGTTATCAGCGCGACCTTGCCGTCCAGAATGCCCATGCCTCTACCCTTTAGAAATCAAGTACGTTCGATCGGCCCGCATCCTGCGCAACACAGCTTCGCGCGGCAAGAGCGGGAAAATCGGCCGAATGCCTTTGCGCGCCCGGCCCGGGCGTCCTATTCAATGCGGTCTTCAAATGAGGAAACGCGCCAATGAGCGAGAGTTATGACGACCTGCACCGCCGTTCCATCGAGGACCCGGAAGGGTTCTGGGGCGAAGCGGCCAAAGCGATCGACTGGTTCAAGCCGTGGGACCGGGTGCTCGACCCCGAAGGCGCGTTCCCGCGCCGCTGGTTCGCCGGCGGTGAAACCAACACCTGTTACAACGCGCTCGATCGCCATGTCGCCGCCGGTCGCGGCGACGACCCCGCGCTTTACTACGACAGCCCAATCACCGGCGCGAAAGCGAGCTTCACCTTCAGCGAACTGCTGGACCTGACCGCCCGCTTCGCCGGCGTTCTGCAGGGGCTCGGCGTCGAAAAGGGCGACCGTGTGATCATCTATATGCCGATGGTGCCGGAAACCGTGGTCGCCATGCTGGCCTGCGCGCGGATCGGCGCAATCCATTCGGTTGTGTTCGGCGGGTTCGCATCGAATGAACTGGCCGTCCGCATCGAGGACAGCGCGGCCAAGGTCATCGTCGCCGCATCCTGCGGGATCGAACCCGGCAGGATCGTCGAATACAAACCGCTGCTCGACGGCGCCGTCGATCTCTCCAGCCACAAGCCGGACCATTGCGTCATCGTGCAGCGCGAGCAGGCCACGGCCAGCATGGTCGAAGGGCGCGACGTCGACTGGGACGCCGCCATGGCGGATGCGACGCCGGCCGACTGCGTCCCGGTAGCCGCGACCGACCCGCTCTATGTGCTCTATACGTCGGGCACCACCGGCGCGCCCAAGGGCGTGGTCCGAGACACCGGCGGCCACATGGTCGCGCTCGCCTGGTCGATGAAACATATCTACGGGATCGAGCCTGGCGAGACCTATTGGGCCGCTTCCGACCTCGGCTGGGTCGTCGGTCACAGCTATATCGTGTACGCGCCGCTGGTCTACGGCGCCGCGACCGTACTGTTCGAAGGCAAGCCGGTCGGCACGCCGGACGCCGGCGTATTCTGGCGCATAATCCAGGACTACGACGTGAAGGCGCTCTTCACGGCGCCGACGGCCTTTAGAGCCATCCGCCGGGACGACCCCGACGGCAAGCTGATCAAGGACTACGACCTCTCCGGTTTCCGCACGCTGTTCCTCGCCGGCGAACGTTCGGACCCGGACACCATTCAATGGGCAGAGCAGCAGCTCAATGTCCCGGTGATCGATCACTGGTGGCAGACTGAGACCGGCTGGTCGATCGCCGCCAACTATGCGGGCCTGGAGCTTTTGCCTGTCAAGTACGGATCGCCGAGCAAGCCGGCGCCCGGCTGGGATCTGCGCGTGCTGGACGAAGGCGGCCACGAACTGCCGCCGGGCACGATCGGGGCTCTGGTCGCCAAACTGCCGATGCCGCCCAGCAGCTTCCCGACGCTCTGGAACGCCCACGAACGCTACCTGTCCGCCTATTTCGAAACCTTCCCCGGCTATTACGAGACCGCCGACGCCGGCTATATTGACGAGGATGGCTATGTCTTCGTCATGGCGCGGACAGACGACATCATTAATGTCGCCGGCCACCGCCTTTCGACCGGGGCGATGGAGGAAGTCCTGGCCAGCCATCCGGACGTCGCAGAGTGCGCTGTCGTCGGCGTTGCGGACCAGCTCAAAGGCCAGACGCCGATCGGCTTCCTCATCCTTTCAGCCGGCGTCAATCGTCCGCATGAGGATATCCAGGCGGAATGCGTTCAGCTTGTCCGACAGAAGATCGGCCCAGTTGCGGCGTTCAAGACAGCGATCGTCATCCAGCGTCTGCCGAAGACCCGGTCGGGCAAGGTTCTTCGCGGCGCCATGCAGAAGATCGCAGACAGCCAAACGTTCAAGATGCCCGCGACCATCGACGACCCGGAGATCCTGACGGAGATCGAGGATGCGCTGAAGCTCGCGGGCTTTGCCCGGAGCGGCTGAACGGCGGGGTCAGTCGCCGTCGCGCCCGAGCGCGCCGAGCTGCCTGATCATGGAGATCGCCTCGGCGGCCGCCGCCTCGATCGATTTGTCCGAGGTGTCCACTTGGGCTTCGGCGCGGCTGTAGAGCACGTTCCGCCGGTTCATGATCGCCTGGAGATCGCGCATGGCGTTGGGGTTGCCCGCCATGGGCCGCAAGTCGCCCTGGCGGCGCAGCCGCGCCATGTGCTCTTCGGGCCTCGCCTTCAGCCAGACGGTATGAAAATTGTTCAGAAGGAAGCCGAACGCTCGCGGCGAATCGACGATGCCGCCCGAAACGGCGAGGACCAGGCGTTCCCGCTCCTCGACGATCTTGCGCAGCATCCGGTCTTCCAGTTCCCGGAAGCCCTCCGCGCCATAAAACGCGACGACCTCGCCATGGGGCAGGCCCGCCATATCGCGGATCGATTCGCTAAGTTCGACAAAGGGCATGTCGAACTCATCAGCGATGATCTGGCCCAGGGTGGATTTGCCGGCGCCGCGTAGGCCGATAAGCGCAAAGCGTTGCAGGCGATCCGCGCCGCCGCCGCCGCCGCCGAGGATGGTCATCGCGGCGCGGCGGCGCTCGGGATCGGCGGCGAGGTAGAGCGCGGACAGTCGGTAGGTCTCGGTCGCGGTCTTGGAGTCGGGCGCGAACAGGGAATCGATCGGGCGCCCGAGCGCGTTCGCGATTCTGGCGAGAAGACCGATCGAAATATTTCCCCGCCCCGATTCGAGCAGCGCCAGATACCGCTCCGACACGTGGGACGTTTCGGCCAGCGCCCGCCGCGACAGGCCGGCGTCCACCCGGGCCTGCCGCACTTCGCCGCCGACCTGCCGGAGCACGTCGCCCTCCAGATCCGCCTTGCCAGGTTCGCCGTATGGCGCCATGCCCTTCGCCCTCAATAGGTTTCGACGTGATAGCGGCCTTCGTCGCGCATGCGCGCCCGCAAATCCTGCCAGTCGAGCCCCGCGCCGGCGGCGATCTCGGCCAAAGCGCCATCGACGCCTTCATCCATCGCCTTCAGGCCGCACAAATAGATGTGCGCGGCCGCGTCCCGCAGCAGCGCGCCCACCGATTCCCGCTGCTCCAGCAGAACGTCCTGCACATAGCGCTTCGGCGCGCCGGGAATGCGGCTGAACGCGAAATGCTTGGCCATGAAGCTTTCGGGCACTTTCTTTAGCGGCCCGAAATAGGGCAGCTCTTCCGGCGTGCGCGCCCCGAACACCAGCATTAGATCGCCATGACGTTCCGGGTTCTGGCGCTGGCGGCGCATGGTCATCGCCCGGAATGGCGCGGCGCCCGTGCCGGTGCAGATCATCAGAAGCTTGGCTTCCGGCGCGTTCGGCATCAGGAAGGTTGCGCCGAAAGGCCCCGTCACCTGCACTTCGTCCCCAACCGCGAGATCGCAGATGTAGTTCGAGCACACGCCATGCACTTCCCGCTTCACGGTCAACGCCAGATTGTTGAAGTTCGGGCGCTCGCCGTCCCTGGGGGAGGCCAACGAATAGAGGCGCGGCAGATAAGGCTTTCCGTCAGCGTCCGCGCCCGGCGGGATGATCCCGATGCTCTGCCCTTCCAGCGCCGGGAACGACGTCTGCCCGAAGTTCAGAATGACATGCCGGGTGTCGGACGCGCTCTCCGCGTCGGTCAGCCTGTAGTTCCCTTGCACGACGGCGATAGCGGGGCGGCCCAGATTGAACAGGTTGACGGTCGGCTTGGATGCGGAAGCCGGCGCCTTCGCCCTGCCGCCAGCGCCGGCATGGGCCTCCGCCAGCAGCGCCGCGATATCATCGTCGAACGCTTCGATCGCTTCGACGGCTTCGCCGCCGCCGGCGGGATCAGCGAGGTCAGCCTGCGCTGGCAGTTCTTCCCACTCGAACTGCTCGTCCAGTTCGTAGGGCGTTTCGACCACGCGCCAATTGTCGATGGCGCCGGTGGGACAGGGCGCGATGCAATCCATGCAGAATTCGCAAATGGCCGCATCGACCACCACATTGTCGTCGTTGTGGGTGATCGCCTCGATCGGGCAGGACGCTTCGCAGGTATAGCAGCGAATGCAAATCTCTGGATCGATAAGATGTTGTTTTAAACCCATAATTCCCCCTGACTGAGGGTACAAGGCGCCAATCAGGCCATATGAAGCTTCACGTATTCGAACTCGCCCGGCTTGTTGTCGATCCCCACCTTCGGCGGCGCGATCCAGCTCGCATACTTGCCCGGCTCGTAGCAGGGTTGCATGAGAGACTGGACGAAATCGCCGTCCGCCTTGGTCGGCAGCCAGTCGTCCCGGCGCGCATCCCATTCGGCGCGCTCGAGGATCTGGCCGTCCGGATCGACGGGCACGCCTGAAAAGATGCCGATCTGACGGTGAAAACCTTCGTGGGGCAGCTTCAGGGCGAAGGGAACGCCCGCGCGTTCTATCGCCTTGTTCCAGCGCCCGACGCCGCCCGCGGCGTCCCGCACATAGTCGTCCCTCAGGCGCATGTTCACGGCGGTGAGCGCCGGCGCGTCCACCTTGATGATCTGGCCGTCGACGATCTGGCTCACGGGGTAGGTGGCCCCGTCCAGCCTGTGGTCGTCATCGATTCTGGGCTCCTGGAAACGACCCTTGATCCCGGCGTTGAACGCGTTCGCCGCGTTGGTCGAAACCTCGCCGCCGAACAGGTCCAGCGACAACGTATAGTGAAGGTTCAGCTTCTTCTGGATGGTCGGCAGGTCGATCACGCCGAGGTCGCGGATCTTGTTGACCTCGTAGGGATCGTCGATGCCGGCGCCTTTCATCGCATCCAGCGTCGCCTGAACGATGCGGCCGACGCCCGTCTCGCCGACGAACATATGATGCGCCTCTTCGGTCAGCATGAAGCGGCAGGTCCGGCTCAAAGGGTCGAACCCGGACTGCGCGAGGCTTTCGAGCTGCATGCGCCCGTCGCGATCCGTGAAATAGGTGAACATGAAGAAGGAGAGCCAGTCCGGCGTCGCCTCGTTGAAGGCGCCCAACATTCGCGGCGCCTCTTCCGACCCGGAGGATCGGCGGAGCAGATCGTCGGCTTCCTCGCGTCCGTCGCGGCCGAAATACTTGTGCAGCAGATAGACCATCGCCCAAAGGTGACGGCCCTCCTCCACGTTGACCTGAAAGAGATTGCGCAGGTCGTATAATGACGGCGCCGTCAGGCCCAGCAGCCGCTGCTGCTCTACGGAGCCCGGCTCCGTATCCCCCTGAATGACGATCAGGCGGCGCAACATGGCCCGATACTCGCCCGGAACTTCCTGCCACGCCTTCTCGCCGGCGTGTTCGCCGAACGGGATGCGCCGGTCCTCGACCTCGGGCGCCAGCAGCACGCCCCACCGGTATTCCGGCATCCGCACATAGTCGAACTTCGCCCATCCCTTCGGATCGACGCTGACGGCGGTGCGAAGGTAGACGAGGCTCTCCTGAAACTCGCGGGGGATGAGCTTGCCCCACCAGTCGATATAGCCCGGATGCCACCGTTCCAGCGCCTTCAACACGCGACGATCGGAGGAAAGGCCGACATTGTTCGGGATCAAGGTGTCGTACTCGACGCTGGATATCGACGACATTCTTCTTGTCTCCTTATCGTCGCGAACCGCCGTCGAACGACGGCTTGACGCCTATCGCCCGGTCGGGCGACCTCTTGATATCGCCGGCGCCGCGGCCAAACGGCCTGGGCGCGCAGCTGGCGTTTTAGACCCGCTCCATGTTGAAATCCGCGCGCCTTCCGGTGCCGTAACGCTGCAACGCGCCATCCTGGCCAACGGCGTTCGGCCGCTGAAAAATCCAGTTCTGCCACGCCGTCAGGCGCCCGAAGATGCGGGTCTCCATGGTTTCAGGCCCGGCGAAACGCAGATTGGCCTCCATCGCCGTCAAAACGTCCGGCGAGAAACTTGCGCGTTCCTCCAGGAAAATTCGTATCTCGTCTTCCCAATCGACATCGTCATAGGCGAACGTCACGAGCCCCAGGTCCAGGGCGTCGTCCGCCTCCAGCATCTCGCCAGCTTGGGCTTCCGCCGCCGCAACGGCGTCCTCGTCGTCCAGGAAACGGGTCTGGAGCCGGGTCAGTCCGTTCGACATGGGAAACGGCCCGAAATTCGCCGGCGACAGGGCGATGGCCGCCATCGGTCGATTGTCGCCCTCGAAGGCGCCGTCCATCATGTAGGTGCGGTCGACCGCGAACAGGATTTCCGCCAAAACCCCAGCGAAGCAGGACCCGTGCTCGACAAGCGCCGTCATCGACCGGGAGGTCAGATCGATACGCTTCAGCACGCGTTTCCAAAGATGAAGCACTTCGTTCGCGAGCCAATGGCCCGGCGCGTCGAGCAGAACCGCCTCATGGGCGAGAACGGCCGCGGCGTCGCCTTCGGTCCGAAACACAAGCGCGCCCAATCCGGGCTCGTTCAGGCGAAGATGCAGGATCGCATCGTCAAGCTCTCGCGCCAGGCGGATCATGTAGGTTTCAGCGCCTTCCGCCTGAAGGGCGGCCATATCGACGGGCGGCGGCGCATCCGGGCCATGAATGACGACGGTCGCGCGCTTGCCGTCGCGGTCGATCTCGACCCTGACGGCGCTGTAGCTGACGTCGCCGTTCTCCGCGAACGTCCGGTCGAGCGGCGTCAATGCGACGCCGGCCGCGTCGTCCGGCCTAGAGGACCTGGCGACAAAGGCCGCCGCTCGTTCCGCCACAGTCTCCTCGAACCTGGAATTCGGCACGACATCGTCGACCAGCCGCCATTCCCTGGCCCGCTTGCCTTTCACGCCCTCCTCGAACGTGCAGAACACGTCCGCCAGATCGCGCCTGACCTTGCGTTTGTCGGTGACGCGGGTCAGCCCCCCGGTGCCGGGCAGGACCGCGAGCAACGGAACCTCTGGCAGGGCGACGTTAGAGGCGGCGTCGTCAGCCAGCACGATATGATCGCAGGCCAGGGCCAGCTCATAACCGCCGCCCGCGCAGGCCCCCTGGATCGCGCAGAGGAACGTCTGCCCCGACTCGGCGCCGGCCGCTTCCAGGGCGTTGCGGGTCTCATTGGTGAACTTGCAGAAATTGACCTTGTGCGCATGGCTTGCGCCGCTCAGCATGCGGATGTTGGCCCCAGCGCAGAAAACCCTGTCCTTGCCGGACCGAAGCACCACCGCCTTTACGGCCGGATGCTCGAACCGCAGCCTCTGCACGATGTCCGCCAGTTCGATATCGACGCCCAGATCGTAGGAATTCAGCTTGAGCTCATAGCCCTCGAACAGGCCGGCCTGTTCGTCCACGTCCATGAACAAATTCGCGACCGGTCCATTGATTTCCAAGCGCCAATGGCGATAGCGTTCCGGGAAAACCTGGAAGTCGATCATACGTCGTTTAATCCCATCCTTAACCGCACTATAATGCCGCCTCCGCATAGCGACCAAGCTCAAAAATCAAAATCCATTAAGAATGCTCGCTTTGGCCGTCAATTCCTCGTGCGCTTTACGCATTATATTACCCAAAATGTGACACTAAGGTGACCTTGCGACAGGCGCGGCGTTAACCATTCCCGGCCGCAAAGCCTTGTGGTCCGGAAGAAATTCGCGGCGGCCGAGGGCCGCCGCCCGCTGCGCCGTCAAACCTCAAAGGACCTGCCATCCGCCAGCGCCGACGCGAGCGGACGCAGGTCGGATGGATCAATGCCCATCGTTTGCGAGGAAGCCGGCAGGTCGTCTAAGAGCCCCATTGCGATTTCACCAAGGCGGCGAGCAGCGCGACCCCGTCCCATCCGCTGCTTCAACGCCCCGTTCGCGATCTGAATCACTGCCTGCGCCATCCGGCGTTCGCCGCTGTTGGGCGCGGCGTTCAGCCAGACGGTTTCGAGCACCTCATGGCACTCCCAGAAATAGCCGCGCGCCAGGAGCGCCAGGCCGTATCGCCAGGCCTGATTGCGATCCGCATCCTCCGATCGGGTCTGCGCCGGCGCCGCAACCTTCGCCGCTGCGAAGATCGCTGGGTCATGGCGCGGATTGCGCCCCGGCGCATGCGCGTATGGCGGCAATGGAAACGGCGGCACAATGGCGGCTCCGGGGCCGATCATGGGGCAGCGCCAGCGCCGGCCCGCTCCATCCGCAGCAATCGTTCGACAAAGTCCGAAACGGCGCCGAGCGTTTCCGGCCGCCGTTCATGATGCGGCGCATGGCGGCAGTTCTCGATCACGACGACCTCGACCGGCGCCGGCGCCGCCGCCTCGAGCGCGCGGACATGGGCCAGCGTGCCGTATTCGTCCTCCTTGCCCTGGATCGCCAACGCCGGAACGCGGATATAGGTGAGCGCGTCTTCGACGTTCCAGCGTGCGAACTCCGGGTCGAGCCATACGCCGCTCCATCCGTTGAATAAGCTATCGACGTCGTCGTGATGCCGTGCGAGCGCATCGCGCAGCTTTCCCGATTGAAAACCCTCACGGGTTTTGGCAATGCTGGCGAGGCCGCCTGGCTCAGTGAAGAAATGCGGCGCCACGAGGACGACGCCGCGCACACGCGCATCCGATACGCTTCCGGCATAGATCGCAGCGATCGTGGCGCCGTCGCTATGGCCGAACAGAATGCAGCGTTCGACGCCAGCGGCGTCCAGCGCTAGCGGCAGGCAGGTTTCCGCTTCCCGGGTCATGTAATCCAACGGCCAGGGCGGCGGCGCAGGGTCGGAATGGCCGTAACCAACGCGCGACCAAAGGAAGACCCCGCATCCGGTCGCGTTAGCGAGCGCCTCCGGAAAGTCCCGCCAGAGCGATACGCAGCCCAAGCCCTCGTGCAGCAGAACGATGGTGGGCGCGACGGCCGGTTCGGGGCCGACCGTGCGATACTCCAACCGATGCCCGCCTGCCTGGAAAAAACCGCTCGCGCCGTCCTGCCACAAGAGCGTCGCCATCCCGATCAGGCGTCGCCGCGCAATTTGAACCGCTGGATTTTGCCCGTCGCTGTCTTCGGCAGATCATCCACGAACTCGATCCAGCGCGGGTATTTCCACATGCCGGCCTTCGCCTTCACCTGCTCCTTCAGCGCCTCCGCGAGTTCAGGGGACGGCGCATTCGCTTGCAGCACGACAAAGGCCGCCGGCTTCAAAAGCCCCTCGTCGTCGCTGCGCGCGATCACCGCAGCCTCAAGCACGTCCGGATGGGCGATCAGCGCCTGCTCCACTTCAAACGGCGAGACCCAGATGCCGCTCACCTTGAACATGTCATCCGTGCGCCCGCAGTAGGTATAGCGGCCGTCGGGATCGCGGGTGTACTTGTCGCCGGTGCGCGTCCATACGCCTTCGAACGTGGCGCGGCTGCGCTCGCGCTGGTTCCAATAGCCGTCCGCGGCCGAGGCGCCGTCGACCAGAAGCTCGCCGACATCGTCGCCGGTCACCTCGTCGCCGGCCTCGTCGACCAACCGCAGGCGATAGCCCGGAACCGCGACGCCCGACGCGCCATAGGCGACGTTCCCCGGCGCATTCGAAAGGAAGATGTGCAACATCTCGGTTGACCCGACGCCGTCCAGAATGTCCACGCCTGTGAGATCGCGCCAGCGCTGGCCGACATCCGCCGGCAAGGCTTCGCCGGCCGAAATACATCGGCGCAGCGGCGCCGATGGCGCCGAGCCGCTCGCGACGTAGTGCGCCAGCATCGCTGCATAGAGAGTCGGCACGCCGCAGAAGATCGTCGGCTCGAAACGCGTCAGCACGTCAGCCATGGCGTCCGGCGTCGGGCGGCCCGCGAACAACACCGCGGCGGCGCCGACCGACATCGGGAACGTCATCCCGTTGCCAAGGCCGTAGGCGAAAAACAGCTTCGCGGCGGAAAATACCAGGTCGTCCGCGGCGACGCCGAGTACCTGCGCGCCATAGGTATCGGCCGTGAATTTCAGGCTGCCGTGCACATGGCGCACGCCTTTCGGCTGACCGGTCGAGCCCGAGGAATAGAGCCAGAACGCGCACTCGTCAGGACTCGCGACGACGGTTTCCGCAGGGTCCGACGCCGCGAGCTCGGCGCGAAAATCCAGAACGCCATCGGGCGCGTCATCGCCGATAAAGAACACATGCTCGATCGTCGGATGGTTCTCCAGCAATGGGGCCGCCACCGGATAGAGCGGGGCCGAAACGAAAAGCGCCCGCGCACGGCAGTCGGCGAAGATCGTTCGATACACATCGGCGGCAAGGAGAGTGTTCAACGCGACCGGAATGACGCCGGCCTTGAGCGCGCCCCAGAAGGCGATCGGAAACTCGAGCTCATCCAGCACAAGCAGGATCGCGCGCTCTTCGCGGCGCAGGCCGTAACGGGCGCACAGGCCCGCCATGCGCGCGGTCCGATCGCCAAGCTCGCCATAGGTCAACCGGCGTCCGGCGCCGTCGCTTTCGATAAACGCGGTCTTGTCGCGGGCCGCGCCTGTCGCGTGGCGATCGACGAAATAGGCGGCGGCGTTCCCGTTCGACCCGTCCATGCGCTCTCCCCCTTCACGCCCGCCATACCGGCGCGCTTCGATTTTCCGGGGATAAGAACATGACGCGCCGCGCCGATTCAATCGTCTGTCGCAATCGCTTTGGAATTCGCGACCGCCTCAGACCATGGCGAAACCGCCGTTCACACTGATCGTCTGCCCGGTGATCCAGCCGGCCGCGTCGGACGCCAGAAAGGCGACCATCGGCGCAACGTCTTCCGGTACGCCGATCCGCCGCAGCGGATAGTTGCGCACGATCCTGTCCATGTTTTTCTCAAGGAACGCCGCATCGGAATGGGAGGTCTGCACCAGGCCGAGCGACACCGTATTCACGGTGATGTTGTCGCGGCCGAGTTCCTTCGCCAGCGACTTGCCGAGCGCCATCGTTCCAGCCCGGGTCGCGGCCGCCAGCGAAATATTGGCCTCGCCGATGCGCGAGCTGTCGCCGATGAGGCTGATGATGCGGCCGCTTTTCCGCTCGACCATGTTCGGGGCGACGACGCGGCAGCAATTGAGCGCGCCATAGAGGCAGGTGTCGACCTGCGGCTTCCAGTCCTCGGGCCCGGATTCCAGAAACCGCTGCGCCTTGACGAACCCGGCATTGTTCACGAGCACGTCGATCTGGCCGAAATCGGAAAGGATCCTCGCCGTCATCGCCTCGACCGCGCCATAGTCCGCGATATCGCCGCGATAGCTCCGAGCGGCGCCGCCAGCCGCCTCGATATCCCGAACAACGGCCGCCGCCTCGGCTTCGGACCGGTTGTAGTTCACCGCGACCGCGGCGCCTTCCGCCGCCAACTGCAGCGCAATCTCGCGTCCGACGTCGCGGCCGCCGCCCGTCACCAGCGCCACTTTGCCTTTAAGCTTAAGATCCATCTTTTCCCTCTTTCGCGTGCGCCGCCTCGACCAGCCGAAACAGGCGTTCCGGCGTCACGGGCAGCTCGGAAATGTTGATATTCAAATGACTGACCGCATCGGCGACCGCGTTGGCGATCGCCGCCGGCGCGCCGATCGTGCCGCCTTCGCCCATGCCGCGATATCCGCCGAGCGTCCCCTCGGCCTCGCTCTCCACATGCAGCACCTGCATTGAAGGAACTTCGGCCGCCGAAGGCACGACATAGTCCACCAGACTGGCCGACAGCGCCTGCCCGGACTCGTCGTGGACCACCTCCTCGAAGAGCGCGGCGCCGATGCCCTGCACGACGCCGCCATGCACCTGGCCATCGACGATCATCGGATTGATCAGCCGGCCGCAGTCCTCCGCCACAAGCAGGCGCACGACGCGAACGATATAGGTCTCGGGATCGATTTCGACGGCGGCGATATGGGTGGCGGACGTAGTGGAGCCGAACTCCGGATCGTAGAAGCCGGAAGCGCGCAAATCCAAATCGGCGCGCATCTCCAAGGGAAAACGGCCCATCTCGGAATAGACCGCCCGCCCGATCTCCGCGAACGACAACTGCCGGTTCGCGCCGGGCTGGCGCACCATGCCGTCCACCGTTTCAAGCTCGCCCGGCTCCGCCGACAGCATGAACGCGGCGGCTTTGATCAGCTTCGTCCGCAATGCGCGCGCCGCGATATGCGCGGCGCCGCCGGCCAGCACGGCGCTCCGGCTCGCATAGGTGCCGGTGCTGTGGGTGACGGCCGCGCTGTCGCCGTGAACGACCTGAACGCGCTCGACGGCGAGGCCCAACTCGTCGGCGACGATCTGGGCGAGCGTCGTCTCCAGCCCCTGTCCATGGGAGGCGACGCCGAAACGCGCGCGGACGGCGCCGGTGGCGTCGATATCGATGTCGGCGGTTTCCGTCCCGGTGTTGATCGGCATGCCCGGAGCCGCCGACATGCGGGAGCCGATGCCCGTCAACTCGGCATAGGAGGCGACGCCTATCCCGAACCAGCGCCCCGCCGCCCGCACGGCCGCCTGTTCGGCGCGGAGAGCGTCATAGTCCACGCCCGCGACCGCCGCCTCCAGGCAGGCATGAAAGCCCGACCGATCCCAGACGATGCCGGAGCCGGTGCGGTAAGGAAACTGCTCGTCTCGGACAAGGTTCAGGCGGCGAATTTCCACAGGGTCGAGCCCAAGCGCCCGCGCGCCCATATCCATCAGCCGTTCCAACACGAAGACGGCTGCGGGACGCCCGACGCCGCGATAGGGGCCGGTCGGCGTCTTGTTGGTCGCGACGGCCCGAACCCTGGCCGAATAGTTCGCCAGGTCATACGGCCCGGGCAGGAACCCGGCGACCTGCATCGGCTCCAGCGCCGCCGTCCACGGATAGATCGAATAGGCGCCGACATCGCCCAGAATATCCGCCTTAAGGCCGAGCAGCCGGCCGTCGGCGTCCAGCGCCAGTTCGGCCTCGACCGTCTCGTCGAAGGCCTGGCTGGTGGAAAGCAGATCCTCCAGCCTGTCGCACACATACTTCACCGGCGCGCCGAGCCGCATCGACAAGAGCGCGACCAGAATTTCTTCCGGGTAGAGCGACGCCTTGCCGCCGAAGCCGCCGCCCACATCCGGTGCGACGACCCGCAGGCTGTGGCCCGGCATCTCAAGCGCTTCGGCAAGCGCATCGCGAATGACGCCTGGCACCTGCGTCGACGAATAGAGCGTGAGCGCCCGGCGCCCGCGATCGAAATCGGCCAGATAGCTGCGATTCTCGATGGCCAGAGGCGTCTTGCGTCGAAACCGGAACCGGTCATGCACGACGACCGCCGCCGCTTCGAAGGCCGCGGGCGCGTCGCCGCGCTCGAACTCACGGGCGACGAGAACATTCCCGTCATGTCCTGCGTGGAGGATCGGCGACCCTTCGGCCAAGGCGGCTTCGGCGCTCGCAAGCTCCGGCAAGCCGGCGTAATCGATCTCCACCAGCGCGGCCGCGTCTTCCGCGAGATACCGGTCTTCGGCGACGACGGCGACCACCGGTTCGCCCACATAGCGCGCCTTGCCAATCGCGAGCGCCGTCGTCGGCGTCGTTTGATAGCCCGGCATGCGGGATGTGGCGAAGACCGGCCGACCGCCGATATCCGCGGCGGTAAACACGCCGGCCACGCCCGGCGCCGCTTTCGCCGCGTCGGCGTTGATCCCGACGATCCGCGCGTGGGCGCGGTCGCTCCGAACGAGCGCCACATGGAGAGCGCCGGCGAGCGCAATATCGTCCACATACCTGCCGGCGCCGGCGAGCAGGCGCGGGTCCTCCAATCGCTCGACGCGCGCCCCTATGGCTTTCGGCCGCGCAGTCTCATCCATGCGCCCGATCCCCTTCCAGACGCTCGGCCAGGGCGGCGCGCACCGCATCGACGATGTTCTCGTAGCCGGTGCAACGGCAGAGATTGCCGGACAGCGCCTCGCGGATCTCGGCGTCGTCCAGGGGCCGGTTCATCGCCAGCAGCTCGGACGCCGTCGCCAGCATGCCCGGGGTACAGAAGCCGCATTGCAGCGCATGGCGTTCCTTGAATTTGCGTTGCAGCGGCCCGAGCTCTTCGACTTCGCCCATGCCCTCGACGGTCGTGATCTCTCGGCCCTCCGCCTGAACCGCGAAACAGAGGCAGGAGCGAATGCTCTCGCCGTCCATCAGCACCGTGCAGGCGCCGCAAACGCCATGCTCGCAGCCCACATGGGTGCCGGTCAGGCCAAGGTCGTGGCGCAACACATCGGACAGGAGGCGGCGCGGCTCTACGCTCGCCCGGCGCGTCCGGCCGTTCACGTGAAGTTCGATCTGCCGCTTGCCGCTCATCCAGCGCTCCCCGTCGCCCGCGACCAGGCGTCGTCCAGCGCGCGTCCAGCCATCACGCCGGCCAGATGGCGACGGTAGTCGGCGGACGCCTGCAGATCGTTCGTGGGCGCGATGCCGGCCCGAACCGCATCCAGAACCGCCGCGCGGGCGCTGGCGTCCCAAGCCGCTCCGACGAGCAGCTCTTCCGCCGCTTGCAATCGGCGCGGCGTGTCGTCGACGCCCATCACGGCGAGCCGGACGGACGCGATGGCCCCATCCCGCACATCCAGGGCCGCCCCCGCGCCCGCGAGCGCGAAGTCGCCGGCCCGTCTGGCCGTCTCGTGAAACCCCCAACCGGCGCCGGCGGATGCATAGGGAAACCGAATGGCGACAAGAAGTTCGTCCTCCGCCAGATCCGTGAACAGCGGCCCCAGGAAGAACGCGGCGGCCGGGGACAGGCGGCGACCCGCAGGTCCGGCGATCTCCAATTCCGCGTCGAGCAGCACGGCCAGCAAGGGCGCCTCGGCCGCCGGGTCGGCATGGGCGATGCTGCCGCCGATCGTTCCCCGGTTCCGGATCGCCATATGCGCCACATGCCGAATGGCGGCCGGTATGATGGGAAAGCGCCGGGCGACCAGTTCGGAATCCAGGATGTCGCGATGCCGCGCGCAGGCGCCGACGGACAGAAAGCCGTCGCGTTCGGAAATCTCCGCAAGCGCCGGGATGCGGCTCACGTCGATCAATAGCTCCGGGTCCAGCAGGCGAAAATTCAGCATCGGCGTCAGGCTTTGACCGCCCGCCAGAACTTTCGCCGCCCCGGCGCCGGCGGCGAGCAGGCCGACGGCCTGATCGATGCTTTCGGCGGCGACATATTCGAAAATCGGCGGCTTCACGCAATTCCCCGTCATTGGCCGCCAAGCGGCGACGCAGGCTAGAGCATTCAGCGCGGATTCGACAACCAAAGCGCCAAAATCCGCCTTACAGCTTGTGTTCGCCCAGACTGTCACATATCAATTTGCGGTCTCGCCCGACCGGATCGCAGAAATCCCGGCGCCGTGGCGAACGACAGGAAATCGAGGCGACATGAGACGACCATTGCGCCGGCACGGCGCGGCGGGTCTTTATTGTGGCGTCATCGGCAATTTGGTGAACGCGATGGAGAAGACGCGCATGAACAAGACAATCATTGGCAAGGCCGCCCGCACGGCTGCGTTTGCGGCCGCGGCGTCAGCCGCCGCGCTGCTTGGCGGTCAGGCCGCCGCGAAGGACACCATCAAGGTCGGCGTCGTCGCCTTCCTTACGGGCCCGGCGGCCGGCCCCTTCGGCGTGCCAGGCAAGAACGGCGCGGAGCTGGTGATCGACGCGATCAACAGCGGAACGCTGCCCGCCCCGTACAACACCAAGGGCTTCGCGGGCGCCACGCTCGACCCTGTCTACACCGATGAGGCCGGCGGCAACTCCAAACAGGTCGCCGAGTATCGGAACCTGGTGCAGAAGCAGAATGTGGACGCTATCGTCGGCTACATCTCCTCGGGCAGCTGCATGGCGATGGCGCCGGTGGCCGACGAATTGCAGATGCTGACCGTCATGGCGGTCTGCGGCACGCCGCGCCTGTTCGAGGAAAAGCCCCGCAGCCACGTCTTCCGCACCCAGGCCAACGCCGTCGGGGACAGCATCGCCGCCGCCCGCTACGTGACCGAGACGATGCCGGAGGTCGACACCTATACCGGCATCAACCAGAACTACGCCTGGGGCCAGGACTCCTGGAAGTTCTTCGATCTGGCGATGCAGCAGCTGAACCCGAATTCGAAAGCGTCCTCGAACCCGCAGTTCCCGAAAATCTTCTCCGGCCAGTACGGCGCCGAAATCTCGACGCTTTCCCTGGACAGCGCGAAGATGGTGCATTCCAGCTTCTGGGACGGGGACATCGAAGCCTTCGTGCTGCAGGCGCTGGTGCGCGGGTTCTTTAACGACAAGGTGTTCGTCTCCGTGGTCGGCGCGTCCGCCGTCGACAGCCTCGGCAAGAAGTTCCCCGATGGCATCGTGATGGGCACGCGCGGCGAGTACGGTCTGTTGACCCGCAACGACCGCAGCCCCCTCAACGCCTGGTTCGTCGATGAGTACAAGAAGCGCTACGGCGTCTATCCGTTGGGCCCGTCCTATCAGTACGCCAAGGCCATGCTGTTCCTGAAGCTCGGCATGGACAAGGCGGCCGAGATGGCCGGCGGCTTCCCGACGCAGGATCAGGTCATCGCGGCGATGAAGGGCATGGAGTTCAAGTCCTTCGGCGGCGACGTCTCCATGGCGCTTGGCGAAGGCCATCAGGCGGTCCATCCGGTGGGCTACGGCGTCACCAAGTGGAACAAGGAAAAGGGCGAACCCGAAGCGTTGAACGTCAAGTTCTACGGTCCGGATTGCATCAATCCGCCGGCGGGAGTCCTCGCGGCCGATTGGGTCGCCGACGGCATGCCGGGCGCCAAGTGCGACTGATCGAGACGACTGACGCTTAGGCGTTCGGTCCCGTCAGGCCGGAGCGGCGTCGCCGCCGCTCCGGCCCTGCTTTTTTCGCGGCGCCGGGGTTCGACATGCAGTTAGCCACGACCATCCTGCTCGATGGGCTGAGCTTCGCCTCATATCTCTTCATCGTCTCAGTCGGACTGACGATCGTTTTCGGCGTCATGAAGATTCTGAACGTCGCCCACGGCAGCTTTTATGCTTGGGGCGCCTATGCCTCCGCCTACATGATCACCATGGCGGGGGACATGGACTACCCGGACTGGGCCGGCTTCCTCCTGATCCCGGTCGCGGCCGTCGCCGTCGGCCTCGTGCTCGGCGTCATCATCGAGCGGCTGGTGCTCCGGCGCATGTACGAGCAGGACGAAGTGCTGATCGTGCTCGCGACATTCGGGCTTTTCCTGATTTTCGAGGACATCATCCTCATCGTTTTCGGCGTCAATCCGTATTTCGCCTATCAGCCGATGGCCGCGCTCGGGAACGTTCGGCTCGGCGGCATCAGCCGGGACGTCTATTCGATCACGCTGTTCGGGCTCGCGATCGTGGTCGCATTCGCCTGCTGGTGGGGCCTCACCAAAACCAAATGGGGCAAGCTCATCAGCGTCGTGATCTACGACCGCGAGATCAGCCAGGCCATGGGGCTGAACGTCGGCGCCATCTATCTGGTCATCTTCGTGATCGGCGCGACGCTCGGCGCGCTCGGCGGCGCCTATATCGCGCCGACGATTTCCGTCGCGCCCGGCTTCGGGATCGACGTGATCGTGTTGAGCTTCGCCGTCGTCGTCATCGGCGGCATGGGCTCCATTCCAGGCGCGATCATCGGCGCGTTCATGGTCGGGATTTTCCGCGCGATGGCGGTGCACCTGATGCCCGAGCTTGAGCTGTTCGTCGTTTTCGCCGTCATGGCGATCGTGCTGATCATCCGGCCGGAGGGCCTGTTCGCCCCCGCCAAGGCGAGGAAAATCTGATGCTGCGTTTCCTTCGCGACGATACGACCGTCCGCTGGGCGGCGGTCAGCTTCCTGGCGCTCGCGATCGCCGGCGCCTTCCTGGAAGGCTGGGTGCTGAACAATCTGATGTTCGGCCTCGCCCGCGGACTGGCCGTTCTTGGCCTGCTCGTCCTGTGGCGGACCGGCCTGATCTCCTTCGGCCATGCGCTCTACTTCGGCATCGGCGCCTATGCCGTGGCGCTGATCGACCGTTGGGCCGGCGTCTCGGATATCTTCCTGCGGCTGGCGATCGCCGTCGTCGCCGCCGGACTCGTCGGCATCCTGCTGGGCTTCATCCTGCGCAAATATCGCAGCATCTTCTTCGCGATGCTCTCTCTCGCCTTCTCCATGGTGCTGTACGGCATTCTGGTGAAGATCGAAGCGCTTGGATCGACCGACGGCTTTTCCGTTTCCAGGACGACCATCTTTGGCTGGGCGCCGGAAGACAAATATGTGCTGTTCTGCGCGATCATCGTCGCCGCCATGGCGGCGATCATCGGGGTGCAGTTCTATTTGCAGACGGCGCTCGGCCATCTCACCACCGCGATCCGCGACAATGAAATTCGCGTCGAGTATCTGGGCTTCTCCGTCGCCAAGGCGATTCATGTGAAATATGTGATCTCCGCCGCGCTGACCGGCGCCGCCGGCGGCATGATGGCGATGGCGCTCGGACAGGTCGACCCGGATTCCATGGTGAACTGGACCGTTTCCGGCGAACTGGTGTTCATCACCATCATGTCCGGGCCGGGCAATGTCGTGGCGCCGTTCATCGGCGGCGTCGTGTTTGAATTCCTGCGGACCTACGCTTTCGAATGGGCGCCGCATGCCTGGCAGTTGATCGTCGGCGGCACGTTGCTTGCGATCATATTCTTCCTGCCGCGCGGCATCTGGTCGATCATGGAGCGGCTATGGGGCCGGCAGAAGGGATGACGGCCATGAACGCTCAGTCGACCGGGTCGGCCGGCGCCGCCTTGCGCGTCACGGACCTGTGCAAATCGTTCGCCGGCATCGTCGCCGCGAACAATATCAACGTCGAAGCGGCGCCCGGCGAAGTGATCGGCATCATCGGCGCCAACGGCGCCGGCAAGACGGTCTTCGTCAATATGATCACCGGCTATCTGAAGCCGTCCAGCGGGCGCATCGAATTCATGGGCAAGGACATCACCGGGATCGAACCCCGGGATGCGACCCATGTCGGCGTCTGCCGCTCTTTTCAGGTGAGCCAGGTGTTCATGACCATGACGGTCAAGGAGAACCTGCTGATCGCGCTCGCCATCGCAAAGGACGGCGGCCGCTCGATGATGCAGGCGCCGGACAGCCCCGAGCTTCAGGCCGAATGCGAGCGCCTGCTGCGGCAGTTCACGATCCTGGAGCATCAGGACGCCGTCGCCAGCACGCTTTCCCAGGGGGTGCGCAAGCTGCTCGATATCGCCATGGCCGTCGTAGCCAAGCCGAAGGTGCTGCTTCTGGACGAGCCGACTTCCGGCGTATCGGTCGAGGAAAAGTTCGCGATCATGGACATCGTCATCGCCGCCCTGAAAGAGCAAGGCGCCACGGTGCTGTTCGTCGAGCACGACATGGAGATCGTCGAGCGCTACGTGGACCGCGTCCTGGCCTTCTATCAGGGCGAAATCATCTGCGACGCGCCGCCGGCAGAGGCCCTGCAGGACCCGGCCGTCATCGAATACGTGATCGGCGGCCATGCGCCCGCCGGCCATACGGAGAGCGCCAATGCTTGAGGTCCAGGGCCTGAACGTCGATATCGGCCCGGTCAACATTCTGCGGGACGTGGCGCTGAAGCTGGAAGACAGGCAGATGGTCGGCCTGATCGGGCGCAACGGCGCCGGCAAGACGACCTTCCTGCGCGCGATCATGGGACTGCTGAAGGCGAAGTCCGGCCAGATCGGTTTTGATGGCGTCGAACTCCTGGCGACGCCGCCGCAGCGGCGCGCGGCGCTCGGCATCGGCTACTTGCCGGAGGACCGGCGCCTCGTGCCGAACCTCACGGTCGAGGAGAACATCAAGACGCCGGTCTGGTCGGTCGGCGTCAAGGATTGGGAGGCGCGGCTCGAGTGGATCTACTCGCTGATCCCAGAAGCGCGCGAGTTTCGCGCCCGCCCGGCGACCAGTCTTTCCGGCGGCCAGCAGAAACTGGCGGCGCTCGCCCGCGCGCTCATGGTCGGCGAGAAGGCCTTGCTGCTGGACGAGCCCTCCGAAGGCATCGCGCCGGCGCTCGCCAAGCGCATGTCCGACATACTGGCCAACTTGAAGTCGGAAGGGATGTCGATCCTGATCGCGGAATCGAACACCCAGCACTGCGCCGACCTGCTCGATCGCATGTATGTCGTCGAACGCGGCAGCGTCGACGCCGCCTAGAACCGCCAAGCCGGTTCAGCGGTGTTCGTAGCCTCGGCGCGTCAGGGGCATCGGGCGGCCGCCGGCATCCAGCAGCGTCGCCTGGCCCGCGGGACCGGCGACGAAACGGCCGATGCGCGCGACAGGGAGGCCGACATCCGCCGCGACCCCTTCGATCGCGCCCTGGGCGCCGGGCGGGGCGGCGAAAACGATCTCATAGTCGTCGCCGCCGGTAAGGCCGTCGATCCAACGGTCCGGCGCCGCCGCGATTACGGCCGCGCCTGCGGCCGACATCGGCACGGCCGCCGCCTCGAATTCGACCGCGCAGCCGGACGCCAGGGCGATATGCCCGGCGTCGGCGATGAGGCCGTCGGACACATCCGCCGCGGCCGTGGCGGCATGGGACGCGAGCAGCGCCTGCCCGAAGGCGAGGCGCGGTTCAGGCAGGCGGTAGCGCTTGTCCAGATAGGCCAGATGCGCGCTCGATAGGCCCGCGAGATTTCCAGACGCCGCATCCAGGCCGAAGGCGCCGTCGCCGATGCCGCCGGTCACATAGAGGTCGTCCCCGACCGAACCGCCGGCGCGGGTCAACATGCGGCCTTCCGGAACTTGGCCCAGCATGGCGATGTTCGCGATGGCCGGTCCGGAGGTCGAGACCGTATCGCCGCCGAAAAGCCGAATATCGAAAATGTCCTGATCTATCGCGAGGCCAGAGGCGAAATCGCCGACCCACGCCTCGTCCGCCTCCGAAGGGAGCGCCAGCGTCAACAGATAGCCCAAAGGCCGCGCGCCCTTGGCCGCGAGATCGGAAAGGTTGGTCCGCAGCAAGCGGCGGGCGAAGACGTTCGGCGCCTCGTCGGTCAGCACGTGCACGCCGACGACGTTCGCATCTGTCGTCAGCACCAGATCGCAGCCCGGCGGCGGGCGCATCATCGCGGCGTCGTCCAGAAGCCCAAGCCCTTCCGGGCCGGCCAGCGGCGCGAAATGCCGCGCGATCAGATCGAATTCGCCGCTCACGCGCGCCGAGGCGTCAGAACTCGTCGGGCCGGACGAGATGGCCGATCCGATCGAGCGTGGCGTTGACGAGCGCCGCTTCGGACGCGCCGAAAAAGTCGTCGGCAATGTCCACATATTCGCTGATCGCGACTTTAGGCGGCGTATCCGCCACCGCCAGCAGCTCCGCCGCGCCCGCGACCAGGATCGACTGAAGCACAAGCTCCATGCGATCCAGGCGCCGGTTGTTGCTGAGCGCGCCCTGCACAAGCTCGATCAACTTGTCGCCGTTCTCGTCGACCGCCTGAATGACCCGATCGTAGAACCGGCCGTCGGCCACCAGCGACATATCGTCGACAGCCTGCCCGATATAGTGCCGGCGCATCTCTTCCGCCGCGCCCTTCAGCGGCTTCCGCACGACTTCGGCCTGATAGAGCGTCTGCACGGCCGCCACACGCGCGACGCGCCGGCGGTTTGCGGCGCGTTTCGGCGTGGCGGGGTCGACCGGATCAGCCACGGGATCGGCCATCAGAGACCGCCGCGGAAGCGGCGCTTCATGGCGATCATGCCGAGGCAGGCAAGCGTCGCTTCCCGGCCCTTGTTCTTCTGGTCGACGCGCGCGCGGGCAAGCGCCTGCGCCTCGTTTTCGCAGGTCAAAAGGCCGAAGCCGACGGCAAGCCCGCGATTGACCGTAAGGTCCATCAGTCCGCGCGCCGTCTCCTGGCAGATCAGGTCATAGTGGCTGGTCTCGCCGCGCAGCACGCAGCCAAGCGTGATGAACCCGTCGAACAGCCGCCCGCCATCGCGGCGCGACGCTGCCAGCATCACCGCCGCCGGCATCTCGAATGCGCCGCCGACAAGAATCTTTTCGTGGCTGACGCCGAACTCGCTTAAGGTTTCTGACGCGCCACGCTCCAACTCGGAGACGATATGACCGTAATAAGGGGCCGAGATGACCAGGACGTGCGCGCCATGCGCCGGCTCCAGGTCGAGATAGTCCGAAGCGTCTGCCAACGGAGGTGCTCCAACAGGTGAAAGGTCAGCAGCCGTCCGTCGTGTCGCGCACGACGGGCCGCGTCTCGATGATGTTCAGGCCGTAGCCTTCGATGCCGATTACGCGCTTCGGCGCGTTGCTCAGCAGGATCAGGTTCCGCACGCCGAGATCAAGCAGAATTTGGGCGCCGACGCCATAGTCGCGAAGCTGCGGCGCCGTGGCGGCGGCCTTTTCTCCAAGTTCCGCCGCGATCCGTTCGGAAAGCGTGGTGGCGCGGGATTCCCGCAACAGAACGACGACGCCGCGTTCGGCCTGGCCGATCATTTCCATGGCCTGTTGCAGCCCGCCGCCGCGCCTGCGGTGATGATCGCCTAGAAGATCCTCCATCAGGTTCACCGCATGCATGCGCACCAGCACGGGCGCATTGCCGGCGACGTCGCCCTTCACCAGCGCCACATGTTCGGTGCCCTCGAGCGTCGAACTGAAGATGACCATATGGAAATCGCCGCCGAACCGGCTGTCGAGCTCTGTCTCGACCACGCGCTCGATGGTGCGGTCGAACCGGCGGCGATAGGCGATCAGGTCCGCGATCGCGCCGATCTTCATGCCATGGTACTGGGCGAAGCGGATCAGCTCCGGCAGGCGCGCCATGGTCCCGTCGGCGTCCATGATCTCGCAGATCACGCCGGAGGGGTTAAGGCCCGCCAGCCGTGCGATATCGACAGCCGCTTCCGTATGCCCCGCGCGGACCAGCACGCCGCCGTCCCGCGCCCGCAGCGGGAACACGTGCCCCGGCGTCACGATATCGTCCTTGCCCTTGGCGGGATCGATGGCGACGGCGATGGTGCGCGCGCGGTCCGGCGCGGAGATGCCGGTGGTGACGCCTTCGCTCGCCTCGATCGAAACGGTGAAGGCGGTCGACTGGCGCTGGCGATTGTCCTGCGGCATCAGCGACAGGCCGATTTCATCCACCCGGGCCGACGTCAGCGTGAGGCAGATCAGGCCACGGCCATGGGTCGCCATGAAATTGATGACCTCCGGCGTCGCCATCTGCGCCGGAATCACCAGGTCGCCTTCGTTCTCCCGGTCTTCGTCGTCGACCAGGATGAACATGCGGCCATTGCGCGCCTCTTCGATGATCTCGTCGATCGGCGAAAGGAAGGCGATATCCTCTTCCGATCGGCGCAGCTCCTCGGCGAGCGCCTTGGGGCTCACCCGGGCCATATCATTCCGCTCGATCGTCACGCCAAATCCTCCGTATCCAAAAGCCGCTTAACGTAGCGCGCCAACATATCGATTTCCAGATTGACCCGGCTGCCGACGTCGAGCCCGTCGAAGGTCGTATGGGCGAGCGTGTGCGGGATGATCGCCACGTGAAACCCTTCGTCGTCCGCGCCGTTCACCGTCAACGAAACGCCGTCGATGGCGACGGACCCTTTCTCCGCGATGAAGCGCAGCAGCGGTTTCGGCGCCAGGAACGCAAATCGCCAGGCGTCGCCGTCCCGCCGACGCTCCGCCACTTCGCCGACGCCATCCACATGGCCGGAGACGATATGCCCGCCGAGTTCCGTGCCGAGCGTCAGGGAGCGCTCCAGATTGACGGCGGTTCCGGGCGCCCAGCCGCCGATGGTCGTGCGGTCCAGGGTCTCGTTCGAGCTGTCGAAGGCGAGACGCCCCGGCGCCATATCCACGACGGTATGGCATGCGCCGGAAAGCGCGATGGACGCGCCCATCTCGATGCCGGAGACGTCATAGGCCGTCTCGACCACGAGCCGCGCGCCATTGTCGTCCCGCCGCATCTCCGCGATGCGGCCTACATCCGAAACCAGTCCAGTGAACATCTTGAAAAATCCTCTCAGACGCGCCGTCGGCGCGATGCGCGCTATCGATCCCTACTCGCCAATATCTCAGGCGCCGGCGCGCACGTAAATTTCCGCCAGATCGTCCTCCGCCGCCTCTACCGCCCGGCGGATGAATCTAGGCGCATCAGCCACGCGAACCAGCCCCAGAGGGCCGATGGCGGCGGTCCCGTCGGCCCCGATCGCCAGCGGCGCCCGAAACGCATGGATACGATCGACGAGACCGAGGCCGAGGAACCCCGCGGCGACGCCGCCGCCGCCCTCTATCAGCAACCGGGTGACGCCTTCCGCCGCGGCGATCGCCGCGACCGCCTCCAAGTCGACCCGGCCGTCGTCATCTGCCGGCGCCTCGAACACGCGCACGCCCTGGCTCTCAAGGCGCGCGCGGCGGTCCGATGGCGCGCCCGATGCGCAGAAAACCCAGGTCGGGAGGCGTTCCGCCGACGCCGCGAGGCGGCTATCCGGCGACAGGCGCAGGGTCGTATCGACGACGATGCGGATGGGCGAGGCCGACTCCAGTCCGTCGATACGGCAATCGAGGCTCGGGTCGTCCGCCAATGCCGTGCCGATCCCCACCAGGATGGCGTCGTGGGTCGCCCGCAACATGTGGCCGCGACGCCGGGCTTCCGCGCCGGTGATCCATTTGCTGTCGCCTGTCGCGGCGGCGATCCGGCCATCCATCGTCATGGCCGTCTTCAGCGCGATCAGCGGGCGGCCATGCTCCTGACGCATCAGGAACCCCGCCTGGTCGTATCGGGCCTGACCGGCGGCGAGGCCCACTTCCACCTTCACGCCGGCGTCGCGCAGACGGGCGAAGCCGCGGCCGGCCACCCGCTCGTCCGGATCGTCCAGCGCAGCGACGACGCGGGCGACGCCGGCCGCGATCAGCGCATCGGCGCATGGCGGCGTGCGTCCATGGTGGCTGCACGGCTCGAGCGTGACGAATACGTCGGCGCCCCGCGCCCGGTCGCCCGCGCGGGCCAACGCTTCGGTTTCGGCGTGGGGGCGTCCGCCCGGCTGGGTCCAGCCGCGGCCGGCGACATGGCCGTCCGCGTCCAGCACTACGCAACCGACGGCGGGATTGGGCGCGACCCGGCCCAGGCCCCGCCGGCCAAGAGCGAGCGCTGTGGCCATGGCGGTCTGGTCGCGTCGGCTCCAGGCGCTAGCCGACATCCTCGTCAAGGCCGCCGATGAAGTCCTCGAAGTCCTTCGCTTCGCGGAAATTGCGATATACCGAGGCGAACCGCACATAGGCGACGGAATCGAGCGACTTCAACGCCTCCATCACGACTTCGCCGACCTGATTGGCCGGAATTTCCGTTTCGCCGAGCGTTTCCAACCGTCGAACCAACGAGGCCACGACGCGGGAAATGCGCTCTTCGTCCACGGGGCGCTTGCGCAGCGCGATGCGCATGGAACGCTCCAGCTTGTCCCGGTCGAAGGCTTCCCGCCGCCCATTGGCTTTCACCACGGTCAATTCCCGCAGATGCACGCGCTCGAAGGTGGTGAAGCGCGCGCCGCATTCCGGGCAGGCCCTGCGCCGCCGGATAGCGGTGTTGTCCTCGGTCGGACGGGAATCTTTGACCTGAGTGTCAGGATGGCTGCAGAACGGACAGCGCATAACGTCCCTGCCTCGCTGCTAGAAACCGCCGTAGACCGGGAAACGCGCGCACATTTCCGCGACTTCGGCCCGGGCGATCGACTCGGCCGCCCCGTTATTGTCGCCCGACTTGGCGAGTTCGGCCAGCACGTCGCCGATGATCTCGCCGATGCGCACGAACTCCGCCTCGCCGAACCCGCGCGTCGTCGCCGCCGGCGAACCAAGGCGCAGACCGGAGGTGACGGCCGGCTTTTCCGGATCGAACGGGATGGCGTTCTTGTTGCAGGTAAGGCCCGCCCGCTCCAGGCTGGCTTCGGCGTCGCGCCCGGTCAGGCCGAGCGGACGGAGATCGACTAGCATCAGGTGGGTGTCGGTGCCGTCGGAAACGATGTCCAGCCCCTTCCCCTTCAGGGTTTCGGCCAGAACGTTCGCATTCGCGACCACCTGTTCGGCATAGCTCGCGAATTCCGGGCGCAGGGCTTCGCCGAATGCGACCGCCTTGGCGGCGATCACATGCATCAGCGGGCCGCCCTGCAAGCCTGGGAACACGGCCGAATTGATCTTCTTGCCCAGATCCTCGTCATTGGAGAGGACCATGCCGCCGCGCGGTCCGCGCAGGGTCTTGTGGGTCGTCGTCGTAACGACATCCGCGAACGGCAGCGGGCTCGGATGCACGCCGGCCGCCACCAGACCCGCGAAATGGGCCATGTCCACCATCAGCTTGGCGCCGACGCTGTCCGCGATCGCCCGGAAGCGTTCGAAATCGATGATGCGCGGATAGGCGGACCCGCCGGCGATTATGAGCTTCGGCTTGTGATCGGCGGCGAGGCGCTCGACCTCTTCATAGTCGATGCGGCCGTCTTCCTTGCGCACGCCATACTGCACGGCGTCGAACCACTTGCCGGACTGGTTCGGCTTGGCGCCGTGGGTTAGATGCCCGCCAGCGGCGAGCGACATGCCGAGGATGGTGTCGCCCGGCTGCACGATCGCCATGAAGGCCGCCTGGTTCGCCTGGGCGCCCGAATGGGGCTGCACGTTGACGAACGCGCAGCCGAACAGCCGCTTCGCCCGTTCGATCGCCAGCGTTTCCGCGACATCGACGAACTCGCAGCCGCCATAGTAGCGGCGGCCGGAATAGCCCTCCGCATACTTGTTCGTCAGCACGCTGCCTTGGGCTTCGAGCACGGCCTTGGAGACGATGTTTTCGCTGGCGATCAGCTCGATCTGGTCCTGCTGGCGACCGAGTTCGTTGCGGATCGCGGCGTTGAGTTCCGGGTCGGCGGCCGCGAGGCCGGTCTCGAAGAATCCGTCGGGCGCGGATTTGATAGGCGCAGCAACGCTCATGGTGCGCGCGTCTCCTTGGCGTGAAAATGGAACGCAGAGCCAATCGTTTCTCACACACCATGTCCGGACGCAATGGCGCTGCCGCCCATATATGGTGGATAGGGGATTCCAGTCGGCGCGCCGCTCGCCTAGAATCCGCCTTCCGAAAACCGACAAGGCGCGCGCGCCGGAGTTCGAGACCGGATGGAATCATTCGCCGCCAGGCTGCGGGACGAGATCGCGGGTTTGAGCGACCACGGCCTCATGCTGTTCGCGGGCGCCGCGGCTCTTGCGCTGTTGCTGACTGTCTGGCGCCTGCTCGCGCCCTCGCCCGCCCGTCGGGACGCTCGCGAGGCGGCGGAGCGCCATGCCGTCCTGGAAGACCGGCTGACCCGCCTGCTGGACGACGCGGCAACGGCGGACGGCCAGTTGATCGAACGTCTGCACGCCCAGGAGCGCGCGCTCGCGGACGCGCTCGACCGGCGGCTCGACGCATCGGCCGCGCGCCTCGACGTCGCGCTCGGCAAGGACCGCGCCGCCGCCCATGCCGCGTTGACCGGCCTGGCGGAGCGCCTCGGCCGCATCGACGCCGCCCAGTCCCGCCTTTCCGAGCTGTCGGGACAGATATCCAACCTGGAGCGCGCGCTCGGCGACAAGCAGGCGCGCGGCGCTCTGGGCGAGGCCCGCTTGTCGGACCTGCTCCGCGACGCGCTCCCGCCGGACGCGTTCGCCGAGCAGGCGGTCCTGGGCAATGGCCGCCGGGCGGACGCCCTGCTGCTGTTGCCGCCGCCGCCAGGACCGATCGCCATCGACGCTAAGTTTCCATTGGAAGGCTATCTGGCGCTGGCCGAAGCGTCGGACCCGGAAGCGGCGGAACGGGCCCGGCGGGCCTTCGCCCGCGACGTTGCGAAACATGTGAACGACATCGCGGACCGCTACATCGTGGCCGGCGAAACCGCCGACTGCGCGCTGATGTTCGTGCCGAGCGAAGCGGTCTACGGCGAAATCCACGCCGCGTGCCGGGATGTGGTGGAGGCCGGTTTCCGCCGGCGCGTCTACCTCGTTTCGCCGACGACCTTATGGGCCACCCTGAACACCGCCCGCGCCATCATGAAGGACGCGCGAGTGCGCGAACAATCCGCCCTGCTGCAACAGGAAGCGGCCGGCCTCGTCGCCGATGTCGCCAAGCTCGCCGGGAAGGCGGAGACGGCCAGACGACGCCTGGAGCTTGCCGGCGCCGACCTGGACGGCCTCGCCGCCGCCGCCCGCGCCGCCGAACGTCGGGGACGCCGCATCGCGGATTTGGACCTGGACCCGCCGGCCGTGGAACGCCCGGCCCGCGCCGCACGGCGCGACGAGTCGGCCTGATTTAGCGCAAAATATTCTCAATTTATTAGCGTGTTAACATACATCTTGGGCTTTCGGGCGAACGGGCCGCCGCCTTCCGCCTTAACCCGCCATTAATGCGAAAATCCGACACTCTGTGATGACGGAAGGGGGTCTGCGCTGGACAATCTTCGACGGAGGAACCGGAAATGAGCATTCTAGGCTCGTTCCATCCACAGCTAACCGGCCTGAATCGCGCCACCGCCAAGGTGGCCGACGTCGGCGCGCGCGTCGCCGAAGGCAAGCCGTTCGAACCGCAGCAAGCCGTCGATCTCATCACCGCCGAACGCAGCTTCCAGGCTAATGTGAAGGCTCTCCAGGCGGCCGACGAATTGACCGGCGTCCTGCTCGACGTCAAGACCTGACCGGCCGTTCAGGCCGACCGCGCGACGCTTCCAAGAAATCGCCGACCGCTAATGCGACGCCGCCTCAGCGGCTCGCCGCCCGGATCGTCTCCCAAACTTTCAGCGGCGTCGCCGGCATATCGATATGGCGGACGCCATAGACCGAGAGCGCGTCGACGAGCGCGTTCATGACCGCCGGCAAAGCGCCGGCGCAGCCCGCCTCCCCACAGCCCTTCACGCCGAGCGGATTGGTCTTCGCCGGGAACGGCAGGCTCTCGACGCCCATCGAAGGCACGTCGTTCGCACGCGGCAGGGCATAGTCCATGAATGAACCCGTCAACGGCTGGCCTTCGCCGTCATAGACGACATGCTCCATCAACGCCTGGCCGATCCCCTGTACGACGCCGCCATGGGCCTGACCCGCGACGAGCAACGGGTTCACGACCACGCCGACATCGTTGACCATGAGATACCGGACCACGCTGGTCTGGCCCGTGTCGGGATCGACTTCCACCTCGGCGATATGGACGCCGTTCGGGAAACTGAAGGGCGGACCTTCGGCTACGTGGGCGACCGACAGATCGTCCGGCACGCCTTCGGGCAATGTCACGCCGGTCCGCAGTTTCGCCGCCAGCTCCATCACGCCAATTTCACGATCCGTCCCGACGATGCCGAACGCGCCGCCGGACGGGCCGATCTTGAACTCGACGTCCGATTCCGCCGCTTCGAGCAAGTGAGCGGCGATCTTCACGCCCTTTTCCTTCACCAATTCCGCCGCCTCGAAGATCGCCTTGCCGCTGGTCATCATCGACTTGGAGCCGCCGGTGCCGCCGCCGGCGAGCAGTTCGTCCGAATCCCCCTGCAACAGGTGGATCGCTTCGAACGGGACGCCGAGCCGGGTCGTCAGCACCTGGGCGAACGCCGTGGCGTGGCCTTGGCCGTAATCGAGCGTCCCAGTGATGATCGTGACCGAGCCATCGTCCTCGAACCGAACGCCGCCCATCTCCTTCGAGGGCGGGCCGGTGACTTCGAGATACTGGCCGATGCCGATCCCGCGCAGCTTGCCCTCGGCCTCGGAGGCCGCCTTGCGCGACGGGAACCCGTCCCAGTCGGCCGCTTCCAGGGCTTTGTCGAGGACCGCGCCGAAGTCGCCGGAATCGTAGGTTACGCTGGCGGGCGTCGTGTGGGGCAGCATGTCGGGCGTGATGTGATTGCGCCGCCGGATCTCCACCCGGTCGATGCCCATCTCATAGGCCGCCTGGTCCATGATGCGCTCGATATAGTAATTGCTTTCCGGCCTGCCGGCGCCGCGATAGGGACCGACGGGCGTCGTGTTCGTGAAGACGCACTTCGTGGCGACTTCCTGCAACGGCGTCTTGTAGACGCCGATGGTGTTCTTCACGACGTTGCCCGTCGGCTGCATCACGGTGCCTTGGGAAAGATAGGCCCCCGTATTGCCAAAGCCCGTAATCCTGAGCGCCAGGATCTGCCCCTCGGCGTCGAAGGCGACCTCCTGGCGCATGTCGTGGGCGCGGCCATGACTGTCCGAGAGAAAACTCTCCGAGCGCTTGTCCGTCCACTTGACCGGGCGGCCCAACTGCCGCGCTCCATGGAGCAGGCAGATATATTCCGGGTAGCAGGACGACTTCATGCCGAAGCTGCCGCCGACATTGCCGACCAGCACCCGGACCTTATCCCGATCCACATTGAGCGGCTTGGTGAGGTTGTTGCGCATCGGAAACGCGCCCTGGCAGCCGAGGCGCAGGGTGAACCGGCCGCTTTCCCCATCGAAGTCGCCGATGGCCGAGCGGGGCTCCATCGGCGTCACGACGACGCGACTGTTGTAGATTTTCATGGAGACCACGTGCGCGGCCTCGTCGAAGGCCGCCTGCACGGCCGCCCCGTCGCCGTGGTGAAAATCCAGAATGACGTTGCCGGGCGTGGCTTCATGGACGTTCGGCGCGCCGGGCGCCACGCCCTGCTCGGGCGTCGTGATCGCCGGCAGGCTCTCGATATCCAGGAAGACGGCTTCCGCCGCGTCCTCCGCCTGCGCCCGGGTTTCCGCGATGACGCAGGCGACGGGGTCACCGACGAACCGGACCTTGTCGATGGTGAGCGGCGGCTGCTCCGGCTTCCGCATCGCCGAACCGTCCCGGTTCTTGAAGTCCATGCCGGACGGCATCATCCCCAGCCCGGCGTCGAGAAGCGACTGGCCGGTCAGGATTGCGAGAACGCCGGGCATCGCGGCCGCATCCCCGGTATCGATCGCCTTGATGACGCCGTGGGCGATGGGGCTGCGCACCATGACCGCATAGGCCTGGCCCGGCAGAGAAAGGCTATCGGTATAGCGGCCGCGGCCCGTGACCAGCGTCGGATCCTCCTTGCGGGGGACCGGTTGGCCGACGGCGTACTTCTCCACGGGCATCGCCGCGGCGTCCAGGGGCGGGTTCATGACAAGCTCCGATTGCTGAAGGCCGGGAACCGGCTTGCCAATATACTAGGGCGAAGGCGCCGCAACGTCAGCCGGCGCGAAGTTCGGCCGTCGCGGCCCGGTCGACGACGCCGTCCGCATCCACCACGACGCCATAGGCCTCCCGCGCCGCTTCCGGCGTGACGAACCCGTTGGCGACATCCCGCGCCACGCGATCCGGATCGCGCCTAGACGCGTCGCCTAGCCCGCCGCCGCCCGGCATTTGCAGGAACAGCCGCTCGCCGGAGGGGATCGTCTGCCGACCCTTGCCGTTGAAGGCGCGGCCGGATTTCAGGCCCGACCGGCCGCCCGCGCCGGCGCCGCCGCCATTGCGGCCGCGCGCGGGATGGTCGATCCGGTCGAACATGCTGGAGATCGCGAAGGGCGCGCCCTGTGCATGTTCGATCTCCATGATCTGGCCGACGCCGCCCCGATGTTCGCCGGCGCCGCCGGAGTCGGGCCGGTATTCCTTTCGCCAGAAGATCAGCGGCGCGATCGTTTCGTTGATCTCCACCGGCGTGTTGCGCACGCCTGAAGGGAACGCCGTCGCGTCAAGGCCGTCCTTCTCCGGCCGGGCGCCAGCGCCGCCGGTGTGGAAGGTGTTCATGGCGAAAGGCGTCGCCTGGCCGTAATTCCCGTCGACGACGCCATGGCCGCCCAGCAGCACCGGGTTCCAGAGGCAGGAGGTGCCTTCCGCCGGGCAACGCTCCGGCGCGATCTGGTTAAGGCAGCCCAGCACCACGTCCGGCAGCATCTGGCCGATCACATGGCGGGCCGTCACGGCGCAGGGACGGGGCGCGTTCAGGATCGAGCCCGAAGGCGCCGTGATCTCCACAGCCGCCAGGGAGCCGGCATTGTTCGGGATGCGATTGCCGACGGCGCACCTGACGCCGAAGCTGGCATAGGCTTCGGTGTAGGTCATCGGCACGTTGATGCCGTAGGAGGAGATCGGCGACGTGCCGTCGAAGCTGACCTTGATCGCGTCGTCCGCAATCGTCATTGCCGCGACGAGGTCGAGCGGCGCCTCATAGCCGTCGATGCGCATGGCGTACTCGTAAACGCCGTTCGGCAGCTTCGCGATCTCTTCCGCCATGCCCTTGCGGGAGCTTTCGATGATGTGTTCGGCGAGGCCGTCGATGCTAGGCATCTCGAACTCGTCCATCATCGCGACCAGGCGCCGGCAGCCGACGTCGTTGCAGGCGACGAGCGAATACAGATCGCCTTCCACCTCGATCGGATTGCGGACATTGGCGGCGATGATGTCCAGCACCATCCGGTTCATCTCGCCGCCGATCGCCAGCGGCATGATCGGAATGTTGAGGCCTTCCTCATAAACCTGACGCCCGTCCGGCCCGAAGCCCCGGCCGCCGACATCGACCACATGGGTGGTGCAGGCGAAGAGGGCGACGACCTCGCCGTTGCGCCAGGTAGGCGTCACGACGGTGAAGTCGTTCAGATGGCCCGTGCCGAGCCAGGGATCGTTGGTGAGATAGACATCCCCCTCGCCCATGGTCTCGATCGGAAACTTCTCGAGGAAATGCCGCACCGAGGCCGCCATGGCGTTGACGTGGCCCGGCGTTCCGGTGACCGCCTGGGCCAACATGCGACCGGCGCAGTCGTAGACGCCGGCGGAAATGTCCCCGGCCTCGCGAGCGGATGTCGAGAATGCGGTGCGGATAAGAGTCTGCGCCTGCTCCTCCACGACGGAGAGGAGGCGGTTCCACTGGATCTGCATGCCGATGCGCTCGAGCGCGCCGGTATTGGAGCGGGTGGCGGACATGGGCTCGCTTCCTCTATTTGCGGGTCAGAACGATATAGCCGCGCCCGTCGATCCGGGCGTCGAAGACGGAGGTGACGATGGTCGTCGTCTGCGCCTCCACGATCAGCGCCGGGCCGGCGACGCGGGCGCCGGGCGCGAGGGCGTCGCGCTCGAATATGCCGGCCTCGGCGAAATCCTGGCGGACGGGATCGAAGAGCTCCCGCGTAGCCGAAGGCTCGGCGAACGCGCCGGCCGCGGCGTCTGCCGCGGCGTCCGGCGCTTCGGCGGCGTCCTTCGCGGCGGCGACGGTCAGCGTCCAGCTCAGGATTTCGGGCTCCATGCCGGGCACGGTCTGGCCATAGAGCGCGGCATAGGCTTCGTCGAACGCCTTGCGCAGTTCCGCCCTGTCGCCCGCTTCGAGCGGGCGGGTCGGCAACTCCACCGTGATCTCGTGACCCTGGCCCACATAGCGCATATAAGCGAGGCGGCTTTCGACGAGGTCCGCGCCCGGCGCGCCGGCGGCGACGACTGCTTCGGCCTCCGCCCGCATCTCGCCGAGCAGCTGATTGGCGCCTTGGGCGTCGAACCCGTCCAGGCGCATATAGCGGCTGCGCACGACCTCATAGGAGATCGGCGCCCGCAGGAACCCGACGGCGGAACCCACGCCGGCGCCGCTCGGCACGATCACCGCGCTCAACCCCAGCTTCTCCGCCAGGCGGGCCGCATGCAGGGGCGCGGCGCCGCCAAAGGCGATCATCGTGCGCTCCGCGATTTCCTTGCCCCACTCGATGGCGTGCACGCGCGCGGCATTGGCCATGTTCTCGTCGACGATTTCGGCGATGGCGAACGCGGCGAGCGGCTCCGTCATGCCCAGGGCCTCGCCGACGGCGGCCGTCACGGCCTGCCCCGCCTTCTCCGGCGCCAGCTTGACCGAGCCGCCGGCGAACCGCGCGGGCTCGATCTTGCCGAGGGCGACGTCAGCGTCGGTCACCGTCGGCGCGACGCCGCCCAGATCGTAACAGGCGGGACCGGGGTCGGAGCCAGCGCTTTCCGGCCCGACTTCCAGGCGCCCCATGGCGTCCACATGGGCGATTGATCCGCCGCCGGCGCCGATCTCCACCATCTCGATGGCCGGGATGCGCACCGGCAGGCCGCTGCCCTTCAGGTTCCGGTAGGCGCGCGCGACCTCGAAGGTGCGGGTCGCGAGCGGCGCGCCGTCGTCGATCAGGCAAATCTTCGCGGTGGTGCCGCCCATATCGTAGGAAACGACCCGGTCGAGCTTCATCTCTCTGGCGATTTCGGCTGCGAGAATAGCGCCGCCGGCGGGGCCGGATTCCACCAGCCGGATCGGAAAGCGGATGGCGTTTTCCAACGTGGTGAGGCCGCCGCCCGAGGTCATCAGCAGGAAGGGACACTCGAAGCCTTCGCCCCGGAGGCGCCCGTCCAGCTCCGTCAGATAGCGGGACATCTTCGGCTGGACATAGGCGTTGGCGCAGGCGGTCGACTGGCGTTCGTATTCCCGGATTTCGGGGCATACCTCGGAGGAAAGCGAAATCGGCAGGTCCGGATAGGCTGCCTGCACGATCTCACGGACGCGCGCCTCATGGGCCGGGTTCGCATAGGCGTGCAGCAGGCCGACGGCCAGCGCCTCGATCTGGAACTTCTCGATCAACGGCAGGATCGCCTCGACCGAAGCCTCATCGAGCGGCAGCAGCGGATCGCCCGCGACGTTCAAACGTTCCCGCACCGACCAGCGCAGTTGGCGCGGCGCCAGGGGCGGCGGCCGGTCGATGTTGATGTCGTATTGCTCGAACCGGTTCTCGAGCGCCATTTCGACGGCGTCCCGATGGCCTTCGGTCGTGACCAGCGCGACCTTCGCGCCCTTGCGTTCGATGATCGCGTTCGTGGCCAGCGTCGTGCCGTGAATGAGCAGAGACACGTCCGACGGCTTCGCGTTCGCCGCTTCCAGCGCCCGAGCGACGCCCGCCAGCACGCCTTCCTCCGGCGCGGCGGGCGTGGTCAGCACCTTAGCCGTCGTTTGCCGTCCGTCTTGCTCCAGAACCACATCGGTGAACGTCCCGCCGATATCGACAGCGAGCCGCGCGCCTGAAATCGCCATGCCTGATCCGCCATTTTCTCGATCTTGCAATGCGCAAAACCTGGAAGCGCCAGCATAGGCTTAGATCGGCGAGGCAGAAACGACGCCATTTCGCCGCACTGCACAAAAGCCAGCCGCAAGGCCCCCGGTTCGCTTGCGGGACATATCGGGCGCGGACGCTAAAGGCGAAACGCTTTAGGTGGGCCGCTCAGGCGAAAACGCAGATATTCTTGATCTCGGCGACGCTTGCGATGTTAATCTCCCGATACTTCGGCGTAGACGCCTTCCGGCCGAACGCCGTCACATCGAAAGGCCAGCCCCGCTGCGGCGCCCATGACCGAACTATTCCTGAATCGCATGAACCACGTGCTGCATGACGAGGCGGCGCGGGTATTCGATCCCCTGGCGCGGGCATGGCGGCGCGTGCCGGAGAGCGGACAGGGCGGCGATCCGATCGACCTTCTGGACGCCGTGCGATGGCTGCAACGGGAAAGCGGCCGGCCGGCGCGGGCGCCGGTCTCCGTAATCGGTCCGCGCGCCGCCACGGCGAGCCAACTGGCCACCGCGGAGGCGCTCGGCCGGGAGATCGCCGACCTCGGCCTCGCGGTGCTTTGCGGCGGCCTCGCCGGCGTGATGACCGCCGTCGCCAAGGGCGCGAAGGAAGCCGGCGGCGTCGCCATCGGCCTATTGCCGGAAGCGGACTGGCGGGACGCCAACCCCTATATCACGACGGCGATCGCCAGCGGCGTCGGCCTCGCCCGCAATGCGATCATCGCCGAGGCGGGACTTTGCATCGTCGCGGTCGGCGGGGGCTACGGCACGCTTTCGGAAATGGCCTATGGCAAGCAGTTCGGCCGCCAGGTGTTCGCGCTGGAAAACGCGCCGAAGGTGGATGACGTCGTCGAACTCGCCTCCGTCGAACAGGCGAAACAGGCGATCGCGCGCATCGCGCTCAATCTGGATGGTACGGAAACGCCCTGGCGCTGAACCGCGCCGGACGCCGTCAGCCTTTAACGTCCACGGCGTCGGCCGTCAGCTTATCCGGCTCGACCGGCAGCATGGCTTCCTGAAGCGGGGCGGAGAGCGTGGGCGCCAGAACGGCTTCGTTCAGATTGGCGAGACCGTTCAAACGGATGATCTGCTTCAGCGCGCGCACATAGCGCTTGCCGATCGTCGCATATTTGTCGAGCGCTTCGGCGAACTCGGCGCCGGACGGCGCGCGGCCGGACTTGCGCATATCGCGGCGAATTTCCCTGAGGCGGCCGTAAGCCGGATGCGTATTGATATTGATCGCATAGGCGCGCGTCGCGTCGAGAACGCTGTCGAACGCCCGCACCCGGTAGGTTTTCCCGGCGGGTCGGTTGCGCGGCACGATGCCCTTGTCCGTCGGGTCCCAGGTCCACTGGCCGTACATGGCGTTGCCGACCTGGGCGAAGCGCGAACCGCCCCAACCGCTTTCCTTGGCTGCCTGGGCGATCGCCAGCGCCGGCGGGATGACGTCGACGCGCGCCAGCAACGTGTCGAAGTCGTGATCGTCGACGCCATAGTCGGCGAACATCCCGAACAGCCAGTCGATCTCTTCGTCGGCGGGGCCGGTCGCCTCGTCCATCGCGCTCTGCAGATAGAGGATGCGCGCCCTGTCCGCGAGGATTTCCCGATTGGCGGCCAGCACGTGGGGCAGCATCATCAGGATGAAGGCCTGCTTCTTGCGGCTGACGTCCATATCGTCGTCGGCGAAGCTCGGCGGCAGGCGGTCCACCATGAGAGGCGGCACCGGCGCGCCGAGCGCGACGGATTTGGTCTCCAGGCCGTGCGCTTCCCAAAAACGCTCCAAGGACGCCAGCTGCGGCCGCTCCGAAAGCTTGTCGAGCGCCGCCGCTTTCAGATCCGCCTTCAGGTCGTATTCGGAACAATTACGAACCGCATCGAAGCCCTTGAGGATCCGATGATCGGGCGAGGGCGGCGTAACCTGGCCGAAGGTCGCGCTCGCCGGAGTCGGCCGCATGCCAGCGCCGGCGCCCATCAGCGCAAAGGACAGGCCTTGCGGCGGCACCAGTCGGAAAACGTCGATCGAGGCCGCGCCGCCTGTCTTCACAGCGCTGTTCGCGACCGCGCCCAGCGCGGCGCCGACGACAAGGCCGGCGGCGACGGCGGTCGCGACGGCCGTTCTGCGCAGTGGCGTTTTGAGTTTGCTGCTCATGAGTTCAACACCGTGGCTTCGGCGATGCGAACGGACCCGGCGCCTTCGACGCCGGAAGCTCCAGTCGCGCTCGCCTAGGCGGCGGCCCCTCAGAAGGGCGCCGGACGCACTTCCTGAACTTCCGGCACGTAATGCCGGAGCATGTTTTCGATGCCCATCTTCAACGTGGCGGTGGAGCTGGGGCAGCCGGCGCAGGCGCCTTGCATCGACAGATAGACGATGCCGTCCTCGAAGCCGCGAAACACGATGTCGCCGCCGTCGCCGGCGACGGCCGGGCGGACCCGCGTATCGAGCAGCTCCTGAATCTGCTGCACCACGGGATCGGACATGTCCGGACCCTCTTCGACGCCATCGACCTCGGCGTTCATCACCGGCAGGCCGCGCGTGAAGTGCTCCATGATCGCGCCGAGCACGGCCGGCTTCAGCACCTGCCAATCGGCCAGGTCCGCCTTCGAAACGGAAATGAAGTCCGCGCCCAGGAATACAGCTTCCACGCCTTCGACCGCGAACAACGCCTCCGCCAGCGGAGACTGGCCCTCGGCCCCTGCGGGCGAACGGAAATCCGCCGTGCCCGCCGGCAGAACCGTCACCCCGGGGATGAATTTCAACGTCGCCGGATTTGGCGTCGCTTCAGTTTGGATAAACATTCGAGCGCCCTCGCTCTCATGGTTTCAAAGACGTCGCCTGACGTTTGTCGCCGATGCGCATGAACCTTTCATGCGCCGCGCCGCCGGGCTCATGTGCGAAAGGCTGAGCCTCCCGCGCCGAAAATTCAAGCGCATGCCATACACAGGGTCAATTTGATCCGTATGCGCACGATGGGCTTAACGCTACGTTCACGTTTAAGGCTGCGGCGACCTCTCGCCGCGACTCGCCCGCCGCTCTTCGGCAAGCCCAATAGCGATATAGTTCAAGGCGGTTAGAGAGTCCATGGCGCCGCCCGTCGACGCCTCGCCATGCAGCCCGGCCAGAGGCCCGAACGCCCTAACAAGATGAACGTAAACCTAATTTTCGGGCGCTAAAAATGTTTGGGATTAATACCGTTTCGCGTCAGCGCTGGCCATAGAACGAGGTCACGGCGTGGCGCGCCTCGGCGAAAAAGAGCCAACGCTCGACCACGGCGCCGGCAAGCGACGTCAGCGCCGCCAGGGCGAGCAGCCACCCCGCGCCGGCCGGAAGGACGAGAGCGAGCAGCGCCATCGCGCCAGGCAATGTCAGCCCGACGCCGATCGCAATCCGGCGTAGCTTGGAGGCGTGTTTCCGCGCCACGCGAAAACCCATTTCCCGGGTGATGTAGTTGTCCGTGACATGCGGCGCCTCCAATTGGCGCACCTGGCCGATATGGCCGAGCCCGGTCGCCGTCTCCGGCGTCGTCGCGACCGCGGTCGCCGCCCGCCGCCAGTACGCTTGCTTCGCGAGGCCGAGCGCCATGGTGAGCACAAGCACGACGATCGTCAGGACGGTCCATTCCTGGCCGAACCAGCTCGCGAACGCCGTCGCCGCATAGCCGCCGGTGACCGCGCCATAAAGAAGATAGATCGGGGTCGTCAGCGCAGACGTCCACGCCGCGACCGGCTTCAGGGACTGATAGATCATGCCGGTGCAGAGCACGGTGAGGACCGCGAGCGCCGCGCCCGCCAGCGCGACCGCAACCCAGAAGGCGCCGTTCCAGCCCATAACCCAAGCCAGCCAAAGGCCGGCAAGCGCCGGCAGGCTCGCCGTCGCGGCCACGCCCTCCCGCGAAAGCCAGGAGGAACGCCACTGGCTATAGGCGCGCCATGCCCGTTCCGGATGGCCAAGGTGGAATGTGGACGACAGCAGGCCGGCTACGATCAACGCCAGCGCCAGGCCAAGGCCGAGGCCGCCGAGCCAGGGCGACATCGAACGGTCCATCGCCCATTCCAGCGCCAGCCAAAAAGCGAGGCCGTAGCCCATGCCGGACATCGAAGTAAAGAAAATGACTGAAAACGCTGGGTTCACGTCGTCGCCCGCCTTTCGCCTGGCCTAGATGGAAAGAATGCGATCGACCCAGCGCAGCAGGCCGGTCGGCTCGCTCGCCTCCGCGCCCACGCTGGGCGCCGCCGCCTGGGAGCGCGGCCGCGGCGGCAGATATTTGTTGGTCGGCTCATAGCCGAGCTCGGGCGCGAGATCGTAACCGCCGCGCGCGGCGACCAGTTGCGACACCTCCGAATTCGGATCGCCCAAATCGCCGAAATGACGGGCGGAGGCGGGGCAGGTCGCCACGCAGGCCGGCACGCGGTCCGCCTCGTCCAGCGTTTCGTTGTAGATGCGGTCGATGCAGAGCGTGCACTTCTTCATGACGCCCGCGTCGGAATCGAATTCCCGCGCGCCATAGGGGCAGGCCCAGGAACACAGCTTGCAGCCGATGCACAGGTCTTCGTTGACCAGGACGATGCCGTCCTCGGCCCGCTTATAGGAGGCGCCTGTCGGGCAGACGGTGACGCAGGCCGGTTCGGCGCAATGCAGGCAGGAGCGGGGGAAATTCACGGTCTGGCCGGCCGCGCCCTCCCCCGCCTCGTAGGAATGCACCCGGTTGAACCAGACGCCCTCCGGCTCGGCGCCATAGGGATCGAGGTCGGTCAGGGGCGCCATATGGCCGCCGGCGTTCCATTCCTTGCAGTTCACCGCACAGGCATGGCAGCCGACGCAGGTGTCCAGATCAATGACGAGCCCGAGGCGGCGCGCCGACGGCTCGGCGGGCAGACTGGTCATGCGCCGGCCTCCCCGCGGCCGCGGAACCGTGCGCCGAAGCGCATGACGGCGGGTTGGCGCACGCCGGCGGGATTGCGCGGCAGGGCCGGCAGCATCGGCTCTGTCGTCGCAGCGTCAGCCGGGGCGGGCTCGATGGCGACCCGCAGATCGTACCAGGCCGCCTGTCCCGTCACCGGGTCGGCGTTCGGCCATTGGCCGCCGTCGTCCGCCGGCAACAGCTCGGAAATCAGGTGGTTCAAAAGAAAGCCTTTAGTCGCTTCGGGGGCGTCTTCGGACAGGCCCCAGGCGCCCCGGCGCTTGCCGATGGCGTTCCAGGTCCAGACCGTGCGCGGATTGACGCCCTCCATCATCTTGATCTGGGCGCGGATGCGGCCGTTCGGGCTGGTCACATAGACCCAGGCGTCGTCCTCCAGGCCAAGGGCGGTCGCGGTCTCCCGCGCGATGAACAGCCGGTTCGCCGTATGGATCTGGCGCAGCCAGGCATTCTGCGAGCCCCAGGAGTGATACATCGCCATCGGCCGCTGGGTGATCGCGTGCAGCGGATAGGCGCCGTCCGCATCCTCCAGGCCGTTCAAGGGCGGGCGCCAGCGCGGCAGCGGATCGAAGCCCGCAAGAATGCGCGCCCGGGCCGCCTCCGTCGGCGGCTGCACGTCCCCGTGGCCGGCGGCGGCCTGGCGAAACGCCTGCAACGGCTCCGAATAGAGGCGCATGACGATCGGATCGGCATTGGGAATGAAGCCCATGGACGCGGCCCATTCCAGATATTCGCGGTTGGCGTATTTGTGATAGCGCTGCGAGGGGGCCAGCTCGTGCTTCCAGAAGCAGCCGTTCTCGATATAGCGGTCAAGCTGGTTCGGGTTGACGGCGCCGACGCCGTCGCTCTCGCCATCAGCCCCCCGCCAGCCGGCCAGCGGGCCGATGCCGGGGCCCCGTTCGTGATTGACCAGATAGTCCGAATAGCCGCCCGGATAGCGCGCCTCGCCGGCCTCGGTCGTGAACGCCGGCAGGCCGAGGCGGTAGCCAAGCTCGATCACGACGTCCTGGAACGGGCGCACGTCCCGATCCGGCTGCACGACTGGCTGGCGAATGGCGTCCGCCGGCCCCTCCGCATCGGAAATCGGGCGATCGAGCAGCGAAATCGCGTCCCACCGCTCCAGATAGGTGGTGTCCGGAAAGACCAGGTCGGCATAGGCCACGGTCTCGGACCAGAACGCGTCGGAATAGATCACGCGCTTGATGCGGTACTCGCCGGTCTCGGGGTCGGTCGCCGTCAACCCGTTCAGGGCGTTCTCGACGTTCATGGACGAGTTCCAGCCCATGTTCGCCATGTACATGAACAACACGTCGATGGGGTTCGGGTCGGCCTTGGCGGCGTTCTCGATCACCATGTGCATCAGGCCGTGGGCGGCGACGGGCGCCTCCCAGGAATAAGCGTGATCGATGCGGCGCGGCCGGCCGTCCGGGTCGACGAGCAAATCGTCCGGCCCCGCGACGAAGCCGAGCGGCGGCCCGCCCATCGGCTTGCCCGCCGCGACCTGATCGGCCTTGCCGGCGGGCTTCGGCCCCGGCGGCGCCGGCTTCGGAAAGGGCGGTTTGTAGCGATAGCTGCCCGGCGCATCGATCGCCCCCAGCAGCATCTGCAGCACGTGAATCAGCCGGCAGGTGTCGAACCCGTTGGAATGGGCCGAGATGCCGCGCATGGCGTGGATGGAGACCGGACGTCCGATCATCTTTTCGTGGCGCTTGCCGGTCCAGTCCGTCCAGGGCTGGTCGATCTCCAGTGGCTCGTCGAGCGCGGCCGTCGCAAGCTCTCTGGCCAGCTCGCGGATCGTTTCGGCCGAAACGTCGGTCACGGCTTCCGCCGCTTCCGGGCTCATGCCCGCGTCCAGGAAACGTTCGGCCAGCAGGTGGAACACGGACTTCGCCTTGCGCCCGTCCGCAAGCTCCCGCTCGCCGATAAGGGACAATTCGGCGCCCGGCCGGCGCGCCGGCGCGGGCGCCCCGACTTTCGCATCCCAGGCGAGCGGCGCGTCGTCCGCATCCTTCAGGATCGCGCCGTCGTCGGCCGCGCCGGGGTTCTGCACGACCAGCCAGGCGGCGTCCGTCGAGCGGGCGAGGAACTCCAGGTCGATGCGATCCTGGCGCAACAGCTCATGGATCAATGCGGAGACGAACGCGCCATCCGTTCCAGGGCGAATGCCGATCCACTGATCGGCGATGGCGGAGTAGCCGGTGCGCACCGGGTTGACCGACACGACCTTGGCGCCCCGTCCCTTCAACTTGCCGAGACCGACCTTGATAGGGTTCGAATCGTGATCCTCGGCGACGCCGAACATCAGCAGCATGCGGGCATGCTCCCAATCGGGCTCGCCGAACTCCCAGAATGAACCGCCGATGGAATAGATGCCGGCCGCCGCCATGTTCACGGAACAGAACCCGCCGTGCGCCGCATAGTTCGGGGTGCCGAACTGGGTGGCCCAAAAGCCGGTCAGGGCCTGCGACTGGTCGCGTCCGGTGAAGAACGCGAGGCGGCGCGGATCGCTGTGGCGCACTTCGGAAAGCCAGCCGGTGGCGAGCTCCAGCGCCTCGTCCCACTCGATCTCCTCGAACTCCCCGGCGCCGCGCGGGCCGACGCGTTTCAGCGGCTTGGAGAGCCTTGCCGGCGAGTAATGCTGCATGATCCCGGCCGAACCCTTGCCGCAGAGCACGCCCTTGTTCACCGGATGGTCGGGATTGCCGTCGATATAGCGGACCTGACCATCCTTCAGATGGACCCGCACGCCGCATCGGCAGGCGCACATGTAGCAGGTCGTGGTCTTGATCTCGTCGCCAGTCGGGCGCGATACGTCGATGTCTTCCTGCTTCATGCGAAAGATCGAATCTCGTCGTCGGACATATTGCCTGGCACCACTACAAGCGGAATGTGAAGCCGGCCGATGGCGCGGCCGGTGATTTGCGCGATCAGCGGCCCAGGCCCCTGGGCGCCGGTGTTCGCGGCCAAGATCAGGAATGCGATATCGGGGTCCTCCTGGACTTGCTCGATGACGGCTTCGGCGCTTTGGCCTTCGCGCACATAAAGAATGGGAGTCTGGCCGGACAGGCGCTTGACTCGCTCCGCCGCCTGCAACAGGCGCCGTTCGGCCTCCGCCCGCGCCTCATGCCGCATCAGGTCGCCGACGGCGGCCCAATGCTGGAAATCGTCCGAAGGCTCCAGGACATAGAGCAGGCCGACCCGCGCGCCGGTGCGCCTGGACCGCATCGACGCGTAGTCCAGCGCAATGCTGAGTTCCTCGCTGTCGTCCAGCACGCACAACAGCACGCGATTCACGCGCGCCGGGCGCCCGGCCCTTTCTTCGGTCATAACCCCTACCCTCGCTGGGCCTAGCCGCGTCGGAAGGCCGACCCGCCGGCCCATCCTGCACCGAGCGCAGCCAGAATGGCAATCAACCCATAAAGCAGCGGTTCGCGATGCGCGATGTCGTAGATAAACGCCCCGAAGCCGACCTTCTTCACCTGAAGCGGCGTCGTGTCCCCGGACACCGGCCAGCCGTCCACGATGTGATAGACGGTGACCGCATATTCGCCTGTCGGCGTCGCCGCCGGAAACGGAATACGGATGCGAAACAGGCCATCGTCGCGTTTGGCGATGGCGCCGGCGGTCGTCGAATACAGTGAGGAGCGCGCGCGCAAGGTCACCAGGGCGTCGCGGTATTCCTCGGCGACGGCGAGCGAAAGATCCCTGTCGGCCGTCGGCGGGCTGAGATAGCGGACGCCGAGCCCCGTCTGCTCCAGGATTTTGTCCAGACCGTCCTCGTCGCGGAGACCGTCCGTCACGCCGACGAAGAAGAACGACGGCGCGCTCGGGAACACCACTTCCTGGCCGTTGACCCAGATCCCCGCGACGCGCTCCTTCCTGCGCACCGCGACCGGCGCGTCTGGTCCGCGCACGATGACCATCACCTCGGCCTCGCCCGAGTCATGGCCAAACAGCAGCAGTTCCGCGCCGTCGAAACCCGTCGTGATCTCGATCTGATGGTCCGAAAGATCGGCGGCGATCTGGCGCATCTGCGCCTTCGCCAGGACCGGCGCGAGCGCCAGCCCTAGAACGCAGGCGAGCGTAAGGCGCGCCGGCCGGATCAACGGGCGAACTCCGCCGAGATCGTGTAGGGGAAGCTCGGCGTCGCCACCAGATCGAACAGCAGCTTGCAGCAGGTCCCCAGCACCAGAACGGCCAGCAAGACACGAAAATGCTCGCTCGGCAGCTTCGAGCCCAAGCGCGTGCCGACCTGCACGCCGATGACGGAGCCGACAAGCAGCAGCAGCGCCAGCACGATATCCACCGTCTGGTTCAGCCATGCCTGCATCAGCGTGACGTTCGCCACCACGAAAAGAATTTGAAACAGCGACGTGCCCGCGACGACCGAGGTCGGCATGCCGATGAGATAGATCATCGCCGGCACCATCACGAACCCGCCGCCGACCCCCATGATCGCGGCCAGAACGCCGACGAAAGCGCCGGCGCAGAGCGGCAGCAGCGCGGAAACATAGAGGCGCGATTTGTGGAACCGCATCTTGAACGGAAGGCCATGCACCCACGTATGATGATGCAGCTTGCCGCGCGTGACGCCGCCGCGCCGCTTGCGCAGCAGCGAGCGGAGCGACTCAGCGAACATCAGCCCGCCGATGACCCCCAGGAAAACCACATAGGAGAGCGCGATCACCAGATCGATCTGGCCGAGCGACTGCAGCGCCTGAAACAGGATGACGCCGAAGGTGGAGCCGATGACGCCGCCGGCGAGCAGCACGCCGCCCATCTTGAAATCGACGCTGCCGCGCCGCCAATGGGCGAGCACCCCGGTGACGGACGTCGCGACCAGTTGGTTCGCGCCCGAGCCGACCGCGACGGCCGGCGGCACGCCGATGAACATCAGCAGCGGCGTCATCAGAAAGCCGCCGCCGACGCCGAACAACCCGGAAAGAACGCCCACGCCGCCGCCCATGCCAAGAAGAAGGAAGGCATTGACCGAAATTTCGGCGATCGGAAGGTAGACGTGCATATCCGGCCCGAATTATCCCGAGACCAGCGCTCGACACGGAGCGCTGGCGCCAACATGCGCGCCTTGCCCCTTGCCGCGCAAGACCAGCCTAAAGCCCATCTTCGACGAGCGGCGGCGCGAGCGGATGCGCCATCGCGTCATCCATGATTTCGAGGGCCCAAAGATCGCGGTCCATGTTGGCCTCGCGCTCGATTCGCGCATCGACGTCGCGCTCCGGGGCGGGCCCGAACGCCAACCGCCACCCAGATGCGCCGTCCCGACCGACGGTCTGTGCATAAAGTACGGCCTGCCCGTCACGGGCCATCGACTTCACGAAAACCATGCCCGAATCGGCGTCTCCCCGGCGCAGCACCACCGCCGGTTTGCCGTTTGCGGCCGCGGCGTTCAGACAGGCCGAAGCGACGAGGCCGGACCGGAGGCGGCCCGCGCTCATTGCGTCGATCCAGAAAAGGCAGGGTTGCCAGGGCTATATGACGAATCCATTTACGTCCTGAGATCGTGAAGTTATGTTGCCTCCGGCTTAAGGAGGAGGGTGATGACGTACGGTCCATGTGGCGTAGGGCCGCAGTCGCGCGACTTCGCTCTGGCGTCGTGGGCGATGCGGGACTATATCCCGCGATCTGGAGGGACCGCCTCACTAGGTCGCAATACGGCCCAAAATGGCCGAAACGCTCTAACAAGATGAACCGTCGCCAAGAACGGGGCGTTGACTTTTCGTCTCCCGAACTGTTTTGTCTCAAACTGCTTGGGCGATTTTCTAAAGATCGCACGTGAACTAGGGTGCACCTTGAAGGCCATGCACGCTTCATTGCCGACTATAAACACAGACCTGCCTCTCCGAATCGACGGCTTCAAGACGGTCCTCGAAGCAATGGACTACGCCGCCGCGGGCGAAACCGGGTTTTGTTTCTATGATTCGCGCGGCGAGATCGCCGAATCGCTGCCCTATTCCGAACTGCGTCGGCGCTGCATCGACCTGGCTGGCCGGCTCTCCGGCGCCGGCCTGAAGAAGGGCGACAGGGTGGCGATGATCGCCGAGACTTCGCCCGATTTCATGATCTTCTTCTTCGGTTGCCAGTATGCCGGGCTTATTCCGGTTCCGCTGCCCTTTCCGATGCATCTTGGCGGCAAGGACGCCTATGTCGGCCAGCTTTCCCGGATGATGCAGAGCGCGCGGGCCGCCGCCGCCGTCGCCTCTCCGGACCTGATCGACTACATGCGCGAGGCCGCCGCGGGCCTGCAGACCCCGATGGTCGGCACGCCGGAAGATTTCTACCGCCTGCCCGCCGGGCGCGGACAGCTTCCGCGCATCACCGAAGACGACATCTGCTACATTCAGTATTCGTCCGGCAGCACGCGCTTTCCCCATGGCGTCGCCGCGTCGCACCGATCGGTCGCCGCGAACGTCTACGGCATCATCAAGCACGGCGTGAAGATTCGGGAAGGCGACCGCTGCACCTCCTGGCTGCCGCTCTATCACGACATGGGCCTCGTCGGCTGCTGTCTGACGCCGACCTTCGCGCAGTTGAGCGTCGATTGCGTCGCGACTCCGGACTTCGCCCGTCGTCCGCTGATCTGGCTCAAAGTCATCTCGGAGAACGGCGGCACGATCTCGTTCAGCCCGACCTTCGGCTACGACATCTGCCTGCGCCGCGCCGCCCGCATGAACGCGGAAGACTACGACCTCTCCAAATGGCGCGTCGCCGGCATCGGCGGCGAGATGGTGCGCGCCGACATTCTGGAACGGTTCGCAGAGACCTTCGCGCCGGGCGGCTTCGACCGCCGCGCGTTCGTCGCGAGCTACGGGCTGGCCGAATCGACGCTGGCGATCTCGTTCGCCGAACTGGATACGGGCATCGAAGTCGACGCCATCGTTAAGCGCGACTATTCCCTGACCGGTCGGGCCAAGCCCGGCGAGGCCGCCAACGACAGCGACGAAGTGCGGCCGTTCGTGTTCTGCGGCCGCGTTCTGCCGGACCACGAACTGGCGATTCGCGACAACGAAGGCAACGACCTGCCCGAACGGGTGATCGGACGCGTCTACATTCGCGGCCCAAGCGTCATGAACGGCTATTTCGGCGATCCGGCGGCGACGAAGCGCGTGCTTTCCAAGACCGGCTGGCTCGATACCGGCGACATGGGCTACACGGTCGACGGGCGTCTGGTGATTACCGGTCGCGGCAAGGACCTGATCATCTGCAACGGCCGCAATATCTGGCCGCAGGATATCGAGTGGGCCGTCGAGGGCCTTGGCGGCCTCCGTCGCGGCGACGCGGCGGCTTTCTCCGTCGAGGACGAAGCCGGCGCCGAGCATGTCGTGGTCGTCGTGCAATGCCGCGTGACGGACGACGACGCCCGCACCCAGCTCGAACGCGAGATCGGCGCGGCGACGCGCCTTGTCGCGGGCGCCGACTGCAAGGTGGTGCTGGCCCAGCCGCGCAGCCTGCCGATGACGTCTTCCGGCAAGCTCAGCCGCACCTCGGCGAAGGCGAACTATCTCGCCGGCCGCTATGGCGCGGATAAGTCCGACGCCGCCATCCGCACCGCCGCCTTCTCGGCCCTGGCCGCCGGCGGCGACTAGGCGATTTCGGGCGCGCCCGACATCAACCAACCGATCCTGGCGCTCACCGGCGCAACCGGCTTTCTCGGCCGGCGCATCGCCTTTGCCGCATCGGCCAGGGGGTACCGGGTGCGCGCGCTCATGCGCGGCCGCGACCGACCGCCCGCGCCCGGCGTGTCGGAAACCGTCGCCGGCGACCTCGCGGACGCAAACGCCCTCTCGCGGCTAGTCGCCGGCGCGGACATCGTCATTCACAACGCCGGCCTGGTGCGGGCGCGGACAAGAGCCGCGTTCTTCGAGGTCAATCTGGACGGCGCTCGGCGCATGGCGGCGACCGCGGCCGCGACGACCGACGCGCCGGCTTTCCTGCTTGTCTCGTCCCTCGCCGCCAAACGCCCGACGGTCTCCGCCTACGCCGCAAGCAAGGCCGAGGCGGAGCAGGCGGCGCGGCAAGCCCTAGCCGGCCGGCGCTTCGCCATCTTGCGGCCGCCGGCGATCTACGGCCCGTTCGACGACGCGACCAGACCGCTGTTCCAGGCCATGCGCCGAGGCTTGATCCCTCGCCTCGGCCCGAAGGGCGTTCGCGTCGCCATGATCCACGTGGACGACGCCGCCCGCGCGGCGATCGCCGCCGCCGAAAACGCGACGACGGACGGCCCTGTTTTCGAAATCGACGACGGCGCCGGCGGCCATAGCTGGGCGGATATCAGAACCGCCGCGGCCGCCGCGACCGGACGCCGGATCGTGCAGCCGCCGGTTCCGGCCTGGCTGCTGAAATCGCTCGGCGCATGGGGCGACGCGGCAGCCCGGCTCGGGATCGCCACGCCGTTCCTGACCAGCGGCAAGGCGCGGGAGATCATGGCGGGCGACTGGATCGCCGACCCCGCGGCCGCCCCGCCAAATTGGTCCCCCGAAGTTTCGTTGGCGTCTGGTTTCAGGCAGACGCTCGCGTGCTATAGAGAGCGCGGCCAATAGGCGAGTGAATACTGCGGCCGGCGATTTCGCCGCCCCAGTGGTGGGAGTCGAGTCATGACGACGGCAGAAGCGGCTGCGGCCGATCCGGCGCTGCTGCAAGAAATCATCGAAATGCTGGCGGGCCTGAACAAAAACGGCGTGACGATTACCGAAGAAACGGATTTCAACGCCGACCTGAACGTAGACTCGGTCGCTGTAATGGATTTCGTGCTGATGGTCGAAGATAGCTATGACATCTCGATCCCGATGAACCTGCTGAGCGAGGTTCGCACCGTCGGCGAGTTCGTCCATGTCGTAGCCCGCGCGCGCGCCGCCTGACGCGATGGACCTTTTCGACAAGTTCAAGCCGCTGGCGGAAGCCTATGCCGACTTGACCGCCGAAGGCGCCGACCCGTTCGGCGTCGCCTTCGACCGCATTCTCTCGCCGACGCTCGGGCAGATCGGCAATCGCGAGATCATTCTCGCGGGCACCAACAACTATCTCGGCCTGACGTTCGATCCCGACGTGATCGCCGCCGCCCAGGAAGGCGCCGCGACATACGGAACGGGAACGACCGGCTCGCGCATCGCCAATGGCACCTATGGGCCTCACCGTGCTTTGGAAGCCGAGTTGGCGCGCCATTTCGGCCTCGCCAGCGCTATCGTCTTCACGACCGGCTATCAAGCCAACCTGTCCGTCATCGCAGGGCTCGCCGGCGCGGGCGATCAGATCTTCATCGACGCCGACTGCCACGCCAGCATCTATGACGCCTGCAAGCTTTCCGGCGCCGAGATCATCCGGTTCGCTCACAACGACCCGGCGTCGCTCGACCGGCGCCTTGGCCGGACGGACCCTGACGCCGCAAACAAGCTGGTGATCGTCGAAGGCCTCTACAGCATGTTCGGCGACGTCGCGCCTTTGCGCGAGTTCGTCGAGGTGAAGAAGCGCCACAACGCCTATCTCGCCGTCGACGAAGCGCACTCCTTCGGCGTGTTCGGCGAGCGCGGCCTTGGCGTCGCGGAAGCGGACGACGTTCTGGACGGGTGCGACTTCCTGATCGGCACCTTCTCGAAAAGCCTTGCCGGCATCGGCGGGTTCGCGGTCTCGAACCACCCGCAGTTCGATCTGCTCCGGGTGGCGGCCCGCGCCTACATGTTCACCGCATCCTCTTCGGCGGCCAGCGTCGAGGCGACCCGCGCCGCGCTGCGCGGCATCGCTTCCAGGCCGGAACTTCGCGACCGCATCTGGGAGAACGCCCAGCGGCTGCATGCCGGCATGACGGCCGCCGGCTTCCAGCTCATGGCGAGCGCGAGCCCGATCGTCGCGGTCGACATGGGGGACCCGGAACACGCCGCGCTGTTCTGGAACGCGCTGCTTGCGAACGGCGTCTATGTGAACCTGGCGATACCGCCCGGCACCCCGAACAGCAAATGCCTGTTGCGATGCTCGGTCTCGGCCGCTCATAGCCCCGCGCAGATCGATCGCGTGATTGAGGCCTTCTCCGAAGTCGCCGCGCGGCTCGAGCCGCCGCGCCGGGCAGCGACGCGCTAGGCGCCAGGCCGCGACGGAGAACTCCGCCGCCGCCCCGGCCGACCCGTCGCCCGCGCTCGCATGAACCTCACCCGCTTTCTGCAGGAAAACGCGCGCTGGCTCTGCGCCGGCGTGATCATGACGCTCGCGTCCTCGTTCGGTCAGACCTTCTTCATCTCGATCTTCGCCGGCGAGATTCGCGCTGAATATGGCTTGAGCAACGGCGAATGGGGCCAAGCCTACACCATCGGCACCCTCGCATCCGCAGCGACCATGATGCTGCTCGGCTCCGTGGCGGATCGTGTCGGCGTCGGCCGGCTCGGCGGCGCTGTCATGATCTGTCTCGGGCTTTCCTGTCTCGCCATGGCGGCGGCGCCGGGCGCATGGGCGTTGCCCCTGCTGATCTGGGCGCTCAGGTTTTTCGGCCAGGGCATGTTGACCCAGGTCCCCGCCGTCGCGGTCGCAAGATGGTTCCGCGCAAACCGCGGCCGCGCCATCGCAATCGTTTTTCTTGGCGTATCGGCCGGCCAGGCGCTGTTTCCCTATATCTTCGTGCTGATCATGGCCGCGACCGACTGGCGAACGGCCTGGGCCGTCGCGGCCATCGCGCCCCTGCTCGCGGCCGTCGCGGTCATGGGCCTGCTGAAACGCGACCGGGCGCCCGTCGGCCAGTCGGGAAGCGGCGAAAGCTTGGGCATGGAGGGTCGGTCATGGACCCGACGCCAGGCGCTTGGGCACTGGCTGTTCTGGGTGACGTTTCCGGGCTTCCTGGCCCAACCAATCTTCTCCACCGCGCTAGCCTTCCATCAGGTCCACCTGACGGAGATCAAGGACTGGAGTCACGCAAGCTTCGCCGCTTTGTTCTCCGTGATGACGATTGCGAATATTTGCGGCCTGACCGCGACCGGCTGGACCATCGACCGCATCGGCGTCCGCCGTATCGTGCCGCTGATGCTGGCGCCCACCGGCCTTGGCTATGTCGTGCTGGGTCTGGCCGGCGGCATTCCGGGCGCGGCCGTCGGCATGGCCCTGGTCGGCCTGTCCACGGGCGCGGTCTCCGCCGTTCACGGGGCCTACTGGCCAGAAATGTACGGCACCCGACACCTTGGCGCGATCCGGGCGCTGGCGACGTCGGTCATGGTGTTCGCGACGGCGCTCGGACCAGGCGTCACGGGATATCTGATCGACGGCGGCGTCGATTTTCGCCATCAGTTGGCCGGCATGGGCGCGCTCTCGCTGCTCGCCTGTCTCAGCCTCGGTTTCGCCATGTGGCGCGTCGGGCCGCTGCTCAAGGCGGATGCGCCGAACCCGGCCTAAGACCGTTCAGCGGCTTTCGCGCGTCATCGCCTCGGAAACCTCCCACAGCCGTTCCTGATCTGCCTCGACGCGGGCCGGCGGCGAGGGGTGCCGTTCCTTGCATTCGTAGAAATATCGCCCGGAGACGCCGGCGACGTCCTCCGCGGCCGCCAGATACACCGGGGTCTCGGCGCCTTTCTCGACGGAGATCGCGCCGAAGCGCATGCCGATGCCGAGCGCGGCCGCGAAATAGCCGCCGTTATCCTTGCCGAAGCGCGTGCGCACGAAGCCCGGATGCAAGGCGTTGCTGACGATCGGCTCCCCATCGAGACGCCTGGCCAGCGCCGCCGAAAACATGATGTTGGCGAGCTTGGAGCGCTTGTAGGCGGTCCAACCGCCCCTGAAGGTCTTGTAGGCTTCGGCGCATTCGAGGTCGTCGAAATCCAGGCGGGCGCCGACATGGGCGCCGCTGGCGACGTTGACGACGCGCGCCGACGGCGCCGCCCTCAGTCTGTCGAGCAGCAGGTTGGTCAGCAGGAAGTAGTTCAGGTGATTGAGAGCAAAGGTTTTCTCAACGCCCTCGGCAGTGGTCTGCCGCTTCCAGAACAACGCGCCCGCATTGTTCAGCAGCACGTCGAGGCGCGGATAGGTCTCTGCCATGTCCCGCGCGACGCGACGCACATCGCGCTGCAACGAAAGGTCCGCCTGTTTGAAGTAGATTTCTTCGTTGCGGCATTCCTGGCGCAGTTCGCGGGCGACCCGCTCGCCTTTTTGCGCATTGCGCGAAACGAGCGCCAGCGTCCAGCCGCGCTTGCCGAGCTCCCGCGCCGCGACGCGGCCGATCCCGTCCGTCGCGCCCGTGATCAGGCAAATCTTCTGGTCCATGGCGCCGCTCCTTTTCCGCTTGTCCCGATATAGCGCGAAAGCGCGGCCATGGTACAAAACCCTTCCCGTATTGAAGGAGCCGCCGCCATGGCGCTGACCGACGCTGACCTGACCCGCATCGCCGAAGCCGTGGACGAGGATCGCCTGTGGCGCATGCATATGGAAATGGCGGCGTTCGGCGCGACGCCGAAAGGCGGCGTCTGCCGCGAGGCGTTGACGCCCGAAGACGTGCAGGCGCGGCTGCTGCTGGCCAAATGGGCCGCCGAGCTGAACTGCGACGTCTCCGTCGACGCGATCGGCAACATGTTCATCCGCCGGCCGGGAACCGATCCGGACGCGGACCCGGTCGCGACCGGCAGCCATCTGGATTCCCAGCCGACCGGCGGCAAGTTCGACGGCGCCTACGGCGTGCTGGCGGGCATCGAGATGCTCCATGCGCTCGACGCGGCCGGCGTAACGACCACGCGCCCCATCGAAGTCATCAACTTCACCAACGAAGAGGGCGGCCGGTTTCAGCCGGGCGTGATGGGCAGCCAGGTCTTCATTCGCCCGGACGAGTTGGAGCGGATGTTGAACGTCGTCGGCGCGGACGGCGTCGTCCTGAAAGACGCCCTAGCCGTTTACAGGGCCGAGGCGGGAGACATTGGCGAAAAACCGCTGAATACGCCCTATGCCGGGTTCCTGGAGGCCCACATCGAGCAGGCGCCCAAGCTGGAGGAGACCGGCAATACCATCGGCGTGGTCACCGGCATTCAGGGCTCCCGGAAATATCTGGTGACGGTGACCGGCGAGGAAGCCCATTCCGGCACCATGCCCATGCGCCGCCGAAAGGATGCGGTGTTGGCGGCCTCGAACATGGTCGTCGGCCTGCATCGGCTGATGGAGGACCCCGTCGACCTCACCCGCTTCAATGTCGGCCGCTTCCAGGCCTATCCGGGGGCGCCGTCGGTCGTCCCCGGCGAGGTGCGCTTCTCCATCGACTTCCGTTGCCCGGACGATGGCCTGCGCGAAGCGCTCGGCGGCCAGATCTCCGGGCTTTGCCAGGCCCTTGCCGGCCCGTGCGCGGTGGACGTCCAGGAAATTCAACGTTCCGAGACGACACCGTTCGACCCCGCGGTGATGGAGTCCGTGCGCAAGGCGGCCGCCCGCGCCGGCGCGCCCTCGATGGACCTGCTTTCCGGCGCCGGCCACGACGCGCGCAACATGGCGCGCATCTGCCCGACCGGCATGGTCTTCGTGCCCTGCAAGGACGGCATCAGCCACAATGAAGCGGAATCGGCGACGGCCCCAGACTTAGCGGCCGGCGCCCGAGTCGTCGCCCAGACCGTCGCCGAGATGGCTGGCTAGACGGCGCGGCGCGGGCCGAACCGATCCCTTTTGCCCGCAATCGACAAGCAAGAGCGCCGGGCTGCGCCGTATGCGGCGCACGGCGCTCTAGAGGGACTGGCCGCGCGCGGGTCGAAGATGGCAGCCGTCGATCCGCCATTGGCCGTTCGCCTGCCGTTTCAGCGGATAGAGCGCCTCATAGGCGCGGCCGTCCGCCGCAATCACGCGCGCATGGGCGGCGGCCGTGTCGCCATCCTCGACGACGTCGAGAATTTCGAAGGCCTTCGGTCCGATCAGCGCCGAATAGCCCGACTCGACCATAAGCATGAACGTCGCCGAAGATCCCATCTGCGCCTGAATGCCGGGGCTGGCGTGGGCGAACGCGCGGTGCGCGTCGCCCGCCGCGAACGCAGCGATCTGGTCTTCGATAACGGCCTTGATGTCGCTCACGGCGTCTGCCCGCGCCGAGCCGGCGGCGGCCAGCAGCAGCGCCGCGGCGGCCGCGATCCGCAGGATGGCCTTGCCTCTCCGCGCGGCTATCGTCAGCTTGTCCATCGTTCCGCACTCCTGGAATGCTTCGCCGAACACGCCTTTGAAGGTAGGCCGACGCCATGGCTTGCAAAGGCGCCGGCGCGACGTTCCGGCTGGCGGGACGCCGCTTTCGCCCTTATCTAGAAGGCGAAGCCGCTTCTCGCAGAAGGTTTGTTCATGCGACGCATCCTCGGACTGGTCCTGCTGGCGCTGGCGTTCGCCGTTCTCGCCTGGGAAGCCGTCAGCTACGCGGATTTCGGCGAATGGCGGTTGATGCCGTTCGGCGAAGTTCTCTTCCGACTGACGCCCGAATGGCTGAATCTCGCCCAAGCCGTAATCCAACGCTACGTCTCGGCCTGGCTGTGGGACCCCGTGATCCAGACCTTTCTGATATGGCCGGCCTGGCCGGTCATGGGCGGCCTCGGCCTGGCGCTTTTGGCCCTGGCCCGCCGCCGCCGTTAAGACGCCGCCAACCATACGGCGTCGAGAATGCGGGCCATGTCGACGCCCCCTCATCCCGCCGCCGGGCCGGCGGCCCAGCCGATGTCCGCCGAGCCGCTGCTGCGCCGAGGCTTCGCCCTGCACCAGGCCGGCGACGTCGCGGGCGCGGAAGCGGTCTATCGGCGGGCGCTCGCCATCGACCCGAGGGACCATCGCGGCCTGACCCTGCTGGCCGGCCTACTGGAAATGCGGGGCGACGCGAAAGCGGCGGAGACGCTCTACCGGCAGGCGGTCGCCGTCGCGCCCGAGGCGCCCGCCGCGCGGTTGCAACTGGCGTCGCTATGCCTGCGCCAGGACGCGCCGGCAGAAGCCCTCGCGCTGATCCTGCCATATGTCAACGGCCGACCGGCGGACCCGAAGGGCTGGCGCATCCGCGCCCGCGCCGCCCATGCGCTCGGTGACATGAAGGACGCCGCCGACAGCTACGCCAGGGCGCTCGCCGCCGGCGACGCAAGCGCCGCGGCGCCCCTCGCCCACATGCTGCAAGCGGCCGAGGATTGGGCCGGCGCCGCCGAAGCCTATGAACGCGCGCTTCCGCTCGAGCCGGAGAACGCGAGCCTGCACGGCGCGCTCGGCAACGTCTATTCGAAGCTGAAGCGATCGACGGAGGCGATCGCGCGCTATCGCCGGGCGATCGAACTGGACCCGAAGCTGATCGCCGCGCAATCGGCCTTGGGCCTTGAACTGCACCAGATCGGCGACTACGCCGAAGCTGCGGTTCACTACGAACGCGCGCTCGCCATGGCGGACACGCCGGCGGCGAAGGCCGATATTCTGAACAATCTGGCGAACGTCCGCCTCGCCCAGGGCGAAATCCGGCAGGCCCAGTCGCTTTACCGGGATCTGTTGGCCGAAGCGCCCGCCTATCCCGCCGCCGCGCGCAATCTCTGCATGGCCATCGCCTATGACGACGACGCCGATGCGGAAACCCTGGCGAACATCTGCGCCGCCGCCGTGGCCGGCATGTCCGTAGCCTCAAGGCCGCCGCTCGGCGCCACGGATGGACGTGCGCTGCGCATCGGTTTCGTTTCGGCCGATCTCCGCTCCCACTCCGTCGCCGCGTTCGTCGAGCCGCTGTTCCGCTGTTTCGACCCGAACGAAATCGAGTGTCATGCCTACGCGCTCGCCTCGAACCCCGACCGCATAACGGACCGGCTGAAGGGCCTTGCTTCCGGCTGGCGAGACGCGGCCAAATGGTCGGACCGGGAGATCTGCGAGGCGGTGCGCGCCGACGGCGTCGACATCCTGATCGATCTTGCCGGCCATACCGGCGACGCGCGGCTGGGCGTTTTCGCCGCCCGTCCCGCGCCGGTGCAGGCGACGTGGCTCGGCTGGCCGGCGACGACTGGCCTGAAGGCGATCGACTTCAAGCTTTCCGATGCGCTGTTGACCCCGCCCGGCGCGACCGAAGCCTTTACCGAGCAGACCCTGAACCTCGCCGGCCCGGTCCTTTGCTTTCAGCCGCCCGACGACGCGCCGCCCCCGGCGCCGCCGCCGATGCTGGCGAACGGATATCCGACGTTCGGCAGCTTTAACCGCATCTTCAAGGCGAGCCCGCGCACGTTGCGCCTCTGGGCGGCGGTTCTGGCTGCCGTTCCCGGCAGTCGAATGCTGCTGAAAGACGCCGCTTTCCGCTGTCCGAAGACGACCGCCGGCATCCTCGGCCGCATGGCGGCGGCCGGCATCGATCTGAAACGGGTGACGACGCTGGGCTCGACGCCGGACCGCGCCTCGCACCTGGAACTCTATAGCCGCGTCGACGTCGCGCTCGACAGCGTTCCCTATAACGGGGTCACGACCACGTCCGAAGCGCTCTGGATGGGCGTGCCGGCCGTAACGCTGGTCGGCGACCGCTCCCTCGCCCGCCATGGCCTGACCGTGCTGACCCATGCAGGCTTGGCCGAATGCGTCGCGACCGATGAAGCCGGCTTTATCGAGCGCGCCCGCAATCTGGTCGCGGACCCTAACGCCCTGACGGCGCGACGGCGGGACATACGGCGCGATCTCGCGAAATCCGCGTTGCTGGACGGCCCCGCATTCGCCGCGAATTTCGCCGCCGCCTGCCGCGAGATGGTCCGCCGGGTCCGCGCCGCCGGAGACTGACCGACCGGGGTCAGGTCGAACGCCCGCCGCCCCGCTGCACCAGCCAGACGCCCAGGGTCGCCGCCGCGAGCCCCAGGAGCGCGGCCGGCCGCAAGGTCTCCCCCAAAATCAGGAACGCCAGCACGGCGGCCGCGCCGGGCGTCAGGTAGAAATTGGCCGCGACCTTGCCGGCGGCCCCGTGGCGCAGCATCAGCAGATAGAGCCCCATGCCGCCCAGCGAAACGCCGATCGTCAGATAGGCGAACGCCAGGATCGCGGGCTCCGTCCATTCGACGCGCGGCGTCTCGAACGCCGCCATCACGAGCGCGCAGAACACCGCCGAGCCGCCCATCTGCAGCGCGTTGACGCCGAGCAGCGGCAGACCGCGAGCGGCTTTCGCGTGCCAGAGCGTGCCGAGCGTCAACGCCACCACGCCCCCGAAGGCGGCGATCAGGCCGGAGCGCGCGCCGAGATTGAGATAGTCGCCGCCGACGACCAGCGCTACGCCGATCATGCCAAAGATGAACCCCGCCCACTGCCAGAACCGGAACCGCTCGCCCAACAGCGGCCCGGACAGCACCGCCGTCATCAACGGCGTCAACGAACCGATCAGCGCCGCGCTCGCCGCCGGGATTTCCTGCATCGCCGTGAAGAAAAGGCCGAGATAGAGGCCGTTCATCAAAACGCCGGCGCCGACCACTTTCGGCCAGTTCGCGCGCAGCCCCGACCAGTCGGCGTTCCGCTCCGGCACGATCATCGCCAGGCCGGCCAGCAAGACGGCCGCCGCCAGGAAGCGGAGCGCCAGGATGGCCCAGGGCGTGAAATCCGGCAGGCCGCCCCGCGCCGCGACGAAGGCTCCGCTCCAAATCAGCACGAATACGAACGGAGCGAAGCGAAGCAACATGGGGGATACGGCAGTTCTGTCGGAAAGAGTCGGCCGCACCCTAGCCCAATCCCAACGCCGCGAACACCAAGGCAATTTCTAACCTCGCCGACGCCCCCGACCGCGCTTGCCGGAAGCGCCGCAAGGCCGCAGACTGACCGGCCGCGCGGCGACGCGCCCCCTTTGCGCCATGGCCCATACGACTGTGACTTCTCCACCTTCCCCCGGCGCCAGCGGCCGCCTGAGCGGCCATATGATGGGAATGTTCGTCGCGATCACCTTCGGCTCCGCCTATCCCATCGGCAAGCCGCTGGTCGGCGCCGTCGATCCGGTGTCCTTTTCCTGTTTCCGCTATCTGGTGGCGGGATCGTTCATGCTGTTGCTGGCCCATGGCTTCGGGCAGCGGATTTCGCTTTCCTGGCGGGATGCGGCCGCGCTCGCCGGCCTTGGCGTCCTCGGCTATGCGATCTTTCAGGGGGTGTGGGGCGTCGCGCTCAATCTCACCAGCCCGGCGAAGGCGGTGATCCTGGTCGCGACGACGCCGATCTTCGGCGCGATCTTCGCCAGGATCGCGGGGCAGCGCGTCAGCCGGATGATCTGGATCGGCGCGCTCGTCGCGTTCGTCGGCGTCTATCTGGTCGTGAACGATGGCGTCTGGCCGCAGCCGAGCGTGGGCGGCGGCGGCCTGATCGGCGACGTGCTGTTCGTTCTGATCGCGGCCGTGTGGGCCTTGTTCGGGCTCTTGTCCCGCCCCTATGTCATGCGCCTGGGCGCCTGGACGACGACCGGATGGGCCGCCCTCTTCGGCGCCATTCTTCTGCTTCCCCTCGCTTGGCCCGGCATGACGGACGGCGCCTGGGGCCGTTTGGACTTCGGCCTTGGCGCGAGCTTCCTGCATCTGGCGTTGATCGTCGGCTGCCTCGGCAACGCGGCATGGTCCGGCGGGCTCGGCCGCTTGGGCCTCGCCAGCATGGTCCTCTATCTCTACCTGTCGCCCGTTTTCGGCGCGGCCTTTTCCGCCATTCTGCTGGGCGACTGGCTAAGCCCGTTCCAGATCGCCGGCGCGGCGCTGGTGATCGGCGGCGTCGCGCTCGGGCAATCGGACGGCGCGATCTTCAAGCGCCGCGCGCCCGGCGTCTGACGCTACGCGCGTTTCTCGAAGTCCACGGGATCGTCCACTTTCAGGCCCTGCAAGGCGCGCCTGAGGCAATCGAGCCCCATCTCGACGCCGCCCGCGCGCACCCGTTCGCGGCCTCCGACGATGACGGCCGAGCGCGTGACCGTCGGTTGGCCGGCGCGGGCCACAGCGATATGAACCGGCCCTTCGCCGCCCCGCGCGCCTTCTTCGAACCCGCCGGCGATCAAGACGGCGAGACCGTGGGTCGTCTCCGACGTCGCCATGACGGCTTCCGCGACTCGGCCGGCCATTGCGCCGCTCGCCGTCGCGTCGCCGTCCAGGTCGAGCGCCGTCGCCAGCGCCGCCACATCCACGCCGAGCCCGCCCCGGCGGAAAATCCTGCCGTCCGGGTCCGCCGCGACGACGCGGCCGGCGACGGCGCCGTGGGTGCCGCATTCGGCGATGGCGAGCGTGTCGCCTTTCGCCCCAAGCGCCGCGAGGATGACGCTTTCCAGCGTAGCGTCGCCTTCCGACAGCAGGTAGGAGCCGAGCCGGTCGCGCACCGCCGCCTCAAGCGGCGCCATCAGGCGCACGAGCGCCCCTTCGTCCGCGCCGCGGGCGAACAGCTTCGTTTCAAGTTCGGGATAGTGCGCCTGGAAGCCGAGCTTGACCTCGCCATCCGTCGCCAGGTCCTCCACGCCCGCCAGCATGTCGTCGACGCGGGATTCGCCGAGGCCAAAGGAGTGGAACCGCTTCAGACGAACGACCGCCTGGCTGCCGCTTCGCTGCAGCAGGCGGGGAATGATCTGCTCGTCCAGCATCATCCTGATTTCGCGCGGAACGCCCGGCGTAAAGAAGAACCGTGCGCCCCCGATGTCGATGGCGAACCCGCATGCCGTGCCGATGGGATTGTCGATGAATTCCGCGCCTTCCGGCAGCATCGCCTGCTTGCGGTTGTTCGGCGGCATCGCCCGTCCCCGCGCCGCATAGAAGCTTTCGATGTTCTTGAGCCAGCCTTCGTTCAGCACCAGTTCGACGCCGGCCGCCTCGGCCGCCACTTCCTGGCTGAGGTCGTCGACCGTCGGCCCGAGGCCGCCGTTCACGATCACGGCGTCGGCCCGCGCCGCCGCAAGGCGGAACGCCTCGACCAGACTCTCGCGGTCGTCCCCCACCGTCGTGCCCCAGAGCACGTCCAGCCCAACTTCCTGAAGCCGCCGCGCCATGTGGCTGTAGTTTGTGTTGACCGTCTTACCGCTCAGCACCTCGTCGCCCGTGCAGACGATCTCGACCCGCATCGCGAACCCCCCGTTTCGTTCCATGCCTGGATTTATAGAAGCAATCGCGAATGTGGTGAATTCGCGTCGTCGTCATGCGATAGTGCGACGATCTGAAGGAATAGGATACTCCATGCCGCGAATTTCGACCGCCCTTGCAGCCCTCGCCGTTCTGGCGGCCCTCGCCCCGCTTAACGCGGCGTTCGCCGCAGACGCGGAAGCGCTCGCGCGGGTGCGCGCCGGCGAAGATTGCGTGAAGTGCGACCTGCTCGACGCCGACCTCTCGGGCGCCTCGTTGAAAGGCGTCAATCTCGGCGGCGCCTTCCTGGATCGGGCTAACCTTGCCGGCGTCGATCTTACGGATGCGAACCTTTCCGGCGCCAGTCTGGTCGCCGCCAGCTTCAAGGACGCGACCCTCGTGCGCGCAAGCTTCATCATCGCCAATCTGGACAATGCGGATTTCAGCGGCGCCGACCTGACGGACGCAGACCTGGAAGGCGCCCGCATGAACGAGGCGATGTTCGCCGGGATCAACGCGCCCGGCGCAAAGTTCGTACGCGCCCGCATGCGGTCCGCCGATTTCACCAATGCAAACCTCAGCGGCGCGACCTTGAACAACGCGAAAGGCCCGGCCGCCCGGTTCGAGAACGCAAATCTCAGCGGCGCCGCCTTGCGAAAAAGCGGTTTCGCCGGCGCCTTCTTCGCGAAGAGCAACCTCGCCAAAGCGGATGTCTGGGGCGCCGACCTTTGGAAGGCGGACTTGCGCGGCGCCGTGGTCGCGGGGGCCGATTTCACCCGCGCGCATCTCCGCATCGCCAAACTGCCGGAGGATTTGGCCGGCGCCAATCTATGCCGCGCCACGCTGCCGGACGGCTCCGCCAGCGCCAAGGATTGCGGCGACTAACCGGACGACTTCAGGGCAGCGCCCGCGCGTCCGCCTGAATTGGTCGAGACGTCACTGACGTTTTTACGCCCTATCCGGGAAACCTTGGCCTGCGGCGTCGTCGGGATTGATCTGCGGACTGGTCGCTTCGTCGGCGTATCCGCTCATGCGCTCCAGGCTTCGGCGCGAACCGCGCGGTCCGCGGCGCCCGCGACCCGATATCCGTCGGCAGCCGCATTGTAGTCGGCGGCGGACGGCGCCTGGGCGGACATGGCGGCCGCCGCCAAGCGACGACCCTGACGCGCCGCCGTTTCCGGGTCGCCTGTAATTGTCTCGGCGCGTATCGGCACTTCGCCGCCGACCACATAACGCCGACCGTCCGGGCCGGTCGCATAGTCGTACTGGATAGGCCCCGCCATGGCGCCGGCGGCGGCCGCGTGGGCGGTCTCTTCGCGCCGGACGGACCCGTCACGGGCTTGAAGCCGCTTCAGGTCACGCCGTTCGGAAAGTGACAGTTCGTCGATGTCGGCGACGCCGATCTCCGAAACGGCAGCGCTACGCGGCCCTTCGCCGGCCGCCAGCCGGGTCCGTTCCTCGCGCGCCTCGCGAACTGACGGGTCTTCGGTCGGCGCGACCTGAAGTTGGACCATTAACCCCGCCGGCGGCACATAGCCGACGACCATCGCCGCCACGACGACGCCTTGCTGACCGTCGGCGGTGCGCTCGATATCGCCGATCAGGTCTTTCGGAACGGAGAGGTCTTCCGCCGCCGGCGCAAGGGGATCGCCCGGCCGGTCCTCGACGAAAGCGCGAGCTGTGGTTTCTCCGCCGCGGACGGAAACCGCCGGGCCGACGGACGGGCCAGCCAACATCGGCGAGCCTCCGAACCATTCGAGACGATTTTATCTAAAACCCGACGGATAAACCCGCGCTGAATCCAATTCGATTGCATTCGATCTTTTTCGGCGATTCTGCTCCCAAAGCCTGCTTTAGATCACCCCGTCCGCGCGCAATTTGTCCTGGGCGGCGGCGTCATAGCCGAGCGCGCTCAGGGTTTCGGCTGTGGCGTCGCCCTGTTCCGGCGCGGCGGAGCGCATGACGAACGGCGTGCGCTCCAGATTGGTCGCGTGGCGCACGATCATCAGATCCCCGAGCGTCGCGTGGGGCGCCGGCGTCGCCATGCCGAGATGCTGGACCTGCGGATCCTCGAACGTCTGCTGGACGTTGTAGATCGGCCCGCACGGCACCCCGGCGGCGTTCAACCCCTTGATCAGGTCCGCCGACGCGCGCTTGCGCGTGTGGCTTTCGATCGCGGCGTTCATGGCGTCGCGGTTCGCGGCGCGGCTCTTGTTGTCCTTGAAGCGCGGGTCCGTCAGCAGTTCCGGCGCGTTCAGCTCCTTCGAAAGGCGTTCGACCATCACCCCGCCCGAAGCGGCGATGTTGATGTGGCCGTCCGCCGTCTCGAACACGCCGGTCGGCACGCTGGTCGGATGATTGTTGCCGGCCTGAGGCGGCACTTCATGCGCCATGGTCCAGCGGCTCGCCTGGAAATCGAGCATCGCGATCTGCGCTTCCAGCAGCGACGTGTGGACCCACTGGCCCTCGCCCGAAACCTCGCGCTCCAGGAGCGCGGTCAGCACGCCGATGGCGAGATACATGCCGCACGTCAGGTCCGCGATCGGAATGCCGACGCGCACCGGCCCCTGGCCGGGCAGTCCGGTTACGGACATCAAGCCGCCCATGCCCTGCGCGATCTGGTCGACGCCCGGCCGGTCCCGATAGGGCCCCGTCTGCCCGAAGCCGGAGATCGAGCCATAGACGATGCGCGGATTGACGGCGCGGCACGCCTCGTAGTCGACGCCAAGCCGCGTCTTCACGCCGGGCCGGTAGTTTTCGATGACGACGTCCGCGTCCTTCACCAGCGCCAGGAAGATCTTGCGCGCCTCGTCGGATTTCAGGTTCAAGGTGATCGAGCGTTTGTTGCGATGCAGGTTCTGGAAGTCGAACCCGCTGCGCTCGCCGGCCATGACGCTGCGCGCGTCGTTCTCCGCCGGCGCTTCGATTTTCAGCACCTCGGCGCCCCAGTCCGCGAGCTGGCGAACGGCGGTCGGTCCGGCGCGCGCGCGGGTGAGGTCGAGCACTTTGAAGCGGCGCAGGGGCAATTGGCGTTCGGTCATGGCGGCGTCTCCTGTTTCTTTGCGGCCGCCATGTTCCGCGATTTTGAGGAAATGCGAAATATCCTGCCGGCCGGAGCGTCGGCAGGCGCTCGTCGGCAAGCGATGCGCGCGCCCGTCGCCAAGCCAAAGCGACGATGCGCCGCGTCAGACGCGCCCCGCCAGCCGGGCCGCGCCCAGCCGCCAGAGCCGCCAGGGATCCGGCCCGCTCATACGGGGGTCGGTCGGGTCGCCGCCGGCGCGGCGCGCCCGCTTCACATAGGCCGCCGCGAGCGCCGCCGGCGCGGCCGCGCCGCGGTGTCCTCGGGGCGGGCGGACCGCCGCCAACGTAGCCGCGCGATCGATCAATGCGGCGAGGTCGCCCTTCAACGCCTTTGGCGCCCAGGGGCGGCCCCGCGCCTGATTGATCGGCTCGGCGCGGGCGAGGCCGATCAGCGCGAACGCCGTCGCGCCGTCCTCGGCCGCGGCGGCGGCCGGCGTGTCGCGCCAGAGCGTGCGATGCAACGCCCCGGCGGCGGCCCGGGCGTAGGCTTCGAGCTCCGCCAGGCTTTCCGGCGGCGCCGGGTCCAGATCCCGTTCGCGGGCGTCGACGATGGCGGAAAGGTCGTCGAGGTCCACATGACCGGCCGCATGGGCCGCCGCGAGCGCGCCGACGACCGGGTGGCGGCGCGGCCGGCCGGCGGCGATTTCCTCCAACGCGTCCCGGTGCCACTGCAGGCGGATCATACCGATCGTGGTTTCGCTGGACCTCGGCGCGGCGTTCGCCAGCTCCAGGTTCCAGGCGGCCAGCGCCACGGCGGCCGCGCGGAGCCGCGGCGGCTGAAAGAGCGCGATCAGATACCGGTCGCCGTCCTGGGCGCGGACGGCGTCGGCGCAATAGCGCGCGTCGGCCTCGGCCCTGGCGGCGGCCTCGGCGTCAGAGGTCGGCGGCGAATTCTTCATATCGCGCGATATAGGGCTCGCAGAGGCCGCGCAGAATGGCGGCGTCGGCCGGGTCGAGCGCCTGGTCGAGCGCGGCGAGCTCCCCAAGCGCCGGCAGCAGGAACCGGCCGGCATAGTCCGCGATCCGCGCCCGCGCGGCGGCGAGAAGATCGGGATCGTCCCTGACGGCGGCGGCGAACCCTTCGCCGTCATGCCCAAGCTCCTGGAAGAGCGTCGCCGGCAAGGTAAGCAACACGTCGCCCTTCGCGGCGTCCGCCGCCAGGTCGCGCATGATGTGGACGAGATAGAGCAGGATCGCGGAATTGCGGATGCGATCGACCGCTGCGCCCGGCAGCCGGCTCCGCAAGCGCCCGTCCGGCCCGGGCGTAAGGCCCAGAATATCGACGAAGACGGCCGCCGGCGCGGCCGAGGCGCCTTCGGCATAGTCGAGGAAGGCCGGCCAGTCCGCCATGGGCGCCTCGGCGACGTCCCGGCTCATGGCGCCCGCCAGGCGGCGCCAGGGGTCCGGGTCGAGCGATGCGAGCGGCTGAATGGCGGCGAGGCCGATCTGGGTCTCCCGAAAGCGGTCGTCGGGCGCGGGCGCCGCGCCAAGCTCCAGCGCGGCGACGGCCGCGTCCCGCCATTGGCGGACCGTCGCCTGCGCCGCCGCGCGCTCGCGCGCGCGGACATCCGGGGCGCCCGCCAGAAAATCGTCGTCGACGAAATCGTCGATCACGCGCATGGAGGCGTAGGCCGCGCAAAAAATGCGATAGCGCACGGGATCGAGCCCCGCCGCCGCCCGCTCCATCGGAGACTTGGAGGCGCGCGCGATCCGGACCGAGGCGTCGAAAGGATCGGCGCTCGTCACGCCGCGCCCTCGACAGGTGCGCCGGCCGCGCTTAGATAGGATGGCGCGCGCAAGAAATGCGCCCAAGCGTCACAATGAGATTCCGATAGGGGGATGCAATGGCTTTCGAACTGCCCGACCTTCCGTATGCGCATGACGCGCTCGACCCGTACATGTCGCAGGAAACGCTCGAGTATCATCACGACAAGCACCACCAGACCTACGTCACGAACCTGAACAACCTCATCAAGGATTCCGACATGGCGTCGGCGTCCCTCGAGGACATCGTGACCAAGACCTACAACGTGGCTGATAAGGCCGGCGTATTCAACAACGCCTCCCAGCATTGGAACCACATGCTGTTCTGGGAGTGCATGAAGCCGAACGGCGGCGGCGCGATGCCGAGCGAACTCGAGAACCGCATCAAGGCGGACTTCGGTTCGGTCGATGCGTTCAAGGAAGCTTTCATCGCCAAGGGCGCCGGCCAGTTCGGCTCCGGCTGGGCCTGGCTCGTGGAAAGCGGCGGGAAGCTCGAAGTCACCTCGACCCCGAACGGCGTGAACCCGCTCTGCTTCGCCGGCCAGAAAGCGCTGCTGGGCTGCGACGTGTGGGAGCACTCCTATTACATCGACTACCGGAACCGCCGCCCCGACTACGTGAAGGCGTTCCTGGACAGCATGGTCGACTGGGAATACGTGGCGGGCCGGCTCTGAGCCTCCCCCCGATCCCGGATCGACAAGACGCCCCGGACCGCCTGGTCCGGGGCGTTTTTCTTTTCCCGCCAAGCGAAGCCGCGAAAACTGGCGCGGCGGCGGCGGCCATGCGAAACTCCTACCAACGGTCCGGCCACAGGCCGCGAAGCCGATGACAAAGGGAGGCCACGATGCCCGAATACATTCCGCCCGCGATCGACTGGGTGCGCGAACAGGTCGAACTGTACGAAAGCAGCGGCGGCCGCGAGGGCGTCACCCTGCGCGACACGGACCTGCCGTGCATCATCGTGACCCATATGGGCGTCAAATCGGGCGCGATCCGCAAAATTCCGCTGATGCGGGTGAAGGTCGGCGACGGCTATGTGCTGGTCGGCTCCTATGGCGGCCGGCCGAAAGACCCCGTTTGGGTCAACAATCTGCGCGCCCATCCGGACGTCGAAATTCGGGACGCGACGGAAGTCTTCAAGATGCGCGTGCGCGAGGTCGATGATGCGGACGAACGCGCCCGCCTTTGGACAGCCAGCGCCGCCGCCTTCCCGCCCTATGACGACTATCAAGCCAAGACCGACCGCAAGATTCCGGTCTTTCTGGCGGAGCCTGTCTGACCGCGCCGACTGTTGAGGAGGACGGACCCTTGAACGAGGCTGAATTTCAAGAGCTCGCGACGTCAGAAGGCTTCGATGCGCCCGAATCCCGGTCGCAGCCGCCGAACAAGTTCTTCGAGACCCACGCCCATGAGCGCGAGTTGATCGTGCTGGTGACCGCGGGCGCCTTCACCGTCGCCTATGGCGAGGATGCGACGACCTTCGGCCCCGGCGAGATGTGCCGTGTGAAGCCAGGGGTCCCCCACACCGACGCGGCGGGGCCCGAGGGCGCCAGCTACATCCTTGCTTGGCGATAAAGTCTGATATCTGGGGTCGATTGAAATAATGGTTCGGATGGGGCCACAATAGGCGATTGCAATCAATCAGGATCGTTATTCGCCATGGCGCTCGCAGTGCGGACGGACCCCACGACTGGCCGAAAGATTTTCAATACACGCGCGGCCAAAGCATCCGACAAGATCGCCGGCCAGGGCTATGCGGTCATCAGCGACGACAAGCTGAAGACCTTGCCGCCGCCGCCGCCCGGCGCGGAGTTCAACGCCGAGGAACAGGCGAAATATCGGGAATTCAAGGAAACGCGCGAGGGCGCGGCGGACTACATCGCCATGGAAGGCGAGTTCGCGAAATATCTCGAAGACGTCTATTCCGAACCGCCCGTTCGGCGCGATCCCCTGATGGACGAGTGCGAAATCCTGGTGATCGGCGCGGGCTTCGGCGCGATGCTGCTGTGGTACCGGCTGATGGACGCGGGCTTCACCGATGTCCGCTTCTGCGAGAAGGGCGGCGACGTCGGCGGCACCTGGTACTGGAACCGCTATCCCGGCATCGCCTGCGACGTGGAAAGCTACAGCTATCTGCCGCTCTTGGAGGAAATGGGCCACATCCCCTCCATGAAGTTCGCCTCGGGCTTCGAGATCCTGGAATACTGCCAGAGCATGGCCGAGCGGTTCGGCTTCTACGACCGCTGCCTGTTCCACACCACCGTCGGCGAGACCACCTGGGACGAGGCCAGCCAGCGCTGGATCGTGAAGACGGATCGCGGCGACGCGATGCGCGCCCGCTATGTGGTGCTGGCGAACGGCATCCTCACCACGCCCAAGCTCGCCAAGATCGACGGCATGGAGACGTTCAAGGGCGAGGCCTTCCATACCTCGCGCTGGAACTATCACGTCGACCTAAACGACAAGCGCGTCGGCATCATCGGCACGGGCGCGACGGCGGTGCAGATCGTTCCCCAGATCGCCAAGACGGTGAAGGAGCTCTACGTCTTCCAACGCACGCCCTCCTCGATCGACGTCCGCGACCAGCGGGCCACGACGACGGAAGAATACGAAACCTGGCCGAACGAAGAGAACTGGGCCGTCAAGCGGCGCGAACGCCTCGCGCTGATCTCCGCCGGGCGGACTGCCCTTCAGGGCAATGACGATTTTCTTTCCGGCAAGGTCACGGACTTCAAGCAGCGCAAGCAGCACAACCGCGAGCTCTCGCCGGAAGAGCTGATCCAGCGCCAGCTCAACACGAACTTCCGCATCATGGAGCAGATCCGCGCGCGGGTGGACGCCATCGTCGAGGACCCGAAAACGGCCGAAGCCCTGAAGCCCTACTACCCCTATGGCTGCAAGCGCCCGACCTTCCATGACGAGTATCTGCCGACCTTCAACCTGCCCCACGTCCACCTGGTCGACACCGCGCCGACCGGCGTGAAGGAGATAAACGAGCGCGGCGTGGTGCATGACGGCGTGGAATACCCCGTCGACGTGATGATCTACGCCACGGGCTTCGAGTGGATGGGCACCGGCTCCTTCAACATGATCCGGGGCCGGGACGGGCGGACCCTCAAAGAGAAGTGGGAGACGGAGGGCACCAAGACGTTCCTTGGCATGCATTCCTCCGGCTTTCCCAATCTCTTCATCATGAACGGCCCCCAGGGCGGCGGCGGCCAGTTCAACTTCACCCGCGTTTCGGAGATGCACGCCAACTATATCGTCTGGGCGCTGGAGACCATGCGCGAGAACGGCGCCGGGACCATCGACGTCACCAAGGAAGCCGAAGACGAATACGCCGAGCATTGCGCCAAGATGGACCTTCTCTCGGCGCCGCTACGGGACTGCGTTTCCTACTATAACGGCGACGGCAGGGCGAAGCCCGGCAGCCTCGCATATTACGGCGGCGGCCAGCGCTGGCACGACCGCCGCATGAAGGCTCAGGAAAGCATGCAGCCCTATCTGTTCGACACGGCGCCGACCTGAGACCTGAGAACGGTTTCGATCGCGCAGGCGCGAAAGCGATACGCGGTCAGGCTGCTTGCAGGCGCTTGGTCCGCGCTTCAATCAGTTCCTCGGCGATCTGCGCGAATTTGCGCAAGTCGCCGCAAGCATCGGCATTGATGTCCGAACGGGGTTCGGAATCGAGAATGCACAATGTGCCGATCGCAGCGGCGTCGAATATGAGCGGCGCCCCGGCATAAAACCGCACGAAAGGCGGGCCGGTAACCAGCGGATTTTGCGCGAACCGCTCGTCCGCGTGAGCGTCTGGCACAAGGAATACATTCTCGCCCGCGATCGCGTGGCCGCAGAAGGACGGAGCGCGCGGCGTTTCGCTGGCTTGAAGGCCGTGACTGGCCTTGAACCATTGCCGATTGGCGTCGACAAGGGAGATCAAGGCGACCTTGACATCGAAGAACCCCGCTGCCAGGTCGACCAACGCGTCAAACTCAGGATCGGGCCGCGTATCCAGCAGCCGTAGCCGGTCCAAGACAGCCAATCGGTGACGCTCACGCTCGATCTTCGGCGCATGAAGGTACATGCAAAACCCCCGGCGCGCCCAACTCCGTTGCGCGCCTCAATACGATGAGGCTCAACACCGCTCGCAAACGCCTCATACGAGATTATTTAATCCCCTTCTTTCTTAATTTTAGCGAAATCGAACTCTATAGCATTTTGACCGACATAGTTCACCTCACAGCAATAATAAAACCCGATATTTCTAAACTTATAGGCAAATTTCCGTCGAAATTGGACCGACCCAATGCTCGTAAAAGAGCTCTTCCTCGACCTGGTGATAAACGTCGCGCTCTACAGCCTGGCGGCCGGCGTCGTTGGGCGCATGATGCATCGGTTCGATGGAATCCCGCCCATACAATATGAAATGGTCATCGGGGCGGTCCTAGGGTTGACCGCGGTGATCGGCATGTTGATCCCCGTTCAGGTCGCGCCCGGCGTCGTATTCGACGGCCGGGCGATCGCCGTGGCCGCGGCTGGACTGTTCGGCGGTCCGGCAGGGGCGGCCGCGGCGATGGCGCCGCCGATGCTCTATCGCCTCGAACTTGGCGGCGCCGGGGTGTTGCCGGGCGTTATCAATATCGCGCTTGCAGGCATGCTCGGCGCGGCGGTGCGATGGTTCGCTCTGCGCCGCGCCCCATGCGTCGGCGCCAGGCATGTCATCGTCGCAAGTTGCCTCTTGCCGCTCGCGAGCTACGCCGCCTTTCCCTTCTTTCCCACGGCGGAACTCGCTTGGAGCGTTTTCCAGAATATCGGCGCCGCCCTGGCCGTGGCCATGCCGGCCGGCCTTCTCGTGCTGGGCCTCTACATGCTCGACGAGCAGAAGCGCTATCAGCTTGTCCTTGACCTGCGCTCCAAGGAAAGCCTCTTCGACGCGATGCATGCGGATATCCCGGCGATGTTGTTTCAGCGCACGCTGACGCCGGACGGGCTGCCGAAGTTTCGTTACATCTCGCAAAGCTCGAAACGGTTGCTCGACCGAACCCCTGAGGAAATGTATCGCAACCCGAAGAATTTCATCGAAGCGATTCATCCAGACGATCGGGAAACCTTTCTGGCGACGATCCATGCCGCGGAGAAGGACGGCGTCCTGCCACACCACGAATACCGTTCGATAAGCCGGGACGGCTTCATCCGCTGGCTGCGCGTCAACGCCGCCGCGACGGAGATTGAGGGCGAGTGGGTTTGGAATGGCGTGACGATCGACATCACGAACCTGAAGCGCGCCGAGCAGGAGCAATCGGAGTTGGCTCAGGTCTTCCGCGACTCCTGCGTCGCGATCGTCCGCACCGACAAGGATTTCAACGTCTGCCATTTCAATGCGGCGGCCGAACGCCTCTACGGCTATTCGGCGGAAGAGGCGATCGGCATGCCCGCCGCGCGGTTCCGGCCGCCGGAGCGGGTCGAGGCTATGGGAATCTTCCTCGACAACATCCAGGCGAAGCTCAAGCCCGACTCGATTCGCACTACCGCCTTGCACAAGACAGGCCGTCGAATCCCCGTTCGCCTGGACTTCAGCCCCATGTTCGACGAGACCGGCAGGATCGCCGGTTGGGCGACGATGTGCATCGACATGACGGAGCAGGAATCCGCCGAGCAGGAACTCCAGCGACTGGCGACGACCGACGCGCTCACCCGACTGCCGAACCGTCGAAGCTTTCAGGACCAGGGCGCCCAAGAGATCGCGCGGGCCCGTCGATACAATCGCCCGTTGTCGATCATCATGGCCGACATCGACCATTTCAAATACATCAACGATACGTTTGGACACGCGGCGGGAGACGAGGTCCTGCGTTCCGCCGCAGACATCTTCCGTCACACGCTTCGAACCTCGGGCGATACCGTTTCGCGCCTGGGCGGCGAGGAGTTCGCGATCATCCTGCCGGAATGCAACCAGGACGGCGCGGCCCTGCTGGCGGAGCGGTTGCGGATCTCGATTTCGACCATGAGCGTGATCCATGAAGGCGCCGAGGTTTCGGTGCGTTGCAGCTTCGGCGTCGCGGAATGGCACCCGACCGACGAACGAATCGAGACGGTCCTCAGCCGGGCGGACGACGCCCTCTATGCGGCCAAATCGGGCGGGCGCGACCAGGTGGCCGTGGCCAGCCGGCCTGAAATCGCCCTATCGATGCAACGCCTTCGGGATCACGCCGCTTCCGAACCGCCGCTCTAGCAAAGCCGGCGTCGAACGCTCCCGTTCGAGCGCGCCTTTCGGCGAACCGGACGGACCGGTTTCCGTCATGCCGCCGCGAGCGCGTTCCGCGTCGCGCCGATCGAAAGCGCCGCACGGGCCGCTTCGCGCCCTTTCTCGACGAAATGCCGGCGGAAGATGTCCCGATGGTGGTCCGTCTCCTGGTACTGATGCGGCGTCAGCGAGACCGAGAGAACCGGAACGCCGCTGTCGAGGCCGGCGCGCATCAGGCCATCGACGACCGCCTGGGCCACGAAATCGTGGCGATAGATGCCCCCGTCCACGACCAGGGCCGCCGCGGCGACGGCCGCATAGCGTCCGGTGTTCGCCAGGTCGCGGGCGAGCAAGGGCAATTCGAATGCGCCCGGAACGTCGAATACGTCCACATTCGCCGCCGGAATGATTTCCAGAAAGCCGTCGAGCGCGCGCTCGACGATATCGGCATGCCAGTTGGCTTTGATGAAGGCATAGCGGGCGTGTGTCATAGGTGATCTCCTCTTAGCGACAGACACGTTGCCCAAGGCGATCACGAGCACGGACGTCCGCCATCGCGGACCGGCGGCCGTGCGCATTCTCTTCCATCCGGACTATCACCGTCGGCTCAGGAATTTCGCCTGATCTGCTGACCCTTCCGCAAGGAAGGCGCTCGCGGGCTTGCGGCCTAAAGCGTTGTGCGCCTTAGGGGCGCAGTCCAACGCTTTATCAGATTGCTCTAGCCGCTCACCGCCGGTGGGGACTTTCACCCCGCCCTGAGAATGCGGTCATTTTCGAACAGCGCAGCCGGTTTCGCAAGCAGATCGAAACGTCGTGCGTTAGGCGCCGTCGAGCCAAGGCAGACGACGCCTAGCCTCCGCCAACGCGCCCTCGGCGGTCTCGAACGCATGGCGCTCATAGCGGCCGATGCTGAACCAGCCCCGCATATCCTCGGGGTCGCGGCGATATTCCTCGAAGCCGTAGCTGCCGTCCGGGCGGACGAAAATATCCACGCAGACCCGTTCGCCGTCCATGTTGATCGACCGGACCACCCGCTTGCCGTCCGCCATTTTGCCCAATCCCTTCTTTGAGCGCCCGACCGATCCTAACGCGGCCGTTCTGGCGGAACGACCGGATAGGCCCTATTCATGTCGCGATAGCCGGCGAACGGCGTCCGTTCGGCGTCCCGAAGTCGGCCAATGGTAAAGAGACCACGCCCCCCCGTGTCCCCCATCGAAATCGGATTGCTCGCCGCCGCCGCCTTCTGCACTTCGGCGCTGACGGCCGTCGTCGGAGCCGGCGGCGGCACGGCGCTGATCGCGATCATGCTCCAGGTGATGAACCCGGCCGCCGCCATTCCCGTCCATGGCGCGGTCCAGCTCGCGTCGAACACGACCCGGGTCTGGCTGCTCTGGCGGCATATGTCCTGGCCGATCATCTTCCGCTTCGCGGCGCTGATGCCGCTCGGCGTCTGGCTGGGCCTGGCGCTCTTCCAGGGCCTGCCGACGGCGGTCATCCAGATCATGATCGGCGGCTTCGTCCTGATCTCGCTCGCCGCGCGCCGGATCGGCCGATGGCGCGAAAGCGACGTGCCGCTCTGGGCGTTCGTGCCGATCGGCTTCGTCACGGGCGCGCTCAACATGGTCGTCGGCGTCATCGCGCCGATCCTGGGCGTGCTGGTGATCCGGAAGGACCTCTCGAAGGAGGCTGTCGTCGGCACGCTCGGGTTCTTCGGCTTTCTCGGCAATCTCCTGAAGATCGCGGGCTTCGCCATGGTCGGCTTCAGCTTCGAGGCCTATGGCCCGACGATGCTCTGCATGATCCCGGCCGCCGTACTCGGCGCGCGGGTCGGCCGGGCGGTCCTGAGCAAGCTGGACGAGCGCTACTTCCTCTTAGGGTTTCGCATCGTTCTGGTCGGCCTCGCCCTGAAGCTCATCGTGATCGACGGGCTCGGCCAGCTGCTCGCCTGATCCCGGCTTGCGCCCGACCCCGGACGCGCCCGACAATCGGGCGAAACGACGGGAGGCGGCGATGACCAAGAAGCTAAAATACTGGGGCTGGGGCTATGAGGGCGACGGCCTCGACGCGCCCGCGACCGAGGCGCTGCTGGCGACCTTCGCCGACGGCTTCGGCATCCGCCCGAGCGACGACGGCGCCTTCCCGACGCTGGACGCGATCGCCCTGCCGCCGCCCCGAATTCAGCCGCCGGCGAACCTCGCCGGCCTCTGTTCGAGCGCGGCCTATGAACGGGCGCTGCATGCGTTTGGCCAGTCGCAGCCCGATTCGATCCGCTGCTATCTGGGCGACTTCGACCATGCGCCCGATATGGTCGCCTATCCGGAAAGCGCCGAGGACATCGCCCGCCTGTTCGACTGGTGCGGGGATGCCGGCGCGGCGCTGATCCCCTATGGCGCCGGCTCCTCGGTCGTCGGCGGCGTCACCAGCGACGTCGATGCCCGCTACAACGGCGTGGTCTCGCTCGATATGTCCCGCCTGAACCAGGTGCTGGAGATCGACGACGTCAGCCGCGCCGCGCGCATTCAGGGCGGCGCCCGGGGGCCGGAGCTGGAGGCGCAGCTCAAGCCGAGCGGCCTCACCCTCCGCCATTTCCCGCAAAGCTTCGAGCACTCGACCCTGGGCGGCTGGATCGCGACCCGATCGGGCGGCCATTTCGCCACCCTCTACACCCATATCGACGATCTGGTCGAAAGCGTCGCCATGACGACGCCGGCGGGCGATATCGTCTCCCGTCGCCTGCCGGGCTCCGGCGCGGGGCCGAGCCCGGACCGCATCATGATGGGCTCCGAGGGCGCGCTCGGCGTCATCACCGAAGCCTGGGTCCGCCTCCAGGGCCGGCCGACTTTCAAGGCGACCGCCGGCTACCGCTTCGCCGATTTCCTCGGCGCAGCACGGGCCGTGCGCGCCGTCGCCCAGGCCGGCCTGTTCCCGGCGAACGTGCGCATCGTCGACGATGTAGAGCTGCAGGCGAACGGCGTCGGCGACGGGTCGTTCACGCTGATGGCGGTCTCGTTCGAAAGCGCGGACCACCCGGTCGAGCCCTGGATGGCGCGGGCGGAGGAATGCTGCCTCGACCATGGCGGCGTCCTGGACGTGGACTGGCGGGACAATCCCCGCGCCAATTTCGAAGGCGCGGTCGGCGCCTGGCGGGAGGCGTTCATCCGGATGCCCTATAACCGCGAACAGCTCACGCCGCGCGGCATCATCTCCGACACCTTCGAAACGTCGATCACCTGGGACCGGTTCGAAGGCTTCTACCACGCGATCCGCGAGGCGACCGCGGCGGCCATCCTCCAGGCGACCGGCAAGCCGGGCGCCGTCTCCTGCCGCTTCAGCCACGCCTACCCCGACGGCCCCGCCCCCTATTTCGCCTTCCACGGCGAAGGCCGGAAAGGCGCGCTCCTGGAGCAATGGCAGGCGATCAAGGACGCCGCCTCCGACGCCGTCATCCGCGAGGGCGGCACGATCACCCACCATCACGCTGTCGGCCGCGACCACCAGAAATGGTACGAGCGCCAGCGCCCGGCGCTGATCGGCGACGTGCTGGAAGACGCCAAAAGACGCCTCGACCCCAAGGGCATTCTGAACCCCGGCGTGATCGTGCGGTGAGGGCTGGCGTTGCCGGATGAGCCGGCTCGCCCTATATTCGCATTTCAAATACTTATTTAAACGAGGCCAGACATGGACCGCTCAGAACGCCGCGCAGCCCTGGTTCAGGAGGTTTCCGCGCGGACCGGCATCGACGAGACGATGATCGGTCGGCTGGTCCATGCGTTCTACGACCGCGTCCGCCAGGACCCGACGCTCGGCCCCATCTTCAATGACGCCGTCGACGACTGGGACCGGCATCTGGGGCGGATGTGCGCCTTCTGGCATTCCGTCGCCCTCTCCAGCGGCCGTTACCAGGGCCAGCCCATGGCCAAGCATCTGCCGCTGCCGGTCGACGCCCGCCATTTCGACCGCTGGCTCAGCCTGTTCGAGGCGACGGCGCGCGATCTCTGCCCGCCCGTCGCGGCGGACCACTTCATCGAGCGGGCGCGGCGGATCGCGGAGAGCCTGGAGCTGGGCGTCGCGGGCCATGCGGGCGTTTTCCTGGCCAAGGGCGAACGCTATTACCGCGATGGCCGGCCGGGCGACGACGCAGACGACCCGATCGAACTCGCCTCCTCGCCCTGTCTGCTGCATGAAATCGACCCGGTTTATGCGGGCCTGACGCCCGAAGCCGCCGAACCTGCTTGTGAAGCCTCTCGCGAATAAATTATTGGCGCTGACAAGCCGTATTTCATATAACGACCACACTTAAAGCAATGCAATCACGCCCCAAACTAGCGAATCGCAAGCTTCTTTTACTATTAAACTCTATATCTCAATTTTCTATTGTAAAAAATAATTATTATATTCTTTTATTAATTTCTAACAGTTTTCCAGGCCTGCTATAGAACTTTCCTCTACATTAAGAGAAAAATTATATCAAGTCGAATCCGGTAATTCAAGGATACCTACAACAATTAATCTGACAACCTCTTTGGCTGCATCTCGAACAAAGTATGCTTGTACATATATTTCATTCACTCTCATAGCCGCCAATACCCTTAAATGTATTAGTGGACGCACGTCAGATGGAATGTTGAACCCTAACACACCATCTACCTCCTTTAATCGCAATTTTCCCCATCCTGTCTCTTTATTGTATTGTACAATATTTACTAAAATCGGCGTAATTTCGCCATCCACTCGCTCTCTTTCAATATTTTTAGCCATCTCTGGATTTAAATATAAAATATTACTCTCTTTTCCATCAGCACTTTCACTTACTATATCTAACGAATCGGCACTTTCTCGAAGCACAACACCCATTTCACTAACTAGTGGCGTCGCCATTCCTATAAGCGAAGCCTCCTGTTTCGGCTCAATCTTACTTAATTCGTCCGCTTTTTCTGACAACTGCCGTTCACGCTCCATTTCTGCGTGTTGAATGCGCTGCAACTCACGCAGATGAGCCCCCTCAATAATACGTTGGCTATCACCAAAACCTCCCCTATCCGATTTGATGATCTCCAGCGCTTCTCTTGTAGCAGCAATCGACGCAGCTGTATTTTCCTGCTCAGCCCTTACAACATCAAGCACCTTATCATCTCTACTGGCCGATATACCTCCAACAACCCTTTCAAAAACGTATGACATTATTTCTGGGATTGCCACATTAATAAACACCTCTTGCGCAGCCATCATAGCTGGCAATAAAATGCTAAATTCAAACGAACCCGTTTCATACGGAACGAGCTTAATATTTCTATTTTGTTTGCTCGTAATTTTTCTTGAAAACTTTCCCCCTTCAATAAATTGCTCTAATTTTACAATAAGGCGAGCTGCTGCATATTGAAAACGTGCTGCTTCATAGAAGTTCAGCGTATGCTCATTGGCCAACCGTCCTTCTAACCGAAAAACAAGCTTTTCAGACACTGATGCCTCCAAAACGTGCATTTCATATATTTACCATATATCTCATAAAGGTACATCTACTCAAACACCAAGCGACTCCGCGCTAGAGCAGACCGAAATCAATGTGTGGTGGATATGGCCACAAAGAAGACTGTATCCTGCTGCCCCGCCCCATCTTTACCGCGAGAATCCGCGTGTCGGTATTGCTATTGGTGAAGTAATTACCCGCCCTTAAGCGGTTCTTTCATTATAGATTTCGAAGGGTTTTTAGAAAATGCTGGTGGAGGTTCTTCCACCCTGCAGGTCATGAGGATCATCAGGGCAGAACCAAGCGTAGAACCGCGCTCCACAGACAACATGTGTGACACTGCTCACAAATTCGCTGGTCACGCCGCCAGAGTTCGGAAAACACCGCAATTTCCGCAGGTTAGGCTTGATACTCCACGCATATTGTCGACCCCCTCGCACTGATTCGCCACGAATTCGCCCAATTCGACATCGAAATTACGCTCGCATTCGAACGGGGCCGTCCCCAACTGGCTCCGGAAAGCGCCGCCGGCATCCGGCGGCGCCGAAGCAGTCGCCCCAGGCGGCAAGTGAGGATTTGACATGAGCACCGCGCAGATTTCCAAGATCGCCACGACCGCTTGCGTCGCCTTCGGGCTGGCGCTTCTCACCAGCGCGCCCGGCGCGATGGCCGGCGGCCCGAAGCACTGCCCGCCGGGCCTTGCGAAAAAGGGCTCATGCACGCCGCCCGGCCACCGCAAGCACTGGAGCAAGGGCGACCGCATCCCCGACGACGTGGAGATCCGGGTAATCGTCAACCATGACCGCTACCGCGTCCGCCGCCCCCGCGACGGCGAGGTCTATGTCGAGATCGGCGGCGACATCTACCTGATCGCCGAGGCGACCAAGCGCGTCATCGAAGCGATCAACCTCGTGGACGCGGCGACGCGCTAGGCAAAGCAGGCAGGGCGGCCGCACGTCCGGCCGCTCAGCCGACGCGCCGCATATCCAAACCTTGGCCTGATAGCCCCGGCAGTCGGGCCGCCCTCCGCGCCCGCGACGCCAACTACTTCGGAATCTCCACCTCGCCTTCCCACTCGGTGGTTTTCTTTCCGCCGACGACCGGACCGGTGACGAACGTGCCCTCGCCGGTCATGCCCCAATATTTCCCCGTACCCTCAACGACTTTCCAGGCGCCGCGACGTCTGTATGTGTTCTTGATTTGCTTGTCGAACGCGTTGCCCTTCTCCATCTCGAACGCCACCGTCCAGCGATCCGGCGCCGCGCCGAAAATGCAGATGCCGTTTCCGTCGATCTCCTTTTCCGTCCAGAACCCGGCGCCGTGACATTCCACGGGGCCGCCCGGGATCGGCCCGGAATGGATTTCGATCTCGCCTTGGCTGTCATACATGTAGTAGCCGGCATGCAGCCCCGTCGGCCAGGAGCGCATGTCCGTCTCGTATCGGTTCGTGCCCGCGATCAGATCTCCGGCGAAGGCCGGCGGCGCGGCAAGCAGGCAAATGACGGCGATGGCGAGCGTTCGCATAACCACGGACCTCCGGCGGCTTCAAACACCAAACCGTACCGCCCACGGCGCGGCGAGCAAAGGACGGCGGCTCAGCCTCGGGCGGCCAAAACGAGGCCGGCGCAACCCGAAGCTGCGTTTATCCATGTAGCGGAACCGACCGCCGGGATTTGGCCTACGAATACGGCGCCCGATCCGTTAGAAGGGTGACCCTTGGAGAAACCGCCAGAAGAACAATGCGCGACGGCGCGGCCGCCGTCGCCTCGGAGGAAAAACCCGCTATGAGCACGCGCGCCTACAAGATCGCCGCCATCCCGGCGGACGGCATCGGCCCGGAAGTCATCGAAGCCGGCGTGCGCGTGCTGGAAGCGCTCGCCGCGCGCGTCGGCGACGTCGCCTTCGACATCCAGACCTTCGATTGGGGCTCCGACTACTACAAGCGCCATGGCGCGATGATGCCGGCGGACGGCCTGGAGCAGTTGAAGCCGTTCGACGCCATCTATTTCGGCGCCGTCGGCGCGCCGGACGTGCCGGACCACATAACGCTCTGGGGCCTGCGGTTGAAGATCTGCCAGGGCTTCGACCAGTATGCCAATGTGCGGCCGACCCGGATTCTGCCGGGCGTGACCTCGCCCCTGCGGGACGTGGAGACGGGCGATCTCGACTGGGTGATCGTGCGCGAAAACTCCGAGGGCGAGTATGCCGGCCATGGCGGCCGCTCCCATGTGGGCATGCCGGAGGAGGTCGGCACCGAGGTCGCGATCTTTACCCGGACCGGCGTCGAGCGGATCATGCGCTTCGCCTTCGAACTGGCGCACTCCCGGCCCCGCAAGCTCTTGACCGTCGTCACCAAGTCGAACGCCCAGCGCTATGGCATGGTGATGTGGGATGAGATCGCCGCCGAGGTGGCGAAAAGCTTCCCGGACGTCACGTGGGACAAGATGCTGGTGGACGCCATGACCGTGCGCATGACGCTGGACCCCAAGAGCCTGGACACCATCGTCGCCACCAATCTGCACGCCGACATCCTCTCCGACCTGGCGAGCGCGCTCGCCGGCAGCATCGGCGTGGCGCCCACCGCCAATGTGGACCCGGCGCGGCGCTATCCCTCCATGTTCGAGCCGATCCACGGCTCCGCCTTCGACATCACCGGCAAGGGCATAGCCAATCCGATCGCCACCTTCTGGTCCGGCGCGCAGATGCTGGAGCATCTGGGCGAGCGGGACGCGGCGGCGCGCCTGATGCATGCCGTGGACGCCGTTTCGGCGGCCGGCGTCAAAACGCCGGACATCGGCGGGACGGCGACCACCAAAGAGGTGACGGACGCCGTCATCGGCGCGATCCGGGGCGCCAACGAGTAGGCCCCGGCGCCTTCGGGCCGCCGGAATCGCCGCCGCTTCAGCTTGCCGCAGGCAAAGGGATAAGTTTCCGCAATAACAGGCGTAGACTTCGCAAATAATTCGCGCGCCGGCGACTGCGTTGCGAATAGTTTGCAGAAGAGGAGCCTCACTATGCAAACCGACCAGAGCGTCCTCGCCGAAGACCGCCCGATCCGCCTGGACGTCGCGACTGCGACATTCGATGACATCAAGGGCGCGATTGGCGACGGCTTGCGGGATATGGCCCGCCGCCCCTTGCTCAGCCTTTTCTTCGGACTGGTCTACGCTCTCTTCGGCGTGGCGCTGATCGCCGGCCTCGTGGTGTTCGATCAGATCTGGATCGTGGTGGCGGCGGGCGTCGGGTTCCCGCTCGTGGCGCCGTTCCTGGCGGCGGGGCTCTACGAAATGTCCCGCCGGCTCAAGCGCGAAGAACCGTTCGGCGCGCGCGACATCTTCCTCGTGATCTTCCGGCAGCAGCGCCGGGAGTTCGGCTGGATGTCGTTCGTCGTGCTGTTCGTGTTCTGGATCTGGGCCTATCAGGTGCGGCTGATATTCGCGCTGACCCTGCAAGACCAGGGCTACCGGTCGTTCGGCTATTTCGTCTCCAACCTGTTCACGACCATGGACGGCGTGACCTTCCTCGCTATCGGCACGATCGTGGGCGCCTTTCTGTCCACGGTGCTCTACACGATCACCGTCGTCGCCATGCCGCTCCTGCTGGACAAGAACGTGGACTTCGTGACCGCGATGATCGCCAGCGTGAAGGCGGTGAAGCTCAGCCCGTTCGTCATGCTGGCATGGGGGGCGATCATCGGCGCGGCGGCGCTGCTGGCCATCGCGCCGTTCTTCGTCGGCATCGTCTTCGTTTTCCCGCTCCTCGGCCACGTCACCTGGCACCTCTACGAGCGGCTCGTGACGGAAGCGGCCTAGGCGGCGCGGCCGGCTCAGGCCTTCACGCCCCGTTCCGGCTCCTTCCGGCCTTCCGCCACGCGGCTCGCGGCGAAGCGGGAGAGGTCCAGCGTCCGGAACCCGCCGTCCAGGATCAGTTCCGAAAGCGCGCGGCCGGCGGCGGGCGCCTGTTGCAGGCCATGGCCGGAGAATCCGGTGGTCAGCAGGAAGTTGTCCGGCTGGCCGGGCCAGGCGCCGATCAGGGCGTTGCCGTCCCACTGGCTGAGCGCGTAGTGGCAGGCCCAGGCGTTCTTCAGGCCGATAGCCTGGAACGCCGGCACCCGGTGGCTGACGAGCGGCCAGTTCTCTTCCTGGAAACGGTCTTCGTCGACCGTCCAGTCGAACGCGCCGGCGCGGGCGAAATTGGTGTGGCCGGTGACGAAGCCCTTGCCTTCCGGTTTGAAGCTGCATCCCCGCCCGTCGATGGTGAGCCCCATGGGCTCCAATTCCTCGCGGCATTCGAAATAGAAGGTGATGCGCGGCAGCGGACGGACCGGGATGTCGAAGCCGAGCATCCGGGTGATCTCGCTCGCCCAGGCGCCGGTCGCATTGACGAACCAGCGCCCCTCGACCCGGCGGCCGTCTTCCAGCCGCGCGGCGCGGACCTTGCCGCCGTCCGCCTCCAGGCTCGCGACCACGGCGTCCAGATACTCAGCGCCCATCGCCTGGTTCTTGCGCTTGACGCCGGTCAACGCGCCATAGGGGTCGAGCCAGCCGTCCTTGGGCGAATGCACCGCCAGCGTCACGTCTTCCACGTTGAGCGAGGGGAAGCGGCGCTTCAGTTCGGCGGCGTCGATAAGGTCCGCCTCGGCGCCCATGGCCGTTTGGAGTTCGTAGTTGGCGGCCATGTCCTCTGCCTGGGCGGCCGTGTTGGAGAGGAAGAGATAGCCCTGGCGCCAGAAGCTGAGCGGCTGCGGCTCCCCGTCGATCGCCATCAGATCGGCGAAGCCGCCATAGACCTCATGGCCGTATTGGGACATGCGCAGGTTTTCTTCCTGGCTGAACAGCACCCGGACCCCGGCGTTGGAGCGGGCGGAGGCCGCATGCTCATAGCCGGGGTCCCGCTCGATCAACGCCACCTTCAAGCCGGGCTCCCGCCGGAGCAGGTGCCAGGCCGTGAAGCCGCCGTGCAGCCCTCCGCCGATGATCACCACGTCGTACATAGGCGCGATCTCCCCTTACCGATGGCGTCCCGCTATCGTCGGCGCTACGATGCCCGCCGACAAGCGCAAAAGACACAAGCACGAAAGACATAAGAGGAGACGCACCATGCCCGAGGCTTATATTTGCGACGCCATTCGCACCCCGATCGGCCGATACGCCGGATCGCTTTCCAAAGTCCGCACCGACGACCTGGGCGCCGTGCCGCTGAAGGCGCTGATGGAGCGCAACCAGAGCGTCGACTGGGAAGCGGTCGAGGACGTGATCTTCGGCTGCGCCAACCAGGCCGGCGAGGATAACCGCAATGTCGCCCGCATGTCCGCCCTGCTGGCCGGCCTGCCGACGACGGTGCCCGGCTCGACCGTGAACCGCCTCTGCGGCTCCGGCATGGACGCGACCGGCACCGCCGCCCGCGCCATCCGCTCCGGCGACGCGGACCTGATGATTTCCGGCGGCGTCGAGAGCATGACCCGCGCGCCCTTCGTCATGGGCAAGGCGGAGACCGCCTTCTCCCGGACCAACAGCGAAGTCTTCGACACCACCATCGGCTGGCGCTTCGTCAACCCGATGATGAAAAAGCAATATGGCATCGATTCCATGCCGGAGACGGCCGAGAACGTCGCCGAGGAATTCCAGGTGAACCGGGAAGACCAGGACGCCTTCGCCTACCGCTCCCAGATGCGGGCCGTGGCGGCCCAGAAGAACGGCCGCCTCGCCAAGGAGATCACGCCGGTCACGATCCAGCAGCGCCGGGGCGACCCGATCGTCGTGGACACGGACGAGCATCCCCGCGAAGGCACCACCATGGAGGGCCTCGCCAAGCTCGGCACGCCCTTCCGTGAGGGCGGCACCGTCACGGCCGGCAACGCGTCCGGCGTGAACGACGGCGCCTGCGCGCTGATCCTTGCGTCGGAAGAGGCCGCGAAGAAGCACGGGCTGACGCCGCGCGCCCGCGTGATCGGCATGGCCACCGCTGGCGTCGCGCCGCGCATCATGGGCTTCGGCCCGGCGCCGGCGACCCACAAGCTGCTCGCCCGGCTCGGCCTCAAGATCGGCGACATCGACGTGGTCGAGTTGAACGAAGCCTTCGCGGCCCAGGGCCTCGCCGTCACCCGCGACCTCGGCCTGCCCGACGACGCGGAGCACGTGAACCCGAACGGCGGCGCCATCGCGCTTGGCCACCCGCTCGGCATGTCCGGCGCGCGGCTGATCACCACCGCCCTCTACGAGATGGAGGAACGCGGCCTGGATCGCGCGCTCTGCACCATGTGCATCGGCGTCGGCCAGGGCATCGCGACGGTGATCGAGCGCGTCTGATCCCGCCGATGGCCCTTCCGAACGCCAATCGGCAGCTCCGCCTGGCCGCGCGTCCGGTGGGGCTCGCCGGGCCCGAGCATTTCGAGGAAGCGACCGAGCCCGTCCGCCAGCCGGCGGCGGGCGAGGCGCTGCTCGAAACCCTGCTCGTCTCGATCGATCCGGCCATGCGCGTCTGGATGAACGAGGATCCGGGCTATGTGCCGCCGGTGCCGATCGGCGGCGTCATGCGGGCGGGCGGCGTCGCGCGGGTGCTGGAAAGCCGGGTCGAGGGCCTGGAGCCCGGCGATCTGGTCCAGGGCCGGCTCGGCTGGCAGACCTGCCCGACCCTGCCGGCGGAAAGCCTGCAAAAGCTCGATCTGTCGCTCGGCGACGCCGAGGACTGGATCGGCCCCTTGGGCACGAGCGCCCTCACCGCCTATTTCGGCATGACGGCGGTGGCGGGGGTCCGCCCTGGAGAGACGGCGCTGGTTTCCGGCGCCGCCGGCGCGGTCGGCCAGATCGCGGCCCAGGTGGGGACGCTCGGCCATGCCCGCGTCGTCGGCATCGCCGGCGGGGCGGAGAAATGCGCCTATCTGACCGAAGAACTCGGCCTCGCCGCCGCCATAGACTACAAGGCGACGGACGATCTGGAAGCCGCCATCCGCGCGGCCGCGCCGGACGGCGTGGACGTATATTTCGACAATGTGGGCGGCCCGACGCTCGACGCCGCGATCGCCAACATGGCGGCCGGCGGGCGGATCGCCATCTGCGGGCGCATCTCCCAGACCGCCGCGGCGGAGCTTTACGGCGTGCGGAATCTCGGCCTCGCCATCGGCAAGCGGCTGCGCATCCAGGGCTTCATCGTCTCCGACTATCACGACCGCTATGAGGAGGCGCGCGCCTGGCTGGCGGGCGAGCTCAAGGCCGGCCGCCTGAAGCAGCGCCTGCATATCCTGGAGGGGCTGGAGCAGGCGCCCACGGGTCTCGCCATGCTGTTCGAGGGCGGCAACACGGGCAAGCTCGCCGTCCGCGTCGCGAAATAGAACATTGCGCGCCCCGGCGGCCGGAAGGCTAGACTTCGGGCCAAAACCACTGACACGCAAACGCGGCCCAGGCGCCCCTTGCGCCATGGCCGCGCCCAAGGCAGGGAACCCATGACGGACAAGAAACCGACAGGCATGGAACAGGGCCTGGTAAACTATGGCGACGCCGAGTTCTCGCTCTTCATGCGCAAGGCCTTCATCAAGGCGATGGGCTATACGGACGACGCCCTCAACCGTCCGATCGTCGGCGTCGTCAACACCTATTCCGGCTACAACCCCTGCCACCGCACGACGCCCGACCTCGTCGAGGCGATCCGGCGCGGCGTCATGCTGGCGGGCGGCATCGCGGTCGACTTTCCCGTCGTCTCCGTCCACGAAAGCTTCTCGGCGCCGACCTCCATGTTCCTGCGAAATCTGATGGCGATGGACACGGAGGAGATGGTCCGCGCGCAGCCGATGGACGCCGTCGTGCTGATCGGCGGCTGCGACAAGACCGTGCCCGCCCTCCTGATGGGCGCCGCCAGCGCCGGCCGGCCGGCGATCCTGGAAGTGACCGGCCCGATGATCACCGGGTCCTTCAAAGGCGAGCGCCTGGGCGCCTGCACCGATTGCCGCCGCCTCTGGGGCATGCACCGCGCCGGCGAACTGGACGGGGAGGAGATCGCGGCCGCCGGCGACCGCCTGATGCCGACCGCCGGCACCTGCATGGTCATGGGCACCGCTTCGACCATGGCGCTGATGGCGGAGGCGCTCGGCATGATGCTGCCGGGCGGCGCCGCGATCCCCGCCGTCCACGCCGACCGCCTGCGCCACGCCGAGGCCACTGGCGCCCGCGCCGTCGCCATGGCGACGGAAGGCCTGACGCCGGACAAGATCATGACGCCCGAAGCCTTCGCCAACGCCTTCAAGATGCTGCTGGCGATCGGCGGCTCCACCAACGGCCTGGTGCACATGACGGCCGTCGCCGGGCGCATGGGAATCGAGGTCGACCTGGAGGCGTTCGACAAGCTCTCGGAGGAGATTCCGGTGCTGGTCGACCTGAAGCCCTCCGGCCAGCACTATATGGAGGACCTGAACAACGCCGGCGGCGCCGCCCCGGTGCTGCGGGAAATCCAGGAAAACCTGGCGCTCGACTGCATGACCGTTTCCGGCCGGACGCTCGGCGAGGAAATCGCGGCCGCGCCCGCCGACTGGGGCCAGGAGGTGGTGAAGACCAAGGCGAACCCGGTCTACCCCAAGGGCGGCATCGCGGTGCTCCGGGGCTCGCTCGCGCCCAATGGCGCCATCATCAAGCAGTCCGCCGCCGCGCCGCACCTGATGCGCCACGAAGGCCGAGCCGTCGTCTTCGAGGACCTGGAGGACATGGCGAACCGCCTGGACGATCCGGACCTGGACGTGACGCCGGACGACATCCTGGTCCTGAAGAACGCCGGGCCGAAGGGCGCGCCGGGCATGCCGGAATCGGGATATATCCCGATCCCGAAGAAGCTGGCCCAGGCCGGCGTCAAGGACATGCTGCGCATGTCCGACGCCCGGATGAGCGGCACCGCCTTCGGCGCCATCGTGCTGCATATCTCCCCGGAAGCGGCCGATGGCGGGCCGCTCGGCCTCGTCCAGAACGGCGACCGCATCCGCCTGGACGTGGAGGCCCGCGCGCTCGACCTGCTGGTCGATGCGGCGGAGCTTGAGCGCCGCCGCGCCGGCTTCCGCCCGACCGCCCACGCCGGCCAGGATCGGGGCTATCTGAAGCTCTATATGGACGAGGTGACCCAGGCGGAAGACGGCGCCGACTTCCGCTTCCTGATGCCGGGCCGAACTGGGCAAAAAACCCCTTAAATTTTATCGAATTCGCTCAAGCCGGCTTTAATTCGGATGTGCGATCTATAAGTGGGCGACCAGTTTTGACGCCCGGGCGCCGAAGCGCCCTCGATCGAACCCGCGACAGGCCCATACGCCATACGCGGATCAGATCGATCTTTAGAGTGACGGAGGGCATGGACCCGCGCCTTTCCTTGCGCGTCCCTGCTCTGGGATTGGAGAAAGCCAATGTCGAGCCCATCCGACGACGGCTTTGACGTCGCAGGCGTCAGAGACGTCGGCGCAGACCAGGCCTACCACGCCGGCGAAATCGCCGCCCCCGCCCGAGACGACGTCCCGGCGGCGCGGCCGGACGCGCCGGCCGAAGCGGTCAAGATTTCCCTCTCGCCCGAAGCCAAGGCGGCGATTGAAGTGATCGAGCGCGCGCGCAACGCCGAAAACGCCAAGCGCGGCGCCAAGGAGATCGCAGCCGTCGCGGGCGTCAGCGAAAGCCAGGCCGTGCAGGCCGCCCAGCCCCAACGCTCTCCGCCCCCCGCCAAGGGCGCGGCCTTATTCCAGGCCAACCTCGCGGCCGACGCCAAGAAAGAATAGCGGCCAGCGCGCGGCGGGGCGGCGCGCCCTCGACGGCGATCGACGTCTACCGAACAAGCGTCAACGTCGACGAGTCCTTCAACTCGCTGGCGTCGCGGTTTAGCGCCAACAGTTGCGCCAAGATGCCAAAGGCTTGCCCGGCTCTGTTGTCGGTGATCGGCGTCAGATCGAATCCGCATATAGCGTCGCCCGCAGAACCGCGATCGGCGGGAATCCAATAGGTCTCGCCGGTAGACAATGTGGCCGATGTGATCGCGTTTCCAACCGCGCCTTTACAGACCGCGAATAGCAGATGCGGTTTCGACGCCGTATTCTCCCGGGATCGATCGACCGGAACGCCCTCGCGATTGAGCGGCCCGTTCGCGCTGCCGGAAGGGGGGCCGCTCGCAGGCGGCAGTCCGTCCGTATAAATGACGGGCGACAATGCATAACTTTCATAAGTCGGTTTATTCGCTCGAACTTGTTCGGCGGCGATTTCACCCAAATATCCGAACACGCCCAAGGTTGAGCGCAGTTCAAATGAAATTGCGCTCTTCCTAATGTCATTGGGCGGCTGGTTCTTAGTTTGAGAAAAGAACAACGCCGATTTTTCTAGAATACTCACACCCGAAGCCGCGGCGCCATCTTCCTTTGGTTTCTTTTCGCTAATTCCCGCTATAATTTTACCCAATCGACCGTCGCTTTGCCCAGGGCATTTCCTGGGCGCCGCCGAATCGCCTCGAATTCTATATCCGTATGTCGATGTACTCTTCGCAATCCGCCACATCCCTGTTTTCTCAACATACACCAGCGCGGTCCCGGCCTTCGCTTCGCTCGATAGATAGGCGAGCGCTTCCTGTTTCGTCATCGGCGGGCCGATGTACGACGTAACCTTGTCCTTCTCTAAGGAAAGGCCGCACGCAAGCAGATCACGCAATATTCGATCGAAGCTGGTCGGATTGCGGCCGGGCTCGCCGGGAAGGCAATTGGCCGGGCGTGGACGGGGATCATTGACGCATTCTTCGCGCACCTTTTTGAAAGAGCCGTCTGGTTGTTTTTCCTCATATGCAAATACAATACGGTCGACGAGCAGACTCAGAACAAGTTCCGCATTCTTACTTAGATTTATCAATTGCGAGACGACGACGGGATCGACATCCCTCGCCACGCCTTGAGCGAATTTCTGCGCGGATTCGACCGACATGGTAAATGTAGGACGCGGATCGCTGATCGTGACCGATGGCGATGCCGAGCCGGGAGCGCCGGATTCAAAAGCATCCACAAAAGGAATAGAAAGACCCAAAGTTCCGCTGAACTGGCTATTCCCGCTGCCCTGGGTAATTGTTGTAAAATACATCGGCTCACGATATGCTGATCGCAAAATATTAAGCAAAATCATTCTGTTTGTTGATTCAGCAATTTGCTTATTGAATGTTTCATGTCGTCCAGCCATCGGCCCATAGTGGCCGCAGCTTAGCAAGAACATAGTCGATAGCAGCGCCAGAATACGCATAACGACAGTTCCCCCCTCGCTTAATTCTACCCAAGGGTGCGATCGAAGGCGCTAATTGTCAACAAAACGGGGAAGACGAGAACGCGCTCCGGCCGGCGAGACGCAACGAACCAAAGGCGCAACGCATTAGCGCCGGCATGCCAATGGCGGCGACTTTGCGGCGGTTCGGAACATCGTGGACGACATTCCCGGTCAACCGTGTCCTGGGCGCGCCGGACGCCGAGACCGAGAACGGCTTGCGCGTCGCATCGGTCGGGTTGGCGGCGCCGCTCGGGAACGTCGATCACACGGCCGTGGGTCGAATCGGTCAAGCTTAGCCCTCGACAAGACCCAATCCGGCTTGTCAATGTTTATATGCTCGAGGCCTATTCGACGCTTGATTCGCCGACTCCCCAATGTATACAGGTTAACGTCGCTCTTGGCTGATCGTTGCTCGTAGGAAACGCGAATGGAGCTTCTCAAAGAGTTCTTCGGAACCGAAAACTTCGCCCCTCACGGATATTGCCTGATGTGGCGGCCCGATGTTTTCTGGCTGCATGTCGTGAGCGACTTATTGATTGCAATTGCTTATTTTTCGATCCCGGCGGCCATCATCGTATTCGCGTTACGCCGAAAGAATACCGGCTATAGATGGCTTCTGTTCATGTTCAGCACATTTGTGCTTGCATGCGGAATAACGCATCTGTTCGGCATCTGGACCATGTGGTTCCCGCATTACGGCGCGGAAGCCCTCATGAAAGCGGCCACGGCGCTGATCTCCATCGCCACGGCGGCGGCGATATGGCCGCTGATCCCGAAGGCCGTGAAGATCCCCACCGTCGAAGAACTGGAGGAGCGCGTATCGGACCGCACGGCCGAACTGGCCCAGGCCAACGATGCGCTGCGTGAAGAGAACCTTCAGCGCGCCCGGGCGGAGCGCAGCCTGATCGACGCCCGCAACGAAGCGGAATCGGCCAACCGGGCTAAATCCAGCTTCCTTTCGGTCATGAGCCACGAACTGCGCACGCCGCTGAACGTCATCCTGGGATATGCCGAACTTATTCAGATGCGCGCCGAAGCGGAGGGCGACTCGAAGCTGGCCGGCCAGGTCAATACCGTCTGGCGGAGCGGCGAGCACCTGCTCAATCTCATCCAGGATATTCTCGATCTGTCGCGCATCGACTCCGGCCGGCTGGCGATGTCGCCGGAGCCGCTCCATCTGGCTGAAATCGTGAAAGAGGCCATCGAGGAACAGCAGCCCTTGTCCGCCAAGCAGAACATCACCGTCGCCGCGGCCATTGGCGAGGAGGATATCGTCGTCTTCGCCGACCGGGTGCGCATGCACCAGGTGCTGGCCAATCTCATTACCAACGCGATCAAATATAACGACGCCGGCGGCTCTGTTTCGGTGACGCTGCAAACAACATCCGACAGCACATGCGAGATCACGGTGCAGGATGACGGCTGGGGCGTGCCGCCCGAGCGACTGCATGAGCTGTTCGAACCCTTTTCGCGGCTGGGACGCGGCGATTCCGGCAAGGACGGCACGGGCATCGGCCTTACCCTGACCCGGCAGATCGTCGAACTGCTCGACGGCGACATTCGCCACGAAGCGCCGGAAGCCGGCGGATCGAAGTTCGTCGTATCGCTGCCGACGATCGAGGCCCCGCCGACGGCGGAAATCACTTATGAAGCAAGCAACCTGAACGCCTCCCGGCGGGCGCTCTCGGTGCTGTACATCGAGGACAACCCGTCGAATATAGCCCTGCTCGGCGAGATTCTGAACGCCGTCGCGCCGGACGCCGCGCTCGACACCGCCATGACCGGAATGGACGGCGTCGAAAAGGCGAAGCAGAACCGGCCCGATCTCATTCTCCTGGATATCGGCCTGCCGGATATCGACGGGTTCGCGGTTCTCGACAAACTGCGCCAGCACTATGGCTCGCGCATGCCGCGCGTCGTCTTCCTGACCGCCGACGCCACCGACACGACCCGGAACCACTCCAGACGCTTGGGCGTCAGGGAATTCCTGACGAAACCCGTCGCGGTGCGCGAGATCGCGAACCTGGTGCAGAACCACCCGGGCGATCCCTTCGGGGGCCGACTGGCGAACACCGCCTGAGCCGCCGGCGCCGCGCAGCCGCGCGCCCGCTTCAGGGAAGCGGGATCGCCTTCGCCTTCGCGCAGATCGCCTCATCCGCAAAAAAGGACTGTGCGACGGCGGGCGAAGAAAACGCCATCGTGCGCAGCTTCAAGCCCGTCGCCCGCTTGTCCGGCCCTGGCGCCGGGACGATGCGGACATGGCCGAGCTTCAACGCCGTCCGCGCCATCGGGATCGCGGCAAGGTCCGTCGCCAGCACGCCGAATGGCTCGCGCGGCTTCCCCAACAGATAGAGCGCGAATGCGCCGGACTGCCCGCAGAAAGCCCCATCGTTTTTGGGCGGCGATGGCGGCGGCGGCGCGAAGGCCGGATGAGTCGGCATCGCCGCCTCGACCCCGTCCGCCAGCCTGATGAAGCGCCGCGCGCCGTCGAACAGGGCGTCATAGATCGGGAGGCCCAGGTCGTTGGCGGGAACGGCCACCGGATTGTGGTTCAGAAGGACGGCGACGTTCGGCTGGGCGAATATCGCCGCGAGACGCGCCTTCGTGCCGATCGGGTCGTTCATATCGATGGCTGCGGCGAGAGAGACGATGCGCTCGGCGCCCTTCCAGCCGTTGGAGACAAGGCGATAGCCCTCCCCGGCCCGCTCCAGAAAGAGCGCGTGGGGCGACAGCATGCCCAGCGTCACGCGGTGCGCGCCGCCGTCGCGCGGCAGCGCGATGAGCGGCCCCTGCTCGACGGCCAAAGCCGCCCGCTCGGCGCGCGTGGCCTGCGCGCCCTCCGGCGCCAGATCCGTCGGCGGCGGGGCGCCGAGGATGGGCGTCCGTTGGCCATAGGCGACGAGATAGGCGTCCGCCCCGTCGAGAACCTGCTCCATCAACGGCGCCCGCAGATCGCCGGCCGTCATCAGGATCATATCCGCTGGCCATGGCTCGAGGATCAGGCCGCTTTCGCCGTCGAGCTTGGCGACGAGGCCCGTGCCGACGATAGCGGCCGGATCGCGCTGAAGCTGCCGGGCCAGCCGCTGGCGTCCCTCGCTGTCGGGCGACTTTCGGCGATGTAGAGACGGCGAGGGAGACCCTGAATGCGCGGCCCGGCTGGCGATAAAAAGCTCGCCCACGCTGGCCGCGGCGTCCGGCGCCTTCCCCTTCCGCACGAGGGCGACGGGCGCGGCGTCCGGCAGGTCGGCCAGCGCGACGGCATCGAACCGCGGCGGCGGCGCGATCGCGACCCGGGCGAAGCCGCCCACGGTCGGCTGCCAGAAGGCGAAGCGCGGGTCGTCGCGGAAGAAGGCGAGCTCGGGCGACGCGAGATCTTCGAGCCGCAGGATCAGCCCCCGGCCGGTGCGCGCCAGGTTCTTGACGATCTGGTCCGGCATCGCCGCGCCCGGGATGGTCAGCGAACTGAAAACGCCGCCGGTCATGGGGCTCGTATGCGAAACGGCCCCGATTCGCGCGAGCATGTGGTTCACGCGGTCTTTCTCGGTCGGATCGAAGAAGCGAAAGTCCTGTCGCGCGGCGCCTTGGCCGACCAGAAAGCGCCAGACCAGTTCGATCCGCTTAAGCGCGTCGGGCTTGAGCGGGATGGGCGTCGCCAGGACGACCGCATCGTAGTCCGCCGGATCGAACCGCGCCGGACGGGCGGCCGGCAGATTTACGGCGAGATCGTCCGGCGCCGGCGGAGCTGACGGGGCGGCGGCGACCGGCCGCTTCGCCTGCGCCGGTCGCGGAGACTCGGACGGCGCGGGCGAGCGGGCCGGCGGCGCGGCGGCCTTGATAGCCGGCTTCGAGGGCGCCGGCGCCGCGTCGGCCGCTTGCGCGGCGTTCGCCGCCGCGGGACGGGCCGGAACCAGTCCGAAATTGGTGATCGCATAGAACGCGAGGTCGCCCCGCGCCATCACTTGGGAGAGCGCCGGATCGTTCTGACTGGCGGCCATGAACATCAATGCCGGACCGCCGCGTTGGGGACCGGCGGCGATGCGGTCGGCGCCGACAAGCGCGGAGCGGCCCAGGCTCAATCCCGCCTTCTTCAGCACCGGCGCCAGCAAATTTCGGTCGGCCCGCAAGGCGTAAAGGTGAAGGTCGAGCGCGCCCGCCTTCGGCAGCTGCGTCGCCGCGACGAATGTCGTCCGCCGGCGGTCCGGCCCGACGACGGGCGGCGGCGCGGCGGCGAGCGGGCCCAAGTCGAGCGGCGCCAGCACCTTGCCGTCCGGCCGCCGGACCTCAAGCGGCGCGAGCCCGCCAGGCGTCGCCTCGAACGCGAAATAGCCGCCCTCGAACAGGAAGCCGAGCGGCGCAGCGCCGAGCAGGCTGGCGGGCACGACGGCCACCATGTCCGGGTCTTGCAGCGCCTTAACGATGTTGGCGTCCGTCAGGCGCACATATTGCCGGTGGGCGATGCCGAGATAGCCGAGGTCGCGGGCGAAAATGTCGGCGTTGGTCCCGCCGTCCGGAATATAGGCGCGGGCGAAGTCCGTCCGGGGCGCGCCGGAGGCGAGAAAGATCGGCTCGCCGCTGGCGGTTTCGACGACCCGCTGGGCGAGCGCCGGTCCGGCGAGCAGGGCCAGAAACGCGGCAAGAAGGATTCGCATACGCAGCTCCGATCCGACGAGGTCGCTGGAAAGGAACCTATGGTTTCGCCCGCGCCGCCGAAAGCCGAAGCAGGCGACCGGGATGATTTGGCGCAGGCCGGAGCGGCGGCGCAGAGCACGATCCGCGCGGCCGCAACCCAGCGAAGCCTTTAGCGAGCGCCATTTTCGAACGCGGCGACCCACGGCTCCCATCTGTTCCGCGCCTTGATCAACTTATCGTCATCCCGCCCGGGCCGCAGGTCGTTCGCCCCGCGCTTTCCCGATACCTGGTAGCGCAACAGCTCGGGCGGATATCTGGCGGGACCGACGGCGCGCGAACGGACCCTCCGGGCCGCCCGTCGACGGCGCGGCGGCCGGGACAGGGCGTCATCGACACGGGACGGCGGCGCCCATATCGAAGATCGAGAAACGCATTTCGCATCGGCGCGTCATTTCTCCCGCCCAAGACCGGTTCGCATTCCCACGGCGCCGGCGGAACGGCTCCGCAACGGTCAGAGGGTTTTCGGCGGCGCAAGTTCGAGCGTCCCAACCGCCTCGAGCCCGCCAAGCACCGCGTCGACCGCGATCGTCGCCAGCAGTATCCCCATGACGCGGCTGATCACATTGGCGCCGGCTGCGCCCAATATGGGCCTCAACTTCGACGCGGCGAGCAGAAGCGCCAAGGTGATCGCCATGACCACGAGCAGCAATCCGGCCGTCACCGCCTGCTCGGAGAACGAATTCTCCTTGTTGTCCGTCAGGACGACGATCGCCAGCATCGCGCCGGGCGAGGCGATCGAGGGCATCGCCAAGGGAAAAACCGCGCCGGCGAAATGATCCCGCTCCGCCTCCTGGATCTCCTGCGCCGGCTTCGATTCGCCGAATATCATGGTCATCGCGAAGATAAACAGAACGATGCCGCCGGCAATTTGGAACGAGCCGAACCTCAACCCCAGCAACTCAAGCACGATCTGCCCACCGACGAGAAATATGAGCAGCACGATGACCGCGATCAAAACGCCGCGAATGGCGAAAGATCGGTGCAAATGCTTGGGAACGGACGCGGTCGCGAAATAAAACACCGGCAATGTGCCAATAGGGTCCACGACGACCAGAATTGTAATGAACTCTCGAATCAATCCGGGAATATGAACAGACGCAAAAAACGACTCCATGCGGCCTCGCAGAAAACTTCGGCGGAAATACCGATATACTAAGACGATGCGCCCATGAGTAAACGGCTCGGACAGGCGCCGCTCCGCGAAATTTCCGGCGACAGAACTAGCGGACGCATTCGCCGGACGATCAGCCGATGACGCCGTCCGCGCGGAGGCGGGCGATGTCGGCGTCCGTTCTGCCGAGTTCCGCCAGCACCGCCGCCGTATCGGCGCCGAGACGCGGCGGGGGGCCGTCGGCGCTGACGACGGCGCCGTTCGCCTTGAAGCCGAGCGTGGGCGCCGCCATGGCGCGGTCGAGGCCGGGCAGGTCGTAATCCGCCATCAGGCCGCGCGCCGCCACCTGATCAAGCGCCATGGTCTCGCCGAAGTCGCGCACGCGGGCGGCGGGCACGTCCGCCGCCGCAAGGCGCGCCTCCCAGGCGTCGGCGGAGGCGTTCCGGAAGACGCCGGCGAGGAGTTCGTGGAAGGCGGCGGCGTTGGCGTTGCGGGCCGCGGGGTCGGCGAAGCGCGGGTCGTCCAATATGTCCGGCCGCTCGATGGCCGCGGCGAGGCGCTTGAATTGCCGCTCGTTGTTCGCCGCGAGCGCCAGGACGCCTGCCGACGTTTCGAAAACGCCGGATGCGGCGGCGCCGCTGAAGGCGGCGTTGCCGGCGGCGCGGGGCGCCACGCCGGAGGTCGCGGTCTTGGTCATGTGGGAGGCCATGAGGAGGAGCGCCGAGTCCAGCATGGCGACGTCCACCCGCTGGCTCTCGCCCGTACGGTCCCGCTCCATCAGGGCGGCGAGGACGGCGAAGGCGCCGTTCATGCCGGTCGCGTAGTCCACATAGGGCGCGCCGACCTTGTTGGGCAGGGTCTCCGGGTCGCCGGTCAGTTGCATGATGCCGGAAACCGCCTGCACGACGTGATCGTAGGCCGGGCGGGCGCCGAACGGACCGTCCTGCCCGAACGCCGAGAGCGATGCGTAGACGATGCTGGTATTGCGGGCGCGCACGGCCTCGAGGCCGAGGCCCAGGCGTTCCGCCGTGCCGGGCCGGAAGTTCTCCAGGAAGACATCGGCCGTCGCCGCGAGCTCCAGCGCAATCTGGAGGCCTTCTGGGCTTTTCAGGTCGAGCGCGACCGACCGCTTGCCGGCGTTCTGCGCAAGAAAGCCCATGCCGAGGCCGGCGGCCGCCAGATCGGCGTCGCCGCCGCCCTGACGCGCCCAGTCGCCGACGTCCCGCGGCTCGATCTTGATGATCTCCGCCCCGAGAATGCCCAGTTGATAGGCGCAATAGGGGCCCGCGAGCACCTGCGTCAGGTCAACGACGCGGCGTCCGGCAAGCGGCTGAAACATGTGTGCGACCTCCGATCAATCGGCTTCAATTGATCGGGGTCCGCGGCCGACAGTCAATGGCCGGTCAATGCGCCCCCGGGCGCCGCGCTTGCGCGACGCCCCAAACGGAGCGCGAAACCGGGCTCAACGGTAGCCGACGTCCAGGATTTCATAGTAGCGGGCGCCGCCGGGCGCCTGCACTTCGATCTGGTCGCCGGAAACCTTGCCGATCATGGCGCGCGCGATCGGGGAGGTGATCGAAATACGCCCCTCCTCGATGTCCGCCTCGTCGGCGCCGACGATCTGGTATTCCTTCTCGTCCTCGGTTTCCTCGTCCACGACCTTCACCGTCGCGCCGAACCTGATCGTCCCGCCGGACATGGTCGAGGGATCAATAACCTCGGCCCGGCTGGTTTTATCTTCCAATTCAGCAATACGGCCCTCGACGAACGACTGGCGTTCCTTGGCCGCGTGATATTCCGCGTTCTCCGAGAGGTCGCCATGAGCGCGCGCTTCGGCGATGGCGCGGATAATCGAAGGCCGCTCCTCGCTCTTCAGCCGCTTAAGCTCATCCTGCAGCTTAGCCAAGCCGCCAGGGGTCATCGGGAAACGATCCATATTAATACTCCGTCCCAGACAAGCGATCTTCCGTCGCCCATTGGATTTTGCATTACCTGCGCCAAGCGCGGGGCATCCATTTCATCGGCCCCGAAACGCTTTCCGCCGCGAACTTTTCGGTCCGCGGCGGCGCGTCTACCCAGCGCTCACCCTGTTAAAAGTTAGCGCAGCACGTCTTTTCGCTCACGTAAAGTAGGATTGCAGCGTCCTGACTTCAAGCGCGCCATCCCGAAGCGCGGAAATCGCCTGTACGGCCGCAATCGCCCCGGCGGCGGTCGTATAGTAGGGAATTCGCTCCAGCAACGCCGCCCGGCGCAGGCTGAAGCTGTCCCGAATGGACTCAGGCCCTTCGGACGTGTTGATCACCAGTTGGATCTGTCCGGACTTGATGGCGTCCACGATGTGGGGCCGCCCTTCCAGCACCTTATTGATGCGCGTCGCCGGCACGCCCTGGGCGCTCAGGAAGTCGGCCGTGCCGCTGGTCGCGACGATCTCGAACCCCATATCGACGACCCTGCGGGCGGCGGCCGTCAACAACGGCTTGTCGTGGTCGCGCACGGAGATGAAGACGCTGCCGTTCTGCGGCAGAACGGCGCCGCCGCCGATCTGGGCCTTGGCGAAGGCGCGGCCGAAATCCTGGTCGAGGCCCATGGCCTCGCCGGTGGATTTCATCTCGGGCCCGAGCAGGATGTCCACGCCGGGGAACCGCGCGAACGGGAACACCGCCTCCTTGACCGCCACATGCTCCGGCGTCGGATTGAGGGCCGGCAGGGCGTCGAGGCGTTCGCCCGCCATCGCCCGCGCCGCCAGCTTCGCGATCGGCACGCCGGTCGCCTTGGCGACGAAGGGCGCCGTGCGGCTGGCGCGCGGGTTGACCTCTAGGATGAAGATGTCGTCCGCGTCCGCGCCCGGCTTGACCGCGAACTGCGCGTTCATGAGCCCCTTCACCTTGAGCGCCTCGCCCATGGCGATGACCTGGCGGCCGATCTCGGCGACGGTGGCGGGCTCCAGCGAATGCGGCGGCAGAGCGCAGGCGGAGTCGCCGGAATGCACGCCGGCCTCCTCGATATGCTCCATCACCCCGGCGATGCGGACGGTCTCGCCGTCGCCGAGCGCGTCGATATCCACCTCGATGGCGTCGGCGAGGTAGCGGTCGACCAGCACGGGATTGTCCCCGGAGGCCTGAACGGCCGTGCGCATATAGCGCTTCAGATCGTCGGCGTCGTGGACGATCTCCATGGCGCGGCCGCCCAGCACATAGGAGGGCCGCAGCAGGACCGGGTAGCCGATCTGCTCGGCGATCGCCTCCGCCTCTTCCGCGTTCGTGGCGGTGCCGTTCGGCGGCTGCTGCAGGTTGAGGTCCTGGAGCAGGCGCTGAAAGCGCTTGCGGTCTTCCGCCAGATCGATGGCGTCCGGCGACGTGCCGAGGATCGGCACGCCGGCCGCCTCCAACGCCGCCGCGAGTTTCAGGGGCGTCTGGCCGCCGAACTGGACGATGACGCCCAGAAGCTCGCCGTTCGAGGCCTCCAGGTCCGCGATCTCCAGCACGTCCTCGACGGTCAGAGGCTCGAAATACAGGCGGTCCGAGGTGTCGTAGTCGGTCGAAACGGTCTCGGGATTGCAGTTGACCATGATCGTCTCATAGCCCGCTTCCGAAAGGGCATAGGCGGCATGGACGCAGCAATAGTCGAACTCGATGCCCTGGCCGATCCGGTTCGGGCCGCCGCCGAGGATCATGATCTTCCTGGCGGTCGTCGGTTCGGCCTCGCATTCCGTCGGCCCGCAATCGGGGTCTTCGTAGCAGGAATAAAGGTAGGGCGTGGCGGAGGGGAATTCCGCGGCGCTCGTGTCGATCCGCTTGTAGACCGGCTTGACCCCGAGCCCCAGGCGATGCGCCCGCACGTCGGCGGCGGTCCGGCCGGTCAGCCGGGCGAGCCGCGCATCGGAAAAGCCGAGGCGCTTCAGCCGCGCCATGCCGCCCGCATGCTCCGGCAGCCCGTCCCGGGAGACGGCGGCCTCCACGTCGACCAGCATCTTGATCTGGCCGAGGAACCAGGGGTCGTATCGGCTGGCGCGCGCGGCTTCCTCCAGCGTGACGCCATGACGGAACGCCTGGGCGATGGTTACGCCCCGGTCCGGCGCCGGGCGGGACAGGGCCTTGATCAGCGCGTCCTTGGACGGCGCGCCGTCGATCTCCACCTCGTCCAGACCCTCGAAGCCGGTTTCAAGCGAGCGAAGCGCCTTCTGATAGGCCTCCGGGAAGGACCGGCCGATGGCCATCGCCTCGCCGACGGACTTCATGGACGTGGTGAGCAGGGCTTCCGCGCCGGCGAACTTCTCGAAAGTGAAACGCGGGATTTTCACGACGACATAGTCGAGCGTCGGCTCGAAGGAGGCCGGCGTCACGCGGGTGATGTCGTTCTGCAATTCGCCGAGCGTGTAGCCGACGGCAAGCTTGGCCGCGACCTTCGCGATCGGGAAGCCCGTCGCCTTCGACGCCAGAGCCGAGGAGCGGGAGACGCGCGGGTTCATCTCGATGACGACCAGCTCGCCATTCTCAGGATTGACGGCGAACTGAACGTTGGACCCGCCGGTATCGACGCCGATCTCGCGCAGGACGGCGATCGACGCGTCCCGCATGATCTGGAATTCCTTGTCCGTCAGCGTCAACGCCGGCGCGACGGTGACGGAATCCCCGGTATGGACGCCCATCGGGTCCATGTTTTCGATGGAGCAGACGATGATGCAGTTGTCGTTGCGGTCGCGCACGACCTCCATCTCGAACTCTTTCCAGCCCAGGACGGATTGCTCGATCAGCACCTCGCCGATCGGCGAGGCGTCGATGCCGCCGCGCACGATTTCCTCGAACTCGTCCCGGTTATAGGCGATGCCGCCGCCGGCCCCGCCCAGGGTGAAGGAGGGGCGGATAATCAGCGGCAGGCCGATCTCCTGCATCTTCTCCCGGCCGGTCTCCATGTCCCGGACGACCGCGCTTTTCGGCGTGGCGAGGCCGATCTGATCCATGGCGTCGCGGAATAGCTGGCGATCCTCCGCCTTGGCGATCGCCTCCTGGCGGGCGCCGATCAGCTCGACGCCATACTTCTCGAGCACGCCGGAATCGGCCAGCGCGAGGGCAGTGTTGAGCGCGGTCTGCCCGCCCATGGTCGGCAGCAAGGCGTCCGGCCGCTCGGCGGCGATGATCTTTTCCACCATCTCCGGCGTGATCGGCTCGATATAGGTCGCGTCCGCGAACTCCGGATCGGTCATGATCGTGGCCGGATTGGAGTTCACCAGGATGACGCGAAAGCCTTCCTCGCGCAGCGCCTTGCACGCCTGGGCGCCAGAATAGTCGAACTCGCAGGCCTGGCCGATGACGATGGGGCCGGCGCCGATGATCAGAATTGAAGATAGGTCTTCGCGTTTAGGCATCGCCGTCGATCGCTTGCATAAATCGGTCAAAGAGGTAGCGGCTGTCGTGCGGGCCGGGCGACGCTTCCGGGTGATACTGCACGGAGAAGATCGGACGCCCTTCCACCTGCAAGCCTTCGTTCGAACCGTCGAACAGGCTGACATGGCTTTCGACGACGCCCGCCGGCAGGTTGTCGCGCTGCACGGCGAAGCCGTGGTTCTGGCTGGTGATCTCCACCCGCCCGGTAGCAAGGTCCTTGACCGGCTGGTTGGCGCCGCGATGGCCGATCGTCATCTTCGCCGTGCGCGCGCCCAGCGCCTGGGCCAGAAGCTGGTGGCCGAGGCAGATGCCGAAGATCGGCACGCCCGCGCGGACGAGTTCCTGCAGGACGGGCGTCGCATAGGCGCCGGTCGCGGCCGGGTCGCCCGGACCGTTGGAGAGGAAGACGCCGTCCGGCTTGCGGGCCAGCACGTCGGCCGCCGAGACCGTCGCCGGCACGACATCGACCGCGCAGCCGCGCTCCGCCAGATGGCGCAGGATGTTCAGCTTGGCGCCGTAGTCGATGGCGACGACCTTGCGCTTGGGCGCCGTCTGCCGGCCATGGCCCTGGCCGAGCGCCCAGGGCGTCTCGTCCCAGGAGTAAGGCTCGCGACAGGTCACGTCCTTCGCGAGGTCCATGCCCTCGAGCCCGGGCCAGGACGCGGCCGCCTTCAGCGCCGCGTCGATATCCAGCTTGCCGTCGGGCGCATGGACGATGACGCCGCTCGGCGCGCCGCCGTCGCGAATGCGACGCGTCAGGCGGCGGGTGTCGATCCCGGCGAGCGCCACAAGGTTCATGCGCGACAGCCAGGCGTCGATCCGCTCGACGCTGCGAAAATTGGAGGGGTCGGTCGGGTCCATGCGCATGATCGCCCCGCGCGCGGCGGGCGTCACGGTCTCCATATCCTCTGGATTGGCGCCGACGATGCCGATATGCGGGAAGGTGAACGTGATGATCTGGCCGGCGAACGAGGGGTCCGTCAGGGTTTCCTGATAGCCCGTCATCGCGGTGACGAAGCAGACCTCGCCCGCCGCCTGCCCTGTCGCGCCGAGCCCCGTTCCATAGAAAACCGCGCCGTCCGCCAAAGCCAGAGCGCCGGTCGGCGCGCGCGCCGAAAGAACCGACGCTCCCAAGCTTGGAGAGCCGGCGCTGCCCGAACTGTCGGCCATGTCCTGGAAAAACCTTTCTGACGGGCGCCGCGAACCCGCGCGCCAGCGCCCACGCACTTGCAAATCCGCCCGTACATAGGCAAATGGTGCAAGCGCGTCAAGCGAGGCTGTTTTATGGTTTTCCTTGATAATCAGCAACTTAACCAGCTGCGACGCTACGATCAAACAGGATGTCGCTGAACGGCGAGGGAGAGCGGACGATGCTCAGAGACGAGCTGAAGAACGCCATGAAAGACGCCATGCGCGAGAAGCGGGCCACGGACCTGGCGACAATTCGCCTTATTTTAGCGGCGGTTAAGGACCGCGATATCGCCGCCCGCGAACATGGCCAGATGAATGGGGTCGATGACGACTCCATTCGCGACCTCATGCAGAAGATGATCAAGCAGCGCGGCGAATCGATTGCGCTCTACGAGCAGGGCGGCCGTCTGGAGCTCGCCGAGGCCGAACGGGCGGAGATCGAAACCATTTCGCGCTTCCTCCCGGCCCAGATGGACGACAGCCAGATCGAAGCCGCCGTGGCGGACGCGATCGCCGCCGTCGGCGCGACCGGCATTAAGGAAATGGGCAAGGTGATGGCCGAGCTGCGCGAGAAGCACGGCGCCGCCCTGAACGCCCAGGCCGCCGCGGGCGTCGCCAAGAAGAAGCTCGGCGTCGGCGCTGGCTGACCCTGGAGGCGCCGACTTGGCCACGTTCCCGCCCGGATTCCTGGAAGAGGTTAAAGCCCGCGCGCCGGTGAGCGACATCGTGGGCCGGCGCGTGAAGCTGACCCGGCGCGGGCGGGAATTCGTCGGTCTGTCGCCGTTCAATGCCGAACGAACGCCCTCCTTCACGGTGAACGACGCCAAGGGCTTTTATCACTGCTTCAGTTCGGGCGAGCACGGGGACGTATTCTCCTTCCTGATGAAGACGGAAGGGCTGAGCTTCCCCGAAGCCGTCGAAATGGTCGCCGGCATGGTCGGCATGGAGGCGCCGAAGGCGTCGCCCGAGGAGCGCCGCCGCGCCGAGCAGGCGAAAGGCCTGAGAGAGGCCGTCGATGCGGCCGCGCATTTTTTCCAGAGCCAGCTTCGGATGCCCGCCGGCCGCGAGGCGATGGACTATCTCAAGCGACGCGGCCTCGCCGACGCGACCATCGAGCGCTTTCGCCTGGGCTACGCGCCGGCCGATCGGATGGCTGTGCTGGCGGCGCTGCGCCGCGAAGGCTTTTCCGACGAAATCGCCATCGAGGCCGGCCTCGCCCGGCGCGGCGACGACGGACGCGTGTTCGGCTATTTCAAGGACCGCGTCACCTTCGCGATCGCCGACCCGCGCGGCCGCGCGATCGGCTTCGGCGCCCGCGCGCTGGGCGACGCCCAGCCGAAATATCTGAACTCGCCGGAAGGGCCGCTCTTTCACAAGGGCGAAGTGCTTTACGGCCTAGACCTGGCGCGCGAGCCGGCCCACAAGGCCGGCGAGATCATCGTGGTCGAAGGCTATATGGACGCGATCGCGCTCGCCGAGGCCGGCTTCCCCAATGTGGTCGCGCCGCTTGGCACCGCGATCACCGAAACGCAGATCCAACGCCTCTGGCGGATCGCGCCCGCGCCGACACTCTGCCTGGACGGCGACGCCGCCGGTCGCCGCGCCGCCGGCCGCGCCGCCTTGCGCGCCCTGCCGATCCAGGAGCCGGGCCGCACCCTGAAGTTCGCGCTGCTCGACGGCGGGCGCGATCCCGACGACCTGATTCGCGCGGAGGGTCCCCAGGCGATGCGTCAGGCGCTCGAGCGGGCGACGGACCTTGTCGAAATCGTCTGGCGGGACGCGCTGGCGGAGATCGACCCGACGCGGCCGGAGCAAAGGGCCGCGCTTGACCGGCGCCTGCACGACCTGATGAAGGACGTCGCCGACCAGACCATGCGCCGCCACCTGACGGACGAGTTCCGGGCGCGCCTGCGCGGCCTGTTCCAACCCCAGCGCAATAGTGACTCCAGCGGCGGCTTCCGGGGTCGCGGCCGCGACGCGGGCTTTGCCCGCCGGCCGGCCGGCCGCATTCTGCGCCGCCCCCCGCAGCCCGCCGGCGCCGCCGGCGCCGCGCGGCGGGAAGCGCGCACGCTATACGGGCTCTGCCGGTGGCCAAGCCTGGCGGAGCCTTGGGCCGAGCGCCTGGCCTCCCTTTCTTTCACCGACCCTGATCTCGACCGAATGCGGCAAGCGCTCGTTGAAATTTTGGCTGACCAACCCGCTATTGACGCGGAGGCCCTTCGCGCCACATTAATAGGCTGCGGGTTTGACGCGGCGATCCATCGCATCGACGATGCGAGCAAAGGACGCGCGCGCCCCAGCGCCCTCGTGGGCGACGCCGCGGATGCGGCAGAGTGGCTGGATGCGTCCTTAGTGGCGATTGAGCGGATTCAAGCGGATCGAGCGATGCTTGCGCGCGCGCGCGCTGTCTCGGATGACGATGAGATGGCGTTGGCGTCCGTGGATCACGATGCAATTGCGCGGGCGCGCGAAGTCGGCGACGACGATACGAGGTAAACATGCGTTAACCATCTTGCGCGTATGGGGGTCGATGCGCAGGCGGGCGACGCGTCAAGCGGCAGTTTTTTTGAGATAGCGAGGCAGGCGAGGATGGCGACGAGGGCGACGAAGGCTCAGGCGAAATCCACAGGCACGCAGGCGAAGCGCACGCGGGCGGAGAAGAAGGCGAAAGGCGGCGAGGAAGCCGGCGATAGCCTTCAGCTCGACGAAAGCGCCGCCGTAAAGAAGCTCCTCGCGGCGGCGAAGGAGCGGGGCTCCGTCACCTATGACGAACTGAACGCGGCGCTGCCGCCGGATCAGGTCAGCTCCGAGCAGATCGAAGACGTGATGGCCGCGCTCTCCGAAATGGGCGTGAACGTCGTCGAGGCGGACGAAGGCGACGATACGGACGACACCGAGAACGATAGCGCCGCGGCCAAGCGCGCCGCCGGCAATATCGACGACGACGACATCGGCCGCACGGACGACCCGGTGCGCATGTACCTGCGCGAAATGGGCTCCGTGGAGCTGCTGTCGCGCGAGGGCGAAATCGCGATCGCGAAGCGGATCGAAGCCGGCCGGGAGAAGATGATCGGCGGGCTGATGGAAAGCCCGCTGACGTCGCTGGCCATCCTGGACTGGCGCGACGCGCTGAAGGACGGCGGCATTCTCCTGCGCGACATCCTGGACCTGGACGCCTCCATGGGCGCGTCGCCGGACGCCGCCGCCAATGACGACGAGGCGGAAAAGCCCAAGAGCGAAGCGGCGACCGATGTCGACGACGCCAGCGATGACGACGATGACGACGATGACGACGACGACGAGAACGAGGCGGTAAGCCTTTCGCTCGCCGCGATGGAGCGCGCGCTCCAGCCGCAGATGGAAGAAGCCTTCGCCAAGGTCGCCCGCGTGCACAAGCGCCTGGAAAAGGTTCGCCGGGCGCGCATGGAGCTCTTGGAAGCCGGCGAAGACCTGGACCCGGCCCAGGAGAAGCGCTTCGTCAAGATCAAGAACGAAATGGCCGAAGCGCTGACGCCGGTGCGCCTGCACAATCAGCGCATCGAGCAGCTTGTCGAGCAGATCTACGACCTGAACCGCGAGGCCGTGGCGCTTGAAGGGCGCGTGCTGCGCCTGGCGCTGAGCTCCGGCGTGAAACGCGATCACTTCATCAAGGAATGGCGCGACCGCGAGACCGATCCCAAGTGGTTCCGCTCGATCAGCCAGAAGGCTGAGTGGAAGAAGTTCTGCAAGAACCACCAGGACGAAGTTAAGGAGATTCGCGCCGAGCTTTGGGACATCTGCCGCAAAGTGCAGCTTCCCTATAACGAGTTCCGCGCCATCGTCATCGTCGTCCAGCAGGGCGAGCGCGAGGCGGCCCGCGCCAAGAAGGAGATGGTGGAGGCGAACCTGCGCCTCGTCATCTCCATCGCCAAGAAGTACACCAACCGCGGCCTGCAGTTCCTGGACCTGATCCAGGAAGGCAATATCGGCCTGATGAAGGCGGTCGATAAGTTCGAATATCGGCGCGGCTACAAGTTCTCGACCTACGCCACCTGGTGGATTCGACAGGCGATCACCCGCTCGATCGCCGACCAGGCCCGAACGATCCGCATTCCCGTGCACATGATCGAGACGATCAACAAGCTCGTCCGCACCAGCCGGCAGATGCTGCACGAAATCGGCCGCGAGCCGGTGCCGGAAGAACTGGCCGTCAAACTCGGGATGCCGCTGGAGAAGGTGCGCAAGGTTCTGAAGATCGCGAAAGAGCCGATCAGCCTGGAAACGCCGATCGGCGACGAGGAAGACAGCCATCTCGGCGATTTCATCGAGGACAAGAACGCCGTCCAGCCGATCGACAGCGCCATTCTTTCGAATCTGCGCGAATCCACGACGCGGGTGCTTTCGACCCTGACGCCGCGCGAGGAGCGCGTGCTGCGCATGCGGTTCGGCATTGGCATGAACACCGATCACACGCTCGAAGAGGTCGGCCAGCAGTTCTCGGTCACGCGCGAGCGCATCCGTCAGATCGAGGCGAAGGCGTTGCGGAAGCTGAAGCACCCGAGCCGCAGCCGCAAGCTGCGCAGCTTCCTGGATACCTGAGCCTAGGCCCGGAACCCGTTCAAAACCCGCGCTTGCTTTCGGTTAGCCGGTTCTTCATATTCCGGCGCGCAATACGGTGGGGCGTGGCCAAGTGGTTAAGGCATCGGGTTTTGATCCCGTGATCCCTGGTTCGAATCCAGGCGCCCCAGCCAAGCGGCGACGTATTTGATGCTGTCATTTCCGTCGCTGGCTGGGTATGACTGCAAAGTCGCGTTCCGGGAGGTTTGCCGAACCATGTTCAGTCACGTCCGTTTCCTCGCCGCCGCCGTCGTGGTCGTCGCGCTGTCTTTGATGGGGCGCCCGTCGGATGTCGCAGCGCAATCCTATATCTTGAAGCCTGGCGATGTCGTTGAAATTACAGTGATTGAGGATCCCGGCTTGAACCGGCGGATGCTAATCGGCCCTGATGGCAATGTAGCCATGCCGCTGGCCGGAACGATCGACGCCGGCGGCCGCACATTGACCGATCTGCAGGATTTCGTGCGCGGCAGGCTGCGTCGGCATTTCGTCAGCCCACCCTCGGTCACGGCGTCGCTCGTCTCGCTCGGCCCCGGCAACATCTCGATCCAGGGCGAAGAGGGCATCGAGGAGGCCCAAACCGGCAGCTTCTATATCCTTGGCGAGGTGCAGCGGCCCGGAAAATACGATTTCGACTCCGAAGAGCCGCTCGACATTCTAAAGGTTCTGGCGCTCGCTGGCGGCCCCAGCACGTTCGCGGCCACCAGGCGCATCCAGATCCGCGAACCTGGCGAGAACGGCGAAACCATCCGTCTCTTCGACTATGACGCGATCGAGGATGGCGACGCGGTCGGCGATGCATCGGCCACGATCGTGAACGGCACGATCATCGTCGTACCGGAGCGCGGCCTCTTCGAGTAGAGGCCGGCGCGTTTGGGGGAACGACAGATTGCTGGTCGATCTCAAACTGGCGACTCCGTTTTGCGGGACGCTGTGTTCACGCGCCCCCCTAGGCTGACCCCCGTATGATGAAGCCCCCGTCACGCAAGATCCTGCGCCGCGCGGCGCCGCCGGCGGCCATCGCCGCGGCTGCGATGCTTGCGGCGACGCCGGCGATGGCCGCCGACTGGGATTTCTCCGGCTTCCTGAGCGAGTCGCTGACGGCGCGGAACAACCCGAACAACAACAACAACGACGAGCTGGCGTTCACCGCCACGACGCGGCTGAGCTTAGCTCTGTCCTCGAGCACGCCAGACTCCCGCTTCAGCACCTCGACGGCGTTCTCGACAACCCACGCCGCCGGCTCCGGCACGAACAAACAAGACACCCGCATCTTCGACCCGAACGCCAGCGCATCGTTCAATCAGAGGATGGACCGATGGAGTTTCGGCCTGTCCGGCGGGTTCAACGTCACCTCCACCTCGGTGCTCGACGTGGTTCCCGTCTTCGTAACCGTTGAGGATAGCGGACTGCCCGACGATGTGATCGAAGATATCGGCCTCGAGGACGACGATCTGATCCTCACCGACATTACGTTCGAGAACGAAGACGTCACGATCATCTCCGCCAACGCATCCGCTTCGGCCAACTATTCGATCAGTCCGACCACCAACGGCTCGATCGGCGGCTCCTACCGGGCGCGCCGTTTCAGAGGCGGCGGAGACCGTTTCGCGGACTCCGACGCGATTTCGATGCGCGCAAGCCTCGGGAACCGGGTGCACAGCCGCTTGCGGACCAACGTCTCGGTCAACTCTTCCCTCCGGCAGGCCGACAATGCGGCGAACACCCGGAATTGGAACAGTTCCGTAACCGGCGGCTTCAACTACTCGATCAATAACAGCCTGGGCATGTCCGCGAGCGCCGGCCCGCGGGTGACCTACAAGACCTCGGACAACGACCCAGGCGGATCCGTGAATGTCGGCGTCAATGCCCGGGCCTCGATGAGCTGGCGGGCGACCAATGCGACGTCGGTGAATTTCGCAGCCACCCAGAACGTCGTCGCTACGAATGACGGCGACCAGAACAACGCCGCGACCTTGAGCTTCGGCTTGCGCCACGCCTTCAACAACACGGTGAACGGCGGCGTCAGGTTCAGCTATGGCGTCCAGACGGACTCGGACGACGTTTCGGTATTCAACTCAAATCAGGAAAGATTTAATGCGTCCCCGAGTATAAACGTCTCGCTGGCGCCGGCATGGCGGGCGTCCGCTGGCTATACATTCACATTGAGGCGTCAGAACAGCGGTGACGAAATTTCGAACCGGGTTTTTATCAATTTATCGACCAGGTTCTAGCCGGTATCCGTCGAAAGCCCCGATGGGAACGACAAAATGAATAACGCCACATCGAAAGATGAGGCCGTCAGCGCGGAAATAAACAGCGCTGGAAAAAGCTTCTACATATCACCCACATTGATTTCGGGCGTAATTGCGCTTGTCGATTTGATTGCAATAACGCTTGCATCTATCATATCGTTTGCCATTTTCTGTACATACAATGAATTTTCGTTTGGGTATTATATTTTTGCGACAATATTTATTTCATTCGTCGCGATCGCTCTGTTCAATCGCGCTGAACTTTACGCCATCGACGCCATCATGCGGCCGATCGGCCGATCCGATGCGTTCATCATCGGCATTCTAACGGCGTTCCTGTTCCTGCTGACTGTCGCCTTTTCGCTCAAGGTCTCGGAAATCTATTCCCGAATGTTCATGTACGGCTTCGCCGCCGGCAGCCTGACGGCGGTCATAGGCCTTCGACTGGCGGCCTACAGCGCGTTGCGGGCGTTGTCCCGCCAACATGTCATCGGCCGGGCCCTGGTCGTGCTGGGCGTCGGCGAACAGGCCCGCCAGTTCATTTCGCGCATCGACCGGGTGAAGCCGTTCTTCACCGAATTGCGCGGCATCTATGCGCTGCGCCCGAACGAACCGCGCGATCCCATCGGCGGCTATCCGGTCAAAGGCGATATGGATGCATTGGTGCGCGCCGCGCGGCGCGGCGACATCGACGATGTGGTCGTCGCCATGCCCTGGAACGCGGACCGCGCGCTGACCCTCGCCGTCGAGCAGCTCAAGGAGCTGCCGATCAACGTGTATATCTCCAGCGACCTCGCCGGCTTCCATCTCCAGTTCCGCCCCGCATTCGGCACGTTCGAAAACCTGCCGATGTTCGAGGTGGTGCAACGGCCGATCTCCGGCTGGAGCCAGTTCCTGAAGACGCTCGAGGATTTTTCCGTTTCGGTCGCGCTCCTGACGGTGATGTCGCCGCTGCTGCTGGCGGTGGCCATCGCGATCAAGCTGGACAGCAAGGGGCCGGTCTTCTTCAAGCAGAAGCGCCTTGGCTTCAACAACAAGGAATTTGCGATCTACAAGTTCCGGTCCATGTATGTGCATGAGCCGCCGGAGGGCAAGACGAAGCAGGCGACGCGGGACGACCCCCGCATCACGCGCGTCGGCCGTTTCATCCGCCGCACGTCGATCGACGAACTGCCGCAGCTGCTGAACGTGCTGAACGGCACCATGTCCATCGTCGGCCCGCGCCCCCACGCGCTGGACCATAACGAGGAATTCGCGGAATCCGTCCGCGGCTACTTCGCCCGCCACAAGGTCAAGCCGGGCATCACGGGGTGGGCGCAAGTGAAGGGCTATCGCGGCGAAACCGACAGCCTGGAGAAGATCCAGGGCCGCGTCGAACGGGACGTCTACTACGCCGAGAACTGGTCCCTGCTGTTCGATATCCGCATCATCATCATGACGGCGCTGGTCGTTCTCTTTCAGAAGAACGCTCACTGATGCGTCATGAGCCCGCCCTGCGGGGCGCGGCCAGACGCTTTGCCCTTACCCTATAGCCCGCAGGGCGCGGCCTACTCCGCCGCGACGCTCGCCGACGGCGTGCGGATCAGGGTCTCGTAGTCGGTCAGCAGGGCTTCGGTGATCTGGCCCGGCGTGAACCGATGATCGTCGATCTCGCCGACCGGCGTGACCTCGGCGGCCGTGCCGGTCACGAAGCATTCCGTGAAGCTCGACAGCTCTTCCGGCTTGATGTGCCGCTCCACGATTTCGATGCCGCGGTCCCGGGCAAGACGCATGACCGTCTGCCGGGTGATGCCGTTCAGGAAGCAATCCGGCGTCGGCGTGTGCATGACGCCGTCCTTGATCAGGAAGATGTTGGCGCCGGTGCCTTCGGAGACGAAACCCCGCCAATCCAGCATCAGCGCGTCCTGGTAGCCTTCCGCCTCGACGGCGTGCTTGGAGAGCGTGCAGATCATGTAAAGGCCGGCGGCCTTGCTTTCCACCGGGGCCGAAGCCGGGTCCGGCCGGCGCCAGGGGCCGGTCTTCATGCGGATGCCCTTGGCGCGCATTTCCGGCGAGAAATAGGACGGCCATTCCCAGGCGGCGATCGCCACATGGATGCGGTTGGCCTGAGCGGAGACGCCCATCATTTCCGGGCCGCGCCAGGCGATCGGGCGCACATACCCGTCGACGATGTTGTTCGCGCGCAGGACGGCGTACTTCGCCTCCTCCAGCTCCTCGACCGTATAGGGGATCTTGAAATCGAGGATGCGGGCGGAGTTGTGCAGACGCTCCGAATGGGCGCGGCTTTCGAAAATCCGGCCGTTATAGGAGCGCTCGCCCTCGAAGACCGCGCTGGCATAGTGGAGGCCGTGGCTCAGAATATGCAGGTTGGCGTCGCGCCAGGGCAGCATCCGCCCATTGTGCCAAATGGCGCCGTCGCGGTCGTCAAACGGAAGCAGATCTTCGGCCATGCCAACTCATCCTCGCCCTGAGCTCTTATACGGTTTTTCGGTATCCCGAGACCGCTCAGCATAGCGCCCGGAAAGTTATGCGCAATCATCCCCTGGTTTTCCACCGGAAGGGGTTGACCACGACCGGCGATCTGGTGGCTTAATATCGCCGACACCTACTAGATATGCCACATCGCCGCTCCAAAGGCGGCGCCGGTGGCGCCACAGAGCGCAGGAGGCACAATCGATGAGTTGGACGCCGGAACGTATCTCCGACCTGGAGAAGCTATGGGCGGAAGGCCACAGCACGGCGGAGATCGGGCGTCGAATGGGCGTTTCAAAGAACGCCGTCGTGGGCAAGGCGCACCGCCTCGGCCTGCCGAGCCGGCAGTCGCCGATCGATGCGAAGCGCCGCGCGCCGCGCAAGCCCGCGACCCGCGCCAAACCGGCGGCGCGCCGCGTGGCCGCCCCGGCGGAGCCGAAGGCGCCCGCGCCCGCCGCCGCAGCGCCCGCGGCCCCGCCGCGCAAGAAACCGGTCCGCAAGCACTCCGGCCCCTCCTGCCAGTGGCCGTTCGGCGACCCGCGCCTGCCCGGCTTCCATTTCTGCGGCGCGCCGGCCGAGCCCGGCAAGCCCTATTGCGACGAACACTGCGCGATGGCCTATAACCGCGTCTCCGTCTCCCAGGCCGACGCCCGGGCGAACAAGGAAGCCGCATAAGCCTTTCGCCGTCGCTACGACGCAAACCTGGAAAGGGCCGCCGACCGGGCTTCCGGTCAGCGGCCTTTTTCTTTGCCGCGCGAATGGCGCGATAGCCGGCCGGCAGTCAGCGCTGCGTCGCGCCGCCGTCGATTGAGATCGCCGTGCCGGTTATCATCCGCGCCCGATCGGACGCCAGGAAGACGACGAGATCGGCCACATCGTCGGCCTGAGAGGGCGGCGGGTCGGTCGGCATGCACTCCTGCCACCGCTCCTCGTCGCCATATTGCTCCTTCGCCGTTCCGCGCAGCATCGTCTCCATACGGTCGGTCACGACCAGCCCCGGATTGCAGGCGACGACGCGCACATTATCCCTGAGCGAGACGCCGCCCATGGCCTTCGTGAAGGCGATCAGCGACGCATTGCCGACGGACCCGGCCACATAGCCCGGATTGTGCTTGACGCCGGCCGCCCCGATCACGTTGACGATGACGCCGCCGCCCCGCGCCCGCATATTCCCGTAGACGGCGCGCGTCATGTTCAGATAGCCGAAGACCTTCAGGTCCCACGCCTCGCGCCAGCGCGGCTCCTCGACCTCCTCCAGCGTGCCGGGAGGAATGGCGCCGGCATTGTTCACGAGGATGTCGATATCGGCGAACTCCGCGGCGAGCGCCCGCACGTCGTCCCCCTGGCTCAGATCGATCGCGCGCCATTCGGCGTCGATCCCGGTTTCCTGCTTGACGCCCTGGGCCGCCCGCTCCAGGTCCGCCGCCGTGCGGGAGACGATGATCGGCAACGCCCCTTCCGCCGCCATTCCCTTGGCGACGGCGAGGCCGATGCCCTTCGATGCGCCCGTCACCAGTACGCGCTTGCCCGCCAGCCCCATATCCATCCTGAACTCTCCCCTTGCTGAAGTTTGTCCGCGCGCGGACGTTATCTGTCGGTCACCCGTCCGTGGGCGCGCCGATGACGCCTTTTTCCAGAAGCGCCTCGATCTCGCCGGGCTCCAGGCCGATCTCGGCCAGGACGTCGCGGGAATGCTGGCCGAGCGCCGGCGCGGCGCGCGGGGCGTTCGCCGGCGTCTCGCTGAACAGCGCGGCCGGCCGCGCCTGCCGCACGGCGCCCAGCCCGGGCTGATCCAGCTCGACAACGATGCCGTTCGCTCGCACCTGCGGATCGTCGAGCATCTCGCGGCGGCTCAGCACCCGCATACAGGGCACGTCGTTCGCCTCCAGCGCGGCCATCAGCGCGTCCGTTTTCTGCGTCCCGAGCGCGGCCTCTACGGTCTCCATGCGTTCCTGGCGGTTGGCGCCGCGCGCCGCAGGCGTGGCGAACCGTTCGTCCTCGATCAGGTCCTCCCGGCCGATTGCGCGGCAGAGCCCCGCCCATTCCTTGTTGGAGACCGCGCCGAACGTCACGAAGCCGTCGGACGTCTGGAAAATCATGTCGTGGGCGGCGGCCCGCGCTTCCTCCGTGTCGTCCGCGATCACGGTGAACGGCGCCATGCCTTCGGGCCAGATGAAGGAAAGCATGACATCCAGCATGCTGACTTCCACATGCTGGCCCTTGCCGGTCCGCGCCTTGGCGACCAGCGCCGCCGTCACCGCCTGGGCGGCGTAGATGGCCGTGGTCTTGTCCGCGATGATCGTGCGCACCATCTTCGGCCGCCCGGTGACCGGGTCCGCCTGGATGTCGGTCAAGCCCGAAAGCGCCTGCACGATCGGATCGTAGACGCGCTTCGCCGCATAGGGCCCCGACGCGCCGACGCCGCTGATCGACAGGTAGACGATGCCGGGATTGCGCGCCGCGACGGCCTCGTAACCAAATCCCAGCCGTTCCATGGCGCCGGGACGGTAGTTCTGGGCGACCACGTCCGCTCCGTCCAGCAAGCGCCAGAGCACGGCTTGCCCCTCCGGCGCCTTCAAATCCAGCGCGAGGCTGCGCTTGCCGCGATTGACCGAAACGAAGCCCGGCGAGAAGCCAGGCGCCGGCGCATAGGACAGTCGGGTGACGTCGCCCGAAAGCGCCTCGACCTTGATCACGTCCGCGCCCTGGTCCGCCAGGGTCGCCATGGCGGCGGGGCCGGAGACGACGCCGCAGAGATCGATGACGCGGACGCCCGTAAGCGGACCGCTCATGACGCGTCGTTCGCGGCGAGGGCCGCCGCCAGTCCCGTCTCCGGCTCGTCCCCGATGCGCGTTCTATAGGCATGAAAAGCCGCTGGCAGATCGAGGCCGTAACGAACCGCCCAGTCGAGGCAAGTGGTCATCAAGATGTCTACTCCGCTGAATGCGTCGCCCAGGAGAAAGCGACGTCCGTCGTCGAACCGCAGCGCGGCCGCGCCGATCATACGGGTGAAATAGGCGCGCGCCGCCGCGCTGGCGACTGGCGCCTCGCCGTAAATATTAGGCAGCCCCTCATGGCGGCGCAGCACGTAAAGCGACGTCGCGTCCAGCTCCATGGAGATGAAGGACGTCCATTCCAGGTAAAGCGCCCGCTCGGACAAGCCTTCGGGAACAAGGCGACGTCCCGGCGCGGAGTAGCGCTCCGCCAGATAGGCGACGATGGCCGGGCTTTCGGTCAGGGTGAGGTCGCCGTCCTGCAGGGTCGGCACCTTACCGCGCGGATTGACCCGCCGATACTCCGGGCTTTCCATCGCGGGCGTACGGGTTCGGATCGTTCGCCGTTCGTATTCGAGGCCCAGATAGATCAGCGCCCAATGGGCGCGCAGCGTGCGCGACGTGCCTACGCCCCACAACACGCGCTCCGCCATCACCAGGGCTCCACGAAGGGGCGGATATCCAGCTCGAAGGTCCAGGCGTCCCGGCTCTGGCCGGCGAGAGTCCAGTAGGCTTCCGCAATCGACTCAAGCCGCATCAGGCTGTCCGGCGCGAACGCGACCTCCTGTCCGCCCGCCGCGGCCCTGCGCCGGGCGTGGATCGCCGGGCTGTCGACCCCGCCGTCGATGACGAGGTGGGCTACATGCACGCCTTCCGGCCCCAGTTCCCGCGCCATGGATTGCGCGACGGCCCTAAGGCCGGCCTTGGCGCTGGCGAAGGCGGCGAACCCGGCGCCGCCGCGCATGCTGGCGGTGGCGCCCGTGAAAAGGATCGTTCCCCGCCCGCGGGGAACCATGCGGCGCGCCGCCTCCCGCCCCGTCAGGAAGCCCCCGAGGCATCCGAGCCGCCAGACCTTGTCGAACATGTCGACGCCGGTCTCGACGAGCGGGCTCTTGAAATTGGCGCCGGCGTTGTAGAGGCAGACCTCGACCGGCCCGAGCTCCTGCTCCGCCCGCTCGAACAGCGCCTCGACGGAGGCTTCTTCCCGGGCGTCGACGCTATAGGCGACGGCCGCGCCGCCCGCGTCTTCGATCTCCTTGACGAGGGCCGCCGATTTCGCGGCGTCCCTGCGGGCGACGGCGACGGTGTAGCCGCCTTTTGCGAACCGGCGGGCGAAGGCGGCGCCGATCGCATCGCCCGCGCCGACGCCGAGCGCGACTTTGTTTCGATCTGTCATGGACAGGATGTTGCGACAGGCGAAAGAGCGCCGCAACCGGCGTTGGCGGGTTTCCCGCACGCCGCTAAGCTTTCGGCCTCGACAAACAGCGCCCGAAAAATAAGGAGACGCCTAAATGATCTACGAGCTTCGAGTTTACCACGCGATGCCCGGCCGCATGCCCGACCTGCTGAAACGCTTCGAGACGATTACGCTCGGCATCTGGGAGCGGCACGGCATCCGCCAGGCCGGCTTCTGGACGGTGCTGGTGGGCGAGTCCAACCAGGACCTCTACTACCTTTTGGCCTGGGATTCGCTCGCGGACCGGGAAAACAAATGGAACGCCTTCATGGCGGATCCGGAATGGCTGGAAAAACGCGCCGAAACGGAAAAGAACGGCGCCCTCATTTCCGGCTACACCAATTCATTCCTGCAGCCGACGAGCTTCTCCAGCGTCAAATAACGCCGGTCACCCGGCCTGCCCGCCCGCCTTCAAAGCCGCGCGCGCGTCGTCGTCGCGGGCGCGAGCGCGGGCGGGCCATTCCGGCCCGCGCAAGCCGCGCTGGCGAATGAGGTGGTCCAGCAGGACAACCGCCAGCATCGCCTCCCCGACCGGAACCGCGCGAATGCCCACGCAGGGATCGTGGCGGCCCTTGGTCCGAACCTCGATTTCATTGCCGTCCGCGTCGACGCTGGGCCTCGGCGTCAGGATCGAACTCGTCGGCTTGACCACGAAGCGGGCGACAATGGGCTGGCCGGTTGAAATGCCGCCGAGCACGCCGCCGGCGTGGTTGCTCTCGAAGCGAACGCCGTCATTGCCGGCGCGCATGGCGTCGTGGGCGTCCTCGCCGCGCATGGCCGCGGCGGCGAACCCGTCCCCGATCTCGACGCCCTTCACGGCGTTGATCGACATCAGGGCGGCGGCGAGGTCGCTGTCCAGCTTGCCGTAGATCGGCTCGCCCAGGCCCGCCGGCAGCCCTTCGGCGACCACTTCGACGATCGCGCCAAGCGACGAGCCGTCCTTGCGCGCCGCGTCCACCAGGCCTTCCCAGCGCTGCGCGGTCGCGGCCTCCGGGCAGAAGAACGGGTTCTCGTCCACCTGCGCCCAGTCCCAGTGGGCGCGGTCGATATAGTCCGGGCCGATCTGCACCACCGCGCCCCGGATCACGACGTTCGGGCCAAGAATGTGGGCCAAAGCCTTCCGCGCGATCGCGCCGGCGGCGACGCGCATCGCCGTCTCCCGCGCAGAAGACCGGCCGCCGCCGCGATAGTCGCGGACGCCATATTTGGCGTCATAGGCGAAGTCGGCATGGCCGGGCCTGTAGGCCCGCGCGATCTCGGAATAGTCGCGGCTGCGCTGGTCGGCGTTCTCGATCATGATCGAAATCGGCGTGCCGGTGGTCACGCCCTCGAACACCCCGGAAAGGATCTTCGCCTGATCGGGCTCGCGCCGTTGCGTCACGAAGCGGGAGGAGCCTGGCCGCCGCCGGTCCAGATAGGGCTGCAGATCGCCTTCGCCGAGCGGCACGCTCGGCGGACAGCCGTCGACCACGCAGCCGATCGCCGGCCCGTGGCTTTCGCCCCAGGTCGTGAAGCAGAACGCCTGGCCAAAACTATTGCCGGCCATATGCAGCCCCTATGCCTGTGCAAGGGCGGGCGACGGCGTGAACGGGCGGCTGTCGCCGGCCGGCCGCGCCGACATCCCGGCCTAGTCCTTTTCCTTGAAATCGGCGAGCAGAGCGCTCACCCCGCGCGCATTGCGCGTGTTCAGCATGCCGACCGCGTGATAGCCGCCGTCGACGTGATGCACCTCGCCGGAAACGCCGGCGCCGAGCTGCGACAGCAGATAGAGGCCGGCGCCGCCGACATCCTCGATCGTGATGTTCCGCTCGATCGGCGAGTTCAACTCGTTCCACTTCAGGATATAGCGGAAATCGCCGACGCCGGACGCGGCGAGCGTCTTCACGGGGCCGGCGGAAATGGCGTTCACGCGAATGCCGGCATGGCCGAAATCGGCCGCCAGGTAGCGCACGCTCGCCTCCAGCGCCGCCTTGGCGACGCCCATGACGTTGTAGTGGGGCACCACCCGCTCCGCCCCCAGATAGGAAAGCGTGAGCAGGCTGCCGCCATTGGGCATGAGCTCAGCCGCGCGGCGGCACATGTCGGTAAAGGAGAAGCAGGAGATATCCAGGCTGCGCTGAAAATTCGCGCGGCTCGTATCGGCGTAGCGGCCCTTCAATTCGTCCTTATCGGAAAACGCGATCGCATGCAGCGCGAAATCCATGTCGCCCCAGGTCTCGGCCAGGGTCGAGAAAGCCGCGTCCATGCTGGCGTCGTCGGTGACGTCGCATGGCAGAACGAGCTTCGCCCCGACCTGCTCCGCCAGGGGCCGCACACGCTTCTCCAACGCTTCGCCCTGATAGGTGAACGCAAGTTCGGCGCCGGCTTCCGCCAACGCCTTGGCCACGCCCCACGCCAGGGACCGTTCGTTCGCGACCCCCATGATCAGGCCGCGCTTGCCGGCCATCAAGCCGCCACTGCCCATGCTATCGTCTCTCACCCTTAGTCAACTTGCCGGGCATTCAATCGTACACCATCCGATTCGAGCACGGAACGCCTATCCTTCGAATGCCTCACCGGGGGCGTACTTGCAAACCCCCGATCCGACCAAAACGCCCGCGCGGCGTCTTGACCCGCCCTTGGAACTTGCCTCGTCGACCGGCAAAGGCTTATAGAATCGTGGTTTGGCGTCTTCGTGCCGCGCACGATGCGCTATCGGCGCCAAATCGAGGCAACGGAAGGGCCGAGGATGACCGCGCAAATGATGCAGCCGCGTCGGCCCGGCGGTCCTCGCGCCCTCATCTACAGCCACGACAGTTTTGGCCTCGGCCATCTGCGTCGCTGCCGCGCCATCGCCAACGCCCTCGTCGAGGCCTACGACGATCTTTCCGTGCTGATCCTCTCGGGCTCGCCGATAATCGGCAGTTTCGATTTCGGCGACCGCGTCGACTTCGTCCGCGTGCCGGGCATGATCAAGCTATCCAGCGGCGACTATATGAGCCACGCGCTCGACCTGGCGCCGGAACACACCCTGGCGCTCCGCGCCTCGATCATTCAGCACACGGCCGAAACCTTCGACCCGGACATCTTCATCGTCGACAAGGAGCCGCTCGGCCTGCGCGGCGAGGCGTCGAGCACGCTTGCGATGCTCAAAAGCCGCGGCGCGCGCCTTATCCTCGGGCTTCGCGACGTCATGGACGATCCGGACCATCTGGCGCCGGAGTGGGAGCGCAAGAAGGCCATGCCGGCGCTGCGCGACCTTTACGACGAAATCTGGGTCTACGGCCTGCCGCAGATCTGCGACCCGCTGGAGGGGCTGGACACGCCGGCCTCCGTCCGCCGCAAGATGGTCTACACCGGCTATCTGAGGCGGGAGACGGCGCCGTGGTCCGCGACGCTGGACGGCCCGGCCCTGGCGGACGGCCCCTTCGTCCTGGTGACGCCCGGCGGCGGCGGCGACGGCGAAGCGCTGATCGACTGGGTGCTGAACGCCTACGAAACGCAGCCCAATCTCGACACCCGGGCCCTGGTGGTCTTCGGCCCGTTCATGAGCAACGAACGCCAGCGCGAATTCCGCGACCGGGCGGCGGAGATTCCGAAAGTCGACGCCATCACCTTCGACGCCAACATGGAGCGCCTGATCGCCGAGGCCGAAGGCGTGGTCGCCATGGGCGGCTACAACACGTTCTGCGAAATCCTGTCCTTCGACAAACGGGCGGTGATCATGCCGCGCACGCGCCCGCGCATGGAGCAGCATATCCGCGCCAGCCGCGCCTCCGCGCTCGGCCTCGTCGGCATGATCGACGGCGACGGCCCGCGCGACCCCCGCGCCATGGCGACCGCCTTGCGGCAACTCAGCCGCCAGCCGAAACCATCCGACGTCGTGGTGCCTGGGCTGCTGGACGGCCTGGAGAGCGTGATCCGGCTTGCGGGCCGCGCGTTTGACCTCAGCCGGACCAGCCCGCTGCGGCTCGCCGGCGCCGGCGACTGACGGCGACCGCCCCGGACATGGCGAACGGCGAAACCGTCGCAATCGTGCTGAAAGGCTATCCGCGCCTTTCGGAAACGTTCATCGCCCAGGAAATTCTGGCGTTGGAGCGGCGCGGCCTGAACGTGCGCCTCTATTCCCTCCGCCATCCCACAGACAAGAAGCGCCATCCGATCCATGACGAGATCGCGGCGCCGGTCGTGTATCTGCCGGAATATCTCTACCAGGAGCCGCTCCGCGTGTTTCGCGCCTGGCGGCGGCTTCGTCGGCACGCCCTTTACCCGACCGCATTCCGCATCTGGCTGAAGGACCTCTGGCGCGACCGGACGCCGAACCGCGTCCGCCGGTTCGGCCAGGCCCTGGCGCTGGCGGCGGAACTGCCGGAGGACGTGGCCCACATCTACGCCCACTTTCTGCATACGCCCGCGTCCGTCGCCCGCTACGCCGCCATCCTGTCGCTCCGGCCCTGGAGCGTCTCCGCCCACGCCAAGGACATCTGGACCTCGCCCGAGTGGGAGAAGCGCGAAAAGCTGCTGGACTGCGAATGGGCCGTCACCTGCACGGACGTCGGCGCCCGCCATCTGGGCGATCTGGCGGAAGCCAGCGGCGCCAGGCGGGAGAAGGTCGGCCTCGTCTACCACGGCCTCGATTTCGCCCGCTTCCCGGCCGCGCCGCCGCGCGGCCTGACGGACGGCGCCGACCCCAATCGGCCGGTCCAGTTGTTGAGCGTCTGCCGGGCCGTCGAGAAAAAGGGCCTCGACGATCTGCTGCAGGCGCTCGCGGACCTGCCGCAAGCGCTCTCCTGGCGGCTGACCCATATCGGCGGCGGACCAATGCTCGCCGACCTGCGCCGCAAAGCGGAAAGCCTTGGGATCGCGGATCGCATCGAATGGCGCGGCGCGCTCGCCCAGGCGGACGTCATCGAGGCCTATCGGGCGGCCGACCTGTTCGTACTGCCGTCCAAGATCGCGGGCGACGGCGACCGGGACGGCCTGCCGAACGTGCTGATGGAGGCCGCAAGCCAGGCGCTGCCGCTGCTTGCGACCGAGGTCGCGGCCATTCCCGAATTCATACAGGACGGCGTGACCGGCCGATTGACGCCGCCGGCCGATCCGGCCGCGCTCTCCCGCGCCCTCGCTGACCTGATCGCCGCCCCCGACCGGCGGCTGGCGCTCGGCCGCGCCGCCGAAGCGCGAGCGCGCGGCGCGTTCGATTCCGCCGCCGGCGCCGACCGGATCGCGACGCTCCTGGGCGCGGCGGGCGTCGGCCGCGCCGCCGCCTAGACGGCCGCCGCCCATGCCCACGGCGTCGCGCGCCGCTTTCTATGCCCCCCTCAAGCCGCCGGATCATCCGGCGCCGTCCGGCGACCGGCGCATCGCACGGCTGTTCCAACAGGCGTTCCGGGAAATCGGCGTCGAGCCGGCGCTGGCGAGCCGCTTCCGCAGCCGCGACGCCGCCGGGGACGCCTGCCGCCAGGCCCGCATGGCCGCGCTCGGTCCCGCTTTGGCGCGGCGCGCGCTCCGGCGTTTGGGCGAACCGCGGCCGGATCTCTGGTTCACCTATCACCTCTACTACAAGGCGGCGGACTGGTTCGGCCCCGAAGCGGCGGCGGCCCTCGGCGTCCCCTATATCGTCGCCGAGGCAAGCTATGCGCCGAAGCGCGCCGGCGGACCCTGGGACCTGGCGCATCGCCGCGTCGCCAAGGCCGTGCAAGCCGCCGCCGCCGTGCTTTGCCTGAACCCCAACGACGCCGCATGCCTGACCCCGATCATGCCGGACCCGTCCCGCCTGATCCCGTTTCCGCCCTTCCTCGACATCGCGCCCTATCGCGCGGCCGCCGCCGAAAGGGCGGCGGCGCGGGCGGAGATCGGCCGGCGGCAGGGCCTGGAGCCCGATGCAGTCTGGCTGCTTGCGGTCGGCATGATGCGCGCCGGCGACAAGGCGGCCTCCTATGGCGAACTCGCCGACGCCCTGGCGGGGCTGGCGGGGACGCCCGGCTGGCGCCTGCTGGCGATCGGCGACGGGCCGATGCGGCCGGAAATCGAACGGCGCCTCGCCAAAGCGACGGGCGGGCGCGCCATATTCACGGGCGCGCTGGACGAAGCGGCGCTCGCCCGTTACTACGCGGCGGCGGACGTCATGGTCTGGCCGGCGGTCGCGGAGGCGTTCGGCATGGCGATGCTGGAAGGCCAGGCGAGCGGCCTCCCGGTGGTCGCGGGCGATGTGGGCGGCGTCGGCTCGGTGGTCCAAGACGGCCAGTCCGGCCTGTTGACGCCGCCAGGGGACGTCGCGGCGTTCCGGGCGGCGGTCGCCCAGTTGATCGCGGACCCGGCGCTGCGCCGCAATTTCGGCGCCGCCGGCCGCGAACGGGTATTCGAACGGCAGTCGCTCCAGGCGGCTGGCCGACGGCTTGAAACGGTACTGGAGGCGAACGGCCTTAGATGACACTGCTCGCGCTGATCCGCCATGCGCCGACGGACTGGAACGCGGAGGGCCGCCTGCAAGGCCGCCGCGACACCGCCCTATCGACCGAAGGCGCCGCCGCGCTCGAAGGTTGGGCCGCGCCCGCCGCGCTGAGCGGTTTCGACTGGGTCGCGAGCCCCCTGGGACGCACCAGGCTGACGGCCCGCGCCCTTTTCGGCCGAGACGTGCCCACCGACGAACGCCTGATCGAAATGGACTGGGGCGAATGGGAAGGCCGCACCCGCAAGGAACTGAGCGAAACCCTGGGCACGGACTTCACCGAGAACGAAACGCGCGGGCTGGACTTCACCCCGCCCGGCGGCGAAAGCCCGCGCATGGTGCAGGAACGCCTGCGCCCCTTTCTCGCCGAGATAGCGGCGGCGGGCCGGCCGACCGTCGCAGTGACCCACAGGGGCGTCATCCGCGCGGCGGTCGCCATCGCGACCGGCTGGGATTTCCTCGGCAAGCCGCCGGTGAAAGGCGTGCACGGGACCTATAACGTGCTTTCCCTCGCCAGCGACGGCGCCCCGTCCGTCCATGCGCTGGATGCGCCGCTCGACGCAGCGACGCCCGCTTCATGAGCGAGCGGCCGCGGGTTCTCTTCTGGGTCCAGCACCTGCTCGGCATCGGCCATCTGGCGCGAACGGCGACCCTGGCCCGGGCGCTGACCGCGGCAGGCATGGACGTGACCGTCGCCTCCGGCGGCGAGCCGGCGCCGGTGATCGATGTGGGCGACGCGCGGCTTGCGCAATTGCCCTCGGTTCGCGCGGTCGACCTCTATTTCAAGGTGCTGCACGACGCGGACGACAAGCCGATCGACGACGCCTGGCGCGACCGTCGCCGCGACGCGATGGCGAGGCTCTATCGGGACGTGCGGCCGCATGTCCTGGCGACCGAGCTGTTTCCGTTCGGCCGCCGCCAGTTCCGGTTCGAACTGGAGCCGCTGTTGGCCGAAGCCAAGGCGGACGGCGTTCCGATCGTCGCTTCCGTGCGGGATATTCTCGTGGCGCCGCCGAAGCCGGAACGGCTGACGGAAATGCTTGAGCGGACGAAGCGCTGGTACGACCTGGTGCTCGTCCATGGCGACCCCAATCTCGTGCCGTTCGAGCGCACCTTCCCCCATCTCGGCGAGATCGCCGACCGCGTCCGCTATACGGGCTATGTAGTCGACAGCAGGGAAGACCCGCCCGGAGACGACGGCGCGGACGAGGTGATCGTTTCCGCCGGCGGCGGCGCGGTCGCGGAGCCGCTCCTGCGCGCCGCCATGGCCGCCCGGCCGCTGACGACGGCCGCCGATGCCCGCTGGCGCTTTCTCGTCGGCCACAATCTTCCGGCGTCGGTGTTCGACGACCTGGCCGCAGCCGCCAGCGAGAACGTCATCGTCGAGCGCGCGCGGCGGGACTTTCCGACGCTGCTGAAGCGCTGCCGCCTCTCGATCTCGCAAGGCGGCTACAACACCGTCCTCGAAACCCTGGCCGCGGGGGCGAGGGCCGTGATCGCGCCCTATGCGGGCGGCCTGGAGACCGAGCAGACCCTGCGCGCGGAGGCGCTTCAGGCCCGGGGCGCGCTCGAAGTGGCTCCGGAAGACGACCTGACGCCGGAGAAACTCGCCGGCGCCATCGATCGCGCGCTCGCCGGGCCGCCCAGCTCCGCCGCCGGCGTCGACATCGACGGGGCCGCGAAGACGGCCGCCATCCTCCACGCGCTCGCCGCCGGCAAATGACGGCGACGACCTGCGACGACCTGGACGCTGAACTCGATCGCTGGCGCGACGCCGGCGCCGCAGCGACCCTTTGGCTGCGCGACGACGACGCCATCGACGCGACGCCGGACCTGGAGCGGCTGCTTGGTCTGGCGGAGGCGGCGGGCGCCCCCCTGGCGCTCGCCGTCATTCCGGCGCTGGCGAAGCCGACGCTCGCCGCGAAGCTTGCCGGCTGGGGGAATGTTTCAGTCTTGCAACACGGGTATTCCCATGCGAACCATGCGCCCGCCGGAGTGAAAAAGTCAGAGTATAATGACGCTCGCTCCACGGGGGAGATGACGGGGGAAATATTGCGCGGTCGAGCAACGCTTCTGCGTATGTTCGGCGAGGCGACGCAGCCGGTGCTGGCGCCGCCTTGGAACCGGATGACGACGCGACTGGCGCCGTGCCTGAAGGCATGCGGCCTGGCGGGCTTAAGCCGTTTCAAGCCGCGCGCGCGCCCCGAGGCCGCGCCGGGCGTCGCCGAAGCCAACACGCATGTGGATCTGATCGACTGGCGGGCGGACCGGGCCGGCAAGTCCTGCGCCGCCGTGGCGGCCGAAGTCGCCGCGCATTTGCGCGCTCGCCGCACGGGCGCGGTCGATCCGGCGGAGCCGACCGGCATTCTCAGCCATCATCTTGTCATGGATGCGACGGCATGGTCCGCGCTCGCCGGCCTGCTCGGACGCTATGGCGCGGACCGACGCGTGACGTGGCTCGGCGCGCCCGCGGTATTCGCGCATTCGCCAGCCGGATCGACCCGATGACAGACGCTCAACGGTTTCGTTACGCAAAGAGCGCAATAATGCGCGACTACGCTCAGGCGGGGCTGGGCGCTGCGATCTTCGGCGCCCCGCTCGTCCTTGCCGGACCGAATGTCTATGTCGCGGTCATTCTGGGCGCGATCGTGCTGGTGTTCGTATGGTTTGGACTGACGACCTGGCGTCGGCAACGGAGTGTGATCGTCGTCACCGACGCGGCGATTTCGGTCGAAGGGCCGAGCTCGGCCAGGATATTCTGGCCGGACGTGAAACTGGCGCGACTTCGCTACTTTCCGATGGGCCGCGCCCAGCGCCGGGAAGGGCAGAGGGAACAGGGAGGCGGCGTGATGCAGGTGCGGCTGGACAGCGAGGACGCCTCCATCCGTTTCGATTCCTCGCTTGAGGAGTTTGAGACCGTCGCGCGCCAGGTCGCGGACGCCATCCACCGCCACGATCTCGCGACCGCCCCCGCCACGAAGACGAACTTCGCCGCGCTCGGCTTGGCCCCGGACGCATCCTGGGCAGAGGAGGTTTGAGCGGCCCGATGACCAATCTTCTGCATGTGGACGATCTTGCGGTCGAATTCGCCGCGCCGGGCGGCGTGGTCAAGGCGGTCGACCATGTCTCGTTCCGCATCAAGCCCGGCGGCACGACCGCCGTCGTGGGCGAATCGGGCTCCGGCAAGAGCGTCACCGCCCAGGCGATCATGGGCATCCTGCCGAAGAACGCCTCCATCACCTCCGGCGCCATCCGTTTGACGGAGCCCGGCCGCCCCGAGATCGATATCGCCAAGATGCGGCCGGATTCCGACGAGATGCGCGCCATTCGCGGCGGCCATATCTCGATCATCTTCCAGGAGCCGATGACCTCCCTGTCGCCGCTCCACACCATCGGCGACCAGATCGGCGAAGCGCTGCTGCTGCATCGGGACGCCTCCCGGCAGGACGCCCGCCGGCTGACCCAGGAAATGCTGGGCCTCGTCGGCTTTCCGCTGCCGGAACGGGCCGTCGACGCCTATCCGTTCGAGCTGTCGGGCGGCCTCCGCCAGCGGGCCATGATCGCGATGGCGCTGGTCTGCCGGCCAAGCCTGCTGATCGCGGACGAGCCGACGACGGCGCTGGACGTAACCATCCAGGCGCAGATCCTGAAACTGATCAAGGATTTGCAGGCCGAGCTCGGCATGGCCGTGCTGATGATCACCCATGACCTCGGCGTCGTCGCCAACGTCGCGGACGAAGTGGTGGTGATGTATCACGGCAAGGTCATGGAATCCGGCCATGTGGACGAGATTTTCCGGGACGCCCAGCACCCCTATCTGAAAGCGCTTCTGGCCGCGGTGCCGCGCTTCGACATGGGCGAGAACGAGCGGCTTGTGCCGATCCGGGAGATCAAGCCGTCCACCGGCCATCTTCTTGCAGAGCAAGAGAAGCCCGTCGCCACGGGCGATCTGCCTCTGCTCGAAGTCAAAGGCCTTACGAAATCGTTCCATGCGCGCCGGGCGCTCGGCGCGGAGGCCCGCTCGTTCCTGGCGGTGGACGACGTCAGCTTCGCCATTCGCCCCGGCGAGTGCCTGGGGCTGGTCGGCGAGTCCGGCTGCGGCAAGTCCACCACGTCCAAGATGATCATGAGCGCGCTGAAGCCCGACCAGGGACAGGTGCTGTTCAACGACGGCGGCCGGCAGGTGGACCTCTCGACCCTGAAGCCGAAGGCGCTGTTCGATTATCGCCGGCGCATGCAGTACGTGTTCCAGGATCCGTTCAGCGCGCTCAACCCACGCATGACCGTACGGGAAATCCTGACGGAGCCGCTGGTCATCCATAAGGTCGGCGACCCGGCCTATCGCCTGGAGATGGCGCGGGAGCTGATGCAGCTCGTCGGCCTCGACGACCGCCACCTCTCCCGCTATCCGCACAGTTTCTCGGGCGGACAGCGCCAACGCATCGGCATCGCCCGCGCCCTCGCCCTCAAGCCGGAGCTGCTGCTCTGCGACGAGCCGGTCTCCGCGCTCGACGTATCGGTGCAGGCGCAGATCCTGAACCTGCTGAAAGACCTGCAGGACCGCCTCGGCCTCACCTATCTTTTCGTCTCCCACAATCTCGCGGTCGTGGACTACATGGCCGAGCGCATCGCGGTGATGTGCGCCGGACGCCTGGTCGAGATCGCGCCGAAGGCGGAGCTTTTCGCCGACCCGCGCCACCCCTACACCCGCGGCCTTCTCGCCGCCGTGCCCGAGCCCGACCTCGAACATCCGCTCGACTTCGCGAAACTGATGGACGAGCGGGCGTCCGACCCGGCAAGCTGGCCGGAACCTTATGGCCTGTCTCCGGGCGCGCCTGCCGCGTTGAAGGAAGTCGGCCCGGGACATTTCGTTCGCGTCAGCACAGCATCCATGGAGGCCGCCTGAACCATGCGCCCGTCCTCGACCTTCCGCAGCCGCCTGTTCGCGTTCGCCGCCGCCGCGACGCTCGCCGCCGGAGCGACGCCCCATGCGGGCGCGATGGAATACCAGGAAACGCCGGCGCTCGCCGCCGCCGTCGCCGCGAAGACATTGCCGCCTATCGCCGAACGCCTGCCGGAGACGCCCTTGGTCGCGCAATTCACGCGCAAGGACGCCAAGATCGGCCGGGCCGGAGGGTCGATCCGGATGCTGATGGCCAAGGCCAAGGACACCCGCCAGATGGTCGTCTACGGCTACGCCCGGCTGATCGGCTACAACGACCAGCTCGAGCTCGAGGCGGATATCCTCAAGGACTATACGGTCGACGAGGGCCGGATATTCACGCTGGAGCTGCGCAAGGGACACAAATGGTCCGACGGCGCGCCGTTCACCACCGAGGACTTCCGCTATTGGTGGGAGAACATCGCCAACAACGCCGAGCTTTCGCCCGCCGGGCCGCCGATTAAGATGCTGGTCGAGGGCAAGCCGCCGAAGGTCGAGGTGCTGTCGGACACCCAGATCCGCTACACGTGGGAAACGCCCAATCCGGAGTTCGTATCCTCGCTGGCCCAGGCCTCGCCGCTCTACATCTACGCCCCCGCCCATTACCTGAAGCAGTTCCACGTCGACTATCAGGACCCGGCCAAGCTGAAGGCCATGTACGAGGCGGAGAACCGGCGCAATTGGGCGGCCATGCACAATCGCCGGGACAACGCCTACAAGAATGACGACCCCGAACTGCCGACGCTCCAGCCCTGGATGCTGACGACCGCGCCGCCGGCCGAACGCTTCATCTTCAAGCGCAACCCCTACTATCACCGGGTCGACGGCAATGGGACGCAACTGCCCTATCTGGACGCGGTGCACTTCGACATCGTCGCCGGCAATCTGATCCCGGCGAAGGCCGGCAGCGGCGAAGTCGACCTGCAAAGCCGCTATCTGCAATTCAAGAACACGCCCTTCCTGAAGCAGAACGAAGACCAGTACGGCTTCGTGACCCACCTCTGGCGGACGGGCAAGGGCGCGCAGCTGGCGCTCTATCCGAACCTGAACATTCAGGACGACGGCTGGCGGGCGCTGTTCCGCGACGTGCGCTTCCGCCGGGCGCTGTCGCTGGCGACCGACCGGACCGAAATCAACGAGGTGGTCTATTTCGGCGTGGCCCTGCCCCACAACAACGCGCTTCTGCCCGGCAGCCCGCTCTACAGCGAAAAGGCGGCCATGGCCTATGCGACCTACGACATCAAGCGCGCCAACGCGTTGCTGGACGAGATCGGCCTGAAGCGCGGGCCGGACGGCGTGCGCTTGCTCCCCGACGGCCGCAAGGCCGAGATCATCATCGAAAGCGCCGGCGAAAGCACCGAGGAAACCGACGTGCTGCAACTGGTGCACGACACCTGGCTCAAGGCCGGCATCAAGGTCTACGCGAAGCCCCTCCAGCGCGAGGTGCTGCGCAACCGCGTTTTCGCCGGACAAACCCAGATGGCGATCTGGTTCGGCCTGCAGAACGGCCTCGCCTCCGCCGAAATGAGCCCGGAGGAATTCGCGCCCACCAGCCAGCAGCAATTGCAGTGGCCGATGTGGGGCCAGTATCTGGAGACCAAGGGCAAGGCCGGCGCGCCGATCGACATGCCGACGCCGAAGGCTCTATTCCAGCGCTATCTGGACTGGCGGCACGCGAAGAGCCGGGACGACAAGCGCGCGATCTGGCGGGACATGATCCATACCTACGCCGAGGAGGTCTATTCGATCGGCCTCGTCTCGGGCTCGCTGCAGCCGATCGTCGCCAACAAGCGGCTCATGAACGTGCCCTCCGAGGGCTACTACAACTGGGATCCAGGCGCACATTTCGGCTGCTACCGGCCCGATACGTTCTGGCTCGCGGCGAAGTAAGCGCGGACCGGGAACGACACAATGCTGCGGTATATCGCCCAACGCGTCCTCATGATGATCCCAACGCTGCTCGCGATCAGCGTGCTGGTGTTCGTCATCATACAATTGCCGCCGGGCGACTTCCTGACGACCCAGATCGCCGAGCTGCAAGCGCAAGGCATGGACGTCAACAACGCGAAGATCGAGTTCCTGCGCCAGCAATACGGCCTGGACCGGCCGATGTGGGAGCAATATGCCGTCTGGCTGTTCAACATGCTTCAGGGCGACTTCGGCTATTCCTTCGAATATGACCTGCCGGTGACGGAGGTCGTCGGCGACCGCCTGTTCCTGAGCTTCCTGCTCTCCTTCTCGACCATCCTGTTCACCTGGGCGATGGCCTTCCCGATCGGCGTCTATTCCGCCGTCAACCAGTACAGCATGGGCGACCATGCGCTGACCTTCGTCGGCTTCCTCGGCCTCGCCACGCCCAACTTCCTGCTGGCGCTGGTGATGATGTATCTCGCCAAGGTGCATTTCGGCATTTCGATCGGCGGTCTGATGGACCCGCAATATCTCGATCAGCCGTTCAGCTGGGCGAAGTTCGTTTCGGTGCTGGAGCATCTCTGGGTGCCGGTGATCGTGATCGGCACGTCCGGCACGGCGGGCATGATCCGCCGGCTGCGCGCCAACCTGCTGGACGAGTTGCAGAAGCAATATGTCACCACCGCCCGCGCCAAGGGCCTGTCGCCGCGGCGCGCGCTCATCAAGTATCCGCTCCGCATGGCGCTCAACCCCTTCATCGCCGATATCGGCAATCTACTGCCCCAGGTCGTTTCCGGCGCCGCCGTCGTCTCGATGGTGTTGTCCCTGCCGACGACGGGGCCGATGCTGATCGAGGCGCTGCGCAGCCAGGACATGTATCTAGCCGGCTCCTTCCTGATGTTCCTGGCGATGCTGACCGTGGTCGGCGTGCTCGTTTCCGACATCGCGCTGGCGGCGCTCGACCCCAGAATCCGGCTTGGCGCGGGGAATGAGCGATGAACGATCAACGCCCCCCCGGCGACGGCGATGGCCGCCTCGAGCACTATGTCTCCAAGGAGCCGTTCGATCCCTACGCGGTCGAAAAGCTGACGCCGGAGCAGGAACGCTACTTCCTCGCGACCCAATGGCAGCTGATGTGGTGGAAGCTGAAGCGCCACAAGCTCGCGGTCATCTCCGGTCTCTTCCTCCTGATGATGTACCTGATCGCGGTCATCGCGGAGGTCGTGGCGCCCTATGCGCTGGACACCCGCAATTCCAAGAACCTCTACGCCCCGCCGCAGAGCGTGCGCTTCATCCACGAGGGCGAGTTCATCGGCCCGTTCGTCTACGCGACGACGAACAAGCTCGACTTCAAGACCATGCAGCGCGACTATGTGGAGGATACGTCCAAGCCGCAGAAGCTGCGCTTTTTCTGCCTGGGCGACGAATACAGCTATCTCGGCCTTTTCGACGGCCGCTTTCACCTGATCTGCCCGGCGGAAGGCGGCCAGTTCTACTGGCTGGGGACGGACCGGCTCGGCCGCGACGTATTCAGCCGCATCATCTACGGCGCCCGCATTTCGCTGACGGTCGGCCTCTTCGGCATCGCCATCAGCTTCGTGATCGGCATTACCCTGGGGGGCTTGGCGGGCTATTACGGCGGCTGGATCGACAGCGCGGTCCAGCGTCTGATCGAGGTCATACGATCTTTCCCGGAACTGCCGCTCTGGATGGCGCTATCGGCCGCGCTGCCGGTGACGTGGAGTCCGGTGCTGATCTATTTCGGCATAACGCTCATCCTCGGCCTGCTGGACTGGACGGGCCTCGCCCGCGCCGTCCGCTCCAAGCTGCTGGCCCTGCGGGAGGAAGACTTCTGCCAGGCCGCCCAGTTGATGGGCGCCTCGCCGCAACGGGTGATCGGCAAGCATCTGCTGCCGAGCTTCGCCAGCCATCTGATCGCGTCCGCCACCCTGTCCGTGCCCAGCATGATCCTCGGCGAAACGGCCCTCTCCTTCCTGGGCCTCGGTCTCAGACCGCCGATCACCTCCTGGGGCGTGCTGTTGGCCGAAGCGCAGAACATCAACGTCGTGGCGCTCTATCCATGGCTGATGCTGCCGGTCGTGCCGGTCATCCTCACCATTCTGGCGTTCAACTTCCTGGGCGACGGACTCAGAGACGCGGCCGACCCGTACAAATAGCCCAGAGCCGCTAAGTTGCGTCGGCCGACCCGCGTAGCGGCGATGTCTTTCACATCCACGCGGGCAGCCGCAACCGCGCCTAAGCGCGGTGGATAAGCATCAATGATCTGAACCGCACGAAGATGGCGTCGCCGACAGACGGCGGCGCCATGGGCCAGCTACCGGGCGTCTACGCCTCGAGACGTAGACCCGACAGCGCTTGGCCGGCCGCCTGCCAGCCTTCGAACCAGCGCCGCAGCGACGATCGCGCGTCGGGCGGGCTCAAACTCCGGCGCATTGAGTTTGTGACCCGCCCGCGCGCGCAAGTCCCTTACGACCTGGGTGCGAAGCCGATGGTTCTTCGAACTTTGAGACGCTTCCAGGCGCGGGGCGGCCAATCCATCGTCAAGCGCGAGCCCGCCGCTTCGGTCCAACGCATGAATGCAGACGAAACCGCTCAGAAGCACGACGCCGGCCGTTACGAACAGCGTTCTCGGGCTAGCAGTGAATGTTCTCATTGCCGCGGCATCCATACCTGATTGGGATCAAACGGCATGATCGCTGTCGATCCGCCCCCCCACAATTCGTAGAATCCCTTAGAACGGCTGAATGCCTTCGGCGCGCGCCGCCGTTTCGGAAGTTCGACAGCCTGGAACAACGCCTGACCGTAGCCGCCGCAGCGCACGCTTGCCGCGTCATCTGGCGAGAGCGCTGGAAGCAATGAAAGAGCGGATCGTAGAGCTGAAAGATGGCAGGCGAGGCGCGCTGCTCGCGAAGACATTGACGGCGCGCGGGATGCAACTTCCAACGAGGAGGCGCAACGCCGAGCGGCGCCATATTCGACTGAATGGCACTACGCTGTTGTCGAAACGCTACGCGTTCTGGTAAAGCAACGCTCGGTCAACCGGGCGTGCCTGGGGGGCTAAGTCTACCGGCAGACTTTTTCGGTAGACTTTTCGAGATCCACAAAACGAAAAAATCGTTTCGGATCAAGCGTTTGCCGGCGTAGCTCAGAGGTAGAGCAACTGATTCGTAATCAGTAGGTCCGCGGTTCAAATCCGCGCGCCGGCACCAGCGTCTTCACCGGATTCCTGAGCGAATAAGCGCCCCGCAAGAGGTCTATTTGCCTTCAGTCGATGGGTCGCGCCTCCAGGAGCATTGCAACTCGACTACGCGCCGCTTTGGATCGGCCAGCTTGCGCCAAATCCCCAAACGCTTAGCTTAGGGCTAGACAAGCGAAACAAGGGGCGCGCCGCCATGTCTGGCCTTGCTGACAACCGGGATATTCGCATCGCGCCGACCGGCGCGCCGCTCGGCGCGGACGTCGAGAACATCGATCTGACCGGTCCGATCGACGACGCGGCGTTCCAACGGATCCTCGACGGATGGCGCGATCATCTGGTGCTCAGGTTTCGCGGGCAGGACCTGAACGACGACCAGATCACCGCCTTCTCGGCGCGGTTCGGCGAGCTCGACATGGCGCCGATCAGCCCGAGCGGCAAACCGTTCAATCCGGACCGGCCGGAGATTGCGGTTATCTCCAATGTGGTCGAGGACGGGGTCGCCAAGGGCGGGCTCGGCAACTCCGAACTCGTTTGGCACCAGGACATGAGCTACAAGGACGTGCCGCCGAAGGCGAGCCTGCTTTATGGCGTGGAGACGCCCGCCGAAGGCGGCGAAACGATGTTCTACAATCTGTACGAAGCCTACGAGGCGCTGTCGGAGCCCATGAAAGCGCGGCTCGCCGGCCTTTCCTGCAAGCACGACGCGACCCGGAACTCCTCCGGCGGGCTGCGGCACGGCTTCGCCGAAAGCTACGCCAACGCGGACCGGCCAGGCGCCGTGCACCCGCTCGCGGTGCGCCACCCAGCCTCGGGGCGGACGGCGCTCTATCTGGGCCGACGGCCGAACGCCTGGATCGTCGGCATGTCCGACCAGGAAAGCGACGCGCTGCTGGACGAACTCTGGGCGCATATCGAAGCGCATGATTTCGTATGGACGCACCAATGGCGCCCGGGCGATCTGGTGATCTGGGACAACCGCTGCACGCTGCACCGTCGCAATCAGCTCGATCCGTCCGTGCGCCGCCATATGCACCGCACCCAGGTGAAGGACGCAGCGCGCCCGATCGCGGCTTAGGCGCGCCGTCGCCGCGCCGCCGATTTCCCCGCGCTTTTGCGCCTAGCCTGACGCCGCCTTTTTCATTTGTAGAAAAGCCATTGCGCGGTGGTATTATTGGCCTTCGTGCGTGTTTATCTCGGAATCCTCGGTCAAGTGCCATCCAAGTCTCGCTTCTTCAGCCGTAACGATCCGGCGGACCTCAGCCAAATCCTATCTATCGTCGAGCGTAGGGCATGAGATTGGCCTGGAGTCGTTCGGCGATCCTCGGCGTCGTTCCCCTATTCGCGCTTTCGTCTTTGGTCGCCGCCTCCGATGCGGCCGCCGGCGAACGCAGGAAGGAGCCGAGGCTGACGGTCGGGCTCGGCGTCGGCGCCGCGGTCGAGCTCAAAGGCGAGGTCGATCCCAGTTTCGTTCCGGTTCCCTCGTTCGAATACGAGAACCGGCGCTTCTCCATGCGGTCCAGCGGTCCCGGCGTGGAGTTCGACGTCGTTCCGTGGAAGGCCGTGCAAGCCGGCCCGTTAGTGCGCTACCGCTTCGGCCGGGACGGCGACAATGACGCCGTCTCCCGTCTTCCCGACGTCGACGACAGCGTCGAAGTCGGCCTGCATGCCGGCGTCGGCGTGCCGGTGCGCGTGTTCGGCGTCGACGACAAGGCGGTGCTGACCGGGAAGATCGAGGTATTGCAGGATGTCGCCGGAGGGCATGGCGGCCTGCTCGCAGACCTGTCCCTGGGCGTTCTCCGCAAGTTCGGGAAGCGCTGGCGGGCGTCCGGCGCCGCGTCCGTCGGCGTCGCGTCCGGGGCGTATATGCAGGCCTTCTACGAGGTCAGCGCAGCCGGCTCGGCGGCCAGCGGCCTGCCCGCCTTCGACACGGATCGCGGTTTCAAGGACGTCGGTCTGCGGGCCGGCGTCTCCTATCGGTTGACGCAAAACTGGAACATCGGCGGCGGCGTCGCCTATGTCCGCCTGGTCGGCGACGCGGCCAAGAGCCCGGTCACCAAGGAAACCGGGGACCGGGACAAGGTGTTCTTCGGCGTGCGGGTGAAGTACCGGCTGTTCTGAATCCGGCGCGGCCCGGAAACGAGCCATTGCGAGCCCGCCGACGCATTGATAGCGGCGCGCCGAAGCGCCGCCGCACCTTTGGAAAGGAGCCGCCATGTCGGCCTGGATACGCATGCTTCGCGACGAGGAGGCCGACGAGACGCTGGCGCAGGCGCTCGACCTTGCCCGCACGCCCCACGGCACGGTCGATAACGTCATGCGCGTGCATTCCCTGCGGCCGGCCACCATGCGAGGCCATGTCGCGCTCTACAGGGCCTGCCTGCACGACGACGACAACACGCTGCCGACATGGTTGCAGGAGGTCATCGCGAGTTACGTCTCGCTCCTGAACCGCTGCCCGTATTCCTATGCAAATCACTGGAAGAACGCGCGCCACCTGATCGGCGACGACGCCCGCGCGGACCGGATCGAGGCGGCGCTACAGGCCAGGCGCCCGGAAGAAAGCTTCGATGGAGCCGAACTCGCGCTGCTGCGCTATGCCGAGAAGCTGACCGCGTCGCCAGGGGATATGGCGGAAGCCGATGTGACGGCGCTCCGCGCGGCGGGGCTGGACGACGGCCGCATCCTCGAAGCCAATCAGATCATTGGCTATTTCAACTACGCGAACCGTCTTCTGAACGGCCTGGGCGTCACCACCGACGGCGACGTCGTCGGATACTATGCCGATGACCGAGACGAAGCCGGATGACAGGCCTATCGGATTGGGGTCGCGCAACGCGAGCGGAGAGAAGCCTTCACGGGCATTACCTTCCGCGCGGGTTGGACGCCGATCGAGCTGGCGCTCCCGACGCCGTCAACGAGACAGAACTCTTCGGAAACTATCCGAGTTGGCCGTCGTCATCGACGAGGCCGAGCTGCCCGTCGTCATCGACCAGACTGTCGCTGCCGGGAACGTTAGGAAACGCAGAAGAGGTCTTGTTGAAGCTGGTGAGCGAATACTTCGAGATCGAATAGGAGAAACCGCCCGCGACGTTCTCAAGGTCGTCTTCAGCGATCGCGGAAGGTGATTCGCTATTGCTGGCTTCGGTTTGTTTCTTGTCTGACATCAGATATCTCCTGTTCAAACGCAACCAGCAAACTTTAGATGATTAACGCCGACCTGACAATTTACAGATCGATTGATTGGTGACGGTCGCAACACTTTCTTCGAAATAACGCACGGAGGCGCCAGGGCGCGCTGGGCGTCATGCGTTACGAATTGACCGTCCCCAAAAACTCCTAGCGAACGTCCCGGCGCCTGGACGGATGGTCCGGGAACCGCCAGCGGCCACATCGCCATGGGATCGAAGACCAAGACGGCCGTAAGCTCAGATTTCAAGTAGCTGTCATTGATGACCGGGAACAGGCTTGTTAACCTTTCAGACAAGCACGATGCGGGGGTTCAACAACGCTGCCTAAAGGCAGGCCTTTTATTTACTAGGAAGAGAGGCGCCCGATGTCGAACCTGACCTTCTTCTCGCGCTCCGGCGAGACATTCGACCCCATCCAACTCGGTTTTCTGGATTTCTCCGGCATCGTGAGCGTTTCCGTCACGACGACGCGGGTCGTCGTGAACTATGACGACGGCACGCGGGATTTCTACGACGGGACCGGCATTACGGCGTCGGGAACGAACATCATCGGAGGAACGGTCAACCGGATACGGACGTTCGACGGAGGCCGCCTCCTCGCCGACGTCACAAACCTTTCCGTCGCCGCCACCGCAATCGCCAGCGCGGTCGAGCGGAACGATGCGGCGGCCTTCGTGCAATTGGTCTTCAGCGGCAGCGACACAGTTCGCGGCAATGACGGAGATGATTTCCTGACAGGATTTGCCGGCAATGACACGATTTCCGGGGTTCGCGGCGACGACACGATCTTCGATCAGTTCGGCAACAATACGATCCGCGGCGGCGCCGGCGACGACATCCTGATCTACATCGGGCCTTCAAGCAGTTTCACGATCACCCCGCAGGGGGACGAATTGCTGGTGCAGGCCAATGCGGGCGGCAACCGGAATACGGTCTCGTCCGATGTGGAGACGCTGATCTTCGACGACGTCATCCTCGACACCGCCTCTCTCCTGGATCCGGCGACGCCGCCGCCGGAGATCGATCCGCTGCCGGCCCTCGGCGCGCCGACGCAAACCGGCTCCAACGCGGACAACCGCCTGACCGGAAGCGGCGCCGTGGATGTCATCGACAGCCTCGGCGGCCGCGACATCGTGAAGACCTTCGGCGGCGACGACGACATTGACCTCGGATCCGGCAACGACGTCGCGCTCTCGGGGATTGGGGACGATATCGTGCGCGGCGGCGACGGGACAGACGTCATCAAGACCGGGCCCGGCGCCGACCGGATCGACGGTGGCGACGACATGGACGTCATTCTTTCCGGCACGGAAGACGACATCATTCTCGGCGGCGGCGGGGATGACGTCATCAAGACCGGCAGAGGCGCGGACCAGGCCGACGGCGGCGCCGGCGACGACACGATCCTGGGCTTTCGCGGCGACGAGACCCTCATCGGCGGCGCTGGCGACGACTTGCTCGCGGGCAACCTGGACGACGACATCCTGTTCGGCGGTCCGGGCGACGACCGCCTCTTCGGCGGACCGGGCCGCGACGCCTTCCTTTATCCCGATGCGGCCTTTGGCAACGACAGGATCGTTCTGGATTTCCGCCCCGGCTCCGACACGATCGACTTCAGCGGCTCCGGCCTGACGCTTAGCGACCTGCGCATCAATCAGGTGGGCGAGAAGGTGGTGATCAAGGTGAAAGGCGAAACCGATTCAATCGTCGTCGCTTCCGACAGGTTTATCGACGCGCTCGGTCCGCTGACCGTCGCCGGCGTGGAAAACTCCCTGGATTTCTAAGAGGGGTCGGCTATCGAGCGGCGCCGTCAATTCGCCGCGCCGGCGTCGGCGGGCCATCGGGCAAGGCGGCCTTCGACCGGCAGACGCTGCAATAAAGCCCCGCCGCGCCGTATCTCAACCGCCCGAGCGTCTGCGCTCAGCAGGACGAAAACGGGCCTCTGCGCGATCCGGGCGCCGTCGCCCTCGCCGCGCAAGACAGTTGCCGCGACCGCGTTGGGCGCCTCGGCTAACGTCACGCGGCTCGGACATTCGACCGGCGCGTCGTTGACGCGCTCGCCGGTCGTGACGACATCCAACGCTTCCACCGTCACCACGCCGCCGCGAAAATGGGTCTCCGAACAGGCCGCGTAGTACATGAGAATAAGCTCGCCGTCCGCGCCCAGATCGAACCGCGCGCCCTCATCCGCTTCGGCAAACTCCTCCACCGCGGGCTGGATAGCCCCTTGCGCGGCCACGACAAGAGCCGCGGTCGCGGCCACGGCCGGCGCGGAAACGCCGCCCATGCCGGCTGCGCACATGAGGAAAGCCATTGAACGAAGAATGCGCGGCATTGCGCCCTCCCATTGCATCGGCGCGCTCCGGCGAGGCCGGACGCGTCTGACCTGATCTGGTGCGCCACCGCAAGGCCCTGCAAGGTTCCGCGGATTTCCCCGTGACTGCCGTCACAATCGAGCCGGCTTTCCCTCGCCGCGCCGTCGCCCCCGTCCCCACCTTTCGCCAAGGCGACGCCGCTCAATGGCGCGCGGCGCGGTATGATACCGTAGCTGTCGCCCGTCGAACGGCGCGCTGACGCCCAGTTTAAGGGGAGGCGATGCAATGTGCGCGATCCGCCCACTCCGAGACGTCATGAAATCCACGCTGTTTGTCGCGTCGCTTTTCGTGGCCGTCCCGGTCCCGGCCGCCGCAACGGAGCCTGTCGCGCTGGTCGTTGAGACCCACGGGAAAATTTCTCCCGCGCCGGCGCCATCCGCAATTCAACAATGGACGGAACGCCGACCCCGTCCGCTGGAACCGAGAGGCTGACCCATGCCGGACATCCGTTACGCCAAACCGGCATTCGACGTCGGCTTCGCCACCAATCATCTCGCCGGATTCCGGCTGCTGTTCGAAACGCAGCTTAAGCTCGAATACGATCAACTGGCGAAGCTCGGCGGCGGCTTTCATCAGCATCGCTGGAAGCAGGGCCAGTCCATCGTCAAGGTCAATCACGCCCGCGACGCCTTGGAGGCGACGCCGCCCGGCGGCTATCGGGGGCTGACCCTGGCCTTCACGCTGGCGGCGGCGGTCTCCACGCCGGACGGCGCGCCCATCCATCTGAAACGGATGGACGACATCGATCTGGAGCTGAACGCCGTCACCGCCGACCTAGCCGCCTTCGCCCGCTTCTACGGCAATATGCTCGGCCTCGCGCCCGACGGCCGCAACGGCTTCCGCCTGGGCCGCAGCCGGATCGTCGCCAAGAAAGGCAAGACGCGACGGATAGACGACTGGCGGGCGCGGGGCCTCCGCTACATGACCGTGCAGGTCTATGACTGCGACAGCGTCATGGCGGCGCTCGGCGACGCCGGCGCGGAGATCGGCGCCCCGCCCCGCACCCTTGGCCAGGTCCGCTATGGCTTCGTCCGCGATTTCGACGGCAATTGGATCGAGATATCCGAGCGCGCCTCGCTGACCGGCAAGCCTGTCCCGACCGACGAGGGCGCGCCGCGCTTGAGATAAGTGCGCGGCCTTGGCAACCGGCGACGCTAGGAGCCGCCCGAACCCTCGCGCGGGGTGCACTCGTTAAAGAGCATGTATGCCAGAAAGCTCTCTTTGCATTTGGTGTGGTCCATGGCCTTCCGCTCGCCGAAGCCGCCTTGGCTCAGGAGAATGACCAGGAACACTAGGCCGACCATCACGAGAAATCCGGCGCGCATCGTCCCCTCGCCTCGACCAGCCCGACGTCCGACCGCTTTGCTCCGAACCGCGGACCGCCGGCGCCGGTCCATGGGACCGGGCGCCGGCGGTTGCGGGCCGAACGATTATTCCCAACCGCTGACGGACTTGACCTCGAGGAAGTCCTCGAGACCCCATACGCCGCCCTCGCGCCCGTTGCCGGACTGGCGGTAACCGCCGAAGGGAGCGCCGGCGCCGCGGGACTGGCCGTTGATCTCGACCATGCCGCTGCGCAGAACCCGAGCGGCGCGGCGCGCCTTCTCGACATCCTGGGTCTGGACGTAGTTCGTCAGCCCATAGGCGGTGTCGTTCGCCAGCTCGACCGCCTGCTCTTCCGTGTCGAAGGGCGTGATCGCCAGCACCGGGCCGAAGATTTCCTCGCGCCAGATGGTCATGTCCTGATCGACATCGGCGAAGACCGTGGGCCGGGCGAAATAGCCGCGGTTCAGGCCTTCGGGCAGGCCGGGGCCGCCGGCCACCAGCCGCGCGCCCTCGTCGACGCCTTTCTGGATGAGACCCTGGATCTTCTCCCATTGCGCCTTGGAGACGACCGGGCCGATCTGGCGCCCGTCGATATCGGCCGCGGAGACCTCCGTCTTCTCGGCCACGTCCTGCGCGGTCGCGACGGCCTGTTCGTAGACCGAACGCTCCACCAGCATGCGCGTCGGCGCGTTGCAGGACTGGCCGGAATTGTTGAAGCAATGGCGGACGCCGCGCGCCACGGCCTTCTCGTCGGCGTCGGCGAAGACGATGTTCGCGCCCTTGCCGCCCAGCTCCAGGGTCACCCGCTTGATGGTGTCGGCGGCCGCCTTGGTGATCAGCTTGCCGGCCCGGGTCGAGCCGGTGAAGCTGACCATATCGACATCCGGATGCTCGGAGAGCTGCGTGCCCACGCCCGGCCCGTCGCCGTTCACCAGATTGAAGACGCCGGGCGGCAGACCGGCCGCGTCGATCATCTCGGCGAAAAGATAGGAGGAGAGCGGCGCAACTTCGGAGGGCTTCAGCACCACCGTGCAGCCCGCGGCCAACGCCGGCGCGACCTTCAGCACCACCTGGTTCATCGGCCAGTTCCAGGGCGTGATCAGCGCGCAGACCCCGATCGGCTCCAGCAGGATGCGGGAGCCCGGCGTCTTCGGGTCCATCTCATGTTCGAACTCGAAATCCTTCAGCGTCTTGATCGCGACCTTCAGGTGCCCGGCGCCGGCGCCGACCTGGGCGGCGCGGGCCAGGGCGATGGGCGCGCCCATTTCCTGGCTGATCGCCTGGGCCATTTCCTCGGCGCGCTCGACATAGGCTTCGAGAAGGCGCTCCAGCGCGGCGACGCGTTCGGCCTTGGGCGTCGTCGACCAGCCCGGCAGCGCGGCCTTCGCCGCCGCCACGGCCGCGTCCGTATCGGCCTTGCCGCCGAGCGAGATGGTCGCGAACGCTTCCTCCGTCGATGGGTTCAAAACCTCGAGCGGCTTGCCCTCGATGGGCGCGACCCAAGCGCCGTTGATGTAGAAATTCCGAGCGTCCTGCATGTGCTCCTCCAAATAGCGCATTGATGTTCCATTCGAGATAGCGCGCTCAATCGCGCGGACCAATGATGGTTTCCAGGCGAACGAACCCGTCGAACTCCGCGGCCCTCACATCGCCAGGGCCCAACGCCCCCTGTCGCAACGACGCGCCGTTCCTACGCCCTGTCTTAGCGATTTCCGTGGCCGTGTCATAGCTGGTCTTCTAACCCGCTCCTGGCGGCGGCCGGCTCGGCTTGGCGCAAATAAAACCGGGAAACATGAGACCGCTCGACGCCAGTTCGACGGCGCTAAAACAAATGTAGGCCAAGGCGCCAAATCGTGATGGGCGTCGCATTGCCGCGCCCGGCAAAAAATCGTTAAGATTTCTAAACGTTAAATGCAGGGGCGCGAAAAATGGCTTCCGGAGCAGAACTGAATGCGTTCAGCTCACGCATCGCTCAATCGCTCAACCGTGTTCAACGAATCGAACGCGAAGTCGAGGAAGCCGCTGCGGGCGTCGCAAAGGCCAAACAGGTCATCGACACTATCGACAATACAAAAGATTTTGTCGAAAAGGTCAACAAGTCTATTGACGCTCAGATCCCTGCCGTCCAAGCAGCGGAGCAAAATCCGACCCTCCGGCCATTTGCAACGCCATACAAACAACTTCTGCAAAACATTGAGCCCGTCTTCGAGGATATCGAAGAGGCAATCAAAAAGATAAACGTCAAGGTGTTCGAAGACCCGGACGCTGACGGCGAGGACAGCGACGACGACGTCCGCCTGCTCGACTTGCTCAAGGACGCCGCCGAGACAGCCGAAACCATCCTCTCGACCGTTCTGGACAAGGTGCGGGACGTCGAAGGCGTTCTCTCGGAAGCCGACGCGACGATGGACCGGTATCGGGGCGCGTTCGACCGCCTCGACGTGATCGGCGTCGTCGACGGCGTGGACGTCGCGCCGCTTTATGCCGGCCTCAACGCCGACGTCGAAACGCAGATGGGCGAACGCAACGCCCTCACCGGCGATCTCATCGACGATTTCAACGACGCATTGGCCAAGACCGCCGACCTGCTCGGCGAAATTCAGAGCGCGCGGATCAACGGCCTTTTCTCAGCCAATGTGGATTTCGGCATTATCGGCGACCTGTTCGACGCGCTCGAAGACCCGCTCGACATCGCGCTCAGCCTGCTCCGCCCGCTTCAGCCGCTATTCGATGCGATCGCCTTCATCCAGGATCTGTTCGTCACGCCGGTGTTGAACTTCATCCTGGACACGCTCGGCCTCGACGACCTGCTCGACAACATTCGCGACGAGATCGCCGGCCTCGTGCCAGGCGTCGACCTCTTCGACGACTTCCTCGCCGCGGCGGACCAACTCGTCGCCGACCTGCAGGAGCTCGTCGATACGGACTTCGGCATCACGGGCGCGCTCGACCGGATCGAAGCCGAGCTGCTGGGCGGCGTCGTCGGCAATCCGCTCATCGGACCGACCGTCTTCGGCTCGGCCGACGCCGACCTTTTCCTGGTCGCGGGCACAGGCGACGACATCATCGATCCCAGGGCCGGCGACGACAGCATCGCCGGCGGCGGCGGCAACGACATCGTCATCGCCAGCGAGGGCGACGACGTCATCGCGGGCGGCGCCGGCACGGACCTGCTCGTACTCGCCGGCAATCTCGACGAGTACGAGTTCGCCCAGGAAGACTTCGAGGACGACGGCGTCGTCGACGCGATCGTCATTACGCACATGCTGCCGGGCCGCGGCCTTAACGAGGGCGTCGAGAAAGTGCTGGCGGACGTCGAGTTCGTCAGCTTCAACAATTTCGCGTTCTCGGTCGAGCAGCTTCGGAACGCTATTATCGGCGCCTCCGTGCTGAACGGCGACGACGACGACAACCTGATGTTCCTCAACTCGCGGGCCAATACGGACGGCGACCCGACGACGAACACGGTTGGGGGGAAGCACGAGGCCAACGGCCAGGCCGGCGACGACACCATATTCGGCTCCACCAGCGACGACCGGCTTTTCGGCGGGCTTGGCGACGACGTGCTGATCCCGGGCCAGGGCGCCGACGACCTTGACGGCGGCGACGACAACGACACCGTCCAGGAACTCGCCGGCGGCAACTCGAACGGGCGCGTCTTCCTGGACGAAGGCACGGCCTTCCTGTCGTCGGGCAACGACACGGTCACTCGGATCGAGAACGCGCTGCTGCAAGGCGACGGCAACTACCGCATCCACGGCGATAGCGCCGACAATGTGCTGACGACCGCCGGCGGCATCGACATCGTCACGGGCCGCGGCGGCGACGATACGATCTCGACCGGCGACGACGAGGACCTGCTGGTCGGCGGCGCTGGCTCGGACATCCTGTCCGGCGGCAAGGGCGCCGACTTCCTCCTGTCCGACAGCGACGGCGCCGCCGGGGTCGAGGACTTCTATGACGGCGGCGAGGGCTTCGACCGGCTCAGCTATTCGAACGACTTCAACCTCCTCCGCAACTTCGGGCGCAACGGCGTGCCGCAGCAGGCGGAGGTGCTGGCGGCGTTGACGCCCGGCCTTGTGGTCGGCTCGGTGCGCATCTTCGGCGAGACCGGGCTGATCGAGCGCCTGGACGCCGACGGCGACGTCATCGCCACCGACACGGCCGTCAACATCGAGAGCTTCATCGGCTCCGACGCCGACGACGTCATCCACGGCAAGATCGGCGAGTTCAGGAACCAGACCAGCGTCAATGGCGCGGGCGGCGACGACATCGTCTTCGCGGACGGCGCCAATACCGTCGAGGGCGGCGACGGCGACGACCTCTTGGTCGCCACGCCGGCAGCCCGCCCGGTCCAGATCCCGGGCAATCTGATCTTCGACGGCGGCGGCGGCGGCGCGGACCAGCTGGACGTGGGGCCCGTCGGCGATGCGCGCTGGTTCCTGGAATCGAAGTCCGGCGGCAACCATGCGATCCAGGCGATCGACCCCGGCCTCTCCGGGAACCTGCGCAGCCTTACCAGCCAGAACTTCTTCTTCGCGACCGTCGAGAACGTCGAGATCTTCGAGTTCGGCGACTTCGCCGATCTCATCGATTTCGCCAGCGGGACGATCACCGTCGAGTTCCACCTCGAAGGCGGCGCCGACATCATCGAGACCGACAACATCCTGCCGATCATCTTCGCCGGCGACGGCGACGACATCGGCGAAATCATAAGCACGCGCGGCGGCCAGTTCTTCGGCGAAGCGGGCGCCGACCGCGTCTCCTGGCAGCTCAACATCAATGAAGGCCTCGCGGACATGGGCTCGGGCGCCGACGTGGTCGTGCTCGACTCCTTCCGCGGCGACGTCATCGGCGGCGACGGCTTCGACACCCTCGCATTCGACCTGTCGCGGGCGCGCATCGATGTCGATCTCGCTCTCAACACGGCCGTATCGACGCGAACGAGCGGCAGTTCGGGCTCGACGGTCGATGCGGACGTCTCCGAAATCGAACAGGTGGTCGGCGGAAACGAGAACGATGTCATTCGCGGCAGCGACGGGCCGGAAACCTTCGTCGGCCGCAGCGGCAACGATACGCTCGACGGCCGCGGCGGAGATGACAAGCTCTATGGCGGGCCGGGCGGCGACACGCTCCTGGGCGGCCTCGGCGACGACCTCCTGCATGGCGGCGCCGGCAGCGACACCATCGACGGCCAGGGCGGCATGGACACCGTGTCGTACGAGTTCGCGGCGCCAAGCGCGCTCGACGGCGCCATCGAGGCGGCGAATTTCGGCGGCGTGACGGTGAACCTCGACGCCGGCTTCGCGTCGACCGCCCAGGGCTTCGACAGCATCATCAACGTCGAGAGCGCCATCGGCGGGGGCGGCGACGATCAGCTCATCGGATCGAACCTCGCTAACTTCCTCTCCGGCCGCGACGGCGACGATATCCTTCAAGGCGGCGGCGGCGACGACGTGATCATCACCGGCGCTGGCAACGACACGGCGACCGGCGGCGCGGGCGCGGACACCTTCTTCATCGATGTCGGCGTCAAGTCGATTAGCGGCGGCGACGGGACGGACACGCTCAACTTCGGCGGTCTGACCGGCTCGATCACGTTCTTCTTCGAAGACCCCGAACAGCCCGGCGGCCGCGGCAGCTATGTCGGCCAGTTCGAAGTCGTCACGCCGGTCTGGTCCGACACCGGCACGACGGAAGCCCGCATCTTCCAGTCCGTGGCGCTCACGCCGCAGGACGTCTTCGAGGCCGAGCCGCAGAACGCCAATAGCGCAGATGACCTGACCCGCGTCTTGCCCGAGGAAGGCGACGACGACTTCCCGCGCTTTATCATCCGCGAGGTGATGACCCTCGCCGACGCAAGCGGCGTTTTCGAGGGCATCGAGGAGTTCACGACCGGGCTTGTCGACGGCGGCCCGGATACGGGCGGCGTCGCCGTCATGCTGAAGCCGAGCGCCGGCGTCGACCGCTTCGAAGGCGTCGGCTCCCGCAACAACGCCCTCGACCTCCGCGACGAGAGCGAGGCGGTCAGCTTCAGTCTCCGGTCCGGCGAATCCGATGCGGGCGCGCTGCTCGGCGATATCTTCACGGGCATCAACAAGGTGCTTGGCGGATCGGGCGACGATTCCCTCACAGGATCGACCGGCGACGACGAAATCGCCGGCGGCGACGGCGCCGACAGGGTGAAGGCCAGCGCGGGCGACGACGACGTTTCGGGCGAGTCCGGCGACGACATCCTGAACGGCCAGTCGGGGAACGACATCCTGCGCGGCAATTCCGGCTTCGACTTCCTGACCGGCAAGATCGGCGACGACAAACTGTTCGGCGGCTCCGGCAACGACCAGCTACGCGGCGAGGAAGGCGACGACTATATGGACGGCGGCAACGCCAAGGACCGGCTGATCGGAAAATCGGGCGTCGACGTGCTGTTGGGCAAGGACGCGAACGACAAGCTGTTCGGCAACAGCGGCGACGATCTCATCACCGGCGGCCAGGGCAAGGATTCGATGAACGGCGGCGCCGGCGCCGATATCTTCTTCCTGGCGCCCGGCGACCAGGTGGACACGATCCGCGACTTCGAAGTCGGGATCGATCAGCTCGATATTTCCGCGTTTGGCTTCAACGACTTCGCCGAAGTCGAAGCGCTCATCCGGGACAAGAACGGCCGCGCGCAGATCAATCTCGACGGTTCGTCCGACGTCGTTCGGTTAAACGGCGTGCTGGAGGCCGATCTTTCCGAAGGCGATTTCATCCTGTCCTGACCCGACGCAGCGACTCGATATGCGTTCGTCATGCGGAAAGCCTGGCGGGACGAATGGTCGGCGCGCCGAAAGCGCCCTAGCATGACAGCGGCGGGACGACGAAAACGAGCGCTCGCAGACAAGAATCACAAAAGGGAGGTTGGCCAATGAAATCGAAGATCGTAGCTGCCGCCGCATTGGGGGCGGCCCTTATCGCAGGCGCGGCAAACGCCGAGAACGTGAAGGTGACGCCGCTGGGCGGCGTCGATGGGGAGTTCTGCCGCCTCGACCGGGCGCTCATCTTCGAGGACCCAAACGGCACGCGCGTGCTCTACGACGCCGGACGCACGGTCGCCGGCCCGAACGATGCGCGCCTCGGCAAGATCGATATCGTCCTGGTCAGCCATATGCATGGCGACCACGCCGGCAACGCCCACATGAAAGCGGTCAATTCCGGCACATGCGGCAAGCCGGACTTCTCGGTCTCCGCCTCGCCCCACACCAACAGCGCCGCCATCGCCGCCGCCAAGGGCGCGAAGATCGTCACCGGCAGCGAGATGCCCGCCTTTTTCGCCGGCAAATTGCAGGCGTCCGGCGGGAACCCGAAAGATTCGATGCTGGTGCGCTTCGGCGCGATGCGGGAAGTGGGCGGCGTCGGCATCACGACCGTGCCGGCAGCCCATAGCAATGGCGTGTCGCCGTCCTTCATCGGCGGCGAACTCGGCAACATGATGAAGGCGGCCGGCATCTCCGGCTATGCCGGGCCGCCCACGGGCTATGTGCTGAAATTCACGAACGGTCTCGTCGTCTATCTTTCCGGCGATACCGGCATCACGGCCGAGCAGGACACGGTGGTGCGCGGCCACTATGGCGCCGAGCTGGCCGTCATCAATATCGGCGACACATTCACGACCGGGCCGACCGAAGCCGCCTTCGTGGTGAACGAACTCGTGCGCCCGAACTCCGTGATCGCGTCCCACGCCAACGAAGAAGCGACGAAGGGCGGCAAGGTCATCGGCGGCACGCGGACCGAAACCTTCATCCAGGCGGCGCGCATGCCCGTGCATGTGCCCCTGAGCGGCCGCACGATGAGCTTCGACGGCGCCGGAGCATGCGTCTCCGGTTGCTGATCCCGCAGCCGAACCCGCCCAGGGCGCCGCATCTCCGGCGCCTTGGGCGGGACGGCGGCTCGCGCATGCCTTTCCGATCCCGCGGCTTGCATGGATAATCCTTGAGCGGAGGAACCCGCGCCGACGCGCGCGCCTTTCGCCAAACAGGAGACGCCCATGCCCCGCCGCTACATCGACCTTTCCGTCGCGCTCAAAGCCGGCATCAAATCCGACCCGCCGGGAAGCCTGCCCCAGATCGAATATCACGATCACAACATGACGGCCCCGCGCATGGCGGAGTATATGGGCGTTTCGATCGACGATCTGCCCGAGGGCGAATATGCCGCCGTGGAGCGGGTGCAGATCAGCACCCACAACGGCACCCATGTGGACGCGCCCTACCACTATTTCTCGCGCCAGGACGAACGGCTGACGCCGGGCGGCCGGCCGTCTCTCCGCATCGACGAACTGCCGCTGGAATGGTTTCACAATCCAGGCGTAAAGCTGGACTTCCGCCATTTCGCCGACGGCTATGTGGTGCAGCCGGAAGACATCGAGGCGGAACTGAAGCGCATCGGCCACGAGCTCAAGCCGCTTGAGATCGTCGTGGTGAACACGCGCGCGGGCAGCCGTTACGGCGAGGACGACTACGTCGATTCCGGCTGCGGCATGTCCAAGGCGGCGACGCTCTGGATGCTGGAGCGCGGCATTCGCGTGGTGGGGACGGACGGCTGGTCCTGGGATGCGCCCTTCAGCTTCACCCGCCAGCGCATCGCCGAGGGCGGCTCGCCGGAGCTTATCTGGGAAGGCCACAGGGCGGGCCGCGAGATCGGCTACAGCCATATCGAAAAGCTGCACAATCTCGAGGCGCTTCCGCCCTTCGGGTTCGAGGTAGCGTGCTTCCCGGTGAAGGTGCATCGGGGATCGGCGGGCTGGACCCGCGCCGTCGCGATCATCGAAGAGTAAGGCCGAGCCTAGGGGAGAGCGCCGCCGTGGACGCGATCGAAACCATCCTGGATTTCGCCATGGCGGCGCGCCTCGACGCCATGCCCGAAGCGACGGTCGAGCGCGGCCGCCGGGCGGTGTTGGATACGCTCGGCGCGATGTATGCCGGCGTCGTCGCGGAAGGCGTGGCGCCGTTGACGGCGCTCGCCCAGGACTGGGGCGGCGCTCCGCAGGCGCGGCTGGTTTCGGGCGGCCCGCGTCTCCCGGCGCCGCTTGCGGCGCTCGCCAACGGCGTCGCCGCCCGCGCCTGGGACCTGGACGACGTCCATGAGCTGTTCACCTGCCACGTCAACGCCAGCGTCGTCGCCGCCGCGCTCGCCGTCGCGGATCACGCCCCCGACGTTTCGGGCGCGGCCTTCCTGGAAGCGACGCTGCTTGGCTCGGAGTTCGTCTGCCGCCTCGCCGCCGCGCCGCAATTGAGCTTCTCCACCACTGGCATGGCGATGACCTACCAGTGCAGCTATCTGGGCGCCGCGCTCGCCGCCGCCCGCCTCTACGGCCTGGATCGGGACCGGACGCGGCACGCCATCGGCATCGCCTATGCGCGGATCGCCGGCAACCAGCAGGGCTATGTGGACGGCGCCATGACCGTCAGGCTGATGCAGGGCGTCGCCGCGGAGGGCGGCGTCGTCGCGGCGCAGATGGCGGCGAGAGGGCTGACGGGCGCCGCGGAGATGCTGGAGGGCCGCTTCGGCTACTACAACGCCTTCCAGCGGGGCGCTTACGACCCGACGCCGTTGACCCGGGACCTGGGCGCGCATTGGGAGAACATGAACGTCAGCGTCAAGCCGCTCTATCCCTGCTGCAAATATACCCACGGGCCCATCGAAGCGACCGAGGCCGCGCTGGCCAAGGCCGGTGGCGACTGGCGGCGCGTCGCCCGGCTGCACGTCACCGTGACCAACCGGGAAGCCTATGACCTGGTCTGCACGGAACGGGAGCGGAAATGGCGCCCGCAGACCGTGACGGACATGCAATTCAGCCTGCCGTTCACCATGGCGTTCGCCGCCGTGCGCGGCGGCGTCTCCCTGGACTTGCTCGACCCGGCCTCGCTGGAGGACGCGGACGTCGCCGCGCTGACCCAGAAGGTCGAAGCGACGCTCGACGTGGGAAACCAGGGCGACGGGCGGGGCACGTTCCCCATGCCAGGCGTCGTCACGCTGACGCGGGACGACGGGTTCGAGGTCGCCCAGCCGTTCGCGGCGATTAAAGGCCATCCCTCCCTGCCGATGTCGTTCGACGATGTGGCGGATAAGGTCCGCGCCTGCGCGGCGTTCGGCCTGCCTGACTGGGCCGGCGTCGAAGGCGCCATCGCGGCCGCGCGGACGCTCGAAACCCAACCGGATATCGGCGCGCTCCTGCCCGATCCAGGCCCCTGATTTCAGGGCCAAGCAATCGCATCATCTATTCATTTCAGAAGGCGGATACCCATGGCTTCGAGCGTCATCACCTATGAACTGCGCGGCAAGGTCGCGCTGATCGGGATCAATCGTCCGGACAAGCGCAACGCGATCAACGAGCAGGTTCTGAACGCGCTCGGCGCGGCGGCGGTGCAGGCTGGCGAGGAGGCGGATGCGGCCGTTCTGTTCGGGCATGGGCGAAACTTTTCCGCCGGTCTCGACCTGGCCTGGCTCGCGGACCGGATCCGGCCGGGCGCGCCCTACGCCCGCCCGAGCCGCGGATCGCCGTGGCACCGGGCGCTCAACCTCGTTTCCCGCGGCACGGTTCCGTTCATTTCGGCGTTGCATGGGCCGGTCATCGGCGGCGGCCTGGAAATCGCCTGCGCCACCCATATCCGCGTCGCGGCCGACACGGCCGTTTTCGGCCTGCCCGAAGGCCAGCGGGGGATTTTCGTCGGGGGCGGCGGCACCGTCTGGGTGCAGCGCGTCGTCGGCTACCCCACCATGGCGGATATGATGCTGACCGGGCGCATTCTGAATGTGGAGGAAGCGCGCATCGCCCGGATCGCGCAATATGTCGTGCCGGAAGGCGCTGAACTCGACAAAGCGCTGGAGCTGGCCTGGCGCGTCGCAGAGAACACGCACCAGACCAATTGGCAGATTACGAATGTTCTGCCGCGCATGAACGACATGTCCCACGACGACGGGCTTTTCGTGGAGTTCCTCAACAGCTCCATGGCAAAGCCGCCGGAAACCTTGGGGCGCCTCAGCGCCTTCCTCGACGGGAAAAGCCCGCTCAAACTCGACGAGGAAAAATAGGCGGCGGCGCCGGGAACGGCGGTCCTAAAGCCCGTAGATTTCGGAAGCGGCCTCGGCGCTGATGCGGCCTTCCAGCAAGTCGCGCCGAACCGCATCCCGGTCCCGCGTCGCCGGGTCGCCATAACCGCCGCCGCCCGAGATCTCGATGACCACGAGATCGCCCGTATTCACGGTCATGTTCGTGGCGGCGGGGATGCGGATCAGCGCGCCGTCGCGGATGACGCCGAACATCGCGCGACTGCCTTCCCGACCGCCGGCCAGGGCCCAGGGGCCGGTCATGATCCTGTCGCCGTTGGTGGAGAGCAGCACGTCGTCCTTCACGATTTCATAGACCCGCCGCACGCCGAGCCCGCCCCGGAAACGGCCGGGACCGCCGGAATTCTCGATCATTTCGTAGCGTTTCACGCGCACGAAATCGTGGTCCATCTCGATCGCTTCCGCCGGCGTGTTCGCGGTGTTGGAGAGCATCTGCGCCACTACGTCCGCGCCGTCGTTGCCGGGCCCGGCGCCATAGCCGCCGGAGATGGAGTCCGTGAACATCGTGTAGCCGTCAGCGCCGGCCCGGCTCATGGTGATGATGTTCGTGCTGTCGCTGCCGGCGGCGGACAGCCGGTCTGGAATGACGGAGCCGAGCGCCCGCTTCACGGCCGACGCCGTGCGATAGGCGGACGCCATGCGCCCTCGCACCGGCGCCGGATGCTTCGGGTCGAGCACGGAGCCGGGGCGCGTCTCGATATGGATCGGGCGATAGGTGCCGTCGTTCGTCGGCACGCCGGAGCCGGCGATCATTCCGAACACCGTCATCACCGCCGAATGGGTGGACGCCACCGGACAATTGATCGGCCATGACACCTGGTCGTCGCTTTCGGTCAGGTCCACGAACGCCTCGTCGCCCTTGATGACGACCTTCGCCCGAACGGTCGATTGCAGGCCGTCGAGGGTGCGCGCGTCCAACTGGTCTTCGCCATAGTATTCACCGTCCGGCAGGCCGGCGATCGTCTGGCGCAACATGCGCTCGGAATAGTTCTGCAATTCGCGCATCGCATCGGCCACCAGGCGGAGGCCATGACGCTTCACCAGGTCCTGCATCAGCGTCCGGCCGCGCATGACGGCTGAAAGCTGGGCGTGGAAATCGCCCAGCACGATATCCGGCAGGCGGCAGTTGGCGCGCAGGATGGATTCGACCGGGCCGTCATACAGGTCCGCCTCGTTGATCTTCATGGACGGCAGAATGACGCCTTCCTGATAGACCTCGGTCGCGTTCGCGTTGGAGCCGGCGACCGCGCCCCCGAGTTCCAGATGGTGGCAGATGCTGCCCGTAAACGCCGCCAGATCGTCGCCGACATAAACCGGCATCAGAATGATGATGTCGTTCAGGTGCTGGCCGTTCTGGTAGGGGTTGTTGGTTATGTACATCTCATCGGGCCGGGTCTTCGAGAGGTCGTACTTCTCCCGGAAGAACGGCACGGCCGCGGCGAGCGAGTTCATGTGAACGGCGATCGCCTCCGCCTGCGCGACCGTCCTGGCATCGGCGTCCATCAGGCAGGTCGAGCAATCCTTCGCTTCGCGCACGATGGACGAATAGGCGGAGCGCAGCATGATGTCGCTCATCTCCGCGGCGATGGAGCGGAAGCAGCCGGCCAGAACGTTGAAGTCCGCCGGATCGATCGAAAGCTGTGGGGTCTGTTCGGTCATTTCGCTCTACTCCCGGATCAGCCTGATGACGCCCGAGGCGTCACCGGAGACGCGCCAGCCAGGCGGCGCCAGCGTGCTGGTGCTTTCCTCGACGATCAGCAAGGGGCCGTCCATCTCGAAATCGGCGGAGAGGTCGCCTCGGGCCAGCACCGGATAGTCGCGCGTCTCGCCCGCAAGGCTGACCGTGCGGTCCCCTGGCGGCAGGCCGCCCCCGCCGCCCCTGACCGGCGCCACGCCGCCGCCGCGCCCGTGCGCCGCCGAGAGGCGAAAGGAAATCGCCTCGACGTCGCGCTCCCGGAAGGCGTGGCCATACTGGCGGGCGTGCTCTTCATGGAAACGCGCCGCCAGATAGTCCCGCCCTTCGCTTTCCAACCGCGCGGCCTCCACCGGCGCCCGCAGTTCATAGCCTTGGCCGCGATAGCGCGCGTCGACGGCGAATTCGAAACGCAGCGTATCGGCCTTGTAGCCAAGCGCGGCGAAGGCGGCGACCGCCCTGTCGCGCAGCCGGTTCATCTTTTCGGCGAAAACGGCCGGCGACAGGCTGCCCGCGAGCTGCGCGCCTTCAGCCAGCACATAATCCATGCGCACGTCGGAAACGGAGAGGCCGACGGCGGAGAATACGCCCGGATTGGGCGGCACGATGACTTCGCGGATATCGACCTCATCCGCCACCGCAGTCGCGATAAGCGCGCCCGCGCCGCCGCAGGGAAAGAGCGCGTAGTCGCGCGGGTCATAGCCGCGCTTGACCGAAACCCGCCTGAGCGCCTGGGCCATGTTCGCCGCCGCGATGCGAAACACCCGTTCGGCCAGTTCGCCCGCTTCCAGGCCAAGCCTCGCGGCGAGCGGCGCGGCGGCGGCCTGGCTCAAAGCGGGGTCGAGGCGGATGTCGCCCGGTAGCTCAATGCGCGGATCGAGCAGGCCCATGAGCAGCATGGCGTCGGTCAGGCAGAAATCCTCCCCGCCGTGGCCGTAGCAGGCCGGCCCCGGCATCGCCCCGGCCGACTGCGGACCGACCTGGAGCATTCCTCCGCCGTCCACCCAGGCGATCGAGCCGCCGCCCGCGCCGATAGAGACGATATCCGTCATGACGATGTTGAGCGGCAGGCCTTCGACGCTGAATTCCGACGTGCCCTTCACAGTCGTTTCCGGCTGGCCGCCAGTGATCAGGCAAACATCCGACGAGGTGCCGCCCACATCGATGCTGATGACGTTCGGCGACCCGATGGAACACGCCAGCGCGGCGGCGCCCGTTACGGCGGCCGCTGGGCCGGAGAGGAACATATTGGCCGCGAGGCGCCGCGCGGCTTCGATCGGCGCGACTCCGCCGTTGGACAGCATGATCAAAGGCGGATGCGCGACGCCGGCCTCCCGCGCCGACACCTCGAAGCGGGAAAGATACCGGTCCACGACCGGGCGCACGAACGCGCTGATGACGGTCGTGCTGGCGCGTTCATATTCCCGATGCTCCGGCGCGATATCGGAGGAGAGGGAGACGAACACATCCGGATGCCGTTCCGAAATCAGGCGGCCGATCGCCTGCTCATGCACCGGATCGGCATAGGCGTGCAGCAGGCAGACCGCGATCGAATCGACGCCGCGCGCGACGAGGCCGTCGATCAGCTCGATCGTCGCCGCCGCGTCCAGCGGTTCGACCACTTCCCCGCCGGCGCCCAGCCGCTCCGGCACTTCCAGGATCCGGTCTCGCGTCAGGAGCGGTGTCGGCTTCTGGTAGAACATGTCGTAGACGACGGACTTGTCCTGGCGCTGGATGTGCAGCACATCGCGAAAGCCGTCTGTCGTCAGCAGCGCCACATCGGCGCCGCGCCGCTGGATCAGGGCGTTGGCCGCGATGGTCGAGCCGTGCAGCAGCTCCGTGACGTCCGCGCCGCTCGCGCCCATGCGTTCGAGCAGCTCTGTCAATCCGCTGATCGCGGCGCGGCTCGGGTCGTCTGGCGTGGACGGCGTTTTATGGATCGTCGCGACGCCGTCGTCCCGGATGGCGATCAGGTCCGTGAACGTGCCGCCGACTTCAATTCCAACGATCAACTGGCGCTCCCCCTTATCCGTCCGGCGCCTGGCCGCCGGCGCGAAAGGCAAGTGTAGCGGACAGGCATGAAGTTGCGAGGGCGGCGCGTCTAACGCCTAGCGGGCGATCGCGCCCATGCGGCCGGCGCGGAAATCTTCGACCGCCTGCGCGATTTCGGCCTGGGTGTTCATCACGAATGGACCGTAGCGCGCGACCGGCTCGTTCAACGGTTCGCCCGCGAGCAGCAGAAAGCGGCCGCCCGCCGAGCCCGCGGGCGCGGCAATCTCCAGCGCGTCGCCCGGGGCGAATATCGCCAAACTCCCGTCCGCGATGACCGTCCGGTCGGGCCCGAAAGCGACGGCGCCTTCGAACACATAGGCGGCGACGTTGAAATGCGATGGGATCGGAACCTCGGCGGCGGCGCCGGCGGCGACCCGCCAGTCCTGCAGCCAGACGGGCGTCGATGTGCCGATGCGGGCGGCGACGCCGAACGCCTCCCCGGCGATGACGGCGACGGCGATCCCGCCAGCGGGCGCTTCGGCGATCGGGATTTCCGCCGCCGGGAGATGCTGGTATCCGGGCGTCGCGGCCTTCCGTTCGGCCGGCAGATTGACCCATATCTGAAAGCTGTGGGCGCGCCCGCCGGCGGCCTTGAATTCAGGCCCCGGCAGTTCGGAATGGACGATGCCCGCGCCGGCCGTCATCCACTGTACGTCCCCCGGCCGCAGCAGCTGGCGCCCGCCGGCCGAATCCTCGTGCAGCTTCTCGCCCGCCAACAGGTAGGAGACGGTTTCGAAGCCCCGATGCGGATGGTCCGGCGCGCCGAGCGCCTGCCCTGGCGGATAGTCGACCGGCCCCACCTCGTCGAGCATCAGGAAGGGGTCGAGGTCCGGCAAGGCTGGCGTCGGGAACGGCCGGCGAATGGGAAAGCCTTCGCCTTCGAGTTGCCGCCGGGCCTGAATGACCGAACTGATGGTTCGCGACGCCATGAAAGTCTCCCCTCGCAGGACGACGGCCGGGCCGTCACGGTCCCGTTTCATACAGGGCCTGCGTCGCCGTCGCCGACATATTGGCGCGCCGCGCCGGCCCGATCTAGACTCGATGCCAGAAAAGCAGCTCGGAGGAAATTGCAGTGGCGGGACGGGTAGAAGGCAAGACAGCGTTGATCACCGGCGGCGGCTCGGGCATCGGCCGGGCTTCGGCGCTGACGTTGGGCCGGGAGGGCGCGCGCATCGTCGTCACCGATCTGAAGGGCGAGGCGGCCGAGGAAACGGCGGCGATGGTGCGGGACGCCGGCGGCGCGGCGCGCGCCATGGCTCAGGACACGACGGACGAAGCGACCTGGCGCGCGGTCATGGCCTCGATCCGCGAAACCGAGGGGCGTCTGGACATCCTTCTGAACAACGCCGGCGTCAGCAATGGCGGCGTATTGCTGAAGGACACCTCTCTGGAACAGTGGCGCTTCGTCAATGCGGCGAATGTCGAGGGCGTATTCCTTGGAACCAAACACGGCATTGAGCTGATGGAGGCGTCCGGCGACGGCGGCTCGATCATCAACATCTCGTCGATCTACGGCAAAGTCGGGGCCGTGGGATCGGTCGCCTATAACGCCAGCAAGGGCGCCGTGTGCGTTTTCAGCAAGGGCGCCGCACTGGAATGCGGCAAGGCGGGCAACGGCGTGCGGGTGAACACCATCCACCCCGGCTTCATCGCGACGGGCATGACGCAGGAACGCTTCCAAAGCGAGGCCGTGCAGAAATGGATGCTCAACCGCACCCCCATCGGCCGAACGGGCGTGCCCCAGGACATCGCGAACGGCGTGCTCTATCTGGCGAGCGACGAAAGCTCGTTCGTGACCGGCGCCGAACTCGTTATCGACGGCGGTTTCACCGCCATCTAAGCCAATCGGGCGCGTCTCCGGAAAGGACGCGCCCGAAAGCAGTCAATCGGCAAAAATGCATAGCCAGGATCAGGCGTCGATCTTGACCGCCCCTTTCGGCGTGCCGACGCAAACGAGGCAAGATCCGTTTTCGATCGGCGCGTCCGGCGGCGTTTCATAGCCGACCTCGCCTTCGATGACGGCCGTCAGGCAGGTGCCGCAGCTGCCCGCGCGGCAGCCGGCGGCGATATCCACGCCATTCGCTTCGGCGAAGTCCAGAATGGTGCCGGCGGCCGGCGTCCAGTCCAGGGTCTTGCCGGCCTTGGCGAAGGTGACGGCGATCGCCGCGGCTGCGGGAGCGCCATCGCCGGCGGCCGGCGCTGCCGGCTTCGGCTTCTTGACCGACGCGGGACCGAAGGCTTCGTAATGGATGTCCGCTTCCGGAACGCCCCACTCCTTCAGGTCCTTGTCCAGCGAGTTCATCATCGGCGGCGGGCCGCAGAAGTAATACTCGAAGTTGTTCGACGGCAGCACCTTCTTGAACAACTCGACCGAGACGCGGGAATGGTGGTCGTAGTCCACGCCCTCTACGTCCTGGTCCGTCGGGTCGCTGTAGCAGATGTTCATCCGAACGTTCGGATAGTTCTCGCGGATCATCTTCAGATGATCGTACATGATGTGGCCGGCCTTGTTCGGCGCGCCGAAGAAGAACCAGGTCTCGCGGTCGGGCTCATGCTCGACGATGTAGTTCATCATGCTGAGCACGGGCGTGATGCCCACGCCGCCGCCGATCAGCACGACGGGGCGGCGATGTTCGCGCTTCAGGTAGAAGCCGCCGCCCGGCGCCCGCACGTCGATGATGTCGCCTTGGTTCAGGATCTCGTTCACATAGGTGGACGAGACGCCCGGCGGCAGTTCCGGCTTGCCGCGCGGCGGCGGCACCTTCTTCACCGTAATCCGGTAATAGTCGCGACCCGGCGCGTCGGAGAGGGAATAGCAGCGGATGACGTCGCTCGGCTGGTCCGGCACCTTGAACTTGAAGGTGAGGAACTGGCCGGGTTCGAAAGGCGGCAACGGCCGCCCGTCATGGGGCCGCAAATAGATCGAGTGGCAATCCTGAATCTCGTTGATCTTTTCCGAGACCTCGAACTTGCGGAACCCGGACCAGGTGTTCTGGACCTTCTCGATCTCTTCGGCGCGAACTTTCTGGAGGCTTTCCGCCCGCGCCCGGAAAAGCGCGCTCTGTTCCTCGTAATGACGGTTCATGCGCGTTTGCTGGCGCATGCTGCCAATCAGCAGGGTGAGGATATACAGCCCAAGCAGCCCGGCGGCGCCGGTCGCTACATAACTGGCCATTTGTTCCATATCGCGTTCCCCCAGTTCGACGCCAAGACCGGACGGCCTCTATCGGTCCGCCCGGCCCGGCGCGCCCGAAGACGCGCCGTCGCCAATAATCGCGCGGCCCCCGCCCGCCCGGTCGAACCGGACAGGCCCGCGCCCTAGAACTTCACCCGGACCTCGACCCGCGCGCCGGCCACGTTCTCGTCATTCTCACGAATGCCGAGGATGCCGTCCGCGCGCAGGATGACCCGGTTGGTGACCGGTACCTGATACCGCACGCCGAGGCCGTACTGCGGCCCCTGCGCGGGCTGGCCCGGCTGTTTGTTGCCCTCGAGCATCTGCACCGTCGAGGCTTCGACGACGAGCTGCTGGTCGAGATTGAACAGGTAGTTGATGCCGATCGCGGCGCCGTAGGTGTCCTGCGCCGTATCGTCGAGCTTCGGGAAGGACGTCATGCCGTCGTTCTCGAAGGTGATGCCGGTGTTCAGCAGCAAGTTGCCAGCGTCGCGCACCAGGGACTGGGGCTTGTCGACGCCGATCCAGCCGTTCAGATACGGAATGAACGTGCCCGGCTTGCTCGTGATCAGTGAATTCTCGACGAGCAGCGCGAAACCGTCCGCGGTTTTGGCCCGGTTATCGGTATCCTGGCCGAATGCGCCGAATAGGCGGACGGAGTTCGAAAGCCATCCGCCATAGCGGCGGGTGAACGCCGCCGTCGCGTTGAAATAGTCGATGTCGTCGAGGTCGCTGCGGCCGTCGACATAGGCGAAGCCCAGTTCGGAGTAGCCTTCATACCATTCGATGAAGCCGGCGACGCCGTAGATCGAAGCGTCGTTCTTACGGTTGATGCCGCGCGCATCCACGAACGCCGGCGAGTTGGTGTCCGTGAAACCGGCGAAGAACGTGAAGTCCATGTTCGAAATATCGAGCGTCGGACTGTTCATCGACGGAATGGCGAAGCCGAAACCGACGAAGGCGTCGTTGGTCCAAAGACCGTTCTGCGTCAGGAACGGCAGCTTGCCGAACGAGAACGGCAAATCGAAGCTTTGATATTCGTCGGTCGCGCCGGCGATGATGGCGCCCATGTCGCCTTCGAAGAACAGCGTTTCGATGCGGCCGTCCAACCCGCCGATGGCGCCGTCGCCGCCATTGTCGTCGTTGCGGTCGCTCCAGCGATAGCCCAGGAACTTGCCGTTGTGATCCAACGGGCGGAAGAACGCGTGAATACGCTCCGTCGCCGTCAGCTTCAGGTCGATGTCCAGGTTCAGGCGATTGGCGAATTCGTAGATGGTGTCGTTGCCGACGTCATTGGCCGCGAACGCCGTGCGAAAGTCGCCGAAAACCTGAAGGGCAGGGAAAAGCAGGTTCTTTTCGCCCAGATTGACGAATCCGTCGCTCTGGCCAAACGGCCCCTCCACATATTGCGGTTGCCCAAGTTCCAGGATCGGGCGCGGTTCTTCGATATTCCGCTTGCCGCCGTAGATGTCGATCTGCGCATCCGCGTTGTAGGGATGCTCGTCGTAGCTCGGATCGGCCCTGAACGCGCTGTCGTCATGCTCGACCGGTCGTACGGCCGGGTCGAGTTCGCGAGGCCGGTCGGCGTCTTCCGACGCCGCGATCGCGTAAGGCGCAGACATCGTCAGCGCCATCGCGGCGGTCGCCGCAATCAGCGTCGCTTTGCCGGCCCGCAAGGAATAACGTGTTCCCACCGTATCTCCCCCTAGTTCGTCGGCGCTCCTTGGCGATTCTACAAGGAGCGCCGACGTTACAATCCGCTATACGATCAAACGGTTCTTACCCTTAGTTGACGTCGAATTCCACCGAATAAGAGTGGAAATCAAGCATCCATTCGTTCATCGCCTCTTCCATTTCAGTCGTCGCGCCGACAAAGCGCATGAAATAGATCGGCTCAGCCCGGCTCCTCAGTCGAACGGCCATCCGATAGACGCCTTTCTCCTGCATTGCGCTGGCGGGAACGCTGTAGCTGGCGGTCCGGCTGCCCAAAGGCGGGATGGAACGCCCCTCCATACGAATGAACGGCGGGTGGTTCAGGATCGTCGTCGGCACGTTGGCCGCCCGAATGAACGGCAGCTGGTCGATGTCGACGTTAATCGGCAGATACCACTCCCGGTCCGTGCCCTTCACGTTCGTGAACAGGAACTTGGTCTGGAGGTTGAAGAGCTGATCGTCGTGCTCGATGTTGCCGGCCGCGACTTCCAGGGAATGGACGTCCGCCATGTCGCCGAGATCGTCGACATAGCCGGATTCCCAAACGGTCTTGCCCGAAGGCGCCACCACCGCGACGTTCAGCCAGATTTCCGGCTGAGCCCCGAGGGAGCCCGACGGCAGGTTATGGCCGTCGTCCGTGTTGGTGACGACGATGTCGAAGCTGAAGGACGAACCCGTTTTCGGCTTGGACTTGAAGAACGGACCATCCAAGCGGGAGCTGTTCTCCATGACCTGACGGCGCAGATCGCGCTTCTCTTCCAACAGCGCGATATTCTCCTGGATGATCTCCCAGGCCTCTTCGCGGTCGAACGAGTCGGCCCACGCGTCGGGGAAGATGTCCTCGGAAATCTCGCCGTCCTCGACCTTCTCTTCGAATTCGGGCGAGCCCCATTCGGCGCGATAGTCGAACTGCAGCCAATCCTCGATCGGGATTTCGGCCCCGTCCGGATTGTGCGGGAAGATGCCCGGATGGCCGATCGGGTAGCCCGGGCCATAGAAGGCGTGGTTCGAGTGCTTGCGGTCCGGATCGATCTCCTCGCCATTGACGATCGCGACCGGCGCCGTGGCGTAGCCTTCGGCCCGACCGGGAACCTCGCCCATGTGGCAATCCTGGCAGGTCACGCCTGCCGCGGCCGCGGGCGAATTGCGATACTGGTCCCAGACGACTTCAAGCTTGATGCCCGGGTTCACCGCGACCTGATGACAGGAAACGCAGAACTCGGACTTGGAAATCTGCGGGAACTTGTAGATGCCCGTATGGATCTGGGCCCCGCGTTCTTCCGGCCCGGTCGAAACCCGATACTCGCCCCGGTTCTCGATGACCTTCGCGAGCGTCTCGCCGTCGCCGGCGCCGGTCACCGGCAGATGCACGTCGCCCGGAACGACGCTGCGCTCGCCGTTGACCTTGCCGTACTCATCGCGCACGCGATGGCAGGTGATGCAGGTGATGCCTTCTCGCGCGATCTGGGACCGCTCCCACAAAGGCAGGTCGCGCCGCTCGTTCAACTGCGTGCCGATCTGCTGATGGCAGCGCACGCAGAACGCGCGGATGGTTCCGCTCGAAAGATCGTTAATCGTCTGCTCGAACTTATGGAACATCGGCGAAATCGACGCGTATGCGTGATTCGACGAGGCCCATTCGCGATAAATTTGCGAGTGGCACGCGCCGCATTGCGCGGCGGTCGGGTAGCTGTCTTCCGACAGAACTTCCGCATGCGGGTCAACGGCCTCTTCGGCCTTGGCGGCTTCCTGGGCGTTGGATTGGCCACTAAAGCCGCCTAACGCGGCGACGACGGCGAACGCCGTCAGCGCCCGGCGCGCTTTCGTCCGGAACGGAGCGGGGATGGCTATCATCATCTCGTCAGTCCTCACATCGTCCTTTTTCGGATCGACGGGTCGCTATGATAGCGGTGGCACAATCCGCAGTCCGCGCGAACACCCCCGTCGTGATGGCATTCAGCGCAGGTTTCGTAAACAACTGGTTTGAACTCATTGGCGAAATCGCCGGGTCGCTTTTGTTCATCGGCCAGGCTTTCGCCTTCGGCGAGCGGCGCGTGGCAGGTCGCGCAGCCGGTGCCGACCGCAAGCACGTTCAAATGCGGGCGATGGTCAAACGTAGAGAACGGCCGAATATCCCGTCGGGGAATGGACCAGCTGACCTCCGTCGCCTCGTCTTCGGGCGAAACATGGCACTTGAAGCAGCGCCCCGGACCTTCGGATGCGTCCAGGACGGCATCGCGGAATGCCTCGGCGCCTTCCGAATCCGCCTCGCGGCTGGCGAGCGCAAACCCGATCCAGCCCTTTACGACAGCGTCGGCATGCCCGGTCGGCATATAGGTCACCTGTGTTTCTTCCGCGGCCCACCCCTGGCCCGGTTCGGCATATTCCACCGGTTCATATTCGGCATTCGCCGTCCAGGCGCAAGTAACGCGCGTCACCATTTCCGCAGTCAAACCCGCAAGCAAAACCGCGGGATCCCCGCCTTTTTCCTCGATCGCCTCAACCAATGGCGCGCGTCCTTCGGACGCAGAACGCACCAAAAATTCAGCGGCGGGCTCGCTATACTCATCCGGATCGTCCGCGACGACGCCAAGCAGATAGGCGGCCGCCGGGGCCAAATAGTCAAGCGAAACCGCTTCCTCCAGATCGATCGCGAATTCGAGCTCTTCCTGGCCTTCCGCGATCGCGTCCTGGCTGTCTTGCAAGGCTTCCGCCGCATCCGACATCGCATAGGGATTGGCGTCCGCGGCGGCCTGCCGCAAGGCCTCCAGCGCCGGCGTCGCTTCGGCCAGGGCCTCGATAAGGCTGCGCGCCGCATCGACTTCGGCCGAAGCGAAACCGCAGGACTCCGTGGCCTCGGCGGTCAGGCTCGGATCGGAGAGTTCCGGCAGGCCGAACACGGCGAAGCCTTGTTCCTTGATCGCCGCTTCATGGCAGCCGGCGCAGCCGACCTCGAAGCTGCCCGGCAGCAGCCGGCCGTCCGCCTGGTCCGTATGGCAGGTCACGCAGCCGTCTTTCGGCGCGAGTTCGGCGTAGCGGGCGTCCTGAAAATGCTGGCCGAAATGCTTGGCGTGCGGGAACTTGATCGTACGCGGGTTCTCGTATGGGAAGTTCGCGGCGAGCGCCGGGTGGCCCGCCCCATGATCCGCGACGTCGTTCTCCACATGGCAGGTCGTGCATTGCCCGTCCTGCACCGGCGTGATCGACGCATGTTCGCCGCGATGCTCCGTATGGCACCCCTGGCAATCGGCCCCTTCGACGGCGCCCCTATCCGGGAAGCTGGCGTTGTGGGCGGCGAAGACCAGCGGTCCAGGCTCCGTGGACGCCGCGTCCTCGGCGCCGAACGCATGGCAGGTCACGCAGCCGTCCGAGACCTTGCTTGTCTGGAACAACGCCGTCGCCCATCCGGTCAACGTTTCGGAATGCCCGGAATGGCAGGCCACGCAGCCTTCGCCGGCCGTAAACTGTGAATGCTTGCCCGAGAGAGGGCCGGCGCTGAGCGAGCTTGGCAGCTCGGCTTCGCCAGCCAGTCCCGCGAGCGCGAGAACGCCGGCGACGATCGCGGCGACCGCGATCAGCGCCCACCGGCCGCGCTGACGGCGGATCGTCGGCCGCGGCGCGCAAGGCGGATGCGTGCAGGAGCAGGAGCCGTCGGGCCTTGGGCCTTCCGCGCACGGACCGCCGGCATGGGCCGGCCGCCGGCACTCCCAGCGGAGGATTTCGCGCTCCTCGCCGCTTTCGGCGTCGACGACGACCTTGCGGGTCTGGAACGGGGCGCAATCCGCCGTTCCCTGGCACTCGCCGGTTCCGGTCGGGCCGCGCGGGCACGGGCGCCCGAACGCCGCCTCCCGGCCGCAACGGAATGGAAAGTTCGGGCGTTCGTAGGGCGACCGGTCGTGTTCAAAGCGGTTCGTCATATCTGTCATCGCCCGTACACGTGGACCAGAATCAGATGCCAGACCGCGAGCGACAGGGTCGCAGCGGTCAACACCACATGCGCCGCCACCCACAGCTTGAGCGAGCGCTGCAACGCATAGTGCGCATCCACGGCCAGCTTCAGCCTGGCCGCGGCCTCAATGCGCTCCAGCGCAGGTTCTTCCTGGCCGCCGACAAGGCGCGCCACGGTTTGAAAACGCTGATCGAGCCACTGGGCCGCGGCGCCGGCGCCGAGGATATGGCTGATCGCGAAGCGAGGCCGCTGGAAATACCACTCCATGGTCTCGGAATAGAACCGGCCGAGCGTCGGCTGGCCGCTGGCGCTGACCCCTTCGAGAGCCGCTTCTTCCGCTTCCTCGCGGAGCGCCGCGACTTCCGCCGGCACGCGCTCGTAGATCACTTCGTAGCCGACGCGGGTCAACCGGCTTGGGATCGCGCGCTGATAGAGCCAGCCGAAAATGCCCGAAAGCGCCGTCGCCCAGAACAAGCCGGCCAGCACCTGCTCGTAAGCGCCGTCCGGCCAGACGCCGCCGGTGTGGACGACGAACATGCCGACGGCGAAAAACCCGACCGCCACATGCAAGGCCAACCAGTAGGCGGCGCGGCCCAAAGGCAGGGCGGACAGCCGCTTGCGAATGTTGAAAAGGCCCAACGTCACCATCGCGCCCAAGAGGACCCAACCCGTTATGAAGGTCGCGTCTCCAAGGGCCAGCCGCTCCATGCGACTGAAATAGGCGAGCCCGGCGACGGCGATGACGGCGATGATCGCCAGAGTGAAGCCGAAGGGCGCGGTCGAAGGCGCAGCGCGCATGAGACTTGAACTCCCTTCCTACAGATCGACGCGTTGCAGCGCGCCGTGAGGACAAGCTCTGGCGCAAGCCGGACCGCCCGGCATTCCGGCGCAGAGATCGCACTTGGTCGCCTTGCGGATCGGCTGGCCCGTCGCCTCGTCCTGTACGGGCCTTCCGCCCAGGTCGCGGATTTCGACAAGCCGGATGTTATTGTACGGGCAGGAATTCGCGCAGGTGCCGCAACCGATGCAGGTATCGTCGTTGATGACGACAGCGCCGCCGGCCATCGAGCGGTGAATAGCCCCGGTCGGACAGCCGATCATGCAGACCGGGTCGGCGCAGTGCATGCAGGCGTTGGCGACCATCCAATGGTCGTGGATTTTGCCATGACGCACGAAGCGCGGGTTGCCGCCATGGGTGGAGGCGCAGGCGCGCACGCAGTCGTCGCAGCGCACACATTTGTTCATGTCGATCACCATCGACATGGTGCCGTTGACGAAGCGCTCCTCGATCATCCACTCGTTGACCGAGTCTTCCGCGAGCGGACGCGCCGCGAAGTCCATGAAGCTTTTCGGCGCCTCTTTCAGGTTCGGGAAGACAAGCTCTTCCAGAACCCGGGTCGGCACCCGCAGCGCGTCGACATATCCGATTGCGCGGAGCGTCGTCTCCATCGGCACGTCGGCGCCTTTCCAGCCCCGATGCAATTCACTGAGGCCGAATGCGTCCCCGGCGGAGAGGTATGTCAGCGTGCGTTCCGCAGCGCCCTGCTTGACGGAGACCCGCGCAAAGCCGGCGCGGATCAGCAGCAGGCCGTCGGCATGCTCGCCCTCGCGCACAATCACCGGCTCCTGGCGAATCGCATCCTGGCTGCCGGTCCGCTGGAACTGGGAGCTCCACTCGAAAGAGCCGTAGGTTTCGAACAGCGTGCCGTCCGCCACCTTCTGCATGGTGTCCGGGTCGAGCCCCGCGAACAACGGCGTATCCTGGAGATGCGCCTGCAGGGCGTTGTTGCGGTAGTTCTCGTCGATCTGGCGCTTCCAGCCGGCATCGAACCTGCGGAGTTCGCGCAGGCCCTGCCACCGGATTTCCAGCATCTCCGCGTCTTCCGAGCACAGGACCGTCGCGGCGCGCGGCGTTCGGCCGAGCGCCGCCAGTTCGCCGAATATCTGCCCTTCGCCGATTTCCGCCGTATCGCGGCCGTTCAGCACCGTCGGGTAGCCTTGCAGGAATACGGCCTGGTTTTCGGAATCGATCTGGCCGAGATCGCCATAGCGGGAGACGTCGCGCGTTTCGGGCGTTACGGCCCGCCGCCACAACTGGGCGATCGCGCGGCCCAGGCTCTCCGGGCGCTCGGCCTCCCGGCCGATCTGCTTCGCCGTCAACGGCGGATTGATGACCACCTGGCACTTGCCGCTGAGAACCAGAAAGGCAGAGTTGCCGTAGTCGCCTTCGCGAACGACGATTTCGCCCTTCTTGAAATGAAGAATCCGCGCGTCATTCGCCAGAATGCCATCGAGAGGAATGGTTTTCGGAAACGCAGCCTCGTCAATGGCGGCGACGACCGGATCACGCTTCAGCCGAAGCAGATCGTCCGCAGTCATATCGGGATCGAAAGGACGATCCCAGCGCTGCGGCCGTGTTAACCGTGTCGCTATCGCCAAAGCGCAGTCCCCCACATAACGCGCTTACTGGAGCGCTTAGTGTTACAGGCCCGACCGTGAATCAGTCAACGGCGGCGCGTATCGCAACGCGCCGCCGCTTCCTGTACGGGAGCCCCCGCTCCCGTCCCCCCAATGCAAGGCGGGCTAAGTCAGGCCGGCGACGAAAGCCGCCGCCTTACTTGTACTTCGACGGCAACATGCCGCCGACCGCGCCGGACAGGTCCTTGCCGCGAATCGCCGCGACGAACTTCCGGGCGTTCGCCTCCGTCGGCGACGACATCAGAGCGCCGGCTTCGCCGACAGACCCCTTCACCGCGCCGAGCGCCTTGTTCGCGTCGGCGATCCGCTTCTGCATCGCCGCCTTGTACTTGGCGTTGGACGTCTGCCCCATCCGCTCGGTCGCGAACACCAGCCCGACCGCATGGCCGGTCAGGAACATCGTCGACAGCTCGGCCTTCGACATTTCCTTGTTCTTGGAGACGTCGGGCGGATAGAAGCGATGGCGCACCTGGCCCTGGCTGTAGGCGACGAGTTCATAATCGCCGTTGATCGGATGACCGGCGTCGATCATCTTGCTGGCGGTGTCCGCGTCGATCTTCTGCATCGTGTGGCAGCTGTTGCAGTTCTCCGCGATGTCATAAAGCATCGAGGAGTGGATCATCCCGGCCTTCTTCGCGGCCGCGAGGCGCTTCGCCTTGTGATCGGCCGATTCCTCGCCCGGCTTGACCGTCGGCCCGCCCAGGTCGTTGTGGAGATTCACCCAGTCGGACGCGGCGCCGTGGCAGCTTTCGCAGGACGGGCCGGCTTCGGGCTTCTTGCCGACGACGGTGTAGTGGCAGGTTGCGCAGGTATCTTCCCGGCGCATCGATTTGCCGCCGACGGCGGCCACGATGCCCTTGGCGGCCTTGTTCTTATGCGCGCCCCGCAATGTCTCGAAATGTTGGGTGCCTTCCCAGACGCCATATTCAGCGCGATGGCATTCCTGGCACTTTTTCGGGCCAACATTGCTCGCGGCCTGGGCCGGGCCGGCGGCGACCGCCATAAGGGCCAACAGCCCGACGACCGTTAACCTCGATATCCAGCTTGACACGATATGTCCCCTCTCGTGTTCGGATCGGAATAGCGATGCTACTTTATCATTTGTAGCTGCGACGTAAAAGCGCGCTCTCTTTAATTTTCTTTTGCGCTCCAATGCTCTTGCGGACCGTTGCCTATAAAATCGCCACAATTCCAGGCTGGGCGCGCGATTCCCGGCGAATCGCAGCGCCGGTCAGCGCCGCTCCCGCGACCAGCCCCAGAAAAGCCCGGCGGCGATCAGCGCAAACGCGAGCCAGATCGGCGGCAGATTAGCGGCCTTGGCGCTGACGACCGTGTAGGCGCGATTCGCGCGGAGGCCGATCCAACCGCGCCCATGCATGGCGCGTCCGTCGCGGGCCATCCGCAGGTCCGGAACGCCTTCGTGCAATGCCGAAACATCGCCTCCGGCCGCCACGATCGCGGGGCGCAGGCGCGCCGGGTCCGCTTGTATATCCTGGGCTTCGGGGCCGCTCGGGTCGCCTTTCAGCGCCAAGGCCGCGCGCCCGCCCTCGCTCACCCGATAGAGGCCGAGCGACGGCGCCGGCGTTTCGCCGACCGCCCGGCCATCCTCCGCCCGAACGAGACCGACCTCGGACACCGCTCCGTCCGGCAGGCGAACGGAGACCACCGCGCTGGCGTCTTCCTCCACGGTCAGCCGTTCGATCTTCAGCATATCCCCGGCGATGCGCGCGCGCAGGCGGATCTCCTCCAGTTCGGGCTCCGCCATCAGCCAATGGGCGAGGCGGCGCAGCAGTTCGCCATGGGGGCCGCCGCCTTCATAGCCGCGCGCCCAAAGCCAGATCTGATCTGAAAGAACCTGGGCCACGCGGCCTTCGCCGAAGCGCGCGAGCGCCAGCAGCGGCCGCTCGCCGACGCCGTTCAACAAAACGTCGCCTGTCGAGGTCGTCGCCTCGATCTGGCGCATCCAGCGCCCCCAGCTTTCCGGCTCGCGATCGGCCAGGGGCTGGGTGACGGGATGCCGGCGGCCGTAGTCCGTCAGGTTCGGGCGAAAAGCGGATTCGATGATCTCGCCCGTCGGCAGGGCCGGCAGCGCCTCGCCGAGCGCCGATTCGGCAAGCGAGGTCTCCGGCCGCGCGAACGCGCCGTCCGCCGCGTCCAGCAACGCGCCGCCGCCGCGCACATGCTCGACGATATTGCCCAGATAGGAAGGCGGAATGAGGTCGCGCCGGGGATAGCGGTCGAAAATGATCAGATCGAACTCATTGAGCTTCCGCTCGAACAGTTCCTGAATGGGAAAGGCGATCAGCGCCAGTTCGCGGGTCGACGTGAAGTCGCTCTTCGCCGGCGGGCGGAGGATGGTGAAATGCACCAGATCGACCGCCGGATCGGATTTCAGGAGATTGCGCCACACGCGCTCGCCCGCATGCGGCTGGCCGGAAATAAGCAGAACGCGCAGCCGGTCGCGCACGCCGGCCACCCGGGCGAGCGCGGTATTGTTGACGAGGCTGACCTCGCGCGGTCCCGGCGCCACATCGAGTTCGATCGCATGTTCGCCCGCGTGTTCGATCGGGGCCTCGATCACGGTTTCCCGGCCGGGCCAAGCTTCGAGACTGTCGCGCAGCACGCCGTCGATCCTAAGTTCGATGCGCGCCGGGCGGGTCGTCGGCTGGGTCGGCGAATCCTCCACGATGAAGGTGATCTCCGCCATATCGCCCACCAGCGCGAACGGCGGCGCCGATACGATGCGGACGCGCCGGTCCGCCTCGTCGGCCTCCCCCACGATCAGCCCATGCAGCGGCGCGCCGGCGAGAGTCGGCGCCAATCGGGCGGCGGCGGCTTCGATCGCAGGCGCATCGTGAACCTGGCCGTCGGTAATCATGATCGCGCCGGCGCGCCGGTCGCGCGGCACGCCGGCGAAAGCGTCCGAAAGAGCCCGGAACATCCGGGTGCCGTTCGCGTCCTCATCGGGCGCCGCCGGGGCCGGCACGATCCGGAAGTCCAGCGTCCCGAGGCGTTCGGCCTGTTCGGTCAGCGCCGCCACGGCGTCGGCCGCCTGCGCGGCGCGCCGTCCGGCCGTCATGGAGCTGGACTCGTCCACCAGGACCACCGCCACATCCCGCTCCGCCCGTCGTTCCTCGATCCTGAGGTTAGGGCCGGCCAGCATCGCCAGCACGACGGCGAACGCGATCGCGCGCCCCCAAACGCCCGGCGCCCGCCGCCAGAGCGCGAACGCGAACAGCGCGGCGCCTAGGGCCGCGAGCCCGAGAACCGTCGGCCAGCCGAGCAGCGGATCGAACGCGATGTCGGCGACGGCGTTCATTGGCCGAGGCGATCCATGATCGCCGGCAGATGCACCTGATCGCCCTTATAGTTCCCGGTCAATGCATGCATCACGAGGTTCACCCCAAAACGCAGCGCCATTTCGCGCTGGCGGTCGCCGCCCGGCGTCACGGGATAGAGCGGCCTACCGGATTCGTCGAAGGCCCAGGCCCCCGCCCAATCCGCGCCGCCGATCACCATCGACGTCACGCCGTCATAGGCGGACGACCCCGCCCGCTCGACCCAAATCTGCCCGCCCGGAACCCGCCCCGGAAACCGGTCCAGCAGGTAGAACGAGCGGGTCAGCACATGGTCGCGCGGCAACGGCATCAAGGGCGGCGTCGGGGTATCCGCCAGAATGCGGCGCAACGCCTGGGCTTCGCCGGTGGACTGGCCGAGCGGCGCCAGGGTCTGCGCCCGGTCGGCGTCCCGCGTGTCGAACAGGATCATGCCGCCGGTGCTTAGATATCGGTTGAGTTTGGCCTTGGCCTCTTCCGACAGCGTTTGGAAGTTCGGCGTGACCGGCCAGTAGATCAGCGGCAGCAGCGAGATATCGTCCCGTTCGATATCGATCGCCAGCGGCGGGCCGGGCTCCACCGAGGTCCGCCCGAACAGCACGCGCCCAAGGCCCGCGATCCCCGCCCGGCTTTTGCGATCCTGGGCGGCGTCGCCGGTTTCGATATAAGCGATCCGGGTCTCCAGCGCGGCGGCGGCCGGCCGGTCCTGCGCCTGCGCCGATCCCCCGCCCGCGACGGCGGCCAGCAGCAATGCGCCGGCCAGCCCCGCCGCGCCCGCGGCCGCCGGCCGGGCGAAGCGCGGCAGCCGGCCTGAATAGCCCAGGGTCGCCAGGAATTCGGCGGCCATGAGCAAACCGGCGAGCAGCAGCAGCCAAGGTCCGAGGCGGGTCACGTCGGCGGCGCCGTAAACCGCCACCCGGCCGCGCGGCAACACCGGAAATGTTTCGAGCGTCGCCTGCGCGGGGGCGAGATTGAAGGCGACAGGGCTGTCCTCCGGGCCATAGTATCCAGGCGGAAGCGTCGGCCCCGGCGTCGCTGACTCCAGGCTGGCCGGCAGATCGTCGAGCCCCGCCGGCGCCGGCGAGGCCCGGCCGAAACCATCCAGGACCCGCAAAGCCGCCAGGTCCTCGCTCGCGGCCGCGGCGGCGCGATTGGTGGCGAGCGCCGTCAGCCGGCGCAGCATCTCGACGAAGAACCCGGAAATCGGCAGATCCGACCAGTCCGGACCCGCGTCCACATGCACCAGCGCCAAGAGCCCGGCGTCGAGGGCGACGCCGGTGACGAGCGGCGTGCCGTCGGCGAGCGCGGCCCAGGTCACGTCAGCAAGGCCGGGGCCCGGTTCGGCCAGCGCCTGGCGCGCCACCGCGACGCCCGGCGGCGGGCGCAGGCCGGCCAGCGGTCCCTTGGCCGGCAGGGGCGCAAGGCCAAGCGGCTCGGACCAGGACATCGGGCCGCCGAGCGCCCGGCCGCCCGGACGCAGCGGCGTCGGGGTCAGACCGTCCGGCTTCTCGGCGAGACGCGGTCCGGCGAAGCGGATCAACAGCCCGCCCTCGCGCGTCCAGGCCTCGAGCGCGTTCCTGGTGTCGGAATCGGCGCCGGCTCGATCGGTCAGAAGGATGGCGTCCACATCGGCGGCGATAACGGTTTCATAGGAGCCGATGACGACTTCCGAGAACGGCGACAGGGCTTCGATCAGATAGCGGGTCGGGTCCAGCAGCGGATGGCCGCCCCCGTCGGCGAGGCGCACGATGCCGACCTTGCGCCGCGCCCAGGCGGAATCCAGCAGAAACACGCCGCCGACGCCGGAAACGTCCGCCAATTCGAGCCGGGCGATCCGGTTCAAGGTTTCGACAGGCGCGGTCATGTTCGCTTCGGCCGCGTGCGCGCCTTCCTGAAAGGCAAGGTTCGCCCGCGCGACCGGCGCGCCCTCCGCGTCCAGGGCGCGCACGGTAAGAGTCCGTTCCGCGCCGCCGGCCTGCTCGGCCGACAGAATCAGTCGGGCGCCGTCCCGCTTGGGCGCCCTGAGCAGAACCGGCGCCACCTCGACGCCGGGCCGCCATAGCAGCAGGTCGGCGCCGAACGCCGTGCCGAGCGCGAGCGCGCCAGGCCCGTCCGCGCCATCGGAAAACCAGACGCCCTGCCGCCCCTCGATCAGTCCCGCCGCCTCCAGGCGCGCCAATGTCGCCTCCCGGTCGGCCGCCCAGGGCTTCGGCAGAAGCTCGGCGATCGCGTCCCTCGCTTCGGCCGCGGCGCCCATAACAATTTCCGGCTGGCCAAGTTCGGTCGGCGCCGTGGTGATCAGCGCGACAGGCCTGTTGTCCGCCGCCGCCGCGTCGATGACGTCGGCCATCGCCTGCCGCTGCTCCTTCCATTGGCCGGCGGACGCCCATCCGTCATCGACCACGATGGTGAGCGGCATGCCGCTCGGCGGCAGCACGCCCGGATCGAGCCTCGGCCCGGAAAGCGCGATCACGACGATCGCGAACAGCAGCAGACGCAGCGCCAGGAGCGGCCAGGGCGGCCGCGCCGGCGTCGTCTCTTCAACGTCGATCCGGCGCAGAATTTCGAGAGAGGGAAAAGCGACCAGCCGCGGCGGCGGCGGCAACGCCCGCAACAGCCACCAGACGAGCGGCAGCGCGATCAGGCCCAAGAGCGCCCAAGGGGCGGCGAACGCCAAACCGCCCAACATGCCAGCGAGTCCCCCCATCGACCCCTAGTCCCCCTCCGCCAATGCCGCCAGCGCGGCGAATAGAACCGGGCCATGCGGCCGGTCGCTGCGATGCTGAAGCAGCGGCCAGCCGACCCGCCCCAAACCGTCCGCCAACGTCTCCTGATGCCGATCGAGACGCTTCAGATACTTCTCGCGACCGGATTCGACCTGCCGAAGCAGATGACTTTCCTCCCCTTCGAGGCTTTGAAACTCGACGCGGCCGCCAAAATCCAATGTGGCTTCGTCCCCATGCAGGACCTGGATCGCGGCGCCGCGCGCGCCGGCCCGCGCCAGCGCCGTCGCGCGTTCCAAAAGCGCCAGGGGCTCGGAGAGGAAATCGCCGACCAGCAGCACGAAACCCTGAGCCGGCGGCCGGGCGCGGGGCGGCAAGCCCGCTTCCTCGTCGTTCCTCTGAGCGGCGGCCGTCCGCGCGAGCGCGGCGGCGAGCGAGCCCATGCGCGTGACGGCCTGGGCCTTCGGGTCCCCCAGCACGCGGATGCGTTCGCCGTTCTTGAACCAGGCAGATGCGGCGGCGAGCGCCAGCAGATCCGCGACCCGACGTTTCGCGGCCGGCCCGCCAGCCGGCGGATACTGCATCGACCGGGAGGAATCGACCCAGAGGTCTAGAGTAAGAGCGGCTTCCCATTCCCGCTCGCGCACGATCGGAAGGTCGCCTCGCGCGCTGCGGCGCCAATCGATCTGCCGGGCGGATTCGCCAAAAGCATAGGCGCGATACTGCCAGAAAGCGGTTCCGGGCCCGGCGCGGCGGCGACCGTTGACGCCGATGGCGCCTTCGCGGGGTCGACGGCCGACCGGGCGCATCCGCGCGGCGAGCGCGCCAAGCGCCGTCGCTTCGGCGAGAAGCCGCGCATCGAACCGGGCCATGCCCGGCGGCGCGGCGGCGTCGTTCAAGCCCGTCACCCCCGACGTCACGCGATCACTTCGGTCAATCGGCCGACGGCCTGATCCATATCGAGGCCCGCATCGATCTCGGCCGCGTAGCTGAGCGCCATGCGATGCCGCAAGACGGCCGGCGCCAGCGCCGTGACATCGTCCAGCGAGGGAGACAGACGGCCTTCCAGCATCGCCCGCGCCCGCGCCGCGAGCGACAGCGCCTGGCTGGCGCGCGGCCCCGGCCCCCAGGCGACCGAGCCGGCGGGCAGCGGGCTGTCGGGCGCGCCGGGGCGCGCGGCGCGCACCAGACGCAGAATGCCCTCGATCACCGATTCGCCGATCGGCATGGCGCGCACGGCGGCCTGCGCCTCCATCAGGTCGGCGGCGGACATCGCGTTAGGCGCCTTGCCGGCGTTGATCCCCGTCGTCGCGGCGAGAATGCGCCGTTCCGTCTCCAGGTCCGGAAAGTCGATCCGAATTTCCATCAGAAAGCGGTCGAGCTGGGCTTCGGGCAGCGGATAGGCGCCTTCCTGCTCGATCGGATTCTGCGTGGCGAGCACGTGGAACGGCTCCGGCAGCGGCCGGTTAACGCCGCCGACGGCGACTTTGCGTTCCTGCATCGCCTGCAACAGGGCGGATTGGGTGCGCGGGCTGGCGCGGTTGATTTCGTCCGCCATCAGCAGCTGGCAAAACACCGGCCCCTCGATGAAGCGGAAGCCGCGACGGCCGTCTTCGCCTTCTTCCAGGACTTCCGAGCCCAGAATATCCGCGGGCATAAGGTCGGGCGTGAACTGGGCGCGTTGGGTCGACAGCCCGAATACGGTCGCGACGGTTTCGACCAGCAGGGTTTTTCCAAGGCCGGGAACGCCGATCACCAGCCCGTGTCCGCCGGCCAGCAGCGTCGCCATCACTTCGTCGACGACCCTATCCTGACCGAGGAACACCTGGCCAATCGCCGCTCGCGCCGCCGCAAGCTGTTCGCCGATACGCTCGATGTCCGCCAGCGCGGCCGTATCGGGAGATGCGTCGTTCATGCCTGTCTGCCTTTCGCTAGAACCTCGAACCCGACCGTAAGCCGCCTGCGCCGCGCGCTCGCCTCGCATCCTTCGGCCGCAGGTCTAATATATATGAGTGAATTGGCGCGTGGTCCTCCCGTCGCCAAGGTGTGATGATGCATACGTGCATAACTTTTTGACCGAAGATGTGGTGATTTCAGGGCAATGAACGAAGACCCGAACGAATTGGAGCGCCTGGCCAAGGAGACGGAGGCCGCTGCCGCTGCGCCGGCTGGCCGCCCCCGCCAGCCGGTCGACAAGGGCCACTTCGGCATTTCCATCGACATCGACGGCGTCTGGAGCCATGGGGGCACGCCCTTCCCGCGCCCGGCCTTGGCGCGGCTGTTTTCGACGGTGATGAAGCGGGACGCCGACGGCGCCTATTGGCTTGAGACGCCCGTCGAGCGCGGCCGCATCGACGTCGAGGACGCGCCATTCGTCATCGTCGAGATGACGGCCGAAGGCGAAGGCGAGGGCCAGGCGATAAAATTCCGGACCAACCTCGACGATTGGACGGCCCTCGACGCCGATCATCCCCTGCGCATCGAAACCGACGCAGAGACCGAGGAGCCTCGTCCCTATGTGCTGATCCGCCCTGGCCTGGAGGCGCGGTTGTTGCGGCCGATCTTTTACGAACTGGCCGACCTGGCGGTCGACGCGCCGAACGGGGAGCCGGTCATGGGCGTGTGGAGCCATGGCGCCTTCCACGAGATCGGCCCGGCGGACGACGACGAATGAACCCGGACGCCATTCGCAAGCGATTGAAGTCCCTGGACGACGTGCTCTCGTCGGGGCGCCCGGCGGAGACGCCCTTGCGCAGCGATTTCGATCTCCGGCCCGACGGCACGCGCCTTAGCGGGGTTACGGACCGGACGCTGAAACCCGCGGCGGTGCTCGTGCCCATCGTCAATCGGCCGGAGGGGCCGACCGTTCTGCTGACCCAGCGCACGGCGCATCTGAAGAAGCACGCCGGCCAGATCAGCTTCCCGGGCGGGGGCGTGGAGGACGGCGACGCCCATCACGTCGACACCGCGCTGCGGGAGACGGAGGAGGAGATCGGCCTGCACCGCCGGCATGTCACCTTGCTGGGGCGGCTTTCCATGTACGAGACCTCGACGGCCTATGGCGTGACGCCCGTCGTCGGGTGGATCGAACCGCCGTTCGACCTCGCCATCGACAGCTTCGAGGTCGCCGACGTATTCGAGACGCCGTTGGAATTCATTCTGGACCGGAACAATCACGTCAAGGAAACTGCGATGCGGGACGGCGTCGAGCGATCATTCTATGTCATGCCCTATCAGGGTCGGCGCATCTGGGGCGCGACCGCGGGCATGCTGGTGAATTTGACGGATATGCTAACCGGCGCCAAGGAAAGGTGATGCGCCAGGCCCTTTCCATCCTGATCCCGCTGCTCGCGCCGACGCTGCTCTATCTTTACTTCAAGAGCCGCAGCGGCACGCCGGCCCTCGTCGCGGCGAAAAATGCGCCGTGGATATGGTTGTCCGCGGGCGGAATCGCCCTGGCCACGCTGATTCTGACCGTCGTGGCGCTGACCTCCGGCGCGCCGGCCGGCTCCGACTATCGCCCGCCCCGCGTCGTCGACGGCAAGGTCGTGCCGGGCGAGCTTTCGCCGAAATCCGATTCCAAGCCAGAAGGCGCGGCGAAACCGTGACGGAAACGCCGCTCGCCGGCGCGCCCAGCCTCTCCATTCCGGAGGTCGACGCGCTTCTTACCGCGCTGGAAGGCGGCGGGGCGGAGACCCGGTTCGTCGGCGGCGTCGTCCGCGATTCGCTGATCGGCCGGCAGGATGCGGACATCGACCTCGCGACGACCCTGACGCCGGATATGGTGACGAACCGCCTGGAAAACGCCGGCATCAAGACAGCGCCGACGGGCCTCGCCCATGGCACGGTCACGGCGATCGTCAATCATCGCGGCTTCGAGATTACGACCCTCCGCCGGGACGTTTCGACCGACGGCCGCCATGCCGATGTCGCCTATACGGACGACTGGAAGGAAGACGCCGCGCGGCGGGACTTCACCATCAACGCCATGTCCGCCGACCGCGCCGGTCGGGTCTACGACTATTTCGACGGCATGAAGGATCTGAAGGCCGGCCGCGTGCGTTTCGTCGGCGCGGCGGATCGCCGGGTGGCGGAGGACTATCTCCGCATCCTGCGGTTCTTCCGGTTTTCCGCCTGGTATGGCGCGGGCGAGATCGACGGCGACGGCCTCGAGGCCTGTCGCGTCGGCGTTCCCGGCCTGCGGCGCGTTTCGGCCGAGCGCATTCGCCACGAGCTGCTGCGCCTTCTGGCGGCGCCCAATCCCGGCCAAGCGCTCGGGGCCATGACGGCGACAGGGGTCCTGAAAGCGCTGATCGGCGCCGCGCCCGCAAGCGCCGACGCTGTTTTGGCGATCGAGCAAGCCGCCGGCCGCCAGCCGGACCCGCTGCTCCGACTGGCGGCCCTCGCGCCGGACGCCGGCGCAGCCCTGCCGACGCGCCTGCGCCTTTCCCGCTCCGAGAGCGCGGCGCTCGCGGCGATGGCTCCGCCCTGGACCGATCTCGGCGCGACGCCGGCGGCATGGCGCGCGGCGCTCCATCGCCGCGGCCGCGAAGCCTTCGAGCGTCGCGCCCTCCTGGCGGCCAGCGTCGGCGAGGAGACATTGCTGACGGACCGGCTGCGCGCGGCCTCCGACTGGCGGTCGCGGACGATGCCCGTGAAGGGCAAGGACCTGATCCGCCTGGGGTTGACGCCCGGCCCGGAGGTCGGCGCCATGATGCGCAAACTGGAAGCGGCCTGGATCGAAGGCGACTTCGAGGCGGACCGTGAGGCCCTGCTGGCGGAAGCCGCCGCGTTGATGGCGGCGGGGAAGAATGGAACATGAGCGACGACCACGCCGCGGCCCTGGCCGCCAACCAGGCCTTCTACGACGCCTTCGCCGCCGGCGACATTCGCCAGATGGAAGCCGCGTGGGCGAAGGACGCGCCCGTCGCCTGCGCGCATCCGGGCGCGCCGCTGCTGGTGGGCCGAGCGGTCGTGCTGGAAAGCTGGGCCAGCATTCTCCGGGGCGGCGGCAAGCCCGACGTCGTATGCCTGAACCCTCAGGTTCATCTCCTGGGAGGGGCCGCCTACGTCACCTGCTATGAACGCCTTGGCGGCGTCAGCGGCACGACGCTGCTGGCGACCAACGTTCTGGCCAAGGAAGCCGGCGCCTGGCGCATGGTCCACCATCACGCATCGCCGACGCCGATGACGCCCCAGCGGGCGCCCTCGGAAAAAATTCTGCACTAAAGCCCAAATCACACCGAAGGCTAGGGGAAACGCACATGACTGAAACCGCTTTCGTTCAGGCGAACGGAATCCGCATCCGGTATGCCGACGAAGGGCCCCGTGGCGCGCCCGCCGTGGTGATGAGCCACTCGCTCAGCGCCGAACTGGCGATGTGGGCGCCCCAGGCGGCGGCGCTGACCGACCGCTATCGCGTCATCCGCTACGACACCCGCGGCCATGGCGGCACGGAAGTTCCGCCGGCGCCGTACAGCCTGGACGACCTGGCGGCCGATGCGATCGGTTTCATGGACGCCCTCGGCGTCGAGCAGGCCCATTGGGTCGGCCTGTCCATGGGCGGCATGATCGGGCAGACGGCGGCGCTCGCGGCGCCGGCCCGCTTTCGCACGCTGACCCTCGCCGACACGTCGTCCGGCTATCCGCCGGAAGCTGCGGCCATGTGGGGGGACCGCATCGAAGCCGCGCGCCAGCATGGCCTCGCCGCCGGCGTGGAGGCGACGATGGACCGCTGGTTCTCGCCGGGCTTCATGGCCTCCGGCGCGCCGATCCTGAACGAAGTGCGCGCGATGATCGCCGCGACCCCGGTCGAGGGCTATTGCGGCTGTGGCGCGGCCATCGCCAAGCTGAACGTCACCCCCCGCCTCGGCGAGATCAAAATCCCGACGCTGGTGATCTGCGGCGAGGACGATCAGGGCACGCCGCTCGCCATGTCCGAGACCATGCGCGACGGCATCCCGGGCGCGACGCTCGCCGTGCTGCCGGTCGCGCGGCATCTGTCCAATCTGGAAGACGTCGATGGCTTCAACGCCGCGCTCGCAGCGTTCCTGGACGCCAATTGAGCCGCCGGCTGGAAGAGGAGCAACGCCGATGAACGAACCGCAACCGGCGACCTACGTCGCGCCGCCGCCCGTGGGCTTCAAGTTCACGCCGCGCGACCTGGACGTTTCGCGAGAGAGGCAGCGGCGCAAGCTCGCCTGCTGCGATATCGACGCCAGCCTGTGGGGCGACGTCGCCGACCCGAGCTTCTTCGCGCTCTATACGATCATGGCGCAGCGCTGGTCGGGCCGCTCAATCAACGGCAACGTCCACATGTCCCAGATCTACCGTCTGGACGCGGGCCTGCCGCTCGACGAACCGCTTGCCATGACCGGCGAAGTGGTGCGGATAGACCCGCATCCGCGCGGTCAGGTCGTCTGGGCGAATTTCGCCTTCACGGACGCATCGGGCGCTACGCCCCTGCGCGCCGACCGCTCCAGCCTGAACCCCGGCCCGGGCGATCCGAACGCCAAGCGGCGGGACATGCCGCCTGTCGATATCGCCGAAATGGCGCAGATCCATGAGATCGCCTTGGAGCCGGAGAAAGTCGCGGAGTTTTCCGACGAAGCCGAGAACCTGATCCATTCGGACCCCGAGACGGCGCAGCGCTTCGGCTTCCGCGCCCCGATCGCCGGCGGGCTGATGGCCTCTCACATTACGCTCGGCGCGCTCGTCAAGGAGGCCGGGCTCGGGCCGATCACCGGGCTGGACGCGGAGATCGCTTTCATGCGCCCCATGTTCTGGGATGAGCGGCTGCGCCTGTTCGCGACGCCGAAGGACGCGCCCGGCCAGCGCAAGCTGGCGCTCGTCGGCGACGACGGCAAACCGAAGAACCTGTTTTTCGTCGACCGCATCGTCTTCGGTTGAGGCAGGGCGGCCCGGCTCGCCGCGTCAGGCGGCCGGGCGCGCGACCCAGAACTGGCACATATGCCTGAACGTATCCGGCGCTTCCGCCTCGATCTCGTCCCACCGGCGCAGATCGGCCATCGCGGGATCGTCGGGGAAACGCGCGCGATAGCGTTCGGCGGCCGCCGGATCCATCAATTCCAAGCCGAGCACGCATAGGCCGAGGGCGTCGACCATATCCGCCAACTCGGCGGGGGAGTATTCGAACTCGTTGGCGTGGAAGAGGAAATCCCGCGCGCCGCTCGCCGCATAGAAATCCAGCTCATCGACCGCCAGACGCTCCGGCGCGTCGGCGGGCGCGGCGAGGGCATGGGCGCGCGCCGCGCGAAGATCGGCGTCGGTCGCGCCGTCGAACCCGGCGGCCCGCAGCGCCGTCCGCGCCGCCTGAATGCGGCTTCGGCCCCGCGCCGAATAGAAGCCGACCCGCATGCTTCCCCCCGGCTTCAGCAACCCCGCCAGGATGCGCCAACCGCCCAGGGGATCGGCCAGATGATGCAGCACGCCGACGGATTCGATGTGATCGAAACGCCGTTCCAATCCGCCAAGCGCCAGGATATCGGCCTGGGCGAAGGCGATGTCCGGCTGGTTCTTCATGGCTCGGGCGGCATAGCCAAGCGCGGTGCGGGACAAGTCCAGAGCCAGGATTCTCGCCCCAGAAAAACGGCTCGCGACATCGGCGACATGCTTGCCGGCGCCGCACCCCGCGATCAGCACGTCCAACCGGTCGCGCGGCCAGTCCGGCAGGGCAGCCGCCGGGAACAGGGCGGCCGCAACGTCCCGGATCGGGCGCGGTCGGCGGCTGGCGACGGCGACCCAGCGGGGATAGGGATAAGCCTCGTATTGCGCCTTGACCGCGTCGGTCGCGGCCTCGGCGTCCCCAATGGCGGCGCCCTCCGTCAAGGACGGCATGGCGGCCGCCAGGCGCCGCTCTTCCAGCGGCTCGACGACCAGAGCACGGGCGGCCTCGCGCCAGGGCGATTTCGCGCGCGCGGCCAATGCGTCGATCGACGAGAGATCGGCAAGCGGGCGATACAGGGCATAGACGACGTGGCGCCGGTCGAACGCATCCGCCGTCGCAAGGTCCTGCTCCAGGCGGGCGACGGCGGCGGTCTCCGCTTCCGTCTCCGCCCACATCCAGCCGTTCAGGAGGGCCTGGCGGGCGAGAGCCGCCAAGAACCGCGCCGTCGTCGCGGGTGGCTCCTCCCCCGTCTCGTCCAGCAAGCGGGCGCGCGCGCGGACCAGAAACGCCTCGAAGGCGACGTCCGGCAGCAGAACGCGCTCCAGCAAGGCCAGCGCCAAAGGATCGTCGCCAAGCGCCGCGATCGCCTCGGCGACGTCTGGCAGGTCGTCAGGACGGCCAATCCCGTGGCGCGCTTTCAGGGCGGAAAGCGCCGCCGGCGCCAGGGGTTGCGGGTCGATCCACGGCGCGCGGACAGCGTTGGCGATGGCTTCCGTCAGCGCGGCGTTCGCTTGCGTGAACCGCACCGGCATGAGCTTTTGGGCGAGCGGCGGATAGAGCGCCGCCGCCGCCGGCCAGGCGCGCGCCGCGCGCAGCAGCCGCGCCAGGGCGCCCATTGCATCGCCCCTCTGCGCGGTCGCGGTCGCCTCGGCCAGCGCGGCGGCGACTTCGGCGTCCTGCCGTCCGCGCGATTGACGTTTCGCCATGAATCCGTCCTTTGTGGGTCCATGGAAACCGATAGCACGAGCGAGCCATGACCTACGAACAGATCGCGAGCGTCGGCGTGTTGGGCCTGGCGCTGCTGCTCTTCGCCTGGGGGCGCCTGCGCTACGACATCGTGGCGCTCGCCGCGTTGCTGGCCGGCGTTGTTCTGGGCGTCGTTCCGGGCGGGGAGGCCTTTTCCGGCTTCGGCCACCCCGCCGTCATAACCGTCGCGGCGGTGCTGATCCTGAGCCGGGGCCTTTCGGAATCCGGCGCGACGGCCATCGTCGCCGAGACGCTGCAGCCGTTGTTCCGCATCCAGATCGCCCATATCTCCAGCCTGTCCGGCGTCGCGGCGGCGCTCTCCGGGTTCATGAACAATGTCGGCGCGCTGGCGCTGTTGATGCCAGTCGCCATCCGCTCCGCCATCGACGCCAAGCGCTCGCCCTCACTGCTGCTGATGCCGCTGGCCTTCGGCTCAATCCTGGGCGGCCTGATCACCCTGATCGGCACGCCCCCCAACATCATCGTCGCCTCCTACCGTCAGCAGGCGTTCGGCGAGCCCTTCCTGATGTTTGACTTCACGCCGGTCGGCCTCGTCGTGGCGCTCGCCGGCCTCGTTTTCGTCGCGCTAATCGGCTGGCGCCTCATTCCCCTGCGCCGCCCGGCCGGCGGCGGCGCGGCGGACGCCTATGGCATGGAGGACTATCTGGCGGAGGCCCGCATCGGCGAAGAATCGCCGATCATCGGCAAGACGGTGCGCGAGCTCGACCCGGAAATCGGCGAGAAGGACGTAAAGGTTGTCGGCCTCATTCGGGGCGAGCGGGTATTCCCGGCGGCGCCGCGCTTCGCGCGGTTGAGCGCCGGGGATATTCTGCTGATCGAAGCGGAGCCCGCGACCCTGAAGGAAACAATAGAGAAGCTCGGCCTGGAGATTGTCGATCCGTCGGAGCCCATGGCGGGCTTGCTGGAATCGGAAGACGTGGCGCTGGTCGAGGCCGTGATCGGCGCCGGCTCCAGACTTGAGAACCGCACAGTGCTCGCGGCCCGCTTGCAGCGCCGCCATGGCGTCAATCTGCTCGCGGTCTCCCGCCAGGGCCGGCCCTATCGCGGCCGCCTGAGGAGCTTCCGCTTCGCCGCCGGCGACGTGCTGCTGCTGCAAGGCGAGCGCGAACGGCTGGCGGACGTGGTCTCAGCACTTGGCTGCCTGCCCCTGGCGGAGCGGGGCCTCGCCGGCTTCGGCGAGCGGCGGCGCGGCCCCCTTGTCGCCACGGGCCTGTTCGCCGGCGCGATCGCCATCGCGGCCATCGGCCTGCTGCCGATCGCGGTCGCCCTGGCGCTCGCCGCGCTCGGCATGGTGCTGACCGGCGTGCTGCACGCCCGCCAGCTCTATGAATCCGTGGACTGGTCGGTTGTCGTGCTGCTGGGCGCGCTGATTCCGCTCGGCGCGGCGCTTGAGGCGTCCGGCGCCACGAGCCTCGCGGCGGCCGCGCTCGCCGGCGTCGCGACGGACCTGCCGCCCTGGCTGACGCTCGCCGTGATCCTGATCGTCACGATGACCGTCTCCGACATTCTGAACAACGCCGCGACGGCCGTGGTGATGGCGCCCTTGGCCGCGAATGTCGCCCAGGCGCTCGGCGTCAATCCGGACGCCTATCTGATGGCGGTGGCGGTGGGCGCCTCCTGCGCGTTCCTCACCCCCATCGGCCATCAGAACAACACCCTGGTTATGGGCCCCGGCGGCTATCGCTTCGGTGACTACTGGCGCATGGGCCTCCCGCTGGAGGCGATCATCGCCGTCGTCGCGGTCCCGATGATCCTGCTGGTCTGGCCGCTATAGCGCGCGCCGGTCCGGCCGTCAGGGCCGGTCGGCGAGGATCATCTCCGCGCCCTTTTCGGCGATCATCAGGGTCGGGCTGTTGGTGTTGCCGGAGGTGATCGTCGGCATCACCGAGGCGTCCGCGACCCTGAGGCCCTGGACCGCCTTCACCCGAAGGCGGGAATCCACCGGCGCGTCGGGCGCGTCGCCCATGCGCGCGGTGCCGACGGGGTGGAAGATGGTCGTCGCGATGTCGCCCGCCGCCTTGGCGAGCGCCTCGTCGCCATCGATCTCCGGCCCCGGCTTGAACTCCTCCGGCTTGTAGCGCAGGAGGCTCGGCTGGCTGGCGATATGGCGCGTTAGGCGGACAGCCTGGGCGGCGACGAGCCGGTCCGCCGGGTCCGAAAGGTAGTTCGGGCGGATGGAGGGGGCCTCGCGATAGTCCGCCGAGATGGCGCGCACCTCGCCCCGGCTTTCGGGGCGGAGATTGCAGACAGAGGCCGTGAACGCCGGAAACGGATGCAGCGGTTCGCCAAAGCGCTCCAGGCTCAAGGGCTGCACGTGATATTGCAGATTGGGCGTCTCCCGCGCGGGATCGGACTTGGCGAAACAGCCGAGCTGGCTCGGCGCCATGGTGAGCGGCCCGCGCTTGAAGAGCGCGTATTCCAGGCCCATGCCCATTTTGCCGATCAGCGAATTCGCCCGCTCGTTCAACGTCTTCACGCCCTGGACTTTGTAGGCGAGGCGCACTTGCAGATGGTCCTGAAGATTGCGGCCCACGCCCGGAATGTCCCGCACGGTTTCGACGCCGATCTCGTTCAGCCAATCGCCCGGCCCCAGGCCCGAAAGCTGCATCAGGTGGGGCGAGCCGATGGAGCCGGCCGCCAGGACCGCTTCGCCCGTCACGTCCGCGCGCTTCGGCTGGGCGCCGGCGCCCTCCCCTTCGGCATAGAGCACCGCCGTCACCCGCCCTTCGGTGATCTCCAGGCGCTCGGCATGGGCGCGGGTCGCGACGACGAGGTTCTGGCGGCTCGCGATGGGCCGCAGGAACGCCTTCGACGCGTTCCAGCGGACGCCGCGCCGCTGGTTCACGTGAAAATAGCCCACGCCCTCATTGTTGCCCCGATTGAAATCGTCGGTCGCGGGGATGCCGGCCTCGACCGCGGCGTCCCGGAACGCATCGAGGATTTCCCAGGACAGCCTCGGCTCCTCGACCCGCCATTCACCGCCGGCGCCGTGCAGTTCGTCCGCGCCGGCGTGGAAGTCCTCCGTTCGCTGGAAATAGGGCAGCACGTCGTCCCACGCCCAGCCGACGGCGCCGAGCTGGCGCCAGCCGTCATAGTCCCGCGCCTGGCCGCGCATATAGATCATGCCGTTGATCGAGGAGCATCCGCCCAGAACCTTGCCGCGCGGGTAATCGAGCGCCCGGCCGTTCAGGCCCGGCTCCTCGGCCGTCCGGTAGCGCCAGTCCGTGCGGGGGTTCATCATCGTATAGAGATAGCCGACCGGAATATGGATCCAGACCCAGTCGTCCTTGCCGCCGGCCTCCAGCAGCAGCACGCGATTGGCCGGGTTCGCCGAGAGCCGATTGGCCAGCAGGCACCCCGCCGTGCCGGCGCCGACCACCACATAGTCGAACGCGCCGACCGTCTCCCGCTCGCTCATGCCATTCCCCTTCGCGTTGCGCCTTTGGCCTGCCTATACTTCCGCCAAACGAACCTAGGCGGGAACGCATGATGATGGAATGGGCCGAAGCGAACGGCGTTGTATTTCGGACGGAACGGGTCGGCGGCGGCATGGAAACCCCGCTGCTGTTGATCCATGAGCTCGGCGGCGACATGACGAGCTGGGACCCGGCGCTCGCCGCCGGGCTGGCCTATGGCCGCCCCGCCTTGCGCTTCGACTGGCGCGGCGCCGGCGTCACCGAAAAGATACGCGGCCCCTTCGGCATCGACGACATGGCGGCGGACATCGCCGGCGTGATCGACGCGACAGGCTTCGGCGACGGCGCGCCGGTGGACGTGCTGGGCATCGCGCTGGGCGGCGGCGTCGCGATCGCGCTTGCGGCCCGCTATCCGGAGAAGGTGCGCCGCCTGGTGGCGACCAGCCCCGCCATCGGCGGTTCGCCCTCGGCGCGCGACCGGATGCTGGAGCGCGCCAAGGGCGTTGAGGATAACGGCATGCGGCCCTATTGCGAATCCAGCCACGCGGTCTCCTTCGCCGACCATCTGCGCACCGACCCCGAGCTATACGCCTGGTATCGCAAGAAATGGATCGCGCAGGACCCCTCCAGCTTCGCCGCCCACAACCGCATGCTGGCGGACATGGACGAGACGCCGAACCTGCCGAAGATCAAGGCCAAGACGCTGATCCTCGCCGGAACCCATGATCCGCTCCGCACGCCGGCGCTGGTCAAGGAGATCGCGGACGCGATTCCGGGCTCGGACTATGAGGAGCTCGAGACCGGCCACTTCATGCATGTGCAGACGCCAAGGCTCTGCGCCACGCGCATTCCCGCATTCCTGGACGCCGCCTGACGGCGGATGAAACGAAAAATCCGCCAATCGGAGGGACCCCATGAACGATACCTATGAGCTATACGCCATCAAATACGGCTCGGTGCTGAACCGGCCGATGAGCGAAAACTTCATCGGCGGCGACCCGCACGACATGTCCAAGCACCTGGACTACTTTGTCTGGGTCGCGACCAATTCCGAACGCACCTTCATGATCGACACCGGCTTCAACCATGAAGTCGCGGCGGCGCGCGGCCGCAAGATCGACCGGCTGCCCAGGGAAGGCCTGGAGCTGCTAGGCATCGACGCAGGCAAGGTGGAGGACGTGATCATCACCCACCTCCACTACGACCACGCCGGCACGTTCTCCGACTTCAAGAACGCGCGCCTGCACTTGCAGGACAGCGAAATGGAAATGGCGACGGGCCGCTGCATGTGCCACGCGCCGCTTCGCATGCCCTATCACGTCGAGGATGTGTGCGAGATGGTCCGCAAGGTCTATGCGGAGCAGGTCGATTTCCATGACGGCGATCAGCAGATCGCACCCGGCATCAGCGTCCATCTCTGCGCCGGCCACGCGGCGGGTCTGCAGTCCGTCCGGGTCAAGACCAAGCGCGGCTATGTGATGGTCGCCTCGGACGCGACGCACTTCTACATGAACTTCCGGGACAAGAAGCCCTTCCCGATCCTGGTGAACATGGCCGAGATGATGGAAAGCTGGAAGAAGCTGATCCGGCTCGGCGATTCCATCGACCACGTCATTCCGGGCCACGACCCGGCGGTGCTGGACTACTATCCCGCCGCCGATCCGAAGCTGGAAGGCATCGTCGTCCGCCTCGACGAAGCGCCGAACCGGTCGATCGCATGACGGACTGGACAGACCGCCGCCGCCGGTTCCGCGCGGTGATCGAAGGCGACGCCTGCGTGCATCCGGGCTCCGTGTTCGACGCGATGTCGGCCCGGATCGCCCAGGATATCGGCTTCGAGGTCGGCATGGTCGGCGGCTCCACCGCCTCGCTGGCCGTGCTCGGCGCGCCGGACCTGATCGTGCTGACCTTGAGCGAACTGGCCGAGCAGATGCTGCGCATCAACCGCGCGGCCGAAATTCCGATCATGCTCGACGCCGACCATGGCTACGGCAACGCGCTGAGCGTGATGCGCACGGTGCAAGAGCTTGAGACGGCCGGCGTTTCCGGCCTCTCCATCGAGGACACGGAACTGCCGCAGCCCTTCGGCGTGAAGGAGCAGCGCCTGCTCTCCATCGAGGAAGGCGTCGGCAAGATGCGCGCGGCCATGGCCGCCAAGCAGGACCCGAACCTGGTGGTCGCCGGCCGCACCAGCGCGGTGGCCATCGCGGGCCTCGACGAGGCGATCAAACGCGCCCAGGCCTATGAGGCGGCCGGCGTCGACGTGCTGTTCATGGTCGGCGCCAAGACGCGCGCGGAGGTGGACGCCATCAGCGCCGCGACGACCCTGCCGCTGATCCTGGGCGGCGCGACGCCGGAGCTTTCGGACAAGGCCTATCTGGCCGCACGTCGGGTGCGCATCGCGCTGCAGGGCCACCAGCCGATCATGGCCGCCGTCCAGGCAATCCATGCGACCTTGAAGGCGCTGCGGGACGGGGTCGCGCCGAAGGACCTGACCGGACTGCCGGACAAGGCGCTGGTCCAGGTGGCGACGCGCTCCGACGACTACGAGAAGGCTACGCGGGACTTCCTCGGCGGATAGCGTCGAGGACGCGGCCGCCCGCGCCGCAAATGCACGGTTCCGGCGACATGGAGCGCGGCATGACGAATTTCCTTCGCGACACGATATCCGGCCCCGCTGGGCTCGCCAAACTGGCGTTCCGTGTCTTTGTGGGCTTCGGCCTCGTCATGGTCGTCGGCGGCATCGCGCTGACCCTAAGCGATCCGGGCGGCATAGCCCTGATCGCGTTCGGCCTCGTGTTCATCGGCGCGGGCTATCTCGCCCGGCGCGTCTTCACGCCCCCGGAAGGCATGAAGGCGGTCGCCGTCAAGGAAGACGCCTTCACGGCCAGACGGCATGACGGCCTCCACAGCGCCCAGACGCAAAGCGCCGTCATACATGTTCCGGAAGACGCGAGCCCGGAAGAGATCGAGGCGGCGAAGCGGAAATGGGCGAGCGAACAGTTCGAGCAGCGGCCGGATTGGACCGAAGGCCGCGTCCTGGCGGAGTCGGAACGGCGCGGCGGCCTGCATCGTCTCGCCGCGATCGTCTGGACGGTGTTCGCGCTCGGCGCGCTGGCGGCCGCCCTGTTCTGGGGCGATATCGCCTGGCTGGTCCTGATCGGCGCAAGCGTCATCGCCGGGGGCTTGAGTTTTCTGGCGATCCGGGACATGGCGCGGGCGCGCAAGTTCGGCCGGAGCCTATTCCTGATGGAGGAGACGCCGGCCCGCCTCGGCCAGCCGCTGAAGGGGAATGTGCAGACGTCCATGCCTTCCGGGCGCCCGCCGAAAGGCGGGTTCCGCCTGACGTTGAGCTGCATTCGCCGTTGGGAGGAATCCACAGGCGACCACAGCTCCAGCCCGACGACGACGCGCTTTCGGTCCGAGACCGTATGGCGGACGACGGCCGACTCCCGCCCCGCCGTCGGCGAGAATGGCCGCCTCGCGGCGCCCGTCCGGATCGACATTCCAGACGATCTGCCGGCGACCACTCTCAGCCAGCGAAACGAAGGCGTGTTCTGGGAACTGGAAATCGCCGCCGATGCAAAAGGCGCGGACTACGGCGCCCGTTTTGTCCTTCCGGTGCTCGCGCCCGACGACGCGGCCGGCCGATAAGGGCTAGAAGATGAAGTCGTCCGCGTCGAGATCGGCGACGGCGACGCCAGCCAGGCGAATGACGTCGGTCGAGCCGTTCAGGTTGATCTGCACCCCCTCGTCCGACGAGACGATAAACGGCTGGAGCGCCGCAAAATTGCCAAAACCGTAGGCCGAGACGTTCAATTGGTCCTGCCCGGACGCGAAATCCGTCACCAGGTCGACGCCAGAACCAAGACCGAAGATAAATTCATCGCCTTCGGAACCGCCGCGCAGGTCGTCGTCGCCGGCGCCGCCGTTCAACCGGTCGAAGCCTTCGGAGCCGCTCAACCGGTCCGCCCCCGCCGCGCCGAGCAGGACGTCGTCGCCGCTATTGCCGAAGAGCCGATCGCCGCCGCCGCCGCCTTGAATTCTGTCGTCGCCGGCGCGGCCGGACAGGAAATCGTCCCCGGCGTTGCCGATGATGCGATTGTCCGCTCCGTCGGCGCGCACTTCATCCCGGCCCGCGCCCGTTTCGACATTCTCCACATTGGCGACGGTCGCGATATCGCCGTTTCGGTGAACGATCTGGCCGGTCTCCAGATCGACCAGAATGTCGCTGCCGAGTCCAGTGAAGACGAGGGAGTCGACGCCGAGCCCCCCGTCGATCACATCCGCGCCGCGCTGCGGCTGGAAGAAGTTGTCGCCGTCTTCGCCGATCAGCCGGTCGGCGAAGTTCGTGCCCTGCACGCCTTCGATGCCGAAGAGGCTGTCGGAATCGCCGAACCCGTCGTCCAGCGCGATCGACGCCGAAAGATCGACATTTACCCCGCCTGGCGACTGCGCATAGTTCGCCCGGTCGAGGCCGCCCGCGCCAAAGATGACGTCATTGCCGGCCATGCCTGCGAAGGATTCGAACGCGCCCAGCAGAATAGGAGGCGACGCCGCGCCAGGCACGCCGTTCGTGCCGAACAGGAAGTCGTCGAACTCGGTGCTGCGCACCTCGAAGATGCCGCTGACCTGATCGACGCCGAAGCCGGGAGCGTTGATGAACCCGGCCCGCAGATCGGCGAACAGCGCCGCGGCGCCGCCTTGGTCATACCGAAGGACCGTCGTTCCATCCCCTATGACGTTGTCGTTCCCCGGTCCGCTGACAACAACGCTGGAAAGATCTTCGGCGACGGTGATATCCACCGTCCCAAGATCGCTCGCCCCTTCGTCGTCGAAAACCCGGTAGACGAAACTGTCGGTCCCGACGAAGTTCGCATCCGGCGAATAGGCGAACGAGCCGTCGGCCGCGATCGTGACGCCGCCGTTGACCACATCGACGACAGGCGTCGTCGCCGCCTGCAGCGCATCGCCGTTCGGGTCGATGTCCGGCCCCGCGCCATTGTCGGCGAACAGATTTCCGGTGAGCCGGGTCGCCTGGTCGGTGACGAAACTGTCGTCGGCCGCAACCGGATCGCCATTGACGGCGGCGCGGATATTGATGACGGCTCGGTTATCGACGAGGCCGCCGAAGCCATCGATGACGTTGAACCGATAACGGATCGACTCCACCGCGTCCTCGGCGAGCCCCGCATAGAAACTGGGATCGATCAGCAGCGTATCGCCCGCGATCGTGACGCCGCTGTCGTCGCCGGAAATCAGGCGCACGTCCGCGACGGAGAGCGCGTCGCCGTCGATATCAGAGGCGCCCGTCAACAGATCCACCGCGAAAGGCGCATCGGACGCATCCGCTTTGTCGCGCACGGTATCGAGCACCGTCGGCGCGTCGTTTACCGGATCGACGGTAATCGTAACGGTGGCGGCGGCGCTGCCGCCGTTTCCATCCGAAACGGCGTAGACAAAGCTGTCAGAGCCGTTGAAATCGGCATTTGGCGTATAGACGAAGCCGCCGTCGGACAGCAGATCGAGCCCGCCGTTCGCGACATTCGTAAGGGGCGTCGTATCCACGATAAGCGCGTCGCCGTCCGGATCGTCGTCATTGTCGAGAACATTGTCGGCCAGCGGCGCATCTTCCGTGGCGTTGAATACATCGTCCGCCGGGGTCGGCGCATCGTTAACGCCGCGAATATTGACGACCGCACGCTGATCGACGACGACGCCGTTTCCGTCGCTGATGTCGTAGCGGAACCGGACAGATTCCGTTTCGCCCACCGCCAGGAAATCGTATCCGCCCGGATCCACCAGGAGCGTGTTCCCCGAGAGCGAGAAGCCGCTGTCATCGCCGGAGATCAGGCTAAGGTTCGACACCGTCAACGTGTCGCCGTCGATATCGACCGCGCCGGTCGACAGGTCGATGCTGAACGGCGCGTCGTCCTCGAACGTCGCCGCACGCACCGTATCGAGGGCCGTCGGCGCGTCATTCACCGGCGTCACCGTGATCGTGACGGCGCCGAGATCGGAGCCGCCATTGCCGTCGAACAGGGTGTAGACGAAGCTGTCCGTACCGTTGAAATTCGCGTTCGGCGTATAGGTGAACGTTCCGCTGGCGCTTAGCGTTACGGACCCGTTGGCTGGCAGGACATCCGGGTTTGTCCCCACCAGCAGGCCGTCGCCGTCAACGTCGAAGTCGAGGCCAAAACCGTTGTCCGCCAGGACATCGCCCGAGAGGACGGCGTCTTCCAGGATTGAAAATGCATCGTCGACGGCGACCGGGTCGTCATTGACCGGCGTAACGGTGATGTCGACGGTGCCGAACGCGCTGCCGCCGACGCCGTCCTCCAACAGATAGACGAAGCTGTCGTTGCCGTTGAAGTTCGCGTCCGGCGTATAGGTGAACGTGCCGTCGTCGTTCAGATCCAGCTGGCCGTTCGCGACGTCGATCGACGGCGTCGTCGAGACCGTCAAACCATCGCCGTCGATATCCTGATCGAGGCCGAAGCCATTGTCCGCCAGGACGTCGCCCGCGAGCACGGCGTCCTCCGCCGTCGTGAAGGCGTCCAGCGCCGCCACGGGATCGTCGTTGACCGGATTGACCGTGATCGCGACGGTGCCGAGGTCGGAGCCGCCATCTCCGTCGAACAGGGTGTAGACGAAGCTGTCCGCGCCGTTGAAATCGGCGTCCGGCGTGTAGGTGAAGTTCCCGTTGGCGTTTAGAACCAATACGCCGTTCGCCACATCGACAGACGGCGTCGGCGAGACGAACAGCGTCATGCTTTCGACATCTGAATCGACGCCGGCGCCATTGTCGATGAACACGTTGCCGGCGACGACTTCATCCTCATCGACCGAAATCGCGTCATTGGCGGCGACGGGCGCGTCGTTCACCGACGTGACGGTTAGATCGACCGTCCCGAACGCCGAACCGCCGGCGCCGTCTTCAAGCAGATAGACGAAGCTGTCGGTCCCGTTGAAGTTCGTATTCGGCGTATAGGTGAACGCGCCGTTGGCGCTTAGGGCCAGCATGCCGTTCGCCACGTCGACAGACGGCATCGTCGATACCGTCAGCGTATCGCCGTCGACATCCTGATCGACCCCGAATCCGTTGTCCGCCAGCACATCGCCCGACAGAGCGACGTCCTCCGCCGTCGCGAAGGCGTCCGGCTGGGCGACCGGATCGTCGTTGACCGGATCGACCGTGATCGCGACCGTGCCGAGATCGGAGCCGCCGGCGCCATCGAACAGGGTGTAGACGAAGCTGTCCGTGCCGTTGAAATCGGCGTCCGGCGTGTAGGTGAAGTTCCCGTTGGCGTTCAGAACCAGCGTGCCGTTCGCCACGTCGACAGACGGCGTCGGCGACACGAACAGCGTCCTGCTTTCCAGATCCGTATCGACGCCATTGCCGTTATCGTCGAAAACGTTGCCGGCGACGCTTTGGTCCTCATCGACCGAAAAAGCGTCATCGGCGGCGATAGGAGCGTCATTGACCGGACTGACCGTAATCGCCACCGTACCGGCGGCTGAGCCGCCGACGCCATCCTCTAACGAATAGACGAAACTGTCCGTACCGTTGAAATCGGCGTCGGGCATGTAGATGAACGCGCCGCTGGCGTCTATCGTTAGCGAACCGTTCGCCACATCGACCAGCGGGCTCGTCGCGACGGTCAGCGTGTCGCCGTCGATATCGAAATCGCCGCCGCCGCCATTGTCCGCCAGCACGTCGCCGTTCAGGACCGTGTCTTCGTCCGTCGTAACCGCGTCGTTCACGGCTACCGGATCGTCATTGATCGCAATGACCGTGATCGTCGCCGTGCCCAGGTCGGAACCGCCGTCGCCGTCGAACAGGGTGTAGACGAAGCTGTCCGTACCGTTGAAATCCGCGTCCGGCGTATAGGAGAAATTGCCGTTGGCGTTCAGGACCAGCGTGCCGTTCGCCACATCGACCGACGGCGTCGGCGAAACGAACAGCGTCGTGCTTTCCAGGTCCGTATCGACGCCGTTGCCATTGTCGACGAGCAGGCTGCCCGTGATGTTGGTATCTTCGTCGGTCGTGATCAGGTCGTCCGCCGCGACCGGATCGTCGTTCACCTGATTGACGGTGATCGTGACGGTGCCTTGCGCGACGCCGCCGGTGAAATCCCGAACCGTGTAGACGAACGTGTCCGCGCCGACGAAATCCGCATCGGGCGTATAGGTGAAAGACCCGTCGGTGTTCACGATCGCCGAACCGTTGGCCCCATTGACCGTCGGCGCGCCGTCGACCACCAGAAGATCGCCGTCGGCGTCAAAATCGGCGCCGGCGCCATTGTCGACCAGAACGTTGCCGGAGACCGACGAATCCTCGTCGACAGTGAAGAGGTCGTCCGCCGGGACGGGCGGCGTGTTCGGCACGACAAGGCCCAACCCGCGATCCATGATGATCGTCGCGGCGCCGTTTTCGAGCGTGAGCACCGAAGAATCGAGCGCGGTCGACCGCCAGCCGGCGTCGGTCAGGAACAACGCCTCGCTGCCGGACCCCGTTATCCGCAGCGTGTTGGACGTGTCGGACAGCGACAGGACGCTGAGCGCGTCCAGCGTCACCCGGTCGCCCGATCCGACGACGAGATCGATCGCCTCGATGTCGGAAACGAGCTGCGTGCCGATCGCCGTGAAATCGGGCAGAAGGTTGGTTCCGGCGAAGCGCAAGGTGTCGAAGCCCGTGCCGCCGTCGACCCGCTGGAACGTCAGGTCGTCGACCTGAAGAATATCGTCGCCCTCGGCGCCGATCAGCACATCCGCGCCGCCGCCGCCGATCTGCAGGTCGTCGCCGCGGCCGCCCACCAGAACGTCGATGCCGGAGCCGCCGAGCAAGGTGTTGGCCGTTTCGTCGCCGAGCTGGGTTACGGCGCCGGTATCCTGGCCGAAAACGACGAAAGCGGCGCCTTGGTTGTAGATGCCGCCATAATCCGCCCGCGGCGCGCCGATCAGCAGATCGTCGAAGCCGTCGCCGTTAATGTCGCCGGCGCCGCTCACGCTCTGGCCGGCGCGATCTCCGACGACGGCTTCATTGATCAGGAAGCCGTCATAGCCGTCGATCGGCGCCGTACCCAGGACCGCGGTAAAGCCCGCGGCCTTCCCGAAGACCACGGCGGACGTGCCGGACTTGGCGCCGCCGTCCCCCGAATATCCTCGCGCGCCGATGATCAGGTCGTCGAACCCATCGCCGTTGACGTCGCCGGCGCTGGAAACGGAGGTGCCAAAGTAATGATCCGCGTCAAGGCCGTCGACTCGGAAGCCGTTCGACCCGTCCAGGCTCAGAAGGTCGACGCCGACGCCGAACCCGGCGCCCGTGCCGAACACGACGAAGGATGAGCCGCTGTAGCTGTACCCGCTGTAGGCGGCGTCCGGCGCGCCGACGATGATGTCTAGGAAGCCGTCGCCGTTGACGTCGCCGGCGCTGCTGACGGCGCTGCCGACATAGGCGTTGTCGAGGGTGAAGCCCGTGGCGGCGTCCAGCAGGCCCAGATCGAGCGTCGCGCCTGGCGCCGCCTGCGTGCCGAAGACGACGACGACCTTCGGCCCGAGCCCGTTGAAGTCCTCGACGCCGATCAGCAGATCGTCGAGCCCATCGCCATTGACGTCGCCGGCGCTGCTGACGTCGATGCCCGCCATGTCATAGGTGCTGGGGCCGGCGATCTGGAAGCCGTTCGCGCCGGTGAGCGTGGTGACGTCCAGGTTGGCGTCGAAGCCCGCGTCGGTCCCGAAAACGACGAATGCGGCGCCGGCGTCAACTTTGCCCTCGGCCGGGTAGAAGTAGCCGTCGAGGATAAGATCGTCGAAGCCGTCGCCGTTGAAATCGCCGGCGCTGTCGATACGGGTGCCGACCTGGTTCGTGCTGCCGCCGCCGGCGTCCAGGCTGAACCCGTCCGCGCCGTCCAGCGCCGTGAGGTCTATATCGACCGCGAACGGCTGGTCGGAGCCGAACACGACATAGCTGCGGCTGGAGAAATCGGAATCGAACGAGAACCCGATCGCGACGTCGGCGAAGCCGTCCCCGTTGACGTCCCCGGCGGCGGCGACGTGGAAGCCGGCGTTGTCGTATGGCCCGCCGATAAAGCGGAAGCCGTTCCCGGCTGTCACATCGGCCAGGGTGCTTTTGAAGTCCAGGGCGGGCGCGCCGAAGATGACGGCGCCGCCGCCCTGATAACCGTAGCCCGATCCCAGATAGTTGGAGTCCGGCGCGCCGAGGATGAAGTCCTCGAACCCATCGCCGTTGATGTCCCCCGCGCTGCTGACCGAATAGCCCAGCGTATCCCTGGTCGCGTCTCCGCGAATGATCAGGCCTTCGGCGGCGTCCAAGGCGGACAGTTCGAGAACCGAAACCGGCGGCAGCGCGAATGTCGTGAGCAGCGGCGTATCGGCGTCCAACTCCAACTCGGCGTTGCCGCTCTTCAGGATGACGGTCTCGTTGGAGACGAACGTCGCCGCCCAGTTCGTTTCGTCCGCCAGGAACACGTCGCCCAGGCCGTCGGTGGAGACCTTGATCAGATTGGATTCCGTCGACAGCGCAAGCACCGACAGCGTGTCGAGCGTCACGTTCGTTCCAGCGCCGCCCGCCAGGTCGATCGCCTCGATGTCGCGGACCTTCTGGTCGCCGGCCGCGCTGAAATCCACGTTGACCCCGGCGCCGAAGCGCAAGGTGTCCGTGCCCGTGCCGCCGTCGATGCGCAGGAAGCCGCTATCCAGAATTTCGAGCGTGTCGTCGCCCGAGCCGCCATTGATGGCTGAACCGGCAAGACCGCCCAGCACCAGATCGTCGCCGGTGTTGGCGACGACCGATTGCCCTGGCGATGAAATCGTAAGCGTGTCGTTTCCCGTGCCGCCGACGATATCGACGACGAGATCGAAATTCTCGCCGCCGACGACGACCGCCCGGCCGCGGTTCCCGGCATACCCCGGAGCGCCGATGACCATGTCGTCAAAGCCGTCGCCATTGAAGTCGCCCGCCGTCGAAACCGCCGCGCCGGCGTTCTCGCCGCCATAGGCGCCGGTGATGCGCACGCCGGGCGTCACGCCGACGCCGAAAAGATCGGCGAGGTCGAACGTAGCCGCAAAAGACGCCGCGCCGAACACGACAAAGGCTTCGCCGGAGCCGCCGGAGACGCCAGGCGCTCCGACAAATAAATCGTCGAACCCGTCGCCGTTGACGTCGCCCGCGGCAGAGACCGACTCGCCCGCGGCATGGAATACATCGGCGCCGTCGATCGCGAAGCCATCCGCCCCGTTCAACGCGGTGACCGATATCGTCGACGCGAATCCGGCTCCGGATCCGAAAATCACGAACGCCTGGCCGCTATATCGGTCCGCATAACCGGTCGGCGTCGCATACTGCGCGCCGACGATGACGTCGTCGAACCCGTCGCCATTCACGTCGCCGGCGCTGGAGACGCTGAAGCCGGTCAGAGAACTGCCATAGGCGCCGTCGACGAAGCCTGTGACCCGAAACCCGTTCGCGCCCGTAAGGTCGCCCGGGCTCACGCTCGGAACGCCAGGTCCTGTCGTGCTTCCGAACACGACATAGGCCTCGCCGCCGTCAGCGACGCCCGGCGCCCCCGGCGCGCCGACGATGATGTCGTCGACGCCGTCGCCGTTCACGTCGCCGGCGTTGCTGACCGAAAATCCTACCTGGTCGTATGAGGCTTCGCCGTTCAAAACGAAGCCATCCGCCCCGTCCAGCGACGCCAGATCGAATGTGGCGCCGAACCCGGCGTTCGTCCCGAAAACGATATATGCGCTGCCGGCGCCGTTCGGAACGCCGCTCGGCGTGGCGTACGCCCCGATGATGACGTCGTCGATGCCGTCGCCGTTGAAATCGCCGCCGCCGCTGACCGACCGGCCGATCCGTTGATAGGCGTAGCCTGTAGAGTCGCTGAAATTCGTGACGTTGCCGCTATAGGTGAGGTCGATCGACGCGCTGAACGGCGTGACCGTCGTGTCCTGCCCGAACAGGATATAGGCGTCGCCGGGCTGGGAGTAGATTCCGGCTTCGCTGTTCGGCGCGCCGATGATCAAGTCGTCGAAGCCGTCGCCGTTGATGTCGCCGGCGGCGCTGACCGAAGCGCCGAGCAGGGAATAGCTGTCGTAGACTGAAATCCGGAATCCGTCGGACCCGTCGAGATTTTGCAGGCCCAGAAACCCGTTGATGACCGATGTCGGGCCGCCGAAAATGACGAACGCGCCGCCGGGATCGATGACATCGCCGCCGATGTCGTATCCGGTCGCGCCGAAGATTACGTCTTCAAATCCGTCGCCATTCAGGTCGCCAGCCGACGAGACGGAGTAGCCGGCGAAATCGCCGGTCGCGGTCCCGTTGATCAGGAGCGCGCTGGTTCCGTCGAGTGTAAACGCGTCTATTCTCGCCACAGCTCGCCCCCACCTAGAATCCGCCAAAGCACACGCTTCAGCGACCTAGAGCCACCTGCCTATAACACGATGCGACTGCCTAGGACACTGCGATAAATCTTTGTCTCTACTGTTAATTTATTATTAACCATAACAAAATCTTTACCCGCCCACAACCGTCCCGACATCGCCCGGAGAAAGGGCCATCGCCCCCGGCAAGCGCTGGCCGGCGCGCAACATCGGCCACGTCGTCATGATTATGAAAAAAACAAAAAAAATTCATTCATCATTCTTGACGCGCCGGGCCCTCCCGCCTACTTCGTCGTCGAAGGCGCAACGAATGGGGGATGACCAAATGCGCGAAGCGAATCTCGACGGCCGCAAGCCGATGGCGGATACGGCCGCCTTTATCGTTCGCGCCCGCTGGCTGTGGGTTGTCCTGGCGATCGCCCTGACGGCGGTTTCGGTCGCGCGAATGGACAGAATCTGGCCGCTGGACCCGGACGCCCGCGTCTTCTTCGCGCCCGAGAACCCGGACCGCCAGGCCCTCGACCGCTTCGAGGCGACCTTCGCCAAGGACGACAATCTTCTCATCTCGATCGAGCCGGCCGACGGCGAGGTGTTCACGCCGGAGACGCTCGCCGCGATCGGCGACATCACGGAGCGTTCCTGGCGGCTGCCATTCGTGCGCCGCGTCGATTCGATCACGAACTTCCAGCACACCTACGCCAACAACGACGAGCTGATCGTGCGCGACCTCGTCGTCGATCCGGCCGACGTCACGCCGGAAGCGGCCGCCGAGGCGAAGGAAATCGCGCTCTCCCGGGTCGAGCTCGTCGGCTCGTTCATCCCGCCCGCCAGCGACGTCACCATGGTCCAGATCCGGTTCACGCTGCCCGGCGAGCACCCGACGCTGGAGGTGCCGTCGATCGTCGCCGCCGCGAACACGCTGCGCGAGGAGATCGAGGCCGCGTATCCGTTCCTCGACCTGCGCCTCACCGGCTCGGTGATGATCAACAACCAGTTCTCCGTCTCCGGCCAGCAGGACGGCCAGACCCTGATGGGGCCGATGTTCATGGCGATCCTGATCGTCGTGGGCCTGGCGCTCCGATCCTTCTTCGGCACGCTCGGCGTGCTGGTCGTGATCGTGCTGTCCGCCATCGGCGGGCTTGGCGCGCTCGGCTGGATGGGGCTGCCGCTGAATTCGGTGACGGTGCTGGCGCCGCTCTACATCATGACGCTGGCGGTCGCCTCGGCCGTTCACATCCTCGCTTCCTGCCGGCAGACGATGCTGGAGACCGCGGACCGCAAGGAATGGGCCCGGCGCGCGCTCGAAGACCATATGGGCGCAATCATCATCGCCTGCGTCACCACCGCGATCGGCTTCTTCAGCCTGAACTTCTCGATCTCCCCGCCCTTCCGTCAGCTCGGCAACATCGTCGGCATCGGCATCCTGGCCGCGATGGTCCTGACGTTGACCCTGCTGCCGGCGCTCGTGACCTTCCTGCCTATCGCCCGGCGCACGACGCCGTCCGCGACGAGCCGCCTGATGGACCGTCTGGCGGAGTTCGTCATCGCCCGACGCGGCTTGCTGCTGCCCGGCACGGCGCTTCTCGTGGCGGCGATGGCGATCGGCATCGGCCAGCTTCGCCTGGAGGACGACTTCCTCCGCTATTTCGACGAACGCTACGAGTTCCGCCAGGACACGGATTTCGTCGAGAGGCGCCTGACCGGCGTGGCCGGCCTGGAGTTCCCCTTGCCCTCGGGCGAGGCCCAGGGCGTCAACGACCCGGCTTTTCTGAAGGAAGTCTCCACATTCGTGGACTGGCTGCGCACGCAGCCGGACGTCACCGCCGTGCAGTCGCTCACGGACACGATCAAGCGCCTCAACATGAACATGCATGGCGACGACCCGGCGTTCATGCGCATCCCGGACGCCCGCGACGAGGCCGGCCAGTATCTCTTCCTCTACGAGCTCAGCATCGGCTACGGCATGGACCTTACGGACCAGATCGACGTCGACCGCTCCAGCCTGCGGGTCACCGTGCGCATGTCGAACGTCACCACGGCGGACATGCGCGACCTCACCCTCGCCGCCGGCGAATGGCTGAACGCGAACGCGCCCCTGATCCAGTCCGCCTGGAATCAGGAGCATCCCGAACTCGCGCTCGTCACGCCGACAGGCGTGGTCCACGTCTTCAACCTGATCTCCTATCGGGACGTGCGCGCCATGCTCACCGGCACGGCCATCGCCCTGGTGCTGATCTCCGGCGTCATCATGGCCGCGCTGAGGAACGTCAGGATCGGCTTCATCAGCCTGATCCCGAACCTGATCCCGGCGGCCATGGCCTTCGGCCTCTGGGGTTACGGCGTCGGCGCCGTCACGCTCGCGATCGCGGTCGTGCTGGCGGCCACGCTCGGCATCGTCGTGGACGACACGGTGCATTTCCTCTCGAAGTATATGGAAGCCCGTCGGCGCGGCGAGAATGCGGAGAACGCCGTCCGCTACGCCTTCCACACGGTCGGCATGGCGATGTTCGTGACGACCGTCGGGCTCGTCGCCGGTTTCGGCGTGCTCGCCCAATCGGGCTTCGCGGTCAACGGCGACATGGCGAAGCTGACGGCGATCACGATCACCATGGCCCTCGTCGCCGACTTCCTCCTCCTCCCCTCCCTTCTGATCTGGCTCGAACAAAGGAAATCCCAGATGACCAAAGTCGCCGCCGCGACGGCCGCCGCCGCCCTGCTGCTCGCCGTCATCGCCGCCGCTCTGTGGACCGCGCCGGCCGCCGCCGAAACGGCCGAGGCCAAGGGCCTCGCCATCGCCGAGGAAGCCGACAACCGCGACCTCGGCTTCGGCAACTTCGAGGCGGACGGCGAGATGGTTCTCCGGGACGCCCAGGGCAAGGAAAGCCGCCGAACCTTCTCCAACATGACCATGGAACGGCCGGACCGGGCGGTCGGGGATATGGGCGTGATCGTGTTCTCCCGCCCGCGCGACATCCGCGGCACGGCCCTCCTGACCCATGCGAACATCGAGCCGAACGACGACGACCAGTGGCTTTATCTGCCGGCGGTCAAGCGGGTGAAGCGCATCTCCTCCTCCAACCGCACGGGCAAGTTCGTCGCCTCCGAGTTTTCCTATGAGGACCTGGGCAGCCAGGAGGTTGACGACTACGCCTACAAATGGCTTCGGGACGAACCGTGCCCGACCGACGCCGCGCTGACCTGTCATGTGGTCGAAAGCTATCCAAAGAACCCGAAATCCGGTTACTCGAAGCGCATCGCCTGGACCGATACGGCGGAGTACCGCCTCCAGTTCATCGAGTTCTACAATCGCCGCGGCGACCTGGAGAAGTCCCTCGCCTTCGAAGGCTACCAGCAATATCTGGGCAAATTCTGGCGCGCCGCCGCCATGAAGATGGTCAATTCGCAAACCGGCAAGGCGACGGACCTTTTGTGGACGAACTATCGCTTTCAGACCGACCTGTCGGAGAACGACTTCGACGCCCAGCGCCTGAAGCGGCTCGCGCGCTGACATGATCTCCCGCGCGCCCCTGTTCGCCGGCCTCGCCGCCGCGATGTGCATCTCCGCATCGGCGACGGCGGCGGAACCGGACTACCAGGAAATCTTTGGCGAGATCGAGTTCGAAGGAACAGGTTTCGCCGAAACGCCCGCTTTCGACCGGCAACGCAGCCAGGGCGCCGCCATCGCCGGCAAGGCGACGCTGCTGCTGGAATGGGCCGAGGGCGACTACGCTTTCCGCTTCACGCCGTTCGGGCGCGTCGACGCAACTGACGACCGCCGCACCCATTTCGATATCCGCGAGCTGAAACTGGATGGACTGGCGGGCGATTGGAGCTTCACCGTCGGCGTCGACACGGTGTTCTGGGGCAAGACCGAGGCGGTCCACCTGGTGGACGTCGTCAATCAGACGGATCAGGTCGAAGGCCTGGACGGCGAGGATAAGCTTGGCCAGCCGATGCTGCGCTTCGGCTATCTGGCCGAGATCGGGGAGTTCAGCGGGTATTTGCTGCCCTATTTTCGGGAGCGGACATTCGCCGGCGCGCGGGGGCGTCTGCGCGGCGACCCGCCGGTCAAGACAGGCGGCGCGATTTATGGAACCGCCGCTGAAGAATGGACGCCCGCCGCCGCCGCGCGCTTCGCCGGCGTGTTCGGCGACGTCGATCTCGGCCTTTCCGGCTTCTATGGCCTTGGCCGCGACCCCGCCTTCTTCTTCGACGGCCAGGCGCTGCGGCCGTTCTACGAACTGATCGGACAGGTCGGCGTCGACGCCCAGCTGACCGACGGCGCGACGCTCTGGAAAGGCGAGGCCATCGCCCGCTTCGACCAGAAGAACGCCCGCTTCCGCGACGAGGACTTTGTCGCCCTGACCGGCGGCCTCGAACACACCCTGTTCGGCGTGATGGGCAGCAACGCCGACCTCGGCCTCATCGTCGAATATGCGCTCGACAGCAGATTCAGCGACGCATCGACCCCGTTCCGGAACGACCTTATCCTGGGCGCGCGACTCGCGCTCAACGACGCCCTGGACACCGAAATCCTGTTGACCGGCGCCCTGGACGCTCAAAGCGCGGAGACGACATTCCGGCTGGAGGCCAGCCGGCGGTTGAACGAGGACTTTTCGGTGAGCCTGGAAGGACAAGCTTTCGCGAACACGGATTCCGACAGTCCCCTGCACGCGCTGCGCCGCGACAGCTTCATGCGCGTCAAGCTGACCTATTATTTCGGCGGTTGAGCGCGGTATGAACGCACCAAGCGAAAATGCGGCGGCGGAGGCGACCCGGGCGGAAATCCGGCGGCACGCGCTCGAGCTGTTCGCCCACTACGGCTTTCAGAAGACCAATATCGGCGACATCGCCGAGCGATGCGATATGTCGCCCGGCAATCTCTACCGCTTCTACAAGAACAAGCAGGCGATCGGCGTCGCGGTCATTCGCGATTATTTCGATCTGGCCGAGGCGGCCATGTCATTGGCCCGCATCCAGGCCGGCGACGACGCAGAAGCGCGCATCCGCGCCCTGGTCGAAACCGGCATCGCCCACATCGTCGCCGAGCTGGAGCGCAGCCCCAAGATCGTCGAACTGGCGGAGTTCCTGTGCGAGGACGAAGCCGGCTGGGAAATGCTGAGCGAACATATTCTATGGCGCCGCGCCCGCGTGACCGAGGATATCGAGGCGGGCGTCGCCGCCGGCGCGCTGGCGTCGACCGACCCGGCGCGGGACGCCACCGCCATGCTGAACGCCCTGAAAGCCTTCTGGATGCCGATGACCCTTGTCGGCTGGAAAGACAGATCCACGATCATGCCGGAGATGCGCGCCATCGTGGACTTGATGTTTAAGGGCCTTCGCGCCTGAATGGACGCTTCCCTTCACAGGAGGAACGTCGATGGATTTTCTGAAGCCTGAGAGTTGGGCGCGCGCGCCGGGCTTCTCCTGGGGCACGGCGGCGACGGGCCGGCAGGTCTTCGTCGCGGGCCAGGTCGGCCGCGACCCGGCCGGCGGCGAACTCGCGGTCGGCGACTTCGCCGCGCAGGCGACCCAGGCCCTGGCGAACATCGTGACCGTTCTGATGGAGGCCGGCGCCGGCCCAGAGCACATCGCCCACATGAACTGGTACGTCACCGATATCGAGGCCTATAAGGCCGCCGGCCGCGCCATCGGCGAGGGATACAAAGCCCACCTCGGCCGCCATTTCCCGTCGATGACCATGGTACAGGTCGGCGCGCTGCTGGCGGAGGGTGCGCTCGTGGAGATCGACTGCGTCGCGGTCGTGCCGGAATAGCGCACACTTTTCATTCGATTGTTTCGCGATTTCAGCCGGGAGACCTCCAATGGACGCCGCGCCCTCTCTTTCAGGCGACGCCGCCGCATCCGTCCCGACGGTGGACGCCATCATCATCGGCGCCGGCATCGCCGGCATGTACCAGCTCCACAATCTTCGCCAGCTCGGCATGACCGTCCAGGTCTTCGAAACGGGCACGGACGTCGGCGGCACCTGGTACTGGAACCGGTATCCGGGCGCGCGCTTCGATTCCGAGAGCTGGACCTATGGCTATGCGTTCTCCGAGGAGCTGCTGCAGGAATGGGAGTGGTCGGAGCATTTCGCCGCCCAGCCCGAAACCTTGCGCTACCTGCAATATGTCGCCGACAAGTTCGATCTCCGCCGGGACATCCGTTTCGAGGCGACCGTAACGTCCGCCGTTTATGACGAGGCGGCGAACCAGTGGGAAGTGCGGCTTCAATCCGGCGAGCGTTTTCGATCGACCTTCCTGATCACCGCCCTCGGCGTGCTGACGGCCCATACGCCGCCCAGGATCGAAGGCATCGAGACCTTCGAGGGCCAGGCGCACCACACCGCGCGCTGGCCGAAGGAAGGCGTCAGCTTCGAGGGCAAGCGCGTCGGCGTAATCGGCACTGGGGCCACCGGCATCCAGGTCATCCAGACCGTCGCGAAGACCGCCGGCCACCTGACCGTATTCCAACGCCGCCCGAACTTTTCGGCGCCGCTGCACAACCGGCCCATCACCGAGGAAGAACAGCGGGACATCAAGTCTCGATATCCGGAGATTTTCGCGCGCTGCCGTGAAACGCCCGGTTGCTTCATCCATATGGCCGACCCGCGCGGCACCTTCGAGGTGACCGAGGAAGAGCGCCTGGCGCACTATGAGAAGCTCTATGCCGAACCGGGCTTCGGCATTTGGCAAGGCAATTTCCGCGACATGCTGACGGACCTGGAGGCGAACAAGCTCGCGACGGCGTTCGTCGCCGACAAGATCCGCCAGCGGGTCAATGACCCAGTCGTGGCCGAAAAGCTCATCCCGAAAGACCACGGTTTCGGCACCCGGCGGGTGCCGCTGGAATCCGGATATTTCGAGGCCTACAACCAGGACAACGTGCTGCTGGTCGATCTGAAGGAAACGCCGATCGAGCGGATCACGCCCAAGGGCGTGCGCACCACCGCCCAGGACTACGACCTCGACATTCTGATCTATGCGACCGGCTTCGACGCGGTGACCGGCGCCTTCGACCGGATCGAAATTCGCGGCCGCGACGGCCTGACCTTGCAGGAAAAATGGGCGGACGGCCCGCGCACTTTCCTTGGCCTGCAATCCCACGGCTTCCCGAACATGCTGACCCTTGTCGGCCCCCACAACGCCGCCGCCCGGTGCAATATTCCCCGCTGCATCGAGCAGAATGTGGAGTGGGTGACGAGCCTGATGCGGCACATGCAGGCGAACGGCCAGACTTTCGTCGAGACATCGAAGGCGTCGGAAGACGCCTGGACGGCGGACATCGAAGAGCTCGCGAAGCATATGCTCTACACGGACGTCGACAGCTGGATGACCGGCGTCAACTCCAATGTGGAAGGCAAGGACATCCGCCGCGTGCTGCAATATCAGGGCGGCGCGCCCGCCTACCGCGCCCGTTGCGACGAGATCGCCGAGGCAGGCTACGCCGGCATCGACCTCCGGTAATCCACCCTTCCGGCCGGGAAGCCGGCGCCGAGATTTTTCCCCTCGACGCTGGCGCTCGGCGCCTCGTTGCGTCAGGCTCTACCGGCAGCGACATCGGCAGGGGAGGCCGAAATGACAATGCATCCATTGCGATTCCAGACCGCGATCATGCCGAACTGCGGGATCGAGGAATTCATACGCCGGTTCAAACACGCCGAGGATGTCGGCTTCGACATGGCGACGACGGGCGACCATTTCGTCGATTGGACCGAGCCGACCCGCCCATGGCTCGAAGCCTGGACGGCTCTGACGGCGGTCGCCTGCAACACCTCCCGCATCCGACTCGCGCACTATGTGAACCAGATTGCGCTGCGCAATCCCGCGATGCTGGCGCGTCAGGCGCTCACGGTCGATCATGTGTCCGGCGGGCGCATCGAAGTCGGCCTCGGCATCGGCCTCACCATCGATCCGGCCTATGACATGATCGGCGTGCCGAACTGGACGAACAAGGAACGGGTGGATCGTTTCCCGGACTATGTGGAAGTGGTCGACCGGCTGCTCTCCAGCGAGACCGCCAGCTATGAGGGCGAATATTACAGCGCGACCGGCGCGGTCATGAATCCCAGGCCGGTCCAGTCGCCGCGCCCGCCGCTGGTCATCGCCGCGCTTGGCCCAAAGATGATGCGCATCGCCGCCAAATACGCCGACAACTGGAACAGCCTGAGCTTCGCCGAGGATTTCGACAAGCAGCTGGCCGAAGTGAAGGACCGGGTGGCCCGCATGCAGGACTACCTGGCCGACGCGGGGCGCGACCCGGCAGACGTGCGGTTCTCCTACCAGATGTTCGATCCCGCCTCCCGCGCCAGCGGCGGCGCCATCGGCTACTACTGCTCGCCCAACCTGTTCATGGACATGGCCGAAAGCCTGATCGAGGCCGGCATGAGCGAACTCGGCCCCTACTATCCCGCATTGCCGGAGCAGTATGCGGCGTTCGAAAAGACCGGCGCCGAACTCATCCCCGAACTCAAGAAGCGGCACGCGAGCTGAGCGGCCGCAGGCGCGGAGACACAGGCATGACAGTGCGCAAGGTCGTTCTCTATCGCGAGATCGTCGAGACGGACGCCTTCGGCGAGGCCTCGCCGCCGATCGTCCGCATCGCGGCCATGGGCGTCTTCACCAACCCCTTCGCGGGACGGTTCGTCGAAGACCTGACGCCGCTGTTCGACCTAGGCCGCAGCGTCGGCGAACGGCTCGCCAAGGAAGCGCTTGCGACGCTGGCCAACCCGGCGGTCAGCTACGGCAAGGCGGCGCTGGTCGGCGTCAACGGCGACATGGAGCACGGCGGCGCGGTCATCCACCCGAAGCTCGGCGCGGCCATGCGCGGCGCGGTCGGCGGCGGCGCGGCGCTAATCCCCTCCAACGCCAAGGTGAGCCACGCCGGCGCGCCCATCGACATCCCGATCGGGCACAAGGACGAGGCCTGGTCGTTCGATCATTTCGATACGATCACCACGATGATCGCCGACGCGCCGCGACCGGACGAAATCGTCCTCTGCGTCGCCTATGCGGATGGCGGGCGGCTGAACCCCCGCTGCGGCTCCGGCCCGATCGTCGACTAGCGCAACGTCAGGGCGCGCGCCCCTCCGGCCCGCTATAGGCGCGTTCGACCCTGGCGACGCGCAGTTCGTAATGGGCGTACCAGCGCGCGATCCCCATGCGCTGCGCCGCCAGGTGTTCGGCCTTCGCCTTCCACGCGGCGATGGCCGCCTCGTCCCGCCAGTAGGAAACCGTGATGCCGAGACCGTCGGCGTCGCGGGTCGACTCGGCGCCGAGGCATCCGTCCTCCGCCAGGGCGAGTTCGGTCATCCGCGCCGCCATCTCGCCATAGCCCGCGTCGTCGGCCGTCGCCTGGCTGGTGAATATGACGGCGTAGTATGGCGGCGGCGGCGTCTTGGCGAAGCGGCCGGCGCCTGTGTCAATCATCGTAGGCGACCAGCGTTTCGACCGGACAGTCGATCCGGTCGCGGCCGTTCAGGAAGGTCAGTTCGATGATGCAGGCCACGCCAGGAACCTCGGCGCCCTGCGCCCGGAGCATGGCGACGGTCGCCGCCATCGTGCCGCCGGTGGCGAGCAGGTCGTCCAGCACGACGACCCTGTCCCCGGGCTCGACGGCGTCCGCCTGGATCTCGATCACGTCCGTCCCGTATTCGAGCTCATACTCATGGGAGATGACCGGACCCGGCAGCTTGCCGCGCTTGCGGACCATCAGGAACCCCATGCCGAGCCTGAGCGCCAGGGGCGCCGCCGTCAGAAAGCCGCGGCTTTCGATGCCGACGAGCTTGGTCGGCCGCCAGGGCGCCACGGCTTCCGCCAGCCGGTCCACGGTCGCCGACCAGGCGTCCGCGTGGGCGAGCAGGGTCGAGATGTCGTAGAACAGGATGCCGGGCTTCGGGAAATCCGGGATCGAGCGGATGTGGTCCTTGAGGTCCATCGAAACGCCTTGCGGTCGGGGAAAACGGCGGCGAGATTAGAACAAACATCTGCGCGGCGGAAACGTTCGCGTCCGATATTTCCGCAAAACGCCTTTCCGCAACCGGAAGCCGCCCATGCCCGAAACGCCCCGAACCGCCGACCTGCCAAAAAGCGCCAGCGCCGTCATCGTCGGCGGCGGCGCAGCGGGCCTCAGCGTCGCCTATCATCTGGCGAAGCTCGGCTGGCGGGACGTCGTGCTGCTGGAGCGGAAGCAGATCGCCTGCGGCACGACCTGGCACGCCGCCGGACTGGTGCGCAGCAACATCGGCTCCGCGACGTTGACGCGGCTCGCCATGCGCTCGCAGCCGCTTTTCGCCGAGCTTGAGGCGGCGACCGGACAGGCGACCGGCTTCAAGCGGAACGGCAGCCTCGGGATCGCGGACAATCCCGCCCGCCTGGAAGAGCACGCCCGCGCCGCCTCCTTCGCCAAGGCGATGGGCGTGGAGGCGCATATGGTCGACGCCGCCGAGGCGGGGCGCCTCTGGCCGCTCCTGGAGACCGGCGACATTCTGGGCGCCCTCTGGTACCCGACCGACGGGCAGGTGAACCCGCTCGACTACGCCCAGGCGCTCGCCAAGGGCGCGCGGCGATTGGGCGTACGCATCGTCGAGGGCGTGGCGGCGACCGGCGTTCTGAGCGCCAGGGGATGTGTCGCCGGCGTCGAGACGGACGCGGGCGTCATCGAAACGCCCGTCGCCGTCAACGCGGCCGGCATGTGGGCGCGGGAATTCGGCGCCCGCGCCGGCGCGCCGGTTCCCGTGCAGGCCTGCGAGCACTTCTATGTCGTGACCGAGCCCGTGCCCGACCTGCCGACGACCCTGCCCGTGCTCCGGGATATGGACGGCGCGGCCTATTACAAGGAGGACGCCGGCAAGCTGCTGCTGGGCGCCTTCGAGCCCAAGGCCAAGCCCTGGGCGGTCGACGGCATTCCGGAAGATTTCTGCTTCGACGAACTGCCCGAGGACTTCGACCATTTCGCGCCGATCCTGGAGCACGCCGCCCGCCGCGTTCCGGTCATGGGCCGGATCGGCCTCCGCAAGTTCTTCAACGGCCCGGAAGGCTTCACGCCGGACCAGCGCTACTATCTGGGCGAGACGGCGGAGCTCACAGGATTCTATGTGCTGGCCGGCTTCAACTCCATCGGCATCCAGTCGGGCGGCGGCGCCGGCGAGGCCCTGGCCGCGTGGATCGTGGACGGCGAAATGCCCTTCGACCTGGCGGCCGTCGACGCCCAGCGCGCCGAACCGTTCCAGACGGAGCGGAGCTTCCTCGTGCCCCGCGTATCGGAAGCGCTCGGCCTGCTCTACGCCATGCACTGGCCCAATCGCCAGTTCGAGACCAGCCGCGACGCGATCCAAGGCCCGCTCCACGCCGAGACCCGGGGCGCCGGCGCCGCCTTCGGCGAAGTCGCCGGGATCGAGCGGCCGAACTGGTACGCCCGCCCAGGCCAAACGCCGGCCTACGAATACAGCTACGGCCGACAGAACTGGTTCGAGAATGCGGCGAGCGAACACCTGGCGACCCGCGCGGCCGCCGGCCTGTTCGATCAATCTTCCTTCGGAAAATTTAAGGTTTCCGGCCCGGATGCGCTACCGCTCCTGGAACGCCTCTCGGCCAATCGGATCGACGTGGCGCCGGGACGCGTCATATACACTCAATGGTTGAGTAAGCGCGGCGGAATCGAAGCCGACCTGACCATCGTTCGAACCGATGAAACGGCGTTCCTCGTGACGACCGGCGCCGCCGTCCGCCGCCGCGACCTCGCCCGGCTGCGACGCGTCGCAGGCGCGTTCCGAAACGTGGAGATTTCCGACGTCTCGAGAGACCGCGCGGTCATCGGCGTCATGGGCCCAAAGGCGCGCGATCTCCTCCAGCCCCTGGCCGAGATCGACCTCAGCCACGCCGCCTTCCGCTTCGCCCGCTCCGCAATGGCGGCCGTCGCCGGCATTTCCTGTCGCCTGACCCGCATCACCTATATGGGCGAACTCGGCTGGGAGGTTTCCTGCGCCGCCGCCGATGCGCCGGCCCTTTGGCGCGCCCTGCTCGCGGCGGGCGGACCGCTGGGCGCCGTCCCGGCCGGAATGCACGCGATGGAGAGCCTTCGCCTTGAGAAGGGCTATCGCCATTGGGGGCACGACATCAGCCCCGAGGACGACCCGTTCGAGGCCGGCCTGGATTTCGTCGTCAAGCTGGATAAGCCCGCGGAGTTCATCGGCCAGGCCGCCCTTCAGGCGAAACGCACGGCGCCGCTCTCCCGCCGCCTGCTCGCAATTCGCCTGACCGATCCCGCGCCGCTCCTGATCGGTAACGAACCGATATTCCGGAACGGCGAGGTCGTCGGCTGGATCACGTCCGCCGCCTATGGCCATAGCGTCGGCGCGGCGATCGGGCTCGGCTACGCCGCCCACCCCAGCGCCGCCGACGCCGAGACGCTGCTCGATGCGGCGTTTACGGTCGAGATCGCCGGCGTTTCATACGCCGCCGAAGCGACGCTCGACCCGCTCTACCGGCCCGACAACGGCCATATGCGGGCTTAGCGCATCGGTACGACAATGCGTCGGACTACGCCCTTTCGGGCACACATCGCTTTAGACCAACCCCTCGGCGTCGACCGCCGCTCTGAGCGCCGCCCGATGCTCCGGCGCCGCGATGGCGATCAGGGCTTCGGCGCGCTCGTAAAGCGTGAGGCCGGCCAGTTCGGCGACGCCATGTTCCGTCACCACTGTATCCGCGTCGGCCCGGGGCGTGGTGACGGGGCCTGAGAGCGTTTTGACGATGCGGCCGGCGCCGCCTTTGCCGACCGAGGCGCCGAGCGCGATGATCGCGCGGCCGTGTTTCGACGTCAGCCCGGCGCGCTGGAAATCGAGCTGGCCGCCGATGGCGCCCAGATAGCGCGTTCCCGCCGCCTCCGCGCCGACCTGGCCTGTCAAATCCACTTCCAGGGCCGAATTGATGGCGTAGAAGTTTTCGAAATGCGCGAGCGTCGCCGCGCTGTGGGTATATGAGCCGGCGCGCATCAGCAGGTCCGAATTGCGGTCCACGTGATCGTAAAGGCGGCGCGACCCATAGAGCGTCGTCGCAACGGAAAGGCCCGCATCGATCTCCTTGTAGCGGTTCGACACGGCGCCCGCCTCGATCAACCCGACAAAGCTGTCTGCGACGCTGCCGGAATGGACGCCGAGATCCTGTTTGCGGCCGAGCGCCGCCGCGATGGCGTCCGGCATGGAGCCGACGCCGTATTGGATGGTCGCCCGGTCAGGCACCAGCCGCGCGACGTTGGCCGCGACCGCATGGTCGATCGCGCCGGGCGCCCGCGCCGTCCATTCGGCCACTGGCGCCGGCGCGGCGAAAGTGGCCTCGAACGCGGAGAGCGGCAGGACGGCGTCGCCGCCGGTCCAGGGCATGGTGGGATTGAGTTCCGCCAGGGCGACGCGGGCGCGGGCGATCGCGGGCGGCAGATGATCGACCGTCACGCCAAGGCTGACGTTCCCGGCCGTATCAGCGGGCGTGACCGAACACAAAACGACGTCTGGCTTCAGCCGCCCGTCGAACAGGCGCCAATAGTCCGAGAACCGCGCCGGGGCGATGTCCAGCCGCCGCGCCTGGAACAGCTTGCCGTTGGCGCCAAAGCCGTCCATCGACAGGAACTCGACGCCGGCGGCGGCCATGCGCGGCTCCAGCGGCCCGAGCGGGAAGCTGCACAGCACGCGCAGGCCCGGAACGTCGGCGCTGGCTTCGAAAAGCGCCGCCAACAGGCCGGTCGGCTCCGCCCCCATCTGGGCGACGACGACCAGATCGTTCGGCTCGAGATAAGGCCGGAGGTCGAGGCGGCCTTCCGGCGGCGCGGCGGCCATCGCCCGCTATCCGTGCATGGTGAGGCCGCCGGAGACGCTCAGCACCTGTCCGGTGACATAGTTCGCACGGTCGCTGGCGAAGAACAGGATCGCGTCCGCGATATCCTGGGGATTGGCGAGCTTGCGGAACGGGATGGCGCGCAGCAGCGCTTCCTTCAGGCGTTCGTTCTGGCCCTGGAACAGCGGCGTATCCGTCGGCCCCGGCGCGACGACGTTGACGCAGACCTGATGCCGCGCCATCTCGCGCGCGAGCGACTTCGAGAAAGCGATCACGCCGCCCTTCGCGCCCGCATAAACGGTCTCGCCCATCGAGCCGACGCGGCCGGCGTCGCTGGAGACGTTCACGATCTTGGCGCCGCGCCCGCCCTCGATGATCGGCTTCAGGAACGCCTGGCAGACGCGGACCTGGCCCAGATAATTCAGGGCGACGATCTTTTCGATGAACTCCGGCGTGTTCTCCATGAAGGGCTCGGTCCGGTCCCAGCCCGCCACATTGCTGATGATGTCCATGGCGCCATGTTCGGCCGTCACGGCCTCGCAACAGGCGACGATGGCGTCGGCGTCGGTGACGTCCAGCTGCGCGAACGCGCCGCCGCCGGCCTTGCTCGCGAGCTCCGTCTGAACCTTGGCGCCGCCCTCGGCGTCCAGGTCGGCGGCGATGACGAAGGCGCCCGCCTCGGACAGCGTCAGCGCCGTGGCGCGGCCGATGCCGGACGCGGCGCCGGTGACGAAGGCTTTCTTGCCGGAAAGATCGATCATGCTTGGGGGAAACCTCTTCTACATATGCTCTGCGATGTTAGTTAGAAGCTCTCGACCCAGGGCCGGACATCCAGTTCCACGGTCCAACTCGAACGATGCTGGGAATGCAGGTGCCAATAGCTTTCGGCGATGGCGTCCGGCTCCAGCCACTTGTCCGGCACGGCCGGATCGTCGGGACGATGGTCGGCGCGGATGCCGCCATCGACGATGACATGGCCCACATGCACGCCCTTCGGCCCGAACTCGCGCGCCATGGAAAAGGCGAGCGCCCTAAGGCCGAACTTTCCGACGGCGAACCCGGCGGAATTGGCGTAGCTCTTCACGGAGGCCGTGGCGCCCGTGAACAGGATCGTGCCGGCGTTTTTCGGCGCCATCAGCCGGGCCGCCTCGCGCCCCACCAGAAAGCCGCCATAGCAGGCTGCCATCCAGGCGGCGATAAACTCGTCGCTCTCGATATCCAGCACGCTCTTGCGCACCCGGCCGCTGGCGTTGAAGACCACGACGCTGGGCGCGCCCAGATCCGCCTCGACCTGCTTGAACAAAGCCTGCACCGAGGCTTCGTCCGTCCCGTCAGCGGCGTAGCCCTTGGCGCCCGGAACGGCGGCCGCGACGGCGGCGATCTTTTCCTGGCTGCGCGAGGCCAGCGCGACCTTGTAGCCCTCCGCGCCGAACCGTCGGCCGATCGAAGCGCCGAGACCGGGCCCGGCCCCGACAATCAGAATGACATCGGACATGGCGTCAGGCTCCTTTCGAAGGGGAAGATCAGGCGAGGGTCAGCTCGACCTTGCCGGCCGGGCCAAAGTCCGCGACGGCGGCGACCGGGCCCGGCGCCGGGATGACGCCGGTGCAGGACCCCGTGGTCACGAACTGCCCGGCCTTCATGCCGATCCCCTTGGCGCCCATGTAGTTCACGAACCACACGAGCGCGTTCACCGGATCGCCCATCATGCCGGCGCCCGTGCCGCGACCGGCCTCCGCCCCGTCGAAGGACAGCGTCACATCGGTCCCGATCGCGTCGAACGCGCGCCAATCCTTATGTTCGGCGCCGATGATGTAGTAGCCGGTGCCGCCATGGTCGGCGACGGAGCCGAGCGCGCCGAGGCCGTTCTCGGCGCCAAGCCTGCTCAACGGCATTTCGACGCCGACGATGAGCGAGCCGATCGCGGCTTCCACCTCGTCCCTGGAATAGGCTTCGGGACGCGCGGGCAGGTCGGCGGCGAAACGATAGGCGTATTCGGATTCGATGACGGGGCGGTTCAAGTCCGAAAAGGCGAAACTGGCCGGGCTATCCATCACGTTGGCCGCGCGGATCGCGCCGACGAACGGCTGCGAAAGGCCCATCGCCTTCTGCGCGGCATCGGCCGTCGCGCCGATCTTCCAGCCGCCGACGGGGTGCGCGTTGACGGCCATGATCTCTTCGTTGATCAGGGTCGCTTCCGCTTCGTTCGCGGGCGCGCAATCGGATGGCAAAGCCGGCAGGACTTCCCCGTTTTCCCAGGCGTCCATCAATAGTTTCGCTGCCGATTTCGCCGCGCTCATTCCGTTTCCCCTCTTGCCGGCGCCGCCGCATCGGCCGCGCCTTGTTTTGGTCCGGCTGAACGATAGACGCCGCGACCCGCCGCGTCACCACCGGAGTATTCCGTTAACGATGTCTCAACGCCTGGGGCGACATCTTGCGGGGGCATTTAGCTCAAATGGGAGACATCCAGTGTCCGAGCAGTCTGCGAGCGCGCGCGACCGTCGCCGACATGGCCGAAAGGCTGTGCTTGAATCCGGCGTCCTGTTCGGCGACGCCGGGCCGATCGACTGCCAGGTGACGGACATTTCCGCGGGCGGCGCGCGCGTGCGCCCCGTGCAGCCGCTGGACGGGGCGGACGGCGTGCGCCGGTTCGAGCTGGCCCGTCTAGGACCTTTCGAAGCCGAAATCCGCTGGCGGGCCGACGGCAGCGCCGGGCTTCGCTTCCTTTTGGAACCGGCGGTCACGGCGGAACGTTGCCATATGCTGCTTGAACCCGAGCCGCGCGCGGGAGCCCTCTCCACGGCCCGGTGATTTCTCGCCGGAATGGGGTTGACGGGCGCGGACAAGAATCGCCATCTGCCCGAATGTGAGCGCATCATCGCGTCGTTGGAGCCCCAATGCCCAGAACATCGCCGCCCTGGCTGAAACCGGCCGCCGACTACGGGCCGCTCGTCGCCTTCTTCGGCGGTTATTTTTTCGGCGATCTGATGCAGGCGACCGTGTGCCTGATGATCGCGACCGCCATCGCCACCGCCGCGCTGTTCGCCTTCGAACGACGCCTGCCGCTGATGCCGCTGATCACCGCCGCCATCGTCGGCGTGTTCGGCGGGCTGACCCTTTGGCTGAACGACGAGACCTTCATCAAGATCAAGCCGACGATCATCCAGGCGCTGTTCGCGGCGGCGCTGCTGGGCGGCCTTTTGTTCGGCAAGTCCCTTTTGCAGCCGGTTCTGGGATCGGCATGGAAGCTCAGCGACGCGGCCTGGCGCACGATCACCCTGCGCTATGGCCTGTTTTTCGCCGCCATGGCGGTGCTGAACGAAATCGTCTGGCGCACGCAGTCGACGGACTTCTGGGTCAGCTTCAAGGTTTTCGGCCTGATGGGGCTCACGATCCTGTTTTCCATCGCCCAGACGCCGCTGATCCTGCGGGAGCAGCGCGCGGCCGAAGACGCCGAAGAAGCCTGAGCCCGCGGAAACGCGGCTGGACCGGCGGCGCGCGCTTCGGCATAACCGGCCGATCCGCAGCGGAACCGAACTAAGATGGCCGACGTCGAAGCCCCGACCGAAAAAGACGACTTTATTCGCGAGACGATCCGCGCCGACCTGGCGTCGGGCCGCCACGACCAACTGGTCACGCGTTTTCCGCCGGAGCCCAACGGCTACCTGCATATCGGCCACGCAAAGTCGATCTGCCTGAACTTCGGCGTCGCGCAAGAGTTCGGCGGCCGCTGCCACCTTCGCTTCGACGACACCAATCCCGCCCGCGAGGAGCAGGAGTTCATCGACGCCATCCAGGAGGACGTGCGCTGGCTGGGCTTCGATTGGGGCGTCCACCTCTATCACGCGTCCGACTATTTCGAGCAGCTCTACGCGTGGGCGGAGCATCTGATCGAAGCGGGCGACGCGTTCGTCTGCGACCTCACCGCCGAGGAGATGCGGGACTATCGCGGCACCTTGACCGAGCCCGGCAGGAACAGCCCTTACCGGGAGCGGTCCGTCGAGGAGAACCTGGAGCTGTTTCGGGCCATGCGCGCCGGCGCGTTCCCGGAAGGCGCCAAAACGCTCCGCGCCAAGATCGACATGAGCTCCGGCAACATCAACCTGCGCGACCCGGCTCTCTACCGGATCAAGCACGCCGCGCACCCGCGGACGGGCGAGACCTGGAAGATCTACCCCACCTACGACTACGCCCATGGCCAGTCCGATGCGATCGAAGGCGTCACCCATTCGCTCTGCACGCTGGAGTTCGCCGATCATCGCCCCCTCTACGATTGGCTGGTCGAGCATCTGCCGACGCCTGCGCGGCCGCGCCAGTATGAGTTCGCCCGCCTGAACCTCACCCATACGGTGCTCTCCAAGCGCGTGCTGACCCGCCTGGTGACGGAGGGCCATGTGGACGGTTGGGACGACCCGCGCATGCCGACCATTCGCGGCCTCCGCCGCCGCGGCGTGCCGGCCGAGGCGCTGAAGGACTTCATCGGCCGCCTCGCCATCGCGCGCAGCGACAGCACGGTCGAGATGGCGATGCTGGACCATTCGATCCGCGAGCACCTCAACCATCACGCCGAACGGCGCATGGCCGTGCTGCGGCCCCTGAAGCTGACCATAAGGAACTGGCCCGAAGGCAAGGTCGAGATGCTGGAGGCCCAGAACCACCCGGGGCGGCCGGAACTGGGATCGCGCCAGATCCCCTTCTCGGGCGCGCTTTGGATCGAGCGGGACGACTTCATGGAAGCCCCGCCGCGCAAGTTCTTCCGGCTCGGTCCGGGCCGCGAAGTCCGATTGCGCTTCGCCTATTTCGTGACCTGCGTCGACTTCGTGAAGGACGCGGACGGAACGGTGCGGGAAATCATCTGCGACTACGATCCCGAAACGCGCGGCGGCTCCGCGCCCGACGGCCGCAAGGTCAAGGGCACGATCCATTGGCTTTCGGCCGAACACGCCCAGGAAGCGGAAGCGCGCTTGCTGGAGCCGCTGTTCGCATCGGAAGCGCCCATGGCCGACGGAGACCCGATCGGCGACCTCAATCCCGCATCCCAGGAAATCCTGTCCGGCTGCCGGATCGAGCCGGCGCTGGCGGAGGCCGACGCGCCGGTGCAATTCGAACGCTTGGGCTATTTCACCCCGGACGCGGCGGCGCCGGGCCGCCGCTTCATTCGCACGATCGCGCTTCGCGACAGTTGGGCGAAGACGGCTAAACGACCCTAGAGCGGACGAAACTCACAAGTTCTTCCCCGTTTCAATGGAAATTTAAGCCGATTCTGTTCCGCTCTGCCGTCTATCGGCAAAGGAACGGCGAATGGCGATCATGGCGCGCCTGCAAGGTTCGTTGGCGTCTCGAGGCGTCCTGATCGCACTTTGGTCGGCGACGGCGTTCGCGTGCGCATTGTGGGCGGCGCAGACCTGGCGCGCCGCGCGCTCCGAAGTTTCCCACCACATCGAAATGCAAGCCCACGCCGCGCTCTGGCCGTTGGCCATCGCCATGGAAGACGCCGAGGCCCGGCTGGCCGCCCCCCTGACGACGAAAGGCGGGCTGTTCGGCGGCGGCGCCGAGGAGGCCCTGTCGTTGGAGGCCGCGCCCGAGCGGCTGCGCCAGCCCCTCGCAGCGGCCCTCGCCGCCAGCCGAGACGGACGCCCGAGCCTCGCCCCCGTCATTCGAAACGGCGACCGTTGGTCCGCTTTGATGGCGCTGCCGACGCCGACCTCTCTTTCCGGCGCCTTTCGCTATGCCGAGATCGACGGCGCGCGCCTGGAAGCATACTGGTCCGAACTGCTCGCCAAACATTCAGGGCAGATCACGGTTCGCGGCCGGAACGGCGAAATCTGGACCCAGATCAGCGGGGCTGCGGACGCGGCTGCGGACGCGGACGCAAATGACGGCGCGATCGTCTCCCGCCTCGCGGGCGATCACGGCGTTACGGTTGCTTTCGAGCACGCGGACGTGAACCCCTGGGGCGCCTGGTTCGCGAACCTGCCGATTTCCCTGGCGATGACCGGGATCATGTTGCTGGCGACCATGGTTCTGGGCGCGCGTTCGCTCGAGAACGCGCGCGCCCACAAGCGCGCCGTCGAGCGCGCCAGACAAAGCGAGGACCGCCTGGCCGCCTGGACGCGCGCCGGCGCCGATTTCTTCTGGGAGACCGGCGTCGACTACCGCTTCACCGAGTTCCGCAACATCACGGGCACGGCGCTCGATTCGGCCGTGGCGCAGGCGCTCGGCATGACGCGCTGGGAGACCGCCGGCGTCTCGGACCCGGCCGATCATCCAGGCTGGGCCGCCCATCTCGCCGATTTGGAGGCTCGCCGCCCGTTCAGAGGTTTCCAATATTACGGAATCTATGGCGGGGAAGAGCGCTGGGTCAGCGTATCGGGAATGCCGTATTTCGACGACGCCGGGAACTTCCTGGGGTACCGCGGCATCTCGACGAACGTCGCCGCCGAAGAATCGCCCGACTATGCGCTGCGGCGGTCGCAGCACGAGGTCGCGAAATCGGAGCGCCTCCTGCGATCGGTCATCGAGCAGTTGCCGGCCACGATCAGCATCAAGGACACGGACGGCCGTTTCCTCATGTACAACTGCCGCTTCGCGCGCATGGCCGGGCTGGAGGCGGACGAAGGCGTCGGGAAGACAACGTCCGAGGCGATGCCGACGCCCGTCGGACAGGGCATCGAGAGCCGGGACCTGCAGGTCCTTACGACCAAGACGCCGATGCGGATCGAAAGGTCGGACGGCGAGGCGGTGCTCGACATCACCAAGTTCCCGGTGCTGGACGAAGACGGGAACGCGACCGCGATCGTCAGCATCGGACACGACATCACCGAGCATCGCAAGGCGGAGCAGTATCTGGCGAGTTCGGAGAAGCGGCTGGCGCAGATGGTCGAGATGCTGCCGGCCGGCGCGGTCTATGTGGAAGACGGGCGCCTGATGATGAACGCCGCCGCCGAGGAGATCACCGGCCGCAGCCGCGACGAGCTCACCAGCCTCGACGAATGGTTCGAGCGGGTGCCGGAGGCCGGCCCCGAACAAGCGCGCCTGGTCTATGACGCCGAAGCCGCGACCGGCTTCGCGCGGCCGCGCACCTTCGCCATCCGCCGCCCCGACGGCGGACGGCGCAAGGTCGAGTGGGCGGGCTACCGCTCCGGCGCCCGCGAAGTCTGGCTGATCCAGGACGTCACCGCCCGCGAGGAAGCCGACGCCCGGTTCGAATCGCTGTTCGAGGAATCCGCCGAAGGGCACGTCATCATGCAGGATCGCCGGATCGTGCAGAGCAATCTGGCGGCGGCGAAACTGATGGGCGGCGCCACGAAGGATTTCCTGGTCGGCATGACGCTCGAAGAGCTCCTGCCGGAACGCCAGCCCGACGGCCGACTGAGTTCGGAGTGGGTCAGCAAACATGGGGATGTGCTGGTGGCGCAGAACACCAACCGCTTCGAGATGGTTCACAGAACGCCGGGCGGCCGGGAGATCGATCTGGAGGTCGTGGCGGCGATCACTTCGTTCAAAGGCAAGCGCTCTCTTCTCGTCGAATGGCACGACATATCCGAGCGCAAGGCCTATGAGGCGGAACTGCTGCAAAGCCGCGTCGAAGTCGAACGCCAGCGACGCATCGCTCTCGAACGCATGAACGACACGACCCACGCGCTTACCGGCTGGATGTGGGAGACAGACGCGGACGGACGGTTCACGTTCTTGACCGATAGCGTCAAAACCGTCGTCGGCGTTTCGCCGGAATGGCACTATGGCAAGACCCGCGCCGACCTCCGCGCCGAAGGCAGTTCCGACAGCTACCAACCGCTCGACTTCATCGACGAATGCGTCGCCAAGCGCGAACCGTTCCGCGGTTTCGACTACCGTAGGTTCGCGCCGGACGGCACAACCCACTGGATGCGCACCAGCGGGGTCCCGTTCTTCGATGAGAACGGCGTGTTCCAAGGCTACCGGGGCGCCGCTTTCTGCATCGACTACGAAAAAGAGCTCGAAGCGGCGCGGGACGAGCTCGAGAACCAGGCGGCCGAAGCCCGGCGCCGGCTAGAAGACGCCATCGAGGCCCAGGAGAACGGCTTCGCGCTCATCGACGCGGAGAACCGGCTGGCGGCCTGCAACAGCGCCTTCGAGCGGCTCGCCGAACTGGTCGGCGAGAAGGCGGCGATCGGCGCGCCGGTCGCCGCGCGCCTGTTCGATCGCGCCGGCGACGACGCATTGCCCGACGCGCCGCCCTCTGCGGCGACCGACGCGGTGGTCCGAAACCTGCCGGACGGCCGCTGGCTTCAGACCCAGGAACGCCCGACGGCGGACGGCGGCTTCGTGAGCATCTGGACGGACGTGACCGAGCTGATACAGGCGCGCGAAGCGGCGGAAGACGCCAATGTCGCGAAGTCCGACTTCCTGGCCATGATCAGCCACGAGATCCGCACGCCCCTGAACGCCGTTCTGGGCATGGCCTCCGTTCTGCTGCATGGCGACCTGCCCGACGCTCAACGTCAGCAGGTCCAGACGATTCAAAACTCGGGAACCGCATTGCTGGCGCTGATCAATGACGTACTCGATCTTTCTAAGATCGAAGCCGGGAAAGTCGAACTTGAGCACCAGCCGTTCAGGCTGTTCGAGCTGCTGGACACGGTGCTCGATATCGCCGGGGAGAAGGCAGAAACGAAGAACCTGCGGCTGACCGCGTATCTGGACGCCGACGTTCCCAATGCCCTGATCGGCGACGCCAACCGCCTGCGCCAAATCCTGCTGAACCTCGTCTCGAACGCGGTGAAGTTCACCGATGAAGGCGAAGTCCATATCGGCGCGAGCATCCGCCCGCCGGCGACGCCCTCGGACGCGCCGCGCCTGCGGATCGAGGTTTCCGATACCGGCATCGGCATCACGGAAGACGCGCTCGAGCGTCTGTTCTCTCCATTTACCCAGGCGGACGCGTCCACGACGCGGCGGTATGGCGGCACAGGCCTGGGGCTGAGCATCAGCAAGCGCCTGATCGAACTGCTGGACGGCGACATCGGCGTGAGCAGCGCCCCGGGCGAAGGCAGCATGTTCTGGATCGAGGCGCCGTTCGCATTCGACCACGCCGCAGAACCCGCGACGAACCAACCCCTTTCCGGCCGGGACGTATTGCTGATCTCGCCCCTGTCTTCGCCCGTGCGCGAGGCATGCCGGCGCGTCTTGAACACGCGCGGCGCAAGCGTTCATATCGCAAACGACATCGCAGCCGCGACGCGGTTCCTTACATCGCGCACGGCCGATGCGCCGCTCGACGCCGTAATCCTGTCGTCCCGGTTCGAACGATGGGCCGTACATGCGTTCTGCGCAGCGGCCAACGTCGCCGCCCGGCAGATCGTGATCGTCGGCGGGCGGGAAGCGTCCGAGCTCGCCGCGGCCACGAAGCAACCGAAAGTCCGCGCCACATTCGCGCGCTCCTGGCAGCTCGAGGAGGCGATATCGCCGCGCAAGACGCTTCCCGTGTCGAGCGACGCGCCGGAATCCACAGAGGCGCGGCAGGCGAACGCCCTGAACATTCTGCTGGTGGAAGACAACCGCGTGAATCAGATGGTCGCGACGGCGATGCTCAAGCTGGACGGCCACCGGATCGACATCGCCGAGGATGGGCTGGAAGCGATCGACGCCGTTACGGCCAAGGCGTACGACATCGTGCTCATGGACATGCAGATGCCGAGGATGGATGGCCTCGACGCCGCCAGACGGATACGCGCCCTGGGCGGCCGACACGCCGAAACGCCGATCATCGCCATGACGGCGAACGTGCTGGTCGAGGACCGCAATCGCTGCATCGACGCCGGCATGAACGACTTCCTGTCGAAGCCGATCAGCCATGGGCTCCTCGCGCAAACGATAGCGCGCTGGAGCCCCTCCGGCGACCCTTCGGACGCCGCCGCCTCCTCCGACGCGCACGTCCATCCGCCGCCCTCTCGAGCGATGCGGGCGAGCGGTCGTCGCGCGCCGGACGGGCGCTAGACCAGTAGCGCGAACGCCTCCTTCGCGAGCGCCCGCGCTTCCTCCGCCGCCCGGCTGCGGGGCGCAAGCTCCAACGCGGTCAGGCCTTCGCCCATCGCATCCGCGAAGGCGACGCGGGCGCCCAGCCGCGCTTCCAGCAGCGGCGCGCCCAGTTCGACCGCCTGGGCGGCGATATCGTCCACCAGCCGCGCGCGCGCCGGCGTCTTGTTCATGACGAGCGCCATTCGGCCGTTCGCGCCTGTGACCGCCTCGATCACGCTGCGGCTCGCCCAAAGGTCCAACGGGCTCGGTTGGATCGGAGCCAAAGTCAGGTCGGCCGTCCGCAAGGCCTGGCGGGTTTCGGTCTCGGCGTGGGGCGGCGCGTCGATCACGATCAGGTCGTAGGCGGCGGCGGCGCGTTCCGCGGCCGCCCGCACGCGATGGCCGGCGATCGCCTCCACATCCACCTGCAATGCGGGAGCCGGCGCTCGCGCCGCGCGAATCTCGCCCCAAGCGGTCAGCGAACCCTGCGGATCAATGTCCAGCGCCAGAACCTTCCAGCCCATTTCGGCGCCAGCGACCGCAATGTGGGCAGCGAGAGTCGTCTTGCCTGCCCCGCCCTTTTGCTGCGCCGCCGCAATGATCTTTCCCGCCATCGTCCGTCCTCCGCCGCGCGGGCGGCGCGGCCGCTTTGGGATTCGCATTCTGCGACCGCGCATTGCCCAAATGCCAATTCGGTCGCTATAGTTAGTGATAGGGCGTCCTGCGGTTTAAGGTTAAGGAAAAATGAGGGGCCGGTGTGGAAATCGCGCAGGGCGCGCCTTGGTCGCGCTCACGGCGGCGGCCTTGTTGGGCCTTGCGGCACCCGGCGTTGCTGGCCCTTCGGCGATCAAAACGGCCGCCGCTGACGCCAGTTCCACCGCGCCCGCCCGCACGATCCTGTTGGTCGATGCGAATCTCGACATGGCCTCCGGCAAGGAGCGCGCCAAGTTCGAATTGCAACGGCACGCCCTGGAAGCAGCCCCGATCGCGCAACGCGGCCTCGTAGAAATCGCGGCATATGGCGGCGGCGCCTGTGGCGGCTATAAGCGCCTCGCCGACGACCCGGCCAAGCTGGGCGCCGCGCTGCACAACGTCAGGCCGCAGGGGCGACGGAACCTCGTCGCCGCCGTCGATTCGGCGATAGCGGCGTTTCCGGATCAAGCGGCGCCCAAGCGAATCGTCGCCATCGTCGGCGGCCCCAACCAGTGCCTCGCCGCGCTCTGCGCCTATGCGAATCGCCTGAATGCGCAACGGCCCGAGCTCGCGGTCGACGTCATAGGCTTCGGCCTATCCGATGCGGACGCCCGCCGGCTCGACTGTCTCGCCGCGAATACCGGCGGGCGCTTCACCCGCGCGGACGACCACAGCCTGGGCACTGCCTTGGCGCTGGCGCTGGCGCCGGCGCGGGACGTGCTGAGCGGCCTAGCGCCGCCGTCGACGGATATCCCCGTCGGCGATGCGCCGGCTCAAGCGTCCGACGAAGAGCCGATGGAAACCTCTCCCGCCGTCGCCGCCGAAATGCCGGCGACCGCGCTTGCCGATCTGATGTCCGGTCCGGAGTTTTCGTTTCCGCGCGGCCTTCGAATCTCGGCGGCCTATGCGCAGAACGGCGCGGCGATCGAGAACGGCGTCAAATTCGAACTGCTGCGCCGGGACGAGGATGGCGTGCTGCGCCTGATCGCGCGCACGGAGCGAACGGGAACCCCGCTGTTCGATATTCCGCCGGGCGAGTATGTGGCGCGGGCGACCATCGATAACGTGACGCGGGAAAGCCCCGCGACGGTGCCCGTGGACGGCGTCGCCAATCAGCGCATCGTTCTGGATGCGGGACGGATCGATCTGGCCGCCGCCGCGAATGGCCGCGTCGCCAGCCACGGCGCAAGCTTCGCGCTGCATCGGATCGACGAACGGTCGGACGCCATAGAAGTCTCGGGCCGGGGCCGCGCGCTTACGGCGGTTCCCGCCGGCCGGTATCGGGTGACCGCGCGGATCGACGCCGCCAGCGCCGAGCAGGTCGTGACGGTCGCCGCAGGCGAACTGACGCAGCTGACCGTCGATGTGCCGCTTGGCTTCCTGCGCGTTTCGTCGCCGACGGCGTTCGGTCCCTACCAGGTGCTGCGCGGCGGCCAGGAAATCGCACGCGCAAACGGCGGCGACGGCCTGTTCCGTCTGGCGCCCGGATTCTATCGCATCGCGCGGCACATGGCGGATCACGGGCGCGTCGCCTCCTCGGCGGTGCTGGTCGAAAATGGACGGCTTTCCGTATTCGCGTTCACCGAAATCGCGCCCGACGCCGAACGGCGGCTGATCGCCGAGCAGCCCGTCGTCGAAAAAGCCTCTCTCAGCCGCTAGCGGCCCGGCCCTTCATCCGCCGCCGCCGCCGCGTTAGCATCCTTCTCTGCGGGAGCGTTCCCGGCGGCCGCGCGCTTTGCAGGCCCTGGCGCGCCTCGATCGCCAGGAGAGTCTAGCCATGTCTTCAGCCGACGCCATTATCGTCGCCGCCCAGCCCGAAGCCTCAGAGGCCGGCGCGCGCGTTCTGATGCGCGGCGGCAACGCCGTGGACGCCGCCATCGCCGCCGCATTGGTGCAGGGCGTGGTCGATCCGCAGATGTGCGGCATCGCCGGCTTCGGCTCCTGCCATTTCTTTCTGCCGGAAACCGGCGACCACGCCTGCGTCGATTTCCACGGCAACACGCCGCTCGGCGCGACGCCGGACATGTGGTCCAACCTGATCGAGGGCGAAACCCGGGACGGTTTCGGCTTCGTCCTGCGGGGCAAGGTCAACGACCTCGGCTATCAGGCGATCACCACGCCCGGCAGCCTGCTCGCCTATTACGAGACGGCGCGGGACCACGGCACGTGGGATTGGGCGGATATCTGCCAGCCGGCGATCGAGGCGGCGGAGCGCGGTTTCGTGGTTCGCCCGCATGTGAATTTCTGGTGGAGCCAGGGCGCCAGCTTCGGCCGCGCGGAAGTGACCGACCGCCTGGGCTTCTCCAAGACCGGCCGGGACATCTATTTCCGGGACGACGGATCGCTGAAGCGGACCGGCGACCATGTGCTCAATCCCGATCTCGCCGAAACGCTGCGCCGGATCGCGCGGCATGGCGCGGACGTTTTCTATCGGGGCGAGATCGCGGACGCCATCGACGCGGACATGACCGCGAATGGCGGCCTCCTCCGGAAAGCCGACCTCGAGCAGTACCGCACCGTGAAGACGGCGCCGCTCTGGACCGAATATCGGGGCCGGCGCGTCGCCTCCAACCATCCGCCCGGCGGCGGCGTGCAGCTTCTGGAGATGCTGAACGTCCTGGAGAACTTCGATCTCGCCAAGATCGGCCACAACAGCGCCGAATATCTCCGCGTCGTCTCCGAGGCGATGAAGCAGGCCACCATCGACAAGGACGCCCATGTGGGCGACCCGGCTTTCGTCGACGTGCCGCTGGACCGGCTCCTGTCCAAGGCCTATGCGGCGGACGTCGCGGCGCGCATCGAACGCCGGGAGCGCGCCCGCGTGCCGCGCTACGAGAGCGGCCTCGCGGAGCCCAAGGACACGACCCATGTCGTCGTGCGCGACGCCAAGGGCAATATCGTCACCATGACCCACTCGCTCGGCATGCCGTCTGGCGTCATCACGGACGGGCTTGGCTTCATGTACAATGGCTGCATGGGCGTGTTCGATCCGCGTCCGGGCCGCGCCGGCTCCATCGCGCCCGGCAAGAGCCGGTTTTCTTCGCTCTGCCCGTCGATCGTGTTCGAAGGCGACCGCCCGGTCATCGCGCTCGGCGCTCCGGGCGGCACCCAGATCGCCATGGGCGTGTTGCAGACGCTCCTAAATCTGATCGACTTCGAGATGTCGCCGATGGAGGCCGTCGCGGCGCCCCGCTTCTCCTCCACCAGCGACGTGCTGGACATCACGAACCGCATTCCGGGCTATACGGTCGAGCCGTTGCAGGCGGAGGGCTACCGGGTGGAGCGGTCGCCGCTCACCTTCGCGTTCGCGGCCCCTCACGCCATCGATTTCCACCCGGAACGGCCGCTGCGCGGCGGCGCGGACCCGAGCCATGACGGCGCGGTGCTGACCGTCCGGCAGGGGGCGAGCGCGTGAGCGCGCCCGATATGGAGCTCCCCTGGCTCTCCGCGAGGGAGCTCGCCGCCAAGATCGCCAGCCGCGATATATCGCCGGTCGAGGCCATGACTGCGACGCTGGCGCGCGCGGAAGCCGTGCAAAGCGCCTGCAACGCCTTCGTCACCATCGATGGCGACGGGGCCATGGCGGCCGCCCGCGCGGCCGAAGCCAAGGTCATGGCCGGCGACGCGCTCGGCCCGCTGCACGGCGTGCCGGCGTCGGTCAAGGACCTCTGCAACACAGCCGGGCTGCGCACGACCTTCGGCAGCCTCGCCTACAAGGACAACGTGCCGGAGGCGGACTGCGTCGCCGTCGCCCGCCTTCGCGCCGCCGGAGCATTGATCTTCGCCAAGACGACGACGCCCGAGTTCGGCCACAAGCCCTTGACCGAGGCGCCGCTGTTCGGCCGCACGCTCAATCCCTGGGACCGGACGCGCACGCCCGGCGGTTCCTCCGGCGGCGCCGGCGCCTCGATCGCGGCCGGCGTCGGGCCGCTCGGCCTCGGCACGGACGGCGGCGGCTCCACCCGAATTCCGGCGGCGGCCTGCGGCATGGTCGGCGTGAAGCAGACCCTGGGCGTCGTGCCGCACGACCAGACGCCGGACGTGTTCGGCCTCTTGGCCTATCTCGGCCCCATTTCCCGCAACGTCGCGGACGCCGGCCTGATGCTGGAGACGATGGCGGGGCCGGACGCCAGCGATCCCCATTCGCTCGGGCGGGATCTGAAGGGCCTCGCCGAGGCGGCGGCGACGCCGTTGGACCTCAGGGGCGTTCGGATCGGCTGGCGGCTTAAGATGGGCAACGAGCGGGTCGATCCCGAAACCCGCGCCGCCTTCGAGGCGAGCCTCGCCACGCTGGAAAGCCTCGGCGCGGAGCTGATCGAGCGGAACGACGCGTTCGAGAATACGCTTCCCGTCTGGGGGCCGCTCACCTTCTCGATCTGGGCCTGCCGCTTCGCCGCGACCGAACAGGCGCTCGGCGACGACATGTCGGCGACCCTGCGCCATTGGATGGGCGAGGGCCGCAGCCACGGCGCCATCGAGGTGCAGCGTTCCATGGAGGCGCGCACCCGCCTGTTCCGCCAGGTGCAGAGCTGGTTCGAGGAGATCGACTTCCTGGCGACGCCGACCCTGGCCGCACCGGCCTTGCCGGCCGACCAGGATCCGTTCCAGCCGGTGATGATCGACGGCGCGCCCGCTGGCGGGCTCCGCGACGGGTGGTATCCCTATACCCACCCCTTCAATCTGACCGGACACCCGGCGGCGACCCTGCCGAACGGCTTCACGGCCGGCGGATTGCCGACGGGCGGCCTGCAACTTGTCGCGCCATGGCTTGAAGACGCCCGCCTGCTGGCGGCGGCGGCGGCCTTTGAAGCCGCCCATGCGGCCACGGAGCCGGCGCGGCGGCCCGATGTCTGAGGTCAGGCTTCTTCGAGGAAGCCCATCACCGCCTGAATGAACACGTCGTTCTTGTCGCCGGCGACCATGTGGCCGGCGGCGGCCACGTCGACGAACCGGCCGTTGGGCGCCAGTTCGACAAACTCCCGCGCCGTTTCCGGCGTCACCAGATCAGACTTGCCGCCCCGGACCAGCAACGCCGGCATGGCGAGCCGCCGCGTCGCCTCCCTGAGGCGCGCGGGCTCCCGGTCGTCCATGCGGGTGTCGACGTCCGTCATGAAGCCCGGGTCCCAATGCCAGTACCAGCGCCCATCGTCCCGGAGGCGGAGGTTCTTCTCCAGGCCGGCGGTGGACTTGGGGCGCGGCCGATCCGGCAGGTAGGAGGCGACGTAGTCGGCGGCGTCGTCCAGGTCGGCGAACCCCTCGTTCATGCGCTTCTGCATGAAGTTGACGATGCGCTCGACGCCGGCCCGCTCGACCGTCGGCGTGATGTCGACCAGGACGACCGCCGAGGCGACCTTCGCCGGGTCCTCGGCCTCGCCCGCGCCCAGCAACGTCGCCAGGCCGCCGAGAGAAGCGCCCACCATCGCCGGCGGGCTCGACATGGCCGTGGCGAGCGCGCGCATGTCGCTCGCGAAATGGTCGATCCGATAGAAGTGGTCGGCCGCCCAGTCGCTGTCGCCATGGCCGCGCTGATCCACGGCGAGCGCGCGCCACCCGGCGGCCGCGAGCGCCATGGCGGCGGCGCCCCAGGCATGGCGGGTCTGGCCGCCGCCATGCAGCAGCAGCGCCGGTTTGCCCTCGGCAGGCCCGTAGGCGTCGCCCCTGAGCACGACGCCGTCGGCCATGCGCTGCTCGAAAGGTTCAGGGGTCATTGCAAGGGCTCCGGCGCGACAATGCCGAATTCCTCGGCGATGGGCGCAAGGTTCGGCAGGATGGACGGGTGCAGTTCGAGGCCGGACTTGAGCGCCGCCCGCTTGCGGGCGAGCGCGCCGTCGCCGGGCAGACGGGCCGGCGGCGCGCCGGGCGCTGTCCGCGCCGCGCGGCAGGCGTGCGCCAGGAAGCCGGCCTCGCGCTCGAACGCCGCGCGGCCGCCGAAAGCCTCGGGGTCGAAGCACTGGACATAGAAGGAGGCGCCCCACTGGCTCGCCCCGTCGGCGCGGCCATAGCCGGCGAGTCCGGAGGTCAGCGCCTCCGCCATCAGCCCAAGGCCGAAGCCCTTGTGGCCGCGATCGAGGCCGCCCAAGGGCAGGAACGCGCCCGGCGGGTCGGCGAACAGGGTTTCGGGATCGTCCGTCGCCTCGCCGGCGGCATCGACCAGCCATGGCCCGGGGAGGCGCTCGCCTTCCCCCTTCTTGCGCATGGCGAGGCCCATGGTCGTGGCGGAGGCCGAAATGTCGATCAGCACCGGATCGCCGTCGGTCGGGTAGCCGAAGGCGATGGGATTGGGCGTGAAGAGCGGCTCCACGGCGCCGTGCGGCGTCACCGCCTTCACCGACGGGTCCGAGGAGACCAGCATGACCGCGAGGCCCCGCTCGGTCGCGATCGGCAGGAAGGCGGCCAGGCAGGCGATATGATGCGACCGGCGCACGGCGATGCCGGCGAGACCGTGCGCCGCCGCCCGCCGCGCCGCTTCGTCGACCGCCTTCCAGGCCAGCCAAACGCCGGAACGGTAGCCGCCGTCCCAGACGGCCGCGACCGTCTTGTCGGAGATCGCCTCGACGTCGCCGGCCGGCGGCATGCGCCCGGCCTTCAGGTCGTTCAGATATCCGGGCGCCTGGGCGAGGCCGTGGGTGTCGTGGCCCATCAGGTCGGCTTCGACCAGATACTCCGCCACGATGTCGGCGCGGTCCCGGGGCATGCCGCACGCGGCGAACAGCGCGCCGCCATAGGCGCGGAGCGCGGCGGCGTCGAAACGAGGTGAAGTCATGGCGGATGCGCTCTGATCGGGAAAAGTGCTCGACCCGTTATGCCCGCGTTGCCTTGGCGGCGCCAGTCGCCGGCGGCGTCTCAGGGCCTCGTCGTGACCTCCCGGCCCTGATCGACGATCTCTTGCAGGTTCGGCGGCAGTTCCGGCGGGGCCAGGTTTTCTTCGATGATCTGCCGGATCGGCCCCTCGATCACGATGTTGAACTCGATCGGCAGTCCGCCGAAGACATCCAGGCTCTTGCCCTTGATGAAGATGTCGAGGCGAAGCTCCTCGGCCTCGGTCTCGTTGATGCGGATGGTAATGATCTCGTAGGCGAAATTGGCGAGCGCCTCCAAGGCCAGGCGGGAGCTGCGGTCCGCCTCCTTGAGCGCGGCGTCGATCTCCCGCGGCTTGTAGACGAGGCGCCCGCCGCCGGCGCCCGTTTGCAGCAGGCCGTCATGGATGCGCAGTTCCCCGTTCCGATAGCTGAGCGGCAGCCGGCCTTCCAGACGCCCGGTGGCGTTCAACTCCCCGAACTCCGCGAAGGCGAGGATGCTGGCGAGATCGATATCCCGGACGTCCAACGCCGCGTCGAACGCTTCCGCCGTGGGGTCGATCGAAAGCTTCTGGCTCGAGATGACGCCGCCGAACAGCTCGAAATGCTTGATCTCGACCTCGATCAGGTCCGTGGCGACGACGTTCACGCCCAGCACCCCCAAAGTCAGCGGCACGCCCACGTCCAGACGGCCGATGCGCACTTCCTGCGGCCCCGCGCTCCGGGGCGAGAAAACCTGCCGGAGCGAAAAATCGGTCGCCATGTTCTCGACCGTGATCTCGCTGGTCCGAAGCTTGTCGACGGACATGTCCAGGCGCGCGAACTCCCGGCGCATGCCGCTTTCGTCCCAGGCGAACTCTGCTTCCGTCTTCGCGGCGCCGATGGTTTCGAGCAGCGTCCGATAGAGCGAGGGCGCGAAATCCTGCGGCTGCAGCACGCCCGGCGCGAACACCACCGGCCCCAGAGCCAGGCGCGCCTTGCCGACGCCGGTCGCCAGATTGTGCTCGCCCCTGATATCCAGCCGCGCCTTGTCGCCGGCGGCGATCAAGCCGCCCGTGAAGCGCAGCAGGTCGCCCTTGCCGGAAACGTCCAGGCGCAGCGAAAGCGGGCTCATCAGCGGCGTCGCGCCGAGATGACGGATACGCTCGATGGTGAGGCGTCCGCGCTCGGCCGTTTTCGTCCCGAGCGCGATCCGCGCATTCGCGCCTTCGATCGCGAGCTGATGGTCCGGCGCGACGGCGGCGGCGTTCCGCAAGGTCAGAACGCCGCCGTTTTTCCCGAATGAAACGCCGGCCGCGGCGAGGCTGAGATCGATCTCTCCGCCGGCTTCCGACCCCGCGTCCGGGTTCAGCACCAGCCGCGTCTTGAAGCCGCGAAAGGCCAGGTCGGCCTCCAGCGCGTCGCTCGACCGGTCGTACCGAAACCGACGCGCGCCTTTTTCCGTCAAGGTGAGGCCGACGACGTTCGGGGCCGTCAGCAACGGGCCGGAATATCCGCGAAAACGGATGCGCCCTCCCGCATCCGGCGTCAGGCTGATGGCGTCCGCATCGATCCGCAGCGGACCCGAAAGATCGATCTCGGCCTCATCCACCTTGAACTCGCCGGCCTTGACCCGCGCGGACAGGGCCATCGTCGCCGTCGCATCGTAGGTTTGGCCAGAGCCGGAAAGGCGCTCCAGCACGACCTCGCCGCCGACCCTGGCGATGCCGAGCGAGGTGTCGACGAGGCGCATGGTCAAGCGGCTGCTCTCGAACTTCTCGACCCCGCCGGCGGCGTCCACGGCCAGGATCGCCCCGCCTTCCAGAAACACCGCCACATTGGGATTCGAGAGGCCGACCCCGACCTTGCCGAAGGCCGCGACGCCGCCTTCCGGCCGCTCGAAGGCCGTGACGATCGTCGTCGCCAGACCCTCGCCGCCGAGACGCAGGAAGGCGGGATCCTCGAAAGCGCGCGCCACATCCGGCGGCAGGCTCGCCAGCGCCGCCTCCGGCAAGCTGACGCCGCCGACGATCAGGCCCGGGGACGTAAAGGTCGCCGCCCCCTCTTTCAGGTCGATATCCAGTTGGCCCCGCGCGAAACCATCGCGCGTCATGCCTTCAAGCGACAGGTCCGGCATCTCGATCGTCAGAGCGACCGTGCCGGCCAGGTGACGATAGTCCGGATCATTCAGGAAGGCCGTCGCCGGCGCCGTCGCGTCGCCGACGAAACGGATGCGGCCATTGCCGGCCATGCCGGGCGCCATCGCCGTGATCGGCAGGGCGCCGATCTCGCCGCGCGCCGAAAGCGCCACGCGATCCGCCGCCTGGGGCGCGTCCAGGGACAGGTCCAGGAAGCCCTCCGGCCCGAGCAGCGCCAGCGACAGGCTCGACGCGCCATGCTGCATGTCCAGCGACGCGGTCAACAATTCGACGCCGGTCGGCACGGCTTCGACGCCGGTCGCGTGCAAGTCCGCATGGGCTTCGATCGGCGCGTCCGGCGCCAAGCGGACGCGCGCGCGGCCGCGGGCCTCGCCCAGACTGAACTCCTGACCACGGCGCGCGGCGCCGGACATAATCAGAGCCTCGCCGTCCAGCGCGCCCGAAGGCGCCGCCTCGCCGTTCAGCCAAAGAAGTACATCCGCGTTCGTATCCGCGGCCTCGTATCGATAGGCCAAACGCGCCGGGCCGACGATCCCCGCCGCGTCGGGCGAATACGCGACCTCCACGCCTTCGAGTTCGACCGCGAGTTCGCGGCCCTCCCCGTCCCGCGCCTGTATCTCCAGATTGGCCTGAAACACGCCCGGCGCGGTTCGCGCCAGCGTCGCGTTCGCCGTCGCGTCAAGGGTCGTCGCGCCCGCGGCGACCCGGATCGCCGCATCGACGATCTCAAGCCGGCCGATATCCGGGATTTCCGGAAAACGGTCGGGGGACGCCGCATCGCCGCCGCCAGGCGAAATGCCCACAACCGCGACGGACCCGTCGGCGTTCTCTGACAAGGCGACGGCGGCGCCGACCAGGCGAACCGCTTCGACGCGGCCGTCCGTGAGCTCGACGGGATCGAACCAGACCTCCGCCAGCTTGGCTTTCGGTCCGTCCCGGCCGAACCGCAGGTTCTCGAGGCGCACATAGTCCGCCTCGATCGCCGCGACGCGAAAATCGATGTCGTCGCCGATCTGCAAGGCGTCGACCGCCAAGAGCGCGACATGCTGGGCCACCTCGGCGCGATTGCGCCAAAGCTGCGTCGCCGCAATGGCGATCAACGCCGCAAAAGCCAGCAATATCAGCCAGCGGCGGCGATTACGTGGGGCGGCGGGTTCTGTCATGCCGCCAAAGAAAATGGGGGCGCGGCGTCCAAAACGCCACGCCCCCGTTCAAGCGGCGATATCAATTGGGCGCTTAAGCGGCGGCGACCGCGCGCTTGGCCATCACGCCGACCAGATGCGCGCGATATTCGGCGCTGGCGTGAATGTCGGCGTTCAGATCGCCCGACGGGATCGTCACGCCGTCCAGCGCGCCGGCGGAGAAATTGGCGGCGAGCGCCGTTTCCATCGCCGTCGCCCTGAAGACGCAGGGCCCTGCTCCGGTGACCGCGACGCGCACGCCGGACGCCGTCTCGGCGACCAGCACGCCCACGATCGCATAACGCGAGGCCGGGTTCGGAAACTTGACGTAGGCGGCCTTGGTCGGAACCGGGAAATCCACGCGCGTCACGATTTCGCCGGGCTCCAGCGCCGTCTCGAACATGCCGAGGAAGAAATCGTCGGCCGCAATCTCGCGCTTGTCCGTCACGACGGTCGCGCCCAGGCCAAGCACCGCGGCCGGATAGTCCGCCGCGGGGTCGTTATTGGCGATGGAGCCGCCGATCGTTCCCCGGTTGCGCACCGCCGGATCGCCGATGCCGCCCGCAAGCGCGGCGAGCGCCGGGATGGCCCCTTTCACGTCGGCCGAATTCGCCACCGCGTCATGGCGCGTCATGGCGCCGATCGAAACGACGCCGCCGGATACCGAAATACCGGCCAGATCGCCGACGTCGCCGAGATCGACGATGTCGCTCGGGCTGGCGAGGCGCTGCTTCAGAGTCGGGATCAGGGTCATGCCGCCGGCCATAAGCACGCCGTCGTCCGCGCCCGCGACCTTGGCCGCCGCGTCGGCGACGGAGGCGGCCTTGTGATAGGTAAACTCATACATGGCTGGTTCTCCTGCGCTCAGGCGCCGTTCAGCGCCGTCCACACCTTGGACGACGTAGCGGGCATATCGATCGGTTTGGTCACGCCCGCGCTCCGCAGCGCATCGGTGACCGCGTTCATGACGGCCGCGGGCGCCGCGATCGCCCCCGCTTCGCCGCACCCCTTAACGCCCAGCGGATTGTGCGGGCAGGGCGTGACCTGGGTCTCGACCTTGAAGCTCGGCAGATTGTCGGCGCGCGGCAAGCAGTAGTCCATATAGGACCCCGTCAACAACTGGCCCTCGCCGTCGTAGACGCAGCCTTCCAGCAGCGCTTGCCCGACGCCCTGGGCGATGCCGCCATGGACCTGCCCCTCAACGATCATCGGATTGACGATATTGCCGAAGTCGTCCGCCGCGACGAAGTTCGCGATCTCCACGGCGCCGGTGTCCGGATCGATCTCCACCTCGCAGATATGGCAGCCGGCGGGATAGGTGAAGTTCGCGGGATCGTAGAACGCCTGTTCCTCGAGGCCCGGCTCCAACTCGTCATGGGGGAAGTTGTGCGGCACATAGGCCGTCAGCGCCACGTCCCCGAAGGCCACGGACTTGTCCGTGCCGGCGACGGTGAAAATGCCGTCCTGGAACTCGACGTCGTCCGCCGAAGCCTCCATCAGGTGGGCGGCGATCTTCTTCGCCTTCGCCTCGACCTTATCCAGCGCCTTGGAGAGCGCCGAACCGCCGACGGCCAGACTGCGCGAGCCATAGGTGCCCATGCCGAACTGAATCTTGTCGGTGTCGCCGTGGACGACGTCCACATTTTCGATCGGCACGCCGAGACGTTCCGCGACGACCTGGGCGAAAGTGGTTTCGTGACCCTGACCGTGGCTGTGCGTGCCGGTGTAGACCGTGACCGAACCGGTGGGGTGCACCCGCACCGCGCCGCTTTCGTAGAGGCCCGCCCGCGCGCCGAGCGAACCGACGACGGCGGACGGCGCGATGCCGCAGGCTTCGATATAGGCCGAGAAGCCGAGGCCGCGCAGCTTGCCCGCCGCCTTGGCCGCCGCCTGACGCGCCGGGAAGCCGGCGTGGTCGATCGCCTGCATCGCCTTTTCCAGGGTGCCAGCGTAATTGCCGGAATCGTAGGAGAGCGCGACCGGCGTCTGGTACGGGAACGCATCCGGCGCCACGAAATTGCGCCGACGAATCTCGCCCGGATCGAGGTTCATGTGCCGCGCCGCTTCCTCGACGATCCGCTCGACGACATAGGTCGCTTCCGGACGGCCGGCGCCGCGATAGGCGTCCACGGGCACGGTGTTGGTGAACCAGGCCTTCACGCCCGCATAGATCAGCGGCGTCGTGTACTGGCCGGCGAGCAGCGTGGCGTAAAGATATGTGGGCACGCAGGGCGCGAAGGTGGAGAGATAGGCCCCCATGTTCGCGTCCGTCATGACCTTCAGCGCCTGGAACTTGCCGTCCGCGTCCATCGCCAGGGTCACGGTCGTCTCGTGGTCCCGGCCATGGGCGTCCGTCATGAAGGCTTCCGAGCGGTCGGACGTCCACTTGACCGGACGGCGAAGCTGCGCCGCCGCCCAAGTGACCACCGCCTCCTCGGCATAGTGGAAGATCTTGGAGCCGAAGCCGCCGCCGACGTCCGGCGCGACGACCCGGAGTTTGTGTTCGGGCAGTCCCAGCACGAAGGCGCCCATCAGCAGCCGGATCACATGGGGGTTCTGGCTGGTGGTGTAGAGGGTGTGATCGCCGGTCGCGGGATCGAAATCGCCGATGGCGGCCCGGGTCTCCATCGCGTTCGGGACCAGCCGGTTGTTCACCAGCGACAGCGTGACCTTCTGGGGCGCGGCGGCGATGGCGGCGTCGATCTCCGCTTCGTCGCCGATCTCCCAGTCGTAACAGAGATTGTCCGCGGCCTCTTCGAAGAGCGACGCCGCGCCAGCCTTCGCGGCGCCCAGGCCGGCGGCCGCCGGCAACGGCGTATAGGCGACGTCGAGCGCTTCGGCGCCGGCCTGCGCCGCCGCAAGCGTGTCGGCGATCACGACGGCGACCGCATCGCCCACATACCGGACCTTGCCCTGCGCGAGCGCCGGATGGGCGGGCTCGGCCATGGGATCGCCGTTCTTGGAATGCACCTGCCAACCGCAGGGAAGGCCGTTCACTCCGGCGTTCGCCAGATCGTCGCCGGCATAGACCGCGACGACGCCGGCGACGGCCATCGCCGAAGCCTTGTCGACGTTATCCACCGTGGCGTGCGCGTGGGGGCTGCGCACGAACGCGGCATAGGCCTGCCCCGGACGGTTCAGGTCGTCGGTATACGACCCCCGGCCCGTTACGAAACGAAAATCTTCCTTGCGCCTAACGGCGGCGCCGATGCCGTCATCCCTTGGCATGTTCGTCTCCCCTTCGGCCGGCGTCGGATCGTCGCCGCGCCATTATTTTTTGTTTGATTTCGCTCCTACGCGCCGCCGGTCAGGCGTTCATCGCCCGCGCGCCCGCCATCACCGCCTTCACGATATTGTGGTAGCCGGTGCAGCGGCAGAGATTGCCTTCGAGATAGTGGCGCACGTCCGCTTCCGTCGGCTGCGGGTTGCGCTTGGCAAGCGCCGTCGCGGACATGATCATGCCCGGCGTGCAGAAGCCGCACTGCAGGCCGTGGTTCTCCCGGAAGGCTTCCTGCATCGGGTGCAGCTCATCGCCGTTCGCGAGCCCTTCGATGGTCACGATGTCGGCGCCCTCGGCCTGCAGGGCCAGCATGGTGCAGCTCTTCATCGCCTCGCCGTTCACATGAATGACGCACGCGCCGCACTGGCTGGTGTCGCACCCGACATGGGTGCCAGTGAGCCTTTGATTTTCACGGATAAATTCGACAAGCAGCGTTCGGCCCTCGACCTCGCCGGACACCGACTTGCCATTGATCGTCATCGATACTGTCGACATTTCGCTCTCCCCACAAACTTCCCTTTTCGCCATCGCCGATCGGATGCGGGACGGCATTTGCTGAAAGCATCTCTCTTGCGCGGAACCGGGTCAACTCCGCGCGGCGCGCCCTTTAGAAAAGCGCATAGACCACGGCGGCGACCACCAGGGCCGCGCCCGCGATCCACATCAGGGCGGGCACGCCCTTGCCGGTCGGCGGCGGCGGCGGCTCCCGGCTCGCTTCGGCGGCCGCGTCTTCGGCCAGGCTGGCTTCGACCCCGGTCGTCGAAACCGCGCTCGGCGCGGCGGACGGCGCGGCGACGGATGGCGCCGCCGGCGGCGCTTCCTCCACGGCGGGGGCCTCGACGGACGGCGCGGCGACGGGCGGCTCGGGCGCCGGCGGGGCGGCCTCGGGCGAAGGCGCAGCCGCCTCCGGCGCTGGCGGCTCGGCGCCGCCGCCGGCGCGGCTGGCGGCGATTTCGGAGAACTTGGCGAAGAAGTCGTCGGCCATCTTCTTGGCCGCGCCGTCGATCAGGCGCGCGCCGATCTGCGCGAGCTTGCCGCCGACATTGGCGTTCACGTCATACTTCAGCACCGTCGCGTCGGGCCCGTCCTCTTCCAGGCTGACGGTCGCGCCGCCCTTGGCGAAGCCGGCGGCGCCGCCTGTGCCCTCGCCCTGGATGCGGTAGCCGTTCGGCGGGTCGATATCCAGCAGCTCGACCTTGCCGGAAAACCGGGCGCTGACAGGGCCGACCTTGGCGCGCACCTTGGCGGCGAACGCGTTCTCGCCCTCCACCGTCAGCTCCTCGCAGCCGGCGATGGCCTCCTTCAGCGCCTCCGGGTCGTTCAACGCATCCCACACGACGGATTTCGGCGCGGGAATCCGCGCTTCGCCCTGCATTTCCATGGCCTATGGACTCCCTCAACCCCCACGCCGAACGCTCCCGCGGAACGTTCCGACGGCGCGTCTGGAACATACGGTCTCCCCCTGCCGCTTTCAACGGAACGGGCCGGTTCGTTTTTACCCCAAGGCGTTGGCCGACTTAACGGCGCCAAAAGCTTGGCGGGCGGCGCCAGGTTCGGCATACTCCGGCCGGAATGAGCGGTCGCCGTCGAGTCGTCGGCGCCGGAACAGTGCGCCGCGCCAAGGCGCCGTTTGGGGGAATACGGATGCGGAAGCGGTTTTCAGGCGCATTGGCGGCGGTCGCCGCCCTGGTCGCGACGCCGGCGTTCGCGGCAAGCGCTGGCGCTCCGCACCTGGACGGCGCCGAGCTTGGGCTGATCTGGGTCGCGCCGTTCGCCGGCATCCTGTTGTCGATTGCGGTATTCCCCCTGGTGGCTCCGTCGTTCTGGCACCACCACTTCGGCAAGGTTTCCGCCTTCTGGGCGGCGGCGTTCCTGATTCCGTTCACGATCTTCTTCGGCGCGTCGATTGCGATCTTCGAGGTCATTCACGTGCTGCTGCTGGAATATATCCCCTTCATCATCCTGCTGCTGTCGCTGTTCACGGTCGCTGGCGGGGTGAGGGTGCGCGGGCGGCTGGTGGGCTCGCCGGTTCTGAACACCAGCATCCTGTTCATCGGCACCGTGCTCGCGAGCTGGATGGGAACCACGGGCGCGGCCATGCTGCTGATCCGCCCGCTGATGCGCGCCAACGAAAAGCGCCGCTACCGGGTCCACACCATCGTCTTCTTCATTTTCCTGGTTGCGAATGTCGGCGGATCGTTGACGCCGTTGGGCGACCCGCCGCTCTTCCTGGGCTTCCTGAAGGGCGTATCCTTCTTCTGGCCGACGACCCATATGTTTCTGCCGATGCTGCTGGTGTCGATCATCCTGCTCGCGCTCTATTTCGTGGTCGACTCGACCCTGCTGAAGAAAGAGGGCGGCCTGCCGGAGCCGGACCCCAACGAAGCGCATGAGGCGATCGGAATCGACGGCAAGCTGAACTTCCTGCTGCTCGGCGGCGTCGTCGCGGCGGTGCTGATGAGCGGCGTCTGGCGTCCCCATATCGAAATCGAGATTTATCACGTGCATTGGGAGCTCCAGAACATCGCGCGCGACGTCGCCCTCCTCGTCATCGCCTTCCTCTCCTGGAAGCTGACGCCGATGGCCAACCGCGAAGCGAACGGCTTCACCTGGTTCCCGATCGTCGAAGTCGGCAAGCTGTTCGCGGGCATCTTCCTGACCATCGTGCCGGCCATCGCTATCCTGAAGGCGGGCCTGGGCGGCGCGCTTTCCGGCGTCGTCTCCATGGTCTCCACGCCGGACGGCCAGCCGATCAACCAGATGTACTTCTGGCTGACGGGCATTCTGTCCAGTTTCCTGGACAACGCGCCGACCTATCTCGTGTTCTTCAACACGGCCGGCGGCGACGCCCAGACGCTGATGGGACCGATGGCCCAGACCCTGCTTGCAATCTCCGCAGGCGCCGTGTTTATGGGCGCCAACACCTATATCGGCAATGCGCCGAATTTCATGGTCCGGGCGATCGCCGAAGAGGGCGGAATCCGGATGCCGAGCTTCTTCGGCTACATGGCCTGGTCCGGCGCGATCCTGGTGCCGATATTCGTGCTGGTGACGTTCATCTTCTTCGCCTGAGCCGCAACAAAGGTCGACCCATGGCTGACCAGACTCAACGACGGCGCGCCTGGATGCGGCGCGCCCTGATCGGCGTCGGCGCGTTCGCGCTCATGGCGCCGGCCGCCGAAGCGATGGCGAACTGCAGGTCGCTGGAAGTTCTGGATGCGCTCAGCATCTGCCGCAGCGCGGACGGCTGCCCGCCCGGCGAGTATCTCTACAGCGTCGTGCTGCGGAACAAGAGCAATCGGAAGCTCTACGTCGCCTATCGTTTCCGCGACCCCCGCGGCATCCTGACCCGCGGCGGCCTCGACATTGCGCCCGACAGCGACATCGAACGCCCCATCGGCTTCGGCCGCGTTCCGATCACGCCCGACGAGCCCGACGCCGCCCGCAAGGGCCGTTTCCGCGCGGCGAGCTGCGGCCACAGCGAGAAGACCAAGTTCACCTGGAAGAAGTAGCGCCAAAGAAAACGCCGCCGCGATCGGCTCGCGGCGGCGTCAGGTCGCTACGTTCAGGCTGAACGGATTATTTCCCGAACAGGCCTTTCAGCTTCTTCGCCGGGTCTTTGATGATGTCGCCGCTCGGCGCCGCATCCTTCAGCGCGCCCGCAGGGTCCTTCACCACGTCTTTCGCCGCGTCCAACACCTTGCCCGGCGTCTTCACCAGATCGGTCGCCATGCCGGCGAGGTCGGGCGCGAACTGCAGATTGTGCCAGGGGCCGGTGATCAGCACCGGCACCGTGACGCCGGCCATGTCCTTGGACCCGCCCTGGCCCGTGGCCGACGCGACCGCCTTCGGCTCGACCCGATAGTTCACCGTCCGCGCCGGCATGCTCGACTTGCCCTTGCCGGTGATCCGGAACAACGGCGCCAGCATGTTCAGATCGTCATTGGTCACGACGCCGTTGTTGATCTTGAACGTGGCGGTCAGCTCGGAGAAGTCGGTCTTCTGCTGCTTGCCGGCGGACGAATCCAGGAACGCCGATTCGACCTTGCGCAACATGGCGCCGAGATTGACGCCGGTGATCGCCCCGTTCTTGAAGGCGAAGCTGCCGCCCCCGTCCGCGCTCTTCACCATGGCCGCCTCGGAGACGCCGGCGGCGTTGACCGTCAGGTCCAGATTGCCCTTCCCGGACAGGCGGTCGAAATTCGCCGCGTCCGTCAGCAGCGGCTGGGCCTGGACGCCTTTCAGGCGGAGGGACTTGGAAACGGTCGGCGTCGCCTTTGACGCATCAAGCTTCACCTTGGCCACGCCCGAGCCGCCGTAAAGCGCCATACGGGAAAGGTCCACATCCAGGACGCCGCCCTTGAGCGACGCCGTCAACGCGCTTTCCCCGATCTTGATCTGCTGGATCAGCAGGCTTTCCACCGTGAGGTCCAGGTCCGCGTTCACCGCCTTGAGGCCGGACAGGTCGATCGGATCCTCGCTCCACTTGCCGGGACCGTCGGCGGCCGGCTGGCCTTCCGCGGGCGGCGGCAGATAGGGGTTCAGATCGAGCGCGCCGAGAGCGAGCTTGGCCTTCACGGCCGGCACGGCGCCTGCGGTGTTGAGCGCGAAGTCGCCCTTGCCGCGAATGGCGTCGATGGCGATGTTCGCGCCGGTGAACGCGATCCGGCCGTCGCTGAGCGCCAGTTGGCCGTCCGCCTCGAACGGGCCGAGCACGTCGCCTTCCACGTCGATCGGCGTCGCGGCCCAGGCCGCCAGCCCCTTGAGCGACGGCGTCTTGACCTTGGCGGCGCCGCCGAGGGCGAATCCCTTGGCGAAGTTCGCCGCGCCGTCGAACGCGGCTTCCAGATGGGTTGTTTCGACGGTGGCCTTCAGCGCGCTTTCGCCGGCCTCGGCCGCCGCCAGCGGCTTCGCCATGGCGAGATCGAGCGTGATCCGCTCCCCCTTCCAGTCAAGCGCGCCGTCCAGATCGAGCGGCCCCGCCGCGCTGGGCAGGGAAATCGATACGTCGATATCCTCGATGACTTCTTCCGCGCCAGCTTGCGCATCCACAAAGGAGACGCGGCCATCTTCGATGCGCACGTCGCCGAGCTTCAGCTCCTTCACCTCATCGGGCAGGCCGCCGGAGCCGCCGCCGGACGACCCGGCCTCGCCCTTGCCGAAATCCCAGTTGGCCTTGCCTTTCGCATCGACGAAAAGCCGGATATCCGGTTTGACGAGCACGAATTCCTTCACCTCGACGGCGCCGGACAGCAAAGGCATTACCGGCACGGCGATGCGCACCGCTTCGGCGGTCGCCATCTGGTCGTCCGGCGCGCCGGGCGCATTCGAAAACGCGACCTGCTCCAGCCGGATCGCGACTTCCGGCCAGATCGAAAGTTCGGGCGAGCCGCCGATCGAGAGTTTCCGGCCGGTCGCCGCTTCGACCCGCGTCGAGGCTTCGGCGACGATCCGCTCCATGGGAACCACCATGGGCAGGATTACGATCGCGGCGACGATCAGCACGACCACGACAGCGACGCCGCCCAACAGCCATTTCAGCGCTTTCATGCTCAAACTCTCCCGGTTGTATCGTCCAACCTGAGTTGCGGTTACTTAAACACCTTCTGCAAAAGCGGCGTGATCCGCTTCGCGGGGTCGTTGCGGATCGCGGCCTCTTCCTCCGCGATGTAGTGGAACAGGCCCTTGAGCGCGCCTTCGACCGAATGATCGATCATCAGCCGCTTGCCCTTGGCGCCAAGACCGGCGGCGCTGTTAGCGGCGGCGGCCTCGTCGTAAAGGGCCATCGCATCCGTCTTGGCCAACTCGCGCCGCACGATCGGCCGCATCTTCTTGGACAGCGGATCGGTCATCTTGCCTTCGAAATAGCGAGTGGCCGAATCGTCGGGGCCGGTCAGGATCTTGCGGGCGTCCTCGAACGTCATCTCCTGGATGGCGTCTCCGAAGAGCGCCTTGGCCTCATCCATGGAGTTTTCGGCGGCGCGGTTCATGCGCAGTTCGATCTCGTCCAGAAGCTCGCCCTGGCCGGTGAAGCGCAGCACCTTCTGGGCGGTCTTCATGTAGCCCGGCAGCGGAATATGGGCGACCGGGTCGCCGAAGAAGCCGTCCTCCGCGCCGAGATTGCCGGTGACGGCCTCCGTCCCGACCCGCAGGGCGTCCTTAAGGCCGCCGGCGACTTCGGAATCGGTGAGCGAGCTCGAACCGCCGCCCATGCCTTTCAGCAGCGATCCGGCATCTTTCAGAATGCTTTGCGAAACGGCCGGTTGGGCGGAAACAAGCGCCAAAACGGCCAGCAACGGAATCCATTGACGACGTTTCATGGGCGACCTCAAACTTTGCCATTGATCTTGTCGTCACGTGGTCATGGCGCCTCAGCCCAGCAAGGGCAAGCGCCATTGATTGCGTATATCTACGTAGCCTGATTGAATGCATGCGCAATATTCGCGCCGAAGAAGGTTCGCCCATGACCGCATATCTGATCGTCCGCGCGGAAGTCGCCGAAGCCGACCGAGACGCCTTCGAGCGCTGGTACGAGACCGAGCACCTGCCGGACGCCAAAAAGGCCTTCCAGGCGGACAGCGCCGAGCGCGGCTGGAGCGACGTGACGCCGGGCGTCCACATCGCGATTTACGGCTTTCCGGACCTGGCCAAGGCGCGCGCCATCGCCGGGTCCGACGCGATCAAGGCGTTGATCCAGGAGTTCGACCGCGTTTGGCAAGATCGCGTCCAACGCACCCGCGAAGTCATCGAAGTCATCCAGAAACTATAGGAGAATCAGCCATGACCCCTCCCGCGCCCACGCCGCTCCGCGCGGTCGATTCCGGCCGTTCCGAAGCCGAATGGCAGGCCCGCGTCGATCTCGCCGCGCTGTATCGCCTGTTCGTGAAGTACGGATGGACCGACCTGATCTACACCCACATCTCCGCCCGCGTCCCGGGCGAGGAGAACACCTATCTCATCAACCCCTACGGCCTGTATTTCGATGAGATCACGGCGTCCTCGCTGATCAAGGTCGATTTCGACGGCAACGTGCTCGACCCGGTCGGCGGCGAGTACAACGAGGCGGGCCACCTGATCCATACCGCGGTCCTGAAGGCCCGGCCCGAGATCAACTATGTCCTGCACACCCATTCCCGCGCCGGCACCGCCGTTTCGGCGATGAAATGCGGGCTGCTGCCGCTCTCGCAGCATTCCAACATCATCCTCGATCAGGTCGCCTATCACGACTACGCCCAGGTCACCTCCGACCAGGACGAGTGCGACCGCCTGCAGCAGGACATCGGCGACAAGTACATCATGCTGATGCGCAATCACGGCCTGATGTCCTGCGGACGCACGGCCGGCGAGGCTTTCCACTACCTCTACTACATGGAAATGAGCTGCAAGATTCAGGTCGACGTGCTCGCGGCCGGCAAGGACTATCTGGTTCCCGACGACGATGCGCTCGCCAGCCTCTCCAAGTTCGGCGCGCCGGGCGACGAGCCCAAGGGCGGCCGGGCCTGGCCCGGCCTGCTGCGCGGGCTCGACCGCTCCGACCCGTCCTACCGCGAATAGGGCGACCGGCGCAGCATGACGTCGATGCCTACGCCGCCCTCGGCGGCGCGCGGGCCTGTAGACGCGCCGGGTCTGGCGCGTCTCAGGGCCGTCGTCGCCGACGCGGCGCCACAGCTCATCGGCGACGTGGCGCGTCTGGGTCTTGGCGACCCGGACGCGATCCGTCTCTGGTTCGGCGAAGGCGACATGCCGACGCCCCAATTCATCTGCGACGCCGCCCATCGGGCGATGCTCGCGGGCGAGACCTTCTACAGCCACAAGCGCGGCCTGCCGGAGCTTCAGGCGGCGCTGGCGGCCTATCTTAGCGGCCACTACGCGAAGCCCGTCGCGGCGGACCGGATCACCGTCACCGCGTCCGGCATGCACGGCATTCTCATTTCCATGCAGGCCATTCTGGAGGCGGTGGACAACGCCGTCCTGGTCGGCCCCATCTGGCCGAACGCGGAAGCGACCGCCCGCGTCGCGGGCGCGGAGCCCCGCGTGGTCGCGCTCGACAACGAGAACGGCGTCTGGCGGCTCGACCTCGACAAGCTGTTCGCCCGCTGCGACGACGCCACCCGCGTGATCTTCGTCAATTCGCCCGGCAACCCAACCGGCTGGATGCTGGAGCGCGAGGAACAGCAGGCGATCCTCGACTTCGCCCGCGCGCGCGGCATCTGGGTGATGGCGGACGAGGTCTATGGCCGCATTGTCTACGATCGCGACGTCGCGCCCTCCTTCCTGGACATCGCGGAGCCGGACGATCCCGTCATCGTCGTCAACAGTTTCTCGAAGAGCTGGGCGATGACCGGCTGGCGGGTCGGCTGGCTGACGCACCCGCCCTGGATTGGCGACCCGTTGGCGGAACTGTTCGAATACAGCGTCAGCACCGTGCCGCCTTTCCTGCAGCGGGCGGCGGTCGTCGCCGTCGAAAAGGGCGAGGACCTCGTCCAGGAAATCCGCGAGCGTTGCCGCCAGGGCCGAGACATCGTCACCCCGGCGCTGACGGCCCATCCCCGCGTCGTGATGGCGCCGCCGGTCGCCGCCTTCTATGCCTTCTTCAAGGTGGACGGCATGACGGACAGCGTCGCCTGGGCCAAACAGCTCTACAGGGAAACGAAAGTCGGCGTCGCGCCCGGCCTCGCCTTCGGGCCCGATGGCGAGGGCTGGATCCGCCTGTGCTTCGCCTCTTCGCCCGACCTGCTGAACACGGCGATGGAACGGACGACGGCGTTTCTGGACAAAGGTTGAGCCTCCGGCGCGCCGGCGGCGTCTCTGCCGGCGGGCCTGGACGGCGAATGGCATAAGCGACGGAAGCCCGGTCTTGCAGCACCCCCTCTCACCGCCCGCCAGCGCCGCCCGCGCCCGCATCGGCCTGGCGATCGTCGGCCTGGGCGTCGCCGTCGGGCCGCTGGACACCGCCGTGAACATCGCCTTCCCGGCGATCGTCGGCGCCTTCGACCTGCCGCTCGAGATGATCCAGTGGATCATCATCTGTTACGTGCTCACATATTCCAGCCTGATGCTGGTCGCCGGCAAACTGGGGGACCGCTATGGCCGCCGCAGGATATTCCGGATCGGCCTCGCCGTAAGCTGCATCGGCCTCGCGGCCTGCGCGGCGGCGCCGTCCTTCGAGCTTCTGCTGCCCGCGCGCGTGGCCCAGGGCCTCGGCACCGCGCTCGCGATCGCCTGCGGGCCGGCGCTGGCGACGGCGCTGTTTCCGGAGGCGGACCGCCCGCGCGTCGTTGGCTACTACGCCGCCATGTTCGCCGCCGCCGGCGCCGTCGGCCCGATCGTCGGCGGCGCCCTGACGGACGCCTTCGGCTGGCCGGCCGTCTACTGGTTCCGCATTCCCCTGGCGGGCGCGGTCCTGGCGCTGGCCTGGCTCCTGCCGCCGGACCCGACGCCGGAAGGCGAGGCAAAACCGTTCGACATCGCCGGCGCGGCGCTGCTGGTCATATCGTTGGCGGCGTTGGCGGCGGCGCTCAGCCTCGCGCGGCGCGGCGAAACGGCGTTGGCGGCCGTCGTCGGCCTGGGCGCGCTCCTGGCGGCGGCGCTCTTCGTTTATGTGGAACGCCGGGCGCCGGACCCGGTGCTCAGGGTCGATGCGTTCAAGCGGCCGCGCTTCGCGCTGCTGAACGGCATGAATATCGTCGTCTGCGGCTCGTCCTTCACGCCGTTGCTGTTCACGCCGTTTTTCCTGACAGGCGTCGCCGGCTTCGACGCGGCGGCCGGCGGCCTCGCCCTGGCGTCCGGCGCCGTCGGCACGACGGCGGCGGCGGCGCTGGCGGGACGGCTGATCGGGCCGCTGAGCGGCGGCGGCGTCGCGGCCCTGGGCGCCGCCGTGGCGGCGGGCGGCCTCTTCCTCATCGGGCAGACCGGCGCGGACAGCAGCCTGGCCGGCGTCATCGCGGCGCTCATGGTCGCGGGCGTCGGGCTTGGCCTCTTTCAAACGGCATATCTTGATGGCGTCACCGGCATGCTGCCGGAGTGGGAGCGCGGCGTGGCGGGCGGTCTCGCCATGGCGACCCGGACCGTCGGCGTCATCGCCAGCGCCTCGATGCTCACGCTGATTTTCGGCAAGGTCGAGACCGGCGCGCTCGCCGAAGGCGCCAGCCAGAACGCCGCGTTTTTCGCCGCATATCAAGCCGCCTTCGCCGTCGCCGCGGCGGCGGCGGGCGCCGGCGCGCTGCTGGCCTGGACGATGCGCCGGTCGACCTAATCCGGTAAACTGGGCGGCCATGCAGCACGAATCCGATTTCATGGCCAGGGAGGCCGACCGCGCCTTCGCCGCGCTCCGCGCCGGCGGCGTCGCCATCATGCCCATGGACGTCGGGTATTCGGCGATCGGCGGATCCTACGCCGCGCTTCGGCGCATCTTCGAGGCGAAGCGTCGCCAGCCCACGAAATACAACGCCATGATCGGCGACGCCGAACTGGCGCGGGAGCTTTTCGTCCTGCCGGACAGGGGCTGGGACATCTTCGAGGCCATCACTCTGGACGACGACCTGCCGCTCGGCGTCATCGGCCCCTGCCGCATGGACCACCCGATCCTGGCGGCGATGGAGCCGGAAGCGCTCGCCATGAGCGCCAAGGACGGCACGCTCTGCATGCTGACCAACGCCGGCCCCTTCCACGGCGCGATTTCGCGGAGGAGCCGCGAGGCCGGACATGCGCTGTTCGGCTCCTCGGCCAATCTCAGCCTCGCGGGCACGAAGTTCCGGGCCGTCGACATCGAACCGGAAATCCGCGCCATCGCGGACGTGGTGATCGACCATGGCCTCAGGAAATACTGGCCCTACCGCGCGTCGTCCACATTGCTGGACCTGGCGAGCATCGAAGTGACGCGGTTCGGCTCCAGCTATGAACTGATACAAGATTGCCTGAAACGCCGGTTCGACATCGATCTGCCCGATGCGCCGGCCCCGCTGAAGATATTGGAAGACACATGACGGACATAGAACGCTTCGACGTCATTCTGGCCGGCGGCGACGTGATCGACGGCAGCGGCGCGCCGCGACGCCGCGCGGACGTGGGCGTCATGGGGGACCGCATCGCGGCCATCGGCGACCTTTCGGACGCGGACGCGGATGAACGGATCGACCTTTCCGGCCATGTGGTCGCGCCGGGCTTCGTCGACGTGCACACCCACGACGACCGGCTGCTGTTTGCCGACCCCGCGATGAAGCCGAAGACGAGTCAGGGCGTCACCACCGTCGTCGTCGGGAATTGCGGCGTCAGCCTGGCGCCGTTCGAGGCGGCCGGACGGCCGAAGCCGCCGCTCGACCTGGTGTTCGGCCTGGACCCGGTGCGGTTTCCGAGCTTCGCGGCCTTCCTCGACCAGGTGGACCGCCAGCCCGCCGCGACCAACGCCGCCTTCCTGGTCGGCCATCAGACCTTGCGGGTCGCCGAGGTCGCGGATCTCGGCCGGCCGGCGAACGGAGCCGAAATCGCGGCCATGCGCGCGAAAGTCGGCGAGGCGATGGACGCCGGCGCCGCCGGTTTCTCCACCGGCCTGTTCTACCCGCCGGCCCGCGCCGCGACGACGGACGAAGTGGCGGAAGTCGCCGCGCCCGCCGGCGCCGCCGGCGGCCTCTATGTGACTCACCTCAGGGACGAAGGCGCCCATCTGGTGAAATCCGTGGAAGAAGCGCTGGAGATCGGCCGGCGCACGACCGCGCCCGTGCTGCTCTCCCACCACAAGGCTTCCGGCGTCGCCAACCATGGCAAAGTCAAAGAATCCCTCGCGCTGATCGCGGAAGCGCGGAAGACCCAGCGCGTCGCGCTCGACGTCTATCCCTATATCGCCAGTTCGACCGTGCTGCTGGTCGACCGGCTGAACGACGCCTCCAAGGTCCTGATCACCTGGTCGGAGCCGATGCCCGAGGCGACCGGGCGCGACCTGGCCGAACTGGCGATGGAATACCAGACCTCGCCCGAGGCGATGGCCGAACGGCTGCTTCCGGCCGGCGCCATCTATTTCTCCATGGCGGAGGAGGACGTGCAGGCCGTCATCGCCTTCGAGGACGCGATGATCGGGTCAGACGGCATTCCCCATGACGAGAAGCCGCATCCGCGCCTCTGGGGCACCTTCCCGCGCGTGCTCGGCCACTATGTCCGCGACGTCGGGCTGCTGTCGCTGGAGGAAGCCGTCCGGCGCATGACCGGCGTGCCGGCCGAAGTGTTCGGCCTGAAGGACCGGGGCCTCTTGGTGGAGGGCGCGTTCGCGGACATCGCCGCCTTCCGGCCGGAGACGATCATCGATTCCGCGAATTTCGATACGCCGACCGAACCCGCCGCCGGCGTCGCCCTGGTCATGACCAATGGCGAGGCCGTCTGGCGAGCCGGCGGGCCGACCGGCGCCCGTCCTGGCCGCGCGCTCCGGCGCGGGCAGGATCTCGCGCCGGCGCGCTGACGGGCGGGCGCGGGTCGCCGTCGATGAAGGCGTGGCCCCTCCTGGCGCTGCTGCTGCCCCTCGCCGCGCCGGCGTTCGGGCAAAGCGAGCGGGACGCGGCCGCCGCGCGGCGGGAGAACGTCGCGCGGGAAATCGACGAAGCGTCCGGCGCGCGCGCCGAAGCCCAGAGCCGCGCCGCCAGCCTGGCGAAGGACGTCGACCGGCTGCGCGCCGAAATGAAGCGCGCGGCGGACTCGGTCAAGGCCAAGCGCCGGGCCGCGCGGGCCGCGCAGGCGGAAGCGGACGCCGCCGCCGAGGCGGCCGAGGCCGCGCGGGCCGCGATCGCCAAGCGACGGCGGGAGCTCGCGGGCCTGCTCGGCGCCATGGCGCGCCTGTCCCTCAGACCGGGCGAAGCGCTCGCCGCGCTCAAGGACGGCCCGACGGAGGCCGCGCGGGCGAGCCTCGCCTTCAAGGCGCTCGCGCCGGAGATCGAGCGCCGCATCGCCGGCGCGCGCGACGAACTCGCCGCCGCCGCCGCCCTCCGCGACGCCGAAATCGCCCGGCTGGCTGAAGCTCGCGCCGCCGCCGCCGCGCTGGCGGAGGAGCGGCGCGCATTGGATGCGGCGGTCAAGGCGAAGCGACGCCTGATGCGCAAGGCGGAGGCGGAGGACACGGCCCTCGCCGGCCAGGTCGAGAAGCTTGCCCGGGAAGCCAAGTCGCTTGACGCGTTCTTCGCGGCGCTGACCGCGCGGGAGGCCGCCGTCAAATCCGCCCGGCAGGCCGAAGCCGCCCGCCGGCTGCGGGAGATCGAGGCCGCCCGGGCGGCGGCCCGGGCCGAGGCGGCCCGGCGAGCGCTCGAGCCCGGCCGGGCGGCTGAACCCTCCGCGCCCGCGCCGGCCGCCCCGCCCCAGGCGCCGGCGCCCGGCGACCCGCCGCTGCGGCTGGCTGGACTCGCCGCCCGCCAGGGCCAGGCGACCGCGCCGGTGGACGGCCGCCTAGCCGCGACCTTCGGCGAAGGCGCCGGCGTTCTCTCCCGCGGCTGGGTGTTCGCCGCGGACGACGCGGCCGAGGTTTTCGCGCCCTATGACGGCCGCATCGCCTATGCCGGCCCCTTCCGAGGCTACGGCACGGTCGCGCTCATCAACCATGGCGGCGGCTATCACACGCTTTTGACCGGCCTGGAGAAACTGGACGTTCGGGCGGGCGACTGGGTGTTGCAGGGGGAGCCGCTCGGCGCCCTTCCGACACGGCCCACGGCGGAAAACGGCGGCGGGGCTTCCGACCAGGGGGGGGCTAAGCTATATGTGGAGTTACGCAAAGACGGGGAGCCGGTCGATCCTGCGCCCTGGTTCGCTCGACCCACTTGAAGGACGCCTCTGCGCCATGCGGACATTTTCGCTCGCCGTCGCCTTTACGCTGGCTATTTCCGCCGCAACGCCGGCCGTCTCCCAGACGGCGGCCAGCGGCGAAGCCGCCGACACCTATAAGCAGCTCGAACTGTTCGGCACGGTGCTGGAACGCATCCGCGCCAACTATGTCGAGGAAGTCAGCGACGAAGAGCTGATAAAGGCCGCCATCAACGGCATGCTCTCCTCGCTCGATCCGCACTCCTCCTATCTGGACGAGACGGACCGCAAGCGCCTGGACGTCGACACCCAGGGCGAATTCGGCGGTCTTGGCATCGAAGTCACCATGGAGAACGGCTACGTAAAGGTCGTCTCGCCGATCGACGACACGCCGGCGGCGAACGCGGGCCTCCAGCCGAACGACCTGATCATCGCGCTCGACGGCAAGAGCGTGCGCGGCATGGCGCTGACGGACGCGGTGGAGCGCATGCGCGGCAAGGTCGGCGAGAAAATCGTCCTGACCATTCGCCGGGGCGACCAGGCGCCGTTTGACGTCGATCTCGTGCGGGACGTCATCAAGGTCAGCCCCGTGCGCGCCCGCGCCGAGGGCGAGATCGGCTATGTCCGCATCACCAGCTTCAACCGGCAGACGGAAGCCAATCTGGCGAAATCGGTCGAGACCCTGAAGACGGAGATCGGCGACGGCCTGCAAGGCTTCATCCTCGACCTGCGCAACAATCCGGGCGGTCTGCTCGATCAGGCGATCGCCGTTTCCGACGCCTTCCTGGACAAGGGCGAGATCGTTTCGACCCGCGGCCGCGACGAGGCCCAGGCCCAGCGCTACAACGCCCAACCGGGCGACATCATCGACGGCATGCCGCTCGTCGTTCTAATCAACGGCGGCTCCGCCTCGGCGTCCGAAATCGTGGCGGGCGCCTTGCAGGATCACGGCCGCGCCATCCTGGTGGGCCAGCGCAGCTTCGGCAAAGGCTCGGTGCAGACGGTGCAGCGGGTTCAGGGGCACGGCGCGATCCGGCTGACCATCGCGCGCTACTACACGCCCTCCGGCCGATCCATTCAGGCGAAGGGCATCGACCCCGACATCGACGTGCCGCCCGCCCGCGTGGAGGCCATCGACGTGACGGGCCGTCGGCGCGAGGCGGATCTGGCGGGCGCGCTCGACACCCCGGAACCCGGTTCGAACGACAACGAGGACGAAGCGCCGAAAACGCGCGAAGAGCGCGAAGCGGAGGCCGCCCGCATCGACTATCAGCTGATCCGCGCGATCGATATCGTGCGCGGCATCGCGATCTTCCGCCAATCCGCAGCGGCGAAATAGGCAGGTGAACGGAACCGCCAGCGCCATGGCTTAGCTGGCGGGCAATGGAGATATGCGCGACAAAGGGCTGATCCTCGCTTGGGCGCTATTGTTCGCGGCGGTCGCGTCCGGCGTGCTGTATGCGGAATTCGCCTATAACGGCGGCGGCGACCTGCGTTCGGGCGTGACGCTCTCCCGCGGCGACGGCGGCCAGGTGAGCGACGTCGGCGACGCCGCCATGACGACCGCCCCAACCGCAAGCCAGGCGACTGGCGCGGGCGCTGCGGCCGCATCCGGGTCCGCCGCCCAGACGCCTGCGATCGACACGGTTCAGCCGCCGCCGCGCGTCGCCTTCGCGGCCGCCGCGCCCATCGCCGGCGATATGCGGCCTCGCATCGTGCTGATCATGAGCGAGATCGGATTGAGCCGCGCCCGGTCCCGCGAAGCGATCGAACGGCTGCCGCCGGCGGTCACCATCGCGGTGATCGCCTATGCCGACGACCGCGATTCCTGGGTCCGCGACGCGCGGGCCATCGGCCACGAGGCGCTGATCGCGGCGCCCATGGAGCCCGAGAACTATCCCCTGGTCGATCCCGGCCCAGACCCGCTGCTGATCGACATGGACGATCTGGAAAATCTCGCGCGCTACGACCGCGCTCTCGACGGCGCCGCCGGCGTCGTCGGCGTGCTCGCCCATCGCGGTGGGCGGTTTCTCGGCGACCGGGACCGTCTCAGGCCCATTCTCGCCTCGACCCAGGACCGGGGCCTGATCTTCGTCGACAACCGCTCCTCGCCGACGAGCGCCGTCGCCAGCCTTGCGGCGGAGCTCGATCTGCATGTTCTCCTGAATGACCGCTTCGTCGACGCCGAGCCCTCCCGGGAGGCGATTCAGACGCGTCTCGGCGAGTTGGAAGAGATCGCGACGCGACGCGGCTATGCTGTAGGCGTCGCCACGCCGTACCCTGTCTCCATCGAACAGATTCGGCGATGGGCCGACAGTTTGGGCGAACGCGGCTATGTGCTGGCGCCGGTTTCGGCCGTCGCGCGCATCCCGGCGCCGTAGAGAGGATTGCGGAAGTCATGGCGATCGAATTGCCGCCGGATGTCGAGCGGGGCTACCGGCCATGCGTGGGCCTGATGGTCGCCGCCCCGGCGCGGGGCGTCTTCATCGGCCGGCGGGTCGGCGTAGCCGACGGCTGGCAGATGCCCCAGGGCGGCATCGACCCCGGCGAGGCGCCGGAAGCGGCGGCCATGCGCGAGCTGGAGGAGGAGACGGGCCTGATCAAGGCCCGCATCGTCGCCGCTCACCCCGAATGGCTGAAGTACGACCTGCCGGAATGGGCCATCAAGCGTCGCCAGCGCGGCCGTTGGATCGGCCAGACGCAGAAATGGTTTCTGCTGCGCTATGACGGCGCGGACGCGGGCGTGGACCTGACCCGCCACCAGATCGAGTTCGAGGAATGGCGCTGGGCGCCGACCAGCGAAGTGCTCGCTTCGATCGTCGATTTCAAGCGTCCCGTTTACGAGGCCGTGATGGAGAAGCTGGCAGACTTGGCGGAAGCCATCGTCGAGGAAAAGACCCCATGAGCACATCCGCAGCGGAATTGCCGCTGGCCGGCGTAAAGGTTTTGGAGTTCTGCCAGACGATCATGGGACCAACCGCCGGCTTGTTGCTGGCCGATCTCGGCGCGGACGTGATCAAGGTCGAGCCCGCGCCCGGCGGGGACAAGACGCGCCGCCTTTCCGGCTTCGCCGCCGGATTTTTCGCGGGCTTCAATCGCAACAAGCGCTCGATCGCGCTCGACTTGAAGTCTGAAGACGGCCGCGCCGCCGCCCATCGCCTCGCGGCGACCGCCGACGTCGTGCTGGAGAACTACGCGCCCGGCACTGTGGAGAAGCTCGGCTGCGGCTATGAGGAACTGAAGGCGATCAATCCGCGCCTGATCTTCTGCTCGCTGAAGGGCTTTCTGTCCGGCCCCTACGAAAACCGCCTGGCGCTCGACGAGGTGGTGCAGTTCATGGCCGGCATGTCCTACATGACAGGCCCGCCCGGCCGACCGCTCAGAGCCGGCGCCAGCGTGATCGACATCATGGGCGGCAGCTATGCCGTCATCGGCATATTGTGCGCTCTGAAGGAACGGGAGATCACGGGCAAGGGCCAATTCGTAAAGAGCGCCCTCTACGAATCGACCGCCTTCCTGATGACCCAGCATCTTGCAGGCGAAGTCGTGACCGGCCGCGAGACGCCGCCGATGCCGGCGCGGCAAGGCGCCTGGTCGGTCTACGAAACCTTCGAGACGGCGGACGGCCGCCATGTCTTCATCGGCATCACCAGCGACAATCACTGGCGGCGCTTCCGGGACCGCTTCGGCCTGGAGCATCTGGCGGACGATCCCGCCTACGCCACCAACGAAAGCCGCGTCGAAATCCGCCCGACGCTCCTGCCCATGGTGGCGGAGATCGCCAAGCGCCATGCCCATGACGAGCTGCTTGCGATCCTGGAGGAAATCGGCGTGCCGTTTTCGCCCGTCGCGCGGCCGACGGACCTGTTCGATGACCCGCAGTTGAACGCCGGCGGCCGCATGCTGCCGGTGGAAATGCCGAACGGCCAGACGGCGAAGCTGCCGCGACTGCCGATCGAGGTCGGCGATCATGACTTCGGCCTCCGCCGACAGCCGCCCAGGATCGGCGCGCACAGCGCCGAAATCCTGGCGGAAGCCGGCTTCACCCAGACGGAGATCGACGCGCTCGCGGAAAAGGGCGCCATACTGAATGAGGACGACAGGCGATGAACGCCCCCGCCGCTTCCCCCGCCGGCCCCCTGGCCGCCCTGGACGCGCTGATCGCCAGCGGCGAAATGCGGCCCGACCCGAGCCAACGCGCAGCCGTGCGGGAACTTGAGGCCCTGGCGGCCCGGCTCGAGGGCTATCGCCCAGTGGCGAAGGAGCAGAAATCCGGCGGGTTCCTGAAGCGCTTGGGATTCGGCAAGACCGGCCGGGAAGAAATCGTCTCGGCGCCCAAAGGGCTTTACATCTGGGGCCCGGTCGGTCGCGGCAAGTCCATGCTGATGGACCTGTTCTTCGATCATGCGCATGTGCAGCGCAAGCGCCGGGTGCATTTCCACGCCTTCATGCAGGACGTGCAGAAGCTAGCGCACGCTCGCCGCAAATCCGGGCAGGACGGCGACCCAATCCCGGCCATCGCCGCTGAAGTCGCCCAGACCGCCTGGCTGCTCTGCTTCGACGAATTCCAGGTCGACAATATCGCGGACGCCATGACCCTGGGCCGTCTGTTCGATGGCCTGTTCCAGGCCGGCGTCGTCGTCGTCGCGACGTCCAACGCCGAACCGCGCGACCTCTACAAGGACGGTCTGCAACGGGACCGCTTCCTGCCGTTCCTCGATATTTTCGCGGAGCATGTCGAGACATACGAGCTGGACGGCGGCGAGGACTATCGGATCGACCGTCTCAAGGGGCGTCCCGTCTATCACGTGCCCCATTCGCCGGAGGCGGAAGCGGCGCTCGCCCAGGCGTTCGCCGACCTGACCGACGACGCCAGGCCCGAGCCGCTCGAGATCACGGTGCGCGGCCGCCGGCTGGAAGCGCCGCGCGCGGCCAAGGGCGTCGCCTGGTTCACATTCGACGAGTTATGCCGGCGCCCGCTCGGCCCCGCCGACTACCTGGCGCTGACCGAGGTGTTTCATACCTTCCTGATCTCTGGCATCCCCGTCTTGCGGCCGGAAGACAGGAACGAGGCGCGCCGGCTCGTCACCTGCATCGACGCCTGTTACGAGCACAAGGCGAACGTCATCTGCTCCGCCGACGCGCCGCCGGAGGCGCTTTACGTAAAGGGTGTGGGCGAGTTCGAATTCAGGCGCTGCGCCTCCCGGTTGATCGAAATGCAGGCGGAAGACTACATGCGCACCCCGCACGTCCTGGAAAGCGAATAGGCGACCGACAGGCGCAGGCGCGGTCGACGACAACAGTCTCCGCGGTAAGACATCTGTCATGTTTTCCGTCTCATATGGCTCGGGAATGCGCTTGAGCCGCCCGGCGATCGGCGCCGGCGCCGCTTTATGCGGCAAGCGTATCGTCCCGGCCGGAAACTCCTCGGAATCGGCCGCGTTTTCCTTGCAGTCGGGGCGGTAATAGCGGTAGTAAGCCGATGCATTCTCCGGCCGGCCATCCGCGCCGCCGAAATCGTTAGCAGCTTGGAGCAACACCCCCATGGCCCGAAACAAGATTGCGCTTGTCGGCGCAGGCAACATCGGCGGAACACTCGCCCATCTGGTCGGCTTGAAGGAACTCGGCGACGTCATCCTGTTCGACATCGTCGAAGGCATTCCCCAGGGCAAAGCGCTTGATCTGGCCGAATCGTCTCCGGTCGAAGGGTTCGATTGCGCCATGAAGGGCGCGAACGACTATGCCGACATCGCCGGCGCGGACGTCGTCATCGTCACCGCGGGCATCGCGCGCAAGCCGGGCATGAGCCGGGACGATCTGGTCGGCATCAACACCAAGGTCATGGGCTCCGTCGGCGAAGGCATCAAGCAGAACTGCCCGGACGCCTTCGTCATCTGCATCACCAACCCGCTCGACGCGATGGTGGCGATGCTGCAGGAGGCCTGCGGCCTGCCGCCGAACAAGGTCGTCGGCATGGCGGGCGTGCTCGACTCCGCCCGCTTCCGCTACTTCCTCGCCGAGGAGTTCAACGTCTCCGTCGAGGACGTGACCGCGTTCGTCCTGGGCGGCCACGGCGACACCATGGTGCCGTCGATCCGCTACTCCACAGTCGCCGGCATTCCGGTGCCCGACCTGATCAAGATGGGCTGGTCCACCGACGCGAAGATCGAGGAAATCGTCCAGCGCACGCGCGACGGCGGCGCCGAGATCGTCGGCCTGCTCAAGACCGGCTCCGCCTTCTACGCCCCGGCGTCTTCCGCCGTGCAGATGGCGGAAAGCTACCTGAAGGACAAGCGGCGGGTGCTGCCATGCGCGGCGCAGCTCAACGGCGAATACGGCGTGAACGGCCTGTATGTCGGCGTGCCGGTCGTCCTGGGCGCCAACGGCGTTGAGAAGATCGTCGAGATCGAACTGGACGCCGGCGAGAAGGCGAACTTCGACAAGTCCGTCGCGGCGGTGACGGAACTGGTCGGCGTCGCGAAGAAGATGCGCGACGAAGGCTGAGCGTGATCGGATAATTCGAGCAAGCGCCCAAAGAGGGGGACGGCATGAACGTACACGAGCATCAGGCGAAAGAACTGCTCGCAACCTACGGCGTCGCCGTCCCCAAGGGGCAGGCGGCGTTCTCGGTCGATGAGGCGACCAAGGCGGCCGAGACGCTCGGCGGCCCGGTCTATGTGGTCAAAGCCCAGATTCACGCCGGCGGCCGCGGCAAGGGCGGCGGCGTGAAAGTGGTGAAGTCGGTCGACGAGGTGAAGGCGGAAGCCGAGCGGATGCTCGGCATGACGCTGATCACCCACCAGACCGGCCCCGAGGGCAAGGAAGTCGGGCGTCTTTATATCGAAGACGGCTGCGACATCGCCCGCGAACTCTATCTTTCGCTGCTGGTCGACCGGGGCCACGGCCGGGTCGTCGTCGTGGCGTCGACCGAAGGCGGCATGGACATCGAAGAGGTCGCGGCCGAAACGCCGGAGAAGATCCAGACGGTCGTGCTCGACCCGCTCGTCGGGATGTCCGGTTTCCAGGCGCGCCGCATCGCCTTCGCGCTCGGCCTGGAAGGCAAGCAGGTGAACTCGGCCGTCAAGCAGTTGACCGCGCTCTACAGGGCGTTCGAGGATCTGGACGCCAGCATGATCGAGATCAACCCGCTCGTCGTCACCGGCTCCGGCGACGTGATGGCGCTCGACGCCAAGGTCAACTTCGACGACAACGCGCTCTTCCGGCACCCGAACGTGGAAGCGCTCCGGGACGTCACGGAAGAAAACCCGGTCGAGCGGGAAGCCGAGGAAAACCATCTGAACTACGTCGCGCTGGACGGCGAGATCGGCTGCATGGTCAACGGCGCCGGCCTCGCGATGGCGACGATGGACATCATCCAGCTTTACGGCGCTTCGCCGGCGAACTTCCTGGACGTCGGCGGCGGCGCCGACAAGGACCGGGTGGTCACGGCGTTCAAGATCATTCTGACCGACCCAAAGGTGAAAGCCATCCTGGTCAACATCTTCGGCGGCATCATGCGTTGCGACATCATCGCCGAAGGCGTCGTCGCGGCGGCGAAGGAACTGGGACTGACCGTGCCGCTGGTGGTGCGGCTCGAAGGCACCAATGTTGAGAGAGGCAAGGAGATCATGGAGTCCTCCGGACTGGCCATCATTCCTGCCGACAATCTGGGCGACGCGGCCGAGAAGGTCGTCAAAGCGATGCGGGAGGCGGCTTGATGGCGGTCCTGGTCAACAAAGCGACGAAGGTCATCTGCCAGGGTTTCACCGGCAGCCAAGGCACGTTCCATTCCGAAACCGCGATCGCCTACGGCACCAACATGGTCGGCGGCGTGGCGCCGGGCAAAGGCGGGCAGACCCATCTCGGCCTGCCGGTATTCGACACCGTGCGCGACGCCAAGACGAAAGTCGGCGTGGACGCCAGCGTGATCTACGTGCCGCCGCCCTTCGCGGCCGACGCCATCCTTGAGGCGATCGACGCCGAGGTGGAGCTGATCGTCTGCATCACCGAAGGCATTCCGGTGATCGACATGGTCCGCGTCAAGCGCGCGCTCGAAGGCTCCAAGAGCCGCCTCGTCGGCCCGAACTGCCCCGGCGTCATCACGCCGGACGAATGCAAGATCGGCATCATGCCGGGCCACATCCATAAGCGCGGGATCATCGGCGTCGTGTCCCGCTCCGGCACGCTGACCTATGAAGCGGTCGCGCAGACCACGGCCGCCGGCCTTGGCCAGACGACCTGCATCGGCATCGGCGGCGACCCGGTGAACGGCACGAACTTCATCGATTGCCTGGAAATGTTCCTGGGCGACGACGAAACCCAGGGCATCATCATGATCGGCGAAATCGGCGGATCGGCCGAAGAGGACGCGGCCGAGTTCTATCGCCAGTCCAAGGTGAAGAAGCCGATGGTGGGCTTCATCGCCGGCGCCGCGGCGCCGCCCGGCAAGCGCATGGGCCACGCCGGCGCCATCATCGCCGGCGGCAAGGGCACGGCCCAGGCGAAGTTCGAAGCATTCCGGCAAGCCGGAATCATGGTTAGCGAAAGCCCGGCCGGTCTCGGCGAAACCATGTTGAAAGCAATGGGTCGCTAATCAATATGGTTTATGGGCTCTCACAGAGCTATCTGGTTCAACTGGCAGAGGGGGCTTAGCCGGCCGACCCGGCTCCGCCCGAACGCACATGGCGAACGATCAGCATGGCGGCACGATCGACAAGTTGACCGCCGACCGCACCAGCTATCTTTTCGGCTCCAACGCAGCCTATCTGGCCGATCTGTACGACCAGTATCTGGCCGACCCGTCGAGCGTGGACGCAAGCTGGGCGGAGCTGTTCGCAGACCTGCGCGGCGACGCCGAAGCGATCCTCGAAGAAGTCGACGGTCCCGGCTGGGGCCAGGCGCGACGGAATGGCGGCAACGGCCATGCCGCCAACGGCAAGGCCAACGGGAACGGCGCGGCGGCGAAGGCGGCTGGCGGTGCGACGGCGGGCGTGGACGCGGCGAGCGTCCGCGCGGCCACGCTCGATTCCATCCGCGCGCTGATGCTGATCCGCGCCTTCCGCATCCGAGGGCACCTCTACGCCAATCTCGACCCCCTGGGCATCGCCGAAATCGAGTACCACCCCGAACTCGACTACAAGACCTACGGGTTCACCGACGACGACCTGGACCGTCCGATCTTCATCGACAACGTGCTCGGCATGGAGACGGCGACGCTCCGCCAGATCATGGACGTGGTCCAAGCGACCTATTGCGACAAGATCGGCGTGGAGTTCATGCACATCCAGGATCCGGCCCAGAAGGCCTGGATCCAGCGCCGCATCGAAGAACCGCGCAACCACACCGACTTCACGCCGCGCGGCAAGATGGCCATCCTGGAGCGCCTGACGGCGGCGGAGACGTTCGAACAGTTCCTCGACCGCCGCTTCGTCGGCGCCAAGCGCTTCGGCCTTGAAGGCGGCGAGTCCCTGGTGCCCCTGCTGGAGCAGGTCATCAAGCGCGGCAGTCAGCTCGGCCTCGAGGAGCTTGTGCTGGGCATGGCCCATCGCGGCCGGCTGAACATTCTGGCCAACGTCTTCGACAAGCCGTTCGTCAACATCTTCTCCGAATTCCAGGGCAACCCCGCCAATCCCGAGGACGTGCAGGGATCCGGCGACGTCAAGTATCACCTCGGCACCTCTTCCGACCGGGAGTTCGACGGCAAGACCGTCCACCTGTCCCTCACCCCGAACCCGTCCCATCTGGAAGTCGTCAATCCCGTGGTGCTCGGACGCGTGCGCGCCAAGCAGCGCCAGCGCGGCGACAAGCCCCGCAACAAGGTGATGGGCATTCTGCTGCACGGGGACGCGGCGTTCATCGGCCAGGGCCTCGTCGCGGAGACCTTCGAGCTTTCGGAACTGAACGGCTACCAGACCGGCGGCACCATTCACGTCGTCATCAACAACCAGATCGGCTTCACCACCTCGCCGACGGAAGCGCGCTCCGGGCCCTATTGCTCGGAGATGGCGAAAATTGTTCAGGCGCCCGTATTCCACGTGAACGGCGACGACCCCGAAGCCGTCGTCCATGTCGCGCGCATCGCCACCGAGTTCCGCTACGAGTTCAAGCAGGACATCGTCATCGACATGTACTGCTACCGCCGCCAAGGCCACAACGAAGGCGACGAGCCGGCGTTCACCCAGCCGATCATGTACAAGTCGATCGCCGAACATCCCACGACGCGCAAGCTCTATGCGACGCGGCTGATCGAGGAAGGCCTGATCACCAAGGAAGTCAGCCAGCAGTTTGTGGACAGTTTCCGCGGCCGCCTGGAAAGCGACTTCGAAGCCGCCCAGACCTTCAAGCCCAACAAGGCCGACTGGCTGGAAGGCGCATGGAGCGGAATGGACGTCGCCAAGGGCGACGACCGGCGCGGCGATACGGCCGTCGATTTCGATGTCCTGAAGGAGATCGGCCGCAAGATCACCTCCGTCCCGGACGACTTCAACTTGAACGCCAAGATCGCGCGCCAGTTCAAGGCGAAGCTCGGGGCGATCGAAGGCGGCTCAGGCATCGACTGGGCGACGGCCGAGGCGCTCGCCTTTGGCGCATGCGCCATCGAGGGCACGCCTGTCCGCCTGTCCGGCCAGGACTGCGGGCGCGGCACCTTCTCCCAGCGCCACGCCGTCCTGACCGACCAGGAATCCGGAGAGGACTACGTTCCGCTCCAGCATCTGCGCGACGATCAGGCGAAGGTCGACGTGCTCGACAGTCCGCTCGCGGAAATGTCCGTGCTCGGCTTCGAATATGGCTACACCACGGCCGAACCGAACATGCTGATCATGTGGGAAGCCCAATTCGGCGACTTCGCCAACGGCGCCCAGGTGATCATCGACCAGTTCATCACGTCGGGCGAATCGAAGTGGCTGCGCATGTCCGGCGTGACGATGCTCCTGCCCCACGGCTACGAGGGCCAGGGGCCGGAGCATTCCTCCGCCCGGCTCGAGCGCTATCTGCAGATGTGCGGCGAGGACAACATGCAGGTCTGCGTGCCCTCCACGCCGGCGAACTACTTCCACATGCTGCGCCGTCAGGTGCGCCGGAATTTCCGCAAGCCGCTGATCGTGATGACGCCAAAATCGCTGCTGCGCCACAAGGCCTGCATCTCCGATCTGGCGGAGTTCGGCCCCGGCTCGTCCTTCCATCGAGTGATCGAGGACCAGGGCGATCTTAGCGCGAACGCGCGCGTCAAGCGGGTCGTGCTGTGCGCCGGCAAGGTCTACTACGACCTGGCGGCCGCGCGCGACGAACGCAAAATCAAGAACGTCGCGATCGTGCGGGTCGAGCAGCTCTATCCATTCCCCGTCAAATCCCTGACGGCGGAGCTGAGCAAGTATCCGAACGCCGAAGTGGTCTGGTGCCAGGAAGAGCCGGAAAACATGGGCGCGTGGCGGTTCATCGATCGTCGGCTGGAAGCCGTCATGATCGATACGCCGAAGCTGAAGGCGGATCGGCCGAAATATGTCGGCCGCCCCGAAGCCGCGTCCACCGCGACCGGCGTGATGAAACACCATGTCGCCGAGCAGGCCAGATTGGTCGACGCGGCGCTTACCACCTGACCCGGTCCCCAGGCCGCCCACAACGCAAGGACGTTCCATGGCTGTCGAAATCGTCGTGCCCACCCTGGGCGAATCCGTGACCGAAGCGACCATCGCGCGCTGGTTGAAGCAAGCCGGCGAAGCCGTCGCGGCGGACGAGCCGCTCGTGGAGCTGGAGACGGACAAAGTCACCGTCGAGGTGCCGGCGCCCGCCGCCGGCGTGCTCGAGGCGCAGTCCGTGGCCGAAGGCGACAATGTCGAAGTCGGCGCCGTGCTCGGCAGCATCGCCGTCGGCGCGACCGCCGCCGCGAAGCCGGCCGCAGCGCCGGAACCGGCCGAAGCCAAGGCCGAAGCGCCGGCCGCTCCGACGCCGCCGCCGGCCCCTGCGGCCGAACCGGCCCGCCCGAGCCCCGCGCCGGTTCCGCGCGCCGCGGTTTCACTGTCGCCGGCCGCTCTCGCCGCCGGCGCGCCGCCCATGCCGCCTTCGGTCAAGAAGCTGGTGGCGGAACATGGCCTCGACCCGAACGACATTCCGGCCAGCGGCCGGGGCGGCCGCCTTACCAAAGGCGACGTGCTCGACTATCTGGCCAGCGGCGGCAGAGACATTTTCGCCCTCGCCCAGCCGGAACTGAACCGCTCGGAAGAGCGCGTCCGCATGTCCCGTCTGCGCCGCCGCATCGCCGAGCGCCTGAAGGAAGCCCAGAACACCGCCGCCATGCTGACCACCTTCAACGAGGTGGACATGACGGAGATCCTGGCCGTCCGCAAGGAATTCCGGGACGACTTCGAGAAGCGCCACGGCGTGCGCCTCGGCTTCATGTCGTTCTTCGTTAAGGCGGCGGTCCAGGGCTTGCGCGACGTGCCGGCGGTGAACGCCCAGATCGACGGCGACGAGATCGTCTTCAAGAACTACTACGACATCGGCGTCGCGGTCGGCACCGAGCAGGGCCTCGTCGTTCCGATCCTGCGCAACGCCGAGACCATGAGCCTGGCCGACGTCGAAAAAGGCATCGGCGACTATGCCCGCAAGGCGCGCGACGGCAAGTTGAGCCTGGCGGACCTCTCCGGCGGCACGTTCACGATCTCCAATGGCGGCGTCTACGGCTCTCTCCTGTCGACGCCGATCCTGAACCCGCCCCAATCGGGCATTCTCGGCATGCACAAGACCCAGGTGCGCCCGATGGTGATGCCGGACGGCTCGATCCAGGCGCGGCCGATGATGTATCTGGCGCTTTCCTACGATCACCGCATCGTCGACGGTTCGGAGGCGGTCACCTGCCTGGTCCGCATGAAGGAAAGCCTGGAAGACCCGCGCCGCCTGCTGCTGGACATGTAAGGAACCGCGCTTATGAGCGACATTTACGACCTGGTCGTCATCGGCGGCGGCCCCGGCGGCTATGTCGCCGCAATCCGCGCGGCGCAGCTCGGCATGAAGACCGCATGCGTCGAGATGCGCGGCGCGCTTGGCGGCACCTGCCTGAACGTGGGTTGCATTCCCTCCAAGCATCTGCTGCACGCCAGCCATGCCTATGAGGAAGCGACCCACAGCTTCGAGAATCTGGGCATCAAGACCAAGGGCGTCTCGCTCGACCTGAAGCAGATGCTCGCCTCGAAAGACGAGGTGGTGAAAGGCCTGACCCAAGGCATCGAGTTCCTCTTCAAGAAGAACAAGGTCGACTATGTGAAAGGCCGGGGCCGGATCGCGGCCCCCGGCAAGGTCGCCGTCGCGGACGCCAAGGGCAAGGAAACGACGCTCGAGACCCGCAATATCCTGATCGCCACCGGCTCCGAGACGACGACGCTGCCAGGCGTGACGATCGACGAGAAAAAAATCGTCTCCTCCACCGGCGCGCTGGGCCTTGCGAAGGTTCCAAAGAAGTTGGTCGTCATCGGCGGCGGCGTGATCGGGCTGGAGATGGGCGTCGTCTGGCGCCGGCTGGGCGCCGAGGTGGAAGTCGTCGAATTCCTCGACAAGATCCTGCCGACGATGGACGGCGAAGTCTCCAAACAGATGCAGCGCATCCTGAAGAAGCAGGGCTTCTCCTTCCGCCTGGGCGCGAAGGTGACGGGCGCGAAATCGACCCGCGCGGGCGTCACGCTGACGGTCGAGCCGGCGAAGGGCGGCGACGCGGAAGAGATCAAGGCGGACATCGTTCTGGTCGCCATCGGTCGCCGTCCCTATACCGAGGGCCTGGGCCTGGAGGATGTCGGCGTCGAGATGGATCGCGGCAAGGTCCGGATCGATTCCCATTACCAGACCAACATTCCCGGCATCTGGGCGATCGGCGACGTGGTGGACGGGCCGATGCTCGCCCACAAGGCGGAGGACGAAGGCGCCGTCGCGGTCGAGATCATCGCCGGGCAGGCCGGCCACATCGACTACGACTGTATTCCGAACGTCGTCTACACGTGGCCGGAGGTCGCCTCTGTCGGCCGCACGGAAGAGCAGCTGAAGGAGCAGGGCGTCGCCTACAAGGCGGGCAAGTTTCCCTTCCAGGCCAACTCCCGCGCCCGCGCCTCGGGCGGCGGCGAAGGCTTCGTGAAAATCCTGGCGGACGCCGAAACGGACCAGGTTCTGGGCGCCCACATCGTTGGCCCGGACGCCGGCACGCTGATCGCGGAAATCGCGGTCGCCATGGAGTTCGGCGCCTCGGCGGAAGACATCGCCCGCACCTGCCACGCGCACCCGACCCTGAACGAAGCCGTCAAGGAAGCCGCCCTCGCGGTGGACGGGCGACCGATCCACATTTAGGCGTCGCGGCCTCCCGGCTGGGAGCCGCCGTCAAACGGGAACGATGGCTTCGCCGCGAATGAGCGTGCGGTGCATTTCCCGCGCCTGGGTGGGGTCGACCTCCGTCCGCGCGTGCAGGGTGCAGCGATTGTCCCACATCAGCACGTCGCCCGGCCGCCAGTCCGTGTGAGTCCACACGAAGTCAGGACGGGTCGCCGCCGCCCACAGCTCGTCCAGCAGCGCTTCGCCTTCGGTTTCGTCCAACTCGACGATATGACTCGACGGCCCGGCATAACGGCGGCCGAGATACAACGCCTTGCGCCCGGTCTTCGGGTGAATGCGGGCCAGCGGATGGACGGGACCCGTCACGTCCGCGCGCGATGTCGGCGCCTCGCGGGTCGGGCGCAGGCCGCCGGCGGTGTTCCGGGCGTCGTCGTGACGAATATGCAGGCCCGGCAGCCTCGCCTTCGTCGCTTCCGGCAGGCTTTCATAGGCGAGATACTGGTTGGCGAAGGAGGTGTGGCCGCCGCCGTTCACCGGCGTTTGCAACGCGTGCAGTATGCTGCCCTTGGGCGGGTTCTCCACATAGGAGTTGTCCGTGTGGAACAGCAGTTCCTGGCTGCCGCTGCCGGCATGGCGCGCGACAGGCCGGCCGTTCTCGTCCAGGTTTGAGATGATCGAGACGCCTGGCACGGCGGAGACGCGCCCCGACTTTACGTCGAAACCGGCTTTCAGATAGTAGTCCTGGGACTTGGTCATCTGGCTGCCGCCGAGCGCTTCGGCCATGGCGAGCAGGTCTCGGTCGCCGATGCTCTGGCCCCGGAACAGCAACACCAGATGGGCGGACCAGGCGTCTTCCAGCCGTCGCACGGTCTCCTGGTCGAGCGGGCGGGACAGGTCCACCCCCCTGATTTCCGCCCCGAGCGCGCGTCCGCTCGGGATCACTTCGAATGAGGCGGTGGTAGCGTCTGCCAGCGACATGTCGGTCTCCATCGTTGATGGACAGAGGCCTATTGTAGCGGCGCGTTTCCCGGCGTCGAGCGCCCGTTCAGGGCAGCATGCGCATCACGGCGAAGGCGAACAGGCCGATAAGCGAGCCGTAGAACGCCAGCACCGCAAGTCCTTTCACCGCCTTGACGGCGGCGTTGAAGAGCATGACGACGCCGATATTGGCGACATCGCCGCGCTGGGTCGGGATCAGCGTTACGTAGACGACCACGGCGCTCATGATCACCAGCAAGGCGATCAGCACCGATACGGGCATCTCCAGAATATAGTGATTGAACGCGTAAGGCAGGTGCCGGAACAGCAGTTCGTCCGCCGCCCTAGCGAGTATGCGCACCCAGCCTGTCAGATCTTGCGTCAACATGCTTCGGCTCGCACCGCGGTCCGACCACGCGCCGGACCCTCCTGATGGTCCCTAAGCATCAGCCTAGTTCGCGCCGATAAACAAAGCGCCAAGGATCAATCGGCAAGTTTTAGGCTAATCTCGCTCAATCCGCGGGGCTGGACACTTGCGGCCCGCATCCGGCGTTCAGGCGCGGCGGCGCGCCCTATCGCCGGACCGGCCTACAGCAGAACGTCGGCCTCCGCGATGCCCGCGATATCGACGCCATAGATTTTGAGCATATCGCCATCGCCAAAATCGACGACGGTGTCGCCATCGTTGTTGACGCGCGCCAGCGCCTGGAACGCGGCGAAATCCTCCAGGTGGAAGCCGCGCAGGTCGAGCACGTCCTCGCCGGACGTAAAGTCCCAAACGCGGTCGAGGTCCGAGCCCTCGCCCAGAACGAAGCGGTCGGCGCCTTCGCCGCCCGTATAGTGGTCGCGCCCCTCGCCGCCGACGAGGACATCGTCGCCCGCCTCGCCGTTCAGGACGTCATATCCCGTCTGGCCGCGCAGTTCGTCGTCGCCGTCGCCGCCGAATATAGCGTCGCTGTTGCCGCCGCCCTTAATCAGGTCGTCGCCCGCGCCGCCATGGATCTCGTCCTTGGCGGCGGAGCCGAGCACGGTCACGCCGGTATCGAGATCGACCTCGGTCCGCTCCACCTTGCGGGAGACCTTGTGTCCGTCGACCCGCACCAACGCGACGTCGACGCCGGAATAGGCGTTGGATTCCTTGATGACGTCCAGCAGGTCTTCGATGATGTAGAGGTCGCCGTCCTCGCCGCCCCACAGCAGGTCCCGGCCCGCGCCGCCGCGCAGTTCGTCCATGCCGTCGCCGCCGATCAGCTTGTCGTCGCCGTCGCCGCCCATGAGCAGGTCGTCGCCGGCTTCGCCCTTCGCCCGGTCGTCGCCGTCGCCGGCGGAAATGACGTCGTTCCCGTCGCCGCCGCGCAGCGTATCGTTCCCATCGCCCGCGGTGATTTCATCGTCGCCGTCGTCGCCCCAGACCCGGTCGCCCTTCACCGCCGCATCGGAAAAAATCTCGTCGTCGCCGTCCCCGCCATGGATCAGATCGTCGACCTCCGAGCCGCCGATGACGTCATTGCCCTCGTCGCCATAGGCGATCAGCGACTGCTTGCCGGAGTTCGTCTGGTTCTGGTGCACGCGGAAGCTGATATGGTCGTGGCCGCGGCCGCCGAAAATCGTGCCGGCGCCATAGATCGTATCGTCGCCGGAGCCGCCGTCGATGAAGATCACCGGGCGATTGTTGTCCGGCGTGATGGAGACCTCGTCGTCGCCGCCGGAGGCGAAGAACGCGATGCCGTCCGTCCCTTTCCAAGGCGCGCTCCAGACGACGTCGTCCGCCCGATTGCTTCCGAACGCGTACCAGCCGGCATCGCTGGGGATGTTGCTCGCCCCAAGATCCGCCCTCAGGGCGTTGTTCTTGGCATACTCGAAATCGAACATTTCCTGGGCGATATCGACGCCCCGGTCCAGCCCCTCGCCCGGCGCGGTTTCGACCGAGCCATCCAGCCGCAAGGTCCAATGGGCGTCGCCGATCGGAATCGGCTCTTCATAGCGGACCGGATAGTTCGTCTTCGAAAAAAGCTTGGTCTCCCAGGGGAAGATATAATCGTCCGGCGATTCCGCGATCACGTTCTTGCCGGCCTTCAACATGGACAGCTTCGTGTCTTCGAAGCGGGCGAACTCCTGGCCCTCGATCGAGGCGATCACGTCGGAGCCGAATTTTTCGAACGTCAGTTCGTAGTCGTCGGAACTTTGGAGGATGAACTCCTCGTAGCCGTCTTTGTTCGGCAATACCCAATCGCGGGTGTGCTCGCGGTCGAACGCGCCGCTGACGTATTCGCCCAGCACGAACTGCGCGCCGTCCTCGAACTCGAACTGGATGACCTCCAACAGGTCGCGGGCGTAATACGGGCTATGCACGATCGAGAGGCTGACATCGCCCCGGCTGGTCTCCACAAGGCCGGTTTCACCGGAAAACAGCGCGTGCAGCACTGGATTGTCGCTGTCGAACCCTTCGGCCTCGATGCTCGTCCGTAGCTTCTGCAGCGCCTCCGTCATGATCTTCAGCTTCAGGAAGGCGTCCACCTTGCCGCTGACGCCATAGCCGCGGAGGTTCAGCTCCGCCATCTTGGCGTCGGCTTGCTCGGCGCGCGTCTCCGGGTCGTAATCGATCCCCGTCTTTTCCGCCAATGCCGCCCGGGAGGCCTGCATGATGTCCAGCGGAAGATCCCGCGCGGCCAGCTTCAGTCCCTCGACCAGCGCCGTCGTCGATGCGTTCTCATCCAGGTCCGCCGCCCCGTCGCGCCAGATTTCCGTGGTCCGCGCGGGGCCCTCATACTCGACGTAGACTTTCTCCGAGGTCGGCGAGAAGTCCTTCAGAACGACGTCGCCCGTGTTGTCTTCGCTGGCCACGATCGTAAATTCATCGACGCCGGCCCCGCCCGAGACGATGGTGTCGCCGACCGCGTCCGTCTGATCCAGTTCCGTCCGTCCAATCAGGATCGTATCGTCGCCGCCCCCGCCATCGACTTCGGCCAGGGAGTTCTTCACCCTGTTGGCCTGCTGGATTACGTCTTTCCCGGCGCCGCCGTCGACGTCCGCGCCGCCGGCGGAATAGATCCGATCGTTCCCCTTGCCGCCGATCGCCGCGCCGCCGGCGCCGCTGTAGACGGTGATCCGGTCGTCGCCGTCGCCGTCATCCAGGGTGTTCGCGCCGCCGCCCGAAAGATAGTCGTCGCCCCCGCGCCCTTCGACCAGATCGACCCCGCGATTGACGTTGACCCGGTCATCCAGCGCGGAGCCGAGGATCGTGTCGTTCTGGTGGAGGAAAATATCGTAGAGTTGGTCGTCGGTCTGGGCCCGGAGCAGCGCGTCGGCCTGGTTGACGTTCAGCTTGACGTTGCTGAACTGAAGTATGGACTGGTTCGTCTCGCGATCGACGATCTGGTAGTTGACGGTGAACTCGCCGGCCTTGTTCGGCCCGGAGATCGTGAGGGTCGCGCGGATCTTGTACCCGCCCGCCGCCGCGTCGTCAGGGTCGTTGGATTTGTAGACAAGCTTGCCGTCGAGCACGAGCTTGCCCGCCGTCTCGCTGACGACCTCCTGAACCTGGCTGTAACCGCTGAACGTGTAGCCGTCGAGCGTATAACTCGAGCCGAACCGGAACGGCAGCGCGCCGGCTTTCACCGTCGCCATGGAACACCTCTTCTCACCCGCCCGGCGGACCGAGAGAAATCGCCGCGCCCCCGACGACTCCGGAAACCTGCGTAGGCTCGGAACCTATAATCGACCATCAACTAAAGCATAGCTTCGCCCGGGAAAGCCCACAAGCATTGGTAGTCCTGGGCCCCGGGCTTAACGCTATTGCGGCAGACGATAAAAGCGCGCCGCGACGTCATGAAACATCGCCGCTTTTTCGGCTGCGCTCGCGCCGGAGGCGAGCCGCTTGAACGCGTTCCAATAGGTCTTGTAGGAGGCCGAAACCTTATCGACGGGGAAATTGGATTCGAACATGCATCGATCGGGGCCGAAGGCTTCGATGCAGGTTTCGATATAGGGCCGCCATTTCTCCGCCAGCTCCTCGGAGGACGGCGGCGCGTCGCGCAATTGAAAGCCGAAGCCGTTGACCGGCATGCCGACGCCGCCAAGCTTCACATGCACGTTCCCCGATTTCGCGACGGCCTCCACGCCGGCCTTCCAGTCCCGGAACACCTCGTCCCGACGCCCTTCGTAAGGCCCGATGCCGAGCGGACCGCCGCAGTGGTTCAGGACCACGGGCGTATCCGGGCAGGCTTCGACCAGCCGCGCCAATTCGCCTAGCTGAGGGTGGTACATCCACGCCTCGAAGGAGAACCCCATGGCGCCGAGCGTGCGGTATCCTTCCTGAAACTTCGCGTCGCGGAAAAGATCGGGCGGCGCGCCGACGTGGGAGTTGTGGATTTCCGGCGCGTCGTCATAGGAAATCGAATGGCGGACGCCGCGGAAGCGACCGCCGCCCGCCCGGTCATGGGCCGCCAGCACGGCCTCCACCGCGCCGCCGAGGCCAAGATCGGCATGGGAGACGATCCCCGCCGCGACCCGGCAGTCGCCATAGCGGCCGCTTGCGCTCATCGCGGCGATGCCGTTCACGAACTCGGTCTCGCCGACGGGGCGCATTTCGTCCGGGCCGTCGCCCTTCGGCCGCCACATCACGGTGCATTCGATGAACACCGTGGCCCGCACGTTATGGCCGGAGCCCGCGTCCGCCAGAATTTGGTCCAGCAGGTAGCGGTAGTTGCGAAAGTCCCAGAGATGATGATGCGGGTCGATGATCGGCAGGTCTGGCTCCAGCACCGCCTCATCCCCTTGCGTCAGCCAATCGGCGCTAACCTCCCGCATGCGCGTTTCCAAGCTCCCGGATGTAGCTCCAGACATGACGTTTCCCCATGGATTTTCTTTTCGGCGGATATCTTGGCGCCGCCCGCCTTGCTTGGCGAGGGGCGCATCCCCGCATTCGGCCGCGCATAATTTGTGCAGTGCGGCAGGCGGCGCCCAAGCAAGCGGCGCCGACGCCGGCGTCATCGTCGCCCGATCCGACAATTTCCAATCGCCCGGACCGAAACAGGGCGGATTGGCCTGAGATTTGCTTAACGGAATATGTACGCCGGCGAGCCGAAGCCCGCGCGCCGGCGCGGCGATCACTTTCGACAAAGGAACCCAGTAATGATCGGTATGCGTTTGAAACTCGCGGCCGCCGCGGTCGCGGCCATGGTCGCCAGCCCGGCCGCCGCGGTCGATTGGATCATGGCGTCGGGCTATCCCGACAGCAACTTCCACACCAAGAACATCAAGACCTTCATCGAGGACGTGAAGTCGACCTCCTCGGTCAACATCCAGTTGAACCCCAACGACACGCTGATCAAGCTGGATGCGATCAAGACCGCCCTGCAACGCGGCCAGATCCCCATCGGCGAAATCCGCCTCGGCGTCTACGGCAACGAGGACCCGATGTACATTCTGGCCGGCCTGCCCTTTATCGCCGGCAACTACGCCGACGCCTGGCTGCTGAAGGACCTGCAGAAGGGCTACTTCGACGCGATCTTCGAAAAGCAGGGCCTGAAAATCCTCTACTACGCGCCGTGGCCCGGCCAGGGCTTCTACACGAAGTTCCCCGTCTCATCGGTCGAAGACTTCAAGGGCAAGAAGCTGCGCATCTACTCGACCGCAACGCAGCAGATGGGCGAGATGCTGGGCTTCGACGCCACCATCCTGCCGTTCGCCGAAATTCCCCAGGCCTTCTCGACCGGCCTGATCGAAGCGCTGTTCACCAGCCCGCAGACCGGCATCGACATCCAGGCCTGGGACAACACCAGCGACTTCACCTATGCGGGCGCGATCTTCTCCAAGAACGCTGTCGTGGTCGGCAAGCGCTATTTCGACGGTCTGTCCGCCGCGGACCAGGCAGCCATCCTCGCCGCCGCCGCCAAGGCGGAGCTGCGCGGCTGGGAAATGAGCGCGGCCACGACGGCGGCGCAGATGAAGATCCTCTCCGACAACGGCATGACCACCGCCAAGGCCCCGCCCGCCGTCATCGAGCGGATGCAGGAAATTGGCGCTGAGATGATGAAGACCTGGAAAGCCGACGCGAGCCCGGAAGCGGTCGCCGTGCTCGAGCGCTACATCGCGCTGAAATAGCTCTCCCCCTTGGGCAGGCGCAGCCGGCGATCCGCGGGCCGCGCCTGCCTCCTTTCTTCCCAATCGAGGCATATTGATGCGCACCGCGCTCGACCGGCTGTATCTGTGGAGCGGCTATCTCGCCGCCATTTTCCTTGCCCTCATCGCCCTTACCATCATCGCGCAGATCTGCGGCCGCTTCTTCGGCGTCGCGATCGATTCGACCGAAACGGCGGGCTTCTCGCTGGCGGCCTCCACGTTCTTCGGCCTCGCGCACACCTATCGTTCGGGCTCCCATATCCGGGTCACTCTTTTTACCCGCCTCGCGCGCGGCGGGGTCCGTCGGGTTCTGAATCTCTGGGCCGTCGGCCTGTTCACCCTGGTCGTGGGCTATTTCACATATTGGGCGTTCGACCTCGTCTATTTCTCGTGGAAGTTCGCGGATATCAGCCCGGGCCTTCTGGCGATCCCCTTCTGGATTCCGCGCTCCGCGATGGCGCTGGGCAGCCTGTTCCTGGCGATCGCGCTCGTGGACGAATTCGTGACCGTGTTGCGCGGCGACCCCGCCACCTACGACGCGCGGGAGATCGCCGAAGCGGAGGGCAAGCCCGACCTCGGCGCGCCCGAGGAGGCGATCTGATGGACGCCGGACTGATCTCCGCCATTCTGTTCGCGCTGCTGCTGGCCTTGCTGGCGAGCGGGCTCTGGGTCGCGCCGACGCTGCTGGGCGTCGGCTTCGTGGCGCTGGCCGCCTTTTCACCGGCGCCGGCGGGCTCGCTCCTGGCGAGCACCGTCTGGGACGCAAGCTGGAACTGGGCGCTGACCGCCCTGCCGCTGTTCGTGTGGATGGGCGAAATCCTGTTCCGCACCCGGCTTTCGTCCGACATGTTCAACGGCCTGGCGCCGTGGGTGGCCCGGCTTCCCGGCGGGCTGCTGCATGTGAACATCGTCGGCTGCGGCGTGATGGCGGCGGTCGCCGGATCGAGCGCCGTAACCTGCGCCACCGTCGGCCGCATGAGCATGCCGGAGCTCCGCCGACGCGGCTATGACGAAACCCTGGCCATAGGCACGCTCGCCGGGTCGGGCACGCTCGGCCTGCTGATCCCGCCGTCGATCATGCTGATCGTCTACGGCGTCGTGGCCCAGCAGTCGATCTCCCGCCTGTTCATCGCGGGCGTGACGCCTGGGATCATGATCATCGGCATCTTCATGGTTTATGTGATGCTGCGCGCGAAGCTGAACCCGGGACTGGCGCCGGCGACGATCGCCCGGACGTCCTTCATGGAGAAGGTGAAGGCGTCCCGCCTGCTCTTCCCGGTGATGCTGCTGATCTTCGCCGTGCTCGGCTCCATCTATGGCGGCTACGCGACGCCGACGGAAGCGGCGACGGTCGGCGTGCTCGGCGCGCTGGCGCTGGCCTATTTCACGGGCTCGCTCTCCCGCGCCTCCTTCGTCGACAGCCTGATGGGCGCGGTGCGCACTTCCTGCATGATCGCCTTTATCCTGGCCGGCGCCGCCTTCATGTCGATCGCCATGGGCTTCACCGGCGTGCCGCGAGCGCTGGCCGGCTATGTGGAGGCCTGGCAGCTTTCGCCGACGATGTTAATCGTGCTGCTGACGGTGCTCTACATCTTCCTCGGTTGCTTCCTCGACGGCGTCTCCATGATGGTGCTGACGGCGGCCGTGGTCCTGCCCATGGTGCAGGACGCCGGCATCGACCTGCTGTGGTTCGGCATCTTCACCGTGATCGTGGTGGAGATGGCGCAGATCACGCCGCCGGTCGGCTTCAATCTATTCGTGCTGCAATCGATGACCGGGCGGGACCTCTTGCAGGTGACGCGCGCCGCCGCGCCGTTCTTCCTGCTGATGCTGTTCAGCATCGCCTTGATCACGGCCATGCCGGAGATCGTGCTGACCCCGGTCAATCTCATGCTGGCGAAGGGGTAGCCGCCCGTGCGCCTCGATCTGCTGATCGAGAACGTCGACGTCGTCTCGCCAGGGGACGACCTCCGGCGCGGCCACGGAGTCGGCGTCGTCGGGGACGAGATAACCGCTGTGGCGCCCATGGCCGCCTTCGCCGGCGCCGACGCGGCGGCGCGCATAGACGGCGGCGGCGGCCTGTGCGCGCCCGGCTTCGTCAACACCCACAACCACACGCCGCTCATGTGCGTGCGCGGCATGGTCGAGGATATGGGCTTCGCGCCCGCCTACACCAAAGGCGTGCCCCAGGGGCATTGGCTCGACGACGACGATACGGTCGCGCTCTCCCGGCTCGGCCTGCTCGAACTCCTGCGCCATGGCTGCACCAGCGTCGTGGACTTCTACGCCCGGCCGCGCGCGCTCGCCCAGGCGATGACGGAGTCCGGCCTGCGCGGCTTCGTCGGCGGCCGCGTTATGGACGTGGATACGGCCGCGCTGGCGGACGGTCGCTTCAAGCTGGACCCCGCGCTTGGCGAAGCGACCTTCGCGGACAACGAAACCCTGATCGCGGAATGGGACGGCGCCGGCGACGGACGGGTTTCCTGCGTGTGGGGGCCGCACGCCCCCGACACCTGCTCGCCCGACCTCATGCGCCGCATCGCCGACCGGGCCGAAGCGGATGGGCGGCTCGTGCACACCCATCTCGCCCAATCGCCGATGGAGGCGAAGCGCGTCGGCGACGTTTATGGCCGCACGCCGGTGGAATGCTTCGATCACGTCGGGCTCTTGAACGAACGGCTGACGGCGGCCCACTGCATCTGCCTGACCGACAGCGACATCGCGCGTCTCGGCGCGTCGGACGCCTATGTCGCCCATGTGCCGGTCGGCAACGCCACCGGCGGGCAATGGGCGCCGATCGAAGCGCTCGTGGACGCCGGCGCGAACATCGCGCTCGCGACCGACAGCAAATCGGGCTGCATGCTGGAAGCCATGCGCACGGCTATCGGCGTGGCGCGGCTGCGCGCCGGGGGCCGCTTCGTCTTCAACGCCGCCCAGGCGTTCGCCTGGGGCACCACGGGCGGCGCGGCGGCCTTGGGCCTCGGCGACCGGCTGGGGCGGATCGCGCCCGGCTTTCTTGCCGATATCGTGCTGTTCGACCCGGATGCGCCAAACCTTCGCCCCGTGATCGACGGTTTCGGCATCCTCGCCCATTCCGGCGGCGGCCTGAATGTACAGACGGTGATCGTCGCGGGCGAAGTCCTGCTGGCCGACGGCCGCCCGACCCGCGTCTCGGCGGAAGCCATCGCCCAAGAGGCCCAGGCGTCGGCGGAGGTTCTGTGGACGCGGGCGCGCGCCGGCTGAGAATCGCCGCCAGCCTATCGCCTCAGGTTTCGCCAAGCGACATTTCCAAGGCGAATCCAGCCTTGCGCTTTTCAAAGCCGGGCGCTTGGCGCACCCTTCGCGCAAGCAGCCGATCCGCAATGCGGAGTTGGCTCCGAGGGATCGACAGAAGCGGGGGAACCCATGCGCATCTTGATGTTGGGCGCTGGCGGCGTCGGCGGGTATTTCGGCGGACGAATGGTCCAGACCGGATCTGACGTGACGTTTCTGGTGCGCGAAGGCCGGGCGGCGCAGCTTGAGGCTGGACTTAGGATCGAAAGTCCGCACGGCGACGCGACCATCCCCGTCTCTTACATCACCGGCCCGGCGGACACAGGACCGTTCGACGTCATCGCCCTTTCCTGTAAATCCTACGGGCTCGCCGGCGCGCTCGAGGCGATCGCGCCCTTCGTCCGCGAAGGCGTGTTCATCCTGCCGCTGCTGAACGGCTTCGGCCATCTGGACGCGATCGCCGAGCGCTTCCCGGAAGCTATCGTCTGGGGCGGATCGGCCGGCGTCATCGCCACCCTCACCGAGGACGGCGTGGTCCGGCAAATGCATCCGAACCAGCTGATCTCCGCTGGTCTCCGTCCGGCCCAGCCCCAGGGCGCCGAAACGCTGGCCGCGTTGATCGCCGAGATGAAGGCCGCCCAGATAACCGCGTTCGCGAGCCCGGATATCGAAGGCGCGATGTGGGAGAAATGGACCTTTCTGACCACGCTCGCCGCCGCCACCTGCCTAATGCGCGGATCGACCGGGCAGATTCTGGCGACCGACTACGGAAAAAGCATGCTCGCGGCGCTGTTCGACGAATGCATCCGAACGGCGATCGCCGAAGGCTGCCCGCCCAGCCCGAACCATGACGTCGACTATCGGGGCATGCTGTTCGACCCGAACGGCATCTTCACCGCCTCGATGATGCGCGACATGGACGCGGGCGGCCCGACCGAGGCCGACCACATCATCGGCGACATGATCGCCCGCGCCGCCCGACACGGCATCGAAACGCCGATGCTGAAGGTCGGCTACACCCGCCTGCAAGTGCACGAGGCGGCTCGGGCGAAGTAGCCCGGCGTCAAAACTCCGGGTCGATATTCCAGATGTCGCGGGCGTAGCCCCGAATGGTGTGGTCCGACGAGAAGCGGCCCATATTGGCGCAGTTGATCACGGCCCGGCGCCGCCAATCGGTCTGGTTCTTCCAGGCGGCGTCGACGTCGCGCTGACGGGCGTAGTAGGCGTCGAAATCGGCGGCGACCATGTACCAGTCGTGATGGCGCAGGTCGTTCGCGATGTCGGCGAACCGCTGCGGATCGTCCGGCGAAAAGACGCCGGACGCGATCTGCTCCACCACTTCCGCAAGCGCGGGCGAAGCCGCGATCGCGTCGCCCGGCGCATAGCCGCCGGTGCGCCGCTCGGCCACTTCCCCGGCCGTCAGGCCGAAGATGAAGATGTTCTCGTCGCCGACCGCCTCGGCGATCTCCACATTGGCGCCGTCCAGCGTGCCGATGGTCAGCGCGCCATTCATGGCGAACTTCATGTTGCCCGTGCCGGACGCCTCCATGCCGGCGGTCGAAATCTGCTCCGAAAGGTCGGCGGCGGGAATAAGCTTTTCCGCGAGGGTGACGTTGTAGTTGGGCAGGAACGCCACCTGGAGGCGGCCGCGCATCGCCGGGTCTTCGTTGATCGTCCGGGCGATATCGTTGATCAGCTTGATGATCAGCTTGGCGCGGCCGTAGCCGGGCGCCGCCTTGCCGCCGAAGATCTTCACGCGCGGCGCCCAGTCGGCGCCCGGATCGCGCCGGATCGCATTCCAGAGCGCCGCCGCCTCAAGCACGTTCAGCAATTGGCGCTTGTATTCGTGGATGCGCTTGATCTGAATATCGAAGATGGCGTTCGGATCGAGCGTCGGCCCACCGATGCCGGAGAGATATTCGATCAGGTTCAGCTTGTTCGCGCGCTTGGCGGCGCCGAAACGCCCCAGGAAACCGGCGTCGTCGGCATGGTTTTCCAGCTCCTTCAGCGCCGTCAGGTCAGTGATCCAGGCTTCGCCGATGGCGTCCGTGATCAGCTCGCGGAGCGGGCGGTTGCAGGTATAGAGCCAGCGGCGCTGCGTCACGCCGTTCGTCTGGTTGACGATCTTGCTGGGATGCAGCGACTGGAGGTCGTTGAAGACGGTCTCGCGCATTAGGCCGGTATGCAGCGCCGAAACGCCGTTCACGCGGTTCGAGCCGATGAACGCCAGATTGCCCATGCGGATTTCGCCATGGTCGATGATGCGCGTGCTTTCCGGGCGCATCGGATAGGCCTTGTAATGCCGGTCGTCGATCAGGTGGATGATCTCCAGATGGCGCGGCAGCACGCCGGCCATCAGGTCGTAGGGCCAGCGCTCCAGCGCCTCCGGCAGCAGCGTGTGGTTGGTGTAGTTGAGCGTTTTGCTGACGATGTCGAACGCCGGATCGAATTCCAGCCCGCGCTCGTCGATCAACAGGCGCGTCATCTCCGCGACGGCGATCGCGGGATGGGTGTCGTTCATCTGAATCGCCACCTTTTCGGGCAGCTTATGGAAATCGCTCTGGGTCTGGGCGAAGCGGCGCACCAGGTCCTGCACCGACGCCGCGGTGAAGAAATACTCCTGCTTCAGCCGAAGCTCGCGGCCGCGATCGGTCGAGTCGTCGGGATAGAGGACGCGGCTGATCGTTTCCGCCAGGATCGCGGGCTCCGCCGCCCGCATGAAATCGCCCTGATTGAAGGCGGCCAGATCGAACAGGTTCTCGGGCTTGGCCGACCACAGGCGCAAGGTATTGGCCCATCGCGCGCGCCACCCCGGAACGGGCGTGTCATAGCCTTGGGCGACGACGGAATCCGCCGGCTCCCATACGGCGACGTTCCGGCCGATATGGCGGACCTGGCCGCCGAAGCCGATATGTTGGCGCGCTTCCCGGCGTTCGAACTCCCAGGGATGGGACTGCCGCAGCCAGTCCTCGGCTTCCTCGACCTGCCAACCCTTGCGGAATCTCTGCCGGAAGAGCCCGTGCTCATAGCGGATGCCGTAGCCGTAGGCGGGAACGCCGACGGTGGACATCGAATCGAGGAAACAAGCGGCGAGCCGGCCGAGGCCGCCATTGCCCAGGGCCGCGTCGGGCTCGTCCATGGCGATCACGGAGAAATCCTGCCCCAGCTCCGCGAGGGCCGAGCGCACGTCCTCCTCCAACCCCAAATTGGCGACGGCGTCCTCAAGCAGGCGGCCGATCAGAAACTCCATGGAGAGGTAGTAGACGCGCTTGCGATCCGCGCCGTAGACCTTGTGCGTCGTTTCGAACCAGGGCGCGATCACCCGGTCGCGGATGGCGGCCGTAACGGCGAAGCGCCAGTCCGAAATCGTGGCGGCGGCGGGGTTCTTGCCGACGGAATAGGTGAGATGGGCGGCAATCTCGTCTCGCAGACCGCCGGGAGACCCAGCCCGAACCGGAAATTGAACGTTCATTGGCGTATCCAATAAAAACGAAGCGCAATCCGGCGGCGCCGGCGCGAAGGGAAGATTCGATCGTCGGCGCCGTCAGGTGACGACATCCGGTTTGGTCCGTCCCGTTCGCTCGGCGATGCCGGCGATGGCGTTCGCCGCGACTGCGACCTGCATAAGCGCCGACGCCGGCTCCAGGTCAAGCGCGCCGTCGCCCGGTTCGAATTTTTCGATATAGAGGCGCAGCGTCGCGCCCGACGTGCCTGTGCCGGAGAGCCGGAAGACCGCTCGCGCGCCCTCGTGGAAATAGATGCGGAGGCCCTGGCGGTCGGCGCGGTCGCCCGAGACGGGGCAGACATAGTTGAACTCGTCCGCGGCCTCGACCGTAAGGTCGCCCGCCCGCGTTCCCGGCAGCGTGGCGAGACGGTCGCGCAGCGCATCCATCAGGCCGTCGGCGGCGTCCTTCTCCAGGCCCTCATAGTCGTGGCGCGCGTAATAGTCCCGGCCGAAGCGGGACCACGTCTCCCGCATGACCTCCTGCACGGACTTGCCGCTCTTGGCCAGGATGTTCAGCCAGAGCAGAACCGCCCAGAGCCCGTCTTTCTCGCGCACATGGCTGGAGCCGGTGCCAGCGCTTTCCTCGCCGCAGATCGTCACCTTGCCGGCGTCCAGCAGGGAGCCGAAGAACTTCCAGCCTGTCGGCGTTTCATGGCCCTCGATGCCGAGCGCCGCCGCGACGCGGCTGACGGCGCGGCTTGTCGGCATGGACCAGGCGACGCCGGCCAGTCCCTCGGCATATCCGGGCGCCAGATGCGCGTTGACCGCGAGCGCCGCCAGGCTGTCGGACGGCGTGACGTAAATGCCCCGGCCGACGATCAAGTTCCGGTCGCCGTCGCCATCGGAGGCGGCGCCGAAATCCGGCGCGTCGGGACCGTGCATCAGCGCCATCAGGTCCGCCGCGTGAACGGGGTTCGGGTCCGGATGGCCGCCGCCGAAGTCCGGCGAGGGCGTTCCATTGACGACCGTGCCGGCCGGCGCGCCGAGTTCGCCTTCCAGGATGGCGTGGGCGTAGGGACCGGTCACGGCATGCATCGCATCGAAGCGCATGCGGAAGCCGTTCTTGAAAAGCGCGGCGATGGCCGGGAAATCGAAGAGCGTGCGCATCAGGCCGGCATAGGTCGCGACCGGATCGACGACTTCGACGGTGAGCGAGCCAAGCTGCGTTTCGCCCAGGACGTCCAGCGCGATATCCGGCGCCTCGGCGATCCGATAGGCGGAGATCGTCTGCGTCTTGGCGAAGATCGCGTCGGTCACCCGTTCGGTCGCCGGACCGCCATTGGCCATGTTGAACTTCAGCCCGAAGTCCGCCTTGGGGCCGCCCGGATTGTGGCTGGCGGAGAGGATGAGGCCGCCATCCGCGCCGCGCGCCCGGATCAGGGCGGACGCCGCCGGCGTGGCCAGGATGCCGCCCTGCCCGACGATGACGCGGGCGACGCCGTTCGCCGCCGCCATGCGCAGGATCGTCTGGATCGCCTCGACATTGAAATACCGGCCGTCACCGCCGACGACCAGCGTCGCGCCCTCGACGCCGACCGCGTCGAAGATCGACTGTACGAAGTTCTCCACATAGCCCGGCTGCATGAAGACCGCCGTCTTCTGGCGCAGGCCGGACGTGCCGGGCTTCTGGCCGTCGATCGGCGTCGTATCAACCGTTTTGATCTGAACCATCCTAGGTCTCCGTCGCGGCCCCGCGCCCGGCGTCCGCCATGATGCGGCCGACGCCCGCGATTTCGGGGCTTTCTCTCATATCCTCGATTGCGATCGGCGCCTTGCGGCGCCAGTTCGGCTGCTGGTCAATATCGCCTGGAACATTCTGTTGCTCCTTAACGGCGAAGATATCGTCGAGCGAAACGGCGATCAGGCCGGATGCGCTACGAGCGAGCAGCACGTGAATGGCGTCCCAGAGCGCCCCGTCGAGCGCCGGCGGCGGATGATGCGGGTCGATCCCTTGCGGCAGCAGCCAGGTGGATTCCAGCAAATGGCAGAGCGCTTCCCGCGCGCGGCCGCGCGCCGCTTGCTCTTCGGCGAGGGCGTCGTCGTCCAGGTGGCCAAGTCTTCGGCGAATGTCGAGATCCCGCCCTTCCCACCAACCCTCGAGCGACGGCAGGTCATGGGTGCCGAAGGAGGCAAGCGTGCGCGGCCGGTAGTCCCAGGGCGCGACGAACGCATCCCCGTCCCGTTCGAACGGCATGATCGCGCAGCCATAGAGGCCAGAGCCGTCCAGCGCCTCCCGCAGCCCGTCCGGCACGGTGCCCAGGTCTTCCCCGACCACGAGGCAACCGGAGCGCGCCGCCTCGAGCCTGGTCAGGGCGAGCAGCATATCCAGCGGGAACGTCACATAGGCCCCCGGCGCGCCGCATTCCGGCACCCAGAAGCTGCGGGCGAGCCCGATCACGTGATCGATCCGCACGACGCCGGCAGCCGCCATCGTGCTTTGCAGCATGCGCCGGAAGGGCGCATAGCGCTGCGCGGCGAGCCCTATCGGCGAAAACGGCGCCAGCCCCCAGCTCTGCCCCTCGGAATTCAGGAGGTCCGGCGGCGCGCCCAAGGAGGCGCCGACGGCGAACGCGTCGCGGTTCGCCCAGGTCTCCCCGCCCCCGGGGCGGACGCCGACGGCGATATCGAGATAGAGTCCAAGCGCCATCCCGGCGCCTTTCGCCCGCGCCTGGGCGTCGCTCAACTGCGCCTGCGCGATCCACTGGGTCCAATCGTGGAATTCGATCTCCTCGGCATGCCCATCGACGAACGCTTGGACCTCCGGGCCCGCCGGCGCCTGCAAGACCGCCGGCCAGCGCCGCCAGTCCGGCCCATGACGCTCGGACAGCGCCTGATATGTCGAGAGGAGATGCAGGTCCGCGCTTTGCCGCCGTCGCCACGCCTGGAACGCATCCCGGCGAGGGCCGGCCGCCGCATTGAAGGCGGCGAAGGTTTGGCGGAGCGCGGCCAGAACGATCTCGGCGGCGCCATAGTCGACCAGATCCGCGGCCCGCGCGGCAGAAAGGCGCGGCGCGGCCTCGGCCAGAAGGGCTTGCGCCTCCAGGGCCGAGGCATATTCGGGGATGCGATCCAGCGCGATGTGGCGGGTCTCGAACGTCGTGCGGCTGGACGGCGAATAGGGGCTCGGCCCCGCCTCCGCGACGCCGCGGTCGTGCAACGGGTTGACGCCCAGGAACGCCGCGCCGCTGGGCGCCAGCGCTTCCGCCGCCGCCGCCAGATCCTCGAAGTCGCCAAGCCCCGCATTGCGGCCGGACCGCAAGCCATAGAGGGCCGCCATGACGCCCCAGACCCGATCGCGCCCCGCCAAGTCCGGCAATTGCGGCGCCATGGGCGGGCTGACGACGACCATCGTCTCCCGCCCCGCCCGATAGAGCGTATGCACGCCGAGCGGCAAAGCGGGCATAAGGACAGGGTCGTCCACGTCTGGGCCAAGCGCGCCGCCGTCTTCAAGCGTCAGGCGCCAGTCGGTCCCTTCGAGCCGCCGGCGCTCGCCCGGGGCGAGCAGCATAGGCTCCGGCGCGCCATCGCCCCCCGCCTCCAGCGCGGCCAGCGCATCGGCCGCGTCCGCCTCGCCGGACAGGGCGAAGCCCATGGCCCGCAGGAGGGCGATGGCGGACTCCGGTCCGCATACATGCAGCGACCCGTCGATCTGATGATACTCCGGCAGGATGCCGGCGCGGCGGGCGAGGCGGTCGAGCGCGCCGCTCATGCCTCCGCCTCCGGCGCCGGCGCCAGGAAGACGGCGACGCTTTCGCCCGAAAGGCCGAACCCGTCCGGCGGCGCGTCGCCGGTGTCCAAAACCCGCAGCCACGTCCGCCCCGGAATGGGCGGCGCCGTCGCGGTCGTCCCATCCGCGCCGGGGTTGATGGCGATAAAGACCCAACTGTCCGCCGTATCGGGCTCGACCGCGCGTAGCAGCAGCGCCATGCCGGACGTTTCGCAAGACGCCCAGTCGACCGCGCCGCCGTCCAAGCCCAGCCACTCCACATCGGGCAGGCCGTCCTTCGGTCGGGCCTCGCCATGCAGGAAAACGGGCTGGCGCAGCGCCGGCGTCGCGGCGCGAAGCGCGATCAGGCGCCGGCAGAACGCGAACAGGTCTTTGTCGGCAGCCGACCAGTCAATCCAGGCGATCTCATTGTCCTGGCAATAGGCGTTGTTGTTGCCCTGCTGACTGCGGCCGATCTCGTCGCCCGCCGCCAGCATGGGCGCGCCCTGGGCCAGGAACGTCATGGCCAGGAGGTTGCGCCGGCGCTTGGCCCGCGCCGCTAGCACGTCCGGCCGGTCGGTCGGGCCTTCAACGCCCATATTGGCCGAGAGATTGTGATTGTGGCCGTCGCGATTGTTTTCGCCGTTCGCTTCATTGTGCTTTTCGGCATAGCTGGCGACGTCCGCGAGGGTGAACCCGTCATGCACGGCGACGGCGTTCAGGCTGGCCCAGGGCCGGCGGCCGTGCCTGTCGAAGGCGCGCGCCGAACCCAGCAGCGCGTCGCCCAAATCGGCGCCGCTGCCCGGCGCGCCGATCCAGAACCCCCGCGCCGCATCCCGGAAGCGGTCGTTCCATTCGGCGAACGGCGCCGGAAAGCCGCCCAGCCGATAGCCGTCCGGCCCGATATCCCATGGCTCCGCGATCAGCTTAAGGCCGCGCAGGTCCGGGTCCTGCAGGATCGCGGGCAGAAAGGCGGAGCCCGGATCGAAACCCGTCGGCCCCCGCGTCAATGTCGTGGCCAGATCGAAGCGGAACCCGTCGACGCCGATGCGGGTCGCCCACCAGCGCAGGGAATCGAGGACGAGTCGCAGCACCATCGGATGGGCGAGATTCAGCGTATTGCCGCAGCCGGCGTCGTTGGCGTAGCCGCCGGCGCCGTTTAGATCGCGCCTGTAATAGGAGAGATTGTCGAGGCCCCGAAACGAAAGCGTCGGCCCGCCGTCGTCGCTTTCGCCGGAATGATTGTAGACGACGTCGAGGATCGCTTCGATGCCCGACGCGTGCAGCCGGCGAACGGCGTCGCGCAGACCTTCGACGCCGCCAGGCCCCAGATAGCGCGGGTCGGGCGCGAAGAAGGAGACGGAGTTGTAGCCCCAGTAATTGCCAAGGCCGCGCCCGGCCAGATGCCGCTCCGTCGTGAACGCATGCAGCGGCAGCAATTCCACCGCCGTCACGCCGAGTTTTTTGAGATAGGCGATCACCCGCTCGTCGCCGAGCGCCTCGACCCGCCCCCGCAGGCTCGGGTCCATATCGGGCCAAAGCTGCGTCAGTCCCTTGACGTGGGCCTCGTATACGACCGTCCGGTCCCAGGGCGTGTCTGGGCGTTCGGCGAGGTCGATCGGCGGCAGGTCATGAGCGGCGACGCACTTCGGCAGCCGGCCGGCGCTGTCGCGCGGATCGGGGCGGCCGGGGGCTGTAGGGTCGTCCCCGACCAGGACGTCGTTCCAGCCGACCGGCGAGGTCAGCGCGCGCGCATAAGGGTCGAGCAGCAGCTTCGCCGGGTTGAAGCGATGGCCGGCGTCGGGCGCATAGGGGCCAAAAGCGCGCAGCCCATAGGTCTGCCCGGCGCGAACGCCGGCGACATGGCCATGCCAGACCGAGCCGCTTCGCGCCGGCAATCGGTGCCGGGCCTCGACGCCGTTCTCGTCGAACAGACACAGCTCTATCGCCTCGGCATGCTCGGAGAACACCGCGACATTGGCGCCGTCGGCGTCCAATGTCAGGCCGAGCGGCTCCGGAGCGCCTTGGGAGATGCGCGCGTCCATCAACGCCGCCCGCCTGCCAGCATATCGGCGAACAGAGCCTTGTAGGCCGCCGCCGCCGTTTCCCATCCCACCGCCGCCGCCATGGCGTTGGCGCGCATTCGCGCCCATACGGGCGGGTCGGCGAACAGATCGCAGACCGTGTGGATGGCCTGGCGAAGGGCGTCGGCCGATCCCGGCGCGTGCATGACGCCCGTCGCGACGCCGGCCCTGAGCCCGGCGACATTGGCGTCGACGACCGTATCGGCGAGGCCGCCGGTACGCGCGACGACCGGAATGGCGCCATAGCGCTGGCCGTAAAGCTGCGTCAGCCCGCAGGGTTCGAACCTGGACGGGATCAGGATCGCATCGCCGCCGGCCTGCATCAGATGGCTCAACGGCTCGTCATAGGCGGTCTCGACGCCGACCCGGCCCGGATGCGCGGCCGCCGCGCCGGCGAACTGCCGCTCGAGCGCCGGTTCGCCGGCGCCCAGCACCGCGAGACAGGCGCCCCGTTCGAGCAGCGCCGGCAACACGGCCGGGAGCAGGTCCAGGCCCTTTTGCTGGGTCAGGCGACTGACGATCACGAAGAGAGGCGCATCCGCGCGAAGAGTGAGACCGAACCGGGCAGCCAGGGCTTCGCGGTTGACGGCCTTGCCCGCCATGTCGTCTGGCGCGTATCGCGCCGGCAAAGCCGGATCGTCCGCCGGGTTCCAGGCCGCCAGATCGATGCCGTTCAGGATGCCGCAGAAGTCCTCGCCGCGATGGCGCAGCAGGCCCTCGAGCCCCATGCCGAACTCCGGCCCGGTCAGTTCGCGCGCGTATGTCGGGCTCACGGTCGATATCCGGTCCGCATAGGCGAGGCCGCCTTTCAGGAACCCGACGCCGCCCCAATATTCGACGCCATCCGTCCGCATCGCTTCCGCCGGCAGACCGAGCGCCGCCAGCCTGTCCGCCGGAAACACGCCCTGAAAGGCGATGTTGTGGATCGTCATCAGCACGGGCGGACCGCCGCCCTCGACATGCCGGAGATAGACCGGCGTCAGCCCTGCCTGCCAGTCGTGGGCATGCACGATGTCCGGCCGCCATCCGCCGAGTCCGCGCCGGGCGATCGCGGCGCCGACCCTCGCGAGATAGGCGTACCGCAGATCGTTGTCCGGCCAGTCCTGCCCGGCGGCGTTCTGGTAAGGGCCGCCCGGCCGGTCATAGAGCGCCGGCGCGTCGACCAGCAGCACGGAAAGCCCGCCGCAATCTCCGGCGATCACCTGCGCCTCCGCCCCATCGCCAAGAGGAACCGTCGCCGGGCGTGGTTCGCGGAGGCGCGCGGCGAGGCCCGAATAGGCCGGGAGCAGCACCCGCATATCGACGCCGAAAGGCGCCAACGCGCCGGGAAGCGCGCCGACGACGTCGGCGAGGCCGCCCGTCTTTATCAGCGGCACGCACTCCGATGCGACGGCGAGCGCCTTCATCGAATGTCGGAACCGAGCCTGTCGAGCATGTTCTGGGTCACCAAGACGACGCCGCCCTCCGTCCGGCGAAATCGGCGCGCGTCGGCTTCGGGGTCTTCTCCGATCACCATGCCCGCCGGAATCTGGACGCCGCGGTCGAGCACGACGTTCGTCAGGCGCGCGTGGCGTTCGATGGTGCAGTAGGGCAGCGCGATAACCTTGTTCAGTTCGCTGTAGGACCGGCAGTGGACGCCGGTGAACAGCAAGCTGCTGTCGATGCTGCTGCCGGAGACGATGCAGCCGCCGGAGACCATCGACGAAACGGCGGCGCCGCGGCGGTCGTCGGCGTTGTGGACGAACTTGGCCGGCGCGGTGAGTTCGGCATAGGTCCAGATCGGCCAGTCCGAGGAATAGATATCCAGTTCCGGCTCGAATTCCGTCAGGTCCAGGTTCGCGTTCCAGAAACTGTCGATGGTGCCGACGTCGCGCCAATAGGGCGCCTTCTCGCCGCCGGTCATGATGCATGAGCGCGTCAGGCTATGGGCCATCGCCTTGGCGTCGCGGACGAGAGCCGGAATGATGTCCTTGCCAAAATCGTGGCTGGAGTTCGGGTCCGCCTCGTCCTTGCGCAGCGCTTCGATCAGATAGGCGGTTTCGAAGACGTAGATTCCCATCGACGCCAGCGAAATATCCGGCTGCCCCGGCATGGCCGGCGGATCGGCCGGCTTCTCGACGAAGTCAATGATGCGGTTGGTCTCGTCGACCGCCATCACGCCGAAACCGCTCGCTTCCGCCCGGGGGACCTCGACGCAGCCGACGGTCACGTCCGCGCCGGAGTCCACATGCTCGGCCAGCATGATCGAGTAGTCCATTTTATAGACGTGATCGCCGGCCAGGATAATGATGTATTTGGGGTCGTAGCTCTCGACGATATCGATGTTCTGAAAGACCGCGTCGGCGGTGCCGCGATACCAGTTGAGCTCATCGACGCGCTGGGAGGCCGGCAGAATATCCAGGCCTTCGTTCCGATCCGCCGACAGAAAATTCCAGCCGCGTTGCAGATGCCGAATCAAAGAGTGGGCCTTGTATTGGGTCGCGACGCTCAGACGACGGATGCCGGAGTTCACGGCGTTCGAAAGCGCGAAGTCGATAATCCGCCACTTGCCGCCGAAAAACACCGCCGGCTTGGCCCGTTTGTCGGTCAATTCATTCAGGCGGCTGCCCCGTCCGCCCGCGAGGACAAAGGCCATGGTTTCTCGCGCTAGCGCAATCCGGTCGCTGCGTCGCTCCAACATCCCAATCCCCCTGCCGCATCCGCCGCAATCCAGCCCATATTTCTGTATCAGCCTTTCGGCAATCAGGGCGTTAAAATCACGAAAGGCAGGCGCGGGGACCCGATCTTTGCCCCGTGCGTCGCGGCGCGCGCGAACGACGCCGCAATCGGATCAATCGGACCGGCGTTCGAAATAGATCGTCGAAAGCGGCGGCAGCGTCACGACGATGGACTGGGGCCGGCCATGGCTCGCGATCGGCTCGGACGGGCGGCCGCCGAGATTGCCGCGCCCGCCGCCGCCATAGGTTTCGGCGTCGGTGTTCAGTATCTCCGTCCAATAGCCGGCCGCCGGCGCGCCGATGCGCCAGTCCCGCCGCTCGACGCCGGAGAAGTTCATGATCGCGAGGATCGGCGGCGCGTCGCCGCCGCCATGGCGCGCCCAGACGAAAACATTCGCCTCGCCCGCCGCTCCGTCGATCCACTCGAAGCCAGCTTCGGTGGCGTCCAGGCGATGCAAGGCCGGACGTTCCCGGTAGAGACGGTTCAGATCGCGCACCAGCGCCTGAACGCCGGCGTGCTTCGGATCGCCGAGAAGCTCCCAGGGCAGACCGTGCTCATGGCTCCATTCGCCCGGCTGGGCGAACTCCTGGCCCATGAACAGCAGCTTCTTGCCGGGATGCGCGAACATGAAGCCCAGATAGGCGCGCAGATTGGCGAACCGGTCCTCCCGTTGCCCCGGCATGCGCCCGAAGATCGATCCCTTGCCGTGGACGACTTCGTCATGGCTCAACGGCAGCACGAAGTTCTCGCTGAACGCGTAGTGCAGGCCGAAGGTCATCTGACCGTGATGGTGGCCGCGAAAGACCGGATCGACCTGCATGTATTCCAGCGTGTCGTGCATCCAGCCCATGTTCCATTTGTAGCCGAAGCCGAGACCGCCCCCGTGCGCGGGACGCGACACGCCGGGCCAGGCCGTGGATTCCTCGGCGATCGTCATGATGCCGGGCGCCTCCCCATAGACGGCGACGTTCATCTCCTTCAGGAACGCCACCGCCTCAAGGTTCTCCCGCCCGCCATGGGCGTTGGGGATCCACTCCCCCTCCTTCCGGGAATAGTCGCGGTAGAGCATGGAGGCGACGGCGTCGACGCGCAGGCCGTCGATATGGAACGCCTCGAGCCAGTAGATCGCGTTGGCGATGAGGTAGTTCGCGACCTCCTTGCGGCCGAAATTGTAGATCAGCGTGTTCCAGTCGGGCTGAAAGCCTTCGCGCGGGTCGGCATGTTCGTAGAGCGGCGTGCCGTCGAAGCGGCCGAGCCCGTGGGCGTCCGTCGGAAAATGGCCTGGCACCCAGTCCAGGATCACGCCGAGGCCATGGGCGTGGCAGGCGTCCACGAAGGCGCGAAAATCGTCCGGAGACCCGAAGCGGCTGGTCGGCGCGAACAGGCCGATCGGCTGATAGCCCCACGAGCCGTCGAACGGATGCTCGGAAACAGGGAGCAACTCGATATGGGTGAAGCCCATGTCGCGAACATAAGGCGGCAGCGCTTCGGCAAGCTCGCGATAAGTCAGCCAGCGCCCGTCTTCGCCGCGCCGCCAACTGCCGAGGTGCGCTTCGTAAATCGATATCGGCCGCGCGCGGTCCTGCGCCTCGCCCCGGCGCGCCATCCAGTCGCCGTCGCCCCAGGCATATCCGTCGATGGACGTGACGACGGAACAATCGCCGGGGCGCATCTCGCTGCCGAACCCCACCGGATCCGCTTTCGAGGGCAACAGCTTGCCGGCCCTGTCCAGAATTTCGAACTTGTAGCGCGCGCCGACCGCGACGTCGGGGAGAAAAATTTCCCAGATGCCCGTCGCGCCGCGCGTACGCATCACATGGCGCCGACCGTCCCATCCGTTGAAGTCGCCAACGACCGAGACCCGGCCCGCGTTCGGCGCCCAGACCGCGAAACCGACGCCGGCGACGCCGTCGAGGACGCGCGGATGGGCGCCGAGCACGCGCCAAAGCCGCCGGTGCGTGCCCTCCGAGAACAGATGCTCGTCCAATTCGCCGAGGATCGGGCCGAACTGATAGGGATCGCAGACGCGCCACTCATCGGCGCCCCTGCGCGCGGCGATCCGATAAAGGCCAGGCGGTTCGGCCAGGCGGCAAGCGAAGAGGCCCGCCTCATGCACGGCCGTCATGGCGACCTCTTCGCCCGCTCCCATCAGCAGCGTCGCCGCCTCGGCGCTCGGCAGGAAGGCGCGCACGCACCAGCCGTCGGCCAGTCGGTGTCGGCCAAGCACGCCGAAGGGCGCCGAGTGCCGGCCCTGGACGATCGCATCGATCGTCCCGGCGTCCGGGATCAGCCCGTCATTCTGCGGATTTGGGGTCGGCGGCAAGGGGCAGGTCGTCCATCCAGTTTCGGAAGCCAGAATAGGGAAACGCGCGCGGCCAGCCTATGCCGCAGACGCCTAGCGGAGGCCTAACCGCTCAACGTTCGCCGGACCGCATCCTTCCAGCCGGCGTAACGTTCGTCCCGCTCGGGTCGGCTCATGGCAGGTGCGAACCGCTTGTCCAGCGACCAGGCTTCGGCGAAGGCGTCCATCGCCGGATAGACGCCGGCGCGCATTCCGGCGAGCCATGCGGCGCCGAGGGCAGTGGTTTCCAGGATCTTCGGGCGGTCCACCGGCGCGCCGATGACGTCCGCCAGGAACTGCATCGTCCAGTCGCTCGCGCTCATGCCGCCGTCGACGCGCAAGGTCGCGCCGCCTCCGGCGTCGCCCCAATCCGCCTGCATCGCCTCGACGAGGTCGCGGGTCTGAAACCCGACGCTCTCGAGCGCGGCGCGGGCGAACTCCGCCGGGCCGCTGTTCCGCGCGAGGCCATAGACGGCGCCGCGGCATTCCGCGTCCCAATAGGGCGCGCCGAGGCCGGTGAACGCGGGTACGATGATGACGTTTTGACCGGGATCGGCCGCTTCGGCGAGCCGCTGGGTCGCGGCCGCGGTCTCGATGAGCCCAAGGCCGTCCCGAAGCCATTGCACCACGGCGCCGGCGACGAAGATCGAACCTTCGAGCGCATAAACCGCCGCGCCGTCGAGCTGATAGGCGATCGTCGTCAAAAGGCGGTTCTTCGAGAAGACGGGCGCTTCGCCCGTGTTCAGGAGCGCGAAGCAGCCGGTTCCATAGGTCGATTTCACCATGCCCGGCTGGAAGCAGGCCTGGCCGAGCGTCGCCGCCTGCTGGTCCCCCGCGACGCCCAGTATCGGCAGCGGACCGCCGAAGAGCGATGCCTCGGTCACGCCGAAATCGTCCGCGCAATCGCGGACATCGGGCAACATGGTCATCGGGATATCGAAGAGGTCGCAAATCTCCGGGCTCCAGACCCGTTCGGAGATATCGAACAACAGCGTGCGCGCGGCGTTCGTCGCATCGGTCACGTGGGCGGCGCCGCCCGTCAGCCGCCAGATCAGATAGGAATCGACCGTGCCGAACAGAAGCTCGCCGCGTCGCGCCCGTTCCCGCGCGCCCTCCACATTGTCGAGAATCCATTTCAGCTTCGAGCCGGAGAAATAGGGGTCGAGCAGCAGCCCGGAGGTCCGATTGACCGCCGCCTCATGGCCCGCCTGCCGCAAAGAGCGGCAAAAATCCGCCGTGCGCCGGTCCTGCCAAACGATCGCGGGGCAGACGGCCCGGCCGGTCGCGCGCTCCCAGACGAGCGTCGTCTCCCGCTGGTTGGCGATGCCGACGCCGGCGATCGCGCCCGCATCGATCCCCGCCCGGGCGATCGCCTCCCGGCAGGTCGCGACCGTGCTGCTCCAGATATCGTCCGGATCGTGCTCCACCCAGCCCGACCTCGGAAAATGCTGCGGGAACTCCTGCTGCGCGACGGCGGCGATCCCCATCGCGCCGTCGAACAGGATCGCCCGCGTCGACGTCGTGCCCTGGTCGATCGCGAGGATATGCGTCTTCTCCGCCATCGCTCAGGCCGCTCCCGAAGATCGGCGCCGAAGCGGCGGTCGGGCGATTGCGTTCATGGTCACCTCCCAGGCCAAGCGGCGGATTTCACATTTCCGTCCGTCTTGAAAGACATACTCGCGGCGGCGCTCCAGCCCAAGCGACGGAATGCGGCGGCGGTCGGATTCCGTCCTGCCTCCCGGCCGGGGAATTTGCTAAACGGACGACTGCATGGCCGAAACACAGACCCCCAAGAGCGAACAAGGCGACGTCGCTGATCTTTTCGTCATCGGCGGCGGCGTCAATGGCTGCGGCATCGCGCGCGATGCGGCCGGACGCGGCCTCACCGTCGCGCTCGCGGAAATGGGCGACCTCGCTTCCGGCACGTCGTCGCTATCGACCAAGCTGTTTCACGGCGGGCTCAGATATCTGGAGTTCTTCGAGTTCGGGCTGGTGCGGAAAGCGCTGCAAGAGCGGGAAGTCCTGCTGCGGGCCATGCCCCACATCAGCTGGCCGATGCGCTTCGTCCTGCCGCTCAGCACCGACATGCGGTTCGAAAGCGAAACGCCGGCCTCGCGTCTCCTGGGCCGGCTGGCGCCGTGGATGAAGGGCCGCCGACCGGCCTGGCTCATCCGCCTCGGCCTTTTCCTCTACGACCATATGGGCGGCCGCCGCATCCTGCCGGGCGCATCGTCCATCGACTTGAAGACAGACGTCGCCGGCGCGCCCTTGCAAGACCGCTTCGTCCGCGCGTTCGAATACTCCGATTGCTGGGTCGACGACGCGCGGCTCGTACTCCTGAACGCCCGCGACGCGGCGGCCCACGGGGTGGAAATCCTTCCCCGGACGAAAGTCGTCTCCGCCGCGCCGGAAGACGGCGTCTGGCGCATCGGGCTGGAAGATCAAGCGACCGGCGAACGGCTCGCCCGACGCGCCCGCTGCCTCGTCAACGCCGCGGGGCCTTGGGTCGAGGATGTGATCCAGAATGCGCTTTGCCAAAATAGCGCCCGGCGCATCCGGCTGGTGCGCGGAAGCCATATCGTCGTTCGAAAGCTGTTCGATCACGCCAAGAGCTATTTTTTCCAGGGCCCCGACGGCCGCATCATCTTCGCGATCCCATACGAAGGCGACTTCACGCTGATCGGAACGACGGACTCGGAACACCCGGCCGCCGACTCGCCGCCGGCATGCACCGACGCGGAGCGGGACTACCTGCTCGCCTTCGCCTCTCGATATTTCGCCCGACGCCTGACGACAGACGATGTCGTCTGGACCTATTCCGGCGTCCGTCCGCTTCTGGACGACGGCGCGCGCTCCGCGACCGCCGCGACGCGGGACTACACGCTGTCGCTCGAGGAGATCGACGGCGCGCCGGCGCTGCATGTCTTCGGCGGAAAGATCACCACCTATCGCAAGCTCGCGGAAGCGGCGCTTGAGAAGATCGCGCCTTTGTTTCCCGGCCTGAACCCGGCTTGGACCGCCGGCGCGCCGCTGCCGGGCGGCGATTTCGCCGTCGACGGCGCAGGCGAACTGATCGAGGGCCTGCAGGCGGCCTATCCCTTTCTCGACCGCGCCTGGGCCGGGCGCCTGATCCGCGCCTACGGCACGGAAGCGCCCGAACTGCTGGGCGACGCCCGGACCGCGGAAGACCTTGGCCGCGACTTCGGCGCGACCGTCACCGCCCGCGAACTCGACTGGGCGATGGATCGGGAATGGGCCAGGAAGGCGGAAGATTTCCTGTGGCGGCGCACGAAACTCGGCCTACGGATGACGCCGGAACAGGCCGAGGCCGTCGACGCCTACATGACGAACCGCCTCAACTCAGGATGAAATCGTCTTCGGATAGATCGGCTTCGAGCACGCCGCTCAGGCGGACCACATCGTCGACGCCGTCCAGATTGATCTGGGCGCGGCCGTTCTTGTCCCGCATCACGGCGTCCACGGCCGCGAAATCGGCGAAGCCGAAGGCCGATATGTCGAGCAGGTCCTCGCCCGGCGCGAAGTCCTTGATCGTATCGACCTGAGAGCCCGGCGCCAGGATGAAGATATCGGCGCCAGCGCCGCCGTTCATGGAATCCTTGCCGACGCCGCCGGTGATGACATCGTCTCCGCTGTTTCCGAACAGCTTGTCGTTCGCTTCGTCGCCGAACAGCGTGTCCGCCCCCGACTTGCCGATCATGCGGTCCTTGGCGCCGCCGCCTTCCATATGGTCGTCGCCCTGCTCCCCGCGAAGCTGGTCGTTGTCCTCGCCGCCGAACAGCATGTCGTCGCCGATCTTGCCGGTGAGGAAGTCCAGGCCGTCGCCGCCGCGCAGGATGTCGTCGCCGCTCTGGCCGTTCAGGATATCGTCCCCGGCCAGTCCCTCGACCACATCGTCGTCGCCGCCCGCCTTGATCTGATTGGCGCCGGCGGAGCCGGTGATCGTATTGGCTATGCTGTTGCCGTCGCCATCGACATCGCCTGCATCGAGGGCGAACTCCAGGTTCTCGAACCCGCCGGCAAGGTCGAAGCTGACGGATGCGCGGACCGTATCGACGCCGCCGCCGTCCGCCAGCGCATCGCCCGCGTCATCGACGATAAAGATGTCGTCGCCAAGGCCGCCGTCCATCAGATCGGCGCCGGCGCCGCCGTCGAGCACATCGTCTCCGTCGCCGCCGGCCAGATCGTCGTCGGCGTCGCCGCCGATCAGGGAATCCGCCTCGGCGCCGCCGGTCGCGGCGATCGCGGGCGTCGCCGAGATCGTGAGCGTCGCAAGCCCGTTCTGGAACGTGCGCGCGCCGCCGTCGGTCGCCGTGACGGACCAGCCCGCATCCGTCAAGGCAAGCCGCGCCGAGGCGACGCCGTCGACCAGCAGCGTGTTCGTCGTCTCCGAGAGGTTGAGCAGGCGCGCCTTATCGAGCGCGAACGTCGCGCCGGCGGCCGCGAGGTCGATTTCCTCCACCCCGAAGATGCGCGCGCCGCCAACGGCCGAGATGTCGATGCTCATGCCGGCGCCGTCGAGACGCGCCATGTCATGCCCCGCGCCGCCGTCCGCCCGCCGGAACGCAGCGTCGGAGAGGCCGAGAACGTCGTCCCCGGCGCCGCCGCTCAAGGCATCCTCGCCGCCGCCGCCCACAAGTTCGTCGTCGCCAAGGCCGCCGACCATCACGTCGTCGCCGCCGTCGCCGACGAACATGTCCGCGCCGGCGCCGCCCAGGTCCGTGACGGCGCCGCTGTCGAAGCCGAAAATCACGTAGCTTTCGCCCGCGTTTGAGTTTCCGCCCGGATCGGCGTTCGGCGCGCCGATGACGATGTCCGCGAACCCGTCCCCGTTCACGTCGCCTGCCGTATTCACATCGACTCGTCCGATGCGGTCGCCATCGGCGACGCCGTCAAACCGGACGCCGCCGGCGCCATCCACGGTCGAAAGCTCGACCACGGCGCCGAAGCCGGAGGCGGCGCCGAAAACCACGAATACCTCCCCGACGCGGGACAATCCTCCATTGTCCGCGTAGGGCGCGGACAGGATCAAATCGTCGAAACCGTCGCCGTTGACGTCGCCTGCGCCCGCGACGGCGCGACCGGCATAGTCGTAAGCGCCCACGCCTTGCAGGCGAAAACCGTCCGCGCCGTCGAGACCGGCGAGATCGATTTCAGCGCCGAAGCCGGACGACCGCCCGAACACCACATAGGCTTCGCCGGCATACCCGTTTCCATCCGGATCGGCGTAGGGCGCGCCGATGATGAGATCGCCGATACCGTCGCCGTTGATATCCCCGGCGCCGTCCGCCGAAATGCCGCTGAAATCGTAGACCGCGCCGCCGTTCAGGCGAAAACCATCGGCGGCGTCCAGTTCGTTGAGGTCGAGCGTCGACGCGAAGCCGGTGGTCCGGCCGAAGATCACGAAGGTCTGCCCTGCCTTGTCGACGCCGTCTGGAGCGGCGTCCCGAACGCCGATGATGAGGTCCGCCACGCCGTCGCCGTTGACGTCCCCCGCCTCGCCGAGCGAGAAGCCGCGACGGTCGGCAAGTCCCGTCCCTTCGAGGCGAAAGCCGTCCGAGCCGTCAAGATCGCCCAGGCTGTTCGTCGCGTCAAAGCCGCTTTCACGCCCGAAGACGACAAATGCAGATGCGTCGTTCCCCACGCCACCCGGGTTCGCGTCGACGACGAGATCGGTCAGCCCGTCGCCGTTGATATCCCCGGCGCTGTTGACCGCATTGCCGGTTCGATCGCCCTCCGCCGTTCCCTGCAGCAGGAAGCCGTTCGCGCCGGTCACGGTCGAAAGATCGAAGGACGCGCCCAGACTCGCCGCCTGGCCCAGCAGCACAATGGCGGAGCCGGCCAGGCCGACGCCCCCCACGAAATTGTTCGGCGCGCCGATGATGAGATCGGCGAAGCCATCGCCATTGAGGTCGCCCGCGTGGCTGACCGACTCGCCGCTGCCCGCGTCCTGGATTGGCCCGATCAGGCGCACGCCGTCCCCGCCGTCGAGCGCCTCCAGGTCTATCGTCGGATCGAACCCGGCGGTCGACCCGAAAATCAGATAGCTTTCGCCCGCCGATTGACGTCCCGCCGGATCGGCCAGGCGCGCGCCGATGACGATGTCCGCCAGACCGTCGCCGTTGAAGTCCCCGGCGCCGCTCGCCCCGACGCCGCTAAAGTCCCCGGCGTCGATGCCCGTGAGGCGAAACCCGTCGGCGCCGTCCAGGGCGGAAAGATCGATCGGCATGGCTGGTCCACGCTCCTTCTTGGCGTATCGAACAGGACCGCGCAGGCGCGCCGATGGCGACGGAACCCTTGCGCGCCGCAACCGCCGCAAATCTTCGCAGCCAAAGCGACGACTTTACCAACCTCGCGCCGATCCGTAAGCCCGCCGCCGCCGTCCTAGAAGCCCGCATTCACAGAGAGATAGATATCCCACGCCAGAGCCATCAGGGATATTTATCTCGAACATCAGAAGTTTCGATTTTTAATAATCATGATCGACGCCTATGTCTTAGGCATCGTGGGGAGGCGGTAATGATGTCCACACAAAACCGGACTAACCGAACGGGCGACGCCATCGCGCCCGAACGCGCCGCCGCCACGCTGTGTTTTCCATATCTCCGCCGACTGGCGGCCTGGAGACGCGCGCGCTTTCTACGTGACGCTTGACCACATCCACTTCAACCAAGATCGGACGGAACAATGGACGGAAACTCCCCTCCCACTTCTGGAAAATGCCCTGTGATGCACGGCGGCAATACGTCGACCGGCGCATCTGTCATGGCCTGGTGGCCGAATGCCCTTAACCTGGACATCCTGCACCAGCACGACACGAAGACGGACCCGATGGGCGCGGACTTCGACTATCGCGAGGAGGTCAAGAAGCTCGACGTCGAAGCGCTCAAAGCCGATCTGCATGCGCTGATGACGGACAGCCAGGACTGGTGGCCGGCCGACTGGGGCCACTATGGCGGGCTGATGGTCCGCATGGCCTGGCATGCCGCCGGCTCCTACCGCATCGCGGATGGCCGTGGCGGCGGGGGTACGGGCAACCAGCGCTTCGCGCCGCTGAACTCCTGGCCCGACAATGTCAGCCTCGACAAGGCGCGTCGTCTGCTTTGGCCGATCAAGAAGAAGTACGGCAACAAGCTGAGCTGGGCCGACCTGATCATCCTCGCCGGCAATATCGCCTACGAATCCATGGGCCTGAAGACCTTCGGCTTCGCCTTCGGCCGCGAGGACATCTGGCATCCGGAAAAGGACGTCTATTGGGGCTCCGAGAAGGAATGGCTCGCGAAAGACCGCTACAGCAATTCGAACGACGAGACCTCGCTTGAGAACCCGCTGGCCGCCGTGCAGATGGGCCTGATCTATGTGAACCCGGAAGGCGTCGACGGCAAACCCGATCCAAGCAAGACGGCGGAAGCGGTTCGCGAAACTTTCGCCCGCATGGCGATGAACGACGAAGAAACCGCAGCCATGACCTGCGGCGGCCACACCGTCGGCAAGACGCACGGCAATGGCGACGCAGGCGCGCTCGGCCCGGACCCGGAAGGCGCGGACGTCGATCAGCAAGGTCTTGGCTGGGCCAACCCGAACATGGGCGGCAAGGCCGCGAACGCCGTGACCTCCGGCATCGAAGGCGCCTGGACGACGAACCCCACACAGTTCGACATGGGCTATTTCGATCTGCTGTTCGGCTACGATTGGGAGATCAAGACCAGCCCCGCCGGCGCCCGGCAGTGGGAGCCCGTCAACATCAAGGAAGAAGACAAGCCGGTCGACGCGACCGACCCTTCGATCCGCCACAACCCGATCATGACCGACGCCGACATGGCCATGAAGGTAGACCCGATCTACAACGCGATCTGCCAGAAATTCATGGCCGATCCGGAGTACTTCAAGGACGCCTTCGCGCGGGCCTGGTTCAAGCTGACCCACCGCGACATGGGGCCGAAGGCGCGCTATCTGGGCCCGGACGTGCCGAAGGAAGACCTGATCTGGCAGGACCCCACCCCGGCCGGCCGGACGGACTATGACGTGGCGGCGGTGAAAGCGCGGATCGCGGAGAGCGGCTTGTCCATCGGCGAAATGGCCGCGACCGCCTGGGACAGCGCCCGCACCTTCCGTCATTCGGACATGCGGGGCGGCGCCAACGGCGCGCGCATCCGCCTCGCGCCGCAGAAGGATTGGGAAGGCAATGAGCCGGCGCGGCTGGCGAAGGCCCTCTCCGCCCTGGAGGCGATAGCGGCGGAGACCGGCGCCAGCATCGCGGACGTCATCGTTCTGGCGGGCGTCGTCGCGGTCGAGCAGGCGGCCAAGGCGGCAGGCGTGGCGATCGAAGCGCCCTTCTCGCCCGGTCGCGGCGACGCCAGCGACGCCGAGACCGACGCCGAGTCCTTCGCCCCGCTCGAGCCCGTGCATGACGGCTTCCGCAACTGGCAGAAGCAGGACTATGCGGTGAGCGCCGAGGAACTGATGCTCGACCGGGCCCAGTTGCTGGGCCTGACCGCCCGCGAGATGACCGTGCTCGTCGGCGGCCTGCGGGCGCTCGGCGCGAACTACGGCGGGGCCAAGCATGGCGTCCTGACCGATCGGGAAGGCGCGCTCACGACCGACTTCTTCGTAAACCTGACCGATATGACCTACGAATGGCGGCCGGTCGGCCAGAATATCTACGAAATCCGCGACCGGAAGACCGGCGCGGTCAAGTGGACGGCGACCCGGGCAGACCTCGTGTTCGGCTCCAACTCGGTGCTGCGCGCCTATGCCGAAGTCTATGCCCAGGACGACAATGGCGAAAAGTTCGTCCACGATTTCGTCGCGGCCTGGACCAAGGTCATGAACGCGGACCGTTTCGACCTCGCCTGATCCGCGAACCGCTGACCGATCGCCCCCGCGCCGCTTTCCCAGCGGCGCGGGGGCTTTTTTTACAGACCCGGCCGCGCTGAGCGCGTCGCCAAACCCCTCCTGCTTGATCTTTCCGCCAGATATTCGACGGCATGCGCGCCGACCCGCCAAGACCAGTTGAGCGGTTGACCGCCCCAAAAGATAGGCGCATCGTTTAAATTGCGAACCTAGATTGAGCACGTTGGAATGAAATTGATGCGCGTCAGCGCTTTTATCCAAGCTCCAACCAAGAACAAAGCGCTCAGCGATTTGATTTTGACGCTCCGGCAAGATTCTTCATCGAAAGCCGCCTTCCAATGATGGCGCCGCGCAAACCTTCTTTCCTCACGCGCTTGCAGAGCAACGTCATTCTCCCGATTGGGCGCACGCTCTTCGTCATCGGTGCGTTCGGGTGCCTGGTCGGCATTGTCGGCGGCCTCTTAGGCTCCGGCTTTCTTACGATGAAGATGCAGGAAATGCCCGACCAGGTTCCCGTGCCGTCGGCCGAAGTACAACAGACGTTCAACTTGGAGCTTTCTCCCATCGACCGGCTGATGCAGGCGCCGGCGAACGTCCGGTTCATCTCGACGATCGGACATATCGACCGCCCGCTGACGCAAGCGGACGTGCTCGGATACTTCGCCGCCGATACGCCGAACGGCCTGACAAAATATCCTGACGATTTCAGCATTCTCGGCGGCGAACAGGCCGACATGGTGCGGCGCATCCCGCTGTCGCGCGGACAAAGGTCGGGTCTTGCGCCGAGCGACAAATTCATCGAGCGCATCAACGAGCTTCGGGAAATCCTTTCCGCCGACGATAAGGCCGCGATCAAGATCGTCGTCGCGGCGCGCGACATTTACGGGCGATATTCCGATCCGCGCGAGATCGAATTCCAACTGACCTTCGGACCAACGCCGCCGCAAGAGCCCGCCGAAACCAAGAATGAGGCCGCTTCGACCGCAGCGCCCGCGCGCCGCCTAACGCCGCTGGAAGAACTCGTCCATGGAATCGCGATCAGGATCGATCCCGAAGAAGGCGATCGCTACGCGGCGGCGAACAAGCGCGCCATGGACGCCCCGCGAAGATGCGGCGCCAACCCGAACGATCCGACATTCCTGGCGTCCTACACGCGCGCCTTCGGTTATGCGAAAGACCGGATCGATCAGACGACCGTCGAACCGTTCTACATCGGCCTGTGCGAGTCCTGGAACCGGCTGGTCGCCCAGAACAGGGAGGCCGCCCAGGCGGCCAGGGACAAACGGAACGCGGCGATACGCCAGAATCAGAGCCTGGAATCCGAAAATCTTCTGATGAAGGCGGCGACGTTCGCCATGCGAGAAGTAACGCTGTACGTGGCCGGCGTCAGCTTCCTTTCCTTCCTGGCGATCGTCGTGGGCCTCGCGACCCTGGCCAACGAAAACCACGCCAAACGGCAGCGCGAAATGGCCGAAGCGGCGGCGCGCGCCGCGGTTCGCGCGTATGCGGCCGAGAATGGCCAAGGCGCAAACGAGGGCCGCAATGATGGCTAGAAAAGCATTCGGGCGACTATCCGCGTTTCGCGTCCGATCCCTCGCGATCGGCCTGTTGGCTTGCCTGACCATTACGATTGCGACCGGCGACGGCGCCCGCGCACAATCGTTCTTTCAAAACGGACAGCCCGTTTGCTCGGGATCATTGGCGCGCGCCCTTAACAGCAGCTACATCAGTCGCATCCGGTCGGAATGGGCGCAACTCGACGGAGAGGTGAAGGCGTGCGTGCTCAAACGCGCCAACGCCTCTGTCGATCAGCTGGTCGACCAATGCGTCAATCCTGGCCACCGCCGGCTCTCGCGCACGCTCTCGGCCTGCCAGAGTTCAGTCAAGGCGGCGCGGCTGGCCCGCGCCGAGGAAGAACGCAGCCAAGCAGCGGCGGCCGCCGCCGCCGCGAAGGCGGAGGCGCGACGCAACGCATTGGCCGAGAAGTACGGGGAGGAAATCGCCGACCACATCATGGCCAAGCGAGTCGTCAACGGGATGACGACGGAGCAGGTTCAAGAAGCGCTGGGAAGCCCGACGCGGCGCGACGTCATTCCCGCCAACTACGAGCTTTGGGTCTACGGGGGCAAACGCGTCGCGTTGCTCGAAGGCCGCGTGAGCCATGTCGAGCAATAGCGCTCTCAAGCGCCATGCGTCCCTTCACGATGCGGCGCCGGGCAAAGCCGCGAGACGCAAACGCCCAGCACCAGCGCTGGCGATAACGCTTGCTCTGGCTCTGGCGACGTGCGCGCTCGGCGCGCCTGTCGCCTTCGCCCAGACGAACTTCGTGACGAACCTCTTCGGCAAGACCGATAGCGACGCAGACGAGACCAAAGACGAAGCCCAGATCGACGAAGCCATGGACAGGGCGATCCGCAACCGCGCCGCCGTGGCGCGTTGGCGCAATCCGGCGACGGGCCATTTCGGCCACATCAAGATCACCGGCGCATTCCGGGACAGGGAAAACGGCCTCGATTGCCTGCATTTCGTCCGCGAAACGGTCTTCCCGAAAAAGCAGGTCTCCTACAAAGGCCAGGTCTGTAAAGAGTTCTTCGGATGGGCCAAATCCAAGGAACGGCGCACCAGCGTCCGCGAAGGAGCGCCGACCGGGAAGGACAGCGCCTCGACGCCCAAGACCGGCGGCGGCGACGCCGGCCAGGCGCGCGCGCCCGACGCCGTCGTTCTCGAAATTCAGACGCTGCTGCGCGAACTGGGCTATCAACCCGGTCCGGCCGACGGCCTGTTCGGACGACGCACCCGCCAGGCGATCCAGGAATTCGAACGCGACAATGAAAAGCCGATAGTCGGGCGCGCAACATCCGAAGTTCTGGCCCTTGCAAAGGCCAAAGCGGCGGAAAAGAAAGCTGCTGTCGCGAATAGCGCGCGAACGCCAACAACGCCGGCGGACCAGCCGCCGACCGAGGACGCGGCGCCGACAGAGCCTAACCCCAATGCCGCGAAGGATGATGCGCCAAAAGGCGACGCCGTGGCCGAAAGCGAACAGGATCCGAGGGCCGTGCAGACCGCGGACCTGCCGCCACAAGCTGCGGCCGAGACAGCGCAAACGCCCGCGCCAAGCGCGTCGCCGGCCTCTGATGAAACGCCGGCGACGCCGCCTGCGCCAAAACCATCGCCTGCAGAAGCTGCGCACGCTTCCCAAAGCGCAGATACGGAAAGCGTCGATACGAAGCCGGCCGTCGGCAAGACGCCCGCCCCTAAAAATGACGTCCCCGAAGAATCCCCGGCGAAAGGCGCCGAGAAAGAATCGGAAGCAATCGCCCATTCGCAGCCGGCCCCGCCGGACGCCGTCGCAAAAGCGCCGGCGCCCCCGGAGCGCCTCAGAGGCGAGTCCGCCCTTGCGCGTTTGCGGACGGAGAAAGCGTGCGATCTCTGCGATCTGATCGGCGCCGATCTGAAAGGGCTCGACCTGAACAAGGCGACGCTTAAGGGCGCATTGCTGATCGGCGCCGACCTGACCGGGGCGCAAGCGAAGTTCGCGACGTTCGACGACGCCAATCTGAGCGGCGCCCGGCTTGATGGCGCCATACTCTGGAAAAGCAGCTTCGAGCGCGCGCTCCTGACCGGCGCGGGACTGCGCGACGCGCAGCCCATCGCCGCCAGCTTCGCCGGCGCGGACCTAAGCGGCGCCGCATTGGAGAAGGCCGACCTCCGCGAAGCGCAGATGCCCGGCGCGAAGCTTATCAACACAAACCTGTCGAACGCCAATCTTCGCCGGGCAAATTTCCAAGGCTCCGACCTGACAGACGCAAACCTCCAGGGCGCGGACATGAACGACGCCAACCTTGCGAACGCGACCCTAACCGGCGCTGATTTCACAGACGCAGACTTAGTTGGAACCGGCGTCACGGCCGCGGATCTTGCCCACGCCGGGACATGCCGAACCAAGACGGACGCCGGCGCCCTGGACGCCAATTGCCCCTAAGCCGCGCTGGCGGCGGCAGACGACCTCAGGCATCCGTCCTTCATGAAAATGGACGACCCCGCCCGCTACGCAGGCATACGCCGCCGTTCATCAAATCGTCGCACGGTCATATCGTGCGGCGCTCGTATGTTCGTTGTCCTTATGGCTTCCGCGACGATAGAATCCGCGGATGAACGAGTGACCTGCACCCCTGAGGATCCCGCGTTTAGGATGAGAGTCCGTCATCAGGAGACGGACGAAGAAGAGAAGCAGGTTTTCCGAGGAGCAGATCTTCGGCGTGCTGTGTGAGCAGGAAGC